>JAABUO010000001.1_pt1 | contig 1257821 bp, 1102 predicted proteins | sample 5559291 | NCBI WGS metagenome assembly JAABUO01 (sample SAMN10711878, study PRJNA513372) | rock metagenome | isolation source: Antarctica rocks | place: Antarctica: Victoria Land, Finger Mt sud
CTAACCCTAACCCTAACCCTAACCCTAACCCTAACCCTAACCCTAACCCTAACCCTAACCCTAACCCTAACCCTAACCCTAACCCTAACCCTAACCCCTAACCCTATGTTGATGTGGTTTATCTTTATGTTTTTTCATCTATTATAATCTAAGAAATTAACTTATCTTCTATTAACAATAGAAAAAGAGAAAGAATAACGAAAAGTTGTCAAATCTATTAAGAATTTATCAAACGCTAGAAAGCGCAAAATAGAACAAAAGAAGAAATTCGTCATCTTTAAGAAGCTTAAGCAATAATTATTCGTAAGAAGAAAACTCATTTTATAACGAGTAACAACGAACGATATTTAACATCTTTTCGTTAAAGTTTTAAAGAAAGATTTTCTCATTTTATTTCGATCGTTGTTTTCTAAAGATTAATTAATACTTCTATTTTCTTGCTTAAAAGAATTAGAGACTTTCATTCTAATATATATAAATAGATAAATGTTTGTCTTTCTAAAAAGATAAAATATTTTTTAGCTCTAAATATTAAGTATTATTTTTTTATTACTTTTGATCTTATAGTTTTTGTAATAACGTTTAAAGAATTATGTTACAAATTAAAAATATAATAAAAGTATTAATTTAAGAAACTTAAATTTCTTTTAGATAAATTAATTCTTTAAATGTTAAAATTTGTAATAGCTTACGAATTTATTTTTCTCGAATAAAAAATTTCTATTAAACGCAAGTTCTTGCTCTAGTAGTTAAAAAACATAGAATTTGTGAATTTCAAAATTATTTTACTTAAATTGCTAGAAGAATTGTTATTAAATTAATATATAACATTTATTATAAATAAGAATCTTAATATTGCGATTATAAAAAAAGATTAATATAAAATATAAATGTTAACACATTTAATAACGTTTAATACATATAAATTTATTCTAAATTTCTTAATCTAAAACATTAAGAATAAAAAGAATAATTCTTTTTTCTTAATTAAATTGATCGTTAAGTCGAGTTTTAATATTAATATTTTAACTTAATTTAAATACTTAATATTAATCTTTTAACTTAACTTAAAATTAACTTAAATTAATGATTTTTTAATTCGACTTAATTAACTCGTTAAACAATCGAAAATAATATTAAAATGTTAAGATTTTCTATTTTTAAAAAAATTCGCATAATTTAAATTATTAAAAATAGTTTAAAAATAATAACGCATAAATAACATATAAATGCATTATTTAAATGCATTATTATATAATATTATAAACAAATTAATTAATTTAATTAAGTTAATTAATGCATTTTTTTAAAAATAATTTAAATTTTTTAAGTTTTAACAAGTTAAACTAAGTTATACGCTAAGTATTTTATATTTATTCTTTAATTTAATCTAAATACTTAAATTAAGATTTTTAACTTAAATTAAGTCTTAATAAGCTAGAAATTTAGCTCGAACTTAATAATTTAATTCGACGTAATTAATTTATTTTTAATCTTTTTTATCGTTAATACATTAACTAAGTTTATAACAAAAGAAATTAATATAAATATCTTAATCTTTTATATAATTTCTAAAATTTATAAGACGTTATAAAGTATACAATTTATTATATTTATACATTTTTATATTATAAACAAACTAGTTTAATTTGTACAAATTATGTTTTATTCTTTAGAAATATACTTTTTATAAATGTATATATTCTTTAAATCTTTTATTTAAAAGATTCTTCGCTATAATAAAAAACATAATTATGTTAAAAGACTTTTTCTTTTTAAGAATGTTTAATCTATGTATATTAATGTTTCTTATAAGAAACTTTGCGACGTAATTCGCAAAGTTCTAAAAGAAAATTTAAATATTTTAATTATCTTTAGAATTTCTTAATTTAATTTATAATTTTCTTAAACAATACAATTTTCTTTTAATTTAAAGATTAAATTTATTATTAATTTAAAGAAATTATTATAAGATTTCTTTATAATCTTTTATTAATAAATTTATATTTTATTTACTTTAAGAAAGAGCAAAACGTTAATATTATTTCTTTTTATTAAAGATACATTAATAATTGCTTTGCAATTAACTTTTTCGTTAATAATGTATTAAAGATGTTTGTATTTAACTTAATATTAAATTAAATTACATTATAGAAACTTTTGTTTCTAGATATTTTTGTTCATTTTTATAAACACAATATTTGTGTTCGTTTTTATATAAAAAAACTTAATTATTATTAGTTTTTATTATAAAGTTTTGTTTACTTTTATTATGTTAAGAAAGAAACAATTAAAACAAAATTATTTCGAACAACTTATTTATTTACGAAGAAATTTTACTTCTTAAAACGTAGAAAGACATTCTAGAAAATTCTAAATATTTAAAACTATTTAGAGCGTATAATAAGTAATTAGTTTATATAGATAAAATAAAAAATTTCTAGAAGCGAATTTTCTTATAAGAAGAAAATAACGCTTTTAAATGTTTTGTTTGTCTTTATTCGCTATAATCTTACATAAATCTTTATTACTTTTTAAGAAATTTATAACGAAATATACGTTTATTAAAGAAGAACGATTTTAATCTTAAAGATTTTATTGTTTTTTATTAAAATAATAAAGTCATTATTTAGAACGAAGTTTATGTAAGATTTTATTCGAAAAATTAATAAAGAAGTTTTATCTTCTAACAAAAAAATCTTTCTCTAAGAATGTTTATTATTATTAATGTTTTTATTTAATATAAAATTAATATTTAATTTTAACTTTAATCTTTAACTTTATTCTTAGAATTAAAAATCAAGATTAAACTATATAAATTTTAGAAATTAATTAAAATTAAGAAACTCTAATTAGTAAATTTAATAAAATAAGATAATAAAACGAATTTTAAATTAAAATTTGTTAAAATAAATACTTTAATATTTAGTTAAATAAATAATTATTTAAGTTTAAATAAAACAAATATATTAATTATTTAATTAAAACTAATATATTTTGTAACAAATAATATATTTTCGTTCGTTATATTTTTTAATTATATATATTAATTTAATAAATTGCAATTATTTATTAAAGCAATAAAAAATATTTTTATTAAAGATATTTAATCTTGTTTTATTAAATTTAAGATAATATTTTCTAAATATTAATTAAATTTTAATTTTAATTCTATTATTATTTTGTTTTATTAAAATAAACTAATTATTTAACAATTTATTAAAATGTTTTTTCTTAATTAATTATTAAATTATGTTTTTTTTTATTATTATAAAAGTATTTTATATATAATTTATTTATGTTAAATAATTAATTATTATTGTTTTACGTTTTATTTTTTTCTTTAATATTTAATTAAATATTATTGCGTTTTTAAGAATTATTAAAATAATTATTATTTTATTTACTTTTATTATTTTAATAACATAATATAATAATTTTGTTTTTATTATTTCTTTTATTCTTAATTTTTTATTTTATTTTTTAAAATATTTTTATAAAGATTATATTTTTATTTTAATAAATTTAATTAATGCGAACATTAATTAAAATAATAATCTTATATATAATAAACGTATTATTATTTATTTTTGTATTTATATATTAAATAATTATATTCTTAATATTTAATGCATTATTTTATTTTGCAATTTATATTATAATATTTTATTATCTTAATATTTAACTTATAAATTATATTAAATTAATTTAATTTATTTGTTATTTTTGCATAATTTACTTATATTATAATAAAAATATATTTTTTCTTATTATTTTTTTTTATAAATTAAATTATTTTATTAATTCTTAATTCTTAATACATAATTTTGCATAATTTTTTTATTATTTTTATTATTATTTTTTTATATTTTTTTTTATATTTTTTACTTTAATATTATATATTATTATTTTTACATATTTATAACGCAAAATTATTATAATAAATATATTTTTAATTTAGAAATTATTTAATTTTAAAATTTTCTTATTATATTTATTATTAACTTTAAAAACTATTATTTTTTTAAAATATTTTATTTTTTATATATTTTTTTGCATATTTAATGTATTAATAATATTTAAATTGCGCATTAATACAATTATTTTTATTATATTTATCTTATATATTTTTTTTGTTTTTTTCTTTCTTTTAATTTATTTTATTAAATTTATCTTTTTAATTAATTATTGTTTTAAGAATGTTTATTTAATATTTATTTTAATTGTTATTTATACAATTAATAATAAGTTTTATATTATATTTACTTATATATTTATATCTTATATATTTTTCTTAATTTTTTTTTTTTTTTTAGTTAATTTGTTGTTTTCTTTAATTTTTTTTATATAAAAATTATGTTAATTTGTTTATTTTTCGCAAAGAATTCGTTTAATTTGCGCATAAACTTCTTAATAAAAATATATTGTTTAATTAACATTATTATTAAAATTATTTTAAATATATTTTTTTTATTAAATTTATAAAATTTCTTAATCTTTATTATTTTTGTAATAATTTTTGTTATAATTTGTAATAAATTACATTAAAATATATTAAATGCGTTTTAATTATTTATTAATATTACGTTAATTATATTTATTTAACTTTAATAATTAAAATAAATTATAAACGTTATTATTAATAAAAAAATTTCTTTTATCTTTTCTTATATAATAAAATAATATAATATTAATTTTTGCAAATTAATTTTTTTTTACTTAAGTTTTATTTAAGACTTAAAATAATATTTTTGCAATTTAAAAAAAAATGCAAATAAAACTTAAATTAATAACAATATTATAATAATAATTTTATATAATTATCTTATAAATAAAATTCTTTAAAATAATTATTATATATAACAAAAAATAATTAAGAAAAAATAATTAAGAAAAAATAATTAAGAAAAAATAATTAAGAAAAAATATAATATAAATAAATTTAATTAATATTAAAGAATATATTTTAACAAAAACAATTATAATAAAAATATTATTATTATTTTTATTAAAATAAACTAAAGAATTAAAAAGTAATTAAAAAATATTATAATAAACTTAAGAAATTTATAAGAATAATCGAAAAATTAATAAAATATTGTAAAATATTTACTAATTTATAAGAACAAATTTATAAAATATATTTTAATAATTAAACTTTATTAAAAGTTATAAAAGAAATAATATTAATATTAAATTAAATATATTTTAAAAAAATATAAAAAATATATAATGCAATGCGACGTTATAATATTATATTAAAATTTTATTAAATTTTAAAATATAAAAATATAAAAAATTATAAAATTATAAATAAAATTAATAACGAAATATATAAGCAATATTTGTTTCTTACAAATTATATATTAAATAAATTTATTATTAAAAAAAGATTTATTTAAAACAAAATTTAAAAGATTTAATAATTAAAATAATTAAAAGATCAAAATATTACAAAATATTACAAATTTATATTTAAAATTACGCATAAATATATATTAATTATATATTAATTATTTTAAATTATATAATATTTTTTTAATATAATTAAAAATAAATAAAATTAACTTTAATTAATTTTTATATAAATAATAAATACTTAAGATTATAATAAAAACTTATAATTATAATTAAAAATATATAATAATTAAATATATTTTATTAATTTATTTTAAATAATAATAAAAAAAAGCGCAAATATAATTAAAAATTAATATTATAAATTTATAATAATTATTAAATAAAATTAGATTTATTGTTATAATAATATAAATAATTTTAATTATTATATTATTATATTAACTTTAAACAATAATATTATTAATAATGTTTAAACTTTTTTTAAATTTATAAAATTTTCATTTAAAAAATTTTCTTATATTATAAATATTATAATATAAAAGACAAAAATGCAATGTTATTATAATAATTTATTATAAACAAAATAATAATTGCAAATTCTAGTTAATTATAATTAAATAAATAGATATTAATATTATTTATTTATTTATAATTATTTAAATTTAAAGATTATAAAAGTATATAATTTTTATATAAACTTTTAGAAGTATTAAATTAAATATAAATAAAAGAAAGAAGAAAAAAGAAGAAAGAAAAAATTATATAATATAATAAGAAAAATATATTATTTATTATTACAATATAAACAAGTTTATTAATAATTAATTTAGAAAATTTATTAATAAATTACTTTATATAATAAATATATATAATAATAAATATAATTATTGTTAAATTAATTAAAATAATACTTATTATAATATTAATTTAACAAAGATTTATCTAGATAAATATAATATTAAATAATTAATATAAAACTTTAATTAATTAATCTTCGCAATTATTATATAAGTTTTTAATTAAAAAATAAAAATTAATAATTATTATATTATTAAATTTGTTTTTCGAACGTATAAAAATAACATTTCTAGTATATATATATATTAAATAATATTATATTTATTAAATTATAATTATTGTAATCTTTTAATTTAATAAATTTTAAATATTTATTATTCTAAAAAAGTTATAAAATAATTATAATTTAATAAATATAAGAATTAAAATTATTAAATTATAAATTTAATTTTATAAAAATATTTATTAAGTCTTAAGATTTTCGATTATATTTATAAGATATTTTGTTCTTAAAAACTTATTTATAATATTAATAAATTAAGAAAAATATCTTGTAAACATAATTTAATTTAACTTTCTTTTAACTTATTTTTGCGAATATAAATTTAAAGAAACAAATATAAAATAATATTAAAAATTACAAGAAATTATTTATATTTAATTTTTATTTATATAAGACAATAATAAAACTAAAACTTTCGCACAATTTAATAAAGAAAATAATAATAAATCTATATAACTTTAAGTTTATTTATCGAAATATATATAAATTAACGCATAATATTTTTATATTAAAAGATAAAAAAAATAATAATTATAAGAAAAGATTTAATAATTAAGAAACAAAATTTATAATTTAAAAACAATGCATTTAAAGCTTTAAAACAAAATTATTTAAATATATATATATATATAAGAAAAATGTTAATTTTAAATGCAATTTAATTGTAAATATATATAAATCTTCTAATTTATTTATATTAATTACTTATTATTAAATTACTTTTACAATTTTCTTTCGAAAACAATTATATTATTCTTAAATATATAATTATTAATGCTATATTTAAAGTACTTAATTGCGAATCTATTGCATTAATTATATTTTATAATATAAATAAGAAAGATTTTAAAATTTACAAAGATAAATTAAAATTAATAAAAAAATTATCTTATTTAAGTTTTTAATATATTAAATATAAATTCTATAAAATTATAATTTAATAAATAAAAAAATTAAAATTAAAGAAAATATTTGTAATTTTTAACTAGTTCGCAAATACATTAATTAATATAAATATTAAGATTATTTATATAAAATAATATTATAAAAGTCTAAATAAAAATTGTATTAAAATAGAAGATTTTTATTTATTTAATTGTAGAACTTTTTATTATTATAAAAATTTTTCTTAATATTTATATAAAATAAATAATTATTAATAGTATAAATTAACAATATATTATAAATATTATTTCTAATTATATTTTGCAATTATCTAGTAATTTTATTAATTAATTTATAATTTATTAATTAATAGTAAAATTAATTAATTTGCAATAATATTTTATATTTAAGTTTATTATTATATACGAAGCAATTAACTTTGCAAATCTATTAATTTCTACTTTTTAATTAATATATATTTTTGTTTTAAGAGACACAAAATAATTAATTAATTAATAGTTATTTTTTAGTTTTTATTTAAAAATATTGCTAGTTTATTCTAAAATATTTATAAATAACAACGCTAATATTTTAACAAATTATTATTAATAACAATAATAATCTTGCAAAATCTATTAATTTGTAATCTTTTTAATAAATTCGAAGATTTAAAGATTTATAAACGTTTTTCTTATTTATATATTATAAATTAATAATAGTAATTCTTTGTAATAATTGCGTCTAATCTTTAATATAATTGCAAAAACTTTACAATTTTCGATTTAATATTAATATTAACATAATAATATATTATAACAATAAAAAGAAAATAAAAAATATAAAAAATATAAAAAATATAAAAAATATAAAAAATATAAAAAATATAAATAAAATAATAAAGAAGATAAAAAATATAAACAATTATAAGATAAATAAACGCATAAAGTAAATTTAATCTAGAATCTTTAATTTATATAATATTAAAATTAGTTTATATAAACAATATTTAATTATTAATTAATTACAAATATAATAAAATATTGCGTTTATAATAGTTTTTCTACTATTTATTAACAAATTTAAATGTATAATGTGTAAAATTAATTTTATTAAAAGTTGCAAACGTTTTGTATTTGTTAAATTAAAAACAAAGTCTAAATATTGTAAAGAACGTTTTCTTAATTAATAAATAAAAATTAAATAAGTTGTGTCTTAAATTATTAAAAGAATTTCTATATAATTAATATATTTAAATCTAAATTAGTTTCATTCTATTTCGAACGAATTAATAAATTTATACTAGAACGCTAATATAACAAACTAGAAATAATTAGAAATAAAAATGCTTATGCGTTTTTTATTATTGTTTTGCATTTTTCTAAGTTTTCTCTTTATTTATTTTTACATAAACATTAATTAAAGTTTCTAAATTGTTATAATTACATAAACAAAGATTTGATGTTATAGAAATCAAGATATGTAATTACGTTGTTCGCGTCAACGTATAATATTACTTTTTCGTTAAAAGAAAATAAAAAAGATGTAGAAGCAAATACGCGAGATTAATTTACATTAAGTTCGAGAAAACTAAAAGTATCGTTTCGAACAAAAAAGAAGATCATAGCTTAAGATAGAAACGAGTACGAATACAAGTATCTTAACGAACAAAGATTTATACATTTAATTATTACTTAAATTGTCGTTATCTTCGTCAACTCTAGAATAAGAATAAGAAAATTAAACTTAAACGTTTTGCGAGATTATTAGCGAAAATAGATTCGATTCATCTTTAGTATAACATTGATCGAAGAATTGAAAGTAATAAATACAAGAAAAATAAACTTCTTTTAAGAAATTCGTCAAGATAAAATTATAATTGAATCGTTTGTTATCTTTGATATCTTTTCGAACGCTATAAAAGTTGTAGAGAACAATACATTATAAATGCAATAAATGTTTTTAAGAACATAAACGAGTTTCGACTTGCGTCAAGATCAAGTATCTTAAATCTTATAACAACGAGAAATATCTAGATAGTTGCGAAGTTTTTAACGTTTATTATAATACTTTTTTAGATTTCTAAGATAAGATTAGTAATTAAGTTATCGAACAAAGCAATTCTTAATAGCATTTCTTATCTAGATATTGAAGTTAATTTAACGCAAGTTCGTTTATTTCTAGAAAACATAAATACGTTTCGCTTGCTTTCGTGAGTAACATGTTAGATAGAATGCGCAATCTCAATTGAATTAATTCTTTTAATTGAACACTACTTGATCGAATTAACATCTTCCTAGAAGAGTAAATAAATCTGGCGACTTAACAATGCAATTGAATTACTAGTTTAATTTGGTAACAATAATTCAATTCATCTATCCCGTGATTCATTTTCTTTAAGGTAATTGGTCATCAATCATATCGCCCCTTGAACCGTTTCGCGCCCTGACATACCATACCTCATAGATTCAGCGGCTGATTTAGATCCACTTTTGTTCCCACCGAAAGCTGAGGGATCTGCTGGTACTTCCCATGTAGCAAACCCCGTGTATTCTGCAGGACCTGTCAAGCATAGTCAGTATAGCCCACAAGGACGTTGGAAACGCCAGCTACGCACCTCAAGATAGCTCTGCCCCGGTCTCGAATGCAGCGTCTCCAGCAAAGCCCAGCTCATAGCCCCAACATTACTACCACCGATATTCGCATCCGCACTGGTCTGATCATCCCTACATCCACTAAACATGAACGCACTCTTCCCCTCGTGTACCCAATCCTCTTGAAAACGCTCTTCCCCAAGCCCAGACTCATCTGCTGTACTGCCTTCTCCCATGTGTGATAAGCCTTGGAAGAATGACTGGGCGCCAGCGAAAAGTTGTTTCGCATCGTTGACCTTGTTACTAGTGAAGCCTCCCTGGAGCAGATCTTGCGCGGCTCGCATCAGATGCACTCCTTGTTTGACGTTGTCCATCAGGTTCACATTCCCATGTGAATCCGGCTGGTATACAAATGGCAATTCAAGGGCGGAGCCGGAATGGCAGCAGTCGAACACCACAAACAATGTACTTGTCGGATGCAACTTGCTCACAAGACGTCGATGTAGGGTATCGCTGTTCAATTGTCCCTGCTTTTGATAGTCCACAGGCACAATGGTATCGTCTAAGCCGCTCGCTCGATCGCCATCAGGGTCTCTGACTTGCCCTCCGTGGCCGGAGTAGTGGAGAAAGCATTGAGTACCGGGCTCGGAGACAAGCCAGTCCATGGCTGCTAGCATATTGTGGCCGGAGGGGTAGAAAGGCCCTTGGCGGTCGTCTGCGAGGATGACCATCGAGCGTTCGTCGGAGGGATAGCCGCGAGAGACGAGGAATTGGGACTATGAGCGCAAGCATGACGGTCATTCCAGGCCTATGGAAGGAAAGAGACAATGGAGACCGCGGGCATGAAGGATGCTGGGGTTAACTCACCATGTTGCGGACATCCTGCCGACAGCCTTGGAGGGCATGAGACTGCCCCTCATAGTTGATGCCAATAAGGAGGGACTTTCGCCGCCGGGCTGTGGGACGGCCATAGTGGTTGACTTGCTCATATTGACTGTATTGTTGTTGTCGCTGCATCTTGAGCGTTAGTGTCTTTGGCAAGGTTCGAGGGTGACGTTGTCAAAAGGGGGGGAGGCTTAGCATATTTACGCTAAAAATAAGCTTACTCAATTCTGTCTCGTCGTCCAATCAGAGCCCTGGCGAGAGATATTGCATCGTAAGAATTTCTAGATCTTACAATTCGAAGATTGACTCACAAATAGAGCGCGAAGAATCTACTAATAGCAAGCATCAAAGCAAATCACTAAGCATTTGACGATTGCAAAAGTGTTTTCAATCTCTAGACACAAAATTTTATTCACTTTACTCTACGAGTTAACATCTCGAAAATTCGACTTTCTTAATTAATCTTTGTTATTAATTATTTGACACAGTCTTTATAACGCTTATTTTGACTATTTTAATGTTACAAGATTTGCAAATTTTACTATTAATTGCGTTTAATTATTAAGTTTCAAAGAATTTCGACTTAAAGATTGTTAACAAACTTATTTAACTTATATCTAAATCTACAATATTTTTATTAATAGAATACTAATTTACTTATTTATTGTATCTACGTAATTACAATATATAACTCTATAACTTTTGTATATATTATAATTTATAATAGTGTATATTTGCGAAGTCGAATTCTCGAGATGTCGATCTATGGGATAGAGTGCATGAAATTTTGCGCCCAGGGATTGAAAACACTTTTGCAATCGCTAAATTAGCCAACTAATCTTATTGCGCGTTATGCGACTAATATTTAGCTCCAACTTAAGCCTTTGGTTGCGTTTCGGCCCTTTCCCGACCACAACCTTCATGCTTGACCCTGTTGATCAACAATGCGAAAAATTTCAAAGCTTGTCCAAGCTGACTGAAGACTTTCGCAGCGAGGCAACTCCACTGGCCAATGCCTCGGCAATTTGAAGAAGGCTACACGCCCATCTGAGCTACCCGTTTATCCAATCGCAGCAGCGCCTCGACGATGTCGTTAAGCTCCAGGCACTGTGTAACCGATCAGCTGTGAGCCCCATAACGTGTTCGTAAGCGATAAAAACCCAGGGCGTCGTAATGAAATAGGTTGAAGGCTCCAACGATCGTTGAGTACAGCTCTCACACTCGTCGCGTCACGTGTAGTAGCACCTACTCCAAGTGTGAAACCTACGATAGGGACAGAGCGGGAAGTCTTATGCTTTCAATCGATCCCGGGGCTTTAGTAGTCCAACAAGTATCGTAATCACTATCTGCATCGATGCACTCAGCATTAATCGGTACCCACTTCAAGGATAACCTGGATCAGATGGCCTTGCATGATTAAACTTCCAGGCCTCATCGCATGTGCAGTTCTCAGCCCCCTTCGAGGACCCCAACGTATTCCTTCGTTCTCTCTTTACCTCGTGTCTTTTTCCTTAGTTGGCTGGTTCAGTTGTGTCTTTGTACTGGGTTGGCTCTCCCAATGACGCTCATTCTCAACTCGACCTTCCTTTCGCGCAGTCGTCGCTGGTCGCGAGTGTTATCTTAACATATAATTTTCAATGCCACCAGTTGAAGTAAGTGGCTAATATAATCCGCACTCTCCCATGCGCTCTGGAATGCCTACGGGAGATGACTTCCCTAATACAACAAACATAACCGCGTTGGCCCAACAGATGAATGCTGCGTGGGCGCTTGTACGGGGATCCTGGTTCCAGATCGCCATCATTGCTCTGGCGGCTATGAACCTGGCTGCTGCAATTGACATGATAGGGATTATCCTCTACGATGCCTGGACAGTGCGCAAATGGATCTTTGAGACTAACAGACGGTAAGTTCTCCAAGCCGAACGCTGACCAGATTCAGGGCTAACGGAATGACAGGTTTCTGAAAATACACCCAGCAGAGGTGTTCCCCCTCATTATCTCAGCTTCGGTCATGCTTCAGAGCTTGTTGTTCACCTCGATCCAGTCTTTGAACGAAGAACCCATCTTTGACGGATGCGAAAAGACTGGCCAGCTTGTATTTCCCGGTATGAGGCTTGCTTCAAGTGCATACTAGCTATAGCTGACAATAGCAGCGCTCTGGCTGGCCTATACCATCATGCTAGTTTTTGGGCTGGAGACCGCCTTTCGATCGCTACGTCGCGTTCGCTTTTCAAGCCGCAACCGATGGCATATCTCTACTGTCATCGTCGTGATAGCTACTGTGATTTTCGCCGTCTGGGGGGCAACGAATGCAAGGTTCGCAACCGTGCAAACCGTGCGTTTTAGGCCTTAAACCAAACTGAACTGCCGGCCCTCGCCTTAAACCGTGCGTTTTAGGCCTTAAATCAAACTGCACGGTTTAAACTGATAGTGCACTAATAGTAAGGGCCTTTTAGTGATGCAATTGAGGCGATTCTAAGTCAATTATTGGATCTGCTAGATTGTCGAGTCGCTCGTCGATCGATCTAGTGATAGTATATTAAATAGTAATTTTTACCCGTCAATAAGGTTTTTAAGCGTATTTTACCTTCAACTCTTGCAACTCTTTATCAAAAATCTTTCTCCGAGTCACGCCAGGAAAAAAGTCGACACTTCGACGAAGTATTGAAATTTATGTTAGGGTTCTACCTAGGATTAACCGAAACATCCAATGATTAACCAATAGATCAAGATATCTATAAATTATTGGTGCAAACCGTGGTGTAGACCTCTTAAACCAAACTGCACGGTTTGCCGGATGCCAAACTAAACTGCACTAAACCGATTAAACTGATAGTGCACCAATAGTGTGAAACGGTTTGCAAACGCTTGCGAACCTTGAGTTACGAATGTCATTTCCACAGAAGGTGAATGTCTTACCAACTAGATTTGGTGGACTGCACGCTATGCAAAGCTCGCAGTTGTCCTAGCTCCGATCCTACTTGCTCTCTATTCCGTAAGTGCTGTGATCACTCAGTCCAGCTCGTGAAGACGGTCAAAGTCGATAGAGCAGAGCGTGTTGCAGCTACTCGTATGGTCTATTTTTTTGGTCTTCAACACATGGCTCATTGTATGTACAAGCCGACGCCAATCTCAGAATTCCTACTCATGTGATCATAGGCGATCGTTACTCCCTACTACATCCAAATCCTGACCGGTACTCCTGCACTTCTGACGACACAAGTAGCTGAGGTTGCGCTTGATATTGGTGGAATTCTGAACCTAACAATGCACGTATTCCTCCGGTCGAATGCTGACAGACTCGCTATACGTGCTGTCGAGACACCTTGGTCGAATAAGCGGACGATCAGAGTGTTTGGTCCTAGTGACTTGAACTTCCGCGAGCATGTCGGATAGCCTGTCTTTTGGCAAGATGATGACAATGACCTCAGTTCTTCTTTCGCTAAGTCGCAGGGAACCTTACAGCATTCAGCCCCGGTGTGTAACTATAATATCTCCAACGCCAGCGATCCTCCTCAGCATGTTGTGTTCCCCTCTCTAAAGGAGCAGGCGAAACGTCCGCTTACCCCACTCCTCAAAATGGAGCCACCCCGCGAAGTCCCTCGGATGAGATCTTCTTACGCTCTTTTTCCGACCTCAGTCTCAGCAGCCGCATCCCAGTCCTCCAGCACGACTTTTCACAACATCAACGACGATATCGATCTACCACTTCTTCCGACTCCACTTCTCGTTCGCAATCTCGACCGCAGCGATTCCGCGGGGAGCAGTGCCACATTGCAGATTGGTTTTCGGTTAAGCTATACAGATTGTGCTCTAGACCCCATCGAAGCATTGCCCCCTTCCATTCTGGGCTTACCCATGGGTCCTCGAAACGCATGCTTCACCAATCTTGGGAACTGGTCCGAAATTGCCTCGACGCGTACTAGCGCTTCGAGCAAGACGTTGAAAGATTTCGATTCCTTACCTGCACAAACTTACAAGATAAAGGTCGTGCCGCCTTATGATATCTTTTCACGCCTCAGGTAATCATGCCGGATACAGCAGAGCACAGGCCTCGAAATGATGTGCCACAACAGCAATCAGTCCCGGCGGAGCTCTCTACGCTACCCCAGCAGGCCTATAATGGCTCCAGGCAAGCTCCCACTCCACTACAGCCTCCAGTTCAACAGTCTGTACTGGATCCTGCGCGAGATTTGAATGCTCGCACATCTCCAGTAGCAACTCCTTTGCGTGTAGGTCCCTCACCAAGACAATGGCAGAACCTACAGCCAGTGTTCTCTTTACAACCAATCCCCAAGCCTCAACCACCTTTCCCCAACCTGCCGGTGAACAAATCCAGGGTGACGGCTGATACTCGGTCCATTGAGGACCCTTTTGCTGTGGTCAAGCCAGAGTCAGCGTTGCCGAGGCCGTCCGGTTCACCGAGGAGTCAAAAGCCTGCACCAAGCTAGCGTCCTCAAGACTGGGCTGCCCCGAAAACAAGCTCCTCTTGTCCCTAACAAGTCGTTAGAGCGAGGGAAAAGCGCTCTGGAGCTAGGAGGCGCTTCCTACATCATGCAGAGCACAAGTCCAACGACATATTCGACAACGCTATACTACAGGCTGTTCATCATCCCCCAGGATAGAGATTAGAGCTGACAGAATCACGTGTATCGACTATCGAATCTTGAAGCAATCCCACGAGCTTATACTCTTGGGGTATTCGCCGGAAAGAGAAGGTACACGATGGAGCGATCGATCGGTGCATGCCCATAGCCAGAGGGACAAAGAGTCAAAGTATACTGCCAAAAGCCCGTGACACGCAACGACAGGGCCGTCAGGGGGTCTGAGATCTAAAAACTCGACCAACCTTAGCTTTCGAATGAATCTAGAGCGAGATTTTTGATACTTATCTGCCAAACGCTCAATCTTCCTCGGTCTGAACGAGCATGCTGCCCGGCGCGTAATATCAGGGGTTCAATTATACTTGGGAATCAGAAGCAATACGCCTCTTATCAGCGACTCAAACATATTCCGTCTTATCCCTATGGCTCTCTGGCTGTATTGGATAAAAGTAGCTCCGGATGTCTACTCGAGATCTAATTTATAGAGAACACCAGCATGCATAATCGAAGGAGTTATCTATTATCTCTCAATGTAATCAAAGCTACCATAATAAGAGCGTCTAGTTTCGCGTGCTTACTGTCAAAAGCGCATCACGATATGGATAGAAGAATCAACAATACGTATAAAGTCTGTAATGTTATTTAGCTGTACTTTACCGATGCATTTAAGAATCACTCATTCGCCACTTTGAGTACCGCAGGCGTCGCCAATTAAGTCAACCTGGAGCTTGAGAAGAGGTTTAGCGCTCAATGCGGTTTCAATGAAGGAAATACAGACCGACAAGCTCCAGATCGGAGGAGAAGTGGACACATAACACAACCTGGAGACTCTCTACACCTCTTTCTCCTTCTTGTCCCTCCGATCAACTCCTTTCTTAGCCCTCAACCTTACATTCAGCGCCGGCTTATCCCACAGGATGAAAACCTTCTGCCTGGCCCAGTCCCTCGACTCGTCGCACAATTCCAAATCAAAGTGCCAGAGCACTGGAGCCAATATCGACCGCATCTCCGTAAACGCCAGGTTCTGTATACCGAGTCAGCTTGGTCATCACGAACTTTCTTGATGCTGCGAAGTGGACCTACCTTTCCTAGACAGCCTCGCGGCCCGAGGTAGAATGGATGCGGCGCGGTCATCGTTGGCATAGCGTTTATCGTTGAGCCAGCGCTCAGGAGCGAATTCATGTGGGTCTGTAAAATTTCTAGCCGACAGGTGAGCGCTCCAAGGGTGGACGCCGACGGAAGTCTAAGGTGGGAGATGTGTCAGCGTCGTCATTGTCTATGAAGACTTTACTCACCTCCGGGGGAATGAAGCGGCCGTTGATGTTGTCGCCCTCGGGACCTGTTCTCCTTGGGAGGACACTGGGAACTGGCGGATAGAGGCGGAGGGATTCCTCGAGGCAAGCGTCGAGGTAGGGGAGCTGAGCTGTGACAGAGGCGAATGTGATGTCTGATGCGTGAACAAAATTGTTCCGAACTTCATCCACAGCCTTTTTCATGGCAGATGGATTTTTCAGTAAGAGGAAAGTGGCACCGCTTAGAAGAGTGGCTGTCGTTTCGCTTCCTGCGACAATGAGGATCCTACATGTTGCCTTTATCTCCTCACGCGTCATGCCTTTCTCATCGTTGTATCGCAAGATGTAGCTGAGGCGTATGAATCAGTAGGATCTCAACGGTGATCTACACAGTAATGGCATACCTCATGATGTCTTTACGATCTGTCTGTCTATCCAGTCGTCGCTCGGCTTTCTGAGCCGTAAGCGCTTGATGCTCTGCGCCAGCTTTTGTGACCTGAGGGAAGAGCTTCAATAAACTGAATACTATCTTGCCTAATATTGGGTATGCACGAAACACGCTGAACATTCGTACAATTTTCAGGCTTTGAAATAAGCTTGCAATCCAAGAGTGGTATTGGCCCTTTTTGAGTGCTCCGAACGACTCGTCGAAGCAAATATCGCCTAATATGTCGAAAGTCGTGAAGTTGTACCACCGAACAAGGTCGACTTTGCCTTGCTCAGGACCCACGACTTGTTGTTGAAGCTTTTCGATAAGAAGGTCAAAGTAGTGGGTAATCAGCTGCTCTTGGTCTCGTAGCGCCGCGTCCGAAAACGCATGGCTAAGCAGCCGCCGCATTCGAGAATGGTCGGCATCGTTAGAGACTGAGCGTAGAATTTTCTGGAATGTCCGAGACCACGTACCGATGATGTTGGCAACGCCACTTCTCGGGTCATAATAGACCTCTTTGTCTTTGGACATTACAGCCTTGCCTTGTCGATTCCCATAGATATCTTGATTTGATATCAGTCAAAAGGCTGGAATATGTGGGGCAGGCTGAGACCCTAGCCTTACCTTTCCACGCCTGAGAATTGGTATATGACAGCGTTGTAGGAGATATACGAATAGTGTCCCCATATCTGTCATGCATCTCCTGGATCTTGTATACCATTTTACCAGTGTAGATGTCCCAATACTGGGGGAAGCAGAATGCCCCCCGCATCTTGGGACCGGGGAACTTGGCTAGAGGATGGAGAGTGACATTGTATACAGCAGCGGCCACAAGATATACCGTATATTAGATGGAGTTTAGCGGGTATATACCATACTGACAGGGCTGGAACTTACAGGTAGTAGAACGCAGGCGATTACAACTAGGGACACAGGAAGCTGATCCAGAAAAGATGTGGGTGGTAGAAGGCCGGCGCCTTTGGTTGAGAAAACCATGAAGAGCAGGAGTAGATGACTCGACCTCTTTGATGTTATGGTGAGTTCCCTGTCCTCGAGGTGCACTCTGTTAGTGGAGGTGAATCTGAAATCGGCCAGGTGCTTGGTCGGGCAACGCCAACATAGACTGCTTTCCCTGCTGACAACCTCGAGGCGGCGACTCGTGCAACATTGGTGGAACAATCTGGTGTTAGCGAATGGAGCGCCGCGCTTATGCACGCACGATCCTTCGGAGTAATAGCTGCCGCACGAAGATTCGGTACCAAGCTTACAGAGAGCCGTGACATACATGTTATCTCGTGTATGTTGAGCTGAGCCAGGGCTAAATGCTGTTTCGCTTGAAGATCACAAAGTGGCCCTTCCTCTGGTTTCCCTTTCGGGAATTTCGAGGAATTTACGGCGTTGCTTGCTCTAGTGCCTGTTTCCAGCCCTCACGCCTTATCACAGTATCAGACGCTGCGGAACGTGAATGCTCTTGGCATTCTGGAATACCATGTTTCGAATCCTTCCGGGTTTCAAGGCAAACAGCTTCGCCAACAGTGCCTCGTCAATACTTCGTGCATCCTTTTCACCGAATATCCAATTACCCTGCTATCTTGTCGCCTGACGATCGCATCTGGTAGAAAATCATCGCATTTTGAATCCCTTATACCCTCGGGGATCCCAATAATGCCGAGTCGCGGCTCAACTACGTATACTTGCTGCTTGTAACACAACGTCTCTCCACAATACTCTAAGTGGTCATCTCTTTCTGTTATGATTATTGACTATCGATACGCAATATCTAGATCATTTGTTCAAGATATACACGAAATTAAATCCATTATTATGTTCATGAATCAATTTCCAAACTCAAGTCGAGCGTGTAGGGGTCCAGACTCTTCCTGTCGGCTGTTCGGACATTGCACTTCCGGACTCTAAAGCGCCAAGCCCCGTATTAACCGCGCGTTCCCTCTGCCAACCCTGAAAATCAAAGGCTCTAGCTCTATACGCAGCTCGACTCATCTTTGCAATTTATACCTCATCTTCCCCGCCGCTGGAGCCCTTGAAAGAGCCCCTAAGACCCAGCACTCACAGCCCCAGTGCTCTTTTCCACGCGGAATCTGACTCTCCACCACCCCGATGGAAATGGCAGAACCTCCAGCTAAACGAGCGAAGCACAATGATGGCTCTACTATGCGCGACATCCCCGAGTCAAGAGACGGCGGTCATAAGCCCAGTCGAAGAGGCCAAGAACGAGGCGACCGACAAGAGCGACGTGGTGTAGCAAGGGGAGATCGTGATGGTCTTCATTCTAGGGATCATGGACGAGATCAGGATCGAAGTCACAGATCGCGATCGCGATCGCGAGATCGACGAAGAGGGGAGAGGAGCAGATCAAGAGATGGGCACGTAGGACGAGCCAGGAGCGAAGGTAGAGTTGGCCGCGGGGATAGAGGCAGAGATGGTGGGCGAGCTCGTGACGTTCAAAAAGACAGGCGGAATACGGAACGCTCGAGAAGCAGAGACAGGCATCGATCACAGCGAGGTAGTACACCCATCGTTATGCACTGCCTGAGAAAATCACTAAAATCTCTGGCCTAGATGAACAACCAGCCCGCCGCTCCGATCGTCCTCACAGCCGTTCGCGTTCTCGATCTCCGAAACCTAACCGCACATCCACAGCTCGAAAGCGCTCTCCCATTCGTTCACCACCACCAAAGCCATCTAGCCGCGACTCCCCATCTCTCAATACCCCCGCAAAGCCCACTCCACCCACGGGCCCACGAAGCCAAAAACCTCATCCTCCTTCGACTGCACCACCTCAGACCAATGGCTCACCTTCAGTCAACGGCACCAAACCTTCGACAACCGGGCCTTCAGTCACGACCTCTAAGGCTCCTACGGCTCAACCCACTGCCCCAGCCTCGGCGAAAGAAACTATGGACGTCGATGAAGATCCCGAAGTGGCATTGATGCGGCAGATGATGGGTTTCTCAGGCTTCAGGAGCACGAAGCAGACGAAGGTGCCTGGAAACAATGTCTACGGGGTGAGGAAGGAGAAGAAGACGGAGTATAGGCAGTATATGAATCGTGTGGGAGGATTCAACAGACCACTTAGTCCGAGCCGATAAGATATGCTTGGAGCATGCATCGAGACTAGGTGAACGGGCATGAGTCATCGAAAAGTACGTGGAATACCTTGCTCGGGGACGCTGCGGAGCGCGAGAGGAATCGCTGTATGTAGCGCGATACAGGGAGCCTACCCGGCAGTAGATGCACACGCTGCGTTCGGGGAGCTTCATCAGGCATCTGCATTCACACTAGCTCATGCGCTGGCAAGCAGTGCCTAGAACTATAGCCTGGCAGCTATTGAAAGCGCAACATTAAAGCAAATCTACTATCAGATTTAAGAAGACCAGAGCTAGGTATGGCAGTATAATACGCCATGGCTCATTCTCATCAATTTGTGGAATGCGCACTCCATGAGCGTATGGAAACCATATGGGCTTAGGAACATGTCTGTCTCTCGCGTACTCAGCTTCATATGTTACACGCTCTTCCCTTGCTCAAGCCACAGATTCACTCTTTTTGGCTCTCTCAGGGTATGTTCTTCCAGCAACCTCTTCGATGGGCATTGGGCCTTCTCCAGAGCTGGTTCCCGAATTACACGAGCAGAGCAAACAAGATTTGCAGAGATCCTGAAATGCTTGTCGGATACATAGTGAGAATGGTAAGAGGCATCATCCAACGGTTGAGGCAGGTCCGTCGGCCTGAGGAGCTGTATTCGTTAAATGAATTTCGTTCCGGCAGGCAAAATCCAAACCGCTTCTAGGCCGTTCAGAATTTCCTGAACGGGATGCATTTCGTTCCATAGTGGCCTTGCGATATGCCCCTCTGCTTTGCCGCTATGCGCATACAGCATAAATATAGCAATCACATGTTGTAATCAACCATCCGCCCTGCGCTTGTACCGTTATCCGCTGTCGATAAAATGCAAGCCACATCTTACTTCAGCTATACTTGAAGTCCCTGCTGCTGCTTACGGTGAGATCATGAAAGTATCCAGCGCCTCACCGACATCTCTCCTCTCTACTCTTTTCCTACTTTACTTCACGACGCTCTCCCTGACAACAGCCGCCTCAATAATCATTCCCAACACTACACTTGACCTCAAGTGAGTACACCATCACGATCCAACAACAGATCCGCCCATCCCCATCCCCACACACTAACACCCTCCACACAGCAGCACACCCAGCCTCCATGCCTCCAGCATCACCGCTCCTCGCGTCCGCAATCTCATCACAGACTTCACATTCAGCCACGAAATCCGCCTCGCGCCCCTCCAGATCTACCAGACCGCCATCGCCCTGATGTACGACCTCGCGCAGCTCGGCTGGGAAAACCAGATGCTCGCCATGATCGCATCGCATATCGAGGGCTACAAGGTGCTCATGATGTTCATCAACCCCCACCGCCCCGAAGCCGTGCCCCACCTGCAGGTCTCCCACTGCGTCGACACGCTCTTCCGCGCGGTGTCCATCATGACGGACGGGATCCTGTTCTGTCAGCTGCGCTGCAAGCTTAGTGTCAGCGGGAAGGAGATCGGCGCTTTCTCGGTCGCGGCGACTGATAATGCTGCGATCGTTCCGCCGTCGGTTGCGGAGCCGGATACGGCGGGGAGCAACGCTTCCGTCAGTACGTTTCCCTACGGCCGCGGGCAGATTGTGGATCCGGACAATTTCCTGTTCGTGATAGAATACCGGTGGCTGAACAAGGCTATCAAACCTAAGGAGATCTCTCTCGCGATCCTGGATGCGCTGGCGCAGGCGGCGATGCACGACAAGGACGCGGCATGCCAACAGCTCGAGGCCGTGAGCCCTGGCGGCGAGTGCGGTATTTTCATTGACCGGGTCCAGGATAAGCCCGTGTTGAAGCCGTTGACGTATCATTATGTCACGCGGGCCTTGAGACTGATGTTTGATGAGATCGTTGTGCCGCAGAAGCGGTGGGGCGACTTGTATTTGCAGCTGATATATAACGAGGAGCATTTTGGGGATGTTCGGGTGTTGAAGTTTGTGGGAGGGAGGAATGGCACGGATGACGTGGCTGAGGCGAGATAATCTCTTGAAACCCAGCGAGGTCTACTGGGTACAATACGGCTGGAGTATCGGGCATTCAAATATGAATACAACTTTGAAGGCTCCTCGGTGAAGTGGATCCGTTCCAACGAGGCCATACTTTTGATGCTAGAGAACGGTGCTCCCATCGATCGAGGAAAGCCAAACGTTTGGTCACCGTTCTATAGTCAGGCGCAGATTTGCGCCATCCAATATTCCAGTAAGATACACACGAGCCTGTTGGTATCCCCATTCGCGGGCAGGATGCAATCTTCCGGGGCTTCCAGTTCTCGTGGCCAGACGAAAGATATGCTAGCGGAACAGCGACGGATTAAACGAGCCGTGGTGACCCATGAGAGAACAGAGGCAATCAGTCAGCGTGCATCGCGTAGTCAATCTTGACACTCATAGAGAGAGAAAGACCTTGGCACAAAGGAGCTGGAGCATGATTCCATCAAGGTCTCGCCAAAATAGAGCGCACCCGTTCTCACCAACGCAGGGGATATTCTTTGCTGGCACCGCACTTAAGAACCGACTGAAATCATTGGCTACTAGACAAAGTTTGGGACAAGTATGCGTTGGCCTCTACCTGTGGTCCGAGAATTTTGTCTTTCTGGGCTTTTTTCGACACTCTTCTGGTGTCGGAAATATGTCTATAGATTCGTACAGTTTGGAAAGCTCACCAAGTTTGCACACAATTTATCTAAGAAAGCAAGCGAGGCGAGTGGTATGACAGCATTCTATTCCTAATTCTGAAGCCTGTTTGCCAGACCATCATTCCGTACGAGATCCACCGTCGCACAATGAAAGGAACCGCCAATCGAGTTTACATGTCGAAAAGGACACAAAATAGGCTTCATGCCCAAGGTACGAAGCCACTCCGCGAACTCGGTATCATAAGCCTCGACTAGGATTTTCTGCGCTCATCGATGCTCAGAACATTCAACACCAGCCAAGCCGAAGTCATAAAGAGCGGTGGATCCGCACGGTGGTGCACCGGGAAGGGATATGCGCGCAGTTCCCAATCGCGCAAGACGTCGTGCTTTCGCAGCGCTTCCTCGCTGGTTCGATCCGGGTTGTAGATGAGCAGTCCGGCTCGCAACGGCAGGATCGTGGCATCGATGTGCATGGCATGCGGGTCCTCAACCGCCAGTATCTCCACCGAGTAGCCTTGCGGTACGGCTTGCTGCAAGTATTCGACTCCTTTTCTGTTGGTGACGTTACTGAGCTGACCGATCAGAACTTTTCCAAACCGCATAGAATCGGCCGCATCGAACGCCGGCCTCAAATTGTTAATAGCCCACTGTGGTCCACGGTCTCCGACACCGTTCGTGTGGCTATTGGAGTGGCCATTGGTGTAGCCATCGGCGTGGCCATGGATGTGATCCTCGTATAGAGTATCCGGTGACGGGGGTTTCGGAGCTCGAATCACCTTGACATCGCTATCTGCCCCGATCTCACGAAGAATGTCCGCAAACGCGAGATCAATCTCCTGATGACGACATTGCCAGGCAAAACATGCCTCGATGATGTGATTGCCGACGGTCAAGAGGCCATCCCTAGGCATAGCGCCTGTGTAGCCGCCCGATTTCTTCCAATCAACGATTTTCGGTCGATGAACGTTAACGCCCTCGCGCTTGAGGATGGAAGCAAAGTTTTCAAGCTCCGTGGCAGCTTCTCGAATGATCTCTGGGGGGAAGGGTTGGTTTGGTTCGAATCGAGCATGGAACTCGCTGGGCATCGTGGCGGCGATCATGTGCGCTGGCTCGCTGGGGAAGCAGGAGTTCTCAGCCCGCCCCAGGATGACGGACCGCAGGGGTGACCGCTCGTCGTCGGCGGAAACCAATGGCATGACTGTCGGTAAGTTGATGTTGAGTTATCAAGACTGCTGATTGTTCAGAGTCAGGATGGCTATGTGGATGGTCGAATTGTAACAAGAAGCTGGCTGACGCTGTTATAGTCTAGAATTTAGACCGGAGAAGCACATTTCCATTGCGGTCCCATTCATCAACGAAGCTTCACGGTTCACTGTTTGCCTTCCAGGACCCACCTGCATAAAACGATGGATTGCCAACATCGATCCCACGCTTTACGGCGCCATGCAGTCTCATCATCCTTCCCTGGTAGCACAGCTTCACTTTGCCTAAACATCCGAGCTTGTGTTCAAATCAAGGTTCTGTTTTCCGAGCATCGCAACTTCTTCATTGGTCTCCATTAGGCTCACGTTGAGCCGTACGTGCTTCTACTGCACCACCAATGGCCTCAACCCGGACTTCTTCCCCTTTCAGACCGAAGAACAGGCAGGACCACCACCTCATGTGTGCGCTGGAAATGCCGCACGTTTGACATAAAAGCATGTCAACCCTTCAAAAGAGCAGGTGTTCAAGCAAGAGTCTCTGATTCGATCCCTAGACACTGGAAACGTAATGAAACCCGCAAGCCGACTCCACGTTGGCCTGCCTTCATGCATCCCAAGCCTGCAGCTGAGAGAAAACAAACGGGATTGAGAGAGCTTGACTCCTGCATGTTCCATCCATCCCACTCAAGAAGAATTTTCCGAAGCCACCACAACCGATGATCACGATGACATTGGGTACAAGTCGTGATGCCCTCATCAGATGCTTTGACAATTGCAGCCCTACAAACGCAACCCCTATCCCATGATGTGGCTGCGGACAACCCTCCGTTCCCCCTGCATATCTTCGCATAGCGGACAACGCGCGGGAGGCTGAGAGCATCTCCGCGGCCGGTTGTGGGGCTCCGAGTATCACAGGCACTAAAGTTTTGATACCTTAGTCCGTGAACCCAAGTACCTTATGTCCGCTTCGTGGGTTATTAATTCTCTCCACCCGTGACTCTTTAAGCAGTCGAGCAGACGCACGACGCAAGGCACAGTCACTGGTTGTCGTCACAAGCCTCCAGACAACGGTCTTCGGAACAGCAGTTGTCGTGTCGTTTTCCGATTGATGGAGCAGACGAAGCATGGTCAACTTCGAGGAATTGAACTTGCAAGCGAGTCTGAACGCAATTGAGGGTATTCTTAGTACGTACGGTCGTTTGCAGATGAATGCTCATCATGGAGCCCTCATCGAGCAGAGCTTTCTCGCAGTTGCTAGCTTTGCAGCCGGAACTTTTTCCGGTGGCTCTCGGCTTTTTGAGGCTGAAATATCCGCTTTAATTGCACTTACTGGTCTGATAGCAGTGAGTCCGACGTTTAGGCAGAGCTCCATTATTGAGATTCGGAAAATACATCATCGTCCGTGGAACCCGCATTGGAAAATTATGGAATCACTTTTTGCGTCCTCTTTCCACCGATCCCGCCGCGACATCCTTCAAGCCCAAATAAGACGTTCGTCGTACACGTACGACTCGACTTACATCACTCTAGATCTCCTCAGCGTTGCCGATCAATTGATCAGCTTGAACCCAAGAACCAGCTCGTCACTCTTCTCCCCGTTCAGACAACCCCCTTCCCCTGGGCCCTTGTTCTCGCTCGCTCCCTCGTCCCTCACAACTACGGTCTCAAGCCCCGTATAAATCGCCGCAACCGCGTACCTAATCATCTCCATTGCCAGGTTCCTCCCCAAACACATCCGGCTGCCACTCCCAAACGCCCAGAACCATCTCTCCATCACCTCCGCCTGCTCCTTGCCTCTATGCAACCATCTCTCGGGAATGAATTTCTCAGCGTCCGGGAAAACGTCTTCGTTGCGATGGAGACACCATGCATACGTGCTGATGCGAACGCCGGGAGGGATGTTGCTGTAAGGGCCGAGGGTCATGGTTGTGTTATGGGGGGTGACGCGCGGATTTGGCGTGGGAGTGGAGCCACGGAGGCGGAGGGACTCTTTGATCACGGCTTGAAGGTAAGGAAGGGACTCGAGTGTGCGTGGGCCGGGAAGCTCGGTCTGGGATGGGATCAAGGGTCTGGGGATGGATCGCAATTCGGAGCGTAGACGGGATTGGACGGAAGGGTGACCTGAGATGGATAGGAGCACAGAGTGGAGGGCTAGGCCTGAAAGGGTGCGTTAGTGATAATGGATGAAATTTGATTGGGCACCCAGATTTCACCAAATGTGTCTCTTGTTGCAGCTGTTACAGTTAGCGACTTGATTTCGTTTCTGAATCGAAGTTCGCAGGGCTTGACTTGCCAACATGATCTAAGCATTCGCTGGCAATCTCCCGTTTCTGCTCCGGAGAAGGATCGAATAGCGCACCGTGGTCGAGGTCCAAATCTCGTGCCATGGTCAATTTCAGTTGATAATACATCAGAGGCATGTCTCCAGCCTCCGCGCATTCATCGTTTAGGCCTGCTTGCAGCGCATCTTCAGTTGCATCGACCATTTGCAGGCCCCATTTGTCGAACTCGGCGTCTGCGACTGTGTACGACCTAGGCACTACATGGATGCCAAGTCTGCGAAGAAATGTGACCAACTTGGGCTGTTCCTGCAACCAGAACATGGAGCCGTAAGGATGACTCCTGTCGTAATGCTCAAGCCACTCTCGTCGACGGTCTTCTTGCTGAATGAAGTTGGTGCTTCTGGAAAGGCCACAAATGAAGGCGGTGACAAAGTCCAAGCCGTAGGCGAAATTGAGAGGTAGCATATCGATCGGGGTATTGCTGATAGCAGATTCCCGTAGTAAAGGGGTCAGTCGATTTTGTATAAGTTCTCTGAGAATAGCACGGACATGTCGAGAGCTTTGGAGGAGCGACTTTGCATAGACGGCGGAGACACGTTTGCGTCGCATGCTGTGTTCCCCTTTGCCCAGCGAAGAAAATATGTTGCGTGCTCTAGATTCTCGAACGTTGAGAAGATAGTACTTGTCATAGAGAAATGCGAAGCGCCCTAACCATGGTTTACAAAGAAGTTGTACCAGGGAGTCTTGTCGAGATTGTCCAACCCATGGCCATGAGCAGTCCCAACTCCATAGGCGATGGAATTGACGGCGACTTCGTTGGGTCCAAGTCTCACAACTGGGCCCTTCATCTGAAATGCCTCTGAGGTCGTTTGGATTTCTCTACCGCTGTACCGTCTCCAATCCATCCATAGTTGCGTTAATGGCGAAAAAGGATGGGCGTTGGGGATCCTAGCCAAGGGTGAGACATAACAACGATCGACGACATAGTAAATGCAGAAAATGGTGCTTAGAAGTAGTATATAAACCGGGAGTCGCTCGTTGTACGTTGACCCGGGTTCAGCAGACATCAGCCACGTACGAAGTAACTCTGATGGAGAAGAGGCACTGATGTCCATTCCAGCTGGAGAACTATAGAGCTTTTAGGGAACTAAGAAAGAGTAAGACACGATGGGTGTGTGGTCAAATGGATACAGCTATCTCATCAACCTAAGGTCGATGTTCTGGTTTTCAAGGCCGTAACATGACGCGGGATTGAAAAGGTAAGACGAGCTTGCGGAGACATCGCAAGCCCTCTTCAGCTAATACAGTCGACGCTCCCCGGGGCACATCGGCTAGATCCTACGTCCCAGGATTACGTCCTTCAGCTCCCTCATGGATGGAGGGTGCTCCGATATTACTGCCTATCCTGCATATGCGGTGCACCATGAACAGGCCTGACAGCTTGAAGATACGTAATGAGATGAGAGGTCGGGGACCAACCAACAAGATTCACTCTAGAATCCCTTCCTCCCACCTCCACACGTGTCTACTTGGTTCGCAAGGACTGTCTGGTGATAAACCCATTGGCTGGCACTTTTGAGTAGAGTCTGAGCATGGAGGAGGCATGAGGTGGATCTGCGTGTGGGTGGCACCTAAGACCAACAACGTCGATCAATTGTTTGAATGAAGAAGGGTTCTTTACTCGTGAAGCGTGTTGAGGTGGTGAGTCTATTACTGCATCCGGTTAGTAATTTTAGCGGACGCTAGGTGACCGGTTTCGGCCTCGATGCGCTAGTGTCTTGGTACGGACTCTTCAACGGGCGACCTTGTTGTTGAAGAATATTCGATCTCGAATTAATTCAAACTCATCTCGCTTTCCTAACCGAAACTAGCGAGACAAGGATTGAATACTTTAGGCAAAGTGCAAGATGGGGTGTGGGTGAAGTGATGTATTTTCATTTTCAAGTGGGTAGAGTGGTGTGGTTGCCCACTCCACAGTACATGTAATCTAAAAGTACGTGCTACGTGCTCCAGCCTCGATGTAACCTTCTCCGCTACCCCATCCAGTCGCTACTTTATTCGCGAAGCCTCAGCCGAAGGCTCACAAAGCAAAGTACTTCGTATTACTCAGCAGGAAATGACGCCTAGTATGCACACACACGGCAACTCGATCGATTTTATCTCTACATAATGTAGCCATGTAAGGAGACTCATAAAGCCAAGGGGAGGCGGGCAATCGCGCAATAGTACCCACCCTGCCGACTGAATGTGGAGCTTGAATCAGGCTGGCGTCACGGCACTCCAGGCGATACAGGTTGATGGGATTCCCCACACCGCTCGCGCGTCGGCATTTCGGGCAAACGACGGGACGAGACATTGCGGCCCGGCCCAGTTAAGCTCCTTCCTCTGGCTTGCCGGCGGTGTTCACAGAGCCCGCTCGTCACATCACATCACATCAGATCAGCATCCACATCCATTTCCATTTCCATTTCCATTTCCATTTCCATTTCCATTTTTATTTGCCTTCGACCGACCGCGTCGGTCCATCGCTGGAGAGCGTCCTACCCGATCAGGCACCGTCCGAAGAGGTTGTGTGCCTCTGTCACACTAGCCTGATGCTTGCAATGATCAGCCTACCGAGCGCAGGATCTGCCGTCTGTGCCATACCTTCGGCCTCCCAGAGTGGCCTCACCCTGACAGCTACAACAACGCTTGAGCGTTGACCCTGCCGGATGGTAGGGTATGCAGCGCCGCCATCAGCCTTGCCGGATTCGTTGCCATCCCCGCCTCCTTCAGCCGATTCGTGATAGGGCTTTACGAGTGCAACAAGCCCTCGTTTCGGCCTGGAAGCTGGAAGGGAGGCTTGACGCATGCTCCCTGCCAAGATCTTGTACAAGTCCTGTCTTGACACCCGAGTTTCTAAAGTCTCTTCAAGACCTCCGGTTGCACCAACACTGGGCGAACCTGCTTCCTGATCTACTCGGGCATCATCCTTCGAGAGCGATCCATATGTTCGAGCTGTTGAAGTGTGGGCCGTGCCATCTCTTGCCCGCCTCCCGTCGAGCGCCCCCGTTGCAGCAGCATAATACGGTTGCCGCGGTCAAGTCCCGAGAGGAACGCCAGGAATATTTGTACCGCCATGGACTCTATTTGACTACAGATGACGTTGTGCGCTGGAAACGAAGTAGTCCTGATCATCCGCGCAACTGGAAAAGGGCGAGGAAGGCTTATGATGTGGGTTTGATCATCTTACTAGATTTCTGGGCGTGAGTGATGACACCCTTGTCCTTCTCGGGCGATTCTAGGCACTGACAGAGCATACAGCACAACGATTAGCACAGCCGGAACCAGTGCATCCACTTACGCTACCCATGAATACGACATAAGTCCGGTGCTCTCGGTCTTTTCGTTTACCTCGATGTATGTACAAAGGCTCACTCCCTATTACCATGCAATTTACCTTTCGTCTGCGGTCTCGAAAATGCACAGGTTTTCCAGAACCAGCATTGCAGATTTCTTGCCAGGTGCATCAGTGCGCTTAGTCTTGCTCGGACGCTGACACCAATTAGCTACCTGCTGGGAGCAGCCATTGGCAGCATATTCTTCCCACCGTTCTCCGAATCCTTTGGGCGCAAACCTTATATATATCCTCCACTTTTCTCTATGCTGCCTTCTGTGTCATAGTCGCCGCAATACCGTCCCTCTCTGCTGTCATCCTTGGTCGCTTGTTCAGCGGCATACTTTCGGCCATTCCTGCATCCGTTGTCGCAGGAAGTATCGAAGACCTCTTTGACACTCGAGGGCGGATATGGATGATATATGCATGGATCATGACCGCGAACCTCGGTCTCGTTGTTGGACCGATCCTTTCAACGTACATTTCGACACCGCCACTTGGCTGGCGATGGGTCTTCTACTTTGCTGCGATTGTTTCCGGAGTAATCGCCTGCCTTCTATGTTGGATCAGAGAAAGCCGACCGAGCCAGCTCCTGCAACGCAAAATCGCCAAAGTCCGCCTGGAGACAGGTGACGAGGAGCTCAAGATACTGAACCCAGATGTCACACCGGACGTGCACACCTATATCAGAGTGACACTAATCCGACCACTCCGACTACTGTTCACCGAACCGATCGTCATCATGACCGGGACCATGAGCGCCGTCGCCTTCGGAGTGATATATCTGTTCGCCGAGGCTTTACCCGTTACCTACGCCTCCTTTGGCTTTTCCGAGCGCCAATCCTCCCTCTCCTTCATCCCCATCGGCATCGGCATCATATGTGGCTTCCTGCCCCGCTTATACGACGACTGGAAGACTTCGGCACTCCAGAAGCAGCAAATCCCGATCCAGCCCGAAGACAAGCTCTCCGGCTTCTACGCCGCAGCGCCCATCCTCACCCTCGGGCTCTGGTGGTTCTCCTGGGTCATTCCGCCCCTGGTGCACGTCCACTGGATCGCATCGCTACTCGCTCTCGTCCTCGTCGGCTTCGCGCTGAACGAGTTCGATTGCACCCTCACTGGGTACGTGGCGGACAGCTACACCATCTACGCCGCGTCCGCGTTCGCGTGCCTGTCGTTGCTGCGCAGTCTGTTCTCGGCGGTGTTCCCATTGTTCGGCCATCAGATGTTCACTGCCATCAGCCCCAACGCCGCTTCTTCGATACTGGCGGGCCTGGCAACGGTGTTCTGCGCGTCAGCGTACATCTTCAAGCGCTATGGACGAGTGTTGAGAGATCGCAGTGCGTTTGCGCGGTACAGCCTCCAGGCTAGTCTGGAGAATGGGCTTGACAATGTTGAGGAGGAGGAGGGTTTGGAGCTGTTTTAGACAGCTACCGTAGACCATTTGAACCGAGAGAACTTTGTGATGTTGAGTTCGACATACATAGTCTACAGCACGATAATAACCACGTTGGTCGGATTGCTCTTCCCTTGTCTTCTCTTGTAGTAGTACAAGTATAAATAATCTCTATAGTTTGCTAGTTAGACTGCAAGTTTATGAATATGAATATCGACTACCGAGATCCTTTGTTCCTTGTTTTCTAGTATCTTTTTTATTTTGTTCTTGCTATCTCTAGGTTCGATATGCTTATCATTGTTATTCTCGACAATGATTGTTTTGCACCAACTACAAGTCTATCGCAGGAAACCAAATCGTAGGAGACCAAAAGAATCTAAATACTGTTACTCTCGCGCCGTGAAGTCGAGGAATTAAATGAGCATCGAAGCCACCAACCCCGTCGCACGAAGCCAACTTGAGATGCTTTCGAAGACGGATCTTCTCGGAGCCAGCAATTCCAGCAGCCCAGAGCCAATATTATAAGGTGTCTGGAGGCGAGAGAGACTTCGAGATATCGGTCGTAATCAAGACCATTCGTGAATTCGATTTCGCTTTTGCTCTACACCACGAAGCTCCGTCGCCGCTCGGGATAGAACGAATCTTCGGGGTTAGCAAAGGAGCAGGTGTTGTGTTCTGGTGAGCCGGCTGATCCGACAGTACTGGCCACGAGTTGAGTTTGCCACGAACACGGAACAAGGAATGAGTTAGCATCTTGCCATCGAATGGGATACTGGTCGGCTGCGCTGACAGCATGTGTGATGATCTGCGAACTGGACTATAACGCTTTTTGACATCACAAATGACGTCAGAAAAGGGAACGACATTGGTATGTCTGCTGTGAGAAAAAGGCTACGGATAGCAAAGTAATCTAGTCTGACAGAGGTTTGGTTAGGTGCACTGGTCTTTCAAACACAAGTTGCACCTAGACCATTGCCATTTGGTGGAAGAGATGGGGATGAAGGTTTTGGAAAAAGAAGTGAAGAAGCCCACGAAAGCGTCGAACCTTGGAGAAGAATTGCTGTCGCGCTGAAGATATCAACCAGCAAGTCTAGCCTCGACTTCAAGATTGCACGCGCTGTATGCTGAAGGGGCCTGCGTAAGTAGTCCATCTATTTTGAAGAGAGCGAGATCTCTTTGTTGCATCGGTGGGTAGTCTGATTAATACTGAGCATATCGAGTCCATTGTGCGATGTTGTTTGTCAAATCTCTGGCTTAGATGACATACAGGAGTAAGCGCGTCCAAGCGGCTAAGCTGGACGAGAGCGACTCCACGAGAGCGACTCAAAGACGGCCAACGAAAGAAGGGTGATTCTGAACGTGCGGCTTTTGTCGGTGTCAAGGAGCGTTCCTACCGACTAAAGCGTTAGCGCATCGAACAAGTCCGCCAAGTAGGCTTATGCCTACAGCCGATTCGTAGACACTTCCTCGCGTGTCGCATGTTGAGCCACTCATATATCCCGTCGCCGCAGTTGTATTATGCGAAGCCGCTGCTAGACTGTTTATACTTCCCAACATTGAGTCCTGTTGCTTGGATGTCAGCCGCGGACCAGAATTCTCCTTGGTAATCTTCGGTCATGTTTGCTACTGTGGCTTTCTTGTTGATTGCATGCTGTAACTCGCTCGCTCACGCAAACCCTCTGGGACCTAGTAACGGCCAGTCGATAGCCTTGACACCAACCTCGCCAGACCCAGTCTTACCATCAAGTACATCAGCGTCGTCGAATGTATCAGCCCCCCGCATCGTCGTTCAATGCAGCGACGATTATGGAACTGGCCTGGTTCTCGCGGATTGCGAGGATGCAATCGAGCATATCAGTCCCGAGACGCAGAAGGTCGTTTTTGCGGATCGCGATGACGAAAACAAACCCGATGGCGCTGTTCCGCTTCCATGGAGATTGATGGGTGGTGAGTGCATCGCGATTCGGATTTTCTGTGCTTTGTTGCTGCGTTGTGTGCGGGAGCTGGCTGTCACTGACATAAAGCTCAGTTCAAGCGCGATGTTATATCCAGCCGATATTGGCACCTGGTGCCCGGGTTGGTACGACAAGTCTAAGCCAGATCAAGGCCGCGGCTTTGCAATTAACCCAAACCTGTGGATTCTTTCGGGGTAAGGGCGGGATGGCATTCGATATCGGTAGGAGAGGGTTCACATGTCCCAATCTTTCTCGCTGTGCTGAATGTGCTCGCTTGCACAGGCGGAGATGGCGGACTCGACCTCATCATGGGTACCTACCAACCGTCCATCACCTGCCGCGGCGCTCTGCCATCGTGGCGGAATTGCGCAGCCGTCCTGTATGGCATGCAAGCCTCGACCCATATACAAGTCTTTGGAGATCGTGAAGATCCTGGTAGTGAAGTAGTTCTTCCAGCAATCATTAGTGCTGGTAAGAAATTTATCCCTAATCTCTTACTCCATGTAGATGCAACTCGCTAACGTGAGGAGATAAGATCACGGATTGTGCACATTAAGAATCTTCAGGACGGTGAGCACGCCGTTATTTGATATCACTTCATGGTATAAAATGTGGGAGGCCGCAACAGCGGTATTCTCGGCGTGCGGAAGGTCTGGCAGAGGAGGCTTCTTCAGGGGCTTAGGTATGTCGTACCAGACCGATTCTCTGTCCAAAGCTGGGATTCTCAATGTTTGTAGGCGATAATGGTCATTTAGCTGCTAGTTTGGCCGTCGAAGTCGTAACCGCTGACAGAAAACCCGCGAATCTAACCAATGTTTCAATGGTCACGAATGCGAGTCTGTCCAACGCTTAAAGAGATCTGGTCGTATAATCGCTGTGTGGATTGTATTTTTAATCATCGAAGCGGGAAACAACGCCTAAGCCAAAAGCGACCTGACTGCTCAACTCCTCACACAACAGACGCCATCTCATGCGCGAATAAGTGCAGGCGTATCCTTTGTTGGCAAAGATCCTGATAAGGATCTATTGCAATGGATGTCAAGCAAGTACGCAACACGCTTCACTGTTCATGGAGAGACTTTGCTGATAAGACGTATCAGGCTGTGTTTCCAATTGCGACTGTATAATAATAACGCAACATGCGCTGCAACCGAGCTCGATCTATATCGATATCAGTGTGACACGCCAGATACTACTCATCTAGAGTCCGCTCGGAAAATGAAACGTTCTGGATCCCACGAGCGTCAGACAGCAGAGCAAATGCCGCTGATAAGGATGTCATGTTCCAAGTATTAAACCAAGTATTCAGGAGCGGAAACGGCGGGTCTGGGACTATGGCCTGGAGTCTCTGGAACTGCTGAGAGGTCGATTTGCTGTTGAGCTCGGGCAGAACCAGCCTATTGCTTTGCCGTTTGTAGAATCTTGCGCATCCTTGATGACAAATCGGTGTTGTGATGCGTTACATAGTCAATCTCGATACCATGAACGTGGTGTTTTGTGTTTTACCTCTTCTTGCCCGCGACTTGCTGCCAAATCGAGCCACATCGATCGAGCGTATACCTCTAGAGATCCAGTCATGCCTGACTTGGGCAACTCCGAGCCCGCAAAAGCAGCCCCAGTACATCTGCTGCCAACCCGACCGTCCCCACCTGGAAAAACGGATATTTGCCTGTCTCAGCACCCACTGATCCCCAATCTTGACAACACAATTTGGAAATCCGACTGTCTTATGGCTACGTTACCCCGTGCAGTCGAGTTGACAGAGCTGTCGACACCTTGGATTCGGGTCGATGGCTGTGGTCAAGCAATGCCAATACCCTTGTTAGAGCTCTGTTCCTCGATTGCACACCATGCGGTTGCGCGTGTGAGAGACTGCAATGGGCGGTTCGAAGAGATATACGACAAGCTTGGGAGAGGCAAATGTAAAGCATGAGAGCGACCGTTAACGTGGAAGAAGTCCGAGGCGATGCGCCTTTCGAAGGCAGCGACTTCGAGGCGAGCAAGAGACAGATGACGAATGAGACGTGGCCATCTTACCTTCTAGCATGATGTCGCCAAGACTGTCGTTGACAGGACGTTCTATCATGTCTTATAGCATCTCTGCAATATCCACTAAGGCATATGTCCAAGAAGATCAATCACCAAGATATCCTCTGTACTGCTATAAGTTGGGAGCGGAGCTTTCGCACGGCCGGTTCAGGCTTGTCTAAGGAGCTAGATCGGCCGTTTCCCTACAACGATGTTCCCTCATTGTGGGTCTCTTACTGGGAATCAGCAAGTGCCTCGACCTGAATAGTAGCGACAATCGTCGGACGAACTGAAGCTCAAGGTCTATGCAAATGATGACAGAGACTCGACTATCTTCACGATAAAGGATCCAGCAAAGTTCTGTGGCTCCTCGGCTATCCCGCCCTTAACCGAGGATAGCCGAACCCCCTAATTTCCGCCCATCCAAGCGCCTCGGCCCTAGGGGGATTTCTTAGCGTGCTTCTGCTTCTTTGCTTTTCGGCTCCTGCATCGGCAGCAAATATTGCCAGTCCACAGAGCGATAAGTCAAGTGCAGACAGTCGCCCGGTCTTCGCCTCTATAGTAACTCAAGGCTTGGTGCGAGACGTAAACGCACAGCGCGGAGAGGAGAACCTAAGCCCATCATGCGACACGCCCCGGACATTGGCACACTACTGATGATGGGCTGATACACCAGCGATCCGTCGAACGACAATTTCATACAGCCCAAGAATCAACAGCATCGCGGAGAAGATCATGTGAACATCTTGAAGACGACCTGGCTGTATTTGGTTTGAAACCTTGTGAAGTACACCATAGGAGCGCTGGGGTTAATACTCTAGTTTGTAGTCTGATGGCTAAGGTAGTCTCTATTTGATTACTTATTAAGTGTCTGATAAGACGTGGGTAAGCATAATGCATATTGTGGTGAAATCGCAATTCCCGTCACTAGTAAGGCACAAACTTTTGGACGACCCTTTCGTCAGATCAAAAATCTTGCTTCGCACGTTTGCTCCAGCTGCGGATGGTATGCCCATGGTAATAGAGCACAATAGGAACCGGGATGAAGACACAGGATAAGAAGCCCAGCAGACTGGACGCCCAGCCGATGCCCAATCGGCTGTACATCGCCGTGGTGAACAGAGGAAAGACCGCACTTGCTGTCGACCTCATGAACTCGTTGCCTGCCAACACTGAAGCTGCGCAGGAGGGGTAGGCATCTGGAAGATAGTTCAGGTTCGCGTAAGAGATGGTGACGATGGCGATCCCAAAAAAGCCCGACGCCAAAATTGGTACGATCCAGTGTACGCTGGCTCTTGCGGTCCAACCGAACATGAAGAGAGAGATGGGAACGAGAAATGCACCCACCATCGCAGGGGGCAGTCGCTTCTCGGGCCTGATCTCTCCAGATGCATTCGGTACTAGGAGGTAGCGAAGATAGTAGAACATTGGGGGCAAAGCCAGTGTACTACCGACGAGAAGTCCAAGGAAAGCGAGCCCAACCTCACCGAGATTAAAACCGTAGACGCCGTTGAAGACCAATGGGAAAGAGTCAAGCGAACCGAAGAGAATCGCATTCAACAGTGCGATGTAGACATTGATGACGAGGAGGATTGGCTCGGTGAAGCATAGGACGAATGGTCTGGCGAACAGCCTATGTAAAGTTTGCCGCAGGCTCATCGAGCCTCCAAGAACATCCTGCTCCGATCTGAGGGTTTTGTTGCCAGTCAGTACGCGGAGGCGTCGGCTGCGGCGGTACAAGATGTTCGACTGGTTTGTCTCTGGCATGAAGAGGATGAAGAACATGAGGCTTGCACCAGAAAGCCACATCAATTGCCAGATGGTCCACTGCCAGCCGTTGGCGGCTGCTGCGAAGCCCCCTAACAAAGGACCAAGTACTATTCTCATCAGCCAAAACCTCTAAAATGCTAGAACATCACCTACCTGGTGCTGCAACGGAAACGACGTCCCAGAGGATGATAGCGTATCCTCTCTGGGTTGGAGTGTACATATCGTTGATGCTGGCGCCGCCCATGGCAAGTACGGGAGCGCCGAAGATGCCACTAAGGAACCTAAAGGCTAAGAGCATTCTGAAGTTTTTCGCGAGTGCTGTAGGAACCTGAAGGCCTACGAAGACGGTCAGTGTGACAAGGTAGACTGGCTTGCGGCCTAATCGGATCGCTTCGGACATGGGAGACCAGATCATCACACCCAGGCCGTATCCCAGTATAGCAAGACTAGTACCCAGTGTTGCCGCAACTCCTCCGACGCCGAATTTCTCTTGTACATCGTGTGATCCCGGAGAAAAGATGGAAGTGCCGATGTAGGTGCATACTGTCAGGAGATAGATCTGCGCTGTGACGAAAGCTCGTTTGCCGTGCGACCAGTTCAGTGGATTCTATTGCTCGTCAGTCGTGAAGTCAAGTTGCCCTGGATGTGGCACACTTACTGCAGGGTCATGGGGGCCGAGCCAGACTACAACATTGACCACTCGATCTGCAGCGGGGTCGGCAGCGGCTTCTTTGGCAATAGAGCCTTTCGCTTGGCCAGCTTCGAGCTGTACAGCGTTCCAAGTAGTTTCGTTGTTCTCCGAATGCAACTGGAGAGCTGGATTCCCATCTACCTGCCCTTCCTGCATGCTCACGTCCATGCCCTCCTGGCCCATAGCAGCCGTCACCAAGCCTTGTTCCGGCTTCTCATTTTGAGGTGTAGCATCAGCTGTGCTGCCTGCCGTCCATATCAATGCAGTGCTGCTGGTATTTCGAGGGGTGTCTGCGTTACTCCGGGTTTGTGGCGTATCGTTTCTGCTCCAGCGTCGAGGGCTTCCATCGTCAGCGAAGGCTTGCTGGATGTCTTCAGTGCTCCAAGTCCCCGCCGTGCCTATGTTGCCCCCAAGCGGTGGTGATTTGATGTCGATTTCTGAAGCAGGCTCTGCTTTGACCGGTATTTGCGGTGTCTCCTTTGGTTCTGGCGGTGGTGACTGCGCCTTCTCGTTGGTCTCTGCAGGTCTGGGGACCGTGTGACTCTCCGATTGGGGTATTGGATTCTGCTCTTGCGCTGTGGACTTCTCCTCGTTGGCGCGAGCAGCAGATGTGGCCTTCTTGTACTGTTTCTGCAGTCGCTTTCCGCCGCCGCTGTGGTTCTTCTTGACGACGAGCTGCTCCAAGGTCGTAGACTTCTCTGTTGAGATGTACATACGCCATAGGGTGGGATCAACATCCTCGGCGTGAGGAAGGAGCTTCCCATGGCTGACCCATCGGATCAGATGTCCTATAGTCGTGTCACGAAAGAGTTCGATCATAATGTGCTTGAAAGGAAGGAGCAGCAGCTTCAGGTACCTTGAGGTAGAACGCGTGGAGTTGGCCCGGATTTATAGAAAAGAGAACAAAGTAATTGACGACAAAAATACCCAACTCATCTACAAAAGCCAGAGCAGACACGTGGGCTCAATGACGATATAAATCTGTCATCCACAGTGAATAAACGGGAGATCTAAGATCGGACCCTTTCACGGGCCGTATATCCGCCATCGATATTTGGAAAGCTCCATCGACAAGGTATAATTATGGTCAATCAGAGAAATAAGATAATTTGTCGTAGTTCCATGCTGGTTACTCTTTGTCAGGCCTGGTTCTACCTTTATGTTCAGAACAGCTACATGAAACGCTCTTTGCAGTTTATCATGCAAGGAGGAAACTGCAGGAACAGGGCGCAGGAGCGCTTCGATCCTACATGCAGTCCGTGCATGTCCAGGGTCAGCTTGCCATGTCCTGCAATACAAACCTATCGGTTTTCGGGAAAGCGCTTAGATGGAAGGAACCTATGTTGAGGGTCTGTGGGTCGAAGGTCCGTGTGTACAAGGTCGACAAAGAATGAGGCAATAACCAGATCAGCATTCTAATATGTAACGTACATTTGCTCGCCAATCGAGTCTAAGCGGCTGTGGATGAGAGCATGTTGGAAGAAACAATTGCGAAGATTTCGCTAACTACGGAACCAAACGCCCATCCGCCGCTTAGCCACAGTCCTGCAGACAGCCCTGTGTCTGCCTTTCTTGGTGCCCTTGCATACAAGGCAATATTTGGATTGCGTAATATTTCAAAGTTATACAGCGCGTCTAGACTTTAGAAATTAGTAGGAAATGTCACAAGTCCTGGGTATTTACTTGAAAAGTCACAATTTGGCGTCCAGTATCAAAGAAACGTCTCGCGGCGGTATCTGCACGAAGGCCATAGATAGTGAGTCTTGGAAGCATCAAGAGGTTCCTGATCAACGGAAGCTGTCATCACACTGAAACGAGACGACAAGAGTCGATAACGTAAATTCCAGGCTCAGAGCAATTCCGGAATTCAATTGCTCTAAATCCGAAGATGGTCTAACAAAACACCCAGCAGTACTGATACATCAATGCACGCAAGCGCCATAGACTGAAGCACGAAGATGAGAAGGACAACGATGACAAGGACAGCCAAAGATTGGCAAGCCCAACAACATCAACATGAACAAGTAGTGAAGAAGAATTTCATAACTTTTGATTGATGAGTTGCCATAAAGATATAGAATGCCATAAACGTCCCAAAACCTGCTACACCATGCAATGCAACCCACTAATCCCCCAGCCCTACTCCTCCCTCCAGTACAACCCCCTAAAGTCCCAAATCTGCTAACCCATACAATGCTACCCTCCCCCCCTATAATCCCACCGCTGATGCTCCACTCCCCAATCCCACACTCATTCTCCTCACATGGTGACAGCCTGTGATATATATACCCGTTACTGCTCACATATCGTCAAACAGATAGGGAGCCGCATGTCCCATAGGTGGAATCATATCCCCCCAAGTGCACAGGCCCTGAGGCTCCAAGCTGGGCTCCGGAGGCGTGGTAAGAGCAGGCGTAGGCGGCGTCACGAAATCCTCCCCGAGCGAGTCACCCAGACCTGGCGTGGGGTCAATGATCATACTCTCTCCCAGAGAATCATCCAGAGCTGGCATGGCGTCCTGCATATCCTGGTCGTGGTCGGTGATGCCGGGCATGTCGTCGTTGAAGTTGAAATCCAAGGGGAAGCCACCGTCTTGAGCCAGGGCTTCGGTGAAGAAGTTGGGGCCGTTGGTGGAGTAGACGGGGCCGTCGAACATGTTGAGGTCGAGATCGGGTTGCGGAGCTGGGATAGAGGGGGCGTTGGTGATGTTGGACGCGTGATTCAGTTGACTCGTTGAATCGTAGAGGTTTCCAAGCTCGGGTTGGCTGATGTAGGCATTTCCAGGAGCTGTGGGCAAGACGGCCGCCTCCTCGGTTGGCAATGCGAAGTTCCCAGTCCAGTCTAGGGCGGATGCGTGATTCCGTTGACTTGTTGGGTTGTAGAAGTTATCAGTCCAGCCTTGGTCGACCATGGCATCATTGGAGAATGCGGCGGCTTCGGCGAGATAATTCTGCTGAATGAATTGGCTGGGGTTGGTGACGGTGGATGCGTGATTCCGTTGACTTGTTGTGTTGTAGACGTCATCTATGGTCTCTCCGAACTCCTCGTTCAGAAGCGAGCAGGCCGCCGCGTTAATCGTCGGCTGTTGGAGACCAAATCTGTGCACAAATTGACCTTCCTCTGGGTCGGAGACGAGGAGCGCCTTGTACATGTACTTGACGGCGGACTTGGGGAGTTCATTCTTGAACTTTAGGATGTACACCAGTATGCGCGCTATGGGAAGCGGTTCGGTGAGACCGATCCTGTCTATTGGCCTTGGCATTAGTGGCGAGATACGGAGGAGGAGGTGGGATGGGGACTTACAGACGACACACTCGCAAAGAGTTTTGTCAAGATTCGGCATCGCGAACTTGGAGTTGTCGGCCTTGATTTCCCCCCCTCTTTTCTCATAAGCGTTTGTTGTGGGCCTGTAGCCCAAGATTTCCGTCATGCGCTGTGTCAGCGAGTTCTCGTTTTCCTTCTCCACGCCGCGATGGTAGGTGAGCTTGAGGACGCAGACTCGCTTTTGGTTCTCCGCAGGCGCCGCACAGTCGTCTTGGAGCGCGTTGTCCGTGTGTTTGGGACGTGATGAGGTTTTCTTGGGCTTTGATAAGGGTAATGATAAGGTGGTCTGCACGGCGGGACTGTTCGATTCGGTGGCAGCATTGACAATGGTGTTCGGTGCTGGATAGAACCTTGACACCGTGGGCGGTAGGGCAGCATACGCTGGATTGTTGAACCCCATGCTTGGCGGCAGTGGGTTCAGGTGGGCCATTCTCATGCGGGCCAGTGTCTCGCTCACCGAATTCCCATTTACCGGGTTTCCAAAGGAAGTGGGTTGTGTTGATTGCCCGTAGATGTCTCTCATGGTGGGGACGGTGGTATCGTTCGGTGCCATGAGGGAGAAGCCGAACCCTGTAGATCTCTGGTTCGTTTTGGGATCAGTAACAGTGGCAGTTTGGGTGGTAGACATCGTGAGATATAGCCAACGTGGGATGGTATTGGGTATGGTACGATCAATGGTTATGATAGATGCTAGGCGATTCAGAGTTCACATGCAATTTGAACAGAATGGCATATACGAGTGTGAAGATTGAGTTGCCGTGTTAGAGAAGGGATCGGGGGGGTTTATATAGTCCAGAAGTGAGTCAGTCCATAGGCTGGCTGAGAGATGAGGCGTTGGTACAATAGCGATGCCTTCCGGCTGCTGCCAGGTTGACTTTTTTCAATGGACCGAACATGAAGAGAGATATGTCTGGGCTGCGCTCCACTGAGCACATTACCGGTATACACGGATGCCGAAACCACTTCGATCAGGGACTCAATACGCCGTCATGCAAGCCCAAGTGGCAGATGAGACCCACCCGGTACGATCGATGGCCGAATTCGAGGTTTTCTCGGAGCATGTGCTAACAAAGACAGGGAGAACTTAGGCTGTTCCTGCTTCCATCTCTCTTCCGTTCGAGAAATTCGGTCTCCGCAGGGGCATCAAGCCATTCCATGCGAGCTCAACATTTCGTCCCAAACCTCGGCATGATATTCGACACCAAGCACACTCTGCTTCATGATGCAAACTCAAGGAGACATGAGATCTTGGACTCACGATAGTATGAAAGTGCATATTGTGGTATGGAGTGGGACACAGCAACAGCAACAATGACATTTGTATAATACTACCATATGATACCATCGGTATACAATAGGAACAGTAACACAAAGCAGGAAGTACATTACCCTGCTATACCCTTGAAATCCCATCCTGGGCAGACTACAACAGTCCCAAGACCGCAACGGAGGCTCTCCGATCCAGCCCACTTCCGCCAGCATACTGCATGGAACATCGGCGAACTGCAAACCACAGATATCGATACCTGCAGGATACGAGTGAGTCACTCGAATGCCTCTCTTGTTGAGCTCCGCCTCGACACGAAAGCGGTATATCAAGCAGCTGCTCCATAATCCTGTATACGGCAATAAATGTAGCGTGAGTGGATTAGCCATCACTTCAATCGCCAGCGTATCCACCACTGCAACTGGACCACCACATTTTTTACATGCTGGCGTTGCGCTCTGGAACGTCGAATACGCCTTTGTGGCCATTGTAGCAGATATCATTGCGGGTCGATTTTTTTTTTTAAACCGTCACTCCATTCGCCAGCACACTTACGACTGCAGCTCGGCCAGTCGACCTGTTCCACTCTTTTCCCACAGCGGCGTTGCGCTCCGAAAGTCAGATACGCTTCTCTTGTTGAGCCCCAGCATCGACACGGAAGTGGTAGGTATATCAAGCAGCTGCCACATAATCCTGTATAAGGCAATAAATTAGCATGAGCGAATTCATTCCTTCGGCCGCCGAGGTACTCAGCACTACAGCTTGGCCAGCTGACCTGTATCACATTCTAAGCATGGCGGCATTGACTCCGAAACGTCGAATACGCCTCTCTAGCTAACATAGCAGATCGTTGCAGGTAGACGTGGAGAAAGTCGATAAGCAGGTGACGTTCTTTTAAAGCGCTAGGGGATCGTCAAGCGGCTCGACCCTTAGCCCTGTAAGGCTGAACCGAGCTCCTAGTCCTGCCGAAACATCCAAGTACCCATCCCAGGGCACTCAACCACATGCCAGATCGCCGGATGCCGATACGCATCGGTCGGGACAAGCTACTGATATCCAATTCCCACCATGCGGCCACAACCCCACCGCGTGCCACAAAACAGCCACCTCCTGCTTCTGCAGAGCCTGCTCAGCTGCCAGCCCGGAACATCGCCGTTCACGCTCGTGCTGGATACGGTGGAGCAGCCTGCGCGGGGATTACTGAGGCGATATGTTGAGGGTGCGAAGGTAGGGGTTTTGTGATTTGTGGTGTCTTTAGATTTATGAATTCTTGTTGTGTTGGTCTATTGACTGGTGGAAGGATGGATTATTTGTGCGAGAGCTAAAACCGAGATGTTTCTTTTGTGCTCTGCCTTATCAAGGGGCTGTCTATTACTGCGTACTGAAAACAAATTTTCCTAGGCCTCCAAGACAGCAATAATCTTCGTCTCGTTCGAGAGTCCTCCCGCGCCTTACCCATCCATCACGGAGTTTTTGAAAGCCCGCCGGAAAAGTCCGGGGGCTTTGCATGCCGAGATCACGAAAGCCGTCAAGGAACAGGGCGGGAAGAGTATGTCCGGTCTTCTCCTCCCTATGATTACCCCTCTCCATACTCCCTACCGTGTCCCGATGCTCCCATCACAGCTTGCAAACCCCATTGCCCATTGCCCCGCCCTGCCTTGTCTTCTGACCCCGCTCCTTCTAGAAACCCTCCTCCTCATAGATACTCTCCACCCCCTCGCCGCCCTTCCCGAACCCTTCACTCTAGCAACCTACCTCTCCTCCCTCCTTTCCCTCTCCCCTCAGATCTCCCTCCTCGCAGTCTACCACCTCGACATTCCCCTCCCCTCCCCTCCCACCACCCATAACCCGTACCAGCCGCTCCCCCTAACCAGTCTCCGCTACTTCTGCACCACAATCCTAACCCTCCACTCACTCTCGCACACCCTCGCTAGGAGACGCGCACGAGATCGCAGTCTCGCGGAACCAGTTTTTGGCGCCCAGGAGGAGAAGGAGGGTGTACTTCTCAGCGTCAAGGATCGTGTCTGTGCTGATGATGGGGGGATAGTGCTAGAGATTGAGCATCGGCGGAAGAGTGGTCGGGTTGTTGGTGGTGGGGGAATGATATATCTCCCCTCGCCCGAGTCGACGGAGATGCCGATGATATTCAATGAGCATCCGCTTTTTCGGGCGCTGCGGCAGGAGGATGGCCATGGAGAAAAGTCGAGGGCAACGGGAGGGGAGATAGGAGGGACATTTGAGCTGGGATTGACGGAGAAGCAGAGGAGGGAGAGGGGGGGTGTTGTGTTGCCGTATTTTGATGCACAAAAAGGGGAGGGACCGGGTCAGGGCGGAAGAATATTGTATGATATGGGGGTCGAGGACGACTTCGACGAGGAGGAGGATGAGATTTAAAGAGTGGTCGTATTCGCTTCGGATATAGTGCCGCTGTTAATGGTGACTGTCACGGGGTTTATTAGATCCTCTGGCTCCGAAGGGTGCTGAATATCCCAGAAGGGCCTCTAAAATCTGCCCTTCTTTCTTTCCTTTCGAGTCCCTCATGTCGGGTGTTTCATAGGAGCAAGAGATGTGCTCTGATGGACTGTCCTTCTAGCTAGGATTCCCAAATGGCTGGTTCTTCCATCATCATTGCGCCATTACGTTGTTGAGGAGGTGCCCAGCAATGGCAAGTCCCTGGGGTTTGCATCCCGCAAGCGTATCATAGACCATGTGCAGGTGCAATATGGCCAAGAGCGGATCTTCATGGTTGAAGTCATCAATTCTTGCTTCGACTTCTCTGGATTGCTGACGCAGTGCCTTGCGCTCCTAGAAGAGCTACTTCTGGGCTCAGAAATAGGATACTTGATCCTAAGCTTCTCTTGAGAACAGCATCATGTTGGCCCAGAACTCCTATCGCCGTGTTTGATCTTCCTGGACGAAGGAGTTACAGCCACGGCATTCTCAAGTATTCTATTACTCGGCATGTCGAACGCGCTCTGTGCCACATCATCTTGGCTACCGAACAGCTGATCACCCTGGGTATCAGGACCTCTCGTGGGCAGGGGATCGGTGCAAAATAGTAAGAGCAAACGGTCAACCGCTTCGCGCATCGCGTCCTGCCTGACAAGCGTTGTCGGAAAGTGATGACGAAATGCAAAGCAGGCGCCCTTGTAGGTCTGGTGATATACCAGCTTGTACTCGTCCAAATCTTTCTGCGCGGGATCCGACTGCGATACTTGATTGTCATTTACGTCTCTACCTTGACCATCGTATTTCGTGGCCTTTTTCTTCTGTTGGAGGCCATACATACGCATTCCAGCCATGACAATACGGGAAAGAGCCTTGGAGTTGTGCTCCTGGAGACTATTGTCACTGTCAAGCGTCAACGGGCTGTGGGGACCAGAAATGACACTTTCCACGCGATTTAGCCCGGAGCGTCTGCCAGGAATGAAGGAGTCCCGTCTTGAAGGTGGCCGGGACGGTTCCATATTCTGGATAGACCCAACACTGGACGCTCGGGATAAGCTTCTTCTGCGCACGTCCGCGGCTTGTGCACTTTCATCGGTGGCTTTAGTGGGTTGTATGTCTTTCATGTGGTAAGCCTGAGTAGTCTGTGGCATAGGAAGAAGAGCGCTTGTTGGCATCGCATCGGCCATCGCCCTTGAGATAGCTTCTCCGCCTCGGCCTTTGAGCTTCCTCCGTTGTTTCGTAGCATCGTCGAAGACATTGGAGATTTTCCGCCGCTTTGATGTCGACGCGTCTTGGATGGGGGCTGCATTGAGCTTCTCTTGGGGTAGGAAAAAGGCCTTTCCGGGACTGATTGGCTGTTCTTGCGCCTCATGGTTTCCTACGCGACTACCAGTAGAAGTGACGTTGCTGCAAAGCGGAAGTGCAAACAGCCGTAATTTGGTATCGCGTCCGTTTCTTTGCGTTTCTGTTCCCAGACCATCCGCCACGGGTGACGAAGACCTCGGTGGTGTGAGCAAGCCTTCGATAGGAGCTGTCTCTACTACTGCGGCATAGAGAAGGAGCTCCGTCGCTTGTGGGGCCTGAACAACAGCCTCATCGGCTTGGCTACCTCTCACCTTCACTAGAATCCCAAGGTCAGATTGCTGGCTGGGGCGAAGCCACCATGGCCTTGGCGCATATTCCGCAGCATGAAAAACCTCTCCACTTGGAAATAACAGCCCCGTCAGCACCTCTTCGGTGTGAGGGTCATCCGACCAAACGTCCAGCGGGGGACCTGCAGCAAGATAGAGTGGTACATCGCTAGTATGGATCGTCGCCAGAAAACTTAAGCTGGTGCTTTGAGGTAATGGAGCTCTCACATGAGTTGAAGAGCAATCTAGATGGACGTCTACACAGTATCAATCATAGGTTCATGCGGTCACCATTTTCTTGCTCACCTCGAAGCCAAGGCGAAGCGTCACCGATCAGAATGTCCCCGTGCCAAATCTCCATCGCGCCTCATTTTCGAGAGCTAAATCTCATATATATAATCATGCTGCCTGTACACTCAATAAACACCGCAAGCATAGTGGTTGAGACTTACTAAGCACGCGGAAGACGCGTAACGCCACTTACGCGTCGGTCCTATGCCAAGCCTTTGCCAATCACATGCATACCTTAGGTTACCAGTTGACGTTTTTCTCTCTGAGCGTCGAAATACGGGCACATTCCTGAGCATACAGCCAAGACCTTCACGGGACACCATTGTATGAATGTGACTCGACGGCCTGCCATTTCACCGTGGCGTTTATGATAGTTGACGGCTCCATAGTCATTGAGTGCAAACGTTCTTCAAGAGATTCAAGGACCAACTCGTCTTACACCAACGACTGCTCTAGTCAGGATGTTGTGTAGCGCATTCGTCTGCTCACAGTCTTTAAGGCAAATCAAGCATCAAGGCCACGAATACCACTGAATCACTTGCTATTAATCTGGAACATAGCCATTTCCTTACTTCGGTGTCGTAGTCGCCGTCCCTGTAGCTCCCGCAGCCTTGCTCTTCCTCCTCCCTTTCTTATCCTTCGTCGCCGTCCCCGGCGTGATTGGACTCTTTTCTCCGCCCTTACTGCCCTTCCTGCTCTCTTTCGGTAACCCAGTCGTTTGTATCTGCTTCGGAGGTTGGGCCTTGAAAGGGGTCGCTGTAGCAACAACTGGCTTCGGTGCTACCTCTTTTGGCTTTGTAACACGAAAGGACCCTGGCTCACCGACCAAGGGACTGGAATCCATGTATTCGCTACCATACGTGAGGCAGAGATTAAGGGACTCGGAGAGGGTTTGGAGCGCGGTTTGCTCGGCGTTGGGAGTGCTTCGCGTGGTGGATAAAGGTGCTTTGCTGCCTGTGCCGGTGTCTTGTGTACCGGGCATGGGGGTGCTGTCCTTGCTGCTTTGCGTAGGGTGTGTGCTTGTTGTCGCGGTGAAGGGTTTAGACGTGGGTGGGAGATACGTGTGGCCGAGGGAAGGTGTGAAGAGTGGTAGGGGCGACGCGGTCGAGAGAAGCTTGGTGAGACAGGAGACTGTGGAGAGCTGATTCCTGTCAACACTGATCTTCCGTCTCATCAATGCCCGCTACACCTACCAGTCGACTGTTCAGTATGCTCCCCACTGTAGGCGCCATATACACATTCTCTCCAACCACGAAATAAGAGGTAATCGGCGTGATCACAGCATCACTCCCATCGTTCATCTTTCCCTTCTTCCGATTCTGCTTGCGGATGACCCATACCCCACTGTTGTCGACCTTGGTCCCATTCTCCGACGGATCTTGCGTGACCATAAACTCCAACCCCTGCATCTTCCTCAGCTGCCCTTCGAAGGCTAGGCGTGTCTGGAGCAAAGGGTACCATTCCGGCCTGTAAAGCGCTTGGTTGCTGATGACGTTGTTATTGGAGGTGGCGTCGAAGAAGGGCGACTCGGCGAAGTAGGGCAGGACTAAGAATTGGTGTCAATACAGACTGACAAATCCGATTCAAAAGCTTGGAATGTCTTACTAGTGTTTGTGTGAATACCGCCCATAGTCTGCGCTATCTGCGGCGCCCGCCATACTACCTCATCCAATTCTGGTTCCTGTGTGTTCGCCATTGTTGCAGGCATACAGTGGGTTCAAGGCTTGGGAGGTAGGTTAAGAGCGCAAGGGGCGGGCCTCGTTTTCTCGGTCGAAGCCATGCCGGTGATTCTTCTCTAAAAGCACCGGGGTATCACAAAGCGAGTGTCAAAGAGGTTATGTGAAATTCGAGCAAGTTCATTCATATTCTCTTGTCGCAACAGCAGCCCTGACGCAACCCTGATCGATTTCGAGCCCCTTTCCGCATCGACGACTTGTCTTCTCCGCTTTGAAATTCCATTGCCTGCCTCATCGTAAAGTTGTCAATCCAGATTCCATGCATAGTCGGACGCGAAGATCGAAACATTCATCCTAATAGCATTCGACGGAATCATCCACTCGTAGACAGGATTATTGGTCAGACACTGGAGATGCTCCTCAATGTTTGTGATTAAGGTCCTGTCGATTTCAAGAAACTCGACAGTCGAACGTTGACGACGCTTACGCACCATAAGCTCCTCGCTCCTCATGGTCTTCCAGATGACGTTCCTTATCGCGTACAAAGCAAATTACCTACCAACGCCGTCCAAGCCTGTTGAAGACTGTTTCCATTCCCTTTCTATACCGTGGACCTGGCTATCCAATGCCAATCAGCCAAAACGCCAATATACCGAGATGAATCTCAATTGCTTTCAAACACCCGGAGTGTACTCCTCAACTTCGTCATCATCTCATCCCACTCCCCATCTTCAGTGCTGAGGCTGGTGACTGCCCCTCCAGCGCCGACAGTCCACTCGGCCCCCTGGGTATCAGGATGGACTTCTATTCTCTCGTCCTCTGTGCATGAGAGAAAGTCGACGTCCATGGCATCAGAGTTTGTCTCTTCAGCGAAGCTGTCAATCTTGGATTCCTGACTTGACTCATCCCATCTAACGGCACTTCGGATGACTACACTGAAGTCACCGCCGCCACCGACATCCAGATAACCCACGACGCCGGAGTAGACGCCCCGTGGCTTCTGATCTTCAAGTGAACGCAGAATCTGACAGGCTCGACGCTTGGGCGCGCCCGACATAGATCCAGGTGGCAGAGTGGCGGCCAGGATGTCGATGCCGGATTTGGCTCGTTTCCGATCTAGGGGGTTCAATGGCGTGTCTTCTGTGGTCGAGCCGTATGCTTCCGAGTTCATGGTTGTTTGTGGCTTGACTGCTCTCTCACTCTTTTTGTCGTTGGGCCTGGATATGCGCTTTAGTCCGTCATCCTTGAGTCCCATGGCTTGCCTCGCTCCTGGGGTGTACTTTTGGTCAAGAATGAGGTCGCCTTCAATGACCGTCACGAGCTGGTAAAGGGTCTCATACTCCTCGACCACCATCAGCTTTGGTACGGTCACCCTCCCTGACCCCACAACCCCATGCAGATCGTGTCGAATCAGATCGACAATCATCAGGTTCTCTGCCCTCTCTTTCGGGGTAGAAAGCAGAGCCGTTGCCTCTGCCAAAGTGACATCCGGCAATCCTGCATCGTCACGGGCTTTCTTAACCGTCCCTTTGATAGGACGAAATTGACATCTTATCGCTTCTCCTCCTCGATCGGAAGATGGCTGAGATCGCGACCAGCGGAGAAAACGCTCAGGTGAGCTGGAGAGCAGTGTCAGTGATCCGAGGCGAAGATATGCGCTGAACGGTGCTCGGTTGATTGTGCGAAGCCGAAGATACAGTGGCCAGGATGGAAGATGTGAAGGCTCGGTCTTGATGTAGGCTTTACTAGTCAGGCAGAGCTCATAGGCATTGCCCTTACGTATCTCGTCCTGGCATGACCGTATGGCGGACTTATAGACTGCCTCGTCAGGGTAGCTTATGGTTGAGCTGAATGATAGAGGACATGAGCCCGATTCCGTATCGTCTAACGGTTCAGTAGTATTTAAGGACAGAAGTAAGTCTGTGACTGAGGAGACCCACGCACCATCGCTGTCTCGAATAGTCTGAACAGTTATGGTACTGGTCTGGTGGGAAATAACAATGCTTCGCTCCACGAGTACAAAGCTCAGATCAGCCCTGCACGGTCCACGTGTCTTTGGCTCTGATTTGATATCTATGGTATCAAGACATGCTTCATAGGTAATATAACCCATCAAACCACCCCAGAAGGGAATGCTTGAATATCCACCTACCGCCCGATGTTCGGTGATGAATGCCTGGAGGTAGTCGAATATGGATTCTCCAGAGTATTTCAGGTCAACGATCGAGGTAGTCCCACTGTTTCTCTGAATGACGTGATTTACGCTTGAATAGTATTCCAGTCTCAGAGAGTCGGGTGCTACAATGCCAACAATGCTGTGTGTACCGACTTCATCCCTTTGGTACATCTCTGAATCAAGGACAACTAGCTCTTTGTCTGTTGCTCCTAGTATCTTGCATATACTGGGTATCGTCATGCAACTGGCTTCTATCACTTGACTGGTGACTTGTCGGAACTCTTTTGGTGTCGTAGGTGGCGTAGGTAGAGTACACTCGATGTGATACCGTTTCGTGTCCCGATTGCCAAGATATTGGACTTTATCTAAGCCGATATCCTGAATGTCCTTCTGCATTGTTCTTCCAACCGCTTCAATATTGGGCCCACATGTAAAAGCTGTTGGGTTGATAACAGATATGGGTGCTGAACGTTTCCGATCTCGCCACACAAGTACTTCATGCCACCAATTGGTAACGATTGCCCTTGCACTAGCGGACGAGCAGATTGATTCCGGATGGAACTGGATGCCGTGGAAAGGCTTGGTCAAGTGAGCAACGGCCATCAGAATGGCCAGGGGGTTCTCCTTTGCGGAATAAGCGTTATCGTCTGCACAGTCCCACGCCACAGGGATCAAGCCGGATGAAGTCTTCGAAGGTTCCCAATACTCTAGATTATGGTAGCCGATATACTGCCCAAGCCTCACGGTAGGTTCCAGTGAGGCATGCAAAGAATGGTATTGGATTGTCTGTATCGCGTCGTGACCACGAAAGACGCTCTTCCCGCTGCAGCGGATGGTCCTCAATATGCCATGTCTTGGCTCCGGGAGCGGCTCAACGTTGCCACCAAATGTGTGAACGAGGCTCTGGAACCCAAGACAGATACCAAGAACAGGAACAAGATCATCGCCATCAAGCTTCCAGAGCTTGTCAAACCAACCAACGTCAGCACTATTCGCAGGGTGACCTGGACCGGGGCCAGCAACGACCGCTGAGAAGGCTTGGACGAAGGCCGGAAAGTCGTCGATAGTAGCATCGATTTTGATGACGGTAACACCTACATGTAATTCTGTCTCGAGAAGGGATATGATGTTGTTTGAGAAAGAATCGTAGGCGTCAATGAAAAGAATTCTGTGGGGTGCTGAGTTGGACATGATCTTGAACCTCGGGACCATTCATCGACAATTCCTAGGTATTTATGTTCTCACAAACATTACCAATGTGAAGATCGTCGTTTTAGAGAAGCTTGCGATACAAATGTGGTAGAGGAAAGACTGCTCAAATGACCATAATCGCAATCGCATGGAGCGATGGAGACCATTCTTTGCATGTTTACGCTGTTGTAGACAGACTGCATAATATTGCAGAAACCGTCAAGCCGCAGACAAAGGCTGCAACTTGGTTGAACACGATAGTGACCTATAAGATGGTTACTGAAGCGCATGTCTCAGAATGGCAAATTTTGCCTCAATACTCAGACCGACTAATCGTTAGCGCACTCATAACAACAATCTGCTACCACGAAAACACTAAGATTTTCTAAAATAAATACCTTACTTTATTGAGCATTAGTAGGCGACGTAGTGCTGACACCAAAGATGAACCGGCCTCAGCACTAGATCGGTGAGAAAACTTCCGTGGCCACAAAGTCAGATAATGATAGATGCAGGACGGTCATCCACGAAAGTATCTCGGGAATTTGACTCGCTAAATGTCAATGCTTAGAGACTCCTTGCATCGAGCAGTGCGTGAGTGATGGGATCGGATCGTTCGTTAAATGCTTATAGCGCATGAGGTTTCATATCAATAATAATATATCCTCGGCCTCAAGAATATGAGTGGTATGAGCAGACATGATACAAAATAAGTTGCCAATATCGCTAATTACGTCCGTTCATATTATAGAAACCCCTGATTCCAACCGAGCCCTCCGTATGAACGCCCGATGACCCTTGCGTAGAGTACGTGCAGGAGATGGTCTCAACGCATTTCATAAGGTCCTTGGTAGTGCTGTTGGTCATACGGCACCCCTGGATTTCCAGCAGTCCCCTCCACCTCTAACCTACCCGGCTGCTGCCCGTGAGGCACGCCAGGGTTACCCTGCGTGCCGTCCACCTCAGTCACCGTGGGCGAGTTTGCTTGCGTATAATACTTCTGCGCCGCACCTCCATCCGGTCTGGCGCTAGGAGCAGGTGGACTTAGGCCCATGGGTCGTTGTTCGCTAGGGTGTTGCGAAGAAACGATGGAGAATGGTCGAGAGTTAGCGTTACTCGGACTCGGAGTCGCGATGGGGGAGACGTGTGATTGAGCACCTTCGCTCTTTGGCGGGTCCGTAGGGCCGCCAAAGTAGCCTGCTTGAGTGGGTTGGTAGTTTGGTGAACCCTGATATTGAGGATCTTGTTGCGGAACGGATTGGTAGCCAGTTTGTTGCTGCTGCATTGGTGGAGGCGGATAGTTCGGTGGTTGATAGCCAGTCTGTTGCTGCTGCATTGGCGGAGGCTGATAGGTTGGTGGCGCGTGGGAAGCCATGGCCTGAGAGGCAGCGAGCCTCTTCCGCTTACGAGAGCGAAGGCAGAAGAACACAATCACCCCTGCTACGACACAAACGAGGAGACTGATTCCAGCGGCTATACCGCCGATCGCAGCGGCAGCCAGACCGTTGCTAGTGTAGTAGCTTGTACCGCTTGAGGTTGGGTATGTTTGGACTGGGCTTAAAGGGGAGCTGGCAGCCCCTGAGGCAGACCCGGCAACCGCGGTAGCTTTCGCATAAGAGAATGGATCCGTAGTGGGCGCAAGCGTAGATCCAATAGCAGTGACATAGTAGTCTGCGAGGAACTCGACGGATTCCGGCAGAACCATGGAGGTGGCCTGGCAATTGTAGAGATATGTTCCGCCGAAGAAGGAGTAGGTGCCACAGTATGGCAAGACTCCCGGACTAGACACGTCATGAAACGTTAGTAGGTGATTCCACCGGACATTGGGCGAAGAGGAGGTCTACCATTTCTTGATGCTGACATCCGCTTGGCATGCGCCGTTACATGTATCGCCGTAATTGGCACAGGTGGTAAACAGACCACTGCAGTCTCCATTCAAGCTCGGACAGCAGCCGATAGCATTGCCTCGATTGATGCAGGTTAGACCCAAGCCCGTGCTGCAGGAGAGGATGTCATCTGTACCCCAATGTCAGAAAGATTCGAAGCGACGGATCGAGCGTTCTTACTGGGAAGACCCTCGATCAGCCCGCACCACTCGTTGGGCGGGGGGTACATGAGAGCTTGCTGGCGCGGTTTGAGCTCCTTGGGTACGTCGTCGAGACCGGGGGCTTGGGTAGGACGTGGAGAGATGCCTGCGGTCGCCATGAGGCCCACGGGTGTCTCCATAGGCCCCACCCATGGCATGGCAAGACAAGGCTGGAGGCAGCGGAGAGCGAGAGCTAAGGTGATGAATCGAGACATGCTGCTATTCGAGCTTGATCACGAAGCTTGTAGACACCACTTCCACTGACGGTAGCTGGCTTGGAAGCGCACAGAGCGACGATGGAGGAGAGAAGGTGGACGGTCCATGGTCTGCAGACTGTATCCCCTCCCCACGGCTGGAGTGAGTCGGCTGGAGTGACCTTGGCGTGCCTGTGCTGCATCTCGACTGTTCTGATACATGAATTGGGTTTGGTGTCCGACGGACACGAGAAACCGCCTTGGCCTAATTTGGGGGCACATCTGCAACCATCTGCAAGGTCGGTTAGATCCCAGCTCGGCCGGCAAATCATGTCGAGCGGCTGCATGTTGGAGCAGTTGAGTCGAGCTTGTGCATAAGCTCTTTGGCCTCACTATCCGTACTTTAGTCTAGCCGAGGATATGTTTAAGATGCATCAATTATAGTACACGCTTGTTTATAATGTATCACCCTTCCCTGTCAGCGGGAAACCTTAGTTCTGGCACATCCCGAAGGCCCAATTTATTCAGCTTTCTAGCACTGTCGACCCTTACTGTCGCGAGTCTTGGTCGTCGTTGTCGTTCTTATTGCTATTGGCGAGACTTGTCGCGATATAATCGCATTAAGACTATTTCTTGACACAATATTAATAATTAGATTGACAATATCTTTGTAGACATGAACTACAATAAATTTGCGATAGAAAACAAGAGACATAATAAGCTTTGCAAACGACAGACGCGACATTGTGTGCAAAGCTAAATAAATTAAATCTGCGCGATATGTTAAAACCTTGTCTTAGTATTTAGATTTTATAGAATAATTATTGTAGCAATGCGACGCTTAACGCGACAATTTGTAGAAGTTAAAGTGCGACACTTAATAATGTGACGCATTATTGAGCGTCGCATTATTGAGCGTCGCATTCGTACAATAATTATTCTATAGAATCTAAGGACAAAATCTCGAAAATCTATTATTCTTAAAAATAAGATTTCGACGTTATGTTTGCTATGCGATAGAGTCTTAAGTATTACATTTTACATCAATTAGACTACGTTTGTCGCTAGATTTTAATAAGATTTATTAATCTATAATCAAGTTATATACTAATAGTATGTTGTACATGTGTGCTAGCATCAAAGCAAAAAAGCTTTTTTTCATTTTTAAGAATAACAGATTTTCGAGGTTTCGCCTTTAGATTTTATGCGAAAAAAAAGTTTTGCCATCTTATCGAATTCAGCTATTATCTTATTGGATTCAGCACTTGCAAGTGATACATAGTAATAATGCGAAATAATAAGTAAGCATAAGGTCTAAGATCTGAGGCAACCAAAACCAGGGTTTCCCGCTGATAGAGGAGAGTGATGCATCATAAACAAGCGTGTACTATAACTGATGCATCTTAAACATATCCTCAGCCTAGCCTGGCATCGGTGTCCCTACTCAGCCGCTCGGAATCGCAAAATCGCGATGTCGACGTTGTGTAACTAGTACTCTTACATCTCAGCACAAATCAAACCACGATGCACGGAGACACTCATTACTTGTAAGAATGGTAGATGTGAATCTGCCAGCTGCACAGCTAAAGTAGCCGTATCACCTCACCGTCCTCCCGTCCATCAAATTACTCCACCATCACAACCCTCCTCTCACCATGCCCCAACCCTCCCCCTCCTCCCCGCAACGACGTCCCCTCTCAGCCCGCAAGCTCGACATCTTCCACATAATCTTCCTCTCCTTCATCGTCTTCCTCGCCCTAAGTATCCCCATCCCTCCCCCACCTTCCCATCCAACAACTTAACCCCTCCCCAGCCATCGACCTAATCCCCCTCTACCCGATCTCGCTATGGCCCTACACATCATTTTTCTACGAATACTTCCGCACCACCTACAACGACCCGCTCTACGTCAAGGATCCACCCTTCTTCCGTCTCTACACTATTGTTGAAGCCGTTTATACCGTGCCGATGTGCTTGTGGTCCATCAGGGGCTTGATTCAAGACGACAAAAAGACACCCCTTCATCTATTAGTGCTAGCTACACACCTCTTGTCATCGACGGCTGTGTGTTTCGTGGAGGTGTTAGGCGCGCAGGACTGGCCTAGGGAGGTTGTGAATAAGAATCTGCCGGGGTATGTGGGGTTCGGGACTGTTGGTATGTTTCCCGTTTCTCAATCTTTGACTAAGCGTAAAGCGCGGTGGCTAATCTTATTGCAGTGGTGGTTTTGTGGGTTGATATGTTCTTGCGCGTAAGGAGTAGCATGGGTGGAAAAGTGAAGATCGGCTGAGAGGGGACTGTTACATGGTGTGTAGCAACTGTTTTCCGGGTTGGCGTTGGCGCTGTACTGGTCAAATGGCATAACGTCAACTCGTCAAGACGGATATGCAGTGGGTATGAGGGCAGAAGTGTCACCCAGGTTGCATCATGGAGATCAATGACTAGCATGGATATGGGGAAGAAATATCTTCGGTTGACTAAACTACCTGCTCTGTGGGGTATCGCAACCGACAAAACAACCACGCTGTGTGGGGTATCTCGCAGCCCCCAACACCGAAAAGACCCAACAAAGGAAACCGCCCATCCGTCAACTCGCCTCTCCGTAGACGAAGAACTTCTCGCGAATATCGAAGAGCGAGCCCAGGTCCTGTTCCTGGCGTTTGACCCGGATCGATTTCCAGGCGTTGCCGTTGACGTTTCCGCTGAACTTGCTATCCAAGGCAACGATTTTCTCCTCCAAGGAGGCCAGGGAAGTGACGGAGACTGGGATGTAGTCCTCCACGTCGGAGGGGATTGACGAGATGGCGGAATCGCTGGCTGGGGAGGCTGGTGCTTCCGAAAGCGACAGTTCGGCAATAGGTGTTTCTGTCTTGAGCTTCCCGCCGGCAGTGAGGTCCTCCTTGAGGCGACGAGCGTATTTCGCAGTGCCTGGCGGGATGGCGAAGGTTAGGGTCTCGCCCTCGAGCTCCGTAAGCTGTGTCAAGAATTAGTAGGTTGTTTCTCTGAGATTCCGGGCAACCGCTTCTGCGTATGCATACCTTGAAATCTTTCTCCACCAGGACCTTCTTCTTGCCCTGCCCAAATACCCTCGAATAGCTCCACATATCCCCGACCTTGCAGAGATCCGCCTCGATCAAGCGATTCAACTTGACGGTCGAGCTCTGTCCCGCCAACGCCTTCGAATCGACCTTCTGCTTCTGGCCCCAGAACTCCTCAAATTGTTCCTCCTTCCACTGATCGAATTTCCCCTGAGCACGTTCTTCCATCGCGGCATCGGCTTCGGCGAGCCAAGTGGGATCATAGCGGCCGGTTCCAAGATCAAGCTGGTATTGGCGCACGGCGGAGCGGAAGTCGGTGTTGTAGCGCACGAAGTCCTCGGGGAGCTGCCCGTCCGCGGTGAGGTTGATGTGGTCCGGCAGGAGGTCGGCGATCTCCTTCTTGTCTTCGGCGGTGAGGAGAGCCTGGAACTCGGGCTTGGAGAATTCGGCCTGTGAAGCGTTAGCCGGGGGAGTGAGAGAAAGCAGTTGGCTCTGGTGCGATGCAACGTGAGAGGGAATTTACGATGAGGTCCATGATCGAGAAGGCAGATTTGGGATCAGTAGTGAGGTATTCAACCATATCCTCCCACTCGCTATCACCGTCGTCTGTGATAGCAAGCTCGTCCTCACTTCCTTTGCCTTTGGCCGCTTTGGCCCCCGCTTTGCCCTTCGCTTTGGCCTTTGGCTGACGCTTGTTAGGCTTTGGCTTAGGCTCATCGAAATCATCCATGTCGTCATCACCATCTGAGCTCTCGGACCCTGCCTGTACCTTAGCCGTCGGCTTGATCTTGCGCTTCGGCTTTGTCATTTTGACGGATTTATAGTAGAAGATAAGAAGGATGATGGCGACCCCCCATGTGATAGCAATGATCTTCTGGTGGGTCCAATTGATGTACGGCTCTGACCCTGTTGTTGTCGAAGGCGCAGAGGTAGGCGCGATCACCAAGGCGAAAGTCGCAGTTTTCGTGACCGGCGGAAGACGAAAAATAACCAGGCGAGCTGGAGTTGTTGTTCCAGTTGTTGTTCCAGTTGCTGGATGATACGGGAAGGTGGGTGGCATTTCGCCGATGATTAGCCGCGAGGCGTCTTGGATAATGATTCTGAGTGATTTGTGTGGCTCGCTTAGCCTCGTGGAAACGGAAACTAGTTTAGTGGCAGCTGCAAGCTAGTATGTCTTGGCAGACAGGTGGTAGGGCTGACAGGGGCAGCTATGAGCTTATTTCACCTGAGGGAACAGCATTTCTTTCAGAGACAGTGCATGCACACCACCACAGATCTGCACACTTGACTACTATTACAGCTTCACGCATATACAGGATCGACACATTTGAGCTTAGGCACAGACAGCAGCTTCTTCGCAGATCAACTTTTCGTCTCGCAAAGACCTGAGAAGCCCCTCGGGGTAGATTCGTATTGGAATATTGTACGATCCGTCAGAACTGGCGACATGGTCAAGTCTACGCAGATAGCCAGGATTGATGGTGGCGACTCTCTGCAGCAAGCTGAGGACCGTTGCTAAGTGTTTTGTAGGCTTGATGCTCGCGGCCTCGGTCGACGACGAGCAGGTACATAAGAGACCCACCATATATCCTTCCGAGCTGCCATCCAGATATTTATTGCATGGAGTAGTCAGAAGCCGAGCTTTCGGAGCCCAAGTCAAATGCAAAGATGGTCGTACGGCGGCTGAACAGGGACTCGGAGCCTCAAGCCAGCATAGAAGGAGACCGATACACCATCCAGTATGTCCCGGCACCCAATCTCCACCTTCATTACACTCTTCTACTACGCCTCCGCATGGCCATACTATGCCATCCGCAATGTCTGGAAGTTGCCCCACTCCACCACTTTGCTGACAGAGTGCCCTTAGCTACCTCCTCCAATCTTCTCTCATCTTTCTCACAATCTGCGACCGCTCCTACCCTCGCAAGCTAGCCTTCACTTACCTATCCGATCTCGCCACTGAATTTACAACCACCTATCCCTCGTCTGCCTACATGTCCCCCTCCTGCCGCCCTTATGCGTTTGTGGAGTTCGACACCTTCATCCAGCGCACCAAGAAAACCTATCAAGATTCCCGTGCCACCCAAAACCTCGACAAGCTTAATGACGAGCTGAGGGATGTGACGAAGGTGATGACGAAGAATATCGAGGACTTACTGTACAGGGGGGATAGTCTGGAGAGGATGGGGGAAATGAGCGGCCGATTGAGGGAGGATAGCAGGAAGTATCGGAAGGCGGCAGTCAGGATCAACTGGGAATTATTGCTGAAGCAGTACGGGCCGTTCGTGGGGGTGGCGGTCATTGTGCTTGTATTCTTGGCGTGGAGATTTCTCTAGGGATTGAGGGAATCCTTATATACCCTGGAGGAGCAGGACGGCTCTGGGCATGAATGGACACGAGTAGATGGTCTTGAAGCAGAATGATGCTCTGTGCGCTTTAAGTGCTCACAGTGGCTGCATTGGCGGCGTCATCTACTACTATCAGATTACTTTAACATGCAGTTCAACGACCCTTTGTCAGTAACACATGCAGAGAGTCAGCAGCCCATCGTGTCATTCTGACTGCAGGGCTTTTCGTCAGGTTACAAGCACCTATACTAAAGCAACGGCATACTTGGGATCGATGTCCTCGGACTGCGCTATCTCCGAAATCCGAAGACTGCAATTGAGAAAAACAGCGTGAAAAAGAGCCGATGTTCACTACCTTACCATCTGCCTGCACTCACTCCCACCGATCGCCATTCCACCGTCTCCTTGCTTTATCAAGAAAACTGCCAGTCCAGCCAGGATTTATGGGCAGCTCAACATTGCTACTTAGTGATTTTGTCAATGAGTTTGGTCTCCAACAAAGTAACATCATTGATAGTAGGCTGCCATCCCCATATATCATTAAACTTGCGGTTTGCCTCTTCCGCAATCTTGATCACCTCATCTTCCGCATGGGCACGATAAACATCTTTCTCAAAGTTTTCGTAGTAGAGGTCTAGGTAATTGTCCGCTATTGGTGCTGACTGAGCCATTGACTTGGAGCCTATCGATGCTCCATAACTTGCATGGAGTGGATCTTCAAGGCTTGTGCTGGCTTTGTTGCGTTTGCCCTCTGCACTGCTCTTTCCATTTATCCTGGCTGCCAAGACGTTGAGGTCGGTCTGGGACTCTGCGTCTTCACGACCATCGAGGTGGTCATAGAAGGACTCTAGAAATCTCTCAAATTCCCCTTTCTTCCTTACACTTGTCCTTCGCGGCTCGCGTCGGTTGGAAAGCAACTTGTAGGTATGGCTAAGTAACTGCTGACGTTCTTTCTTGGTCCTCTGCTTCGGAGGGTCGACCCTTGTGGCCCGAGAGAAATCGACCGCTATTTGTGCTGGGTCTGTAATTGGTTTGGGATGCTGACGTTCTTCCTCGGTCGTCTGCTTCGGAGGGTCGAATCTAGTGGCCCGAGAGAAATTCATCGCTATTTGTGCTGGGTCTGTGATTGGTTTGGGATCTTGACTCTGTTCCTTGATTGTTGTTCCGCTTTCTTCCTGATTCGCTGCTCCCTCGACCGGAGTCTCCTTTGCCTTAGCTGATTCTTTCAGGACCTCAAGCAATTTGCGAAGGCGTTCTACAGTGCTCGGCGATAGTCTTCTCCGCATCGTCATGTACCACAAGACCCTAACTTCGTCCTCTAAAGCTCCACCCTTTCGGTAGGTCACACATAACTCCCAGAGGTGGTTCCAGGCCTCCGGAAGCGCGACCGTCCAGGCGTGGGCGTTCGCACGTTTCAACGCATACATGTAGTCGATGTTCTCCTGAACGACCTCTAACCCCTTAAAGGGGTTCGGAGACATGTCGACTATGTCCTCTGGCACGATCAATTCGTCCGCAAGGGGGTCTAGAACGCCAAGGACCCTCTCGCAGTAGCCTTTCGAGTGGTTTAGATTCAACGAGTTGCTAATCTTCAGACAGACCGTGTCCAGAACCGTCAAGTGGGAGTCAGTGACACCGGTCAAGGCGAGCATCTTGCACGCCGCCCGCTCCATGTCCCTCTGCGTTCTAACCGCTTCCTCGACCTCCGCGAAGACCCCGACCAAGGCTATCGCGCTCCCGGGCACACCGGTGTTGTGCGCTGTCTTCTTTTCGCGAAGATCTTCCATCTTTCGGGCGACGACGTAGCGGTGCTTGGCCATGGCTTTAGAGAACTTCTCGAAATCCCTTTTCCTCGTATCTTTTGCGTGCTTCAGAACGATGACGATTTCCTTGCCTATCTTCATGTCAACCTGGGTAGCCAAAGCTACATCGGCTAGTGAACTGGAGGAGAGGGCGACCAGATGCTCGATGCGGATTCGGTAGTGCATCTTGAGCTCTCCGCAAGTCATCAGTTCTGGCTCGGACTCGAAACTCTCATCATCTGATAGGTCAGCCATGCTTACTGAGGAGTCTTCTTGCCTATTTTCGAGACACGTCTAGCATCGGATCGAAGTAATAGAGTGCTTAGAAGTCCTTGTGTATTTCTGATGCTGTAGCTAATGGAGTGGATGAAATTTTGTTGATGAGAATAACATTGCACGGCATCGGATGGAAGCAAATAGACCTTGTTGATCGCATTGCTTTTCCACTTCACTCCGGCGCGTCGTAAACAACGCTAATGAACAGTGAATTTGGAGGATGACGCCATGTCAGATACATCACCGACCAACACAACTGCAGGCTTGAGTGTTGCCTTCACTATGCTTGAAACAGACCGCATATTCACAAGATAATCCAGAGATGCAAACCGAAGGCTTTCTGTACATATAGACATTCGCAACACCCACCAACTCCTGGCCTGGCCACCGGATCCGCTCACATCCTAGAAATCCTGCTCCTCCTGGAAAAACAGAGTGAAGCTTATGATGGTCCCGTAGATAAGCACACCTCCGATGATCGACATCGCCATGGCCGGGACTGCAATATGCCCAGTATGCGCAAGCAGGACCGGGAGTGCTACAGATATCACCACCGTCAGCCCAAGCACCCACAGGGTACGATGATAGCACATAGATCTTCGATCAAGAGAGACCGCATCCTCATGGCCACAATGCATCAAAACAAAGAAAGAGTGGAGAAGGCAACATACCAACCCCCATAACGACCAGAAACGCCGTGCAAAACCGCCCAAAATCCACCACCGCGCTCCCTGTGCTCTCCATGAAATCATCGGGGTTCGAGCACCGTCCGCATATCCAATTCGGTAGAGGGGCGAGGATGTAGGTAGCTACGACAAGGAGGGGCAGGTACTGATGCCAGAGGGCGCAGGAGAGGATGACGAGGAGGAAGCCGATGGCGAGGATCTGTGTATTTAGGTTAGCACTGGTACAGACGCCTTGGATACGGTGGGAAGAGATTACGAAGGAGAGAGCGATTATGGTTTTCAGGCCTGCGGCCATGGCTGTACTGTTAGTTGCTGTCGGCGCTTTGAAGTCTGGTTGTGGAGAGTCGCATGCGCGATGGATGTTGGGTATTGCAAAACGTGGATTCGTGAAAGCCGTAAGAGTCTAGGCTGATTAATATAGAGAGAGCCTGGCTTGCTTGCTTGGTGGAGTATACGGGTAGGGATTGATAGCAGGACAGGGTATCGTCGATGTTGCTGACGCCTGGCATTCAATTGCAGCCCGGAAGGCTGGAGGGCGGCTCTTTGCCGCGACAGGGGTCCAGCTCGGACCCCTGCAGCTTCACGTTGCCCATCATCTGCCTGAGAGCTTTCCACATCTGCTTCCTCACTCTCCCACATCTCCACTCTCTGAGGGATTTCTTCTATCCTATTCAGGATGTTTAGAAATAATTATGACAACGATGCCGTCACCTTGTAAGCCGTAATTCACGGACGCTGCATCTACGCTCACAATTCCACAGCTCACCCCAAGGCCGCATCTTCCAAGTCGAATACGCCCAAGAAGCCGTAAAGCAAGGCTCGGTAGTCGTCGGCATAGTCAGCCGAACACATGCCGTTCTCATGGCCGTAAAAGTACTTCTCACTCAGCACTACCAACCCTCTTCTCTCCAGAACTCAAGCTTACATCTTCCCTCTCCAGCGCAACGCCGAAGAACTCTCCTCCTACCAGAAAAAAGTCATCGAGCTCGACTCACACTTCGGGCTCGCCCTCGCCGGCCTCGCCTCCGACGCCCGCGTCCTCTCCAACTTCATGAAGCAGCAAGCCCTTGCCTCGAAGATGACCTACGGCCGGCCCATCCCCCTCGAACGCATCGTCAACCAGATCGCCGACCGCGCGCAGTGGAACACGCAGATGGCTGGGAAGCGCCCGTATGGCGTGGGCTTACTGGTAGCCGGTGTGGACGAGACGGGCCCACACCTGTTTGAGTTCTCACCGAGTGGAATGACGCAGGAGATGGTGGCGTGTGCGATCGGTGCGAGGAGCCAGATGGCGAGGACGTATTTGGAACGGCATTTAGAGGAGTTTGGGGGGGCGAGTAGGGAGGAGCTGATCAAGCATGGGCTGAGGGCGTTGAAGGAGAGTTTGGCGCAGGATAAGGAGTTGACGGTGGAGAACACGAGTGTCGGGGTTGTGGGCAGGGCGGAGGGGGCCAAGAGGAAGGTGGAGAGCTTTAGGCTGTACGATGGGCCGGAGGTGAGTGCGTTGCTGGATACGAGATTGGAGAGTACGGATGCACCGACGGAGGGGGGGAATGCGCCGGAGGCGGCGGCGGCGACGCAGGGGGATTCGATGGATGTCGACTCATAGCTGTTTTAACATACAGCAGGTTCTCTGGTCTCACAAATCTCTCTCCTATGCCTTGGTGCCTCAAGTCAGGCCCTGTATTTGCGTGCCACACGTAGAAACATGCCTGCCACATTATAGAAGCAAAATGCTACGAACATGTTGTCTGCGTTCGTAGCCGATGTTTAAACTTTTCAATTCTGAAGACGTACTTGGTAGGTTCACGGATATAGCTATCGAATCTGGAGAATTGACTTGAACTCCACGCCAAGAACTCCGAACCGTTCTGCACACGCCGAGTAGATCCACACCACTTGCTCCCAGCATCTCAGACCTTCCTAGTATACCTGTCTTCAATCTCTCCCTCCCACTCCCTTCCCACCATGCCCTCCGAGCCGACCCCTCCCGACCCCAGAACCACCTCAACCCCTGCCACCAACGGCTCATTAACTTCCGGCCCCGTCATCTGCGTCTTGTATGCCTCCCTACCTATTCTTCCCCTCCCCTCTTCCCTAATTAATCTCCCCCCAGCTGCGGTTCCTCCACCGGCACCTCCCCCGCCCATCTCGCCGCCGCCCACTCCCTCGCCCAAGTCCTGCACACCCACAACGCCACTCTAATCTACGGCGGCGGCACCACCGGCCTCATGGGCGCCATCGCCCGCACGCTCGTCTCCCTCTCCGGCCCCACCTCCGTCCACGGCATCATCCCCGCCGCCCTCCTCGTCCACGAGCACCACGATAGCTCCCCCAATGGCTCCCCTAACTCCACCATCTTCGGGCGCACAACAATCGTGCAGACCATGCACGAGCGCAAGAGCCTGATGGCCCAGCTCGTAAAGCAGGGGGGACCGGGCAGCGGGTTCATAGCGCTATCAGGCGGGTATGGCACGATGGAGGAGCTGATGGAGATGGTGACGTGGAATCAGCTGGGGCTTCATGATCGGGGGGTGGTAGTGTACAATGTGGACGGGTATTGGGATGGGTTGATGGGGTGGATAGGGAGGGCGGTGGAGGGGGGGTTTGTGGCGGAGGGGAATAGGGGGATATTGGTGGAGGCGGGGAGTGCGGAGGAGGCGGTGAGGTGTTTGGGCGGGTATAGGGTTAGTGAAGAAAGGATGAGGTTGGATTGGGGGGATAAGTGAGGGGGAGGGCGGGGGGAGGGAGTGGTTGCTGGGTGGGTCCGGGGTGGAGCATGCTTGATTAAATGCATAGCGAGGCGTATATCATAAGTGATATTTGGGTAGACATAGAGCATTTCGACCGCGGAGGCTCTTGCATACTTGTGCAATGCTTCGGCAGAGTGCTAACCCGGGTTTACTGGAAGACAAGTAAATCAATGACGATGAATTGAACATACAGCGATAACCCGATGCCACGGCAGTACAACCAAAAAGATGCGCCAAGTATCCTAAGCATTTCCGCATGTGCCAGCGACTCTGCCAAGATCTGATCCTTTACTTCTCCATTGTACTCCATACCTTAATCCACTCCGGGACTACTTGTAGTCTACAAGCCGCTACTGCTATGTCGCAAGTAGCAAGGACTGGCAACAATGCGCAGCAGGAGTCGTCCACAACCGTAAGACCTGGTCATACTCAATGGTCTTCGCCAGTACTACTGTTCCAATGCTGACATTTGATAGTCCACGTTCAAGAGCGTCATCCAGGGCGTCGGAATCTTCCTGCTCGCACAATTTGTTGTGACGCAATTCATTAGCAAGGGCAAGCAAACTGCGGATACACCAGGCGCAGGAGCTACGATTCCTACATACGGTGACCGGCACGACGTCTCCTCAAGCGCAGAATACAACCCGATACCGCAGAATATAGCGCCAATATGGCCAACGAACAGTACCATCGACTTGAGCATCTATGTCTCTCCTTCGGTGGCGATGCCTGCTTTCAAGTCTGTGAAGTCAGAAACCTTGGTGCTAGAGGAGAAGGGCTTCACTATTGGGGACTGGAAGGAGAACCGAGAGATCGAGACCAGCTTTACAGTTTCGAAGGAAGTCCAGAACAACGGTACTCTATGGGCGCACTTCTACGTTGCTTTGCAAGGTGCTGCATTAGACCCTACTGCGAGGGACTACGATGTGGCCAAAGCCTACCACTTCTCTCGCCCCCTCAACCATGTCTTGCCGAAAAAGAAGATCCACAAGACCAAGAATCTGCTAGCTGGTTCCGAGGATGTCGCTATGAAAGAGCCAGATCAAGGGCCGATCTTCGCTTCTTACTACCACCCTAATTTCACCTTATCGTTCATACCGGACTCGGGAGTCATGGGCTACACCACCATCAACCAGGCGCTTCGACAGTATGTAGTCTTGGAGGGTACAGGCGCTCGAGATGCTTCTGGGCAGCATAGCTGGTACTACCCAATACTATTCCCGAACACCTTCTGGCAGCTTAGAGATCATATGACCGAGCTCAACAACACTGTGACAAGGCTACCGTTGCATATCAAGCTTAACAATCTAGCCAACTGGAAGTTCAACCTCTATGCCACTATGGACGACAGTGTCAAGCAGACGCAGAGGAACGCCGCTACAGGTACTGGACCAATGCCAGCAGCCGGTGATGGCAGTGAGTTCGAGGAGTTCAAGCGGGTGCTGGTCGACACCAACATCTATCTTCTCTCCACAACGGCTTTTGTCAGCATCCTACACATGATCTTCGAAGGTCTGGCTTTCAAAAGTGATATCGTAAGTCTCTCTACCGTCATCTTGCAAGAATTTTCACCCTGATCTTTCTCCAGTCACATTGGCGCCACAAGAAGGACAACGTCGGCATCTCTGTCCGCACGATCCTCGCCAATGTCTTTATGCAAACCGTCATCTTCCTTTACTTGATGGACAACAGCGACGGTACCTCCTGGATGATTCTCCTCGGTCAAGGAATGGGTATCCTCCTGGAAGCCTGGAAAATCACAAAAATGGTCGATGTCCGTGTTCGGCCCGCCGAGGCAGGATCTTGGCTTCCTTACAAAGTGACCTTCGAGGACAAGCACAAGCTCTCGGAGACGGAGCAAAAGACGCAGGAATACGATCAAATCGCCTTCAAGTACTTGTATATGGTTGCTGTGCCGCTACTGGGCGCATACGCCGTCTATAGTCTTGTTTATGACAGCCACAAAAGCTGGTATAGCTACGTGATTACCACGCTGGTGGGCAGTGTGTACGCATACGGCTTCTTGATGATGGTTCCGAGCTTGTACATCAATTACCGCCTCAAGGTATGGATCACCCCTACCTTCCCGCCTTCTCATACTGCTCTATCTCATGATTCCACTACCAAAACCTTTTCATTTCTCCTGCTCGAAGGGATGCTAACACCACTCCTCAGTCCGTCGCACACATGCCCGCCCGCGCCATGACCTACAAATTCCTCAACACCTTCATTGACGACCTCTTCGCCTTCACCATCAAGATGCCCACATTGCATCGTCTCGCTACTCTACGCGACGATGTCATCTTCTTTGTATACCTATATCAAAGCTATGCCTATAAGGTGGACTACACGCGGGTCAACGAGTTCGGGCAGGGAGGCGACGACGAGGGAGTAGAGGAGAAGCTGGCGGCGAAACCCCTGTCGGCACCGCCAGATGCGAAGGTTGAGAAAGCAGGGAAGGCGAGCGGGGCGGAGAAGAAAGGAGAAGCGAAGAAGAGGAAGTAGGCTGGAATGTTGGGGATTTGAAGGCTATCGCTTCTGTGAACATATTTGTTCTTTCCCAATATATGACATGAGCATCGCTGCCGATGATTTCTCACTTCGAGTAACAGGTGGGTCAGAGGCAACTAAAATATATTGCCCATATAGTGGAGCGTTGCTCCTACTGAATATCCCTAGCTCGCTTGAAAGTGATTGGTAAAGACTGTGTCGTAGGATATCTCCTATCTAGAAGCCAATAGAGGAAGATCAAGAGCAGCAGCTGCCGAGCCTGCATGAAAAGGATATGACCAGTTCAATGCGTCAAAGCTTGATGAACCTTGATGACCCTTCATCCCCGAGAGATTCTGGCAGAGTATCTCTAGAGACTAGAAGTGTGCAGCGTTTCCAGCGCTTATCTTGGCGCTTGTCGCGGCTATGTAATGTCCGTCCATGCATGACTTGATTCGATATCGCACTGCTCTCGTTACCTTATTAAAGACTGTATTCCGTATATGGTTACAGGTACAACAGAGAGGGTGTGCTGCTCATCCTAGATACCAGTATGACGGTCTGAAAACTATGACGTCGTCTCCCACGGCGTCTATCCCACAGTTCCCAAATCATGCCGGACCAAGAGTCTGGTTCATCACCTCAGCGTCCTCCCCAAATGGCCTAGCTGTTGCCCAAGAGCTTTTGAAACATGGCGACTTAGTTGTCGCGGGCGATGACACAAGACTAACAGCTCCTGAGGACGAGCCAAAACGCGAGGCATTGCTATCACTTTGGGACTATGCCGAAACCCAGAGATGGGAAGAGAGGCTGAGGAAAGTAAGGATTGATGCGAGGTAGGTTAGTTCCTTCCGGGCGACAGATCGTTGTTGGAACTACTAGAAGGTCTCTTCGCTGAGCAGAATGAGCAGAAACCTTGGGCAATGTCAGGCGGCCGTTGCGAGAGCCATCAACATATTCGGCAGGATTGATGTCCTGTTCTGCTGCTCCAGCGAAGGTGCTGGCTCATTCTTGATAAGATCGATGTCAGGTCTCGATACTGACGTTCGATATAAGCGGTTATTGGAGCAGTCGAAGAGCTGGGCGTTTCCCAAGTGACCCAAACCTTGACGCGGAACCAATTCGACACCAACTTCTTCGGACCTGTCAATGTCATCAAAGCCGTACTGCCTTTCATGAGAGCGAAAGGGTCTGGTCATATCATAGTCCTGGCCAGTATCAGTATGTCAAAGAAGCTGCCATTTTGTGAATGATGACTGAGAGCAGCTTTAGCGGGCCATCTCGGAACTCCCGGGTTGGGGATGTATTGCGCTTCCGGATGGGCTCTCGAAGGATTCTGCGATGTTGGTATCCTTGGTGCTTGCATAGCGCTGCTGATGTCTGCTAGAGTCTCGCCTACGAAGTTGCTCCCTTCAACATCAAGATGACCATCATCCAGACCCACATGGAAGTCAATGTTCTGACTAACATGATTAACGCTGCTCCAGAGCTTCCCCAGTACACTCCAGAGAGTAATCCTGCACCGTTGTGTCGAAGCATCATCGGGAACCTTCTGGACCGGATAGAGTATCGCGACGGCACAGCAAACGGGGAACAGAGCCAGTCTAAGCTATCTTCGAGTGGGACAGTATCCTTGTATCCACAGCTTCCGCCACAGATGACTTCGGCAATGCTGGCTGAAACTGTCCACGCGATCACGGCCATTGGAGGCCATGAGAATCCGCCAGCTAGGCACATTGTAGGGCACGAAGCAGTGGCGAGTGTCAAAGAGAAGCTTAAGACGGTGAGTGAGGAGCTCGAAGACTTTGTGGAGGTCAGTACCGCTGTCGATATCGACGGTGAGGAGGGTGCTACGCCAGAAATGGGGCCAAACGGCCTACAGTGATAGGTCCCGAACAAAGCTTTTGCGGGCTTTCCATCACACCAGGAAGCAGAAGAAATAAGTTCCCCAAGTCTTCAGCGCTTCTGAGAATACTTCTTCCTTCCTTCGAGAAACACATGATTCTGATAGCCTTTCAGCTCTGGATATTGACGAAAACACGTTGTCACGCGTTTCCGTTGGATCTGTTTCCCAAACTCGCTATTCAGACATGCTATGATTTTCCATTGTCTGTTATATTATATATCCTACCCTACACGCATAACAAATACCATCTCGCTGTGTGCGTCTATTTACTTGTTTGTAATCTCCCGGGCCAAACCCTTTCCAAAGCACAGGGCTGTCACCGCGGCAATGAGCTGGCTCCGGAACATTCTCCCTGTGAGGTATCACTCCCCATCACATCTAATTTTCTTCCCTCCCTTCTACCTCAACATCATAACAACTACCACATCTTGCACGCCTAAATGCTGGTAAGCCACCTATCTCCTTGACTCCTTCCCGTATTAACACCGCGTCGTGTTTCCAGCAAGCACCATGTCGTCAAGCACCGATCCCTCGATCGCCCTCACCCCTCTATGCGAACTTCAACCTGGTAAGCAAGCCCCATCCCTCATCAACCCGTTCATCCCCACACCACCACTAAAATATCCCCTTCCCCCGTAGCTCTACCTCCGCACGCCACCCTCCTCCAGACCGCCACCGCGACGCCTGTGTCGACGCCGCAGCCGAAGCCATGGGCGCTCTCCACAGCCTATTTGACCCCGCTGTCCACGCCTTTTGCGGGACCGCCGACGGCCACGACGCGATGGCGCTGCAAGTTCAGGTCATGGTCGCGCTTAGGATGCTTAGCGCTGCGGAGAAGAAGGTCGGGAAGGAGGGGAGGCGGCGCGAGAGGAAGTGGGGAGCGAAGATGGTGGCGAGGGAGGAGGGGCGGAAGGGGGAGATTAGTGAGAGTGAGTACACCAACCTTTCTGCCCTCATGCGAGCGTTCGAGGGCCCTGGAGCGAGTCTCAGAGGCAAAGTGTGTTCGCTCTAGGCTTCGCACACTCCGACGCACAGACGCATCGCTGACTCCCAAAATTCGCAGTGGCTTCGATTGCAGACAGCGGTGGAGGGCCGGTGATGCTGCTGCTTGACAAGTCCGAGAAGCAGTTCGTGGAGGCGTTCAATTGGGAGACGGGAGAGGAGAAGGCGAAGGGGCTTGTGGAGAGGGTCGACAAGTGGGTCGCGGTTAAAGGGTGGATCTTGTTATATGAGGACGAAGCTGTGGCAATGAGTGCTTAGGGCGGTGCATAGCAGCGATGATATGGTCGTGCATGGAAGAGCAGGTCTACGGGCTCACTACTCATCGAACTAAGAGTCTAGACTCAGCAACAAGCTGTGAATCATAAGGAACATCTCACGCATCCCACCTACCCTTCGTGCATTGCATAGTTCAGCACCTCTCTCTGTCATGCTCACCGTCACTTAATCCAAACTATCATCCAACTCTCCCAACATCGCTCCTAGATATGTCCCATCGCCGTGCCTGACGTAAGGTCGTACTGTATAACCCAATCCATGGCCAGTCTCCTACTTCTCCGTCTCAACGGGGGTGGAATTACCGACTATGAAGAATTCATTATCATAAGACTCCAGGCTAGAACTTAGACGTATCGTGCATCTATATACACAATCACTGCGTCAGGCTGCCATCAGGCTCTACCGTCCCGCCACTCCCCATCCGCAAGGTCCAAACCATGCAACCATCCCCTCCCCACGACGAACGCAGCGAAAGGCCTGACAATGATGGCCGATCCTGATGCCTAAACATAAATATCAACCTGCTTTCCCCCTTCCCAACAAACACAGTGAGCCCGTAGTCCAAACCCCCTTCCACGACCCCAAACCCACGGTCACCATCCCCCAAGCCCATATTCCAATCCCCACGCAACCGACAAAGACCCAAACTCTGCGTCTGCCTTCCCAAGCCCAAAGAATCGAGAAGAAAACATCATTTCCATTAGTAAAATAGACTGCTCGCTTCCACCTACCTCACTCGCCCACACGCGTAAACTCTAGAAACGGGCTGGAAAGCTATGGATGGAGAGGCAGAGAAAGAAATTGAGTTGCATGTCTCTTCGCTCGCAGTTTTCTTCGATGTCGATGCATATCGTTTGGAAGCTTTAGTTAGGTTTGGTTGGACGCTTAGATGAGTGGCTAGATGTATGCTTTTTTGGTGGGGGGGGGGGGGGGTGGGCTCGCTCCCCGCTTGTAAAACGTGGGTTTGGGATAGTAGAAGTGGTTTTGGAAAAGTTGAAGGTACTTTAGCCAAGGCTCCCTAAATACATGTGCTTTGCACGACGCCTGCTTAGCATCTAAGTAGCCAGACCGTTTCGTAATCCTTCGAAGGGAAATTATTCTTGGCGAACGTTGCGATGGCAATGCTACCGATGGACTCGACACTGTAGCGCCAGCGATTGCGTTTGTGACGTTTCTGCGACTGAATATCCTAAGATCGAAGAGTCCATTATTGCAGGCTTTGTAAAGCCGATCTGGGCAGTTCCCTTTGTTAAACCCCTTGCTTTTCGTTCGTGATATCAGGGTTTGGAAAGATTGCTGAAACAAATCACAGCGATAGGCCAACCAACACCGAATTCTTTATAGAATGGCATTCGTGGATGTGCAGCACAGAAAACGCTTTTTCACCTTATACTCTGCTCACCTCCGCTCGTATTGACTCACTCCATTGCCGGCCCGAAACAGGGGCCAATATCATGCTTGTTACAGTTCTGCCGGCGAAAATATTTAAAGCTGAATTTGCCAGGCGGTGACCACGGTATATGCTGCATATGGATCTGGAAAAACCGCTCGGCTGGCGCTTCTTCTTCTAGGTGGTGCGGAGCTTGGTTCCGATTGGATACTGTAGCGTTGGAGTCCGGACTGGATAGGAGAGCAGGCCAAGATCTTAGCATAGTAATTGGGACTTTCATTAGGTGCGGTAGCTCGGCGACTTGAGGTCTTGCCCCATTTCTGAACTGGGAAAGAAGATTGTATACATCGTTCATTTCATCAGCCTGCCAAGCAGGTATCAATGATGCTGACAGGGCCCCTTCATCTATCGATCCGAGGCTGTCCAGATTAATCGACTGCCAGGACCAAACGCGATGTGGCCCTTCCCTCCTCCGCAAATCGTACACCTGATCGCCATCATTGGCGCGAGATTGGGTGATTTCAAGAAGATCGAAGTGTAATTGCAAGCGCCACAGGGCTCGATGAACTGGGAGTTCCTCGATCCACGAAGGCTCACTGCACCTCAACGACACACAAGGTCGACCCGCCGGTAGCACCCTCGGGTGTTTTCTCGGGCATTTATAAGACTGACTAAGAAGGTAGCTCTTGGCCCTTCGATTGGAAAAACAACGCAGACGCCTGACGGATGACCGGGGCGGAAGTGATATGGCCTCGAATTACCTGTGACGATGTCGTTGCTTTTGAGAGCGATGTAACATGGCAGGTGCCAAACCAGGGCATGCGTCTTAAGAGATAGCTCATCAGGAAATTTCTGAGAATCTTGGGAGATGCAAGCTCATCACTTCTGCCTGTGGCGTTCGACCGACAGAAAATCATTGCTCGGAGCAATTGCTGCAGCTCTGGTTCATAGTTGGAAAGTATAGCCTCCGTGACCTCTACATAGTATTGTTCGAAATAATAGCTCGCAGCTGGTGATGCAAACAGCAGGTTATGGACTGTCGGCAGGTCTTCAATGGCCTCCATGATGATGAGAGGTAAAGGCGCTGGAAGAGTGGCCAAGGGATCGGGCATGTTGAGATGGAGGATCCGATGGTAAAGTAAGAGGGATAGTCTTAGTGTTGATCTTTTCGCAAGGCTGATGGAAGACACGTCTTACACCTCGCGTTCGTTGCTGGTGAGGCACCTGCTTGCATTGTTAGCTTTACTACTACTCGCCGTCGGCCAATTATATACCGTCTATACAGCAAGCGTATTCGAAACACACATGCTGTCTTCAACCTCTGGGACTTCGATACGATGACCAAGTCTGAGAGATTCCAAGCGAAATACAGCACGCTGACGCGAGGTCTACACACACAATTCACACGAACACTGTATGCGGCAATCAGCGCATTACTTTAGGTGGCTATAAGACTAGGAAAGAGCAGGAAGCAGAAGGCTCCTATATAACCCCTCCCTCTGACAATGTGTCAAAGCATTGCTGCCTAACGAGGCTGGCGTCATTGACCCCAATGGTAATGCGGCATAGCCAAGATAGGCGCTGAGCCTTTATCGCGGTCATAACGCTTGCGAATCCTTGGCCTTATTTTTAGATCCCCGACCCCAACTTCTGGCAAGATAATTTTGGTCAACTTTCGCATTTCGCTATTTAGATATATAAAATTAATCAATTATTACTCTAGATACTATGCGCTTTTAAAATTGCTTTGCTTATAAATTTTGATTACGAATTGCTAGAGCTATAGAAACTGCAAAGTTCGTTGACATGTAAGAAGTTCAAGTCGATCTTTTGTTTTTGAGACACGCTTCGGAACACAAAAACTTTGCAATTAGATAACTTTCTCAATGTTGACTTAAACTCTATCAAAGATATATTGTTGAAAGCGCAAAGTCCACTCTATCGAACGTGAGATTTTAATAGTGATAAATCAAAAAATGCGAAAGTTGATCAAAAGCATCTTGCCAGAAGTTGGGGTCGGGGATCTAAAAATAAGGCCAAGGATTCGCAAGCGTTATGACCGCGATAACTGCTTTGCCGCTTTTCTCTGCCGCTCCAATCCCTCGGACTGTGAAATCCATTCACAACATAGTTCTTTTGCTATCAATTTCAGGGGAGTATTAACAATAACAAAACCTCACAATCCCCCATTCGCTGGTATCAGTGGGTGCTAAACATGCCGGGCAATTTCTCTGGCTATCTTTCTCTCATTTGCCACACCGTTCCTCTAGCGTGATAGCGCTTTAGCGGTGGTTATTCAATGTAACTCCATTCCGGTACCACGTTTTCCCAGATCCTACAGCAGACAGGGTCTTGCTTTAGCTGGCGCATGGGTTTAGAGATCCTTCCAGCACGCGGGACAGAAAGTAGCGACCTTGACCACGGTCAGGTATGCCACCAGGTGACACAGAATCTACGGTTCCCTGCACTCAGTGCGAGGAGTAAACCAACCACATTTGAAGATTTAGTTCGTTAAGGGGATATATCCCTATCATCTGACTGGAGGTACTCAGATGAGTAACACACGGTCATTCACCTCATACCCAGACTCTTCCTTCCGCCTCCCAATCTCATAGCTCAGTACTGTGTGATCATAATAAATCACCAGCAGGCGATATCGCCGATCGCCCCCTCCGCTGTCATTTTCTGCACTATTGGTTCCACTTACGCCGATGTGCTCGTCCCCGAGGCCATGGCCTTGCATCGGCCCCACCGCCAGCCCCAGCAAAGGCACTTCGGGTCTTTCGCCCCTATCTTCCTGACTCCGAAATGGTAAGATATGCTCGACCCTAAAGCCTAGGAGTGACGCTTTGTGTTCAGAGTGCGACTTCAACTTCGTCATCGTGAGTAAGGCAACGCGGCCAACTTGGCTGGCGATGGCCACGATGCCAAGCGAGGGTATCTGGTGAATCATATTCATCCGATCGAAATTGACGAGGCCGTAGAGCCGTGGGGGCAGGGTCTCGTGTAGGGCGTTTGCACATGTGACGCGGCTGGAAATGTGCATTTTGTGAAAGAGCGTAATGTCAAATTCACCAGTATGGAGGAGTCGGAACGGGAGCCGGGGTTCATGCGAAGTTGTTGGAGTTGGTTCCGAGTTGCTCGAGTAGTTTTCATGGATCACGTCTGGCACATCAACATGCTGATCGTTTTGTAGATCGTAAGCTATGTTTGCGAAGCTACGATCTTGGAAGTCGATATCTCTGACGGGTCCAACCGCTGGGAGCGCTGTCAGTCTGGAACCTGTACGAAGTCTTTGAGAGTGGGCCTACAGCCTGAGGGAATATTACCAGCCTCCCATCTTGATAGTTCACTGGCATCGGGCCCCTGCTCCATAGGGCCAACACCAAGCGATTGATCGATCTCAGGGAAAGCTCGATACGCTTCGGCAGAACCCGAATCGCCTTCTTCGGTATCTCCATCACTTGGGTCGGTCTCAATCTCACTGTCTAGCTCTTCGGTCGATTCCGATTGTGGTGAGTCAAGGCTGTGGTCGCGTTGGCTTGGTAAGTAATGATACACACCAGGCACGGAACCAACCTCGGCCATTCCAGAATGGAATCTAGAAGCATCAGGAATATTGTGAATGCAAGCCGAATTGTCCCATAAAGTAGTAGAGTTTCTCATTGTGGGACGGGGCATTGAGCACCCAAAAGTTGTAAATCGATCTTCTGTGGATCTGAAACACCGAGGATCCAAGCATGCAACACCCCATCCACGTGGTTCAGCACTGTCTATCTTCGAGTTAGAGTAGGTTGAATGAGGTCGCGATTCACGGACCGTCAAAATGTCGATCGAGTCTGTCGCCCTCGGAAGAGAGGAAATTCTCGACTCTCGTCTGCCGCCAAACATCCCACACAAAAGTGTTTCCTGCTATGTCGGTGCTAGCTAGGAAACGTCCATCACGATCTGTCTCACTGTTGCAGAATGCTATGCTCGGGATATTGGTGTAATGGCCCGTCAGGCAAACCTTTAAATTCCTCAAAGACCTTTGCTCCGGATCGTACGGTTTCTCGACTGCGTTCCATTTCGAATTTTGTTGAAGTGCTCTGATGAAAGTAGCGTTATTATCCGTATCAGGATCGCTATCTGAAGAGGACCCGTTTCGTAGTGCAAAAGCAAAGACAGTGATCTCGTGCGTGTTGGCCGAGACTGCGATCAAGCGAGCCCCTTTATGTACGGCTAGCCCCCAGGCACTCAAGCCTACGTTCTCGATAAAGAAAGCGTCCAGTCCGGGTGCAGGACACACGGTTTCATTGAGGTCTCGTTGCGCGGCCCGACGAATGGAGCGGACCCGAAATGCTATTACGTCTCCATCATCACATGCTAGTAGGAGAATCTCGTCATTTCCAAGATCGCTAACGATGAGATGGTTGATGGCATGCGAGTGAGAAGGATTGATGTGCCCGCGTCTACGCACAGCAGTCCTTGGAAGAACGATAACAAGGATCGGACCTTGGATCAATGATTGATTTGGATATTCGGGTTCGAATACATGGACTGTATCTTGCGAAGCTACAAAGAGTAGATTGTGCCTTTGTGAAAGGGCAGTCTGTAAAGTACGTTCCTTTAACTTTGCAGGGTGAATGCAGAGGATGGCTCTTACCAGGTTATTGCGGTATCTGGCAACTGGAGGGCTACGACGAGTATCGTCATCGCGGCTGTGCAGTCTCAGATACTTCCATGGAAAGGTAGCTTGCACCTACCGCGGATACTATGCGGAATCGAGGTCAGCTGAATCAGAAGCCACCTATAGAGCTAGACGCTCACTCGAGCTGAACCGTTTTGAGCAGTGCATGACTGCACATCTATAGCATTGGAGAAAGCATCAGTACCAGACATGTTCGACGATTCTTGTCATCACCGTGCATGCTATCAAGCAATAATGAGATTTTGAACTCCACCCGAGATGGCCGACCAATGAGACCTTAGAAGGCTAACTCGGGTCCTGACCCTTATCGATAACGATGACGTACTAAGGATTTTGAAATTGTCCAGAGGACTTCCACTTCATCCACTAGCAGATTGCCAACTACAAGTCAGCTTCAGACCAAGAGTAAGTTCGAACACCTCAACTCTCATTCGGCCTGGCTATCCTCAAAGCGCTCTTCCCACGTACTTGTACACAAGCTAGCATGGCCAGCTCGCCAGAGAAACGCGATATTGTAATCGTCGGTTCGCCTCCTCCTCAATCATGATTACTTGAACGGTCCTCCCATTGACCTTCGACTAACCTCCTTCTCCCAGGTGGGGGTATCATCGGCTGTACGACCGCTTACTTCCTGACGCGCCATCCCTCGTACGACCCTGCAAAGCACACTATCACTCTACTCGAGGCCTCGAAAATAGCTGGTGGCGCATCGGGCAAAGCAGGCGGTCTCCTTGCGTTATGGGCATACCCCAGTAGTATCGTACCCTTGAGCTACAAGCTTCACGCCGAGCTTGCCGCCGAACACGGTGGCGCCGATCGTTGGGGCTACAGGAGGATCCACTGCGGGCAATTGAGTGTGAAAGGGCGTCCGCTGAGCACTCCGACTGGTAAGAATGGGAACAAGAAAGGAAGCTACGGGGCTTCTGAGTCGCTGCAAAAGCGCGATCAAGCTGCTCTCGGCAAGGTCCGCGCTGCTGGCCTACCCAAAGACCTGAATTGGGTCTCGGCCGACGCCAACCCGAGCTACTACGAGATGGGCAACCCCAACACGACCGCTCAAGTCCACCCATTCCAATTCACAACCTCGATGGCCGAGCTCGCCTCAGAGAAGGGTGCCAAAATTCTTTTAGGCGCGACTGTCGAATCTGTCAACCAGTCTGGGAACACTGTTAAGTCCGTGACCTACACGGATGCTTCCCCGTCCGAAGCACATACCTTGCCCGCTACAGACGTTCTACTCGCCGCCGGCCCCTGGACACAGCGCGTCTACCCTCGAGCACCGATCTCTGCCATGCGCGCTCACAGCGTCACCATTCGCCCTTCCAGCCCCATCGCTGCTTATGCACTGTTCACGGAAATCAGCTTGCCCCCGAATTTCGGCCGGACAGACACATTCCAGAAATCCAAGCGCGCACATGGCAAGGAGGTGACGCCGGAAATATACGCTCGCCCAAACAACGAAGCCTACTGCTGCGGCGAGGGCGACCGCTTAGTTCCCTTGCCCAAGACTACCGCCGATGTAGTGACCGATGACTCGAGATGTCAGGATATCATCGACTATGTCTCGAGTATCAGTGATGAGTTGCGAGACGGAGAGGTACTGGTGCGGCAGGCGTGTTATCTACCGAACGTTACAGCAGGCGATGGGCACCCATTGATAGGGGAGACTGGAGTCAAGGGGTTATTGATGGCAGCAGGGCATAGTAAGTGAACCTCTGAGCGTTCTTTACCCTTCCTGAGCATCGACAAGCTTGGCACATGTCTTAGCAGCATCTGCTTGCTTTAATCACATGCGTCATGCTTCCACCTGCTACCAATGAAAAAGAAAAGCTGACTCAGAAATCTGTTTAGCATGTTGGGGGATACAGAACGGACCGGGGACGGGAAAGCTGATGAGTGAATTCGTGTTTGATGGGAAGGCTGTCAGTGCTAAGATCGGAGCATTAGATCCGAGGAAAGTATTATAGAATTAATCTCGCTCTGATAGATGTACGCCATTTATGACCTCTTAACCATTCACACGCGAGCAAGACAGGATGCACTTGTTGTGGCGCTCCTAGGAAAGCCAATTCTGGCGAATAGACGGTGAATGGTTGAATATTGATGATCCATGGCAAGGGCAAGAAAGTACTATGGATAGATCACAGAAGCCAAGTATAAAGCGTAAAGAAGCATAATTAGCGATGACTCGGCTACATCCATCAGCTCCTGAGAAGTGCACCCTCCCACTGCATCGAGTATATCCACAAAACTTGATAATCCATGCTCTGCGTACCCTACCAGCAATAGACTACACTCCCTTTCCAATCCAGAAGAGTGTCTGAGTACACACATCGATGAAATCAGCGAACCATCTCAAGCAAGCAGTAGTCGAGGAAGTTCGTTTATCAGGGCAAAAGAGTGAAAATTATTGACCAAATTGAGGATCGAACTCAAGACCTTATCCGCTGAACAGGAGGTTGTTAAGGATACGTGATAACCAACTACACCATTCGGCCGAATCTGTGAAGCATGGTGTAGTTTTGAATAATCATACACTTTCGTATGTCCGCAATTCCGAGCTCTAGGCATCACTCCGGGGCTCTAGGACTCATTGAGGCCGAGCTCTAGGCGGCTGTTGCACTTTCACTGCCGCGAGTAGCTAGCTTTACGCAGGAGCCTAAAGCTTGGCATCTGTACTTTAGATACATGTACTCTGTCTTGTTCCATCTTCGACTATGATCGTTTCCAGGGCGAGGCGTTAGGAGGGAGAGAGCGCTGATCTCTGAATGCGACTCGGAGATCATTTCCAGAAGTGTCCTGGTAAGTCACAACGAATCTACTTCCAGCACACAATGTCCAGTATCCCATGCGCCAGCAGCAATGGGGTGCACTTTGTCTTGGCAAGAAAGCCTGGTGAGACTTTTCGTCTTGGTTCTGTTCGATCTCCCATGTTGCTCAATGGTTATTATCCCCAAGGTCGCGATACGCTTTGACTGTTTGCCTCTTCTGCAATGGTTGGTCACTGGTTGATCTCTCCATCTTCATAGCGTCGACATGTTTCTTGAGAGTGTTAAGGACTGAGTGGCGCCGTTAAAAGTGCACCCCTGGTGTAAGGCTGATGAACATCCTTTTCTAATTTCAATCACAGAAGAGATGTCTCAATCTCGACTCCTGGCGCTTCCCAATGAGCTCATTTCTCCCATAATCGACGAGATTCCCTCTGCAGACATCGAATCCTTCGCTCTCTGCAACAAAGCAATCTACAATCTGTGCGGTCCTGCCATTCGCCGGATCTTCGAAGAGCGTTATGCAGTCATTGAATTAGGCAGCCCAGAAGATAGGCCAGCATCATATGCTGGCGATGACCCTTCCAGAGGATGCCATCCGCTCTTGTTCCTTGCCCGGATTCTCTCGAAGCCACACATAGCGCAGTATCCCACCGAGCTGCAGATTGACATTTATATCGAAGATGACGAAGATGACGAAGATGAAATAGAAGATTCTGAAAGAGCTGCTCTAAATAACGCCATATCGACCTGGAGCTCTGAGCTTACATCAATTGGAGCAAATAATGCCTGGTTGACAGGCGAAGTCCGCGAAGTGTGGCAGCGTGCCCTTTTAAAACCGAAGAACAAAGCACACTACTTGGGCATCCTACTTACGATGCTGCCGAACGTGGAATCTATCACCATCATTAATATGCCTCATGAGGCCGCGCCTCTAATTACTATGATTTTGGCGATAGCAAAAGCGAACCAAGACCCATCATCTCCTGTTCATGAAAAAGCGCTTGCAAAACTTCATGAGGTCGCCCTTGCGACTAATTGCAGAGAGCAGGGTGCAGAGATGTGGATCTACGAGCCTTTCGCAGCTCTGCCATCAATGCGATCCCTGTATGGCAGTGATATTGGCGGCTACAAACGCAAAGCTCCAATTGATCTCCCACAACACACCAGAGACAAAGGCTGCCAATTCGAGGTGGTCAAATTCGTAAATAGTTTCGTGGACGCCGAATTCTTCGACGCCCTGCTCCAGCTTGCGGCGGCGCTCAAGATTTTCACTTATCATCATGCAATTTACATCGATGGAGATGGAAGATTTAATGCTTTTGGCATCGTGCAAGCGCTGGCCAAACATGCGAATCATAGTCTTGAAAAACTAGATCTGACAGCTGATACTCAAATATGTTGCGAGGCTGAGAGTACTGCGGATTGACGACAAACTTTTACAAGCGCCGCATTGGGGAGGACAAGTCAGGAGGTTAGTGAATGTACTTCCAGCTTCCATCAGTATCGTGAGGCTGGTCAGAGAGATGAGGCAAGACGCGTGGGAAGAGGTGTTCGCCGGTCTGGCCGAAGAGAAAGCGGAGAAGTTACCCAATCTGAAAAAAATCATGGTTGAGGGTGAAAGCCCTATGCATGGGAGGTTGGTGGACGAACTCAAGACGGTGGGGATTAAGATCAAAGGCATCTACATGGTTTGATGCAAAGCAGACTCGTGGTTATCAAGCAAACGATTTGAGGCACTCAGCACGACTTACAACGTATAAGAGGAATATTGATGAGCCGATAGGCGAGTAGAAAGGCATTGCATGAACGGTAAAACGTTAAAACGTTAATGAATACAGATCGTATTGTCGGAGGGCTTAAGCGATTCAAGAATATCATCGTAGAGGCCGCGCAAACAATATGCATCCTTGCCAGATAAGAAGAGGACTGAAGCAATTCACGTAGGGCAGCTTCCTCACAAATTGTCTCCCTCCCTCTCCCTACTCGATACAGACGGCCCAGCGTCGCCGATGTGTGTTATCAATCTTTCCATCGCGTCAAGGCAGCAAGCGCGCAGCCGCTAGCGCATGTGCTACTCAGCACTTTCCCATAGCACTTCACATCACTTTACCTTCACTATCATCTCACCTTGAGCATAACCTACACTGTTATCGTCACTCCTCCATAGCTGAGATATTAGCAAGGATCCAATAGTCAAAGGATGAGCTATCTTACAGACTAGCATGTCATTGTTCTGCCTTAGAATATCGAGACTGCTCGTCCTGTTTATCAGTAAGCCATTATCATGCTCGGACTCTTGATAGCTTCTGATCTCGGCTAATCTCATGTATAGTTCATCACCAGCGATGCCACAATGATGCTGCCGCCGAGTGAATGGTGCTATGCCAGCAGAACGCTACTCGGTCTTCCAGCTTGAGGATTACAATCGTGGTTCTACCGGCTTCTTACGATTAACCATGCGACGCCGTATGGCTGGCACGCAAGATCGTGGAGGAGCAATTGCCAGATGGAATCCAGGTTATCCTCCAACAGTTTTTGATTCCCAACGCTGCCTTTAGACATATATCATGTGGTCTCCCTTGCAGCTGAAAGTCGATCGAGGATTCCATCCGAAAGCGCTCCTACCAGCGTCAGCTCCTCGAACACTCCGAGCATTACTTGAAGGTATGCAGCATGATTGGGACAAGATACTTGAAGGCGCCCCCAAATCTCATGTTGCACTAGTCTCTCTGGCAGTGTTATACGCCGCAACCAGCATGCTCGATGGAGATATCAATCTTCAAGCTCTTCCGCGAATTCTATCCGGGAGACATTGTTACTTACAGGTGCAAGATGCAGCTTGCTCGACAATTGCCACGAAGAAGAAGAAGAAGAAGAATACAGAGTAGGAAGCCACCTCTAAAGTTCTATTCAACCACATATATCTCGGTTGATAGACGACGCTCCTCCGATAGTGCGGAAGAACCTCTATGTGAACCGAACACCAGAGGGTGCTAAGCCAACCGCCTCATCGGCTCAACCACACGCCGTTGAAGCACCTGACAAAGCAATGCCTAAAGGCAACGCACAGGTCGATAGATCGGTGCAGTCGGACAGTGTTGAATCCGAGAATAGCTATGGACTCTCTCCGTCAGTTTATATCCATGCTTAGCATGACTCAGCTCTATGGTATTGGTTAACATGTTACTCGGTACATCATAATGGCCGGCATATCCGGCGTCAGCCTTTTCTCCTCTTCTTCATTCTGGTATTTATGCCATTGATCCTCGGCTTCGTTGTGCCTAGTAAGCAAATGCATACCCACTCTTGTAGGCGATACTAATAGGATTGAGGATAGTCGATGCTACCAAAATCGACGTTGGCATTTCAGCCATGCCGCCCAATGGGGCATGGTACAGCGATGTCTCCTCTTTTTCGGCCTGCTTGGTGTGCTTCTCCCTCTTTATCATCATGGTATTTATGCCATTGATCCTCGGTTTCGTTGTGTCTAATAAGCAAATGCATACCCCCTCTTGTAGACGATATTAATACGATGGAGGATAGTCGACAATACCAAAATCGACGTCGGCATATCTGCCATGCCGCCCAATGGGGCACGGTACAACGGTGTCTCCCCTTTTTCGGCCTGCTTGATGTGCTTGGCACCATCATCATCATCATCATCCACTCTGTAAGTTATCTTCTGTCAGATGTGGTGCAGTTTTCTAAGGGTCCACTGTCTCCACTACCTTCTCAACGCCCGCTAGCATGTTTCAGCAGCGTCCATGCTAGAGGCACACCCCTTGGTTCAAGCAAACAAATAAGAGACGAAATGCTGACTCCAAGATACGATAGATTGATAGAGAGTCCAACTTGGTTTGGTTGGTGTGCAAGTGTGTTGGGCGCAAGCCACCGATCCAGTCCCGCGATGTCCTCCAGATCAGCGCTTTAATTGTCGAACTACGGGACTGCAACGATCCCGTGCGCCTTGCGCAGATCAAGTAAGTTATTGTTCCCAAGTTTTGTTCTCTCGATGTGATTTATATCAAGACCGCCGGGACTTGTGTAAGCAGCTTTTGCTCCGAACACATGTCTAGTAGCATGGTCCACTCACGTCACGCAAAGACGAAATGCTGACTCCGCAAACTAGCTGGTCGATGTCGAGTCCCTTGTGATATGGCTGGGAGGCAAAATTGTGAGCAATTCATTTTCATGCTCAGTATGACTTGACGTTAGGATAGTGGTTGACGTATTACACAGTAGACTATAATGGCCGGCGTTTCCGGTCTCTGCCTCTTTTCTCTTCTTTTTATACTGGCTTTTTTGCCATTGATTACCGGTTTCGTGGTCCCTTGTAAGCAAATACGTGTTCGCAGCTCACGTAGTCTGGCCCTGATACGAATGGAATAGCTTCGAACTCGTCGATTACTATCGACGTAGTCTCCGTCCCCAAGCTGTAAGTTTTATTCTCCAAGCATTTGCAACCCCTTTCGGGCGTACAGGAGCCCTAAGACATGCCTCCAAGGCGAACGCAATGACACATTGCTGGCTCCGATATCTGGTAGGGCAATTGGTTCTCGGCGAACCGCACCATGTGCGGTCTGCTCGGTCTCGTGGCCGCCGTTGTCATCTTCTCTTCGTCGGTAAGTTATCCCATTCCCTGATATGGTGCAGTTTTCGGAATTTGCGCATTCGCTCCCAACACATATCTCTTGGCTTATTCAATTGACTTAAAGACGAAATGCTGACTTTGCAATCTGGCAGATTGACAATGAGTCAAACTTCGTGTGGCTGCTGTACGAACTCGTGGAAAGGAAACCACTAGTCAAGGCCCGAACAGTGCTGCAGGTCTCTGCTTTAAATGTGGAATTACGAGACTGTCAAGGCCCACCGCGCCGTCGTTCAGCCTCCGGAGAACCTAGCACAACCGGAAGGCTTTGGCCGCCTTCCGCCGTTCTGGCGCTAAAGCTGCCGTGCTTTACAGATCCAAAACGGGTACAGAGTCCCTACTGAAACGGGATACCCTAGCGATGCTTGAAGTGGACACTAATCCGGAGGCAATACTGTAAGTTAATATTCTCATTTTATCTTTTTCTCGGTCTGCTTTGCCTCATTTCGAGCGAACTGAAAGCTCTGAGACATGTCAACGCATCATTCGCTTTGGAAATATGCGAGTACCTTAATGCAATGACGGAATCTTGGGTTGCTTTGCCTCTTATCGAGCGACCTGAAAGTTCTGAGACATGTCAGAGCAACATTCGCTTCGAAGAGATGCTAGTGGCTCAGTACAATGACAGAAAGACGTAATGCTGACTTCGGAATCTTGTAGCGAAAGGCTGGCCGAGCTGTCAAGAACCCACCAACCATGGTGGCGAAAATTCCGCCGCGGGGCCAAGGGGACGGAGGGGAAAGGGGTGGAGTAAGCGGCCTGGGCCGAGAAGAAGAAGGCCGGGGGGCCGGGGAAGCCGAGGGGGATGGGGAGGAGGAAGAGGAAGAGGGGGAAGAGGAGGGAGAGAAAACTTTCTGCCTTGCCCGTATGTTGGGCCCACAGCAGGCATGCTAGCAGCTCAGCTCGATGACAGGAAGACCGAACGCTGACTTCGAAATTGGGTAGCGAACGGCTCACCCAATTGTCCTCCGAACATTGGCCCTGGTGGCGGTATCTTTTGAAAAAAATACCAAGAATGCGGAGGAGGGGCTGGAGATGGGGCCAATCGGCCAGAAAATAGAGAGAATAGAGGAAGAGAGGGGAGGGGGAGAGGAGAAGGGGGAGACAGAGGTGGGGAGAGAGGAGGAGCAGAAGGATGAGAGAGACGAGGAGCAGGAGGAGCAGGTGGAGAAGGAGGAGAGTGAGGAGGAGGACGCTACTGCGCCATAGCTTGTTACCTCGCCCGTTTGCTGGGCCTATAATTGAGCACCGAAACAGGACCCTTCGCTTGTTAGACAATTGTTAGTTTTATAAGTTGGAAATCAGTAATGAGATATTGCAAAGAAATATTGGGAATCTGTCCTAGACGTGTGAACAGAAACCGGATTCGAATATCTCTGCCAGAGTATAGAAAGGGATTAGACTACTGCTATGTAGACAATTGTCCATTAAGATTGTACTCAACGGTCAAAGTTTCTGGTAAGTCAAACGAACACCTTACATTTGAGTCTCTCTTGGTCTTCGAACGAAGTATCAATACTTGCTTTTACTTTTAACGCGTTGGCGTTGGATAGGAAGAAAATAAAGTAGTGTACTTGAGAGTTGCCGATTGTGAAAGCGTCAAAGCGTTCAGGCGCTCAAGCGTTGATTTTGAAATTCAAGGGTACGACCTGAGTTGTATGCGAAAAACATCTTAGTATCCGGTAATAGACGCTTGCAAAGGCCAAAAAATGAAGATATCTGCCCACATCCTGTACATCAGACTTATCTTTTTTCTCACCACTGCCCATGACTTCACATGCAGACCAAAGGACAATGAACTTCTCTGTCGATAGAGTTGAATGATGATGACCAGTGAGGCTATCAATTCCAGGATGCCGAGGAACGAGAAGTTTTGGCTAAGCCACGACCCACCGGCCGCTCATGTCCATCCCTCCATCTGCAGCGGGCCGCCCTCGAACTCACCCCCTCTTCCCCGACCTTCATCCTCCCTCATCGCCTCCTCTTCCGTACCATCCGCCCCCGTACCAACACCCCAGCCCATCTTCTCCAACTCCCTCTCGAAGAAGCCCATCTCCTCATCCTCCTTGGCAATCTCCTTCTCCTTCCCTTCCGCCCTGCCCTCCATCGCTCCCCGATAGTTCTTCAGATGCCACCAATGCACCAAGCCCCTCCCTGCCTGCTCCAACGGCACCGCTTCCTCCACAACACCATCCACGTCCCCGCCGCAGAGCCATTCATCCCTCAGCTCAGGCCTACAGTGCAGGTAGATGGCCGTGATGACGCGCATGTTCGTCTGGCGCCATTTGCGGCCGCAGTAGGGGACTTGGCTTTTGAAAAGCTTCAGTGTGTAGAGTCGTAGCTCCGGCTGCGGAATTTTGAGCGCGCGACGGAGGATGGTGGAAGATTTGTATTGGACAAGGAGGAGCGCGCGGTGCGCTTTTCGCTTGGTGATTTTTTGGAGGATGCGAAGGAAGGTGATGGTTGTGAAGAAGAAGCGGGGAGAGAAGGTTATCAGGGGCGACTGTGGGAGGGATGTTGTAGGATAGCCAAGCTCGTCGACTTCTGGCCGAGGAGGTGGTGGTGAGGGTGAGGGAGGCGGGGAGTGTGAGGAGGGCGAGCGGCGGTGTTTAAGGATTGGTGGGGGTGCGGCTTCGTCGTCCGATGAGGCGGACGGAGAAAGCGCAGGTTGTGGAGGAGATGGGGGGTGAGCGCAATGAAGACGGCAGAAGGAGAACAAGCTGTGCATTTTAGCATGACCCGAGGCACTCAGAGCAAGCAAACTGACCTGAGACCGTCACGATCATTTCTCTGCTCAACGGCTCGGTCCACATCTTGGTGAGCGAAGAGTTTTAGAATGAGAGGCAGGTAATTGGCATCGAGAAGGAGCTGCGTCAGGTATTCGAATTTGAGGATGTCTGAGTGACGTCAGCTGCAAGTGATGGTAATGTCAATTACCATGACCTACGGGAAAGCTTGAACCACTTGAGCAGTAAGATCAAGACGCCGGCCAAGGCTTTGAGGGTTATTTCTCTTGTCCGTACGGCGTTCAGCTCTTCAACTTCTGGATCAGTACCATCTCCATTCTCGGCGAGTTGTCCGTGCTCCATGCCATTCATGTTTACAGCGGAGTTGGAGTTCTGCTTCCGTCTGCCGGGTACATCAGGATTTTCTTCTCCGAACGAAAGTCCATTTGGGAGTCCGTTGGACCCATTCTGAGCCACCATTGTTGACACATTGGCGAATGCCAACTTCCACAGCACGACTATCATTGATTGTAGGTGTGGCAAGGCATTTCCCTGGAGGTGACTATTAGATAACCTATCTCGTCGAGAAGTCGTGACTCACATAGTAGGCCTCCACCTGATTCAACCTCCTCTGCACCGGTTTATCTTCAGTCTCCTTTGGAATGATAACTTCTACACTCTTCGACTTGGGACCTTGTATTCTGCGTACTCCATCATGAAGGTGCAATCCCGTAGTTCGACAGTCAATGCGCTGATTTGGAGAACATCGTGGGATTGGCTCGGTGGCTTCTTCGTCGTCCGAACTAGAAGGACTGAATTTCTCGTCATCCGCAGCGCCATTCCATCCCCGTTCATGCTTGATAAACTCTTCTCGTACATCCCATAATTGTCGTATCGGTCGTGACATCCTCATCCTGCTCGCGAAGAGTTCCCCGGCTTCCTGAATGGATGTCGGTACATCGCTCCCTTCCCATCTCTTGCCGACAAGCTTATCCTGTAACTCCGCGCTGCCCTTACCTCCTACCGTATTACTTGTATCATCCAGAGGAGGATATAGAAAAGGGAAATTCTGATTAGTTTGGTAATTTTGTTTCTTGCCACCCTTGCCTCCTGGTCCTGCGGGTGATGGCGGTGGAGAAGGTGCAGGGGTAGCGATATGTACAGGTTGGTTGAAGATGGAGCCTGGATTCAGAGTAACATCAGGACCAGTCCTCCAACGAAGGCTTTCCTGGCTGGTGTGCCGGCTTGCGTGGTTCGGTAAGGGGGGTAAAATCGAGTTATTTTCAGGTTCTATCGGGACCAAGGGTTGAGGCGGGCTGTAGGCGGGGTACTTTGAGGTGATCTCCTGCCGGAACAGGTGATAATCAAGGGGGGACGCTGTAATGAAACCTTCCCGATGTTGGCTTTCACCAGCTTCTGAAGGTTCCTGAAGCACAGTTTTGCTCTTCTCCAGATTTTTACTGTTACCGAACAACAGCAGCGCAGACTTCCAGAACAATTGAAGAACCTACAATCGTGTTGGTCAGCTTTCAGAGAGAAGAAAAGTAGCAAAGCTTCTCACTCGTAGAAGGGGCATTTGGGAGGAATCATCCCAGCGAATCTTGGAAACCATGCTTGTCAGAAAAGCCAAGATGTCAGGTTTCGAGTTAGCTAGAACAAAGAAAATCAGCGGTAATTCAAGAGAGTATCGCTGAAACATTACCAATTGACTCCCGGATATCATATTGAGAGTCCTCGGTGGATTGCCAGCGGCCGACTTCCACAAGCAGATACAAGGAAGTCAGTGTCTGGTTGATCTCTAGCTGCTGGTTGAATCGCAGCATGTCGAGGTCTTCATCTCTCGCCAAAACATCCGAAGACTTGATGTCGGGATCTCTAGTCAGATGTCAGAGGGGGTTTTCGCGACTGGCTTAGCAAAGACGTGGACTGACTGACTGTTCGTTTTCAAATAGGTTGTGCAGGGTATCCAACAATCTCTGAGCGGCTCCCGCATCGGAGAGTAAGCCAACGCCGTGGCGAATCCATCTCAACTGTACTCGAGATCGGGCATAGGGGTCCTCGTTGCCTATACCTAGCTCATTCTCCCCGCGGCCAGCCTCAAGTCCAGCATTGTGAGCCCAAGCCCCAAGAGCAATGTAGGAAATGCACTCTAGGCCTGTAATCCTCGTCGCTGTTTCGGCACTTTCCAAGGCTTGTAATGCCCCATCAATGAAACGCTTCCGAGCCCCCTCATCCACATCCGTCCAGATCAATGCCTCATCGGACGGATCTATACGTGTAGCTTGCGCTTGCTCCCACTTCTCGTCGAATGTTTGCTTTGCCCGTAATAGCATGTACCGCTCCTCCTCTGTGTATTGAAACCACTCATCCAGCTCTTCTGGAAAACTCCTTGTGTCCGCATACTCGTACGCGTAGGCCGTAGGTTCAAATTTCGGTAGGTCTGTCACCAGCCGTCGCAGCTGCTGTAAACTTAGTGAGTCTGTGTTGCCTGGTAGATCGCCAGGCTGCTGTGGAGGAGCAGGCGGAGGAGGCTGCTGCGGCGGGGGTGGAGCGGAACCTTCACGTTTCAAAAAAGGACGGGATAGCACTTTCGGAGGACTGCCAGCCGCATTGGCAAGGACTTTTGGGCTCCCATTGTCTTGGGCATCCTGAGCCCTTCGAGTCTCGATGCGAGCTTCGAACTCAGACGGCGTGTTGTCGGTCGGAGAGATGGCAGATATGTCAGCACCAGCCTCGTCCACCTCGTCAGCCTTGACAATGATGGCAGCAGGATCATCTGCCACACTCCGTGACCCTGTGTAGTCCATACTAAAGGGTGATGTGAAAGCTACAGAACCCTTGCCCAGATGATCATACTAGGGAAGCCTCTGTAGAAGGCAGCGACAGATGATCCAGACATCGCGAAAGCCAAAGTGGGAAGTAGCACTTGCCGTGGCAGGAAGCATAGTGAGAAGCCACAGACAAGAGTCACGATAAAAGGTAGTAAGGACCGAGGGTCGAAGGATTTCAAGCATTATAATAGCACGTTGAACGCGCCAACCACTTCAGACACATAGTCAAAGCATAAGTGAGTCTTTTCGACTCAAATCGAGCTTCTGATCTGATGTTGAAGTTCTCTCATGCATACAAGCCCGGCAAAACCGGCTGGAATACGTTTATGCTTTATACTGGAGGCCAAGCGCTAGCAAATGATCCCATCCAAGCCTGCTGCCATGCTCATGACCACCCCTCGCCCGATGATGCATGAATTCGCCGTTAATGCGTATCAAATCCTGACAGAGCCACCATTCATATCCAGCCCGCCCCTGAAAAGCAGCTTGATGACTTTACCTTGTCCCACAGTCGCTTTCAGAATCCCCTCAACATGCTTTGGCTCCACTCTGCCATACCATATGCCTTTTCCCGCAAGAGGATGAGGGCTCATGCTTGGAGGGTGGTAGATTATGATATTACCGGCGAAGACGTGGCCTCCAATATGACTGACAATCGAAACCTCAGGAGCTGCCTGCAAACGCCCTTTCCATTGCTTGTCGATCTGCTGCTCAAACTCACTGCGAAGCAGCGGTCCCAAAACGCCGCAGCGACTGTCGCGACTTCCATGGCCACAAATCATTATCAACGGGCTCCTGTACTGCATCGCCTTCTCAAAGGGTCGACTACCAGGGGGTTCAACACGCTGAGTCTCCGAAACCAGAAGCATTTTGATGAAGTCGGAGTAGACGCCGTCATAGTCCCGCAAGCCTAGGTATGTGTCGCAGTCAGGGAATATCGAAACGCTTCCGGCAGGGCCCGCCGAGGAGTTCGTGACCATTACGCTGTTGGACGTTGCCTAGAAAGCGGGAAAGTATGTAAGTTACGGATCCGCGGACATCACTCAAGAATTATACTCACATCGTAAAAAGGCCCTTTGGGACCCAGTAAAGCCTTCAGTTCTCTCGCTATATTCGGCGTCTCCACGTCGTCTTCAATGCGCTTCGCCCAGTCCACTCGTCCAGTGTGCACCACTACATGCTTCGCATGAGGTGATATTGTGTTGATCAGAGGCTTTTTCCGGTCAATTTCCAGCTCAGGTGTTTCAGCGCAAGGGCAGGTGGGCGACGGGCAAATATCCACGAAAGGTACAGTAGACGAGAAGCGAATGTAAGACCGGGGCCTGAACTGCCATAGACAATACTTCGTAGCAAATGCTTGTCCACGTTCTAGGCAATCCCTTGCTTTTAGCATGTTGTGTTTGAACCATGATGTTTGTGGTGTCCCAAAAGTTTTGTGCGCTCCATACTGTGAAGAACAACTTGAATGACGATGACGCCAAGTGGTTATTTCCTAGGGTATTTTTAGGTTTGTCCATGGTAGTAAAGACCCAAAGCTGAGGCAAACCGTTAAAGCATTCCTCTCAATCAACCAAAATACCCAAGAGCAGGGCCGGAGAAGGCCCTGAATCCATACGTGATACGAGGAACCCCTGAAAAATGCACTTTGCCGACCCAGGGGACAAGGTACGCCTTATCAAGAATTTCTCGTTTCTTGGTCTATTCGGCTTGCCGGGCAGCATCCTCTTCGTTCCTGTTCTCAACCATCCACAGCATCGACAAAGGATCCACTATGTTGTGACTTGAGTACAAAACAGATGGCCCGAAGCCACCGAGCGGGTCTCTACATCAGCGCTTGAACTGTAGAACTACGGGATGTCGCAGATCCCGAGCGGCGGGCGGACGTCGACGAAGGACTGGACGGATTAACGAAGATACACCGACTGCAAGGAGAGGGTTGTAGCAGCATACTTGACTGAATCTGCAATATATAGAGATACCCCTGTCTTAAAAATACAGAGACGGCTGCGAAGCCACTGAAACCAGCTGATAGTAGTGCTGCAGGCCCTATCGGCTCAGAAGCAACCACATTTCTTACTCCAATATACCGGCCGTGATGGCGGGGAACGACGAGAAAGGAAGATTGAGGTGTGCAATTGCGGCCAACTGGTTAGACATTTGAGAGAAGAGGGAAAGGGTTTTAGTGTTGACGCTAGTTGGTCCTGTGTCCTGTAGTATTCAAAGCCTGCCAATCTATAGAACAGTCGTGACTCCAATCAACAAGAAATGGGAGTGGTAAGGATGGCAGGGAGAGGAGCATGACAGCGTCGACAAAGGCGCTCATACTCTCAAACGCAATAGCTTGTATCGTTGTTCTCTCTCTTGACCACTCTTACCGTAGCCCCTATCAGAACCATAGTCTATGTTGTATGACCTCCAGCTCAACTCGAGTCATCTGTCAAAGGTGAAACCGCAGATACTAACAGTGCCTCCAGGTGGAGCAAAAGGCAATGGATTGTCCTAATTCTGGGCCAACGATAGGGAGAAAAACAGCGCAATAATCTTTTCAATTGAATCAGTCCTTCATGCTCTCCCTCTTAACGTTCTGTTATTCACCCTGTCTTTCATTGACAAGAAGCATATCTCTGGCATATTGCTCGTATCGATGAATGAGTCTATGATGTAGTCTCCAGGACATCGTTACTACGATTTCATACCATCATTGCGTTGACTGTCCGTCTTTCAGAAAGGATCGGTATCGGCAATGGCATCTTGAAGACAGTTCCACGACCCGAAAGGCGTCAATGCTGTGCCCAATCACGATACTACAAATGCCGACTGAGAGAGTTGAACCATGGGAATACCTGCAAATTTTCCCTTTCGGGTAATCCCCCGGCTCGAGCATGAGAATCAGGCCTGGCTATATCCGGCTCCTCCGTGTCTACGTTGGCTGTTATAAACAAGCATTTTAGCATTTTTTATCATCACAGAAAAATGCAACAACTCAACCTCCCATGCGTATTTCACTCGCCAACGGCCTCATCGCCGCCCTATCTCTCACACCTCTCCAATCCCGAGCTCTCATACCGATATCCGACTTCTGCACTCTAGGATACACCTACGACGACACCTGGCACCCCGATCGCGAGTACGGAGCCAAAAACATCCACGCCACCGTCTCCGACAGTGAATTCTGTTGCAATCTCTGCTACAGCAATAACTACGACTGCGCGGCCGCGATCTGGGACGAAGACACATTCGACTGCAAGATGTACATCAACGAGAAAGAAACCGGGGAGCCGCCAAGATATAAGTGGGAGAAGGAGATGTGCCCGTTGGGCATCTCCATTGAAGGCATCATCAGCACGAAAGTCTATAATTTGACCCGGGTCTGGATTGGGCCTTGTTGGGAACCTTCGGATTGGAGCAATGGGATCAATATCATTTCGAACCTGACATTACCCGATTTGTTCTATCCTGCTCCTGCTGGTAGTGGTAATATATGGGGTACAGGGAGACGCCTCGAAAGGCATGCGCGGAAGTCTACTGCTTGAAGGGATCTTATCAGGCGTTCTGTGGTTGCTTCCTCAGGGCCCTTGGACTCGCTCGTTGGAATGTTTCGACGTTTGGCCGCTTTGGCTATGAGACGTCGCTGGTCAATCAATCCATGGCCGAGCTTTCAATCTGGTTCTCGAAAAAGAGAGATATACTATTGTTTAGCCAGTTGAAAGGAATAACTCCCTGCTAGAGTATAGAATGTATACTATTACCTGACTGGGGAGTGTTCTGTGCAATGGCAAGAAACAAGTGCACAGTATCTGGCGCTTTGCAAGAAAGCGTATTAATGACGTCGCGATGGACCGAATAATCAATGAAAGCCTGATTTTAAACCAGGCTAGTCAGCTTCCCCGATCCAAGACCCGACAGGAGGGTTCAAAGAGGCACTGTTGATCAATCCAAGACAATGAGCCGCTAAGAAGTGAACTATAGCACTGCGTGGCATAAGCCAATCAGACAGCGCGTGATTTTGAATAAACTTCTGCTCAGCTTAGAGTGTTGGAACGCTTGGGCGTCATGCTGGTTTCTTTTGGGTCATACAGAGTGATGCCGTCAAGGACCGTCGACATTAACAGTATGCCTATGCAGCCCCAAGTCTGAGACTGAGTGTATCTTTCAAGCAGCGGCTGTGCTGTCTCTGTACTCATGAACACGATCTACAGAAACCTCACGAGGTGATGCTGTCGTGGCCACGATGGAAATTGAAGATTCCATACTCAGTCTTGGCTCCTGGGCTGAGTGGTAAGTCAGACAGGGGCCATATTGTTCCTGCAGTCTCATAGATGCGTTTTACTGAAGACCAAGATAGCGTGGTTTGATCGATCAGCGACGCACGATGAAGTCGCCACGCTCAGTATCCAGTCTTCGGGCGGGTGGTATCTCACGCACTGTTTCTAATAAGGGAGGGTTTGTTCTGCCCTGCCAAAGCCCCGATGGCTGTCGAAGTAGATATTCTACGTCTCTAGGGGTCAGTTCTTTGGCCTATATTTGGTCTCCCGTGTACCAGCAGGATGGGCGATCCAAGAAGCACTTCATTGATCGCCGATGTATTGAAGCATTGATACTAGGGTGATTGACCCGTGCTGCTTTGTGAAAGCGTTTTAGTTGAACCCTGGAGAGCGTGATGCTGTCGAGGGACGACGCAGGATGAAGCTGCAATGCTCAGCCTCGAGTCTCAGGTTGGTGGCCATGGGCATCATGTAGTATATAAGCCCAAGGCACTGCTCCTAGCATATGGTCTCCAGAACTCGAAGACGACAGCTTCTACGGCCTGATTTTCCATCAGCACAGCGAAACAAAAGAACTTGAGAGAGAGAGCCTAGCGTATCAAGCCAGCAGCTAGGATATCCTTGAGGTCCTAGTGTCTAAGTCCAGGAAGAAAGTATCCTCTCCATAGGCTAGGCCCAGGATATGTCGGATCACCGTCGCAATGATAGGTTGCCGCCACGGACTACGAATCCCGGTTCCCAATACACGAATGCATACGCTCCCCCAACAATCAATGCGCCTGCGTTGTATACATACGCTCCCGTTGCACCCATAACATACACATACGCTCCTGTTCCTTCCCCGTATTTGGCCAGGCCGCCCGACAGCCAGCAGCAACGAACTTCTCCGTCAGGGAGGCTCACACGAGCTGAGGTGACCAGAACTCCATCTCGTGAGACAGAGGCGGCAGCACAGCACAATTTAGATGACCATTACCAACAAATAGCTGAAAGTGATCAAAAGCGAAAGGCCAGAGACCCAGATGCATACAGAACACGTAAAAACGAAGCCTCAAGACGACATCGCGCGCGAAAGGCCGATACGCAAGCCTCCGGTGCTGAGTCCGGACGTCGACGCCATCCTCAGGAAGAAGAAAGTTAGAATTCGGATTCAGAGCAGCCCTCGGGGCCGTTGCGTCCGGAGGCGGTGACGGCACAGCAGAAACTAGACGACCTACGGCGGAGGCATGCAGATTCCCAACAGAAGTATCGGAACAAAGACCCAGCAAAAATCAACGCAAAGAGTGCAGCATCCCAAAGACGCTCTCATGCAAGTCGAAAGGCCGGAGATGAGCCACGCACTCAAGTCGGACGTCAACGCCATACTCCGCTCAGAGACAGCCCAAGCCCAGAACCGCAGCAGCCCTCGAGGATATCGCGCTCATCTAGAGACCATCCATCCCTAGCTTCATACGATACAGCTGCTCCACCGGCACCTCAAGCGTTGCGGAGTTCTTCACGTCTGCCAGTATCCCGAGTTTCTACTCGCTATCCCGTACCGAGGTCGCGTAGCTCTAGTGAATCTCCCGGTGCTCAGGAAATAAGTAGGCTTGTTCAAAGAGCGCGCGAGAGATGCGAGAGGGAGAGGCCACAACAGGCCCGAAATCGGTCTCCAAATTTTAGCCGATCACCTCGAGCCCGGCAAATAGCTAGTGATATACAAGGAGTACGCGAAAGATGCGAGAGGGACAGGCCACAGCAAGCCTCTCGGCGGCCGGAGCCAGCTAGAGGAGTTGATCTCGCGGCAGACACAAGCAGGGGCAGAAAGCGTGCAAGGTCTCCTGACAGATCTCGAAGCGGTTATGACGTTGCAAGCCATTCATCAGCTCTGTCAGCGAGACCAAGACCTCCCATAGTACCTGTGGACGAGCCTGATAATGATGCAATAGCCAGATTAGTTCAAAGGACAGGCGACAAATTAAGGCTTGACGCCGCTGCTGCGGCAGCACAGGCAGAGGAAGATCAGATACGCGAAGTAATTCAGGGGACGCGTGACAGATTGAGGCGTGACGCTGAACAGGCCCGGGAAGCGAAAGAGCGAGAGAACGCTAGGGCTAGAAAAGGGGGGGACAGGAGGAGAAAGTAGGCAATCAAGGCTAGCCCGATCTCCCTGTTCTCCTCCTTGCTGCCCTTCACGTTCGCCATCAACCAGGCGTGAGGGGCCCGTATCCTCATCGCTTGCATTGGATATAGCAGGATGGCGAATCAAGGGTTTGCGAGACTTACATATCTAGGTTTCTTTTGTGTTGTATTTGTGCTTGGGATTGCCGAAGTATTGACGGAGGCTTAATGGGGTGAGGTTGGGGGGGATTATAGCTTTTTCTTCTCTCTTTGATTCTGCAAATTGAATTAGTGGAAGTAATATTAATACTAAGCGACTTTAGACTTATCTGATAGCTTTTGTTTTCAGGTTGCCACTGACTAGAGTGCTCCACAAGGACTAAAGAGGCAAAGCAGTTACTGCAGTGTGCCATCAACACCTCTATAAGCAGGCGTTGTTGTCGATGTTATAACCCTAGATTAATAAATTGTCAGGATTACCTTCTCGACCAACTCTGAATTGCCTCTATAGCCGACTCCCTATTGGTCAATCAATGCGTTCATGGTTCGTCATAATATATATGGAGAGTAGCGAGGGATAAATGCCTTGGAGAAGTGCATCCTGCCGTCGTATGATATACATTTCGAAATCGAGTGAATGATCAAGCATTGGCTTGAATTTCTCTCTTCACCCAGTTCTCCAAACCACCTCGAGCAATGATCTCTTGTACATTCGGAGGAAGCTCGCCAACTTTCTGACTCCAGCTCGGACCTCCTGGACCTTCCTGCACCTCAACCCTACTACGCCGGACATCCCAGGTGAGCTTCCAGCCGGTTCTTCGGGTAAGTTGCTTTTCTCGTGGCGGCTTCTTCTGAGTTGCTGGTGGCGGCGAATCCAGGGACTCCCAATTGCCTTTGGGCTCTGTCACGCTCTGTTGATCCGCTTGAACTTCGCCTGTGGAGAAAGCTTCTCGTAGTCGATGGATCAATCTTGGAACCTCGACGCCCATTAAGGCATTGTTGATGCTGTTACGCGAAAAGATGTTGCCAAAGCTTCCAGCAACCACCATCGGAATCTTTTTGGCGAGGATGGCTGTTGCAGCTTGCTCCCTAGAGCTGCCGCAACCGAAGTTGAAGCCCGCGACAAGAATGTCACCTTCGCGAGCGATGGTGGGAAATTGCTCATCGTAATTCTCCATACAAACAGTCGCCATCTTATCCTTAGTGACATCATCTTGGTATGTATATTTGCCAGGGTATATGCCATCCGTATTGATGTTGTCGGCATCGCAAAAGACAATCTCGCCTTCTACCTGTTCTGGGAAGCCTGGAAGAATTTCTGTGAGACTAGCATCATCTGCCTCAATGCCATTTCTCTCAGCAAAATCGCTTTCAGCTGACTCAACCATGCTGTCAAGCTGCCCGATGACTTTCTGAAAGGCTTCTTCAGGCGTAACAGTTCTCTCCTCCTCTTTAATGCCGTCGCCCTCACCCAAGATAACGCCTGACCACCCCTGTGGCTGCTCATACGAGGACGGACCGCTGATCTTACCGCTTAATGCACTTGCTGCCACAACTTCTGGGCTCGCAAGGTAGGCTTTGGCATCGGTCGAGCCCATGCGACCCTTGAAATTGCGATTGCTTGCACTAATGCCTACCTCACCAGCCTCAAGCAGACCAGTGCCAAGGCCAATACATGGGCCACAACCAGATGGCAGAGGCTGAGCGCCAGCGTCAAGCATAGCTTGCCAATCGCCAGCTTCTTCTGCGGCAAGCTGCTCTTTCTGTGAAGCTGCAGCAATGTAGAAGTTGACGTGCTCGGGGATCTTGGGTATTGCTCCATTGCTGTTCTTGGCTGCATCTCTGAATACTTTCGCAGCGGCTGCAAGATCAGAAGCCCTCGAGTTGGTGCAAGACACCAAGTAAGCTCTATCGAGCTTGATATCCTGAGCTTGGAGATTTTGCAAAGGTGTCGCAACCTTCACCGAATTCGGCCCGGAGACATATGGCGACAGTGTAGAGAGATCCAGATACAGCGACTTCGCATACATTGCCCCTTTATCCGCAGAGAGCAAGCTGGGGTCTGAAAACAAATCGTCCAAGCGGGCATGGGTGAATTGAGTCTTGCCAAACGAATCAGCTAGTTCCGATGATTCATAAAGAGCCGCCTCAGTCGCCTTGTATCTCAACCAACTCTGTAAGGTGGAGTCAGCTGGGAACAACCCGGACAACGCGCCCCATTCGGTCGTCATGTTAGCGATTGCGAGCCTATCATCAATAATTAGGCTCTTAAGCGTCTCCTCAGAACCCGTGAATTCTATTGAGTGGTTCAATACTTCGTCCTTATTGAACAAGCCGCAAAGCGCCACGATGACGTCTTTCCCCGTGACACCCTTAGGTAGTGACCCAACGAAGCGGACATTGGCTACAGGGGGTATCTGCCACCACGTTCGGCCGGTTGCCCATATGCTCGCAGCGTCGGTTCGGACGACAGGAGTTCCGAGGCAAGCAATTCCGCCGTACATGTTCGAGTGGCTGTCCGAGGCGACGGCAACTGTTCCGGGCCATGCATATCCCTGCTCGACCATAATTTGATGTCCGATGCTGCGCTCATCAGCTTTTGAATGACATACGCAATGCGATCAACTATCACCCTCTCCCAGCAGGATAGAAGTCAACTCCCTGCTTCTTCGCAAACTCTTCAATCTGCCGATATTTCCTCTGGTTCGACTCGCTCTTGTTCTGCACATCATGATCCAGTGTGATGATGATTTGCCGTCGATTATATATCTTAGACGCCCCAATTGACATGAATTTGGTCGCAACGGGCCATGAGTTGTCGTGCGTCATGCACTGTTGAGGCGCCAGCGTCACATAATCTCCAGCTTTGACCCTCTTGCCTTGCGGAAGACCTACGGCGTACCGCTGGACTATCTTCTCGGTCAAAGTCTGGGGTATAGCTGGTGAAGTTTTCAGGGACGATAAGACGGCGGCCGTAGATGGATCTTCGAGCTGCGCATGAAAAACATCTTGGTTTCTGCGGGCGAGGACTGAGAACCACCGCTTTTGTAGCGTCTGATCTTGGATCAGGTCAAGATGGATTTGGTTGCTTGACTTTGCAGGATTGACTTACTAGCATATCTGCACTGTCCGGCTCTGCTGAAGCTCCTTCACATGTTCTCTCACAAGTCACAATCGATAATTAGGAGACTAGAAGACGAGGCTCATTAAACGCGCGAGACGCGCCGCTAGATAGACGCGGCTTCTCCACTTCCGCCAAGGCCGGTCTCCCAATAGGAGGCCCATTACCTCAATATTCAGAATGTGGTTCCCCCCACCTTAATTTCTGGCCTTGTTTTTTTTTAATCGTACAACCTGCAAATCAACTTTTCTGCATTAATTAATCATTATATCTTAGTTATTTAATTAATTAATAATTAAACAATTACTTGTCAATATTAAAATATTTTATTATTTGTTTCTTATTTAATCTAAATCTCGTACTAAGTATTAGAAGAAGAACAACAACTCTAAAGACTATTATAGAGAGCATTGTCGTCGATATATACAAGTCTTACAAGTCTTTAAAAAGAAAATCTTGCGCAAAAGCGTTGTTGTCGTCTACTAATACTAGATTGCTATTATCTTTCTCTACTTATATATCTTTTATATTGTCGACGACAACTTTAGAGTTAACAACAATGTCTTACACAATATATTGAGACGTTTAATATGACAACGCTCTTATCTAGCAAATTATAAAGCTCTTGATTATCTTTAACTACTATTAGATTAACGTTGTCTATATTTAAAAATTAGACTCAAAAACTAATAATTGCGATATTGTTTAACACTCTTGTATTATTACGCTTTAATCAAATTTCTCTAAGAAAATCGCAAAGTTTTTAGTTAATAAGTCGAAAAAATTTTAAAAACTTTATAAGATTGTCGTTTAATAAGTAATAGACAAAAGAAAGAGCGTACAAATTAATATTATTATTAGATACAAAAGCAAGTCTAATAAAGAGTTGTTCAATACGTTGTTAAAGTCTTTTACTAAATCGATCAATAAAGTTACAAAATTAAACTCTATTAACAAGAAATTATATTATTGTCGAAGAATAAACTTTGCAATAAAAAATAAACAAAGAAAGATACAAAAGAAAAGCAAAAGCAAAATAAAATAATTATCGCAAAAATTATACTAAAAGCGAAGAGACAAAAGATACTTAATAAAGAAATAAATAAAAACAAACACAATTTAATAAAGTAATAAATATACGATATAGTTTGTCTTGCAAGCAATAGATTGTATTATTGCTAAATTTTTTACAAAGTTAACAACAAGCATTTCTTGTTTAATACAAACTATATATTGCAATAAAATAAAGAAATATTGCTTTAAACTATAATTAAGAAATCTTTTAATATTTTAAAAGACAAACTATACGCAATAGCAATAACAATTAAGAATAAGCAAAAGAAATTGCAAAAAAATCTAGATTCTAATCAAAAATTAATTAAGAAAAACTCTTAGAAGACATTTTTCTCGATAATATTTCTAATATTTGCGCAAATATTATTGTTAATTGCGACAACAACTATGTAAACTCTAGAACTATATAAAGCTTACAAAGCTTTATTAATAATATATAATATATATTTGTATATATTGTTTATCTATTAATAAGCAAAACAATCTCTATAGATAATGCAATTATTAGAGAGACTTTATTATAAATATAACAATTATAGTTAAGATTTATTATCTAATTATTATTCTAGACATCTATTGTTTTGTTAATATTTATTGTATTATTATTAATTAGAATCTTTGTTATTCTTGAAGTTAATAACAATTAGAAGTTGATTTACAATTGTAAAAGAAAATTTATTGTTAAAATTGCAAAGCAATTCTATACAAATATTGTTAAAAAATACTCTAAAACTTCTTTTAGAATATTTTAAATAATAAATAAGACAAAATTTTTTAAAAATTGTAGATATTAAACACGCGTACAAAAGACTACATAACGAGCGTTACTCTTTATTCGCATTTGGTAAACCCTAACTTTAGTCCTAGGTATATCTAGATTTGTCATAACAAAAGTCGCAGTTTTCTATTACTAATATTTGAACTTTGTGCGAGATCAAGATTAGAGCTTGTGAATCTTGCATTATCTGCGAGAATCTAGAGGTTCAAGCCAAGCTTTGCGAGAGATGATCTTGGCATTTCTCAACATTGCGCCCATGAATGCGCCTGTCCTATATAATAATTATGGTCTATCTACGTGAGATGCGCACACGTTCTCTTAATTCATTAGATTTGTCCCAAAAGCAAAGTTTGTTCGAATCGACGAAATCTAACGTCTAAATCGAAAAACGTGATGGTTTAACGCAATTGTGAACTAGCGAGCAACTGCAAACGTTTGTGCGCATCGCGAAAATCAAAACTTTACGCGCCAAGACATAGTTTAATTCAATTGAGATTTCGCAACTTTGTCGAATATAAAGAAAACAAAACAAGTTCTTTGAGTAGATCTTGCTTCGACAATACTAATTTAAGTACGTAGAGTAGTTAGATCTATAAGATTTGCAGATTCTAGCAAATATCTTGATTCCTATTAGCTCGATCTGTCTCTCAAAACGCGAATGTTAAAGCAAATAAACAAATTCGAAGCATTTAATTAAAAAGAGTACAAGATATAGAAAAAGCTCGAATTTTGTCTAAAGAAACAAATAAAGAACTTCTTAATAAAGCGCAAAAATAATAAAGAAGATGCAAATAAAGAAGATGCAAGTAGAAATAATAGCAACAATAAACTAAATATACTTGTAGAAACAATATTTGCACTTTAGAACTTTACTTACAATTAATATATATATATAATTAGAAATACAAGAGAAGTATATAATTAGAAAAAACAATATTAGATGCAAATGTAGATAGAAATCGATCGTTACAAATCTAGTTCGAAACAACGTAATATATAATTTACGACACAACATATAATACAAAGCACAATTATTTATATGTTTAACAACTTAATAAACAAACAATGCTTAATAAGTTCAACAACGATTAAAACAAACAATGCTTAATATGTTTGACAAATTTAATAGCAAATAAAGCAAACAATGTTCGACATACTTAATAGCAAATAAGATAAACAAGAAGAATCTTCTTTAATATATAAATCTTCGAATACAACTTTTTTATAAATTGTGTTCAACTTATTTTAAGTCTTTACTTATTGTTACTTTGATTTATTGAATTATTTTTCTTTGATTTATTAAATATAAGATTGTTTATAGTTGCAATTCTTGTTATTAAGTAATTGCTTATATTGTTTGAAGACGTCTATAAATTTCTTCGATAGCATAATTTTCTCTAATATCTTTTGCGAAAGTACTAGCGTAATACTTTGAATATTTTAAGAATGTTTGTATTAGATTAACGCGTTTTTATCTCGAACATTAACTTAACAATATAACGTCAACTCTTTGTTAATAAAGACGACAAGATAAGAATTAACAAGTCTAACGTCTATTATAAAGATTATATCGATTTAAAGAATTAACTTATGCAAATAAATATTTACTTTATCTTTTATTTTGTTTTAGCAAACAAAAAGACAATTTTCGCATTTACATTTCTTAAAGAAAGAGTTTAATATTAACTTAAATTAAACTTACGCAAATATCTAAAAAATTATAACAAAAATTCTAAAACAATGTTTACGAATTTCGATAATTTCAAAAAAGAGTTTCGAAGAATCTTCGAAACATTTAACAAGAAACAAATTGCAAAAAAAGTAATTTAATACTTAATTTAACAAATCTTTGCAACACATTACGCAACAAGATTCTAGAAACATATTAACTTTATTAAGTAAAACAATATCGCATTTATAACAATGATTCGATAAGATTTTAAAAACAATCTTAGAAACAAAATTATACGTAATAATAGATTTATTAGCAACATGTTCGATTTTATCGAATTAATTATCGATTTCGACGCTAAACTATATAAGAGAGCTATAAAAAAACAATACAATCAATTCTATAAAAGCGCAAAAATCTTTTTTGAACTAATAATCGAATATTAGTAAAGAGAATTTTGTTCTAATTAGAAGTATAACAATCTAGACTTAGTGTAATCGTTAAGTTGAGTTTCAACCCAATTGAATTAACTCGCCCAACCCTAACCCTAGGGTCAGGCAAATTTCCTAGCTTAACAAGGTGGAACGAACGAAGAATGCGCGTCGAATGTTTAATTTGACTCACTCAATCACGTGACGTCACGTGACACGCTATTTATATGTAATTAGCGTGAATTCTACACTAGTCTAATTGGGCTAGCTTGAATCCTGCGCTAGCTTAATCGAGTTAGCGCATAGATAAGATAAGATAAGATAAGATAAAATAAGCGAATGTTAACGCGACGAAGTTAGCTTAAATTCTTGACATTGACTCGACGAAACTCGACTCTAAGATTGAATTCGCGTCTTAATCCTGGCCCAACCCTACGAGGTCCAAGAGAATGAATCGAATTAAGAAAAAAGTGTTTGACTTAACTTAACGATTACACTATCTAGACTATTGTAAGCTTGCATTTATAAAATTGAATTTTATCTAGCAATGCAAAGAGAAAAACTCTAGAAAAAAGCAAAATAACAAATTTTAAAAAACGTGCTATTTATATAGTAAACTAAATTATTTTACAAGAGATTGTCAATTACGAAACTTAATAAATTATCGACAAATCAATGCTATATTAAGAGAAATACTTAATAGTTAGAACGACATTAAGAAGAAAATCGATATAGAGATAAACATTTTCAAAATTAAATTAAACGACAATTACTATTTAATAAAGAACTTAAATTAATTATAGAAAGTTCTAGATACAATACTATAAAGTAAGATACTCGTATTTACGCAAAAAGTTAATTAAGTACTTTAGAAGATTATTAAATCTTATAGCTTAATTATTGACTTAAATAAAGAGTATAATTAAAAGAACTTTTACGAATGCATAGAAGATATTACAAATTATCTCGAGACTTTAATTAACTTATCGAAGACTATAAACAAATACAAGAAGAAACTAGAAAGTTATATTACTACAAAAAAAACATATTCGATATAATAATAAAATAACTAAATCTTATAGTATACGCAAATCTTAATTAAATAGCTTGTTATAACAATTTATGCTAAATTTATCTAGAAGAAAAGAACGAAATTAATTAATTTTTTAAAAAGTTAAAGTTAGCAATTTAGCAACAAAAGAAAACTTAACGCAAACAAACATTCGAAGCAAAAGTCATAGCATAGAAGCAAGAAAAAGTTTAAATTTTTTAATAAAAAATATATTAGAGAAATGCAATATATTAGTCTAATAATAACAACTAAACTTAATAGCGTACGTAAAATATTTTATTATATTAGTTAAGATTAACAATTGTTAACTTACAACAATAGTTAATTTTAATACAATAGATAATTTTATAACTAGAGCTCTTATAGATAGATTAATTGCGTCGAGTTGAGTCATCAAGTTTGAGCTAGATTCCTAGCTCGTCAAGACTCAATTTGGGTTAGAAATCTTGATCCAAGTATTTGGGTCAAGTCAAAGAGTAGATATGAAGTACTTAGCGTATAACTTGGCTCGACTCGCTAAGACTCGAAAAATTTAGATTATTTTTGAAAAAGTGCATTAATTAACTTAATCAAGTTGATTAATTTAATTAATTTGTTTATAATATTATATAGTAATGCATTTAGATAATGCATTTGTACGTTATTTGTGCGTTATTATTTTTAAACTATTTTTAGTAATTTAAATAATGCGAATTTTTTTAAAAATAGAAAATCTTGGCATTTTGACGTCATTTTCGATTGCTTAACGAGTCGATCGAATTGAGTCAAGAAATCGTTGACTCGAGATCAATTTCAAGTCGAATCAAGAGATTGATATCAAGTATCTAGGTTGGGCTAGAATATTAATATCGAAACTCGACCCAACGATCAATCTACTTATAGAGAGAGAAAAAAAATTATTCGAAAGAAGTTTAACGCTTACAATTTAGTAATTGTAGATAGAAATTTGTTATTCGCAAAGAATAAAAGAGTAAATAGAGAAACAAAACTATTATTAATAGCTATTTAGCAATATTATAAGAAACTAATTTTTGATATAGTAAGAATAGTTATTTACAATATTGTTTTAAAAATATCTTAATTAAAGCAACACAACTTAGAAGTTAACTAGAATATATAAGTATTTAGATTCGCGCAATATAATTACGCAATTTATATTTAATCAACGTATCAATAGCGTTCGATAATCAATAAAAAATTAAATTAAAACTCGATTATAAGTAGCGAGCTTGTATTTTCGCCAAAAAATAATTTAATAAAGTTCGATTCAATAAGCATTAACAAAGATTAGTTAAATTATAAAGTTAAAATAAATAAAGAAAATTGCGAATCTTTTAAGAGTTCTAAACTATCTAATATAGCAAGAAAATTGCTAAAGTACATATTACAAATATACAATAGTTAAAAGTATCTATTTTAAGAAGAGAAAACAACTAAAATTGTATCTAAATATTAATCGTAAAATTACAAGATTAAACTTGAATTAAACAAGCAATTTACGTTTAAACTTATATATGTTTTATTCGAAAAAAAGCTAAAAACACTTCGCGAATATCTAATAAAAAACAAAAAGAAAGAATTTATTAGTGTAATCGTTAGATTGAGTCGAACACTTTTTTCTTAATTCAATCTATTCTCTTGGGCCTCGTAGAATTGGATCAAGGTTAAGGCGCGAACTCGATTCTAGAATTGAGTTTCGTTGAATCAATGCCAAGAACTTAAGCTAACTTCGTCGCGTTAGCATTTGCTTATCTTATCTTATCTTATCTACGCGTTAACTTAATTGAACTAGCGTAGAGTCCAAGCTAACCATATATGATTAGCGCAAAATTAGCGCTAATCGCATATAATTAGCGCGTCACGTGACGTCACGTGATCGAGTAAATTAAGTTAAACATTCGACGCGCATTCTTCGTTCGCCCCATCCTATTAAGCTAGGAAATTTGCTTGACTCTAGGGTTAGGATTGAACGAATTAACTTAATCGAATTAAAACTTGATCCAACGATTACGCTAGAATTTATTAGAAAATTTTAATCGCAAACAAAATACTTAATTCTCTTTATACTTAAGAAGAACAAAAAATTTTGTCTATATATTAATTATCGAAAGCTAAACAATATTACAATAAAAAATCAATATTTATTATTTAATATTAACAAGCTTTAGAATTAATTGTTCGAATTAAAATATTTTATTAAATTGAATTTACAAGAAACGTACAATCAAATTAGAATAAAGATAAAAAAATAATAAAAAACAATTTTTTGTATATAATATAAATTATACAAATACACAATAATGTTGTTCGAATTTACAAACATTTTAACTATTTGTCAAAAAATAATTAATAATATACTACGACAATATTTAGATCAACTTGTTATAATATACTTGAATAATATTATAATTTACTTAAATATCTTGAAAAAACATATAAATTATATTTTTAAAATATTAAAATATTAAAATATTAAAATATCTAAATAAAAGAAATCTATATCTTAAATTAAAGAAATGCGATTTCTATTAAGAAGAAATTAACTTTCTTGAATTTGTTATTAAACGACATAGAATATGCATAAATCTCGAAAAACTACAAACAATTAAAAAATAAAAATTATCTATTAATGTTAAGAAAGTTTAATTCTTTCTAGATTTTATAAATTACAACAAGAAATTTATTAAAAATTACTTTGTTAACGTAATACTATTAACAAATCTTACAAAAAAAAAGACATAATAAATATAAAAATTAGCAAAAAAGAAATTATTTTAAAATCTTAAGTTAAAATGTTTAAAAAAATTAATACTAAAGATATACGACTTACAATTGTTAAGCAAAATTAAAATTAACGCATTAAATCTAATTATTAATATATACTTTAATTAAGAGCATAAAAATTAGATTAATCGTTGGGCTAGAAATTGATACTAACATCGTAACTCGATTCAAATACTTGGTATCAACATCGTGACTTGACTCGAATACTTGATATCAATATCGTGACTTAACTTGATATCAACTTGATTTCTAACTCGATTCGAGTCATTGACTCGAATCGTTAAGCAATCGAAAATGTTGTCATAATGTTAAGAATTTCTATTTTTGAATTTATTACGTCACGACTTTCGAAAGATCTATGCGCTAAGAACGAAACATTTTTCTTCTTTATTATCTTCTTGTTATCTACATTATTTAATTGCATTACTATGCAACATTTTAAGAAAAAAAATCATAAGATTCAACACATAATTCATGTCTACAAATTCTACTACTAAATCGCTTCATGTCTTGGCGAGCTAGATCGAGAATTTGGGTCGATACTTAATATTAACATCGTAACTCGACCTAAATACTTGATATTAATATCGTGACTCAAATTGACTTTTTAATATTAAAATCTTAGCTCGACCCAAGTCTTGACAAGCTAGAAATCTAGTTCGAACTCGATGATTCGACTCGACGCGATTAGTCTAATAAAAATATATAGCACTTAATAGCATATCTTTCGAAAAATCTTTTGTTAATTGAATAAAATTATAATATTTACGATAAAAAGCTATTTGCTATTGTAGTTTTTCTAAAATTATAAAGAGTATATATTGAAGAATTATTAAAACTTACAATTCTTACAAATTATAAAAATCTTTTGCACTTTACTATTATTAAACAATTTAATAGAAGATAAATATAATAATCGAAGCAACTTAAACAATACAAGTTTAAGATATAATATATATTAGACAAAAATAATAGCAAAGCAAACGCACTTAACAAAAGAAATAATTATATAAAAACAAAAAATTGTTTAGTTATAATATACTTAAGATTAACAAGAACAAATTACTATTAGTAAACAAATATAAGTTAAATGCTATTTTACAAATACTTAGAGACAATAAGAAAGAATTTTTAGTAAAAAAAGAAAAACTTTAGATATTGATCGACAAAATTAACAAATATATAAAAGAACATTATAATAGACTATTGCAAAAACACTTAAGAGTAATCAAAATTCTTTAGCTTTTATATTAGCATTGTTAGTTTTTCTAAATAAAATAAATTGTCGAAACATATATTAAATGATATCTTAATTGTTAGTAAAACAAACATAGTATATATGCAAGTTATAACGAGATTTAATATTAGAAATTATCTAAATTATTATAGAATAAAGTTGAAATAAACTTTATTATTAAGTTGCTTAAATCGACAAATTTAGCAACTAAAGATAAATATAATTTGATACTAATAATAATTAACAAACTTATTAAGTATTTATATATTATCGCATGCAAGAAAAAGTTTATAGCAAAACAACTAAAATACATTGTATTAAATTAACTTATACAATATTATAACATATTTAAAGAATTAATTAATAATAGAGACAAGCTCTTTATGTCTAACTATTGAAAGATGCTTTTATTGATGTTAGAAACAAGACTTAGAATATTTATTGCTTATTACTTGATTACAAATAATTAAATAGAATAAATAAACTAGAGTCTAAAGTAGTATTTAAGATATTACGTTAACAATACTTATAACAATTAAGTATTACTTTTATTTATAACGCAACTAATGTTAAATGCAAAGATTTCGAATATTACTAAGATAACTTTGTTCTTCGTTAACTATAGCAAGAAACTCAATCTTTTTAAGAAAGAGCAAAGACATTTGTTAACTTAATCAACTATTAAGAGAATAGCAACACTAAAAAAAGTATACAACAACATCTCAAAAATGCAAGAAAAATCGATTAAGTACTAGAATAAAAAACAAAAAACAATATCTTAACTAAAGAAGAAAAATAAAATATATCTTTTTACAAAAAATCTTAAGACAAGAAAGTTAAGCAAGAAATTAAACTATGTCAAAGTCGAATTGTTTCTTGTTAAAAAAATCAAGAAATCAATCAATTACAAATTCGACTTGCTTAAGAACGTTAAAGTATTTTTAGTATTTTATATCTTATTGTTGTTGAAATCAATTAATTCTAGTATATTTATACAAAAATATTTTATTACAAAGCTCAAAAAGAAAGTAAATACAAAGTAAAAAAGATTCTAAAGCAACAAGATTAAAACTATCTAATTAAGTAAAAGAAATATTTTATCTTAGAGAACACGTAAGAATTTAAAAAGAATCTTGATAATTGCTATAATCTTATTTAAAAATTTCATCAAGATTCGAAAAATTATCTAGCATAGCAAAAGATAATCAAAAGACAAAAGATAACTTAACAAAAATATTCGTCGCAAAACAATTTAAGAATTCGAGAATATTTAACTCTTCTATTCTTAACAATAGATATTGTATCTTTTGTTTTGTCTTTGCATCGATTTTTTTCAAAATCTTCTTATTTTGTAGCAATCGAATTATAACAATTGTTAACAAAGCTTTATCTTTAACAATCTTAACAAAAAGATCTTCTCTATTATAATCGAGAAAAAATTACAACATATTTACGCACAATTTGCTTGTACAAACATATTTCGAATACTTCAAATAAGACGAAAAGTCTTTTATAACAATATAGAAACAATTAAAGAAAAAATAGCGTTTGTAGACAAAATCTATTAATATATCGTAACGTTCAATTTCGAATATAACATAAAAACAACTTTGTTGCTAACAAAACATAATAAGAGAGATGTTTAACTTTTAAGACAAAAATCTTTAAGAAGAGAAATAATATTACGAATTTAACTCGAAACAACGTAATATATAATTTACAACACAATATATAACACAAAGCATAATTATTTGCATAATTTAATAACTTAATAAACAAGCAATATTTAACAAATTCGATAACAAACAAAGCAAACAATGTTTAATATATTTAACAAGTTTAATAACAAATAAAGCAAACAATATTTAACATATATAATAGCAAACAAAACAAACAAGAAGAATCTTCTTTAATATATAGATTTTCGAATACAACTTTCTTATAAATTGTGTTTAACTTATTTTAAGTCTTTACTTATTATTACTTTAATTTATTAAACATAAGATTGTTTATAGTTGCAATTCTTGTTATCAAGTAATTGCTTACATTATTTAAAGATGTTTATAAATCTCTTTAATAACATAACTTTCTTTAATATCTTTTGCGAAAATACTAGCGTAATATCGATTTAAAGAAGATCTTTCTACATAGTCTTTTTTACAATATTCTTCTAAAGAGAGTCTTTAAAATATAGCTATTATAATAGATATATTATTGTCAAATATATAAATCTTTTTAGCTCTTTCTCTATATTAATAAACAATCTAATAATTGATTTATCAAAGTTAAATTAATTGTTTAATTTAATTTTAAGTTAATTATTTTATTGCATACTAATTTCTATATATCTAAAGTATTATTTAACAAGAATATTGCTATTGCAAACGTTTATTGCTAAATATATAAATTCTACAAAGAATTTCTTGTCTTTGTAGATTTTATAATATTGTTTTATTTGTTTTTTAAGTATAAAAAAGAACTTCTCGATAAAATTATAATTAAATAAGTAGAAAGACAAATAGATAACGCATATATCTTGTATTTTATATATTTTTCTAATTGTCTATTGCTCGAGCATCTAATTAGCAAATAGATAACAAAAAAGCACTTTTAAGTTTATTAAATAAATATATACTAAAGTATTGTTTACAATTAATATAAATTTAGAATTTAAATAAGAATTGTATTGCAAAAGTATCTTATTTGTTAAAAATTACTTAAAGCAAAAATTGTCTATTGTTTCTTAATATATATAATAAATTATAATATTATTTATAATATAGATCGACAAAATACTATATCTTTTTAAATATCTAATTAATAATATTGTTCGCAATATAATATTATAGAAGAATTATTTATACTTGCAATAATATATATGCTTATTAATAACAAATTTATTTAAATAGCAAATCTAATTTTAAGAATTAAAAAGCTTTAAATATTTTAAGTATATAATTGTTGCAAGTTAATTGCGAACGCTTTAACATTTTTTTCTAAATAATCTTTCGCAATATTTGATGCTTTTTAAGAACTCTAAATATTGTAAATTGCAAATAGAGAATCTTTCAATTATTAAATAGATAAAAAATTATTTTATTCTAATAGATTTAAGAACGATATTCGAGATAAACTTTTAAACCTATTGTTATAATAATAGTAACAAGAGATTATCAATATTTCGCGATTAGATTCTTTGACGTTGAGTAATATTTATAGATATTAATTTTGTTCTTAATATATTTAATGCTTTTAATATTGTTGTCTTCGACAAAACTAATAGTGTTATTGCTACGATTGTCGCTAAAATGTTGCAAAATTCAATTCTTTTAAACGAACAAAAGATAAACTTTAAACGAGCTTATAACGTCGACGACAACAATAAGAGGGATAAAGTTAAGAGCAATATGTATAGCTTCAATACTATTTTAATTAGATATTTGCAAACAGTAATAGAATTGATGAATGCAGAAAGATCGATTTGCAGGTTGTACGATTTAAAAAAAAAAGGTCCGGAAATTTAGGTGGGGGGGAACCACATTCTGAATATTGAGGTACTCCAACAATGAGTCTAGACCCACAACATCCCAAAGAAAACTCGCGCTTGTAGACAGACTTTTTCCATCAAGATGAGTTTTTCTGCGTAAATTTGTTGGAGGTACGCAGACAGTATTCACTTCCTAGGAAGCCCTCGATCCTTTGGCACTCGTCAAGGGCGTGTCGATGGAATGACAATGGACTAATCGACCTGTAGGAACTCAATGGTGAAGAGGCACAAGTTCGAGCCGAGTTGATAGGTACAAATAATAAGCCTTATCAAATAGCCATCCACACAATACAGCCCAAAGCCATGCAATCAACAAGCCTGAGACCCGATGCCAAAACTCCAATGCTATGCAACATCCAGTCTAATCATAAAACCGTGCCACTTGTAGCTGACCTCGGGTATATAGCCTCCGCGCATGTCGCCGTCAATCGCAATTTTCATGGCATTCATCCTATGGTAAGGCGGCCGCCAGAAACTCCTGCAAGGGTGGTACGGGAACATTTCCTTGATTTGCAACCGGGACGGCCCTTTGCAATCCAGCTTGAATGCGGGCATTGACTCGCACGTTGGGCGCCCCACCTCGTCCGCCTCCGCCGATCCTTCCACCCCTGCCTCCTTGCCCTCCTTGGCCCCGCTGGCCTCCTCTTCCGCGACCTCTCGCCGCAGGCGCTCGTGGTGGAGGCGGAGGTGGAGGTCGCAGATCTTCGTCGTCGCTCTCATCTTCGCTGAAATCCGAATCGCTTACATCAGAGTCATTGTCGTAATCGCCGAATTCGTCTCTGCTCAGGACCTTGACATCAGTGCCGGCCGTTGATCCAGGTACCTCCACCTGCTTAGGCAATAGCTTGTAACCAAAGCAAGGTGCAAAGATCAATTGGAGCGAACGAATGAAACAGGCTTACCCAATGCCACCGCCAAAGCCAATACCCATACCTTCACCTGAAGAGACATAAGTCAGCGTTTTTCTTGAATTGAATTGGGCTAAATATGACATCACGGTAAGTGAACAAGCTGCCATGGCACTAGCTAAACTGGAGAAGACAGAGATATGTATCGAAAGCTACCTACCGCCGTCGCCGCCTTCAAGCTCCCATAATCGCATGTAGCATGGATTCTTGTCATCATTAAAGTGCTTGTATGGGTTGTCTTTGTCTAGCCATGAGCTGCAAAGATAGCAGAAGTGGCTCTTGCAGGTGGGGCAAGTCATGTGGTTGCAACCCATACTCTTTTGGCAAGGAGCATTGCAAGTCGGGCAAGGAGTACTGTGAAGTTTCAAGTAATCCTCTGAAGCCTTCTCCTCAGCGGATAATTCTCCTTTGTTGCGCGTAGAGCACCAAACGAACTCGCCGTGCCAGGAGGCTTTGCATACCTGACAGAAAGCGAAATTGCAGTCTTGACAGATCGCGAGACGATCGGCCGGGGCCACATAGTCAGTAACGCGTTCCCCCGTTAATTCAGTCTCTGCGCTTGGCTGCTCATCTTCGGACCGAAGAGCTTCTGCTGTTTCGCTAGCTTTCGTGCGAGCAGGGCCTTGACACCAGGTTCGAGGACAGTAGACCGTTGTCGGATCGGCATCGTACCGCTTTTTGCGCTTGAGGGTGATATAGCGTTTGGTTTGCTCCTGGCTCAAAGGGATCTGACGAAGCTCGCTAGGATCCAGCGTGCGGTCCTCGCTATGGTCTATCGTTCTCGGCGAAGTTTCCCCGCATGTAGGAGCTATGCACTTGACGTTGTTGACGTCTCCTTCCGTGATGCACGAATTGAAGAAGTCCTGAAGGCATGCTACGCAGAAGACATGGCCGCAAAGACTCAGTTTGTGACACTTGACACCCTTCTTCGGCTCCAGGCAAATGCTACAGTTGAAAGTCTCTTGCTCAAATTTTGCCCGCTTTGCCTTCAAATCAAAGTCCAGAAGTGCAAGCTTCAAGTCCTGCGAGACTTTCAGATATTTATAAGCCTGGTTTATCAAGTCGAAACCATCCTCTGCTGCTTCCCGTAGAGAATCAATGTATGTGAATACCACTTGATCTCTTCCGATCTTCTCCCACATCTTGTGTCCTGCATCCTCCAGTTGCCGAAGTCGCCACGCTGGGATCCAGGAATATTCGCTAGATAAGGAGGAGAGGGGTGGTTCCAGGCTAGGATAGCCGTCCGGCAATGAGATGCGGAGGGTCAAGGGCGGAAGGTATGACAATAGGTGGATATCTTGCGTATGCTGCTCGATTGGCGCATTGGGGAAAAAAATGGCGAACGATTTGATGGGCTCAACGGGAATTTCGATCGAAGCAGAGAAGGGCGAATCTCTGACCAGCTCTGGGTAGATGGCGGCAATACTGGCCAACTCGATGGCTCGGTCATCTGCCGCTTCGTCGATGTCATCGTCCATGGCGGAACTTTATCTGCATGGAGAACAGGGGACAGTCGTATTCGAGCGCGGAGAGCTCTACTTCACACAAAATGATGTTTTGATGAGTCGAAGTTGAGACCTCTCGAGCTTGAAGTCAATCTAAACGCCGTTTTATCTCCGACGCCAAGAATTTGGTCCCTTCAAAAATGGTGAATTGTCGATGGCTTTGAAGCGGTACAATTGCCGACACATCATTTCCGCTTGCGAGGGCAATCACTGCAGGTTGGAAGATCAGCTATCTCTCGGAGGTTCTCTGCAACCGACGTTCATGTGGTTCATGTGTTGCAAGTGCACCGTCTGACGCAGAAGCGCAAACAAAGCACCGCTCTCGCAGGCGAGATGGGGGACACTCCTTTAGCCTCTCTGTCTTTAACTCATGTGCATTATGTATATCCGCCCTCTTTACGAAGCTGGATAGTGCCTCATAGCTAACGCGACGACAGGATGCTACTGACTCCATATCCTATTTCTGCGCTTGGCTCGCTCTCGTTCCTCAAGCCTTGTGCGTGGTATACGGTACTCTCATATGGTCGACACGTGAGATTGAGATCGCCTTTATGTTTGCTGGCCAAATGGGCTGCGAGGCACTTAACTTCCTACTGAAACGTTTAATCAAGGAAGAGCGGCCGAAACGTATGTTGTCCCCTGCCAGCAGGTCAGACGGGACTACTATCGAAGTCAAGTGCTGAAATCGTCCTTACAGAAATGCTTGGAAAAGGCTATGGCATGCCTTCTTCCCATGCGCAGTTCACCGTTTTCTTCGCTTTATCCTTGACCCTTTTCCTCCTCCTCCGGCATCGGCCCTTGCCCGCTTCGTCGTCACACACGCCATTCACCATCGTGCAGCGCGCTTTTCTCTCAGGCGTCGCCCTACTTAGCGCAGCAACTGTTGCGTGGAGCCGCATATATCTCAACTATCATACCCCTCAGCAGGTCTTTGTGGGCTGTGGCGCCGGTGCCTTGTCCGCAATCGCCTGGTTCATGGCTATAGAAGTCGCCCGAAGAATAGGACTAGTGGAATGGGTTCTTGAGACGAGCCCAGCCCGGGCGATGAGGATGAGGGACCTTGTAGTGCAAGAGGATTTGGTTATGCCAGGATGGGAGAGGTGGGAGAGAAGGCGCATAGAGAAGACAACGACGCTACACAGTAACGTTGGACGGTCATTGCAAAAGAAATACCGATAGCATGTTGTCACATCAACATCCGAGGATGCTTCGACTCGAATCTAAGAATCAGTATCAGAAGCTTCTGATCTTTTCAATCTGAGCTAGTGCCTACTGCCGCTGATGAAAGAATAGACCAGCTTTACCCTGATGGACCTACAATTGACTCGCCAGATCGCGATCTCGGAAGCCTCCTACTCGCCCTTCTCTTGCTGTGGGTATGTCTCGATAGCTGACAGATGATTTTCCGAGTCGGATGTGTTCTGATGGTAGCTATCGCAGATTTCACGCAACGTCCACGTCGTGTATCTTATTGACAATGGCTACGCGTTCCATTCTCGGACGAGCATTACTATCCAACGGACCACTCGATGTCAAACGAGCATGACTGTCCAATGGACCGATCGCGACCCATGTATTATGTGCCGGTGACGACGGGTGCACATTTTCTTGGCGACGACCAAATCGTCACCGCCCTTGAACAGATCTTTCAATCGAGTACGCCTGAGTATTTGATTATTCGCGAGCTATGAGCCGTCACCGGTCTCTTGCCCACCAGTAATCCGGCAATCTGTCAATCCATTTTGAGCGCCAATCAATGTCCGGATCAAACTCTGAAGAGTGCATCCCGCCAGCGACTGCGATAGCTCTATGACTTTAACATCTGTCGTTCTTATGTAATAGTTTGCTTGTTCAAATGCAAAGCGAGCTCAAGCTCCAGATACAATTGCAGACGTCTAGTCTTGAATCGACCTTCACTGATAAAGGTCGGTAGGTTTCAGGAAACAAAGTGCAGATCAGACTTTCAGAGGTCTTAATGGCAAATCGCAGAAACTGCTTTACGTCTTCTATCCTTGTGGAGCACTCCGATGAAAGGCTTGCAACGTCATAACCGCTTCGAGATCTGTCAGGAGACCTTGCACGTTTTCTGCCTCTGCTTGTGTCCGCAGCAAGATATGCTTCTACGTATCATTGTTGGCAGGTTTTTAGGTACGTAGACATGGTTCACTTCCCAAAGAGATCTGGTGCAAATTAATAGTCACACTGATGAAGGAAGTTTTTCACTGGTTAAGAATAGGCCATTGAATTGGCCGGGCTAAGTATAGAAAGGGCCAAAAAAGGACACAGGCACGAGCTATTGCGCCGAAGCGCCCTCCACCTCACTCTCCCCCCTCTCCTCCTCCTCCTCCTCTACTCCCTCTCCCCCTTGCCCCCTCTCCCCCTCTTCTTCCCCTCTCTCGTTTTGCTGGCCCACCGGCCGCAATTCTATCTCCTCGTCCTCGTCTTCGGTCTCCTTCGCCTTCTCCTTGGAAAAAAAACGCCACCATGGGCGGAAGGGAGCGGACAACTGAGCGAGTCTCCCGCTACGTGAAGTCAGCATTCCGTCTTTGCGTCAATTGATCCAGCTACTAGACATGTCTTTCGAGCAAAAGCTACTTTATAAGATCCCACCTAGCGCTCTTGATATGCTCGAACCGGGAAACAAGACTCGAAAAAGGTGACTTACTTGATCTGCGCGAGACGCGCGGGATTGGTACAATCCCGGAGTTCGACAGTCAATGCGCTGATCTGGAGAACATCGCGGGACTGGATTGGGGGGGCCCGGCCCAGAATCACAAAAGCCAGCCAGACCAGGTTCGATTCTTCATCAATCTACCAGTTTTGTGAAGTCAGCATTGCGTCTTTGAGTCAATCGCTTAGCTGAGGAGCGTGTCTTTGGGGCAGATGCATCAGAAAATGGGGTTCCGGGGAGAGCTGTGAGACACACACGGAACCAAAAACCGTGGTGAGTGCGGCATATCAATGGACAGAATATCTTACGGAATGAATGATGATGACCATTGTGGCTATCAATCCCATGATGCCGAGAAACGAGAAGTTTTGGCGAAGCCACGACGAACGAGCCGGCACCGCGGAAATCCCAACGTCAACTTTGGTGATGTCAACTATTTTCAACTCTATCAGAATCCATTCTATGAGCTACGGGTATACATTTGCTTACTGGGCCGAGCCAAAACCAAGGGCAAGAAAGCCACAAAAAAGAGAAAAAAGCAAAGGACGGGACCGGGGAAAGCCATGGTGGTCTACTGGGCAATACGTCAATCAGTCTCTTCACTTTCCGTCATGCTGAGCATAGGTATAATGGCTTACAGGTCGGTGGAGGGTAGATTCCTTTTGGATGTTGTAATCGAACAGAGTGCGGCCGTCTTCAAGGTGCTTGCCGGCGAAGATGAGGCGTCGTTGGTCGGGGGGCGCTGGGACTGTGCAAAGCAACTAGGCAATACGTCAATCCATGCTTCGAAACTGATACTCACGGGGCATAGGTATGACTTACGATGCTAACAATAATCGTGGCTGGGGAGAGAAAGGAAAGGATTTCTATCGCGCGAGATCAGTACATGCATCCGGACGCTAGGCTTGTGCCAAACGTGGAAGGGGCGAGATGGGATGATAGAGATGACTCCGAGTCCATATTCGGGTTGGTGGGAGTCCTTCGTTGCTCCGCAACTAGAAGCGGTGGTACAGTGGAAAGAGCATGGACATCGGCAAACCCGGATCTCAGGATACACTGAAGTCTTACTGGAAGGATGAAAGCAGAAGAGAGAGACAGGTGAGAGCAGTGCGAGCTTACTTTATACAGTATATAGGATTATTTGTTGAGGCTGATTCTAATACTCTCGAAACCTTCCGCTAGGACTATGCATCGAATAACACCAAAGCATATCAGGCGAGAATTGAGTGAGCCAGGAGATCTCATCCTGCGTCAAGATGTGACAGCATCATGCTGTGAGCTTTTAATGATACTAGAATACGAGACGGCGGAGAAGAAATGCCCCTGTTTGAAGGCATCACTCAGACTCGGACGTGAGGCTGCACAAACATGCTTCATCGCTGACAAGTACTACTCGGAACAAGATTGCTTTGAATGGATCATCCGGTCCACCATAGCAATCTCACTCTGATATGATGCCGCGTCGTGACCATTGACTGCCGGTGGAGAGTGAAACATAAAGAGGACGAGCAGCTGCGTCCCACGGTATGCAATGGAAACAATAGATTGACAAACGGTGAAGTATGTAATCGTCAAATCTAAGTCTAATACTTCCTGTATTGTAAAGGTTCCGCTACTCCTCGGTAAGGAAATCTTCGATCATCTCACGTCCGTGTGAGTAACACCATCCTGAGTCCAGCGTCGTCACATCAGAATTCCGTCACATCGTTCCCAGATCGCTCTGTCATGACTCGGCCACAGCCGTTGATGGGCGGCGCTAGAATTCCCCTCGCGAGGAAAAGGGGCGTCGTCACGTGACCGCGCATACTCTCTGGATATTGCAAAGCGTACCGACGGGATGGTGATGGACTGACGGTCAGTGATCGGCTCTGGCGACAGAAACATAACCCTCGAGATTCTCACTCAAGGGTAATCTCCTGAGAGTGCCGATTCGCATGCCGAATGATCAGGGCGTAACAGCATTGCAAGGAGAATTGAAGTATACCAACGCTTGTAATCTCCCTCACAAATAAGATTCTGAAAATTCTGGTGAGGAACAGGAACGGCACGATTCTGAAATTTTCAAATTCGTACTATAAGAGATGTGGTGATGCGCTTTTCATTGATCTGGGGCTGTTCCACTATTCAGCCACTCGGGCCCTTACATCTGAAAAGAGAAGCGGAGGACTGTAGTCCATACCATTACAAGCCCGGTGAGGCACTACATGGAATATGGGGAGGATGGTTCGCCATACGATTCAAGATGATGTTGTCCGAGCAAGATGGAACGTCCGAAACGGAACTTCTCTCAACAGGCAGGCCAGACTGCTCGAGTCTACTCTGGGTATAGACGCTGAGAATGAACCCGATTGCACCTGGGCCTCGGTCGTGCTACTTTTCCATGACCGCCGACATCGTCGGATGGATACTCTCATCTGATCAGAGTATCTCATCATTCAGCCTGTAGCCCCTGAGCAGAACGCGGCGTATGCTGGATTGTCGAGCCCGAAAAATCAACGGGTAGGGTGTTTGAATGGCTGTATATGAGTAGATAGACGCTTTGGTGTGTAGGCTTAGCCATCAAAGGGCTCTCCGGCACCTATCGCCCGTCAACCATCAGCAGTCGGGCGCTTCTACATGTCAAGAAAACGCCCGAAATGGCTGGAGACCTGATGCCACTTGATGTAGATCTGCTCATGGAACGAGCAGATCTGCGTTCCCATCCGTAAGCAAGCAACGACGCACTCTGTACAGATCATTGAACGAGTAACGGAATGAAGTAACGACGACAGCTCGATTGACCCTCAAGGCAAGCTGTCGAAGTATCCTACCTACTCAGTAGAAGCAGGCACGCTGATACTGGTACCACATAGCAAAATGTGTAAACAGGCCACAACCGGTATGGTCTTGGTGATCTTTACGAACGCACCCTGATCTCCATCCAAGAGCTCCTGAGCGTGTATGATATTGGTCATACCCCATGGGCCAAATCTCGGCCTCGTATGCGGCTCCTTCATGGTTCTCCCATGATAAGCGGAACCCATCGTCAAGAAGGTGTAGGTTGGACTTGACAAGATCGTGTTTCGAAAGGAGGCGATCTTCGATCTCACGCTTGATCATCGCCGATGCTTCAGCCATATCTAGCTTTCTATGAGGTTGGGCTTATTGCAGTGCTCCTTAAGATGTCTCAACGTAAGGCTTACAGAGCAGGAGGAGGAGGATCGCAAGCGGAACATGTTCCTGATATATACAATGTCTCACCCCATCTATGCAATAGGACATGCAGCCAGTTCGAGGTTGAAAATTCCAGGAAATGCGCTGTACGACATGTGCAGGGGACGCCGTGACTCCAGAGAATCTTGTGTGAACCCTTCTTCCTGAGCGAAAAGGACGCAACCGATCACAAGGCCTACAAGGTGGTTAAAAAGAAGCGTCATCTCCATTGATTGGCACATTCAACAGAGTATATATCATTGTGGTACAATACAATTCGAGCAGCTGACGGCTTTTCATGCAAACTGCTCCACACGAAGTGCTTTCCCTATACATGCACTGGAAATAAGAACGTAAAGGAAACCACTAAACAACATCTTGGGAGAGTGGAATACTGACCTGGAGTCGGTTGCATTGTAACCATTATAATGCTTTTGATAGTCTTCGTCTATAAGTGCCTTTATGGGTTTTCCGGACCTCGATCACTACTGCTGATTGCTTCAATTTTTCTGCTAGATAAGGAGAGTCGGGCCTGCTGCCGCACTATAAGATACAACATTGCGGGATATATCATAGGTTTGACGCTTGAGCGTGGCAATTGTTGCCGTGCCTAAGTTCATGCATCATTGGAAACACTGGGATTTCGGTCAGTCGATGAGGAACACTTTTGAGGATGCTAGCCGCGCTCGGCAAACTCGTAAAGATACTCGGCGAGTTTTGTGACGTTCGACATAGTCACCGCATTGTAGTTGCTGATCCTGATGCCGCCAACGCTCCGGTGGCCTTTCAGTCCCTGCAGCATCCTGCGCTCTGCACCTTGCAGAAACTCCTTCTCGCTGTCTGCGTCCCCGTGACGTATCCGGAAGCAAATGTTCATACGGCTTCGCACACTCTTGTGCGGTACCACTTGATAAAGCGCCGGACGGGCGTCTAAGATACTATAGATCGCGTCGGCTTTACGATTAGACAGCTCCTCTTGGCCAATGAGCTTTCGGCCGCCATGCTGATGGAGTAGCGAACGCATGACCTCCCCTGCGATCCAGATACTGAAGATGGGCATTGTGTTGTAGAGAGAGTTGTTCTTTGCAATGACAGGCCAGTTGAATATCGTTGGAGGGGACCACACCCCTACAGCATGAAGAAATGACGGTGGTGGAACTGTAGTCAGGATATCTTTGCGAACAATCACAAGCGTAGTATCAGTGATGCCAATGTTCTTTTGGGCTCCGCCCTAAAGAACGACTTAGCACCGGGGCGGGGAGGCGGGTCGAGAATCAGTGGTAAAGACTAGACTCACAAAGATTACGGCATACTTGCTCACGTCCACTGGCCGACTAAGAAAGTTGGAACTCATGTCTGCCACTATCGGGACTGCATCTCTCTGGTCGGCAGCTTGGGATGCCAGGCGCTTGGGCAGATACGGAAATTCCACGCCGTCGACGGTTTCATTATCACAGTAATACACAAAAGCGCCTCCAGTCGGTGTCAGATGCCATGTTTCTTCGTCCGGTATGACTCCAAAGTGGCCGTCATTCGCCTGTCGTGCGTCAAATGCTATATTGACAAGATTTGAGCCCAGCGGTTCCAGCAATGCTGCAGCTTCCTGTGATGCCTTCAGAGACCAGGATCCAGTGACAAGATAGTCCAATCGCAATTCGTCCCGCACTTCTCTCCGTACTCGCTCGAGAATTTTGTCGGCATCGCCGTTACACTCGACCTCTGCTTGCCGCCGTCTTTTCTCCACCCAGAATGCGACCATGTTGAACACCACGGCACTGAACTCGCCGCTACCGCCTCCGTGCATGAAGAGAATCTCATAGTTGTCAGGTATGTCCATAAATTTGGTCAATGCAGCCTTGGTATCGGCTAAAATCTTGTTGGCAGTGGATGACCGATGTGAAATCTCAACGAGTGAGAGGCCAGTGTTTTCGAAATTCAGAAAAGCCTGAGCTCCCTTTTCCAGAATCGAAGTAGGCAAGGGAGCCGGTCCAGCGCCAAAGTAGGCGACTTCCTCCCTCGACGGCATGATAGAAGAACTCGAACACAACGGAAAGTTAAGAAAGATTTTCAACGTCACGGCAGTACTAAGTAAACAGTGTATACCCTTTTTTTCAGTTCTTATCGATGACTGAATGTGAGGACCATGCTTCAGTGGAGATCAATCTTCAAAGAAAATGTCATAATTACGGAGGAATAGATCCTAAAGTAGGTGATTGATTCTTTCGAAATCCATGGGATGAGTCAAAGTGCCTAATAAGCTTGCCAAGACCTTCAGTACTAGCCCTAGATAGATCACGTGACGTATCTCCAGATTTGCCATGATACCCAGATACCAAGGAGTGAATGACGTTTGAAATGCTACAGCTACTCCGAAGCTTTGGTTGCTGGTAGATGAGGGCTACAGTCTTGACCCACAGAAGTGATGGGAGCAGCGCCAAGGGGCAAGAGTTCCGGACTGGACTTGTTGACAGCAAAATACTGGCATTAGTGCAGAGACGATTTGAGGGCTATGAAACCCGATTGACTAATACTCTACAATGTCCATGTCCCTGACATAGATTTCAATATCGATAATACGCCATCACTCTCTGACGATAGATAACACCCCGCAAATATGCTCCAAAGCGACTTATCCAAAGCAAATAACTATGCTGGTAGACATTACTGCGTCTTCTTACCACCTTTGTAGCGGACCCCGTGCGAGATGAGTAGGTACTTCTTGAAAAGGTCTTCTGCAAGGTCGTCAAACACCTCGTAATCGGCGCCAAGACGGTACGCGGCTGCAATGCCGGAGACGCATGCCATTTCATGCATGTTCTGTGTTCCCATAATCAGCAAGACGCTTTCAGAAAATTCGGGAAATGTTGTGAAGGGAACTTTGTACCATGAAATGAGAGGGTGCTCATCGAGAAGCCAGACCAAGCCCGCAGGCGTGGGTATATGCCCACCCGACGTTTTGTCAAGAAACGCGGTAGCGATCAACCAATGACGGTGATGGCAAAATGTTAAACAACTCATTGACATAGTCTGAGGACTCCGAGCAATAACAGGTGAAGTACAGCAGGAGGGGCGATAACCGACTTCGCGCTCACTGGTGCAAGTGGGTAGAAAATAATTATAGAGATGATGACTTACCACCAACGTCCAACTACCTGCAAACAAAGTCCGGTTCTTTCCATTTATAAACATCATGTTCGGCACCACCCTCACATAATGCTGCCAGCGATGACCTAACTGATGCCACCACTTCTTCTCAATGATCTTGCTCTCATCAATCTGGTCTATCGTCCAGAGATGCCGGTTCTCCTTATCCAAGAATATGGACTGGAAGACATGATTCTCGTAGGGTACCGGCGCCTTATCCGCATCATGGTCAATTCGAAACTGATGCTGGTAGTTCGTAACATCAAATGCCATCTCAATCTTGTGCATGTCTTCCGGGTAGGAATGCGTATAGTACATAGGACGGAATCCAGGGGGTTCGTTACCCGGTCCAGGTTTCTCGTTCTTGGAAAAAGCTATCATGTCCTCTTGTTGCTTAGACTTCGGTTCAGCGCAGAGCTCGGGGTCAAAATGCGTTTCGAAGTTCTTCTGGAAGTACTTGCTGTCGGAGTGGGTGATAGTGATGTCGTCGAAGAATGTTGCACCACCGAGTATGAACTTCTCCTTCCAAGTGGCGGTTTTGCCGAGAAGCTTTTTGGCGTCGTCGGCGAGTATGCAGAGAACCATATCGTCGAATGTTTCTGTTGTGCTGGGTGGGCCGGTATGTTCGCCTCCACCAAGCTCGTCGACACGTTTCTTGCGCTCGGGATCAAAGGGGCGCGTCTGCAGTATAACACCAGTCTTCGAACGGGAGAGGATGGCGGTGACGTCAGTGTTAGTGCGGATTTCGACGCCCTTAGAGCGGAGGTCGGCGGTCCAGTCGCTGTAGAACGTCTCGAGGTGCGGGAACGTGATCATAAGAGGCAGGTTAGGAAGGAGGGTATCAGGATCGTAGTCCCAGAGTTTCATGTTGGGGTCATCGAAGAGGCGTTCAAGGATGGCGCAGGAGACGTTGGCAGTTTGATTACCTTGAGAATGTCAGTGAGGAGGTCATAACTTGCATCGAGGAAGGAGGGGACCTGCCAGTGCCTAAAAAGAGTGCGATGAGTGGGAAGACCATCTTGTCGCCAAATTCCTTATTGAAAAAGAACATCCGGAGCATGGTCTTGATTGGTACGAGACCAAGGATTGGCATAGTATACTTGATGATCTTCAAGACCCTCCCGAACTTCTTGATGTCTGCAGAGAACTGATCGACCAGTGTGCTGGGGAAGCAATTGGTCCAAAAGCTCTCCTTGCCCTGGCCGAATGACACTTGAAGCTTGACTTCTTGTTCCTGGTGTCCGTACTTCTTGAAATAATTCAGTGTGTGCTTGAAAGCAGGCGACCCGCCTTGCACACCGTCGTTCATCCACGATGTACCGTACTTTTCCTTGTCGAGAGGTATGGAGGTAGCTTGTCCACCTATCACTGACATTCGCTCAAGGACAGTGACTTTGAACTTATCGGGATGCTGGGCGAGCGTAGCGGCACAGGCCTAGAATGGGTCAGCAACGGGAAAGCTTGTGGAGGCAAGTCCTCTACCATGCCTGCGGCGCCTCCGCCAATGATCACAACATTCTTCTTGCCGTCCTTGAGTAGGCCTTGTGAAGACATAATTGCGGCGCGAAAAAGATATCAATGGGGTATAACGCAAGGAAAGACCTATACTTCCAGGAAAACTGGAGAAGCTGGGGAAACGCGCGATGAAAAGTAACAGTTAAAGGGATCAGGAACAGTGCGTATATAGCAGACTTGCCGCATGATGAACAAGCTAGAGTAGAGCAGGTGGCAAAGTTGAATGCCAGCCTGTGGGTCAGGAAAGAGGAGTCTACCTCCGAACAGGTCGTGTTTAATGCAAGCCATTGGTCGAGTCGGAATGGTGACTGCATTGTTCCTTCTTTTATCCTTGTCAGATCTCGCCGGAAGCAGGAGAACCGACGCTAGAATCGACGCTAGTACAACTTAATCTGTAAGGTAATCTTGCTACGCACGTGATATCGCGTTTCGTCTGACCGACCTCGTAATTTGATAGGCTTCATTGATACACACATGGTCATCGACAAGAGATCCGGTGATTCCCTCAAGTGTAGCGAGGAAAAGAAATATCTTGTACACACCTGGGGGCAACATTGTATCTCACACGCCAGCATGAAGAGGGGCATCTGTTGCTGGACATCGATGAATGAACAATTGATGGCCGATGGACAGGATGACCAGTGAAGACCCATACCATACGTATATCCAAGGAACCAGACTGCCCATTGTTCTGCAATACTCAAATGAAACACTCAACACAAAAATTGGAAGAGCGCCAGGAACTTATGTATCGATGAACCCATGAATAGTGCGTCTTGCCATTACGTGGGATAGGTATATAGGTGCAGAAGCACTGCAGGATCTCCGATTGCATCAAGAGACATTTGGGCCGTGAATTCGTCGAATCACCCGCATGTCAGACGGTCTGATAAGCTGTGAGTCACCCTCTTCGCGCCAGTAGTTCTATCTTTTCTCCCACGGTCAGTGCATCTTCCTTAGCGCTCGTTGCTTTTACTATCCTCATTTGGGCCCACTTTCGACAATCTGGCTCTGATCGCACTGTCAGCACCGGTCATGGACGTCTCCTCCGACGATGAAGACCTAAAACGAGCAATCACGCTTTCACTCCAAGACCAGGGTTCCACATCATCGAAACCTAAGGAGGTCATAAACCTCGACAGCGACGACGATGCCACTACCGACGATGATCAAGCCCCATATTCATTATCTAAACAAGTTACAGACCCCAAGAGCGAGGATGAAACCACGACAGATGGCGATACACCTCCAGCGCCAGCTAAGGCCGTACCACCCCCGACGCCAGCTAATTCTATGCTAGGCCTTGATCGCAAGGCGATGGAAGAAGAACGTTTGGCGCGCAAGCGCAAGGCCTCGATATCGCCTCCTCCTCCTCGTAAAGCGCCGAGAATTGAAAAACCAGATCCAAACCCCCAATCTGTAGCTAGAACCACCTCAAAGTCCACAAAATCGAACCATGGGATAGCCGACAGTTCAAAAAAGGCAACAACATCACCTCTTACCCCTTCTACCCGCCTGAGCTTTCCCACCGGCGCCGTCAACAAAACCTTCGCATTCGGCCACCCGCGCACCTCCTCGGACATCAGGATCGAGGAAGTCCTCCGGTCCCCCACCCTCACCCTCGCAGTTCTCAGCTCCTTCCAATGGGACGTCGAATGGCTCCTCCGCAAACTCGACACCCACCGCACCCACATCGTCCTCGTCATGCAAGCCAAAGACGAGTCCACCAAACAACAATACACACGAGAGACAGCCGATATGCCCAACCTCCGCCTCTGCTTCCCATCCATGGAGGGACAGGTGAACTGCATGCACTCCAAGCTGATGCTGCTGAGCCACCCTACATATCTAAGAATAGTAGTACCCTCAGCGAATCTCGTGCCCTACGACTGGGGCGAGACCGGCGTGATGGAGAACTCCCTCTTCCTCATCGACCTCCCCCGGTTACCCTCTAGCAAAAGTACCAACGTTGAGGAAATGACGCCTTTCGGACAGGATCTACTCTACTTCCTCAACGCCATGGGCCTCGACGCATCCATCATCCAAAGCCTCTCCCATTTCGACTTCTCCGCCACCCGCGACTACGCCTTCGTGCACACCATCGGCGGCGCACACACAGGCGAAGCATGGCGCCGAACGGGCTACCCCGGTCTTGGTCGTGCCGTACAGCAGCTCAACTTCGCCACCGCGAAGGAGCTCAAGATCGATTTCGTAGCCTCTTCCATCGGATCACTGAACTGGGCTTTCCTGGACGCACTATACCTTGCCGCCCAAGGCGACGACGGCCTCATCGAGCTCTGCCAGAGGACCAGCAAAACCAAAAAGTCACTCCCATATCCCCACGCCAACATAATCAAGCTCCTCGCCCGCAATTTCCGCATCTACTTCCCCACGCACCCCACAGTCGCCTCCTCCACCGGCGGGCCCGACTGCGGCGGCACCATCTGCTTCTCATCGAAATGGTACGACTCCCCCACCTTCCCGCGCGAAGTGATGCGGGACTGTGTGAGCGTGCGGAAGGGGCTGTTGATGCATAACAAGATGCTGTTTGTACGTGGTGAGAGGGGGAAAAAGGCTTGGGCGTATATCGGCTCCGCGAACTGCTCCGAGAGCGCATGGGGGCGGTTGGTGCAGGACCGGAAAACCAAGGCGCCGAAGCTGAATTGTCGGAATTGGGAGTGTGGGGTTGTTGTCTCTGTGCGGGGCGGGGATGTGCGAGATAGCCCAGGGGGAGGGGAAGAAGTAGAGAGGTGGGGGCAAGAAGAGAAAAAGGGGAAAGGGAAGGGAGAAGGGGGAGGAAAGGGAGAAGAGAGAGAGGGCATGGGGGTTTTTGAGCCCAGGGTGCCGGTGCCGATGCGGGTGCCGGGAGGCGAGTATGATGGGAGGAGGCCGTGGTTTTGCTATGAGCGGTGAACAGGAGGGGGGGTGCGGGAAGGGGGTTTAATGCGGATGGGAGGGCGTGGCTGGTTCGAGTTGATACTGCTTATTACCGTGTTGCCGTCCTCACTGAGACGGCGCAAGAGTGGATTGGGGTGAGTGATGGGTGAAGGAAAACGGATGAGGAAAGATGGAAGCCCGTCCGCTCCCTCGCGTAATGGAAACCCGCAAGGTAAGTCATGCAGCTGTCATAAAGCTCACACGGTGAAATTAAGAATACATTAAGCCAGGAGCGTCTATCTGACTGACGCCCTTGTGATACCCGGCGCCGTTATTACAGCGACGGGCTGGGAGAGCGTGTGCTCAGCCCTGGTGAAGGTAATGGGTGGGAGAGCATGTGCTCAGCCCTGGTGAAGGGAATCGATGTTGCTTCGTAGCGGATGACCCGTTTTCGTAGTTGCTCGGAGAAGGTAAGACGCTTCGGACGCAAAGCGCAAGATTGATTGGGAGATATCGTAGCCGATCGGAACACCCTCTCGGTGTCTGGCTTCCTCCTTCAGTCCTTCCATTGCCTGGGTTTCTCTTTCAGCCCTCCCATTCCCTCCAGATCCAGCTCCTTCCATCCCTCCCCTTCCCCGTACGCGGGCAGTCCCCCTTCTCTGTACTGCCTATTCTCTAACGGTTCCATTCCCACACCCCCCAGTTCGCTGACCTTGACGACTACGACCCTCCCGCTCTTCCGCTTTCCCATCTCGTCCTCCTCTTCTGGAAACGTGATTCTGATCTCGGGGATCGGGCTCATGGGCGGAGAATTGTTGTACATCAGCGCTTCTTTCTCGGTGTGCACAGAGAAGATGGATGCAGAGTTCCGGCCATAGGGGGCTGCGGTAACGGTAAGGCGCCGATGGGAAGGTTTGTGAGAATGGCGAACGGGTGGGGAATATGCGGGAAGAGTACTATCATTAGAGATGGAAGTCTTCTCGGATTGGGCGTCTACGAGAGAGCGTCGGCGGGAGCGGAGCACGAAGAGTGCGATAATGGCCACGATACCGACGATGACGAGTACAAGGAGTGCAATGAGGAGGTTGATCATTGTGGGCGTCAGGTATGTTGTTTGACTCCCATTGCTGTCGCGAATCTGGAGGGTGGGCATTCTGGCGGTGGGTGCTTCGCGAGGGGAATGCAGAGAGCGACGGTGGTGGTGAGTGTGTGCTTTGTGGGCGTGGTGGATCGACATGATGGGCAATTCGAAGCTGGCGAATTGAGTTTGTACTGCTGGGGATGCAGGGTTCGGTCGGGACTGCAGCGGTTGATTAAGGTTGCTGTGGGGTGATGTGTGGGTTTGTGGTAGAGTTTGGAGGGAAGGAGAGGGCGAGCGAGCAGCTGAATGAGTGAAGCTGCTCCTCTCTGGGAAGGAGTGACTGGGCGGAAGGAGGTGAAGAAGCAGAGGAAGAGTCGAGGAAGGGAGGTCAATAGAGGACTCGCTCAGATTAGACAAGCTAGCTGAGTTGGGACTAGGGGTATTGAGCGTAATCTCCTTTCGCGCTGCCGAGGCCATCACACCTTTCCGGCCAATCACGGGGCCAGCATGCCGTCCAATTCCCGCTCAACGTTGAACCTGTTTTCCTGGAAGACGTTGCATTCTTTCGTCCCTGAGGGCAAATACCCTCTAATGGAATTTAAACGCGGGATAGTAACCTATGTATAAGGTATAGTCGGGAGTGGCCCCCCTACCACCTCCACTAAAACTCAACGTTCAAGCCAAGTCAGAGGTCAAGTGAATCGCTCTCACAATCTCGCATCTCACCTCGTCTGTGGCTGACACTGTACTCTCTTGAACTCGTCCCACCTGTACAAGTACTCTTCATCTACTCATTCCGACCTATGTGACACTGCAGATATGGCGCTTTCGACCTTGCCCTGGTTCTTGCACAGTCTAGCACGAGTAACGCCGTCCGTCTTTGCACAACATATACAATAATCCATCACCAGGCAATCAAGCAGTCGAAGCAAGCTTTGAGGGTCAATCGAATCGTGGATGAAACCGCCAAGTTCAGTTGACTGTAGACCTGGTGATCCGGACTTATGCTTTGTACTCGATTGGTTTTGATTCTTCTTGCAGGTTGAGAATTCGATCGTGGACGTGACCATTGCTTCTTTCTCTTTTCATGGTACATTGTCCTTCCCTAGTACCTTGCTCTATCTCTGTAAGCCCAACGATTTGCATTTCCAACTTTGGGTCGCTCCCGGTCGTTCGAGCCATTCCAGGACAACAAGTCTTTTAACCGACCCACTGCCCAGCCCATCCATCTCACACAAAGCAAGCTCCGCTTCCTGCGTCCACTTCGCCATACCGGACAGTAGCCAAGTGATCTGGTACTTGTGATCTGAAGCAAGCAGTTTTGACTCCTGCGACGGTGCGCACAAGAAGTTCAGGGATAATTTCAATCTCAGGATGGCGGAGATCCCCCGTTTCCCAAGCGAGCATGCTGAATCCACCCTTTGCCAAAACGGACAGGATCACAAGATCCCCGTCTCTACTGAAGGGGTAATAGTTCTCGAGATACCGCCCCGCGCCACCATGAACCCATCCTCGAACCCATCAAGCGTCCTATTCAAGCCCGTCGCCCTCACCACCCCACCATCCGCACCCCCTCCCGTTGGTGGTGGCGGCTCCGCCCCAACCAACACAAGCGCCAGCACCCCCTTCTCCCCAATCCTGCCCTCCCCGCCCAGATGCGGCCCCGGGCGCACGCACAGCTCCGCCAGGCGCGCCACCTTCTGCGATAGGTAGCGCATCGTGAACGTATCGCCCGCCGGCTCCGCGGATTCCGTATCTGTGATGTGCGCGATGCATGTTCTTCGGGCGTAGGTAACAGGGATGACGAGTTCGACGCCGGGGATGTCGGGGGAGCCGAATATCCAGCGCTTGCCGCGTGGGACGTCGAGGGTGGCGATGTCGTGGGCGAGTTGGCGGCAGTCGGCGGGGTTGATGGTTTGCAGGTCGTAGGGTGCGTCGGTGGGGAAGCAGCGGAGGTCGGGGAAGGGGAGGGCTGTGTTGAGGTTGGGTGGGAGGGTGAGTAGGGGGGTTGGGAGAGGGGTCGCGAGGGAGAGGGGTAGGAGTGCTAGGATGAGGAGATGGAGCATTGCGTTGGCCATGGCGGGGAGTTATCCGATATTCGATCTGCAAAGGTCTCCAGAAGATGCAGCTCTGAGTTTTCCATGGTCGTTGAGATTTTAAGCACGAGCTGCGAATCGGGTCGTCGCCTAAGTGGCTTCGAAATTGAGCGAGGCGGTTGAGTGTCTGTTCATAGCAGATGCGACCGGCAGTGAGACCTTTGCCGCATAACGCACGCAGCGAGTGGGTAAATCGCATAGGCGTCGCTATGGGGAATATCAAATCCCATGTCCGGTTAACGCACTTGGAGAGGCGCTGATCGATCGTTAACGACTTCGGTGACATCTATGATTCGCCATTGCCCTCAATCTTATCATCGTGACCGCCGACGGACATATTCAGCCTAAGCTAAAGTATAGTCTTACGGCGGGACTATAGCCGATATCGTTCGAATTGCGGGAATCGGCCAGCTTCGTTCCTATTATGTTTTGTCTGACAGCAGGGGCCGATAGTGACTTGGGTGAATATGGCCAAAAAACATCAGCTTATACCTCCCTCAGCGCTTTTACCAGGACTTCATACACATAGCTCTAACGGTGACCATACCGTGTTGATCATACCGTGCAACGAGTAATTCCATAATGGAATGCCCGATAGAGTACGACCGCAGTGATCCAGCCAGCAGGAAATCAAGCAAGGAAGTAGTGCATTACTTACTAGGGCATTAAACCTATGCTTGTTACGATTGTAGCCTTCAAGAAGAGATTTGTCCTATGGGAAAAACAAAGACTGCCTTCAGGGCCTGCTTACTTCTAGATCGATGGACAGGAGAGAGTCCGTACTCGAGCCGCAAAACATCCAAGAACAGCATCAATGTTTCTCAGCTCAGGTGTCCGTGGCACGGAGCCTTTAAGAGAGATGTAACACAACTTACTATCGAAGACGCTGCTACAAGATACATCTTTCACGGTCTCTGAGTAGTGTACCACACTAGCGCACAGGAACCCACCTCGATCCCACTCAGCTTGCCCTGCGCGAGAGAAAACGCTCCTACCTTAGGGATACGCCACTTCGTTGTAAGATGCCGTAATAGATAGGATTTGATCGGTCCAAACCAGTTGCGACCCTTCGGCCGCTTCCTCGTTGCGATAAGCGAGGGCAAGTTATCCAGAAGAACGTGCGAATTACCCTCGTAGTCCGAGTACATCCGCGTGAATATATGACCGTCTGCAAGACTAACGGTGTAATATAAGACAGTTCTTGATCTTGTCAAGAAACTGGATAAATATATGACGAAACAGCCTCTCTAGGATAGCCTGAAAAGTCGTCTTCTTTCTATGTTCTTTGCGACCCGAGGTTTGAGCGAAGAACCATTAGAAGCATGTACTCTTTCATGCCTGAGGGGCTTTTGTTCTCCTTCGTCCTCGACTTTGTCGTGTCTACCTCATCCAACGGCTCTCTTAATGCAACTTTGCCAGCCAATGGCCCCTATTGCGTGGAATCAAGGTCATGGCTTCGTTCTGATCTGTTTCCGAAACATTGTATAACGGCAGCAGTGCAGTTCCTCCACCATGAGGCAGCAGAGTATCAATACAAACCGATTGAATTTCTGATGCCGGACGCGAAGCCGCTTTCCTCTATGGAGACTCGGGCCACTCCAAGGAGATACGTATACTGTAAGCTTAAATGCACCGCCTCGCATGCCATGGCGATCTTTGTTGGACACGTGAGGCCAGGACAGCTGGAACATACACTGCTTGTCGTAAAGCCTTGGAGCCGGAAAATCGCTTTAAACGGTTCTGCGATTGACTGCCGTCATTACCTTAAGAAATGCTTGACCTGGCAAGACGAGCTCATCGCTCATCAATCGTAGCTTTTCGACTACGTCAAGCCATCAAGACGTCATATTCATGTGTGAAAATGGCTGACGGCTCGTTGACAGTAACTTGTACGATGGCAATAGTCATGCTCAAAACCTTCCGACCAATGCAAGTCCCTCACTTGAATTTCCAGCGGTCTTTTTCACCCACCGATATAGGAAGTTACGGAGCGATTTGGGACGCTACGAGACGTATCATCGATGGCTGTCTGAGTCCATATTGCGAAGGCTGCCAACAAGTCGACTTTACCAGTGGCGTGGGGTGGGAAGATACTGGTTCGTAATCGCCTTGTGTTCCTCGAGAACCCTGCTATAGAATTGCGTTGACTTCTCGATCTATCCTATCAGGCGCTCAAGCTGCCATTGGAGTGTTCCTTTTCGGCACCGACTCTGCCATCGATCGCGCTATCGGAGGAGGGGAGACCTTGTCCTTTGAGAATCGGGCTACGCCTGTCCTCAACTTGACAAATATTGAATATCTTGCTGCCCTGGCACAAGAGTAGAAGACCCACAGAATACAGTTCATGACAAGGGCGCTTAAGAGTTCTCGAGTTTCCAGTGAAGCTGGTCTTTGCTGTTGGCCATCGCTAGCCCTCAGCCATGATTGAATGCTTTGAATGTTCGCCCAGGATCTATGCCACTAAGGATCAAATCGCCAAGGTGTGGGCTTGAAAGCATGGATCAGCGGCTGGGGTATCGTCTATGTCGGGACAGGTCTTGGAGAGAATACAGCCATAAAATCCCTAAAGCGCCATTGCGTGGGTCCCTTGATGAAGCTCCCTCAGGTGCCTGGTCCGGAGAAAAGATAGAAAGGCGAAGAGCAGCGCTAAGTTTGTTACTTCATGACTCTCTTATTAGTTTCAGGCAAGCCTCCAGCGCTTGGATTATGTGCTCGCCTTCTGGCCCGGGTATCCCACGCCTGGCATGGTGCACTTCTCATCGTCAGCTAAATCACTTCGTATCCGCGAGTGCTGTTTAGGGCCCCTGTTGCGGGGTGTTACCATTGCACCAACTGAGTGCTCAACGTCTTGCCTGTCGAACTATAGGGGTCCATTATTTAGCCAGTCACTTGTCGTTCCGTTAGAATTCTTTGCGGCGAGGGTTAGGCAAAGACTGCACCACTGCTGGCCAGTGCATGAGATATGTCTCCTCATCGACCATCTCCCGACTCAGGTGACCCGGATCTCGACGATCAGACTGCGCCCTGAGTTACACAAAAGCACTACGAGCATACCCGTCATGAGGCACTAGACCTTGTGCTCGTGTGACCAGTTCATTTCGAGCGCAGTCTCCCTGCTTGAAGGGACTCGATAGGTAGGGGTTCGCGTGGAGCATGCACATGTCAGGCAGCAATGTCGATGCTCTCTCTCTCATGTCGTAGCGGATGGCAGACAAGTGCGAGAGCGAATTGAGGAAAAGTGAAAGCAGAACAGATGTCATGGATGTGGTAAAGTAGTCAAAGATCCAGGACCAGAGGGTAGGGCTGTGCGCTAGCAAGGGTAGAGAAACGAAGATGTTAGTCAGCTGATCTGATGAGGGCATTTGCTGTTCTCTACCATCTGTGGAGTATCCCGTATCGAAGCGCTTGGTGATATATCAGGGATACGTTGGTTGTTGTAGCTCCAGTTCACCTTCTCCACCAGAGTCGTTACTTTGATAGTGCGAAATGCGGAGACCAGTAAAACGCGAGGTGGCATTATCTTTGCGCCAGCACGGCAGCGCTCCGAGTGGCCGGGCTAATTATAGCGAGCTTGGGGATCGACGGCCAGTGGTAAAGATTGGGGGGAGATTGGTGAACTTGTGCCTGAGCCAGTGCTCCCCGCGAGCCCCGGACTTTGGCTAAAGTATCCTAAGAGGCCCTTGAACAGGTAAGCGGGCGGGAAGTTTTAGAGCGACACCCTGAGCCGTAGCTCCAACGGCGCCTTATCAATTGCCAAACTCTGCGTGGCCTGTACCGACAACTTCACACTTGGACGTTATTTTGTGATATGTGACTGTCGTCGCTTCGGTACCAAACTCCCTCTTTCTCCTCTTCTCTTTGTACCACCTCGCCTGCCCACCCCTCCCACCTCCACTTCCGACGACCGGGTTCCCTTCGACGAACAAGCATTCCTCCTGCGCCCCCTTGCTTGCCCATTCGTATAACAAAGAACCCTTCCCCACTCATTCCAGCATCTTCATATGGACAACTGGCGGTGAATCTGCTGCGTCGTCTGGTGCGGGGATGCTTGCGACAAGCTTGCCTTGACTCGCCCGTTACTGGACGGCTACCTGCTGAGGCCCAATTCACCCACCGTCCTGGGCAAACGAAAAGGCTGCTGCGATACCACCTTGCATCTTGCCCTTATACCCTCTTCCATCTTCCCATCCCTTCTTCTCCTTCATTACGTTGGAGATTCATCGTAATAAGAGCCAAGTGTCCCTGTGTACGTTGTTCTCCTAATGCTCCCACTGTTGGGCTAACGTCGTGCGCTACTTCAGTAATATTGTGCACTCCTGATACCCCAAACTGTACAAAGTGGCTATGCTAGGAGAAATATATGGATGAGAACCAAGCCGGCATCAGACTTTCGTCGTATCGCCCAATGAAGGTGGTTGAGATCAAATTCTCCACAAAGTGGTGTGCAAACCACCATGACGTCTACGGTATGCCCTTTGTACGCGTTGTCGTAGTTGGGGAGCACTTGCGCTAACTGAACCCATGCAGACACGCAACCGTTTTGGCAATTTCGGTACAGGGCCAGGCTTGGCCAATAACGACCAATTACGGACAACAAATGGAAATTCATTCGGTTCGGGTTTTGGCAACGGAACATCGGCGTGGAACGGAGGGATCTGGTCGAATTCGGCGATTGGGAGTGGTATAAAGAGCAGCGCGAATGATTCTGGGCGAATACTAGGTTTGCCGTGGCTGTGGTGCATCATCTTTCGGGCTGACTGACAATGTACGAAGGCGAAGTCAACAATGGTTCTTCGAATAGCGAGGCCATTACGGGATCTGGGTCTTTGCTACCATCATCCGAGTCGGACAACTGGACCGGACGGCATGCCGCACCTTGGAAATCGCTAGATAATACCTCCCCTGGGCTACCAAAACCGCGTTCAAATACATCTCCGATAAGACGTCAGAACAGTAATCAGGCTGCTCCTCCACCCTTTGCGGACGCCGCCTCCGGAACCTCCTATTTCTCAATGCCCACAACGACACCGCTTAACCAAGGCATGCCGAATAAGACTTCACAAAGCCAGTTCGCGGGTCCGGCATCAACGAGCTTCGTGACCCCCGGTACTTATGATCCTTCGAAGCTAGGCCGCACATCAAGGCATAACAGCGACGAAGGGAATCGGCCTCCGACAAAGAGTCTAGCATTTGGAGGCATCGACTCAGGCTTAGCGTTCCAGACAGCACGCCACAACTACTACAACAATCCTTCTGGCTATACAAGCAGTGCGGCCTCCCGGAGCGGAAGTCTACCACCGTCGCGGAACGGTATCAGCCAGTCCTCTCGCTTTGTGGATGATACACCCAGGCAAACGAACCCAGGTATCGGCTTGGCTCCCTCTCATCGCTCGAATCTATCAGCTCACGGCTCGATGTATCCTTTGCAAAACAACAGTCACCACCAGAAGTCTAGTGCTCAATCTAGCTCGGCCGATCTTGGGAATCTTGTTGGTGATTTCAATGGTGTGCATTTGGGAAGAGCTGGTCAGAACACATACTACGCAGGCTATAAGGATCATCAGTATGCCAGCCAAGACGAGGCGTCTTACCATTACAGTCACCAGATCAATGCTGGTGGCGTGGACGAGTTGTGGATCGCGGAGAGCGATGACTACCAAGCCACTCAGGAGCCTTTTCCCGAGGGTCTACCGCCGGGGGTAATGGTTTCGCAAGACAATCTCTACCGGAACGCCCCTTACGGAGGCCAGTACTCGCATTCGCCAAGCAATAGTGATGCACGAAGGAGTCAGCATAGTCCTTACTATTCTTCTAACGGTACACCATCTTCTGGGTTTCAACCACGAGTCCCCTCCCGAGGCAGCTACAATGGCACGGTCACCACAGGACAAGCTGCTCTGCTAGATCGAAAGCTTCGAGGTTTGCAACAGGAACAGCAGGTTTATCTCCCAAACCAGCATAACCCACTCCAATTCCGAACGCCGTATTCTCACCCGTACGACTTTCATCCACAGCATACCCTTCGAATGAATCCGCTTGCCGCCTACTATCCAGTACCACCCATGCCTAACCTCTTAAATAATCAGCCAATCCCCAGAGGTCCAGCAAAAGATCAAGACCTCGGAATTGGATGGCGAAGTGCTCTCCTCGAAGACTTTCGAGGCAATAGCAAAACTAATAAAAGATATGAGCTTAAGGTAAGAAGCCCCAAGAACCCAACGAATTCTCTTCCTAACGCTTTTCAGGACATTTACAACCATATTGTCGAGTTCAGTGGTGATCAACACGGTTCCAGGTTCATCCAGCTCAAGCTCGAGACGGCTAACAGCGATGAGAAAGAACAAGTTTTCCGGGAGATACATCCCAACTCGATTCAACTGATGACCGACGTTTTCGGCAATTATGTTATACAGAAGTTCTTCGAGCATGGCAATCAGTCGCAAAAAAAGATCCTTGCCAACCAGATGAAGAACCACGTTTTGACTCTGTCCTTGCAGATGTATGGGTGCCGAGTCGTTCAGAAGGTCAGTCCATCTCTCAAAATTCTTCGAATGCACCTAACATTTTACAGGCTCTCGAGCACATTTTGACCGATCAGCAAGCCCAGCTGATCAAGGAGCTTGAAAAACATGTCCTCCCATGTGTCAAAGACCAAAATGGTAACCATGTCATTCAAAAGGCCATCGAGAGGGTACCCGCCGAGCATATACAATTCATCATCCATGCGTTCACTGGACAGGTTCAAGCCTTAGCAACACATCCCTATGGCTGCCGCGTGATTCAAAGGATGCTTGAGCACTGCGAGGAGCCGACACGAATAGCTGTGCTACAAGAGCTACATGCTTGTACTGGGTCACTCATCGTGGACCAATTCGGTAATTATGTTACGCAACATGTCATCGAACACGGACGAGAAGAGGACCGCGCGCAGGTCATCTCGCTTGTGACAGCGCAGCTTGTGAACTTCTCAAGGCACAAGTTCGCAAGCAATGTCGTCGAAAAGAGCATACAATTCGGCACGACCGACCAAAGACAGAAGATCGTCGCTACACTGACTACTGTCAACGATGAGGGGCAAAGTCCGCTTTCGCTGCTGGTTCGAGATCAGTACGGCAACTATGTGATCCGTAAGTCCACCATCTATCAATTTCAAATCGTCGCTAACACGCTCGCAGAGAAATTACTCGCCCTTCTCAAGGACACCGAATTCGAAGAATTCATCGAGTTCATCAAGCCTCAGCTGGCCATGCAGAAGCGCTTCGGCGGTGGCAAGAACATCGCCGCCATCGAAAAGATCGTCTACACCACGCCTCCAACCGTCCGCACCAACGACATCAACCATCCCCCCGGCAGCAAATCCACCGCCCCAACCCCGTCTCTGATTCCCAGCGAGGGACCGTCGCCGCAAAGCGAGTCCGACCCAAGTACCAAACCAAGCTCCGTCCAGGACGCACCAATCGACTCTCGCAAATCAAGCGCCGCAAGCGAAGCGCTCGAAGTCGCAAACACACCTACATCCACGTGACTGCGCATCTCGCCGCACTCGCACTATGTTAGTATATTTACGATACCAAGAAACCTCTGGCATGACGGACCTGGGGGATCTACGATAGAGCCTCCAAAGCCTTTTTCCTGCCGCTGCTTGGGTGACCTCTAGGTCTACATTGCCCCCCGGATGACATGGCCAGCCAGCAGAAGAGGGCCGGTTACTTGCTACCTATCTCTTCTCTTCCCAACCCCCCCTCCCCGCGCCCAGCATCTCTAGATACCACGACACTAAATCTCCTTTACGCGCTCTAATCAATACGAAAACTGTTCGGCTAGTAAGGTACCTTTGGGCATATTTGGGGGATTCCCTTTTTCTGTCTCTGCTTCTTCTTTACATATTTTTTCGGCCTGCGTGATGAAAGACGGATGACAAGCAAAGGGAGTACAGACGATCGGACAGGGATAGAAATAGCAGAATACGGTATATAGCATGACAGGAAGGGGTTTCTTCAAAAAATACCCGGGCCTTGGGGGCCCGTTTTCTCGCAGTTCCTTGATTTACTGACTACGAAGTGAATTTACTTTACTTACTACGAAGTGACAATCGAGCCCGTATCCACAAAGAAAAAACACGTGACCAATAAAAGCCCCAACGCTAACGCGTGAGGTCGTTCATTGCTAAGACTAATGTACCAAAATCCTATCACGCAGTACCAGGGGATAAAGTACCCAAGACTCAATCACACAGCCAAAGTCGCCCCCGCCGCCCTTTCCACCTGCTTCCTAGCCGCATGGCGAATCCGACGCTTGTGGCATGACACGATGCTAGAGATGAGGAGCGTCATGGCCAGCACGGAGGAAGTGGCGAGGAGGACGATGGCGAGGATGGTGGCAAGTGTGGCGCGCTGCATCGTGTCTGGACTAGCGGGGGGTTAGTTTGAGGTTGTGGGGATGGGTAAGGGGAGAAGTACTGGTCGAGAATAGAGGGTGGCTTGCGGGGACGAGTTGAAAGATTGGGCTGGGCTGTTAGAGAGTATATCAGTTATGGTTAGGAGGTTGATGTTTGCTGGGGAGAGGGTTGGCTTACCAGTGGCTGATGAGCTGATGTAAGTGATGAACTGGGTTGTGGTACTAGTATAAGCGTCAATCAGGGTCACTTGCTGCATGCAAATTGGGCGTAGGGATGACTTACCAGTGGCTGATGAGCTGATGTAAGTGATGAACTGGGTTGTGGTACTGGTATAAGCGTCAATCAGGGTCACTTGCTGCATGCAAATTGGGCGTAGGGATGACTTACCGCTGAATAATGGATTGGCGATGAGAAGGAAGAAGAGATTTTCTGGGGCGGAGAAGAGGTCAAATAGGTGCCGAAGCCCAGTTCAGAACGGAAGGCGCGTTCATCCCTCGTCTTCTTCCCCTTCCCCATCGGCATCGTCATCTTCGCCGTCCGCACCTTCCTCCTCCTTAAACCCTCTCTCTTCGTCCAGTCCCTCATCGCTATCCTTTGCCCTTCCCCCCTCCGGAAAACTCAGGTGCTTCCAGTCCTCGATTTCCTCGATAACGCACCTCAGTCGGTCCCTCACACTCTCGACCGCAAAACTCCCCAGCAGCAGCCTCAATGGCGGGAACCCGCAATGCCCCAGCTGCCACACCAGCTCCGCGGCCTTGACGGCGCTCGTCGGCTGCCGCTCCCCGAGCCACTGCACCATCCTCTTCGCATGCCCCGCCGGCGCCGTCGGACCCGCGTACGGAGCACTGGCGGGCACGATACTAAAATGTCCGAACGTGGGCAGCGGATGCGTCTTGCTGTCTGGCTCGTCGCGGCGTACATGCCCGGGCTCGACGAGCGTGGCTTTAATGTTGAAGGCGTGGACTTCGTACAGCATGCTCTCTATCAATCCTTCCACCGCATACTTGGTAGCGCAAAAAGGGCCCAAGCCAGGGACGCCCAGGGCGCCCGCCGTGCTGCTGAAGATAAGGTAGCGACCACCCTGCTGCTGCCGGAAATAGGGTAGGCTGAGCTGAAGGATGTTGAGCGTGCCGAAGAAGTTGGTCTCGAATTGGTTGCGGATCTCATAGTCGTCTTGGTCTTCGGCGGCGCCGATCACGCCGTGGCCGGTGCAGGTCGCGATGATGTCGATGCGGCCCCAATGTGCAATTGATTGTTCGAGAACGGCAACGACAGTTTCGCGGACACGGACGTCGCACAGGAGGGAAAGGCACTGGGAGGGGTGGGGCTGAGGCGGGGATGCTGATGTTGTGGGGTGGGAGGAGTTCGATGGTGAATTGAGATGCCAATCTTGCATGCTGGCCTGGGTGTCGCTGTGGGCTCGTCCGACGGCAGTGACGAGGTCATTGTGTGCTAAGGCGGCTTTGACCACGGATCGGCCTATATGGCCTGTGGCGCCGAAGACCTATGCTTCTTCATCAGCCGCTCTTCGGGCGTTAGAAGAGGTAGTATTCCATGCCAGCGGCACTTTCGAAAGATATCTTAACGAGGTGACGATGGACCAATTGACCAGTGACAGCTCGTAACGAAACAGGCAGACAATTACAGTGGATCGCGGAGGGAGATCAATTGACTCTACGTGGATAGCAATAGAAGACCTACCGCCCATACGAGCTGCTTGGGGGGGTTCTGTAGGCCAGGCGGATCGCAGCTTGCAGGGAGCTGGAGCTTGGAAGTTGGCGATGCCGATGATGGCTGGTGGATGGATCGGGCAGACTCATCGTCCATGAGAGTTGCGAGATACCCTGCCCTTGAGGCAGGATGCCGTATTTTCACCGGCACATGGCTGGATTGGTAACACAGTGGAAATGAAAGTTAGACTCGGTCTTCGTCGGAGGTCTTTGCGGAGATCACACCGTTGCAACCCTGGCATCAGCCCTAAATCAGTGCGTTCCGATTAAATGCCCCTCTGAAGCACGACGTCGACTACATATTGCAACCTAACAACGATGAGATTCAAGGCCTTCATTCGCAATATCAGCACCTTCACGAGTAAGAGGCTCTCTCCCAGAGCTCTCCCAGAGCCCAATTGCGCCCTCAATGACCGGCTTCTCCAGAGTTGACCGCGTCCCTCTCATCGCTCGGCAAAGAAGCATGGATCCGTCTTGACAATGACACCGTCCGCTTTACCGTGATTCCCGAGCAGGGCTCACAAGTATGGGCGTGCGTCCACTTCCTTCTTCCCTCTAGAACCTGATTAACCATCCATTAGAGTCATCTCCATAGTAATCCTCCCTAAACCCCGTGCAGACGCCGGCAACCTGCTTGCAGTGGGATTGATGAGAAGTAGGAGACCATCTTCGAATCCTACAGCCTTCAATCCGCCGCCGAGAACAACACCATAAACCTCCGCGTCCCGCTCGCACACCTCCACCGCGCTCTCCGCTCCGCCCTCACCGCCTCCAGCGCCTCCCTCCGCCTAACCAAAGCTGGCGATCAGCCCCTTCTCTCTCTGACCATAACAACCAACGCGCTCTCCTCACGCGCTCCTCCCATAACCACATCCTACGAAACCGGCTTACCTTCTGACGCCCTAAACCTTCCCGACCCAGAACAACAAGAGGAGGATGAATTCGCCGAGCCTCCTGCTAGGAATGGAAATTACCATTTTCAGTTTGACAGAGAAACTACTGTCACACAGTCAATTCCCGTGGCCGTTCTCACCGCCGAGACAGTATCCCAGATCCATGAGCCGACATGCCGCGAACCCGACGTGCACATCATGCTCCCGCCCCTCCTGCAACTCAAAGCCATTTCCGAGCACCTCACCAAGCTCGCTCTCTCCCCCACCGCCACCACTATCTCTACCATGCGCCAGCAAAATTCGACCCAATCGTCTTCAAGTTCGAGACTCACGCTTTCGGCCAATATGCATGGTTCCCTAAGGATATCCGTGGACACGGCGAATTTGAAGATCGAAAGTAAATGGGAAGGATTGCAGAACCCGGAGTTGGATCCGGGGGTGGTGGAAGGCGGTGAGGAGGGTATTAGGCAGCATGCGAGTACGAGAATGAAAGGGGTGCCGGCTGGGGATGAAAACGCATGGGCGAAGGTCAGGGTTGAGGGAAGGGACTGGGGGCGGGTATTGGGGGTGGGAAGATTGGGCGGAAGGGTTGTTGCTTGTAATCTCGGTCAGTCCTTGAGGTGGGGATGCTGGGCTAATTCGATGGCGTCCACAGGTTTCTGTCATGATCATGCCTTGATACTGTACGTCTACCTTGCCAACGGAGATCGAGGCGTCGAAGAGTCGGTGCTTACGGTATGTACTTCCGTTACTGAACCCATTGGCCTACAGATATTCCTGAATACAACGCTTACACAAAGTTGAAACAGTACTACATTGCCTCATACAGCGCGTGACGAGCTTCGGGGGGCATGCTTTGTAGATTTCTACCCTGCCAACGGAGATCGAGGCGTCGAAGAGTCGGTGCTTACGGTATGTACTTCCGTTACTGAGTCCATCTGCCTATAGAAATTCTCGAACCCAACGCTTATACAATGAACAGTATTACATTGCCTCATACAGCGCATGATGAGCTTCGGGGGGGCAAATTCTGTAGATGTCTACGTAGCGAACGGAGACCAAGGTGTGGACGAGTCGGTGCTTACGGTATGTACTGATCCCGTCAGCCCTAAAAAACTTCCGGACGCAACGCTGATACAAGATTGAAACAGTATTACATCGCCTCATGCAGCGCATGATGAGCTTCGGGGTGGGGGCCCAAGCTATGTAGATAGCGAAAGATCAAATGATTACTGTGTTGCATTGCAATCCATAAGATGGGCACGGGTCACTAGAAGCTCGCTGCGTCGTCAAACCCCGTCAGGATGTTTCTTCGTTGACGGTTGGTATTCCTCAGTTTGTATGCTGTCTTGATGTCTGACGCCTGCGCTTGCAGACAAGCACAGCTTGTGATTTTGGGGGGAAGGTATTGATGGCTTTATCATGGTCTGGGACGCAGATTGGAAGCTTATAACTAAAAGGGCGAATCATCAATGCATTTTTGTGTCAAACATCGGGAAGTGCACCATACCACCGGAAGGAGTCAATTCGTAAAGTAAGCTTTTACCATTCAATCATGCCCATCCCATCCCCTCGATCGTCCAACAATCCTACCCAAACGCCCTGCAAATTCTCATGACAGCATCGCAAGCGCAAATACCTACTCATACCCCGCCCCCATGCTCCGCAATCTGCCCCTTATCCAAGACCTCCACCTTGCGACTCAGCAAGCCGCGCAGCTCAGGGCTGATGACCTTCTCCTTGGCCTTGGCTTCATCCTCCGCACTACCCGGTCGTGCACCATTGACATCGGTGCCGCTCCCCGCTGCAGCAGGATTCTTTGCTGGCTGTTTGGCAAAGACTTGCTCTGAAGACGGCGGTTTACGCTGGCGGACGCTGGGAGCGGGGAAGTTGTTTTTGTTGTCGATGGCGTCGACGGTGCGTTGGAAGCGGCGGAAGAGGGTTTGGGCGCGGAGGAGGGTGGAGGGGAGGTCGATGGTGTTGGAGAGTTCGTTGACTGTGGAGGATATGAATTTGGTATTCAAGAGGGAGGAAGAGGTTGTGTTCTTCTGTGGAGGTAGGGGGATTATAAGACGTACCGTACTTCAGCACCTCGTCGAAATGCTTGAGGTGCTCCATGATGACGTCGCGATGCTTCTCCAGGATGGCGAGGGCGATGAAGAGATGGAAGTTGCTGCTTAGCCAGTCTGTCCATAATGATTCCCATAAGCGGAGGATGTCGGACCATTCGAATTCGCGCTTGTACCAGACGAGCAGCATGCGGAAGAAGAAGAAGAAATTTGTCGAGTCGGCGGATTGGAGATGGAGGTAGAGGGACGGGTCCATAAGCTGGAGAAGATGGTCAAGAGTCAGGAGTTGAGCGCGCATGCCTGACTGGTCGCGAAGGAAGTTTCGTTCCTAATATATTGGGATCAGCAGCGGTAATGGAAGATGTAGGGTCACGGAAGGTCTACCATTCGCTCCATGAACTTGACGAAACCCCAGAATGCCAGAGCATCATCCTGCATGACCGCGTATATTGGAGCCAAGAGGTCGCTCATGCCCTGCACGTAGCCGAGATCCCGATTGTATTCGTTGTAGGTCAATAACATGTCTTTCATCTGCTCGAGATGGACGTTCGTGCCGACCTCCGCAAAGGGAGAGTCTGGATCAGGATGTGGGATATCCTCGCCCTCGAACAAGGAGATATGACGATCAGTGCGGTGAACATCCTTTTCTAGATTGCGAACCCCAAGAAATGGGTTGAGTTAGCCCGCTTTGTCATTTGGTGAGCCGGCAATTATGAACTCGAGACGTACCTATTCTGCTCTTTTGCTCTTTCCACCATTCACTCTCCTCTGCCGTGCTGGTACCGTCAATCATGCGCTCCCACCATCGTCCCTTTAGCCTGATGAACTCGTCTCGTTTGCTGTTAATCATGGCCTTCCTCTCATCAGCTGTGCTCTCCCAGTCATACACACCTAAGAGGAACAGCCAGGCTTCTTTTCTGACACCATCCGTCGAATTGAGGCCGCCAAGGAATATCCTTTCTTTGACTTCGTCAACTGTACTCTGTAGTCGGCCTGTCTGTTTGTCGAAGAATCCATGCCACTCCTTCAGCGAAACTGGTTTGCTCTTATCGCTCAGGGCCAAGTTTCCGGTCTCCATATCAAGGATCTCGAACTCTCCAACATCACTGTCTTCCATCTCCAGGATGTCTTGTGCTGTGAAAATACGTTGACTCCGCTCTTTCTCGCTTTGCTCGGCCATGCCCATCGCCCATCTAGCCAGGTATACTCTCGCGCTGTCAAACTCATCAGACAGCGTTTGGACCTCTGGGTTCTTCATCAGACGCCGGACTTGGGGTGGTATCTTGGGGTTTTCTGCAATATCCTGAGCCGTCCTTCTGGTAAAGCTTGTGACTTGGCTCATTTTTTCTAAGAAACTCCACCTAGCCTGCTTCAGCGCTTTGGTAAGAGGATCCATGCCAGCATCCTGTTGGCCTGACCCAGAACTCTGTCCTACGGCACCTATCTGTCCTGCAGCTGCACTGGTACCTGCCTTCGAGCCGCGTGGTGATGGTGGAGATCCAAAACCTAGCTTATCCTCTGCACTAGGCTCAATCAGATATATTGAAGGATCAGCGCCGGACTTCTCCACCGTCACATATCTCTTCAACCATCTCAAGACTTCGTCGCCGCCCCAGAACGTGCTTCCACCCTCGCCGAAAGGATCGAAACTCTCCCTGACCAGCTTCTTCTTCTGCAAGATTGTCGACTGACATTCATCATCATGGAAGAACAGCGCTGGAAAGCTGTCGCCTGCGCGTGTATTTATGGCGACGCTACCGAACCACCAGCCAAGACTTGGGGGTCTTATGAGTAGAGAGTAAATCTCGCTGACGGGGACGGCGAATGCATAAGCGCCTATAGCTCCTTTATGAGTGGTCGTCGTCGGTGGTTCGGGAACCAACGGGTTCTGTCGAGGTGGGGACGATGCATCGGTTGTTTCCACCTTGACATATGCGTCGTACGCGTCTCCAAGGGATGATTCAGGCAGCCAGGCTAGGAGATAGGAAGAAGCTCTATGGCTCTTTTTTGACGAGGATGAGGAAGGTCGCTCTTGTGGTTCATCACCACTGTGGTTTTGCTGTATGAGAGCTACGAAGCCCGGAATGTTGCCTTTCGAGGATGGTGTAGGATGTAGATAGACCTGCAATGAACCGTAAGCTATTCTCCGCGGTGCTTAAGAAAGCCGCAACGCGCACTTTGCTTTTGGAAAACAGTAGCCTGACTCCTTTCCCTGAGCTACTATGCATGATTGTATTGTATTCTCCCTCCTCATCGTCGCTCAAATCATAGAAGGACGCCGTAGGGGACAGAGGTGGGGTATCACCAGCAGGTTGAGCACTTTTGGACGTCATGGCATGTGATGAGGCTTGCTGGATGGAGACAACCGGACATACGGTCGAGGATGAGCTTCGGTACCGCTTTCAACGTTTTGGTAGCTTCATCGAGTACATTGTGATGTGCGTGGTAATGTACGAATGGTGGTGCCTCCAAGGGGATGATGCATGATGACGAAGCCTGCTTGCGGCCGATTCGCCCCACCAGAGATAGGGACAGAATCGATACTGTAGGTCAAACAGCCATTTCATCAATCCGTTTACTCGCAGTCATAGTGGCCTTCTTGCGTTGTGCACTTAAGAGGGGAAGCAACAATCACAGTCCTATTTAGCCATGTTTACTTTGCTGTGTTGACCATCATCCGTGATGATGGCAGCGGAATCTCCTTTCGCAATCGGGGCTGCGGCGGCGGGATGGCTAGCGGCGCACCTTCTCTTTGCGAGGAGACAAGCAGCGTTCAATCCTGCTTTGAACGCAAAGCCTACAAACCTCGCATCTCCCCGCCGATGAAGTCTGATCATCGCTCGCATGCCATCAGCCGCGACCTCTACCCCCAACTCAGCCAAATTGCTCGCCTTTGAAGTGGTTTCTTAGTCGTCATGGACCCCACAATCATGAATCCCCCTTCACGATTTGCATTGCCAGCACATCGAGCTGTGTCACGATCGCCTTCGAGGTCGCCTATGCGGAGGCAGCAGTTCGTCGCCCATGAGCTGCATCCTTTATTGTCCGACCTTTCGCCCACCTCGACTTTGAAAGCCTTACAAAGTGTTGATACGGTCGCGGAAGCTGTGCCCCGCAATAGCGCTTTCATAGACTGCGTCTCAGCAGCATCGACATCGGAAAGAGCTTGGGGAATCAAAGCTGCTCTTGCTGGGGAAAAGGTCAGAGAATGGTATCGAGAGCTGGAAGCATGGCCGTGGCCTACTGTTTCGCATGACGGTCCCAATGGCTTTGAACCTCCGGCCGATATTCTAGAAGAAGGAAGAGAAGGGGGTATCGAAGGAGAACCGGAGGAATCGTACTGGGGAAGTGTTCCCGCTCAAACAGTACAACAATACGAGGAGCGCATCGAGGACATTCGAGATGATATGGAGACACTGGAGCTTGAGGAGCTGAAGGATCATGTTCGAGCGATACACCTATCTACGAACCCAAGGCGCTCAACTTACGGACAACTCGATGCGAGCTACGCCAATGGATATGCCCATTTAGACGACTTCACGGCTGTCATCACTGCGATGATTATGCAAACCTTACCTCACGCCTCCCGCCTTAATACGCTATTAGGCATATGGTCCATCCGCTTACTCGTCTCACGCCAGGTGCCAGGCTTTCTGGATTGCATGGAGGGAACGAGAACAGCTGTGAATTCGGCGAAGAAGGTGGCAGGCGAACCACATGTCGAAGACACGTCGAGTGAACCTGCCATCGATCGCGAGGCTTTCGTGACTATGCGAGGAGTCTTGGAAAAACAGATTTCCGAGCTCGGTCAACGACTCGATTGTATGCTTGATGCGCTCGAGGGGCGTGAAGATACTGTGCCCAATTCTTGGATTGATGGTATGGAAGCTATGGAAGCGGACTTTGAAGATTGGGTCGTCGGAACAGAACAGAGCCTCCTGGAAAGCGAATTTCTGGCGGTGGCCAGAGACAAGGATCCGGAGATTGCGGCCCCTGATCAGCATGCGAAGAATCTGCCGCCCAGAACGACCGCTTCGGGCAGTGAAGACAAGGAGGTGTCGAAAGACGAATTAGATAGCACAGCAATCCCGGACCCAAGGAACTTTGAGAGCATTGAGCAAAGCCAAACACGAAGTACCGCTATCACGTCCCCTATATCTCCGCTGCAGAGACCATACATCCACCTGCCCAGCAACGGTGCCTTCGAGCCGCTCATGTCTGAAGCCGAGTCCATGGGTGCAGACGGGAAGATCGTAAGGTCGAGAAGTAATTCAAAGCTCACGCGCCTAAACCTCATCAAAGCTCAATCGAATTCCGATGGCCCTGTGAGTTCAGGTTTCTCTTCAGATAATTCATACCCAGGTTCAGCCACATCGGATTACTTTTCCAACATGTCAAGTCCAGAGATACAACATGCGTCTCGGGCAGAGTACTTTGGAGCGCCCGTGGAAGTCACGTCTCCAAGCCTCACCCAGAAAGGCTCAGGGTCTCCATCGGAGATGGTATCTAGGCAGTCCAGTCAGCGTACCGAAAGAGGGATGCCCATTTCCGAGGACTTATCATCGTCTCAAGGCTTTCCTTCTTCAGCTGGCACTCGAAGCCGAGCCTCGAGCTTTATACCAGAACCGGCAATCCTCGAGGACGGAGAATTCGCCGGGTCAGGGCTTATTGACCAAAAGGACGGTATGTCTCAACTTAAGACCAGGAGCGCGTCTATGCAGTCCTTCGAGGTGGTTCCACCGAGTGACGTAAGTACTTGCCGCTGTATGTCATAGACTTTGCTCAAATCCTGTAACACAGGTTCGTGGTGTCATATTACATCGGAGTAATAGCCACTCAGCAACACCAATAGCTCAACCTCGAGCTGGAGAGGGGTTATCGATTCATTCCATGTCTTTGAGCACGAAGGACTCCAAACCGTTAAGGTCTGAAAGGACGCGGTCGAATGGACTGGCTCCATCTACAGGCAATCCCGAATTAGCTAACCAAGGACTGCCATCACCGGAATCCATGCATCAGCCTCTAGAAGCTACTGAATTTTCACCAGCCAATCAGGTACCTGTAGGGGAAATTCACAAAACCCCATTATCATCAAAGAAGACCCGCAACAGATTCGAGGATGTGGCGGATGCCGCACCAGGTACCACCTCTGGGAGAATCCGCCAGCGAAGAAAGTCCGATTCTACTTCCTCCCTGAAGCCAAATTCTCAGCAGTCTTCCCCTACAAAACCCGGCGCAGAGCAGCTCGAAGCGCGCATAAGCTCCATTCTCACCGAAATCCCAGCTCGCATACGACTAACCTCCGGCCCTGAGGCCGACGCCAAAGAAGTCCTGCACCCAGGCCTAGGTGCCTTCAACCTGCGAACGCCCGCCACTCACCAAACACCACCACGCTTTACGAGGGCGCAGACTTCAGTGCCTCCACCGTCAATGACACTCGCTCCCGCCCATCCGAAAAATTCCCAGACTCGATTCGGTGGCGACCCGGAAATCAAGCTCTACCACCTGCATCAAGCAGGCAGAGACGCCCCCATCAAGCTCTTTGTTCGCCTCGTCGGTGAAGCTGGTGAGCGGGTCATGGTGCGGATTGGCGGCGGCTGGGCCGACCTTGGAGAATATCTCAAAGAATACGCAAGCCACCATGGGAAGCGATCCGTTTCGGGCAGCAGATATGCATTCCAGGAGGTACCTTCTTCGCCGATGATGAGCTCGCCCGCAGGGTCTAGTACGCCTACTAGCCGGCCAGCTTCGTCCTCTGGACTTGATGCCTCGACAATGCCTATGACACCAGAGCAAGCAGCGCATAGGTTCTTCGAGGCTACTCCCGGTTCTATCCCGTCTATCGTATCGCTCAGGCCGGGATCTCGTCATTCGACAAGCGAAGAGGACTCCCCGCTGGGAGGTGCGGGGCCGAAAACAAAGCAAACAGACATTTCACCGAGTAAACAGGCGTGGGTGGATGGGATGCTAAATCAAGCGCGGAAAGCGGGCGCGGAGAAGAGTCGAGGGCACGCTGCTGAGATTGGGGATATAGGTAGGATTGGAGGGACGAAGCGGGTGTTTTTGAGATCTAAGACCATGAGGCTTGATCAAGGAATACCTTGACGCTTTAGCTATGGCAATCATTGGTCATGCGGCTCATCGTTGTTGGGTCAATGCATTAAAGTTTCTGAACGTCCCATCCTTCGCGAGACAATCCCCCTATAAGGCCACCTAGAGGCCCTTGACACTCCTTTCCTCCACTCCATTTCTTAGGACCTGCTAAGTAATTCACAAAGCCTTCGGGCCCTGATACTACAATCAACCTACTTCTTTGCCCATTCTGCCCTGTACCTTTGCTTTCTGTCCCGACACTCCTCTTAACATACTTGCTCAGCACGCTTTCGTCAATGAAGGACTTCTCTTCGTCTACAAAGTACTTTAAATCAACACGATCCGCGTATTTGGCTTTGAGCAGCTTGATCTGATTCGTCAACCGACAATTATCGTCAGGCTCGCTGGTCGACATCTCTGTCTCCGCCGCCGGAACAGACCCAGTCAGCCAGGATCTCCAGCTTTCCCGCACTTGGGCCTTCTGTACAGGCAGATCCAACGCATCTTCGCGTCTCCGATTCGCCCACAAGATCCGAATCTTCGGAAGTTTCCCCAACAACGAAGATTCGCGCTCCAACAAAGTATGCACCAGCTGCAAAGCCGGTGCTATGCCCGTCCCTCCAGTCAGGAAAAGTACCTCCCCGACCCCTTCCGGAATCTCGTATTCGATCTGCGGGCCGCGAAGATCTAGGGAAGCATTCAATGGTAGTTTATGGAGATACCCTGATACTTCGCCGTGAGGATCTCTGCGGATGAGGAATCGGAGATCGTCAGCGCTGGAGTCGTTGGAGCTATCTGGAGGGGGGAGCGGCGTGTAGGATCGTGCGATCTGGAGTTGAGGCTGCTTTAGTTGCACGCTCCAGATTCCTTTGCGCCATGCTTCGGCGTAGATCTTTGCGTTGTTGGTAACGGCGGTTGGCCGGAGAGTAAAGAGGCTGCTTGTGGAGGAGACGGGCTCCTTGGATATGAGCGTATAGGACGTGAAGTCTTTGGGGTTCAAGATTCGGATGCGTTCATCTTTCCGGTACCACTGGTATGTGAGTGATGCTGCAAGCCCGAATGTGGCGATTGGTGCATAGATTCTCCAGATACGGCCCCATCGTACCCTGTCTGACTTGGGTCTATTTGGAAATTCGTTGATTGTGTCTGTGGGCGCTGCTGGCCGTCGTGCATGGACATGGCGTCGATACTTCAGAACGGCTATCCTAGGCTTCCAATATGAGAGAGCGTGGATTCGTAGTGGAGCCAAGCTACGCATCTGCCTTTGGACGACAAGGCACAGCCGTGACTGATTCGTTGTTGTCGGGCGCCGTTTCTAATACCCAAATTATGTAGATAGAGAGAGCGAACGATGGCTACCTCAAGAATTGCTCTTAGAGATGAGGGTCACGTGCCTTCATTGGGTGAACGTGAGTAGTCCAAAAACGGCAATGGCCACCGCAAAACTCCGTTCTTTGAACATGCAATTCTCGACCTCGAGACACCGAGTCGCTCCAGTATTGATCGCGCCTGGGAACGACGATACGATGAGGCGGGTAGCCATTTGATTGCGGAGCAACTCCATGCTCGGCATGGCCATCCTCAATTGTTAGTCCTCACCCAACATATTCGCAATGTCCCGCGCTGGGTACGCAAACCTCAACCCACCATCTTCACATCCTCTCCGGGACTCCCTCGAACTCGCTTCTCTTGCCTCCTCCACCCCTTCCACATCCCGACGCTCTGAATCTTCCTCAGCATCCGGCATCGGCTCGTCTCGTAAAGTCTCCCTGTCCAACGACGGTCCCCTCATTGGAAATGATCACGAGACCACTCCTCGCGCTCCTCCCCACAACCGCTCTTACTCCGTCTCCTCCGCCTTCGACTTCGCATCGAATCTCTTCCCCCTCTCTTCGACCGCCGCAGGGTACAGTGTGCTCGGGGCGCCCGTGGCCGGACCACTAGATCTCAACGGCCTTTCTCTTGAAAAACACAAGTCACTTACGTATCTTAATGGCCTATCACTCATCATCGGACTCATCATTGGGTCAGGCATCTTCTCGTCGCCGAGTCAAGTCAACACAAACGCAGGATCGCCTGGGGCGGCGCTAATAGCATGGACAATAGCAGGCATTCTGGCATGGACGGGGGCAGCAAGCTATGCGGAGCTTGGAGGGGCTATACCGCTGAATGGTGGAGCGCAGGTATATCTTTCCAAGATCTTCGGAGAGCTGGCAGGCTTTCTCTTTTCATGGTGTGCGGTCTTTGTCTTGAAGCCCGGTTCGACAGCAATAATAGCCATAATATTCGGAGAGTACGGAGTTCGAGCGGCTGTAGGTGCAGAGGCAGAGCACGTCAGTGCATGGGTTAATAAAGGAGTTGCTTTGGCGGGCCTGGCGTTGGTCACGCTGCTCAATTGCCTTTCGACGAAGCTGGGAGTGAGGATGGGGGACATGTTCATGTTTCTGAAGTTTGTAGCGCTGTTCGGCATTACAATCACGGGAATCGTTGTCGCAGCGACAGGATTCACATGGAAGGGCACGCCAAACGAAGACTGGAAGACGCACGGCTGGTTTGAAGGCACCAGCAGCTCTGCCTCCAATTGGGCCGTCGCCCTCTACGCTGGTCTGTGGGCCTACGACGGTTGGGACAATGTACAACTCTTCCCCCATCTCCCCACTTCCTTTTTTCCTTTCTCTTGAAATTCCTAGCTTACCCTCACACCGCAGACAAACTACGTTACGGGCGAATTCCTCCACCCCCACCGCGACCTCCCCCGCGTCATCCACACCGCCATGCCCCTCGTCATCCTCTCCTACCTCCTCGCCAACATCGCCTACTTCCTCGTCCTCCCCCTCCCCACCATCGCCCACTCCACCACCATCGCCGTCTCCTTCGGGCACACCGTCCTCGGCCCCTTCGGCTCCCTCGCCCTCGCCCTCACCGTCTGCGCCTCCTGCTTCGGCGCCCTCAACGCCACCACCTTCACCTCCGGCCGCCTCGTCTACGCCGCCGGCAACGAAGGCTTCCTCCCCGCCATCCTCGGCCGCATCGGCATGCCCGGCACCGTCGAGGTCGGCAACCGCGTCCGCCAGCGCGGCCGCCTCAGCACCGCCCTCCGCAGCGCCATCGGCGACGACGACGGCGGCTTGGGCTTCACGCCCATCAACGCCATGGTGTTCAACGCACTGCTCTGCACGGCGTACATTCTCGTCGGCGAGTTCGCCACGCTCATCACCTTCTACGGCGTCGCGGGTTACACGTTCTACTTCCTGACCGTGCTGGGACTCATTGTCCTGAGGGTCAGGGAACCGCATCTGGAGCGGCCGTATCGCACGTGGATCAGTACGCCGATTATTTTCTGCTGCGTGAGTCTGTTTTTGCTGAGTAGAGCGGTGTTTGTGCAACCGGTGCAGACGCTGGTGGTGGTGGGGTTTGTGGGGGCAGGGGTACCGGTTTATGTGCTGAGGGTGGGGAGGGGCAGGAGGGGGAGGCGGAAAGAGGAGGGGGAGGGGGGAGGGTGGTGGAGGTTTTGGAGACGGTGGGGCAGGGGGTGAAGGGGGTGGATATGATATATACATATCAATCACCAGAATTCTGCTTTCAGGCTAATCGACCCTGCCGCAGCAAAATGCAACCCCATCATGCTTTCCTCGCCTCTTCGCGGCCCTCACGCCGTACCCAAACCTGCCAACCCTCAAGAACAACCCCATCCAGACAACATCAAAACCAGATCCAGAGTGCCACTCCACTAGAAATGGAGCTTTTCAACTTCAATATCCCAATTTCCCTCCCAATAACGATGCGATTCCGCAGAGCTGGCGCCCTCTCGACATTGGCGGCCACACCCCCCCCTTCCCCCCGACTCCAGATCTCACGACATGAGCGCACAACAGACCCTCTCAAACCCCACCGACCGCACACCCAGCCACGCACCAAGACGAGCACCCCCCCAGCAAGATGCCTATCCAGTAAGCGGAGGAACTCCACAGGAGAAGGTTAGTGGAGGGGAGGCCTGCTGAGGGCTTGGAGGGAAGGAGGAAGAAGTGTGGCACGGTCTAGTCTGTGGGGTACGTGGGTTGGGATTGGTGAGGGGATTGTTACGGGTTGTTGCACTGCCGTTGGATATTCCGGAGTGCTAGGCTAGGCTGGGGGGGTTAGCTAGGTTCTGGGACAGGCACTGAAGAATGCACGGGATAGGGACATATGATGTGCGTTAAGCGTATTGTACGCATTGCAATCCTCTGGGGCAGTGTGGCCGGCTTTCCTCGCGAAGTAGGGGACGCAGCTTTGCGTAGAGTTTTCCACGATCTCCCAGAAAATCATCCGATAACCCGATCAACCCACCTTCGTGGACCCCCACCTCCAATTCCAAACCATCAGCCTCCCTCATCTCACCTCCACAACACAACCGCTCTCCCCTCCCCTTCACCCCTAACCTCCACCCTCCTCCCTCCAATCTCCACCGCCTGCACTCCCCTCCCCGCAGGCCAATCCCTCCAGATCTCGCATCTACGCCACACATGGGCCTTGATCGCCAAAGCCGCAACCCGCTGCGCTTGCGCCATATCCGCCACTTCTACGAGCACGACTTGCGCGTCGACGCGTTGTGCGATGTTAAAGAGGCGGGGGTAGAAGGCGTCGCCTATACTGTGGTCCCTCTCACGCTGCTGGAGATCTTGCTCGGTGTGGGCGTAGGTCAGGGGTTGAGAGGGTGGTGATGATGATGGTGGCAGCGGCGGTACTAATGCTTTCTTGGGCTCCCACGCCCGCACACTGCGCGAAGTATTGCGGTCGTACCCGCCTGGAGAGATATAGGGTGGATTCGCTACTAGCACATCCCACTTCCCTTCTGGTATGGCATCCTCCCGAAAGATATCAGCCTGCGAGAATTGTACTTCAACAGCGGCGCGGAGAGAAAGATGGCCGGCGCGGAAGTTAGAGTGGAGGTTGTGTCTTGCGAGGGCGATGGCGCGGGGGGAGATGTCGATACCGAGGAGGAAGAGGGAGGAGATCCGTAGGGAGAGAAGGCTGTGGAGGAGGAGGGCTATGCAGCCGGTGCCGGTGCAGAGGTCGAGGATCCGTAGGGTAGTAGGATTGGGGGAGGAGGGGGAGGGAGTGCGAAAGTGTTGAAGGAGGATGTGGGCGAGGTGGGTGGTGTAGGCCTCTGTCTCGGTACTGGAACGGAAGTCAGATGTCTGAAATGCGCAGTCTCTGTCTGGGCTTGGGGGATGATAGTACCGTGGGATCAAAACGCCGGGTCGACATTTGATGTCAAGGTCACCAAAGGGTTGGTTGCCGAGAATGTGTTGCAGAGGCTTGCCTTTACCTCTGCTGATACAAAGACGCTTTAGACGCTTTCGAGCATGGCCTTTTGGTTTTGAGGGTGGATTTGTAGAGTTGACATGCTCCTGTAGCCAGCGGAGCTCGTTGCGCGCGGACGGAAGATCGCGGCATGTGCGGAGGAGGAGGGGAAGAAATGGGTGCTCGTGATGAGCATGGCGGAGGAAAGATGGTAACAGACGGGGCATGCGGCCATCGAGTGGTTGGGGATCTTGTTGCGCTGGATGTTTGGCCCTGAAGATTCATGGAAAAGGAGGTTGTAAATGAGCAACGGTCGAGATCAATAGTCATGCTTGGCAAGGCACTTCGGGCCGGACCGAGCAATCGGCCATGGGCCAGAAACGCTGGCGAGGCTGAAGCGACAATACTGCACCGGGTTGAGGCTCCTGCCTGCCTGTTGGGGTGCAGTTGCCTATCTTGAATGACGAAAATCTCTCGCATATCCTTCGAAATCAGTAGATATTCCTCTATTTTCCAAGAAGCTTCAGCCCAGACATCGTATGTTTACAGATTGTGGACCATATGCGACTTTGGTTGTGGGGCACTCGTTAGAACCCTCCAGCGAATCATCATTATCTCCATGGCTTCAGCAACAGCTGTTGAAGTCGACCGTTATACGCTCGTGTCCTCATTCTACGGTCCTGGAGCCGTGGGCGGTTGGTATCTCACCGCCCTCGCCTGTTTGATCTCCTTCGGACTGCACCCACGCAAGCGCAGGGCCGATTCGATAACAGTCGATATGATCGCCGTTCTGACCTTTCCCACGGTGGCAGCGGCACATCTCGTGAGTCAGATACGGTCTTGCCCGACGGAGATGTCCAGTACTACTTTGACGCAAAAAGCAGCTTCCATGGAAGCGGCTTTGATTGTCATAGAAGTATATCTGATAATAGCTGTCGTCCTGCTCATGCTAGCCGTCGGCTTCAGACGCGTGAAGCAAGGGTGTCTGTTCGCGGCCGTGAGTGTATTTTGTTTCTCCGTGGAATGCCATTTGTACTTTTCGCGGTCCGTGACGCAGGCTATCGAACGCAGTCTTGATAGATCTTTCCAGGTCAACTTTGGAAGAATACTCATCGACGTCATGACTCTGGTGCTCTGTATCGTTTTCGCCTTCTTTTTCAACATCCTCTTCTTCATTTCAATCCGCCCATCACGCTCTCGATCTCATGCACGGACCGTCGATCATGGCTCAGCAGCAAATGCACAAGTCAGGTTAGAAGGGTTGAATCAAGATATTATGGATAGTAGAGATGCGCGCGGCAGCAAGTGGTTTATAGTGCTGTTCTCGTCATTTTCTGTCTTGTTCTCGTCATTTCTCGTCGCGGCCTCTATCATTTCTCCAATCGAAGGAGTTATTGAGAACCTGCCGCCTGAGCCTCTGCTTAGGCTACGCGCTGCGGTCTCTCATGTCGCCCAAGCCCTCATACCAGCATCCAACACCTCTGTCAAAAAACTCGATCAGGCGGTGGCTATATTAGCTGGAGCCAGTGTTTTGGGCTTCAGTATATATGACGTGGCCAATGCCTATTACAAAAATTGAGATGTGGGCATGAGTGCAAGGCCACAATCGGAGGAAGTGGAGCTAGCGACACTGACTCGAATACAAAACCAGAGTCGCTAGATAGAGAAAATTAAGGAAGCTCAGAGATACTGACGGTATACTTATATCTATTATAGAGCAGGCCTGGATGCTTCCCTCAAAAGAAACATCCGTTGAGGAGAGACTTTGGGATTGATACTTACAAAATTGCATGTGTCCCGCGAGCGCAATCCGAGAAGGAAAACTTGTAGCTCTAACACCTTTTGACCTGTATGTAGAATTTGGTAGTCACTCCGCACACACCACCCTACATTGCTCACCCCCCCCCCACCATCCCCCACCTACAGCATCTTCCTGGCGACCAATATTTCGAGAAGTGTTCCTTCGTCTTTAGCAAGCCCACCTCTCGTTGGAAAGAAGATTTTCGTGCCAAGAAAAATAAGATAGGTTGGGGTGAGCTCAACGCAATTGTCCCCCGGAGCGGCCGCTCGAGGCATGTTTAGGGGCTAATAATTCGGGTTAGATGTTAGGCTTGATGTATTTTGTGTGGTGCGGGTGGTGTGTGAGCAAAGTAGGGTGGTGTACGGCTAGTGTTTACCTATAGTTTGGATATTAGAAACTCCCTCGAAAGAACTAATTGAGGACTGCTTTGCTTGTCAAATCATATGCACGGGGGCGAAATATGAGAGGTTCTCGTAACAAGCAAGGCGGAGGAAGGATAGTAATAGACGAGGCATGCGGCCATTGGAAGGTTGATTCACGAACACTCTTGAAGGAGGCTAGGATGGTCGATAGAGGATGGTATGCTTGGCAAGCCACTTCGGACCGTACCGAGATGCAGATCACCGTTTTAACATTCCTCACAGTGCCTCCGACGCTCCGTACCCAGGATCTCACGGGTGAGATTACTCTAGTGAGACGTCCAGTGCCCCTTTTGGCGCCAAAAGCAATCTCCATGGAAGCGGTATTGATTTCAATTAATTCTGTCACGAAGAGCAATTGTATCTATGGTTGCTGGCATACGGATGATTATTATCTTCGTACTATAGCATTCCAGCCTAATTATCGACCAGCAATCGTGCATATCAGAATCCATCGCTGCTCCAGCTCAGGCAGGGTATCAGTCGCTTGTTTGACCCGCAATCTTTGACCGAGCGACCAATCACCCACTTCGCACTCGAGCAGAACTGCGAACACATCCTTCAGGCTCTCTCGACGCCGCTACTCACACCGTTGTTGCCGTCAGAGTGCTTCTCATAGAGAGCCGGGTCCTCGTTGATATCGCGAATGCGCAGGCCCATGCGTGAAGGGTTGATGTTCCAGTGACCGATGATGAGCATAATGCTGAAGACCGGCTTGGCGCAAAAGTCCAGCACGCCGTAGAAGACGGCCTCGGAGTCCGGCGAGATGACGTTGCCGCCTTCGGCAAGACCCCAACAGACAGGATAGAGTAGCCATAGGACCAAATTCCAGACACCGCAAATCAGATAGACGCGGTGGACATCGGAGCCCAGGGCCTTGGCGTGCTTACGGCCTTCCATACCGACGTTCCAGAAGACGTAGAACATTGCAGCGCAGCCCATGGTCCAGAAACCCATCAACATCGGAAGTCAGCCATTGAGGTCACTCCTCTGAAGTGATGGATGACGGGCAAGAACACCACTCACCCCATTTGTAGCGCGATTTGACCAGTGCGCCAATAAGTTCAGTGATGATCATGACCCAGTCAAGGAAGATTGTCCAGACGATGGTTGGCCAGGGCAGGCCGGCAGTCAGGAGAAGGTCCAAGAGTAGTAGCGGGGTGGTGACGAACCTATCGCCAAAGTCAATAACAATCCAGCAACACAGCGAGAAGGTCTTGTTCTAGTAGTGAAATGATGACTGATCAATCAATGTAACGGGCATAGAATATCTCGCGATTTGGGCCGTGAACCAACGGGTTCGCACGCGGGAACTCGACGGTGATGGGTGTCCAGCCTAGATTGGAGCCCATGGTGAAGTAGGCGATAGTCGCGGTCCCGGTGACAGCTGCGGTGATGTAGAAGAAGATACGATCGGTACGAGGCTTCATGGCCGATGCGGCGATGATACCAAGCGTTGTGATACCCATGACGGCGCAGATGGCGAAGTAGAAATCGGAGCCATGGCTGGTGATGGCGATGGCGACAGGTTTGTCGTTGACAACGTTGGGGTTCACGTTAACAGCGTTGTTACCCTTGGTTGCGGTAATCAATGGCGGAAGTGGATGGTTGGAGTGGGTTCCTTCCTTGGGTCGAGGGCTTGGAACAAGGCGTATCCAAACAAATGGAGGGGAGAGCGAGTAAATATATTTGCGCAAGCCATAGTCAAGTCACTTACAACCTAAGTCATACTCATTCTCAGGTCCCAACGGAAGCCATGGAAGCTAGAGATGAATGACATAACGGTCGGTGCGGTCAGCGCGGCTTTCGGATGTGTCGGAAACTTGGCGTCACCTGCCAGCGTTTGCTCGGGTCAGAGCAAGCTTCGACGTCATTGGTAGGACCAATGGCAGGAGAAGTTGTCGTCGATAGAAGCATGCTCCTCTGTCGTCCATGTCCGTTGAGACAGCAGCTAGTCCTGTGGGACGGCGGGAATGGTCGAATGCCCATCTTCTTCTCTTTGTCTGATTTTCAAAGTGGAGCCATTACGCAATAGTCCGTCGCCGACTGCCTATGCCTGAGCCAGACCGGTTAGCTTCTGAATGCTGAATCTCCGGAGGTCAATGATTCGTCTGCAATGCATGCTCACATGGTTGAGAGCAATACTTTCGAATGAAGGAGCTTGTTCCGCAGTTGAAAGTTCGGCGCTTGGACTCAGCGACATCGAAGAGACTCTTGTCACATGTTACGCAAAGACCTGGCCCAGTGTCATATCGTGCAGACATGTGACATAATGGACCTTTGTTTCTACGAGTAGCCGAGTGTGTGTGCGGCGAAACCCGGCGTGAGTACTTTAAGTTCGTCGAGAAGCTGTGGTGGTGGGGTATGCTGTTGAAACAAGCAGTGACCGTTGGACATGCAAATGTGTCACGGCTTCTGTAGCCTAGCGTCATGCAGACCCTCGACCAATCAGCATCATCCATGCTGGGCCCGTAACGTATGCTACCCAACCAAGGTCTGATCGAGGGCTGAAGTTGACGACAATATAAGCGAGAAGCATAAGTCAAAGGGTAGATGAGAAATAAATGCAAATGTCTCCCCATGTGCTCGCTAGTTTAATCGCTCAGAATGCCATGCTACTGGATGTAATACAAGAGCAAATGCCGACAGTCTTGAACCACAGTCAAGCTCAGAGCTTCTCGATCTTGAAGCTATCCACGACTGACATAGCCAAGAGCCCTCCCTTCGCGGCCTGCTAGCTGAGTTGCCTTACATAGATCCAAGCCTTTGCTTTCCCGAACCGCTCGGAACATAGAAGCAACTTCAGCTGAACTGTTTAGCTGGCGTTGGGGCCAAATGCCAGTAATCGCCCAGTCCCGAGGATGACATCTGCCACCTGCTGGCATCCCTGCCCCAACGGACAGAGAAGGTAGAATCGAATAGTATAGTACAAAAGCACCAAGGCCTGTAAGAAGGCCGAGTGTGTAAGAGCTGACTGGTCTTGTGAGGTGTGGGGAGGGGAAAGGTAGTTAGAGTGTGACATGCATGTAGTCATTCTGCCCAAATGCTTTGTTGCAATTCGGACATTTTCTTGACCTGGAAGTTCGGCGCTCCTCGACGCATTCTTTGCAGAAGACGTGTCCACAGGTCTTGATAACTGTGTTTTTGAAGTTGATGCGGCAGACGGTACAAATCGCTAGGGTCTGATAAGCATGTCAGCGTGTCCACACAAGGCATCGGTTCCAGATAAAGTGGCTTGCGTGAACGCCAACGAGGGGATACTCACTCTGAGCATCTCGTACTCTTCATTTTGGTTGCCCAACCCTTTCGTCTTCCACGATTCCAAGCCCTTCTGCGTCTCCGCCAGGCGAACTTTCAACCCCTCGATTTCTGTTTCGGCCTTTCGATGAGCGCTGGAGACGAGGCCTGAAGAAGTATCCTTATTTACAAGATTCTTCTTCAGCTCTTCGACTTGTGATCTCAAGCCCTCGTGCAGAATGTTTCGTTCGTTGACCTGTTGCTGGGATGAGTTGTACTTGATTCCCAAAGCTGCTATCGCACTTTTCTGCTCAGCGACCTGCTTCTCGAGATTTATGATCAGGCTGCGGTTCGCGGTGTCGGATTCCTTGAGCTGTGACACGATCTCCGAGGTCTTCGAATTCTGCGCACGAAGTGTCCGGACCTCCTGCTCGCGAGCTTCTTTTGCTTTCATAGCTGCAAAGTACTTCTGATCTGCTTTGGACTTCTCGGCACCTAACCTCATCGTCTTCTCTTCGAGATTGGTTAGGTTGGTGACCTTCTGTGAAGCTACCGTAGAGGTTTTCTGGTAGACTTTCTCCATCGACTGCAGTTCGGCTTTAAGCATGGCGTATTGGCGTTCTAGGGTCGAATATTTGCTGTAGAGATCGTCTGTTGTGGCATCCTCAACACTGGGCTCTGGACTTGGAACACCGTTCGTCTGATTAGGCTGCATATTTATTCGCTCAATCTCTGATTCGAGAACCTTGATTCGCTCTTCACGCGCAATTGCAAGCTCCTTGATCTGCTCAATCGATGCACGCTCCTGGCTTTGTGCTGCCTTGCGCATCTGGACATCAGCTACGAGCTCATCTCTGGTTGTCCTTATCCTTGCCAAGTCATTTTCTGCTTGAGCCAGGAGAGCTTCCTTCTCCGAGACGACCATCCGCGACTCTTGTTCGAGCTGGGACCGATGTGCCGTTCGCTCTGCTTGAAGTTTTTCTGCCTCTTCCCTTAACTTCACGTTGGTGGCCTCCAAGTCGTTGATCCGCTTTATGACGTCCTCGTGCTGCGACTTCAGATGCTTGAACAGGTCCGTTTTGCTGTAGTCATCGTCGCTGAGGTGAGTCAACCGACTCTCCAGCGTCGTTATCTGTGCCGTGAGCTTCTCATTGTCGGCCTCCAGTGCTTGAAGCTGCTCCTTTTGCTTGGCAAACGAAGCGTCTGCCTCCTTCTTGACCTTCTCCGCTTCGAACAAAGCTTCGGTGTCGACCTTCATATCTACTCCATCAGCGGTGTTGTCCAGCCCAACGCTTGATTCACTTTTGCCGCTTGCGATAGCCTGCTGCTCGAGCTTCTGGACTGTCATACTTTTCACCCGGTCAAGCTTCTTTTCTGCAAGCATGTACCGCAAGGACGCAGCCTCCAAACGCTCCTCGAGCTGTCCTTGTTCTGTCCGACTTCGCTCTAGCTCAGTAATATGGACCTTCTCTTGCGCTAGTAGTTCCGCAATCCGACCCTGAAGCTGGGAGATATTCGGTGAAGCTGGATCGCGACTGAAGAGATGTCCAATAGCTGATGAGATACTTTTAGACCTTGATTGAAGATGCTTTTCGAATGTCGATTTTTCGCTGTTTAGGAGGGCAGAAGGGAAAGCTGAATATGTTTCTTGGCTTGTCATGTCAACGACCAGTAGCTTGATTTCATCCAACAACTAGGTAAAACATGCCCGTCAGTATCTGTTTGCGCGGCAGATTCAGGCCTCACTCACCTGACTAAACCAAACGTCAATCATCCGGAGATGATCATCATGATACGTTGAGCGCTTTGACAGCTCATTTAGTCGAGTCTCCAGATGATTACGGTCCCGCTTGTACTCCTGCATTTGCCGCCAAAGAGCCTCTTTCTGGAAGCGCTACACGGCACAAAAGCTGTCAGCATGCACCTCTCGAAAAAAATCTCCCTTATAGAGGGTCCGTATCAGATTGTCGTGGTATCTCATGGGGCTGTACATGCTCACCTCAAGATCGTCTTGCCATGGCATGTCCGCATCGATATGGGCCTTCCCAGCGCCGTTTACAGACGTTGCTTGCCTCTTGAATGGCGGCGCCGGGTCGGCATTGTCAACGGCTGGCCTCTTCCTTTCCTCCATCTTGACAATAGTGGGTGAAGGAAGAGAGACAGGAAGTCCTCCGACGAGGGGCATCAGTGCCACTGCGCGTTCTCCGCAGATCGAAGTGTTCCAGCAGCACACATGGAACACAATCCCACTACTCTGGAGTATCTAGAAGGTGAGAAGGAGTAGTTATTGTGAGTCGTAAATGCAAAAGGGGAGATGTTGCGATTCTTTCGCCTGGCCGGAAGAAGCTAGCCCACTTCAGACTAGCACATAGATGCCAAGCTTTTCGAACATCTTGCACATACTGAAGCGCCTCCTTATTCTTTGTTGGCCACGATATGCTGCTCTGTGAGTTTTATTGTTTGACGCTGCTTGCTTTTCTGGCGTGCAGTGAAATGGCTTGCTGAATGACTACGTTCTATGGACCTTCGTGAAGGTGACTGTGCGGCATTCTGGGCGAGATTCAATGCCTTTGGAATTTCCTCTGTATACACAGCCTTTCTAGATCTACCCAATACGTGGTACGGTCCTCTTCTAAGGTTTCATCCAGTAATGTCCGTTTGGAATGCCTACTGCGAGCGCTCATGCTGGTTGGTTCGCTTGAGTAAGGCAAACAGTTCGACAGTCTATCTCTAGAGCTATGGTCTGTACACGGTGTTTTGTACATTGTGCTTTTCGAGAATTGTGAAGTAGAACATGGATGATTTCTCGCTGGTGCACGGGAATAGATACTTGTCTTCATAAATTTCCTTATATATCTTAGCTCCTACGATTGTCCATGTACATCACATAGAAGGGTATATCAGAATTCGGGGGGCGCTTCGTATCATTCAACAACAACTCGGCAGAGCAATGGAAACAAGCTCAAATCCGGTACTGCGTGTCGTCACTAACAATACCATTGTACACTTTAGGTACTACGCTCCGGCATCTATTTCCGTACATCCTTCTGGCTCTACATCTGTCCAGATATTATCTCAACGTTTGGCTGAGCGTACCACGACGATCCAGTCAGCGGTGCATTACTGATGACCCATGTTCATCCTACCCAAGTCTCGATGCTGCACAGACCCCTGAGACCGATTAGTGTTGCTCCCGAGCAAACAAGGTACCAAACCTCTGTGGATACAGAGGCAGTACTGCGGGATCCTGCTGGGGACGCACTACCTTACTGAACTGTGCTGCTCTCTTCCTAATTCAGAATCAGAATATGCACACAAGGACCGTGGAAAAATTCCAGCAATGTTCCCAAGCGTCTACTATTATCGTGAGCATACGACGGCTATCAGCTTGAAAAGTAATCAGGATAAGGCACTCAAGTCTACTTACGAACGATTCTAGGGCAAGATGCATCCTATGTAGAGTGGTGTGATAGTGTCCCATGTACTGGCACTTGTGGGTTTCAGTTCGCTTGTTAATGTTTCCTGTTTCCTGTTTCCTGTTTCCTGTTTTCTGAGGAACCTCCGACGGTATTCGCGACATACTTGAATATTTTACCACTTTGGAAATGGGTCGACATTACCAACTCGTCTACACATTGTTCCAGGATGCAAATTAATATATTCTGACTTAGCCAGCCTATCAATTAGCACCCTACAGCCGCATAGCATAGCGCTTTACGCTTTAGACAAGCGGCTAGTATCCCGCCGGCTCGCTTTGATTAGAGAATGCAGGTCGATGCAGGTTCGACATGCAAGATTGTTTCCCGCTCGCAGCTATCAGCACTCCTTTCCGAAAGTGCTTTCGTCATTTGATTAAACTCTCACAATAGTCCCTGTTCGACATTAAAGTCTCATCAATGAGTCACCTCGTAATGAAAGCTGGCCGAGCAAAAGCTCAGGCTCTTCAATCCACTTGGTACAGCCCTGTGAAGACCTGCTGCATCGAGTCTCGCATTCGAGGTCACGGCGAACAACGCAGGAACACCATGTCTGGATCACTGATCCTCTCGGGTAGGAAGCCCAGCTGGTGCACATACAGATGGCGGAGGCAGCGGCCTAGGTCGAGCTCTGTCTGCGGTCCTCTATCTGTGAGCTCGGACATGTTACTTGATCTGCATAATAATGACCTGGGCATCATGATGATGCCGTTCTTGAAGCTCTTGCTACATTGAGTCAGTCCCTCTAGGACGAGAGTCAATTCGCTTGAGCGGGGCATAAGTGTTAAAGGTGCAAGCCGCCGTTACATTTCCATCGTGGACCAGCTCAGAGTTTTCTGATCGCTCATCACAGTGCCGACCAAGCGTTTCGCAGTGCTGCAAAGCGGGCAGACTTTTACGCACGTCAGTGATCTGACTAATTCAAAGCCAAGGAGACCTGCAGAGACTTACTAACAGGGAGACCGGTCTCGCCGATCGAACAATACAATTCTGTTACGGAATACCACACCAGGTAGCTCGGGTTTCAGAACCCCCATGTTCGGTCGTCTTCTGGCCTCGTTCAACCACCGTAATCAACCCCAGCGCAGCACCGAACAGCGTGTACGCCTGCGCAGGCGAGAGCGACCTAAAGCCGTTGCTGCTGGTCATTTTGATTTCCTCGATATCAGGTTAAGGACCAAAATGGGTCATTTCCTCGTGCGTCTGCTGTTTGAAATCATCGTTGATGCCGCTATGAGACTCCACAGTCCGCCGAGGGAGGAGATATTTCCACGAAAACAGCGATCCAAATCAAGTGACAGAGCCCCAAGTTGGCAGTGAACAATTGGCCGATACCACTTAGTTACGGAACATTCTACATGTCATCGATTCATTTGGCGCCGAACCACCACCGCATTCATTGAGGTCCTAATGAAGCCCCTGCACTTGACCTCTTGCAGAACATGCGGTATAGAGTTGTACATGGGATGAGTTGCACGGAAACCATGCGGGGCAAACGACCATCGCTGACAGTGATCAACTCTATTTGTGTGTTGCAGCAGACCGATCGTGACTTGCGGAGCTCTTATTAGGCGACTATTCCTGCCGATCTGGACGATTGCTAACGGCGAAAGTGTATTTGAAACAGCAAGGAAAACGATACTCGTGACAGACTACCAACTATACGAACGGTTGATCCCGAAAATCCAGTCGAGAACTATCAGGCCAGAGAATACAAGCATTATAGGAAGTCTACAGTGGTAAGAGATGTGGCAAGCTCAGGTCCGACAATAGCCATCCCAGAGAGCAGTGAGATTGCAAACCTCGCCGTTGTGGAACGCGACGATAGAATCGTTTTCCCACTCGTGGACACTGCAAAGCCATTTCATTCGACGAAATGGCTGTTGTTGTCGCTTCTCCGACCCAGAGGACTCGATCGTCCCGAGACAGTGACAGCGTTGCCTTCAATTGCCACTAGCCAGCTCTGTCTTTGATTCATAGTTTGCCATCCCATGAATATTGCCCCGCTTGCATAAGATACCAATGCAATGTGTGTTCGTTTCGGAAGGAAAGATGAATTCGGTGCAAACACAGGCGTGAGAAGCTATCCATACGGTGGCAGGAGATGGAGCACTACTTCTCGATCCGAACTGAAGCAGGATGTCTTTGTTGAGGTAATAGATATGGTTTTGACTCGGCCAACTCTTGAGATATCGTTCAAGCTATCGGATGGGTGTACTCAAGATAGTCGCGTCGTTAGTAAGACTCTTGGCATTCTTAATTCCAGAGCTAACTTCCATCCACCACGCCCCGCACAACTACTTCAACATCCAGGGTAGATCGTGGATCTGCTCGACTTGTCGGCGGCTGGACAAGATGTCGGCTCTCGGTAGTTCGGTGATCAGTAAGATGGCCCATGAACACTATCTAAAGCTTGATTGATGGTTATATAGATAAATCGAACACAAAGATCAAGCCTAAAGTAGCTCCAACGCGCCTAGCACCAGCTTCGACCGAGACCCCAGCGAGGGCAAGCATCGACAGCCAGGTCCTACCTGGAACGCCTCAGCCAGCCTTGTTGCTGCATAAACCTGAATCCTCGGCCGTACCTACACCTTCAATCCCACATTCTGCACCCGCAGCAATCGTTTCAGCAGCTCAAGCTGCAGCCGACAATGTTGACTCGGTGTCACAAAATGCGCAAATTAGCATTGAGGAAGAACAGGAAACAGAACTAGTCGCTTCTATTCAATCTCGAACTCGTCCTAGAGATCCACAAGCGGTCTCAATTCCTATACCCAGTACTCGAGCTCCGTCATCTGTAAAGAATACTCCAGCCGCGCTTCCGGTCAGCCAACCCAAGTCAGCTACACCAACCGCTCAAGCTAGCATATCGAGCCATTCTATTCAGCCCACTACAACATCAGAGGCTGGTGAATCTGTTGCCGAGCAATCGGAGCAACCAGCTGCAAAACGTCGACGGACACAACCTTCTCAACAAAAGGCCATACCTGCTGAACCCGTAACTGCGCAGGCCGAAGAAGCTTTACCAACAACAGAAACTAGTGGAAGCAGTAAAAGAACTCCACAAGCCCCAATCCTTACGCCGCCGCCCTCTCAAATCGATTCCCAACCTATCCGCACTTCTACCGAACCGGCAACACCAGTAAATAAGACTGGTAAGAAAAGACTTTCAGCGAAGGCCAAAGGTAAGCAGCGTGCTACAGAGACAGCCGCAGCGGATGTTGTCTTGGACGCCGCGCGCGGTTCCACCAGGGAGAATCCAGGTCTAGCGAAAGTGAGAAAACGAAGGGCTCCGAACAAGGACACAATCACCCAATCTGTAGATGACGCAGCGGAAAGGAGCGATGCTGAGCCCAAGGAAAAGCGCAAAAAGCGCAAAAAGCGAGAAGTAACCCCTGACAACGCAGAGGATGTTCGCATCGATCCATCGGAAGTTCTAATGTCAGAACTCACCAAGAACCTTCGAACCGGCAGAAAGTCAACACGTGAGGCACAACTCCAAGAGATGGAACAAGAAGCCAAAGCCAAGCGAAAACAGCAACGCATTGACAAACGCAATGGCGTGGCGACAGAAGAGCAACCCGACACCGACGACAACCCTACCGAAACCACAGACCAGCGCCTTGAACGCTTGGCACCGCACGCAAATGAGACCCGTCATGCAGTCCCCGAAGCGGTCATCGTCGATGGCCAAATCGTGATTGACGATGCCTCCTTGCTCATCGACCGTCACGCCTTAGCAGCCGCCGAGCGCAACGCCGAGCAGCTTGAATCTGTGGAAGAGAACGATCTCACTCGGCGCGTGACTCAAGCCTCGTGGGGCAAGAGGGACAAGAGCGGGGGATGGGGTGAATTGCTAACGGACCAATTCTACGACGGCTTGCGCATGTTCGGCACCGATTTCAACATGATCAGCAAAATGTTCCTGGGCAGAACACGGCACTCGGTGAAGCTGAAATTCAACAAGGAGGAGAGGGATGACCCGGTACGCATTGAAAAGGCGCTGAAGGGAGAAAGAATGCCGGTTGATATGGCGGAATTTCAGAAAATGACGAATACGGTGTATGATGATCCGAAGGAGCTGGAGAAGGAACTGGAGGAGGATCGGAAGAGGATCGAGGAAGAGGAAGCGACAGCCAAGGCCGCGCTGGACGAGGTATTGAAGCAGAGAGCTGAAGATGCGGCTGCTGAAGCGGAGGCGGCAGATAAAGAGGCGATGGAGAATGATTCTTCAGCGAAGGAGAACCAGAATGCTCAGAGAGGGGAAGAGGAGGAAGGGAAAGCTCCGAGCCAAGCTAAGGGGACCAAGGGGAAGAAAGCCGGGAAATCGAAGGAGCTCACTGCGAGGCAGAGGAACACAGCCCACAACAAGGTGGTGAAGAAAGCTGCCGCGATGGGAAAGAGACGGGTGAAAAAGGCTAAGGACGCTCTGGGTATCGGTGGCACCGTGGTGCCAGGAGTATAGACATCAGGGCGTAGCATCACATCTGATGGCCGGCTTCTGTAGCTCTTGGACTCTCGTACATGGGTGGACCATGGCCACCGTTCTGTGTACTTCGATATGGCGAATACCCTAGAGCTACCTGCCTTACCTCTCAGCAGAGGAGTCACTTGTATTTCCAGGCTCTCACATGACATTACCTATACTTATCACCTTTAAGCCTTGTTACTGCGTCAGACTTATCAACGGAATGTCGCTATGTCAAGAAACCCGAGAGTCTGGCTTTCTCTACATCAGATATCCGAACCACCTGACCTCGGAATGACGTCGGCCTTGGCGCGTCTGAAGACGCGTTCCGAGGCCCGCCTCAGGCATCAGTTTTCGATGGAACCAGGCAAACCAAAGCCACCATCTGGACACTTGGCTTCTCAGCAAACCATACATCCTATCGTTCGAAGATGAACTGGAATACACTCAAGCCCTAACGAAACAGACTGTTCTCCCGTAACATTTTCACCCTCACAAGATGCCCTTCCTCCTCTCCCTCCTCCTTCTCTCCCTGCATTTCACAACCTCCATCTCCGCCCGCAAAACGCCCGAGAAAATCCTCCTCTCAAACGTCAAGACCCTCACCCTACGCAAAGACCTCCAATCAACACACAACCGCGTCTCCCCCATCCCACAAGTCCGTCCTCATCTTCCTTTCCCCCTCCCCTTTCCCCACCTCCCCTCCCAAACCCTCCCCCCCCCTCCCCCTTTTAACCCCATCAGAAACACAAATCCCCAACTAACATCCCCCCCCCCAGCTAACCTGCCACGGCCCCGCCTGCACCCACCACCAACCCTCCATCCTCCGCTGCAAGAACCAAGGCGCCGACTACAACGCCGAAGACATCCAATGGACCTGCACCGCCTCCCTCCCCCCCGAATTCAAGCTCGGCTCCACGGATGTCATCTGCGAGGGCTTCGCATCGGCAGACGACCCGTACGTGCTGAAGGGGAGCTGTGGCGTGGACTATCGGCTGCTGTTGACGGAGGCGGGGGAGGAGAGGTATGGGCGGCTGGGTGGGGGCGGGGTGTATGGCGGTGGTGATGAGGAGGGGCAGGCGCCGAGGTGGGTGAGGTGGGGGTTTTGGGTTGTGTTTTTGGGGGTGCTGGGGTGGATTGTGTGGGCGGCGTTTTGGAGGGAGGCGTTTTGGAGGGAGGGAGGCGCGAGAGGTGGTGGTGGTGGTGGGGGCTGGGGAGGATATGGCGGTGGTGGAGGATGGGGAGGGGGTGATGATGCCCCCCCGCCGCCACCGTATAGCAGGTTCGCGTCGCAGCCGAAGATGATGCCGGCGCAAGGACAGGAGGGGTGGAGACCGGGGTTCTGGAGTGGGATAGCGGGAGGCGCGGCGGCGGGGTATTTGGCTGGGGGAAGAGGGCAGGGGCAGAGGGACACAGGATGGGGAGCCGCAGGAAGGAATAATGGAGGGATGTGGGCCGGCAACGATAACGGGGAGGGGAGCTCGAGATGGGGATCGGGTGGCAGGACGAGGAGTGGGGGGAGTAGTGGTGGGACCTCGTTCTCGAGTACTAGGCATGAGAGCTCAGGGTTTGGAAGCACGAGCCGGCGGTGAGACCGAGGGGGGATGGGGAGAGGGATTTCCCTACCTATTTTATCCTTGTGGCATGGTGTATACCCTAGGGACTCACCGTATTGAGCAGCTATTCTTTGCGTTCTTCAGACCGTTCGATTGAGGTCTGCACAGGTCATCCAGCTCATCATAAAGCCGGCAGCAATTTTCCTTTAGAGGAATCCCTGCCACAGCATGGCATGACTATCAGACGACTATTCGAAACGTCTGCATGAGTATTGTATTCCGTGGGCTGCTGAATCATCTACACAAGCAAGCTTCTATCCGCTCTATCAAGATCCCTTTTGAGGCTACAGCGAGCACAACATTGTCGGACATTCAGATGCCTCTTAGACACCCACGACAAACATGCCACATCCCCATCCCTTACATTCATCATCATCATCTTCTTACGTCCAGACACCAGAGGAAGACCAGCAGTGACAGGAGGTCTCTCTATTTGAAGACCTTCCCGTCCGCCCACTCATACTTCTTACCATCCAACTCAATAGGCTTGTCCCAGCTCCACTGGTCCTCGACAAACGCCTTGTCCTCCTTCTTGCTCGGGTCGAGCTTCGTGAAGGAATAGCTCTCGTAGTCCGGGGCGACCTCGAAGGCAGGCTGCTCCTCTTGGCCGCGGATGACGAATGCCCCCTGGACGATGGACTTGTTGGCTTCGCCGTAGACGGAGGCGCAGCCGAAGATGTATTTGCGGGAGCCTTCGAGGCGGGCGAAGAAGCCGCCTAAGTGGAAGGAAGGTCAGCTCAATGCGTAAGGGTTGCAAGATAGATGGAGCTTACCGATCAAGTTTGCAGTCATGAAAGTCATGGTAAGCTCGTCGTTGTATTTGTAGTCGACTTTCCACAGGGAATACTCGTCGGGCTTGAAGTTCTCCCAGAACCAGGGAAGCGCTACTTCACGGGTCTCCTCGTTCGAGTACTTGCGCTTCCAGTCGTCGAGGACGAGTGTCGGCTTGGGTAAAGCCTCGAGGGGGTGTTTTGGCTTTGGCGCTGGCGCGGCCTCCTCCTCTTCATCGTCCTCGGGTTCCTTGGCTTTTGGCTTAGGCGCCGCTTTAGGCTGCTCTTTCTTCTCTTTGGGTGCTTGCTCCTTCTTCGGAGGCTGGTATTTGATCGCCTCATCGATCAGTTCGAGGTTATCAACGATAGCAGAGTAGATTGGCTGGTTGCCGACAGTTTCGTACCAGCGTGTGACATTGGGGTGGTCAGCGCGCCATTTCTTATCGAACAAGTACTGGAAGCCACGAGAGATCATGCCAGCGGTGAAGAGATCTGCGAGAGTTATGCGCTCGCCGACGAGGAAGGTGTTGACCAGAAGGTGCTGGTCGAGAACGCCGACAGCTTTGTTGGCCGCTTTCATGGCGTCGTCGACGGCTTTCTTGTTGTAGGGGTCGCGGCCGATGAGGGGGCGGAACGTGTTGGCAATAGGGGGAAGGACCTCGGCGTTCGCAAAGGACATCCAACGAACGATCGAGGCATAGTCTTGCTTGGTCTTGCCTAGAAGGCTTGTCTTTTCATTCTGAGAAGTGACTGCGTTGCGTTAGCTGTCGTATGTGACATAGTACAAGCGAGCATCCTTGACAGTACGCAAGATGGGTCAGAGTGTGAATAAATCTCAACAGTAGTCTTCAGACAGGGATAACTGTAATTGATAATATTTCTCATCATGTAGAGCAGACGACGTGTAGTTTGGGCGAAGCGAAGCGTGGGGAGGAGCCCTACTGTATATGGCGATAGCAATGCACTCTGTCAATTCGTATCCATCGTGCCCGACGAATGAAGGGATTCTCCCAAGATGGTTGATCTTCAGGTAGTCGTCGGAGACACCTTTGCCTGGCTCGGTGGGCACGATCTCTAGGTCGATATTGTACTCCTTGGCTACTGCCCGAATTGCGATCGAACGTGCGTTGCCCTGCAAGAGATTAGCTTTCTACTGCTGTAATCGAGTGTTTGACCAACAGCTCACATCGTAGGTGTACAGCTTTCCGAAGGCCATGTCGTCGCTGCTGGAAGACCGTCGTTGCGGATGTCGTTGTGAGTCTTGATATAAATTGTCTCGGAGTCAGAAATTTGAAAGCTGTGGTTTGGCGCCTACGGGTAGCGCGCTTCGAAGGGTTTAGCGTCCTTCAAGCCTAGATTCAGCACTGGTGAGAGCACGCTTGATCGTTCGACATTCAGCTCACAGCATTTGATTCGCAGCGGAGGATGGCATCGAAGCTGCCCGGAGGCCTACCGTTCAGGCTCTCCCTTCAATGTCCCAAATGCTGCGGCCGTCTTCCTCGACATGTTCTCCGGCCTAAAGCATCATATCGGACCTTCACGACCACCCCATTCAAACGCGGCATACCCGCCCCCGAGGACGACATGAATATCGACCTGTCCGAAACCTCTCTCCCACCTCCCTCCCCCGTTCACGCGCGCATTGTCCCGGCCTCCCCCTCCTACTTCACCGCCCGCCCTAAATTCACCGACGACTTCCTCGCCCTCCAGCAACTACTGCGCAGAAACATCACCTTGCCCACCGTCGAGCCCGGGCAGGCCCCGCGCGTAGCATGGAAGACCGCCTCACAGTATCGGCTTCTTATCGGGGAGCCTGTCCGCCCGTCCAGGTACCACGTGGTGCTGGAGATGTTGAAACGGCTGAACCAGATCCATCCGTCGATGATGGGCAAGGAGCTGAAAGACGCGTTGCAGCGGTACAAGCGGGATGTGGATCCATACGCTAACGTCGCGAAGCTGGGGACGATTGATGAGGATGGGAAAGCGTATGGAATTGGGAGGAGGAAGAGCAGCAGTGCGAAGGTGTATCTTGTGCAGGGCAATGGAGAGGTGCTTGTGAATGGAAAACGGATCAATGCCGTCTTTGGCAGAGTACATGATCGGGAGAGCGCTCTCTGGGCGCTCAAGTCTACGGCGAGGATGGACAAATATAATGTGTGGGCGCTGGTGACTGGGGGAGGGACAACGGGCCAGGCGGAGGCTATCATGTTGGGGGCGGCGAAGGCGTTGATGGTGCATGAGCCGATGCTGAAGCCGGCGTTGAGGAGAGGTAAGTGCCGCCTAAGATTATTAGGGGATGTAGAGCTAACATGTCTACAGCGGGCTGTGTGACTCGTGATCCTAGGAGAGTAGAGAGGAAGAAGCCAGGTCACGTGAAAGCACGGAAGATGCCAGCATGGGTTAAGAGATAGTTCATGCGAATATATATTCAGTTCTGGTATATACAATTGCCGTACATAATGTATCCAACGGTACATAATGAAGTACGATTTGGCAATGCTTTTGCGGTGCCCTGCTAAGCCCCTCGCAACCTGTTGATGCTGTTGACATTGCACGATCAACTCAACCTTCTATTCCTATTGGGGACACGAAAGGTCCACAACCAATGATGTGCAGGCACTGCTCGTAACGCTTCAAGGGCTGATCCCAATGATGCAGTCACATTCTCTCTGGAATCGTCAAATTTCAGCGCGGTGCTCTTGAGCGGTAATTCATTAAGATGATATAACGATCTCACTTGTTCGCTGTGGGTCATCACTGGTTGATTCGTCCATCGTGGTCTCGGTCAGAAGATTCTTTCAAGAAGCGCTACAAGAACGTCCTTCTCGCGCTTGGAGTTTACAGCTGAGCCGAAATCAGCAGCTATGGATCAAGTGACTCTGCGAGCGTACTAAGATAATCCAGCAGAAGTCCAAAGGAGAACAGTAAGGCTTGAATGCAGCGCTGTGCTCACGCTGGAGTCTGCGGCCTGCTGGGCTGGCAGATTCGCTTGGCTCCAAAGCCATTATGTAGAGAACACCGAGAGCATTCCCCGCTACAGGTTTCGGAGCAACTCGGCTACAATGCAGTCACATTGTTCTCTTAGGTGGAGCAGACCCGAGCAAAACGGTAGGAAAGTTGTTGTTTTGGAATGCTTGGGTCTTGATGAGACGACACTGCCCTCGGTAGATAATAAGGAGCGATACCTGGACAGCGCACGATTGGACCTTTTGCAAGGGCCATCGCAGGAAAAATAGACACCTCCGAAGCAGAGATTGTGAGGTTAAAAGGGTATACTTTCAATGCTGCACGAATCACCAACTAAGCAGTCGAGGCGGCTATTGCGGCCTCTATGAGTAGGCATCATACGTGGGCCCCCAGTGCAAGATAGAAGTCTGGAGGTGCCCTAGCAGCAAAGAAGGATAATAGGTACTGCAGCGGTCCAGACACTCTTGCAGCTTAGAGCAAAACCTACAACGTGACGAGAAGCACCGCGCAGACTTGAGGTCACATAACAACTTTCCGGGCAAAAGGAACCACTAAGGTACTTCCTGGGTCAACTTGTTAGCTTTGTCTTTTGTGCCTGATGCTGCTCATACGAGTTTTCGCCGGAAACTCAGCTTTGCCTGGCTACCTTGGCACACACATGCGTTGCAGCCGGGAGATGGTCCTGGCGAGCTGCTGGAGGTACTGGTAACCTCGTCTTTGGCTTATCGTGCCTTTATTCCAGAATCAAGTGCGATGTAGAGATTCATGATGAGTTTTGTAAATCAGCTGACCAACATCAGCAACAACGTTCTTCATGCGGCTGAAGAGCGTTGGATCCAATGCTGGGTGTTTGTGATATTTGGGAGAACGGCCTATTGTCTCCCCCCCAAGCCGTTTTGCTTTTGATGTGATGCCACGAAGCTGGCCGGCGGCTCGGTTAGGAACCTGCATAAAGTAATGTACGCCTATGTCAACGGCAGCTGCTGAAACTGCATGAGGCTTGCATCCGCATGGCTGCATTGCAGCCTTGCAGGAGAATGTGACAGGCGGACGAATATCATTTGCCCTTAATGAAACATTGGACCCTGGCCCTAATAGGTTCGATAGAGCGCTTGTACTTCTAGAAGTAGACTCGTAGTACTTCTAGTTCAATGACTATTCAGGCAAAGATGATCTGGTGGGGCTTGCTCGAAGCTGCCGTTCTATGAATATCGAACAGTTGATTGAGGCAACGATGATCGACGGAACCAGATGGAGAGGTGCATGTGCTGGTAGCCAATAGGAACTGTCAGTGGCCATAGCTGCAAGTAGTACGGAGTATCGGTCGCCGGAGTAGAAAAGATCAAAAACACCTACAAATACCTCCTTTTGACCACGACCTCGTTGCCGGAGCCCCGGCAACAATCATTGATTTGACATAGTTCGACATAGCCTTCCATTTGAAACGAAGCAACTTCCAGCGTTGATTGTCATTTCTGCCCAACCCGAGCCCGCCAATCGCCCATACCCTGATTCATCGTAGTTCCTCCGTGCTCGATACGGCCACGCCAGACCGTTGATCTCCTTGAGCGGCGAAGCGGACAACGAATCAGCTCTGGGCTCCTCGATGGCCCTTCTTGAGGAAGAGATTACACTAGCTAGGGGCAAGCCCCATCTCAGGCGATCCGCGCCGTCCAACTTCTTCCCCTCATCTCCAATGCTCGAAAACCAAGTCGAGAGCGAAGGTTCGCCACAACTGAAACGGCGGGGCCACTGCGACGACCGCCGCCGCGTGGCCATGTTGGTGTGGCTTCTCCACCCCTGGTGACCCGAGAAAGTGGCAGCTGGCTGTAGCCATTGGCCGCTCGCAATCAGGGATCCGGTTCGATGTTCTCGCCTTTAGAGCCCGAAGGAAGATTGGAGGAGCATAGTACTTTGAAACATGGAAGCGTGCAACTATCACACAGTCTCCAGCCATCATTGGGCAGCCAACAACACTCATGGAGCTGTTGGCGACGATAGAAACTGTCCCCAAACTGATATGGTAGTTCTCTCTGTATGACAAAGACCCCTATCAGCGATTATCGGCAGACGGTATAGCAGGGACTGATCCTAATTTAAGCCGCTACATGTCGCCAAGTTTGATGTCGGCCCTGGAGCAGCGGAAGGCAGGAGCAAGTGAAAATTGGCGTTTGGCAAGCTGGGTGAGAATGAGGGGCCTCCTATTTGACGTGCGCTAAGATTGAGTTTCTGCTATGGAAACATTCTCCCCGCAGAGGTGTTTTGACTTCAAACCTTCCATTCATAGCATGATCAGGTCAGCTGACGTTCGGCAAGACGCTCTGGCACTCTCTTCTTACTTGTTCCCCGGAACCTGACGGAGATGCTTGCGTATCAAGACACGGTTTCCGAGCTTGTTCTTTCCTCGACACTTGTGGCGCTTGCTGCTTGCCATGCGCCACCTCGCACTTTCCTCAAACATCTCCGTATGCGTGCAGACTTCCGAAGATGGCACTCTTGGAGAGTGTGGACTGTGTTCCTTACAGTAGCTCAATATCTAGCATCTTGACCTATGCGCTAAAACAGCTAGACAACGCTGCGGATGTTGCGCATGCCTTGACCAGTCTTCAAGCCATCCAATTGGGTGCCTTATTCACGGGCCTTGGTTTTTTGTAAGGTGTTCAGTCTTCTACACTCCAGCCCAAGTGGCGTCTTCTTACGGCTATGCCCATGTGGTGAGGTAAGCACATTTCGTTCTCACCCAGCCCACTTGCTGAGTGTTTCCAAGCCGAGTGATGCGGAGAAAGAGGTACAGAAGGTCTCCCTGGCCCTCCCCAACCCAAATCCTGTTCTTCGGCATCAGGGTCTAGTTCGAAGATCCTTTGCTGCATCACATCCTGGACGGGTTGCATAGTGCATAAGGCGACGTACTGCATCTTGGATGAGATCATACACTCGCCTTGCATTCGGGATCGACCCCAGTTTTACATCACATTGCACAAAATCGTATGCTGGTCGCCTGTCGTCAGATCACAAGCTGGGGGTATCGCCGCTTCATAGTCGCTCTTTCTGTTCCTATTCTAGGCTGTCGCAGCTCTTGGGTCCGCCGGTCGAACTCTGAGCTCACTCCCCAATCCCCATTGACTTACTCCATGTTTGCTGGGCACAGCATACTGCTAAGGTACCTGTACCTACTTGTCAGTTCTTGCAGCTGCGACCATCCTTGCAGAAGGCTGAAGAAGTTCGCCCTCGCCTCCTCACTTTGCGGTACGCTTCAGAAGATTCGCGGTCGTTGAGCAGTGTAGAAGAGACCACACGGTATATATGTTTGGGACTGCGGCCTTCACAAACGGTGAGGGGGCCACCTAAGAACAACAATTTCAAGATAGTTCACAGGTCCTGACCTCATTTCCAGGCCTCGAGACCATCAAACCTTACGCGCGTGTTGACTTCCCCAGATCCGTCGTTTTACCATCCAATTACGATCCCTTAACACTTTCTCCCTCCCACATCGATTCGTCAGCGCTACGAAACTGGCTCTATACGTGACGCCTCCTCCATCGCCTGCGGCGGACCGAGTGCCTCTCTTCGGTGCGCCGTTGGGTCTCTCAAAGCGCGCCTTCCAGGGTGGCATGGAAGGTGACGATCCGTCCAGAAGACAGTATGGGCAGTCAAACTATCCACCAGGTTATGTGCCCGACTACAGGGATCAGAACATTACCGATAATCCAGGTGGCAATGTGTACAATATTCAGAACGTCAGAGGCGGGCAGACGGCCGATGCATCGGGAAGGTTCAGACACACACATATGCTCGGGCAACCAAGATCTACGTCTGCGCCAATGTTGGCAACAGGAGGGAACCCTCAAGATCCAGGAGGTTACGGGTTTCAACAAGCACAACCATACCAGATGCAGGGTAGTTCCCTACAATTCCAGCCTCAATACCCCCAGGAACCCCAGCGACAGCAGCAATTCCAAACTTACACGTCATCGATGGCGCCTAACGTACCCCAACAGGCCCAACCACATTCTCCCTACGACGCTATCGCCCAATACCAACCGCGGCAATCTGCAGCCATTGAAGGGTTGTCAACCCAATTTGGCGTTCCACAATACTTCAACCCTGGCCAAGCGACCAGCGCACCGGGGCCTGCATCCATGCCTCAACACTACGCTTCGGCAAACTTCCCACAGCAAGTGCAATATCCATCAGCGTCGTTGGAACGTTCTGTCGCGCCTCAACCGTATCAACCTGTTATGGCCGAATACGATCGACCTGAGGTGGCCGCTGCTCCACCTGAAGTAGCCGCTGCTCCACCTGAGGAGAGTGCGCAAGACACGGGTCCAGATGCGAGATATGAATTGTATCAGGCCGAAATGAGGGCACTCAATCAAAATATCAGTGAAGGGAGGCTAAGCGAAGCTGGACCTTCCTTGCTTAAACTCTCGGAGTGGCTGCTTGGAAATGTGGTCGGCCTAGGTATGTTCATGTTAAGGAGGAGCTCGCCAAAGTCTGACTTGATTACAGGACTGATCACCGATAGAAGAGACAGCTGGGGGGACGTTTACGAAGAACGGCTGAAATTGTGGAACGAATTCAACCTGCTGTGGGAAGCCCTTCTACAGCGGCAGCTAGAGAACACGGAGAACATGATTAGACTGAATCGATCTCCGCCACCACCTCAAAGCATTCTAGACAAGCCTACACTCACGAAGATGGGGGACGAGCTGGTGCGCTGGTGCGACAGCATCGAGCAACATGGTTTGGTCGACTATGAGATGGGCGTTGCCGAGGAACAAATCATAAGCAGTGAGTCAGACCACGGTCGAGTCTCAGGACATTATAACTTCGAGCAGGCGCTGACCAAACCCTCGACAGTCCTGGAAAAGTGTCTCGGTATTCTTGAGAGCAGTGAGAAAGCGCCTGAGACAGATGTGGGCTCAGCAGCAGGGCCCTCTGCACAGTCCTAGGACATTGAAAACCTCAACGTACATAACAAACCCCCACTCCTCCGGCCAGGTTTCAACAGTCTTGACGACCCAAAAATTTCCTTTGTACAATTAATACACCATCACGCGCTACGTGTACTATGGCCTCGAACAGTTGCAGCGCAACCTACTAGCGGCCGGCGTTTGGATTTATGTTACTCGGTTAGGCAATACCCCCTGGGAGGAACTCGTCGATTACCACGCTTTGTGCGTCATTTTACATTCAAAAATCGGGCATTCGACCATCATCTTTTAGAATAGATATGAAGTGGAGGACTCCGCAAGGAGAACAGTGGCGGCAAAGGTCAAGGAGACGAAGGGCAGAAGCGACTCGACTACGAGTCCGAGGAGGTTGAGCAGGTTTGCGGGCAGTACGACTGTCGTTGGCTCTTGCGAAAGGAAGCGGCTAGCAACAACAACGGTAGAGCATATCAAGAATAGCGGTACAAACAGATATCCAGAGGTTTAACCTCCGCTATTATGCCATACGCTCGCAGCGAGCTCGTATGGTGGGCCTGCCATGCAAAAGAACAACCAATTCTTGGCACCCTTTGACACACCACATTGGGCGAAAATAATCCAAGTGACCAGCGGCAACCCATTGTCAAAGCTCGATAATTTGTCGATTATCAAGACACTGGAGCGAGGATTCCTACAGTCGAATGCCTTCCACACCCTTAGTTCATTCAATTCCGAATCATCTTGGCGATATACGAACAAGAAGCTGAGAACCCAACAGCAAAGAATCCTATAGTAGGTAAATACAGCTCGCGCTCTCTCTAGCTTACCATTCATACTTCTTCGGTCGTCTCATTGACCAGCTAGTCGCGATTGCAAGATGTAATTTCTCTGGTTACCGTCACTATCGCTCGCAGCTACGCTCTATGCTCTCTGCTCCTGATCATATCTTCTGGCTTTCCATTCAAATCCACCTCTTACCTTCCTCATCATAATCGCAATATATCCGCACAACCACACTCCTCTGCCCCTCTCGCGCACTGACCATATCGCAAAGCTCATGCGGCAAACGAATTCAGATTCTATAACGCAGGGGAGGCGGGATACTCGGCATCATTCTCAAAGCTAGCAAAGAATTACGGGAAACTTGCAGTATAGCTACCTCGCTTCTCTCCCTCTCTTTCTCGCTTCTCCCCCTCCACTACCTCCCCCTGCCCAACCCAATCCCTCATCCACAGCCCAGCCACAAACACGCCCCCACAACATATCATCCGCTCAAACAAACCCCCTCTCACCCACCATCTCTCTATATCTAGGTTCGGTCGCTACGCTGGTGGTACTCCCAAGCGGAGTACCCTGGGAAACACAGCCTTCCATCCTTTCTCGATCATCCACCGCCTTTCCGTGCCGGGACCTCCCCCTTTTCTGCCTGATACAACGGGTGCGTACCGTAGCTTGTCCCCCCCCCCCCCCCCCAGCGCTCTTCCGGGCTTAAGTTGAGAGAGCACGGAGTGATAAAAGCGCAGGAGGCATGACGAGGGAGTTCCTCCAGGCACTGAGATCGGTTGTTATTCCTTAGCGCGCCGAGCGACCATTCCTCCCTCGAAAGCGCCCAGTGCCCAACATCGACCACTACTACCATTTAGCATGGAAAAATTACCCCTCACAGCCCAAACCACCCAAACCACCCGAACCCCCACACACACACCCAACCCACTTCCCTATGTCCTTCGTGCTGCAGATCCTTCACCATCACCCCCACGCACCATCACTGCCATTCCCCGCTCCACCCCCGCCATACATGCCTAGAATGATCATAACGCGTGCTATGCTAAGGAACCCCCCTCCCCCCTCTTTCATTAGTGAACCAGCGCGTGCGATCGCTTTGATGGCTATTTGATTTTGGGAAGGAGGTGCGTATGGGGGGGGGGAGCGGGAAGATGGGGAGTAGGATGGGGGGAAGGGGAATTGGGGGTTGTAGGGGCAGAGGGGAGAATGCGGAGGATTGGTGGTAGGTTTTAGGCTGTGGTTGTGGGATCTGATGGGCCGGGGAGGGGGGCTAGGGGCGGGGTCTCTGGTGTGTGAAGAGGGTATCCGGTTTTTTGGTTTCTTGGGGGGGGGGCTAAGGATTTGGGATCCTTGCTAGGGACCTGGGGGGGTTTTTTTGTGGTGTGAAAAGTGTGGATAGCGAACTCGGATTAGAGGGTTTGAAAAGTATGAAGTTGAGAATGTCGTTTGGGGCGAGGATGACGAGGTTGGGGAGGAGGGGGGAGAGATAAGCTTGGGAGCTCGGAGCGCGGATTCTTCTATGGATTAAGGGGTTACTGCTGTATGAACATATAAGAGGTGGCTTACCATGTGGGGCCTCTACTCTGCGTTGGCAGGAGACATTACTTAGTGGTCAAGCAATTTACTCACACAATGTTCCATTGTTCCCTTTTCAAGCCTTCGTGTCCAGTGTTTGGTGAGTGAGAGAAACGCTTTGACGCTCTGCCTTCATTGGCTATGGGCTGTGACAGATTAAATCAGTCCATTGTCATTGCGTCAAAACACCTTCTGAGGAGTATTAAGGCTCGGAACAGCATATCTTTCACAATCTCGAATTGTTGTGCCCCGTAGAGAGACATTGGGAACATGCTTTCGCATCTCCATTGCGAAAGTATGGACATCCGTCTATGTAACGCGCTCATGAAAAAGGAAAAGCCGTTCCTGGGGTATCTGTCGCTCAGATTTGCTCTGTGAGTAGAAGTCAGCATCGACTTCAAGCAGATGGCGGCTGTTTTTAGGATCGCGACAGTGCGCATTGAGAGCTCTAAGCTGGTGGGTTCTAGGGCAGGTGACATACCCAGCGTCATGCTCATCGAAACGTCCGTATTCTCCACCATCTTCGTAAACTCCTCAAAGCTGATCTTGCCGTCGCGATCCAAGTCCGCTTCCATTATCGTTTTATCGACGATCTGGACACACAATACATATCAGCGATCTCTTCCTTTTTGAGCCCGCGACCTCTTCCTTTCTGAATCCACGCCCTCCCCTGACCCCTAACCACCCTCCACCATCCCAACCACGATCAGCTCCATTGCTATCCGGGCAGGCACATACCTGCTGCAACTGCTGATCCTTCAGATTACTCCCCACCATCATCTTGAGCACAAGGAATAACTCCCCATTACTGATATACCCGTCGCGATCGATATCATAGACTTTGAACGCGAAGCGCAGCTTCTCTTCCTTGTTGCCTTTGGAGCTGAAAGCGCTGAGGCCGGAGACGAATTCCTGGAAGTCGACGTCGCCGCCGCCGTCTTCGTCGAAAATGGCGATCATTCTATGAGAAAAGGGAGGGTTAGAAGCGTGGGATGGATATGAGGGGGCGTGGCGAAGTGGAGAGTGAAATGAGGTCGAATATGGAAAGAACAAGGAAAAGGGTACAGGGAGTGGTACCGTGTTGCGAGGGGGTTGGAGGAGACTTGAGGGAGGGAGAGGAATTCGTCGCGTTCGATTGTGCCTGAATTGTCCTGTCCATTCAATCAGCATCATGTCCTCCCAATGCTTTGGTGGCCAAGCGCACTTTGTCCAGCTTCTTGAACCTCTTTCTTAACCGGTCAACCTCATCTCTGTCGACTGCGCACAGCGTGTGATCAGTGCGGCAACGGTAGTGGTCGAGCGAGCTGCCTTACAATTCGATGCGGATATTATGTTGTCGAGTACCTGGCTACCTGTGCCCCTTTTCCGGGCATCGTAGAGCGCCGCATTGTTCGCATCGATGTCTTTGGTGGAAGCCACGATTGCGGTTTGGCCGTGATCGATTAAGAGGATGTGAAGTTCTCCAGTGGAATGTGGCGAGCTTTGCGTATTGCGATTTGACTCCTTGGCGGTGTTCTTCGCAAGCTCGTGTCGGGGGAATCGTGAAGTGAAGGGTGGTGGATTGATACTGCAGTGGCCTTCATTCCGCAAAAGACGCCAAAGCAGCCGAGGGGTGGCTCCGGGTGCAGAAGTGAGTGGCTAAGCGAACACGGCATATTCGACCCCACCTACACCCCTCCCCGCACTGCTGCCTGCCCCTCGGCCCCTATCATGAATTATGACCCGGCCTCACGCCTTCCGCCGGTTACTTTTAGGGCTTCGTGGCGTAACCTCCACCCTTGGTGATCCCCCCCGAACCACCCGATCCCAGCAAATCGAGCAAAACATCCTAATTTTCGGGCAACATCACTCCATCACCGCCCGCCCGGAAATCATCAATATCTCCACCACACCATCGAGATCACGACTGAAAATTAAACTTCAGTTGTCGCATGCTTCAAGTAATAAAGTAATGACATTTTTGAATTGTTCCGACCGTAAAAAGTCGCTCGAATGACCCGATCCACTGTCGCCGGCTCAGCGCGCTTCAGGCAACGAAAATTATCCACCAGAACAACCCTACAAATCCTCCGCGAGGACCAGGTCGATCAAGTCGACGATGAAGCTCAACGAAATGTCCCCAAGGTCGAGACTGGTGTCGAGAAAGGCGAGGAGATCGTGAGTTGCCCTCTGCTTAGTCATCGTGTTTGCGACCGTGGACCTCGCGTGCACCTTCCGTCTGGGGCGGTCGACTGATATTCTGTCAACAGGAACACCATCTCCAAGCTGCCTTGTCCGCCTCGCAAGCTGCTGCTGTCGGCGGCAAAGTCGCCCAGATCTTCATTCCCACCCCCGATGCTAACCAGAGCTCGATCAAGTATGACCAGCTCTATAAACTCACCTTCTCTCAGCCGGCGACATACATCCGCTTCTCGTCCACCGTAGAGGATTGCTGCGGTTGTCCTTATGACATGAATGACGAGGATGATCCTTTTCTCAAGTCTGTAAATGAGAAGAGGAATGCGTCGACGCAATGCTCGGAGGATCAGCTCGAGGAGGTGATGAACCTCTTCGAGGAGACCGCCCAGGCAAAGCAGCCCTACGCTGCTGTGGATAACCCACCTGTATTACCATACGAGGAAATGGAGAGCGCCATCGATGAAAACCTCGATGATTCCGTAAGGGCTTTTACTAAGGAGATATACGAACACTGGAAGACCAGGAGGCTAGAAGACGGGAACCAGTCTCTGTTACCTAGTCTCAAATTCGAGACCGGAGCTGACACCGATGATGCGGATCCTTACGTATGCTTCCGAAGGCGCGAAGTCCGACAGATCCGAAAGACTCGCGGTAGGGATGCTCATAGCGCTGAGAAGCTTAAGAAGCTACGAAAAGAGCTTGAGGAGTCACGGAAGCTCATGGCGTCCATAAGACAGAGAGAGATCTTGAAGCGAGAACAGCTGGCAGTAGAGAGGCAACTCTTCGAGCAAAGAACGAATCTTCGACAAGTGAAATTGAACCTACCAGAAAAGTACCGGGATGGCGACGAAGATCTCCTCATCAATCAGAAGGTAAGCCCCGCTGCTTGTATCCCTAGACTCTTGATGAAGCTGACGTTCCGAAGCCCCCGAAGAGGAAACCGTTGGATATTTCCACATCGCGGGCTGCTGCAAATCAATTCCGGCAGCCGCAGAGACCGGATGGACGGCCTACCGAAGCAGACTTACTTTCCCTCCAGGAGTATCTGGCAGAGAAGGAGAACCAGGTGCAGCAGATCATCGATGCTAAACTGGCTCAGCACCAGAAATGGAACGAGGGCTGGGTCGACAGGACCATGGCGCCATTGACACCTCCGTTGGAAGGGAATGCGGGATCGTCTTTTCGTACCGCAACCACGGAATACTTACCTACACCACCTGCTTCAGCCTCTTCGGAGCATGTGGGACATGCTGCCATGGACGTAGATACGCCGAAACGGCATAAGGTCGTTCCCGTACCTGTGCGCTATGCTTCCCCCTCGTACGACGGGCCGTGGCAAAGTCAGACCTCGTTTCGGCGAAGGATAGGTAGAGGAGGGCGCTTGATGATCGATCGTAGAGGCATGCGCCTACAGTCGAAGGACGAGCTCGATCAGCTGGATGAGATCGTGGTAGATCGATTCAAGTTTGATCGTGATGACGACGATGAGGATGAGGTGCCGACTTACACCGTCGACCCGAATGATATATCGAATATGCGGTATCGAGCAAAGCTGACGCAGCAGCTTCAAGTAATGCGGCGCCAGGACCACGAACGACAGCTTGCTATCGCACAACAAGCATCGAGTAGTGCCAATTCCCAGCGTCAATCTGTTCCTGATTGAAGATCTTCATCCAGGGCTTTCACTAGCTCTATACATTTCCCAAGGACCGGAACGTCCAGCTGGAGCACACCGGACACCAAACTTAGTGTGGATCCATTTTGTACGTGGTCCATTTTGTACGTGGTTTGCATACGGCGACACAGATAGAGTACTGGGCGGATATGGCGGCTTTAGCAGCATCTAGGCAGAGAAGTTGCCTTGCATCAGAATGATACCCCGGCGAGCTGTAACATAGGTGTAAGAGGGGCGCAAAGCATTTGGGGTGTCAGGTGTTGGAGGGAAATGGAGAACGCGGTCTCCCGTGATAGTGAAGAAATGCAAGCCTGTTCAGACCTTTCTCTTCTTGCTGTTATCAGTCTTCCCGTCGGCATCACGCTGCGATAGTTGGTCGCCATTGGTAGCTGCTTTGTCTGATTGCTCGTTTGCGATGTAATTCTGCAGGCTGTTCAAGGCTGTGGCAATGATCTCTTTCTCGCCGAGCCGAACCTCTATAGCCATCCTATGTCGCTTTGGCAAGGCGTTATCCCGGAGAAGCGCAACGTCCTCCGCTATTGTCGTCTTGTAGTCGTTACGCCTCTCCGTCAGAACCTGCGTCAGTAGCTGTGCAGTCTCGAGGGTGAATTCTGATTCCCCAGGAGCCTCATCGGCCTCAATCTCGTATTCGAGCGATGTCCCATCCATGGACAATACGTCGAGGAACGATATTAATGCCGGGTCCAGGGCAGACATCTTGCTGGCTGCATCGCGAGTGATATCGAAGGCATCATCATCAACTTCCCACCGTTTTGCAAGCTTAGACTAGGTTTAGGTAAGAAAATATGTCCAAGCCACTCTAAGATTCCCAAAACTTACTCGTTTCGTCTTGGCTGTTTCGTCCATGTGGAGATACTCGCACGCTTTGCGCACGATAAGTTCTGAGTCCACCTCCACAACACCCCATCGACTGTAGCGATGGGTAACATAGCCATATCTCCTAAGCAAATCGGATTTCGGTAGTTGCCCGTAGTCGTTGAAGATTTCATCGCCTTTCTCAATCGACTTGATCGCTATCATATGCATAGACGTTGCTTGCTGTACGAGATGTGCCTGTATTCGTTAGTGTATGGAATCAATCGTGATGCACTATGAAGAGGCCAATCACGCATTGGCCTGTTGTTCTTGGATCGATCCACCCGTAGAAGCGCACAACAGAAACGTACAACCGTTGATGTTGAGACCGAGAGTCGCCTGTTTCATCTGCGGATATGCGAAGGAACGCAGAGAGTGGACTTACATTGTTACTGTCACCATCCGCATTCAGCATATCTGCCAGAGGTATCATGCCTTTGGGGAGACGGTAATCTTGTGAATCCTTGTCTTCAGAATCTGTATCTGGCTGTTCGGCCTCGAGGTCGAACCCATATGCCATGATGAGTGTCGCCATGCTGTGTGCAAGCTTGAGCAGGACGCTTTCAGCATCCGGACCCCGGAACGCTGTTGCGTAGACCCCGAAGATATCTGGATGAACTGCCACGATTGGCAAAAGCCGAGTTTTAAAAGTCTCATCTGCTTCTTCTGTACCGATTTTCTTGACTACAGCACTACCCTGTAGTTCCTCCAGCCGCTGTGGCGTCCAGAAGGCGAGGGTGTCGAAACGTGCTGGCAGTATGTCTAAGTATGGGCGCCAAGCTGATTGCTCTCCTTGACCATACTCATATATCAGGACAAGAACCAAGGATAGCCATTCATCAAGGTTTTCAAGTTCTCGCGGTAATAGCTCCGAGAGCCTGGATGTCTCCACGCTGAGTACGTCCGCGAGTTGGAGGGCGAAGAGCTCTTCTCCTTTCTCGATAGCGTCGAGAGCAACTGTACAAGCATTAGCCGGAATTCCCCAGTAGGTTTGGAATTCGAGACAATACCAACGCCTCTGCCAGCGTCTTGACTCCTCAAATCTGTCAAAGAGATTTTGGGGTTTACACTTGTCCCACGTTTGTGTAGCCATGATATAAATCTTGCCGACACATGGCCGAAGTCGTCGTCTGCAGAGTCTTCCATTGTGAGGGCTATCTTTTCGCAAAGTTTGGGGAGAGATTGTTGGCGGATAGACGTTGAGAAACAATGAGAGACCGGTGTGTGCGGGCAGTCGATGGATTAATGGTGCACGGGCCACCCACCTCGACTCAAGCCAATCAGCTGCGGGGCAGCTTGAGCACCCCTCCGATATCAAAACTACACCCCTTCCACAATGTGAATGTTCCAATATCCACCCTTCTATTGAAGGTCACTTCAAACTCTCAATCATCATGATAGCTCTCGGCCTTGAAGGCTCCGCCAATAAACTAGGCGTCGGCCTGATCCTCCACCCTCCCAAAGGCGGCCCCGCCCAAATCCTTGCCAACATCCGTCACACCTTCGTCTCGCCCCCTGGCGAAGGCTTTCTCCCAAAAGACACCGCAAAGCACCATCGCTCATGGGTCGTGCGCCTCGTAAAGCAAGCAATGCGCGAAGCCGGCGTCACAATCGGAGACATCAGTTGCATCTGCTACACCAAAGGCCCCGGCATGGGCGCTCCCTTGCAGAGCGTCGCCGTCGCGGCGCGCATGCTGGCGCTGCTGTGGGACAAGGAGCTGGTGGGTGTCAATCATTGCGTGGGCCATATAGAGATGGGCCGCGAGATTACGGGCGCGCAGAACCCGGTGGTGCTCTATGTTTCCGGTGGCAATACGCAGGTTATTGCCTATGCGTCACAGCGGTATCGAATATTTGGGGAGGCGCTGGATATTGCGGTGGGAAATTGTCTGGATCGGTTTGCCCGGACGTTGAATATCTCGAATGATCCGGCGCCGGGGTACAATATCGAGCAGATGGCGAAGAAGGGACGGCATTTACTAGATCTTCCATACGCTGTCAAGGGGATGGATTGTAGCTTTTCTGGAATACTGGCTAGTGTGGATCTGCTAGCGAAGAAATTGGAGAAGGATCCAGGAGGCTGGTTAGACGAATTGACTGGTGATGTGATATCGAGAGAGGATCTATGCTTTAGCTTACAGGAAACGGTGTTCGCGATGCTCGTAGAGATCACAGAAAGGGCCATGGCTCACGTTGGATCGAGCCAGGTTTTGATTGTGGGAGGCGTGGGGTGCAACGAGAGACTTCAGGGGATGATGGGAATGATGGCTCGCGATAGAAGAGGCAGTGTATATGCGACTGATGAGAGATTCTGTATAGACAACGGCATAATGATCGCACATGCGGGATTGTTGGCCTACAGGACTGGTGCTGTCACGAGTATGGAAGATAGCACATGTACGCAGAGATATCGAACAGATGAAGTACTGGTCAAATGGAGAGAAGAAGATTGACACAAGGATCCATGGCAAAGTTTTGATACTTTCTCTTTCTCCTGCTTTTTTGTCGCTTTCAGGGTGTCTCTGTGCTATGCAGACGCCAATGCTGAGCTCGCAGTGCTGTAAGGCTGCATTCAGGTTGAGCTCTACTCCAGACGCCATGCTATTTCTGAAAATTCAAGTACATTGACTGCTCGCACTCTGGGGACGTGAACAACCGGCAAAGAGTCATCTCATTCGTTGTCCTCCACAGTCGGCTTGTACATCATAGTCGTAACGTACTGTGCAGAAGTTCCGTAAGCCTCCATCATGAAAGAGGAAAGGGGTCAGATAGATTACCTTGCGCTTGTACCTTGTGGTAACACTGGTAGCAAGGACGTTATTCTTGATGCTACTCGTCGCAAGATGGTTGAGTACGGTATGATTAGGCATATTGAGTACGCTGTTGTCATCCTTCATCGGTGTTGTGCCATTCAAGATGGATTTTCCAAGAAAGAGCGGCAAGCCGGGCGGGGGAGCGAACTCCGTCACACTTCTGGCCGCACGCTGATACTTATGAGACTGTTCTGGGCGGTCAAGGTCAAGAAGGTATCGAGGCATGTCATGACCCCAGAATACTGGCTCAGGGGCTTTCTCGCCCTCGAGAGGCGGAGGCTTCCCAATGGAATTGGGCGCGTAGTCTTTGGCCTCGGTGCCTGGCGCTAGAACTAGGGGCGGATGGACGCCATCGGGCACAACGTCCTCACCCGGCTCTTTCGGCAAATCGTCAGCGCTGACTTCAATGTAGTTCACAAGAATATTGGTGTAATCGACGGCAGTCGGTAGCTCGTTCGACAACTGCATTTCGCCATCGACAATGAACTTGACATGATGAGTACCAGGTGGAAGTTGGAGGACCGTGGAGAGGATATTGTTTTCCGGGCTGTTGGGAGTCACAAGTTAGCATTCTCAAGTTGACCAGGGTGGACTAGAGATATGCCTGATGCGGCAAAAGCATGCATGAGACATTGGGGTTGAAAGGGGTCTGTGCGATGGATGCGTAGTACGGAACATTGCATATCTGCAGGTGCGGACACAGAACTTGAAACATGCGATCAGCTGGACAAAGGAATGCGGTTGCTTACTCTCTGTTCATGCGGAATTTGCGAGCCCAAGCAGTGAACGTTCCCGTGACATAGACCTTATCACCACCCTGCATCCATCGCACCGTCGTCGGGACATATCTTCTCGAGCTTCCCGTGGGATATGGTTGCAGCTCGTTGTATTCCTCGTCATCATCAAGCGTAGTACTGCTGATGACTGAAGCCTGCCGTGGGAATACACCCTCGATATCATCGTCATGCAGTGCTGAGGATTCGCCAGCGGAAGTGATGATTGGGGAACCAGGCGTGTGCAGTTCCTCTTCGATCGGGAGAGGTAGTCGAGGTGGAAAATTCAGGTTCGAAGGAGGTATCCAATTAGGATCTCGAGGGGGACCAGACGGCTCGAATTGGGTATCAGGTCCTTTTTGACGCTTCTGATCGGGTCGAGGGACTCGGACAGGTGTTGACTGCTTATTCTCCTCGGTCTTTGCTTTGTGAGCTTTATCCTTCCATTCCTGGCGCGATAATTCGTTGCCCATGTTGCCGTGGAGGGGATTACTCTGTTGCGCGTGGCTTTGTTGCGAAGGGGAGGAGCTCACGGATTGAGATGGCCGTGGGTTGTTTGATGGTGGTTGAGAGGTGGAACCACTTCTGGCGGAATGTGTTCTCGGATCTTTTCGTGAATATGAATGTGAAGCTGACGAGCTAGATGAATGACTAGCTACTGGGGACTGTGGTCCACCAGGCGGTTTCGACGCATTATTCCCCATATCTCTAAAACTCTATAACACAGATATCCAATTGGTCAGATGAATTCAAAAATTATGTCAAAGATACAAAATTTGGGGCCTGTACTGGCGCGCGAAGCTATACAGCAAGTCGACATCTGGTTCAGAGGCTTTAGGTCGAGTTCTTCGAGGTTCAAGTTGCGGCTCCCCGCCATGATCGGCCCCGCCACCAGCCGCTACACTTTCGGCTAGAGACCTCCATTAGGTCTAGCTGGTGGCTTTCCGGGCCGATGACGGAGACACCTCCTTTGCCCTGACGAGCACTTTTCCAGGCCGGTTTCGCATCCAGTTCGAGTCAAAAAACTCAACAACTCTCTGTCTATGGACCTAAGTCAACTTGTGGAACCACGCAATGCAATCGCATGTAAGTGTTGGCTTGATTCCCATTTCAATCCCTGTCAGCAACTACCTTCACCTGTTCATGGTGGCTTTGGGCGAAAATGTACAATCCAGAAAAACTGGTCTGAGTTGTCTGGATGGCATGCAGCATAAAATATATGTATCATGACCTGCGGAATCGAAAGCTGCAGGGCTTGGGGGTATGCTGCGTTGGAGGTAGGTCAAACGTCCTCGGCGCCTTCGCTCTTCAAATCCTCGTTCGTCTGTTTATGCAGTATATCCCGCCATTGACCCATAAAGTCCCTTAGCCCCGCCTGCCCATCACCAGATGCATCCACAATATCTTTCGGAAGCTTGTGCGCGCTGTATTGAGGCGTGTTGAAGCTGTATGCTTCCGGATCGTCTCTATTCACGAGTCTGAATTCGGGAACATATTCTAACTCTTCTTCTTCATCATGATCGTCCTCTTCCAGTAATGTGTCATCATCTGAATCCCCGTCTTCGTTAGAGAATCTATCGACGTTTTCTGGCGCTCGCATCTGCAAGATCTCAAGCCACGAAAACAGCAATGGATCTGTTCTGATAGCCCAAGGATTGATATCGATCAGCCAGACGCGATCATGTGGTGCGGGGGTGTAGACATCGAACACAAAGCTCTCCTCTGGAAACGTATATTGCAGGTTCTTATCGAAGAATTCCTGGATGCGCAAGCGTAAATTGGATATTAGACCAGGCAAAAAAGCATAGTGATTGAGATCTCTCTGGCATATGCAGAGCAGTCTACGGTTACGAACAAAACAGCGGAACTCGAGCGAAGTCACCAAAGCTGGGATTGTCTTACGTAGCACCAGGTGGTATGGGATGGAGTCGCCACGACTAGACATAGGTTCTTTAAGAGGATCGCGCTCATCGCTCTCACTTTCCTCCTGTTCACAACCATCGAAAGCTTGTTCCAGATCATGTGTAATAAAGTCTGAGCTCTTTAGGAGGAGATAGATATCGTTGGCCGTACGGCATTCCATGCTATTTGTAGCGGCGATCCATGTCGCATCCTTGGGCGCCGACCAGTTCATTTTCGGATGCACGGGGCCTTTCAGCTCGGCTATCGTCTCTTTGATCTTCCTGTGTATTTCCAGCCATGCTAAAGACGGATCCGGCTCCTCGTCGTCAGAGTCGGAGTCTGCGGGTGAAGTGGAGGCAGAAAAGATGCCGCTGTCGGCATCTGTGGACGAGATCTGAGGCTCATTATCGTCCGAAGGAAGAACGATGCCGTCTGAGCGGAGGTAGTCTATGAAGGATTGAGAGAGAGGGATAAGCCGAGCTTTAGGTGTTATGGTACGATAGCGTGAATGCCAGTAGTGGTACGAGCAATGGAGTATGTGCTTGCGTGTAACAGGTGGAAAGGGTAGTCGCGTCAAGGGCTCGATTGCCATTACATCATCTTGGGAGCCGTTCGACTCTACCGAAGCCATGTCGAGACCAAATTTCGTCCTTGTGCTTGCAAGGCGAAACGATGGTAGGTATCCAGGCTTGATGTATTGACGAAAGGTCGGTGATGCAGGTGTACGGGCCGATCTCCCGCTGCCGCAACGCAAGGGTCTTCAACTGCCGAGGAGCCGAGGATCGTCTGTCTCTCCTCTTCCTCGTTGTCGCGCACTTTAGTCTCAAATACCACTTCTTGCAATCATCAGCATGTCATCCAACGTCGGTCTCAGCACCCCACGTGGTAGTGGTACCTCTGGTTATGTCCAGCGCAACCTTTCACACCTTAAGCCGCGTGATAATTTCGCCCCATACCCTAAAGACGATGACATCCTGAAGCACCGGCAACGGAAACCGGACAAAGATATCCTCAATCATGACCGCTTGCGAGAAATCGAAGTCAAAGTATACGATCTGCGGGACAAGCTTGAAGACGAAGGGTGGGTCACCTACTTTTGAGCAGCCGCGCAGAGCTTGCTATATATCAGTTCAGCGCTAACTGCTACTCAGCGTCGATGAAGAGGAGATCGAGACGCAAACCGATGCGCTGCGGAAGAAGTTATTAACCGGAAGCGGCAACGGAGAGAAGGCCACAGGAAGAGCGCAACTGAAGCCTCACCAAGTCCATGAGCTTGCAGCGGCGAAGATGGAGGAGAGTGAGAAGCTGAGGAGAGCCTTGGGCATACGAGAGGATTACGAAGAGGGTAGTCATTGGAAGAAGCAAGAGGAAAGAATGCGGGAGGGCGTTGGAGCGGGTTTCAAAAGCCAGTCAAGATGACGGCGGCCTTCTATGTACACCCATTACTGCTGCGACACTCCAGCAGCTATAACCCCCGACTTAGCTTACCTTTACTATCACGGCCTTGTGTACCCCAATTCCTCGACACCCCTTATGCTCCGGTATGGTCTCATTCCCAAGGCTTGCCAAGCAAGCGGCCGCTTCAAAGAATGTATTGGTGGATAGGCGATGGAATGATCGCTCAGTGAGGACCCACTATCCGCAGGGCAGGACGGTCGAGGAAATTATCATTACAAAAGGGTGTTTCAATTTGAATTTGTCGACTAAACAGCATCTCCTCCGCCTTGGCTTGGCTTTTGCGGCTCTTTGAAGTGCTTTATGGACACTTCAAAAGTGAGCTGTCCAGTGGGCAATGACCAAGGGCCTCCCCAAGACTCCATTAGGAGAGCCATGCGACAGCGGACTACAAACAGAGCAAGATGGATGATCCTAGAGATAGCGTTAACTTGCGCGTTCTACAACACAGATTGACGTTGCCACCGCATGGTCTGTAACCACGCTATGGTCCCACTCACCCAAATATCAAAGCCATTCCCATTGCGATACCCGCCAATATTTGGATGGGCAGCTGGCTCCAACCATAATCGTACCTGTCAACCACGCCACCCAGGCCGCTGGCAGCGTAGGAGATAGCAAACAAAGCGATCAGAAAGTCGAATAGCAGATTCAGAGCTAGAGGAGACATGGAGCGGCTTCTCCGGATCCGAGCCAAATTTACGGTACCTATGAGTACAGAACCCAAAGCCTAGTCTATGTGAGTAATGATAAGATGGGACTAAGGAAATTGTAGCTACGTACTGGAGGCACAACAGCGCTGAATGCTTCACTAGTCTGCCATGGCACTTGATATCCGTAGGGGAGAGTCGACATTAAGATTGCGATCACGATCAGGAATAGGAGGGTGCAGACCGCGGACGACACAGCTGATGAGGTCAAGATATGCATAGCTTTGGCTGATACTACGCCGGCCCTAGGAGGATCTTGGTTTGGGAGTAACGGAACAGACTCATCTCCGGCCACTTCATCGTTTCTCTGATTTGTGGATGGGAGATTGGGTGATGCTGGGCGCGACGGAGGTGGGGAGGCTGCTTGTGTAGAGGGTGGCGCCATTGTTCTGATCAAAGCTTCAATCGGGTGGGTAAAACGTCGGTGACAGATATCGGAAAAGAATACACGCAGTTGTAGAGCAAATTCTAGGATGGATTCGGTTGTTGCCTGGAAGCATTCACTAACAAAACCTGCGCTTGAAACATGCACCGCCACATTAGATAACATAACAAGCCTATCACACGGTGCAAACGACTGTCCTAGATACGCTGTGAAACAGCTGATCTTAGCCCGATATGCGCCCAGTGCTATCTGCCCTTTCCATAGTTCATTACAATGCTTGAAGGTACATGTACTTTATGAAGAGTGAGCCCAGCTTTAGCGCCAAGCCTCAAAGTAACCCTAAAGCCAATATCTCTGCTCTTAAAGTCTCGAAAATTCTTGATCATAAGGTCCGATTGGCGTGAACGGTCACGAAAGCAGCAGAATGGCTCCATTCGTGCCACGCCAGCGCAAACACAAAGTCAGGCAAAGGCTCAAGAGTAAGACACGTGAAGGAGCCGGCGATGATCCCAATGTCTTGGAACTTCCATCTTCAACTACTCAGAAAGAAGAGAAGAGAAAGGCAATCAAGAGTGCTTTGCGAGCTCAACAGCCAAAGATGTCAAGCAGAAAGCAGAAACGGCTAGATAATTATATAGTAGGTATCTACGCGATTTTCAGGGATACTTCGCTAAATCTGTCAGGACAAAAAATTGAGAAAAGAAGAGACCATCGAGCTGATCAGGAAATTAGAGAGCACTAAAGTCGACACTCGTCTGTTGCGCAGTTCTCGAGACCTTGGATTGAGAAAGAGATTCAACCGGCAACTATTTGGAAGTGCTTTAACTGAGCATGAGGGGGGCATTAATGTACATGAATTTAATGACAACGGGTCTGAATCCGAAGTGTCAGATTATCCGATCGAGTCCACTACGGAGAATGGCGAGCAGCAAGTACAACTGCAGCGACCTCCTAATGTGGTCTTTGGGAGTGGTCTCAAACGAGGACTTGATAGTAATGCCGGTGGACAGCCGCTTATCAAGAGACAAAAATGCAAAAGCACCAGAAAGCTTCAATCCCTTTTCACGGACGATGACGAGGTTCCTTGGGAAGGCTTCAGCTCGGCCGACAACATGATCGAATCCGATTCAGCTTCTAATTCAAGCATGAGTTCTGTTGGGACCCAAACAGATTCCGAGACAGAAATGTCAGAGGGTGTGGAGGGACACGACGATGAAGATGAAGACACAAATGATATAGGGGATGAGTCTGATTCTCTAGTCAGGTCGTCGGAACGTTCTTCTGCCTTCAAAGCCTGGGCAACCCAGCAAGTAAACGAGGCTCTTGGGTTCCAGCCGTCTACCAACAGCGCTCAGACTCTACAAGAGCAGCTTCAGAAGGTACCTGTGAACATCACGCCACGCGAAGCAGAAAGCGACCCTCTACCACCGGAATTGAGGACGACAAGCGCATTTCTGGAGCGAAAAGCTTACAGCGTTCGGGTTGAGCGGGCGCCAGAGATTCAGGAAGCTCGCATGCAACTTCCTGTTGTTGCTGAAGAGCAGAAGATAATGGAAGCCATCTACAATAATCCCACTGTAGTCATCTGGGGTGCAACAGGGAGCGGCAAGACTACGCAAGTGCCTCAATTTCTCTATGAAGCAGGCTTTGGCACTCGGAGTAGTTCGACGCCTGGCATGATTGGAGTCACACAGCCGCGAAGAGTCGCAGCTGTGAGTATGGCAAAACGAGTCAGTGATGAGCTCGGTGGTGTCCAGGGCAAGGTTTCTTATCAGATACGATTCGAAAGTTCTGTAAGCGACAAGACAGCCATCAAGTTCATGACTGACGGGATACTGATACGAGAAATTGCGAATGACTTTGCTCTACTCCGATATTCTGTGATTATCGTTGATGAAGCACATGAGCGAAGTGCCAACACCGATATCTTGATCGGCATGGTCAGCAGAATAGTGGACTTACGAGCTTCGATGAGCAAGGAGGATCCTGAAGTTACACCGCTGAAACTAGTGATCATGTCTGCAACGCTGCGAGTCTCGGACTTCACCGAGAATCCAAATCTCTTCAAGAGTGGGACTCCACCAGTTGTACAGGCAGAAGGACGCCAGTTCCCAGTCACTTTGCACTTCGCTCGCAGGACTCAACGAGACTACGTCGACGAAGTATATCATAAGATCAGCAGAGGGCACAAGAAGCTTCCGCCTGGCGGTATGCTTGTGTTCTTGACAGGGCAAAACGAAATAACTGCATTGTCGAAACGCTTGAAGGAAGACTTTGTAAGTACCTCGAGCAATCATGGTGCCTACCAAAGAGTCACAATCGCCGCGAGCGAGGCACCCCTTGAGGCCGATGATGTGGACTTTGGCAATGATCCGTTGATTCCACAGGAGCAGCCAAGCGAAAGCGAGGATGTGGATGGGCACGATACCGATGAGGAGTTCGAAATCGAAGACTCTCCAACCCAGGCTGCTTCGTCCCGGATACATGTTCTGCCTCTTTACTCTCAGTTACAGACCAAAGATCAACTTCGTGTCTTTGAGCCTCCACCCGACAATGCTCGGCTGATCGTGCTTGCCACAAACGTTGCCGAGACGAGTCTGACAATTCCTGGTATTCGCTATGTATTCGACTGTGGACGCGCGAAGGAGAAGAAATACGACCAAGTGACAGGTGTGCAGAGCTTCGAGATCGGCTGGATCAGTAGAGCAAGCGCAAGCCAGCGTGCTGGACGAGCGGGCAGGACAGGTCCGGGACACTGTTACCGCCTGTACTCTTCAGCTGTCTATGAGCGAGATTTTGAAGAACATGCTGAGCCTGAGATTTTGCGTATGCCAGTCGAAGGGGTAGTCCTTCAATTGAAGAGCATGGATCTCCAGCATGTGGTCAACTTTCCGTTCCCAACGCCGCCTGATCGTCATAATTTGGCAAAGGCCGAGAAGCTCTTGACATATCTTGGTGGTTTGTCAAGCAGCGGAAAGATTACATCTGTAGGACTTGAGCTATCAATTTATCCGCTATCACCACGTTTTTCCAAGATGCTAGCCATTGGTCATCAACAGGCGTGTATGCCTTACACGATTGCTATGGTCTCGGCGTTGTCAGTCCCTGACATCTTCATACCGGAGAACCAGCTCGATCTGTCCGCCCTGTCTCGGAACTCAGACGCCATCTATAGCACCGCTGATCAGCTCGCCGACACAGCTCGAGAACAGCGGAAGAAGGATTACAATAGAGCTCATCGAATCTTCGGCATGAAATCCCCAACAAGCGACGCCATCAAAGCGTTGTCTGCACTCTGCGCCTACGCGCATGTCCCCGAAACAAAGGCATTTGCGAAAGAAATGTTCCTTAACCCGAAAGCTCTGAAAGAGGCCTCCCATCTGCGCCGACAATTGAGCACAATCGTCCACAACAACCACCCTGCCAAGCTGTCATCGATGTACGAAAGCCGCCTTACTGAGCCATCATCGAAACAAATCAGAGCACTACAGCAGATTCTTGCAGCAGCATTTGTGGATCAAATAGCTATTCGTGCCGACGCCGCTCCTGCTCCACCTGAGTTGCCTCGAAAACCTACGCGGGCAATCGATGTACCCTATCTACCTCTTTTCCGATCCCATCAAGGTCGAGGGGCTGATCTCGCCGACGTTGCTGTCTTCATACACCCTTCTTCGGTGCTTGCGCGGTCCACACCTAAAGAGCTGCCAGAGTACGTCATTTACTCGCAATTGCAACGTGGTACTCCAGCCACCATCGATGGAGCAAAGAAGCCGAAGACCAGAATGCATGCTATATGCACTGTGACGGGAAAGCAAATAGCAGCGTTGGCGAGGGAGACACCACTGCTGGAATATGGGAAGCCGCTTGGGAAGATCGTGGAGGTGGAAGGAGGCAAGAGGGAGTGCTGGGTCGTTCCTGAACTCGTAGGAGACAAAGGAGGGAGGAGATGGCCATTGCCTGCACAAAAGGTTGTACAGCGAAGAGAGGGTACAGAAGGGTGGTTGGTCGAGAAGATACTTAGCTAATTGAATTCAGTGTCGACGATGAAGTTTTATGGCCTTCTACAATATGGGGTGGTTGTGCGCCAGTCCGTGAAAAGCTGTATCAAGACCACCGCATCCTCTATCTACGGCAACACGGCTTTCCCAGCGTTGCTTTGCTGTAGCCTTGACCCCAAAGCCTAGTACCTCCTGTTGCCAGTATATTGCCAAGATTATGCCAAGAAATCGCTGCGCTTAGTCATCCAGACGACGGACCAGCAAGGGCAGTGCGTGCTTTAACGTCATGTCGGTTACGAAGCTTACATCGACTGGTGCAATCCTAGAGAAAGAGCCAAGTCTTAGTAGTATCCACACGCAAGATAAGGATTCTTCTCTGACGAATTCCCGCATGCAATAGTTCGCAAATCTGCTCTGCTTATCCCTTTGTGTTACTGCAGTGTGATTTTCATCGATCATGCGCCTCTGACGCATAATCTACTCACTCAAGCCATGCCTTTACCTATCCCACCAGACTCTCCTCCAGCGTTGCCAGTCATGGAAGTCCCATATCCGGTCACCACCAACCAAGCGGCTGGACCGGTTGATGGTATTCATACTGAAGTCCGTACGACTTATTTTTCTGACAAGATCATGGTAACCATCACTCAAAATGGGAGCCTGGCTCAATGGGTCTGTCTCTCCAAACACGCAGCGTGTCAGCCGGGCTTATTCAAATGGCAGATACAAGTACCTATGGAGCGTAGCAATATCCCGTCGACCGATTTACCGCTGCTTTCCAGCACTCATGACGACGACCTTCTGCCTATGCCGCATCTCAATCCGAAGACCCTCCTTGGAAGCTCGACTCTTGAACGCGAGACTATAGGTCAGCTTTGCGCGACTCAAATTGCAAGCAGTATTGCGACAAGAGATCCGCAAGAGAACAGAACAGTATTGCTGGGTCTAGGATTGAGCAAGATTGAAGCTAGTCGAACCATGTTCTATGATACAATCGAATTGGTGATGAAGACGCTCTAAGAATGCCATCACGCGCAGATTCCGGCACTTGCCCGGACAACTACGCAACATGTGATTCAACTTTGAAGAAGAAAAGAAGGGAAGACATGTGGGGAAAAGAAACCGCAACTGAGCCCAGGCATGAAGATAGAGGTCAAGGAGCATTCATGGTTCAGCACCGGGCTTCTCTCCACAAATGTCATCGATCGTGCCGCGGCCACGACGCGCTCCTCAGACACGCATATTGAAGCCATGGATATGAGCATCCTTGGTGGTCGCTGCCTTTTGGATCAACTTTCCCTCGTACCAATCGTAGTCCGGGACATCGCTATTGGTCTTGAAGCGAAAATAGGAAAAGCCGCGGGTTGAAAGCGACGATGCGTAATCGCGGCTGAGAGCCGGCAAGGTGAATTCCCACGTTGGCTTCGGAATCATTCCAAGAGATGCTGCAATGTCGAAGGCCGCGGCAGCATATTGGAATTTTCCAGGTCCAGTTACGGTCAGAATGCGGGCAACCGTCACACGCTGCAACGCTACGATAAGATTGTCCAGGCGCTCGGCAGTGAGGCTTGAGAAGATATGGAAGTGGAGCGTCAGCTTCTCGACGAAGATGGGGCGACGGAGACCGAGTAATGAACTCTGGAAGGCGTCGATCGAAACCATGCCCATGTAGGTGTCGACTTCGGATCCCAACTCGAAGCGCATTGCTCTAAAGTATGGTACTGTTGAGGCACCTGTGCAATTACGGACAATGCAGCTCGAAATCATCGTTGGCTTGTCAAGCTTTCGCAGATCTGAACCGAAGTGGTCGAAGATGAGTTGATTCTGGGTCAGGAGGGACAGCGTGGCCTCTTGATAGATGGCATGGCTAGTAGAAGAACATCCATGAGTTACAGGTTGGCTAAGAAGGGACCTCGACTTACTTTACACGCAGTAGGCCAATGGCCAGCTTAGGCGCAAAGTCGCGGTTGGTCAGACATGGCATAGCTATCTTGCCCCCATTGTTGGCAGTCATCGCATAGGCGATGATCTTATACATGATCTCAGCTGGAAAGATGGGACCAGCCTTGTCGTCACCTCCTCCAGAGGTGTTGGCCGAGCCGTTCAAGTCATTCTTCGTTTCGGTCAGCTATCGACATGTCAGCGGCACAGTCACGATGTTCAAGGACAAGAAGCACACTTACCAAGACATCGACTGCTGCATCGACAGTGTCGGCATCATGGTCGACGGGGGTTTCCTTGGAAGATGCGCATCCTGAGTTGACCGTCATCTCACTCGACTCAACACCCTACACGATGATTAGTACTTGAGCTTGACCTGTGGAAACGAAACAGCAGTTCACCTTTGAGCCAGCGATAGCCTCTACAACCACAGCTTGTGTAGCAACGCCAGCTTCCATGATGTTCAACATAGCAACAGCATCAGCGGAGCTAACAATGTCGCCTCCAAGCTCAGAAGTCGACATTTCGATTTTCGAAGCTCAAAGATCCCGGGAAATCGAAACTGTTCGCTCTGATTGTCAGCTTGATGCCCGCCAGACTACTGTGCGAAAGTGAGGCTTCTTGTGACGGTGACAGTGATCGGGTGGGTCTCACCTACCTGTTGACAGCAACAGGGGTGCACTGGTTGAGTGGTGAGAAGGGGCAAGCCTGAATGAAGTTGTCGAAGCGGGTCGAAGTTCAGCGTGTGCTATTCAGGATTTTCTGTTGGAAGCACTTGCCGGGTTTTTTGAAGCTGGAGGATGGGTTACTGAGTTGTGTGCGCGGCAGGAACGAAGCGAGATATGTGAAGGTGGTGAAGGCGTCGCGCTGTGTGGCCGGAAATGCATCAACAGGAGGCAGAGACGCGCCGGACGATGGTCCACGATCACCAAAAGACAGGTAAGCTTCACAGACGTATCGATTTTTCCACAACATCTACACTACCTACATTACCTACATTGGATGACAGCGGATTCGGTGGTATTGACCATCACACTGCTGTGATATCTGCTATACCAACCTAGTCAAGCTATTGGTTTCACACACGTCATTTCCATATCTGGTTTCGATGCAATTGTCTAGGATGCAGAGTCTGCCTTCCTTCAGCTCTTATTCTGCAAAACTCACAGCCGGACATCTCTATCCACCTTATGACAAGTTTACGATTCTTTACGCCGGCACGGTGCTTATCATCAGATGATGCCAGTTTCGAACATACTCCCCAGGCCCTTCGAACATTTGTATGCCACAACGAAGATGGAAGCTCAACCGGTGACCACCCGTTGCTAATTAGGCGAATGATAGCAGAATACCTTTTCACTGTCGAAGACCTAGAGAAAGCGACAAGAGAACGGAGGCATCCGCGGAGGGTTTTGCAATCATCACGAGCGCCTATTCGTGCCTGTGTACGGGATACTTTAGGGGAATATTACTGATCGTTTACTGGCTCAATCCCAAAGTCTCAACCACTATAGCTGTGTAGTTCCAAGGCTTCCCTCAGGGACTACAGTACGCTTTAGCGGCTGCCGTGGACCGTTCCGAATGCGAGGCTACACTACATTCCGACTCTCAATGTCTTATCGGAGCTGCAATTCATGACTGGCTCTCTCAACAAGAGGCTGCGACCTTACAGCCCGTCTTGAGGGCGATCTCAAAGCTACCCAAAGGGCAATAAGGATCAGAGACTAAGGATACGTTCTCATAATAGACCGTTGCTGATGTATGGATTCATTGATCGCAGCACGATAAGAGTGATATGATATGCCGCCGACCATCGAGCCAGGAAAGATTTGTCAACTCTTCTGTTCGCATTTCCACGCGACATTGTCGAATACCTGATCAGTATAGCAGAAAGATCGACCAAGGGTCTAGACCTTTACCACATCCTTCGATCTAATGCAGGCACAAATAAGCCACCAGAGACGGTGCCATAGACTGCCGCATTTCCGTACGATCGATACACCATTACTGCTTGTCAGCATCATCCCGTCCTCGATGATGTCGAAGGATGGCCGTCTGACGGTCTAAAGGAGCTTCTCAAGGTCTGGACTTCTGCCCCGCATCGTCGCAGATCTCCGGTATATCCTCTATGCACATAAAACAACCTTCAACTGCGCTTTTCGCTGTTGATTCATATCTCGCATCTCTTGTATTTATTCCCATAATAATACTCGTTTCTGTCTCCGAAGTCTTTCTTATAGACTTTCAAACCTTAACAGCGTCTCAAAATGGTAACAGGCAGCTGCATGTGTGGAGAGGTCCACTACGAATATACCGGTCCACATCTTCCAGTGTACGACAGCCAATGTATTCTGACCTCACTCCAGGCGAACCCAAAGCCACAGCCCTCTGCCACTGCACCGACTGGTCCGCCCTGCTCTCCTCCCACCCACCCCTCCACCCCCAATAAGCAGCTCCGCTAACACCCATCTCTCCCCAGCCAAAAGTGGTCCGGTACGTCTCTAATTATTCCCTTCCCATTCCCCTCACCCCCTCACCCCCAGCCGCCATCGCGACCGAATATACACTAACCCACCCCCAGGCGGCGCCTACACATCCAACATCGTCGTCCCCCGCGACACCTTCAAAGTCACAAAGGGGAAGCCGAAGAGCTACGTCGCGATCGGCGACTCCGGCAAGAAGAACGAGCACTGGTTCTGCGGGAGTGCGCTTCCCCCTTTCATCCCCCTTTTCCCTCCCATTCCTCCTCCTCCCCACTACATTCCCCTCCTCCCTCCTCCTCCTCCCTTCATCCCCGCCTTCCATTCCCCTCCCTCACAATTACGCTACTAACTACCCCTCCCACGCATCCAGACTGCGGATCCTCGCTCTACACCCTCCTCGACATCATGCCCGACGCCGCATGCGTCAAGAGCGGAAGCATCGACGATGCGAAAGTTCGTGAGATGAAGGTTGGAGTGGAATTCTATACGAAGGATCGGATGGGGTATAGTAGTGCGGTGGAGGGGGCGGAGCAGAAGAAGGTGTTTGTGGACAGTTGAGGTGTGGGAGAGATGAGAAGCCGCGCGAAGGGACGCTTAACGCAATGAAGTCGAACAAAAGTCAGAAGGTCGAGATATCTAGATTGTGTGTGGAAGCTTCCTCAATGGGGTTTTGGGGAAATCTTGTGCTACATGCATCCTTTCTTGTGAGAGTGCGGTGTCTGACGTGTGCCCTCGTGCACATTCAGGCTACAGCCAATTCACGAACTGAGCTGCAGCGAAGCCACGACATATCATGGAATCTCGAGGCCCAGCTAGATGTTCTCAAAGCCTATACCTTCATCATCGAAGTCCTCTTGCATGAACCTCTTCCCATCCCATCCATTAACCTATTTCAGCACCATTCCTCCCCATCTCACTCTGCAATCAAAGCACACATCCCAGCCATTTCAATAACTCAGATGACTCTCTCCAACCGATCCCCTCTCCAGCACTACATCCGTTTGGATCGAAGAGGCCTGCTAGAACCTGTACACTATTCCATGGCAAAATTGGAAACACATGTCTCGATGGGCAGTCCAACAGTAGAGACCCTTGACTAAAGAGGCAGATCATTAGAAAAGACTTCACTTACCCAATGGTTGGGCCCATGAAGAGGGTCCGGACGACAAATCAAACAGTCAGGTGGGCCGAGAAACCGTAGGGACCGCACCATGCAAGCGCATGGCTTGATCTCGATTGATTATATGGGGGGGTAAGGGGATCAATTGCTTTGAACGTAATGCATCCACGTCGTTAGTCAGCATCATCACGTCCATCTTTCGCCACAAGCACGCAAGGCTCGCTGGCATACCAAACCCGCCTTTCTCCCTTCTCATGGGTCCAGTCCTTCAATGCAAAATCTTCTGTCCCGTTCCCGCTATTTTCGTTCCTGTCAGCCGCTGCATTCAGACCCTTCACCTCTTCTACAGAGGCTCCAACCTCGTATTCCCCTTCACTAAGTACGCAAAACCCAACATCGATCTCGGTGGTGCCTTGCGCCTCCAGCACTGGTAGGACTCTTTGCAGAAGGCCATTCAGGACAAATTTTCTACTAAGATCAAGCGCTACGTTATGCGGTTGATGTCGGAGCAAGGGCTGCAAACGGAGGAGGGGGTGGATAGGCCGGGAAGAGCGATTGTATAAGTGAGTGCGAAGGGTGAGGAAGGTAGAAGTCGGGAGCGTAAATGCATTGAGCGATGTTTGGTCGATCGTTGGGCTGGGGGTCGGCGAAGAGGGATTAGCAGAAGGGTGAACCGAGAATCGAATAGCTAAATCTTCCAGCTTCAATGTAGTAACCATCCGCGTGCTCAAACGTAACGAACGTAGGTTGATAGTCCCTGAGCGCCCAGTGGAGTCCTCACGCCAGGTAGCACGGACATGCTTCAGCAGTTCCTCCCGGTACCAGAACGTCTCGCGAGCCGCGAGCTCGGCTTCTCGGCTGGTATCTCCGGAAGCGCTGACGACATATTGATGTTTTGTAGACGGATTTAGAGAAGGGATGGGTGCATGTGAATTGGAGACATAGAGGCGGGGAAGGATAAGCACAAGGCGAGAAGTGTGGCCTGGTTTTTGAGTCTCATGAACTGTATAGGCTCGCTTCCAGGCGTCAGAGGTCGAAGGTGGATCGTTCGAGGCGGTGTTCATCTGGCGGACTTGGATAGAGGTGGTTAGAAGGTTGGGCCAGGAGTTGCGGAGGTCAAGGAAAAGAAGGACGTGTTCTTGGTCTTGGGAATGGAGACCAAGTCGAGAGAGGAGAGAACGAAAGCGATTGTCGTCTCTGGATCTCCGACGGGAGAAGGAGGGGCGGATGCGGGTCTCTGGCGTGCTAGATGTACTTGAGGTGGTAGAGGGAGGTTGAGAGTGCCGTTGCTGATTCCGCCACGCGAAATCACTGGTGAGTGGGGCGATATCGTTGCGAACAAGATCGATGCTGGCGTTGACAGTAACGACGAAGGGGACCAGGAGTTGGCGAGTATAAAACTGGGGAGGTGCCTCAGACTTAGGGGCGCCGAGGTGGGCGAAGTCGATCTGCATAGTTCCGTAGGAAAGACCGGGTCTACCAAAGATCTCTACGGAAAATGTAGTGGTTCCGCCTGGCTCTATGGTGGGTTCTGGATCAGACGCTGTTCGCAACCATTTGAAGGATTGATTGCGAGTGACTGCAATCTCTAATTCGTAAAGTTCCGCAAGACTGAGATCTTTGTTCGATAGTGCAGACTGCAACTGCGAGGCTATGGAGTCTTGAAACGCTACGAGGAGGAGATCCGCCGAGACCGTAGGAGACAGGTTCTGTAATGTGACAGTGAAGGGTTTGGTTTCTCCTTCAAGTAGCATGGCCGCGGATTGAGGGAGGGAGACAGACTTCATAGCCACGATTGGTTGGAAGTCAAGAACATTCAGGCGTAGTGACGATGTAACAGGCCCATATCGCTTGATATCATCCGTATCGATTCGGATTTCCGAGGAAGTGGCTTCGTACGAAGAAGTCGAGGTAAGGATATCGTGAGGCTTGGTTTTGGCATCCACCTTCAAGAACCACGATTCTACAAAAAGTGGGAATCGCCGCTCGCGACAACCCTTTATCTTGACTACGCAGCCAGTGATATGTAATGAGCCAGCGCTAGATGCTCTCCCTTTCAGCCCCATGGTCTGTGTTCTGTAGGGCCCAATGATTGCACTGATCGGTAGTGACTCGAAAGGGACTCCATCAGACTCCAGCTCGATGCCCTCGATCTCCAAGTCAAAATCGTACAGATTTTGCAGGGTAGCTCGGAACATGATCTCTTCGCCAGCTACAAGGGCTGGCTCCCGGGTTTTTGATGCAGTCTTATTGCTAAATGGATTGTAGATGAAGGGGTTCTTCACAGCTTGCGCCTGAGCTGTACTTGCAATATCCAGTTCTGCTTTGGCATGCCACATCGGATTCTTCGAAGGGTCGGTCTCAGCAAGTTCGATACTTCTTACAAGGAACTCATCCCAGTATTCCGCTTCCAGTGACCCCAGGCCCAGCTGCTGACTGGCACTCAAAGTCCGTGTGATATTGTTGGCAAGGCGAATTTGATCCTCAATCGGCATAGCAGGCGAGCCGTTATCGCTTTCTGGCCCGGGTGCAATACCACTACCTGCGGTGCGTAAGGTATCAGCAGAGAAGCGGAGAACGCCCCCTAGATCAGGCAAGGCCTCGCAGATGTTGATGCAAGCTCGAAGCACATCCAATTTGAGCTGCTGAGCCCCATATAGAGATGCCGACGCTTGCTCGACTATTCGAGTAATGATACTACCGTCGGAGTCGTAGGCTGGAAGCCACTCTGAGCTCATCTGATCATTGCCTTGGTGTTTTCGAGCTACGGCATTTCCCAATTCAGGAGGAGCAGGAGTCAAAATTCTATACTCCCTGCAGATAGTAGTAAGAAAGCCTCTCAGCCCATACTCAGAGTCTCCAAAGCGACTATCGGAGTGGTGCAAGGCTGCATTGCCAACTGCGGCGCCGAGGGCCACAAGGCTTGCTGCAGGATGTACACCCATCTCAGCAGCTCCATCCTTTCTGGCCTGAACAAGGGCAGGTAGTAAAACCGATGCAAGCTCTTTCAGGACTAAAGCTTTCTTTCGCCCATATCCTAGATCCGATAGTACAGAAGATATCCCAGATAGAAGAACGGTACGATCCGTAACGGGCAACGCATCGTCAGAATTTGGACTGGGGCAAGCACGAAAAAGTATCGCGGAAATCTCCGCCTTGCTAGGAAACGGAATGGGCTTGTCTACGGGCGCTCGTTGTGATATTTGTGCATTCAGTACTATTTGTCGAAGTCCTTCGTCGTCAAGCACGCCGTGAGATAGACGTATAACTGTCAAAAGCTTACAGAAACGAATTGTGCTTTCAGAAAACGCCAGGGCAGGGATCTTGTCGTCAGTGAACGTCCAAGCACGGACATAAAGGTTTAAAATATTGTTAATCATATCAGGTATGAGACCAGTCAGATCCTGCATGGACACCAGCCGGCTCGGAGTCACAGCGGAAAGATCCTGCATGCTATCCGAGTGTTTCTGGTTTGACCCTTTCGAGGCGCTGGAATTCGTCTTGTCGATACCTGGGTAGAGGATTTGTGGAATCTAGAAGAGATGAGCCCTTGAACCGTTGACGAGCAGCTCCAGAATTCTCGGAAAGCGCGAGGTTCTCCGCTTACTTTGAAGTCCATGCCGGCCCATGCGTACATTATGAGTGTGACCAATATATAATCCAATGCCTTCGCAAACCAGACATAATCGCTGTTAGCTTTGGAGGTATTAGCGCTCTCGACAAGCTCTTTGATCGCATCTGGCCACCGTCCCGCAAGCAAATAAAGAGCGCCGACAATAACGCCAACACGGCCTTTACCCTTCATGCGCTCTCTCTCGCCGATACCACCAGAACCGAAGCCCTGCATCGAGTTTGTCTCTTTATTTTGTTGCCTGCTGTCATTACCATTCTTAGGAGATGGGGAAGCGAGGCGTCGCGGCCCAGCAATCTCATCAAAAGTAATTGCAGGAGATGCTACGCGATTAGGTGGTGAACGAGCTCGATTTTGAACCTGTGAAGCTTCACTGAAGCTCGAATCGGAGGGCAAGGTCACAGGCATAGAAATGCGATGCTGTGATTTGATCTCATTCTTCACAGGCGAGCTTGGCCGCAACTCACGCGTGGCAGACGTAGGTCGAGACGCGTCGAGCGATCCACTTCCATTGACGGCAGATTTGCCCAAAGCTATCGTAGGAGTGTTAATAGTTGGGAGCGCCTGGAGAGATCGGGCGTACGTCGTCATTTCACTCAAGAGCTGAGCAGTCAAATCGCACATGATGGTCTTGATTGTCGTAGTTTTTGAACTTTGCCGGCTGGGGACAGCAATTATACCATCTGGTAAAGCTGCAGTAGCCTTGACGTGTTCGAATATAAGGACTTGATGCACCAATGCTCGCGGATAAGCGATCCTGATGCTAGCCAGACCCTCCAAAAGCATTTGATGGCGGGTCTCGGTATCTTCATGGCCACTTCTATTAACAGGTCTCTTCCCATTTGGAGCTTCAATTTCTTCGATTTCAACGCAACAGCTTGATCCGTCTGCTACCCCAATGATGACCAGCGGTTCTCTGTAAAGCTCGAAGGGGTATAGTACAGAGTAGGACGATAGAGGAGCAGAAGTTGCCAGGTCGTAAAGCACCGAACCAGCTGGGAAGGCCAAGGGTGAGAACATTGCTACGTAGGCAGGGAGGTCAGCATATTTAGAAATCAACGTCGTCAGAAAGGAGTTCCTTTACTTCTGTGAGGTCTGCCATCGGGGCTAACGTCGCCCAAGCGAACGACATTCTCTTTGGTGAGCCTGTCGACAAAGCTGAGAAATCTGCTGGATATTATGGCCCCACAAGGTAGGAGCAGTACCTTGACCCGCGCAGGCGCGATGACTGAAAGAGGGTCAAGGCCCATGTTGGCATCGGGAAGGACGCGTGACCGATGCTAATACCCTTCGTAACAAAGGCGCGGGATACAGGCTTGCGACAGCCATGATCCTTGAGGTATTCTCATGCAACAAGTTGGCTGATTCCTTATCCCAGTGGTCAGAGTGTTGGAATTGGAAAGACAGCAACGTAGTGGTCAGGTCAATTGCCTCCGAGGACGCAAAGACAACCGAGCACCTGACCACAGGACAACGATACTGGACCAATGATCAAAGATATGGAGGAGACAGATCCTACGTGATATATTTGAATTGCAGACTGCCATGAGCCGGTTGATAGGCAGAATCCGCTCGCAGCTATCGAGGACCTAGAGCCATCAACAGAGTGACAACCTAACTCGTCAAGTCCTCGTCGTTTGAAGCTAGCTCTGGAATTAAGAGTGCCAAGAATCTGACTAACGCCGCGACTCTCATTGTCGAGGATTATCACGTCTACGGAAGCCAGGCTATTGCCACCACTTTCTTGTACTGTGTTCTTGTATCGCTTTTGTCAGCATTCACGTGTTGCATTTGTAGGGCGTTACGCGTGCTTTGGGTAAGGTGTTGTCCATTTCCCTTCTCGTACACGAACCAAACGACGTGCTTCACACTTACTTGTTGTCGCCCAATTCACCACATACTCAAGTATCCTCAAGATACCTTCCTACAGATCGAGATAACTGTCGAGGCTTCAATACTCAGCACACTCGACTGGAAACGCAGCCAGGCTGGCCGCCATGGCCCCATACCTCGATTACGATGCTCTTAGGGCGCAGGCAATGGGCAGCGGCAATGACGAAGCAGTCACGGTCAATACTCGAGCTCTTATAGATAAGGTGCTGGCTAGGTATTCGGGCGAATGGACAACGCTTCGTGAGCTTTTGCAGAATGCCGCCGATGCAGCTGCGAAGAAAGTCATTGTCAGGCTGCAAACCCTCCCTTCCGCTTCGGTACCTGTTCCTCAAACCACGGACTCCTCAACAAGGCTCAGACACGTCGTTCTCCATCATACGCTGAAATCTACTATCGTCGAGAACGATGGCATACCATTCAAGGGTACAGACTGGTCACGGTTGAAGAAGATAGCCGAGGGCAACCCTGACGAAACAAAGATAGGGGCCTTTGGCGTGGGCTTTTACAGCGTTTTCGCAGAGTGCGAAGAGCCGTTTGTGTCGTCAGGGAATGAAGCTCTTGCTTTTTACTGGAAAGGTGATGCTCTGTTCACTAAGAAGCTACAACTAGCGGCCGCTCAAACCAGCAATACCACATTCGTACTGCCAATGCGTAATACTACGTCACCTGTCCCTCAATTACTCTCGCTTTGTCAGTTCCTGGCAGGCAGTCTGACGTTCGTCGGACTTGAATGTATCGAGCTGTGGCTGGACGAATGGAAGATTTTGAGGCTTAACAAGGTCAAAGCACCAAGCGCATACCTCGAGATGCCAAAAGAGGTGGTCAGAAAGACGCACGATGGCTTGATGGAGTTGTCTTCTGTAAGCAGGGAAGCGGCGCAAATTCACGCGCAGTGGTTAAAGGCCGTTGCCTGGAATCGTGTTATGTCAAGCGATATCGCCAGCACAGAATCTCAAATTAAAGGGACACATGCAACGCCCTCGCTGCGGACATTCTTTTCCCGACTTTCGTCGAAAAACGCGGCCGCAGAAAGAGCTGTAGAACAGGAGCGGGCTCTGCAAGCAGCTATATCGGAGGATCTCATGGGCGAGTCGCACGCCACAATCTTCCTCCACGTGAGCTTAGCAACCGTCCGAACCCATGTCAGTCAAAATTTCAGCATGGAGCTTGAAAGAGCTACCAAAAAGCCTCCCCCTAGATTTACGACGGTTTCTCTCTTGACCGCGTCCTATGACGAGCATGTTGCACCCGCCTCAACAGCGTCTAGTCAAGGACATGACAGCATGAGCATTTTCAGTTCTGTCTTACCGAGCAAAGGAAGGATATTCATCGGGTTTCCCACAAATCAAAGTTAGTACCATGAGAATTCACGATGTTATAATTATTCATCCTGATTATTTATAGCTACCGGTCTACAAGCCCACATATCAACACCTTCTGTCATACCTACTGTCGAGCGCGAGTCGATCGATCTCAACAATCGCTTCATACGAACCTGGAATGTTGAGCTACTCAGAGTAGCTGGAATATTAGCTCGTCTCTCATGGAATGCTGAGATGGCTGAACTGAGGGCGAAGCTGTTGCGAGCCGCAGAGCCCGCGAGTGGCAGTGGTGTTGATTTCGCCCAAGTCCATGCAGCTCTCCCCGAAGCGATATTTCTCCAGTAAGTCTCGATCGAGAAGCACAGAGAACTTCAGCTGACTTTGGTCTGCTACAGCAACACATTTACCTGGAGTGAATCCACCCCTGCCTCGGAGGTCGGCAATTTGGTCGAAGAAGCTTTCTGGACCTGTAATAGGAACATGTCCATTGATGTGCTCTCCAGTCGTGGAGTACTGCCCAGCTCCAACGTGCGAATCCTAACCGAGGAGTTGGGCTTCGTCGAAGGGATTGCAACACTTCCTGAGCCTCTTGTGGACACAGGCCTTGTAAAGCGACTTAGAGAATACGGCGTTATTACGGAAATCACTATCTCTGACATCAAATCAGAGCTCGAAAGCCGACCCTTGGATGCTAGCCAGCTTCGACGCTTTTTGGTTTGGGTTGGCCGTAAAGCTCGGACAGGTGAGATCGATGGGACAACCGTAAGATTTCTACTCAAGGTAGCCGTCGTAAATGACACCGAGGCCGGAAGAAATACAATCATTGAGCTTGGCCAGGTAATGAATTTCTTGAACCCATCACGAATCCCAGCTGAGATGCCTGTGCCACCTACCACGATGCCATTCAAATTTACGAAAGCCATGTCAAAAGCCGACCTCGACGCCATTGGATGGGAAGACCTTCATATCGTGCCTTGGCTGAAATGGCTTGTCGACAATGCTGGTGGACAAGGTGATCTATCGCCAGACCAAGACCTTGCGCAATCGCCGTTGTTCGCAAGCCAAGTCTTACCTGTGCTCTCGAAGCAGTGGGAGGGTCTCAGCCAATCTTCGAAGGCCACTGTTGTCGAGCTCATGTCAGCGAGGACAACGATGCCAACGAGATTGGGTATGAGAAAGCCTGCAGAGTCTTACTTCTCTTCAGTCAAATTGTTCGAAGATTTGCCGGTCATTGTCGGAGTACATTCGGTCAAAGATAGAATGCTTGCAGCTTTCGGCGTGCGCAAGACCATCGAGATCGGTGTTGTTTTTGATAGACTGATAGCTCCTCCAGCTTATTCCGAAAACAATGTACAGGATGCACAATCGGCCAGATGGAGTCACGTCGATCTTGTGAAATACTTGACTTCAATCCGGCAGGATATCCCGGCTAGCGACATCAAGCGCCTAAAGTCAACTCCAATTTGTACGGCCGAAGCGCGCGATGGGAGCAAGACTTCAACGGATCGCTACCTGGTTTCCAGCTTGTACGAGCCCGACGATGCTCTGCGTCACCTTGAGCTTCCAATTCTCTATTGGCCAGGAGTATATCGGTCTTCCAGCGCTGAAGGAACATTCCTGACCTTTCTCGGTCTCAAGTCAGCACCCATGTACCCGGACCTCGTTGAGATCATGGCTGCATCTAGCGCTTCTGGCAATAAGGCGCTCCGCGATCGAGCATTTTTGTATTTAATCAACCAGTATCAGATCAAAGGCTATGCGAGCTTCGACGCTACGGCGATTGCTACTCCTTTCCTTCCAGTCCAGGGCTCGGAGAAGAAGTTGCGAATCCCGAGCCAGTGTTTCATGAATGAGCGGAGTGCCCTCTTAGGCTTTGACATTTTGCGTTCGGATTTGCATCTCCATGCTTCGAAGTTTGGCGTGCAGGCTAATCCTCCTATTGCTGAGTGTGTCGAGCGACTAATACAGAACCCTCCTCAAAGCCATCGAAACGCACGAGAAGTATTTTCATACTTCGCAAGTCGTATGACCGAGCTTCAAAGCACCCATGTTGGGAAACTTGGGGAAGCCAGAATAGTGCCAACCCAAGCCAAATCACCATCGAAATCAGAGAAGACGGATTCATCAAATAGTTTGCGTCATGTTGCGCCTACCATGTGCTTCCTTGGCGACGATATCAAGTACGGCGATATCTTTGATTACGTTGACTTTTCTCAAGATGCGAATGTCTTCCTCCTAAAGTGTGGAGCGAAGCACGCACCGAATACGCAAGAGCTAGCGGCTAAAGTCGTTAGCGAGCCTACGAGAGTGTACACGGCGTTGGAGACAACGAAATATCTGGACATGCTTCGAAATCTGGCTGACTCGTGGGATACGCTGAAGAAGGATAAGAAGCTGATGAGCGACATGAGGAGTGCATCTTTCCTGCTTGGTTACCGAGAGCTAGTCTCTATGAACAACAAGTTCGAAGCAAACGATGACGACGGCGAAGAAGAGGAGCCAACTGTACGCACCGCCGAGCTCGCCAATGCCAGTCAAATTACGGTAATTAACGACTTGATCACTTATGGTCAATTCAGAGAGCACCTTCTGGCTGCGCCCATGGAGGAACTCCTTGAAGAATTTTACATGAAATTGGGTTCTAGCGAGCTTGGAGATATATTGGAGAAAAAGCAAAGTATAGGCAGCCACCTAGGTGAACAGGGCTCGGCATTAAAACTTCACAAGCTCGTCGTCGAGCGGACAAGATTATTCCTGCATGATACCCCGAAGGACCTGATAAGTCACGACGCGAAATGGATCGAGAAGAATCTTTCTGTCATTGTTGTCCGATCGATCTCGCTACGGAAATCCCTCCGAGGTACCACATTGAGTCATAGTCAGGCGAAGAACGCAGTGGTGTCTTATGATCGCAAGACCGGATTTGTACTATACGTTATTCCGGCTTACGACTTTTTCGAGATTGCGCAAGGTCTGCAAGATCTTATTCTGAAGAGGCCCAAAGTTCAACAGATGATGATCCTCGAGATGTTACTCGAGACGGAACTCGTTAAACTCCGAGCGCGAGGCTACAATGTCGAGCGCATTCTACGCCAAAAACAGAATGAGGCTAGAATGGCTGAAGAGCAGCGTAAGAAGCAGCTTGGGAAAGAGCAACAGGAGTTGAAGGAGCGTGAGACGGCTTGGAGAGAAGCGGAGGCTAAGTTGACTCAAGGATGTGAGCAGACTTCAATGCCTGGGATTTTCCCCAACACACCAGATCGCAAGTCTACTGATCGAGAATCACAAACACCGACACCAGATGAGCACCCGCCACCTCTACCACACCGAGGGTTCTTCGCCCAAATCGGTAGAAGGCTGGGCATCGATGACCGTCCACGCTCTTCCTCCCAGACGACCCTCCCTAACCGAGGCACAACAAATGCGATAGAGGATGCACCACCACCACCGCCTTACTCGCAGGGGGAGGTGGAGGTGCACAAAGTACCTTCCGCCCCACAACCTGAAGCAGTGACAGCACCTCACTGTCTCCAACAGAACCTTCTCTCCGCCATATCTGCCTCCCGACCTTACAACTCCAACACTCTTTCAGCCCCTCCTTCCATCACAGACGTCAAGGAAACTCATTCCTACTGCGATTCCAAGCCTGCACACAACATTACCTGGATTGCGGAAACGAGCACATCGCCCCCAGTGCGAATCTTCTTATCCAACGACCTGCTTTCACCTCCCTATAGTGTGACACCGCAAAAATTTCTAGCTGCGAATGTCGGCGCGGTCAACGCCTTTGCTTCCCTACTCCTCGAGTGCGCAGATATTTACAAATTGGCAAGAAGCAGCGTACACGTTTTCCATGATGCGACTGGGAGTACCATTGCGTTCAATCAGAACAAAGCGCTGTTTTTCAACTACCGATATTTTGAAAGTCTGCATCTAGAAGCTGTGCAGCGCAAAGAGAAGGCCGAGGCACTAGTGTATTGGTCTGTGGTGATGGCTCATGAGCTTGCGTAAGTTCTTTTCCTAGCCCCTTGAACAAAACTTCCCTCCGCTGCCAAACCTGGCATTTTGAACAATGATCAGTGGATTTAAGCTAACGATGCACGATGTTTCAGACATAATATCATGGAAGACCACTCAGCAATCCACAGCTACTACACTGAGGCACTCGTCATTCAATATTTCCCTTCGCTCGCGAAAAGTGTCGCTGCTACCACCTCCTTCTCCTCCACTTCAGCAGCGCCGCCGAGCACGCCACTCGATTCGCTACGAGAGCGAACAGGGGCGGCAGCGGCCTCCGGGAATCTGGTAGACGTGGATTGAGGCTAGCGTAATAAATGAACCGGTAGCAGAGACGAGATTGCTGTGGGAGGTGATATGACACTATATGAACTATTACAAATTGAAGAGCAATGAGGCGTAAGCAGAGGCATGGAAGGCGCACGGTTTGAAGATACCCACCACTAGCATAACAGGACTAGAACCGCACATTTGCGATACAGCGAGACATTCAATACAGACTTTCACGAAGATTCCCGGGTTTTGAGGCTGCTCGTCAACTTCTCAACGGGCAGGAATGCGAGCGAGAGACCACGACGAGAAGGGAAAGTTCTATCCACAAGATCTAACGGAGACGCTCAATCAAGCAAGCTTTTCCCATGCGATCATACATGCCATGGTCCCCTATTTCGATGTCCAAGCCATGTGTCAAACGTCAGCCTAAATCTATTTTATCCTACTCTCCATGGAACCCGGACTCCTACAAAGCTCATACCTCAAGGCGTTGAATGTAACTATCTTTCGCAACATCACCCCCGCCTGCCACTCAGTTCCTACAAAGCTTGTTCGCCCCAATGACCGCTGGGTATAGCAAATACGCTCATCCTCAGCGGAAGGTGGCTGCCGAACAGAGGGACATCACAATTATGGTGGTGCTTGCGTCAATCGAGCAAGGGAACATAGTCTTCCCGCTAGTTGTATGGAGAGGGCTGAAGGCCGACCTGGCCTCCTATTTCCTCGTAGAGATGGATTAGAAAGATAACGTGTTCAAATCTAGATGATTCTGCGTTTGCTCTCTTCGGACCATAGACAACGCCGTAAGACCAGGCGATCTTCCTTCCTCTTGAACCTAGCTTCTATTTTCAATCAACCAGGCTCCGGAACATCATCTTCTAGACCATCGTCTCCATGCCTCCATGCCCATACCTCGCCTCCCTCACACGAAAAAACCGCCAGGACGAATGTCATCAAGCCATCACACCCGCCCCTTCAACCACCCATAGCCCCTCCCCACAGCCGGCCCGAAATCAACCCCCGCCTCCGGAACAGTATCAAAAAGATGCCTCGCCCCCTCCACAACCTCAATACCCGCCTCCACGCCCCTCGCCCTCAGCGCCTCGACCGTGCGCGCGCTCTGCTGCCAGGGGATCAGGTCGTCGGGGCGGCCGTGGATCAGGAAGGTCGGGGTGCGGTAGGCGCCGGTTAGGATCTGGGCGTAGGGCGAGATGGACGCTATTTGAGTTTTGGTGGGGGGCGGGGAAGGGGAGGGCCCGTGGAGGAGGAAAGGGACGGTTTGGGCGCGCCAATTCATGTGGAGGACGAAGCGCCAGCGGGGATCGGCGAGGGTCATGTGCATGCCGGGGTGGTTGGTGTTGGTGGGGGGGTAGTAGGTTGCGAGCTGGGGTGGTTAGCGGGCGGGGGTTGAGGAATTCATGGGGGCAGGTGGAGGGGGATGAGGAGGGATGGGCATGGGGGAGCTTGCTTATCGGTTTTTTTTGGATGCCTTCGGTGAGATCATAGGGTTCGTTGGGCGACGAAACGGAGGCTTCTGGGTAGATGGGGGTTTTCCACCCTTAGTAGAGCGAGTCAATGGGAGGATACCAGCTATCAAGAGGGTTAATGAGAACGTCTTACAGTCGTCCTCGTAATCTGTAGGGCATAAAGTGCCAAGATAGCCTCCGGGGGTTTCAACCGCCGTTGGGGTGCGGCATAGGCAAGCGTCATGGCCAAATGTCCGCCTGTGGACCAGCCCACCGCAACGACCTTTTCGCTGTTGGCCTGGAGGCCCGGTGCAATCTCCGAGGCCAGGGAAGGTAGCTGGAAGCGAGCCCACCGGAGCGCTTCGCAGACGTCGTTCATGGGGCCATCAAGGATGTTGAGCTTCGGACAGAAGCGATAGTCGCAACTGACCGGAAGAAAGCCGTCATCGATCAAGAGCTTGATCTGTTTTAGGTTGACTTCTTTGCGAGTAAACATAACATGGTCGCCACCATGCACAAGCAATGCTTCGAAGCATTAGCAAGAGCTGTGTATAAACCAAGATCACTTACCTATGGGTCTCTTCTCATTTGGCGTTATGTTGAAGGGGACATAAACATCAGCGTATAGCGTCGTCTTTCCAGCCTGTTGGTACATCACCGTCTCGAGCTTAGGCTTCCGCGACAACTTCTTGCGCGCGAACGACGCCTTTGCTGGTTTTGTTGGAAAGCCAGCGATAATTCGGAGCGTACGAGCTTCCTCCGAACTACCATCAGTCCACGTGACGTGTTCAAAGTCTGCGGCTCGCAAGCTGCGGTCCCAGAAGCTCTCGCTTGCTAGAACATGCTTACGACCGTCTTGATAGAGCCACCAGCCTTCCAAAAGACCAAAAACCAGATCAAACCAGAAGATGTTCTTGGTGAATTCCACCAATGAGACAAACCGGTCAGGCCGAAGCATTCTATGGATGTTGGCTGTCGAAGCTTGCAGATTTCGAGTCGCGTGAATGCAGTTGGTCGATATGATAGTGTGAAGCCTATGCAAGAACTCGCTAGGAGGCTCTTTTTCAATGTCAAGGACCCTATGTTCCATGCAGGTCTGCCCAGCAAATTTTTTCTTCGCAGCTCCAACTAGAGAGCCAGAGATGTCGGTGAAGGTATAAGTAAATGAGATACCCTGCCGGCAAAGAAAGTCGACGATATGCTTTATTGTGCCTCCCGTCCCACCCCCTAGCTCTAGAATGTGAAATGTACCTTGACCTCTGTCGGAGGTGAAGGCTTTCTGCAGGAAACTAGCGAGTAATTTGGTGATGGCCTTATACATCGGTCCATTAGTATAGACATCTTCTAACAATTGTTTATCCTCTTTGCGTCGAAACAGTAGGTGAAGGGGATCAACAACGCCCGTGAGACATTGAGCTAGCTTAGAACCAGTGATATTGAGCAGCTTATGCTCGGATGCATGGTAAGGAAAGGCTGGAAGTATCTCCTGAAACAATATCGCGGAGGGCGTCTCGTCCACGGGTTTGTCGGACCGGATCCAATCCTTACCGATCTCATGCAATTGGTCCCAAAGAAGACTATGCTTCGGATCGAAATGTACCCGCGGCAATCTTTGTCCAGGAGTCAATGAGGCAAGACGTCATCCTAGTGTTGCAAACGCCTCCACGGTATAGGCCAGGACAAGCCGTGCCTGTGTGGGATATACTGTTTTCCAAAAGCCGGCGAATCCCGTCTCCTTCGTGAAAACATCGTAATCGAACCTGATATTTTCGAACGCTTGCTGAGCACGACCCATAGGAGCTTCCTCTGCTTGGGTTGGCGGATCATTTGTAGAGATCTCAATCCCCGGTGCTGGCCCGGGCATCGTAGACGCGACCTTGGCCTTCACCAAGGGCATAAGTGGCTGGCAGTGTGAGGTAACCATGTCAAGCAAGTCACCATATGTCAAGTCACCATCGAGTAAGCCCATGTCAATGGAAGCACCGAACTCTTGATTGATATCATTCGCCAGCTCTATGCAAAGCAAGGAATCAAGGCCTTCGTTGGCGAGATTTGTCTCTCGATTTATTGACATATTTGACTCTAAATGGCTGGCGACAAGCTTAGCAAGGTCAGAATGGTAACCACCCCGCAGAACAATCACGTCTTCGACAGAGGTGGCAGTTGAAGCAGGAGTTGCGCTAACGGATTCTTCCCCACTGTCAGAGCTGGGGTCGCACGTCGACCCTTTTACGATGCCGCCGCAACCTCTAGCAAGAAGATAGGTCTGTAGTGATTTGATGTCTTGAGATCTCGAGTTCGAAATGTTTGCAAACCTCGCTCATGACCTCGGTGATCATTAGAGAGTCAACGCCAAGCTCCTCAAGGGTCGAGTCCTCCCTGAAGTCTTCTATTGGCACATCCGTGACACGATGCAGGAGCTTACGAATCTCTATGTCGATGGTCGATGAGCTGTTATTTCCAGCATTGGTTTTCGGATGGTTTCGAATGTTGGAGGAGCTGGCTGTTAGGAAATCTAAATCCTCATTCGATGAAGAGAGCAAGGGTGCGAGAACCGTCGAATCGATCGCAGTACTCGGCTTGCTGTTTCAAGCAAGACCCTGCGAAGGATTGGCGCGAGACAAAACCTTGGTCAGCGAACTGATGAGCACTTTCATGAAACGTGCGCCCAGTACAATCAAGACCAGATTTTTAGATTCTCGGTCAAAAACAAAAATATCGTTACTGACGTCCCGATCTTTGACTGAAGTGAAACTCGAGTAAACGAACCACGAGTTCGAGTCTTTGAACTTCGGTCCAATCTGAATACTTTCAACTTGAGTGCAAACATATACCTGGGTATCCTTGCAGTCATTGAGGCAACTGACATGTAGACCAGCTACCTGGACGAAATTGTCGACCGCCAAAGGCCTTGTGATTGGTTTCTGCAGAGCGCTTTGATCGTAATCAGGAAGGCTCACCAGGCCTGCGACTTGCTGACCCTGTCCATAGACGCTTCTGACACCTTTGTAATCCTCTGCGTATGTGACGACTCGGGAAAAGGCCTTGTAGACCGTAGCTCCTTGCAAGATCTCGGAGCGAGGGTCTAGTCGGAGGTCGTCACATTTCTGATAGCCTATAAGCCTCTCATAACGGGATAATTCTGTATGCAGCCTCGGGCTTTCACGGTGAAGAGTGACCCCTCCCGTGGCATGCGTCGAGGAGCTCTCCCTTGTATCGCTTCGCGATTTGCTCTTTAGCTCAAACGTCCACGCCGCTGATTTTCCGTCGGTTCTCTTCATTTCGACGCTGATCGCTCGATCCGTATTCATGCCCAGCGGTGCGCTTATCTCCAAATCTTGAACGCTAGGGAGGTAGTCCGTAGACTGAGCTTCAGCTAACACGGACATAGCAGCACGGGAAACGAGCTCCACATACAGAGGTGCAGGACACAGGGGCTCGGCAAGAACTGCGTGGCCTCGGACATAGAATTCGTACTCTTAGCCAAGGGGATCCACAGAGAATTCGGCATCAAGTCTGTCCTTGTCCCGGAACCCGATCAGCGAAAGCAGTGCACGCTCTTTCTCGACCACCGGCTCGCTAGTATCCACTGGGGTAAAGGTCTGCGTAGTGTCTACCCACGATAGCCAGTGCCGTGATTTCTCAAATTGGTAAGGTGGAAGGTTAATCATTTGATACTCATACTTTTGAGAGCGATGGTGGGGCCAGAAGTGCACTTTATGACCAGACTTCCAAAGATTGAGAGTAGCATCAACAAGAGACCCGGTAGCATTGGTACCACCAAGAGCTATAGCTTGAAACGTATGCGACAAAGTAATCGAAGAACTCAAAGCTCGACTAGCCATAGCTGTTACTGATGAGCTTGATCCAGCCTCCAGCCAGGTACTCGGTCCAAGTGTTAGCGCAAGTCGCTCTATTGCTTGTTCGAAGTATACCGGCATACGAGTATGATCTGCGATTTGTTGAGCACCTATCTGATCCAAGCTTCTTCCATCTGTACACGTCTGCAATGTAATTGATGGTTTGTTGGATTTCAGTAGATTATCGCAGCGTACTGTCTGGGGCGTCGTATGAAAGGCCCAGTCCACGAGAGGAGCGATGTCCGCGAGAGATTTCCCGCTGAAAGCAGGGCCGAACAAGGGAACCTGGCTCAAGTTTCCATTGCCAATCTCGTAGAAGCTCCCAGCCTCGATGATGGCGACCGAAACCGAACTATCTTCTGCAAGTCTCGTGGCGATGGCCAGACCAGCTGTGCCTCCACCTACCACTACATAATCAAAGATTTGATTTCCAGGTAGCCCGAAATGAGAACCAAGAAGGTCATCGCCGCTACCGAGGATATTACCAGATGTAGGAGCGGGCGCTGATGATATTGACGAAGCCAGTGCCAGAACAGAAGCTAGGGTTTTGAGATGGATCAACGTGATGGAGTGCGAATTGTCTTCGGAACGTTGAGTCTTCGTTGGAAACGCAGGTGCAGAATACAAAATATGTGCTTCAGCGAAAGTGGTGCTCCCCACTGAGGTGATTTCAAGGAAAGTAAAACACAAGATCGCAGTGCGCCGGTAAAAGAGTGTGTCGGGGACGAACTTAGAAAAGTGGAACAAGGGGGCGAAAGTAGAGAGCTTTTAAGATCTATTTGTGTCGCTTTCTCGCTCGACAATAGACATCGATAAGGACTCCGGTTCCAGTAGCGAAAGAAACGAGCTGGCCTCTTGGAGAAAGGCATAGCTGGAGCCTTGAGGCATTGATGGTGTGCTGGCGTATTGGTGGGCTCGTATTGGGGTATTTGGGGCGCTGCTGATCAGATCGAGGCGTGGGCGCGACGACAGCCTAGCCCTGAGCCGCTGACCAGAACACTCCGTATTCAGAATGTGGCGGGTCAGCCAGGCTAATCAGGCCGATATTGGTGGTAACATAAGGCAAGTCGTCAGAGGGCTGTTATGATGTTCTCGCTTGACGATTGTTTCCACAATGCACCAACCTCGAAAGCGTCCTGTCGTTGTCCCTGCAGCCAAAAATTCTCCGCAGATGGCATCTGGGTACATGAGATCCCTGTGAGCTGCATAAGCGAAGCATGTTCCTGCATAGAATTCTCCGAGTCTACGCCAGGCCACGTGGCGAAGCTAAGATCATCGTAGCGACGTGCACGGGCTCCCAGATCCGAAGGCTAGGTAGGATCTGAGCTCGTTGCCCTAATGGAGTCGACTGAGTTTTATTTTTAGCTGCCCGACGCGGTGCCAGAGGGCCTGCTGGGCGCCTCGGTGCCCTTTGTACGCAGGTCCGCGTCCCCAACTCCACCTTCTTGAATGGTACCACTCCTCTATAAATGTCTGCTGAGGGGCTAAGCATTCGGCCGAAACAAGCTTACCGTGTTGCAATGGACTATTGATCCTTGGGTAAGACCTATGGCGTCTCTGACAGGAATCGCCGAAGGCATACTGACTGGCTGACGCCAAACGACTTGACGAGTACACTATATCCAAAAGTTTGACCGCTTCAACGTTCGAGAGCGATTTTTTAAGCAACCTTCCCGACGACCTTGAAGATTGTCGCAAGTCTCTGGTTGACTCGACGCAGAAACTGAAACAGCTCGCACACGGACCAGTCGGATTGTTGCTAGAAACACTATTTCTTGTAAGTCGGAGCTCTCGTTCCTCATGAAGCCGCTATTGGCAATAAATGGGTCTAACATACTTGGAAAGTTCAATGATCTCCTGAGCCTTCGCTTCATATATCACTACAACATCCCACAATAAGTCCCCACAGATGGCTCGATCACTTATACTGACATCGCCCGCGCGAGCGGTCTCGACGAAGTCCTTCTTCGACGCTTCATTCAAGCTGTCATGGTCAACAGAGTCTTCTCCGAGCCCAAAGTCGGTTATGTGCAACACACAGCCATCTCAAGACTCCTGAAGGAAGATCCCGAGGCCATGGACACGGTAGGATTTCTCCTTGAGGACCTAGCCCCTGCATCTACAAAGGTCGTTGAAGCATTCAAGACCTGGCCTGGATCCGGGGAACCGAATGAGACGGGCTTCAATATTGAGAACAAGACTAGCAATTCGTTTTACTTAGAACTCGCTAAAGTACCGGAGCGATCCAAACGTTTTGGTGGAGGAATGCGGTTCATGACCCGCGGCTCTCTCTATGACATAGGTCATTTGATCAATGGCTACGATTCGAAGGCTTTGGACAAACCAGGCGAACTGTCGTAGATATTGGAGGCGGACATGGCGGAGTCAGCCGAGCACTGGCCATGGCGACCAACAACCTGCAGCTCATAGTGCAAGACCTCCCGGGAACCATCAAAGAAGGCCAAAGCTTACTTCCAGAGAGCCTCAAGGAACGGGTGACGTTCATGCAGCACGACTTCTTCACGGAGCAGCCAATCAAGGGCGCGGACGTGTACTTCTTCCGCTTCATATTGCATAATTGGTCAGACGGCTATTGTGCCACAATATTGAAGAATCTGCTGCCCGCAATGAAGGATCATTCAAAAGCCGTGATATACGAGTTCCTCCTTCCAGAGATAGCAAACACATCTTGGTCGCAGAAGAGTGATCGCCCTGCATTGTGATTTTGTGCTGCCTTGTCAATTCTCGATCTGATCTTCTACCCTAGAAACCTCGATATGATACAAGCGACCGGTTGGAACTCGCTGGAACGTACAACAAGCGACTGGGAGAAACTGTTCGGCAGTGTTGACCGGAGATTTCAGCTCCTCGGGACCCGAACACCAGCAAGAAGTTCAGTATCGTTGATTGAGGCGGTTTCTAGACATTTAAATTGATTCTCTACTCTTTTAAGAATGCCGATTGCTAAGGCAAGCCTTGGCATGGTCACGTATGCAAGGGTTCACCAACTAATATTGAATCTTGCCCATGCACAAACCAAATGCAAAGTGACACAGTTTCCCAGTCTCGCGTCAGAGAAGCATAGCATAGCAGCTCGCCGTAGAAGACCACTCTGGAGAGCTAGGCCAAGTCAAGGGAGTATGTGAGATGAATGAATCTGACACGAGCGTAAGAAGACTGTATAGTAGACTCAGATTGGCGATAATACGAAAAAGCTTCACTCATGATCTACCTTGAGATCTAGCGTGATGAAGTCACTAGATTTGGTGCTAGAACCGCCGACCAAAGTCTGATTGTTTGACCAACCAAACGCCGGAGCGATGACGATCGATGCACCGCGGCTTATGCTGCGGCTGTCTCTAGCCTCTTCCCCTTCACTGACTTCCACTCCATAGCGGCGGCACCGAGTATCATGAGGCAAGATAGAACGACCGCAACGGTAAAAGAGTGGGTTAAGGCTCCGTTATACGCATCTAGCAGCGTGCCCACTTCCGCAGGCGTATGAACGAGACTTCTCAGCTCTGTTGCTCCTGCCTGCACGACTTGTTGAGGGCTAAGCTCAGGCAGCGACGTGGCCACATTCGATATCAAACTTGTGGTAAAAAGGTTTTGACTCACGGACACGAATAGGGTTCCACCGAAAAATTGTAGAAACATGTTGATTGCGACGCCAATTGGGACGTCCGCAAGTTCCAGGACCGTCTGAGCGGCAAGTACAGGTTGTTGGAACCCAGCACCAGAGCCAATACCAAATATAAGTTGGTAGCCTATCCACATTCCTGTGCTCGAATGAACTTCTAGTGTGGAGAGTAGACCGGATCCGATGGCCATCAGAACCGTAGAAATGAGCATGAATGGAGTGTAGTAGCCGAATTGCGTGGTTAGGCCTCGAGAAACGCCAACACCAAGGATCTGTCTTAGGATGAGTGGTAAACATCGAATTCCCGAGCCGATAGCCGTTGTACCCTTGACAGCTTGGAACCACAAGGGAAGGTAGTATATGAAAAGTAAAAAGGGGCCGCCTCAGCAGATTCCAAACGAGGTGCCGGCCAATATGCTACGTTGCCTGAAGACTCGGGGTGGCACTGTAGCGTCTTCGCCTTTCCATATCTGAACATCGACAAAGGCTATGATCAATACACGGAAGATAACAAATAATGCAACGATGCGGCCGTCAGACCAAGCATACTTTGAGCCACCCCACTGTAACGCGAGCAGGAGACACACGATCGCAGGAATGAAAACTGTAAGAATCTTGCCATGGCGCTAGAATATTCCTTTCGCTGGACAGGTGGTGCCTTCAGTAGTAATGCGATTATTACTATGGTAACAGCACCAATAGGCAAATTGATGTAGAAGCACCAGCGCCAGGAAACGTGGTCGGTCAAGGCGCCTCCCAGGAGTGGTCCTGCCACGGACGCGATTCCGTACATGCCTATAACGGCGCTGCTGTAATTCGGACGCTTCTCCAGCGGAACACTGTGCGCAATAATGATCAATGCACCTGAAAAAATGCCTGCAGCCTCAAGCCCAGCAATCGCTCGGCCGACGATGAGTGCCGTCGATGAGGGTGCAGCGCCGCATATCAGCGAACCAATCTCGAAACAGGTAATTGCAAGCAGGAAGACGAGCTTGATGTTGAAGTGGGTGTAGAACTTCCCAAAAAGTAACTGGAAAGCGCAAGTTGTGAGTAGATAAGCTGAGCCGTACCAGCCAATGTCGTTGAGGGCATGGAAAGGCGTCTGTGATTCGGGGGATGCAAGTAGCTATGATCGTATTGTCCAGGGCCACGAGGAAAACGGCTAAACATAGGTCAACCATGATACTGGTGAGCTTGAGCCCAGAGGGATAATCTTCCTGAGCCAAAATAGGTGGCATATCCATTTCCTTGTTCATAGTGGCCATCTCATGGGATTCATCGATATCGTGTTCATCGTGGGGCGAGGCTGGCGAGCTCGAGTGACTGCTCAGGGCGAATGTGCTTATGTGGATAGAATGTCGTCGATTGTTGCCAAACTGGGTCAATCACCGTGTTGCTGTGATATCAAGAACCTGGACGGATGTGATCGGCTGATGGAAGTAGACCGATTTCCAAAACCTTAGGCGTGAGTAAAAAGCGCCCCAGACTAAGAAGAGTCTGGCCAGGATGACAGACAACAGCGGAGGAGGGCTGACAGTGAGGCTGAGGCTGGTGCGAGAAAGTGGAAGCACACTGGCATGAGCGCAAGTGGCAGTCGCAGCAATGTGTTCATGTTGTGGTGGACTGGCGTTTGCCTACCACTCGGGTCCTTCCATCATGCAGGTCCCCTTGATCTCAGCCGGGGCGTCTAGCGTCTTGGCGCTATCTGACCTTGCTTGGCGCTAATTTCTGACAGTTGCAGCAGGCTAAGGCAAGGTCAGAATCGGGATTCGGGAGTGCCCTATCTTCCAAGGGATCCGCTAGGCCTCGTTGTCTTGAATTCCTAATCCCTGCCCTGTCACTGCTCCGAGCCAGTTTTCTACTCTCCTCCTTCCTGCAAGCTTCTTGTAAACACACGCGTTTCGAGGACGTCCAGGGCATATCTTTGGCACAACATCTCTCCCGGTTTGCCCTTGAACTTTCCTGCATCTGTTCACCGGCAAGTTCACTTTGGCCTCTTGCTCGTCATCATCCAAAAGCGAGAGGAAATATGGCTTCGTCCTTCAGCCAGGCCTTTCCTCCAGCGCCAACGTTCACAGAAAAGAATGCCGGCGACTTACGGGGCAAGGTAAAGTCCGCCTATAGTGTCTTTGAGGAAGCACCTTTTGAAAGCCTCCCAGGTTTTCCTTGTCACCGGAGCAGCATCTGGCGTAGGATATGAACTCGCCAAGCTGCTGTACGGACTGAATGGCAGTGTCTACATCGCCGCCCGCTCGTCGGAGAAGGTGGATCGCGCCATCAAGAGTATCAAGCGCGATGTGACTGCCAGCAAAGGGCGTCTGAATCCCTTGCTCCTTGACCTGGCCGACTTTCCAACGATCAAGAAAGCGGCCAGCGAGTTCCTTCAAATAGAGGATCGCTTAGATGTCTTGGTCCACAACGCGGGTTTGATGACGCCACCGCCAGGTAGCAAAGGCAAGCTAGTAAGCTCCTCATACTATACTTGACGCTCTGGCTGCTCAATTCTGACCCCAAACAGGGCCACGATCTCGAGATGGCTACCAACTGCCTGGGTCCGTTCCTTTTGAATCAGCTTTTGGAGCCAATCCTGGCCCGCACGGCGTTGGCGGAACAGACCCCGGACCATGTGCGTGTTGTCTGGGTTGCATCGATGATCACAGCCTCGGTACCAGATAGAGGTATACAATTCGACAAGAACGGGACTCCCAAGGTGTTGAAGAACGCGATGCAGAATTACATGCAGACCAAGGTCGGTAATGTGTTCCTTGCTTCGGAGGCTGCGAAGCGATTGCGTAAAGATGGTATCATCAGCATGGTAGGTTTCCGCCCTCTCGAGTAATCGTACGTGCTATGGCAGTCCCTAACATCAAGACAGAGCGTGAATCCTGGCCTGATGAAGACGGAGTTGCAGCGTCACAGCCCCAAAATCCAGAGCGTCATTATGGTACGTCTTCCTCATCCAACTTGACACCTTACTTTACGTTGCATCAAGCATTTTTTTAGAGTGCGGGTCCATCCGTTCTGCACTAAGCCGTAGTGGCCGCCTCTGCCTAACTCAAACCGTTCTTAGGGCATCCTTTTCAAGCCTCCCCTTTACGGCGCCTACAGCGCGTTCTTCACCGCTCTGTCTCCAAAGATTACGTCCATGCACAATGGCGGTTTCATTGTGCCGTGGGGCCGCTTCGGCGACATACCCGACCACATCGAGAAAGGATTGAAGCCAGAAGCAAAGGGCGGTTCGGGCTTGGCGGAGAAATTTTGGAGTTGGTGCGAGAGAGAAACCGAGGCGTATCCGTGAGATTGCGATAAGGGATCTTTCCGAAATGGAGATGTTGTTGCCCGTTCAGAAGGACGTGGAACAGTCTCTGCGCAGGGTGGCACGATTAGCTTACTTAAGCATGCATTCTTATCAATTAGTCTATCCTACATGTAGTTTGACTTCTGTGAAATGCCGAGCATGCGTCATGTTAAAGCGCCTTTGCTCTGGCGTTCTTCACTCAACTAACAGTACGGTCTCTTCATCCCTTTTTCTATCCTGCACCATTCAATGTCTGCGGAGGCTCTCTCTCCTCTGTGCTTCCAGGATTGACACGCTAGTGTCTACCATACCGAGTTCGAGCATCGAGTCCGTTTGCGTCGCGGAATCGTATCGCAAGTCAACAAGGTTGGATCATAAAGTCGTTTGTCTTCGATCTAATGCTATTGCTACCATATCATCTACAAACCGCACCGTGGTTGGTAATCCGCCTAGAAACGCCCTAACACTCTAGTGCTGACTTGAAATATTCACCTTGACAGCAGCTTTCTACTCATAGAACAGATTGAGGATCTTGGTGACCATCTGTGGCTGTACATCCTCAACAGTCAGGGTGCTTTTGTGTCCGCCTTGGCCCATCTCTACACCCGTCGCCGCATTTTCCCCCTTGGATGCTGGCGAGGAGAAGTTGGTCACACCCCACGGGCTACCCGGATCGAGTACTCGATTGTCCAACGGCAAAGCACCGCCGTTTGGCTCCAGGTAGGTACAGATCGACGGTAATACTCCGGCGCCAAAGTCATGATTGGTATGCAAGCTTGTGGTCAAGTCGCTTTCTGCAAGAGAAAATGGTGCTGCGGCATTGGAGTCAGCGTCGTGCGAGAGTATGTACGAGCCCGGTGTTGTGAGGGCTGATGCCGTGTGCGAGGCGAAATTGGAGCGTGGCGTGGTAGTCGAGAAAGCCGCATGGGAGAGCATATCCGAGTCCCCATCGGGCAGTTCCTCGTCTGACATGCTAGACGCGGATTGGAAGTGTCCCATATGGGCATCTGCGTGTGATGGAGAGGCTACGGTACTTGCTCCAGTGCTGACTCGCGATGCAGGGCAGCCGACAGCTTGAAGGCTTCTTCTCTCCAAAATAACGAACCTGGATTGCAGGACCTGATGTGAGCCCTGGTCAACGACATACACATGGCATCGGCTCACCGATTTTTCAGCTCAGTGGCTGATCGGCCAGGAAACTCCTTTTCGTATATGGACTTCCAGACCCGTCCGCTAGAGGCTACGACGGCAACTAGCCGAGCATCATCTTCGGGCGTCCATTCGCTGTGATCGAGATTCGGATCTAGGAAATGGTGCCACCGCTTTGCACATTCTAGGACGAGATGATACTTAGTGTCCATCCCGGACTCGTCTGTGGTGAAGGGTTGTACTTACGGCCGGCATTTCGTGTCCCTACGTTCTGGGCGACATGAGTTCAGCTAGGTGCGCCATTACATCCTGCACTTGGTATTTCCAAGTGCCAGGTGCGCAAGCTTACCATATCCGACCGTTTTGACAACCTGCTTCAATCTGTCGTCCTCGGCCTTGCACCACACGCCTTTCTTTATATGTCTGGGGATCTTGCTCCATCTCTTGCGGCAGTCCTTGTTTGTTCGACCTGGGAGCTTCGCTGCGATGCGGTTCCAATCACTGAGGCTTCCTTGATTCACTAGAAAGACTCAGTCGTAACTTGCAGAATCTTTCGTAAGGCTAAGGTCCTGTCTAAAGACTTACACTGGAACTCTGCTTCCTGCCGCAATACCGAATCTTCTTCTTCTGTCCACCATCGACGAATTCGAGAGGTAGAGCTCATCTGATCTACGTATACGAGCCATTTTCGATTAATGGTTCGATACATGGCTCGAGATGATCGACCACTACACAGAGAAGAGATACTGTAGGTGGAACAAGCGAATCAATTGAGGGTTTTCAAAGTCGCAATCCTACCACTACACACAGGGCAGCTCTCAAGGTACCAAATCATCGCACTACCATTACCGGGCGACGGTTCTTGAGACCTTCTCCTGCTTGCCTTCTTCCAGCGCACCCGGTCGTCTTCTCAGTCTCACACGCAGCCCTGTCTGATTCACGAACCAACGGTTTTCCACCCGCCACTCCGGGCATCCGGGTTCACTGAACTTGATCTGTTATATGGAAACGCAAGTAAGCCATCATGAAAAGTGAAGAGGGGCGCAGAATAGTCTTAACCTACCTCTTAGACGCGGAATATGGAGGGGATCAGTTTATAAACCTCGAGGTAAGAGATATTCTTGCCGATGCAGGCACGGTGGCCAGCTGCGAACTAAACGCAACCGCGAGTCCCAATAGCGCACGCACAGCAACACAAAAAGCGAGGAAAAGCAAAAAATTCGGGCAAAACCAAAAAGAGGGAGGGGGGGTTTGAGGATTTCAAAGCAAAGGGCAAATCGGCCATACCGTGAGCAAGCCCGCCTCCATCCTCCTGCGCTTCTCGCCAGCACACTCAAGCCAGCGTTTCGGCCTTCAGAGCCCGGCATCTGCGCCGTAAACCGCCTCGTCGCGGTGCACCACCCACGCGCTGATCCCGACAACGACCCCACCCTCAAGCCGTTGCCCGCGCATTGTCGCGCCTTCGGGGGGGACGACGCGTTCGAGCGGTAGGCCGAAGGGCGGGTGCAGGCGGCCGGCTTCTTTGATACAGGCGTCAAGGTAGGGGAGTGCGCGCGCCTGTTTGAATGTCACGGGGTGGGGCGAGGGGGCCTGTTCCGGAAAAGAGACGATCTAGGAGAGGAGGTGGGAGAGGGTGCGCGGGTGCGAGAGGAGGCTGTGGATTGTGGTGCGGAGTAGGATGGCGGTGGTGTCGCTGCCGGCGGTGATGTTGGAGGTTGTCCATGCGGTGAATGCCCTGGATGATGCTCGTCAGCCCTGGGTTTGCGTGCAGGGCAGCTCTGTTTCTTGAAGGTTGGGAAGAATGCATGGCGACGGGAGTTGGTACCAGGGCGGGATGGACTCGTCCTTTGCTTGAGCTTCGAGGAAGCGGGAGAGGAAATCGCGAGAGTTGGTGGAGGACTGGGTCTCAAGGGTAGCGTCGGATGTTCTTTTGCGTTCGGCGATGCGGGCGAGGCCGAAGCCTACGATGGGGTTCATGGGGACGGACTTGAGGCGTTGGAGGATGGGGTTCTTGGCCCAGAGCCGGCCGATCCAAGGGATTTGCGAGATCTAACGCGTTTGTCAATCCACAGAACTGGAGGATGATTCAAAGCACCAGTGTCTGCTTACGGGGGATGTCCTATGGAAGTAATGCCAAATCGACCCCATGATCCCATCGACACCTTCGCCTCGTTCCAGGAACCCCAGGGGCTTTGAGAAAGTGAGCTCGCCCATGACGTCGAACGCAAACATCTGCAGCCAGACGCCCAAGTCACAAATATCCCCCGTGCGTACGAACAGCTTGTCAAGCTGCGCGAAGAAAAAAACGATGGCCTTATCCACGTATGGCTCAAAGGATATAAGATTGCTCAGGGAATAGATTCCCGCGATCGGCTTCCTGAGCATGCGGTGCAGGTTCTCATCCTGTGTCGCGAAGATGGTGGGGACCGGTTTCCCTATGGCGTAGAACAAGAGGACTCTGTAGAAGTCCGACTAAACGAGGATTCGTGATCAGCTTCCTCCACTCCAACCGGACCTTCAATCGGCGAGTCTTCCGTACCTTTGCATACTTTCCCGTGAAACCGTACAGATTTGGGATCGCCGCCGCGTCTCCCACGGACACCATATTCGGTCCAAAGCGTACCAATTTCCCATACCTTCGGTGCAGATCGATATGGATGTCATGCGCGCGGTTCGACAGCACCCAGGACACACGAGGGAGATTCGAAATCGCGGCCAGCGAAGGCCCTGGGACGCGACAGAGACGAAGATAGGAACGCAATGACCAGAGGCAGAGGATCAGAACGCCCACAGCAAGAGAGGGACCGATGCTCGAAGGCAGCGCGTCGAGCGCGCTGGACAATGCCATAGCTATGGCCATCTCCTTGCCCGCCAAGTCATATTGCAGGAACCGTGTAAGTGAGCAGTGTCTATTCCACAACAATTGAGCCGAGGATGGGCGCTTTGAAAGAGTTCCGGACTCATCACTCAATGGGTCTGGCTGGTGCTACTTTGGCTGGTTCCTACACTCGGATCCTGCTGTCCAGCGCGGACCAGAGTTGCCTCTTCCATCTGCCCAGAAAGTAAGCGAAATGATGTAAGTCCGTCAAGCCAGAGGATCTTCGAATCTCCAATGTCGCAAATGACCCTGTCAATAAGCCAAACACGATGAACACGACGATGACATGTGCGTTTCCCCAGGAGTACTGAGTACCTCCCCACTGCAAGGTAAGTAACAGGTAGACAATCGACGCCAGGAAAACTGCGAACGTAGGCAGATCCAACATGGCTATCTCTTCCTTTGAGCCTGACTTTGTGGTAGACTCCAGGTGAACCAGAGGAACCACAACAATGAACGTTGGAGCGGAGATAATGGGGTGGATCCAGAAGAATCCTGACCGAGGTTGTTTTGTCTTATATTCGAATGATAAGTATTTGTAGTGCCTTACCATCGCTAAGTCGTACTCGATATAATGCCTCAATGAACGGTCCGCGAACAAAGGCCACACCAGACACAGCTCCACCTAATCCATTTGTCAGTGCAAATTTTGAGCGTGGCACTGAATTCGATAGAGCAGTAAGGACTCGGGAAAAGATCCCGCCGGCACCTAGCACTGCAATTGCGCGGCCACTACAACAAGTCATTGGCTTATACCTCGCGGTAAAGAGCATCAAAGATTGACGTGATCACTGACAAGATGAACGCTAATGGGTTAGGTGCAGTAGCCAGATGATGGAGCCAAGCTCAAGTATGGCAAACGCAGCGAGATAAACATGTTTCACCGAAGAGATTGAGTATAGTTCCAGAAAGGAGCTGAAAAGAGCAGTCCTATAGCAAGTAGCCATGAGCTCTGTCGAGGAAAGATAGGATTGGTTCTTCGTTGTCTGTTTACCGTTAACAGATAGGCCGAATCATACCTGAAGCACACCTGTCAGTCGCTGTAGATAAGTAGAGTCGGCAGACCAGAAGAGATGCTTACCAACCGACATCGGCCAGAGGGTTAAACCCAATGGTTATGGTAGGGACAGCGTGCAAAATTTCATTGTACTCAGTCATTGCCATGGATCTCATGAGCGAACATACTGTCGCAATAATGACCTCGTCCTAGTACATATATATAGATAGTTCCAAGATTACGTCTAATAGACATCAAACTTCACCAAAGCCACCTGAAAGACACACAGCAGTGAAGATTTTGCTGACGCTAAATTGACCCAGATACACTATTTCATCCTATTTTTTGATTTTTTCTGCTCCGCTGCTGCCCGTCGCGTCGGGTGCGATACCAGCTGGTAGATCATCTTCTGATGACATTAAGAATCAGGTTCGTATGCCGTAGGATCCAATGAGTGAAATAATATCGTAAGTACAGAATCAGGAACGGAGCACACTGGTTGTGAATGTTTCTTTGATGGCCGTTTCTCGTCTGGTATCTTTCGTTTCGTATGAAGCATGTGCTTTTTTTTGGTATGCGGTGTCTTTGCCAGAGCTACCTTGCGGCTCTAGAGGTTTTTCCGAAGGCTTTGCTACGGGTGTTGGGTTGATTGGCAGGAGTTGCTGGCCAGTTGACCACCTTATCATCTACTTTACCTTGCTTCTCATGAGCCACCAGCGCACGTCCATGATGGGACCTACACCACAAGCTGCATACAAGTACATCGATTCATCCCAGCTCCCTTTTTTAATTCTTACGATAGCATATCATTCATGTACTCCATGTGTGGATTGTACGCAACTAAAAAAAAAAAATTCGCGGCTGATTAGTAAATCTAATTGGGCCTAGTGCGACTAGGAGAGCGCCCAATCAGAGAGTAGGGCTATCTCAGGGTTTTTAGAACATCGTGTGAACCTCTACCTCACCTCGTTGTTTTCCACTCTGCTCAGCAGCTCCTCACAGTTCGCAGCAAAAGGTCCTTCCGTCAGCGCCCTCATTGGAGGTCGGCTGCGATGTTGGCCTTCCTAAACCCAGCGAGGAGCTTCTGCCGGGCTTGCGCCGTCGTTCCAGGCTTGGGCGGCCGTCCGCTTGATGCACTTTTGGTGCCAACCTACAAGCATTGCTGACCCCAATGGATCCCAAAGTGGTCGACCATAATGTAGCAGTTGGGTTAAATCAAGAGGGACGGTATGTCGAGGAGGAGGACAAAGTCACGGCTGGCAACAAGCGGAGGGAGATCCAATTCAAAGCTTCCCACGCACTCCTAATAGCGTTCTTCTTGTGGATATTGTACGTTCATACTAGCACCAAGATTGTGCCTGACTGACGCTGTCCCTAGTTTTCTCCATCTTCTAGGCATATACTTCTTCACCAAAGGCTTCCTCTTGACTAGACTAGTCCTCGATAATAAATCGGACTGTGCATATCCACCAATTGAGCAAAATGTACATAAATCAGGTGATTACTCCGAAGGTTGCTGGCATCCGAAGACATTCGACAAAGCCGTGATCCTTATTATCGATGCTCTTCGGTATGACTTTACTGCTCCCAATCAGAACGATCCGCACCACTACCACAACAAGTTGCAAGCTCTTTACGAGACGGCAGAGCAGCAGCCACATAATGCTTTTCTGCTTCCCTTCATCGCCGATCCACCTACCACTACCCTCCAGAGGCTCAAAGGTTTGACGACTGGTACACTCCCAACCTTCATTGAGTCTGGTTCGAACTTCGCTGGGACTGCGATCGAAGAGGATAACCTGTTGGCACAATTGCGCGCTGCTGGCAGAAATCTAGTCCATCTTGGAGACGATACATGGAACTCACTTTTTCCTGGATACTTTGATCCTAATCTCACTCATGCGTACGATTCATTCAACGTCTGGGACCTACACACGGTGGACAATGGAGTGTCGAAGCATTTACTTCCTCTGCTAGGACCGTCCAATGCAGGCAGGTGGGATGTGATCTTCGGCCATTATCTGGGCGTCGATCACGCAGGTCATAGATATGGGCCTGATCATCCAGCCATGGCCGCCAAGTTGAGCCAAATGGATGACGTCCTGCGGCGGATCATTGACTCTATTGACGACGAGACACTCTTGGTAGTCTTGGGTGACCATGGCATGGACACCAAAGGGGACCACGGCGGCGAGTCGGATGACGAGGTGGAGGCGGCACTATGGATGTATTCCAAAAAGGGTGTATTCGGCCGTTTGAACAGCGATCATGTCAAGCCCCCTCAGACAGCAAAAGAACGCCCCGTTGCCCAGATCGATCTTGTTCCCACACTTTCACTTCTGCTTGGGGTACCTATCCCATTCAACAATCTTGGAGCGCCTATTGCGGAAGCTTTTTCCACCAGCGGTCATCCTGATTGGGAGAATCTTGCAGCTGTTAACGCGCTTAGTGCCGCTCAGATCAACAATTATCAGCGCGAATATGCAGCCGTCAGAGGTTTGGATACTAATGCCTTTGACAGATCTATGAAGCTAGGAGACACTGCTTTCGAGCTATGGCAAAAGGCAAAGCAGTCTAGCCGCAATATGGATGGCTTTGAACCGGCATTTCAGGGATTGAAGGAGTACCAGCAAGAAACTTTATCTGTATACAAGAGTCTCTGGGCAAGGTTTGACGTGCACAGCATGCTGGCAGGGATCGTCATCCTAGCACTCGGGGTCGGTATCCTGGGTCACTTCGCCAGATCGGCGGCCAAAGACAAGATGGTCCTGGTTCCAAGTTACTTGAGACAAGTTGGAATCTACAGCACAATCGGTGCAACTCTCGGGCTCATAGTGAAGCTTCTTGATCCTACAAGTGTTCCTACAGACATGACCTTCCTACCTGTCGCGGCTGGAGGTATTCTTGGTTTCACTTGTACACCAATGCAACCGGCGTCAAAAAGCTCTAAGTCACCATTCCCTAAATCTATATGGGGTTGGCTTTCTGTATTATTTACTGTACTACCAGCCATCGGCTTCGCTTCGAATTCGTTCACTATCTGGGAGGATGAGATCATGCTGTTCTTTCTAGGCACCTTTGCAACCCTTGCTCTGGTTTCCTCCTTTCGTCAAAGTAGCCATCGCGATTGTGTTCTTGGAATATTGCAGGCAGCATTGTTCCTGGTTCTTACACGAGTGGCATCTTTATCTCGGCTTTGCAGGGAAGAGCAGATGCCGTTTTGTAGGTCTACATACTACGCTTCGTCGAACTCGTCGACATCCGCGCCTTGGCAACTTTTCATCCCAGTTTTCATGGCATTCTTGTTGCCGATGGCTATCAAGGATTACTACCAAGGCACTCTGTCCTACGAAGGCTCAGCAGTCTTCTGGATTGGGTTCGCTTTCAGGATGGGTCTTCTCGGATCTGCCATTTATTGGATATTGGATGCGGCAGACGATAATGATTGGAACGGTCTGAGTAAGCCGCTCATTAGAACGGTGAAGACCATGTTGGCGCAGCTCGTTCTCGGTCTATCGTTCGCTGCGGGCACAACGACATTCATATGGGCGAAACCTTGCATCAGTATAGAGCTTTCCCCGGGGGCCAACGGGTCTGCGGACAACGTTCCACCTCGGAAATCCAAGACCGTCACGGTCTCCGGCTACGCGAATATGCACGGATCAAGATACTTCCTGCTTGTCACCAATTGGGTCGTCGCTATTGTACTCATGGAGAAACCCATGGGCGGAGGCGCCATCGGAATCCTTACCCTTCAAATACTGGCTTTACTGGAAATCATCGACGCAAACAATCTCTCCCAGAGCGCAATCGCTCCTGTTGTGCTCGGTCTGCTTGGCAATTTCCATTTCTTCAAGACCGGCCATCAAGCAGCACTAGCAAGCATCCAGTGGGAATCGGCCTTCATCCCCTTCAAAACGATCCGCTACCCCTGGTCGCCGCTCCTGATCGTCCTCAACACCTTTGGTGCCCAAATCCTTACCACGATAGCTGTTCCCTTGATCGTCCTCTGGAAGCAACCGCCCAAGAAGCCCCGGCTGCTGGAGGATATGGCTAAAGCCATGGCGACCTATTTGCTTTATCATGCTGTTATCAATCTGGCAACTACAATGTGGGCTGGCTGGCTACGGAGGCATTTGATGCTGTATCGGATTTTTAGTCCGCGGTTCATGACGGGAGCCGCGGTTCTGTTGGTGGTGGATGTGATTGGCATAGTGGTTGCTATAGGAGGGGTCAGATGCAATTTTGCGAGTGTTGCTGAGGTATTTGGATGGCAGTAATGGGGTGCTGGTTGTACGAGTAGCTTGTACCCGGCTTCAGGTCTGTACGTTACATCTACAGATTATGTAGGTGCCATTCTTCCGAGTTGTTTCGTCCTTCGATGTTCTCTTGTGATGTAAGGTGTCCCCGTCGAAGCCTGGAGTCAAAGATCGAAGCTTCAAGTGCCTGAGTGACTTGACAGAACGAGCGGCAACAACGTCAGGTGAATGCTCCGAAGCTTCCAATCACCCCAAGATATTGACCATGAGAGGTTACCGCTCAGTTGGGAACAGACAGAACTCAATTTTCTGGAACAGGTCCTATTTATTATCATGTTCTCCAAGCGCACCCTTTCCCTTATGTCCTTGCCCCCCCCCTCCGGAAGACACATGTCCCAGATACATGCAAAATACAAGTCGGTATATTGATGGATCTTTAACCCTGGCAGCTGGTATCTGCATCCCGCCCTTCTCTACACCATCGATAAGCGATCGCGGCTCCGAACAAAGCCCAGAACTCTAAAAGAGGGTGATGGGTATGCAGAATCAGGGGTCGTATGTGGCCAATGTTGAGGGGTGTGTGCGGAGTGATTATGTTTTCTTACTATCATTGTCAAATTTTGTCTTCAAGTACTTGCTTTTCCTGTCTAAAGGATTCTACAAATATCTTCAACAGTATCAACTCGAGACTATTTGTACGAGTAGATTTTGAAAGAGGAAAAGGGCGCGCAACATACTTCTGTGCGAGAATTCGTAAGTCATATACCAATCGAATTATTTGACGGGTCAAGAAGTGTTACATACTTACACAAGTCGGACTGTGGTTCTAGTCCACTTGATGCTGTTCTATTCCTCTCTTCTGTTTTAAAAAACAGTAAAGCCTGATATTCTGCCGGCAGCGCCTGCGTTCACTGCTGTGTGTGTGCAAGTATGCTGCATTTCTGAAACAGTGACACCAGATAGAAGATTGTGCGGCCCTCGATCTCTGGAGTTCGTAGAATGAGAATCCGGGGTACCGAGATCCGACTCAGTTGCAGCACATCAAGGGCTCACAACCAGTCCCACAAGCAATGCGACATGTTGAATCGGCGCCACGTCGAGCATGCAGATTTGGAGTCTCGTTCTGCGCGACTGTTACTGGAACACCGCCCGTGCCGTTCACGAGCTCGGGCTGGAGTGTAACGGAATGGATGCCGTAAGCATGAAGACATTCGCCAATGCGTTCAGCTTGTGCCATGAAATTCGACAGGGAGGGGTCATTTGTTACGATGTACGCTGAAGCAATGGCTTTACTTTGGTTGAGACGCCATGCGTGTAATTCATGGATCGAGGCAATGCCAGGAATCTTGGAACAAAGTCAGTGCTGGTTGAGAAAGCATCAGTTCGTCTCCATACCGATTCTAGGTCGTGCCGAATGTCCTCCAAATTGACACCAAGCGGAAGACTCTGTAATAGAATCGAACCGCTGTTCTTGACTGCCGGCTATACGTCAACAATGCTTCACAGAGACCTTGGGTGCATTTACCAAGAGGGACGGCGGAGGCCAGAATCATCAACCCGATACCAGTGCTGACTGCCGGATCTGCATAGAATCTCCCTGGATAGTTTGCGAGCCAGATCACGAGGGCGGAAATGATAACACCGACATTGTTGATCGCATCTCCAATCACGTGGATAAGAACTCCAAGGACTCCGAGGTCTCGGTCCGTTTTCTTCGGCCTGCTGACGCTTGGGTGACGGTGACCAACGTGAGTCCCGGAAATCTGCGAAAATTCAGAAAGGGGCATGAGTTAAATAGCCGGACCACGTGATACAATTCTCAGTGCATTCCCATTGCTTTCCTCTTCTGTCGCTTCTGGCTCGTGTTCGTGTTCTGGCACAAGTCAGTGATTTTGCAGCCGAGGGAGGTAATCAAGCACACCGTGTAGGAAAGAGCCGCTGATGATGTTTAATGCCAGACCAATGCATCCGACAATGAGAACCATCTTCGGGTTTTCAACACCTAGAGCAGAAATCTAAGCGGATTTCGACGTCGGGATCTCACGAGACGATCCGAGACATACGTTGCAATGCCACAAATCGCTCAATGGACTGAAGCAGAATACTGACGCCGAGGGCTAAGAGGAAAACGCCATTGAAGAAGGCACCCAGCAACTGGGAGCGTTGCCAGCCAAACGCAAGGGTGCGAGGGGTCTGGGGCCGCTCTGAAACCTGGAGCACAGCTATTTAGCAATTCGAAAGATAGGTCAAGAAGGGAAAGCAACCTTGACCGCCACAAGTGCCACTATAAAGCCGATCAAATCGTTCATCTGTGTAGAGGTGCGTCACTTTAAAGTTCGAGACTATGTATGGTGAGGTCTAACGTAGTGGAAGGCGTCAGCGACAAGAGCTAGTGAGCGTGTTCGGAAGCCGACTGTTCGTAGACGATTAGATCATCTTCATGGATCTCTCACGACCTGAAAGAGGCCCTCACTCGAAAGTTCTGCGACAAAGAAGCAGGACGAGATGGCGATGATAATGATCAGGCGTTGAGATCGACCGAGGGTTTGAAAACCCATGTTTGAACAACTGTATCTTGTTGGAGTCTACCAGCTTCGTCGATGGACATTGGGAGTCTGGCAGTTTAGGCCAAGCCTGACTTATAGAAGTAAACACTTTTCCCGGGCCGCTCCCTCTTGGCGGGTGGTGCGGCTGGCGGCTTTGGCGCCAAAGCACGTCAGTGACAGATTGCTCGGCCCTGATTGATTCTCCCCGTTCCACCTTCCCTCGTCCTAAACTCCTACAAAGTGTGTGGCTGCTCGGTGAGATTTGTCACTATCATTACCTCTTGAGCGAACATGGCATAATCAACGCACTAACCACATTACATCCTTCACATGACTGCTCCTGAATCAACGGCTGATCCATACGAGATTCTCATGGCATCGCCATCTCTCGCTCCGTGCTTGGCCTGCCACCCGAAGCCGTTCACTTCGGTACCCAGCCGAAAAGTTGGGTCTTGTTGCGATGGTGAGTCTGCACAAACCTTAAAATGATCATTACTTTGATTGATTCTGCAATACAGAAACCTGCCTCGAGGTCGTGGCACGTCGTGAATGTGCCTTGGAATGCGGTGCACATGAGCCATCGACCTGCTGTGACGATCGAGGTCATTCAGTCCCTCTGAATGGATGCTTTCCGTCTCGCTAACGATTTCAAGCAACGACAAGCTCCAGTGCACCCGAGTCCTCTCTCCTTTTCGCCCAAACTCGCAAGTACATGAGTGAAGCTTGCAGCACTCATTCCCGTAGCGTCCGTGAACTTTACCTCGCCACCCTCATCAAAGTAGGCTGTATCTGCAAAGAACTTGTTGCGCGCAACCTCGAGCCGTGTTGTAAGGAGTGGCGGCTCGCATCAAGACGGGGCACGCCAGCTGTTGCCAGGAAGACGAATTCATTGTCGACTCCGAGCAAGAAAGCAGATGGCAATTCTTGCGTGAGGAAACCAAGCTGTGAAGGCAATGATGGTACAGCTTCCTCGAAAAAGGGTGCATGCTGTAATTCTGAGAAGACACCAGGCCATTCTGTCTCGAAGGATGATGGCTGCCGTAGTATTGAGGAGCAAGGCCGCAAATGTAGTGGCACAACGGGAAGAATTGGCTGCTCCAGTGACAGCAGCGCTGATTTTTACAGTCTCGAGAAAAAGCTTGGCTACATTGGTACCAATGACAGCAATCCTATCGTTGCCGGCAAGGACGCTCACTGTTCTGTTACGGGAAAGCATGATTGTGGCAAACCTGCGGAGATGGATGACAGCTGCGATTCCAAGAAGAAAGCTCTCTCTGGCGAGAAGCCGAAGAAATGTTACTGCCAAATCGCAGCTTGTTCCGATAAATCATACTGCTTCGAAGCTGAGGAAGGGACTTCTGGCTCTAAAACAAATGACACTTGTTGTTGCGATTCTAGCAGTTCCGATCGAGATGAACGTTCAGAGGATGCCTGTTGTAATGGCTCTAGCTCCCGCTCCGGGGAAGAGATTTCTACATTTGACAAGTCCGAGGAACAAGCAGCAGATTATCTGGATATCGAGAAAGGCGCGATCCTTCTTGAGCACGTCGTCCTTGACGTCCAAGGCCTTACGTGCGTAGGCTGCGAGACCAAGCTTTTCAGGTCTCTACACGGCATTCCTGGGGTTCGCAATCTTCGTACCAGTCTTGTACTGTCGCAAGCCGAGTTCGACCTGGATGAAAAGGCCGGTCCGGTCGTCGAAGTGATTAAGTCTGTCGAAACGACTACTGGCTTCACCTGCCAGCGACTCAACAACGAGGGACAAGAAATTGATGTTATTGTCGATGGCGATGCAAAGACTTTTGTTGAACGCAAGTATCCTAACGGGGTAACTCAAATGGTTGCTACTGACAAGCAAACCGTACGGATCACGTATGACGCCAAAACCGTCGGAGCCAGAGCGCTCCTTGAGAAGGGTTTCATCGGCCCTCTAAGGCTCGCCGCTCCTCGGGGGTCCTCAGAACTTGAAAGTGGAAAAAAGCACGTTCGAAAAACCGCTTGGATTACATTGCTTTCCGCCGTTCTCACCATTCCTGTCCTTGTCCTGGCTTGGGCTCCTCTTCCTCCCCGACCTGTTGTCTACGGTGGTGCCTCGCTAGCTCTAGCCACCATCGTGCAGTTTGCCATCGCTGGTCCTTTCTATCCCAGCGCGCTGAGAGCTCTGCTCTTTACTCGTGTTATCGAAATGGACTTGCTCATCGTCCTCAGCACATCCACTGCATATATCTTCTCCCTCGTCTCTTTCGCTTACCAGGTGGTTGAGCGTCCGTTGCCGACCGGAGAGTTCTTCGAAACCAGCACGTTGCTCGTCACCTTGATCATGCTTGGACGATGGGTGAGCGCTTTTGCAAGACAGAGGGCAGTAGAGTCAGTGTCTATCAGGTCTCTCCAGGCAGGAACGGCGGTTTTGTGCGACGCAGATGGCCGCGGTGATGAACAAATCGATGCTCGTCTTTTGCAGTACGGCGATTTGTTCAAAGTAACGCCGGATTCCTGTATTACAACTGATGGTATAGTCGTCTTGGGCACGACAGAAGTTGACGAGTCTATGGTGACCGGCGAGTCGCTGCCTGTTGGAAAACTCATTAATTCGTCTGTTATAGCGGGCTCACTCAACGGCTCAGGTGTTATTGTTGTCCGCCTGACACATCTACCCGGCGACAACACGATTAGCACGATTGCAACGATGGTAGACGAAGCAAAGTTCTCCAAACCGAAGACTCAGGAGCTTGTGGATATTATCGCCAGTTACTTTGTGCCAGTCATCCTGCTCCTTACGGTTACAACTCTTGCGATCTGGATTGCCATTGGCGTCTCTGTGCGAAATCAAAATGGCGGCCGAGCAGTGGTCAACGCAATCACGTACGCGATCTCGGTCCTTATTGTCTCTTGTCCTTGCGCAATCGGCCTCGCCGTTCCCATGGTCGTTGTTATATCTGGAGGTGTCGCAGCAAAGCATGGTGTGGTCTTCAAATCAGCGATGGCAATCGAGACTGCACGTAAGGTCTCCCACGTTGTCTTTGACAAGACGGGCACCCTCACTCAAGGCGAATTGTCTGTCACAGAGGAGGTCTTCCTCTCGGAAAAGCAAGACCTCGCTACATCCATTGCTCTCGGCTTGACATGCGACAGTAAACACCCCGTTTCCGCCGCGATATCTACTCACCTTAGGGAGAAAGGCGTCGATTCTGCTAGGATCAGTGACCCTAAATCAGTCACCGGCAAGGGTGTTGATGGTATATTCAACGGCGTGAACGTCCGCTGCGGCAACACTCGCTGGCTCATAGCCGAGAATCACCCAAAAGTCCACGATCTCCTTGCCAAAGGCCTCACAGTCTTCTGTGTAGCGATAGACAACCAACTTGTCGCTGCCTTCGGTCTCTCCGATTCTCTCCGTCCAGACTCCCACGCGGTCATAACCGAACTTCAAAAGCGCGGCATTGCCGTCTCGATCGTCAGCGGCGATGACGCTGTCGTTGTCGAAGCTGTCGCTGCCAAATTAGGTATCCAGGCTAGTTATGTGAGATCCAGATGTACTCCTGGCAACAAGCAAGAGTATCTCAAGAATCTGATGATGGATGAGAAGGAGATTGTTGTCTTCTGCGGTGACGGCACTAATGACGCGGTGGCACTGGCTCAAACTGATATTGGCGTGCATATGAACAGCAGCAGTGACGTGGCGCAGACTGCTGCCGACGTCGTTCTTATGCGCCCGTACTTGGGCGGAATTCTGGTCTTGCTAGATCTGTCTAAGGCGGCGTTCCATCGCATTGTCTTCAATTTCGCATGGTCGTTTGTGTACAACTTGTTCGCTATATTGTTGGCTGCCGGTGCCTTTGTCAACGCACGGATTCCGCCGCAGTATGCTGGATTAGGCGAGATTGTTAGCGTTCTGCCAGTCATCTTGATTGCCTTGCAGCTAAGATGGTTTAAGCAAAAGGACCTGTTACGGAGGTAAGCGATCCAGGAAAGGTCTTGTAAAAGTGTATGGGAACGAAGAACATGACTCGCTCTTAACGTATCTACCTATAACATTATAGATAAAGGTTAAAACAATTGATTTTACCAAAACCCTCAATGTCTTTTTTCTATGCTGATGAGACGAACGCTTTCGCCCCCCCATGGCCGAACAGTTTCACGCCTCGGCTTGCCATTTGCCGCAGCCAAGCGCTTCGGGCCGCGGCGACATTCCCGAAAGCCAAATTCCGCCGAAGCCCTTGAACTCGTGTCAACTCCAAGGATACCGGAATTACTGCGACGGTATCGATGGCCGAGGCCCCCAATCCTGAGACCTTCGGGTCGTGGGAAGATGCTTTCAAGTATCCTGTAGCTGCAATTCGGGGCATGGAGCGCCAGCTCCGTCGCGACATCGATACTAACAAGGAGAGACTGCGTTCTCTTGTTGGGTACTTTACCTCAATCCTATGTAAGAGCCGTTGGCTGACCGTTCTATCATCTGTCTCTAGTGCGAGTTACCGCGATCTTCTTGGTACTGCGGAATCAATAATCCAGATGGATGGCCAGATGCAGGACGTCGAAGTTCACCTAGGGAACATGAGCTCGAAGTGTAACGCCAGGCTCTTGGAAAGGAAAGTCTCAAGCATGACAAGTTGGGACACCAAATCAGGAGTCGCAGGTTAGCCATTGGACCTGAAAGGGTCCGCATTAGACTTACTGCGTTTGGCTTCAGATAGGGATCGCTATGCAGTAGCGTCGCAGCTAGCTGTACTACGCAGCTGCCCAGGGGTGATTTCAAGGCTTTTGAGGAGCACAGCGTCGTTGCTACTGGCGGCAAAAGTTCTTGTGATGTCAAGACTGCTACATACCAAGATTTCACAGCGCTCGAGTCCACCTCCATATCTCGAGAATCTTCGCATCCGCCTGGCCAATCTTCGTCGAAGGCTACTAGCCAAGGTGGACAGAATCATGAAGAGGACTGAATTATCAAATGAACTATTAGTGGAAGCTATGTGTGCCTTCGCGCTCGCGACTAGCTCTTCGCCTACGGACGTACTCAGACATTACCACCACGTTCGACTGGAAGCGATCGAGGAATCTCAACAAAAATCCGGCCAAGATCTGAACATCCTACAGTCATTGAAGATCTACGTCAATACGCTCAGAGACACAAGCTTGGCTGTTCCTGGAAGTCTTGCTCGGGCTTTAGAAAGGCTGAAGGCGGTCCCGATACTTGGGAGCCCCGAAGTCCGCGCTCTGACGGATTTGAATCTGGACCTGCACGAGCGAAATCTAAGCGATGATATACGGATGTTCACTCCGTATATTCGACTAGACGGTCTTCAGAAAGCAGAATCAAAAAGGCTACTGAAGCATTGGGGAAAACAAACATTCTCCTCTTTCCTGGCAAACCTTCGTGCAAATGCCAACAATATTCCCGACGCTCATAAGCTTTTGAAATTACGGAATGCGACGCTTGAGCTCTGGTACTCAAACCAGCAGTATGCTGTGGGCATGGACTCTTCAGAGATTGTCGACGACCTTAGAGAGGTGTTCAACTCCCGTTGGTCTGGTATTATTAGAGAACAAGTTGCGTCCTTAGATAGCGTGAGCGTGGAAGTTCAAGCCATGTTGCAAAGCTGGCCAGGTCGCAATTCGAATATCAGTCCCATGCTTTGGGCGCCTGCCATGCTGTCAATAGAAACGACCAATGGTGCGAAGTCATTCCGAGAGACGCTGACAACGAGCTTGCAGGGCCGCAACGAGCCTATTCGATCAGTCACCGAACGATATAAGACCTGGGTGCAAGGTATTGAAGACATTGAGGGAACAATAAAGGAACTATCGACCGTGAAATGGGAGGATGATCTTGACGGCATTGATGATGAAGATGATCTTCTTAATAACAAACAGATATTGCTTAATGAAGATGATCCGCGAATGATGCGAGAAAAACTTTCTGAATACCTGCAAAGTGGCTTTTCGCAGCTACAAGAAACCATGCAAAAGGCTACCAACGGTTTGAGCGATCATGGACATGGCCAGAAAGCCGTGTTCTTGCTACGACTTTGGCGGGAAATCAGGCATCATCTACCGCAAAATTATCAAAACGCAGCTTTGGGACTTGAATCTGTCACGGCACTACAGCAATTGGTTGCTAAGATCGTCTGCCGTAATTCACTGGGCCGTGGCAGGATACGAATGGAGAAGACAAATCAGAGTATCACAGTGGCCGGTAAGGCACTTTGGGAAGGTGATCCTCCACTTCCTGTGTTTCCCTCTCCGTGGGTCTTTCGCCTACTTCGAGAGCTCTCATCAGCATTGGGGGAGATCGGCACCGATATCTGGAGTCCCCAATCTATCACCATTTTAAAAGATCATCTAAGGTCATCCTTGGCATTGATGTTCGAGAGCATTGCGCAGCATGCTCCATACATGAACGGGCACAGCGACGCAACAAATGATGCTGAGAAGCTGGAAAAGAAGTCTCCTCTACCAGAGGAGACTGAAGAAGGGCTCGAAGGCTCTAAGAATGAGCTTCAAGCCAATGGCGACTTATCTACCGATGAAGCACCTAAACCATGTCCCGATAGCATTTCACAAGATGTTAGAGTCCAACGGATTTTTGACGTGCTGTACTTGGAGAACGCTACAAGGCACACAAAACAGGGAGCAAAGGCTGAAGCCGAGGGTCCTCTGGCTTTGCAGGCTTCTGTAGATGAGGATATAGAAATCCCCGTCGAGTCTCGTCAGAGACTGAGGAAAGGGGCTGATGAATACTGGAAGCGAACATCACTTCTCTTTGCTTTGCTAGCGTAGACACCCAATCCGCATGTCCGGTGCTATCAAATCTACCAGAGTAGTTACACCGAGCCTTATAAAGATTGATCGATGTCACCATTAGCCATATTCCAATGCATCCATCCTGATGGCGCCAAAGCATCGGCCCGAAGATCCGCCGAGTTCAACATCTCAAGCACAATACCACCACTTCAGGGTCACAGATTCATATGTGTAATTGACTAAAATCTGTATATCATGTCCGTGCCACGCCTAACATTTCTCTATCCCCACCTTTTCACAACAGCCAAAGCCCATGAGTTCAGGGCGTCGCTCCGGTGCGTACGCGCAGGCCGCAGAGCCGAGCAGAGGACAGGCCTCAGCACCTCTGCAGAAAGACGACAAGAGACCTACGCCCAACGCTATGGCCCTGCCAATGATCCAATGCCTCCGCCGCCCCTGCCTCCGCCTCCACCGCAGGCTCAAGGCAGCTCCGATGGCCCCAAGTCCCTTGCGACAGCCATAGAGAAAGAAGTCCAAACCCCGAACACCAAGCGCGATGACAAGAAAACCGACTCAACCCCAAAAGCAACCGATGCGACAGCTTCGGTCAAAACACCACAGGAGACTAAACCAAGCCCCGATGCCACCTCGACGTCAAGCCCTCAAGATTCGGACGAATCCGCCAGAGTCGACGCCTCAGAGTCCCACCCCAAAGAGCAGATGAAAACCCCCACCAACGCTATCCAAAAACCCCTTGAACGTGTCCTGCAATTAGAATCTCCCAACGAGCACAAACACCCCCATCTCCAAGCCCCACCCTACGTCCACCACTTCGACACCTTCACCCTCGTGAACAGCCTCGAACAAGGCGGCTTCACCCAAGCGCAAAGCATCACCCTCATGAAAGCCGTCCGCAGCCTCCTAGCTCTGAACCTCGACCTCGCACGAGAAGGCCTAGTCTCCAAATCCGATGTCGAAAACGTAAAACCTTGCCCTTTCCCTCCCCTTCCTCCCCGCAAACCCCCCTCAACATAGCTAACACCTCTCCCAACCAGGAAACCTACCTCTTCCGCGCCGCCTGCTCCGAGCTCCGCACCGAGATCCTCTTCCTCCGCCGCGCCTCCTCAACCACCCAATCCACGCAACGCGCCCACCTACAACACACCTTCGACATCCTCTCGCAGCGCTTCGCGCAGGAAGCGCTCGCCCTGAAAGACGACCTGCGCGGGCTGTTCAACGACCGCAAGATGGACGTGCGGATGCAGCAGCAGGCGCGGGACTCTGCGATCCAGGAGCTGAATTATAAGATCACTGTGAAGCTGGGGTCGGAGAGTAAGAGTGAGGCGGAGGGGTTGCGGTGGTTTTTGGTGAGGAGGGCGGTGGCGTCGATTGTGTGTGGGGCGGTGGTGGTGCTGGCGACGCTGAAGTATAGTTCGAGTAGGAAGCACGCGGCGGAGGAGGAGGAGAAGAAGAGGGTTGCTGCGGAGTCTGGGGCGAATGGTGGGGGCGCGGGTGGTGGGGCCGGTGGAGGAGGAGGTGGTGGGGAGAGGTATACGGTCAGGAGTCGGGAGATGGGGACACAAACGGAGGGAGAGGCGGAGGCGGCGTTGAAGAGCATGGAAGCCGGTACTCTTGGATAGGGATATGGTGCGGAGGTTTACGATTTAGAGACGGTCTATACCCTTGGGCATGACCTGAATCTTTGGAGAAGATATCGTATTGTTTTGAACAAAGCAACGAAAATCTGATGGGTTTATCGCATCGGAGATGTTTGAGTGCCTTTCCCGCTCCAGCTGGAAGCTTTAATAGCATGATACTACCCGCTCAACGGTAAATCCATCGCCACAGTATTCCATAAAGTGCACAGAAACAATGCACCACTCCTAGCCTCTGCATCGCATAGAACCAAATTAGATCGGTGAACTCCGACCTTCAGCAATTGGTATGACATATCCGCTATGCTTACAAACGCTACGCTCCTGGTATCTCCGAAGCAGCCCACATCCGCCGTCCGATACAGATATTGGACGCCCTGAATCATACGTAAAACCCTCGTCTCTCCCGACCATCAAGCTCCCCCGAAATTCAACTTCAACGCAATACTCGGCTCCTCCCTCTCTTCCATCCCCTCTCTCTCAGCATCTCCCCCAACGCCCTGATTCCCCTCCCTAAGAACCCTCTCCATAAACCCCCTCTGCTCCACGCTCATCTTCGCCACCACACCCCGAAACGCATTCTGCTCCGCACTGGCAAGCTCCAACAATCTTGTCGCCGTCTCTGCGAACAGCGTCTCGCCTTCAGCCGCCGCACGCGTGAGCAGCATCGGGATGACCACGCTTATGGCTGCTGCCATGCGCGAAAAGTCCGAGGAGAGCGTGGTGGTGAAGGAGGTGAGCGTGTGGCCCACGATGGACCGGATATTCCCCGGGTCGGCTTGCGAAGGGTCGGTGACGAAGAGTAGGAGACGTGGGAAGACGCAGCGGGCGATCGTCTCGTCGGTTGCGGTTTTGGGACTGACCAGGAGGAGCGAGCGGAGGCAATTGGCGCCGACTCTGGCTAGGCCGAGGTCTTGGAGGCAGTCGATCATGGCTTCTAGGGCCTGGGTGAGGAGAGGCTCGTTGGGAGGTAGGGCTCGAGAACCGGTGGTGAGAAGGATGGTGAGGGCTAGGAGGGTGTTCTTTGCGCAAGGGATCGAAGCTTCGGATTCGCGCTTTTGGGCGTTGGAGAGGATGGCGAGGAAGCGTTGGAGACAGCCTATGAGTTGGGCTGTTATTACGGATGAGGGTGAATCGGGGACAATGCTTTGCAGGAAACGTCTCATAATTGGTAAGGCTTGGGGGACGACAAGCGCTTGGCAAATACCGGTACCGAGGATTGTGGCGAAGATGTGGAGGATGCTGGCGTGTAGGTCGGCCTTGATGATGGAAGGGAAGATTGCTGAGGCGTCAACGAGAGCTTCGAGGGCATTCCGAACTAGCGAGACACTTTCATCCTGCAGTGGAGGGCGGCCTGCGGTGACATGTTCCGCAAGGTTTGGGAGGAGGCTTGCGAGCACAAGGACGATGATTCTCGTCAGTTCGAAAAGCTGCTCGACGTCGTCTGATAGGTGATCCGAGGCCTCATCGTCATCCTTAGCCGACGGGTGCGTAAGACATAGATTTCGCGCAATGTCTACAACAATTCCTTGGACTTCGAGGCCCTCGGTGAGTGCCAGACGGTCAAAGAGCTCAATAGTTTCCGAGAAGACGACCTCTTTGAAGATAGCACTGCCGGAAACGGATGGCCGGAGAATCTTCTTCAATGCTGAAAGAGTTTCTGATGTGTAGGCCTCAGGACTCAAGGAGTCATTTCCTGATCTTGTGACAAGAGCTTCGATAACAATGCCGAATAGGACGAAGAAGAAAGCGACCGGTTCCTCTCGGTAGTTGATATCCCTATCCGCAGCTGTCTGGCCGTTGACTAGGGCTGTATTGTTCCTGTTGTCTAAAGCATCAAATACAGAGTTACTGTCTTGTTCGATGAGACTGGCAATGGCGTCAACGAGCTTCAGCCAGGAATCTTGATAGAACTATCCAACCCGGTCAGTACAAGAAGATGTTTTACGGTTTTCTCATACCTTAAGCAGGGTTTGTCGATTCATAGCTGCATATATAACGTCAAGGCTCTCATCAAGTCTCGGTGGGCCCATGCTGCTGGAGATGTCTGGCTCGAACCTCAAGCGTGCGAATTCCTGCAATGATGAAAGCCATAACGGAGTGAGTTTCGCAATATATGGCTGCACTACTTTCACAAGGTAGTCGTGCTCAATGCTGGCGACTTGTAGCTCGGCCCAGGCGGACAACACTGCCATTCGGACCATGGTTTTTGCATTGGAGCTGATAACCTGCAGCTCGCCAACAGCCGCATCAACAGTGTCGCCTAACGAGATTCAGCGTTCATAGGAAAAAGTAGCATCAAGCTACGAACGGCTTACCCGTGAAGCTCTCCAGTGCCGTGACCAGGAATTTGAGGATACGGCCCATACGCTCGACATCCGTGACCAGGCCTGTTGCGATGAAGGTAGCACATACATTCACGGCTGCTGAAGCTAGTTCCGGGGATGAGTCTGCGCCGAAAGCCGGGGTCAGAGCGGAGCTAATCTGGGCCTGGTATTGCTCTAGTAAGAGGGCCTCTGAAAAGTCAGGATCGGGTGTGTTGCCGAATATCTAGATCGAATTAGCTACGAGACCGGACACGATACCTTAGCAACCTACTATGAGGATTTGGTTGATGAGCCTTAGGCCCTGTACACGAAGCTCGACAACCGAGGCAGTTGAAGCGAGGAAGGCCATACGGACGACGTCTGCGACCTTCTGTTGCAGAGTATATCCAGCGACTGAATCGCGATCGAGATCACGATCTTTACCGATTATTGTTATAAGATCACTGAGGCATTCCAGAGCAAACAACCGGGTTTGCCATCGCAGTAATTCTTGACCAGCATCCTGCGCATTAAAGGCCTCTTCATGCTTGGTCTCGCTGGCTGCGAACCCTGCTACCTCTTCATCTTGCAGATCTGGAAAAGCAGAGCTTTTCACGTCATGAGTGGCGGAAATGTCGGCTGGCTTCTTAGTAGTCTTTGTCAGTATCTTTTGACACCTGATGAGCCAACTCTCAGCTTCTGTGAGACTCGACTGTCGAAGCCAAGCCAGAAGTGTGTTCCGAAGGCCCTCTTGTTCGGGGTCTTCATTGAGAAGGTGCCAGATCTGGTTCTCAAGACCTTCACCAGCAATGCCTAAGACGTGCTCGGCATCGCGCCGCATGAGGGTATACAAACCATCAATGGCGATTTCGCGAACTTGTTCGTTTGGGGAATCAAGACCGTCCTGTAGCTGACTTACATACTTTGGAAAGTCCATGTGCTTTGGGTCGTAAAGGTTTACGTGTTCTGAACATCGTAGGGTTTCTGCTCGAACTACATCCAAGCCATCAATTTCAAAGTCTTTGATAAGCTTTAACATTAGGCTTCGGGCTTTATTCATGTCTTGTAGATCAGGTCCCAGTACATTGAGAAGCGAGTCAACACAGTGAGCTATGACAGCTACTGTTGGTAGCTCGAGCTCAGTATTCGAGGTTATGACAACCTCAGACTCGTCATTATGAGAATCGCAAGTCCAGAGTTGAGCGAGCAGACCTAACGTGCTAGCAACATAACCTGAAAATGCTAGACCTGCAGATTCGGAGACCTTCGAGAGTGCACCAATGGCGCAAAAGTGAACAGTCGGATTAGGGTCACTACACAAAGACAGCAGTATCCCATGTATCTTCTTCAAGTGCAACCCAGCCGCCATACCACCTACTTGTGTATGGATCGCTCCCAAAGCCATGGCACATCCAGCCCGTGCACTGGGATCTCTGTTCGCAACGATGGTGTCGATCAAGGCGTTGATTTCGTCGGTCGTAAAGGCGTTACCAGAGCTGTAACAGAGCTTGCCGAGGGCTTCACAGGCCATGTTACGGACATACTGATCGCCGTCCATGATTAATGCCTTAGTCGCTGTTAGCAGCTTCATGAGCTTGCAATTCACTTATAACTGACCCTCAAGAGACTCTGCAAGCATTCCACGATGGCCTGGTTTTTGAGGTCACCGGAATCGGCTGTCCTCTCTCCTAAAGCCACCTTGAGAGCCCCGAGAAGGGCCAAGGCGGTGTTGACACTGATGGCCGCTCTTCTACCCGGGTCTCTCTGAAGATTCTGGGACGCTAGGAAGGTAGCTAATTGTTCGAGAACGGCTTCCTGCACCTTTGGGCCCTGAAGCGGAAGCGCCGATGCGAACAGAGAAATAGCAGAATTGACCACTTCTGTCGCTGGAGGGTCAGGCAGATCTTCCGATATACACAGGCCCTGTAGATGTAGATATACAGAGTCGTGCTCTCGAGCGCCACATATTGGTGTCAGCACCTGAGGTCGTCAATTTTGGGCCAGACCTTTATTACCAAAAGAGACGTACCTCTTCGTCGAATCGGTCCCCGAGACCATCCGATGCCAGCCAGTCTGAAGATGCGGAAGGCACCCGCTCGCCAGGTAGAGCTTTGACTCTCCCGCGTTTGACAAGTCCGCAAATGCCGAAACCCGAGTTATCAGCGATTTCCCATATGGTGTCGAAATTACCCGCCGAATTTGCTATGGATGAGACAAGAGAGCCTGGCGTGTATGTCTCTGGATCTGCGAAGAGCTTCACGACCAGGTTCAATAGGTTGGATTGGGTCAGTATCTCCGCACTTGCAAGCGGACTAAAGTTGATCAATTTGGTATAACATTGTAGCACTCGTCGTCGCACCATGAGTACAAGGTCCGATATTGGCAGAGAGGAAGTACTTCGGGTTGATACATCATCTGTCCCTTTCCGTGAGGCTACAGTCTCCAAGAACTCCATGGTATATTGCAAAAAAGTTGCAATGCGCTTCGACACGTCAGTCGTCACTAATCTGCCATTGGTTTCCAAGAATGCGAGAATCGATCCGAGCGTGCATTCTCGCACATGTGTCAGATAGCTGATCTCTACGGACTGGCGTTGGCTGGTGTTCTCTTTTGTCAGCGGTCGTGGTAAGGCATTTCGCCAAAGTAGTAAAAACTGTGATAGATGGATCTTCACAAAATTAGGGCCCAAGGACATCAGACCGCCGATCAGAACCCACGCTACTTGTATCTGTGTACCAGCAATGCGCAATTCTGTTTTGCTGCTAGATTTCAGAATCTCCGTGGCCATTGTCAGAACCCTCGCACTGACTTCGAGCGAGCCGTGAAGCGGTCGCATGGGTGAGACACTAAGAACACCTGCAAGACCGTTTGCGTATCCAACGCAGCGACGAGCACAATGGCGGCCAGTGTTGAGAAACCCCATCTCTCGGTTGAGTGTGTTCATGGAGATTGTGGCACATGGCAGAAGCTGTTGAGGACAAGCCAGGACCATTGCTCGCATACAGTGTACAGCATGAATTTGTACCGTGTAACTCGTGTGCTCTAGGACTTGGAACAACCCCTCTCGGCAGCTGTCACCGAGAGCACTGAAAGCAGACCCCAGAGACTGAATCAGCGATGCGAGAACGTCAAGAGCTCCGACAAGCGCATGCTTGGATGGTTCAGCTCGCTCTTTGATTACCTGAGGGTAGTTCTTGAGCACCTCGTTAATCAAAATTCTGGCGGCATTCAGCCGACCACTCTCTCCTAAGATACGTAAACCCACGCAGTCGGCTAAGATTCTTTTGACAATCGCTCGAGCGGTCAGAAGCTTATGACGGTCGTTGGCAACAGAGGATGCGCTTAAAAGTTCTGTCAGGAAGTGATGTGATATTTGCTCGAAGGATCGTTCGACGAGGGCAGCGTCTAGCTTGTTCAGAACATCCACATAGCAGCGTGCAATTGCAGCCCTGCTCCTGTTGCTTGTGACTGGTCGCGTATACTGGGTGGACAGTTGTCTCAAGATCTCTGGAAGTGTCAACTCTAAATGCGTACTGCTCCGTCTGGCCGAAGGAGATTCTGCTCGAGGCCTCTCTTCTTCGCCATCATCAAGAGTATTCGGCTGGTTCTTTGGGGGCTTCTTTGGTTTCTTCACCTTGATTGCCGAATTCGATGGAACGTTGTCCGCGTATGATTTGACCAGCGCAACCGCCAAGCAGGTGGCAGCTGCATGCCGTGCTGTAGGTATGGAACTGTCCGTGACTTTCCAAATTGTGGTCTTCAGAGATTCAAAGTCACTCGTGGTGTCGAAGTACTCGGTGCTCTTCACTAATTGCTGAAGAGTTGCGCATGCCTTTGCCTGCACTAGACCTGCTTTGTCGTTCGAGGCGACTGATCTGGCATATTTCCAGATGTCTCGTGCTAAACCTTCGTCGAGTGCACCTCGTACAGCAGTGATAATGCTTCTTAGAGCTCTTTGTATCGCTGCTCTTAGCCCACCATGATTTTGAGCCAACTTCGAGAGCCGTATCAGACTTGAGCAGGCAAGGTTCGATAGGGTTATGGCACTGTCGCCAGCAACTCTGTAAACCTCGCCCAAGCAGTGTACCGCAGCATGCCTGTTCTGCAACGCCTTCTCATTCTTCCCAGCATTGATAATGGTAAGGAGTCGGTTGACAGACTCGTATAGAGGCTTCCTATTGCCTTTCTCCAGTATCTGTGCGAAGCATCGCCCTAGGTTGTTCCTTATGACCCTAGAAGGCGCAGGTGTGGGCAGCTCGATGACTTGGAACAACTCCTCCTTGACAATTACCTGCTTTGCGCATATGCCATCGTGGTCGAGTAGTCCGACATGACCCTCGAGATCTGAGATGAAGGTGAACAGATAGAGGTCCTGCTGTTCGGAGGGGAGCGAATGAAGCTTTCCTACGTCGAGCTCGTATCTCGGGTCTCCGCCTGTTTCTGAGCTTACCGGTACCGCTTTGATACCATTCGTAATGGGAAGGTGTTGCTCCGATGTTGACATAGCAAGTACAAAATTACTCAGAGCTCAGGGGAGCTATCTGAATTCGAAGTGCAGTACCAGTCCAGCCGCTAACGGCACTCCTCTCAGCCAATCGGATCAGAGGCCAGGGGTGCCGTTATTCTAACGGCTGGCCTTGTACTGCCAATTTATGAGACATGGCTTGCATTATCTTGCATTATCACCTGCAGATTCTTTGACGGTTCGGGTACATTGATGTCGACAACAGTGACATGGAATTCGATATTGAAAGATTTGCCATGCCGCTGCTTGAAACCTCAGAGCTGCCACCGCCTTTTCTCGTCGAGCGGCCTCGTCCTCTCCGGTCACAACAGGTGGTCGAAGATCAAACATGACAAAGCGAAGGATGATGTAAGGTACGAGCCATTCGAACAGTCTGGGAGAAATGCTAACAATCAGTCCAGGCTGGGAAGTCGAAGCGGCGGTCCGCCATGGTTTTGGATTTGAAAGTCGCTTCCAAGCGTGAGCTGCCTTGACATACTAAAACTAAGGCATTTCTAAGATCCAGGAGCAGTATATGGTGCAGACCCTTCATCAAATCCTCGACTTGCTGCGCTCATAGCTGCCGCTAAGAAAGCTGGGTTACCTAAAGCTACAATGGAGAGTGCGATAGCACGAGGTGCTGGGAAGTCACTGAGCGGCGCAAGCTTGGAGTCCGTGACTATCGAAGCTATGTTACCGTCCTCGGTCGCAGCAATTATCGAATGTCAAACAGACAATAAGCTACGAACAATGGCAGATGTCCGACTGATAATCAAAAATTGCGGAGGCACGATTTCGCCAACGAACCATTTGTTCGAGCGTCGAGGAAGAATCAGGCTCAAGAAAGCTGAAAGTCTCGGAGAGGAGGATATCTTGGATGAGGTTATTGAGGCTGGCGCCTCGGACGTCAAAAGTGAAGACGACAGTCATTTGATGGTCTACACCGAGCCGCAGCAGACGTCTTCAGTCGCGGAAGCTTTAGCGAAATTGGCCGGGCTGCAGCTAGAGAGTTCGGACATAATCTGGTATCCCAAAGCAGAGACGCTGGTGAAGGACGCCCCTGAGGACATGCTAGAGGTCTTTGTTGGTATGTATAAGGCATTTGAAGGCCGGATTGCAAAGCTCACGACGTAGCAGAAAAGCTCGAAGAGGATCCAAGTGTGCAGCACGTCTTTCTCAACGCTGGGTAAAAGACCTCTGAGTGCGTAGCTGTTTCGTATCATAGCAGAAGGCCTAGTGGTCTTCGCAAAGTGTCATGTATAATACACATTTCGGCCAATTGCTATGAGTTGGCACGGTGCGGATTTAACAGTTGGCGTATGTTGTCAATGCCCTCCTTGGATCTTTTATTGGAACGTCTGCTGGATCGACGTAATTGCTTTGATGATTCGCCTCTTCAACCACGGATCCTCACTGGATGTTCAGTCCATCATCGGTTCATCAAATTCCTTAGGAGCTGTGCCGGAAAGGTGCACGGATTCTTTGCCAATGCTTGAGATACAAATGCAATTGCCACAATACGCTCCGCGTCCATCTTGATGGCAAGGCCCTCCTGGGTACTCCAGGAAACAGCTCGTTTAATGCCGCTCAAGTTCCCACGCTCCCCGATCCAGACTCCAGCGTGACTCTTCTTTCTTATCAACAACAAGCTGCTGCTTCTCCCCTGTAGCCTCTACTTCCCCTTCCGCTCCTAACCTCCGAGCTCTTTTCGCAAGCCTTTTAGCCCTCAACCTCACTGCCTCTGCTTGGATCTCGTCTCGGTCAAAAGGGATCTTGTGGGTTGTCTCAGGCGCAGGCCAGAAATCAGGTATATTGAAGCGCTCTTCGAGATTGGTGCCGAAGTAGTACATCCAACCGATAGGGAACATGATGTAAAGACCGAACTGGAAAGAACTTAATAGACCGTGATGAATACATCGGGATGTTGGATTTACCTTGAATATCTCAAGGTTAGGACCGCCCATGGTTGCTCGCGCTACTCGTTCTGACGAGAGCGCGCTATCACTGGGCGAAGTGTCAAACCGCCGGATGTCCCTGAAGACTGGCTGATAGAATTTCGCTCGAAGTACTTCTCGCAACTTGCAAGCGTTCATGATCTGTAGCTTTCGGAGAAAGGTTCCGCCTTGCCCGAGAACCTCGGCTCAAATTCGTGAGATTCAATTTGTAATCCCCTCGGCCCCCTCAGTCCAACGACATTATTAATATTCTTTCCATGGCCTCAATTTCATTCCTTTCATCTAGTTTGTAGATATCGGAGTTATATTCTTGTAATCCCTAGCTGGACATTCTCTGTTCGAATTAGTTACGGTACATCATGTCCACCAATCCTGCAGACGCTGTGACCCTCACCACCCGCGGCAAGATAGCCATCATAACTCTTAATCTTCCGAAGAAGCTCAACGCCCTTACCCAAGACCTCTACTACCGCCTATCATGCCTGATGCGTGAAGTAGCAACCCGGGACGACATATACATCACCCTTCTTACCGGCAAAGGCCGATATTTCTCCGCGTAGGTCGCTTTGAATAACCATCCTTGGAAAGCTCAGCACTGACCCTGATTTCCAGTGGTGCAGACGTGTCGATCTCCCACTCAGTTGTTGAAGGCGCCGATGTAAGGCGTGATACGCTCAAAAGCTTCGTAGCGAACAACCTCGAAATAACGAATGCTTTCTACACCCACCCTAAAATCCTTATTACGGCTCTCAATGGCCCAGCAATTGGTCTTTCCGCTGCGCTGATCTCCTTGTCGGACTTCATATACGCCGCACCTCATGCTTTCCTGCTCACGCCCTTCACAAGTCTCGGTCTCGTAGCCGAAGGTGGAGCCAGTCGAGCTTTCGTTCAGCGACTAGGGATCAGCAAAGCAAACGAAGCATTGATAATGAGCAAGCGCATCACTGCGGAGGAGTTGTTGCAAGTGGGGTTTGTGAACAAGATCTTCGACACCGGGAAGGATGACCAAGAGGGATTCTTGGGGGAGGTCATGAAGGAGATTGAGGACAGGCTAGGGGATCATCTGAACAGTGACAGTCTGCTGAAAGTGAAAGCATTAATCAGGAAACCGGAGAGGGAGATTATGGATCAGCAAAATCTGGCGGAGGTGTTCGGTGGGCTCGACAGGTTTGCAGCTGGGGTCCCCCAGGAGGAGTTCAGAAGAATTGCGAGTGGCGAGAAAAGGCATAAGCTCTAATGATGGTATGAATGAATAATGTATCTGAGGTTTGGCTGACTTGGTTTTATTGGAGTGAATGTGAGATCTCAAGACCTTTGCAGCCTACTGAAGGGCTTGAATGAAGAACGAGAGTGAGCTGCGGCTTTCAGCGCAACACTAACCAATGTCGTGCCTTTTCCGAGAATCTGTAAAGGTTCCTAGAACTTTTGAAGGCGCTATCAGACCACTTCAATCCTTGAAATGATGCGACTTCTTTGTTTAAAAAAACTTACGAACGGTGCTACGACAGGCGAGCGATCTATGGACTCTCATGTTGTGAAAGGCAGACTTTCAGCGCATTTGCCTTGCTCAATTGGTACATCCCAATGGATGGTCCGGAGAAGGCATTGAATCAATGATACATTCTCGGACTCATAAGACCCTGAGAAGTGTATGATGCCATCGGATGGGATAGTTTCCCTCGGCCCGTCAGCGTTCATTCCATGCCGAATTACGAGTCTTCTTGGGATACCTCTACTTCTATGGTTTGGAGCTCGAGAAGGCCAATCTAAGTGGAGGTGTGTGTGATGGTTACACAGACGTTTCTCCGTTGCGCACTAAGAACGAACGGACAGCCTTGGCCGAACCAACAAGGATCCGGACACAGGCGATCGTAAAGACGGATACTGAGACAGCTTCTTCAAGATCTTGAAGCTCCAATGGAGCATCGCCGTCGGCAGAAATAGCCTCAGCTCGCCCAGAGCGCGTAGCAGACTAGCGGTCACTCGAAGCGAATCTGCGCCCACGAGATTCAAGAGGCGGAAACATCGCCAGCTAGCAAACGCGACCACTAAGATTTCAGACAGCTACTCTTCAGTAGGCGTCCACTCATCAGGATCTGCCGCAATCTCCCGACGTCTATTTGGGGTGCGTCTTTGAGCCGCGGAAGCTCTTCCGAACAAGTGGGAAGATTCCCATGTTTCCTACAAATCCACAGGTCTATACTTGATCGCGTGGGTTCATGTGGGGACCCAAGGGTCGTCGCTCATGCTTAAACGAGGTGCTTCGAGCCTGGGAATAATGAGTGTTTGCGGAAGGTTTTTGCCATATGCGAACCCGAAAAGGCCGCACGCTGCTCACCGGCTGGCATGGAATTACATCATCGAAAGTCACTCCGATAATGCTGTTGAAGCGAGGGTACGATCGACTTCTGGCATGTATGGAAATCCAGAATGTACCTTCCTGCCTGTCTCTGGGCCCTCCTCGCCACCCTCCTCATCCTGGTCCAAATATCGGCTGCGATACCATTGACAGAGCCCGCAGGCCTTGGACCACCGAGGAACTCTTCAAGCAAGCTTGATATTACACACTTCAAGAGCAAAATCCTCACCAGCGCCACACCCGCTTACCGCATCATCTTGCACACCTACGCCTCCCTACTCCCTCTCTCTCTCGCCGCCTCCTCCCTCCTCAAATTTTACACCAGGCTTTCTGCTGCCGCATCAGGGCCATGGCACTCTCTCCCCGAATTGAACTACTTCACTGCGGACTACGGATGCATAATTATCAGTTTCCAGGCATCGCATAATTATGCGATTCCTTGGGGGTTTGTTGCAGAGTTCGCGGCGAAGATGGCCTCGGCTACGGAGAGGGGGTTTACGGGGGGTTTTCAGGGCGAGTATACGCATTTGGCAAGCGGAGCGGTGATCCGAGTCGGCTTGAGACTTGTGCTGGTTGCGGCTGCGGCTTGAGAATGGGTGCGGTGGGGGACTGTGCGATGTAGGTTGGGGAAACCTGAGTTGTGATGCATGATAGCAGAGTGACATAAGATTGGCGCTTGCAACAAGGTCGCCGAAACTCATCCACCTTATTAACGCAAAGGAAGACGACGGAAAGCTCCAGGCTTTCGCCCGGAAAGCATTCAGAAAATAACAGCAATAACGTGGCTGTGTGATGATCAGGCTGGAAGCCTCTTGTCCCCATACAGAAGTGGTCAATTGACCTTCCTGATCGCCCTCAGTCTTCAGGGATTGAGGCATCATCAGCATCCAGATAGGCATTCTCACGTTCAAATATCTTCCACTAGGCTTGAGCTCGCGTCTATGACTTAGACGCCAGGACTGGGAACGTCTGTCGTACCGCGAGCACGAAATGCATGCTCTTCGAGTTGGACAGAACGTGCCCTGCGCTATTGGAGCGATACAGAGACATATCGTGGCCCTCGCTGACTATAAGACGTAGCTGGTCTGTCCGGGTTGCAATGACCTCTTCTATATTGAAAATTGGAGAGACCATTCGCAGACGCCACCGCGCTCTCATGCACAAGCCCATATTGGTGGTCGCGGAATAAGGACTGAGTTGTTGTTTTTCCTTAAGTATATCTATATACGAATGAAATCCTCGTGTCACAAAAGTCAGATTTCCTTGGAAATGTGTGAGAATGCTCGCCTGGTAAAATATCGCCTTCACTAAGCTCGTCAGTCGTGAATCTCCGAGAGATCATCGTGATTGGTGAGGTGGAATGAATTGTGAGAAGTGGGATACCTAACTGCTTCCCGATCAATTCGATAGGCTATGAATTCTTTTGTCCTCGAAAATCCCTACTTGAGGAGTTGTCCACCCACCTCCGAGACTAAATCTCATACTCACTCAACTCAGGACTCGAGTTGTATATGCCTGTCTCTACGAAGGTCTCCATTGTCTGCACCTTTCCTATCCATATCTCGTTGACCAAAAGCTTTGGGTGCATCGCAAGATGGACATAACAAAAGCGTCGTTATTATACATATATACTAGTCGGGCTGCCCCTGTGCGCCCGGGGGGCGAGCCCGGCGGCATGACAACTATCTCCCCCTTCGGATCCACGTCCTCGGGGATAACTCAGAAAGAGCCAGCCCCATCTCAGATGGCAGCACATCCTCACTATGGTCAACAGTACTATAGGCAAGCCCCCAAGGGCGAAATTGCGATATTCCAAAAGATATTGCATCCATTCAATATAATTCTTTTGCTATAGGAAGAATACCACCCCTACCGGAAGTTGCAGCAGGAGGCTGCGATCCCGCTAACTGCATCGATGTCGAGTCGGTGTGCTGTGATCCTCAATTGAGGACGCTATTTGATCTTATCAATACTTCAATGTTTCTCCCCTTGACCTCTGTGTCGCTGCCCTGAGCGGAGGTTTGGTGGGTTTTCATATACGGAACGTCAGATAAGTCATTGCCAATAACGGTGTTTCTAGTCTTCCTAGCATCGACAGCGCCGTGGGTGCTATCCAAGCAAACTTGTTGGTGCCTGAGCTCTAGAACCGTCTCAATCAATCCTTCAACCCTTCGAAGGGCATTACGCCACTGCTAGGCTAGACAAGTGCACCATTCTAACCCCACAGGCTCGAAGTGTTAGCACTTTGACCACAATCACACGCTTTCTGTTGAGTCTTTGTCGGTTCGAAGTGACTCGAAGCAGATAAATTGTATAGCATATATTATATAATTTACACCGGTTCCCCAGAGAGCCTTCAACAATCCCGGCCTTTCGAAAGAATCGGATACCACAATCACCCGATCGATTATCATAAGCTTCACTACACACCATGTCGAAGTCAGACAGGCGTATCCGAATCCCAACTTTCGAGGTGCCCCCAGCATGGCTATTTAACAAGAGGAAGCTGGCTCAACTCGGCATTGAACCCCCTATGTTGCTTCTTGGGTTCGATAACACCATTGACGACTGCATTTGCTTCACGGATCCAGTAATTTGGCAAGTTGTAGCGATCTGGCGAGACGGTAAGACCGGCCTCAGTCACAGCCTTGCTATAAGGATTACACATACTAACCCAGGATTTCTGTAGCTGCTGGATTCTCAAGATAGTTCATGCATTATCTAACTTTGCAGATCGTCAAGTCTCTGAGCCAACATCGAGGTGGCCCCGCCTCCCAGAAGATGTCCGCATTGAGATTTCTTGTGGCTGGCAAGGTTAGTATCCCATGCGGTGGCACGGTCTACATCCGAGGACTTGATGGAGCTGGCCAAACCCTCGCTCCTGCAGCACAGGCTTCTTGGACGCGGTTGTATTCGGCACTCCAACCACATAACGTTCTGCCTCTTTTGCCGTGGGTCATACATGGTCGATCAGTCCATCGTCGTTTCGCCAAAACGTCTTTTTGCGAACTGCCAAGAATTGGTGCACCATTGCTTGCCACCGCATGGGATAGACAAGATCATCGAAACACTTCGGGATATCCAGTATCGAGCGCTCTTGAAGCTGCGTTGTTGGATAAGAGACTATGTGGACGTGCTGTCGGGACTAGGGCGTCAAGAAGTCACCACACGAACGCTTCCAGAGCTGTTGGTACAAGGCCTTCTTATCACACGGCGATGGCGCGAGTACTATCGAAACGTTGATAATTGTTGTTCGGAGGGGAGTACCCAGCGATTGTGGCAGGAGATATTATTTAGTCGGGAACGGTCCTGAAGCTGGAGAAGACGATGAGCTTCCCCGGAGCGGCCCACGATGTTGCTAGATAATGGGCTGAGTGGCAATTGTTGTTGTTGAAGTGGTGGAGATGTGGTTGCCTCTGAGGCGTGAGGCTCATAGAGTATTACTTGAGGTAGTGGAAGTGCACTTGGAGTTGTTAATTCAGGGAATAATCAACACGAGCATTTGGATCTGCTTGTGTGCGCCTTCAACAGGGTTTAGCCTTTATCGTGCAAAGCTAGTAATTAATTTGCCGTAAGCACAGCTTCAATACCCATAGCTGCCACCAAAACCTGATTCTGCAGACTATGCCTTAGCCTAATTCCCTATCGGTCAACTCCCAAATGTTATGGGGAGATCTCAGACCGCATATACCCATGCCTGCGCCCATTCCGATCACCCTCCTTGCACCTGTTACTTGCCTATGCGCAACGCTTCTCGATGTCTAGAACCTAGAAACCATGGAAGAATACCGGCTCTCCCGAGTATGCTGCGGTGGGAACTGTACTGGATTGAGTGAAGCGTTCTCCATACGGGATTCGAGAGATTCGGACTCTGATGCGGGGGTTGGCGGTATCGAGAATTCACCCTCAACGCCCACCTCTCCGTCGATCGTGCGAAACAAGTCCGCGAGCGTTGGGTATTTGTATTTCTCGGTCTTTGGATTGTATCGCATATACTCATTACCGTTCCGTGCGTAGCACACTTCTTCCTCTTTCACCGGATCCCAGTACCAATCCGTCACATGAGCTAGGTCTGGACCCCATGGAGTATCTGCCTTAGCCCTGATGTGACCACCCATGCGTTCCGGAGCGAATTCAAAGTCTTTATCGAATAGTTTCAGGACTGGACCGGTGACATCCTTCGATTTACCCCAAGGAACGATCTTGCAGATGGGCGTGCGGTTCTTGTCTCCCGGGAACACACCATCTTGGTTTTTGTCGTCACGGATCACTCTCTCCTCCACGCGGAAGGTATAGCCGCCATCATATTGCTCATACTCCGAAGGGCATACAGAAGCAAGGACGAACCAAGGGTGCCGATCTCTATCGCTTCCCATGTCAATCACCAGCACATGACCAGTTCTTGCCCATGATCCATTACGGTCAACTTCTATCACCCAGCCCAGGCTAGCGAACCTGCGTAGCTTGTCATCGTCCGAAGACGAAAGGTTCGTGTGGGACACGTCCTCGGCAGGGTGGCCGTCAGGATAATAGATTGCGCCACAATTGGTGGGTGCGAAGTCAAAGTTCGTGAGTTTATCGGTTAAGTCTGTGTCTGGAAGGGCTCCTAAACATGGTAGAAGCTTCAGCGTTTTTTCGCCCCACAATTTTCCCAAAGGCATGACGTCGACACAGGGATCAGTCAGGAAGTTGTAAAGCTTGCTGTGTGTGCCTGCTTTATGAGAGGAACGACCAAAGGAATATGCTGCGTCCCAAAACTCTTTCGGTGTGGGTGGTAGAGTCCAACGCCCAGCGGCGATAGCTTGTTTCCCCAAGATATAGCGGCTGTAATCTGCATCGGCCTTGTTGTGCATGAAAGTATATTGGGCCCTAGCCTTGTTCATCGCCTCAGCAATGAAATCGGTAAGCCCATCTAGATCAGTGTACGCGGCTCCAGATTCCCTGCACTCTTTGTCTATCTGGTCGAAAACCTCCTGATAACTGCTTGGGGTAGCCATAGTGGTTTTTCTTGAGTATTTGTGGATGGTGAAAGAATCAAGTCTGATTGTGATCGAAATGTGGAACTTCGAGGATGTAATGAATGAAGGTCTGGATGAACGTGCTTGAATGGTTGAATTCAAATACTTATTCTGGCCGTGACTCATAATCAACAGCAAAATTGTTCACTCGGAAGGGCCGCTATTTGCGCAGATTAGTCATATCAGGTAGTGTCCAGGTCCCAAGAAAACCCCACTGCTAAATCATCGAGATCAACGTATTGACGTAACGCCGATGGACTAATTGACAAATGTGGATCCGCCGGCAAAGTGCCAAAATGTTGAAACATAGCGCACGCTTGGCTCGGATACCGATCGAAGGATCTCGAGAGACACTGAATCACTGTAAAGACCTTAGAAGCAAAGAAATATCCCTTAGTGCTAATTACGATGCACGATACCATTAATAGCATATCGGATTGGTAATAACACTGGCATCGAGAATTGTACTAGACTTGCACCTCTCCAATGAGAAACATCGTGTCAAGAGGGATTACTCTAAGTATGCTAATACGATACTGTCTGTTGTCATCGATTGATCACGGGGGAATGGGTCTTTTTCAGCATTCTGATGTAGAACGGCACCAAACAAAGTGTCTCTCCACTCTTAGACCATATCATTTGGGCAGTAGATCTTCAAACGACCAAAGCATAAAGTGGTAGATAATTTGGCCTGAATCAGACACACACAACCAAATCCTAATATTATGGAAGAATGTGAAGCACCTCAAACAAACGTAGCAAGTGCTCTAGCGTCTTTTGCAGTGAAGTTCAATAGCCGCGATTGCCGCCCGGCTGCCCCTTTAACTGACTTCAGATGACAACAGCTTCAGATTCCAAACACAGTGACTCTTCTCGGGGCTGTGTAGATATTCCTCGGCGCCTTCATCATGGGCCTGGGCTCTGGTGCTTATTTAAGTTCCTGCCAATCTTTCTGCATGCCTCCTGGCTTCCCATCCTGCTCATCATCCTGAATCGACAGCTTCCAGAGGAAACGGATCTTATTCATTAACAACCAGCAATACTCCACGATTCAGGATCCAAGTATGGCTTCAATTTTGTTTGTATACCTTCCTGACATCTGTAACCATGAGAGCGTCCCAATACTCTGACGGGCTTGGTGGCTGGTTTGAACCCTTCTTACTTCACCTAGAGCAGAAGACAGACGTCCGTTCTTGAATTCTTGCAGCTAAAGCTTCCTTCTCCATCATTGTATAATCTGGTCTCGATTCCCTCCATAGCGCCTTGTTTGCCCTTGGTTTGTGCATCTGGCGGTATCTCTGGTATTCTATGTGCAGCAAGAACCAGTTCACCCATTCCCTAGCACTCCTTGAATAACGCTTTGATAAGGTGATGAAGGTCCAATCGATCGGTCAATTCCTAGAGCCTTACAGGACCACCGCCGAAGAGTGCTGCCTATAGAATCACAACTCGTAGCGAATGGCCTCAGAAAGGAGCTTTAGCACAGGATTAACTTCAGCACCTGAAGAGTGCTCTGTTTAGGGCAAGGGGTACGAAATGCCGAACTCAAGGAGATGGTAGGACAAGGAGGATCTTGAGAACATATACATCCAGGAGACGCTCTTTTAATTCCATTTTCTCTCGATGATCTCTGGCTCTTACCAAATGGACCTTCCTAAACGAAAGCCGATAGCACCAGAGGTGGCGAGCGTCTGATCCCCCCTTGTAGGCTCCGATACATTCATGGGGTCTGGCATGAAACGTACCCAGAACGTGACGACCGAGGACGTTGGACGCCATGATTATGTCAAGCAGCATAGTTTTTCGCAATCTGGCGGAGCCCCGGGATTCTTTGAGTCCTCCTTCTCCTCTGCAGTGGAAGGGTTGGGTATGCTCGCATTCTGCTGGCTCTTGCTTGAGGCTCACTGCCGAAGATTCAAAAACGCCTTCAATGAAGGCACTGGTCAGAAAGACTAAAAGCTAGGCAAAGATGTTCTGGAGCTTATACCCCAACTCCATTTGCCTGGATTTCCAGATTGACAGGAAGCACAATTGTGAAATACATCTAAGTCCTCCACCAGTAGCTGCTTCAGAGGCAGACAGCGAAGTTGCGCATTCTTTCGACTCCGAAGCGTACAGTATATCCTATCTTCGAAATCAAAGAGAGGACTTACCCGTAAACTATATACGAACCTACAATGATCAGGGAATCGGGATACTTGGACACATGAAGCCGCTGATACGTGTTTACAATGGCTCACTAATCAAGCGGGTCTGCTGGGAACCAAAGACGTAAGAGTTGATGTGCGAAGTCTAGTTGCCAGTCCTAGATATCTTATGTGTCTATCCCAGTCAGGAAAAGTGAATTCAATCGATATATCCCACCTGGGTAAGTGATGTTCCCTGACAAAGCACTAGACATACCTGCCTCCACAGCCATCACCACGGCGGTGTACAGGCCCAGCCAGGTCTCACCTAGACCCACCTGACTCCTTACTTCTTTGTCTTTCCTCTCGCCAAAGCACAAAGCCAGCATCCTTGTGGATCACATAGACTTCTAGATCTGGATCTTTCTGTCTCGCTTGTGTCATACACAGCGCGCGCAGGTATCCCGTGCTTCTGCTAGGGACCTCCCCGAGCTATTGCCTCATCATACCCACTATCCCCACTTCACACATTATTCCCTGTTTATTCCCTTCATCCTTGGCGATTGTACTCGCTTATAAAAACCCTCGTCACACACCACAAGGAGAACTTTCAATCTTGTATCCGGCTTTCAAATACACAACAGCACCTGTTGTTAAGCCTCAAACACTCAAGATAGCGTTCGGATTCCTGCACTGCTTCCGCTCTTGTCAACTGCTCCGCCATCCTCAACCTTTTGAAGACTCGCAAACGTATTGTCTGTGTCATCATGGCCACCTCAGCTGCCCCAGTCGTACTCATCCGACTCCAGAGCGCCCATGTCTTCGACGAAGACATCATCATCAACATGGACAAGCTAGCGGAACTTTACAACACTGAGGTAGTAACGGAAGAGGAACGCTTCGTCAATCTCCTCAAGCACGGAATGCCCAAGGTCGCCGTGCTCGCCGACAACGCGGTGGCACTGCCCGAGAACGAAGATCTTCGCGGACTGCTCTATGGCTATATCAAAGATGGCGGCATGGTGATCGTAGCATTCCAATATGCCGCCATGTGCACGGACAATGACCTCGATAACACGTTCAAAGACCTTGGCCTGCCGATGTGGACCCATGCTTCCACAAGTATGTCTGCCCTGACACGCACCAACCTTGGTCGCAACCCCACAATGAGGGCGGTCTTCGGCGAGGCGGCTTGCGCCACGATGAAAGAGAGCTACGACATCGAAGCCGTCCACATCGAGGGAGTGGAAGATCGGGAGAAATTCTATGTGCCTCTCCGTTTCGACTGGAACGTTACCAAGATCAACGGTCGTGACAGCGCTTGCACATCGGCTTTCACGCGCGTAGGTGCTGGATATCTTGGGTACGTGGGAGACTTCCCACTTCAATTTGGGACAGTGAGGGTGATGAAGGTTATGATTGGTGAGTTATCGACACGCAGAACCGTTCTCACGTTTTTTGTTTGCTAATATTCGACAGACAAGGCCCTGGGCACGCCGGCGAGTGTACATGCGCCCTCTGAATATACCCCTGGTATGTTACCGTCCCTACGCGAAACATATGGGCCTCACAGTTTCGCTAATGCATGTATAGCGAACACCTTAGCCACTGTGTACGGGCCACCCAACCTAGATGAGCCCCGAAGCGAAGGTCCAAGCCAGCCATCAACCACCACGGAGACCGAAGACGCCTGGGATCAGGCCAAGAACGAGGACGAGGATGACGATGAGGACGTCGGTCTCCCCGAGGGTTTCGAAGGTCTGAACATCGATGACGAAGACGAATTCGACAGGTCCTGGTTGTGAGTCGAACCCTAACGTACACTGCATGGAGGAAGGTCAGATCTACGGGGAAGGAGAAAGGCAGTGAAGGCTAGATAGAGATGGCGCTTAAGAAGCATAGCAGGCGCAAATGAAATTATTTGCATTTCATCATACAACCTCTCCTACTGATACACCCACCGTGACTCTACAACTCATCCTTCACCTCCGACTTCCCACCCTTCAAACCCGGCATCGCCATGATCTTCACCACAAGACTAGTCCATCCAGTAAAATGCTGCGTGCGTTGCCCCAAGCCTGTTTCGGCATTGTACTGCTCCCACGCAAAGCCCGTCCTCTGCCATTCCTTGAAGACGTTCTCTACTAGATTACGACGGAGGGAGGTGTAGAGCTTCGTTGCGCGCGCCTTATGTGGTCCCGAGCTCTGGCCGAGATCCTAGCGGGTGTCAGTCACTGAAGCTACGTATTGAACATAGACAAAGAGAGCTTGTAGGCAGGTAACGAACCAGCAGCGCCTTAACGGCCAGATAATTCATGTTCATCCAGATCGGGCTCCGCCAATAATCCTCCCCAGTCCCATAATTATCGTCTGCCTTGCTCAAGCTTCGCAGGCCATATGGCGTCCATAGCTCGTCTTCGTCACTGATGAGATCTAGTATCGCACCCAGTCTTGGACTATCCGGCGGTAGCAGTCCCGTCAGGAATGGGAATATCGATATATACCCCTTGTGGCACACATGCACACTCTCCTCGTAATCATCGATGGTTGCATCACAGTAAGTATTGTGTTTGGTATCCCAGTGCAAGTCATCGATGTTACGGACGATAGCCGTTTCATAGCCTTCGTACTCGCGCGCGTCGTCGTCCTCGCTGATGAAGGCAGCGATGCGCCGCATGGAGCGGGTCATCATGCCCATCCAGCTGATGAGATCAGTATGCAGCTCCCCGGGATGCGGTGGCTGCGCACGGGGGTAGTCGTCCAGACCGGATGTCAGGATATGTGTCGGGGTCCGACCTCGCCAGCGGTAGGCTTCTTTTGTAGAGAAGGCTTCACGGTCGTAGGACTTGATGTCACCCCACTGGGTCTTACGGAACCAGAAGTAATGACGCTTCAGCAGCGGGTAGATGTCGCGGAGGTATGCTTTGGCTGTTTCGGAGTCCTGAAGATGGGCACTTCGGATAAGTTCGAGGGGATCGGAAGTTGACGGGACTGAGGTGCCAGACTTGAGTTTTTCGAGTAGGGCATCGAAGATCAAGAAGAGCGTTGGAGGGTTGGCGTAGTGTGGGTATTGGACTTGGAATTCCTGGGGAACTTTGCTGCGGGCTTCTTGGCCTAGTATCTGCTCGCGGCCAATCCAGCCATCCTCGTCCATAAGGTTGAACCAGCTCCGTATGATATCGAGGCTTTCAGACAGTCAGTACGGCGTTTATTTCAAGTTCGGGAATGACTTACGTCAGGTCCATGTCCCAGTCCGCAATAGGCAGCAGATGGAAGCCTTCATCCCACAAGAAGCCCCTGGGAAAGAACGGCCTTGATGGTATGCTCGTGAATAGCTCCGACGGACCTTCAAGCTTGATGTTCTCCGTGCGGGCTCGGGCGTCCGCAGTCTCTTGCCAAAAGCCCTCGTTTTCCTCCTCGTATTCGGACGCATACGATCTATCAACAACCGCGTCACCGTAAAAATAGCCGATACCCCCGATTAGATTCGAAAACATCGAGTGTGCGAAGGGCAAATATTCATCTTTATTGAACGGAGCCTTGGGGGCGAGGAGAGCCTTGAAACGATCAGAGAAAGACTCGGTTGCCGAATCAATTGCATCAGAAAGGATTTTCGCTAGGCGTCGTCAGTGACAAGTCGTCTCAGGTACGGCTCAAACTTACAAGTGACGGACTTTGGCGCAGAAGAGGAAGAATAGAGGACGTCAAACTAATAGAAATCGTTAGGATAATGTTCTTTTGATACAGCTACGTAGGACTCACCTCAAAGGCTCCCTCAAAGACCTTCTGCACGAAATGCAAGTTACCTTCTTGTATGTTATTCGGGATCGTAAAAATCTGCCATGGTGGAGGAGCTTGTTCGGCGCCATACTCGGCAATCATTTGATCAATCTCCTTTTTCAATTCGCCAAATAGGAGTGCTTCACTCAACCAAACGACGCGTCAGCCAATTACTACTAGTTGACGAGTGATTTGAGTGCTAGAATCGGCAACGTACGCTTTGCCTGCCAGATCTGTTCGTCCGGCGTCTGCAGACTAGCCACCATGGTTCTGTCCAGTGGTTTCTCCGCGTAACTTTTGTGCGTAGGCGGTGGATGCACATTACTTTCGGGGCCCTCAGTGATTTCAATATTAAAGTCTCCCAGCTCGTTACTGGATCCCGCCAGTTTTACTGCACCTTCAATACCCAATTCATCTGGCTCGTTCTCGACCCTCAGACTGCCGAATCCTTCCATTGCAGAGTAGAAAACCAACGTAGTGAACTGTCGCGGCGGCGCATCATCTCTTGGTGCGCCTTTGATCCGAACGCCCCAGCTCCCGCCATGTTCTCCCCCAGGAATCTTGACGAATTCGGTGGTGATGTCTATACTATTGCCCGCGTCATGAATGGTCTGGCGGCCGCCGTGCCGAACGTCGTATTCGTCCCAGCCGTAGCCGGCCATGCCCTCGTGCTGTTCGCATGTGTGCCGGAAGTCTGCCGACAGGGACCTGTTAGCCATTGACATTTGCGCGACCTCTTAGAAAGCTGTTGTTCCTCGACGTACTGTGTTGTACCTTCTCGAAATCATCCGTCCGCGCCCATAGTAGTCCTGTCGTCAAGCTCTTAGGTATTCTGGGTCGAACACCGAAATATAAGTTTGGTCTGTAAGGACCCCATAGCAGAGACTCGTTTGAGCGTTTCCAATTCTGCGATAGCACCTCTTGCTGGGCGTCACTAAAGGAAATACACAGCTCAAAAATGACAGACAGGAGCGCCGGAAAGCGCCATAGCTGTAACATCACTGAATGAACGGAGAGACGACGAAAGGATGGCAAAAATGCAACATGGAGAATCGCAATCAAACAAAGACTGAGTTGATGGTTTTGAATGTTGACTTCAGCGACACGAAACCTTGAGACCAAGCGCCGACAGGGGGGAGGGGGTCAGTCTTGCCGCACATCTCCGCTCTATAATACTACATTTTTCATCGTAAGGGACGATGAGTGGTCGATGTCCTTGGGCCTCTCACAATGGTTGTACGGTGAGCACAACCTCTCCCGTCACAGACAAATTTCGGGCAGGGTCTTGCAAACTACCGGAGCTCGGTGGGCCTTCTCTTCACCACGTGAAGCTTTCCAGCCTAGTTTAATCCATCATGCCTATCCGTATTATTCTAGTACCCCTGCCGTCGCTCATTTGGCAGTCCGGCTCTGCCTTGCCTCGGCGGCGCATTCCGCCCACCTCCGTCATAGCTCTGTTCACCAGTCCCCTCATACGGATTGCCGCCATACCCACCTCCGGAACCATAACTTCCACTACCCCCATCGTAACTCGATCCGCCATCCATATAGCCTCCGCCGCTTCCCTCACTTCTCTCCCTCCCCACAACCGGTGGCGTCCCTCTTCCCCCCAGCCTAGCCTTTAGCCGTTCCTGCACACTTCCTCCAACCCCTGCGCTACCCGGCGGCACCGGGCTCATTGTCCTTCCAACGCTCGTACTCTGTTGACCCATGGCGACTTGATAGCTTCCAGCTCGCTGGCTTGGCAATGGCCGCGGGCCTAATGACTCTTGTGGCTCCTGCGTTCTAGTTCTAGCGCCTAATCTCGCGCCCGCGAGACCTCTTCGTAGACTCCCACTTTCTTGCGGTGGCTGCGTAGGTGCCGCATTGTCTGCCCATAGATCACTCAGACCACCACCACTGCCTCTCGGCCCTGCGCTGGTGGTAGGCCCACCACTATTTCTCCCACCTGCCCCTCTAAGACTGCCCGCACTACTAACGAATGTTCCTTGTCCCTGTTGTTGCTTGTCCCGATCTTTAGGGTCAGGCGGCAGCCATGGAGGAAAGGGTCTGCCTTTTTCAGTATAGTAGGCTCGGAGGACTTTCGAGACATGGGAGGAGTCAGGGTCGTCGACTTGGGAGTCGTCTTCTGAGGATGAGGAAAGCAGTTGGCGGCGGAGAGAGGTATAACGAGAAGTTGTAGTTGATAGCAAAGAGTTTAGTGTGTTCATGTAAGACATATCTAAAGAGAAAGCTATGCTCACGCTTGTTCAGGTCTTGAGGCGCTGCGCGGACAAACCTGAGCGGGCTTGCAGATTATGTATGGGATAGAAGCCTCTACTCAAAAGCGTAACGTAAGCCGTAAGTTGATTGGAGGCGGGCAGGATGACATATGATGCTACCACTAAACGTCTTTAGTCGGTGAAAACGGATAGTATTCATCTACGGATTGAACTCCAGGCCGTCATATGGTGAGTAATTGCTGGCTTTCGGCGGGATGTGAAGCGGAATTGAGGGGTCTAGACCCCTGCGGGCAATGTTGCTTCAAGAAACCAACCCCCCCCCCCCCCCCCCCACCCAGATCTCTCTTTCAACCCACCCGCATCCCACGTCCTGAGGGAACAGCTCACCATGGATCTCGTAGCTGGTGTCCGTAAGGAAGGTAGTCGGTAAGAAATTCTGATCATTATCCTTCAAGCATACAGCTTCGCTAGGATCATACTGAGAAAACTCTCTCTTCAGCGGAGGCCGCGCCGACTTCAAGTGGGAGGATGTCAAGAACGATCAGCACCGCGAGAACTACCTTGGTCACTCGCTCATGGCCCGTAAGCCCAGCTTTCATAGTATCCACACGTCCAGCCCTCTCCATTCTGGAAACCCCCCCGACCTCTGCTTCGGCTCTTGCACCCCGTCGAATTTTCAGCTTCTGATCATCCGAATAGTGCATTGCGGCTAACATTCGGCAGCTGTGGGCCGCTGGCAGAAGAACCGAGATCTATCGTGGTACGCTAAAGGCGACGACTCCGAAGCTGCCCAGTCCGCTGCCAACGCCCGCGCGGAAGAGATCAGACGTATCAAGGAAGCGGAGCAGGATGCGCTGAGCGAGGCATTGGGCTACCCGGTCATGCCAAAGCTAAAGCCTTTAGAAAAGGTAGAAGCCTCGGAGGTAGAAAGAGCTATCAAAGAGACTGGCGACGATGAAGACGGGGACGATGCAAGAGGCGTGGGTTTTGGCGGCGTTACCGGGTTGGCCGCTACAAAGCCAAAGGCAGAGAGCGAGATGATGCCGGCTCAATCTGATGGCAGAGGGGGGCTTGACGGTGCAGCGAGGGACGCAGCACCCAAGCAGCCGAGGAGACGAAGCAGGAGCCGAGATCGAGAGAGAGCTCACGATGCGGATCGTAAAGGCAGACGAAGCCGCAGCCGAGATCGTGACCGACACCACAGACATAGGGGGCGTGGAGATGACGAAAAGCGGTCTCACCGGAGACATAGATCAAGTTCACACGACAGAGACCGACATCACCGGCAAAGATCAAGACCAAGGAGCTCTGACAGGAGAAGGGACAGCGAGCGAGTCCGTGGATCGCGGAGAGACCGCAGTTATTCGCCTCAAGCAAGACGACGGGACAGGTCATGGGAGAGATCACGAGACAGAGACTACGACAGGCGGCATTAGAATACTCGGGTAAGGGGACAGTTGGAGAAGCCAAGTATGCGAATTTACAATCAAGGGCATGATCGGCCTCAATCATCGAGCTTTGATCATGGAGACGACCACAAGCGCCATTCGATGGAGCTTGTCTATGAGAAAACAACTAAAGGAGAAAGACAGTCCTCTTGCAAACCGGCTTCACGAAAAAGAGAAGCATCAGGATAACACCAGACCTGATTGAATGTTAAAGGGGTTTATCCCATGCGCTGTCGTCGTGCGGTTTTCCAATTCCAAGGATCGATTGGGTCAAAGCATCTGTCCGATGCCTTCTTCTAGTCCTCTGTGAGGCGACCAAGTTGAAGAAGGTTAACACTTTAACAGTTGGCCTCTTGAGCTCTGGATCTTTACTGGCGCTTGAGTCCATCGACATTCTATTATTGCGTTCTCTGATGGATGTCAAGGAAAGAAGCGCTATGTGTCAGCGCATTCATTGGCTGGATCCTGTCTTGTACAGGCCAATCATGAAAATGGTGGAAGGGGACATCGCCACGGAGTAATCGGCGGCGTGTGCAACGTGGGGGATATGCAACGCATTCTGGCAATTCTAAGGAGAGCGTGGCGGTGACTTGACGTAGTAGCGAGCTGATAAATCAAAGTAAGGCTTGAGCCATGCTCTAAGAAAGATCTGTTTGCATCAAGTGTGACGTCTAAACTCTTAACGCTTATCTTGCAAGTACTGCTTCTCGCAATGGCTCTTGAGCAACGTCTTCGTACTCGATCTCCATCCGCGAGTCCTTCTTAGGCCGCTTAGGTGATGGAAGCTTGCCCCCTTTCCTCTTTGTGCCAGCAGCCGGCTTCTTGGTGGTAAAGTCTTCCTCTTGACTTCCCTCACTGCCTTCACTCTCGTCGTCGTTGTTCTGTTCTTCATCTGTGCCTTCTTCATCTCCACTCTCACCCCCTAGCCAATCCTCCAGATCCCCCGCATCCTCATCCTCACTCCCCTCAACATCACTAACATACTCCACATCCGCCTCCGCCTGCATCTCCTTCTCATACTCCACTTCCCCTTCCTCCTCTTCAATCCCCTCGTCAAGATCCACATCCCTCTCCCCTTCCCCCTGCCTTTCCAATCCCCTCAACACCTTCTTCCAGACCCCCTCCTCCACATTCAGTGGCCGATCCCCATACGCCCCACTCCTCAACCGCTCAATCAACTCCCTCTCAATCGCCCTCTCCACCTTCGCCGCCGCCTCCGCCTTCCTCTCCCTCGTCTCCTCCCTCCTCCTCACCTTCGGCGCCAGTTTCGGCACCACCCTCTCCCCCAACCTCTCTTCCTCCTTCGCCAGCCGTCTTGTCCGAATCGCCACTTGCGTCAGCCGCGTAAGTCTCTGCTTACACTTGTGAATCAAAAACTTCGGCCAGTATATCAGTCGCTCGTCGATTTGCTCGAGAGCTTTGGCATAGTTCTGCGAGAGTTTGATGCGTTCCCACAGCTTGGAGGGCATGTGTGCGCGCTCGATGGTTTTCATGTAGAGGTAGAGGGTGCCGGTTTCGGGATTGGGGCGGATGGTGGCATAGCGGGAGTTGGCGAGGGGGCAGGATTGGCGGTTGCAGAGGCCGGTGACGTTGTGCTCGTTGCGGCAGAAGTTCTGTTGTTTGGGGGTTCTGAAGGGAGGGGAATTAGTTGATTGTGGCAGGGAATTGTGGTTTGGGGGATGTACTTGAGTTTGAAGGAGCAGAATTGCTGGTTGATTACTTGCCATACTATCTCGTCGGAGGCCATGATTGAAGAGTGGTCAAGAAGATCAAGGTGGTCACCCTGTCAGAAAGCAATAGTGCGGCATGAATTTGAAGAAACAGAAAGTCATGCCATCTCGGCCCGGCAAGCGAGGGCCTAGCCGCTTTGGGTAGCATTCGGAGGTCAAACACAGCTTGGAGACCACGTATACTGTCGCTTCCTCCTCGGGCTCTTTATTGTTGCAAATGCGGGGCGGTGGTGAGGCATGCGAGCTGGGGTCCTAAAATCAATCTTACTTTCACCAAACATCGCGGCACCAAGATATCTGGCCGCACTTCGACCCTCGGGGATTGCCTTCGCCCGTCATGCCTCGACCATACCGATATTCTGCCAGAGGAGAGCTAGCGATGATTTCATATCTTCGAGGGCCAATCGCCTTCGACGAACAGTCCGAAGGCAGCTGAATTCCACGACTCCTGAGGATGCTACCATATACGCATTATCGACTGCTCCTGGTACAGCTGCTATTGCCATAATTCGGATTTCTGGCGCGGCATGCATCGATGTACAATACTAGTCATAGAAAGCTTCTAGGCTAATGTCACTGACCGCCGTTAGATATACCGAGCGTTATGCCCTGGTCGAGAAGTCCCCAAACCGCGCTATGCGACCCTGCGAACATTATATGACCCGCAAGACCGTTCTCAGAAACTTGATGCAAATGCCCTGGTTCTGTTCTTTCAAGCACCTCAGACAATCACGGGAGAAGATGTGCTCGAATTGCACGTCCACGGCGGGAACGCCGTTGTGAAGGCTGTTCTTGCTGCTATCTGTGGCGCCGTTCTCTCAAAGCAGCTGCTCGTTCGTTACGCTGAACCTGGAGAATTCACCCAACGAGCCTTTCGCAATGGCCGACTAGATCTTACGGAGGTGGAGGCGCTCGGAGATACCCTAGCTGCTGAGACAGAGCAACAACGTCGGCTGGCCGTCAGGGGTGCATCCAATGCTTTAGGAGAGCGCTATGAAATCTGGAGGCAGAAGTTACTGTACGCTCGGGGCGAACTTGAAGCGCTGATCGATTTCTCGGAAGACCAACAGTTCGATGACCCGCCCGAAGTTCTGTACCAATCAGTGGTCAATCAGGTGAAATTATTAAATGAACTCCTGCAAATCAGCATCCGGAACGCCGTCCGTGGTGAGCTCCTGAGGAATGGCATCAACATAGCTCTGATCGGGGCTCCGAACGCGGGTAAAAGCTCCTTGCTGAATAGAATCGTCAACAGGGAAGCGGCCATCGTCAGCCGAGAAGCTGGCACGACTAGAGATGTAGTCGAGGTTGGTGTGGACATCGGAGGTTACTACTGCAGATTCGGCGACTTGGCTGGCCTACGGAGGGCTTCTTCGGAAGATGCGACATCGCCAATCTCAGAGATTGAAGTCGAGGGAATGCGAAGAGCAAAGCAGCGTGCAGCAAACGCCGACGTTATAGTCGTCGTGCTCAGTGTTGAACCAGACTCCGGTTCCAAGGCGAACTCATTTACAGTGAACGTTAACCCGGAGGTTGCGCAGACGCTTCGTACCATTGATACTGGGAGGCAGGATGTTCTCTACGTCGTCAACAAATCAGACCTACTACCCAACAAAGCAGTGCGAGCTACTGTACATAATAAGATTAATGACTATCTTGCTCTGAGAGGGCTCCCAGCGTCAATCAATCCGGTCTTTATGATATCTTGTAGACACAATTCGGAAGCTAGACCTGATACAGAGTATAACGGTGCAATCCAAACGTTCCTCCAGGGCCTCACCACAACCTTCCAAGGGAAAACCTCAGCTATACTACCACAGACGGCAGCAGTGCCAGGTCATTCATATGGAGATCAGACATGGGCCGAGTCTCTTGGTGCAAGTGAACGCCATCGACTCCTGCTTCAACAGTGCGTATCACACCTGAAGAAATTTCTCAATGGAATTACCGGTACTCAAGGCGAACAGTCTTCGGCTGTTGAGGGCGCAGAGACAGATGTTGTCCTTGCCGCAGAGCACTTGCGAGGCGCTGCAGAGTGCCTGTCAAAGATCACGGGGAAGGGTGAGGCCGGCGATGTTGAGGAGGTGTTGGGGGTGGTGTTCGAAAAGTAAGTAGCTCCATATTTTCTAACACATTGTGGCTAATGGAGCTCAGGTTTTGCGTTGGGAAGTGAATTGTCCTTGCAAAACCCAGAGCGATATTGAACAGGGGTAACATTGTACGGATCTTTTATTTATGGGAGGTTTTCGGATGTAGAATTTTGAATCAGCTGATGAGGATACTTCCAACCAACATCTTTGGGTTGTTCGACTGCAGTATCCAAGATGTAAATCGCTCCAAAATTACAGCTTCTCTGCGGTACATGCACCTTCTTTACGCAGTCTAACGATAATTGATGCAGCAATAGTCTCCCACACCCAAGCAGTAGCTAAAATCATCTCAGATACTCAACGGGCCGACGCAATCACGCATTGACGTGTAGGCGATCTTACGACCGAGGGCAGGTGATGATCGGCCATAAACGTACATGCGAGGACTCTTTATCGAAAGAAGTAATCGTGCAGGAAAGGCATATTATTAGATTCATTTTATACTCGATTGATGTACATCGCTAATTGCGTGTCCACGAGCCATATCGTCAATACGTGATTGCGTCGGCTTGTTGGATATTCAAGATGATTTTAGCTGACGCTTGGGTATAAGAGACTATTGCCGTAATTGATGACCAAGAGATACCACTCGCCCCTTTTACCCAACTTGGTGTGGCAGCAACTACACAACCCTAAGACAAGCCCTCAATCAAGGTAGTTTGTGGCCCCAAGATCTGCAAACGCTCTGCTTGAACGAACATCTCCGTCATCGGCATGCTATTTTCAGCGCCGATAATCTCTCGTGCGCTGGTTTCTCAAATAATAATATCTTCCTTGGTCGTTGCAGATGGCAAACACCGGTACTATGTCACATGGGCCTCGGAGCAAGCAATACCTTAAAGTAGGTGGCAAATACTTTGATCACTTTGAATTATCGCCAGACTTCGGTCAGGTTTGCCAGAGGATATGTTTGCGATGCATCAGTTATAGTGCACGCTCGTTTAAAATGCATCACCCCAATTGATCAACGGGAAGCCCTGGTCTTCGCATATCGCGCACTCCCACTTTATTGGGCTTTCATTGTTGACCCATCGCCCAAACTGCGATGGCAATACATCAACGTTTTCGCGCATGCACTTTTTTTGTTTTCCTGGGAAACGACTGTATTGATCTCTCTTCTTGGTGTTTCGAGTCTTTAAATACACAACAAGCAAGAATCAATATGTTGTTTGATAGCATCGTCGAAGGCCATACGTTTCAAGCCATCAAGAATGCTGTCGTGAACATTCGGAGAGATGGATAGAACGTAGAAGAGCGATGCGTAAGAATCAGGCTCGTCAGGGCTTCCCGCGGATGACTTGGGGTGATGCATTTTAGACAAGCGTGTACTATAGTTGATGCATTGCAAATGCTCGGTTTGCCAATATTCATGAAGTGGAGACGCACCGCCACAATCCTCGAGGTAAAGGTTAAATCCATCGGCAACTTTATCCCCACGTCTTGATGAAATGGGCAGCCGCATGAGTTGTTGCTCCGTACTTTCACGAAGTACTTCCACTGCGTTTCACCTGCGGTCGCACAGACTTGTGATCAATCTGTGATGCATACTTCATTCAAGACTTGGTCGGCTCAAGTCGGGAACTGGGAAGCGCGTCGACAAGCCATGGGGCAATCAGGTACCCGACTTTCTTAGACCAGCCACGAAAATGCAGCAACGAGGATCGTCTAACCTGGTCGAGGTGACGCGCTCCCCTGGCTCCAAACTTGCTTTTACCCATGTTCCGCTCAGCTTCCCTGTGTACTTTGTAATTGCTGGCAATCAATGATGATTGGTGCTGAGGTGCAGTAGTTTCGCTCATACATGTGAAATGATTGGCCGGAAGGGGGACTAGCGAGATTCAATTTGCTCTTGCCCGGTTGAATCTCAGTGGAAGGCGCGACTTCTCATTAGCCTCCTGCCGCTACCCAAACAGTTACTTTTCCTCACAACAACCCTTTTCTTTCCCCCAAGACCTCTTCCATCCTCCATCACCTCCATTCATCATACCAAGCATCACCTCCACTTCCCACTTCATCACCTGCAGCTTAGGTATTCTCGATATCTACCATCATCCACAGCGTTTCCTCACATCACCTTTGCAACCGCTCTTCAGGATGAAGTCCTTCATAGTAGCCGCCGCGCTGCTCGCCGGTGTTACTGTCGCGCAAGATTTGGCCTCGATCAATGCTTTGCCACCGTGCGGCGTTCGTCTCAATCGACCTCTTCCACCTCACATGCGCTGATTCGTTACAGCAATTCTGCATCAAGAGCATGTTCACCAAGGTCCCAAGCTGCTCCTCGAGCGATGCTGTTTGCCTGTGCTCCAACACGAGTTTCCGAAACGGCATTCATGACTGCACCGTAGAGTCTTGCCCTAAGGATCAAGCTAGCCAGGTGATAGACACTGGCACCTCCTTCTGCCAATGTGAGTTGTACCCTATTGTCGACTGATTTTGTTGCACACTTGCTCATTATCACTAGCTGCTCTTGCCGCGGCCTCCAAAACCAGCAGCGCTAGTTCCACTGTCACTCAGACCACGGCATCTGGCACAGACACCGTCGTAGTGGCTACAGGTGCTAGCCAGACTGCCACAACTACTCTGGCTGCCGGAGCCGCTCCTTCCGGAAGCAACTCTACTTTAGGCGCCGGATCAGGATCAAGTTCCAGCAACTCTACCTCAGGCGCTGGTGCCGGGTCTAGCAACTCGACCTCATCTGCTGGTGGCCTTAGTGGCTCGAACAGCACCACTTCCGGCGGCAATAGCACTTCCGGCGGCAATAGCACTTCTGGCGGTAACAGCACTGGTAGCACAGTCACTACTACCGATAGCGCTGGCCAGCTCACCACTTCGACAGTATGTCTATGCTGATGGTGATCGCAACGAATGACCATCTGCTAATCACTCAATAGTCATCTGGGTCTAAGACGTCAGGTCCATCCTCAACCTCAAGCTCAAGCGGATCTGGCGGCTCTTCTACCAAAGCTCCTAGCTCGTCCTCAAGTGGTAGTGTCGCTGCCGCGACCCAAGTTGCCGCAGCTGGCCTTGTGGGTTTCGCCGGTATTGCTGCTCTTGCTTTGTTGTAGATTTGCGCCAATTCGATCTTCTCAACAGGCATGGGGCTTGGGACTCATTGGTGGACGCTTCAAACGCTGGATGAGATTGTTGATACCCTTGTCACTGGCTCTACCCTTTTCATGTCGCTCTTGCTTCGTTATGGCATAACGTCGAGTACCCTGGTTTGGTCCTACGAGCGTACATGGAGGACGGACTTGTGGGCTACCCACTTAGCGAGCTTTAGCACTAATAACCCTCTGTACAAAAACCGATAGCCAATGAATACGCTTGCTTCATGCTTCATTTGTCTTCTATCAGTAACCGTGCTGCCATTCAACAAAAATGGTAGCTGTCTCAGAAGGGTCATTTTTCCCGATTTCGCGATAGCTATGTAAATTCTTCGTCTGCTCCCTTCGAATGTGCTGTTGACTTTGTCTGAATTCGACCGTTGTTTACATCCCACGCGCCCACAGCGTCTCCTGGCCAAACAGTCAAGCACCGAGCCTTGGAAGGTGATGCTCATAAGAGGTTGATTGAACAGCAAACATCCACAACTAGAGTGGCAAAGTGTGAAAGGGCGTGACTTTACTTAACCAGGGCCGCGCCGTTTTCGAGGCCATGCTTCTTACAGCTTTGGTGACCGACAGCCTTTCGACCTTTGGCTTGTGCTATTCATTGTCACCTCCATCTCTCATCGACTCATGGTCGAGCCCCGATTTTTGCTCGAAACCCCGCAATAGCTTAGGTAGTACGCTCTGTATGCGACGATCGTGAACCATCCGTGCATTGTTTCTTGTTCTCACTGTGCCTCGTATATCCCCTCAAGCCATCAGCCCCTCTCCAACCTCCCCCTCCTCCCTTCATCCTCCTCCTCATCACTGCTCTCATCCCTAAAACCGCCTTCCAGCTCCCTACTCAACCTTCCTTCCTCCCCATCACCATCTCTTCTACCATTCGCTTCCCGATCCACCCCCAAGAAGCCTTCTTCCAGCTCCTCGTCCCCCAGCAGAGATCCCCCAGAGGAGGCACTACCGCGCCGAGAGGTGAAGAATGTGGGTATACGATCCGCAAGGGAGCGGGATAGGGAGGTAGAAGATGCGCGGTGGTGGGAGCGCCAGCGGGTGAAAAGTGGGAAGAGGATATACGAGGCCAGAAAGTAGAGGAGGGCGGCGACGAAGGGAGGGAGGAGTAGATTCTGTGGAGGTCAGTGGGGTAAGGATTGGAAGAGAAGGAAGAGCGTGAACCTTCAACAGTGACCTGCCTGAGCTCATGGTCGAGGAGAGATCATCAGAATTTACGATGCTTAAAGTAAGGAGAGGTGGTGGGATTCCGCATTCGTCAGTGGGATGCGGAGAAATGAAGCTGAAGCTTCATCGAGTGGGAGGGTGCCCGCTTGGACAGAACACGTTCTCGAGAAAATAGAGTATTGGTGATTGACTACTTCATTGGCTGTGACCAGTTGATGACAGTTCCTCAAGTTCAGCGGTGCTAGACGGGACCTTCAGCGTGCCGCAAGCGGAATCGCGTGGCTGAAGTAGAAGCCATGCCGCCGCAAAGGGATTCGATTGGACCCCTGTCACCACTCTCGAAATCGTCCTCGACTCATGAAAATAAGATCACTGCCTTCTCACAGTTTCTCCTTTCCCTTGACCACTTGCTTTGCGCGGAGTGAAGGTTCTGGGAGTATTTTAAATTAATTTTGTCTTCTCGCCCATTGTAAACGAACCAGCGATGCAAAGAACCCCCAAATTCGCAACCGGGCACGCCAGCCAGCTGTTTGAATCTTCGCAATCTGGACATTGATGAAGTCAACGCAGGTCTACGATATACATTGAATTTCTGAGAGCATCACGGGAAATTTGCTCACTCCAAGTCCGAAAAGCAGGGCTGTTGGCTTGTAGCCGCTCATGTTCGCGACGGGCTTACCACGGGATAGGGGATATTGATACGGGAAATGCCTTCGAACACTCCGCCGGTCGACAGCAAAACAAGGCAGTCATCAGGAGGAAGGTCATTCTTTGGGAGAAAGATACACAAGGAGCGAACCCCGGATTCCTCTGGCCAGGACGATGGGGGCTCCGTGCTGCAGGTTCCGAGCGCCTCTAGCAGCACCAATGGTCCACGGTCCTCGCGATACTCCCCTAAAGGGCAAAGCGACTTCGACGTAGGAAATGAAGATTTATCAGGCCTCTCAATGACGGCAGGAGTGATAACGTCCATACCGTACGACGCCGCTGCGGACGGCAGGACTCCCATACCTGTGGATTACCTGCCCAAGAAGGACCAAATGCCGGCAAGGAGAGACCCACCACCGCACCAGCTAGCGAAAGGAACGCAAGACTTTCATCAATATCCGGCATGGGACTCTCAAACTGCGCCAACCAATGGATCGTCACATCCTACAGGTCCTAGACCTCCGCCGCACACACTCAAACCGCTATCCAACATCTTACCATCGCGCGACAAAAGCTCCAAACCTATACAGCATCCAGGCATCGGCGATGCAGCGGGCATTGCGAATGGAAATCATGGGACCATCAACTCCGTTTCTACTGGAGATACCTCTTCCACCCATAGGAGATCCTTCGATCAAGCCAGCATCATGTCCTCCGCCTCATCAGCCACACGATCTAGCATTTTCTCTTCCGACAATTCCTCCCGCACAGCGGTCGATTCCCGACCCCATACATCCGGGCGACTGTCGAATCATCCTGGATGGCACCCTCAGCAACCGGCTGGCTTTAGCTCCACGACCTCGTTCAATCCGGAAGGATTCAACATCACAAGACCGACCGACGATCGGATCATCGAAGCCCAATTCAACGATTTGATGCTCAAGCGTGGTTGGCATAACCTCCCCGAGCAAGCGAGAAGGCAGATGATGGCTTATCCAGCGGCAAAGAAATGGACGTTGGTACATAATGACAGGCTGACGGAATGGCAAGGAGAGCAGAAGAGGCGGCAAACCGCTAGAACAACAATAATGAGTCCTGACGGTTCGCTCGGTATAATGGCCAGATCCGACGAGGAAGGCAGCCCGGAGTGGTATGTTAGAAGGGTCATGAATGACTCGATCACGGCAAAACAACTGGGAAGTCTGAGCGTCAGCCTTAGAACGCAGCCGATCAGGTAGGTGCATACTTTGCTACGATTCACTCTTCTCCTTCACCGTGGAGGGGCACTGCAGTTGTGGGCTCTTGGTTATTCAAATCCCTTATAAGACATATATGGGCTCCCTTGATTATGGTCTGAGAAAGCTATGTTTGTACAAGACTTCGCCTGCGATTTTCTGGCAGGATGAGCTCTGTATTCAGTGTCCGCGGTCATCGGCACAAGACTAGTTCTACCCATATACACCATGTATCTATTGTTGCGAAGCTAGTATACGTTCTTACTCGAGAAGGCCTCTAGCTGACTTGCAGTAGCTGGGTCAAGTATTTCGTCGAAGCGCAAGGCCAAGTAGCCCTGACCAACGTCCTCGGAAAGATCAATCGCCGGCAGGTTCAAGGTCCAGCCCCCGCAGCAGGTACCACAAGTGACAAAGATCTTGATCGCGAATACGATCTCGTCAAATGCCTCAAAGCTTTGATGAACAACAAGTATGGCGCGGACGACGCCCTTACACACCAGCAAGTCATCGTGGCTCTTGCGACCTCCTTGATCTCTCCCCGTCTAACGACCAGAAAACTCGTGAGCGAAGTCCTGACCTTCCTATGTCATTGGGCAGAGGGCGAGGGGCACCGGAAGGTGCTCCAAGCCATGGATCTCGTCAAGGCTCAGCAAGGCGAGAATGGCCGCTTCGATGCCTGGATGCGCATCGTCGAAGTTACTGTCGATGGCCGTGGTAAGATGGGTAGCCTTGTAGGTGCCAGTGAAGAGGTCCGCAGTGGAGGCATAGGAATGGAGAACCTTCTCATGGAATACGCTGTTGCGTCGTTGTTCCTTCTCAATATGATCATTGACGCTCCGGAGCATGACCTTCAGCTACGCTGCCATATTCGAGCGCAATTTACATCATGCGGCATAAAGAGAATCCTTACCAAGATGGAAGGGTTTCAATACGAGGTCATTGACAAACAAGTCGACAGGTACCGTGAAAATGAAGCCATTGACTACGAGGACCTTCTGCAGCGCGAGAACAGCAGCATGCGAGACAGCATAGGCCCAGACATTGCTGACATGCAAGACCCTACTCAGATCGTAGAAGCAATACAGTCGAAAGTGCAGGGCAGCCGAGCGCAGGACTATTTCCTCTCTGCTATGCAGCATATGTTGCTAATCCGGGATAGCGATGGCGAGGACCGCTTGCGAATGTTTCAGCTCGTCGATGCTATGCTCAGCTATGTTGCTATGGACCGAAGGTTGCCGGACATGGATCTTAAGCAAAGTCTTAATTTCTCCGTTCAGAGTCTATTGGACAGGCTGCATACTGACTCGGAAGCCCGTCAAGCCCTCGATGAGAGCGCTGAATCCAGGAACATCGCGGAGTCTGCAATGGCGGAACGGGATGAGATGCGAGCCAGGATAGATATGGGTGCTGATGGTCTAGTAGCAAAGCTTCAGAAACAGATGGAGGAACAGGCCGCACATATTGAACTTCAGCAGAGACAGAATGAGGCTTTGAAAGCCGAGCTTGCTGATGTTCAAAGGATACGTACGCAAGAACTGCAGCGGAACGAGTTGGAGACTCGTGAATTGTACCTCATGCTTCGAGACGCTCAGGACTTTGCTGCCTCGGTGGCCAAGAAAGGAGTTCCAGAGACCCTCGCATCCACAGATCCCAAGAAGATGCAAGGCATTCTGGATCGAGAAGCACTTATGGCTCGACTGGAAACACAGCTTGAACGGGCGAAGACACAGTGCAAGCTTGAAGGCAAGGTTTGGCAACAGGCAAGCCCATCCGACAGGCTTCGCGAACTACGGGAGCAAATGGATGGTCAAGGAGAAGACCTCAAGCCGAGAAACTTTAGTGGCGCTTCCTTCACGTCTGCTCGAAGCAAGATGTTCAAGGGACCACGCCGAGCTGCAGCTGATGCCATGGCTGCAAGTGAAGGAGCCAATTACAAGATCGAAGGCGAAGGCGACGATGCCATCATCTACGAGAAACCCCGGCTCGTCGAGATGAAACGACCACATATGGACACACGACAAGCGACCGGACTTCTCGGCGAGATTGCAGCGAAAGTCAAGCGATACGATGCTAGCGAAGACGAGGATACAGAAGGTGATGGAGTGACCACTGGGCCTTCGCATCCAAGTCTGGAATCAGATGCTCCAAAGACCCCATCAGATGATGGTGTACCCAAGATGGAACCAGAAGTCAGTGAAGCTCCACCGCCGCCACCACCACCACCTCCACCTCCAATGCCACCCTCCGCAGCTCGGATGCCTGGCTTCGAGATGGGTCCTCCTCCTCCGCCGCCGCCTCCGCCACCACCCTCATTGCCGCCATCCCCATCGCCGTCAATAATGTCTGGCTTCTCTACTAGCGCTCCACCACCTCCTCCACCCCCTCCTCCGCCTCCTATGCCAGGTACTCCCAGAACGCCCTCCGCCCCTGGATTTGGATCCATGGGTCCCCCACCACCACCGCCACCTGGTGCTCCACCGCTGCCTGGAGCCATCAAGGGTGGCTACCTGACTCAACCGCAGTACAGCTCAGCGCCTACGATCGGGCTTCCCTTCATTCGACCTAAGAAGAAGCTCAAGGCACTGCATTGGGAGAAAGTTGATGCTCCTCAGGTGACTGTATGGGCGACACGTACGTCGACGCACGCAGCCAAAGAAGAGAAGTACATGGAGCTATCTAGGAAGGGTGTGCTCGATGAGGTCGAGAAACTCTTCATGGCTAAAGAGATCAAGAAGATTGGCGCCAGCGGTGGTAAGAAGTCTGACAAGAAACAGATCATCTCTAGCGACCTCATGCGAAATTTCCAGATCTCACTGGCGAAGTTCTCCCAGTCCTCTGTTGAAGACGTGGCCCGGATGATCATTCACTGCGACAGGGATGTTCTGGACAACAACGTAGTCATGAATTTCTTGCAGAAGGAAGATCTGTGCACTATATCAGACAATACAGCCAAGCTGATGGCTCCGTACAGCAAAGACTGGACTGGCCCTGATGCGATCAAGACAGCTAGAGAACAAGATCCGCAGGAACTAACCAGGGAAGACCAAATATACCTGCAGACAGCTTACGAGCTTCGCCATTACTGGAAATCGAGGATGCGTGCATTGGCTCTGACTCGTAGCTTCGAGTCGGAATATGATGAGATAGCGAAACACCTGAAGGAAATAGTCAGAGTCTCCGAGTCTCTGCGGGATTCGGTATCGCTCATGAACATTCTCGGCCTCATCCTAGACATTGGCAATTACATGAACGACTCTAACAAACAAGCCACAGGATTCAAGCTCAGCTCACTGGGGCGTTTGGGCATGGTCAAGGACGAAAAGAATGAGTCAACCTTTGCCGATCTTGTTGAGAGGATCGTTCGCAATCAATATCCGGAGTGGGAAGGCTTTGTTGATGATATCGGCGGAGTAGTAGCCGCCCAGAAACTCAATGTCGAGCAGCTGCAGCTCGATGCCAAGAAGTACATCGATAACATCAAGAACGTCCAGATGTCTCTCGATTCGGGTAATCTCAGCGACTCAAAGAAGTTCCATCCTCAGGATCGTGTTAGCCAGGTCGTGCAAAGGTCAATGAAGGATGCCAGGCGAAAAGCTGAGCAGATGCAGCTCTATCTGGAGGAGATGACGAGAACGTATAACGACATCATGATTTTCTATGGGGAGGACAGTGCAGATGACAATGCTCGCCGCGACTTTTTTGCTAAGCTGGCGACATTCGTGGTCGAGTGGAAGGTAATTCACTTAGTCTCCCCGCCTTCCCTATCCCATTACTATGCTAATTGAAACTTAGAAATCCAAAGAGAAGAATATGACTATGGAAGACACACGCCGCCGTAACGAAGCTTCCATGGCCCGCAAACGGATGAACCCTAAAGCCATGAACCCAGCTGCTGCCAATGCAGGCGACGGCGCAGGCTCAGGTTCGACGTCACCTTCTTCCACCGGTGCAATGGACTCGCTACTCGAGAAGCTCCGTGCTGCCGCTCCCCAGGCTCGAGATCAACGTGATCGCAGACGACGCGCCAGATTAAAGGACCGACATCAGATCCGTGTCGCAAGCGGCCAGACCATCCCAGACATGGGCGACCTGACCAAAGACAGCGAAGGCGAGGATCTCGACGGGACGGCCTTAAGTCCCGAGACAAGCGGCGAAGGCACCGAAGCAAAGCCCAGCGACATGGCTACCATCAGCGAAGGCGAAGATATCGCCGACCGAGCAGCGAGCCTGTTGCAAGGCCTTCGTGGCGACGGCGACGGCGAACCAATCGCTGGCAGCCAAAGCGGCAGTATCCGCGTACGGCGGAGACGAGAAAGCGCAGACGACGAGCGCCGCTCACGCAGACGCAGAAGAGGCGCTGCCACGAGCAGCACCGACGACAGAGAAGGCACCTTCTCCCCCAGCCTAGACCATCAGGAAGCCATATCCGAAGAGCCGCTTGACCGGAACCATGCTTCAACGCCTACGACTGTCGTCAGTCCGCCCAGTCCAGAGCCCGACGGCTCGAGGCTCCAACCTGTGGAATTATCGGATTGATTGTGTGCATAAATTTACATCACGTTTCGTTTCCGTGATCGATGGCGACAGGATTGTAGCATCGAGGATTGTATATCTTACTTCTTTGTAATTACCCTTGTATTCTGCTGCGCTTGTCGCTGCATTTTTTCTGTTCTTCATAGCTAGCTCTTCTTCCGACACTGGTTTTGAAAGTGTGGCATGTTGTCACTGCGGCATAGCGTTGCGACAAGGGGGACCTGGCAGAGTGTCTTTCTGGGTAGGGATATGGAGGGCCGGTGTTGTGCAGCGTTTGGATTCCGTGTCTCGGGTAGAAGCAGCTTTCCAAGGGGCTTTTACTAGATCGGTGCGGCTAGATATGGGAATGCAATAAGTTGATTCTCTTACCATCCCTCTCCCTCCAAATCTGGGAGCTTTGCAAGAAATGGTATTTCACTTTCCATGCTGGGAAAGATGGTAATGATATCATCCATGGTATCTCTCCCACGAGCGCTCACTTAATGGAGACGGTCTGACATTTGATGTCATCCTGCTATACCAGTGACGACCCATGACTTCATGGCCCATCCATTAGCAATTATTCAGCCAAACCATTAATCATAAGAGATAGCTTCAATAAGGAATCGTACTCTTAAACAGCTCAGAATACGGAAAAGCGAAAAGGACTGGTAAATTACTGGTAGGGCTTACCGAGCACGTGCACCTTCTGCATTTATTCGGATTACCTTATTTGGACCTCACTTTTCTTCAGGTCACTTCGCTTTGATCTTATCATCCTCTAAACCTTGTCCACTTTCTTTTCGTCGACCTTACCACGATGTCCTGACGAACTGCAACAGATCTGTCTATCGGGTCTGCGTACTGGGGTTTCGTACGCTTATGTCTAGCTTTGAGTCACTTGACCTCCGCTACTCGGAGTTCTGGTAAAAGGTGAGACCTCCCGACCTCACGCTCATCGAAAATTCTGGGTACTGACACTTCTGAGGTGCGGACTAGGCCGCATTGTCGGTCCATCTCACGGTCTTGGTTGTACCACTACAGCTACATCTTGATTAACTCTGCAGACCTGTAGCCAGCTCAGACCTAAGACTCGGCTAGCCTCCTTGATTTCCCTCAGGGAAGTCCGCTAAACGGTCACCATTATGGCTGGTTTGAAGGACATCGTAGTCCGCGTCGCTCGCAATACATCTGGCAAAGTCATCGCAGATGATGCCGGAGCTAGGCTATTGGAGTATGAGAGGCCAAATCCAGTTGTCAATCAATTCTCGGACTCGGTCGAGAGATACGTTGAAGCGGTGACAGGTCAAGCCTTTCAGATCGAAGTGTACATTCAGCCTAGCTTCAAATTCTATGCCGCCAGCGGGATCACGGTTGGCATCGAGATAGATGATAAGACTATTAACATTTAAAAGCACATCGCCAGACGTCGGGTGGAGCAGAATCAGAAAGCCGGTAAACCTATCGTCATCGCTTCCGTGACTCATGCAGCCGGCGATAGGTACTTGAGAACGGGCTTTGCATTTGGGTCCCTCCATCTTGGTGAGCACGACTGACACGGCTGCTCTATGTATTGCACTAATCTTTGGCGAAGATGAGAGCCTAGATGTGGAAGAAGACCTAGCAGATCGCCAGGCTGAGAAACAAGGTCGGATCTTGATTACCGTGCACAGATATAAATCGAAGAAGCTTGCTCACCCCAAGCAACCCAAGATGGCCAACACCTACAAGACTGGGGCATCCGTCGACATTGCGAAAGATCTTTACAAGGATCGGCACATCCGCCAATTCGTGACGTTTGTCATTACATTGTCCACAGACTTCAAAGCATAACGCTAATACCGAGAGGCAGGGCGGGATTGGAGGTCCAACGCAACGCTCCGAGCCCGAGGAATTACGAAAAAACCCCGTACCGCAAATACAATTGTGGAAAGCTGTACTTCGTGTTCAGATACCGGGGTCACAGTAAGTTGTAAAGTCTTGCGTAACGTCTTGGCATTGAGTCTCTACCAACAGTGGGCCTGGAGCTGCTCGGCTGCCATCCGCAAGAGATCACAGGAAATCTACTCGCCGCAGAACCCATCAGTATTGGGGAAACCTCGGATCATTCAGACGTCGAGTCGGAGGAAGCCGACAAGAGCGAGAGTTGTGACAATGGTGAAGTTATAGGGTTACGTGTATGATGCCTTCTCATCTTGGGCCAGCTTCCAGAGACGCTGATGGTACAGCAGGCCGAGATCAAGCGCTTGCAGGCGTTCGAGCGCGAGAATATGGATCTGAAGCAGACAGTTGAGGGCTTGAAGCAGGAAAAAGCAAGCATGAAAGCAATGAAGGACCAGATGGCAGCTCTTATGGGCAACTTCGGAGATGGAGCACCCACATATCAACCATTGACACCAGCTGTCAGGCCCGAGATTAAGAGGGAGCATATCAAGCAGGAACCGGGTGGAAGTCGTGCATGCCCATCCTCGGCTTCAAGGGAACGTCCAGCAAAGCGTTCTAGGACCTATGTTGAACTTGACTGACGGTCTATGACATGATGTTGACACTAGAAAGTTGATTTGAGAAGCAGAGAGATGATGGATTGCAAGATGGACAGATGGAAAGGAGCTTAGACTACAGAATATACTCAAGGGAAATTGGGCCAGAGAGACAACAGCTGAGCAGCCGGGCAATAGTCTCTAGCAGCACGACCCGCCGAGAGCTACCAATTTTCTTCAGCCCTGCCTATCATCGTTCCAACACCCCGTGAAAGTTCTGACCGCATGGTTGAAATAGAACGTCCAGGTGCAGTATGCAAGCGCTTCAAGAGATGGTTCTCGCACAATCGCAGACTCGACATCATAGTAGATCCCTTTGCCTTATATAGTGGAGCATTGGAGGACTAGCTATGAAGCCATCGTGAATGGGTCAGGGGCTTCGGACGGGCGGGGGGAGCTTTTGGCAAAATCTGGAATGGTCGCTGAGCCAGCTCAACCCCGCAAAGCGAGCCAACAAGCTGCAATGGTGGGGCCATCCGTGATCAGGGTCAGCACGGCATTTATGCTACCTAATGGCAATCATGGGAATTGTGAGATGACGAAAGGTAAGGTGACTCTCCACAAGGTGTATATTTGCTGGCCATCCCACTCGGCGTCGAGCTCCTTTTCAATCCTGCTTCCTACAACTTCTGCAGTCGTTGTTAATTCTCTGAAGAGAGCACCCATCTATCGTTATCGCGTTTCAGGTGAGCGACTCCTGCGCATACGCCTAGACCCCTCCCCCGCGGCCACCGGCAGATGCCGGCATTCTTGCCCTGACGTATGCACCAAGCAGGAAAGCAACGAGCTTCAACATTAAACCCCGCCGCTGCCGACTCCATTCAGTTTGAAGGTACTCTCAATTGACCTGCACCTTCATTCAGGTGCAAATTATTCAAAATGGTATTCGCTCGTTCAATTTCCCGCTTCTCGCGGCCTGCTTCCACTCTTCTCTCCGCACGTGCCACTCCGCTCGCCCACCGGAGCTCTCTTGGCGGGGTTCGAACGCTAACGGCGACTTCGCGACGACAGGTTCGCCGCTCATCGCCCATCCATTCGGGCTGTGACTGACAGGTGTATCGTCTCAGGGGAAAGTTCTACTTGTTCTTTACGATGTGAGTGCTCTCAATGGCTCTCCTGACCCATCTTACCTTCTGAGACCTTCGGCGAAAATAGCAAAATTACTGACTGAGCATGTGTAGGGCCACGAGCACGCCAAACAGGTCCCCGAGCTCCTCGGGACGACCGAGAATGAGTTGGGCATCCGGAAGTGGATCGAGGAGCAAGGTCATGAACTTGTGACTACCTCGGACAAGGAAGGCGAGAATTCAACTTTCGACAAGCACCTAGTTGATGCTGAGGTCATTATCACCACACCGTATGCCTCCCCAACAGCTTCACATGCAGACCAACATTGGGCACACTTCGCCAAGAATCACAGAAGACATGGACTAAACGAGAACCCTTTCTCATAGCTTCCACCCTGGTTACCTAACCGCCGAACGTCTCGCCAAGGCCAAAAAACTCGAGCTCGCTGTCACCGCCGGCATCGGCTCCGACCACGTCGATCTCAACGCTGCCAACAAGACCAATGGCGGTATCACCGTGATCGAAGTCACCGGCTCCAACGTCGTCTCCGTCGCAGAACACGTCATCATGACTATTCTTGTCCTGGTCCGCAACTTCGTACCCGCGCACGAGCAAGTCGCAAGTGGAGGTTGGGACGTCGCTGGCGTGGCTAAGGGCGAGTACGATCTCGAGAATAAAGTTGTCGGTACAGTTGCCGTAGGCAGGATCGGCGAGAGGGTCTTGAGGAGATTGAAGGCGTTTGAGTGCAAGGAGCTGTTGTACTTCGATTACCAGCCACTACAACCGGAGATAGAGAAGGAGATCGGGTGTAGGAGGGTGGATACTTTGGAGGAGATGCTGGGGCAATGTGATATTGTGACGATCAATTGTCCGCTGCATGAGAAGACGCAGGGCTTGTTCAACAAGGATTTGATCAGCAAGATGAAGAAAGGTATGTTTCTCTCCACTATCCTCCCCACTTGTCTACTATGTTTCTTTATTCGATCGTCAGGGTGGACGGCGAAAACGGCAAAATACCGCTCGAAGGGTGACCTTTTGACGGTTTGACGAGATGCCGAATTGGCAAAGTGAAAGCAGCAGATCCCTTTCCGCGTCTCGTCCAACTTCATTCGGACAACACGTTTCTTCAGCCCCACTCCTCGAATCTTCCGCATCCCATTAACGCTCTTGTTCCCACACAGGCTCCTGGCTCGTGAACACCGCCCGCGGTGCCATCGTCGTCAAAGAAGACGTCGCTGAAGCGGTCAAATCCGGACACCTCCAAGGCTACGGTGGCGACGTCTGGTTCCCGCAACCCGCGCCCAAAGACCACCCTCTCCGCTACGCAAAGAACCCGCTCGGCGGCGGCAACGCCATGGTGCCGCACATGAGCGGGACGAGTTTGGATGCGCAGAAGCGGTACGCAGAGGGCACGAAGAACATTCTGGACAGCTACTTCAGTGGGAGATTTGATTACAGACCGCAGGATCTGATTGTCAAGGATGGGGAATATGCCACGAAGGCTTATGGGCAGAGGAATAATAAGAAGTAAAAGGACAATGTATGCATAGGGGATGCAGACTGATATGGGTAAAAGTACACTAGTAAGCGGCTATATAGGATTCCTGTCTCGAAAGTCACTTTTCTGTCCAACAGGTTGTGCTGAAGTCTCGAATTTCTAGATACGGCCGCCAAAGATGATTCGTCTGCGAGGTGTGCTTTGTTCCCAACATCTCATACACACACTCTCTCTCTCACACATCCCCTCTCGACTAACCATAAGAACTCCTCCACCCATCCGCTCCACTCACTCTCTCTCTCAGCTAACGCTCTCCCCTCTTATTCTCACTCCCTCACTTGACTATCGCTCTCCCCTCTCTATTCTACTATCTCTCTCCTATCCAACCTACTATCTCTCTTCTATCCAACCTACTATCTCTCTTCTATCCATCACTACCCTACTTTCTCTCCCCTCTCCATCCTACTGTCTCTCTCCTACCAATCACCACCCTACTCTCTCCCTCCTCTACTTTCCACCACACAACTCTCTCCCTCCCTCCCTACCCCGAGGACCCCCTACCCAGAGCCTCCCTACCCACCCTCCCAACCACTCATCTCTCCCCTCCTCCCCCTTTTCCCCTCTCTTCCTCCCCCCACCTCCAACCCTCTTCCCACCCTCCACTTCCATCACAAACCCTAGCAGTCATCCAAAATCGCCCAAACAACAAAAAAGCCCATAACATCAAACCCCGCTCCCCCCCCCCCCTCCATCCTCCCAGCTCAACCCCACCACACGCGCCCACCTGCCTATCTTTCAGCAACCATCCCCACCACGCTCCCTCCGCGGTGGGATCCCTCATGCCCTTACGCATCTTGCTTCGGAAAATTGGCCACTACAGCCAATCCATCTCTCCTTCTTCTGCTATCGCGAAAACATACACTACCCCACCCCCCCCCGTCCCAAACACCCATCCATCCCCGCCCTTTTGCACCCTCAGCGGCAGCGCTTTCTCCGCCTCCACTCCGAACACACTGTGTGGAGGGAAGTAGAGCCTTTATGAGGTTATGGCTGTTTATTTAGACCGCGCAGAGGGGGGGGGGGGTTGGGTGTTTGTGCAGTCTGCGGGGGTTAGGGTATGCGGGAGGGATGCGATGGAGTTGGTTTGTTGGGGAAGGGGGGGGAAGGGAAGGGATGGGATGGGATGGGATGAGTGAGCATGTAGGGGGTGTTTGGGATATGGTGATGAGGTGGGGGAGGGAGAGTAACTCTTTGATGTTGGGACTGCTTGCGGAAAGAAGCGTGGTTTTAGGGTCCTCGGAAAAGGTTGTACTTGCTACTCTACTAAATTACATTTCATTGCACGAATAAAGCCCATCAGCAATTGTCGTTGGAAATGCCAGGCATGACCCCGAACGCCCATATTCGTCCGTCCATACTTCCCCAACGCCCCAAACAACCCCCCCCCCCCCAAGCTCTTCCCCCATCTCGCACCCCCCTTCAAACCGTCCCCGCTATACTCAGCTCCCGAATCTCCCCCAACACCCCCTCAACCCTGGCATCCAACTGCCCCTGCGCATACATCTCCCTCGTATCCGCATCCAAAAACTGCTGCACCTGCGCCATCCGACTATACGCCTCGGCACAGAACCTCAACTGGATCTTCACCAACGCCTCAAAACTCGGATCCAGATACGGAACCCGCAAGTCAATCAGCTGGGGCAGTTCGCTGAAGAGCTGCTCGTTGAGCGCTTCGTAGGCGGTGCGCGCGAGCTCGGATTCGCGCTCCGCGCGGGGGAGTTTTGTGGGGTCTTTGTCGGGTTTTTCGACGAGTTTCTTGACGCGGGCGCGGGTGGCGTCGTAGTCGAGGAGTTTGTGGTTGCGTTTCTTGATGCCTGTGGGGGGTTGGGGGAGGGTGGTCAGATCTCTGTCGGAGGATGGTGGGGGGAGGATGAGGGGGTGGTGGGGGGGGAGGGAAGGAGCCAGGGGAGACGAACACTCATTGATGTCGGGGAAGTAGGCGCAGAAGCGGGAAATGGGCTCGAGGACTGTTTGCCTGGGTTAGTGTGTTAGCTGGGGGATATTGTACTGATTGCGGATCGGCAGGGGGGGTTGGGGATGGTGGTCGATGTACCTGAAAGGCCCGTCGAGGGCTTTGATCGTTTCGGCGTCTAGGTCTTCAACGGCCTGTTTGTAGCTCCTGCTCACGCCGTCGTTGGCGCCTGCGTCGCCGTAGAAGGCGTCAATTGTTTCGGCGATACGCATTTGGGAGGCCGTCATTGCTGGAGCATGGTGAATGCTTGGAAGCGGATATTGTGGACGGGAGACGGTACGAACCTCGTAATGAGTCCAGATAGCCTTTGGCTTCCTTCTGAAGTCGATTTGCAGCGGATTCCATCGTCCGGTATCGTCTGTCGGAGCCCCAGCGTCAGCACCCGTTATTTCTTCGGCAGCCTCATAGAACCCGCTATCTCAGGTGACGGGATAGACTACCTCTCTTCTACTTCGTAGTCCCGATCATTCGTCTTCTCCACATGCCCTGTTCAACCAGCAATGAGCCCAATGTCCCAACTTTCCGGCATCATTCTATTCCGGCCCCGCGTACCGGTCTTCATCATCACCTGGGTCGTTGCCCGATTGACATTTTTTTTGAAACCTGCCGGCTTTATGATCAGTATAGGCGCGAGACAGGTTTGGTGCTGGCTTACCCGCCCAAGACATCTTGGTGGTAGTGACAAAGATTGAGACCAACGGCGAGAACGTCTATATTCGAGCTATTGCGACGCTGGTCGGAAACGACGACAGAAGAGGTATCCTGTGAACTGTAACGAGAGAGGCAAAAGTCAATACGAAGTCACTGGTGGAGAGATATCGAGCCCGAAAAGATATCATATTCATACAAATTGATAGACGAATAACCTCAAGCGGCCCGGGAGCCGATAAGGTAGCCCACCCACTTGACCCTATTGTAGCCCTGTGTCGATCACACTCGTTTTGAACAGATGGAGCTAGGTGGCCATCTCATACACCGGCTTCTCATGCCTCGAACTCGTTTGAGGAGACAATACACCTCGAGTATCCTATGAGTAGACCTATGCAGACCAAAATTGGTGACTTTGTCGAACGGTCTCGATCCAAAGCGATTCCGCAAAACAGCACACTGTAGCCTTGCTCGAAAACCATACCGGGAAAATTACCAGTCTGTACACCAGGCTCACACTGAAAAGCTTGGTGGTTTGAGCCTGTTCATAATCATACTTTACACATGAATGCAACGACCGTAGTACGGCTCTGTCTTTCAGAAGCCCACCCATGATGCCTCTAAATGAACCACATTTATCCCACCAAGAAAAAAGCACCATTCTCGAGTACCATGTCCACCGTAGCAGCATCAAATGACGGATGGGTATGCAGCGCAAATAGCAATCAACATCTTAAACATGCAATGTCGTGTCATCGTAAGAGATAGAGACAGCGCGAAGGGGATTTGGACTAGCAGTCCTCCAATCCCCTTCCAGTGGGGTTAGAAACCTTCTTGTGCGGCTTTGCAAGGATGTATCTCACGACCCCATTCGGACTTGAGAATTTGAGAAGCTGTGATGCGGCGGGTTGGGTTGGGGTCGAGGATTGAGTAGATGACGTTTCGACATCGAGCCTTGATTATGTTAGCAAAACTCTTGGTTCGGGTCAAGGCAATGTTCCACTTACCCTATGTAGAGTTTCGATAGGCCCGTACCCATCCTCGTCTCGCCGACCTTCAAGATAACGTTCGTAAAACTCATCTTCGTCCTTCTTTGCAAGACGCCAAAGATGCCGGCCGGTTCTCATGGCCATGTAGATGACACCGGTCGCCCATACATCGACGGCTCTTGGGTCGAACTCCTTGTCTGTATACTCTTCCGGCGCGATGTAAGGCGCGGAGCCGCAGAGACCGGCAGTCATGTGGGCTTCCTTCTCCCAAGCCATCCGAAAACATTCGCCATTGCCAAAATCGGTGATCTTGAGGGAGCCGTGAGTGGTCAGAAGTAGATTCTCGGGCTTGAGGTCGCGGTGTGCCACACCCATTTCATGAAGATATTCGACACCACAGAGCATCTGCTTGAAGTAGCAGTCGGCCTCCGTGACTTCTAGCTTACCGGCCGCCAGTACGAGTGTGTAGAGATCGCCGCCAGCACAGAATTCCATGACCTCGCAATAGTCACCCTTGGCGTCCTGTAATAGATCCAAGGTATGAATGACATTCGGGTGGCGCAGGGAGGAGGAGATGCAGAACTCGGATGTCAAGCGCTTCTGGTACTTCTTTGGAGATTCCTGTGGTCTGCGACGGAATTCTTTGACGGCATACAGCAGTTCGCCTTTCGACGCATCCTTGGCATCCTTGTTCTTATGGGCGATCCGAACGATGCCAAACGCTCCCCTACCCACAATCTCCTGGCATTTTCCGTACTTTTGTACCAGATTCGCCGTAGCGTTAGGGCCGCCCTTCTGATCGGACGCGAGTTTGTCCCGCTCATGCTTCAACTGATCGACCCAGCTCGACATTAGGGATAACTGCTGGTCCTCGTTCTGCTCCTTCTTCTTTGCTCCTATCATGTCGCGGAGCATATCCGAGAGTTTCTCCTGCCTCTTGGCGCTTTTGAGCGTATGTATGTGCGTGCCATCGGGGAAGGTCTCGAAGCGTTTGTGATGTGGATCCGGGTCTTTCTTCTCTATCTTGACATTAACGGCGCTTTGCCGCCTCTCAGACGTTGCCGCGGACTGCGGCCGCTTTTCGGTATACGAAGCTTGCCTCGAGGGTGCCTTGGGGACCCAAGATTTCATTCCGCTGTCGGACTCAGATCCACTTTGCCCCGCACCTCTGTCGCGTGAAGTCTGTCTGACCTGACCCTCAGCGGGTACTTTGGCCTGAGAAAACATTCGACTCAGGCGGCCAGTGATACCATGTTTCTTATGTAGGGTTGCCTCATGACCGTTGGGCAAGACGATAGTCTCTTCTGGTATAGTCGGCGCGAGCTGCGTAGGTTTTCCATCCTGGGATTGGAACGAGGATGTGGAAACGGAAGGAGATGGTGACGTGGTATTTTGGGGTTGCAACGGCGGTCTCAGAGTATTTGAATCACCGTTCATTGTTGGAACTGAGGAGGAAGTTTCTGACTGTCGTGTGCAGGTGGAGAGGTTGAAAGGGTAGGAGTTCGACCGGGTGGGCAAATGCCCTGCCCGCCACGCGTAGGCGACTTCAGCACAGGAGGGCGACCAGACGAGTAGTGGGTTTGGAGAAGCCTAAAAGAAAAAAGACTGAGGTGGGAGATGTATTTCTAGGGATTTGAAATGGAGTTTGTCGCTGCAGCTGGCACGTTCTCCGAATGGATTACCAAATCAGAAGCGCAGCTGAGCCGAGACACAGTGGCCACACACAACGAACTAAGACCCTGTTGAGGCGACCAGCTCGCTTGCGATCGTAAGATGCTGGTTTCACCCGCAGTTGCATGCACGAAAGCAGCGGGTGGGTCGGGTTGGTGCAGGACGTAAGTAGAAATAGTGTGTGGCAGTCGGTGAGCTTCGAGGCCAGCGAGTCAAGGCCGAGGGCTAGGTGGAGGGATGGCTGAGTAAGAGTGGTGGGGAAATTGTTGATTTGTGCGCTGGATTTAGCTCCCTGACTTGCTGTGCACGGGGCAAGCCTTAATTTATCCCAGCGCGATATGTGATGTACTCACATGGACTCGAGGCCAGCAGGTGGGGAAAGTGAAGCCAGCTTGGATCATGCTGTCGGTATGTGAGAGAGAGCATGGATGGGCTAGCCGAGGCATTGGACGGAGACGGTATAGATTCATCGTGGAAAGACAATTCCAATTCCAATTCAATAGACTGAGTAACAATGAGGAAAAGAAAGAAGCACGTGGGGCAGAAGATGTAGGATTTCTGAAGCACGTGTCTGGCCCGGTCGCTTTCTTCTCACGGGCCACAAATGAAGAGAAGGGTGAAAGCGGCTTCAACGTCATTCAGCGCCAAGCCTGCATCACGACAGAAAATCGCTCCGGGCTGCATAAGTACGCCGGACGATTCCGGCCATGTTATCTCACCATCACAAAGAATCTGTCCCCCTTCCCATGATCCTCTTTGTCCTCTTTGGTCGACGTCGCTATGGTAAAGTATCGATCGTCCCTCGGGACCTCGATGAAGCTATCCTTACCGCGCCAGCGCAACAACTGCTTTAAGCTTCTCTCAAGCTTTTGCTTGAGACGCGGTGAGAGGCAACCTTCCCGCCATCTCGGTGCGCTGCCTTCGTTAACCTGCTTTAGCGGCGTCGCCGTTCACAGGTTACATAAATCCCTCAGATCAACTTGCAGCGTTGTTGCTGACGCATGAAGGCTGTTTGACTGCATTTGCCGGCTGTTCAAAGGGTCCTACGAGTACACGTGTGGCTTCCAATGGACGTTCTGCTGAGACCATTGCTTCAATTGAAGGGAGTCATCCTCGACCCTGCAGATCCATGCCCGAAATACATGAAGTCCCTGTATGCACCCGCGTGCGTCGACGACAGAAGCTTGATTTGACGAAACGATGGTTGGCAGCCCCCCTCACATGGGCGATGGAGAGCTGAAACACTCCGAGATAAGGTGATGCAAGGTGTGGATCTCTTGTCATCTGTCCGGTATCGCGAAGATCTTCTTGACTGTTTCTTGCTCTGTACATGTAGCTTATCTCTTACGGATATCGCTTGCCCGTCCATTCGTGCTCCACCGTCAACCCACGAAAGCAACAGCCGCAGGAATGCTTACGTGTAATGCCTCCACCTCTCGTGTCTTGCTCAAATGTGTCTCACGCGGTGATAAGTATTGGTGCACCCTTTCTTGGCACTTCCTGGAAAATCGGATTGGCGGCTTGACGATGGACTGGACGATCAATCGAAGCCCATAGCTTCAATGGCTGACCGTCGAAGTGTTTGCCTCGCTCGTTCGAAAACCCAACTAGGAGGGTCCGTCGAGGCATGGAATACTCATTCAACCTGATGAACCACAGAAAAGTTCACCGTACTAGCGCGTGGGATAGCACAATCGGCAGAGGGACGTTGTTCTGAAGCTATCGACTTTTGGCCAGTCTCAGCGTGCTGAATTCGAAGGAGGATCTTCGCAATTACATCCCGATACTCTTGCGTGCCTACATCCAGTCGTCGGTTCGAGACTCTGATATCTTCGTGAATTGATAGAAGTTCATCCAATCATGCCGACCTTCCTCAATCGGACGATCGATATCCTGGAGATCTGCGATGGTGGATCAGCTGGAAGAACCATTAGAGATTGTTGGTGCCTTTTGAACTCTCCTACTGTTCCTTTCGCCATCATCTCTAGATCTGGGGGCTGCTGGGTTTCCTAGCAGCAAATTTCATACATCCAGCATACAAGAAACCATTGGACGTTAAGAGAACGACTTACTGTTTGATATCATTTCCCGACGATTATTTGCAAAATGGGCCATGATGTCTCCGCACTGGGAGGAACTTGGAAAGAATGTCTCGCGGAGCAGCCTGTCGGCCTCGTGACATGCCGCTAGACGCTGCTTCCTGTTCCCTACCATCCCAGAACCGTCCGACAATACGTAACGAAGAGCACATGGCACACAGCCGCAAAAAGAATTGCATCCCCTGAACGCACAATTTCCATCCGTAGAATAAGTCCCTAGTATCGTCTGGGCATCAACATGCAGCTATCGACAGTGGCTTACGGTAAGTCATAATACAAACGACAGTAAGCTACCCATTCATCGATACTCATTCCTGGGCCTCTTTGTTCTCTGATATATCGATCGCGTCGATCAGTCAAATCCTTCGTACGCTTGTACAGGTCTAGGCCGCGGAGGTGAACGCAAGCATACGGACTCTGCAGCCCTTGAGAGAGGTTGTTGATACTGCTCCTTAGAGTCACCACCGCGGCTCTGACACACTCCTTGCACATTCCGCAGCGAGGACAGCCCTGTCCCTTCGCCAACTTCCCGCATGCGGTGCAGACAACCATATATCGCTCACAGTGCCAAACCTCCGTCGTCACAGAATACATGAAGATAGGGATTCCGGGCAGGTATCGTCCTTCTCGTACACCACAATTAACGCAGTGCCGTGTGCTATGCAGCGCACCTACTTGGCGCTGGTCGTAGTCGAAAACGCGCGCGGACCGAAAGCGACAGCACGAAAAGCAAGGTTGCAGGGGGCCCCATCCATTGTCAGGCGCTGTCGAGGATGTCAACGTGCCATGGTCCCGGGGACAGTCCAAGCCTTGCAGGCCTGTGTAGAGTTCATTCAGGTTGACAAGCTCTCGGTGCCGAGCTAGAAACGAGATCAGAGAGCATGCTCGGTGTGAGAAGGAGAACGCGCTTACCTCCACCCCCGCGTGGTATGGATAGTAAGCTGAGGACTCCAGTGAAGAACGACTTAGGCTGACGAATGCCAAAGCTGTTAAGCCAGTATTTGGAAGTCTGGGCCAGTGCCCATCGGGTCCGGTAGCGAAGGTACGATAGGATCTGCAATTGCAATTCATAAGGGAGACTCGTCAATTTACAGAACTCAAGTGGATTCGTCTCCGAGTCGTTTGTGCTATAGATGTCCTTCTCGGCCTGCTGATGCACAACGTCTCGGGGCTCAGACATTTCGTTAAAGGATCTGGCGACAGTTACTTGTGATGGTTGATCGACGCTATCAAGTAAGTCAGTCAGCGTTTCTATCTCCTCGATCGAGCATCCACTTCCAAGACGGGGTGGTTCAGGTATTCCGGCTTCCAGTTCCACCGTTTCACTTACTTCGTAGCTACACCATGATTACAGGATGTATGAAATTGGACTTCGGACTTCGCATGTACTGAAGGGATGGAAAATTGTGAAAGTCGAAACCATATGTCTGTGATCGTGCGCCCTGTCACTTCACAACGCCTTGGCAGATCTCGCTTCGTGCACAAGCGCCTTGGCATTGAGGGCATCCCTCAGAATGCTTCTTTACAGCACTTCACTTCATCCTATTTAATATCAAACCTCTACAAAGCATTCAGAACAAGACTCCAGCTCTCTCCTGCCTTCCTCATCTATCGCTCCTCCAGAATGCCGTCTCCAAAATCCACTGAATCTCTCACCACCCCACCACCCCCCCAAGAATCCCAAAAAATCGTAAGCCCTCACCCTTCCACCCAATTGAATCTCTCCCCATACCATATAAACCCCCTCGCCACCTCCAAACCAATCCGCCCATCTCACATCCCCCCGCAATCCCGTCACTACTCCCATGTTTCGCTGCAAAGTCTCAAGTCTATAGATAAACAACCCCTGACACATATCCCCAATACACACAGGCAGACCTCCAACGCAAAATCACCGCCCTCGAGACGCAGATCGCCGAGACGAGAGCTGCGCATGCGGAGGTGCAGGGGAAGTTGAAGTGGGTTATCTACGTCTTTTCTACTCTCGAATTACCCACAACGATGCTTTTCTATTCACTCGCATCCCATTGGATGTAGTCAGTAATCACACTTGTTCTTGATTCATGCATGATCTGGAATCTTTGTTCTTCTCATGCACGATACCTAGAACGTTAAAGTCTAGTGGATGAGAGGACAACTCTCCTCTCCCTCCCCTCCCCCTCTCCCCTTCTCTCCTCCTCCCTCCCCCACTCCCCTCCCTCCTCTCTTCTCCCTCCCCCCCCCACAATCTCTAACCCCCAACCCCCCAACAGGAACCCCTCCCCCCAATCCACCGTCAGCGCCCACATCACCCTCCTACACCGCTATAACGAGATCAAAGACGTGGGGCAAGGGCTTATGGGGATGATTGCTGAGAGGAGAGGCGTTAGGATTGGGGAGGTGGGGAGGGAATTTGGGGTGGGCGGGGGGGAGTAGGGGGTATGGGCGGGGGAAGAGGAGTGAGGGGGGGTGGAGGAGGGGTGGAGGGAGAGAGGGGGGAGGGAGTGTGGGGGGGGAGGTGACGGGAGTTGAAGCTTGATAGCGGAACCTGGTACGCAAGATCTGGAGTTCAAATAATGGCAGTTACGCTAAAGGGCTATAACAGCGGTATCTAACCTAACCCCACCACCCATCTAAACACCCTCAACGCCATCGCAATGCCTCCCTTCCCTTCGCTTCCCTTCCAATCCAAGCCACCCACCCATAAAGCACACCCTCGAAACGACAGCATCCCGACCACCCACTCACATACACTCTTCCTCGCCTCCAAACCCCCCCCCCCCCCTTAAACAAAATCGCTCAATGCATCTTCCCCAAACTCTGCAAATTCACCAACTCGAAATACTTCCCCCGCCTGCCCACCAACTCCGCATGCGTCCCCGACTCACACACCCTCCCCGCATCAAACACATAAATAACATCCGCCTTCTGGATCGTACTCAACCGATGCGCCACCGCGATCGTCGTCCTCCCCCTCGCCGCCGCATCCAGCGCCGCCTGCACCACCTTCTCGCTCTCGCTATCCAACGCACTCGTCGCCTCATCCAGCAGTAAAATCTTCGGATCCCGGAGGAGCGCCCGCGCGATGGCGATGCGCTGTTTCTGCCCGCCCGAGAGCATACTGCCCTTGGAGCCAACGATAGTGGAGAAGCCGTGGGGGAGGGAGACGATGAAGTCGTAGATGTTCGCGTCCCTGCAGGCCTGGATGATGGCGTCGTCGGGGACGTCGTCGCGGTCGGCGCCGAGGAGCACGTTCTCCCGTATTGAACCTTGGTACAGCGTCGGTTCCTGGCTGACGAGCGCGAGGAAGCCGCGGTAGTCGTTGAGGTTCAGGGCCGAGATCTCGTGGCCGTCGACGAAGATGCCGCCGACGAGGGGGTCGTAGAAGCGCTCGAGGAGGGCGACGGTCGTGGATTTGCCGCAGCCGCTGGCGCCGACGAGGGCGACGTACTGGCCGGGCTTGACGGTGAGGTTGAGGCCGCGGAGCACGGGCTGCTCGGGGCGCGTGGGGTAACGGAAGTGCACGTCGCGGAATTCGATGGTGCCTTCGATGGTGGAGATGCGCTCGCCGTCGGGGGACCAGGAGTCGATGTCGGGTTTGCGGTCGAAGAGGATCTTGAGTTCTTTGGCAGCTTGCTTGGCTTTGCCCATGTCGGGCGCGAAGGAGAAGATGGTTCCGGCGGATTGGGCGCCGAAGATGATGGCGGAGAAGCAGATGAAGAATTGGAGCATGGTGAATTCTCGATTAGCGATGAGGGTGCCGCCGTACCAGAAGCCGAGGGCAATGCAGAAGAACATGAATGACTGGGAAGAGGCGTAGAGTGTTGATGACTTGAGGATAGAGCGGAGACTCTTCTGGCCTTGCAAGGCGAGCGATTGGTGATAATGTTCCCACACATCCTCCTCACGGGTCAACGAGGCCACGGTGCGGATTGCAGCAGTGGCTTCGCAGGCATAGCTGGCAGAGGCCTCGTAGGCTTTCTTCGCACGGTTTTGGAAGTTCGCAAGCATCCAGAAGCGGAAGAAACCACAGGCAAGGAGGATTGGAATAGTAGCGGTGCAGACAAGAGCTAGCTTCCATCCAATAGCACAGGATAGCGCGATAGCTGCTACCAGAGTCGTCGTCACAACAAGGATTGTTCCCAAAGTTGTGCCGCTCATACCGGCCAGGTGAGTCGTCTCCGTTGAAAGGAAGGATGTCAAGGCACCAGCGGAGTTCTCTTCTCTGTCAAAAAAGGCGATATCCTGGCGGAGCATTGTCCGAAATGCTTGGTCTCTGGTACGGTGCACCAAACGCTCAGAGCATATGGCAAATGCAATGCCCTGCAGGGAGAAGGCAATAATCTGTACAATCGCCAGCATCAGGTACATTAGTGACCAGAAGTTGACGTCATGTCTTAGCTGGCTGAACATGCTTGGAGGAAGGGATAATGCCACGATGGACTTTGCGAAGAAGACCGCTTGTGTAGGATTTCCTCCACCAGCGATAATGGACCAGAAGAGTCCTACCAGCATAAGCCAAGTCTCCTTCCTATTGAAGCTTCCGACGACTTTGATGAGTGTCCACAAGGAATACTCCGAACCAGCATCTTTGCTTTTCTTCTGGATTGCCACACTCGAAGCGGATTTCTCTGTAGTGGTACGATCCAGCTTGTTGCGTACCTTCTCGTCGTCTGGATCCGCTTCGTATGTGCCGTTGGGGCCTATCGAGGTCGTTTTGTGAATCTCTGTATCGACTTCTTCGAGCAGTGCTGTTTTCTCAGCGTCTTGCTCTTCTTTCTCTGCCGAGATACGCTGTGCTTCGACTAGCTTGTAGTAAGCCATTCGCTTCTCTAAGAGCTCATCGTGAGTGCCTTGCTCGACGATACGACCTTCTGACATGACCACGATATTGTCGGCTGTCTTGATTGTAGACAAGCGATGAGCGATGACGATGGTAGTCCTACCTTGAGCTGCTACATCTAACGCAGCCTGTACTACGCCTTCGGACTTGGTGTCTAAAGCTGATGTTGCCTCATCTAGTAACAGAATCTTCGGATCGCTAACCATAGCTCTGGCGATAGCAATTCGTTGTTTCTGTCCGCCTGAAAGTAGGAAGCCACGCTCGCCCACTTTTGTCTCGTAGCCTTCGGGCAGACCCGAGACGAAATCATGAGCGTTAGCCATCTTCGCAGCTTTGATGATCAACTCCTTTCGGTCCTCAGCGCTGGCGTTCTCGTACTTGGTTCCTATCAAACCGTGCTGGATATTGCCGAATATGGTCGTGCCAAATAGTACCGGCTCCTGACTGACCAAAGATATCTGCTGCCGCAGCCACCGTAAATTTAGAGTCGAAACGTCATGGCCATCGAGATAGACATTTCCACCGACAGGATCATAAAAGCGTTCTACAAGGCCTACTATTGTACTCTTGCCACTGCCTGAAGCACCGACAAGAGCCGTCGTCTTACCGGCTGGCACGACGAGGTTGACGTCTCTCATGACCACTACCTCAGCTCTCGATGGGTAGATGTGCTTGATATTCCTCAACTCAATTGTCCCATCAACGTGCTTAAGCTTCTCGCCGGCGTCCGTCATAGGATCTAGTGGTGATACTCTGTCGATGGTGTTGAAGATCTTGGCGGCAGCCGCGACACTGGTGGTGAAAGCTTGAGCATTCGGCGCAACATTACCGAGTGAGAAGGCCCCAATCATGATAGAAAGCATGATTGTAAGCACATTGGAGAGCGTCATTTGCCCAGCTACCAGATACCGAGACCCTTGCCAAAAGCTTAGGCCGTAGTTGAGATAGATGATCCCCATCATACAAGCGATCATGCATGCTAAGACGATCTTGAGCTTCAAGCCCCATTTTTCAGCCTCTTGGAGGTGCTTGTCGTACTGTCTTGCAAGTTTGTTTTGCGTGCCAAAAGCCGTAGCGTTTCGGATAGAGCTGATAACTTCTTCGGCTACAGTACCGCCGAGAGCATACGATTCCAGAGATTGCTTGTTGTATCTGATGATGAAAGTAGACCCCGCTCCCATAGTACCTACTATTGCGAAAACGGTCGACGAGAGAATCAGGGTGAGCTTCCAGTACGTGACAAAACCAATCACGAAGGCAGTGACAAAGGTCGCTAGAGCGGTCAAGGTAAGAGCAATCTTCTCTGAGATGCCATCCTGAACGAGATTGGTGTCTGCTGTGATTCTAGTTGTGATTTCCCCAGCGCCAAGCTTATCAAAGAAGGCGATGTTCTGGCGTAGGATAGCTGCGAGATATTGCTCCCGAATCTTCTGAGTGATGTGCTCTCCCGTGTAGATAAAACCGACTGTACAGGCGTATATCGTTATGAACTCGCCAATGGCTAGATATATGAAGTAAAGCGTGAAGTGGGACAGCTGGGCGTTGAAGTCGTGCTTGGAGATTGAGCCATTGAAGAAGTTTTGGAAGATACCCGCCAATTGGCCGAAGATAACCTATCCACTATTGTCAGCGTTGCAACACCCTACACAAACGGGGCGATTGGGCATACAGTCATCAGAGGCATGACCGCACCCCCTGTTATCGCACACAACGCGCTGATTGTGACAATTATCAGGTCGTTCAAGGTAGCATAGCGGTATAAAGTCCTGAATGTAACCTTCACCGTCGGTATGTCCAATTGCCTCTTGACGATCTCCTTCTCGTCCGGCGGAAGGTGGGCGTATGCCTCCTCCCCTTCCTTGACCTCTCCAACCTTGACAATTTTGGAGTCGAGCTTTTCGAGGGCCGGGTCATCATGTGAGGATGAACCTGACGAACTGGCGTGTGGGTCTTGCTTTTCTCCCACAAAATCTCTTTCGGGAGGGCTGTGTGAAATCTGTTTTTCTATATTCGCTTCCATCTCTTGCGCTGCATGATTCAAATCCCCGGCGGTGCTATCCATGGCGGGCAGCTGTGGGGGAGGGGGGCTCCTCTCGGAGTGGACAAGGTATTACTAGGCAAGTATATCAGGATTTCGCAAGAAGTATAAGAAACCTGAGGTATCGAAGAAGGCTATGGAAGATTAATTGCTGCCTGATGGCCTGGAGAATGCCAGCGCTTTATATCGAGATTATTGGCATGGCAAACAATCAAGAGACTTAAAGACGGCAACGGAGAGATAACGGAGACTTGCGACGAGTGACGGAAGAGTCATTAGGCAACATGGTAAAAGAAAGAGCGACGCAGTGAGATGGAGACATTAATAATGGTGATTATAGTAGTACAGCATTAGATACATTATTCATGACGCCTCGGATGGTTGTCACTTTTCATAAACCGACTCGGCTTTGGGTGTCTCCGTCGCTAAGCTTAAATGGAAGAATATCGGATGCGGGCCTCAGCGATTGGGTTACTGAAGAGCAGGGATTATGCGGGAGGATGATAAAGTGACATCCCGCGCAGTAGTAAGTATGCTGTCACGGGTAGCTGCTTTCTAGAAATTGTATCGTCAGCCATTAAAGTAAGGTCTGGCGACGCATAACTTTGCATTGTAGGCTTCTGTGACTCAGCGCTGTAGCTCGTGTTGCAAGGAGTCTCTCTCCATGTCCGAGTTGACTCAAGAGACTCATGAGTCAAGGCATGCTGACAAAGTAGCTCTGCCCGTCAATCGAGGATGGGCTGACCGGTGGTCCCATACTGTGACTCTCTGTTCCTCGTTTCCATGTCTTGGGCCTTTCCTTGGGTGACTCCATCTAACATTTTTTGTTGTACAGAGCCTTACCCATCCTTGTCGTAAGAGTATTGGCGAGATTCTTCTGCGTCCAGGTCGGCGTATTTCGTAGAAATCCTTTGATCGTATTCGATGCTTTGAGTAGCTGAGAGCTTCGACGCAGTAGAACATCCACTTTCAACTTGTCGCTCTCGTAGTATATGGGCGACCTTCAGCAGACTGTCGGAGCTACAGGCTCGAGTAGAACAGTGAATGTCAACATTCAGCCTTCACCAACCAAGCATGTCACGTGCTCAAGCCTTCAAGCTAGCGGCCGTAGCCGAGCCTCACCCACACCAGACTCCAAAACCCACACTCATCCACCCATTGACAACAACCATCCTCCACCCAGCGAAAGCGCCGACGAGCACCCTCCAAGATGCCGGTATAAACCATTCCTATCCTGAAGGACCATATAACCACCCGCAGGGCAAGCTAACCCGCCTCCCAGTCCCACAAATCCTTCCGCACGAAGCAGAAGCTCGCCAAAGCCCAGAAGCAAAACCGTCCCATCCCGCAGTGGATCCGTCTACGAACTGGAAACACTATCCGGTACGTGGTCTCTTGAATGTCGGCGAGAGTCATTGTGGCCCGCAGTGTTCGGGGTCCCGTTGGGATTGGATGTGGTGGCTAACGGCGATTTCTGGATAGATACAATGCGAAGCGAAGACACTGGCGCAAGACTCGTATTGGCATCTAGATGAGGAGGATGTGGTGGGGGCTCGATATTCATGGCTCGCTGTGAGCTTTGAGGGATATGGAAGGTGTGGGGAGATTGCGGTTCAAGGCGGGTGGAGAGGATGGATGAGTCTGTGAGCGGGTGCTTCGAGCATAGCTGATAGCACGAATTCATCTTCTTCGAATGGACACCACGCCTTATTCGGTCTTACGATTTGGCTGCGACAGTGATTATTACTTCCCACGGTATATGTGGGACCATGAAAAGGGACACTCGATCTGCCTTTCTGATCATCACATACCGCAAGGATGAGAAAGGAGCATACAGACCGTGGGCACGTTATGTTTCACAGCGTTCCAGACAAAAAAAAGGTTGGGAAAGTAATTTCAATTTCCATCTGATGCATAGCAAGGTATCCGCATAAGCTGTCACCTCAGCAGCAGCACCTAGTAACAGAAGATATCAACAGCATGTCCATCAGGAGCAATGCAGGAGCGATCTTCAATGCAGGAAAAAGCATGCACTATCCACCGTTGGCCAACAAAACGCCAGACTGCCTCGTGAACCATGACCGCACATGCAAGATGAACCTTGGCCTTCGCAATACCAGCAGAAGGGCAGTATTGACGTTGCGATGAAGTACTTAGCGGCTGCGAGCAAGTTAGTATGTTGGATCTGTGTGATTCTCTTGAGCGACTTACTCCTCAGCCCACTCATTCTCACGGCGGATCTGGTCCTCCTCTTCAGGCGTGAAGTCGTTCTGGATGTTGAAGGTCTTACGGATCTCCTCGGGGGATTTGCCCTTGATCATGTTGGCAACAGTCTTGCACCCAACGTCAAGGAGAGGCTTGATGTCAAGGTAGTTGGCAGCCTAGGTGTAGATATTAGCCGACGATCACCACTGCCATGACTGATGGAGGCTCACAAGGATGATCTCGAACAGCATCTCCTGGTCCACCTGCATGAACTTCTGGTCCCACTCATCGATATCAGTGGTCTTCTTTCGCGAGTCGGAGTCGTCGTCATTGGTAGCGACGGGGTCGGCACGGTGGTGGGTGCACCACTCAATGACCTTGTTGAGAACAGCCTCATTGACCTGATTTCCTGATTAGTCTCGGACCACGACGGAGAGGAGCGAGCAGAGGATGTACATTCGGAATAGGGATGGCATCAGTGATGGGCTGATCACCAAGATCCTCCATCATGTGCTTGATGAGGACTGAGCGCTCAACAACCTCACGCTCTGTGACAGTAGTGTCAGTGTCAGTGGTAGTTGAATATGAAAGGCCAACCTTGAATATCGCAAGAGCCACAGTAAGATCGGGGGCTATGAGCTTACCAACGATGATCTCAGCATGGTCGGAGCTCTGCAGCTTGATAGTAGTGGTTCCGGACATCTTGACAGGTGGTGTAGAGCTAGGTTATTGGGATAGTTGAAGTTGATGATTGGAAGTTGGTAGATGGTTTGCTATTGACACGATTGATTCTGATGCGAGTGCGTTGTGGAATGGAAGAATGGAGGAACAGAAGAGGGTATTTATGGGTTGTTTGTGCCCACGGTGTCGTAGCATGTGAGTTGCGGAGTGAAGGAGGACTGAGTGACATTGATGCCTATGCGGAGCGGCTCTAACCGCATGCGGCACAGAGCTTTCGGAATTGGCTCTCACAGAGTCACAAAGGGCCTCAGTTTTCCATAATTTTTAACATTTCCCCTTTCGTGTTGATGTGACAATGTAATTGCCTCTTAATCCCTTGCTTTCGTCTAAAAACAACGCATCAAGAACTGTGTTTGGAACTTGCAGTTTCTAATAAAGAAGTGATATGCCCAATGCCGTCTGCCCACTGTCAGATCCCAGAGTCTCCAAAGCTGTTAATAGACCACCGAATCAGGCTCACAACACATGAGGCACTGGAGCAGACACATGGATATTGGGGCATACACCCAGTGTCACTTGGAGTAGCCTCAATCTAATCGTGATGATCGTTGTTACCGGTGATGCGTTCAGATGAAGCTGCTTTAACGGAGATACTTGCATCTTCTGTGACCGTACTCTGGCCAATCTCTCTGGAAGGACAAAGTCAAGCCGAGCACATCCTATCCCTTGCAAGCACGATGATCGAGAAATGAGAATAGCTCAAGCAGGTCTGTGGTGAACAGGTTCGTAAGCAGGAGTTCGGTCGTAACTTCTAACGCTCGTAGATTTAGCAACAGATGTAACGACTTGTTGAGACAAATCTTGGCCCCTTCGAACAGGCCAGGTCGAGCATGCAGCAAACGTTTGTCTATGCCAACCTGGGCAATTGCCATCTCTCTAGTAGGCCACCGGGGGTTTGTGGAAGGTCTGATCGTTTGCAATTTCCCGGACGCGTTCAGCTTCCTACCTTTGACATACTTCATGATCATGAAAGAACCACGTCATATGATCGTCTAGCACTCTGAAGATGTGGACGCGGACATATCTCGTGTTGCTGTTAATCAGATTGTATTTCGCACTGTCGCCAAGCTACATCCACCCCGATGAGAACTTCCAAGGCCCTGAAATTATCGCAGGTATGTTTGGAAGGCTTGCCACACTCAGATTGAGTCCTTCACCCGCACATTGGTTTCTGGGGAGTGATTTTGGCAGGCCGTGGACGCAGACTTCTACGGCGCATGCATGAGCCTAGACTAGGGGGGGCTTGTCTCCGCCATCCGCGACGCTGACAATCCTCTAATCGTAGGCAAGCTATTCAACTTCCCCCACCACCAGACATGGGAATTCACCTCTACGACTCCAGTACGGAGCGTCTACCCTCTATGGACTGTCTACGGTTTACCAATGGTGCTGCTACAATGGGTACACACCTTTACCCTGGTCGAGCGCATCACTATCGAGCCACTGCCTCAAAGACGAAATACTGACCCCGAGAATTCGTAGGTATGGACAGAGACTGGGAAAGAGGTCGTTGCGCCAAAGGTTATCTACTACACATTGAGGACCTTGATGTTCTTACTGAGCTTCGTGCTGGAAGACTGGGCGATACATGAACTGGTCCCATCACCAAGGCAAAGAAGGCTCGCCGTGACTCTAGTGGTCTCGTCATATGTTACATGGACGTACCAGACACACACCTTCTCGAATGCCGTGGAGACACTGATAGTTTTATGGAGCATTGTGATGATACAGCGGATACTGGACAAGAATGTGAGTTCCTCCTTGTGCTAGCGGGCATTGCCTGACTATCACCAGCATAGGTCCAACCTCGTGTCCTCCGCCATTCTGGGCGCCCTCATAACTACGGGCATATTCAATCGCATCACCTTCCCAGCCTTCTTACTCGTCCCAGGCTGCTTCCTCCTTCCCCACTTCCAGCGCCGCCCCTTATCGCCCATCGTCATCATCCTCACCACAGCACTCACCACCTTCCTAGCCATCAGCATCGACACCTCCTTCTACAACCCTCCCGCCGCCATCTCACTCACCACCCTCCTCCGCACCCCCACCCTAACCCCCCTCAACTCCCTCCTCTACAACACCTCCACCAGCAACCTCTCCCTCCACGGCCTCCACCCCCCCTACCAGCACCTCCTCTTCTCCCTCCCCCTCCTCCTCGGCCCCGCCCTCCCCCTCTTCCTCGCCCGCCCCCGCCTCTCCTCCCTCCCCTCCCTCTCCGCTCTCTCAGGAACCTTCATCCTCTCCCTAATCCCCCACCAAGAACCCCGCTTCCTCCTCCCCACCATCCCCCTCATCCTCTCCACCATCCAGCTCCCACGCTCGCGAGCCCTGACACACTGTTTCCTCGCCGCCTGGCTCGTCTTCAACGCCACGCTCGGCATCCTCATGGGCATCTACCACCAAGGCGGCGTCATCCCCGCGCAGATCTGGCTCGGAGAGCAGCGGGACCTGGGCTTGACGGAGGTGCTCTGGTGGCGCACGTACAGCCCGCCGATATGGCTTCTGGGGGGGGATAACCTCACGACGACGGATCTGATGGGTATGGACTTTGCCTCGTTCACTGGGATTGTGGATTCTCATGCTGGAGGCTGTGGGGATGTGGGCTTGGGACTGGTGGCGCCGGCGTCGAGTGTGGAGCTTGATGCGTGGAAGGAGGGGGGGAGGGAAGGGGCTAAGGAAGGGGGGTTTACGTTGGAGGAGCTGTGGCGGTATGAGAGGCATTTGAATCTTGATGATTTGGATGTTGGGGGGGAAGGGGTGTGGGCGACGGTCAGGCGGGTGGTGGGGAGGAGGGGACTGGTGGTTTGGAGGGTGGGGAGGAGGTGTGTGGGTGAGGGTGCGTGGATTGCGTAAAGGGACTTGAGCATAGCATATGGTGGTTTGGACGGGGTAAGGTCTCTACAAATTTTCGGACGGGAGGCTTGCTCAATGCCATGCTGTCGTGAAGTTGGGAGGTCGTGAAGTCGTTGAGCCGTCGAGTCGTAAATTCGTGTCAAAGAACCACTTGCAGGATCGAGAGTGGGTTGAAATATCTGTTGGACGACGAATCCTGTACACAGTGCATTTCATATAATCTGCATTCAAGGCTCGCATACCATGCTACTTGGCGTATCTAAGAAAAAGATCTACCCCTGCAGCCTAGGTTCCTACAAGCAGGAGGCAGCCAGCGAAGTGCATCATTCTCAGCTTTCCCATCATCCACAGAACCCGTGCCAGCTAAACCTCCTACTATGCTGTGGCAAGACACCCACCCCTTCGACGCTTAGGCCTCATCCCCGTCCGGCTGGTCGAAGAGGAAATTGGCGGCCAACTCCTCGTTCTTGTCGCATGCAAAGTAGGCCTGGATGACGAGATCGCGTTCGAAGCCTAGGAGGCAGAGCTGTTGCAGCTGTCAGTACCCCACGCTCACGAAAGAAAGGCCAAAGGGAAAACGGAGACTCACCCGCTCGATCGCAGCCCTCTCATCCTCCGTGACGCTAATCTCCTGTGCTCCCGGCGGCAGCGGCGTATCCCCCTCCGTATCCTCCGCCAGCAACTGCAGAAACTGCTCTGGATTCTGGCCGATCAACGCCGCCAGCTGCGGGTTGCCCGCCCCGACCTGCTGCAGAATCGGCTCCAGCATGCGCGGCTGCGTCTGCACAATCTGGCGCAGCTGCTGGAACTGCGGGTTCGCGCGCAGGAAATCCAGGTTGCCGGCCCCGCCGCCGGCGGTTGCCTCTTGCACGCCTTGGGCGGCGTTCAGGGCGCGTGCGGTTTCGGCGACCTGGCCGCGGCCGGGGCGGTTGCCGGTTCCGGAGCCGCGGTTGGCTTGGGCGGCGGCTTCGAAGAGGTTGACGGGGGCGTCGGGGTCGGTGGGGGTGGTGTCGGTGGGCGCGGCGGGTGTGGCTCCTGTGGCGGCGGGGGTGGAGGGGGTATTTGATGCGGGAATGCGTCGAGGGGCGGCTTGTTGCTGTTCTTGTTGGACGTTTTCGGGGATGCCCTGAGAGGTGTCAGCAAGTAGAGCATGCGGGCTGGAGTACTGCGGGTACTAACATTTAGGAGATACTCAACTGCGCGGTCTGGGTTGAAGAACGCTGCACGCATCGCTCGATCGATTTCTGCCCGTGGGAACCCCATGCTCTCCATGTTCTGGATGGCTGCGTCACGCTGGGCTCCGAGAGCGAGGGCTGATGGGTCGTTGAAGTTGCTGCTCTCGGTTGTAGTACCTGCGCCTGGTGCTGGTGACGGCGTGGCTGGGGCATCTGACGTAGGGTTGGAAGCAGGCGCTGGTGCAGCAGGTGGAGCAGGTGTCTGAGGAGTTGGTTGAGCTGGGGTGGATGGCGCGTCTGAAGAGGTCGTTGCTGAGCTTGTAGCGGGGGCTGCTTTTGGCTTTGGAGGGGTCAGCGTATTCAGTAACAAGCGAGAAAAGATAGCTAACCTTGGATACCATGCAGACTATGAATCCCTTCTCTTCGACGTTGTATGACCCTATGGTGTCCGCGTCTTTTAGGATCTTGCCAGAGTAGATGAGCTTCTGCTGGGTGGCTTCCCATCCTTTTTCCGCGGATATTTTCTCCTTGACCTGCTGAACAGTCTCAGAGGGTTCAGCTTCTATGACGAACTTCTGCTGCTTCAAGTCCTTGAAAGTGAGCTTCATTTTGCCCCACCAAGTGCCAATACGCTCTGATACTGGAGGTCGCGCTGTGACAAGGTACGATCAAGGCTTATTGGGAGGTGGTCGATATGTGCAGGAGAAGCTATCAGCTTTTGTATAAGAAAGGCCGATTGAACAGACTTTGTATAGAGTGAGAAGAGTATTGTGGATGTCACGTCTGGTGATGGCAATTGCTTGAACATCATTTCGAGCGGCCGCTAACCGTTTGTGATTTTGCGCCATATGTGACGACAATCTTCTCTAAATATCATCGCCATTCAATTTTTAGTCTTTGTTGGCTGGTTCAATCATTGCAACCAAAGAATTGAATGACCAACTGGAAATCTGGTATAGCAGAGTAACGAGTTATCAGTCATGCCAAATAATGGCGCTTCTCCTCTTATAGCTTGGTATTTCTGGTCAAGCATGCAAGGCATTTTGTTGTTTTGCTCCAGTGTCTGTCTGGACATAAGATTAATGTGATCATGCATACTTTAGCTATCCTACCCCATATCTGATCTTCACGACCCGCTGTGCCTCCGCATAGACCGGATAATCCCACTTTTCCCCTCTGAGCCAGCGAAGGCCTACCAATGGAGACACCTTTGTCCTTTCTCTATGCTAATTTCACAACCCATATATAACGCTCATATCATCATAACACACGTATCATCAGACGACAAGAAATCAGACACGACCTACACAAGACCTACACCCTCCCGCACGCTCACTGCTCTCCTCGCTCCTTGCTCCCGCCCCTCGCCCGCATTGAGCACAAAATCCGGTATCGGCGGCGTCGCCACCTCCTTCATGCTCGCTGCCCTCTTCCACGCACCCGGTCTCCCCATGGCTTTCCCACTTGCGCTAGCCACAAGGATGAAGTCCGGTACTGCTGGCGTACCGTCCCCGCCCGTAGGGCTTGTCGGCGCCGTCGCAAAGTCGAAGTAGCTCTCTGAACGTACGAGCGGGCTCGGTGACATCGGCGATGACGGCAAGCTTCCAGAGCGCATGCGCCGGAGGATGCGCTCGTTCACGAGCTGGCCTGCGACGGGGGCGGCGAGGACGATGGTGCCGGAGGAAGCGGTGGGTGGAGGCGAGGGGCTGTAGGAGCGAAACAGGGGGTGGATGTGGTCCTCGCATGAAGGGGAGCGTTGGCGAGAAGGGGGCCGGGAGAAGCTAGATTGGAGAAGGGGGCTCGGTGGTGCGGAGCGTTGGCGGGATAGAGGGCGGGAAGAGTAGCTGGGTTGTGGGAGGGGACTGGATGGTGGTGAAGGTTCGGTGGCGGTGGCGAAGAAGGGGCCTTCGAGGGCTTTGGCTGGAGATGGGGAGCGGGAGCCGGGGATGGGCTCGAGGGCGCCATTGGCCCTTTTGGTGGGGGGCAAAGAGTGCAGGACTGTTTCGCGGAGGTGGGATGCGACAGTCGAGGTGTCCCACGTGTCAAAACCGGAGTCCTGGGAAGGTCGCGCGGTAGTCGAGTTCTCGAAGGAGGAACTTCGTGAATAGCGGGTGTAAGAGTTCTGGCGGAGAAGCTTCGACCTTGACGACGATGGTCGTGTGATTATGGATAGAGAAGATCGACGTGAGCTGTGGCCTGAAGGGGCGGCTGAAAGTGGGCTCGACAACGAGGCTTGTCTAGACTTGCTTAAGTGCACGGTCGTTACTGTTGCTGGCTGACTGACACTTCTGATGGCGGCAGACATCTCCGGTATATCGTGTATGGGTGCAGGTAGGTGATACGTCACTGGTTGGCGAACCCAGACCAGACATATGAGGAACACAATCTGGAACAACTCCGCAAGACCGTACACGACGATGATGACGAGCATGAAGTTGGTGGGATCTTGTCCTTCCACGAGGTCTTGGAGATACACTAGCTCATCGTACGTCCATCCCAGCATAACGCCCGTCGTGGCCCCTGCCACAAATTCGACGACGAGGCATGAGAGAAGAAAACAACAGTTCCGCCCCCGTCTGCTGCCGGCGAGGCCAAAGCGGGAGCCTTCCCTAAGATGGCTGAAGATGAGCAGAGCTGTCGTGCATAGGGCAATGCACTGTAGGATGATGGCAACGACTGCAAGGCTGGTAGCCTTCTGCCGCCGAGGTGTGAGGTAGGCAGTCAGCAAGATAGAAAGAACTGTAGTGGCAATACTCGACAACAAAGCAACTATGCCTGTCAAAGTTGTGGTCAGATTTTGAGTCATAGCGCGTCTCCTAACGAGATCGGAAGACATGATCCCAGATGTTTCGGCCTGGGTCTTATATCCCAGAGTGTCTCGTGCGGCTCTAAAAGCGAAGGTCCAGCTCTACATCCACGTACTAAGAGCTTTAGAGACACACCATGGCAATCAGCCGAAGGCGATTCTGGCGATTGGGAATGGCAATGGCTGGGTAAACCAGTCTGGCGGGTTTTCTGACGGTTCGTTGCGAGAGCCGCGCTGAAGTGGCCAATGAGGGTGAAATTGTGCTGGAAGCGTCGTCGCGTTTCCGACGTTTGAATGTCGGCAGTAGCAGCTCGAAAGTGCGACGTCACGCTTCTCGCTGGGATGAGCGATATAAAGATGACCAAGGTCTGAACATCCACGATGGCGTTGGAGGGTCTCGAATCTCGCGTGGTGGCTTCAATACCGGTCAACAATGGCTCGTAGAAAGCTTGTACAGCAAGATATCTGCTCAAGAAGGAAACACAGGAAGATTATTGAACAGGTCTCGGACGCGAAAAAGCGGGCAATTCAGGACAAGGCTGAGGCAGGGTGCACCCCACAGTACAATAAAGTAGTTGTAGGCTTGAAAGTTGATGGTAGAGCATATGACGCGTCAGAAGTAATTGTACAATTAGATTGAGCAACACAGAGGCATCAATTGAGAAAAGAGAAGAGAGATGGAGAAGGAACAAACATGATGGCCGACGAGCAAGGCTTCTGCCGGCCCAACCGCAATGTTTATGAGCGCGTTGTCTGCCATGAAGTGGGGGAGGATTTGGATGCAGCAGGGATACCAAAAACGCGAAAAGTGGACGTTCCAGGCCCAGATGGGGAAAGCCTGCTCGCGAAAATGGAGATCCGGAGATCATTAGTTCTCACGTGACATAGAACCAGAGGGCTGAAGGGGAGATTAATGTCCGGACACAGTTCCGGTGGGGCCCATGCTTGGTGTGGCTTCGCTGACACTGATTTTACTACAGCACAATTATGCCGTTGCCAATTGAATTTGATGGTCCGGGGATATTGGGTTAGCCTAACGGTCCAGTGACAACACCGGCAAAGAGACTCGGAAGACTCCATGTGAGTCGGTGATGATCATGTTATAACCTCGGAAGCAGAAAGACGTATGTAGTTCTATAAAGAAGCTAGGTGACTGCCCTTGTTGTGGCAAGTTCAAAATGTCCATGCTATGCGGACTGAATTTTTAACGCCAATGTCCTCCGCCTGCGGATTGGATGTCCATATGCATTGTCCAATAGTAGAGGAAGGGTACAAAGTCTAGCGCTTGATTTTCGCATCGCGGACCAGTCGATGAACGTGCGAACGAGGCTCCCGGTTGCTCCACCGTGTCTCGTGGCGCCCAGGTGCGTGGGCCTCTAGCTCAGCCTCTCTCTTCGATACAACGCCACGCTTGGATGACCCTCCACCGCAAGTAGTGCCGATACAGCAGTTGGTCGTGACGCCGACGTTTCCTTGGTTCGCGGCGTTATCACTTGGGTAAGTGTAGGCCTGGTGAGCACACGGAGCGAAGAATGGGTCCGCGGCACCGTCGTCGTTGTTCTTTTTGGGGTTCAGGCAGAACTGGAAATCTGAGAGGCTCTGGTCGGTCTGATTGCAAAAGTTGCCGTTATGCCCGAACAGCTCCGTGGTACAGCCACTGGTTTTACCAGCACTCGTGCATATTATGGGCACGGTGTAACCGTCGACGTAGCTAGCATCCATATCTGGAGGTCCGGTAACGCTGCCCTCGATTTTGCTGCCTTCAGACTGAAAAGTCTTGCCAACGTAAATTCTTCCTGCCCATTGTGTAGGAAAGCTGAAGAACGTTGTGGCCCCTTGGCCAATCGTCGTCGGCGTAGGATTGCCAATGGGCGCTGGTGCGCCTGCATTTGAACCAAGAGCGAGAGATAGGGCCACAGAATACGAGTTGACAATGGATATAGTCATCGCTCCACCGCCACTTCCACCTCCATTTGTGCCAGTGCCGGTAGGCGCTTGAGTCGTGGCCGAAGTTTGAGTCGTGGTCGAAGTTTGAGTCGTGGCCGAAGTTTGAGTGCCCGCAGAAGTTTGAGTGCCCGTAGAAGCTTGAGTGCCCGTATCAGTTTGAATGCCCGTAGAAGCTTGAGGGCCCCTAACAGTGTTGGTTGCCGAATTCGTTGCAGAATTCCCACCAGTATTTGTGATGGTGTTTGTAGCCGCCGTGGCAGTGTTTGAAGTGGTCACGCTTTGCGCTGTCTCGACCGTGGCAGTGGTTCCAGTGGTCACGCTTTGCACTGTCTGGACCGTGGCTGGGATTGTATCGCTCGGAAATCCCCTCGGTGGTCCTCCATGCGGGAATCCTCTCTGAGCGACAACCTCAAATGTTAGAATCGAAACGGCAATGGCATAATGGTACTTCATGGTCGCAGGTCGTCTTCTAGTCGTGTAACTTTCTGTGGAACGTTGGAACGATAGAGCCTGAATCCAAAGCCTTTAAAGAGGGAAGAGAGAGCAGGTCAAGCTTCAAGGAAAAAAAGAATGTTTCGTTCTATACAAAGCGGAAGAGATAGTACACGTGGATGAGTAGAGACATAGTAGACTTGACAGAATGAGAATCTATTATGTACTGCCCATGCTGGCCAGAGTAGCATCATACATTACAGACCTTGCGGCGCTGCTCACGGCTCGCCGGTAAAATGTCTCAAGATATCGATCAGCTAATCCCGAAGTTGAAGCTCCGTATGGCACATACAGAGCTAAAAGGCGATGGGATGGTCATAGTGTTCGCAGAATGTGGTCTGAGCTGCTGAAGAAGGAACATCTAGGTGTTCCTGCGCGGCGTTGCACCCCCTCATAATTAACGTGTTTCACCACTGGATATGTTGGATTCTTGGGCTTCCAATTTCGATCGACCGTTTCGATGTGTCCTCAGACCCTTCTCAGTGGATTTGCTCTCGGCAACCGCTGACATCCGATGTCTGAAACTCTCCTTTAAGGTGAAGGTGACGAAAGTCGGGACTTTACAGCGAGCGCGCCATCGGCCAAGCCCGCTGGCTTCATGCAGCTTGCTTTCGCCAGTCTCGGCTGTTCCAGCAATAGTACCGGTCACTGTTGGATCGCAGTCTCCACGTCCGCCATACTTCTTGAACAATGTTGCCGAGTTGTTTCTGGGACTAATCTTCATATCGCTCGCCTGCACGATTGCGAGTCTAATTTCAGACTCCGCAACAAATAATCTCGATGGTCGTCATATGAGAGAAATCACAATACATCGTTAAAGAGACAAAGTTCTGCACTTCGCTGGCGCATCTTGCGATACACAGCAGAGGAATATCGGCAACAATAGAGGTGATCCATGTGCCAAGGCCTGACTACTGGCGATTCTGAAACGCATAATCAACGGAATCCTGTCGGTTTTTTTCAGGCACCATCGAATTGCCCAGATCTTGCAGACCTTTGGACACTCTGCGCTCAACTATAAGATCTTCCAACGCCAACTAGTGCAGTTGGATTCGAATTTCAAACAAAGATTGATCGCGGTCAGCATCCGAAAAATCATGCCGAACTTTTGAAAGACCGCTCATCACTCTTGGTAGAGATTGTCTTCACTGTATTTCAGGAACAGGAAAGGCTGAGTATTTGCCTCCGAGCGTTGCGTGAGCAAGACCGCATGAACAACATGTCTAGGTTATGCCGTAAAGTCAAAGTACCAATTGTTCGGATGATGGGCGGAATATGCTCGGTAGAGCGACCCGATGCAGTAGTGATCCAGCCAGCTCATATTTGGCGTGCCTCTTCAAGTTCGTCGAGACCTAATAGTAAGACTATGTAGCTTTTGGTCAACACGCCTGGGATGCGTATCTGGGCCCTGCAGGTCAGCTTGATGGACGTTATAGACAAGTGGCTTTAGATCTTGAAACCATGTGGCACGTACAGCAATGCAGCGTCGCTCTCGGCTCTCGAAAGACGCGAAGCTCCTTTCAGATCGTCGCGTTCCTTGACGGATATCGAACCTACTGTGCTAGTACTTAGTTGACATGTTGTAGAAACTTATAGTACCTTAGTCTGCTACTCGGCCAGTTTGGCTCGGAGGTACCATATTAATTCCAAGAAGTCCCTGTAACATCGCCCCTCAAAGAAGACTATATTGACGTCGATTCTTCCTGCCATTAGGCCATGTGAAGCCTGAGTTCGCTGGTGACTTACCTCTTTCTCGGCCAGCGACAGAGATTCTACTTTGTACCAACGATAGTCAAAAAGAACCGCTCTCCAGACAGTGACACGAGAGTTGACCTACTTTTTCGCTGCCAGCCATACTCATAGTATGACTCCCTCGCTACATTGTGGTTGTCATCACTGCTTGATGTTTTCAATGAACCCATCCTTTCTAATACCACAGGAAAGTGGAGTCATCATGACAGATATAACATTAGAGAGGGAGGAGGAGGTTGAATTGTTGACTCATGCCCCGCCAGTGACTCCCTCGGCGGTCAGGCCTTGGCGTTAGAACTTGGCCCCACCAAGAGATTCAATCCAAGTCCTAACAACTTGCCTATACGAACACAGTCTCGATCCCTCCACTGCATTGGCATTCAATAAAGGATATCTACTCCTAGCCTGCTCGCTCTTTCATCTCTCGACGCCAACTCCCTCCGAAACCTCTCCACTCCGATCCCCTCCCCTTCGCTTCTCTTCCTCGTCCCACCGTCACCTCCCTCCTTCCCCGTAACTCTCCGAACCTCCATATCCCGAGTCCACTATCAGCATGGCCGTTCGCGCTCGGTTCGAAAATTCCGATGAGTCTGTTCCCCGGGTCACCCTTCGCCCCGCCCTATCCTGGATTATTTGGATAGGATTGAACACTGACAATATAATCAGAGTTGGTGTTTTTTCGACACTAACGAATGGTTATGCGTTGACGGCTGTTGGGGCGAGTGAGAACTTCTATAGGTGAGTCTGAAGAGGTCGGGACTTGATAGCTGGGGAGTATGAAGGAGTGGGGATTGGTCGAGAGCGGACAGGGAAGACGGCAGGGACTGGTCAGAGGTGGAGGCTGACATGATCGCAGTGTTTTCGAAGCCGAGCTGCAGGATGTGGTGCCTATATGTCGGTGTACAATTGCCGGGACTAGGATTATTGGGCGATTAACGGCTGGGTACGACTTCCATTCCTCCTGCTGCCCCGTTCACATCCCAACCTGTCAGATCCCACCCCTGATCTAATGCGAGTCACGCCATTAGCAATCGCAAAGGGCTCCTAGTCCCCACGTCAACCACCGACCAAGAACTGCAACACCTGCGCAATACGATCCCAGATACCGTCAAAATTCAACGGATCGAGGAGCGCCTTTCCGCCCTCGGTAACGTCATTTGTACCAACGACCACGTCGCCCTGGTGCACCCCGACATCGAGCGTGAAACTGAGGAAATTATCGCCGATATCCTTGGCGTGGAGGTCTTTCGGCAGACAATCGCCGATAATGTTCTGGTGGGAAGCTATATGTCCCTGAGCAATCAAGGAGGAATTGTCCATCCGAAGACAAGTATCCAGGATCAGGACGAACTGAGCAGTCTGTTGCAGGTGCCATTGGTGGCAGGAAGTATTAATCGCGGGAGTAGCGTGGTGGGCGCAGGCATGGTGGTCAACGATTGGATGGCAGTGACAGGGCTGGATACAACGGCGACGGAGTTGAGTGTGGTGGAGAGTGTGTTCAGGCTCGGAGAAGGGATGGGCCCGGGGTCTATCAACACGAAGGATAAGGAGACTATGGTCGAGTCGTTCTATTGAGGATAGAAATGTGTAATCTAGGGTCCGGTAACCGTTGGCTTGGGGCGTGGAAGGCGGCATAGACTCGTATTACCGGCCGCTACGCAATGGCTCTAGACTTGATGGAATTGCATCTCAGTCCTTGATCCGTGCGTGAGGGATATGGGGCACGCCTCGGCCAGCAAAGTGCAGAGAGCAATGCGAGCCACCATTCAGGCCCATGACCACTAGTATAGTGGGGAGCGCTTCTCAATTCTGAAGAGAAGCGTTCTGCGGTCGCTGTTAACCAAAAGGCAGGGACTAGTTACCAAGATATTTACCACGAATTGCTCTACTCCGAGCTCAAACATCTCGCAGTTAACTCCGATACCTCCTGGGTGCTCGACAGGTGACAGTGGATTTTTTACCACTATGCTCATTAGCAGGGCCCCTACACCGATATTGCTCACATCGCCGAGGCGTTCCACATACCGTACTCAACGTACAGACTGACGTAAATCTGATGCAAGACGATCCTCAAACTGTTCGTCTTCGTGTCGGTCACCATGACAAACTTCAAGGAGGTTGGAGTCTCGTAGTAATGAAGCTTGTAATGGCCGGTGCGGTAGGATATGAAACTTCAAGGCCATTGAGTCTAGCATCAGCCCGTGACAAGCGTGCATCTTACTTATCTTCCGGACCTCCAAGCTTTCTAACCATGTTTCTCAAGGAAAATATCGTTCCAAATACCAATTTCGCATCGTCTTCGGCGCTCAAGGCTTTGACTTGCGGATTGCCGTTAGGGACTCCGTTGTCCTGGGGCCCTCTGGACGTAGGTCGAGGCGTCCATTGCTTCTTATATATGCACTCCGCTAGTAAGGATTAGTAGATCTCAGTCGGTTGGACGCCGCTACATACCATGGCGGTCGAAAACATAGAATGAGTAAACGACCATGGTAGATAACAGGGTCCTATCATAAAAAGGAGGCGAAGGGGCTTAAAGCTCTCCGCAAAGTTTACTTTAGTCAGGCACGTTGCCAAGCCCCTCTCGCCTACGATTTCCCGGGGCGGCAGCGCAACGGTCGACTCGCAAGGCTACGAGCATTTCAACATCTTGCTCACCCAAGTAGTTCCAGTAGCTTTCACCTACCATGGTGATATCAATGTGTGCGCGCCTACTAAGTACTTGAAGCTGTCTTTTAGCAACCTTTGTCATGCCTCCAACTCCCACGAAAGCGAAAGAGGAGCAAGCGGGGATCGCCCAGGTGCCTTCACATGGGATTTTCATCGATGTGCCTGATCAAGCTGAAAAAGGCCGGCCGCCAAATCTTCGACATATGTACGTCAAGGTAATATGTATCCGAGCTCTCGACAGGCTAATACGTACCATCATCCTAGGTCCTCGCCAGCCTACGAGAGCCCACTGCGCCATCACCGTCGGAATTTCTCAAGCCCAAGATTGGTGAAGGAGACGCTTCACGCTCACTCGGAGTACACGAACAGCCAGGATGACGGCGGAGCTATACATAGAATAAATCAGTACCAAATCAAGGAAGAGTTGGGACGAGGCTCGTTTGGGGCCGTCCATCTGGCTGTTGATCAATATGGTAACGAATATGTAAGCAGAGCCAGTCACACAATTGCTTTACCTACACGATCCGGATGACCTCTAGATGGCGGATACAGAGTACACAAATCTGATCTAAATTGTGCTGCACAGGCTGTCAAAGAGTTCTCGAAGTCACGGTTGCGAAAGCGTGCTCAGTCGAATCTACTACGGCGGCCGCACGCAGCACGAAGACCAGGCCACCTAGCCGCAGGCATAGGCTTCAACTCCCCGTTGCACCGTCATTCCTCCAGCGACATCCAAGATCACGAGGATGAGGGTAACCCGCTATACCTGATCAAAGAGGAGATTGCGATTATGAAAAAACTCAACCACGACAATCTGGTGTCGTTGATCGAGGTGTTGGACGATCCAAGCGAAGACTCGCTTTATATGGTCCTCGAATACTGTAAGAAAGGCGTCATCATGAAAGTCGGCGTCGATGAGAAGGCAGACCCTTACGACGAAGAAGCATGTAGATGTTGGTTTCGAGACTTAATATTGGGCATCGAATACCTACATGCGCAGGGAGTCGTACATCGTGATATCAAGCCAGATAACCTCTTGCTCACAGACGACGATGTACTCAAAATCGTGGATTTCGGTGTGTCAGAGATGTTCGAGAAAGAGTCAGAAATGCTCACTGCAAAGTCTGCTGGATCGCCCGCCTTCTTGCCACCGGAATTGTGTGTCGCAAAGCATGGAGGCATCTCTGGCAAAGCTGCCGATATATGGTCAATGGGTGTCACCCTTTACTGCCTGCGGTTTGGCTGCATACCGTTCGAACGGGCCGGAGTACTTGAATTATACGAGTCGATCAAAAAAGACAGTTTATGTATAGCACCAGATTCTTGCTCGGATGATCTTCGAGACCTGATCGTCAAGTTGCTTGAAAAGGATCCAGTTAAGCGAATCAAGATGCCAGAAATTCGAGTACGCACTCACGGCTCTGTGTAGATCTCCATTCCGCTGATATGGCTCCAGGGACATCGTTGGGTGACCAAAGGTGGCAAAGATCCCTTGCTGCCAGAGGAAGAGAACACAGCAAACCTGATTGAGCCCCCTACGGAAGAGGAGACAAACCAGGCCATCACCGGCAATCTCAGCAATATACTTGTACTGGTACGTCTCACCGACACGGAAATAAAGTGCTACTAACCTCAAGCAGATGAAAGCTGTGAAGAAGTTCAAGCAGATAATTAGCCACAGGAGGCCAGCACGAATGGATGGAATTTTGGGTCACGACACACGCTTTGTACAACCACCGCTTTCAATGGACGATTACCACAAGCCATCACTTCATAAAAGTCGCAGCGTTGAGACCGATGACCGTCAAAATATCGAACAGGCTCTCGTAGTAGAAGGGGTTCATCGAAGCATCGACGCAGAACTTAACGCAGTCCCTCCAGATCGGGGAGAAGGCAATGTGACCTTCTTCCCCACAACGCCTTCGAAACGTAAATCCAGCCACTCCGCAACTTCTTCTACTCATGATCCATCAAGTCAAACAAGCCCCCGGCGAACTCTCAATGCACGTCCGCAGGACCACCGTCCGCCCACCAATGCGCAGGCATGGCCTATCACTAAAGCAAACGACCATGGCAAAGGCCACGCCCATGACCCTCGAGAAGACCATCTCTTTGTCGGGATTGGACCTGGCGGCGACTATCAACCGAACGGTGTACCTGTTGTAAGCGAGTCTCCACCCACGTCGGACATTGACATCTACGAAACAGCATACCAAGAACAAGTTGAGCGAATTCGAGCCAGGCAGGGAAGATCGGCTACGTTGTTCCTTACCAGGAGGGTGGAGAGGAAAGCAGAGTTCTGGAAGGATGGGGATCTGATCCGATCTCAGTCTGCGGACATCAGCTCAGCGCCGGGTGGCATTGCCAGGATGCTGGAAGCGGCAAGAAGGGAGAACGAGGGGCACGGAGATCATGAAGAATAAAAGGCAGCGGCCTGAAGGATACACTTTCTTGATACTCTGAACAAGTCTTTGGTATAGATCGATATCCTTATTGCATTTCGTCGATCCTCACTCGGGCGGAAGCGCTGCCAACATCGCTCGGATACAACATGTGGAGCTTTAGGATAGGGGGCAGCGACGGTGTTATACATGCATGGAATGGGACACGATACCACCTTGGCCGCGATGGAGTTGGGAAGTAAGCGGGCTGATACGAACAGGGTGGTATTTGCATATTGTTCATTCTTTTGGCTCTGTGCGCTAGAATGCTGTACAAGCTCGAGGCAAAACCAGCCAGAGTTTCGATTGAGACTCACTCGACTTGATCCACAGCCAGCACGATAAACGTCAATGGTCGTCACGATTGACCTTCTTAATGACACTGCAGCACTACGTTTTTTCGGGCCTTGGCGCCTTTGATTAAAACCCTGAGTGGCATACATGACGAGAGGTAATCGTTGGTGGTGTCGGTCGCACATGCGATTGATGTAAAGAGGGTTGATTACTTTGTATCAAGTTCAATTCCTAATGTCGCTGGTTCAATGATGGATTGAGGTGTCTTCTTTTCTATTGATGGAGGATCATTCGTGCTGGCCCCTGCCAAGACCTTGAAGCTTGGCATTGTCGTCAAAATGCTCTCAGCATTTTAAGTTAAAGTAAGTATGCAGGGATACTGTGCAGCTCTACGGAGTATTACACGAATACGAGGCAGGGCCCGCTCGGGTAGTATCCACTACTTGCAGTTCTAGCTGTATTCGTCCAACTTGCATGAATCCCGTGTCGACAGAATGGGTAGAATGCCAAGGCCCGAGCTGAAGTATGGTGAGGATTAGCCCCTTAGCTCACTTTTTCCCCTTAATATCGATTTTAACTCTCGTCGATCCTTCACCCCATACTCATCTCCTTCAGCCCAGAGGTGACACGCACGCTCGGGAAGTCTGATGATTGGTCATCGTTCCATGACGAGTGCCGAATACGGCTGGGCGAATGGTAACAATGCTGAGGAACAAGAGTTTAGCGCTGCATCAGCCATCCATCTCATCTAATCTGGCTTTTCAGTCTCTTTGGTCCCAGCGCTATCGCCCCAGACCGCTTCCCGTATGAGCTTGTGGGTTCCTGAAAAAGAACCTTTGGACATACGGCGTGAATTATTCGTGTTCGTATTATATATATCTCCTTTGTGTCCTTCCTTTGCTTTACAACCTAGTACGTAATAGCATAATTCTCTCGCATGTCAGGCTTTTGCAGACCTCTCGAAGTATTTCTCTCGTCTGAGATCAAGTTGCACCGTTGCTACAGTCAGCAATTGCTGGAGAAGACATATTACTCTAGCGAATGTTATTTCAATACATACTGCTGATTTACTCTAACATTTGGTGCTTTTTCTTGGCATCTTGCCTTACGCTTGTCGACTCGTGGTGAGAGCAGGCCCAACCATGCAGTCGAGACTGTTACAAGTACTGGCAGGATTCGCCCTTGCCAGCATCAGCTGTGCTTTGCCCAAGGAAGAATTCGGCTTTCTTAATGTCTTGAATGGGCGTTCCCTCTCGCCAGACAACACTTGCGGCAACGTAGCCAATGGCAATGCCAATAACTACACCTGCGACCCGAATGCAGCCACCGGAGGCGGATGCTGCTCGGCATCTGGGTACTGCGGTGGGTCGTCCAGCCAGTGAAGCCAGGCTCGGATATTAACGTGATATTGCAGGTACATCAAGCGCGTACTGTGGATCTGGCTGCCAGTCTACGTTCGGCATCTGCTCTGGGTCAGATTCCATCCCCACAGACCCTAACTTATGTGGCCCTGCACATGGAAACAATATTTGCCTGGCTGGGCTTTGCTGTTCAGCTTCTGGGTATGGCTTACATACGCTCTTGTTAGTCAGATAGAGCTAATCGACAAAGATACTGTGGTAACACCACCGCGTATTGCACGAATGGCTGTCAATCAGCCTTTGGTGGCTGCTCGACCACCACCACCACTGGGGGCGGTGGGACCTGTGGGCCTGCCTTCGGTAATACACAGTGCCCTAACGGCCAATGCTGCTCCCCTGCCGGCTATTGTGGGACAACCGAAGCTTATTGTCAAGACCCGAGCTGTCAGTATCAATACGGTATTTGCGACTCGAATACGACACCTGCGGGAGCCACTACATCGAACGATCCTCGACCCTTGCTGGGGAGTGTATCCTACGACAATGATATCTATGATTGCGTGGAGAAAAATGTTGTTGCGTTGACCTATGACGACGGGCCATACCTGTACACAAGCGAATTGTTGGATACGCTGAAGAGCTTCGGCTTCCACGCTACATTTTTCATAACGGGCAACAATCTCGGCAAAGGTCCCATTGATACAACAGCTCCGTACCCATCGATCATCCAGCGCATGATCAACGAAGGACATCAAGTTGCTTCTCACACCTGGTCCCATTACAGTCTTCAGAACATCACCTCAGATATGCGAAAGCAGCAGATGGTCAAGAATGAGCGAGCATTCGCTAACATCATCGGAAAGTATCCCACGTACATGCGCCCACCTTACTCTCAATGCAATGCGGCATCTGGCTGTCAAGCAGACATGAAAGTACTCGGCTATCATCGCATCTATTTCGATCTCGATACGCAGGACTACCTTAACCCACTTCCGTCCCAGGTCCAGTCGTCGAAAACCATCGTGCAAGCTGCCCTTGGTGTTGCTGGCGCTACCGACTATCTCTCCATACAGCACGACATTGTCCAACAATCCGTTGCAAACTTGACAAGCTACTACTATGGATTGATCCAAGCCAAAGGCTGGAAAGGCGTCACCGCGGGCGAATGTCTTCAGGATCCAGAGACAAACTGGTACCGTACGCCAGGGGCCGCCTTTGCTACCAGTGCAATTACTACTACGCCAACCTCATCAGCAACGACTACCACGCCAGTCTCATCAGCGAAGACTACTACGCCAGTCTCGTCAGCAACGACTACTACGCCAGTCTCGTCAGCAACGACTACCACGCCAGTCTCATCAGCAACGACTACTACGCCAGTCTCGTCAGTAAAGCCCACATCGACGTCCAGTTCCACCACAATCCCAGGGCCAGTTTCCGGAACAAAAACTACGTCTTCAACATCGATCACGAATTCAAAAACCTCCTCAACCACATCAAATACGACCTCAACCCCCACCTCTCAGACCTCGTCCACCACTTCGAAAACCTCGACGTCAGTCGTTGTCCCCGCTGCAGCACCCACCTGTGCCGTCAAAGCTGGGACATTCTGTGGCACAATCCCCACCTTTGGCGACAAGAAGGGCTGCCAAAAGAGCGCTGCGAGCTGCTACCAGCAAGCGGCGGATTGCCCCAGCCAGGCAGGTAAGCATGAACAGTCTACTTGCAAAAAGTACCTACGCGAGTGTGAAGAGTTGACCGCCTACTGCTCGCAATGCGGCTTAGTATGCTCGAGCACTCAGTACAGCCAGAGCGAATAGTGTCGGGATCGCATGATCCGTAGGGATGGTACTTTATGAAAGGATATGCAATGGCCGGGAACCGGACTACTGAGCGCAGCGCAGACATGTCTCTTAGGTTGACCAGGGAGAAAGCTGTATTTAGGGCTTCGTTAATGATTAATGAAAGTTGGATTCTGAAAAAGAACCTGCAATACGATGAATTAAATTCAACATTGATGGCTTCGTGCTCTGGCAAGAATCTTATGGACGCAACTTTCCTCATCCCAGTCATACTCTATAGCAGACAGCGTTCTCGGTTTGCTTACAGGGTGTAAAGTACATACCTTACACGGACAAAGTAGCTTGGGATCTGATGTCTTGGCATTTCCGGGCCGAATGTTCCAAGTGGCTTCTGGGACTCGGCATGCAGGTTGTCCGACAGCGAGGAATCTCAGCATCCTAAAGTAGCGTACTGATTATATCGCTGATGCAAGAGATACCTGTCCGCGCCATCAGCTTGACACTTCCTCAAGGACAAACCTGTACAGACCTCTAAACTTGCAACAAATGCAGCCGCCATCAGTTGAACGCCTCACCCGATGATGGCCGTTGCTTTACTTTCTCGAAAACCGCTTTCCGCAATGCCTCCGAGCTGCTTAGTCCTGTGTATAGGTGCCTTACTGGTACAGCAGACGATTGCTCACGAGCACCACGACGACAAGATACCAGAAGGCGAGGCCGTGTCTCTGGACCCCATTGTACGTCTTCTCTCCGTCACCTCTCTGCGCCCCTGCTAATAATCGTTCAGGACTCAACGCTATGGGTGCACATCGCCATCCAAATCCTCGCCTTCGGCATTATCTTCCCCACCGGCATGGTCCTCGGAGTACGCTCCTCTCCTTCCTCTGCCCCCCTCAACCAACCCCTAACAGCCTTCCAGATTGTCCGCTCCCGTTGGCACGTTCCCCTCCAAACCCTCGGTGCCGTCCTCGCCATAGTCGGCTACTTCCTCGGCCACGCCCACGGCGGACGCCAATTCGCGCCTAACATTCACGCCTCCTTCGCCTCGATTCTCATGCTCATGCTCATCGCTCAAGTCGTCTTCGGCGTTTATCTAAAGCTCCACCTCGAAAAAGGCATCCACGGTCGTATACGGCGGTATATCGTGCTTGCACATGGTGTTGTTGGGAAAGCGCTCCCAGTCACGAGCTGGTTGCAGATGCTGTTCGGGGGAATTACAGCACTCGGGTTCTGTCGCGGCGACCATCTAGGGCAGTGTCTTGCCCACTTCATCATGGGCTCCGCTTTTATTGGCTACGGAATCATCCTCACGATTCTCCTGCTGGTCGGCAAAGGCTGGTTAGCACGCACGGGCCGAAGTCAGGAGTTCTTCGACTCTCTGCTTATTGCGGCATGGGGCTGTGTCAATACATTCACAGAACACGAATGGGGAACAGCGTGGGTCCAGAACGATCTGCAACACACGAGCATGGGGATTGTATGGTGGTGCGCGGGGTTGCTGGGGGTATGGCTCAGCCGGAAAAGAGACGGCCGGCCAAAAAGGAACCTCATTCCAGGAGTGGTGATCATGCTCACCGGCTGGGCTATGAGCGCGCACCCACAGAGTCTGAAACTGAGCGCGCACGTGCACATTGTCTTCGGATGGACCTTGATGGCGGCGGGGGCCGCACGAATCGTCGAGATCGCATTCGTACTGAAGGATAGAGATGTGCTGTCAGATACAGACGTCGAGGAGGTCAACAGTTGGCAGTACTTGACTCCCTTTGTACGTCCTCCCCCTCCCCCCACTCCATGCTTCCACACAAGCCTCCGTAATCAATTCAAGCATTAACACCCAACAGCTCCTCTACACAGCTGGCCTCCTCTTCCTGGGTGCCACGGAAGAACAAATGCTCCTCCTCTCCCGCGCCGACGTCTCCCACGTCTCCTACATCCTCATCCTCTACAGCATCGCCTTCCTGCTCTTCCTCTTCGTCTGCATGCTCTTGCATCTTTACGCTGCGCACACCTGGCCTGTAGAGCCAAAGGCGAGTCACGTCGGTGGCGCTAATGGTGTCCTGGCGAATGGCCATCCGGTGGACGCGAGGCGCGTGAGGGATGCGGAGGAGTTTGAGCTCGAGGGGCTGATGAGCGAGGACGAGGACGGGATTCCTGCGGCGAAGGTGAATGGGCATGCTCGTTAAGAAGTTGGATTTCAAGTGGCTATAGTTAGTATTTTTTGGATTCGAATTGAACAGCGGTTTCACGGATTGACCGATAGGCATGGTGCCCAATGTGCAACAAAACGTGCAAACCTGTTTTTGCACCTGCGCTAGCGAAAACGATAGGGTCTGGCTGGGACTGCCTGCACTCAGGGCAGGTGCTTCAAGGCTGCTAAGGTACTTGGAAACTCATGAGAGCAGCTCTCTAGGGAACGTCAGACACCAGTACCTCGTTGAGATTACTAATGGCTCAACGCTTTCACGACTTCGCGGTGGGCGCCATACCCAGTGAAGGGCCATCGTAAACACGTGGAATCGTCGTTTTGATGAATATCGACTTTGTCATGGGTGATACCAAGGTCATGTCCAGCACGTGATCTTGCTTAACGTTAGGAGAAAAGGCTCAAAACTTCGGTGATAAACTACTTGAGATCTGGAAAAATACATCGAGACTAAATCTTTTCTGTTCAATTCTACATGCCCCCGTCCCTCTCAGTCCGCTCCACCTGCGCAGACGCAAACACGTTTCCCCTTTCCCCCCTATCTACATCTCCCTCCAAACGCGACGGGCTTCGCTATCATTCACAGGGGCCCTCGGGCTCGCCGCTGCCGATCCAACAACATCCAGCTCCCGCTCTCCACCCCCATAATCCACCAGCGGGTTACTCGTAAGCCAGTGAATCACAACAACACTCCACGCAACATCAACACAGCAAACCGTCAGACACAGCCACCCCTGCTCATGGCCCCGCACCACAATCAGACTGTATGGTTTCGGAGTCAGTATTACTTCTTGGATTTAGCGGATAGGGCAATAAGTCATATCTTTCGAGCGAATACTCGCTGGGCATGTTTCAAGGCTCTTGAAGAGTCCGAAAAGGGGCAAGAGATGCTCGTAAGGATAACCTACACCGCCAGATTCACCGCCGTGACGACCACCACCGCCACCGCAGCCAGCACGCTCTTCGCCATCATCAACTGCAGCATGCATGCTTGCGTGGCGAGCGGGCCGTAGCTTCGGAAGGGCAGGGCGGCGAGCGCGACGCGGCCGATGGCGCGCCAGGTGAGGTTGCGGGTGATGCGATTGGTGAGGTGGAGGTAGGTGGCTGTGAGGGCGAGGTTGAGGGTTATGTCGTAGGTGAGCAGGGAGATCAGGGCGGCGGTGGGGAGGCCGATGCGGCAGATGTGGTCGAGGGGGGAGAGGGTGGCGATGGGGGCGAGGAGGGCGATGGTGGCGATGGTGCCGAGGCCGGAGAAGAGGAGGAGGAGGAAGAGGAGGTAGATGGGGTCGGTGGTGCGGCGGCGGGGGCGGATCATGATGGCGCGTTCGAGGACTGAGGGGGGGGCGCAGGTTAGTTGTGGTGGGGGGGGGAGGGGTTTTGCAGGGTGGGGCTTACGGAAGAGGTAGAGGATGATTTTGCTGAGTACGTAGAAGGAGAGGCAGAGTTCGATGCCGATGTAGCAGTTGTATTGGCTTGATAGATCCCATGCGCTGATGAGAAGGCCGGCGGCGAAGAGGAATAGCAGAGCTATAACGTAGGCCAGGATTGTGAGCACGCGGAGTAGTGTCAAGGAGCGATACTGTTGGGGGTCGAGCACTTTGAGACGAGTAGCTGGGCGGATGTTAGCACATCCGACGCATGGTTGCACATTTAGATACATGTTCATAAGCGAAAAGTCGAGATTGATACATACCAAGCATGCCTGACAGTCCACACATGAGAACAAGTGAGACGATACCGAAAATGATATGTCCATGTAGAGGACTTCGGGCGGGACTGTTGTCCATGTTTGCAGTCTCACAAGAGTCATAGAATAATAGGAATTGATGCTGTTGTTAGTTGTACGAGCCCTAGAGTAGCGGTAGTAATGGTATCTTGACTAGATGCAGTGTAAGACGACGTAATAGTATAGTCAAAAGAGATGAAGCTACAATCGAACATTCACTTTGGTAGAAGCAGTACGGAATCGATCCGCGCCATTGATTCACTACAACTCAACAGTTCATGGTATTCCTCCACCAAGAGGCACGCTTTGACGGTTTGCCTTCTTTGTCATAAGTCTCCATTGCTTGACCAAGTCAACGGTTTTAAGTCGGAACGTCTTTGGATAGGGTTTGGGGAACTAGTGTTCAATTTGTTCTCTCCGAAGTGCAGTACGACTCAATTGGTGAAGATCTTGTATGTTTTCTACTTCAGGGGACTGTAAGATCATGAGGAAAACTTTCGAGCTTGGATCGCCATCTGGAAACTGTACTTTGTTGGAGCTTGAAATATGTGAAGTTCCGAATGGTAGGCTATCACTTGCGCTGGCAGGTGCACGCACTTTTCAGGTGTTAGATCCATATACAAGACAATTCCTTACACTTTTTCCGACGGTTTCGGAGCTCTCCAGTCAATGCTCTGATGAACCCATGCTTATCCTTTCCATTTTGTCAAGGCTCATTCTTATTGGATAGTTCCAGCGGCAATCGGTCGAACGCTACATTCCAAGAGAGCGAAGAAATGATGCATCAACTCATCGCAGAGCTCGAGGCATTGCAACGAGACAAGGTGAACAAGAGAGTTGGCCTACTGCTAGATTGCCGTTCTACTAATCGTTTGGGTCCAACTTTCCTACGACATCGGTTCACCGTAAGGATCGGCTGCGTCTCATGCATCAACAACCGACGTCGTCTTCTATGAGGGCCTTATTGATTGAAACACGTTGGAAGTTGAAGTTGAGAGAAAGCACTAGCGCTATCATAGTAAGCGCCTTCCGGCGGTCTTGGCGGGCTACCGCAACTAAGATCTACCTTCGACTTCTGTGCTCTACAAGGAAAACCACATTCGTCGCCGCACGTAAAGATGCCTCGTGCTGAAGTAGGAAGCACCAAATACCTCAACAACAAACTTAAATCGAAAGGACTTCAACGGTTGCGATGGGTAAGCAGAGTTCACTTTGCCCCTTGGCGCCATAGCTAACTTCCACCTCAGTACTGCCAAGTATGCGAGAAACAGTGCCGGGATGAGAATGGCTTCAAATGCCATAGCCAGTCCGAATCCCATGTCCGGCAGATGCTCCTCATCGGTGAGGATCCCCGCAAGCACATCAACGACTTCAGCAGCCAATTCCAGCGCGACTTTCTGCAACAGTTGCGGACGACACACGGGGAGAAGAAGATCCACATCAATCATTTCTACCAGGAGTACATTTCCAATAAGGAGCACGTACACATGAACGCTACGCGATGGCCTTCCTTAACTGAGTTTGCGAAATACCTCGGCCGGGAAGGCATATGTCGAGTAGAAGAGAACGAGAAGGGCATCCACCTCTCATGGATCGATAATAGTCCGGAAGCACTGAGGCGGCAGGACGCGATCAGGAAGAAGGAGAGGCAGGACAGAGGAGATGAGGAGAGGGAGCAGAAGCTGATCAGGGAACAGATCGAGAGGGCAGAGATTGATGCCGAGCACAAGGCAGATGAAGAGGGGGCGGAGCGTACACGGGAGCTCCAGAGGCAAGAGGGCGAGAAGATCAAATTGAACTTCGGCAAGCCCAAGACGAACGTCGAGGGTCCAGCACCTGAGAAGAGCGACGAACATGATGCAGAAAAGGTCGAGAAAGACGGCGAGAGCGATCATCAGTCGGCATCACCACCTACGGGCGTACCTACACCTCCCCCGGAGAAAGTATCGCTCAAGCTTGGTAATACCGGCAAGCCCAAGAATGTCTTTGCCGCCTCGAAGAAGAACGCTCTTGGTGGCACGAAAGCAATGGGGAAGGAGCCCGTTAAAAAGCCTATGAGCGAAGCTGAAAGGATCATGAAGGAAGAGATCGAGAGGAAGCGGATGAGGGACGCGAATGGGTTTGCCGGGCTCAATGCAAAGAGGCAGCGGGTATCATAGGCGATTTGATATGATTGTGGCACGAGCATTTACAAGCAAGCGTGGCGTTGGAGGCTCTGTACGATATCCATGGGAAGATCCACGAGTTTTGCAGAAGGCCTAGGATTCCAAGATTATTACCAATTCCCAGCAGCTGTATAGCATGTGTGACCCCAAGCAATCCAACAATTCATGAGACAAGCATGCTAGCCATCGGACCTGAATAAATCTTTACTCTTCCTGGGTTCGTATGGATCTTTGTCGACCGTCCGTGACAAATCCAGGAAGCAAGGGATGAGTATGTTTGCAAGGCTCCGGCTGCACGGTCGAGTATGTCTACCCATTCTGAGGTTGAAAGGATCTTTGTCGACTTGCCGTGACAAATTGCAGCAGCACTACCTTACGTTATCAACATCCTTAAGCTTGTTTTCTAGGAATACCCACGTCCTGGCGTGTCTTGACAAATGTTGAGTCCTAAAAGACTAGCCCGAGTCTAGAACCAAGATCCTTCGGTGCTCCTTCCGTGACAAATCCAGCGCAGCGCTAGAAGCTTCCCCACGCAAGCTAGTCCAAAACCCTAATCTAATCTAGACGAGCAGGCCGAGCTATCAGGAAGATTCTTAACATTGGCTGCTGACCTTGTTGAACGAGTAGCAAAGCGCTAACCCACTGTAATTACCTTTTCAGAGAGTCTAATGAGCAGTGATCTGCAACAGACGAAGTCTCGACTTTAGGATGGCACCTTCAAAGTATAGCTTCTCGGTACTCTATGTGGGCTCACGTACTAACCATCAACCAGGAAAGCCCTCCTTCTCGGCAGCGGCTTTGTCACAAAACCCACCCTCCAAATTCTCTCCGATGCTTCTGTCGAAACTACCGTAGCCTGCCGGACCCTCGAAAGCGCGAAGAAGCTATGTCAAGGCTGCAGGAATGCCTCTCCAATAAGCCTAGATGTCAATAATGCGGATGATTTGGACGCTGAGGTCGCGAAGGTAGACGGTTGGTTGCAGTGTTAAGGATCGGAGGCGGGAAGCTGAGGTTCAGGGTAGTGGTCATTAACTTAATACCTTATACGTACCATGCGACGGTTATCAAGAGCGCCATAAGGAAGAAGAAAAACGTGGTCACGTTCGTATGATCGGGTGGTTTGGGCTGGATGAGTTGCTGAAGATGGGCTTAGGACGAGTTATGTCTCGCCCGCTATGCTTGAGCTTGAGAAAGGTGTGGACATCAAGCAACTTTCATGTACCAATTGAGTTTCTGCTGGGTACAGCGGCTGACCATGAGTACAGAAGCCAAGGAAGCCGGCATCACGGTTCTCAACGAAGTCGGGTTAGTGACACGAAGCTTCTTATGCCTCTTTTGTGCCTCCCTATGTTCGAGGAGTAAATATTCAAGAAAGATGTTTTGCACACTTGAGATGTTCTTTGGGAAGCGATGCTGACCTTGTGATCTCCAACAGTCTAGATCCGGGCATTGACCACCTATACGTATGTCACAGAGCCTTGCAATGCCAACTTCCAAGCCAGTCAAGCTCACCACCCTCAGGCGGTGAAAACCATCTCCGAAGTCCACCAAGCCGGCGGCAAGATCACAAGTTTCCTCAGCTACTGCGGCGGCCTCCCAGCTCCAGAAGCCAGTGATAACCCGCTCGGTACTCTTACTCTCCCCGTACCACTCCAAAGCTGATACTAAAACCCACCAACAGGTTACAAGTTTTCCTGGTCCAGTCGCGGCGTCCTCCTCGCCCTCCGCAACGCCGCCAAATACTACCAAGACGGCAAAGTCGTCGATGTCCCCGGCCCCGAGCTCATGGGCACCGCGAAACGCTACGACTCCACGTATCCTGGTTTCTCCTTTGTTGCATACCCCAACCGCGACTCCACACCTTACAAAGAGCGCTATGAAATTCCTGAGGCGTCGACTATCATTAGAGGAACGCTCAGATTTCAAGGATTCCCCGAGTTCGTGAGGGTGCTTGTTGACATTGGGTTCCTCTCGGATGAGGCGCAGCTGTTTTTGAAGGAGAAGATTCCATGGAAGGAAGCGACCCAGAAGGTGTTGAGAGCTACATCCTCAAAGCCGCTGGATCTTGAATGGGCTATCAACTCGAAGACGCAATTCAAAGACAAGTACGCCACTCCCTTTGCACAACCCAGAGACACCGAGTAACTGGTGCTGACCCTCCCCTCCAGTGAAGAAAAAGACATCATCCTCGCCGGCATGCGCTGGATCGGCATGTTCTCCGACACGCCCATCACCCCTCGCGGCAACCCTCTTGACACTCTCTGCGCCACACTGGAGGAGAAATGCCAATACGAGGCCGGAGAACGCGATCTTGTAAGCATATCCACCTCCCCTTCACCATCTTAGACATTAAATCTCATATTCCCCCCCCCACTTTTCTAGGTGTTCCTCCAGCACAAATTTGGCATCGAGCACAAGGACGGCAGAAAAGAGACGCGCGCGTCGACGCTGATCGAGTATGGTGATCCGAAGGGCTGGTCCGCAATGGCGAAGTTGGTTGGGTGAGCTGCCCTTGGCTAATCCACAAAGAGCCTAAGATCGCGACGTATGCAAAATTGATGAGCTGACCGCACCTACAGCGTACCATGCGGCATTGCTGTCCTTATGGTGCTGGATGGCCGTATTAGCGAGAAGGGCATCTTGGCGCCGATGAAGGAGGAGTTGGCGGCGCCGCTGAGGGAGGAGCTGAAGAAGGAATGGGGGATCGAGATGGTTGAGAAGGAGATTGTGTAGACAGCTGCGTTGAGAGGGTCATGAATGACATGAGGATGACTTAGGTAGAGCTTAGAGCTGCACAAGCCGCTATGTATAGAAAAAAGTATAGAAGTCGACACATAAGCACTTTCATACACCCATGTGCAATTCTCCGTGGGTTCATTCGGGTCAATGTACACTTCCAAGGCGTTCTTCGAGTTCTCCTGTTGGGTGTATCTGATTGAGTAGGATAAATGATTTCAGAGTCTGGCTTTCTAGCTACGGGTTTGTACTGGTTGTGTATTTTACCTACAACTCGTCATTGCGTTCTCTTTCGAATATCAAGGAACAAGTACACCACTTCTTGTTGACGCACGACACATAATCTGTTCCACTCCCGACTGATTATGTCACTACCAGTACAAGAAATGTCGTATCGCTCGGTCTACACTGAGCAATTGCTCTAACGATCCGATTGATCCTTGAGCTATTGCCAAAGCAAATCTATCAAGTCTTCCTAGCCGGTTGGGCGCTCATTGAACCGTCCTAGCCGGGCAAGCACGCCCGAACAGTATCGCCCAATTGCGATCAAAGCTTCTTCCCCAGCTTATCCTCAACCGCAGCCCTCATCTCCTCCCCCTTCGGCATTCCCACCAGACTCCCCCTTCGCCTCCTCATCTCCACCTCCAGCCTAATCTCCCTCACCGCCTTCTGCACATCCTCTCCCGGATCGCTCGGCAGCCCCATCAACGGATGCCCTCTCACTTCGCCCTCCATCTGCCGCTGGTTCCTTACCTGCAATCTCTTGTCCAACCATGGTTTCGCAGGAGAAGCAAAGAAAGCCATGGTTGCGGCGGCGCCGAGGATGGCGTAGAAATAGACGCGCGACCAGACGAGGAGGGAGTCGCGCAGGGTGAGGAGCACGAAGGGCGCGGTGGTGAAGCAGAAGGCGGCTTGGGTTGCGAGGTAGGAGAAGGCGTCGTAGTAGGGTTTGTAGGGCGTGGGGCGGGTGCCGTCGGGGGTAAGGAAGAAAGGGCGGATGTGGCGGCGGACGTCTGGGGGGGTGTTAGTGTTATGATCTAAGTATTATAAGAGGTTTATGTACTCTTAGCGATCGTCTGCAGGAACGCCGCAAGGACAAAGGAGAGGTAGTAACCCGGGTAGAAGCCATGCCAGAAAGCGCTTGTTACGAAGGTCGCCAAGCTGGCACGGAACCCGGGTTTCTTGCCTTTGGGCGTGACGCGCAGGTACATGTAGTTTCGTAGCCAGTGGTTGGTGTTCATGTTCCAGTTTTCGAGATATGCACGGGAGTTTTGGGCTGTCTCAATGCCCCATGGATTGACATTCTGCAGACGGTTCCACTGAACGCGGCCTGTTTTAGAATCGACGCCTTTGTAGCCAAGCCCAGATAGGATGCAGGCACCTTCGGTGAGATGCCATACACCGTAATACTTCATTCGAGTAACAAACCCAAGGATCTCAAGGATCCATACTCGACGCAGAAAGCCGTACTTCATATACTGGTCGCCAAGCACAAGCTCGTTGCTGTATATGGGTGAGAACTTGAGGAAGAGTAGAAGCCACATGATACCCGTCGCAGCTTTCCAAGCAGCTGGCGTCCCGCTGCGAGGTATCCTCCGCTTCTTGCGAGTCCTCGGGGCATGAGCCGGGTCGATTCCTGAGGGAATTTCGAACATACTCGTATCAATCCAGCGACGGTATTCCACATAGTCGAAAGATGGTCCGGCGTGGAGTGATGGGAAGAAGAGCTGACGAGGGTTAAGGAGAACGGTGCGAATACTTTACGGCATACTAACCACATATCCGGCGTAGTCCAGAATATCTGGCATCTCTCGTAACGCCTTTTCTTTCTGAAAACCGACAAGTTCCTTTTCTGGTAAACGCCCGTCTTGTACATTCCAGCAGAAGGCTGTCAGCTAGTACTATCAGCCTCAGACTTGCTTCTACAAGCGGCCGACTATCACCTTCATGACCAAGACCATTTGAGCGCCTATTGTTCTACAGCTTAGCCGAGATCTAGAGGTTGGCGTGTAGGCACCGAACCAGTGATATCAAGCGTACGCGGGTCATTGACGGACTGTCGGTGTATATGGCTGACGGACATATGTCCCATGAGAAACACGAAGCCGAGCCATGGCATGTAGTCATCTTTGATATATTTGGCAATCAGGTATGCTCCCGCAGAGCTGATAAACAGCGTTCGGATGCCTGCCCAAAAACTGAAGAGTCCAACAAGATAGAATAAAGATACACTGTACAGATCTTAGTCAATGCTCCACAACGTATCTTTCCCAGCAGCGAGCGTACGCTATAATGAAGAGATTCTTCTGGTATGGTTTGGCATCCGGTAGGCGCTTGAGGACTCCGGCGAGTGGATATGAGAGGAGAAATGTTGCTATAAGCTTGACTGAGAGTAGAACTGTGAGCTCCATACCATCGGATATAGAGGCTGCCTACGCTCATCGACAGAAGCTCCGGTCCAAGAGGCCGCATACTCGAAGGCTAGCGGACAATAAGTAGGATGTTTCTAGGCTGATGGGCGCACTGACGAATATTGATGTAGGGCAACATCCTGGCCAAATGGCCTTCGTCACATTTGGAGCAGGAGTAAATGCGAGGCCATGAGGTTCGATCAGAGAGACAGGGAACGAGAAGTCTCAATATCTCATTAATTGATCAGGGCTTGGCGCGCAACGCTAGAGTGGGGGGTCCCTCGCTTATGAATTGAGTGGGGCAGTTAGCGCTTTCACAACGGTTGTCGCCCCTTGGCCTTATTTTTAGATCCCCGACCCCAACTTCTGACAAGATGCTTTTGATCAACTTTCGCATTTCTTGATTTATTACTATCAAAAATCTTTCGTTTGATAGAGTAGACTTTGCGCTTTTAACAGCACATCTTTGATAGAGTTTAAGTCAACATTGAGAAAGTTATTTGATTGCAAAATTTTTGTGTTTCGAAGCGTGTCTCAAATACCTCAATATTTAGAATGTGGTTCCCCCCTCGCAACTTTTGAAAATCAGTTTTTTTTTTCGACGCCAAATTGCAAATACCACCCATTTCTTAACATCAACGCTATTTTTCTACATAAAATTGATTCCGAATAGAAATACTATATCTAGAAACACTTTGACAACACTCTTATTTCTTAACTCAACTTGATGTTACGCTGCTATCTGGTGGTCCAGGATATCAGAGAGGGTTGTGCTTTGAAGAGGTTTGTAGGCGTCTTCAGGCAATGCAAGCAATCACTTGGTAACAAGAAGTTGCAGCTTCTAGTAGTCGTAACAATAAGTCAAGACTTAAGATGAGTTGAACACGATTCATAAGGAAGTCGTGTTAAGAAGATCTATATACTCAATGAGATTCTTCTTTGCTCGTCCTGCTCGTTCGTCGAGCAGAGCGAGCATACCTTGCTTGTCTTGCTCGTTCGTCGAGCAGAGCGAGCATGCCTTGCTCGTCTTGCTCGTTCGTCGAGCAAAGCGAGCATGCAGGTAGTCGTATCTTGTGCCACGCCTAAGCGCACTTCTTATATTGGTACGTTTCTGCTAGGCTCGTAACACTATTCTCTCCTTCCCCAAGCTTCCGTCCTGGAAGCATCTCTTTTCCCTGATGCCTTCTCGCAAAATCAACGATCGTAATTCTTTCAAACGCAAGAAAGATTTATTTAACTCTGTCGATTCTTTATCGCTTGCAATGCGTTTCTATAAGCGCTGTTCTTCGCTAAAAAAGACTTGTTTCCTTGATGAGACGTCGAAGAAGTGTATTTGTTGTGTGAAGGCGAGCAAGCCTTGTGACCTGGCGATCTCGCCAGCTAAACTTCGTCAAATTCATAATGAGCGACTTCGCGTACGTGATGCGATCCGTGAGGTGGAGACTAAGCTCTATCGATTAAAACATCAGTTGCGACAACTAAAGAATGAGGAAGAAGTAATGATGCTCTCGAAATGAAGTGTCATCGACACGCTAAAAAATAAGAAGAAGATCTCGCTGCCTAAAGCTTCTGAGCTTTCCTTCGATGTTTTCTCTGAGCAATTTCAATTTTCGAATTCTTTGAACTGATTGTCTCTGATCGCTGATTCTCTTGATCTTGATGAAACTTCTAAATAAGATTGTCGCAGTCATCGAGATTATCTCTAGGTTCTCATGTGTTCTTTGTCGTAGAATATCCCTTTCACTTGACAAGATATTGCTGATCGTTCTTCTTCAAAATCTCTTTCACTTCGAATCGATTTTTCTTCTGTGGTTTATAATGAAAAGTTTTCTGTATAGACGTACTGGGGTCGACTAATTTCAACAATGATATATGAAACACTAAAAACACTCTGGCGTTCTTAGATAAGTCGAGTTCGTAATTGACTAACTCTTTGACTTCTTTGATGAAAAATGATTCGACCTTGACATGATCAAGTTTCTTGCTTTTCTTTCTGATCTTCAGGTTCTTTGTTAGAAGATACATCTTATTTTTCTTCTTTAGCTAAGATGTCATTTTTCGTTTTTTGTTCTAATATTTGGCTGATTTGATCTGCATTAATGCGATGTTATCGTGTACCTTCTTAAGTGTCGCTATTCTTTCAATGGCTAACTAAGCTGTCAGGTGCTTTCTTTCTTGATCAAAGAGATTCGATTCCTTGTTAAAGTTAACGAAGAAAGATGTTATCTTCGTGATATCTAAAATCTTCGCGTTCAGAGTTAGCTGTGTCATAGATAAAAGTGATACTTAGTTGTTCTAAATATTGTTGACGTAGTGCCTCAGATATTGCTCAAGGCTTTGATTTGTTCGCTCTGTTTAATCATTCGTGATCGAGTAATAGGCAGTTGACATGCGAAGCCTCGTACCTAACATTGATATAAGTGTTCTTCAATAGTTAGACGTGAAGAGCTTGTCTCTGTCACTAGTTAGTCCTTTGAGTATATCATGATATCTGATCAATCGATTCAGTACGATGTATCTTAGTTGTTCTGCTGTAAATTTCTCTTTGCATGCGATGATATGTGAGTACTTAATAAGCTTGTCAATCATTATTAGTATCGAATCATATCTTTCTTCAGTTGCTGGATTCGTCGACTTAGGCAACTTGATAATGAAGTTTATTGTAACTTCGTTTCATGACGATTCAAGTAATTCCTAATATTGAATTTCGCCATACTGCGCATGTGTATCATGTTTGTTCTGCTAATAGCTAAGACATTGTTTAACGTATGTCTTGACAGCTTGCCTCATGTTGGGAAACTAGCAATGCTGGCGCAAAAGCTAAAGTGTTTTGATTATCTCTAGGTGTTTCTGCAGTGATTCGTCATGATGCTCTTTTATACATTCGTCGACTTTGTTGATTAATATTTGGAGTTTCTTCTTCTTGATTAAGAATTTCTCTGACTCGTCTCTTAGAATTCGTAAGATCGCGTTTAGCTCATGCCTATTAGTCGATAGTGATTCGTCGTTGTTGACCTTAAGTATACTATGATTGAACGATTTCTTCGTTTTTATATGATCACTTCGCCTGCTAAGTGCGTCTGCTTTGCCATTTTCTTTTTCTAAGATATACAGTATCTTGAATTTGTATTGTTTTAACTTCTTAGATCATCGCACTTGTCTTCTGTTGAGCTCTTTTGTCGTGATAAAATGTAATAAGTTCTTATGATTTGTCAGAATCGTGAGTTTTAATGCTTCCTCTATATATACTCTTCATGCTTTAAGGGCTGCTATTATCGCAAGTAGTTTCTTGTCATGAATGTCGTAATTCTGTTTCGCTAACAAGAGTTTCCTGAAATAGTATGTCACTAAGTGTCACATGCCTTCATATAATTGATTGAAGCATGCATCGATAGCTAGATCTGATGCGTCTGTTTTCATTCGTTCTAATTTCTTGGAATCGAACATCTTGAGTACTAATTCCTTCAAGCACTCTTTCTTCAATTCCTAAAATGCTGCTTTTTCGTTTGATTCTCATGTTCACGACTTGTCTTTTCTCGTTAGATTTGTTAGTGATATTGATCTTTTCGAGAAGTTCTTGATGAACTTTCTATTGTACTGAACAAATTCTATAAAGGCCTGAATGTTCTTAACATCAACTGGCGTTGATCATTCTTTGACTGCTCGAATCTTCTCTGAGTTCATTCGAATTTCATGTCGTTCTACAACGAATTCTAGAAAATCAACTTTCTCTCGATGAAATTCGCATTTCTCTGATTTGAGACGTAGATCTCTTCTTTTTAAACATTTCATTATCTGGAAAACATGCTGCACATGTTTCTTTAGCGTGGTTGAGTATATCATGATGTCGTTCAGATATGCTATGACAAATATGTCCAAATATTGTCGTAGTGCATCGTTGATCATTTCCTGACATGTTGTCGGGGCGTTGATGAGTTCAAATAACATTATCATGTATTCGTAAAGTTTATATCGTGTACGAAAAGCTGTCTTTCACTTCTTTTCTGCCTTCATTCTAATCTAATTATACGCTTCTCGTAAGTTCAGTTTGATGAAGTACTTGACTCCGAATAGTCGATTCTGAAGCTCGTTGATGTTTGATAATGAATATCGATTCTTGATCATTATGTCGTTCAGCTTTCGATAATCAACACATAAGCGAAGTTCTTCGTTCTTCTTAAGTGTAAAGAGGATCGAATATTCTGCTCGTGATTAAGATTTTTTAATAAATTCTTTCTTTTTGTTTTCTGTCAGGTATTTGCGAAGTATTGACAATTCTTTCTTCGATAAAGCGTAAATAGATTCAAACGTGAATTCCTTGCCTGATTCAAGTTTGATTTCGTGATCTTACGATTGATGTTTAGATAGAGCCTTTGTCGTTTTCTCTTCCTGAAACAGGTGCTTTCATCTGTTATATATTCGTGATATATGTTTCAGCGATTTTCTCGCTTTACCAGATATTTTAAGAGTCTTAGAAGGTTCGCAAATTTCTTCACGTACTTTGACGTTTTGATTCAGCTAATCTCTGCTAATGTTTGTCGAGTCGAACTCAACGTGTTGATCGTTCTTTTTCAAGAATGCAAGTTCGCGTCTTGCGATCGAGTTTCGACTCTGTCTCTCATCTATCATCGAACGCTGTCGATGCGTAGGTTGAATGTGAATTGCGTGATCACATCGCTCAAATCTAAGTACTTGTGTATTTCAGTCAACTTCTGAATTGTGCTGCTTCAGTCAAGGCATTCTTAAAACGATATCGTGAGTAATTATTCCCACTATATCAAAGATTAGTTTCTCATGATGTTGCTAAATAGCTATCGATAGTAGCTTTGTTTCTTTATTCACTCTTTCATTCTTATTAAGTAACGAGTTTTCATCTACAATTATTAGATTGTAAGCGTCAGACTTCTTTTAAGTAGAATAATCTTTCTTCTTAACAAGAGCTCTGGTCATAAAATTATCTGTTGCATCAGAATCGATCATTGCGATGAATCGACGATCATTGACCTTAACTAATGTGATAAAACATCGTGCGTGTGCTGTTAAGTTTAGTTGCTGCTGTTGGACTAACATATTGCATTCCTCTGATATGCTCTTTATTAAGAAATTTGAACTTTTTCCTGCTTCTGTGCTGTGACTTCTGCTTCAAGCGCCTGTCTGCGCTAAGCTTTCTTCTGTTGCTGAATTGCTAACTTTAACTTTCTAGAGAATCAGTTGACTTCTTTCTTTTCTTCTAGATGAGTTTAGCATGAGTCGTTATAGCAAGCTGTTCAACTAAGAGTCTCGTGTTTCTTTGCTTGCTTTATCTTCTGTCAGGATAGATTAACACTGCTTAGTTGTTGCTCAATTTCATCGAATACGTTCTGTTTTGTACTAGCATCGCTTTCTAGCGTTTTCTCGCATTTATTCACGATTTGATTAATTCGTCTTTCCTTCGATGAGCTATCTAAAGCGTCGAGTCGTTTCGTGATTTCTTTTAGCATTTTCTAAAAGTCTTTTCATTCATACTTAACATCGAAGTCTGTAATTGGGCTGTGCGAGTATGACGTTCTTAAATGTTTGTTCTGCCATATCTCTCTAATAGCGTTGTTAACTTTCTGCGTAAATGCGAGTGTCTTGCTTGATAATGTTTCATCTAGAAGTTTCTTCAACTAATCTGAGTTTTCTACCAGACAGTAGTCGTCGTTCGATTCAGTTTTGAGGATGTTCGCCTCTGTGTCGATTTGCTTCCTAATGTCGTTCTAGCTATCAAGTATCTCTCTTAACATAGCATTGATCTGTCGTGGAATTATTAAGTTCTTTGAACGACAATCTCTTGCGAAGTGGCTCGGTTTGTCACATGAATAGCACGTTTTTGACTTGTTGCCTTGCTTTTCTCTAGAGTTTTTCTCTTTACGATATTGAGTCGAATCTAGTTTCATTGATGCAGGCCCACGATAGTCTGAGTTGCTGCATTTCTGTTTGTTGAAACGAAATTAATTTTGCTAATATTTGATCGTTGATTCGAAGGAGGTTCCTGCCCTTTCTCTGAGTTGATCGTATCTTTTTTTCATAGCTCTCTCATACAACTTGTCGTCGAGATCGATAACTATCATGATGAGGTCGAACATATCGCTGATGCTTCTGCCATCGCGCATAAGTTCATCTTTTAGGTTGTCCTTAAGATCTCGTCGAAACATTGTCATGAGTGCGACATCGTTCCACTTGATAAGATTGACATATTTTTGAAACCTGACTGCGTAGTTCGCTGCAGAGATTCGTTGAGCTAGATGCTGAATTACCCTTTTCGCGATTTATTTCTCGTTGAATGTTTCGAAGATTCTTCGAAGCTCTCTCTTGAAGTTATCGAAGTTCGTGAACATAGCACGGGGGTTTTCGTCATAATTCTCCAGATACTTGCGTAGTGTTGGCTTGAGTCAATGCTGAGCTCTTCCTCTGAGAAATGTTGATGCGAAAATCGTTTTTTTGTTCGCTGAAACAGAATAGAAGATGAAGTAAATATCTACCTGCATAAGTCAGTCCTCCAAGCCGGTACGATCTTCATGATAGATGTCAGGTTTGTTGACTCTGATCTTATCGTCTTCATCGATAGAAGGTCGGCGTGATGCTGTAGAGCTACTGCTCGAGGTAGAGGCGCGTTGACCTGATACAGACATCCTTTTGGATGTTCAAAGTGTTACGCTGCTATCTGGTGGTTCAGGATATCAGAGAGAGTTGTGCTTTGAAGAGATTTGTAGACGTCTTCAGGCAATGCAAGCAATTACTTGGTAACAAGGAGTTGCAGCTTCTAGTAGTCGTAACAATAAGTCAAGACTTAAGATGAGTTGAACACGATTCATAAGAAAGTCGTGTTAAGGAGATCTATATACTCAATGAGATTCTTCTTTGTTCGTTCTGCTCGTTCGTCGAGCAGAGCGAGCATACCTTGCTCGTCTTGCTCGTTCGTCGAGCAGAGCGAGCATGCCTTGCTCGTCTTGCTCGTTCGTCGAGCAGAGCGAGCATGCAGGTAGCCGTATCTTGTGCCACGCCTGGGCGCACTTCTTATACTGGTACGTTCCTGCTAGGCTCGTAACACTTGAGACAAAAGTTATGTGTGTAATTGCGTTTTTCAAAGCTTTGCCTCGACACATTTTGGGCACTCCTCAAGCCCCCACCAAGCCTCACCAAATACGTTCGATCAAAGTCTCTCAACAGCAATAGGTACACACGATCGTGACTGCAATGCTCAGATTGAATCAAGATCAATGTACAAACTATTATCAATACTTTACTAGGATTTGTAGCAATTTAGATGCGTTGATGTTGAGGCATGGGTGATGTTTGCAATCCGGCGTCGAAAAAAAAAACTGATTTTCAAATGTTGCGGGGGGGGAACCACATTCTGAATATTGAGGTACAAAGATCGACTTAAACTTCTTACATGTCAACGAACTATACAGTTTCTATAACTCTAGCAATTCGTGATCAAAACTTATAAGCAAAGCAATTTTAGAAAGCGCATAGTGTCTAGAATAATAAGTAATTAATTCTAAATATTTTAATAGCGAAATGCGAAAGTTGATCAAATTTATCTTGCCAGATGTTGGGGTCGGGGATCTAAAAATAAGGCCAAGGGGCGACAACCGTTGTGAAAGCGCTAAAGGCTGTCTCCAACTCCGCAGCGATACAATTCGCATCTTCCATCGATGCGCGCATTCCCAGCTCTGTGGCCAACTGCCAGGCTCGGGCTCTATGCTGACGAGAGTACGACTTCATTCGTCGTGCTTGACGCGGCCATGGTCCCAAAGCCTCCTGTTGACACATCGCCAACGGCGCGTTGAGCACTACTCATCCGTGGCAGCCCAAGCCCAAGTCGAGGCCTCCAACGATGCTTTCTTCGCCGGCAACGCTACCGTCCTTCCCAGCACTCACCCTTTAGCCCACCTCCGGTCCGAACTGACCTCGCGTCCCTACGCCGTCACGATCGACCTCCCAACCCACATCCCCTCCAACCTCCTCCACAAAACCCTCTTCGACTTCCTGCCCAAACCCTACCACGACGTCCTCTTCCAGAAACGCGCAAGCACCAGCTCCGTCCCACCAGGCTACCACCTCATCCACTTCCCTCCTTCTGATCCCCTCTCCGCCCTGCAAAGCGATGGTACCGACCCCGCCCACTCGCCTGGCCCGCCCTTTAATCGGCGCATGTGGGCTGGAGGCTTCATGCATTTCTATCGCGACATTCCATTCGATTGTCGAACTCGAGAATGTGTCGAGAAGATCGCGAATGTGGAGGTCAGAGGGAAAGAGGGCGAAGAAAAGGTCTTTGTGCTGCTGAAACGCTTGATGCTGGATGAGCATTCCATGCCGATGATCGTGGAGGGCAGAACATTGGTATTCATGCGCGATCAGCCTGCTGATGCGCCGGCGAGTAAGCAGAGGATTATCAAGCCGCCTGCGGAACCGGCTTATAGCCACACGCTGACGCCCACGGCGGGACTGCTTTTCCGCTTCTCGGCTTTGACATTCAATGCGCATCGTATACACTTGGACAAAGATTACTGTCAGGAGGTAGAAGGGCATAGGAATTTACTGGTCCATGGTCCGCTAAGCTTGGTATTGATGCTGGACATGTTGCAAGGACATCTAGGGTCGACCAACGACAGGATCGTGCGTGTCGAATATAAGAATCTGGCGCCGCTATATGCCGAAGAGCCTATGCGCGTTTGTGGGAAGGAGAAGGGTTTGGGCGAGTACGAGGTCTGGATTGAAGGAGCCGAAGGCGGCTTGGCCGTCAAGGGAACAGTGAAAACTGAGCGATCACAGGAGATTTCGGCTCCTCAAAAGAAATGGTGGACTCAATGAGGGTCTAACGCAGAGGATGGGATTCAATACATCATCCACTGGAAACAAGTGGGCAAGACCGCCAACGACGGTCGGAATAGCCACAACGGAGATGAGGCTAGGAGACTGCCTGCGTCTGGCTGCCCGGAGCTCCCGCAACAACACTGACACGATTCCACACATAACTGTCCCTCGGAGGGGCAACGCCGGCCTTCTGGATCTTTCAGAGGCATACCTGCTTGCCACTGAGCTTACAGGACCACTGCAGGAAGCAGCAGCCCCTCGAAGTTGTTCATGCTTCCCCAAACGCGGACACGTGCATCCGACAAACGATAAGATCATATGTCAGAATGGTTTGCGTCATTCCTTGGTTCCAGAATGTTGATATATCAACGTTGTTTCTCTTTGAAGTAGTTAGTTAATCAAGCAGTTCAACGCTTCACGTGATTACCAACTACCAAGGTTGCAAGATCTGGTCTTGATGCATCCGTTTATGCGCGAAGGAGTCGGATTCCAAGATCACAGTCTTGATTGATAAGGACGCAAGCGCTCGAGATTCACGCTGCAGCGTGCCCTCTCGCAAGAGCTGCAAGAAGAGACGCCCCGCAGCTGCGTGTACCGCGGAAATCACATGTGCGAAAGACGTTTCAGCGTCAAACCGGCTTCCCAGAGGTCGTTGTTTCAGGTATGGAACTTGCCGACGACCTGCTCCGCAAGCTCATGCCATCGGGCGCCGATTTCGAGCCTGGAGCACTTGCAGGAACGGGAAACCTCAGGGACGGTTTGGGTAGGTCGTTGCAGCTTTCAACGCCCAAGCCCAAGAGAAATGCGATACATGAGAACTTATTGACAGATTCAACATATTTAAGCAACGTCAGGATTTCCTCATGAGTAGATCACTGTAAATAAAAATCAACGCTGCTAAATCTTCACCTATTCTCTCCATACACGTCAACATCTAAAATCGCTAAAATCGCTGGAGCACTTGACTTTCCAAAAGAACAAACCGTCTTCATACACATGAACGGCAAACAAGCTCATAAGCCATACGTAGATTATTCATGAACCAGACATTAAGATTCTTCTTCCGTCCAGAACTGCAAGTAGGTGCTTCATTATCGAAGGGTATCTCAAAACGCCGTATCGTTCATCCAGTAAAGAAGGTTGGTAGGTATGTATGTAGGTTCCATTGAACATGAAAAGGATGCGTCTGTGAAGGAAGTAAGCTGTCGTATGGACGGTGTGATCGTAAAGTATATCTCGTGAAGTATGTAATTATTTCGATCTTAGGTTAGCGTTTCATGCGTGTAGCAACGACAGCGAGGGCGATCTATGTTTGCGTTAGTCCACGCTTCGAAAAATACCGTTAGTTCAAGGTTGGCTTACTATAGCAGCGATGATGAACACCCCGACGATCATCATCAATCGGTTGAGATTACGCCACCATCTTGCATTTTCGTACTGTGCCTCGTCCATGGGCGCAAGCCTGTTCTCGAGGTCTTGTGCTATAGACGTGGCAGTCTCAGGACGAGTTGCACCTTTGCCCTTTTCGCCCATTGCGGGATGAGGCGGGAGAGGAAGGACTGCGGCTACGAACCAGGCTTCGAGGGGAGTGTCAGTGCCAAAAGCTTGTGTCACTTAGCATTAGGGATAACATACCTAGGGGAAAGATGAACCCGACGGTGAACAAGACGAGCTGAATAGTCCTCCTTTTGGGCGATCTGGACACGGCTTCTTTGTCTATGGCGGGCGCGATAAAGAGGCTTCTGCGTTTGGGGACGCTACTTCGATGCTGCCATAGGTGCGGAGACCAGGTATTTGACAACTTTGGTCTTGGTGGACCTCTGATTTCGACAAGATTAATCTCTGAGGGGCGGATCCTGGTGATGGGTAGAGAATCGTTTCGTGAATGGCCAATGAGACCGCGGGGGCGAGTTCGTGGTTGGTGGATTTCGTTTCCGAGTGAGCTCTCTGACGCGGAGGGATCTGTGGTGTAGGCGCCGGCACTGTAGTCGGTGTTATAAGGACCCGTGCTGAGTCTCCTTTCCTGGACGTCGTCGGTGGAGTAGTTCTGAGGTAGCATGGAAGTATGACCTCCTCGGCCATAATATGTTCTACGGATTTGGTCAGCGCTCTACTTCGCCTTTTGAGTTTAATTTGAAACATGAAAACAGACCACGGCGTGCTGGCGGGCTATTACAAACGAGAATTGGTCAATGAGTTCATCAAGACGGGAAAGCCCATACAGGGATTCTTATACAACTGAAGCCAACAAAAGATATAGATGTGCACCAGCCTGTAATGACGATTAAGAGGTCGAACAGACGTACCTTGCCCATGCTGGTATACTATCTCGGAAGAAACTCCCTTTTGAGCTCGGCCTCATGGTCTGCTGAAGTCCACTTCGTCGGTTCTCGCCCCTCGAACTCCCAGAGAAAATGCTGAATCGTGCAGAGCTTCGAGAGCCCGGCACCGGCGCAAGGGTGCTACCAACATGGTCGTCCTGCTCATTGACCACTCGTATGGTCGAGGTGGTGATATCCCTTCGCAACGGATATGCGGAACGAGGAAAGACTGGTAGTGGCGGAGTCTCCGATCTCGAATTGAGGACTCCAGTGGAATCCCTACTGACTCGAGTAGAACCTGCGAATTGTTGGCTTCCGCTACTTCGATCCGTCATCCCCACTGACTCGACGGTGGAGAGATGCGGTTTCCACCACCGGGGGCGGTTCGGAGTACGTGATGGCAATTGTGCGGTTGCTGGTTCTGAGCTTTCTGCCCATGATCCAGATGCGGTAGGAGGTTGAATGATCGGATATTGGACGTTGACGTTATCTTGCACATCCGGCCGAGGTAGTGAGACAGCACGATAACTACTCGTTGGTGGGATAGCTGAGGTCGTAGATGATTCTGGGCTGACTGGAGAGACCAGGCTAGAATCGATTTGGGTATCCCTTAGAGATGGATTGACAGGCGTGGATGGGGAGTCGCTAGAGCTGTTTGGTCTGAAGTCCTCTTGACGAATGGGGCTAGGAAAGAAAGAATAAGAGGCCCGATTTGGGCGATCTCCTGCTTTAGTTCTGATGACAGTACCCGAGGATTCGGCGGATGAGAGCGAGGCATCAGATGATTTGGCAACCACTGGTTGTTGCTGGGATGTTTGGCTATGTGTGAAGGAGTGCCAGCCCAGCGCATCAGGCCCGCTGCCAACGCTGGGCAGCTGCACAATCTCTTCCGAGAGACGGTCATCGTTAGTGCCCTGCTCCATGGTGAAACCTCGACCGTTGGCATTGAAGTCTTGCTCCTTGTTGGGCGAGACGTCGAGCGTTGAAGACAGATGCCGAGAGTTCCTGAGTGGCCATGGCGTTGGACTAGATCCGCTATTTGCATCTTCTGAATCGTCCGTCTCTTTCCCTTTGACAGTTGTGGTACGCGTATCTTTAGCCGGTATGTTTTCAGTGATATGTTCCTGATCCGAAACGCCAACCTCCTCGAGCACAGCCCCAGAGGGTCTAGTTGATTTAGGCCAGAGAATGTGCGACGGGTGGGTGGGAAACGGGGTGCTTGAGTAGATAGTCGCAAGAGGATCCCCAATTATGCGTAAAGTGGGTGATGCACGCTCGTTGGTGGAGGAATCGGACCGTTCGTGGAGCGGATTTCGGGGCGGAGAATGCCGCAGCGGACGAGGCGGCGATGGCATTATTGTCGTTTGAATAGGTCATTACTTCGAAGGTAGTGCAAAATAACTGTCGTATAAATGTACATATATGTATTGGATTTTCTTGGGTAGTGAAGCTGAGAAGGGCGTCTCAGAGCGCCGAGTAACAGATTTGGTGGTAGTGCTAAGGGTAACGAATGAAGGAGTGACTGGGTAACGAGACCCGGAGGATAGCTAAGGAACGTTCAGAAATGAATTACAAGATACATAAGGACAATTAATAAAGATGAAAAGAAAATCTGGTATGGATGAAGGAGAGCGGAAGTTGAGTCGGTGAAGTACTTAGGATGGTTAGGGGGCTTTTAGTGGCCTGGCGCCGGACTAATGCAGGAACAGCCAGCCATGCAGAAGTTACCGGTCGGGGAATTAAAGTCGAGAGTACCTGGGAAAATGTTTTGATCCAACTGAAGAACAATGAATACCATGAAGCTTTTGTTTTTGTAAAGATGGGTGATGTCGAATAGACGTGATAGAGGGGCGATACCATCGCTGACGGCCTCGAAGACACAGTGGGCTTCTCAAACTCAACCGTTTCGGCACACAATCTCCACAGACAGTTTCCGTCTTATCGATAAGGACCAATCTCTCGAATTTGACACGCGCCTACAACCGCGTTTCGAATTCTGCAGACGCGTCGCACTTCCGAACGAGCCTTCGCACCCAGTCAGTTACCATGATCTTTAATTCGTCAAGACGTCAAGACGTCAACTCAACAAGCACATTGATCGATTTCACCCCCCCTGTTTTACCGCTACAGTAGTATTAATGGGGTCTGCAATGAACAATAAGGCTTTGCGTTAAAGTAAGAATACGGAGTACTTCTACGATGTCGGGCGCCAGGGCTGGCCATTGTGTACAGGACCCGAGGTTTTGCCGACGTATCATTCTTCGAAGTTGTTGTTTCTTGAATTATTGAGAGACAACCATGATCAAGAGTAGTGATCTTGTGTCAAGATTCTCATGCTGGCATAGTACCACTCAAGTCTTGCCGCTTTTTCTGGTTTACTTGGTATCACTTCCTCCTGCAAAAGCTGAATAGCTGGAGACAAACGTAAAACGGCAGAATTGGACCCAAGCAGTCGATGCAAAGACAGATCCTTGGATTACCATGGACGGAACATCGTTGTGAAAATAGAAGAGAAGCACGAGGGCCTCTCAGTAGAGCGCACGTGTACGATGAAGATGGCGCCTACAGGTTATTATCATCGAGTCTCAAATTACCTTAGCGGCACTACGGGTTCGTACATACCTTGAGTCCTAGTGCAGGAAGAATCGACTTTGCATCGTCTGCTCTAGATCTCCGCAAATCGCAGTTTCCAGAGGGTACATGCAAGCAGCATCGATTGATAGAAGATGGTTTTAGGTAAAAAGGAGGCGATCCCTAGCATCGCAACCTCCACAGCGGCCATATTATCGGTATGAGCTCTCTCTTATTCCTGCCCAATCCATTACAATCCCCGAGTTCTGGATAAACTGCTTGCAATTCCTAAAACTGCTTGTAGTTCCTAAAACTGCTCGTAGATCGTTGCTCGGTCGTTTTTCCTTTCGGTGTCTGTCCCTTATATAATTCGCAGGGGGTCTTGCCTTTCGAGCAGTGCATTCAACCTAGCGAATTTGCTCCATGCGGCACAAGAATGAATGCATTCTGTTAAAAACCTTCGGCTTGCTTGTTTCTTCGCTAGATCTCTCATGGATGTCGTTACAAAGTACCCGATAAGCTTTACTAGTTTGACTTTTTACCAATTGTTCGTGGCTTGTTGATAAGTCCACCGTGGGTTCACTAACACGTTCACCAAGTGGGCCAATAAACTTGAACATCGGATGACTGGCTGATCTCTTTCTGTCCTTTCTAGGTAGCTTACACCATCATCTACGTGTTCCCATTTTACCTTTCCAAAACCACTCGACCGTCCCCTAGCCTATCACGAGATGCCCCATCCGTTATTCGGTCTCGCATACGCTTCGTCACCTTCTCCGTCATCGCCTCGACGCTTACATCAATCTACGTCCTCAACATCCACGCCGAGCTTTCATTCTTCGAGACATTGCGACTCCTTGGATGGTACCCTATCTCAATATCGGAGATCGGAAGAGCTCTCCTTTTGACGGGTATTCTGTTCGCTGGACCCCTTTTTGAAAGAGGATTAGCTGAATCTGGATGGCGGGATTGGATACGTGGGCAGCGCCTGAACGAGACGCTTAGTAGCTGGATAGGATGGCGTAATTTCATTGCGGTACGCATGCATCAATCTCAGCCCGTTCCCATCTTTCACACTAACGTTGTCTGTTACCCAGGGTCCCATAACGGAAGAATTGACATTCCGCTCGCTCATGGTGCCTCTGCACCTTCTCGCTATCATAGCCCCCTCTCGGATTGTTTCCATAACCCCTCTCTACTTTGGGATTGCTCATATCCATCATTTCTACGAATTTGTACTCACCCATCCGCATACGCCGCTTGTACCCGCTCTACTGCGCTCGCTGATACAGTTTGGATATACTACGATCTTTGGGTGGTATGCCACTTTCGTCTTTCTAAGAACCGGCAGCGTCTATGCGGTAATTCTAGCGCACAGTTTCTGCAATTGGGCAGGGCTTCCAAGGGTCTGGGGCAGAGTTGAAGGAGGTGCGATCATTGGACCTGTGGGCAAGGAGAAGCGGGAGAGAGGCAAGGAATATAAGGATAACATACAGGTAGCTGGCGGTCGGCTGGGTATTCACTGGACCGTTGCGTACTACGTGCTTCTGGTTGCCGGGATGGTGGGCTTTTACAGGGGCTTATGGCCGCTGACAGAGTCACATAGGGCATTGGCGAAGTTCGGGTGAATCAAGGAATTGACTGTAATTGTAAGGTGGTTTTATTCTAAGAGGCTTTGATAGCTGAGAGCTTCTTACTAGAAATCCAGCTTCTTGTTCATGCTAGAGCGCAAGCTCTATTTGCCCATTACATCTTTGCGATCATGGGTTCAAACAAGTGCTGTACAAGGCTTCAGAACTGACCGCCATATGCTCCGACACCACGCCTGCCAACTCCACGCTCAAATATCTCAATACCTCAATATTCCACCATTCTCAAGATATCACGAACAACGCCGGCTTCATGTTGATCTTACACAACCTCGCCACACACCCCAATAACTGCACCAAGGTCTGGACCCCCTCCAAGACCCTCATATGGCAGAAGCCAATCTCCTTGATGAACTCCAGCCGCGCATGCTCGCTCAACCCCTCCACCGTCTTCGTAACCCGGAACATCGTGCTCACGATATCATGGCAGCTATACCCCAAATCCCACAGCTCTTGGACCCCTTCGGCCGCGCTATCAACTTTGCCCTCCCAGCACGCTTTGATGACCGCTTGAACTTTGATAGGATGCGGTGAGTCAACCACCTTGAAGACATTCTCGCCGGACACGAAGCCAAAGCCCGCGGACGTCGATTGCAGATTATTGATCGCCTGCCTCATATCCCCCTCCGCGCTGAAAATTAGCGCTGCCAGCCCTTCATCATTATACTTGACATCCTCCGCCTCACAGATCTTATACAACCTGCTCCCCAGTTGCTGATCCGTAAGCCTAGCATACCTCAGTATCGCACACCGGCTCTGCAACGGCTCAATAATCTTATTACTCGCATTACACGCAAACGCAAACCGTGTCGTGCTGCTATAGATCTCCATCGTCCGTCTCAACGCCTGCTGCGCTCCACTCGTCATGCTATCCGCCTCATCCAGAATCACCAGCTTATGCCTTCCCTGTGGCAGCGTGACTTTCTTCTGTGCGAAACCCTTGATCCGGTTGCGCACGACGTCGATGCCGCGCTCGTCGCTGGCGTTGAGCTCCAGCACGGCTTCCTTGTAGCTGTCGCCGAGCAGCTGCCGCGCGAGGCAGAGGATGGAGGTCGTTTTGCCGATGCCGGGCATGCCGGAGATGATGACGTGGGGCATGTTGCCGTCTTTGGCGATGATCTTGAGGCGCTCGATGGTTTCTTCATTGCCGACTATGTCGCTCAGGTAGACAGGGCGGTACTTCTCGACCCTGGGGGGTTCGTGTTAGGTGGAGGGGCGGGGCGGATAAGGAGGGGGGATACCAGGGGAGGTCGTAGGTTGCGCCATTGGTGTTGGCTTTGAGGCTTTTGCTGCCGGATGAGGGGCCCGCTATAGCCATTGTGATCAGCTTGTTCTCATCAGGATCATTGGCAGAGATGTATAGGGTTTGGGTTCAAGAGCTCAAGATCGCGTAGAGACGCTAAGGCTAAAAGAGGAAGCTTGGCCGATGAGCTTGGCACTATGGCCTTCATTCTAGTCCCCCGCACCAGTTTCCAACGCTCTGCATAGACCACGGAGTACTTCTACAGGAATTACTAAGCTATCACCCTCTCAAAAAGCCGCCCCTTTGCTAGACGATGCTGCGACGGGCTCCCCAGGCGCCAGAAAGGGCAGAGAAGCTCATCAGCCATGTCGCGGGATTGGCTGTCGACCATCTGGGCTCTCCAGTGAACCAGGATGAGCTGAGGCAATCAGCTTCTGGACTATTTGGGCTTGTCAAAGACGGCTCCACTGCTTGAAACGGACAGCCTCGTGCTGTGTTTGGATTTCCCGCTGAGGCTCTATCTGAGACACAGAGTGCAAGGAAACAGGAGGCGCATAAACCAATGCAATTCCCATCCTGGCGAGCTCACTAAGCACTTCAATCATGCCCGAAATTCCTCTCTCAAGGACTGCTCCAGCTCTCGAGGTCTGTCATCGATGCTAAGAATAACACGATGTGGCTGGTCGCCTGTGGTTCTTTAAGACGAGGCCAGACAAGGCAGCGCAATCATGCAGGATCTGTGGCAGCAGACCCCGGCGAGGATCCGGGAAGATAGCGACCATGATTCGCAACGGCGGAAGGTGAACGACTTTATCAAGCACATGATGCTGATGTGTCCAGTTCCTCGAAGCTATCTATGCCCATTGACATCTCACAACTAAAGCTTTTCAACAGCTTCTTTAACGTCCTGCCGCCACAGTGCCCTGCCAAGACAGGGTGACGTCCGCTAGTCGCCACTTCCTCTACCATTCTGTATCGTGAAAGCTTGCTGATCTTGCTTCGGCAGTTCGATCACTTCCCTTTGCATTGTTCCATTGCCTATTTTCTTCCTTCATCCTCTAACTCAATCACATGGTCTTGCTGTCTCCAAAGCCTTTCCTTCGTCCTCGGTAAACGTGCCGAAACTTGCACTGCACATAGCCTACGTCAGCTCCCTACGTACTCCGCCGCCTTTGTACTTCACATACGCCTTTTGCTGCACTACTATTAGTAGTACTGTCTTCCTGATTTGAGATCTAATGATCTCGGTTCACACGGCTAGACATCATCGGGCTCGAGACTCCAATAGTTCATTTTGTCCGCGTCAGCTCACCTACTAAATCCTTAGACCGCCGTTTTCCCTATATGACGATCAAAACCCCTGCGCTTCATACACAGGTGACCACTGCATCGAGTTACGAAAGGCACTTCCTACGCTATCTGTTCACGATCACTTCCATCCTTCAGTGATACTACCATGCAAATTTCCACAGCTGCCGCAGCCGCCGTTGCGCTCCTCACTACCGCCTCCTCTACGCTTCACCTACTTCCCAGGGATGGTCCAGCAGCCGTTATCAACCTTAATATTAATCGAAAGTATGTCCAAAACCCAGTCAAAAGAGATCAGCTGCGGTTGCGACAAAGACAATCGAAGACGGTCTCAGAAACACTGGACAATGAGGTAAGCCTTGAGCGCAGTCGCCCAAGTATCCATACTGACGTTGACTAGGCGACGCTATACTTTGCCAATGTCAGCTTAGGCACGCCGGGCCAACAGCTAAGACTTCACATCGACACGGGTAGCAGCGACCTGTGGACCAACTCTCCAAAGTCGCAGTTATGCCAAGATCCTCAACAGCTTTGTCAGATCTCAGGAACCTATGACCCTAGTGCTTCGTCATCTTCCAAGCTTGTATCCAACGACTTCAACATTTCCTACGTCGATGGCTCCGGTGCCACAGGTAACTATCTGACGGACACGCTGAATATTGGAGGCCAGAGTATACCTAATTTGCAATTCGGGCTTGGATTGGTCTCGACATCAACGGAGGGCATACTTGGTATAGGTTATCCGAGCAATGAGGTCCAGGTGAATCGCAATGGCAAGAAGCCATACCCAAACCTACCTCAGGCTATGGTAGATGCGAAGTTGATTCAGTCATCGGCCTACAGTCTATGGCTTGACGATTTGGAGGCCAACACCGGCAGCATCCTCTTCGGCGGGATAGACACTCAGAAATTTCACGGGACACTTTCGACGTTGCCGATCCAGCAAGAATTTAGTACATTCGCGGAGTTCCTCATCACCCTTAGTGGTGTGTCTTTGACACAAAATGGCCAGACACAGACGTTGAGCCAAAACTTACCCACCGCTGTGCTTCTGGACTCGGGAAGCAGCTTAACATACCTGCCGAACGACCTTACCCAAGCCATCTACACCGCCCTGAAGGTTCAATACAACGCACAGCAGCAGACTGCATTCTGCGATTGCCGTCTTGGCAACAGCCAAGATACTCTAGACTTTACTTTTACAAGCCCCAAGATATCGGTCCCGATGAGCGAGCTCGCCATCAATCCTGGGCCGAACCCCGACGGTAGCACCGCGACTTTTGACAACGGTACACCGCTCTGCGTTTTCGGCATCTCGCCATCTGACGGAACAACCGCGGTCCTGGGCGATACCTTCCTCAGAAGCGCATACCTTGTATATGATTTGGGCAATAACGAGATGTCCATAGGTCAGACCAATTTCAACGCCACCAACAGCAACGTTGTGGAAATCGGTACTGGCACGGCCGCCGTTCCGAGCGCCACACTGGTGCCGAACCCTGTTCAGGCACAGGCGTCAAGGACTGGGGGTGCTAGGCTGGTGGGGCCTACGGCATCCGGTACCATCACAAGCGGTGGGCAAAGCTCGACAGCGAAGAGTAAGAGTGGAGCGCCGACTCTGGGGATACCGTTTGCTTGTCTAGCGGCGCTTGGTTGCGCGGCTGTAGCGTTCGCTTGCGCATAGAATCTGGATTGGGGTTTTATCCCTTGCATAGCGGGTTTGGGATGAACTGAAGCATTATTGGCGGCATTGATGCATAACGGTCACGAACCTGGTAGGATAGAAACAGCATGTCGACCGCTAGCCGGTTCATTGTAGATAGCTAACATGACTTGTTACCATGACTCGATACACTTGTGAGGACTTATTCGTTGTAAAACACGCTTACAGACCAGACAAGACCCATAGCTAGACAGGAAACCGGTGAAAGCATCTCACTCTGGCAGTCGTTACACCCAACAACTTGATTCCACCACAGGAATAGTCTGACTTTCACTCGAACCCTATGCTGGGAGACATTAAATCCCATTTCCATATCACATCCAAAAGCTGCATCTCCGGATACCACAGCCTATAACCTTCCATCCCATCTCATGGGCGTCTTGCAAGCTAGCAAGCCACACCACCGCGGCGGACCAGATGTCATTCACCTTCTGACGCCAGCACTGTCTTTTGGACGGAATTGGTGGCCGCCTGCTTCGCACGAGGGTTTGATGTCGGGTCCTGGTTCCGAGGCGTGGAACGGGATGGGATTTTCCCCTTTAACATGCTCCCTCTTCTCTCCCCTCCCTCCTCCCCATTCCACAGTCTTCTCTCTCCCCTGCCGGCCCTGTTCTCCTCTCCTCTCCTGCTTCTTCTTCTTCTCTTCTCCCCCCTCTCTTTTTCTCTCTTCTCTCGTGTTTTTTCACCCTCTTTGTCACCTGACATTCTCTCTTTTCTCTGTCTCTTCTCTCTCTCTCTCTTCTTCTCTTCTTCTCCTCCTTCTTTCTCTTCTCTTCTTCTCTTTCTCTCCTCTCTCTCTTCCTTTTCCCCTTCCTCGCCAGATTCATCTCTCTCTCCCCTTCCCTCTCTCTCCCTCCCCACCCCTCTTCCTCACCCATCTATTCCTCTCTTCCATCTCACATCTCCCCAATCACATACTCACACCCCTCCCCCCCCATCCAAACCTCATGCCTCCTCCCCGACTCAACATCGATCCTATCCCCCACCCCAAAGGTCTCCTTCCCTGAGTCTGCGTTCTTGGCCCCTCCTGCGTTGTTGGGCCCTCCTCCTGCGTCGTGGGTAGCTTCTATGGTGTTGGCGTCATCGGGATATGTGATTGTCATTGTCCCGCGGCGGATGAGATGCGTGGTTGGGGTGCGGTGGGAGTGGGGTGGGTAGTGTGCGTTTCTGAGATAAGGGGGGGTTGGGGGTTAGCTGAGTGATGAACTAATGTAGAATAGAGGGTGGAGAAAGGTTGGGCATGGAAGATGTGTGTGTGGGGCGGAGGAGGAGGGGATGCAAGGGGCGGGAGGGGGAGAACAGAGAAAGAGGACTCAAGAGAGAGAAAGGCGCCATGGGGTGGTGGGGAGGATATGAAGAGACAGGATTAAGGGGGGTAAAGACGAACGGGCCATCAGTCCAGGTGAAGACGTGGGAGAAGCCCCAGGAGCGGACGAGGGATTCGTCGGTCGTGTGGGTCATGCTTTGGATGGGGGAGGGGGGGGGGGCTGGAGATTGGGGTGGTGATGTTTTGGTTGGGATTGACTGGAATGGGGGGCAGATTGCTTGTGCTCTTTCAGCTTTCTACCGAGGATTGAGAGAGATGTATGAGGGGATGATTTTGGGGGTGGGAAGTGTATGACGTAGCCATAGAGAACGGAAGCGGTTCGCAAAGCGATATATGCAGGTACTACGAGTCTACTTCGCGGTCAGGGTAGTAATGCGGTGTTTGTGCAAAAGGTCGCAGCCAGAATTCAGCCATAAGGCAAGGTATGCCAAGAACTTGAGGTATGATGGCATTCACGTCGCACTCTAAAATTCTAACGGCTGCAGGAATTGTTCTGTTCAGAGATATGCGCCCGTTCAGGCGGTTGAATATGCGATCTTGGGGCTATTATGCGGTGCGCAAGCTACACTTTGACAGACGAAGCCGGCGCGGCGATGTGCGGAGGTAAGTTTGTGCAAGCGACTTTGCGTCCATTGGGTATTTTGGTGGATTCGTAGGGTGAGCGAGTAGTACTGGTAGAAGGTCTTTGGTGAAAGGGAACAAGCTAGGAAGGTGGATAGAAGAGTGCGGTTGTGTGGTGGTCGTTGGTCATACTCGACGGCTTGGATTGAGGAGCCCACACCGAGCATTCCCTACTTTAGCGATATCAATGGAGGGAAGTCGGACATCTATGTAGACAAAGCATTTAGCTCGTGCCCATATCTACTCATCATTCGACAATCTCGGACTGTTGGTGTTCTCCAATCGGCCTGTGGAGGATCCACCAATAAGCCCTCCTTCCCCATCTAGACAATCACCCAGAACCATCTTCCTTTTCCATCCTCGCCGTCCATCGCCCACAATGATGCGCACATAGCAGGTTGTTCTGGAACGACACCAAACCATGTTACGGATGCTGCTTCTTCTGGAAGACTGAAGGAGCTCGGGCGATCATGCCCTAACCGGCGGGTCAGGCGCTTTTCGCTTACAGCAATGTATTCAAAAAAACAAGCTTCGTTCAACGCCCTCCATCGGGAAAGTGCTGCGCGGCGGATATGAAAGACAGGTCCGTGGTCCCGACCATTGCGCATCATGCTGGGTTTTCGATATAGAGTCATCGTGTCCGGCATGCTCGATTTCGTCCAAGTTTGTACCCAAATCCCGCTCGCACAAAGTGGGCACTCTTCTTCTTGGGCTTGTGATGGTTCAGGATGGGAAGCTCTTTATTTTCTGCCGTGACCATGCTGCAGCTGTATATCAATTACCCTCATTGGCGTCTTGCTGTGGGCTTGCGCATTTTGGCAGCGCTCCTCGCTTCTACGGTCATAACGTGTGAGACTCTGATCTTGAAATGGATGCCGATACCTGCGGGAATATCCTGGTGGAATCTCCAGTCAATGAATAGCGGTATTCCATTTGTTGTCGTACGTATTGACTTGCGGGTGTCGGAGTATTGAAAAAACATAGCTGACCGGATACGATAGTGCTCGCTTTCCATCATTTGGGCCGCAGCCAGCCTGATCATGCTTCTCATCGCGCATAAACCCATCAATCCCGGCGCCGATATAGGAGTCGACCTTCTCATCTCTCTTTTGCTGGCTGCGTCTATCATCTTCGTGATCATCGGGCTAGCGAATCCATGGCGTAGTTATGGAGGGATTGGCATTCGAACCTCGGTCGGGAAATTTGAACTTGTGGCAATCGCTTGCCTGATAGTCATGCTGTAAGTCCGATCCGTATTGTAACAACAAGAGGCTGATCTAGAGTAGATCTGTCCACTGCTCGCTCTTCCTATGGGCTTGCCGGCGGGTGCATGTTAAAAGAAGGCTTGAGCGGAGAGAGAGCTGCGACAGATGCCTGACGATGCAGCTGAGAGAGAAGATAGCCTTGCGAGGTTCGGACATCGAGCCAATACCTTCAAGAGCCTACCATCCGCTTCGCGGCGACCACATCAGAATCTCTCAAACCTCCACCTCTGCAACCGCCGTATCTCCGATCGACCAGATCAAGACTCCTCTCACCCCTCCTGTGGCGGCTCTTACCCCGAGCTTCGCCTCTCCTACAGTCACAGAGAAAATTCCGATTCCTTCTCCTATAGAGGCTAGGTACCACGAACTCGACGTCGAGCAGAAGCATATCCCGTATCCGTCTTCCAGTCCACGACGTCCACAATATCGTTTTGAAGATAGCGATGACGACGAGCCATCTCCGCCGGCTCCACCACCAAAGCTACGATGTCCAGAGCCACCCGAGAGGCCACTACCTTTGAAGCTTGATGTACGCACGTATCAGGCCTCAAGAATGGATGACGGACGGGGGGACGAGTCGAGGCTGGGAGCACCCAGTCGAGCGTATTCCATAAGTAGTTATTACTACTCAAAAGAACATGAATTCTGATATCTCTGCTCCAATCCAAATACTGCTGCACATAAAACTATACGTCAGTGAATTCTGTGCTAGGAGAAAGTAAATTTCCGCCCAAACATTACCAGATGATGTGGCGTATCAGACGTCTATCGAGTCTTGGCAGCAGATATGTATCGACAGCCCTTGAAGACATTGCCCTATGCCTAGGACTGAATGAGCTGGACCAAACTACGCGCGTCTTGTTTTCTTGAGCGTCAGTCCCTAAGGTATTGGGCTTGGTATGATATCCTGCTTCTTCAATCTTCGGTCATGTTGTTCAATGTCTCCAAGATCGGACCAGCCGCATCTGACACTTTCTGCAGCTCATCCGGCTTCATTTTTCTCAAGACATAAGCCGCCACATCACTACTCTCCCTACTGACAGGCCTGGAGATCCCAATGCCGATCCTGGTGAACTCCGTACCCTGTAAACGCAGCATGCAGTCCTTGATCCCGTTATGACCTTTGGCACTGCCCCCAGTTTTGACCTTGATTTTGCCCAATTGATTGTCAAGATCGTCATGCAAGATGATTAGCCTGGCTCTCGACCGTTCCTCACTGGGAATCTCGCCTAGAAAAGCCTTCCACGCTGGAGCCAGAGCTTTTCCAGATATGTTCATTAGCGAGGGCGACTGCCAGAGGGTGATGAATTTCCCTCGAGAGATCAGACCATTGCCGAAGGTGCGTTCGCGTACAAAATGGTCAGAGCATAGCATAGGCCGAATAGCTTCAATCACGGTGTGGCCGGCAGAATGGAAGGTGTTCTTGTAGGCCGGAGAGGAGTTACCAAGAGAGGCGACGAAGATTCGGCGCAATGACATCGAATCTATGGGTTCTGGGTCAGACGAAACCATATCGAGAGATATATGATGAATTCTTGTTGAGGACTTACGGGAGATGAACTAGAAAGAGTGTGGTTTGACAAAGGATGACTCTGTTTTGGAAGCAACCGGAGTTGAAAGGATTCATTGCCCTCGCAAATCCACCGAGGCCAAGCCACGCTAGCACCGAAAGGTAAATTGGCCGCAGAACCGCGAGAAGTCAAGCAACTCTGCAAGATTCCGTGCGCCGAAATTCTGGGTTGCGGACGGTGATGGGGAAGGCGAAGAAGTCTAAGTCGAAGAGAGCTCCTCTGAAACCCTACTCGAAACGCGCTCAGTCGAACCTCAAGGCGTCATCAACTGGCAAGCCTGCCACCCCCCCCTCCAGCCGTCCTTTCACTGTCCCTTACGAACCCGCCCATCGCATACTCCTCGTTGGCGAAGGTGACCTGCACTTTCCACAATATTCTGACTGTTTTCGCTGACCGTTGGCGATAGGCGATTTCTCCTTCAGCCATTCTCTGCTCACTGCACACGGTTGCAGCGCTCTTGTCGCTACCTGCTTCGACAGTCGCTCTGCGCTCATAGAAAAGTATCCTCAGGCGACCACCAACATCAAGGAGCTTGAAGCCGAAGAGGAAGCTCGATTGCTGTACAGTGTAGATGCGACGAAGCTGAACAAGGCTGGCAAAACAGTCAAGAAGGGTGGCTTCGACAGGATCGTTTTCAATTTCCCACATGTTGGGGGTTTGACCAAGGATGTGAACAGGCAGGTCAGATGCAACCAAGGTATGTGGCTCGGCGCGGAGGATAAAGGGGCTGACGACTTTCGGTATTCGCTGAGCTGTCTGTGTAGAATTGCTCGTTGGCTTCTTCAAGTCCGCGCTTCCGTTACTGACCCCAGATGGAGCAATCGTTGTTACGATCTTCGAGGGTGAACCTTATGCGCTATGGAATGTTCGAGATCTGGCGAGACACGTTGGTCTAAAGATTGAACGAAGCTTCAAGTTCGAAGCCAAGGCATACCCAGGCTACAAACATGCCCGAACTTTGGGAAACATAAGTGGTGGTGGAGGCTGGAAAGGCGAGGACCGTCCGTCCAGAACATACATCTTAGAAGTCAGAGACCGTGAGAACGGGCTCGGTCCAATCAAGCAGGAGAAAGATAGCAAAAGTGACGACGAAGACGACTGACCCAGTAGCATCATTTAAGACCTGGGGGCATACCAACGCCATCGCTCTGAAATTCTGCCCATTCAATGTTCGTCGTCCTCGTCAGGTCGCTAAACCGCTAGTGGCTGAAATGTTGAAGACTAAGAGATGTAAACCTTGCTGATCTTCGAAGCCTCGAACACCTCAGCGGTCGTTGGATCCTTGACCCAGCCCTCGTTCAAACCCAGCTTGGCACTCATCTCGAGTAGTCTGTCTCGGCCATATAATCTACCGTTAGGCAGGACGATGGGATCATTCTCGACTTGACTCTTGGTGTGATGCGCGTACGGCAGGCCGCGAGCAAGCTCGTTCAGCTCCGTCGAGCAGATGGGGCAGACGGATGTGGTCGAGGAACTAGCATTCGCTGCGCTGCTGGCATACTTCGAATGGCAAGACGGTGTTTTGAGAGCCGAGAGACCGGCCGAGAGTGCGATGTGGAGAAGTGGGCGTGGAGGAAGTGAAAAGAGCTCGTGATGGGTCTTGACAAAAAGATCGGCTAAACCGTCCCATCGATCTTGAGAAAACATGGACTATACTCGTCAATAACATATCATATATGTCGATAGATGGATAACGCCTACCTTATAGGGTTCCATTCTTGTGTTTGACGAGTATGCTAGTATGCCTGCAGCTCGATGTGTATCGATGGCTTGCGCATCGAGTTGGGGTAGTACATATTTTTGAAGGTGGTGCCTTGCTTCCCTCGTCTGGCCGTTTCGCTGTAGTTCGATGTACTGCTGTAACCGTAACTCAAATTCCAGACTGCTCTGTCGCATCCATTAGCATTCTTTGCACAGTCCAAAAAGATGCTTCTGGGATCTCAAACATTGGATTTCTTCATCAGCGGCCTGTGCTCCGCACACCAGGCCAAGCACTCCGCCGTACTTCTTCTCCTCAAACTCTGCTCAATGGCATGACACTGCACGAATACGTCCAAATCCACCAATTCCTCGATCCCCTTCTCACTCGCTAACGCCATAGCACTATTCCCATATCCAGACCTCAACAGATAGTCGACCAACAACCTATCCAGTCTTATTCTCGACCACTCTTCATACTTGATATCGGCCAAACTCGGAATCTCATACAGGTCCTGCAGATGCAGTATTCGTCTCCTCGAATGCTGATGCAAGACTCTCTCTTCCTCACGTAGACTCTCCATCTTGCGTTTCAGGCCTTGCATACGGCTTATCATGGTATCCAAAGATGCGATAGAGGCGTTGGCATCTTGACCAGCGAGAGAGGCGTTGGCAGTCGATTTGAGCGAAGAGAGAACGATGTCCTTTTCTCGCTCGACGTTCTTTTGCACGGTCTTGAAGTTCTTTCGGGCGATTTCGTGGGGGAGGCGGAGAAGGGGCTGGTCCTGAACAAGAACGGATCTTAGTATGGGAGACTGTAAGGGGAGGGGACTGCGAACCAGGATCAAGTGGCTTTCGGGGTTGAGCTTGGTGGTTGTAAGCTCTGTCATAACTTCGCAAGGGGCTAAAGCTGTCGTAATGAACTACGTAGCCCTGGGAGTATCGTGGTTCGTAGATGGTCTATCGGGACTATTGTGTTCTCTCTATGAATCGAGCGTACAGTGCAACAGGAACTCGTTATTCTATAGGTAGTACCGTACTTTACAGAGGGCTCAGATTGACGTAATTTAGGGCGTCGGAGCTTAGTCGGAGTTAAAGGAGGGGGTTCTTCGATTTGCACAACAACGCTTTCACAATTCTACAGTGGGGCATTAGCTCGACATTATGTCGGTCGGTATCTCAGTTCGAGATGCTGCCCTTGTAGAGGTTCTGTTGTCTTTGAAAAATATCCAAGAAGTTAATATTGTTCTTCAAAATGACCACGGTACCTGTGAGTCTGTGACAGCGCGATAGGGGTAGGTGCAGGCTATTCTGTTCCGGTCAACAGCTCGATTCTGGTGGATATCCGTCATCGGGTGACTGTTACAGCTACTGAACGGCTCAAAAGAAGTGTCGTTGCACGTATCATAAGCAAGGCCGACGGTGATCGGCCGACAGGATCTAGCTCTGCTCTTTCTGAAGGTCCATTACCGTTATGTGCCAGCATCCAAAGGCTCACAAACCATTCTGTCAGGAGCCCGAGTCCTCCAACAGCCCTTACTCGCAATGATTCTGTCTAACCCCTGCAATCCAGGTGATACCGGCCACATCCCCTTCTTCGGTCCGCCTGACCTCAGCCCTCTGCCTATCACCGATCCACAACACTTTCAGCTTCCTACACACAGGAAACACCATTTGCACAACCAGTTTCGTCGCTTTCTCCCTTTCTTCTCCAACGCGCTGGCGCAATTGATCACCATTAGGACCATAGTAGGCATTTCCACACCAAGGGGGTTGGAAATTGGTGACCTTCAGACTGAATGCTGAAGTGAGGGCAAGGTATTGCAGATTATTGAAACGGGATAATATGGGTAACAGCTCCATGAGCCTGTCGTGGTAGCTACTACACTCCATGCTGAGGCTTGACAAGTCGGGAACGGCGACCAAGGTGGCCTCAAGTAGTCCAACGTTCCACCATTCGAACATTGCGAGATGAGTGAGCTTAGAGGCACCACCTAGCACCTCGATCAATCTGAGTGAATGTTCGCTGGGGAGTTCCCCTTCGTTACTTCGCTTGCAGTGAAGCCATTGTAGAGAGCTGGTCGCGATCGTCGTGACATTCGGACACAAGGGCACCACAAAGTCGCTGTAAGGTCCTACTACGAGAAAATCGACCCGAGGGAGAAATACGTTCTCTTGTCGAAACGCGGCTTCGAAAGGAAATGTGTGGTACTCCGGGATGAAAAGCTCAAGTTTCTCCAGGCGTATCATCCTACCAATAGCTCTAGCCAGCTTCAATGGTAAGGCAGCGGGTTGAGGTCTTTGGGGGTCTTTGATCTGTGGCGAGAATTTGCAGCATCTGCTAGAAAGTCAACATGAGCTTCAACGATAGTTTGCAGCATGCGTACAGACTTCACATGACTCAATAACCCGGCACTGTTTTCCATCTCCTCCAAGCGATGCAAAGCAGCACCCCAATCCCCTCTGATCGTTACAGCCTCGAAGACAAACGGAATTGCGACATCACGTAGATGCTTGCTCGCTCTGGAAAGATTCTTCAGAGATTCTCTTGAAGTACAACTTGAGAGAACACATATGTGACGCAGAATGTCATAATTAAGCTCAATGATAGAGAGCTGAGCCATGGTGAGGAACAGAGCGAATAATAGGTTGAGTTCAATGGACTTGGTAGGATTAGAGATTGTATGGAAGTTGACGAGATTTTGGTCTAAAGGCCGCTATGCAATAAGGAAATACGTTAGAAGAGAAGTAGAGACTACGACTACTCTCAATCTTGAGTACTTGAACGTCGAGTTTTGAGCTATGGTATGTCCTGGTGCCGGATAGGCAGCAGCGTGATCGGGCCAATGAAGGCGGAAATGGACTGGTTCCTCGCACGTTCAGCGTTGGCCGTTCTCCTGTGCGTCGCCAATAATTGATTCTGGCAATTCGACAAAGGATTGATACATCAGTAAGGTCAAGACCCACAAGTGAAGACGACAGTCAAAGTCTTCGCCTTACCAACTAGAGCACAAAACAGGCGGGCTCGAAGAAGACATTGCAAACGAATGGGACTTGATGAAGCCCTGAAAGAGTCAACTCTGCCAGCGCATCAAGATACCGTACGTATGAATCAACTGCGTGATACCTTACGCCATGCTCGGAATTTTGAACCTGCACATAACTAGGTATATGCAAGCCTTACAAGCCTACGCAAGAGCTCAGAGCTTGGATAATGTACAGTCTCTAAACGCAAGACGCCGTAGCCGCCAGTGACAAGGACTTTTACTCGCTATCGTCATCGGAGTCCTCCTTCTTTGTCTTTCGCTTCTCCTTCTTCTCCTTCTTTTTGCGTTTGCGCTCGGCTCTTTCATCTGCTGTCTCGCCTTCAGGGCGCTTGCGCTTCTTCACTTCAACAACTTCTGGAGCTGCGGCCTCCTGTTCGTGTAGTCTACTCTTCTTCGACTCGCCAGCCTCTGGAATTGCTGTCTCATCTTCGTGACGCTTGCGCTTTTTCAATTTGACAGGCTCGGGAGCTGTGGCCGTTTCTGCACCCGCTACCGCAGGTGCTTGTGATGAATCCACTGATTTTGCTTCAGCTTCGGCCTTTGGTGCTGGCGTAATTGCTGGGGCATCCGAGACACCGTTGACTTCCAAGGGAGCACCGAAATCCTTGTATTCTTGTTTCCATTGAGCCGGTGTCGCTTCATTTGGTCGTCCGTATTTCTGCAAGCAGTGAGCAGTTCGAATGCATCAAATGAAAACACGGAGAGTCTTACATCAAGTTTGCCGTCTGACTTCATCTTTTTCTTCTCGAGCGCGGTTGGACCAAGGCCCCAGCGCCGAGGGTATAGATCGCGCTCCATGATGCATCTCTTGACCTTTGCGACAACGCCGTGATCGCAAGTAGACATCTCGACTGTCGACATCTGCGCAATGCCTAGAGCTATTGCTTCGCCCTTTGTGGTCATCAGGACTACTTCCTCGTGCACCTCAATGCCAGCCTCTACGCCAACATTAGCCAGTTTGCGACCCAGATGTCAAGCAGGTCCTTACCGAAACGAAGGAGACCAGGAATCATTAGCTTCGCGCCATAGCAAACAGCATTGACCGCACTATCCTTCACCACGATCCGCTTGTACGTCGTGAGTAAGCTCTCCAAAGGCCGTATGACTTTCCGCAGATACGACTCGTCTCGAGTGTTGTCCAGTATCCATTGCGCATCGAGAACATCGTGTAGTGTGACCATGCCATCCTGCTCATCCATAGCCCCACTCCTGACCCTTCTCAACTCCTGCATATGCGCGCCAACACCTAACAGCAATCCCAAATGTACACATAACGTCCGAATATATGTTCCTGCTTCGCAACTGACCCAGAACACGCCCAGATGCCTGTCATTGTCGAATTCGAATAGCTTGCTCTCGTGTATGGTCCGTATACGAAGCTGTCGCTTGACTGCCGAGATCAGAGGGGGACGTTGGAAGAGAGCGCCGGTCAAGGTCTCCAAGGCTCTGGCAAGCTGTGCTTCGCCGCCAGGTAGCTTGTCATGTAGTCGGATGACACAGACATATTCTTTTCCTGCGCCTTGCTGCGACTTGACGAGACGTGTGGCGCGGTCCAGGCAGACGATCAAGCATCCAGTGACCTTGGGATCAAGAGTTCCGCTGTGTCCAGTCTTCTCTATTCTGCCTTTCGTTAGCACCTAAGAACTCATAAGTATAGACGCTCCTCTCACCTCAGCATGCGCTTGACCCATGCGACAACTTCATGACTGGAGGGATTGGAAGGTTTATCGAGATTTATAACACCAGAACTGACGTATGACTTGAGATCGCGCTTATAAGGTGTACATCCCACGGGAATTGGGGTAAAATGCCCTGTGCGGACGAGGAGCTTGTTGTAGTTCTTGAGAAGTAGAGGCCAATCACTTGTGTCGATTGCAGGCGTTGTTGATTCTGGCTTTATGGTGTATTCCGGCTCCACTTTCGCGACCTCCATTGCCATATTTACTGGGTGGTCACTGCCAGGGACTGTGGAGGCAAGAGCTCATCAGAGCTCGAGATTCAAGCTCCTCACAAATTTTGGTGGTGGGAGCCCATTGCGCTAACCGCTTACAGATTAGCCCATGAATGTTTTCAGTAACGACGTAGATCGTTTGGTAACACTAAAACAATTCAGTGATAGGAAGTTATCGCGGCCGACAAAGAGGATCACCTGTCCGTGGTGTCTGTTACGAATCTGTTGCTTGTCAATAGAGCCAAGTATCCTTACAAGTTTTCTACCCGAAGTCGACGATTGTCGGAGAACAATGCCCTTGTACACTATCATTATATTAACACGACTCGAAATCTCGATCAACATCTTTATACGACGTCTGCTTATATGGTCTACGATACTACAACAATTGGTCGACTTCATATTGATTATTCGCCCTCTTCAATTCGATACCACAAGCGACGACTTCTATAAAGGGCCCGAAATAGCTCGCGAAAAGAACGCCAGCACAAAATATCTGTTATACACGATAACGAGATATGCGTTTAACTTGATGAACGGAAGCGTTAAGTGAAAACGGCACTTTTATCTCACTTCCCAATCCGAAACGGGAGACAGGAGAGTCATTTGAGAGTACTTTAGTAACCGGTGACTACTCTCGAGGGTGATTTCTCTGCAAAGAGGCCAATTATTGCTCTCAGGGGCGATGAATATGGGGACTCTGTATATAACGCTCCGCTACCTCTTCTTTGACCCCCAAACCTAGTGCCCGTGGGGGGGCACAAGCGGCCATATGCGGCTAAACTTGACTCGAGTACAGTCAACTAAGCATTTGCATCAATGTTCAAGACTACGGCGGACTTTCATGAATTTTGATATGCAAAATGCAGGCTCGGCCTTGGATTTTGAGCATATACTCTATGTAGGTGCTAGCTAGCCAAGCGACAATAAATGAATGGATTGAGAGTTGGGCTCCTCAATAACGAATGAATGTGCCATGATCGTAAAACAGTCTGGGATCTCAGAATTCCAGGTCGTCTGATTAGTGAGTGGGTTGAGGATTGGGCTCCCCAATAACGAATGAATGTGCCGTGATCGTAAAATTTGGGATCTTAGAGTTCCAGGTCGTCCGATCAAGGAGTGGGTCGAGGGTTGGACTCCGAGATGACGAATGAACGTGCCGTGGTCGTAAGGTCTGGATTCCTAGAGTTCCAGGTCGATATGATGTGAGCCATACAACCGAAGCGACATGCTGGACCATGACCCGGCTAGTTCGGACAAACACCGCCTGAGGAGTAAGAGCTGAGCGCATTGGAGCCCCCATTGCTGTTGGTCGTTTGGTGACACGCGCCAAGCTTCAGGCTGTCGACTCCAGCTGCGCACCCATGGAATGTCTGTAAACCTGCACAGGCTTGTGGGGAATAGGCAATCAACTGCTGCAGCTTTCCTCCGTTTGTTGTGAGCTTCAATGATTGGAATCCACTTGTGTAGGCACAGGTGTTGTCATAGACATTCCTGGAACGAGAGGCGCCTGTGCAATCCTTGTTGTCGTACAGTTCGACGACATAGGCCTGAGATGCCACAAATAGGCCAGCTCCAGCGACGAACAAGGTGAGAAAGTTCTTCATGATGATTGGGGAAGACTGAGGATGACTGAGGACGACTGAGGATGATTGAGGATGACTGAGAATGATTCAGGATTTTTCGAAAGTCGATATGATGATTGAGGTTTATTCGAGAGTTGATATGAGCTTCAAAGAGACGAAGACCCTCGCTACTTATAGACCGACTGGAGCCATGGTCTGAAGGTTTACGTGGCTCCTCAACGTAACATCAATCGAGAGAGTCAACTCGACGGACGTTCGCTTTGTCGGAATTCGGAAATTCCGAAATACACATGGGTCTCAAAAGCCTTATCGGTTACGGGCAGCCTGCGAGTTGCCCTCCAGTTAATTTATTGTCGTCGTCATCCATCAATCAGAGGGAGAAGAAAAGCGATTGGCCCCGACCCAACGCGTTTTCGTTTTGATTAATATCATTGGGCAACGTGATCTTGTTCTCCTGCAGTATCTTTGGCAATCCGGCCACTGCTTACATGTTGGTATCTGCAACGGCTTACCGTCAACCTCCGGAAAGTAGAATGGCACCACAGCGGTTGGATAGTGTCCGTTGTCATCAACACCAAGCAGGGGTGTATATGGCCAATCGAAATCTTCTGTCAATGCTAAGCAAGACCAAGCTTCTGTACTCTGTACAAGCTAAAGGAGATTCTGCAGCCGCTGTGTCATGGTATTGTATCTCAGAATGAGGATATCTCAGTGTGTTCTCGGTCTTTCTTCCTTGGTGGATCATTACTCACCACTGAAGTAGTCCACAAATCTCCTGTTCATCTTCTGCTTTATTGCAATTACTTTGCTGTCGAACCTAGTGCGTGTGACAACTGAAGATATTTTCGTTAGCTTGAATGAGACGTTGATCGACGATGTGTATCAGTTTCAGGTAGAAGTAATTGTGTGGAGCTCGTCGTGTAACTGACGGGAGAGCGTCTACTAGGGTCGATTGGGGGCTGCGGATGTTTGATCCAATCAAAGCCAGCGCTAAGCTTCGGGGCACTTTTCACCCGCTGTGCCTGTCAGCCGCAAGTCGCATAGAAGTAAATCTTGTGACGAAACTTCAATTATTTCGTAACGAAGTCAAGATCGGCATCGTTGCTCTCGAGGAAGCTGAAGCTTGATCCCAGCTCCGATGGTGCCGCAGATGCTCCACTCAAGCTGCTCAAGGCATCACTCACACGAAACGTTTGCTGAGCCGTTTCTCGCACCGCATCTTTCTCGCACTTCAAGCCCGAACCAATGGACCAAACCAAGACGCGGGGAAGACCATGGCGCAGAAACGAGGACACCGAGAACAGCAACGCCAAAAACAGAGAATGAATGGGAATTGTTTCATGCGAAAAGTCTAACCCACACACTATGCCCCAAGAGTATAGCGACACATGACTGATATGTGACTTTTCCACAATTGACTGAGTGCTTACACCGCGAGACGGCTGGACCTACCTGTATTGCATACACGTACTAGAAATCGCACAAACTGGGTTCACTACGTGGCACACTATCGTTCATACCATTTACCACATCTGATTTGATGCCATAGTGACCTAGTCACAACGTGCCAATCGTATCACCGGTCCAGCGTTTCCGCCTCATGATATTGACTTTTCCTCGACTGACACAGCAATAGCTTCAGTCGTCCACTCTCTAGCAACTTACACTCGGTCCGCCAGCAGAACCTATCGCCCGCCCCACACAGCCTGCCTTGATCGTAGGGGGCACACGGAACGTGACAGAAGCCCCAGAGCCTGTGTCATCGCGCCAGGACCACATCGTGACATCACCGCAACCGCTCTCCTGCTGGTGCGATTTTCTCCCTCCATCGGACACCCAAGCTCCCCTCATACCCGTGATGCTGACATCATACCAGAGCGGTTTCGCAGATACGTTGCAGACTGCTTGGGCGCTTGAAGTCGGGGTCACCGTGACCGTGACATCAGGTAAGGTCGTGATTGAGGTTGAGACAGGTATTGTGGGACTCGGCGATGGGACGGAAGAAGATTGGGCTACATTCAGCGACAGCGAAGCTCCTGGGTTTCAACCTGGGATAGGTTGGACATCTTTTGCAGGTACGTTGCCATCCTCTGACGTAGGGCCGGCTACAACACCTGCTTGCTCGAGGATGCATTCTTCAGCTCCCGTTTCAAGATACGTAGTGAGATGAGAGGTCGGTAACCAACCAGCTGGCTTTGCTATCCACGCGGGCCTTCCTTCTAATTCAACACGTGTCTACTTGCTTGTTCATGAATGATTCCATCGGCCGATGCTCTTGAGTGAATTTTGAGCAGGCAGGATGCCTGTGGTGCCTGCATCTAATTGGCATCCAAGAACAACAAGGCCAACCAACTGCTTGATTACTGAAGGATCTGGGAGCTAGCTTTAGCCAGCCGATGCTGCTGTACGGTTGGGGTGCTAGAGATATATTACTACATAGACTATGAGCGGGTGGTGTTGGAGTGCAGAGTTCCTTCACTGGCTTCAGTCAGAGACCTCCCATATCATACACGATTGCCACTCCAAAACCATCCTTCACAGCTCACTGCGGTACCCACGACTGCAGCATACTTGGATGTGGCGCAGGGTGCAACATATTTGGATGGGGCGGAGGGTGTGGGATCTTTGGGCCACGGCGGATTTGGGTTGGAAGGCTGTGGCAAGGCCTGTCCTGAATGCGCTCCCACTATCGATACCACGCATGGAACCGTGACTGGCGGGGTCGGCGGAAACGGTAGCGGAGACGACGATGCTGATGACGATGATGACGAAAATGAAGAGTGCAACGCACTCTGGCCTCTCCTCTGGCCTATTTCCTTGCTTTTCCAGCCTACATGTAGCAGGTCACGGAGCTAGAGTGGGCGCTCGCGGCGAATGACTTCTTTGAGCACAATCTCCAGTTCTCCACCGCTCGAGACGTTCAATGCTCCTCCAAGAACAGCACAGTGTGAAGTTCGCAGATTGTCTACAGCCGACAGCGTCAGATGCAATCACGTGCAAGTCTAGCTCGACTCGTGAAGCCAAAGGATCGCCCATCGCATAATTTATTTATTAAATTCAGATGGATCTAGATACACTAATAATTATTTTAATCAATCGAGCACGAGTTCGCTCTGAATTAAACAAGCCTTTAGGGCTTTGTAGGGTTATTGCCAACATCTGCTGCAGGTCTGAGTACTGAGGCAACGAGATTCAAGCGCCTCACGAATTTGGGTGGTAGGAACGCTCGCGCTGCCCCCTTACAGATTAGGTGATTTTTTTTGTCTGGTGCACATTGATCCTGTAACAGTAAAGTAACTAGATCCAGAGACAAGAAGTCATCGCAAGTTCAATTCAGGACACACTTCGATTCTATGGAGCAGCAGATAGAGCATAACCCATTTTCAGTGCTCAATCGCCCCCAAGGCGCGTTCCTTGGCCTCTTGTACCCCATGCGCTGGAGAAACCAAAACCACTCGATGTGCCTCGACCTGGCGCCTGAGAGGCAGGTCTGAACGCCGTACCATAACCCCGATGCTGAAAGCCGGCCTTGTCGGCACCGAACCATCGTTTGACCACTGCGGGAGTTCTTATGTAGTTCCTGCCCCCACCGAAGGTAGGCCAGAGCCGGGTTAGGAAGTCGTACATGTGGGCACCCAGGAGGCCGGTGACCTGTATCATCGCTGACTGTGGGCCTTGCATGATAAAGGTCATAAGTAGCATAGCCCAGGGAAGCCATATTACGTTGAAGGTAATGATGAAGAAGGAGACTTTCTTTCCTTTGTTGTCTTGAGAATAGGTGTACGATAACGCCAGTGTCAAGGCTAAATGCCGTCAGCAATCGTAGAGACAGGTATGCAGAGGGTGTCGAGAGACTTACGCGAGCAGAATACCATACCGCCCAAGATCCCGCCTCCGGTGATCTGCGATGAATGTCAGCTTTGATTAGCAAACAGTCACCGTTGCACAAAGCTTTCCACAGTGGGTACCCGCGTGTTTATATGTAGGAAATGACTACCACCAAACGCAAATTTCGTAGGATCACGCAGGCTATAATTCTCAAATGACACTTCCACCATGCTCACACCGCACGCAAGTCCTTTAGATTGATTGCGAATGACGGACCTGCGCGAAGTGCAAGGGTAATCTCCCTCATCTTCAGGAACCGCTTCAGCTAGGAGTGGCTGGGCGGGCAGATATGTGAGGTGTATAGGGAGTAACGCAGCAGAATGACAAGAAGCGCACACGTATTCTAGGGCTCAAGGAGATATATTCGACTTACTAGGATGAACAGTCCTATGAATATGATGTAGACGAAGAAATCCCCGGGCTGGCTAAAGCGCGAAGAGGAAGTTTCTAAGCCGCTCGAGTAGGTCCATACTAGACAAAGGTCAGTGTAAAGATAGAAGCAGGTGACTGATTTACACACGAAAGTAGGTATCAAACAGAATACTGAGACCCGGGCCTGTGAGCCAGAAGGAGGAGAAAAGGCGCCACACTTCGGGCAATGGAAACTTGAAGATCCATGGCAGATAGAAGATGATCCGTTGAGCATCAAGGAGGCCACCATAGAAAAGAAGAGATGTCACCAAGGTCAAAGCTGTGAGAGTCCTAATGCATCAGCATTAGAACACCTCTGCCGCAGCTGCTGCCTTGCTTCAATACGATCAGACTGACCTTGAGACCGGTGGTGCCGCCCAGAATCCATCCATCTCCAACGATTTGATATATTAATTGCTGATCGTGGACTATTTGAGCGTTGAATAGAGGATGCTGGGTTTACTTTGATATGGCAATTGCACCGTGGCTTTTTCGATATTGAGGCTCTCCAGCTAGCGCCAACGGCGGCTAAGGAATTCTTGCAGCCTAGCGCCGTTGCCCGCCCAGTCGCCTTAGATTCGCAGTGTCGATCAACAATACTTCGACGGACGCGATTGAGGAGACAACACTACTGAAAAACAGTATTGTTAATACTCGAAAAAAAACATGAGATGATAGCGCATTTTCGCTCGAGTCTTGGCGCTGTCTTGTCATCCTTGGTGCGTTGAGCTCATTCCCAGCCAACTCCCAGCCACCTCCGGCGCGTCGAGATTGTTCTGGGCTTTACAAGCTGCCTCCGCACGTCGCAGGTCCCTCTCCCCAAATATCCTTCAAACCTCGATACGAATCTGCCATCACAACACCAACTAGCAGCACTCTTCAATGGCAGGCCAAAAGCAGCAAATCGCGCGCCGAACCGGCACCGCACAACCCCTCGGCCAAACCAAGCGAGGCCGTCCGTCAATAGGCGGTGGCACAGGAGGTAGAGGCGGCAGAATCGGCGGAAAAACAATCGGCGCAATTAGCAAGTCCACGAAAAGGAGAAGCAGTGGCATTGGGGGTCGTGGTGGGTCGCTCCTTCCTGAACCGTAATGCCTCTGGCAGCGGAGCGCATGCTTTCAGCGGTATCGGCTGCGACGGAACTTATGCTGACCATTCGGTAGACGACGAGCCCCGGACGCGCAAACCAAGACGCTATAAGCCAGGGACGCTTGCGCTCAAGGAGATACGACGCTATCAGAAGTCTACGGATCTGTTGATGCTGAAACTTCCGTTTTCGAGACTGGTACGGTCCCTCCTTCTTCCCTTGTCGACTGATGCCCCGCATTGGCCCCGCCGTCCCATACTGATGAGATTCCAGGTCCGTGAGATTGCTCTCTCGATGGTGCCCATAAACGGCGAGTCTTTCCGTTGGCAGTCGCAAGCGATCCAGGCGCTGCAGGAGAGTTGCGAGGCTTTCATGGTACACCTGTTTGAGGATACGAATCTGTGCGCTATACATGCCAAGAGAGTCACGATCATGCAGAAGGATGTACAGCTTGCAAGGAGGATACGGGGGGCCTGGGGTGGACTGGGCTAATGTCTCGGAAGGAAAGGGGTGCGGATTGCTTTATCTGGGTACTGCGGTGTACTGGAGGCGGGTTTTGTCAGCCGCTTGAGTTGGATCGTTGCTAGGAACGCTTTTTCTTGAAGCGCGATATGGTTCAGCTGTGGGCATGGCTCTTGTGTGGTTTGCTGGACGATTCGGGTTGGCCCGAGACGGTGTAGCGAGTACTTTGGGTGTCCATGCGGCGCTGTTGTGCTTTTGACGCAACTATACCCCTTAAGGGTGCAATGTAGCATCGAAGAACGAAATTGAGCTGAGACTAATGAATCTAGAAGGGACTATCAAGAAGGACGTTTCTGTTGTTGAGTAATGTTATACTGCATAGGACTATCATCCTCTGAGTGCCGTAATATTGTCGATGATAGCTATCAAAGCTCTATAAGTGATGCTTGCCAACACTACAAGCTCTTACACACGAGTGTAGATAAGCCATAACGCCTGTGCCCATACTTTTACATTGTACACCGTTCGTATACATACCTGGAAACCCTTGTTGCTCATCATGTCTCAAGCCTTTGCACAGCTTCCGGCAGCGCACCCGCAAATCTTCTTCCTTCAGCCCTGACAGCCTCCGCTTCTTCCGGTCTGCCTTGGATCTCAAGTGTGTCTGCAAGTAGTCCCGCACTAACACTCGTCCAAAGAACATCCTTCCCTTTTTGCGCCAGACTTTGGCTCGCCCTCGCACTCTTCTCCGCTTGCTGACCAACCACGCCTCTGAAGAACTTCCAACTCATGAGATTGAGCGTGAAGCACATGAGCTGGTTGTTCAGACAAGCTTTGGCAGCCTGTAGGGCGTTCTGGAGGCATTGCTTTTGGTGCACGATGGTATCGTCCGACATTATTGTAGCAAGGATGAGATTGTATGCGCTCAAAATTCCTTTACTGGGGTTCCCTTTGCAGAGCGGCTCAAGTCGACTGATGAGAGGTGCAACTTCGAAAGGCGGAAGTGTACGGGAGCGGGTGATTAGCAGACTGTTGAGCGCTGCGAGGATGGAAAGATCGAGGTGAGTATGAGAAGGAGCAGGTTTGTGGGGTTCTGGTAACGAGAAAGAGGGGCTTAAGAAGATGTTGAGAGCAGCATCGAGCGAGCCGGTCCCTTGATATATGACCCCTTCAAGATACTGAACAATGATGCGAAGATCAGCCGGTATATCAGACTGGACGTGATCTAGAGTGTCTTTCAGAAGAGATAGTTGGTCCGAGGCCGCTGACCACGAGGTCCTAGCGCACAAAGCGAAGGCAAGATGCAGTCGCATATGGCATGTTTGTAGCTGACGCCAGGATTGACAGGAGACTGCATGCGATAACGGTTGGGATAGCTTTGCAGAGCTCTTCAGACTCGCTAGAGAAACAGATTAGCGATACGAACGTTCATTCCCTGCTCACACTGACCCTCTTGGCGACGAACGCCCTCCTTCAACATCTGCTCTGACTTGAAGCCATCTAGAGTGTTCTTATGAGCTGTACAGATGCCGCTTAGCAGGAAGCCAAGGTTATAAATATCTTCCTTGGGTACCCAATCCAATAGCAGCTTTCGAGAGTTGTCTGTCCCATCTCGAACGATCCCCGTGTGGCTGGCGGGTAGCAAACCCTGAGAATGGCTTATGGGAACGAAGAACGTGCCGGATTCTGTCCAAGAACCGCCATCGTGGATAGTCTCGAGCGTCGTTTGCATTGCCTGGAGTTTTAAAATCGCTTGGATTGGATCATTGGTTCGCAGGGACCAGCAAAGGTCCACAAAATGCATCATGGCTGCCAGTTGTGGGATCTGCGCGACGGCTGGGTCTAGCTGCGAACTTCTTGCCATAGCGAGGGCACGCTGAGCCTGCTCTATGCTTTCAGCACTGGTAGACAGACGGAGATAGATCAGAGCCTCCAATGTTGCTGCCACAGCAAGCACAGCTTTATCTCCATATCTTTCTGATATTGTTGATATAGCTCGAAGATGGTTGATTGCGGAAAGAATATCTTGATGTGTTGAGGATTCGAGACACAAAGATATTCGAAGGAATCGAAAGGCATAGTTCCAGGTTACATGTTGATAGCTATAAAAGCATCAGTCTTTGGTCGAAGAGGGATTATTTTACGGACGCTTCGACATCTCCAACTATACCATCTAGATAACGGAGGGCCGCGCGAGGGTTGCGCCGATATAGTACTCGAGCTAAAAGATGTTGCATATTATACTTCAGGTCGAAATTGCGCAGCTACCAGAAGTCAATCTACTAGGTGGTTTTCTGCCTAAGGCATACATACTCGATCGCATATAGTGATCTGCTTCTAGATTAGTAGCGGCAACGAATCAGTCAAAAGGCATAGTACCCCTTTACTTAAAGCTTCCTCTGCCTCCATGGAGTTTTCCGTCTCATCGTGCAACACAGTGGCGTAACGTAGGCGTACTTTGGCTTCTAGTAAGGGTTGCTGTCTCCAGTGCTATATAAAGATCAATAAGGCCTCGTCACCCGGGACATGGTCAGACCTTCAATACCGCCTCGAGACAGCCCAGTCCGGTAGCGATCAGTTTGTAGTAAGCCTGAGCGTCAGAGTGGCGTCTATTCAAAGCTACAAATGAGCTTTCGCCATGGGCTGCTGTGAAGTAGTCTTCTGCCAAAGACAGCAAGAGTAGCTGGTAGTCCACCGGTGGAGGCCGCAGACCTGCTCCGGAAGATACAACTGATCCGTTCAGGGGTTTCGAATTCGCAGTCCCGGACATTTGCCATGGCGAAGGAATGATGACTTGCACAGTCTGTGCTGGTCTGGGTGGACAAATAGCATGTTGGGTGATGGGAGTACGATCATTCCGAGCATGTTGGGTGATGGGAGTACGATCATTCGGAGCATGTATGAGATGGACGGGGCTATTGCCAAGAACAGAATGAATGGCTGAAAACCCGTCGGTATATGCTTGGTCGTAGTGTTTCTTTCCGGCATTCGGTAAGTGCTGAGGCACAGAACCAGTTTTGACATATGGATTCTCCTGCGAATACGCCATGAAATTGGAGAAATTTACTGATGCCCACGCAGCATGACTGCTCGCAGTAAGAGCGACTTCAATAGTCTTGGCTGAAAGAATGTATGCTATGCAGAGACATGATATTTGCATCAACCATCAAAGGACTACTATATTCGTATACAAAGCTAGTTTATAGTACTATCTTTCAGGCACTTGGATCGGCTGGATGTTTGGCGGCTGACTCGGCTAAACTGTGCCGCGCCCGCTGCGCTCTTGCGGCCCGAGGTCCGGGGAATCTATCACGGTCGATCACAGATTCAATAAGATTCTGGTCCTGATACATCTATGCAACCTACTTTAGGATAGGTAATCACTAGCCGCACACCACCCTACTTTTCTCGCACACCACCTCCACTTTGCCCGCACATCACTCCCCCGCACTAAGCCTAATCGGGTAATCCGGCGACCCCGTAAACAAACCAAATCAACAAGTTAAGGGAGCCTATAGAAGATACTTGATTTTGCGCCTCCCTGTCACCAAATTTAATGTATTTTCTTATCGATCTCTCGATGCAAATTCAAACCTGAAACATATCTTTCGCATGCTCAGAATCAACCTCTATTTGCACCTCTAATTACATCTGAAAACTGCCCATGTAGGAGGTCGGAACCCCTGAAATTTGGGGAGCTTCTATAACGCAGGCGTTTTCTAAAATTTAATACCGCGCGATGATCTACCCCTCCCCACTAAATTAGGTGGCACTGCCACAGTAATTTCCGGGGAACAGGGTCTTATCTCACCGTCGCCATTTGCACCTCACCGTCGCCATTTACACCTCACCGTCGTTGCCGCCGCCGTTCTCTTCGGGCCCCCGGGGGATGCCCCTCTGCTCCCCGGACTATTTGGTGGCATTTCTCACCGTCGCCATTATATGTAGTAGTATAGATAGTAGTATAGTCAATGAGTTGATATTTAGCCCTCTTCCTCCTCACTGTCCTCAAACCTACGCCTCCGCTTGCGAGATCGAAGAGCCCGTATTTCTTAACGACCTTGAGTCTCATGCCGCAAGGAGAAACGACGCGTATTTGCCTCGCCCGCTCTAATAGACCTTGCGTCTTTGTTGTCAACTACCTCCAAAAACGACAGTACCAGTAGGTTGTTTGCGTGTTCTTCTTCGTCCGCGGACGCGTTTGATTGAGGACCCAGATATTCGAAATAAACGACCATAGATGGTTGTAATTCTCGCCTTCCAGCATCTAGAAATCGCCACTGAAGACGCGTCGACGAGTCTCTTCTAGTCCGGGAGGGACGCGAAGAAGGGTGGAATCGATGAAGAAGGAAGGGGGTGCATTAGGACCGCGAGCGATGCTCAATTGACTGTCGACGTCGAGGTTCGAGGCGTCGATGACCTGACTATCCAATTGACTATCCAATTGAGCGGCGGTGAGGGCAGCAGGGGGGAGGGAGGAGGAAGGACCCATGGCGACAGTATTATAGGCGAGGGAGGGTGGTTCTGGAGGTGTTTAACGGCGACGGCGAGGTCAAAATGTGGATAGAAAATGGCGACGAGGATGTTGTTTACTTCTCACGAAATTACTGTGGCAGTGCCATCAAATTTGATGGGGAGGTGGCTGCATCCCCCTGCAGGAGCTAGTAAACAGTAATAATACAAAACGCCTGCATTATAGAAGGTCCCGAAATTTGCCCCTCTGCCGTTGTCTCTCTTGCACCTCTTCGCTTACCTCGCCGACAACCCCCTCGTCAACCTCGCTGGCTTTGTGTAGGCGATTGACTGTCAGGCACCTGGCTGAAGGGTAGATCCGGAGTCAACTCAAAGGCGGACGGCGTTCGCTGAGTGGAGTTTGCAAAGACTATCTGGCGTCGGCGTTGTGACTGCGAAGGCGCAGCTTATGCCTTGTTTAATGAGCCTCGCGAGCGGCCTTTTGACTTGACGATAGCAGGCTCCTGCACGCGTAGTATATCATCTGGAAGAGTCCTATCCTCAGGCGGCGACGGCGGGGTTTCTGGCGGTGTTCCTTGCACTTCCGTCACGTCTTTACCGTCTTTCGCATGGTCCTCTTGTCCCGCCGTCGCCTGCCTCGTTTGCGGTGGCTTTGTAAACAACAGACGCGTTGGTGGACCCTGAAAATTACCCGATTAGGCTTAGTGCCGGGGGGTGGTGTGCGGACAAAGTGGAGGTGGTGTGCGAGAAAAGTAGGGTGGTGTGCGGCTAGTGGTTACCTTAGAATAACGATGTAATTCTTGGACATGACTGCTGGGAGCCTCTTATATCGCAACCAAAAATGGACGTCTGGCGTCTGTTAGGCTATTGCAAGATCTCTTTCCATCATCACCCGGAGCCTATCCACTTGGTATCGAAAGGTGGGAGGAAGACTGATCTACTCGAGCTTGCGAAAAGTGCCACACCGCCTTGCAGGCTGAATCCTTTCCTATTCAACGGACACTTACAGGGAACCTGGACCCTGTTCGATAAATTAGACACACCCATATTCTACAAGCGTAAAGTGTTCGAGGCAGAAGACCCCATGTATGAGGGATCATTTGCGGTTGACTTCGTCACCCAACCTCATCAGGATAGCGACAGTGCATTACCTCCGCGAACGACGCACTTTACAGGCTTTGAATTTGATAGCATTGGATCGACAGACGTCAAGCCGATGCTTGTTGTTCTCCATGGGCTAAGTGGTGGCTCGCAAGAAAGCTATCTTCGGCAAACTATTCGTCCTGTGGTAGAGGCTGGGTGGGAAGCTTGCGTCGTCAATTCTCGCGGATGTGCGAAGAGTAAGATTACCACCGGGTTACTCTATAACGCCCGAGCTACGTGGGATCTGAGACAGACGGTAAAATGGCTGAGAAAGACTTTCCCCAACAGACCTCTTTACGGTCTTGGATTCTCTTTGGGCGCCAATATGATGGTCAATGTACGTGAATTAGTACAACTAAGACTGCGTTGTAAGAGTCTGAATCTGATAGATGCAATTTCTTGTATAGTACTTAGGCGAAGAGGGTTCAGATTGCCTGCTCGAAGCCGCAGTAGTATGCTCGAATCCTTGGAATTGTGAAACTGGCTCTCTCGCCCTCCAAAGATCATGGGTCGGGCTCCAATACTCGAAAGTCATGTGTACCAACATGAAAGCCCTCATTGAAGAGTGCGTCCTCATTCAAAGTGTTCTGTGGTCACTCGTGCCTAATCTCCGTTTTCGTTTAGGCATGTAGACGTCATCTTGACGAACTCCCGGGTAGATATTGCCAAAGTTCGAAGAACGAAATACCTCCATGAATTTGACAGGTCAGTCATAACCATGAGTCTTCTTACCCAGCTGATTTCGTTGTAGAGAACTTCAAGGCCCCGTGAGTAGTAGAGAAAGTCCGATCATTGGTGAAATGTCACAGAACATCCATGCGTGAACTTGAGACTAGCGCGTTGTGCTGATCTGGAGTTCATGGTAGACATGGGGTTACCCTACAGAAGGAGCATACTACCGAGATGCATCCTCCATTGATTCGCTACTCGCCGTAAAGACACCTCTTTTCGCCATACACGCAGAAGATGACCCGGTAATATCGAGGAGATATATGTTTTTCGCTCTCGAAGCTGACCACGCCAGATTGCCGTCAAAGAAGCATTACCGTTTGAAGAGGTCAAGCAGAATCCTTACGCAGTTCTATGTACCAGTTAGTGCCAACGGAGCTCCTTATGTCTCTCTCAATATCTTGCAATGTGTACTGCAACATGCCTCACGAGCGATTGTCGAAGGACGATGCTGAATCCGTGATGTGCAATAGCATCTCTCGGTGGTCATCTGAGCTGGTTCGAGCTAGGGGGTACTAGATGGTTCGCCAAGCCGGTCGGATGCCCGTCCTCAGCAATTTGAAGAAGCAATACTGATGATTGCACAGGCTAGCCAATTCCTCATCAAGATGGCCAATGATATTGAATCGGTCAAGTCTAAGCGGAGTTTGCCACCAACCGGGTCGCTCGAGGCAGGAACCATCGCGAAGAGTTCGAACACCTTCAGTCCAATGCGTCGAAAGCTCCATGTGCCATAGCTGTGATGACTTTTTTAGATTTTGGATATTCGTCGTGACATCAACTGGCAAATGCTACTCTTTTCTTGCTAGGTATTGTAGCTGTGTCTGCCTTGGCAACTGCTTCTGTAGTGTCCGTGTCTGACCTTCGTTTCCTCTTGCGGCGGATTGACTCTTTGGTCTCCTCCTGTGGAATGTTCAACATGGTAAAAAGCATGGGAATACGAAGCATAGACGTACCAACTTCACCTTTCTCTGTTCTTGTCTTGCCTCAGTCTCTTTGCGCCTTGCTTCTCTGATTTCCTCCAAATGCCGGGCTTTCAACATTTTGCTCTCTATTTGGCCTTCCTTACTTGCGTTCACGATAGCGAGTATAGTCATCATGCTCTCCTATCCATTAAAAAATCAATTAGTCTCACAACAGGAGTTGATAGGTGGAGTAGTCGAACACTGACCTGATCATCTACGAATACCTTGCCCTTCTTCTTGCCTTTAGGTAGGTCAACACCAACCGGTGTTATCATATTCAGCTTCGGAAGGCCTAGTTCCTTGTCTGTGTAGACTCTCCGTTTCTTCTTTACGGGCCCTGATTGAGATTTTGTTTTTTGTTGGACAGGCGGAGGGGCTTTGGCTTTCATTGCGACCTTGCTTTTCGAACCTAATTTGCTTTTCGTGCTAGAACCCTTGTTGGCTTTGGTCAAACCTGACTTCTTGCTCGAGTTCCTGCTCGAGCTTCTGCTTGGCGCCATGATGCTAAGGACCAAAGCGTAGTGATACGACGTCGAAAATAAAGAAGAGCAAAGAATCAATCTGATTTCGAGTTGGTTGCTTGGATCTTTTATCGATAACCAGGGCGGTGTAGATGAATTTCGGCAGAAAATCCTTGCACGTGACCACTCAGCCGACGCTTCATTGTGACTCTGGCCCAACAGGACTACGAATCACCAGCATTATCTTCACTCATTCTATGCTAAGGGCATCGATTAGCATTTTAGGGCCTCAAATTAAAGTTCTTCCGCGTATTCATGTTCGGCCAGCCTGTACAGTAATCTTTACATTATCTCATAATGCTAAGTTTCTATGTCGTTACTACTATCAGGTAATCCAACATTATTTACTTGCTTTCCTGAGGACAACAGAGCTAAATTATATCCATATGGAGACCTCCGGGGGCAATGTGCCCTTCTCGACACAAACCACAGCTCCCGCAAAAGCCTCACCAGGATCCTCGGCGCTGAACAATATGAGCTTAACTTCAACTCACGGCGACACGCTTGGTATCGGTGACCTAGCTCTCGACATACCGCCGGAGAACAATCACAAGAAGAAGAAACGTGCGCTTCGGCATCACAAGAAACGATTAGTAGCAGAAGCTACTTGGCCACGCTCCGATGCGGAACCGGTGAAGCAGCTCGCAGCGCGCACTCGCGCGGGGAAGGTTGGAACTATTGGGTCACCAAGCGCTCTGCAACAGGCTGCTGATGCGCAGCGTCCCGTCCGCCAAGGGCGTGCATCCGAGTTATATGGCACTGATGCCAGTGTGATGCGTGCTGCATCCAATTCATCAGGTGCAAACGCTGGGATTGCTCGTCGTGTCAGTGTCAATGAAGCGCAGACTACATCTGTGAAAGGTTCTGGTGATCCAACCCACGGTATCGCTTCTAACTCTAATGGAGCTGCCTCGGTGCGCCTACCTCCATTGAAATATGATGGCAATCGAGGGTTTGTGCCTCTCATAGCCACAACGTCAGTTCCACTATTCCGAAGGGTACCACCATGGCGTGTTAACAAATGGCATAGATACGCAGTCCCGAGTTACCAGGCACTACCAGTCGTGCCAATAGGCCAGCGGGCACGGCCTGTAACTAGGGGCATCCCAACGACAGCCATTTCACTCGACCGTCTCAGCTCGCCAAAGCGTGGGCTACCGTCCATCAGCCAGCCAGCAAGAGGACTAACGACTAAAGTGCCTCAAGGACGCAAAGCACACTTCGACTTCAGACCGTCGGACGAAACGACTGGGAAGCTACAAGATGGGGCTGGACCGCATTCACCGTTGGATTGTCGATCCATTGAGAGAACAACATCGCCTCTCAAACAGAAGACTCCGCTCCCCACACCTACACCTACGTCTGAATATCTATCGACCGCTAGCCTCCCATGCAAGCCTCTCCTCGTACCCCAACGTCTACTCCTCGTCCTCGACCTGAACGGCACCCTCCTCTTCCGCCACAGAGCCGCCTCCTCATACAGACCTCGCGCCTCTCTTAAACCCTTCCTAAACTACTGCCTCACCCACCACTCAGTCCTGATCTGGTCATCCGCAACCCCCACAAACGTCACCGGAGTCTGCGCCCAGCTCTTCACCCCCAAGCAACGCCGGCAGCTACTGGGTGAATGGGCCCGGGACACCCTTGATCTTACGAGCGAAGAATACTGCAGCAAGGTCCAAGTCTACAAGCGTCTCGATCGCATCTGGGAAGGCAGGGCCTTGCAGGACTCACACCCTGACTTTGCCTCGAAGGGCACGAGGTGGAATCAGGCGAATACGCTGTTGGTGGATGACAGTCCTACAAAGGCGCAGGCGCAGCCGTACAATCTGGTTGAGATACCGGAGTTTACGAGGAATGCGGCGCTGGAGAAGGGGAAAGATTTCTTAGGGCAGGTTGTTGCATATTTAGAAGAGGCGAGGATGTGGGGGGATGTTAGCACTTTTGCGAAGAGGAAGAGGTTCGTGGTCGATGGGGCCTGGGCTTGGAATTGGGAGAAGGGAATGAAGATCGAGGATCGTGATGAAGACAGCGGAGACGACGGAGGGGTGAGGCTCTGGGGGTAGGAGTTTCCTACTACTACGTATCCTCGAGGTCATGATGGAAAGGGCGTTGGATATGATTGAGGTGGAGAAAGTCAGGCCATCAGCAATGGCTCTGGTGCGAGCGTTCAGCCGTGATAGAGCAGGGAATGCCTCTGGCGTTGGATGGCGGACGGACACTGTTTTTCAAGATACCCTTCTGCAGCTAGATGGCGGCGAATCAAGATTAGAACAAACGCTCACTGTAGTATCCCATGCGCCGGCACGGTGCACTTTTCATGGGTTCCTCGTACTACAAATGAGTTCAGGACCTTCTTCGAGCCCTGCTCTTGGGTATTGTGATGGAGTAAGTGGAGCGCTTTAACGGTTTGCCTCTTCAGCTATGGGTCTTCATTGGCAACTCAGTCCATCGCCTTTGCGTCTTTGCGTTCTTTCACAGATGCAGGGATCGAGTGAACCACTTCGTGCTGGCGCATGGGATAAGATTGAGTTGAATAGAATGACGCCTCAAACTTACAATACGTTCTTATGCCAGGGTTCAAGAGGTCGGTAAACTCAAGCATGGGTTGGGAGATCTATCAAATCGTAATATCGTTACTTCGTCAGGTATATGAGCCATCAGAGTGTATATAAATTGTCCCATGATATGGAACTTATATGAAAAGAGCGGTGTTGCCTCTCTCCCGCTTGTCCTCACATTGCTGCCATAGAGGTGTTGCGGTGGCAAAGAACAAATGCCACGTTCCCGCTATGGTGATGGTAAGTGCCATGCCTACTGATATCCAGCAAGGTTTCGCGACAATTTGACCGGCAAACGTCCAGTCGCGGTCCTCTGCCCCGTAATCACCTCCGCCGCAGCCATCAATGCTCCCGGCGTGTACTCGTAGCAGCAAACCTCCCACCAGCCCTCCAGCGGCTGATTCAGATCCCTCGGATCGCCCGCTGCGAGCACGACTTTGCCGACTTTCTGTGCTCCTGTGGTCAATTCCCGTATGCGAAGCTGGCTTTGCACAGCCGAGATGAGCTCTTCTTGGGATTCCTCAAATGCGCTGCTGGGGTTGCAGAGCACGAGGACGACGGCAGCGGCGCGGTCTAGGAAGGCGCTGTGGGTGCTTGTGAGGCCTGCTGAGAGGGTGTATGGGACATGGCGGGTACGTGGGTGAATGTCTGCGAGAGCGCGGCCGAGGAGCTCGAAGGGATCACTGTCCGGGTTGAGGTCTGAGTTCGACAATGGTGGCACGCTTGGCGTCAGCAGCAGGACGATGGATGTCGCAGGAAGGTCGATTAGGGGGGAAGCGGTGGTAGATAATGCTGTTGTGGAATGGCGGTAAGCATCCTGTGCAAGGGCGGCGTGCCGCGTGCGGTCTACTGAAGGACGTGAAGCACTGGGTTCCACGATGTGTTGGGCTTTGAATGATCTTATTCGCTCGACCGCTTCGGCGGTGGCGGAGGTAGGTAGATGCGAAGATCTTGCGGCCGCGTGTATAGCTTGAATACTAGCCACTTGATCATCGTAGTCAGAGGGCAATATAACCATGTCGCTACCGGATAGCAAAGCCCTGAGGGGTCCATGTCTGATGCAATAATTCGCTTCTGTTGAGGTCTGGGAGCAGTCGGATACCAGAAGTCCTTGATAGTGCAAGTGCCGGCGGACGAGTTGTTGGATGATCTTTTGATAAGAGACACCGGCTCTTGATACATCGCCAACTTGGTCAAATGGTGCTGTTAGAAGAAGACTGCTGAGTGCTCCTGTTCCTATTGCATGACGCAACGGCTGAACATCTTCTCTCCTCAAAGTCTCCTCAATGTCCAGATCAGGGCCCCCATTGACTCGGTATACTTCTTGCAGTGTTGCAGTCAACTCGACCTTAGGACAGCAGGCGACGCCGCCATCAGAGAAACCCTCAAGAAGCGCCGCAGCATAGTGTGACATAGGTTGAATATCGTCACTGAAACTTTCAGACGCGTCCAAGGGTTCCGTCAGGGCGGTGGCATTGTTGACGGTCGGGACCAAATACCAATTGATACCGATAGATGATAATTCCTTTCCAATGGCTTCTCCAACTCTCGATATCTCTGACGTGGATCGACCAGCTGCCAAGCTCACAGGACTGGGAAATTGGGAGACCTATTCTCAATGGAATGTTCAGCTCGAAGCTATCAACATCCGAACTCTTCGCACGATGAGGAGCTTCGATCAATTGTTATACGGTCTTGTGCCTGAACGGTCTACCAAAATGAGTCCACCGAGAGTGAGACCGGGCCAAACAGTATGATCAGAAGAAAGACAGCCTGCTTACCCAGCCGTTTTCAGGGCAAGACCCGATCACGAGGGGTTGAGCGTGCCCAGCGGATCTTGCGAGTCGTTGCACATTTGCGATGAGATGAGAAGCTTGCACGGCTTCTGCATTTCCACTCAATGATGACGTTCCTAAGGTTCCCGCGCCGCTTGCGAGACTGCGTACCTCCAATTCCTTGGGATGTCACGATAACACCGCCGATGTAAGCCTTCTCTATGAGCGCACGTATGGTCTCCGTAGAGTGAGAATTGTTGTAAGGTACAAGGATGCGCTGGCCGATGGCTCTGTGGTTGAGCCAGAGTCAGGACTTCTCGACGGATGTCCAATCGAGGGTGAACACAGAGGACTTACCGGGTCTCGCGATCAGGGAGAGCTGGACCACTTGTGAAATTGGCCAGCTCGCAACAGATGTTCCCCTAATTTGCGCTCTTAGCCTCCAAGCTAATAAGATTATTGGAGACGCGAGTTTCCGCTAAAATTTGACTTACCGAAGCCATCCTGTTTGAGCTCTGTGATCTGAGGCCTGTTGCTGTGTGGAATTTTCGCAAAGCTTGACCATTGTGAAATGGTTCACTGCAACACGCTTGACTATACACCTAGGCAAGAGTCTTCTCTATCTACAGGGAGTGGGGCCTCCGTGAGCTGGTTCACACTCATGATGTTGCACAGCTAGGCTATCCACCAATCCTAGAAGCCTGGGCCGGGTCCTTCAACGCAACATTATTGATCTCACGGTTATATCCGATCATGCCTTGTAGTCAGCCACTGAGGACTGCATGCCGGTCATGAAACGCTTGTCTTTCTGCATGGAACGCAGTAGCTTTCTTGGGCTTCGGGTAGACAGGCATTGTCCGAGAGGAGGCAGTGGCTCGGGCATTGCTAGATAAGAAGCCAATGCAGGAGATCAGTGCTCACAGGACCATGCTCGAACCGAGCCAAACGACGACCTCAGGCAGAGAACCCACCTCGAATCTGCTCTCCGTAATGCTGGTCATCTGCCAGACACCTGCATGGTTGGGCAAAAAGATTGGTGCAATAGAGCCTAGAGGACCTGTACTGTCACTTCCGGACAGTCCGCCGACGTACCGCTGAGTCTAGCCTAAAGCTTGCCTGGATTTTTCCCAACCAGCGCACGTTGGGAGCATGATAGTGGATCTCAACGATGTCGGAGGAGTGAAACGGCCCGAACCAAGGACAGGGAGGCTGTGTACTGTATGACACATTGACTAGCCTCTCGGAAGCCTTGAAAACATAAGACGGAAGGAATTTGATGGTGTTGAAAAGTTCTGAGGCGTCCCAATAGGAGAAAGCTACTGGGAGGATCTGCGCGCCATAACGCCTTAGCCGTCCATCGTACTTCTAAGGGACGGCAGCTTTGTCAGTCGACTGTTGGGTCTCCGCCTGTTCCTCGATAATGTTTCCGTGATGAGGGAAGAAAAAATGGCTTTCAAGGAAAGAAAAACTGATAGTGGAGAGTTGCCTACATCGACTGACGAAGACGACTGCCCAACGAACAGCTTATTGAATATTTAGGAGGTTTGAGCATGAAAAATTCAACTTGAATACGTACGGTCGTTTTGAGGGCGTTTATATGGACATGGAAGGCTAGATCGGACCTGGCGAGGCTGACCTTCAGCGGAAACATGTCATCAGTACAGATGGATCAAGAATTGGTGAAGGCTTCTTTTCCCCTAATACTTTGTGTATAGCTGAGCGGACGGGACAAAGGTCAGACGTTGGCATCTCGAAAGCTGTTCAGAGTTACACTCATGAAACAAGAGATCGTCACAGGGTTGTGGCGCGCTTGGAGTGACTTGTACGACGTCAAATATAGAGCCGCTAGGTTGCAAATCACCAGGAAACAGGTGGGCTCAGCCATATCAAGCTTGTTGCTAAGTATGGCGCTTTGTTTGTTGACATCCATAAGATGTGGCAACAGGTCCATGACTGGTCCAGCGCGTCGGATCTCATGGTGAAGATACCCGTCGAAAGGGTCTTATGTAAGTACGATCTAAAACGCCTTTTGTCGTCTGTCGGGGTAGTCACTCGCTTGCTACTGATTTCCTTGCATGGCTGGTCTGCCCGATACCGAAGATCAGATACTTTACATATGTACCACCCTAGCGTTTGCTGGAATCTCCCTGCCTTAGCGAGTACAACTTCTTAGCGAGTACACCTTATGTTGACAACTACACGCGGAATCACGCTACAGGATTGCTCATGCTTGAAAACCCATGGAAGCTCAGCAGAATTATGGGTCATGCCTAGACTACGCAAAGTTGCCGCAGACCAACAATAATTTATGAATACATCGAACGCCGCAAGCTTGCAGTTGATCCCGCTTGGATCGCTGCTAGATGCCTTTGCAATTAGCTCCTCTGAGCATGTCACGAGGCTGAGATATTCCAGAAGGCTGATTTCTGAGTGGAAGGCGCACAGGTGGCGGAAACCTGGAAACCTGGATCTTACGAGATCTCAAGTCATTCCCTAGGCTTTTACAGCTTGCTGATGAAGCCTCACCAAGCCTAGGTTGTTTGAAAACTGCTTATTTTGTCATTATCTCTTTCCAGCCCGACATGAGCTCTAACAAATACTCTCGACAATGCAACACCGGAATGTGGACTAGCGAGGATGATATGATAGAACGTGACCGAAAAGCTGGGTCTTCCCTTTGAAGACGGCCTTCGTGAGAGGAGAGCGCTTGCGTATAGTCCCGAATCGTGACACAGTAATGATTTATTATCAGTGCTATTCGACCGCTTTTTCCGATGCAGAGGCGGAGGGTTTACGGGGAAGCAATGCTTGAATGCAGAGGGTTGAAATGCTTTTGGCTCTACCAGCAAAAGAGCGAAGGGTGCATTGAGCAGAGTGGCCCCGTGGATAGATCGACGAAATGACTGCCACCAAATGCTTCAGCAAGCCGGCAAATGACCTTGAGACTGCACGATTACATTTGTTTCAGCCTCTCTTGGGTAAATTCACCACGCATCCTATGAATACAAGACCTTCAACAACATTGCTTCAACGGCCGACGCTCGATGTCTCTACCTTCCAACCTTCCAGGCAGATGACCGAAGTCCCGTCGACTGACCACCACGATCTCGAACCATTCCCTGTGAACGCAACAAAATTCGCTCCGAAGAGGGACTGCCTTGCGGCTGCTGGAAAGAGGTATTTAAGAGCTACGAACGAATGCTACCCGCAGACTTTACCCCTCATGGCCTCTTTCGCCGTTAGACGTGTAGAGAGCTCTTGTTGACTAGAGGCGTACACATTTGGTGGAGAGAGTACAAGACATATAGAAACGACAGCGATGATGAAGCCATCACTGGCGATCAAAACAACCAAGATCGACTAGTGAAGCTACGGTCAACCACAAAAGATAGAAAAATGTCCACCGAGACTTCTCCCCTTCTGCCTTGGGCAATCAGCGACGGACGGTAGCTCAAACTCAAAATAGAACACAGAGCTAATCAGTGCGCATGAGGAAGAAGAAGATGGAGAACAAGAAAAAGAGGACCGACTATGCACAAGCACGCGAGGGGTGTCTCACGGGGTAGATGCTCCGGAGTCGTCACATTTAGTAGCTAGGGACGTCTAGCACGATTTTTGGTGGACAATAGTCCATAGCGAAACAACTGTGATCGATTGCGGAAGCAATCTCGTGCATGAGATTCTCGTGACTCCCAGGCAGGCAAATCTGTATCTCCTGTCGAGAAGTCCGCATATTTGCACGATGGAACAGGGGTCCAAGACCCCTGTCCAAATGTCTAGCCGCGCCAAGCCAAAGAGGAACGCGAAAAGGTTTCAATGACCGCTGCTTCTGTCCGTAAGACTGTGTAATTATATTTGCAACTCTGAGGCTATCTGAATGAGCTTTAAGTATGCGCGAGGTGCTTTACGCCCGAGTCAGAACTATGTCTGCTTTTCCTGCCGTCTGCAGAACTTCCGAATCACGAATTCGCAGCGTCCCCGTAACCAGCATGCGGAAGCATCGCAAACCGTCAGCAACGCTGAAGAAGACGCAATACCGAGTCAAAATGCAAAGCCAGAAGATAGGACTGGGCTGAAGCCGAAGGGAGAGCCATCATCAAGACAGGCACAGCCTTCTGATGTTGGCAGCAAAAACAATGTATGTCAATCAATCCAGGGCTCGATAGTGAATGCTTGGTGCCTTTTGAGGACAACAACAATGGGCTTGAGGTTAACGGCATGCAGAAAGATCCTATAAAGCGGAGTATACCAAATGCACAAGCCAGTAAATTGGAACAAGATCTACAACGACAGTTCGCTGAGCTCCGCCGCCAGAACCTAGCCAAGATAGGCCTTCGTCCAGCTCCTGAAACCTCCGGAGAAGGCCCAAATTCGGGGACGACTTCAACCCAGATTGCTAATAAGCGCGCAACAGTGAAGTTGAAAGACACGGAGTTGGGCAGAAAGGCTAGGCTGAAAAGGCAGAAGCTGGCCAGTGCCAAGAAGCAGCCATCATCGAAGTCAGCCACAAAGAGTAGCCAACGTTTGCCCAACGACAAGGAAGATAATGGGACGGCGGTTAACGATGAAGAAACAGAAGGCAAAACTTCGGCCGCGAAGGCCGGCAAAAATACGAAGACCGACGCCCACAAGCAAATAGCGGACGCTGATCTGCTTAAGCTCTACACAGATGTTCATACATTGAATAAGGCGGTAAAAGTAGATGACGAGGCGAAAGGAGTCAGAACCAAATCTACGGATCAAAACCCTCCATTGCCTACGAAAGGTGCGGCACGGTCGAGGTCAAAGGAGACACGAAAGGTCGGTCCAGCGTCTCAAGCGCCGAGTTCATCAAAGAAGGCAGCTGTTGAGTTGACCGACACGGCTAAAATCCGTAAACATGTGGGCACCTTGAAGATTCGTAAACACGCATCCGACAGCACCGACAAGGATGCAATAGTCAAGGCCAATGAAATGAAGCCTCACGCATCGTCGTCGACAGGCTTACCATCTACGGAATCATCAATGACGCGCAGAGCGCCGTCGTTGACTGCTCCGCCTGGGACACGATCACGTAAAAGTGCAGACATTAAGGCTGTCAGCGCTGCGGACCTCGAAATTAAAGGTAAGTAGTCACGATCTATGGCCAAATAGTGTTTGCGCTCATAATGTTCAGCGCTGGATAATGAGCAACCTCCTGTGAGGAATATGAGCTACGGTCTGGAGCGTGTCTTGTTCAAGTAAGTTCCCTAGATGAACCCGATCGCAGCGGCCTGCTGATGAGTACATAGTCCTGGAGTCTACCATTTGCAAGATCCAAGGTCCAGGGTATACAACTTTGATCCATACCTCCAGAAAATCATGCCAGTGGCAGAATTTGACTTCAACGCGTTGAAAGCGTACGTTACATCTTCCGGCGATAGAACACTCAACAACATCGCACAAACGCACGGTAAACGATACACCGGATCCTCGTCTAGTATGACAGGTGTTCTAACCCATTTTCACTTCTTGCTCTCGCAATGGCGCGATATCAAATGCAATATGCTCTCACACGAGTTTCCCGTTAACAGCTCCCTGAAAACTTTCACCCTCATCCAAAGGGCACCTAGCGCAGTCTTCCTAAGGTGGAAAGAAGGGACCTACGCCATGGATGCTGATAAGCAGTTCGCGAGCGCTAATATTCTGATGATGCTCGGGAAGTCTATGGAGAAATTGCTCACTCTCAGCAGAGACGAGTTTGAGAGGTACCGGAAATCTAACCCCGACGAGGTTCCTGCGGAGGAGCGTAACGCCCCGGAATCGTATCATTACTCCACGATGGGTGACTTCCTCATGCGGTCTCAGCTCGATGCCCACGACCCTCGCCTGCCGGGAACAGGGATGTTCGATCTCAAAACTCGAGCAGTGGTCTCCGTTCGCATGGATGCAAAGCATCATGAGGTAGGCATGGATTACGAGATAAAAACCCGCCTAGGTCCCTGGGAGTCGTACGAGCGTGAGTATTTCGACATGATTCGAGCTGCATTCTTGAAGTACTCTTTGCAGGTGAGGATGGGTCGTATGGATGGTATCTTCGTTGCTTTCCACAATACACAGAGGATTTTCGGCTTCCAATACATCAGTTCAGCAGAGATGGACGCTTCCCTTCACGGCCAGTGGGATACATCACTTGGTGATCAGGAGTTCAAATTGAGCTTGGACCTGCTAAACCAGGTTTTGGACAGAGCTACCAAAAAGTATCCAGAAACGGTGGGTGGGACACTGGCCCCGATTTCGAATATATACTGACGCTAGCAGTCTCTCCGCTTGCATTTTGAAACACGTGATGCCCAGACCAACTTTATGTATATCTTCGCGGAACCCGTGACAGAAGAGCAAGTCGATGAGTTGCAGTCGGCCAATGACCGCGAAGTCGAGGAGTTTGAGCGGAACATTCTGGGACTTAGCAAGGAGGACGCTGAAGCGGAAGACTCGGAGGCCGATGATGGTCAATGGGCGGACATGCAAGCCAATGTGGAGGAGGAGATGGATTCCGACGAAGCCTCTTTGACCAGAGCCCCCAAAGGAGAGAGCCTGTCTGAGGATGCGGAACCTGAAAATGCCACTGATGAGGATTCTGTCGCTTCGTCAGCGGAAGATTTGGACGCAGAGGAAGAGGTGGAGGAAAATGAAGATGACGAAGAGCTCAGTGATGCCAAGGAAGAAGATGCTGCGGCCCTTTCCGAGCAAGAATTGGATCCCGAAGGTGTCGTGGAAGAACGGCTCCAGGACCACCCTGATACGGGCAATGTAGCTGCTGAAGACGATCCAGCAGAGCCTGTGGAGGACGCATCATCAGGAACGGAAACTAGCGACGACACGCAACCAGCGACTACGAAGGTCGGAGATGCGAACGAAGTGGACGACAACGACGACCCCGAAGCCGCTGTCCCAGAAAGGCCAACCCACAAAATCATCGAAAGCGCGACCGGAGAGCTGCGAGTCGAAAGCCCAGACCCCGACAACCCGGACTTCGACACCACCCAAGCCGACGCCCCGTTCCTCGACACCATCACCTCCCCACCCCCCACCCCCTCCCAAGAAGTCCTCGCCATGACGCTCACGATCCGCAACAAGGTCAACGACCGGTACGTCGTGCGGCCCGAGAACCTGACCTCTGGCGACGCCTGGACGGTCGAGTACGCCCTCGCCGAAGTCGAGAACCCGGCCAAGGCGTGGAGTCTGTACCAGGCGAGCCAGGCGCGGCGGAAGAAGCAGCTGGATAAGAAGGATGACGATGATGATAAGACGGTGGAGTGGTATATAAGGAATTTGAGGGAGCTGTCGAAGAAGGGGAAGGAGTGGCGGAGGATGCAGGATGAGATTGATAGGGGGAGGGGGAAGGTGGTGCTGGGGCAGGAGGGGGGGGAGGGGGAGAAGAGCGGGGAGGGGGAGGTTGCTTAGGGGTTTGGGAATTGGCTGTTTGGGTTGTGTAGATGCGCTGCTCTACTATATCTTGCTGGCATGCTTTACCTATCCCACTCTGGTAGGGCACGAAAGTTTCTAACAACATACTTAAATGCTCTCGTCTCTTCGCACGTCATCCAAGCACTGGCTTACCCACAGAACCAATGAACCCCTTCTCCCTAACCCAGAGTAATTGCAAGCTGTCATCCCAATGGCTACAGTTACGAAGAGCTAAGAAACATGGCCTTGGATACACGTCTTCCAACACCAGCTAGCACACCAAAATGCATCATTCCGCCTCGCAACTCCCAACGTTGAATTCCGACTATAGCAGAGAAGCCCAAGATCCAGCGCCTCAACACCCCCTCATCTCAACAGCAGATCCCCAATCACGTCTCTCTTGCCCACGACAACCACATCCAGTTCCTTGCCCCTTTCCCGAATCACCACTCCCTTCCCACCATCGCCTTCGCAGCCATCTACAAGCCCGTCCAGCATCCCAGTCCTCAAAGCAGGAACGCACCCCCTCCTTCCTTCCTCCCCAATACGTACGCTCTGCGAAGGCCTAAACCCACTGCCCTGCTGACACCGCACACGGCGCAAAGTCGGCACGGTTGGTAACTAATTAGAACTCGAGAATAATCAACCACTAGATATTTATGAGGGTTTGAGGCGGTGCGACTGTGGTGTGCCCCGGAGCGATATTGTGTTGGGATGGATGTGGGGATGTGGGATGTGGGATGTGGGATGTGGGATGTGGGAAAGGGGGCTGTTAGTGTCGTGAGAGGTTGTGCTATCGCTGGGGATCGGAGGTGAGAGGTGGATCTGAGGTTGAGGAGAGCGGGAGTGTCTGTGCTAGGGTCCCGAGGGGCATCGCGAGACTGCCGGGCGGCACTCAATGTGGCAGTTTGCGGGTTGAAAGTGAAGTGGCGTGGTGTTAATAATAGTCTTACGGTCGGTCCACTCAATAGGGGTGGCTGCAGGCGTCTCATAAGGTCCGACTGAGCGCGAACGTTCGGTGTATCGAGCTATCAAATTTCTGGCTGCGGTATCTCATGCAGTATTCTTGCCAGTCCTTGGAGAATACGTATTGCTGGCTTTACAACAGGCTGGAGGACCAAATGAAGACCCAGACTTCAAAAAGGCAGACCGTCAAAGCAGGGCATAGACCTTGGTCAAGCGAGGCACACAACAGGAGGGTCCAGAGAAGGTATTCACGACTCGATGAACTTCTGAGAAATGCCGCCGGATGGGATGCTTTTAGGTTGACAATTTGACCTTATGCCTTCTTCCTCATTGGATCAGGGAGCAGTTGCTTTCTGAGCTCGTTGTCAACTTTCCGTTGATGCTCAGCAGCGTCATCCGGAGAGTCTCCGGACTCGCGTAGAAGCTCCGCGGCTTCTTCCTGCTTCCCGCTCTCATCGAGGAGGTCTGCAAGGCATTGAAGGCTGTGCCGCGAGAGCGGATTGTCTGGACCGAGTATCTTGGACCTCATTGTATAAGCCCTGCGGAACAGCGTTTCAGCCTCTTCGACCTTGTCCTGGTAGTTGAGCACCGATGCGAGGTTATGGGTGAGCATCAATGTGAACGGGTCCTCTGGACCTGCATTCTTTGTCTGCGATGCTAGGAGCCAACGGTAGTTCTTCTCCGATTCGACGTAGTTCTTCAGCTGTTGCTGGACCCAAGCAAGTTGGACGAGGCTTTCCAGGACTTCCGGATCGTCGCGTCCGAGTATTTTCGCTTTGGTGTCAACTAAGGTCTCAAACCGTGGCTCGGCTTCTTCGAGTCGGTGTGAGTTTCGATAGCTCATTGCCAAGTTCCACAGGACGGAGAGGGTCATCTCGTGCTCCATGCCTAAAGTTTTGGTCATGGAGCTTAGGGCGGTTTCACTGAAATTGATAGCTTCTTCGTACTGGTCCTGTTGGCTGAGTACGTTGGCTAGCTGTCGTTGGCACTTTTGCGTCTCAGGACTGTCAGTGCCTGTTACTTTGATGGTCAGATGCAACTCTTGACGATAGAGTTTCTCCGCCTCAGCATAATTGCCTTGGTCAGACAAGATAGCTGCAAGCCTGGAGAGGCTGCGCAATTGTCCCGCATCGCAGTCTTCGCTCTTGCTTTGTGCTAGGTCCACTGTTTCACGAAGCATCTTCTGTGCTTCCTTCGTTCTACCAATGGCTCGTAACGAGATCGCTAAGTTCATGCGGGTGTTCAGAAGATCCGGATGCTTCCTTCCAAGGACCTCTGTTTGGAGGTCTAGCGCTTTTTGAAAACTTTCGGCGGCTTCCTCGTCACGACCTTGATCAGCGAAGGCGCAGGCCAAGTTGTGCAGACTGTTCAATGTAGATGGGTGTTTCGCTCCCAATACCTCAAGTTCTTCCTGATGAACCTGTTTGTACAATCTTTCGGCCTCATCCTGATGACCTTGCCGGGCTCGTAGCGTAGCTATGTTACTTTTAGTAAGTAGCGTGTCGGGATGCAACGGGCCAAGGACTCGAATTCGACTCTCCAATAATCTCTTATATGTTATTTGCGATTCTTCTAGCTTATCTTGGTCGCGCAAATCGCTGGCTAGTTCACCCATCGTTATGAAGCAGTCCGGGTGATCGGGCCCCATCAGCCTTATCGTCTTTTCGAGCGAATCTCTATGCATTCTTTCCGCTTCAGCATGTTTACCTTGGTGTGAGAGTAGACGTGCAGCGTTGTTGACGGCAACGAGGAGATCAGCTTGCAAGCCTACGTCGTCAGGATTGCCATCGAGAAGCTTCTGCTTCAGCGTCATTTCCCGCCGATGGATCTCTTCCGCTTCTGTGTATCTCCCCAAGCTTCTCAAGTCGTATCCTAGTGCATTCATAGTCTCGAGTGTCGCCCGGTCGTCGAGCCCTAGGACCTGGCGGCGAGTCAGTCTTTCATGTAGTGAAGCACAACAATGCAATCCGCCGTTGAACTACCTTTTCCCGTCCTGCGAGCACCAATCGTTGCAGTCGGACGGCTTCTTCGTAGTTGCCCCGCTTATGAATGGTCATGGCGTACTCCGCGATAGCAGCAAGTGTGTCGGGGTGCTCGATGCCGTAGAGGCTCTCACGGATAGCCATTGACTCAGCGGAGCGCAGTTTCGCAGGGCTAAACCTGCCTTGCCTTCTAAGGTAAGCTGCAGTATCAAGTAGAAGCTGACCTCTCGCGGCTTCATGCTCTTTCGTACGTTCTGCAAACTCATATCGAAGAATGGCATCTGCATGCGGTAAGTACATCGCACAAATGCTCCAATTCTCGTAGGTTCCGTTCGGAAACCGTGAAGCCAGTAGTTTCAGTGCATCTGTAGCAGTGCTTTCTGCCGAGCCCTCATATTCGAGAAGCCACGCTCTCGTTGCCACTTGTACTAGACGGTGCATGTTGGAAGCGTCACCAGTAGGGTTTCTCGTGATCAGCGAAAATGAATCGAGAATACCGACAGCTTCATCGAGATCAAAGGAATCCTCATCATCCTCGAGTACCAAACTATCTGGTATACCCTGGCGATCCAGGATACTCATGATAGACAATAGTCTGGCCGCTCTGGGAGTATCTGACTTGATGAAATTGAATGATATCCAAAATGTAGTGGCGACCGATTCTAATGGTCTTTGCTCACGTCCATGATGCAAGAACCTTTGACCAAGAAGCCGGATCCTGGTCGAGTCACTTTGTCGGTACGACTCAAGATACTGACGGACGGTCTTCCGCCTCTTGATCATAAAGGCTACCGCTTGGGTGATTGCCAAGGGGAGATAGACAAGTTCTTCAAGTAGCTCTATCTGCTCGTCTTGTGTGCTCTGCGCCCTGATCTTTGGTCCGAGCAGAGACCGCCCATCTTCGACATTCATTGACGGTACTTCGATAGGATCTCTGTCGGAATCCAGGTCTACACCAATCTCTCTGTTCCGTGTAGTGTACATTATGGCTCCTCGAGGCGTCTGAGGTATATACTCACACAGCGATTTCCCCTTATAGCTCTGGTCTTCGAAGAATGTGATCCGATCATCAACATTGTCAACAATCATCAGCCAGTTACATCTATACTTGCTCTCGAGATGATCACGGACGAGTTGAAGGACATCAATCTCCGGGCTCTCCCGCCCAGGTATATTTAGTTCAGAGGCAATTCGCTTGAAAGATTCAACGAAGCGAGCTGTATTCGTAGAGTGTACCCAAAAAACAGACACATCACTTGAGACATCCCTCTCTCGATATGCATACTCAAGTGCAATCTGAGACTTGCTGTTGAGGGTCAGCACAGTCTGATTGTTATAAGCATGTCGTCACCAGCATCATCGAAAGGAGATCGAGAGGAACGCCGTACCCAACGCCACCGAGCCCACAAAGAACGACTCTTCGCACGATATCGGAACCGAATCCTAGTCTCTCCTGTAAATCCTCGATAATATGACCACGGCCTACAAACTCAGGGTTACGTCCAATGGGCACCAACCAGATAGGCTGGTCAACAACGGCAGTTTGCCTACCGGCACCGAGTGTCAACTGGGACAGTTGGCGGATTTCGTCTAGCGTTCGGGATTGGTCGTCTTGGCCTTGCAAGATCGAGATTGTATTAGCCTCTACATTTTGATTTTGGTCTCTGCGCGGATGTTAGACTTAGCCGACCAACGTCGAGGGAGATGAAAGAAGCCGTGCTCAGGCCAACCAGCTAAGCCGACTGAGATGACTTCGAGAAGGCAAGATATGCCAAGATCAATGATCCAGAAGGCGAACTAATTATGAAAGATACATAATGAGAGCATTACCAAGAAATTGCCCTCTGTAGAAGATCGTGGCACTCGAATGAAGTGGAAAATGAGGCTAATGTCCTTTCAATATAGTAGGCTAAGAAAAAGCTGCTAACCTTGTATTTACTTGAAGTTGCAGCCCCAAAGTATTCACAAGACTATCCAACGTAGTCTGAAGCTCCCTAATCTTCTCCGCGCGGCTAAGTGACTTGAGGGCCTTCTTAGCATTCTTCCACCAACGATCCTGCCCATTATTCGAACCCCTAAGGCTTTCAAGCAGGCAATACAACTCTCCGGCCTGTGCCTGGCAACCTGCGACGATCTGTCGTTCCAATGATTCCTGATGAGAGGTCTTACACAAAGAATCCAAGATCCTGAGGAGGTGGTCCAATCGATCGGCCTGTAGAGCAACTTTTTTCGGTACGCCGGGTCCGTTGGAATATTCTCGTAGAAGACTGCAGAATTCGCCAGTGAAGGAGATGAACTGCACAATGTTCGCTGCGACGCCCAGCACAAAGAATGCTTCGGCGCCAGACATGATGGAGTCAACTAGGAGCGAATGTGCTGCCGTTCAGTTTCATGAGTCGTTCGGGGCTCAGGCACATAGATCATCTCACGAGGTATGAATTCGCGTTGAGCAAGTCGTCAATGATCAGCTTGAGATTGGGAACTGGCTGGCGAACGCTTGAAGCCATTGGACGAACAACTGATTATGGAGTGCACATATGTACAAATGGACAACGAAGACATGAAATGCAATCAACAATGGAAACAATTACAATCAGCTCAAGGAGTCAAGGAGAGGCGTACAAAACTTGAGCGGCTCGGGTATCTCTTCATCACGTGATAAGTACAAGTGACCGCTGTGATTAGTTGACAAATAGAAATGGACAAGCCAATTCCCATCACAATACATTGTCTCTACCTACTCACATGCCTCACACAATCCCCTCTCTAGACTTAGGCGAGACGATAAGAAGAACTTCTTGAGGCCTGTTATTCTGAATAACCCTCCTTTATGACGCAGGCATCATCAAAATCGGCCGGCGGCCCGCAACACAAATCAGCCATCGGCAACCCTCCAAAATAAAATTGAGATCCCCAACCACCTCCCCTCGACATGCGCCGCGACACCAAAGCCGCCACCGCCGAGCGCGACGCCGCCGGCCACGAAGCCCTCAAAGGCGCCATCGCCGGCGCCGCCAAAGTACCCCCCCCTCTCCCATCTTCCCCACATCCTTTCCCCATCCCCCCATCCTCCCCCCCCCCCAAAACCGCCCCCTCCACCACCCACATCCCCCCCCTCCCCCCTCCCCCATCCCCCCTCCCCCATCCCCCCTCCCCCCACACCCCCCCACTAACCCCCCCTTCTCCCCCATAGTACGGCGCCCTAACCCTCCTCCTCTCCACACTACTCTACACCACCTCCCCACTCTACCGCAGCCTAACGATCCAATTCAAAGCCTTCCTTCAAATGTCGGGTATGACCCTCGGCGGGATGCTGGGGGCGGACAGGCGCGTGAGGGAGTATGAGTTTGTGGTTAGGGCGGCGAAGAAGAGGAGGGTGGATGAGGTGGCGGGGCGGAGGTGGGAGGAGGGGAGGGGGAAGGGGGGGTGAGTGGGAGGGGGAACGAGGGGGAGGGTTGGGAGGGGGATGGAGAGATGCGTAGGACTTTCGGGGGAGAGTATAGAGGTGCGTGAGAAGTTTGGGGAAAGGAGAAGGATTGATGGGGGGGATTGGGACGGTCAGGGAGGGTGGTGGTGATGGGGGAGGGATGCGAGAGGCGGGGACGAGTGGTGAGTGGTGGGTCGATAGAGAGCTCTAAGGTCTTAGTGGCGAGGGGGCGATGTCCATTCTCAAAACAGGTGCTATCGTCAGCGAGGTTCCTTGTATGCAGTTGAAGGTGTGGGAAGGTGGAGGGGAGGGTGGAGGACCTGCAAGGGATAGAGGTATGAAGAGGTCGATGAAGGGGTTTGAGAACGAGGTAAATGTGTGATCGCAAAGGAAAAAGGTCAACACTCGAGAGTGTGCAATGATAGCAGCAACGACGACTATGCGGTTAATTGAAAGGGGGAGATCTGGTGGGAAAGATGCGGATAGCACATGTCATAAATGTGTGACTGGTAGAGAGTTCATCGACATCTCTGGCAACGCGATAACCTACGGCAGGATGGCCGGTTGTTGATATATATACATTTGAATCTTGGGTTATGGACATGAATTCCTCCCCTACCGAAGGGCATGGCCGAGGCATACAACCTTCCCATTTCGGTACTGTTGAGTTACGGGCCCAAACACACCGTCCCTCAGGTCCAGTGCCTCTAATAGTTTGACTGTAATGAACGCCTTTCCCGCCATTCGTAGTTTTGCCTTATACACGCGCCCACGCTCAAATCAGAAGGTATTTCTCTAGAGACCTAGAGCTTCTCTACACACTATGCCTATCCAGGAGTTCGTATTCCTTGTGGCTCGACGTCCTCCAGAACGCCGCAGGGATCTGCATCCAGCCGGCCTTCGCACCTCTCCGTTGGCCCAGAAGCAATACTCGTCCATAGATCCACCAAAGACCCATGCCGATTATGCCAGTGGCGAGAAAGCCTGAGGCTGTTAGAAGCATCCAATTTCGACCCATCCAGAAGATGAATTTGGCGTCTTTTCCATGCCAGCTGCTTCCCTCATTAAGATTGAAGAATCTCCAGGCATAGACGCTGGAGTCTCCGTGAAGCAATATCCTGACTCTGCCCCCCGTGAGACTATCTCCAACATCGGCGCCGGAGTTCATGTACTTTTTCCAGATCACGGAGAGGAAGAGAGGGCCGGTGCTGTACATGACGGTTATGTAAGGGAGGGCCCAATCACGGTTATATTCTCGAAGGGATTCGATGACCATAAGGAAGAATGGATGGCCAGGAACAGCGCCCATAGCGTCATTGGAGATCCCAGTGGGGATAGTTTTGCGGACCCACGAGGGAAAGGAAAGTAGGGGATCTAGTCGACGGTTGCAGCCCTGCGAAAGAAAGTTCAGCCAAAGCAGAATGTGTGTTTGAAGGAGGGTACGCACGTAGTCCAGGTCAATGTAGATACCCCCATAGTGTGCGAGGACGAAGTACCGAATTGCGTCTGCGCGTTGGATAGGATGCGCGTAATCATCGAAAGTTTCCAGGAACCAAGGATACTCCGTAGCTATGAATTCTCGAGACTTGGCATCGGTCCACATCTATGGGAGGTATCAGCCTGACGGTGATCCAGTGCGGCCGAAGGAAAATACCTACCCGGTATTCATAGTCCCCATGCAGCTCTATGCAACTCTGTTGCGCACCCCTCCAATGCTCCGGTACACTGTCGTTAACGTAGGTCTGGTGTAGGATTTTAGGTATCAGTTGCGGCAGGTTGTCGATCGATGGAGAATTCGGGGCAGGTATCTCAGAGTTGTGGATGGTGTCTGCCGAGCCATCTTCGACAAGGAGGGTGAGGAGGGTGAAGACGCTGTGGATGAGGAAGGTCACGATGAGGGCGTTAATGAAAAGGAAGATAGCGAGACCGCGACGCATGTCTGCGGTGTGTAGGGGAGGAGGGCAGCCAGGCGCAAGTTGTTGAGGACGCCGTGTTTGATTTCTCAGCTGGAGGAAAACTGGTAAAGTTTCTCGAGGTTGTCCAGCGCCAAGTCCCAGAATGACCGTTTATCTTCTCTGTCGATGACACGGCATGTAGAGTCTTAAGGTGGAGCAATCGAGCGTTCGTGGTCGATCTCTGGGTAAAGCGTGGTGCTGTGTGTCGTAAGATATTTCCTCTATTGAATGTGAATACTCGCAGTGGTTGCGGTGTAACAATTGGGCAAATAAGCGGAGCATGAATTAAAGTACGGTAGGGAATTGTTTCTGATAGTAAGCAATGTTGAAAAAAGAGAGGCATGCGCGGTGAAGAGAAAGCGTGAAGTTCAAGGGCGGCGTGCGTCGCTGGTTGTCCGGTCCGAGATTGATAAGAATCTGACAGGCAGCGGAGGCAGCATCTTTCTTCTGATTGGCGCACGAGTGTGGCTTAAGCACAGCAGAAAGTTGAGGCGAGATCAGCTACAGGGGAATTTCTATGCATCAGGAACCGCGGCTGCTGTCGCCAGTTATCGTTGAGCAGGAGAGACCCTGGAGCCGGAACCTCGCCCAAAGTTGCCCTTTATTTGCTGCCAAGGAGGGCTGCTTTTGGTAAGAGACGCGACAAGGCTGCATGTTCTCCAAAGTACTTCTTAGATGGGGAATCGCAATCCATAATATGTATAGACTACATGTATTTGATGGTGTTTCAGTACTAGTCTTCGTAGCCCTGCTACTCTCTCGAGCCCCATGCCACGTAATAGCAGCGACAAGTATTATTGCCTTGTCGCCCAGTCTGGTAAATATGTACAAAACAAACTGTGACAAGCCTGGCCTCGTCAACGAGCTTGGCTCAGCCATGCAACGTGCATACACATCCGACAACATCCCAATTCATCTTTCATACCATAGAAGAGATCATATGTGTAGCTTCTCCCCCATCATAAGCGCATCATCGACATCGTTCGCATCTTCGGTGGCATCTAACGCTTCTCCATCCTCGGCGTCCGAATAAGCATTACCTGCAACCTGGGCTTCGGCGCCTGGCTTGGTCGTCATCTCGCCAAGTTGTAGATCTGCTTCGCATGTCGGCGTCGCTTCCATGCTCGTCGTCTGTACAGCCGTGATTGAGGTATCTGCAGTCGTAGGTCGGTCGAATTCATATTTTAGGACCGCACTCCCAGTCACGTCGATCTCGTCGCAGGGAACACCCTGTGCCAGATCGTAATTTCGTGACAAGTAACCTCGTAAGAGTGTCGTTTGATGGTCCCACTTCGATGCGAGCGCCTGCAGTACAGCATGCACTTCCTTGGCTGGGAGCATAGGCACCGCTGCTGGCTTGGGTTTCCCCACGTTTCGACTTGACGACCTCTGACCCGTCATGACTGCGCCCATTGTTCTCTTCACCGTTGCTTTTCCGGGTATATTCATGTTCATGATGGAACTGGTCTCTCGTGAGTTGTCAATCTCACGCATTACCTTGTTGAGCGATCTGGTCCGGTCCTCTGTCATTTCAGGTAGATACAGCAGTGTAAAGTTCTGCTTGAGGCTGTTGACCAGTACCGTAAAGGCCTGGAGACCGATGTCGTTGTTATCGCACTGCACCTCTCGTAAGCCCTGGTTCTCATCGAGTACCGTTGCTAAAGTACTCGCTCCCTGCAAGCCAAGTCCTTGGTTTTCAATGCGCAAAACCTTGAGTGACTCGTTCTTTGTGAGACCCATCAGCGCGCGGTTCAGTCCAATCCCTAGGCTGGCGACCTCAAGGTGAGCCTGTTCTCCAGAGATGTCCAGCTCCTCAAGTGTACGATTCTGAGCAAACATTCTTTGCAACGCCTCGCAAGTATCGTCGTCGGCGTCATCGGGCAGTGAAGCCTTGGAAATGTCCAGATATCTCAGACTAGTATTGTTTGACAAAGCATTGATAAGATTTCGGAAGTTCTGTTCTCTGTTGTATACGAGCATCTGCATCGAAATGCTGCAGGGAGTCACGGAATGGCTCACAGCCGACGTAAAGCTATCATGCAGTTCCTCAAGATTGTTTTTGGTGATGTGTAAATGGATCGGCCGGACGTTGCCGACGCCTCTGAACATAGCATGTAGCAGATCGGCGACGTTTCCGCCAGTCAGATTGCAGTGGTTCAGGCCAAACTGCCGAAGTGTGTCGGATTGCGAGCTCTTCAGGTAGGCGGACAGCACCTCAATATCTGTAGCGCCCAAAGCAGTGCCGCTGAAATGCAACTCCTCCAACTTCCATGCTAGCAGTACGTTCCCAGTCAGCAGGGGTTCCTTTCCAGACTTCCGGTGGATATTCGTGAGGTTGAGCTTCCGTATGAAGCCGAAAGTCCCTAGCTGGTTCTGCAGGAAGTCAGGGTCAATTCTCGCCGGATTGTTTGATATATCGAGCGATTCCATGGTCGAGTCCTGGTGCGATATCGCGTGAAGGCTCGTCTGCAGGCTCCTGTCACCAAGTGCGCAGCTTCCCAATTCAAGTGCACGAAAATGGCATAGCTTATCGATCGCAGCCGAATACAGATAGTCTATATCCGCATCAGCTAGGACAATACCGTTGAGTGTAACCCAGTCGACGTTGGTCAGTTGCCTTGCGCAGAGTGGGAACAGCGCTTCACAGATGCCACAGCCAACGTCTCGTGTATCGTCGTTATCAACAGGCTTTCTGGAGATGGAATTCTCAAAGTCCATCCGCCGCAATTTTCTACTTTTTAAAGCCAGCCCTTGGACCTCTTGTACGAGGAGCCACGAATCCCTTGGAAAGGGCATCTTCAATGGCTCGCCGGATCTGGTCGCCCACATTACATGATCGTCCCCATAAGGATCATGCAATCCATGTAATACGTTCAAGTTGATGTTTTGAAAGGATATAGAGTGGAAAGACTCATTGTACCGTAGTGAACGCATGACAGCCAAGAGCTCCAGTACATTGTACCTGGATCTTTGAGGGTCTGCTGGAGGTAAAAGCTCGAAACCAGGGGCGTCTTCACACTGATAGCTGACCGTGTAGCGAATGTTGGATGTGTCTAGTCCGTATGCCGCGCAGTACGCTGTCAGTGTTCGGTCGAAACATCGATGATCTTCATTGTATGAAGATATGGGAATTAGCTCATTATCCAGATAGGGAGGCACGTTCCATATAAAAGGCTGCTCAAGCCAGTCCGGTCGTAAGTAATCTGCGGAATGCCGAATCCACAGCGCAATGTCAGTGGCCGCAGAAGATGCGAGAAATAAGGAGATCTGCTGCCGAAGAGGCATTCGGAAGCTGAGCTGGAGTGTATCATCGCACGGCTGCATGCCAAGCGAGGTAAGAGTCATGACTCCATATGAGGACCCAACCATGTCTGATAAAGATGCGTTTGATGACGTCCTTGTCGACTTCGGTAGCGGTATCAGGTGGACTTTGTACATTCCTATGGCTAGAATACAGACTAATGTAGTCACTCTGGCTAGATCATCAGAGGAAGATCGACCGCCGGACTTGGTTGCCCTCTGCACAACCGTGAACATGTGAAAGTGTTGTGGGTCGTAGTCTCGCTCCTGTTCCAATGCCCGTGCAGTATATTCAACCGTTTTCTGACTGAACGGTAGGGGGTTACTCAGCCGTGCCTTCTCCGTTGCGCTCCGGAGACAAGACAGCCACAGTTCAGAATCTCGAGGGTCTGGTATCTGAAGAGTCATTGCTGATGGGTGGTCTTCGTCCAGGTACGCCACCTCAATGCTGAAATATGGCCTTCCATCATCAAGCTTGTACACTGCTACAATGCTGTTGAGAGGTAGAGCATGGAAGCCTTCAGCCGAAGAAGTGGGGTGAAGCTCATGAAGCGAACCGCTTGAGGTCATGCGTGAATGCTTCCCACCATCTTTGCGAGATAGCGACGAGGGTATGCTTGGGAAAACTTCAGACGCCTTGTTGCGACATTTGAACCTGACGAGGTGTCCCATTGTCAAAACTAGGTATTGGCTCTTCTTGCGGAACATGCCGCCTGCCATCTGAACTTCCCCATGGTGGATAACGTCGCTCTCTATGATGTCGAGTTCGTTTGCGCCGTCAGATTGTAGAGATGCTGATGTGGATGTTGTACGCGTAAGGTTCTTTTCGTCCCCATCTTGCAGTGAGTGCAGTGATCTGAAGGACCCGAAGATGCTGGACGGCCTAGACTTTTGGAGACTTCGAGGTCGCGACCGGCCAAGTAAACTTGATTTGGAATTGGTACGTTCTATGTTCGAGGTCGTGGAGCCGTTGGGGGAGGGCGGATCAGACGTGTAAAGAGAATCTGTCCTGCGTTTCCTTAACAATAGACCTGGAGCACTATCTGGAGGCTCATGAGGGCTACGGAGGGGCGTCAGTCCAGTCAAGGTCGGTTTGAAGATAGTCAAGCTTTTCCGTCTCCGTCGATCGCTCATGGTGATATATCCAGTGAAGTTTCGGGAGGGAAAGCCGCCGCGAATGTTTTTGCAACCATTGAGGATTATAGCATCGAATAATAGCGAGGGATAGGCAAGTTGAGGAGATGTCGAACGCGTCAAATGATGAGCAATTTGGGTTGCTTCCGGCGTGTTGTCTTAGGTACAATGGGGAGCTTGGGTGACCGCATCGATCGCAAATACTACGCAAACGCACATTATGAACGGGACGGCGGGACTAATCATAGGCTAAGCTTTTGCCAAGTGAATCGATCGATAATCCCTGCAGCAAGTAATTTAGGTCGGAGGTAACTCCTTTTACAAACCATCATTCGTCCAGAGTGTACTACACATATCGCAAGGACATGTTCTATATCGGTTTCTAGCAGTGAAGTTCACGGTGATATAGATGATTGTCTGGGAGCACCAGCGCACTGCCAACACGGTTCTATTGCCTTTCATGGCAAACACCAATCTGTAAGAACGTCATCCTAGGTTGTTTCTTTTTTCTTGCTTTTTTATTGGGCCCGAACGTTGCCGGGCTGTTAGTCTGTGCGGAAAGCCTCCTCCACGACTTCGGGCCCAACGGCATATTTGCTCACTGACGGAAATTCCATGCTGCTTCGTTATTGCAGACTCGAATAGGCCAATGTATAGTATCGTGGATGAAGATGGTGAATTCATTATGGTGCTGGAGAACAATCGGACGTGGGATAGTAATCTGCAACCCTCTTCAAGGACCGTGACCGACCAATGACATCCTCAGCTACCCAACTTTCCATTGCCGTTTTGCTTACCGCTCTCCTCGCCCATTTCTTCCTCCATTTTTATGCCTTCACCATCGTCGTCTTGAGGCTCAGTGTTTTGAGAGTCATCCAGTCTGCCATATTTGCGTTTGGCCTTCTTCCTCCTATTGGCTGCTTTCTTAGCTCTCTCATCAATTCTCAACGCTATCCTGCTCTCCGAGCCCTTTTCCATATGCTCGAGCTTCTCTGCCAGCAGCGTTCTTGCGGTCTTGCGGTTTTGGGACCGCGAGCGCGTTGCCTGGCATTTGACGACGATACCCGTGGGGACATGCTTCAACTGGACGGCAGAAGAGGTTTTGTTCTGAACAATGGGTTTTAGTGTACATAGGTGCCGCAAATTACTCTGGACGAACAATCTTCTGGCCCCCGGGTCCGCTGCCCTTAACAAACGCCTCTTCGATATCAGCTTCGTCGACTCTTGGCCGAGGAGGCAACTGTTTCGAGATCCGTATGGCGGCGCTGAAGTACCTTATTGCACATTGCACCGGCTGTCTAGTCACCAACAAAGGTAGTCTTGGAACGTAGGGTGAGTGCATCTTATGAAGATCCTCATGATTCGCTAGACTTGAGGTCAGACTTGGAAGAGTAGCAGAAGACTTTGAAAATGCGCATCGAACAAAGCCATGGTTTGGTGAAAAGGACAAGATTCTGTCCTCACTTTCCTGATTATCATGTTCATGGAGAAACATGACTCCAGAGATGTTCTGGCAATGCCGCTAGCGGCGTTAATTCATGCTACGACCGAACCCTAGGATCCAAGGCTTACCCTCTGAGCCTTGGAACCTCCCTGACGACTGGGCAGTCGGTTTTTTGCTCTTTCCTTTCATATTCCTAGGCGAACTCATCTCTCTATCGATCAAATCGTTGCGCTCAAAACCTTCAACTCGACCCAGACCCTCTCGCCGCTTTCGCGACAATGCTTTACACCGCAACCCTCCTCCGCTGGCTCCAGCGCAAGCGCTACCAATACGAAGTCACGTTCTCCCTCTACATGCTCACTCCTACCGAGAAGTTCATTTTCAGTACCACTCCCTCTCCCTCTCCCTCGCCCGGCCGTCCTCTTTCCCTAGCATTCCGCTAACGAATCTACGTTATTAGACTCCTTCCTCTTCCTCTTCCTCTCAATGATCATCATCGCCGCTTCCCTATACCTTCCTGAACATATCACAACCGTCGCGAGCAGAGCTTGGTTTTATTATGCGGGCGATGAAGCTGCTGGGACAACTGCCGGGGGTAGTGGGATATGGAGTCAGAGTGTTGCGACGGGGCCTGACCAGAGGACGGGGAGTCAGGACGTAATTGATATGCTGGGAAGATTGTAATCGTGATGCGACAGAGGTCGCGCGGTCTATAAATATGGAAAGGGGGGTCTACACATTGTACAGGGTGAGCCTTTTCCTATACAGCTTGTGCCCTCGGCAGGATACATGTCGACATCTGAGCGGCCTCGTACCCTGGGACCTGAAGCTATTGAAGAGCGTTGTCAGCAAGTCGCAATCCCCAAAGTCGCCTCCTCTGCCGCTTCGCTCATCAGATCCCAGGAACCTTTCATTCGCGTGGCTGAGATCTCGTCCATGTGCCAAATGTCTCATCTGCTGGCATACCCGGCGGCCTTCGTCAAGCTATTACACATGACGGCGGTGTGCTCATTCGGGGGCCAGAAGGAACCATGGTTTCACTGACATTTCCTGATACGTATTGGTGGGGTGACGATGGACCAATTGACCAAAGACTGCTCTTCGTCGAACATGAAAACCGGCAATACGTTTCAGGTACCCCACTGGGACGGGCAAACTCCAGAAATAAAGTACAATGGGTAGCAGCGAGAGCGCCTGCGCAGGCCTGTGGCTACCTCCAGAGTTCCATATGCTCCACCACGCAGCCCTCTCCGGTCCTTTCTACAAGCTTTCCGACTATCCAGACTTTCTCGCCAGCGTTCTCCAGCTCTTGGATCGCCGCATCCGCCATGTCCTGAGCTACAGCAAGTACCATACCAAGGCCGGTATTGAACGTTCTCGCAAATTCAGCTTCCTCCATGCCTATAATTGCTGGTAATTAGCATTCAGTGGTTGGGTCAATGAATGGAGCCGAGAGGCATGATTTTGGATCGGATGCTGCTCGGACTTGGCTCGAAGCTCCTCAAACGCTCAGAAACCGTGCTGGGAAAGCATCACTTACCTGCTGCTTCCTTCAACCATCTCAAAACATTGGGCACTTGCCATGTTGCGGCATCTAATGATGCAGCTAGGTGCTTGGGCAGCATCCTCGGTACGTTTTCCAGCAGACCTCCACCTGTAATGTGCGCCATGCCTTTGATCAGGTCCTTCTGCACCGCGCGGAGGACCGGCTTCACGTATATACGTGTAGGTATTAGTAGACTTTCGCCAACACTTTCGCCATCGCTCCAAGGCGCAGGATCAGTCATGCTCAGAGCTGCTCTCTCTTGGACGATCTTTCGGATAAGCGAGAAGCCATTGGAGTGGCAGCCGCTACTGCTTAAGCCCAAAAGCATGTCTCCTACTCTCATTGCTTGCTTGTCGGGCAGTATACGCTTCCCTTTGACAACCGCTCCGATAGCTGTTCCACTAACATCATAAATCCCTCCATCGGTCGCAAAAAGTCCCGGCATTTCCGCCGTCTCACCTCCCACAAGCGCACATCCTGCTTCTATACACCCTACAGCAATGCCTTTGACAACCTGCTCTGCAACATCGACATCAAGCTTACCGCAGCTGAAGACATCTAGGAAAGTCAGTGGCTCGGCACCTTGTACTATCAGATCATTCACATTCATGGCGACAAGATCTATGCCGATGGTGTCATGTTTATTTATGGCGTGAGCGACCTTAAGCTTCGTGCCGACGCCGTCTGTGGCTGCGATGATCGTTGGTGGCTCTTTGAAGCCTGCGTCGCTGAGATCGAGTTCGCCGCCAAAGCCACCAATGTCGGCAGCAGCGCCCGGTCGGGCTGTCGAAGCAACAAGAGGTTTTATGCGATTAACCAGCTCGTTCCCAGAGGAGACTGAGACACCCGCGTCCGCGTAGCTCAAAGGTTGGCTATTGGGAAGGCTGACAGAACTGGGTGAAGGTTGCTCGGATTGGAGGGCGCGGTGACCAATATCTGTGCGGTAATGCATGTTGGGGAAGTGGATGGTTGACATAAGGGCGTACGCCGCGGAGATTGCAGCTTCCAGAGTGGCAGCCGTGGAAGTGGCAGCTATAACACGACCACCTGATGTCTTCAAGCTATCTTCGGAGAGTGATGTGCCCGCGTGGAAGATTATGTTGTCTGACGAGACCATGGTTTCACAGGCTGACGACTTATTTCTTTGCTTCTCCAACGAATCGGGAAAGCGGTCGAGCGAGATAGAATCGCCGCGAGGATAGGGACCCGGGTACCCCCCTGCTGCAGCAACAACGGTGGCTGCAAATTTGTCTTTGCCCGAGGGTATAATTGTTGCGATATTATCAAGAGCGGAGTCCGTACAAGCCAACATGATCTCCGCCAGATCGGTCTCTACGCTAAGGAGAGGGAGAAGGGTCTGGCATTCCGGATCGCCGAACCGCACGTTGTATTCCAGGACTTTTGGGCCGGCCTTGGTGACCATGATACCTGTGAACAAAAGACCTACGAACCGAAAGCCTGTCACAATTTAGCAGCTGCTCGACCATACCAATCGGGACACCGACGTTCTTTCCTCATCCCATGTATAGTAGGCTCCAGTATCGTCCGATGCACTTCTTCGATCAGCTGTGGTGTGCCAATCGGCGCCGGAGCGTAGCAGCCCATTCCACCTGTCATCGGTCCAGTATCTCCATCGCTTATCTGCTTGTGATCTTGGGCCGGCGGTAAGGACTTGATCCTTTCTCCATCGCTGAAGGTGAGGAAGCTCAGCTCTTCTCCTTCCAGGAACTCCTCAATCACTACGTCATCACCAGCGGCTCCGAATCCTTTGTCGAGCATGATCTCTTTGAGGGCAGCTTGCGCCTCTTCTTTTGACGACGGTAGGATAACCCCTTTGCCTGCCGCCAGCCCACTTGCTTTGATAACGACTTTGTGTTCCACGCCATCCAGATACGTCCTGGCATCTTCATAAACGCTGAAATTCTTATAAGCCGCTGTTGGTATGCCCCATCTAGCCATGAAGTCCTTCGAAAATGTCTTCGAACCTTCCATACGAGCCGCCTCTTTGGTAGGACCAAAACATCGAATGCCGGCTTCCCCAACGCATCAGCTTCCTGTACGTCGCAGAGCACCTGCGATTCCCACCTTTCCTAAAGTGACCTTCTATCCCTGCAACTAGGGGCGCTTCAGGTCCTGGGACTACCAGATTGATATTGTGTTTGCTGGCGAAGTCGACCAGGCCGGGGAAGTCATCGGGCTTGACTTCAGTAACATTCGAAACGTTGCGTAGACCGTGGGCTGTGCCACCGTTTCCAGGAATAACATAGATCCTACCAATTATTGAATTCAGTATACCTGCATTTCAAGAGATAGATTCAGCCATAAGGCATGCGCTCGGTACGCGACTTACTTTTCTATCCTAGGTGATTGACTGAGTTTCCAAGCCAGCGCATGCTCTCTGCCACCGTCGCCCACAAGGAGAATTCGGAGCTGGTCCGGCTGGTCTGCCATGGCGCAGGATTGGTGTGGCAAAGACCGTCTCAATTTACTTCTCTAGGCCTGAGCTGATCGGACACCTTGGATTGATCATTTCTGTGGCTGCGCTCTTACGTTGGTGGATCGCGATATGAGCAAACCTCCTCGTCCTCAACGAGTGGTGGGGCTGCCAAGCGATATGATAATCTCATGGTGGGGCGAGGTTCTCGGTAATGCAAGGGCCGGGGCAATAAGGCTGCATTAGCGCGATCATCGTAGTCTTCTAGAACTGTTCGAGAATGCCGCAACATCCCGTCTGCTGGCGCAGTTCCTCATTGTCTCGGAAAGGCATGACATGACAATAGGAAAATTGACCATCAACGACCTAAAGTATTGCTAAAGAGGCAAACCGTCTAAGCATATCGTACATTGGGCCGCGACGTTTCACAAAAGCGAGTATTTTCGAACGCAATACAATTACAGAAAGATGATTAAGATCAAGGTACCTTCTTCTTCTGCCAATTTAGGACCTGGATTCGATGTCCTCGGGCTTGCGCTATCTTTATATCTTGAACTCCACGTCACCGTCGCATCATCGTCCTCGGTCCCTGTTGCACTGAACTGCGAGATCTCGTGTGAAGGCCTAGGCGCCGAAACTATTAGGAAAGCACCCGAGGAAAATCTGATAACACAAGTCGCTCTCTACGTCCTACGCTGTCATGGCCATCATGAATTCGCCAGACACACCAAAGTCCATATCATCAACAACATCCCGTTATCGCGCGGTCTCGGCTCATCGGGCGCCGCGGTTGTCGCTGGGGTCATGCTGGCTAATGAAGTCGGTGATCTCGGCTTGACCAAGGAGAGAATCCTTGATTACTGCTTGATGGTCGAACGACATCCCGATAACATTACTGCGGCGCTTTACGGTGGGTTTGTCGGAGCCTGTCTCAGTGAATTGGATGCGGAAGATATGGCTCGGACCGAGATCCCTCTGAGCGAAGTTCTGCCAGAGCCAGCTGGGGGCGAAGATACAGGGAAAACACCACCAATACCGCCTTTGGGCATTGGACAATTTGAGAAATTTAGCTTTGCACCCGAGATCAAGGCGATCGTTGTAATTCCAGACTTTAAGGTGGATACCGCAGATGCGAGAAAGGTCTTACCAAGTAGCTATTCGCGCTCGGATACGGTATGTATATTGAGGATTGCTGGAAGCTTCAGAGACTTACTATCCAGTTAGGTCTTCAATTCGCAGCGAGTCGCGCTTCTTACTTACCTCCTAGGCCTGCCTCCGACTAACCCTGCGAAGGTACATTTGGCAATGCAGGATAGACTTCACCAACCGTATCGCAGCAAACTTATTCCTGGACTTTCTGAAATCATTCGACAACTGACACCTTCTTCGCATCCTGGGTTACTAGGCATCTGTTTATCCGGTAAGATGTAGCATCTCCCTTACTGCTTCAACCATTCTGACAGGCGGACAGGTGCTGGGCCGACGATTCTAGCTTTGGCTACGCACAATTTTGAAGAGATAGCTGATGCGATTATTGCTATCTTCAAGAAAGAAAATGATCAGACGACGCAATATCAGTGGCAGGTATTAGAGCCGGCGAAAGACGGCGCCATCGTGGAGAAGCGTGTCTGAAGAAACAGCAACACCGAGTCTTCAACTAATCAAAAATGGAAAAAACCAGAACCTTGCTCCGCAGAGGCGTCGAGTTGTCGAAAGTGCCATAAGATGCGAACACGAAAAATCAGCGACGCTAGACAACAAAAATTGCGTACTGTACTTCTGGACAGTCGATTTAGATTAACGGCCCCTAGGCTTGCCATCAATGAGTATCTAAACTACAACAGCGTCGAAGCTGAAAACGCAACAGACACACAGACAAGAGCCCAGAGGTGGCAATCATCTAAGCTTCCCTCGATTTAATCCTGGGTCAGATCATGTTCGCAAAGCCCTTAGACCCACGCTTTCGCAATTATAGGCAACCGGCCTACTCCTGGATCCTCTGCTTGTGGAAGATACCCGGAGCCTCTGGCATCCACTTCTCCCGGTTGACGCAACAAACCTCGCCACCATTGAGGAGCTTCCGACGTCATTGCGCGGCTGTCGGACGCGGAAAAGTGCGGATCTGTATTAGGGTAAAAAAAAAAGGTCTTTGGCACGGAGCTCTGGTCAAAGGGCAGCTGCATAATTTCAAATCATGGACATCTAAAAATTATAATATCGCAAACATAACCCAATTTCCCGAGACTTTCCAGACCGTGACCACCAAACCCAAGGTAAGACCAGCAAGACGAAGAGAGAATACCTTGGGATACACCACCGCACGATCTGTTGGTAGACTCCCATCAGAGGCTAGAATGAGCTACAGATAATGAGCATACCAATCTCTGGTCTCCCGAGTATGCTACGAGAATGCATGCGTCATGGTAATCTAAGACTTCTCCTACTCTAAGAGTAATTAGGAGTCCTTCAGGGGCAGTCGCCGTCCGATTCACCATCCGAACTTTCCCTCCGCCCATCTGCACAGCTACCAGTGTCGTTTTTGGAAGGTTTCGTTTTGCCTGCCTGGGTTTTAATGGTTAGGGGGACCATGCCCGCGGATAGCTCTTCTTCGGTTCGACAAATCACGCTTCTTTTGCTTCTTCAGACGACGAAGAGAATTGGATATCGTTCGTACATTGCTTTGCCTTAGACGCATTGTTCACTTCAGTATCGCTGAAGTCGAATTCCTCGCTCGAGTCTGAGTGCCTATTTGTCACCGCCGCATTGAGTTTGCGCGCCGTATGTGCCGTGCTCCCAATCTCTGCCCCGAGCGCTCTTTCCATCTTGCCTTCCCTTTGCTTGATGCTTCGCCGGTTTACGTCTTCCTGTTCATCATCGCTACTGAACGTTAACGAGTTGGCCATTTCATCATCGGAGAACCCAAAGCTATCCGCAGGCTTGAGACCGAATTCGTCGTCAGAATCAGGCAGACGGACAAGACGCTTTACGCTCGGCTTGCATAGATGGACAGGTGGTCGCGGGACGTTGTGCTGGCCATAGGTTTGTGGAATGTGAATTATGGAATGTGAAGGAGGAAGGTCCGTTGCGGCTGGTGGAAAAAGAAGCTGGTGGACACTGCTGGTCACGGAGGTGAGGAGAATTTTGACTGCTATCGATGAGGTTGATTTCTTCGTTTTTTGAAGGGGGGGCGAGACGACTAGGGCAGAGAGGCGCCGTAGGAAAGGTTGCAGATCGCACGAATGATTACTGACGGTTGATAGGGCGTCAATGCTATCGATCACGATATACACCACCTTGACCTCAGCCGCCAGTGACTTTAGCAGGTAGTGCAGAATAGACCACGCCGCCTTAGTGCTACGGCGCGCTTCTATCCAGCGTTGTGGAGTGAGCCATTTAACATCATTGCTTGCCAGGTATGCATTTTGGCGCAATAGCTGGATAATGAACGAGTGCACAATGGCCTTCGGCGACGCAGAGTGGCCTGATTCAGGATCCGAGGGGTCTTTGGTTGCAATGTCGCCAAAGTAGAACAGCACCGTGCTGGTTTGTCGCTCTATCCCAAGCAAGACGTCGATAGAGAACTCTGTGGTCCATTTAGAGATTTGCAGATTGACAAAACCATCAACCCAGAGCAGGGACGAGTCTTTGGTACCCGTCCATGCCTTTACCTCGGGCTTATTTAGCAAATCGAGCGCAACATAGGATTCTCTGGTTTCGAGCCTTGTGCTTTGGATTGCGTAATCTTTTAAAAGCTCGGGAGTAAGCTGTGGACCCGAAGTTTGATTGAGAGAGGTACTGAGTTCTTCCTCAAGAAGGAGGCCTGTATGAACCACTTCATGTTTCATCTGAGGATGATCATCGCCAGATGGGAGTTCGGATGACTGGCGCGCTTGCTTTCTCTGGTCTGAAGCAATGCCTTGCAGTAATTGAGCTATGACAGCATGTGAGTCGACCTGCAGCCTTCTACTATCATCAAGTATTTCTATGAACGCGCTGATATCATATTGCATGACAGCAAGACGATGTGTATTGTGTATATCGGCTCGATCTTTGACTCTTTTCAGGTGCGTGTTCAACTCGTCAATCGTCGGCTTAATACGTGCCTCATAAGGCAGAGCAACGGTCTTGAAGAATTTGACTAGAGGCACACGCTTCAGCGAAACCGTGAGTAGTGAGTTACCTGACTTACCAAGAGCATTTTCTTTGCACCATTTTATGGAGACCTGAAGGAAGGTCGTGAAACTATCATAGACACCACAAACATGCTCAACCATGTCCTTTTCCGGGAAAAGCCTAACATAGCTGTCAACGATTTTGAATTGCTCTCCAATCTCTGCCAAATGGTACACGATTCTTTCCTTGAGTTCTTGATCATTGACGCTGACTGCAAGTAGAAACTTCATAGCACCCCCTGATGAGTTACGTATTCAGCGTCTTACCTTCAGTCCGAGGCAGATGCTACTTACAGGCCAAGGAAGCGATTTCCGGGTGAGAAGAAGCTAGTACATCCATGACTGACGAGTAATTGTACACAACCTGACAGAACTTCTCAAGTCCGAGCTTGATGTTGCGCCAAATCTGCGTCCTTCTCTTCTGAGGTGTGGTGACAGCAAAGCGCTTCTTCAAATCTTCCTGCGCGATTCTGTGTAAATCTCGGAAGTGCGTCTGCTTGTCAATGAGTAGATTTTGACGACCTTGTGTAACGCTCTCGTTGAAGTCCTCTACCGCCACCACGAGAGAATGGAAGGAGAGGCTGGACGCTAGTCTAGTAGCAATTCAGAATGCGAACGAATGCTTAGGCAGTAGTCCGGATCCAGTTCTGAATGGGGTGAATCGAAGTCTCGGAACACAATAATGATATGTCTAGGCGAACGATGAATGCAAAGAGTACAGTACAAAGGCAGTCGACGTACCTAGCTTGAAGGGTGCTGTATATCTCCGTCCTCTGGGTTTGGCTGCCTGTTGGATGACTGGCCAAAGTTTCTCGCTGCAAAGACACCAATGAACTTCTAAGCCCATCACTTATATCAACAGGAGCGCCAATGCGTATAGGTGAGTGGCCAGGCATGGCCTTATCAGGAGACGCGAGTAACTCCTGATCTTTTGAGTCTGTTATTGTCATTGCAGAATAATCACGAAACAAGCTGTAAGACATCAAAGATCATCGCATCACTATGCCAGGCTATGTCAACGAAAACCGACTGTTGGGAAGCGTTCGAAGAAATGCAGCCTTGGATCGAGCTCTCGAAGTAGGATTGCTGGCAGGTGCGTAGAAATCGGCTATTTAAAGGCCTACATGCATCAATCATGTCCCGCTAGTACCGAATCGAATCCGGTGTTACCTACAGCCTCGTCGTAACCCCTTCGCCGTACCTATCGCTCTCCCTCGGAGAAGCTGCTTGATCGGAACTTTTCGATCGAAGGAAGGCAACGTCTGAAGACTTGGCAGGCGCAATAAACCCTTTCAAGATGGTCGTGGATCATATGTCAACGGGTAGTGAGCATGCCACTTTAGACTCGGCTGCGTCATCTTCTGAAGAATCGTATTTGAGGCCAACGAATGCTTTTGCGGGGCCCGAAGGAAGTGGTCGACACAACGAAAGTACAATCGCAAACGACACCGAGATTACAGAAGGAGGGTGGATTTGTCGAGTGGAGAGAATCGAAAAGCACGATGATTTCAATCGTCGCAATTATTACTACCGCGAAGGGAAGCAGATCAAGGTGGAGAAGGACGAGTCACAGGAGGACTTGGTAGTAGAGGAGAGGCGGTGGCTGGAAGACGAAATCCAGACGATGAAGCGGCAGAAACACAAAGTGCAAAAGGATGTTCGGCGATCTATCATCGCCTATTATTACTACACCACAAAGAAACGTGGCGGCTTCTTCGATCTTGAAGCATACATAAAGATCAGATCTCCGTTGATCATGAAGGTGTTGCGTGAAAACGCAAAGTTGAATTGGGAAGTAAGGCCACTTGAGGCAAAGTGCCTGCCAGACTTCGATTACTTGAGTAGCAGATGTGCTGATCCAGGTGACAGTCTCTGGAAGCCAACGAGGCCACCTTTCATGAACCTTATCAGTTCTTATGGCGTCAATACTACACATTGAAGACGTGTTGCGAGGATATGAGCTATCCTAGCGACTCTCGGACCCACATCAAAGTCTTAGTCGACTTTCTCGAATCCTGCCCTGAGATGCCAAATGCATTAGAGCTGAGTAAACTTTGCGATCCAACAAAGGCTGTCCAGTCTATATCCTACGCTAGTCTGTGGTCATTGTTCACCCCTGGAACTCTAGTCGTGGCTCAAAACTTGCCATTTTCGGAGTGGGGAGTATCCTTAGTTGACAGCGCCATACCTCCAACGAAAGAAATGGATCGTAAAGGCCATTATGTGTATTCTGATCAGAGGCTCATTGTCCAGAATATAGAATACAATGGGACATACTTCGAGTTTCGACCATCAGAGATGCCGTTAAAACATTTTCTCGGCCTTAGCCCGTTGGCAGAGTTGAGGGTTGTACCTTTGAGTCTGGTACATGGTTATGAAAAGAGACGGGATCTGCTCGTCGCCAGAGGACGGAAATTCTGGGATCTCCGTGGTCTGCATATGAAAGGATTTGTCGATCCTTCATCCTCAAATTCATCTTTCGCTGTGAGTTCACTGTCTCTCTTAGCGGAGTATCTACTTTCTTGAGACAATGAACTATTTTACATACTACCCATCTCGCGGCTTCACTGATTGATGGTTAACAGGAAGACGAACGTGTCATGGTGGACTGGGCGGCACATAGTCGTGTCAGCTATGAGCGACCACCGCCACGACATGAAGACAATAACGATTCGACCAGAGCCTTGATCAATGGCTCTCAACCAGAAGAGGAAGAGACTGACCTAAAGGTGGCTGTCAAGCCTTTCACTGTACATATACTTCAGCTAGCTGATGTTGCAAAGCAGACGCCAGCGATTTCTACAATGAATATACGTTCGTTGAACACCACGTACGAGCAGCCTCTCGATTCTGAATTGATCCTATGCACGTGGCTTGTCTGGGGCTTCTCCTTTCAATCGAAGCTATGGTGCCAATACCATGTTGATAATCTGGTTGACGTGGATTTCCACAAGAAATCGTTCGATCGGCTGGTGCTCAGAGAGGATTACAAAACAATCTTAAAAGCCATGGTAGCCCAGCATTTTACGCAGGGGCAACATCGATTCCAGGACCTTGTTGCCGGAAAAGGGCAAGGCCTCAATATTCTGTTACACGGTTTGATGAGCCTGACCCGGTTCTGCACTTACACTAAGATGTTACAGGTCCGCCTGGAGTGGGTAAAACACTCACAGCTGAGTGCATTGCGGATCTATACGAACGACCTTTGTACTCGGTCACCTCAGGTGATCTAGGGACCGATCCAGAAGCAATCGAACAGAAGCTTCATCGGATCTTCGATTATGCGGTGGCCTGGAATGCTGTGTTATTATTAGACGAGGCCGACGTTTTCCTGGCTGAGCGTAACCTAGAGAATCTCACTAGGAATGCACTGGTTTCCGGTACACTATACACTTGAGTGATATCTACCCTTTGACTCAGAGTATACTAACGTGTGATGAAAAGTGTTCCTGAGAATGATAGGTAGCCTACCTTTCCTGGTTTGTTACTGGAGACCACTAAGCTTGATAGAATACTTCAACGGAGTTTTCTTCCTGACAACGAATAGTAAGTTCTATGAATAAGCATTCAGATATACACACTAATCCGATCAGGGGTTGGGACTATTGACGAGGTACAGTTCGCAACCCCCTTTGTAGTCAGGGGAACAATGTAATCAAATAGCACTGAGCCTTAGTAACAAAAACCAGGCATTTCAATCTCGTCTGCACATAACCCTAGGGATAGACCCACTCTCCGTGGAAGACCGGCGACAGATTTGGTACCATTTTATCAAAGACCTGAAGCACCTCTCGAAGGACCACAGGCGGGACCTGGCAAGGCACGCACGAGAGGACTGGTGCCATCAAGACTTCAATGGCCGGCAAGTACGGAATACTGTGAAGACGGCACTGACACTAGCGCGTCAGGATGGCGTGGAAGTGCAAGCTCGGCATTTTCAGATCGTGCTTGACATCGGTATGTCCTTCGTTCTGCTCGACACTTATTCCTCCCAGTGATGGCTGAGCTCATTCCCATATTCTGGACACGTCTGGCTGATCCTGTTTGTGCACAGGCTCGAGATTTGCGGGCTATATGCAGCGCTTGAAGAAGATGGATCGAGAGCGGCTTGCTGAGGCTATAGGGACGAGGCTGGATCTTACGGCCAACACGCTTCGAAGCCCAGAGGTTCCAATCGGGTCTCATGCGCCAAAGAAGCGGACCCCGGAGGAGGGGCTGGACAGATCGGGCAGCAAAGACTTGGACTTGGACTGGGATTGAAGGGGCATTCCAGCGGCGCCTAAAGTTGACGATTGACGTTGGGTTTACAACGGTGCTTGTGGACTGCTACCCTGACACAGCGCGGAATAACTCAATGGATAGACGTGCAGGGAGGCTAACGATCGTAATAACACATCATGAGCGTATACATTCAGAGAAATAAAGACTCTTTACTTTGAGTTCGCCTGTATACTCGTCCCGGCTCGAGTTCACTTAAGGGTACTTAGTTGATCGGTATCGACTACTAAATGTACTCAGATAGTGCATACCGCCACCACCGCTATCCTCAGGTGATATTCTTTGTTTTGACGTATCGTAGGAGCTTCCGACGTCATTGCGCGGTTGTTGAACGCGGAAAGCGCGAACTTCAAAAGTTCAAAGTCCCAAATCCCAGCTTGCAAAGTGTACTTTGATTTGAGTAGCTGGTAGGCGCAGGATTAATCCATAGATATTAGCCCTTTCCACACTCATTTGCTCACTTGCGATGTCACCGCTTCGATGACTATATTCTAGAAACCTTGTGTTGACGTCAGCGTTTCCCACGATCATCTGCCACACCAACAATCTCTGTAATGACCTCCAGAGACCTACCCAGGCGAACCGCCTCGGACGTCAAGCGAAACACAAATGAGACGAAGATCCAGCTGTCCCTTTCCCTTGACGGCGGGCCGATCGAAAATCTCCAACCTACGGCAGATTTTCCCCCAGATTCTGATCCCAAGTGCCTTCACCCTCCGCAGAGCGAAAAGACACATGCATCGCAAGAATCTGGCTCTCAGCATATATGGATATGGACAGGGATTGGCTTTTTGGACCACATGCTACACGCATGGACGAAACACGCAGGCTGGAGTTTACGGATAAGGTGCAAAGGGGATCTGTACAGTATGGGCCCAACCTCAAATCATACACCGCTTTACTGACCAGCTCTTATCCAGTCGACGACCACCATACCACTGAAGACACCTTTCTCGCCCTCGGTAGTGCCTTCAAAACCGCTCTTGGTCCACGCACGGGCCTCGCCCGTTTTGGATACGCCTACGCACCTTTAGATGAAGCGCTTGCCCGCGCGGTGCTCGATATATCCTCCCGCCCGTTTTTCGTTGGCAAGTTCGGGTTCGAAGGACAGATGCTGGGGACGTTGAATACACAAATGATTCATCACGGATTAGACAGCTGGGCGCGCGCGGCAGACGTGACACTGAACGTGAATGTTATAGAGGGACAGAACGACCACCATCGGGCTGAGAGCGCTTTCAAGGCTCTGGCACTTGCATGCAAGCAAGCATGTGAGCGAGTGAAGGGGAAAGAGGGGGAAGTCATAAGTACGAAAGGGGTGTTGTGAATAAAATCCCGGAAACGTCAGTCGCAGCAGATACCCTAATCGCATGGATTGAAGAAGAATTGACTCGGCTGGTTGTTCTACTTGGCCCAACATCAAGAGAAGAGCCGAATATCTAATGGCCTGCGAACGATAACGCCTCGATTATCTGAGTGATTGGTGAAAAAATCCTCCTAAATGAAACCAACTATCGATCTACGATGGTCAAGCTTGCAAGCAAGACTCGGTCGTCGCTGCCGTGAAAATAGAGCCATCAATCGATTAGCGATTCACTTAGACCATATCTGGGCTCTCCAAAGAACCGGCCTGAGTACTACTTGTCCTTTTGGTAATCGTTGAGCCATCGGGAAGATTACTATCCAGCCGTTAACGAAGCTACCAATTCGGATAGAGATGTTGCGAGCTGGCTGGGTCCAAACCGACCCGCTCGTGCCTTGTATATATTTACATATTTTGGGTCTGAACGGCCTTGTTTTAAGTGCTCAAATCTCATCTATAAGCTATCTATGGATACTGAAAGCAAGGCTTCCCAGTCGTGACTGATAGCCTTTCTTCTAAGAGGAGCTGAGCAGGTCACTTGTGCGCAGAAGTCGCAAATTCGCTGACTGCTATCCCAAGCGTCGGCAGTAATGGGTGCACTTTGTTTTGACGAGAGCCTGATGGGACTTTTCGTCTTGATTCTGTACAATCTCCAATGTCGCTCAATGGTTGTTTCCCTCGAGGGCGCGATACGCTTTGACAGTTTGCCGCTTCTGCAATGGCTGGTCATTGGCTAATCTCTCCATCGTCATACCGTCGACATGTTTTTTTAGAGTGCCAAGGTCAACGTCGCGCCGTTGAAAGTGCATCGTGCCGGCGCATGGGATAGACATCACGCCGATAGTCCAGGCCGTTGGGTAGATTCAGGAACGATCAAAGATATAGTTAGGGCAAAGCCGATCGTTTGTCTTATATTCGGTACAAAAATCAGACGTCCGGTTGGACTACTTATTCCTCAGCTGACTGGGAAATTTTCAGCTCTGTCAGGCATGGACATATGAACAATTTCGTGGAAATTTTAAGAAAGGACATCAAGTGTCGTAAGAATAGCACTCACTCGTGGAGCTATTTCTACTGACAATTCTTTTTTACTAACATGAAACCTACTTTTGCGGAGAGATTCCATTTTCATACTTCTACTCTCATATCCAAGACTTCTCGAGACTTTACAACCATACTCTTTCAACAACGTATCTACAAGGTCAGGGACCATGGGTGACAACAACATTCGCCTCGGCTAGGACTTAGCCAAAAGATTTCCTGTAGGTTCAATAATAATTATATAATAATATTCAGAGATTCCCACGTTGCCAATTATCTTGTCCACGGGATACTTATACCTTATGCAGGGTCTTTCGAGGGGCAGAGTGGTTCGACTCTAATTTAGGAGTTCCGCTTTCCGACAGGGATGACTCAGCACAATTCTCGAATGGGATTGGCTACCTTAGTTCTTCCTTGGACCCTGAAACGTGAATGGTGTGCATCCTGTCAGGTACCGACCGTTGAGAAAATTCGCTCTTCATGCGCACAACCCCTCAGACTTCGGACTCCGACTCGAATTGATACCACAACCACTCTTCAGCAGGCCCACTACACCGCATGCGCTCTGGTGTCTTCACCCACCTTTCCACTGCCATTGCGGCCTTCGATGGGTAGCAGCTTTCAGTATGGACGTTGTTCTCGAGGTTTTTGATACCTTCCTCTTCGACCGCTTCTATGCCATTGCTCTGCCCGCTTCGATATTGGTATCTTCTCGCCATGTCGTCACAAATACAACGACCACCTTCTCCAGCATGCTCGAGCTACCAACCGCTATCGCGCGCACAAACCAGCTTTTCCAGCTCGAGCCTTCACAGTATGCTTACATGAGCCATTGGGGACGAGATAACACATGGAGGCAAGGCATAAGCCTCTATTTGATTTGCTGGTATAGAGGCCTTCCTCAAACATCATCACCTGACTTCTCTGACCGCTGTGTAGTATTTTTGGCACTGTCGTCTATTTCCTCTGCGCCTCACTCTCCTACATCTTCATTTTCGACCACGCAACCTTCACACACCCCAAATACCTCAAGAACCAAGTCCGTCAGGAGATCAAGCAAACCCTCACCTCCATCCCATTGATGGCTATATTCACCGCCCCCGTCTTCCTCGGCGAAGTCCTTGGCTATGCTAAACTTTACGACTCGCCCTCTGACGCTCCTTTCTCGCTCTACAGCATCATCCAATTCCCCTTCTTTATCTTGTTCACCGATTTCTTCATCTATTGGATCCATAGGGGTTTGCACCACCCTTTGGTTTATAAGAGATTGCACAAACCGCATCATAAGTGGATCATGCCCACGCCGTATGCGAGCCATGCTTTCCATCCATTGGATGGCTTTGCGCAGAGTATACCGTATCACGTCTTTCCATACATCTTCCCATTGCAGAAGTTTGCGTACATCGCGCTCTTCATCTTCATTAATGTCTGGACGGTCTTCATACGTAAGTCTACTGCCCATGTACCTCGTTTCGGTCCTTCCATTCGAACTCCAAGCAAATCGAATCGCGCTGACCGGACGGTAGATGACGGTGAATACGTCGCCAACTCGCCCATCATCAACGGGGCTGCATGCCACACGATGCACCATCTATATTTCAACTACAACTATGGACAATTCACCACCCTCTGGGATCGGCTCGGTGGCTCCTATCGCCAACCCAACGCCGAGCTGTTCAGCCGCGAGAGCAAGATGAGCAAAGCAGAATGGGAGCGGCAGTCGAAAGAGATGGAGACGGTTGTGAGGGAGGTGGAAGGCGATGACGATCGGTCGTATGAAGGGGAAGCCTCGCGGATACAGAAGAAGAGGAAATGATGAAATGACACATGGGCCGGGAGCTTTTCAGTATGCTTAGCGATTTTAGATGATCAAGGGCGGCCTCTTGGAAACCGATTAGCGTGTATGTTAAGAGCCCACAAGAGACTGACCGAAGCCCCTTATCCTAAAAGGTTGGTCCGATTCTCTCAGGCTGATTACAGTCCGTCCCTTTCCCTTGACGCTAAAGATATACCATTCCGGTCCTCGATCCCGGAGTGGGCAGCCTTACTCCTACCCCCTAAACCAACCATCCTCAGCATCGCAACCGCACCGAAATCCGATACAGACACCTTGCGATTTCATCCCCAAGATCCAGATTACACACCAACCAAACCCTTCCGCACATCCACCCACCCATCCCTAACAGCGCGACAAACCACTTCTCCAGTCCCATCCTCTTCCTTCCTCAATTCCACACAATATCCACCCCCCATTCCCCCCCCACTAAACAAGCCCTCAGCCCTCCCTCCCTCCCTCCCTCCCCCCCCCCCTTAACCCCACACTCACCATCCACCCACACACCAACCGCCCTCCCACTCTCACCATCAAAAAAAAACCCACCACCCCCCATCCAAAGCCGTTCCTCTAGCATCTAACACACCGTCAAAGACCATACCTCCCGCCAAAGGCTTTGAGAGGAGTGGGGAGGGTGGAGGGTGGAGACGGTGTGTGTGGGGAGGGTGGGAAGGTGCCTTGTTACTGCCTCTTAACCTCCACTATTGCTTGTTCCTATACTTATCATCGAGCGCCTAACCTCGCACGCCTTTCGACGACCTGTCCCTTCCTCGAGCTATCGGCCCTTCTTTAAGGTATGAATCTGTGTGGAAGTCATTCGACACCGATATTCTCCTCTTCATTCCACAGACTGCCAAGAGGTGGCTGCTCCGCTTTCTCTGATAGCGCGAGTTGAGATGGCTATGAGCGATGAGTCTCTTCGGCTGTCACACGATTGCAACCGAAGTGGCTCGTTGGGGAGGGCGAGGAGGGAGGAGAAACCATCATCCAGCCATCTCCAACTGCAGGCCCACAAACGTGCATTTTCCCGCGCAATCACCCCTCTGCCCTCTTCTTCTTCCCTCGTCTCGAGCCTGCCAGTTCACCCCCCCCTTCGCGCTCGTGCGGGGAGAACGCTCGCTATGATATGAGGCTCTTGGGTACTCGATTTCTTTCTGTATGAGTTGGGAGGGGAGATGGAGACGGAAGGGTCTATTTGTGTCTTGGTATCGTGGAAAAGGTAGCTTCCTCCATTGTAATCGTCTCCTTCTTCCTCTACTCGCTCTGCATTGTCAAGAAAGTCTTCTTGTTCTCCTATTTTCGCCCAACAGAACTACCGCCCTTCCCTTTTGAGCCCCCCTCCCCCCTTTCCCCGCCTCTTGCGCGGCCCCCGAGCAGATGATCAGTCCCTCACATCCCATCATCAAAACGGAACTACATCCCAAACCCAATCGCACGTCCCCATCGCCATCTTAATCACACAATACCCGCGTCGAGCCCCAGCCACCCCCTGCAGCGACGAGACCTCACGAATAAGAACTCATCCAGGCGCGGGCCTTTCTTTGGGCAAAATCCGGGGATATGGGTTGTAAAGAGGTGTGAGTAGTTGGGATTTAGATAGGGGGTTGTTGTAGGGATATGTGTAGTGCGAGGGATATGTGGTGGGAGAGGAGGAGGAAGGGGGTCTTCATAGAAAGGGCATGAGGTTTAAACGCCACCTCTCTTCCCCAACAGCGGAAGTTGCTGCTTAAGAGAGCACAACCAGGGAATTCGGGGGCCGGTGGGGTGAGAGAGGGCATACTTTGCCAAGTACCTGACTCGGAAGCATGTCGTGGCGGATGCTGAAACCGATTTCGCTATGGCGACTGGATGCTGGAGAGTATTTAGGCTGGGGAGCCACTGCAGACGCTCGCCATCCCCAAAATGGACCATGGATGGGCGTAGCGGGCTGATGCATTCCCGGGTGGAAGTATTTGCCTGTTGATGATTAAGAGTGTGAGTGCGGTTCCTGCGGCCTTCGCTTTTAAGAAAGAGAGAGAGGGAGGGAGAGTGTGTGTGTGTGTGTTTGGCGTTTGAGTAGCTGTATATGTTTGTTGGGTAAGCAAGTTGGGTGGATGGTGGGGGGAGAGTCTGGGCTGGTGTTTTGGAGGGATTGATATTTGGGGGGAGTGGTATGGGGAAGGGGAAAGGATGCTTCCTGCGGTGCGGTGCTTGTCATCAACTGAAGCTCGGCTAGGCCGGGCTGTGCATGGAAGCGTGCGATGGCTGAGATGGAGAAATCTCGCGGTATGGATCTTTGCTGGGGTGTGAAATTATGTTGGTTTTCTTTTTGTGAAACCGTCTGAGGGGTTCTTTGGGGGTTGGCTTGAGAATTGGGTTGTTAGAATTGGGGTGGGCATGATGGTCCATGTCAAGGGCTTATGACGAGGCGGTTTGGGATTCGAGATCGCAGGGCTGTGGATGGACTCCTGAGTGCGGGTTTTTGTACTGATGATTCGATGAAAATGCTTGTGGTGGGGATGGGATATACGATTTAAGCGTAGTCACAGATGCTGATCCAATATGAGGAAGGGGACGCTGGGAATTCTTTTGTGGGAATGCAACGAGAGCATCAAGATGGGTGTAGATGCTTGTGTTCAGGACGAGGAAAGAGGGACAGAGAGAAGAATTCGAGTGAGAGAGAGGGCTTACCGGTTCGTATCCAGGGACAGAGAAAAGAGCTGGAAGTGAGACAAGAGGGCTTACCGATTCAGAGACGCTTCTTCAGTAGAACGATGCCTATGTGTCCCAGGACCCCATGACAAAGTAAGACTTCCTTACAGCCCCGTACCCACTAGCACTGAATCCATGCACCGATTCGCAAGACAAACCACCAATTTGCAAGCAATGCATACGTATCTGCTGAAGCTATGTACCCACCCCCTTCCCCCCCTCCTCCAAAATCACAGCAAAGCCCAATCTAATGCTCTGCTTTCATAACATGCAGTTTTCTTCCCTCCATCAGTTTATGCATCTCCCAATCTGTCCCCATCTATTCCTGTCAAATCTAGTTCTTCGCCTTGGCGGCCTCCGCCTCTCTCGCATCCCGCGCAAACTCCTCCTCCGTCTTGCGGTTCCCATGCATGATCAGTTTATTGAGGAAGCTCCCCGGCTTGCCCTCGGCCCAGCCGTTTTTCTCGGCTTCGGCGAATTCTTTCTGCAGGTGCTTTTGGGTTTCTTCGTCGGCTTCGTCGTAGGTGTGGTAGTCGGCTAGGAGGTGAGGGGTTAGTCAGGTTGTGAGAAAGAAAAGAGGGAGAAGGTAACGAGTCAAAGGGATGGGGGGAGGAAGTGGGTGAGACTTGGAGGTGGGGTTGTATGTGTTGGCGAGAGGAACTACTTACTGCTGCCATCTTTCATGCTGAATCGTCGAGGTAGGACTTTCCGCTTGAGAGCCTCCATGGCTTGAATGATGGCAGTGTCGAGGGTTACTCAAGAAGTGGGGTTGATGGAGCTCGAGGCGTGGAGCGTTCAAGGGCGTTGAAAAGCTTTTCAATGAGCTGTAGCTGTAAAGAGTGTCTCTGAAGGAATCGAGGCAATATTTCATGAGCTTTTGCAGTATGAGGGGTTTTCAATTTGCGGTCTGGACTGTTATGGGCAACAAGACGTGGAGAAATGGGTCCAGGGGCTCGAGTTTATAACTGCCGATCTAATCTTATCAATTTAGGCCTGGGCGTGACTTCCAGCGAGTCAGATGCGAGTAGTCAGTCAATCTGCACTTTCCTGTATCATGAGGCATCATCTTCTCACAGGGGCTTCGAGACATCACTGTGAAGATTGTCATCTAGCAGTCTGTACCCTGCCATGGACAAAGCTGAGGCATCACAGAGCAAGTGATTAGTGGACTGTTATACCTTTACTCGGAGACGATTCTATCAATAGCACGACTGCACACCAGACAGACTGACAAGTTGATCTCTCTGCTCTTGACTCAGATGCACATTTAGACTCTTGATGTTTCAACCTCCAGCAATGTAGGTCATGCTGGTAACAGAAAATGATACAAGAAAGTTGTCAGTGATTCAGAAGGCGGTGATGAACATGACCACCTTTAAGTACCTATGTGCCCTAGCGTTTCATCTGTCATATGTACATGTGCTGCGTACCTTGTCGATCTATGCAAGCCCGAGCACTCTACACTCAACCGGACCCCAGTACCGGACCCCAGTACCAGACCCCTCGACTCTACGACATCGACTCATCGTTGATCCGATGCCCCAGGCTTACCCAGCCCAATTTCCGGTTGAAGTTCCTTGAAGGGGTTCGCAATAGCTTATGTAACTACTGCTGATGCTGTCTTTCCGGTCGCTATAGCTCGACCCGTTGTGATCAGAGCTGGTGCTTCTCGCCTCCGGCTTATGATCCTCATGGCCTCGGGATACAGAAAAAAGGCGTCGATCCTTCCCACGCCCCTTGATGCCTTTATTGCTATGCTTATAGAGCGAAGTGAAGTAGTCCCAGAGATCTTTGTCTGCAGCCGAAACGGCATCGCCCTCGCACATGGTAGCAAATCTAAACGTTAAGTTTCGCAAAGTAGCAGAATGAAACTTGTTCTGATGAGACTGATGTGGGTAAGCATCGGTTGAAGCTCGAAGCGGAAAGGGGGGGAGCCTACCTTGAGATTTCCCAGTTGCGTGAACTGCTTTCCACAAGCCTCGAGCTTGCAGCTGTATGGCTTGACCTGCTGATGCACTATCCTGTGGGCACGCACGTTGCCCCGTTGGGCAAAACGCTTGCCGCAGCTTTCACATGAATAAGGTCGCTCTCCTGTATGCCTGCGCTCGTGCGTCTAGCTCTGGTCAGCGGACTGACAAAGAGGGTTGGGTATCTTCTCGCCTTCAGATTCCCTAGCTGCGAGAAGCGTTGCCCACAAGTAGCCTCTTTACAGAGCTATAGGCGATCTCTATTAGCATTGGCCTCGTCTCTAAGGTCAAGGAAGACCCACGAATGGCTTGTAGCCTGTATGGGCGCGGACATGGATCTCAAGATGGGTCTTCTGGAAGAAGACTTTCGCGCAAGATGGTACATGGCATTGGTACTTCTTCCTAGTCCGGAACCCAGTATGCTCCCCATTCGTGCGCGTCCTTCTACGATGCTTGGAATCATCGGCGTATAGTCTGCTTTCTGGTAAATTTGTGGCCGAAGCCTGAATATGTGGACTGTTACGCCCAGACTTGGTCTGAATTGCTCGCATCAAGGTATCGACGTCAGTGCCAGAATAAGGGTCGGTGGAGGCGCCGGGGGAATCCAAGTCTTGTGGTGATATATTGTCGAATGCGTAGCTTGTCTCTTCTGGAGATGTGTCTTCTGCTTTCACGATTGGGCTGTTGCTGCCCTTAATGCTTTCACGTCCTACACATTCGACTTGTGTGATACACCGAGGATCCGTAAAAGCCGGTGGTACGTAGAACGACTGGTGAGCTCCAGTTCCACAAATATTGTTGAAGGCATCGACCGTAGTAGGGGGCAATGAGCATTGGGAACCTCCATAGATTAAAGACAAAGGGTATTTCTGCCCGTAGATTGAGTAATCCAAGATGTATTCAGTTCCCACAGGTCGCCGTGAGACATCAAATTGAGCAAGGGGCTGGAAACCACTAGATATTGTTGTAAAGGCGTCCATTGAGAAGATGTGCCGAACCAAAGCCTGAGGTATTATTGTGCCGTCCGGATTGAGGTATCCAGACGTCTGTGCTTCGTTCGGAATTCCGTGCTTGTGTTACATTCGTCAAATATTGTAAGCTCTCTCACATCAGACAGCTCGTTCAGAGAAAGATTTTAATCTGAGAGGGGTTCAGAAAGGCGTGTGGGAGAGTAGAAAAGCCCACGATGCGTTGGAAGCAAAGAGACGAAGTACAATGAACACCAATTCCAGAAGAGTGAGAGAGACAGGAGATGTGTATCAATACAAAGAGATCAAATCTTCACGTGCAGAAACAGCAGCCATGACCGCATTTGAAACAGAGTGATTGAGGCCAATCAGATGGGAGGTAAGTCCAACCGTCCACGAAGGCAATTCCTAGGCTGGATCTCCGGGGAAAAAGCACGACCGCAGTGTGGGCAGACCCAGCGATTCGGTTCCCATGCATATTTTGGAGGAACGGCATGGAGGCCCAGATGGAAGATTGTCGAACGTGGAGTTGGGAAAAGTGTGTGAGCCAATGGAAGAACGGTGTGAGCCCTCCATCAGGCAGACTAAAGCTATCGCACCAGAGGGCGGCCCTCTCACACCATGGAAGATACTATGCACGGTGATGTTCGCCTTCAGGGCAGGGGTTCGCATAGCGCCGAGAGGGGAGGATGGGTATGGCAAAGTTGGCGAGCGTGGGCGTCTCACTCAGGCCGGCATAGATCTGCGGCCTCTCTCTCTCCAGGGAGTGGGGGCATTTCATGCAACATTGGTGAGCACACCGGAGCCAGCTTCGGCAGCCCCAAGGTTCCCCATGGCCACGGCGGGTCGCCCTTGAGGTTCTATTAAGCTCACACCAGTTAGAGCCGACACGATGGGTGTCATGCCCGTTCCAGATGACCCGAAGTGTGCGGTGGGAAGATATGAGGTAACAGCTCTCCCACCTGAGGGTGGCGTGTGGTTCTTTGCATCTTATCAGCCGGTAAATGTTGCTGTCCAAACTCTTTGACGTAAAAGCCTTCTCCGCTCTGTGAGATAAGAACCAGCTAGCCCACTTTCTGCCGACGCCGACATCGACTCGGACCGTACCAGCGGGCGGGGAGTAGGGAATCATTTGAGATTCCCGCCGTGGCGCAGAATCATCCTTGTTCAGTCGCCTTTCCTCAGGGCTCCACGGGTGATGTTACGTGTCGAGACTCGAGGTAGACTTCGTCAGAATGGTCCAGTAGGCATGGCAGGTTCCGTACTCGTACCTCGAATGCGACTGGGCTGTTGTGGTGTCTCCAATGACAAGGGAGCACGTTCAGCGCGACTCCCGCACCAGTGCCAAGCCGTGACCTTCTCCAAAGTCCAACTTCCAAGACCACGATCATCTGAAGAGGGCGTAGACAGTTTCACATTTAGCACCTTGTTATGACTGCCCTTTCAGAGCAATTGCAGCTTTGCGGAGCGAGGCTGGCTGTTCCTAACCACTTGATGCTCTCGTCTTTTCTCACCATTCGCTTGCCCCGGGCACACTGTAGGAGGTCCAACGAGCACGCCACGCACAGTTCGATAGAGCATAAAGTCTCAAACACGTGGCTTCTGCACCTCAATGCAACCGCTGAACCCAGGTACGATCCCACAATTGTTGTTTGCGGGTTTACTGTAACAGCTTGAAATTCCTGTTGTAGGCCTTGACAAGCAGTATGACAACTGACAGGCTGACTACCGCTTCGGAACCCTCTCGTGATCAATAGATATCTATGATTCGTTCTGCATGGACAAAGACCGACCCCATTCCTATCGTTCAGCGCCATCCTCCTTGCGCCCTCGACCACCATCCTACAAAGATATTACACATAGGTGTACCTGCGTCAGAATGGAGTAAGCAAATGCGAGGCAGTGTGACACGCCGAGGATGACTGACCTCCAAATTCTCGCACGCATATCGCCGCTGCCTGTAGCAAAGAGCTCTCCAGTAGGGCAAGGAGCGACTGAGATCACTAGATCCGGAGAACATTAGGTCTGTCCCACACATCATGCACAATGAGCATACCTGAGTTCTTGTGACCTTGAAGCATGAGGTGGGAGTCCCCAGTCGCTGGGTTCCAGAATTGTACGCCCCTGTCCTTGGAACCACTGAGGACCCACTTGCCATCGGGAGTGAGCGCTACGCTGAGAACAAAGTCCTGCAATGGTGTGTCAGTACCAAAGTGCTGCCGATCAGTGGCTAAGGAGGGTTAGGAACCTTGTGACCCTCGAAAGTCCGCACACATCTGCCTCCTCGAGGCGCATTCTGAGTCATCATGCCATGGGTATTGCTCAACTCCCACATTTTGATTGTCTTGTCGAGACTACCACTGACCAGAGATCTGCCGTCTGGTGCAAATGCAACGGAGTATACGCTGTCCTTGTGACCCTCGATAGCACCATCGAGCCGTTCCACCAAGAGGCCGTTGCGCGTGTCCCACACTCGGACGCTCTTGTCGAGTGATCCAGCAGCAACATACTCACCTCCAGGAGACATGGCTACTGTGGTCACGCCATCTTCAATGATAAGGTTCAGGACCTCTCTCTCAGTGCCGAGATCCCAGACACGGACAGTACGATCGCCGCTGCCAGATGCAATGTGCTTGCCGTTCCGTGAAAAGTCCAGAGAATATATGTCCTGTTCGTGGCCTGTAAAAGCGTGACGGATGCTACGAGCCTCGATGTCCCATACCTGTTGAAACACGGGATCAGTACGTTCGGAAAGGGCAAGCATCTCAACATCTAGGTGGCAAGACGAACCCTGATTTGCTTGTCCTCTGCGCCTGTTGCTAGATACTTCCCATCAGGGCTGAAGCACACGCTTCGGATATACAAGTCACCGTCTTTGTCGACAGTGTCGTCTTGCAGTTTCGTGATCTGCCGACCAGTTGACACTTCGAATATCTGCGCCGATCTATTGCACCCAGTGGCAATATACTTCCCATCTAAACTGAACCTTACACAGCAGACCACGCTCTCGTGGGCGAGGTTGTGCACCAGATCAACATCCAAGACTCGTCGAATGCGTGGGTTGAAAACCGCGAACCAATCGCTACCTTCGTGTTTGAGAGAAGGTGGTAGGTTGTCCGGTTCCAAATCAGCGAGTTGATTTCCAACGTCCGGAAGCTGGGGCTGGGGATGTGGAGGGCTTTGTGGCCCCATTCGAGGAGAATTCCTGTCAGGATACGACATTGCTTGAGGCTGCTGGGGGGTAGCCGGGCCTTGACCAGGAGGGCCTGGCGGTACGCGATTGACTCGACCTTTACCAGGTCCAGGGGAAGCAGCAATCTGCGAGTTCTGTGACCCATACCCTACAGTCTAGAGTCAGCACATCGTCGATTAATCACTAGAAAGCCGAGATAGAGAGTTCAAGTTTGTAACGAGACTCACCATTGACAGGACCGCCAGGATAATTTGGAAATGGAGGCTGGTGTAATCCTGGAGGCGGCTGTGGCATCTGATTCTGTGGATGTCCTTGGGGCTGTTGTTGATCTTGGGAAAGTGGAACTAAACCGGGATTGCCTTGGCCTGGCGGGTTGGCCATGATACCGCCGAAAAGGTTGCTTGGCCCATGACCGATAGCTGGAGGCTGGGACTGTGAGACTCCAGCATGCGGAGGTAGGCCACTGACACCTACGTGTGAAGGTGGACCACCGCGCGATTCAATCTCATGGCGCAAGCGAGCGATATCTTGCTCATATCTGCAGCATGGATTCAGCCTTCGTGGCGACCTTCTCGACAAAGAGGGGGTGCTGTACCTTTCCTTCATGTTGAGCTGAGCCTGTTCTAAAGCGTATACTTTTTGCCTCACCAATTCCATCTCTTGGATTTGTGATGCCACTAGAGATTGCATATCGCTCGTTAGCACGTCAGGCTTCTCGTACACCATGTTTTGTGGGGCTGCACGGTTGTGACTCGTTCGGAGAGGTAGGTTGCTGAGCTTGGATGATTGGGAAGCCTCTCGTACTAAGGGGTATCCTAGAGACAAAGCCACGGAAAGGCGCATGCCGCAGCCTGGAGCAAACAGGATAGAACATCTGAGCAAACTTACTATTCTGCTCATACTCTGCAACCTTGCTTCTTTCGGTATCAAACTCGGTCCGCACTTGATCCAGCAACTCCGTGAGACGGCTGTTTGGCTGAGTGGGAACACCCATCCCACGATGGGCAGTATACATTGTAGGCAACGTTTTCTATCCAAGCCAAGCGGGTCGGTGTTACAGAGTGGGCAACAAGGACTTCGAACTTTTCAGCGTCCGAGACGTGGAGAGACAGTATAATTAAGGTCTTGGGAAGGCGAGATGCGAGCGCAAAATCGCTGATAACCTGAGACCGAAGGTGCACAGATGGTCCTTGTTTACTGGATGCGTAATAAGGCGCCTGCACAGGAGTGTTGACTGGAGGATCGGATGAGGTGAATGGGAGTGTCGCTGGCGCGACGCAGAGCGTACTTTGATTGTAGGCTAAATGCGCTATGGCCGAGGCGGCTCTTTTTAGGGGACAGCCTTGCACTCGGTCGTACCGCCGTGGATCGCTACAAGCGTAGGATTAGCCGTAGAGTCGATGTCAGAGGTTTTGAGCAGGTATACCAGCAGTCGACGAAGCCCAAGTGCAGCGATGAAGTCGCGATATTCGACCAAGGTGGGAGCGAGGTCGAGCAACGAAGTGGCAGAGACTTTGGCGAAGAGAGGGAGCGAGGATTTGGGTTTCCCAAGTGTCAATGGAAGAAGCGGGATGGGGCTTCCAAACTTCAGCTAAAGTGGCTAGAGCCGAAGGAGGCTTGCCGCTTACCACATGGAGATCAGTCTCCACTGTGTGATTAGATCCTCGGGTAACGCAAAGCACGGACCTTGGCGTGCTTTCGCGGGTTGATGGTTTCACGGTTTTACGCATGCCTTACTTCAGCGTGGGGCTAAACTGCATTTCAAGACCTAGATCTTTCTGCCTCGGTTTTTCGAGCAAGGGACATATTTCCATCGTACAGACATATCTCAAATTCCATCTACAGAATCCCAAGTTTTCGATCTTTGAGATGCGCAATCGCTGGGTTTCTGATGTCGTGAGAGAACGACTTCAAGTGTGGGACTACCAAATGACCTCTGAGCTTCAATAACCAGGCAATGACGAGCTCGATTGTCGCCTACCTCAGCTGTTCTCACTTCTCGCTCCTGATAGATATAATTTCATTTTCTCATAAACAAGGAAAGTAACCCACGTGCTTGGCAAGACTCTTAGCAGATTCGGTCCCAACCCTTTATAAAATCCACCGAGGCCTTCCTGTTTCCATACCTGAACGAGCACGTCCCTCGCACTCCTGTACGTTTGGCCGGCATCGTAACTTTGTAGTCGTGCTCGGACCACTTGATAAGGATATGTTGCGCTCCCTGCGAAAACCTTCGCCAATCCACTAAGAATGAGGAAGTCCAGTGCGCTCAGCTCTTGCTGGCGTCGAAGATTACTGCTTCCTCGGTATATCTTAAGCTGTTCGTATGCCATGAATTGTAAAGCTCCGTGCGAGACTCCAAAAAGTGATGGTATCAGACCACGATAGAACCCGATTATGCCATCCGTCTCAAAGATCTGCCGTGTGCCGTCGAGAATCGAAGAGTATGCACCAGGATGGCTGGACGACGTTGACAGCATTCGTGTCTTGATGACCCATATCGGGTTGGTGATGACGGCGGTCAGGGCTCCTGTAGTCATTTTCAGCAACTTTGTCCATGCGTCAGGGAACCTTGATGTACCTGCAGCTCCCGATGCGAAGAAGTAGTCGTAAGAAGAAAGTCCGACATCAGACCCGTGGAACGTTTGTAATCCATCCTTGAGCTTTCCATACCACAAGAAATACAGGCCCCAGCTCACGGAATTGCCGATGATGTTGGGCGCAAGACCACGATAGAATCCTGAGAGGAGGCCTTCGTGCCGAGCAACCTCACGTACGATGCGGAGAGTGCTGCCAAGTTGAGATGAAGGGTTCCGATCAACTGTGTTTGGTCAATTGGGTCTACTCGGTAAGTGTACGCGCCGCTGGGCGGGTTCTTACCCTGGAGGCGCGTCTTGACTAGATCTAGAGGGTGGGCGACCAGAGTCGAGGCGACTCCAGCTACAAAACCGGCTATTGTTTCAACAAAAGGTTGGGGAAGCGCCTTATCTGTCATTGAAGAGAGAGTGAGAAGCTTGATGGGCTACGCAATACAAGCGAGAGACGAGAGTGATGTCATCCATCAAGCGTTCAACAATTATAACTTCTAGATTCCCATAGCGTTCACGGACAAATCGCATAGCTTATTGTGCGAGAAGTCGTGACCCTCTGAGACTAACTGCTGGCAACATGCTGATTCCATTTGGGAATACGGACTTCTGAGCCCACGCTGCTGTCTTGCCCCTGCAGGCTATTGTACAAGAGATCAACAACATGATGCCGCTCCGAAAGATGAGTTGCGAGACCTTGTGTCCGGTCGCCCGTAAAGGCGCTCCTGCGCCTTTGCACCAAAGTATATAACATGCCTCGCGCCTCTATTGTCCTAAGAACACTCAAGCCAGTGGAGATATGAGTCTGTTCATGCGTCAGCGCTGGATGTAAAACGAGCAGCTTGGTACCTGCCTTATTAGAGGCGGTTTGGGTTCGCTTCGTGTGTATCCTGAGAAAGTTCAGCTCCGATTCTCCTCTACCTAAATCGCACAAAAGCATTTATACCCAGGTAGATGATCAGCGGTAGGTAACCACTGCATTCGTCAGCGTCCCGTAATTCTGCAAATTGAGATGGCAGCCATACTAATGTATCGCGATCCGTGAGACATCAATGACCTTCGTAATCCTCTCCTAGCTGCAAGTCAATAGCTGCACTGCCTTTCTCATTCATCGTTGGGGTGGAACCTTTGCCTCCTCAGATAGTTGGAACATGATTATGACCGGCTAGATATATCCTGATCGACTCTAGTGATGGAGGTGGTCGAATGACTAAGAGACCGTTGTAGTTTTACTTTCTGAGAGCCCAGGTCGGAGAGTGACCGGAAGGCTTCATTCTTTGAATGTCTGTAACTTACATTACCTACCTAAAATCGAAAGAATACAGCTAGAAGTCTTGGCGCCAATACCAACGCTGCCCAGCGTGTTGCGCTTTTGAAGAAAGTGCCTTTCTAACAAATCTTCTCGCAGAATTGCCATCATGTCTGGCGCGAGGCACTGGTAAGCTACTGGAAACACTGGCTCAATGTAGACTAACACTGCGCAGGGAGCAAGACAAGGAAGCCACGGTCTACATTGGCAATCTGGACGAGCGAGTCTCCGACAGTCTGGTTTGGGAACTGATGCTGCAAGCCGGGCGCATAGTCAACGTTCATCTACCTAAAGATAGAGTGACTATGACACACCAGGGCTATGGCTTCGTAGAATTCATCAGCGAAGAAGACGCAGAGTATGCGGCAAGAATCATGAACCAGGTCCGCCTATTTGGAAAACCCATCCGGGTGAACAAGGCCTCAGCGGATAAGCAGAAGACAGTCGAAGTGGGTGCGGAGCTTTTCGTCGGAAATCTCGATCCTATGGTCTCGGAACAGACGCTATTCGACACCTTTGGCCGGTTTGGCAGCCTCATCTCTGCGCCTAAGGTAGGTCCTGAAGCGAGCATAACAGTGAGATGCAAGCTAATGATTGTAGATCGCTCGTGATGATGCCAATCTGTCAAAGGGATATGGCTTTGTCTCTTTTTCCTCCTTCGACGCCTCGGACGAAGCCATAGCGAATATGAACGGACAGTATTTGATGAATAAGGAAATCTCCGTACAATATGCGTACAAGAAAGATGGCAAGGGTGAGCGCCATGGTGACCAGGCAGAGAGAATGCTTGCTGCCCAAGCGATAAAGCACAATGTTCAGCCAACAATCCAGCCGATTTCCGCCGCGGTATTTGCCCCAAGTGCCCCAGCAGCCATGTTAGACGGGGATAGTAGTCGCACAGGTGGTATGATGCCTGGAGCACCAGCACCATACATGAACGGGCGAGCAAGCATGCCAAACGGAAGCTACCAGAGCGTACCTCCGCCCCAACAACAGCGGCAAGCACCCCCTTCGCAACCATTACCAGCCCCTCCATCAGGTCTACCCGCACGACCTCCGCCATCGCAAGCCGGGTATGGAGGTCCTCAAGGCTTTATTCCCCCGGGATTCAATCCACCCCAGCAATCAGGCTTTCCTCCGCAAGGTGTTGCACCACCTGGATTTGGACCTCCACCGGGTTTTGGACCGCCTCCTGGTCCCATTCCTCCTCCCGGGTTGCCTCCTGGGCTGCCTCCTGGGTTCCAGCAACCAGCCTATGGCAGGACAAGGTGATAGGATCTGCAACCTTACGTAAGAGATGAACAAGTCCACCATGACGGTGAAACAAGACGACGGGCACGCCCATTCGTGACGGAGACACTCTGATCGTACGCACGTCATTCACGGCCCATGGTAAGTCTATTCGTTCGGCCTCGGTGGTCTCCACGTAGTGATCTCTTACAGCAACCGGAGAATAGTGTGGAGCGGAGGACGGTTGAGGCTGTGCGGCATGCAGATAGTAGAGAAGCCAGGGTCCGTCTGGCAGGGACAGGTAAAGGACCGCGAGGAAAATGGTGGTATTTTGGATCAGCCTTGCGCGAAGGGAGTGGTATATCAAAGTCTTGAGTCCACCTCATAACTCCGAAAAACGCCATGCGTGCCCAAAATGGTGCTCCTCCAATCCCCCATAGAAAGCAATATTATGACATCGTTACGACTCCCTCGCACCCCGTCACGAAAACGAGACGAACTTCGGATCCCTGGGCCTGCCATCCGCCCCTATCCCATTCCTCTCAAACCTCTGCTCCGTATACATCCTCCTCGCCTCATCGAACCCGACCCTCCTACTCCTCATGATCCTCTGTATCTCCCTTTTCGCCGACTGATCCAGCCCACCTCTCGAATCACCCGCCGCTACGTTCGTGGATAGATCGAAGTCGCTCGATGTGAAGCCGGACTCTATGTCGTTGGAGAAAGAGGAGGGAAGGCGGTGGTAGATGTAGTCTGGGATAGGTACGAGATAAAGCCAGCGGTCGCGGGTGATGTAGAGGGCTGTCATTGTTAGGCCTGGAGGTGAGATGAGTGGATGGATAGCTGGCGTACCTGTAGCGAGCACGAATGAGGCGAAGGTGAGGGAGTAGAGTATGTAGCTCATAGTTAGAGACCGGAGCAGAGGTTGGATTGCATAAATCTTATGTACGAGGACTACTGCTGGCGCACGTTGAAGAAAGCTGGACACATGGATGGGCGGTGTCAGCATGAACGTCGGGTAAACGTAGCCGCACTATAATGGGTCCGCACTAGGAGCGGGCCGAAGAACTGCCGCACACAACTGTTCATTCGAACTCGCCAATTCCAGGTGATTGAGCGATCGCAAGTTTGTCAATAGGAATACAAGATGGTCGGCGAACACCACCCCAATGTCTCCTCGGACTTGATCTGGGAACTCTGCCGTAGGTCTGGCCGTCTACTAAGCAAAGATCCAATCTAAAAGCGTGGATTAGGTCAGAACAATTCATATCTTGTAAAGCGGAGATCCGGCGGGGGTTCGCAATTTTCGAGAGACCCCCTGAATTTGATGAACAAGCACTCGAGGAAGGCGAGTATCTCATTCTAGAGCTTGGAGAAGGAGTCTGACCTAGTATCCAGTATGGTGGCTTTGTCAACAATAAGGTACATCCCATTCTCACAATGCAACCCCTCGGAAGTCGACTGCATATGCTGACGAACCATCATACTTATTAGGCCGTCGGCATCAATGGCTCCGAGAAAGGTGGTATTACCTTGACCACGAAAAAGACAAAGCACCTCAACCGTCCCGCCTCGAACCACAACGAGGTGACATGGAGCGCGCAAAAGTCAGGGCCAAAGTTAGTGACCCAATTGCTGCAATATGGGTTGAGCTCCGATCTGACAGGCAGTTGCAGGATCTACAAGGGTATTGTGAATTATACGGCCAAGCAGGGCTACCGAGCAGATCTACGCCAGGAGGCCGTCGCTCGTGCCAGCGCTATCCGCCAGTCTCAGCGAGCAAAGAAGGAGACGCCGGAGAAGAAGCTACGCGGATCAAAGGCAAGAGCGGCGGCGGAGAAGGATTCGTAAAGATACTTAGCTGTGCCCGAGGCTAGAGCGCATTGCGTCCAATCTATGATGAGCAGTGGGAATCGAATTTGCATAGGCTCGAGCAATATCTACGATTGACTGCATTTTTGAAATGACCTGAATCGCATACGAAGGACAAACGATGATCGTCGAAAGACGAGCATAGTCAGCCACTTCACTCATGCCATCGGTAATGATGAATGAACGTATTGGTTGAATGTCATGATCCCGATGCTTCAGTGATATGCCATGGCCAATGCATCGACTACTGACTCCGGCCAAAGAACCAAATGACTTCCAGCATTTCTAGAAGGAGTAGAATTCGGACTTTAATTAGTAATTCTTCGATAATGTTGCCCTAACTTTACGGGCTAGCCTCAGCGTGGAATAGTGTAGGTGCAATCGCACGAAAAGCGCGGCGATTTAATCACCGTACCAGTGCGCCCGGGCCGTACCCCGCCGACAGCTATGGTGGGGCTGTTAATCATCGAGGATTGGGTTTTTTCTCCGATCACCTCTTTCGTCCAGGATTGTTGACTCCAACAGGCTTTTTGACTTGCTCTCACGCACTTGTTCTTACAGCTCTATCCTTACAGTTTATAATTTTAACCTTCACCAGCAACAATGGTCAAAGCAGGTGCGCAGACCGTCCGAAGCCTTTCTGATCGACAGCTCCTGACAACATATTATAGTTGTTCTCGGCGCCTCGGGAGGTATCGGTCAAGTCAGCATCTCACTGTTCTTCAATGACCCGCAGTTATTGACAACAAGCTCCAGCCTCTCTCACTCCTCCTCAAGGCCAGCCCAGTCATCGACGAGCTCTCCCTCTATGATGTCGTCAACACCCCAGGAGTCACAGCTGATCTCTCACACATCTCCTCCGTTGCCGTACGTGCTTCGTAAAGCATCGGAGGTGGTACAAAACTGACAAGTCCAAGAAAATCACCGGCTATCTCCCCGAGGACAACGGACTACAGAAAGCCCTGACAGGCGCTGATGTCGTCGTCATCCCTGCCGGCATTCCTCGTAAGCCTCCATAACCCTATCTCTCGACATCCTACTCACCAAATTGCAGGCAAGCCTGGCATGACCCGGGATGACCTCTTCAAGATCAATGCCGGAATCGTGCGCGACCTTGTTAAAGGCATCGCAGAGCACTGCCCCAAAGCCTTCATCCTCGTCATCTCCAACCCCGTCAACTCGACCGTCCCGATTGCGGCAGAGATCATGAAGCAAGCGAATGTCTTCGACCCCAAGCGTCTCTTTGGTGTTACCACCTTAGATGTGGTTCGCGCAGAGACCTTCGTCCAGGAAATCACGGGCGAGAAGGACCCGTCGAAGACAGTGATACCGGTCATTGGGGGCCACTCTGGGGAGACGATTGTGCCACTGTTTAGCTTAGCGAAGCCGGCGGTCAAGATCCCTCAGGAGAAGCTTGCGCCTCTTATCAAGCGTTCGTCACCGAATGGTCCCAGTGAGGGTTGCAGTGCTGATGTTCGTGGCAGGCGTTCAGTTCGGTGGTGATGAGGTCGTTCAAGCGAAGGGTGGTGCTGGATCAGCGACCTTGTCCATGGCTTACGCTGGATATCGGTACGTCTGTTCGATGCCTGCGTGATGTTGAGTACGAAACGCTGATCTCTTCCTTCCGTAGCTTCACTGAGAAGCTCATCAAAGCCACCAAAGGCGAGAAAGGCATCGTCGAGCCCACCTATGTGTATCTTCCTGGTGTCTCGGGCGGCGATGCCATCGCGAAGGAGACGGGTGTCGACTACTTCTCTGTGCCAGTTGAGCTAGGGGTACGCTTTTCGATCCCAACCTTCTTGGTATCATAACTAACACGTTCCCAGCCCTCTGGTGCCGAGAAAGTGGAAAACATTCTCGGCCATATCAGCTCGGACGAGAAGCAGCTCCTCGAAGCGTGCAAGGAGGGTTTGAAGGGGAATATCCAGAAGGGCATCGAATTTGTCCACAACCCACCCCCAAAGTAGGTTTTCTCCTTTAGCGTCTTCTCGGTTATCCCTGCTCTTCTCGGTCATCCATGCTCTTCCCCCGGTTCTTGTTCATTTCTGCAATCCTTAACAAACATCACTCAGCCCCTCAGAAAGATCCTTTGGCTGACAAGTGGCTCATGCTAGGTAGACTCTAAACAACCGCCACACCCTCCATCCGCGCATAATCTCGCCCTCTAAAAGTAGTGCAAACGTCGGCCTGACCGAGAAGACATAGAATTTAGAAAATCCCATACTCCATCCACAAATCCCTCCGAGATGCCTAGGTATCATGCACTTCAACGCCGTCCCCATGCCGCTAAATCCCAGCATCTCTCCCCATCCCACCCACCCCGCCTCCCTACATCTTCGCCCCCACCGTCTTAATCTGAAAGACCACTCCCGGCAAGTCACTCGACTCCGCATGCACCGTAGTCTGCAGCCCCATAGCCGCCAACGCCCCTCGTATAATACCGCTTGGAAACCACAGGAACTGTAGGCGCGAAACTCGTATTAGCGTCTCTGCTCTTAGATCTATCACCAAGCCCCATCCCCAATCTATCGCCCCACCCATCCCCAACGGCACTCACCAGACACAGTTACTTGTAGGGGGAGAGGGAAGGAAACCTACCGGCTGCGCCCTCCCCACCGCCTCCGCCGGACTCGCCATACTCATGCGGGCGAGCGGGCGGAATGCGTTGTCTGTTAGGACGTAAACGCCCTGTCCACGGAAATCCCATCAATTAGTCCGCTACACCACCCCGGGATATAATATTCCCGCGCACTGATACCTGGAAAAGTGGCAGAAGGGGTAGTCTGACAGGGGAAAGGGGAAAGAAGGGAAAGAAAGGGAAGAAGGGGAAGAAAGGGAAAGGAGGGAAAAGAAGGGCAGCATAGGGAAGTGAAAGGAAAAACGGGGACCCACACGATGGTTCGTCTTCAGGTTATCGATCTGCTTGCGGAAGACGAGCGTCCAGACGTCCTTGCACAGGAACTTGATCATGTCGAGCGTGTCGGCGAAGCGGGGCCGGTCACGGGAGAAGCTGTTCCAATAACCCCGGAAAGTCAGCCATATGTGCCTGTTGGTCTGTCGCTTCTCCAGCTGTCATTCCTGTCGCGTGAGCTTGTAGATAGACGCGGACTCTCCGGGCGCACTTGTGGGTTGGACTGTAGAGATATGCATCCCGCACTCTTTTTCGTTCTGCGACGGGGCTTATTCTTCCCTCGCGCCGACGTAGGGGAAAGGGGGCATAAACCAACCGCTCCACAATCCCCAACCCAACACGATACCCCACGCCCTCCAGCCTCCTCCGCACCATCTCCCTCCTCCCCTCCTCCTCTTCCTCCCCATTCGCACTCCCCCCTATCCCACTCACACCATCTGTACTCCCCTCCAAACTCCCCTTGCCCTTGCCCCCACCATTTCCCTCTAAACTCCCCTTCATCTTCTTTCCTGCCCCTCCACCCCCATTCTCCCCGTCAAGAAGGAGAGTACTCTCGTAAGAAGGCGGGTGCGACAGATCGTCTGCGATGCGGAAGGCCATGGGCACCATCTCGATCATGAGAAGCTCGAAGCAGGAGGCGTTGAGGAAGGTGGCGAACGGGTCGGAGGAGGCGTAGGGGGGGAGGGGGGTTTCGAAGGACATTTTGGGGTGGAGGGCGCCGGGGGATGGTGGGTGGAGTGGTGGACGTGGACGTGGGGTGCGATGGGGGGTGTGAGGGGTGGGACGTGGGGTATGGGCGTGGGGTAGGTGCGGAGGGATGGCAGGCGTAGGTGGGCGGAGAGCAGGAGGGCGGATTGGTTTCTAGGGATTTTGATTGTTGGTGGTGGTGGGGAAGATGCGACCTCAGGCTGGGGTTAGGACGGAGTGTCGTTGATGGGAGAGGTTATCCGGATCAGGGTTGATATGAGGGTGGCTTGGATCGTGAAGGTTCTTCTAGGGGGTGGGATTCCATGCTATGAAATTTCTCCAATCGAAAGATTGGGTGTTGTTGGAGTGATGTTCAGATTGCGTGGCAGAAGATTTATGGAGAGTAGTTCTTGGGTAGCGTTGGAATATTCGTCAAGCGTATAACTACAGCCATTCCCTCGATATCTGTGCAGAGCATGCGCCCATGGGGTATGCCCGCAAAGACGAGATCTCTAATATGCCCAGCCAGCCATGAAGCCCGAATTCTCCTCCCTGGTTCCCATGCCTGTGTGCCCTAGATCAACGGGGCTGGCCCACGGCTACTCCTACCATCCAGCTCCTTGCAAATGCCGCACAAGCCCTGAACGACGCCGTATCCGTAGCCTCCTGCAATGCCGTGTCCTGCTGTCCCGCTCAAAGTTGATCTAGAAGAGTCTGCCTGCCCAACCCATCACAATTGCGGCGCGCGATACCCCTGGGTCATGGGGTTGGACGTCGCTAAGGGACCAGGCTGCATAGGCCTGGGTAATGCGAAGCTGCTCGGTGTTGCGCTATTCGAACCTGGGTATATCGGTCGAGCATTTTCAGGCGGATAAGGTAGTATGCCCTTGATTTGCGTGTTGGTTGCCTGCCGCTTTGGTGCCCTTGGTGGTTGGTCGTCGTCGCTACTGAGGTCAATGACTTCAGGCGCAGACCTTTTATGGCTTCCCGAAGAAGGTCTTCCGGATGAAGTAGAGGGTTCTCGCGACGAGGTTGGTGGTGTTCTCATCATTGGACTCCCATTGCCGAATATTGATTGGCTTTTGACAGCGGCCATCCTAGGCATATCTTTGATTTCGATGAGATCCTCGTCGTCGCTATCGCTCGCTTGGCCACCACCGCGCCGTGATGGGTCGTCTTCGTCCGAGGTTTTCCTCCATACACCATCTGGCTCGATAGTGACTTGATCTACCTCCCTTGGTGTAGATTTGAGGATATTATCGACGTATCTGTGATGACTCGGTCAATTGCTTAGACATATGTGCGGCTAGATCTCCACATACTGATCGATTGTCAATGCCTCGAAAGAGACCAGCTTTCCACATACAGGGCATGTCCAGGTTGGCGCCTGCTCCTGAAGCTGCAAGAACGAAGGTGCGTCGTAGCATTGGTTGTGCAGACAGACCGTCGACCGGCACGGAACATCAATTCGTAAGGTGGAAATGGGGCACTTCAGCGACATGATGGAGGAAGTAGCTTGTATATCAGAATCCTGGGCTTTACTGACCACTAATTGCGACAGTTCAGCAACTCTCTAGTCCGTGAGCCGCTACTGGGGACAGCTTACTTTCACGCAGGACTTGCTCCTTCGAAATGATCTTCCCTGCCTTGAGCCTTGCTACGAGTTCTTCAACCGTATGTTGCCTGACCAGGTTGACAACAAGGTGGTATTTCTGTACAATTTTAGGTTTGAAAAAAACGTGCCATAACAAGAACATGACAAGCACAAGACGAAGAAGTGCTTCCGCTAGCAAAAGCCGGGAGTGAAAGAGACTTGAATACTGACTTTCTGGGTAAGGGCGTAGGTGACAGTCATCATGTTTTCGTAGCCAGCTCGTTTACGCACGAGATTTGTGATGTCCGCTGGTCTAGTCGAACCTGGCTTATTTTTAAGACCCCTAAGGTTGGCCTTTACCTCATCACCATTGACCCGGATTTCGACCTGGTGTGGGAAAGCAATATCGACCCTTGTGAAAGGTGATAATGGGTCTGCAGCGCAGTAAATCATGACCTTCAGGTTTGGCTCTGTCAAAAGCCTATCGGCTATGTCTTGCCTGAAGATGATTTTCGCTTCAACATGATCTCTTGTTGCCTCTCTGACTGGGACTTGGGTGAGTGGCACAGAAGTCAAAAGACGGCGTGACACTAAAATGGGATTATGGAACACATACCTTTGCATTCCAGTACGGAAGTCAAGGGCTCAATAATGGTATAGAAAGGGCTGTCTTTGAAGTTTGGCCGAGCTGATGCGTCGTCAGTCATAGCTATCATTGAGCCTTTGAGGGGTCAGTACCTGGTCCAAACGCTTGTGGTGCCATCTTGGGTGCGAAAGATGGCTGTGGTGGTCTTGGATGGCCATTTGGAATGTTGTAGGTCGGGTTCATTGGCGGTAATGTAGATCCAGGCTGGGGCGTTCGCGAGAGGCCCGGAGAAGGCGTAAAGGCCCCTTTTGGATCGTTGACCCGCGCTCTCATTCTTTCGAAACCCTCACGGTTTCCACTGCCTGCATAGGCATTGATGTCTGACCAGATAGAAATTACATTAGTAGAATAAAATGCAACATCAAAGGAAACAAGTGATATAGTGATGAGCGTAGATCAGATGGCCAACGTTCCAACGAATCCGGAACTTACGGGAGATAATGCGCTCTTGCAAGACGGATTTCAAGCCGGATACAGCGAGGCCTTCTCTTTTGAGAATCTCCTTCAGCTGTGCATTTATGAGCATCTTCACCTTCGCAACAAGCGGTTGAGGGTTGATATGTTCATTAGACGCCATTTCTTAGAATTGCAGGGTGTTACAGAGGGTGCCTATGGTGATGCCTCTTGGGCGATATAAAAATCGGCAAGCAAGGCATCAAGTCAGAAGGAGATTTTGTGCTTGTAGAAGGCCAGTTAATTCACTAATGAGAATTGGCAAAGGTCAATGATCCACTGGAAAATGAAGTAATGGAGTCTTGGGTTTATCAAAGAAAGTGAGGTAAGGTTGAAAGAAGTGACAGGGTTCGTTCACCTTCCCGGCGCCACAACTTTCTCTTCCACTTTACTCCGCCTTCGCATTTCTACCATTAATTATTGACAGCGAAAAATGGCGAAAGGCCTACGTTCGAGCCGGAACAAGGCGAAGAATAGAAAACTCAAAGTTAAAGTCTTTGGTCCTGTGGAGAATGCGCGCAAAGAACGACTGTCCGCAAAGCTTCTCGAAATTGCGTCGCAGCCACAGCCGACCGCGGATGGAGACTCAAAAATGGAAGTCGAAGCTGCAGGTCTGGACTGTCTACGAAAAGTGGTCTAAGAAAGGCAGGAGCGACTTCTGACCTGGGATAGTGAACGGTGAAGAGCAGCCTGAAGCGGACTCCGCGGCGCAGACGAAGTCACAGGGAGAAGGTGCGCTTCAATCATCGCCGTCTTCAAAAGTTACATGGACTTCAGGCTCACCAGGCTTTGAATCACAGAAATGGACATCGATTCTGCCGACCACGTTGCTCAGAAGGGGGGTGCCAAAGGGTCAAATCGCATACAGAAGAGAGGCAGGCAGAAGGCCAAATCTAGCATGGTGTTCCCCGTCTACAAGAAGGGGAGGAGGGTCGTCCCACGAACGAAGCAGAGGAAATAGCACTGGTGCTACGACGTTATGATATACGGCGCCTACTTCCATTGGAGGAGCTATTGCTGCATCTGGGTGTTTCATCAAAAGCGAGATACTAAGATACCCAACATCACATCGAATGCTCAGCTACGAGCTTGTGTAGACCCATTCAATCCTCACAACCTGTTCTGATGCCTTCCTGCGAACACTGGACTTAGTCTTTCTGATGCCAGTTCATTTTGATAAAGCCTCGCTCAACACATTGGCAGAACTCCAAGGCGGTGCAGGGGTGCCGCGGATCATCCTTGGCACGATGCTTAATCTAAACCTCCGCTCTGGAAGTCACAGCTCAGGTGATAGAGACTGTACATTGTACTTGTCATGCTCCTGAACGCCCAAATCCCTGTTTAAGGGACATAATAGAGCGAATTGTAGTAATGACAGGCTAGTTTCCACGGTCGCGATACCTGCGTTAAGAGTCAATTGTTAATGCGCCATGGCTCTTCGACGGTCTCTACTACTGTTGACCGCTGCGAATATACTAATACCAGTAGCTATTCTGGTCTTCGCAACAGGCTTCTTCCCTTACAAACCCTTCCTGCCGGGCAAGGCTGCCTTCACAGCCGACGATGTGCGAAGTGCTCCCTTTGATAAGGTCGTCTTCATGGTCGTGGATGCGCTCAGGAGGTTGGGAGCTTTCAGTCCCAGTTCTGGCGATTGCTGATCTGGATAGTGACTTCGTATATTCTCCGAACTCAGGCTTCGTATTTACCCAAGAGTACGTATCCTCCTGCGATAGTATTGGGCGTAAAGCTGACTCTCTCACAGGTTGATTCGCTCTGGCGCGGCTATACCCTTTACAGCCCATGCAACGTCCCCTACCATAACCATGCCTCGAGTGAAAGCAATCACCACAGGCTCCGTACCGTCCTTTCTGGACGTGATCCTAAATTTCGCCGAATCAGATACCACGTCAAATCTAGCCCTACAGGACACTTGGCTAGCACAATTGAAGGACAAGCCTGGAGGAAAACTGATAATGTATGGTGACGATACTTGGCTGAAGTTGTTTCCCGACACGTTTTCTCGAGCGGATGGGACTTCAAGCTTCTTCGTTTCGGTCAGTGGTTTTTTGCTGGACTCGTGTATTCTAGGGCAATCAACTGAGATGTTGAATAATCAGGACTTTACTGAAGTAGACAACAACGTGACTAGACATCTGTCCGAAGAGCTAAATCAGAGTGATTGGAATGGCATGATCATGCATTATCTTGGCCTTGACCATGTTGGCCACAAGCTAGGACCCAGAAGGTAATGCATGCCCTTAATCACCTAGGCAAAGTGCTGAAGGTTGAAAGCGCCCATATGATCCCGAAGCAGACTGAAATGGATGAGATCGTGAAACAGATCTACGGCGCGATTGTAGAGAAGGGCCACCTCCAGTCGACGCTGCTCGTCCTGTGTGGCGACCACGGCATGAACGATGCAGGCAACCACGGAGGCTCTGCCGAAAGCGAGACCTCGCCTGCGTTGGTCTTCATATCCCCGAAATTGAAAGCAATCTCGAAAGGTACCGACTGCCCACTGAGAAAGTCTGACGGAGGCTTCCATTACTACAGCACAGTGGAACAGTCGGACATAGCCCCTACGATCGCTGGGATGTTGGGCTTTCCAGTGCCTCTCAATAACCTCGGCGTCTTCATTCCCGAGATGCTTGATCTTTGGCCCATTGGTGAGTACTAGAAGGAGGTGGATGGTCAAAGCTGATGTCGAAACAGATGATAAGATCCGTATCTTGAAGCAGAATGCTCAGCAGATCTTGGCAGTAGTCAAAGAGACGTTTACCGGCTTCGCCTTTGATGGCCGGTCGGTGCAGGCTGATTGCAAGAAAACCACTTCGGATGGTGAGCTTCTAGACTGCCTCTGGTCTCAAGCTTCAGTAGAGCTGGCTACTGGCACGCGATCAGCAGACCTCAAGGCCATGTCAGCACTGATGGAGGTAAGATTGCTTGCTCGGAACGTGGCTACACGAAATTGACATGCTTTTAGTTCTCCAGACGTGCACAGGATGTCATGAGTAGCACAGCAAGTAACTACACTATTCAGAGGCTTCGTACCGGCATCGCAGTAGCAACGGCGGCGTTGGTGACAATTCTTACCATTGCCATTCCTGCAGCACAAAGAGCCAACACAACCGGTATATGGCTCAGTTTCGTGGTCGTGATGTACGGCGTCATGATGTTTGCAAGCAGCTACGTCGAGGAAGAGCACCACTTCTGGTATTGGGTAACCTCTGGGTGGCTGGGGTGGCTGTCGTTTAAGAAGTAAGTTTCCATCAGACCGTTCTGAGTAGGTCCTGGCATAACGATCCGAAGTCAGAGTCTCATAGAACGAAAATCGATCCCAACCTTCATCTTCACCGCAGCGTTGCTCGGTATTCTGCGGGTTGTCCGCTCATGGAACCAGACTGGTCAGAAGCATGCTGGTGAGCCAGACATTGCGAAAGGGCTTTTGCCTGCACACAATTTTCTATTGTGGACACTCGTACTCATGACCTACATTGACATAGCACAGCGGATGGCTTTCAGGGTATTGCCCGGTGCGTCACGGCCGATCGCTGTCTCGTGCTCCATAGCTCTGTGTCTTGCGGCATTGGGATTTAAGATGAGCTTTACCAAGGCGGATGCGCCAGAGCTCCTACTTGGGCTCCAAGTTTTCGTTCTGAGACCGATGGACGAGTCATCTCTCGTGGCCCAAGCAAGAGCTGTATTCTTAGGTATCGCCTCACTTGCTTGCCTGACCGGTGGCCTGCATGCGTTCAAACGATCAAAGGGAATGGCGAGCGCCAAAGGTAGCCGCATGCATCTTGATACCGTAATGATGAGGGCTAATTTTCGTGATCAGGACTGCTTTGGCCTATCCATGATCTCATGACACTCTTCCTGATGACCCAGTCTCGTGTCACTAATATTCCCATCTTCCTCCTATTCGAACTGCTATTCCACGCAATGCGATCAATGCATCTCTCACCATATGAAATAACATTGACCTCGCTTCTGTTTCAATACGCTGCGTTCTTCGCATTCGGCGGGTCCAATGCAATCTCTTCAGTCGACCTGTCCAATGCATACAATGGCATAAGTGGATACAATGTAATTGCAGTAGGCATCCTAGCTTTTTGCTCCAACTGGGCTGGTCCCTTATGGTGGACGTCTGCCACTGTACTACTCCTCGCGGAGAGTCGTGGACAGTCGTTGGAGGACTGGATACAACATTTGTCGCTTGTTACAGCCTTCGTAGCGAGTTCTGTGCTATCTGTCATGCTGGCATGTACGGCTTTAAGGACACATCTCTTCATTTGGACCGTGTTCTCTCCGAAATACTTGTTTTGTATGGCGTGGAGCATCGGGCAGCATCTTTGCATCAATGTGCTCTTCGGAAGCTTGCTTTTTAGATACCAATGATAACAATCTGGAACTTATTGATGGCTTTGATATCCGAGACAGTTTGGAAGTAGAATGTCGGCATCTCGACTTGAGTTGTAGCTGGAGCTTGAGAAGCTTGAGTAACGGTCAGAGCCCACGGAAAAGATCGTCTATCACATTACCTCCCCTCTTTTTCTTGCGCCTAGTAGATTTTGACCTTGACGGTATTGACACTCTCTCGGTCCCTTCACCAGTCTCGATTATCCGTGACCGTGACGTAAAAGCATTCGAGAGGTCACCATCATTGCTTTGGTGGAGAGGCATAGGTTCGTCATTTAACGACGATGTAGTTGACGGAAGCCTAGTACTCGAGTCTCGCTCTACGGCTTCTCCGGGATCTTCAGTTGGCCTCGGAGGCTGTGGAGTAGGTGAAAGTCGATGGTCTTGCGCAACAGACTCAGGCAAGTCCGCGGATTGATCAGTCCCAGCACCAATTAACCGACGGATCCTCGCCAACTCTGCCACGAGCACCAATCCAAGGGTACAGAATTGATTATTTTGGACGAGCTGGCTGAAAGATCTAAGAAAGCCGAGTAAACTTCGGCATGTTTCAGGCTGTATAGAAAAGATCTGGGGTTATCCTACCTGTGGCATCGTGGAAGCAAATAGTTAGTCATGAACCGTGTCCTTGTCAGAGTCTCCACTGAATCAGGCGACTCTATTTCGATGGTCAATCTTGCCAGGCATCGCCTCAGCATGGAAAGCCATTTCCACCATGTCGCTTGGCGATGCTGGTTCTTGTTTCGGTGAAACAGTAGGTGAAGAATCTTTGCGGATTCCCGCAATTGTACTATGTCCAAATCCATGCTTGATGAACCTCGAATACTCACATATGCCACTCCATGACCAGTGATCAATTTTGTTGTCGGTGTCTCAGATGTTGTGAAGCATCGAAGATCAGACATGGTCGCGTGAAGGAGATTAAAGTAGATAAGGTTCTGTTTCTGTAGTGCAAGCGAGATGCAACAACAGCATTGCTACATGCTAGGCTACACTCTACCTATCGATTACCTACAGCTATGGTGCCATACACCTGCCGAAGAAACAAACCATATTGTAGCTATCGAGCCAACCTTTCCTATAAAAGCACAACATGCAAGACTTTGCGTCGGCAACATATTGACCGCGAGTCCCTAGAAACACAGACCATCGCAGCTCGATCCCTCCACGATCGCCATAAGACACTATAAGACCCTTGACAATTCTTGAGAGGTAGCGAGCAAGCCCAGCCGCCATATCAATGCCGTGTCCCACTGGACCTATATTACCAATAAGCGCTTACATGGCGGTCAGTGCTGAGGGCGTGCCGCAGTCTAGTATTCCTCGAAGACAGGCAGGTAGGGTGTCGATCGTCGGTATCGCAAGGGCGGACCAGGGTAGTATGGGCTCGTTTCGCCATGATATTCGTGACGGCCAAGCTCGTAAGAATCTTCCATTTCGGCAAGGCGAGTGCCACGGTCATACTGGGAACGTCGACGACGCTGCTCGTCACGGAAATTCTGGCCAGCACGTGGAGCGAAAAGCCCTGGGATATGCATTAGGTTCTAACCAAGCCCCTTTAGGTGCAGCTTCTCTCACCGACGTGTTCCGCATTCTCGACAGACCTACGCATCTTGGATGGGTTATCAGGACCTGGAAAGCTGTCTTCAGTCCCAGCGAGCGGACCGGTACCAGTGTGGAAGATCTATTCGTATCAGTACATGCTCAGAAAGCCCAGTAAGCTGCTTATACCTTTGGGCGGAAGGATGGATGCTCCAGCATCACCGAGCTGTTGCGGAACTTTTGGACAAGGCAGTCTCGACCCTGGATAGCTACAAACTTTTCAGCGGGTTATCTTGGGTATCAGGCATCTCACTTACTGGCATAGGACACCTCGGCAACCTTGTCACTATTGAAGCGGTTCCTTTCCCATGTTAGTGGATACCATTCATAGGTGTGCAAGACGTACTCACCAGCGGTGGCCTGCTCTCGCGTTCATGAACTGAATCACCATCAGCAGTCCGAACACATCTCACAATACCTATGACCAACATCGATGATATAGTAAGGCTGCATGAAGTTAGCACCATCAGTTCCTCGATGGACAATCATGACTCACATCCTCGAAGTTGATGAATGCATAGCCCACACTTGCGAGATTAGCCTAGAGCAAGTTAATGATGGGAGAGAGAGGTTTGTCTCACTTGCAATTGTTCGCGAAGTCTGTAGGTACCCACTGTCAACCTTGGCAACAACCCGTTCGGCGGCAGCGGACTTACCAATACGCAGATACATGAAGTCGTACTTTCCGCGGCTAGTCTCGTCGACTATTTCCTTGAGCATGGCCTAAAAAACGATGAGTTCGGCCGGCATGCTCTGGATGTGGACAGATTACTTACTTGATCGATCTTGTTCGGAATGTTACGAAGCATTATCTACAAGTGTTGCGTCAGTGTTGTGGAGGAAGAACAGACATTATTGCGGCGAACCGTTGTGCGAACATCCAAACCCTGGCGAATGCGCTCGATGTCCACGATGTTGTGATGTCCCGACGAGTAATCATGGGGCGAGCGTCCAAGGTATTTGCTCGGGCTACGCTGCTGGTACGGATGTACGCCAGAGTACGGGGACAGCATGGATACTCCACGTTCTTGGCCAATTGCTCCTGGAGTATAGGGAGACCAGAGCGGTGACTGAAGGCCATAGTCCACGTACGGGCTAAAGAAGGGGCTGTATGGGGATGTCTCCGTGGATTCGGGCCCACTATAGCTGGACTTCTGGAGGTCCAATGGTGATGGCATCTGAGCGCCATTGAGCTCTCGGTGATTGGCGAAAGAGCGAGTCGGCGTCTGGGTTAAGAAGTATGGCGAAAGCAAAGGCGAAGCCCACAAATCACGCCCATACATCAAGGGCTGGGGCGTGTTCATTGTCATACTGCCAAGAGCGGTCTCAAGACCCGTCTCGTCCTGACCGATGATCAATGGTCCTTGACTCTGCTTTGGCAGAGTGGTGAGGGTGTTCTTGCCGCTCCCATAGTTCCGAATGGTCAAAGTACAGCCCTGAGCACATCAGCAAGCCACTCTTACAAACGAGAAGTCAACCTCACTGCAATCTTGAACCCCTGAAGGGCGTTTAGCGCGCCGGTCACAGAGCTACTATCGTAGTATTCCGCTCTATACATGGCCGATGGGGACGCAACTAGAATGGCTTCCATGGCCATTATCTCACCATAATTTTCGAGTACTTCCTTGACAATGATGCCAATGCTATTGGCATTGAAGTGGGTAGTCGGACCGCCATAATCGGCCTTGATAGATACTTGACCTTCGTGAACCAAGGCTGGGAGTTCTTGACCTGGATGCTCCCTCATGAAGTACTGAGCAGTGCCAATACATGAGACGGCCCAGTCTCCACGGAGTGTCTGCACCTTGGTGTATGCACTCAAAGCGTCCCGGATATCGCTGAAGCTGACGTATATGGTCCCCGTGAGGGCTAGCTCGTTGACTCCAAGATGCTTCATCGAAGGGAAATCACCTTTCTAGACTCGTTTAGTAATCTATCTGTCTGTGATGAGAGGTTTGGGGACTTACATTGAAAAAAGCCTCCAGGTCTGCAAGCGGAGTCCTCATAGCAACCTGACCCACCATGAGGTATCTGGAAGTGTTGTGATCTGAGGTGAAGTGCCCCACTTTGGGAAAGGCCGATGCTTCAGTCAAGGAAGTCGATGCCTGAGCAGCACCATTCGAAGCTGTGGATGCCGTGTTCTGGGCAGCGAGGTTGATAGGAGTATCATCGGGCCTCGGAGTGGTGGCGCGGGACTCATTGGTCTCATCACGGTGTTTGACTGCAGCTACAGGCACGCTGAGGCTCTGACGTCCCAAAGGTGTGAAGCTGGTAGCAGCAGGAGAGAGCTTGGGCAAGTCGCTCGAGCTCAGTCCAGTGCGAACAAGACTGGAGGGCCCAACGAACGGGTCAGAAAAGGCAGAGGTAGTGGGATTACCTGCATTGCCGCTCGAGCTGGGCCTTGAATAGATGTTGAGGGCAAAGGCCGGTGGAACATTGGGCCTCACGATACCAGTCTTGACTGCTCGGTGGCTTGATCGTAGTTCCTCTGGAGAGAAAGCGGTAAGCTTGGTCTCTGGAGTATTCTGGGTTGAAGCTACAGCTTCAGAGGAGCTTGGGCTTCCAGCAAGGAGACGCAGATTGTTTGGGTCCATGACTATCCAAACAGCGTCGATGAGAGGCAGTTGTTACGGGGAGTGTTGGGTAAATAGTCGAGTGGTAGTGGGGTACGCGGCGGTGAATGGAAAGACCGAGGAGGGCAGTCCAAGAAGGACAGGATGAATGTAAAGACTACTGGGTGTTGACAGAAAGGACATCCACAGTTCTGAGGCCCAAGGTGTTGAACAGCTCGGCACGACAGGTGGTGAGGAAAGGGAAGGGGGAGAGGTTTGAAGATGAAGATGGGAAAGATTATCAACTACTTTATGTGCAGCTGGAGTGAGCAGTGACCGCTTGGACCAGCCATTCTCGGACAATGACTTCACGGCACAACGACAAATACCCACACCTGGATCCACTTGCTTCCCAGATCGGCCTATCCTGGCCCTGGTATCCAGCCGCACGACAAATAACCTCAAAGCCGGTAAGCTAGGATTGGGGAGGTGGATAGGCCAGTTTCCTCTGGCTCACTACCAGGGACTGACGTCAGGTGGAGCAAAGAGGTACTTTAGTCTATCGGATCTGGTGGTGTCTTCAGGTTGACAGTCAATCTCCAGTAGTCAGGCAAGGAAACAAGGAGAGGCATAGTGGTCTACAAGGTCTAGGGAGACATCCAAACATGGTGAGATGGAGAATCCTACTGATCTCACGTTCTTATGCAAGCCAGTGCTTTGTGGTGCACTCTGTCACCTGTAGTGATAATCAGCACAGCAGCGAATCTTACAGCAATCTGTAATGATCGTGGATAAAGTATCAGATATGGCCGAGGAGACTAGCTCCGGGAGATCGACGAGGTCCCTGCAGATTGATCGGATCTTAGATCCGAAAAGGCATCGCGATTCGCGAACCCATAGAATCAGGCCCTTAAGCTTCGTCTACTATACGGAAACTTGAAAGGCATACTTTAGGCAGCTGCAACGGCATCGTTCAGCCCAACAACTCATCGAGAACTGAATATCTTGTTAAAATAGTGATTTCCTCTTCATAGTCTTACAAATGCGCGCTCCTTTCTGCCTCAAGCAGATTCGCCTTTGATGCCCTGCTATATTTGCGCCTCATGATGCCTTCGACAATCGAGCCTCGCAGCGAGCTCGACTATGTCGTTCAACGGGTTTGTAGGAGAGTCCCTGTTGCGGTGCCTCACTGACCTTCGAACCCATGAACAGACCGTGCAGTCACCTTCCGACAATGAGTATCTGAATCAGCTCATCCCAGCCATCAAAGATGCCAGCAAAGGAGGTCGAGGCCAGCTGCTGCTACAGTCTCTTACGCAGTACTCCATTGATAGAGAGTCCGAGATCGAGAAGATCTGCAATTCCAACCATCAAGGTTTCGTGACCTCTGTCAACCAATTGCTACGTGTGCGGGAGGCGACCGTCAACCTGACTACGGAGATCTTGAGCCTGAACCAATCGATCCAGTCGAGTACGGAAAAGCTTGCTGAACAAAAGAGAGCCTTGGTGGAGTCGCGGGGAGTGCGACAGAACATCGACGAAGCGCATCAGGCTTTGAAGGATTGTTTGGAAGTTCTACGCTTGGCTAATCAGGTACACGATTTGCTCGGCAAGAAAAGGCATTACTCCGCCTTGAGAGCCCTGGATGAGCTGCAGAACGTACACTTGAAAGAGGTCACTCAGTACAAGATCGCAGACATGATCCAGAAGTCTGTTCCAGCTACCAAGAAGCTCATTGCTGAGGCCGTCATGACAGATCTTAATACCTGGCTATATCGGATCAGAGAAAGCTCACAATATCTCGGCGAGGTAGCCTTCTATCATACAGAACAGAGGAGGACGAGACAAAAGGAACGTGCAGAGGCCAAGGAGTATCTAGGCAATTTCAAGTTGAACTCGGCAATGGAGCTCGTGTCCGATGAGACTGAAGAGTTCAATCTCCTCGACAATGAGGAGCTACAGGTCGACTTCACGCCGCTCTTTGAATGTGTGCATATACACGAAGTCCTTGGTGAGAGTGACAAATTCCGAGCCGCCTATGCGGCGACACGGAGAAAGCAGAAGGATCTCCTGATGCCAGCAGCTGTGACCCTGGTGGACGCCGAAGGCGCAAGTTTGAATGAGTTACTTGAGGGTATTGCGGGCTTTGCCATAATCGAGAAGGCAACCATGCAGCGAGCTCCGGACCTCCGCTCTGCCGCCGACGTGGACGAGCTATGGGACTCAATGTGCCAGGCAGCCATCACTCTTGTCTCGAAGGCTCTCCATGAGGTAGACAATGCTGAGATGCTGCTTCGGATCAAGGGCGTAATTGCTCTCTTCATTCAGACCATGGATTCTTGGGACTACTCCGTACGTGCACTCGACGCGTTTTTGCTAAATCTCTTCGGGAAGTACGCCGAATTGTTAAAGAAGAGGTTCAGTGACGACTTTCACGAAATCGTTTCGACCGATGACTACATGCCAATGCCAATCAACAAGCTGGAAGAGTACGAGAAGGTGGTCAATGTCAGCTGGTATACGCCGGATAGGCCTCGCGAAGAGCTACGCTTTCCCTTGGTTCTGCCCTTCTCACAAATGTATCCGCTATGCTGCATCGACATTCGAAATTTTCTGAACCAGTTCTACTTCTTCTCTGACGATCACTTCCAACATCCAAGAGTCATTGATGAGACTTTGCACGCTTCTTTAGATGAGCTGCTCTCCGAGAAAGTCTGCCGATCGCTTGTCGAGCGCCTTAGCTCGCAGTACCTTGGTCAGATAGTTCAGATACTAATTAATTTGGAGCATTTCGAATTTGCATGCCAGGAGCTCGAGCAGCTGCTCCTCGCTGCTAGATCTACAGCATCGGTAGGTGGTAACATTGTCCTAAAAGCCACAGAGGAGTTCCGAGGGCACAAGAAGACCGCGGAAAAGCGCATCTTCGAGCTTGTGAACTCAAAGATTGACGATCTGATCGAGACAGCAGAGTATGACTGGTATGTACTTCCTACAGCGGCATGTTGCGCGTGTCGCCGAACCGTGAGACCCAAGCTACGAGACTGACTCTTTGCGAAGGTTGGCACCTACGTATGACGCCAACAAACCCAGCGAGTATATGTCAACCCTGACAACATACCTCTCGAACATCATGAACTCTGTGCTCCTCGGACTACCAACCGAGATCAAGGAGCTGATCTACTTTGACGCTCTCAGCCACGCCGCAACAATGATCCTGGTAAGCAGTCTTCCCTCAGTTCATCAGCCGTGCTAAGCCTGCATAGGGACTGCCCTTGTCGCCCGACGTCAAGCGAATCAACCCCAATGGCGTCGGTGCTCTTGCCCGTGATGTCCGTTACCTGACCGAATTCGTAGACACATTAGGCAATCCAATTCTAGGCCAAAACCTCGAGGAGCTGCAGCAGACGGTTGCATTGATGCAAGCTGAGAACTCGGAAGAGTTCTACGACGTGTCGACCAGGAACAAGAAGTATGGGAGAGTCGATGCGATGAATGGACCGGTGCTGCTGGAGAAGTATGCCATTGCGGCAGCACGACTTGATCAAAGTTCCCCACTAACAGCTACGTAGGCTCACTTATTCTGTGCAAAGCCCAGCCAAGACGGACAAGTTCACGACGCTTTCGTCAAGATTTGGCATCAAGTAAGGAGATCGAAGCTCAAGCATAATGTTTCGGGAGCACCTGGTCTGTCTGAGAAGATGTGGATCGGCCGATACTTCCGTTTGGCTCTAGGGGGCAAACATTCGTTATGTCTTCCCAATCACCGCGTTTTCTCAAATCCAAGCACAATGGATGCCGCAAGCCCCACGACATTGTGGGATTGGTCGAGATTATCCATAAAAGCTTATACAATACCTCAGACGCCGTGAACGCCTTTCGGGCTTATACAATCTGGTTCACAAGCTGAAGAGCTCTCGATCAGGGTTTCAAGCTGGCGGCTGACGCAAGAGAATGTCTCCTATCAAAGGAAGCGCAATATCCGAGGCAGTACTCCAGACAGATATCTAAAGAGTTCAATATTCATGCTGAATAAATCGAAGTCCGCTACACAGATTGCTATCGCTATCTACGCCAGACACCCACCGCAGCATCACAAGATCCAGCTAAGCCCAAGCAAGCATTTACCAAGCAGCAGCTAACTTCAACCGACTTCATAATCCCGATCGCCCTCCGCATCCGCATCACCGTCGCCGTCATGTCGCTGGTAATGGTGCCCTGGATCTTGGCCACCAGGTGGAATCTGGCCCCTCTGATTGACGCCGCCATACATCTGCAAGTTCGCGCAATGAGTCAGCGAGACATCCCATCGGAAATAGAACCATCATCCACGAACTACGAGGGGAGAAACGCTTACCGGCTGCGTATACATATTCGGATTCCCGTACATGCCTTCAAACACCTGACTCTGCGGCTGCCCATACACCGGGTCGCCCGCCACCTGCGGCTGATACAAGCCGGGCTGCGGCCGCCCATACTCTTCCTGCGGCATCGGTCCTCCCCCCATCCCATGCCCCTCGTACCCACTCATATGGTGCTGTGGCTGCCCTCCCGGCGGTCCCCCACCACCACCCGGAGCCTGCTGCTGCGGCGGCATCATCCCCGCTGCGCCGCTCCCCCCCTGCTGCGCGGGCGCCGTCCCAGCTCCTGGCCCGCCCGCCCTTTTCGTCGCCGCTTCTTCCCGAGGCACGATATCGATGAGGAAATCAAACATGTCGCTCCTCGCGAGCGCACTCGCAATATCGCTCCTCTGCAGCGTGCGGCGCTTGTTCTCCTCCGCATGGATCCACGCGCGCATCGTAAGCTCGGTGATGAAGATATCGCAGCCCTTGGCAAAGAGGATGGGCGCCTCTGCGGAAATCATCTTGACGTCGGGATCCGCCTTCATGACCTTCTTAATGCGCGCGAGGGGCAGCTGGTGCAGCTTGTAGTCGTGGGTTTCGGTCTCGAGGTGGTGGATCGTTTGCTGCCAGTAGGTGGTCAGGATGTCGCGGTAGTTGCCTACAAGGCCTTGGTTTACCTGTTTTCCTCATGGTCAATCGAAAGCGTAGAATCGTCACCACAGAGAGAGAAAATACAGACATTCGCCCAAGTCCCCTGATACAGCTCCGGCACCGGCGCAAAGCCTTGTGAAGCCATCTAACCTTCGTATCAGCACCTCATCCACTGAATCCCCCTCTCCCTCCTCCATCCCCCTCCCTTCCCCTCCACCCCCGCCCCAATGCACTCAGAAGGTAATACATACAGCAGCACTCGCACCTAGCACCGCACACAAATTAGCCACATCCCTCAATCACAAATCAACCAATAGCACGTCCCCATCCCCTCCCCTTGCCCCTCAAATCATCCGAGACATCGCAAACGAAAGCAAGGAAACATACCGAAATGCCCGCCGTTACTCGTATCATACGCCGGTTGCTGGCGTGGCCCCTGCTGTGCCTGCCCGCTCGCGCCGGGGGGGGGTGGTTTTTGCTCCATGCCTCCTTCTTCCTATCTTTCTCCGTCTATCTTTCTCCGGCTACCTCCTGCTTCGTATTCTGCTGAGGGAATAGATGCGCTTTTATCGCGCCGAGCAGGTAACGAGCGATTGACTTGGCGACTCGAACGAGCGTGATGGTGCGGAGTCAGCGAGCGACTTGGACTTGGAGAACTAGCGGTGTAAGGTACCCGGAGGAGGGGTGGCTGGGCGGGAGAGGCGAGGGTTGGAGATGCAGGAGCGCGGTTAGGAGCGCGTATGGGTGCCCAATGTGCGGGAGGCGCTTGGAAAGGGAGGTTGTTTTGGGAGGGAGGCTTGCGCGTGCTGTTTGAAGGCGAGTGTTGGGGTTGGAGTTGAGGGGGATTGGGAGATGCTGCGCTTGGGTTGTGGTAATGGCTGAAAGTGGGCGCGGGTAGGGTTGGAGTGGTGGGTCAGGGGGGTTCGATGTTTCGGTGGAGATGTGTTTTAGAGCGGAAGGAGAGACTTTGATGTCTTTATGATTTCGGAGTTCGTCTTGTTCAGAGTTTACTATCGATATTCAAGGCTGCGGCATCGACGAATCGTAGCGCTGCGAAATCATGCATCATCGAGTGACGAATAGAAAAGCACAGGGGGCTACGTGTCTGCAGGGCGGTTTCGAGGCTCGAATGGAGAGGTGGGGGATTGGCTGCTTGGGATAGCAGGATGCATGGTATACGTGAGCTGACGATTGGGTAGACTCGAGTGGTCTGTACCCCGTACGCTTTGGGCAAGCTTGCAGATAGGAACGTCATGGGCGCACACAGTGGCGAGAAGGTGTCAAAACTGCTCTATGGCAAGTTTTGATATTGAGCTTTCACGGACACACTAGGACTGCTTTCTACTCCTCTGTTCAGATGCCAGCGAGCTGCGCACGCTTGGGCATAAAGCTATTGTCTAATGTAGAATGTGACGTGCGGCTCCAGAAGGTGGATCAGCCACGACAATAACAGTTGCTGACAGTGGTCTCTATTCCGCCGCCAACATCAAAGCCTGGCCTGGTGTAGACCGTGGATATGCCGGTATACGTAATTAGTACCCGGCACCATCGATGGCTCTATATCACCACTCATGCCGTTATCTTGAAGATGTTCCCTAGGATGGACCTTCCAGACGCAAATCCCCTTCGAGGCAGCCTAAAAGCGGTGGTGCGCATTGTGGCTGGGTGATGGTCACCTTTCGGAAGATCATGCCGGCTCATTGGAGCTCTGAATACGATAATATCGCAGACACCAAATATTGGCCCGGATAGGCTGATGACCTGGGTTACGAGAGGCCCACCACCCGCCGCACAGTCGACATGGTAACTTCCGCCATATCTCTAGCCTTGACAGCCCCTTCCCTCGCAACGTCGTCCAAATACTCATCCTGAGCATCCCCAAGTAGATAGTTATAGCGCTCCCTAACACCAGCAAGTGCGCGGTCCGTAGTCCGAATGACTTCGTCCTTGAACTTACGCATGCTCTTCTCTTGGTATAGACTAGCGAGCTCTTCGCACGACCGACCTAGGCTGTCCAAATAGCTCATGATCGCCAAGAGATTCGAGACTCCAGGCCGCTCTTCCGGTTGGTAGGTAAGTCCAGCCAGTGAGTCGGTTACGGCAAGCCTGACCTTCGTAGCTATGTCATAGGTGCTATCGTTGATTCGGATTCGAGAACGAGGGTCAGCGTGTGATTTTGACATCTTCATGTTGGGATCCTTTAGTGACATGATACGCTTCGCCGGTGCTATTTCGACATAAGCATAATAATCCGAGAGTGCGTGGCTAAATTCGATCCATACATAGAATGATCTCAGGCTTTACCAGAACTTCTCCATGAATGGCATTGAAACTTCCAGCACACTCCCTGGCAAACTCTAGATGCTGTACTTGGTCCTCTCCAACCGGAACGTGTGTAGCTCTAGTGTTGAGTAAATATACGAAATGGACAAGGTGCACGTTCGCAGAGACGTAGCACTCACCCGTATAGCAATATGTCTGCTGCTTGGAGCACAGGATACGAGAAAAGCCCAAGCTTCAATTTCGCTCTTGCGTCCAAGTCCTGGACTTTGGACTTCTCCGGCAATGCAAGTTTACTCTGGTTGCATCTCAATTGGAGAACGAGATGGGAGACTGAACAATCATGAATGAGACCGACTCACCTTCCATTGAGTCATTCGCGACAAGTATCCTACAGAAGCTGTACAACTTAGGATCCACATAAGCTCTGCATGCTGCAAAATCTAGATCCAATTTCAGCAAAGAATCTCCCTACGAAACGTAATGTAAACCCGGTCATACATCGGATTGATAAAATATCGTACACCGCTTCGGATCGAGTCCCACAGCCAAAAGTGCCGCCAATGTTTCTTTCTTCCATCTTCTCAATTGAGATGCGTCCTGTTGCACCGTTATGGCGTGCAAGTCCACGATTGAAAATACAAGCTTGGTAGTAGATGATTCTTCATTCTGTAATCGCACCCATTGCTGCAATGCACCTAGGTAGTTCCCTATGTGCGGGACACCGGTGGGCTGTATACCGGAGAAGATTACCTTCTCGTGGGTTGTTGAATGCGCATGGCGAACGGCGAAAACCAATGGTGAAGCCGGGAAAGAGTGAAGTGGACGTAAGCAAGAAGGTTGCGAACCTGTTACATATCGAGTTGTAATCCTGTGCAAACGAAAGGGCATCTCTGGCCTTCGCTTAAAGTAATATGACCGTGCAATAGAAGACGTCGTTCAATACCGACTTTCTTAGCGCGGATGCAGCTCGTCGACACGTGACCTGTTTAGCTGCATTTGCTCTTACTTATCGGCAGTCTGGTGCCGGACTTCAACTTTTGGTTATTAGACCTTACAATCTACAGCAAAAATTTCCGAATTTCACACTGCGATGTCCCCAAAGATCGACTTTGACTCGATCGAAGAAGATCTAAGCGACGAACAAATCGAAGAGCTCCTGTGCAATGCGGAACGACGTCTGAAAGGCGAAGCGGTAGATTCCCACAAACAACACACCGCACACTCCCAACAGATGTAGGCGGCAACTTTACCAGGTTCTCAGACCCCTCACTCATAGCTCATAGGAACAAGAAGCTCCATGTGGGAGAAATACCTCGACCCTACATAACTACCAAGAATGGGATAGCCCACGCGGATCCCTCCCGACTCTTGAGCGACCATGACCGCAAGCTCGCGGGCAGGGTACGCCGTATGGAGGATCCTGTTCAGGTAAAGGAAAAGGCTATAAAGGTCAGCTCCTCTGCGCTGCTACACAGCAGCCCCGATCCTGTAGCCTATGAGGAAAATCATCCCAATTCAGATCTTGACGCAGAAATTCCGGTCCCGTCCTGGGTATCCGCTCTGCTTTCCTGAGAGTTTCATATACATAGTTACTCTGAGGCTTCTACGATCGAACCGCTCTATGTTGTCCTGATATACTGTCGAATGGCGTAGCTGACATGTCATGTAGGAGAAGAAAGCAACCGCGGGCTCCGACTGGTTCAACCTTCCGAAAACTGACCTTACTCCCGAGCTCAAGCGAGATCTGCAGCTACTCAAGATACGAAATGTGCTGGACCCGAAGCGACACTACAAGAAAGACAATGGAAAAGCACAAGCACCGGAGTTCTCCCAGGTTGGGACGGTTATCGAGGGGCCGACGGAGTACTACAGTTCCAGGCTGTTGAATAGGGACCGGAAGAAGACCTTCGTAGAAGAGGTTTTGGCTGCTGAGGAGGAAAACGGGAGGTTTAAGCGCAAGTATAGTGATATACAAGCGCTGAAAACAAGTGGGAAGAAGGCATACTACAAGAAGCTTCAAGACAAGAGGTCGGGAGGCATTCGAAAGCGCTGAGCTTTGTGATACTTTAACGACACCTTGTCGAAACGATACTGCTACGACCCAATGCATCCAATGACGATACGACGGCCTCGCTGACGATTCTGACACGTCTTGCGAATGGTCCATCAAACGTTCGCTTCTGAGTTCCTCTTCAAGGCTTCACGGCCCCTGCTACTTCATTGGCGCTCAGGATACCCTGGACGACTCCACGAACCAAACGCTAGACGCATTAGCTTTGCGCTGGATGGGAGATCACTAGACGCTCACCTGAACATCAGCTGCGGCTTCGCGTCCGGCAGCCAAAACTTCTTCATGGCTTGCTTTACCTTCTTCGATGGCTTTCCTCAACTCATCCTGAGTAGATTTCTCAACCTCGACACTGTCTCCTCTCGGCCCAGCTTCAAGCACAACCTTGTTAGTGACCAGGCTTAAAGCTAGTACGCGCATACTGCAGTGCCTCGCCACAATGATCTCTGGAACAGTCGACATGCCAACGAGGTCCGCACCAAGCATCCGCAGCATACGACATTCGGCTCTAGTTTCATAGCTAGATATCATCAACGTTGCCTCACCACAAAAGTATTCCAGGCCCGGAACTACCTTGGACCGCCCACAAAGGCATACACCCCCTCGTGCAGTCTTCTTTTCTGGGCGGTGGGTTCGCTTCGCTTCCAGACCTGATGTGCTTGCCGCCGAAGACCTAGGTCATAAGCATCTGATAAAGGAGGGAAGCGAACCCCGAAGTCATCAATGTTCGGTCCGCGTAACGGGTGAGTCCCAGCTAAGCCAGCAAGATTGATATGCTAATAGGCGTCAGCTCGAACGAGCGCAATCTCAAGAGGCACTACATCGTTGAGCACCACAATATCTCCTACGGCAAATTCTGCATTAAGGCCGCCGGCGGCATTGGTTACTGAAGGGACTCGTCAATCACCAATGCCAAAGCCACTTCAACACAGCCTTACCAATGACCGTTTCTATTCCTAGCAATTTCATCAGACGGATCGGGAAGGTGATCTCCTGGATCGAGTGGCCTTCGTAGTAGCTTTGGGGGGTCAGAATGCGCATTGCTTTTGCCGGAGCACTGTGTCACGGTTCACTGACTGTACTCTTCCGACCATCAAGACGACAGGCCTACTGCCATCTTCGAGGAAGCCGAACAAGAGGTTCCCGGCATGGCCAGCAACTACCAGATATCAGTTCTGGGACTTCTCACCAGGATGCGTGCTATGCTAGCCTGTGGTCCGTGGAAAGTATGGGATATCGGCGAATTTTATCTCATGCCGTGAATAAGGAACCACGGACTCTGCTAAGCCGCCTAGGCCTGAACCACATATTATAGCCACAGCAGGATTTTGTAAAGCTTGAGGCAACTGGTCTTGAATAACATGGAGGGCTTCCGCCGCATGCTGTGCTGTGTCCTTTTCCATCACTTTCGTTCACTTGCGGCGCCAGAACCACTAGTCAAATAGAACATGACACAAGATACTCTACGAACCGATGTCCTCAATCTGCATTTGAACCTGACAATTTGTAACATCTCATTGAGACATCGACCTGATTTGAGGGCAGATGCGAGTGCCCGAAGAAACGCCGGACTGCCGCTCAGTTTATAGATGACTCTCATGCAGTGCACCTTCGATTCCTGACGAACAGTGATAATGGCACGCAAGCTGATTATACAGTCGCCGCTATTCCAGCTACTTGCTCCTCAAAGGTGCTGCCATGCAGCTTATCCCCCAGCCGCTGCGATGTCTATCAGGTTGAACTCCAACCGGCCAAGGAGATCAATCCACCGACCGCGGTTTTCAACGTTGCGACAACTGCGAGATCAAGAGGATCTTTCCCCTCGAGAGCCATCTCTGTAAGACAGACAGTGACAAGCTTGTTCGAAGGGCTCATGCTTACTTTTCTAGGCCCACTCCACCGACGCATCCTCCTGCAACAGTGCCCAGAAAGCAACCGTCGTAAGCTTGAAGTAGCACGCAAACGTTGATACCGCTGACAACCGGCCAAGAACCAGATTCCTAGAAGACGAAGAATCCGAAGAGAATGGATTCGACGACCAAGCACCTTCCCTCAACTCCTCATCCCTCGGCGTCTCAGTACCCCCCTACTCCGAAACCCAGCCCTCAGCCCAAGACGAAGAAGGCGTCCGAATACCGCGCAGCGTCCAAGCCATCTACCTCCGACCCCTCCGCCGAAAAGCACAATACGGTCTCCCGGTGTGCGATCTGCAGATCCGCTCCTACAGCGTCGTGAACCTGGAGTTCATGGCCGACTTCGCCTTGCGCGCCGCTTACTACCTGCATCTGCCCGCTCGAGGCCCTGTACCCTTACCGCGCATCACAGAGCGGTGGACGGTGCCTCGGGGAAACTTCGTGCATAAGAAGAGCCAGGAGAATTTCGAGCGGATCACGATGCGGAGGTTGATTCAGATACAGGATGGGCATCCGGAGACGGTGGAGATCTGGCTGGCTTTCATACGGAAGCATGCGTATTACGGAGTGGGGATGAAGGCCAACGTGTGGGAGCATGAGAAGCTAGGTGAGATATCGTACTACTATTTAAATCTTCCACGGCATTGGCTGACCAGCTGGGTAGGGGTGGGCAAGACCATGGACGTGAGTCTTGAGAACCTCAAGAAGACGCTCGAGCCCAAATGGGCGCATTTCGGACGGCGGAAGAACATGGATACGTCGGAGAAGGTGTACCAGATGATGGCGAGCGATGCCTTCCGGCAGACTTCGGACGCTCCCTTAAGTCGACTTTAGTCGAATTCAAGGATATCCCACCGACTGTCACCAGTGGCTGCTGAATCAGCTTCGCACCCTGACCTGGTCATCTATTCCCTGCTGCTTTCCTAACGCTCTCTTCGCTGGACTCACCAATGAACCCATGACATTTGGCCACCTCAGCAACGGGCCATCCCTCGTCGTCTACTCCATGGCCGTTCCACCACCACATTCAAATCCCGCAAAACCATTCGCGTCTCGTCCGCACTGGCTCCTGCCACCTTCTCTCAGACCGGCTCCTTAAACCTCACCTTCTCCAGCCCCGCCAAAGCAATTTTACAGCATCGCCTACACGGCCTGCCTTCAGCCCCTTCCCTTCTTCTCCTAAACACTATCTATAAATAGAAAGTCCAGCTACAGGCCTTCTGGACATGGATGGCAGCGTGTACAGAGAGTGAATCTATCACGGCGTTTGCTTCCATCGCTTCTGGACTTGTCTGTTGGGATTTAGATCCACGGCTCAATGAGGAAGGGACGAAGAGTATGGGATGGAGAGGATGGACGTTGCGCCAAAGGTGGTTTTGCGGTGCTTGGGGAATAGATTGGCGGGGTGGAGATAGGTTGTGAATCTGTGAAGACCTGTAGCTGAAGAGGCGAGTCGTCAGAGCAATCAAAGCGTTCAAATGGAATGTCTAGAACCATGCCAGGGTATGGGATAGGGAAGGGGAAGTAGCTTCACGACATGCTTGTAAGCCCAGTTGCTATCTCTCTACAGTAGTATACAGTGCTTGCAAAGCTGATTCGGGCCTATCCCAACCGTGCAGTGCCTTCGACTCGATATAGTGGTAGCAGCAGAAAGCGCAACGCCAGACTCGACGACCACAGCAGAGAAAACTTACATTCCTACCATCCCCATCACCCCTGATGTTGATCACGAGATATCATCCAGCCCTTCCTCTCCATTAGCCACCGCACCGTCTCCAAAGCCATTAGCACCCTCACCACCATTCTCAGGCACGTCATCAACCGCCATCTCAACCTCCTCGCCCTTCAGCCCCGCCTCCAGCATCTCCCCCACCCACGCCTCCTCAACCGCCATCTTCCTCCTAAAGACCCTCAGCCACCTCCCCCCCCACGCCCTCAATATCCTCTCCCCACTCTCATCCTGATCCGCGCTCTCCGCCATCGCATCCACACTCCCCTCCGCAACGCCCACCAGCGCATCCTCCACCACCCCAAACAGCGTGCGCATCTCTCCCCTCTCGCGCTCCAGCGTGCCGTCAAGCAGCTTGCGCTGCTCCAGCGGCAGGCCGGGGGCGTTGCGCGCGAGGACGATCTGCCGCACGCGGTTGGTGACTTTGTGCATCGTGACACTCACCATCTCGTACATGTAAGCTTCGCAGAGGGGTTCGCCCTTGCGGAGCTTGTCGCCCAGGGCCCAGAGGATGACGCTGCGGGGCGTGAGGATCGTGTAGTTGAGGAGCTTGTCGACGATGTTGACGCCGGTGCCGGGCTTCTCGGCCCAGTAGGCCATGACGCTGGTGATGATCTGGCGGCGTGCGGCTTCGGAGTTGGGGCCGATGGCGAGGAGGAGGGACTTGGTGCGCTCGATGCAGGAGAGGACGTGGGAGAGGGACTTGGAGCCGAGGAAGAGGATGGAGCTGACGAGGGCGTCGGTGGATGGGATGAGGGGGTCGGTGACGCCGAGGGAGGAGGCTTCGTTCTCGATGGAGGTCATGGGCTCTTGGATCTCGGGATCGGGGGCTTTGGCTTTTAGGAGGCGGAGGATCTCTCGGCCTTGGGGAGCGTAGGGTGTTTCTGTAGAAGTCAGTGATCTGTGTCGCTGTGATGGAGGTTAGATTATAGCATACGGTCTGATTCGTACTTGAAGTCAGGGCGGTCTTTCTCCTTCGCCTCAGAGATCAAGGGGTGATAAGGCTCCGGTAGTGTCCCTCGAATCCGCTGTGCGAAGCTAAGACGGATCTCCTTCTCTAATGCTCCCGTCATGAAAGCTTTCTTGGGGTACACCATGGCTAGGGGTGCATCGTCAACCCTGCTCAAGGTCAGTTCCTGCACGTTGGTCGGTTATATGATATGCTTACCATTCCGTCCATTTCCAGGTGAAGCCGAAATTGCTCAAGTGATGCGAAAACCAATCCATGAACCTATACTCCAGTTCAAGATCCATTGCGTCCACATTCTTATACAAATATCGTATAGCTCGTCCTAGGCTGGGCGCAATTGCTGCTGGAGCAATTTTGCAGGCCTCAGTCAAGACACAATGGAAGTACACAAGTTTATGTTCTGGCGACGGAAGCTGGAAGAGCTGAGAGAAGACGGCGTCGACGGCTACATCCTCTGGCTTCCATGTCGACTTGCCACCTTCTATGTCCTTCAAACGGTCAAAAGGCGTAGCGCGCTTCACGAATGTGTCAGGTGCGAAATAGCAGTCCAGATCGATAAGGAACTTCGCAGTCGCATTGCGGTTGTAGTCAAGTATATTGATTGTATCGACGAGTGAGTCCCGTATAATTATAGATGAGACATCAGAGAGTGAAGGAACCGTTTCGACATCTTGGTCTGCGTATACTGAGAAGTATATCTCTGGTAGTCGAGCTCTAGGTCCTGGAACCACTGGCGAAGGGATGTTGATTTCTGGTAAAGGATGCTTGGCAGCCCCAGTCAAGGAATCCGAAATTTCCTCCGTGGGCTCCGTCTTGAGCTCATTCTTCCAGGGTCGAGGTATGCAGGCCAATGGCCAGCCTTGCGCAGACTCAGCCTGGAGCTGCTTTTGCAGAAGAACGATTATGCTCTGCGGTTCGCGGGCATCTTCCTCGCCAAATCCAGGATACGGGTCTACGAGTATCTCTAGCGCGTGCGGTGCTGAAGCAATGATATCTGTCTTCTCCAGTACGTCTGTAGCTTGCTGTTCGAAGCCGGTCGCCGAAGATGCCATGACATAAGGAATTGTGACAAGTATGATCTTGACCAGTTCTAGACCCAAGCTCTGCGGCCATACAGTTAGCTCGGCCAGAAGGCGTTAGGGCTTTGCCTTACATCTTCCGAAGATGCTGTCTGCAAGTCGGCAGCCCTAGAGAAGAGCTCTTCTAGTACCGGGAACACGCCTTCTCCGTCGAGCATACCCTGCATGCATCCTAGGAAGCGTAGTACTAGCTTCACCTCTCGCCACGCGCCGGCCTTCAGATGCTCTTGTATGACTGTCGCAGATCTGGAGATAATCTCTTGCGCGAGTTCGGGCTTTTGTGGGTTTACGGCGAGTACTGTAGCAGCCACGAATGGGATCTTGAACGGTTGCTCAACAACGCTGTAAATGCAATTAGCTTTCGAGGTCTTTGCTCTTGGTACAACATACAGCTGTAGCGATAGATCAAGGAATGTATTCCGCAGCTCCTCGTCCTCGTAGCCTTCTGCGACGGTACTGGCGATGCTGTTAATCTCGTCTTCTGTCTTCTTCAGAGGCTACTTTGCAATTAGCCCCGCGCGCGCTCGTCGGCCATTATGGAGTATACGTACCGATTCCGCAATGCCCAGTAATTGCTTGCGCACTTTGATATGGGCGGGCTCTTCGTATTTCCTACGCTGTGGCCGGCGGTCGTAGTCATCATCGTCTAGCAATCTATCAGTCGCTGTTTGACATCTCTGGACCTATAAAAAAGCCTACCTCTGTAGCGCCGCTTGCGATTGTTGTATCCTCCACGTGAGCCTCCATTCCTTCTATCGTAGTCTGCCATCGTGGTGTCGCAATGATTGCGTTGTGTCAGGCACGTTTCCTTGCGAGACCTGTCTTTGCTTGGCGGGTGGAGACTTAATGAGAGGACTGCCCCCTTTCTAGCCACGACGCACCAATGAAAGTGAAGGTGTTGCAGTATGCGAGCGGTCGTTGAACAAATGGGTTTTCAGAGCTGCTGAGATATTGCTGGTCACGATAGTACTAGATCAAGAGACCAAGCAGACGGACTGCACGTTATTTGTGTTCGCTGCTGCTTAGCTCTAAGTGACTTGGCGAACCTTCTCAACTACTGTACTATTCATGTAATTCAAGCATAAACACCATGCAAGACTATTTCGTAGGCATAAGGTACATCAATGATCAGGTCGGCATTGGACGTACTCGCTCGTTACTCAGGTTCCTGACAGCCACTGCTTGCTCCGAATGATCTGACGCGTGTTGAGCAGACCTCGACGATCTTGATGTATGTCCACCCAGCATCGTGTACGAAACGTGTCGAGGAACCAAATAACAAAAGTGAGGTAACATCTTTGCTATTTCTACCTTTGCGCTCGCTGAGCCGGGACATTCCTACGCCGCAGGTATGTAGGATGTAGAACTAGAAAGAGCGAAAGTAGAGGGGTAAAGAAGGGAAACATGATGAACCTGCTCGTATGGAAGAAGAAAAGCTGCTAAATAAGCATGAAAGCACTGTCATACTTCTAGCGAAGTGGGCTAGCCTGGTGATACCCTTGAAGGCTCACGGCCATTGCCCTCCTATCCATCCTTCCAGCATCCCCAGGTGCAGGCCTGCTTCTCCATTCTTCATGAGAGCCCTGCCCAATCACTCGTAAAAGGTCCATTTCCATGCTTTTGCCCATGATGTCCGAGAATGGCTGCTCGAGAAGAAGCAGCTCCTACTCTTGGTCCATTGATGTAATGCCACAGACATCCAGTCTGATATCGCTAAAAGGCTGAGAGGTGTTTGCAGGGGAACGACCGACATGGTAAACGCCACGCTAGACCAGGCGTTGACATCGCTAATGGCGTTGAACTCGTTATGCGTATCGCCATTTTGGGGTTTAGTCCAAGCGGGCCATCATCTCATCCTTCGACATCGGCACGAAGCCCTCGAGGTCGAAACCACGCGCAGCGAGGTTCTTACGCTCATGAGGAGGGACCAAGCGCACGTTCTTCTCAGGGGCAATGGACAGCTCTGTAAAGTTATCAGCAGGAATAAGACCGAGGTTTCTGATATGAACTCACCGTGCTTGGAGAAATCGAAAAGACGAGGCAAGTCCTTGGAACCGCCGTTCGGATGGCGGGAGTCGGGGAAGCGGCAGTGAGGATCGCGGAGCTCGTCGAAGAAGGGGTGGATCATGGCATCGATGGCAGAGAGACGCTGAGTAGGCGTGTACTCGAGCAACGCGGAGATCAGATCGATAGCCTCTGGTGAAGCCTTACGGAACACCTGAGGTCCGGGATCAGTATAGCCATTCATGATCGCACAGGATTTGAAACCTACCTTGCTGAACGGATGAGGCTTAATCTGTGGGAATTTGTGCTCCATGTAATTGGGATTCATGGTACGAATCTGCTCGCGAGTGGGCGTGCCTAGTACCTTGATGATTTCCACAAGTTGATCGATGCCAGACTCTCCCGGGAATAATGGCTGACCCAACATCAGCTCCGCCATGACACAGCCAGTTGACCACACGTCTGCAAAAGTAAGGTCAGTATTTAGTATTTACTGTGGCGTTGAGTGATATGAGGGTTTGACTATAAAGGGCAAACAAGGGGTTGAGGAGGATATGATGCTGGTACGTTGAGATTTATGGGGGCTAACTTACCGATCTTGGTGGTGTAGTTAGTGGCACCAAATATCAACTCCGGGGCGCGATAGTAGCGAGAGCAGATGTACGACACGTTCGGCTCGTTCTCAACGAGAATCTTCGCACTACCAAAATCACACAGCTTCAAGACACCGGTGCTTGGATCAAGCAGAAGATTTTGCGGCTTGATATCACGATGGCAAATCCCCTGGGAGTGGATGTAGGCCAACGAGCGGAAAAGCTGGTAGATGTAGATCTTGATTTCCAAGATCGGCATCGTGGTCTTCATCTTGTTGAAGAAACGCGAGGCACGGTAAACGGTCTCTGGGACAAATTCGAGTACCAGGTTCAGGTAGACCTCGTCTTTCTAGATTTCCAGTCTTCTGTTAGCTCCATACTTGGTACCTGCCAATCCTGTTCCAGTCACTTACACGTTCTCCGTTGGAGTAGTAAAAAGCTTTGAGCTCTACGATGTTCGGATGACGGACGATACGCATGATCTGCAGCTCACGATTCTATTTCAATTAGTCGGTCTCATACATTTGATGCCTGCCTTTCTGAACTCTTACCTTGAAGCGCTTGTCCTGTAGAACGCGCTTGATCGCTGCGTCTTCTCCAGTCGGAGAGAGCTTGGTCTGAAAGACAACCCCGAAAGATCCGTTCCCAACAATCTTGCACTGAGTGTACTGCATTTCTTTCGTATCGCCAGTGACACCATCCTGGACTTTCTCGCGGATCACCTCTGTAGCTTGTCAGCACGTCCTTCTATGCAATAATTTCCTTATACTACTGACCTCCCATGCGCAAGCTAGAGAACCCTGACGGGCGGCCCTGGGTCGACATCTTAATGGAGTCAAACCAGGTGTATGCTTTACTATCGAGAGTATGGAGGGCTTGAATTCAGAAGTTGATGACGAGAGAGCTTAAGGATCCTGATGGAGTCCGTCCTGGGCGAAGTGGAATTTTCGAGGACTTGAAAGGTGGTGGATGTAGAGGAAGAGGAGGAAAGTGAGGTGAAGCCCTTTTGATTTCAAATGGGCGCGCAGGCCTCGTCGGGACTAGCTGCTCGGCGAGGATGAAGGCTCTCGATTATGTCGTCGAAAGGCCACTGATTTGTCGTGAAATCGGCTAATGGGGTGGTGCTTTGAGTCTCGCGCAGATTGCTTAGAGCACGGCTCCCTGAACGTCCACAACAAGAAAATTTGTATCAGGGACAGCAGTGTTTACGGGGCGCTGGAGGCCCAAGTCTTCTCTTATGATGGTGTTTCTGAAGGCTAATTGGAGACAGTGAAGAACGGTACCGAACAACGCCCAGGCGCTTCCGTGAACGGATACAGGCAGGAGTATATCGCAGACCGGTCGCAAAGAAGATGGTACACCAGTAGATGTTCTCTGAGATGCTTTGCTGTCAAAGCTTTTCTGAGGTCCTGCTATTTCTAAGGATAAAGTGTAGGTGGAGCGTGTTGTGAAATGCTGTGTCGTGTAGTGACGATCGCGGGAAAGGCTGACGTCTTCTGCAGCTTCAGGTAGTGACTGCTTAGTGAATGCAACGACCTCGGACCACGAAGAGGTGTTTACCAACAAGGCCAAGTCACAGGCAACAGCTCCTTGTGTTGAACAGTGGAATCGAGGGAGTGGAACAGCGGGCACCAGCGGCAAGCCAAGAATTAAGGCCAGACGATGGGACAGCTAGATTGAGTTTCGGAGGGGTGTATGTATGGATGTACCGTTCCCGACAGACAGAGCAACAACGTGGGATAAATGAAGATACCGGTGAGATGTTCTGTTCCTGGAAATGTTTGGGAGGGTTGTCAATGCGTCGAGATGTTCCACGACGAGCAATTGGGAACAGGCTGCGAGAGGGGGAAAAGAACTTATTTTCGGTTGGTAGCGCTAGTATGGCATTAGAGGGAGGAGGCTTGAGATGATGGGTCATGGGAGCACTTTCGATCCGTTCAATTGGGTACGTTCACGCGGGCCCAGGAACCAAGGCCAGCGTTGGAGCTCGTCTGCTTCTGGCCTTCTACATACCGGCCCTGTCTGCTCTATTCGCTCATCAACGCTCCACCCCGGACCTGTCACCACTGCTGCCAGAGCTGCATGCCTTCCATGACGACAGCAGATGCTCCCCGGATGAAATACATGCACACAAGCAGTCAGCAAAGCCGTATGAAGAAGCGTAGCCGAGGCTGAGCAGGCGTTTCATGGACCGGCTGTGTTCATCAGCACTTGACTTGGGTAGATTCTACGAACAGCAGCTGCTCCTGGTCCCGTGATAACAGTTGCCAGAATAAGCTTCCTTCGTAGCCACGCAGACACCCAATCATGAATTTAGCGAGGCACGGATACAGAAGCTAAATCAATCGCTTGGGCTCGATGTCGTGCATCTCCCGTGCTCCCAGTTGCTTCTACTTCTACCTCCGCCGCCAAAAGTCGCACAGGCCATGGGATGCTCTGTTGGTTATCTTATCAGACAGATGTGATGCCCATCAGTAGAAGATCTCGCTCATCCTTGATTCCATACAGGTACATATCTATGCTCAGATAGCATCCGGCCGGTTGCGTTGGCCTCGACAGCCCAAGTGATACACCAAAGTACAGCTTCTTATGAAACGTATGACGTGGGCCCCGTCTTTGCTTTCCAACGTGTGGGCAACCGGCGCAGAATGGCGGAGTTAAAACGAAGATCTCCAGGCTATCGGTTTCGTTTGACTGGTAGCTGGCTAGGTGCAATTGTCGTCCAATTCAACGGCGATGGTTACACCGGATTTGTGTCCTGTAGCTTGTTCTCGCTTGCTTGTCGGTGTTGAGAAGGATCTCTGCAGGAGGATGATCCACCAGAATCGGATCCACTGCTGCCTCTAGCTGCTTCCCGTGGTGCAGTCTCACATGTGACGTCGAAGCGCTCGTGCAGCAACGAGAATACGGAATGACCGTTTCGCGAAAGGCATCGTTGGAGATGATTGGAGAGACCTTGGGAAGCAGACCCACAGCGGCAAAGCGGTCGTAGGCCGCATCGGATCTATAAGGTTCACCTGACAGCGCAAAGAACATGGTGCAGACGAATTACCTGTTGCCTGCTTCGAGCATACGAAGGGTTTGTTGAAGTGTATGTAGCCTTGTCACGTTTCAGCGAAAGGGACCTGGCATCGCCGAGACAGCCTTGCAGTGGTGGCAGGTTGCACTCGTACTCCGTACTTACCTCCGTTGCCAACGTCCGGCTATAACTCCCTTTGGGAAGGCACAACGCAGGCGGTAAACCGCAGCAGCTGCGATCCAGACTATGATGCATCGGTTCCCAGACCTGCTGGGAACTGCAGAGCACCTTTTGCCGGTAAGCAATTCACGGGCGGTGTTACGACCAATCGCTGCAGGTGCTCCGTCTAAGAGGAACCCTTGGTCCGAGCTTTCATGCATATACAAGCAAGTCCGGATGGTACTGCGTGCTACGACCGTCTCAAATCCGGGAATCATATTGATTAGCGGAATAACGACTTGCCTTGTTTGACTTTACAACCGCCAAAATGCACCATGTTGATGTTCTGCTTGTTAGGCATATTGAAAGGCGGATGAACTCCAAGCAATTGGAAGAAGCGGGCAACCAGAGCATTATGTATTGGCGATGGCATGCATGTACGTAGTCCAAGATAACAAGGCACTAGCGACAAAGTCCACATATATTCGGAATTAATGCTTCTGTACAATCACTGCAATGAGGCGGAATTACGCCTGGCCTTCATTCGGCGCCAATCATGCCTGAAATAGGTCCAAATCGGTGTCTATGCGCCACAAACCGAACAGACGCTATCGCTCATGTATGACTTGAAAGTGGCACCATCATGCATCGCCCGCTAAGGACGAATTTCTAGTAAGACACAGGAAGAGAAGCGGCGGAGTGGGAGATTGAGGTCCGTAGAGACGGGTAAGGGGAGGGCCGAGTCGCAGTACGGATAGTGTCGGTGTGCGGACATTAGAATGGCACTGCTGGTGGTGCAATGTTACCTCCCGCTTGCTCTTGTTGCTGCATCAATTCTTCGCCGGCCGCCTCGATAGATACGGCCAACCCAATTTTTGCTTGTTGCTGCAGCCGCGGCTGGGTTAGTACGGACTCTGAATCAATCGAGCTGAATTACAGCGACGACATACCTTGAGATGGTCCATCTCTCCTGCGAAAACCAACTGTATAGGTGGAAGCACCCTCTTTTCCAACAGACAGCTTAGCTTACCGGAGCTGTCAACCTGGGCTCGAAAGGTCGAATTCCTGAAGTCGTATTTCGCGCCCATAGTGGCAGTACCCTCTTTCCGCATTCCGCTACCCATCAACCCGCCTTTTCCACCCATACCAGGAGCGAATTGGAGGCTGAGATCCACCCCAGCCTCAACCCTTTCTGTCAGCTTTCGCCAGTATGATGTGCTGACAGCGCCTTGCGGCTGTAGTTGCGCACTTGCTATCCAGTCGGATCCACGGTACTTTGCACAGTATGACACTGCAGCTTCCGGTGGAGCATTCAGTGCTGCTCGTGACCACACAGCTTCGAGCCCCACAGCCAAACTTGGTGTCAACGACTGAAGATAGCTTCCGATGAAAATGCCACTCAAACCGCCTTCGATTATCGACGGGTTAACGGCTTTTAGACCTGCTGAGAAGTCCTTCCCCGTCAACTCGTTGTCTACCTGGAGCATCGCTTGGCCGTTAGGCTGTATTTGCGTATCGGTCTTTGTGACAAAGGAGTTGTTCCACTGATAATTGGCTCTTGCGGATAGTGAGCCTTCATTGTCAATGTTGCCCTGCATGAAGACCTGGGATGTCGTGTCAGTATATATATGAGCAGTCCTAGTTGACCTCGGCCCACGCACCTTGTTCGTTCCGTACATTGCAGTGAAGTTGTATGGAGGCAGACCCTGCGAGCCCATAGAGAATGCGTGTGAGACTTGGAAGAGCGGTGTCATCGAGAATGGCTTCGTCAAGTCGGCACGTAAGCCGCTGAACATGTAGTTCGTAAGAAAGACATTCTTTTTAGTCTCCCGATCAACGTTCTCGACCGTCCCAGGGTTTGATAGGCCCAAAGCATCTCGTCTCTCGGAGAAAGATGTATATGTGTTTCGAAGTGTTGTCACCAGGGGGTTCGATGATATGGTCGCTGGTGAACCTATCGGGCTCGCCTTCTCTAAAGCCATGATCGAGTAGAGGAGTGCGCAATGACCTGCGCTAGGGGCGGTGTCCGCTTCCCAGGCCTGACTCTAGCACTCTAAGACAGATGAAGGCAGGAAGTCCAGATCGAAGAATCTATCGCAAATTGAGGGAGAGATGCAGTGAGGTAATAGAGCATGCAGTATAGACAGTCGCGACACTGATGGATGCCAAATTTTAGGAGACAGCTACTTAGGCGACTCTAGCGCCATGTGGCTAGCTGGCCCGACTTATCGATAGCGACATCGAGGCCAGGAGAACATAGAAGTACTTTGCGAGAGACCCGACTGCTCTCTAATCGTTGTGCTACGCAGAGTTTCCATTTATCAGTGGCAATCACTTACTAGACTGACAAGATCCTATATCGGGCGACAAGACTGCTCTTTGGGCTGGACAAGAATGGATACGCTTTTGTAAGTCCAACAAATTTCTCCATGCCATATCTGGATGCAGATAACGGTTAACGCTCACTCTACACTTGACCTCAACTTAACATTCGATTCGACCAAATGATATGACTGATCAATGGCTACCAACAGGACTGCTGATCTGGCCAAGAATTCTCCTCGCTTCCGGCGAAAGTCAAGTACCTTCGTCGATGCTATCCACGACCTACCGGCAACGGGAGCGCTGGCTCCCGCCCAGCTCTACAGCACAGAGTCTGGTCGTCTTTTCCACGCCGGTCGGATAGCTATAGTGACTGTTGGTCTGCCGGCCAGAGGCAAAACGTATATTCTCATATTCAATCATCAATACCAGCGACTGTTACTAATCTTCTACGCCCCAGACATATTTCTGTTGCTCTTGCACGCTACCTGCGATGGTATGTTCATCCGGTATCAAATACACCGCAACTCCTGCCTTCCATTGGCTGTCTGACAGGCAAGAAGGCTCGGCGTAAAGACACACGTATTCCATCTGGGAGACTACCGGAGGAAAAATCTGGGGCCAGGGCAAGAAATCCCAGACGACTATTTTTTTGTCAACGGTAAGACTCATGTGCCAAAATAGCAGTAAAATCCACTTTCTTACTTTTGGACCAGCGTCTGCGAGCTCGGTACTCCTCCGTCAGAAGATCCTTAAGAAATGTCGCGAGGACATATATCATTTCTTGAACCATGAGAACGGGCAGATAGCCATCTACGACGCTGTTAACCCGACTGCTGCGGGGAGAAGGTCACTCGCGAAGGAGTTCGCTAAGAACGACGTAGAGGTATGGATCAATCCAAAATTACATGCGCCGCTGATATTCGTTCATTGCTTAGACACTCTTCATTGAATCAGCTTGTGACGATGAACGTATCATAGAGGAGAATGTACGAAGTGTTAAGATTTCTTCCCCTGACGTAAGTCTCCAAAAGGATCAGTTGTCTTCAATCCTAATCCCAGGAAGTACATTGGCTGGTCTGCAGAAGATGCAGTCAAGCACTACCTAGCTAGGATGAGCGCAAAGATACCACACTTTGAGACGATGGAAGAATCCGAACTCAACTACATCAAGGTAGAAGACAACCCTTCAATTAGAGACTCTCAACTGCTAGTGTTGGAATGCTTAAGAGAAATGTAGATGATCAACGCCGGGCAAAGAATAAGCGTCAACAATTGCAGCTTCGGTTACCTCTCCCATCGAATCGTGTTCTACCTTCTGAACCTGCACATCAAGAGCAGACATACATACTTCGCTCGAGTGAGATAGGGTAAAAGCATCGGATCGAAGTGCTGCGCTGACACAAAGTCAGGCTGGTAAATCGAAAGAGGAAGACTCGTACAAAACCGACGCCTCTCTGTCTGAGGGCGGTGTAGATTATGCGAGAAAGATGACGGATGCTTTGCAGCATCACAGAGAGACCGAAAGAAAAGCTGTAGTGGACCGAGGAGGGCCTGATGTACCGTCGAAACCCCTAACCGTCTGGACCTCAACTCGGCGTAGAACAGTCGAGACATCGCAATTCCTCTATGAAGCTGGGTACAGAGTACGCCAGCGATCACAGATGAGCCAGCTAAATCCAGGTGTGTGCGAAAAGATGTCAGAGATGCGCATCAGGAGGGAATATCCAGACGAGGTAGCCAAACATGAGGCAGACCCATATCATCATCGCTATCCCAGGGCTGAGGTAAGACAATTTGGCACCTTCGCTTATCACAGGCTAACCCTTGCTCTCTATGGTAGTCGTACCACGATCTAGCCGTACGCCTTGAACCCATCATTCTCGAGCTCGAGCGAGAACAAAATGATCTCTTGATCATTGCGCATGAAAGTGTGCTTCGAGTCCTATATGGGTATCTTATGGCGTGCAACGCAACAGACATCCCAGGCCTCATATTTCCTCGGAATAAGATAATCGAAATAACCCCCACGAGCTACCAGAACGAAGCTACCCAGATTCTCATACCTGATCTTCCTCCCGAGATGATCCCTTCATCCCCTGAAGATATCAAGATACCAGTTCCCCCAAGTCTTCCTAACAGCGGCGCCGTTACCCCGATGGGCTTAGGCACTCCGAGGCTGGCGGCTGGCTCATCGCGAGCTTCCCCGCGCGAAGGTGGGCAAAGTCCGCAAGAGCCTGGCGATGGCTCCTTACTATTGGTTGAACGAGCTCTTCGGAACTAAGGATCCGGGCGACGTTCTTTGCGTGTTTGATCCAGGGAGTAAGACACTGGTCCGACATAGAGTGTTTTTGAGTCATTTTTTATAAGCAGAGCCCCAACATGATAGTCGACTATCCTCCATGGAGCGTCGAGACGAATACGATGTTATCACCATTCTTCATCTCATACTCTCCCTCGCCTTCGAGTTCCCAATCAGCGTCATTGATGAGAACCAGTATGCCAGGCCGACTAAACCATGTCAATAAATTTGGAGTACACCCTGGTATGAGTAAAAGCAAGCTTACATCGTATCATCGAGTACGAAGAACTCTTTCCGATGATCAGTCAAGTGATGCTCGCATAAATGGCGGATAAGAAAGTTCATGTTGGCTGGTTTTCCATTTCCATCCCGAGCCGGCAAAGAGAGGTTGATCTTCCGTTGGTTTGAGAAGAGAGCGTCCAGGCCACCGCTGCTGTAGGTTAGTAAGGCCACATTGACCACTATGTAGGCAGATCAACGCACAAGAGTTCTACAGTCATTATGATACAGTCTGACATAATGTTCAAGAAGTTTTTATGCCAATCAGGTGACGAGCTTCGATTGATGTGTGAAAAGTTTCGTTTGTGAGAGGTTATGGATGGCTGCCAAGGATGCAGATTAAGGCCCTAGACTAACCCTAAGATCCGTCTACTAGTCCCGATGTACGACTTTGGCTTTAGGAATCTTTTATACAATTGTTGTTTGGTGGGTTTGATCACTCTCAAGCGTCATTAGATGATAGAGATTACTCCTATCTACTTCGCCACAGGCGCCAACAGGCACCCTGCAGCGGCTGACTGGGATGCCTCAAGCGGCATACTAGCATTTGGATCAGACAGAAACATTGGTCTATGGGAACCGCTGGTACATTGTCGCGTCACAACTTACTCGCAGGCTTTGCTTATTTCGTAGACAGAGCAATGAAAAGCAAGGCATCTCTACGCTACTACGGGGCCACACAGATACAGTCAATACTATCAAATTTTTCCTGAACACCAAAGGAGAACCCCATCTTTTGGTCAGTGGGTCATCGGATGGTCATCTTCGACTATGGCAAACCCAAACTCGTACTGGGAAGGACTTTCGTGAAATTGCATGTCTGAAAGGGCACGCCAGTCCTATTAACTGCTTATGTGTCAATGAAGCTTACAATCTCATTGTATCTGGCTCCGCAGACGGCACGCTCAAAGTTTGGCGGGTGGACCTACAGCAAGAGCCAAAAGCTTTGCTGGTCCAGACCATCGAGGCTAATCTCCAGCTTCTACCACTTGCATTGGCATCGGCTGATCTGGGTTCAGGAGGAAGTGTAATACTTGCTGTGGCTGGCACCAAAGGAGTTGTGCAAATCTGGATCACTAATGCCGACTTCAATTTCGAGCTCCAGGCTACATTGGTTGGACACGAGAGCTGGGTACGATCTCTGGCGATTACGAAAGAGACAGAGCAGCCTGACTGTGATCTGTTACTGGCATCTGCGAGCCAAGACAAATACATCCGGCTATGGCGTATACGAAGGGACATTTCAGCCAATGGGTCTGTAAGCACGGGAAGGAATTTCATGATTTCTTTATCTAACAAGGCCCATCGTCTGAATGCTGCGGAAGGCACGTTCTCACTCACATTCGAGGCTCTGCTCTTGGGTCATGAAGATTGGGTTTATACGGTTCAATGGCGCAGACGACATGATGGTCTTCGGTTACTGTCAGCTTCAGCCGATAATTGCCTTGCAATTTGGGAAGCCGAACAAAGCTCAGGGATATGGGTTTGTAATACACGGCTTGGTGAGATCAGCTCACGGAAAGGGTCAACCACAGCTACAGGCAGTACAGGCGGGTTCTGGATCGGTCTCTGGTCGCCGGCTGGGGACAGTGTGCTTAGTCTGGGCCGAACAGGAAGCTGGAGAATGTGGATGTATGACAGCCAGACCACTCATTGGACGCAGAGCCTTGGGATTAGTGGACACACTAAGTCCGTTACTGACATAGCATGGGCCAAAGATGGAGCATATCTGCTCTCCACCGGCCTGGATCAGACGACGCGATTGCACGCTTCCTGGAATCATGGAGACCGTCGCTCGTGGCATGAATTGGCGCGACCACAAGTACACGGATATGATCTAAATTGCATTGACACCATAGGGCCATCACAGTTTGTTTCTGGCGCTGACGAGAAAGCATTGCGTATCTTTGGCGAGCCGAAAGCAGTTGCTTCTCTGCTCCGACGACTGTGCGGTATTTCGCAACCATCTGACCAATCTCTGCCTGATGCTGCCACTGTGCCGATGCTTGGGCTTTCCAACAAGGCCGTTGAGAAATTGGATGATATAGAGCCCATTGCTGCTAGTAATAACGGGGAACACGATGCTCCGGACTCAGGATTCATTATGTCTGCTAAGACGTTGGATCTCAATCATCCACCTCTCGAAGATCATCTTGCTCGGCATACACTCTGGCCTGAGAAGGAAAAGCTTTACGGTCACGGTTACGAGATATCTGCGGTTGCAGCGAGCCATGATGGTACATTCGTTGCTACGGCATGCAAAGCCAGCTCTATCGATCATGCTGTGATCCGTTTGTATGAGACAAAGGGTTGGCGAGAAATTAAACCGGCGCTTAAAGCCCATGCTTTGACTGCGACCTGCTTACGCTTTTCGAACGATGATAAATACCTGCTGAGTGTGGGACGAGACCGGCAGTGGGCCATCTTCGAGAGGGACGAGAGGCATGCAGATGTGTACAAGTTACGCATACAGAACCTAAAGGGTCATTCGAGGATGATTTTGAACAGTTGCTGGGCACCGCTTGATGCCGGACGGATCTTTGCCACTGCTGGGAGAGACAAGGCTGTAAAGATATGGAAGTTTGCACCTGATCCAATGGAAGTCAAGGTGGACTGTGTCGCCACTTTTACGCTCGCCGCACCTGTGACAGCTATCGATGTTGTTCCACACACTGTGAAGGATGGGCTTGTTATTGCAGTTGGGACGGAGGTTGGCGAGATTATTGTCTATCTGTTGGGGCCCGATATGGGTGTCCGACAAAGATGCAAAATTAATGACGCGTAAGCAGTGATGTTGCTTACAATACACTTTTACTGACCTTGACAGGCTGTGCCCTTCCGGACCAGTAACAGCGCTAGCGTGGAGGCCGCAGCGTACGAGCGATGCCTCGGATGATGATGATAGCATAGGATCGCATACTGATGATATGCAATTGGCTGTTGCGAGCGAGGATAGCTCGCTGCGACTCCTATCCGTCAGAATAATGCTTTAGATCCAAGTGTCAGCGGTAAGTTGATAGTTATTTCACATACTAAATCAAAACCTTGAACAAGTCAAGATATGTCTGTTAGCTGATGTTGTTGAAACTTGCTAGGCGCTAGGTATCTTGGTTCTACGATTTCTTTTCCAGGCCATAACCCCCCCTACCGTCAAGGTTCTCGTACGTCTTGCCTTCACCACGTCTCGTATTTCGCGGTCCTCTGTCCTTCAAGTCGTCCTTTAACCAACGCAACACTAGCTCGCCCAAGTGGCTGTTCCCGCTTTTCTCCATGGCATCCACATCATAATACTCCATAAGCCCCCATTCCTTGATTCTACCCAAGTGCATATGAACCTAGGAAACCGTCAGCACTATCTCAAAACTTCCTGTCGCAGTTCGGCATACTAAGTGACTAGGCCAAGCAGCGAGATTGTCCAAGATATGCGTTGCGTATACAATGGTGCAAGCTCGGCTCTCAGACTCCCGTTTGAGAAAATTCAAGAAATTACTGCGACTCAACAGATCCAGGTCGACCGTAATCTCATCCAGCAACAACACAGTCCACGGTCTTAAAAGCCCCATGGCTAGCTGCACTCGTCTCCTTTCTCCGTCACTGACAGCGTGCATGCGCCACTCAAGGTTGATATCTAGTATCTCAACCAGTTCGTCGCGCCGCTCAGTGTAGTGATCGCCGCCCACTGAGGCAAAAAGTGTCGGCACATCTATGTCGGATCGCACGATTGGATTCAAGACCCATTCAGCGCCTAAATAGGTGACACCTTCGAGACCCTCTTTGAAGGGATCAACGCCGGCTATGCTGATAGTACCATTTGGCGCTAGACGCTTGCCTGAAAGCAGGCGGAGAAGTGTAGTCTTACCAGCACCATTTGCTAGACTGCATCAACAAGGGACGACACGAGAGCATGTCAGATCAGCACGTACCGCCGATGAGCAGGGTACGGCTGCCTTGAGGGAGATCGAGCACTACGTCTTGGAGACCGGAGCTGCCATCTTGAAAGGAGTACGATAGGTGCTTCACCTTTATCGATACGTCTTCCACTTTCGTTGTACCATTACTGTTCGACATTGGCTGTACCTTCAGCGAACAATTGGCAATGTCCAACTTCAACTTCCTTCTATGGCTTGACTTAGAAGGGTAGTAGAACAGATGTAGAGAATGTAACTGCCTAGACTACTTCTTCGGTGATGATTGGTAGCAGGTCAATAGCCCCAGACTACGTAAAATTCGCCAAAACACAGTCGAATTTTGTAGAGCACAAGCAGACCTCGCGTAGAAATGAACGTTACTACCGTAGTATCTGACCAAAGAAGTGCGAGGTCGGTGTGAACAGCCTTCTTTTCCAGAGGTTATAGCACACTCCACATCTCATAGATCTTTTGCAGGCCGTCGAGGAAGATAAAATGCTTGGCAATTCTGCAGTTCGGGCTGACTTTTACCCACGATAATAATGGTAAAGTCTTCGGTGATGATCAGTCGAATCGCACCCTTGCCAGCTAAGATTCAGGCCGCTAGGGGTGGGCTTTGGCGGCTCCGACGCCGGCGGGTAGCGCCGGAGAGCAAGGTCCCTCATCGAGAGCTTTATCTTCTCTCGTTGTAAGATCTGGAATTTGTTACTCGTAAGAGAGTAACCGTCGGCACCGCTATGTATGTGGAAGACGGTACTGAAGTGGATGTCGTCGGTTCCGCAAAGCCCAAGGCGTCCACTGATTGCAGTTGTGGGCGCCACCGGCACAGGTAAATCGCAGGTTAGTGATTCTCTGAATGATTTAGCACCGCAGCTGATGAGAGTTACAGCTTGCCGTAGCACTAGCCCAGCGCTTCAATGGCGAAGTTATTAATTGCGATGCGCTGCAAATGTACGAAGGTCTACCAATCGCCACAAACCAAATCTCGATTGAGGAAAGGCGATCTATACCTCATCACTTACTAGGATGCATCAAGCCTGATGAAGAGCCATGGACGGTGGCTAAATTTCAGGCTCAAGCAACGCAGACTGTCGACGATATAAGATCACGGGGGAGACTACCAATCGCTGTGGGAGGAACACATTACTACATACAGTCTCTCCTATTCAAGGATGCCTTGGCGAATGCTGGCTCAGATATCCTGACTACAGAGGAGCAGGAAAAGAAATGGCCAATACTAGGTGCTAACGCTGCGGATATGCTTGCGGAACTGCAAAGGATTGACCCCGTCATGGCGCAACGGTGGCATCCTAATGACACCCGAAAAATTCGACGTAGCCTGGAAATATACCTGAGCTCGGGTCGGAAAGCGTCCGAGGTTTATGAGGAGCAGCAGAAACAGAGAACTGTCGACGTGAAAGCCGGTCTTGCTGACCAGGACGATTCCCACTTTCAACATGAAGACGATGATCAAGAAGCGGATCACCAAACTCCATCCTCTCTACGATACGATTTATTGGTCCTTTGGACATACACATCCTCAGAAATTTTGAGATCGAGGCTTGATAAACGCGTCGATACGATGCTGCGTGATGGATTACTTTCAGAAGTTGAGTCACTGTACAAGCTGCAATGTGAGCAGGAATCCGCAGAGCTATTGGCTGCTCAAAGCCGCGGCATATGGATCGCCATCGGATACAAAGAATTCCTACCATATTTACTGGCAATGGAAGATGGCACTAACAGCCCGAAGGAATTGGAGCGCTTGAAGCTCGATTGTATTGAGAAGACGCAAATCCGCACAAGACAGTATGCCAAGAGCCAGATAAGATGGATCAGAGGAAAGTTGCTATCAGTGCTAGAGCGGGAGAATCTTAGCAAAAATCTATTTTTACTGAATGCTAAGGATATCTCAAAGTGGCAAGAAAATGTTTTAGCCGTTGCTGACGAAGCTACAACAGCTTTCCTTGCAGGATCGACTTTGCCTGAATTGAAAGACTCTTTTGACTACGCAGTTAGCATACTTCGACCCCTAAAAGAGCAAGAACACCGGTCAAGGCATTGTGAGGTCTGCGACAAGACCATGACGACCACTGAGGCTTGGGAGACCCACCTGAACAGTAGAAAGCATAAAGCAACCGCTCGAAGCAAGCAGAAGAAGCTGGAAGCAGATGATGAGCTCCCATCTCCTCAGAATTATGGAAGTGGAGGGTGAATCAATCTACACAAGCACGTGAATCTATACCCAATCATGAAATGCAGGACACCCTCCTCCGTTACACAGAGTGAGCTCTCTCAGCGTGCGGATGTCGCAGCATTTCCACCCCGCAAGATAATGATATGCCGCTCAGCGCTCGGTTGGTCGATTCGACGCTTTGGCACTGGTTCAAATCTAGGCTATGCACCCATCCTCGGAGTTCAGTCCATCAGGCCACTGCACAAAGGGTGTTGATTCCTGGGTGCGATTTACACTTCTCGGCTACCACCCGAGGTCACGAAAGTCTACAGATGAGACCTTCCAGTGCTTCAGCAACAGGGATGAAGCATATCGTGAAGACTTTCCATGGAGAAAGAAGATGATCAAAGCGTCGAGATTGATATCATACCATTGGATCGAGCTGCATGATGCAGCCTGACAACTACGTAAAATACTCTCTCTTTTTCCGGATCTTTGGTAACACATGCAAGCCATCGCTACGGACCTCAATGTTTCATCTCAGCCTGTTGGTCCAGGATTTCTCATCACGTTTTGCGTACCTGTGGATAGAAATCGCTGGCTTGGGAACTCTCTCGCTCATGAATTCTAGCCGCATTACTACAAACTCTTGTCCCAAAAACGTACTGTGATCGAAAAACTCATAGACAATCTTCGATCCTCACAAGAGCAATCACCAATTATTGATATCCAACATGTTTTCTTGTATCCGCTGTTATGCTCCACTATGCCGCATTGCTGGAGATAGCCATGCTATTACCTCTCCATCGATATGACCCACCGGTCGACGCGCGGCAGCACGGACTTACCCTTCTAGAGCAACCAAGCCACCGCCAACACCGAAGGCACCCTCACAGAACCCGAAAAAAGCATCTCTATATCACGAAACAAACAGCAGACACCGCCGAAACGGATCTTAAAGCCAACATTCAAGAGCTCGCGAACCCTACGAAGGTAGGAAGAGATCGAGAAATCAGCAGGCTCGAGTGAGCCCGCTACGACTCTCCCTGAATTCATACAATCGTCCCACTCTACAGATTCGATATACACCATCATCTCGCACCCCCTCCTCTCCTCTCCCCTCCCGTCTAGCCCAAACCTTCCCTCTCCGGTCTCCACTTCCCCTTCATCAACATCGCAACCTCCCTCCCCGTCCGAACTTCCCCAAAGCGCTGAGTATCCCCACCAGTATCGCACGCTGCGACGACATGGCCTCAGCCGCGTTACCGTACGCACTGGGCTACGAGCTTACGTCTCAGCGCTACTAGGGGTTTCTCAAGGAGAGAGGCCAATGCTTCTGATAGTCTGGTCTAGGGGCGGGCTTTAGATGGGGAAGGGGGTTGGGCTGGGGAGGGATGTTAGAGGGGTGGGGTACTGGTTTGAGGGGTTTGGGCGTGGGGGTGGTATAGGGGGAAGGGGGGGGGAGCGGAGGGGAGAGCTTCAGTGGAGGCGAATAGCTGGGGGGTTGGGCGTTGGAGCAGTGTCTTGATTTGGAATATGTGGTTTATGGCTGGTGAGGGATTATTCATCCTTTCCTAGAGACTCTCGCAGGGAGGTTCCACGTTGACCTGGTTGTTAAGATAGTGTAGGATCAATTTGCGAGCACTCCTAGCCAGTCAAAGAGACGAAGAATTGACGGGCTGACAGCGGTCTGCTCGACTAGTGCTGGGTTTTTCGTGCACTCTGTGCGAACCTGCACTAAAGCTACAATACCTTGAGGGGTGAATGCGCCGTAACCCTCTGCTAACATCGTGGTCGTGCTGTATATCGTGTTCGTTCAAAACATTGTTACCGGAGGAATAAGTTCCCGCACCCAGCTACTGTAATAACACCAGATCAGCCCTGAAGGCAAAGCATGGAGGTCCTCGAACTCACTTCAATGTCCTTTCAAGGCTATCCTCACTTGATACCGTGGCCCCACCGTCCGAATCCTCGCTACTCATCGTATCTGAGTCGACTTCCGCTTCATCATTGTCGCTCGACATGCCACCACCGAGCTCATATTGTCCCATATGAGGGCCCTTGTTGTGCTTGGCTGCTAGGTCGTAATGATCGCCACCGATCATGCCTGACGTGCCTTCACCGTGGCTATCGCAAAACCTGGCAAACTAACGATAGGTTAGACATCAAGTATAATCTTCAGAAGGTGGCTGTTGACGTACCTCCTTCTTCCAATCCCACTGCTTCCACATCCGGGCTCCTTCGTCGTTGTAGTCATCTTCGGTCTTCCAGGTCTTCTTGTTCATCTTCTTCTTCGCTGGCGTATCATCCGCCTCTTCGTCGTCATCCGAGCGCTCTCGTGCTTTTAGTACGCTCACCTCAATCCCGGGTAGGCCTTTGATCTCTATACCATGCTCGTCTGCTAAGCGTACCATTGGAGTGGTCCATCTATGCTCATTTCTAAACATAGGTCTTCTCCGTCAACCCTAGTGAAGTGCAGAAGCTGCGAGAATACGATTCCGATGTTCTGGAGTTTGGAAGATTTGGAGAAGAGATGTTGCTTGATAAGTAACTCAATTGTAGTGAGTATAGCGACGCCGAACATTGCGACAATCTCAGCGTTGCCTTCGGAATCATCGGACACTGAGCAACACGTCAGACGGGGAAGCTTGCGTTTGGGAGAAGGCACTTACTGTACCACTGAAACAGGTCGCCGTTCAAGAACCAAGCTATAGCCTCAACATGTGACCACAATACCAGTGGGTCTGGCGACTTCTTCTTCGTTTCTCCGTCAAAAGCCAGCAGCTTCAACCTCGCTGTCAGCACTATCCTAGTCAAAATTGATCAATGCTGCCTCGGAACGTGAACCCTACCATATTCTCCATGACCTCCCTGGTGCCATAGCCCGTGAAATCATTGTAGAAGTACATTCCAAGATTGTGTTGATGGCGCTTCTCCTGCTGTTCTCGCCACTGCACAAACAGCTCGAAACCAGCTCTCGTCAGGATCCATATATGATCCGGGAGTTCAGTGGCTGGCTTGTTGCACACGCATTTCGGGCCGCCGCATGCCTCAGCTTTTGCATCGTCTTCGTCATCTGCGTCGGGATCTACTTCCAGGGCACGGTATTCGGACGGCGCGCACACGCAGATGTATTCGGTTTCGGGGCCTTGGCTAGACTTTGATATGGAGGCCGCTTTCGTATTCTTATTTGTGGCCGTCTTGGTGGAGGCGTTCTTGATTCGCTTGTTGCTCAGGGACGAGTCGCCGGTCTCTGGGCGTTCTGAGCCTTTCACAATGTGCGTCGTAGGAGCCATCTCATCGTTGAGATCTGCTTCAGTCCGGGATCGTTTGGCACGAGGCATGACCACCACGCATTTAAGAGCAAATGGGGCAGCTCTTCGAAGAACCAGGAAATGTAAACCTCCAGAAAGTGAATGTCAAGGCGAACGGCTTCAGCTAGGAGACTGAGTAGAAAAAATGGCGGTACTACCTTGAGCTTATGGAGAACGCGGTGGACCCCTGCAATGACAGCCATTGATGTCATCCCAAAATCTAAGATCACGAAATTGACACGCAAACACGTGACAGTTGAAGCTTTCTCAAAGTACTTACTTTGGCTCCGTTGGAAAAGGGCATGATGGTTAATCTAGGTGCAGTAGGAACATATAAATCATTGACATATGGGAATTGACTCACGTAATAAAAAATCAAGCCCAATACTTCACCTCTCCCTTGAAGCTATTCAATATCAAGACTGTCAGTATAGGGACTCTTTCTATTTCAGATTGCACGACTTCAAGTAATGGATCGCCGAAGACCCGAAGCGAGTTTGCGCGGAAACGGGGGTAACCACGGAAGTGTTTCTTTGCTTGTGGGACAACAACTTGGACGTAGGAAATCGTCCATTGCGAAACAATCCAACGTCCAGAGCTCCCGTAATCGACTTTCAATAAGCGTATACACAATAGGAAAATCAGCTATCCGAGTCGCCCTAGCCACACTATGGTACCAAGACACACGCTGATGAGTGGCCTTTCCCGAGCTTCCGGCCTCCATTGGACAGGTCCACTGCCTAGTGAATTGGAATGGTTTGGCTCAAGCTGAGCCCTGGGCGCTGGTCATTGTGCCTGGCTCACGTAGCCCACGTAGTCCCTGTCGCCAGATTTACTTACCCTCGTCGACGGGTGGCCCATCTTTTTCTATGCCAGTGGGTTTGGTTTGTCGCCACTCTACGAACGCTGGTAGTAGAATGTCGCCATAGCCCGACTCTTCCTGTTTGAATAGCTCAATGACAGGAGATCTTTCCCTTCTTCGAATCCGCCAGACACCACCCTCCGTAATGGTGTTCTTGAGCCCTCGGAAACGTTAGCCAAGTCCATTCCGCAAATTGATGGAAGACTTACAATCTAGAAAATTCGCTGTAAAATTGATACAGACATTGCCGTCCCAAGACGCTTTATTCTTCTTGACTAGGCTGGGTATGCTGTTCGTTTCAAGCTCCTCAATGTTCTCAAGGATCCCATTCTTGCTACGGAAGCCGACGATGATCTTTGGAACGCCTAGCAAGAATGACTGTATCCAGAATTTCAGTAGCTTCCGTTCATATTTGACCATGTCCTTATCGTTCGCGATGGTGGCAGACGTTTTGAGCTCGACCCAATTGACCGGATCATTCTTGTTTTCTGGCTTGCAATCCCATACTATAGGAAATAAGCCCAGCTGCATGTTAGACTCAGCGCAAGCTTACCTGCATCAACCTCGCCTCCGATGATCATTCTGACTTTCCCGATTCCCGTTTTGACAACCGAGCAATATTGAGCATGATTGCTCACCACCTCGTTCTCGCGGTTTTCAATGTAGTCGCGAGATGTTGCAGCCCAAGCATCAGGTATGAGTGATAGGGTCTCGAACTTATAGCCTAAAGATGGTGAGCCACCGTCGAAGACATGATCAATATGGTCAGTGCATACCCCAGTAGCTCATGAGTGATTGTGAAGGCGCTCCGTAAGGGGATGGCTGGCCGTTTTGCGTAGCCTTCGACTCCAGTTTGTGAGAATGGTTTTCCTCGATAAAGCTAGCAGCAACATGTGAGCAAGGACTTAGGCTGCAAATTGTAAAGCTTACATGGTCCCCTTGAACCGCATGACTGTCAGCATACAGGATACTTCACGTCTTAGTGACCAAAGGCTTGCAAACTTGGAATTTGGTGGCATTCATCTCGAAGCTAGCTTTGTAAGGTACTGATCTGAAGTGAGGCAGGACCATACCGTACCCGTTCATGTTGTCGAACGGCGCAGCCATGATCTTGAGATAGTGTCAGAACCTTTGCTTTACAATTTATTCTATAACTTTATCTACTTTGGTCATCATGCCTCGCCACGTGATAATGTCGGCTACGCATCTCTGGCCAGTTCCTCTCTCAAGGTCCATGATTGTTTTAAGAAGCCCATCGAGATGGTCATCTGCTGTATCGTCAAGCTGCTCAAATGTGTCGAAGCCTTTGGATAGATCTGCTCCAATGACCGGAGGGTAGTAATATCGTAAAGATCGCTCGTCTAAATGGAATGCGTGCTGTTCATCATACGAAAAGCATGATATCTCCTGTGATGGTTTAGCGACGTGCTAAGGTAGTGCCTTAAACAACTCTTAGTGATTACCCTCGGTCTTCTGATCGCTGCTCCGGACCCAGAGAACCTTGCCAGAGGCTGAATCTCAAACCAGCTCATTGTACAGCACGCCGAGACATGTGAGGACGTCAAGCAGCTATCTACCAAGTCATTGCCTGCTGGTTGAATGGCAGATGGATGGCGTCGGCTGTGGCGGCTACGGCGGTAAGATCACGTGCTTTCGTGATTGACCCACTTCAAATTCCTCCTTGTTCGGGCCCTGATCGTCAACAATGAGAGCATCGTAATTGTCCATGTCTTGAGGTACTTGTAGCTCTATAACACTCTTTCGTGCGCTTTTCCTACGGACTCTTTTTCTACATCATGTAGCATATCCCCTCGTCTGGTGATGGGGCAGCCATCACGTGATACGGGAAATAATACGCTTACTGCTCGCTTTCAACCAGTCGGAGTAGCCCACCGATATTGAACCGACTGGTAGAAAGCGTAGTAGGCGTATTAGTTCTCGTATCACGTGATGGCTGCCTCATCACCAGACGAGGGTATACGCTATTTTCACGTTACACATGATCTCATCTTGCATAGTCGCGATGCATTGAAGCTTATATAGACTATGTATACCTCTTTTTTGATAATTGAGGCGTTACTTGTAACTTTATTTCATTATGTCAGTTGCATTTCGAATTAAGTAACTATTGCCTCTAGAAGGACCGCGAGTAGCCTTGAATGGCCCTACGAAGATGCTTTCACGGCCAGGAAGGCATTTTTTCTCCTCGCACAGCGCCAGCAAAAGCCTTTTGAACTGGTTGGGGGTCTCCAACCCTTCCACATCCGGGATGGACAACACTTGGGATCCACGGCTCTGGACACCGACGACGATTTACAGAGCGGGTTCGTCTTATCTCAAGGTCTAAGCACTTACGACCAGAGGATTGGTCCGTCCTCTAATACAGCCAGTATCTGAAAACCGTCCATTTCAGCAAACAGGTGAAGCCAATCATCAAAAGTACGGAACGCTGGTCAGAATCCTGCTACGATCCCGCGAAATGGATGGAGCGAGCATTTCACCTCAAAGTCGTGGGCTATCCAGAATTAGCAGCCGGCGACGCATTCAAAGCCAAGACGTTGGCAAGGGCTAGACTGGACGTGCTTAGAGGGAAGTCGACCACTATAGGGCAGAAGGTCAGGCCTTATACTGAGCAGGAGATGTAACATCTGCTCCTGCGTAGTATCTTATTCCTCGCAGAAACGCTTCAATTGCTAGTTGAGTCCTTGGGGATGCAGGAGTTATGCAAGGAAGGTCTGGAATTATCGCCATCTAACCCCGATGTTCAGCAATTGTCAGAGGCTGCAGCACGAATCTTGGCCGGGAAGCAACATCAGGCAGGCAGACTACCGCGAAATTCGGACCGATACTTGAGTATGATTTCAACTGGCTCGGAAGCACATGACTAGGTCCGAAGAGACTGTCCACGCGGTACAAAGGGCGTTCGAGGTTGTATCATCAACCTGTACATTAGCTCCGCGGCGTTGCTAGTATGGGTCTTCATCAAAATCTGAAGGCTTTGGTGTCTATGCCACCACCGATATGAAGCCGGGTTCAAAGTTTTCGAAGACGCGACAATTTTCGGGGCCACCGACACAAGCTCATCAGCCCCCTCAAGCTTCAGGGATCCAGAAATATGCGACAATTGCTGCGGCTCCCTGCCAACAGCTCGAAACATCGGGTGAATTGCAAATACTGTTCCACCGTCTATTGCAGCGAGTACTGCCAGACGACGGCCTTAATGTTTTATTATCAGGCTATCTGTGGCCAAAACTATGATTGGCTATTCAAAGGACTCAGAGGGATGGATCCAAATATGCACGAGATGAGAGGTCCTATGTGGCTTCGGGTTCTGTCAACATGCGTTCAGAGCGACTGCCATCCCCTTGATCATCCTCTCATTGCTAGGCTTGTACCGCATTTCGGTGGGCCTAGGCCCTGGACATTACGCCACAACGTTATTCGACCTAACAAGATCCTTCTACAACTGGGCGTGGACATCTTCCAGGATCTCCGTTACGATACGTGGGTCCTGCAGAATGTAGGGATACGTCTGACAACAAATCAGCACGGGCGTCGCACCCAGGATGGCCGCCCAATACGAGTGGTCAATTCCCTGTACTCATTTCTGAATCTTAGCTGCGGGCCCAACGCCGAATGGAAGATTGCCCAAGTCAAAGACGGAGCCACTGCGCACGAAAGCACAACAATCATTGTCTCGACCACACGATCCATAAAGAAGGGCGAGGAGATTTGCATCGATTACAACGGCGTTAGCGACATTCGAGACAAGAGGAAAAGGCAACATTTTCTTGCACCTTGGCTACCCAATGGAGTTTGCGGATGTACCAGATGTCAGAGGGAGTAACAACGCCATCACCTAATGTTTTGAACCTCCAGCACTCATCATGAACGAAACCTTCACATAGAGCTAAGCATTCTTGAGCGCTTAGTGTTAGGACGCAATGAGTAGAAACTTGCTCTTGAAGCCCGCCGCTCTCGTGTCTGGATAGATGCGATCTCTACGAGGCCTCTTGCAGATCTGGTTTCTAGCTCGGTCAGGGCATGCCGCCACCACTGGACCTGTGCCAACAGCCCATGGGCGTGACAGCAGTATGGTTTGGTGATAAAAATGCCAACTGTCGCCTGTAACCTGAGCATACGTACACAACCTCCAAACAAGAAAATAATAGCTTAGAAACTAGGATCAACATGCAGGTCAGCATTCGTATTTATCTCTGGGTGGATGATGTTTCTCGTTTCATCTTCGAAGTAAACAAGCTGTCTAAAGCTGTCGAAAAGGACGACCAGTTGTTTCACGATCAGATATTGACGATGGTTGGCTGACATGGAGAAAGTTACTCAATTTCAGCGAAAGCGATGTCCAACCGGCCAGTGAGGAAGGACGAAACCACAATTCAAGGATCCCCGGTATCTGTACGTGACACAATTACAGTCGCAATCTCACAGCATGGATATACTGAGCTGCGGCATAACGCGGTATCTCTGGTTGCGGTGTTGAACAGGGGAACATAGAAGCCGCTTGTTGTTCAGAAATAGCAGACAGGAGGTTTCTTGCACAGCCATCTAACATCCCCCGCAAAAGCTGTGGTACAGATCCTGATATTCGGAGAAGAGACAAGCGGAGACATCGTTCTCTCGTGTGGGAGCCTTCGGACATCTGTGAAATCTTTCTAAAGTTTCAACTATGTGGCGTGGATTTGATGCTGAGATCACAAAGGAGATGTTACTAACGTCACAGCGGCACATGCGAACCACTTCATGTACACCGAACGCAGCCAGGGAGGCACGAACATCGGAGAGGCTCGAGCGTTGGATCACTTCTCTACTCCAGCCATTCGGGGAGCGGCCGCGGCCAGAAAGAGCGATATTGAAGGGGTGTTTGGCCAGGGCTAAAATCTACGAAAATCTTTCTTGGCAGACGTCTCTTGGACAGATAGACAATCAAATTATCTGGGATATGGTATAAAGAGTCATAGTGAGATTCATTCCTTACATGCAAGCTAATTTGTGTGTTATTGAACCACCCATCTCACTGTACTGCGCCTGCGTTCCGTCTGTGCTCGTGACCAGATTTAATGATACTCTTTCCGATTGCTCTTAAGAGGAAAGAACGTCTTTTCCATGGGAGGAAAGGTCATAGTGTATATTGTAGAACAGCAATACCTTCCAGGCAGACCGGCTACTATATCCGACTGCAGAAGGTACGAACATGCGCTCAGGCCGTCGGTGTTGTTGAGACGTTGGTCGAAAGGTGCGTAAAGCTCTGCAAGTCCAGCGTCCTGATTGAGAGTTGGTGCTCGTTCTTGATGATACTAATCGATCTGGGCTGGTGTTGCGTCCATACCACGCAAAGAAAGCCCGCTTTGCCAATAATGCGAGTACGTTGTAATTCTACGAGGCCTTATGGTTGAGACATATCTGTTGAACGTGGTGGAGAACTTGATGTAGGTTCGCTGACTATGTCGTACATATATTCTAGGAGCAGTTTGAAGACGTTCCAATTCCTTGAAGCAAGCATGGGACGAAGATACGGAGGAAGAGTAGGAGGCAGACAGACAGCAAGAAGTTACTGGAAAAGAGAATGCATGGTATGACATACATCGATCGAGTTCGGTCATCGTTACATGTGGTTAAAACCTGGTACTCAAGCGGGCGAAAGCGTCCAGATTGTGCCAGCCCCTTCAGTACCAACTGCATAACTGTGCAGAGGTGCGAGTCGACTCTTGCCTCACATTGTTGCATTTTTTAGACGATAGTGTGACGAGGACGACTAAGGTACGCCTGGGGAATCCTGAGAGCACTTCTAGGGTCTCGCTCGAATGCTTAACCCTAGAAAAGCCAAATGATGCCAAGCCGATAGCGCTAAGAGGTCCTTCGACTTTCTTTGACGAGTGAACCTTCATACATAACCTCTACATTCACATATTTAGCTTTTGCCGCGATGTTACTGTCGCGAAGGTCCCCAGCGCTTTTGCACTGGGGCCACAGCCCCCGTGTGCGGTCGAAACCATGTATACATATCCGGGGGTTCGCCATGGTCTCTGAGGAACCGAGGTGAGCGGCAAATACCGATATGCCTGCGTAGTTCATTCTTCCCTAGCCTCTGACCGCGATTGTTTTAGAGGTTTTGATGTTGTTGTGATCGGCGGTGGTCATGCTGGCACCGAAGCTTCCACGGCGGCCGCTCGTTCAGGCGCAAGGACGGCGTTGATAACGCCATCCGTCTCGAACCTTGGAGTGTGCTCTTGCAACCCTTCATTTGGTGGAATTGGGAAGGGAACTATGATACGAGAGATCGATGCATTAGATGGAGTTTGCGGACGTATAGTGGATAGAGCCGGGCTTCACTTTCGGGTCTTAAACAGGAAAAAGGGACCGGCGGTATGGGGACCTCGAGCGCAGATTGACCGGGAGCTTTACAAAAAGGAAATGAAAGTCGAAATACTGGGTACGTCTGGCTTAACGCTTGTCGAGGCGAAAGTGGCCGACATCGTCACTGGCGAAGGGCTACACGGTTGCCAATCGGGCATCGCTGGGGTCCGGCTAGAGTCAGGGGAGGTCTTGAGCTGTGAGAAGGTCGTCATTACTACGGGAACGTTCCTCGGTGGAGAGATACATGTCGGCTTAGACGTGTTTCCCAGCGGAAGGATGGGTGAAGCCGCAACATTCGGGCTCAGCAAGTCACTCAAAGAGGCTGGATTCCAGCTCGGACGGCTCAAAACAGGAACACCTCCTAGACTTGACCGGAAGACGATCGACTTTACGAAGCTCGAGGTTCAACCTGGCGAGGACGTACCACTGCCATTTTCTTATTTGAATGATGCTGTTACAGTACAGAAGCAATTACATTGTTACAGTACCCAGACCAATCCGGCTGCGCACGACATTGTCAGAGCTAATCTCGACAAGAGCATTCATATTCGCGAGACCGTTAAGGGACCGCGTTACTGTCCTTCCCTTGAGTCCAAGATTATCCGCTTCCAGAACAAAGACTTCCACCAAATATGGCTCGAACCTGAAGGCTTCGACACGGACGTCATTTACCCGAATGGGATTTCTATGACTGTTCCTGCAGATGTTCAAGAGCAGATGCTCCATACTGTTGTCGGTCTCGAAAATGTGACTATGCTACAGCCCGGCTACGGCGTTGAATACGATTACGTAGATCCACGAAATCTACGGTCTACGCTTGAGACCAAGCTAATATCGGGCCTGTACCTGGCGGGCCAGATAAACGGGACTACCGGCTACGAGGAAGCGGCTGCCCAAGGCATCATTGCTGGCATTAATGCTGGTCTTGCTGCCCAAGGTAAAGGCCAAATGTCAATCAGCAGAGGAGACGGCTACATTGGCATCATGATTGATGACCTCATAACTAAGGGTGTCAGTGAACCGTATCGAATGTTCACAGCTCGCAGCGAGTATCGTATGAGCACTCGCGCCGACAACGCAGATCTCCGATTGACGAGCAAAGGCAGAGAAGCGGGTGTTGTGAGCGACAAACGCTGGGCAGCATTCAGTGAAATCGCTGCGCAGATGGAAGCACTGCAAAAAACCCTTGAAGATTCGAAGATGAGCTCGCAGGGCTGGATTGCGAGAGGCTTCGGAGTCTCCGTGGACTCGACGATTCGCTCTGCTTTCGACATGTTGCGCCTTTCAGGGGTCACGATTGATTCGCTTGTTCCAGTTCTGCCTGAGATCCGGGCTTTCTCGCCTCAAGTCAGGGGGCGAGTCGGGATTGAGGCTGTCTATGCTCCTTATGTTGCCCAACAGAAAGCCGCTATTGGCGTTTTCAAGCGGGATGAGCAGCTGAGATTGCCACAAGATCTCGATTATTCGACTATTCACGGTTTGAGCACGGAAGAGAAGAGAGTGCTTGACTTCGTCAGGCCCGAAAGCGTGGGCATGGCAAGAAGATGTGAAGGAGTCACGCCATCAGGTGCATTGCGACTGCTAGCATTTGTGCGAGGTGCGAAAGAAAGAGACCGGCGACGGGACCTATGGCAAGCAATGGAGGCGAGAAAAGAGCAGTATGTCCGTGTATAATTACGACCGCACAGTGTCACATCTTTAGCAGGGGATATTGCTGCATCGAGTGGCTAAGTGACTCCTCCCGATTCACTACCGTGAAATATGTCTGCACAGAGAGACCGTTCATCGAGACCTCCCTTGCGCTTTCACACGCGCTCGCGACAATGCGGCTCTGTGCTTTGACGTCTGCAATGCGAGCTTAGGGCACGGGCGATGGCTCGGAGGGGCGACTAGTTATCTTACAGACCCGTCCCTCAGGTGTTTGTTGCGATGGCTGTCGACAAAGGCACTTGACATCGGATAAGGCCTCTTGAATGGACTCTGCGGCCGAGCATCCGTACAACATTGAGAATATCTAGTCTGGGCAAAGAGCAGCGCCTGTCGCCGTGACCGTCGACGAGGATCGGGAATTCCTCCGCAGTCTCGAGCATGATGGGTCATTGGAGGGCCAGTCGCTCTCTCTCGAATGTTGAGTTTCGAGATCTGAGAACAGGGGCTGGATGACATATTGCGGGGTGCATTAGTAGGCGCTTGTCGCCTCTACATCTTGAAAAACCCCTAGCCCGCCAGTGCCCGCTATGTAGTATGCATACACCCGCTCCAGTATCAACCGTCAACCCTGCTAGCTAGATCTTTCCCCGGACGCAACGAGGTCCTTCCCTTCATCTCTTCACGATCTAGTTAGGTAGTGACCCTTGTCCGTGCATCGAAGCATCTCGTACTACGTTGGATTGAGGCATGAGGACATCGTACAGGATACGTAACACATACTCCAGTCAGGCGGCTGCCTTTCCACCGATGATTTGCAAATGACGAGCCGTATTGCAAAAACTTACAACAAAGAACGAAGTGATCATCAAGTTCCTGGACTAAAGCATGGCGTGCCCTTCTCTCGTTAAGTTGCCAAGACACATCATGTGGAGACAGGCATACCTTACATATTTATTAGAGTACTTTCCTTACGTCTCCTTCCCACATGCTTTCCTTGCGCTCTAAACGCTGGAAACACTTTAATTCCCCGTCTCTATAACGTGTCTTCGAATCCGTACCGCACTGTCTTTTCGCTTCAACACCTCACCCGCTCCAGTATTCTCTTTAGTACCTGCATCAAGCGTACATTCTCCCCGCGCTTTGACTTCACACTTCTACTTGTACCATTATTGCCTACAAAACGGGCCCAGGCCCGTGCTCCTCGCCCGTCATGACCTCTGAGCCAGAACCCCAACTCTCCCTCAAAGAAATACCCACCACAACATCCTCCACCTCCTCCCTCATGACCGACCGCTCCAAAAGGAACACCGTCTACTTCCACGGCGGCATCGGCGGCGCAGGCAACTACCGCAAGATCCCCCGCATCGAAGACTCAGAGCCCACAACATCAGCACCTCGACCCCGCCAGCCACGACGTTTGCACCTGCCCCGCTGGCACCAGAACATCTTCAGCAGCGGCATTGGCGGTGCCGGCAACATGCACACGCGAGGCGAGGAAGCTGCGTTGACGGAAGCGGAGGAGGAGGCGAGAGTGAGGGCGAGGGATATACAGCCCCCTCGGCTGCGGTGGTTTGTGGGTATTGGAGGCGTGGGCAATAGGAGGACGAGGAGGCAGGAGTCCCCGAGCAGTGGGTTCTCGGGCACGACGGGCGGGGCGTACAGTGCTGAGGCATTGCCGTATGGGGCGGCGGATATCATGCGAAGGAAGATGTTTGGGGAGAGGGTGGCTGGGAAGTGAGGCTGGATGGTGGCAATCAGTGTACGGGAGTGTCACTCGGATGGAAAAGTTATCAGATGCATGGGTTGCAGCGTTGCAGAAAAGGCTCTAGACACGAAACGCATTGCTTGGCTTGGGAAGTGGTTGCGGGCGGTTTCAACGGGAGAAGTGTACGATTCCGCTGACTCGTCAATCTCGAGGAAGGATTGCACAGCGTGAGTACTTGATCGACCTCCTTCGATCTTCGTCGCTTTCCATTGCATACCACGCCGCCGGTGGAGCGAACGATGTATCACTATCTTACATGTACGATTAGACTGGGGCAGGTCAAGACGCTACGGCTTCCTGCAGTCACTGAAAAGCAATCTGAAATTCTCATTCTTATCCTCGTCTACCCTCTATGTGCTTCAGCATCTACATTACAGTATGATCAAGCTGAGCATGCGGGACGCCTATCTAGTACCACAGGAGGAAACGTCCCCTCTCTTATGATGATAGAAGCTGTGGTATCGGACGAGCAGCACCGAAAACCGGGTTTGCCATCCCCTTGCTGCATGCAGCCGCACAGGTTGGGCACAGATGCTGCAGGCGGCCGTGTGATAGCTCGACAAGGCGGGCTGTGACTTCGAATGCTGTTGTGCAACGACGCGGAATACTTTTCTACGGTTTCTAAGACACAGCGGCTATTGCGTGACATAGGGTCGGGCATGATTACGGCGGACCGGCAATATCGAATTGGAAATGGTTATAGTTGTATTGTTACGAGATGTTTTTAAAGCATCCACAGGTGAGGCAGGAAGAGTTGAGGAGGACTTTGATGAATAGGTGATTATCGAAGACAGACGAGTGTGGCAAGCAACATATAGGAAGGTTTTGAAGGCAGATGATATGGCTGCTGTAAAGCCACCCAATTTTGGCATTGTCTGGCATCATGATACGTAGACCCATCAATTTTGTGCTTATAATGTGACATGCGTGGGAACAATGGTCCGAACCAGTAGCTATTCGGGGTGAGACGTAAGGTATCCTACGATGCTCTACAATTGAGCTCTGAAAGGTTGATCTAAAGATTTGCTTCAGGGGGGTTGAAATCAGGTATAAAGTTAGTCAAGCGAAGGTTTTGCATCAAGTCGCATTGATAGTTCAAGGGTAGAATTCGAGCTTCCCATGCTCGAGGTCGGGGTTCGAGTCCCCGTCAATGCAGTACAAAACATAGGTTGTTGGGAGATCGTAGGATATTTATATTTTTTCCTTTTCTACCCTGCATGTGAGATCAATCAAAGATTTGAACGAACGACAAGACAAGCTCAGACTACCCATATAACTGAAAGTATCCAGAACTCTCACCAGCTGCATCTCTCTGGACGATGCATTATGTTCTCGGGAGATGTTGAGGGGTGTAAGAAGCCTGGTCCGATATCTAGGGCTAAGGAACTTTAAACCCTAAATTGGTAATCCAACTGTCCCACCGGACGTCACTCTGTCTTGAGCTTCCTATTGATCGTACGCGTCGTCCTACTGCTGCTATGGCTTCCAAGATACAGAAGACTATTGCGCGGCAGCAAGAAAAGTAAGTCCTTCTTCTGTAAATGCTATTCTGATCCCTTGCCTCCGGCTACCAGCCTCACCATCTCAGATCTGACGCTCTTGCCTTCGTACCCTCAAAGTCATACCGCTCACAAGCTTTTCATAGGATAGCTGAAGGTTCCTACTACGAAGCCCACCAACAACTCCGTGTCGTTGCTTCGCGCTATGTCAAGTCCCAAAATTGGGATGCCGCAATCGACATACTCTACGAAGGCTCACTTTCCCTCCTCAAGGCAGGCCAAGGCGGCTCAGGCGGCGACCTAGGATGCTACCTTGTTGACGTCTTCGGCAAAGCCGAGAGAGGCGTCGATGCCGAGAACAAGGGCAAGCTGCTCGCTATACTGCGGGCGTTCCCGCCGGAAGAACCTACGAAGAGGAAATTCGTGGATGAGATGATTGCATGGAGCGCGAAGTTTGGGGAATACCCAAATGGAGAGCCGGAATTACATCACGTTGCTGGAACGTTGTATGCTGATGGTATGCTTCTATGACATTTGCCCTCGCAAAACATCTGCTTTGGCATTGTATGCCAATACTAACATCTGCACACAGACAGTCAACCCTACGACGCTGAGAGACACCTCGCCCTCGGCACCAAAGACTCCCCCGAACAGCTCGCCCGCGTTGAGTACGAATGGTACATGCAAGACGAACCCCACAGCGCCGCTCTCTACGCCGCCCGCGCCATCTTTCCTTACCTTCTAACGGGCAACCTTCGCTCGGCAAACAAAGCCTACCTGATCTTCACCTCCCGCCTCTCCTCCAGCAACAAAAACCTTATGGTCCAAGAAGTCAGCAGCAGCTCCTCTGACATGCGCGTCTACCCCTCCTTACCCCTCCTCAACTTCCTCGGACTCCTCTTGCTGGCGATCCAGCGAGGAGGCAGCGATCTGTATAAGCAGCTCGCGAAGCACTATGCGCCGTATCTGAAGGAGGTGACTCCCTGGAGTGACGCTCTGGCACAGATCGGCGAGATGTACTTCGGGATCCGCATCCCCCGCCAGGGGAACCCGCTCTTCGACATGATGGGCAGCATGATGGGCTTCGGCGCCCCTGCCAAACCAGCCAGTCCGCGACCAGGGACCCCGAAAGCGCAGCTGAAAGCGAGTGAGACGACACCCAAGAAGGTGGAGGAGCCCAAGAAAGTCGAGGAGGCGCCGCCGACAATGGATCTGGACTGAACACAACAGGTATATAAGCTGCTGGGGAGGGGGAGGGTTGGGTATCTCAATACGCGTCAAACGAATATATGCAAGCAATCCATTCCCTCATACAACCAACAGTTCATTCAGCCTCTCCCCTCCCCTTCCCCCTCAAACATCCAACTATCCGCATCCAGCCCCGCCACCTTCCTCCGCACACTCGCATGCACAGCCGCTAGCAGCTCCCCCGGTTCCCCCGGCTGCAGAGAGCGATTGCGGTACATCTCCAGTAGCTGCTTCTCAAGCCCTAGACTCCATTAGCCCCTTTCCCCCTTCCCCAATCCCTCGTCAATTCTTCCTCCAACATCCGGCATAGGGGGGGACTCACGCTCCCTCTCCCCCTCCACCTCCTCCATCCCCTCCCCCACCGCGCCGCCCTCCTCACCTTCCTCCTGCGGCGGCAGCTCCAGGGTTTCGATGTCGTATTTGCCGTTTACCTTGACAATAATCCCTTCGCTATCGTCAAGCGGGTGTCCGTGGTTAGCTCGGTTGGCGTGGTTGGCGTGGATGGAGTGGTGTGTGTGGCCCGAATGGCTGGGTTGGGTATAGGTGTGACTGAAGTGGGAACCAGCGGGGTAATCGGCGTCGGTCATGGTGGTGGGGACTGTGGAGGAAGAGGACGTGGTTGTGGGGCGGCGGCTGAGGTGGTGGTGGAAGAGGTTGCGGCGGACGGAGGTGGAGCTGGTGGTGCTGGTGGAGGGGGGGCGAGATGACATTTTGGGGGAGGGTGAGGGGGGAGGGTAGGGGTGTTGAGAGGGGAAGGAGTGAATGGAGGGGGGAAGGGGAGGAAGGAGCGGGTTTGGGGTTTTGATGCCAAGGCTTGGCGGTATCTGAGTAATGGTGGGAATGGAAGGCATGGCTGATGTGTGCTCAAAATTCCACGCTCGGGGAATAGCAATCATTTGATGGCTGTTTGGTCGATCTCGCGACTTTCCAATTTAATCGCGGTGGTGCTTGCTTCGAGAGACGAATCAATTGTTTTTGGTTAGGATAGGAAGAAGGCTAGAAAGAGCTTGAACAATCGAGTCTGCCTAAATCTTTATATAATGGCAATTGTAGCATAGGGAAGTACGTAACACATGTTCGATGTGCTGCTGAGCCATCGACAGCATCCAACATGTCTGTCCTGGCCCCGTAGGCAGCAAGGCATGCCACAATCCTCTCAGTCTGCCAATCTAGGACTCAATCTCCAGTCCCTTCACATTCTAATTCTCACAATCCGTAGCCCGGCCATCAGGCCTCCCTCTAGGCGCGTTGTCCAACAAGCCCAACCTCTCCCTATTCCCCACAATTCTACAGCCTGAGGTCCGCTGTGGACGCTTTCCTATCCCGTGTAAACGTCCACCGAGATACGCTTGCGAAAATGTGTCCCTGGAGTTTTCGTCGGTCACTTTCACGTGCTAAAGCGCTTGTGGATCTGGCCAGCTCCTTGGTTGAGGGGTTCTGCGGTGGATGTTGTCGTTCGCGAAGAGAGGCTCGAGCGCTCCGGTGTAAAATTATATCCGCATTCTCTCGGTTGGGATTGAGACGTCTTTGAGGCGTACTCTGGCCGGTGGCATTGGAACGCAAACCGAAGCGAACCTAGATGTCCAGTTCAATCTGCGTGAGAAAGACTGAATGACGCTTTTTCAGTTGGCTTGCATGGGTCCAACGGTCCGACGTATTATCATATCCAGGTCAGGCTCCTTCGCATCTCGATGCTTCATGGCAAAGACTACACCATTTTCATGGTGGCCTTGAAGCGGTGTCCCTCCCAAGGAAAAAAAATAAGCTTAAGTATCTATCCTTGGCATTGGCGGTTTTTATGGGAACGACGTAAAAGGTACGCATTTAGTATGGTCGTAGTCCATGATGGAGCCATCATGACAGTAGTCCGTCGAGTGAACTCCGTCCATGAAACCTCCGATCCGATTGTGGTAGGTAGCAAGGGCATGACCGGCAGTTGCTCCCCAATTCAATGGCGCTGCGAAGACGGAAGCAAGAAGCGTTGCGCAAAGGAAGTATGGAAGACGCATGATTTTTGAGGTGACTGAAGCTCTACAGAGGTAAAGGTTGAGGTAAGAGAAGACTGCGGGAAGCAGGATGGATTGCAAACAAATGAAATTGCGGTGAAGAACGGATTGAGCCTGAAGATATTCGGGACATGAAAAGTTCATGAGATGTCAACGCCTTATGTATGGAGAAAAGTTCATGGCTAATAATATAGACGGATACCTCGTACGCGTGGCATGTGAGACGCAAGGAGGAATGGTACTTTACCAACATGTTTCATGAGAAAGGGCCGCAGCAAACGGGCGCATTGCAGAATCATTGGCCCGGTTATGATCACAAGGCCTTCTTTTTGCATGGTGGCATCCATAAGGCGTCCGTCAGCAATTGACCAAGCTTGCTAGCTGTGATGCCGACCTTTTGCTTGTGAGACAACGGTAACGGGTGCTCAAATTACTTTACTCCAGCCGTTCAGCTGGCCCTGCAGACTTTAGGGTGTGAAGGAGTTCTAGTGCTCAAGTCCTTCAGCTCTCAGCCCGAGCTCGTGTTTCGTCGTACAAGATTACGCATTGTTGCACAGCCTTCGTCAAGTTCGTGTATACTCGGTACGAAATCGCTAGTGACTGGTCAGCTTAAAAAAAGTGGTTCCACCAGCTTATTGTTCGGAGAGTGTAATTTGGAAGCTGACCGCCCGTGAACCCTAATGCATTTGACATCCTTACGAAGTTGGTTGCCTCACACCGGATTGGTGCTGCGTTGGAACTCGCAACGTACTGATTTTCGAGTTGGCTTTGTAGGTAGCCGGGCTGTGAGACGGAATCTGGGTCAGCATTACTGGAGCCAGGGTTCAGGTAGGGCTATGAACGTCCTTTAATGATCACACTCATCAAGCGTGCCGTTCCAAACGATGGCTGAATTGTTTGTCTGATCAATCCCTCCAGCCTTGAGCCCGAATCTCGATTTACTGAACAGCCAATCCGTCATTTTGAATACCTCGATGCTGCGACAACACGAGCTCTCTCTCGGCAGCAGCCATGGACGTCGTATCAGCCGTGTCAGGCTATATCTCGAAGATGGTGTCGGCAGGGGACATCCATGGTTCCTCCTCAGCCAAGATGAAGATACTTCTCCTAGACAGTGAGACAGTGCGAGTCTTGATGGTTTGACATAACCAAACGTTGACTAATCCTGGCAGGTCTCTATCGTTTCTACGGCAATAACTCAATCCGCGCTCCTCAGCCATGAAGTTTACTTGATCGAGTTGGTGCTGTCCGTGGTCCTACGAAGGAAGGAAGTTGATAATCCGCTAGCCGCCTTGACAATGCAAACCGCGAGAAAATGCGCCATCTACGGTGTCTTTGCTTCGTGCGTCCTTCGTCAGGCTCAATACAACATCTCATAGACGAGTTTCGGGATCCAAAGTATGGGGAATACAGCATATGTCAGTTTGTAGTTTGTTAGCGTTGCTGGAAGGGACTAAATCAGCTCACAGATTTTAGCAATGTTATCCGCAAATCATCCCTTGAAAGGCTGGCAGAAGCTGATGATAACGAAGTCGTCAAAGTAGTCCAAGAGTTCTTCGGTGACTATGTTGTCGTCAATCCTGACCTCTTCTCGCTGGACCTTGGCTTTCCCAAGCAAAGATTATGGAGCAATACCCCGGATACATGGAATCCCGATTCGCTCCAGCGATGCACCGAAGGAGTCATTGCTCTACTACTATCGTTGAAAAAGAAGCCTCTCATAAGATACGAGAAGAACAGTCTGATGACCAGAAAACTTGCCACGGAGATTCGGTACCAGATCACACAGGAAGAACAGCTTTTTGATATCAGAAAAACCGATACCCCTCCGATACTTCTCCTTCTTGATCGTAGGGATGACCCAATAACTCCATTACTAACACAGTGGACATACCAAGCTATGGTGCATGAGGTTCTTGGCATCCATAACGGCAGAGTGGATCTCAGCGAAGTTCCTGATGTTCGACCAGAGCTCAAAGAAATAGTCCTCTCACAAGACCAAGATCCGTTCTTCAAGAAGAACATGTATATGAACTTTGGTGACTTAGGAGGAAACATCAAGGACTACGTCGAGCAGTACCAGACAAAGACGAAAAGCAACGCGAGCATTGAATCAATCGCAGACATGAAACGTTTCGTAGAGGACTATCCCGAGTTTCGCAAGCTCTCTGGGAATGTCACCAAGCATGTCACCCTTGTGGGCGAGCTTAGCAGGCGAGTCGGCGCCGACAATCTGCTCGATGTCAGTGAGCTGGAACAGAGCCTTGCTAGTAACGACAATCATGCTAGTGATATAAAGGTAGACAGTCAAAATTCAACCATCGCTCAATGCTAATCCGGTTTGAAGACTTTGCAAAAGCTCATCCAGTCTCCTAAAGCCCCTTCGGATGCTAAGCTTCGCCTAGTGGCACTGTACTCCTTGCGCTATGAGCGGCATCCGTCGGGCCAGTTGCCTATGCTCCTTGACCTCCTCGCTGCTGCCGGCAACGTGTCACCACATCGAGTTGGGATGGTTTCAAAGTTGCTTGCTTATCACCACTCACTTCAAGCACCCCCGGCCGCTGGAGGCTTCTCCGATTTGTTCGAGTCAGCATCCATCTTCTCCGGGGCCCGAGATCATTTCAAGGGTCTCAAGGGCGTCGAAAACGTCTATACGCAGCATTCGCCGCGACTAGAAGCAACATTACAAAATCTCATCAAAGCGAGGCTCAAAGAGCAGCAGTATCCTTTCGTTGAGGGTGGAGGGTCCACGCGTGATAAGCCCCAAGATATCATCGTCTTTGTTGTCGGCGGAGCAACGTATGAGGAAGCGAAGATGGTTGCGCAGGTCAATGCCAGCTCTCCAGGCGTGAGGGTAGTGTTGGGTGGGACAACTATACACAACAGCTCGACCTTCCTCGAGGAGGTCGACGACGCTGTGTCGAATTGGCCAGACGCTGGAGTCACGACGGCCGCTGGACGAATGAGAAGGGAAGTGGGTCGGTGATATGTACGTAGAGTCTAGCTACCAAACGCAGAGCATGAGAAAGATGGATAATTGAATGTTTTAAGTCCATCTACGCCCCTTCGCGCATTCTTCACCGCACTTGAGACTGGAGCAATTCAAGATAACAGTCCAGCTCGACCCCACCTACACCGGAACCATACAATAGCTGCCCATCTTCGCATCCCACACGCACATTCGCACGATGGTTAGAGCCACCAGCTTTTCGCTAAGCCATCCTCTCTCAAGGACTATCAGGAAGTGCCATGGTAAAAACCTCTTTGTAGCTATACATCTATTTGGAAACAATAGGCTGGTGATCTACCATTTTCCGGGTAGGGGAATCGCGTCCTCAATATGCTGCTGATCTCGATATATGTGTGAGGTCTCCTCCCAGAATACAGACGAGTTACTCAAGAATTAGGAAGCCTTGTCACAATGTTGCGCACTCGAAGCTAAGCCGTATTGGGGTTTCGACCCGGCTTTTTCGGGCCGCCTAAAGAAGACCCTTGCATATGCGCGTGAAACCGTTGATCCTGTTAGCTTAACTTATGACACCCATGATGTTGTTACATCGTTGCTGGCCAAATGTATGAATTCAGCATATTGATTGGCAGCCCCAATCCCCTGCAGACCAAGCCTTTCGAGTCGCAGGTCTAACAATCGCCTCTATTTGAACTTTCGACACCTTGCAGATTCACCAAGCTCAAATCCCCAAAGATCCCATATAACAACCAAGATGGCGGACGCACTCCTCGCTCAAGTCCAGGAACTGTTCGAAGGCCAGATTGTAAATCTCACCCCTCCCACCATTTTAAATTTCCAATTCGTCTCTGCGCCCCAGGCTAACAGCCTTCGTCACAGGATTTCGAAGGTCAGAAGCAAACCGAGCAATTCACCACCATCATCCTTTCCGCCACCGGTGTAAGTTTCTCAGACCTGCGCCTTGTTTCGTCATCCTTCCGCTTCCTCCATTATTCCCAACACGCCAACGCACCTGGCTAATGCAGCCTAGCTCCTCGGTCTCGTTCTTGGCTTTATACAGCAGAATATCTGGATCACGCTATGGGTTGGGCTCGGTGGAACGTTTCTGACATTCTTGATGGTTGTTCCTCCGTTTCCGATGTATAGAGAGACACCGGAGAAGTGGTTGCCGAAAGGGAGTGGGATGGTGGGTGGGGAGATCAGTGTTGGATGAGGTGTCAAGAGCTTAGGATTGCGGGCGTTGGAGTTCCAATTGAGACATCTATCGAGCGGGAAAGGATTATCGTACGGAAGAGGTGGAGCGCTCTAGGGCCACTTGTACGTGGGCCTGATCCATTTATCTACCAATGAATGCTAGAAGCTAGCCATACCTCTTCACCATCGTCCATCATAGCCCTGGACGCCGGAAATGCATGCATCACGTTCGTCATGTCCCATAGCACATATGACCATCTCCTCCGTCTGCTGCTGTTTCCCGGTATTGAAGCCCTACCGACCATACTTTTGAAATTCCCAGTCTCGGTTGTCGAGAGGGCATACTTGACGAGTCTTGAGCCACCGGGAGATGCAGTGGAAGTGGAAGGCGTGCTGTTCGTTGAGCCCTCATTAGCAGATATACGCTTGGTTGCGGTCGAACAGCTTACGTTGCAGATGCCCCAAGCGACAGTGCATTCTTCGTTTGTAGCTGAAGCTTGATTCGCTTGACATTCGATACCTGGATCCCGGATCAGGAGCTGGATATAATACAAAATTTGCAGCGAACATACAAAGGTCCATGATGTGGTTCCGGCAAATGGCGCAATTGTCCACAACGATGTCCCAGGCCCAGAGGGCGACAGCGTTCCACTACAATCCATTGGTCAGTCCTGCCTCCCGTTCAAGATTCATGTAGTTTACCTTCTTCACCTCGAACCTCTTCTTGTTGTCCGATCCCGCATCAGCTGATGAGCCTGACTTGGCGACCTTTGTCCCCGCTGACAGCTTGCCTCTCGAGGGTCCAGGAGGGCCCGCGTCTGGCATGTCGATGTCCGCCATTTTTGTAGGTGTTTCCAGCAGTTACTGTGTTTCCCACCGCAGGCTGTAAGGTGCACCAAGGTCTATTCGAGGTTGAAGTGGTGGCCTAGTGAAAGCAAATACTGATTCCAATATATAAAAGGAACAGGCCAGGATGTCGTGATGTCAGGTTTTTGTGAGGATCTGGTATGCTCTTTAATTGACTGGGTACCTTATTGTTACGGAATTCGTTGTGTCAGTCACTCGCAAAGATACCTTTATCCGTCAACACACAGGGCCTGCCTGGTATCTTGAAGTATGTCCCAAACCAGTCAAGTGCTGCTAAGCGCCAAGCGCCAAGCTCCGAAACGGACCCATGCCCCAGCGCGCAACTCGATAGTCACTTCCTCTCTCCTTCACATGTTCTCATAATCATAACAACGCCTCAACACACCATGAATACCCTACGACTAATCTCTTGTTCCTCTCGATACTATTTATTAAATCCTTTAGCTCTTCGATCATATTCCAGAACTCTAGCCTTCTCAACGCCGCCAGCAACTGCTCCACCTTGAGACAAAGGCTTTACAACCTCTGAATACGCTTTGCACTCCAAACCACGCTCGAATTTGAAAATACTGTCGCTAGGGCTGATCCGCGAAGGTCTCGCTTTAGCATTAGGTCGAGCGCGGCCATTCTCTGTTCTTTTCACGTTCCTCTTTACCAGGCTACATATTTCTTAAGCCACTCGAGTCATGCAGGCTACTGCAACGACTCCTCAACCCAAAAATCCACGCGACAAGCGTCAACAGAAACCCAAGGATGGGTCTCACAACACGATTTTACCAGAAGAGCTCAATGCCGAAGTGCCCATTGCGCAACACAGCATCTCACCTCAATCGACGTCTGGTCTTTCTCAGCAGATGAACGGAGATATGCCATTACGTGAAGACTATACTGGCGAGGTGACTACTCCTACGACACCTTCGAGGCCCAGGTCTATGTACGATTCGCCGTCCATACACCAAAAGGCCTCCAAGGGCCAACATTCCGGAAACGTTTCAGCTATAGAGGGTGACGGTCAGAGGAATAGAAAAGCTCAGAAATCTCAGAATCGTCAGAGCGGATCCTACATCATCAACTCGAACCTGAATGGCACTCCGCAGCCGAAAGATAATAGGAAACCTCAGACGCCCGGAAGAAGCAGCGCAACATCATCCCGGGCTTATGCAGGACCTACCTTTCATGCTTCTCCTGCGCCATCATCATTACCAATGCCGAAGTTCTTGTCGAAATCAGTGCCCGAAGTGAAGAAAGCAGCGGGCTTAATTGCGAGGCTGGAGAATGAAGCCTCAGAGGGAGCTTTGTCCCCAGAAAGTAGCGAGGGCAGTCCGATACGCGAGAAAGCAGAGCGGTTCCAACAACATATGGGAGAAGGATCGCCCCTCGACATATTCTTCAAGGCTGATCGGGAAGAGAAGGCGCGAGCACGCCAGACCAGCTTAAGGAGTCCGTTGCTTAATGGTGCGGAGGGCGGCCATCTATCAACAGCAGCCGGCGCTACACCTGGGTCTCTATCCCCACCGCTGGATCATACTCGGCATCATTCTCGACACACCACCAATGGCTCTGCCAACGGGCTGTTTTCAATGGAGCTGGAAGATGAAAGATCAATCAGCCCAGCTACCCAAGCAAAGCGCCCTACTCCTCCTACGGACCTGAAGCGAGCAATCACTGCCCCTTCGGACATCATCACTGAGCCTGGACGGGACGAAGCAGCGAAACGCAATGCTAGTAGTCTTGCTTTAAAGAAACTGCTCTTGACTCCCCAGCCTCAACGACCAATGCCAGAGTCAAAATCGGTACCTACAAGCGAGGGCAGGAAACGACATACTCCCCCGATCAAGGAATCATCAGGACCTTTCGCGCCTGCCCAGGCCCCACCCGAGATTCGGATTTTGAGCCGAAAGCAACCAGCCAGCTTGCCCCAACTGCAGAAACAATTTGGTCCTACGCCAGCATCAGGCAGCTCTCCTCGTCCCCGCCCTCCGTCTTCAAATCTTAGGCAAGAGTTATCTGCTCCTCAGACCCCTGTGCAAAGCGAGCTTCCGGAGCTGCCAGCCACCCCTACACCTTCAAACAATAGTCGTCTCTTTGCTCCTCCGACTCCCCAAAGTCAGCATAATGGTGCACAAAATATTCCCTTTCCTTCCTTGCGTCCTACTGTATCGCCAGGTGTTGGTCCCCCTTCCATTCAAGACACAAGTGATGTGTTACGCATGGAAGAAGAACTGCGTCGGGTCCTGAAAATGAATGTTTTGGGTAGCGAAGGCGCTACTGGAGTTCGATCTTGAAATGACTTACGTGGCCTGAAAACCGGCGTTACCTCTGTGCTCTGTGAGTGCATTAAGTGCACTCAGATTGACACCTTTCTGGGATATGGTCGGTCTTATTCGCAGTTCATCTGCATTCTCAATCCTTTCGATTGGCGCTACGATCGGCGTTATCAGGCCTTTGGTTTCCGCGGCCGGTGCTTGTTCTTGTTCTTTGATACATGTTTTTTCTCTTAATTTTGACGACGCCATTGGTGTTACGAAAATCTCACGCTCTATGAAGCCTTACCCTTACTATCCTGGGCGTTTCACACAAAAGCCTGTTCACCAAAAGGAGTAATCTCAATCCTGGTCCATTGTGCGTTCTATCGAATCGGGCGTTCACGAATATCTCTGCACTATGGATGACGAGATTTGTTCCAATTACCACATACTCACGACCATGTTTAACATTCCACACTTTGGCCCTTGTTGCCATATTTACTATCCGCCTCTTCGTTTTCTGGAAAGGACCTGAGAATCCCAGCATTGAAAGGACTCTACGCCTGTCTCTACTGATACTTGATAGCGAACGCAGGCTTTTCGGGTCCATCTAACGATTTGTCTACAACATTCGTTACAGCACGTCTATACCATCATGTTTGCTCTGTGGCATACTGCTACTGCGAGCCGCTGGACTGGAAGGTCATGAAAACGGCGGTTTGTCCGCCCCTTTGCTCGCTATGTCGGCGATGTCCTGCTGTTAGCTCTATGACCACCACTGCACGTTCTGCACCAAAATTTCCTATGTTACTGAAGGAGAATGCGAAAGGAAGGGGGGAAGTGTCCCCCTCAAACGCCAGAGATGCTATTTGCAATGTGCCTGCACCAAGGTTTTTCTTTTGTCAGTTTCCTATGTCCAGAAGCGGAGCCAGAGGCTAGGAAAGAGGGAACGAACCTAGGAGAGGGAAGTTATTGCCTGTCTTGGGGTCGAGATGCGAGGAGTTCTCCAATGGAGCGACGTCGTCTTTGCTCTGTGAGGTGAACTTTGAAGGCCGATAAACCCGTGTCCTGCATATTCTCATTCCATCGAGTCCATGTTGGTGAAGGGCAAAGCCAGAATTTCTCGTAATCATGTCGTAGGCGGTGTGCGGGACCTTCGTCAGGGCGTAGACAGCTGACACAGAAACTCAGACCGAAACTGGATCAGGAACCATCAAAGGTGGAAGTACGAGGCTGAATGGCAGACAGACTCCTTGGCCATCAAAGTAAAGCATCTAAAAGGGAAATTCAATCTTTCGTATCTACACCGTCTACAAACAGTAATCATCAAAGTACCGCATCCCCTTTCTTCCTGTAACCCACCCGTTAAGTGATCGTCTTCTGCCAAACAACACGTCCTTGCTATTTTTCGATTGACTAGTTCAGTACTCAGCGATGCTCCTATGTCACTGTCATCTTATCCCCCCTTTTGCAAGTTCCCCCAGCGCAAAGCTTCAGCTCCGCCATGCTAGCCCCTCTTTTCTCAAAGTTTACCTCCCGACTAAACTCTCCATCTCCATCTCCATCTCCATCTCCTCTCCACCATCTCTCATCCTGCTTCCCTTAGTTTCTTCCCCTTTTGCCACTTCCAGGTTTTATTTGACCCAATTTTTACAAGAGACATTTTCTCGCAAAGCGAACAGTTAATCATCAAAAGCAACATTGTTAGAAACAAATTTTTGGAAGAGATGAATCATGATATGTAATATTCGGCCAAACTACGTGACCGCGCCACAGAACAAAGAGAGAGCGCCGAGCTCCGGGGTTGGGCGATGAGCGGGTTTGGGTGGGGCACGAAGGCTGTTGTAAGCGTCTGGCCGCTCGGAATTGAGTTAGCCATCCGCGGTGGGGGCCAAGCGGAACGGGGGTAGATGAGGTGATTGCGTTGAGCGAGACCTGTGATCAGAGACTTCTGTTCATATGGATAAGGTTTCTACAGACTCTAGAATTGAAAGCGGTACGAATGGACAAGCTCTAGCATCTTTATCGCAAGGAAAGGAAAGGAACAGCATGCAGAGCAGCCTTTAATACCCACGAACAAGCCTCTATGTCCCGTCTGAACGACATGCCCCTTGCTCTAAATCATTGATAACCGCACAAGGAAAACCCTCACAAACCTGGAACTCTTTCGCACACTCTACACCAACCTCCCCTACCCGATCACAGAGTCAGATAAACTTCAGCCTCCTCGCCCCACACAAGCTCGCCAACACCACCGTCGCAATCACCCCCACAATCCCAAAGAACCACCCCAGCCCTACGCTCTCCCTCCCCGGCACCGGCACATTCATGCCAAACAGCCCACAAATCAAATTCAACGGCACCAAAATCGTCGCCAGCAACGTGATCTTGCTGAGGACCCGGTTCGCGCGATTGCCCTGCGAGATGTTGTCGACCGACAGCTGCGCGAGGTGGTTGCTATGGCTGCGGCTGAGCATCTTCTCGAAATGGCCGAGGTTCGACATCATGGTCACGACGTGGTCTTGGATGTCGCCGAGGTAGAGCCCGATCTCGCCGCGGGGGGTCACGCTGTAGGATTCGTTGCAGCGTTTGGCGAAACCCTTGATGACGTCCGCCTTGCCCCCTAGAAGGCGCATGAGGGACATGACTTTCTTCCTGCACTCGCCGATTTGGCGGAGGAGCGGGGTGAAGTCGTCGGTGCGCGTGACGAAAACCTGGTCCTCGATGGTGTCGGTCTCGGCTTCGATGCTCGCGATGGGCGGGCCGTAGCTGTCAACGATGTTGTCGATCATGGCGTAGCAGACCCAGTCGGCGGTCAGAGCCATGTAGTCGCGCAGCTTGCCGATGCGCTTGCGGACGTTGGCGGCGTGCGGGGACGGCGTGTACGTGAAGGTGAGGATGCCTTCACGGAAGACGACCATGTAGACGTTGAGTGGCTCCATGTAGTCGGCGCTGAGCGGGTCGAGTTGATAAAAGGAGCGGAAGCAGACAAAGTAGTATTGTTTGAAGAGTTCTACTTTCTCGCGCGCTTCTTGCGTCGTGATGTCTTCGGTTGTCAAGGGATGGATGCCAAAGGCGCGTCGGAAACCGTCGAGTTCCTCGTGCGTGGGATTGAGGCAGTCGAGCCACCAAACGCCGCCATCGGGTGGGAGGGAGAAAAGATCCCGGAAGGTTTCGCCAGGGCTGAGGAGGTCGCCGAAGGAACCGGCGTGGATGGTCTGTTCAAGCTCAGAGGAGAAGAAGCTGAAGCGGCTGGGCTCGGCCATGCTTGGACACCGGTGATGTGCGGGAACATCTTCGATTGTGGTGTGCTTCACATCGATCACGGATTTGCTGTCGTCGATGGCGCTTTCGGAGTTCAAAAGGACAGGGTCGCCATCGCTGGTGAAAATCTGTGGAATTTCTGGGTTTTGTTTGCGCAAGTCGTCGAAAATTTTGGGCTTGCTCTGAGAGCTGAAGCTGAACTTCTTCTTGGACTGACCAGTGACGGCAGGTCTGGTGTTTGTAATTTCAGCCACAAGTTCATCCAACTCCTCAAAATCGATCCTGTAGGCTTTGGAAGACTCGTCCGGCTGGGGAAAGCAGACATCATGCTCGACAGGGTTATGATAAGACGCGCGGTCATCGTGGGATTCTATGTGTCGAACACTCGTAAAACTAGGACGACGGCAGTGGGTGCCACCAGACACAGTCCTTTGGATGCCAAGATCATGAACAGACGGCCGTGTACTAGCAGCGGTGTTTGCGCGCTCTCGTCGCCTTGGATCAGCAAACGCGTCCACTGAGTTCGCGGCTGAACTGGACCTTGAGGAAGTAGAGGAATCTCGGGAGCGGTTGTGATGCGCCCGCCTCGTACCATGCCTTCCCAATGCAGGACTATGAGATTCTATAATGTTTTCTCCATTAGCGCTTCGGTCATCGTCGATGACCGCATGCTCGAAGTCTCTTGAAACTGGTCCTGCATTACGAAGAGCCGCATTGACTTGAAGCAAGTCTGGCCGACCTCCGTTGGCCACGCTTTGAGCGGTATTCCGCCTGGTCCCACTGTTGTGGACACTACCCAACGCATCCGCTCGTGGAAACGAGACAGGCTGGTTGCGATGATCGTCGAGGTCGGATACAGGTGTGCTGAATCTAGTCTGAATCTTCTCGGACTCGGATCGTGGCGAGTCCATTTCATTGACTTAACAGCGAAGTGCTTCAGGGTAGTCGATACCGGTAGGTCTGACTTTCTCACGACAACTGCAAGGCTCCCACAATCTCCAAAGATATCTAACGCAAGGTTTGGGGTGCCCGAGCCCCCTGGTATGGAAGGCGGGCTCGCCCTCCAGTATATCGACTTGGTACGGCCAGCTTGAACTTCGCATCTGCTTAGGGGTAGGGTATCACAGAACCTGCTCTTCCTCTCCTTACTAGCCTTGAGATAGGTACTGTTCTAGTGCGAATTGTGCGAGATCCGAAAAGCCAGTTATGGTGGCTTCAGGTCGCCTCCTTGGAAGACCCGGAATTTTGGTCCCAGAAGAGGTCGGATGAAGGAATACTTGAGGTAGTAAAGTCCCGCCAACTTGGTGGTATTGCGGTTGATTTGCTGAGGCGCCAGACTGGTGTATATATGAACGAAAGACTAGAGCAGCCTTTCGCCTTCTCTGAGGAGTGGTAATTGGGGACGCTCGGAAGTGCACACAAAGAATTCAAGGTTGCGTTGTCGACCGTATCTGTGTCCTAGTGTAAGCAAAAGTCTTGCAACCCTGGAAGCAGATTTTATAGTTTTTATGGAATTGATCTCTCCAAGGGGCGGCCTAGAGACGCAAGAGTTGGGAATACTTTAGGTTTGAGGCGACGAAGACAATTGACTTCGCCAAGCTTTTCCTTTGGTCATCCCGAGATTCAGCCGCCCGCTTCCAAGTACATGCATTTAAGCTCATCTTCGTACCATAACCTCCTCATAAAAAAATGTTTTGCAACGTGGACGCACAACAACATGGTGAATACCAGAGTTACGAGAGAAACTTTGACTAGAAGATCGGATTATCTAAGAGCGTGACAACTTGACTACTTGACGAGCTGACGACTTGACCACTTTGTTGACTCACTGTTGAGATATGTTATTGTTGACTCACTGTTGAGATGTGTTATTCGTAAGTCCTCGAAAGGAGCGCTTTTTCTAGCCCCAGGTTGTAAATCATTTCATTTATGAGAGCATGACATACTGGCACATAAGAACCAACGCAGCCTATACATCCAGCTACGATATCCGCAGAGAAATATCCGTATAAAGGCTCGGCATTACAATTACGTCTATGGGTACAAGAGGCATTAGTGACTGGCTCACCCCCCGGAACCTCAGAGACTGCCATTGACTTCGAACTCCAAAATTTCACACTTCACCCGGAATATATGATCGAGCTATCGTACAAGATGCTGTCCTTGTTCTTAGGGAAGCGCAACGCCGCAATTGTTATACTGCATTTGCCGCAGACTGACAAGAACCAAGAAGATCGTAAGGAGGCTCGTCAGTATCTAGCAAGTAATTTTGGAACAAAAAGTGTGCTGAAGCTAATTCTCGCAAGAATGGATTAGATACACAGCCAGCAGCCGATGTAAGTGAATACTTTGATATGAGAATCTGTCCATGAATCCCTTCTGATTTTCCTTTCAATTGGAGCTTGTAAGACGATCGGCGTTCTGAAGAAAGGAAGCGATCTCTTGCTTCTCCTTGTTCGCTGGGCTAAACGTTGTGTACGACCAAGGTACGATGCGTTTTGCTGATGCCGTTTTGCTGATGCCGTTTCCAAGTCACTGGCGACACGACGCAGTATCGAATGGGATTCAGCTACTACCATCATCGTCGGAACTCTGTGTGTCGCGTCGAAAGGGGACGTCATCTTTCAGGGGTCCGGGGTAAATCCTGTAGATTTTTCAACATTCAGATGTGCTCGAGTTGTAGACAGCTGGTGAAGTAGATACACCTGCAGGTCTTCTTGTTCTTCTAAGTCCCTCGCCCGCGCGAGTGGAATGCTTTAACGTTTTACCTCTTTAGCTATGGACCTTCACTCGTCGGATTTGCCCATCACCATCGAGGGAGTGGTGCGCCACTTCTTGCCGAGGCATGGGATAGAGAAAATCTGCCATGGTCCGGATGGTGATCAAGAGGTCTGGTTGAAAAATGTAGGGTACGAACAGAAGCTCCCTAAATCTATCTGTTATCCGGGAAGGTCACAGACCTCCTTGCGCTCACATATGTGGAAAATTATCTCTTAGAAATCGAAACTAGAAGTCGTGTATCCGCGGGGCACAATGATAATAGATATGACAAATTCGAGATGAGAGTATAATTAAAAGCCTGACATTCTCTGTAACTACTCTAAGAGCGTTTGGCTACCGTCAAAAGTGGCCTCCCTAACACCGTCACGTAGAAAACAATAAGAATAATGATATCGCTTGTGGCAAAAAGACCGACCATATCCTCGTGACATCGTTTCAACATAACTGCAGAACCCTCTACCCGCCACACATATCCAAGCTACACGACCACTTCCATCTCCGCTGACTTTCCCTCCTGCTCCATCCTTACTCAAGCAACATCACAGCGGGTCTGGCGTTGGTAATCCAAGCGATAATACGCAGCAAGACGCGCGTTACGTCAAGTGGAGCTCAAAAAGCTTCCAAACAATCCCGCGGGGGGGCTGACCTTTCCCCCTTTCTCCCTCCTTTCGCACCAGCCTGGAGCCAATCACCCCAATCTCCCACTCTATCTTACCAACAAGCAACAAAGCTCTTCCGCCACCACTCCACCCCGCTTCTTATGGGGATCATGAATGCCCGATCCTTCGCCGCGTAGTTCCCCTTCAGCACGTCCGACATCGGCAGCGTTTCCTCCAGGGATACCCACTCTCCGTCGTCTTCCTCCCCTTCACCCCTCACCGCATTACCGCTCACATCCTCTGCGCCAGCGCTGACAGCCCCATTCCCAGAGCTCCGCTGCTGAATCCTCTCGTGATGTCTGGGCTGCCAAATCAACCATGTCCCCTCTGCGATACTCGGATGCAGGCTCTTGTTGGCCAGGAACGTGGAGGGTGAAACCCACGGACCGAGTGATGAGGCTGGGGAGATGTTCTTGCGGAGGATGGTAGAGGAGAGAGTGGTGGCGAGGGCATCATCGGTGGAGGTGGGGTTGAGGTTGATGAGGGCGGTGAGGGTCTCTTCGGCGGTGGAGGTGGAGGATGCGGCTGGTGGAGAAGAGTGTGTGGGGTTTTGGTCAAAGGGTTGGTGCATATCGATAGCGAAGGCCCAGCCGCGCTTAGGTGCTGAGGATGGAAGGAAGATCTGGTGGCTTAGGAGCGAGGTTTGAGTCTTATGGTCGATTTCACCTGGTTCTAATGCACAGAGAGCTGTATCGTTGATGCAGTCTAGGGCAAGAGATATTCGTGCAAGCTTGATGGCCGTCGCGCCAAAGGCGACGTATAACTCCGCTCTTGCCCAGTAGAATTTAAAAGGCGCTGTTGATAGGTTCATGCGGCTCTTATTCGCCATGGGACCGTCGATCTGCGTTGTCCAAGCGCCCTTAAGTGGGATGGTCTGCGCGAAGGGGTTCATGTGTTTCAGTAAGGTTTCCGGATCGGGGCCATTGGTATGGAACTCGTAGGCTGAGAGATTCATGTCCGATACCAAGTAGCCTTCTCTTGTGGGAATGATTCGCGAGGTAATGGTGCACTTGTAGAGCACTGAGCTTGATGCGGAGAAGTGGAAGTCTAGTGTTAGTTAGCAATGGAGCTGTCTCTCGCCCGGTGTAAAGATGGCCCATAGCTCGTGCCATCATTGAAAGCTAGGCATACCAATTAGGAAGCGTATATCATGCTGCAAGTCCTGCTTTGTCGAAGAGAGATCTTGTATCACTTGCTCGCCACTCTCGAGGTTCCAAAGCAACACTTCGCGTTCATCGAGCGCCCATATCACCCACTTACCCTTTGGATGGATCTTCGGTTCAGAGCGCTGGAGTCGTCCAGTGCGAGTGCTATAAGTGAATAGCTTCATTTCATCGCCCACAAACACAACAAGCATGCTTTCGGTACAAGTTTGATTGGGCCAAAGAGATGGTATGCCCTCTTCCTCATCTGAAGAGTCACTTGCCTCGGACTCAGAGCCTCCGCCCTTCGGGATGACCAAATATCGTTGACTTACAACAGTGATTGAGTCGTTCTGTACGCTCCCGTCTTCTATCTGGACAATCTTGCATTCAGGGTGCTTGCGAGCTAGTTGTTGTTTTAGCGAAGAAGCGGAACTCGAAAGCCAACTAGACATCTGTTGTGCACTAGAAAGAGTTCGAAGTATTGAGATATTGTGCTTGACCGCAGCGGGGTATTCATTCATGACATTGCCTCTGCATGCATTTCCGTCTTCAGCTGAGGTCAAGGCTTCTGGTAATGAAACGGTGATGTTAGAAGTTGGAGTGGCCGATTGAATGATCTCAATTTTCCCTCCGCCGACATCTGCCCGTGCTTGGAGCACTTTCAACACCCCATTACTGGCCGCGAATGCATTCATGACTGCTATGATGGTATTTTCAGATTTTATAAGGTCGATCTGTACCGGTTCATGGGAGGACCTATCCGCAAGGTCAACAGACCACCTTGGTAGCAAGAGCGCGACGGTTCCGTCAACTTCAATACAACCGCGTAGGCAAGGGAAGTGCATCTCCTCTGAAACGACTGGCTGACATTGTAGAATGCTTTCAGGGTGGCATGATAGGACAGTGCTCCATTCTTTGACGAAAGAATGGTAGAGTCTGACGAGACGCTGGCCCTTCTCGCCAAAGTCCTCTAACCAGCTAGGAAGTGGGTCAGGGTAATTATTTCACCGATTTTGGCAACCTTGAATGCCATGTCGAAATGGTCCGAATGAACCTGCCTCAGTGGAGCAAAATGGTAAGGGGCGCAAATTCCTTGGACTTGCATACAAGTCCAGAAATTGCAAGATTCGAGGAATCTATGTACCTCGTCAAAAAGCTCCGTGGACTTTGACGTCTCCGACAGATGAAGATACCAGAAGACAGCAGCGTACAAGAGAAAGTCGTTTTTGTCGCAACTCTTACGGACCACTGAATCAGTGTCGCGCGGTTCTGCGTAGACATCTTGAGATAGATAGATCATGCATGTCTTCCCAATATCAAGATTGGCAAGCTCGCTGTTGACGAAGAATCTCTGGCATGCCTCCGGGACGCCGAGCAGCTTCGGATCTTGCTTCAAGAAGTCGGCAACAGACTTGTGAAAAACTCCAAGAATAGGATTGAGTGGATTGTTCCGATCATCTAGCTCAATCAAAGGATAGCAAAGTGACTTAATGAGGGCTCGTTTAGGAACCCTTCTAGAGGAATAGCTCATAGACGTCAAGTTGACTCCCATTGCGTTGGTGAGCTCATCTAGACTCATAGGTTGTCGTGCCATGACTACGAACGATATGATTCGCCTGATCTCAAGCTCAGCAACGCGGAGTCTACGGGGTTACTCTAACTCACCGCGCCAATTCTTGTTGGCTCCAGCTCTTCCGTGATAGTTGAGTTAAGTGCAGAAGATAGCATGCACTCAGCCCTGGATGAAAGTTCCCCAATGCATCTTCGACCTCTTCTTCGCAGGTCATGTCGGTAAATGTGCGCAGCATCAACTGAGCCCACAGAAAATTTCCTTTTGCCTCACCTTGAACATGGCTAATGTAATCTTTGCGCTCCAAGCTTATGTCGACGTTCTCTTGAAGAAATTTGTCAATGTCGGTCTGAGCATGGTTGGCTGATATCTCAATCGATTCTCCTCGGGCAATTTCAAAGATATTCTCAAAATCTGGATTCTTGCAGCTCGCGCAAAACCACTTTGATATTCCAGTCGTGTTTTGGGCAAATAGCTTTCCTAAAGATTTGGCCAAGGCTGCTCGATCATCACATTCGTCCAAGCCATCGATGATGAAATGAACTCGGCCGATATGCTTTTGCAAACAAGATATGACTTTCTCTGCAGTCCCCACACTCTGGATGCATGATTGTCCAATATCATCCATATACAGCTTGAACAGCTCATCTGGAGTGTATGGAACAATGCGCAGCATCTGCACAGCCAGGTTCCTCATAGCCGTGAGCAGTCCCCGTCTCGCCGGGTCATCTGATCTGAAGAAAAAGTAGGCAACTTTGCAGTTCTCCGCCTGGAGATGTTCGATAGTGGCTGCAGAACAAACACTTTTGCCGGAGCCCGGTCGTGCATTGAGCCAAAGTACGTCGTTCGAGTTTGTCATTCGCCATTTTTTATAGGCTGGCTCAGCAAAAATCCACTCACAAGTTCCTGGGTGTTTCGCATCCAGGTGTACGTCAAGATCGGTTTTGACATCGCATGGCCCGAGCCACTGTGCGATTCGTCTTCTTTTTGAGACTAAATCGTAGGTTAGTCGACGTGTCAGATGAGATGATGGGGGTTCATCACATTCTTGTTCCCGAGTCTGCGAATCATCATGAATCTGAGCATTTTGCGCCTGCAGAGCAATGGACAGATTCTTGATAGCTTCAATCTCTCTATCGAGCCCACCGGCCAATTTTGCAAAGCATGAGTCAAGGGGTTTCGCAAGACTTCTGACAAGGGTTTTAAGGCCTGACAGAGTAGTAAGCGAGCTGTAGATATCGCTGCAGTAGATGGAGATTCTCACCACTTCTTGAAAAGAGAGCTGCTGCTGAACGCCAGAAGGTCAGTATCGATTTATACGTTCTCACTAGCAGTGGCCGCATAGGCTCAAGATAGCCAGGTGTCGTGGAGTAGATACGAAAGCATTGGAGTAGATGTCCTATGGTTTCTAACTTATTGACTACATCATCGAAAAATTTGGTGTAACTAGCTGCAAGCTTGATATCAGGCAAAATCTCAATTAGCCTCGTTTGCCATCAGATTTGGGCAACGGAAAGGGGCTCACTTGCAAGACCAACCTCGCGCCACTGTATATAGGTGCCCCAAGCGTTGCGGCGCCTTGAATAGCCACATCAAGCGCCCTTGTGTACTGGTTAAGGCCATCGACCAGAGGCTCCAAACGACTACTAATTTTTCTTGTGACGCTACCTTTTCGTTGATCCTGGTCCAGCGTGTGGATGAAGATGGCTAAAGATTTGGAAGAAAGGTCTACTTGCTTAGATTGCTGACCACCACTATGGATACTTGCCTCTTCCCGTAATATTTTTTGGAAGAAGGAACTGGTTTTGTCTTCAGTATTTTTTACTTCTTCGATGAATTCATATATAGCGGCCGCGAAGGGGTCCTTGAGTAACGTGCTTACTTTCAGTAAGCTGGGGCCTGCCATGCCTCTGATGTGTGATAGTATGTTCACCTACTGGGAATCTGGAGGCCCATTAGGCGTAGACACTTTTTCGGCGACCATCTTGACTTAGTAGTGCCACAATTCTGAGGATCAATGCAGTGGTGAAATTCTGATATTGCAAGATGCGTATCGCTGACAATTTGAAAATGTGACAGTGATTTATTATCCCATGCGCAGCACGAAGTAGTAGACTCGATCCTCAGCAGTGATGAAAGAAAACAAAGACGGAAAGCTAATGGACTGTATCACCAGTGAAGACCCATAGCCCAAGAGGCAAATCGTTGAAGCTTTCCTGTCACCAATCAATACCTCAAAGCAGGGTTCGAAGAAGAGCCTGACTTGAGAAGTGCACCGTGCCGGCGCATTGAGATAAGAGAGTCAGTGGCACTGCGGGACCACCGCCGCTGTTGAGGCTGAGCTGAACGACGGGGGGCCTTGGAGCCTAATACTCGCCTTGATCAGGGAAGTGCGACAGGCGCTTAGAGCTAGGCCCCAACAAGCCCTAGAGCCCCCCAATAAGGCCTGGAGCTCGGGCACTTCCCTGTCTGTCGCACTGCCTGATCGAGGCGAGTGTTCCTACATTCAAGTGGCTGGGGAAAGCTGAGGCCGCAGCCGCTGCATGTAAGACAGACTACGAACAGTATCTCACCAATAGACCTATCATCGTTGCTTGCGAAATCCGCCACGAATTTGCAAGCGACGGTAGATATGACTGAGCTGCGGTGTAGCCCAGCGGCCTCTCGCACTTCCCAGCCGCTCTGATCCCAAGAATAATGCAACTATCTCTTCACATCTGCTAAAGACAAAAGTCCAAATTTCTCATTTTCTCATGTGAAAAGCAGACATCTCAATCAGGCTGAAGCAGGCGTAGAATGGAGGAATCAAGGCCCCAAAGCAACGGCACCGACGTTGGAAACACCTCCACTGGCTCTCGTTGCGAGCTCAAAAGTATTGAACAGCGCTACAACAAACGTGGCGAACAGGAACGCATCGAGCGCGACGGCGGCTTCGTGAACTGGCAGAAGAAATCCAACCATGCCTATGCGCTTGTTGCAGAGCAGTCCTTCAACAAGGACCACCAACACGAAAAAACCACCCTCGAGGTGAACTCCCCGCAGCTGCTTCAAGCCTGCCGCGACGTGATTATATATCATCCCGATCTTCCCGGCGACTTCGAGCAGCCGTTCGTCCTTCAAGACCCCTTCGAAATACTCTTCCACTATCGTAAGGAGCTGGCACAGTACTGCGATGTCAGCAAAGATGACACGGTGAAGTTGCACATCAAACTCCTGCTGAATTTCCTGAATCTTCAGTGGGGCGATCTTGCCCGCTCGGTCGACAGGTACGATGCGGATGGCCTCGTTCGCTTCAAGCTTCTGTGGACGATCTTCAGGCCGGGGGACCTAATCTACCAGAAAGAGAACGGGCACGAAAGACTGTATCGACTCGATCAGTCATCGTATCAGGAACATAAAGTGTTAGGACCATACTTAAAATTGGACGGTTTGTATACATATTTCGACGGCCAATATGTAGGTGTTGCGAACGACGAACTTCGCGTCTATCAAGTCAAAGAATTTGCCGGTGAGAAGGCGTCAAAGATTCAAGGACTGAGTCTCTACCCCATGAGATACCGGACGGAAACTGGAGCGTTGAAGGAGCGGCTGACGGAGAGGGGTCACCGCTTCCTCAGCATGCAAGAAGCGAAGCCTTGGTATCACCATGGGCTTTTCCTCTATCTGAAAGAACCACCTGACGATTTCTATTCCGAGGAATTCGACATGGCCGGCATTTGGCTAAGCCGAACGGTAAAAACGAATTGAAGGTTTTACTTGATCGCACATTATTGATATGGAAGTAGGAGACGGGCCGTGTGATGATCGACTTCGAAACTTTCTCCGAAGAAGCACAGCTTCAGGTAAAGACCATTCAATCGTGGGAATCTAGTTCTGGTAAGTTCCAGTCAGTCTTGTCAAAATTTGCGTGACTACTTCTAAGACAGACGCAGCGGCTGCGCAGAGGGAGCGCGCCTTGAATCCGCTTGAGGCTGACCCTCTTCTCTGCCCACCTTTTGCATATGGCTATTCACTTTCCGGGAAGACATGGTGTAAATTTTTCCTGGACAATCTAGAGCCCGTCGAATGGAAGATGAATGCAATGGAGGAACTCATTCTACCTGTTAACCCAAAGCGAATCATTCAAGCGTTGGTGAATTCTCATCAATTCCCTGACCGTGCGAGAGACGAAAGCGCCCTCAAAGGTAACGGTTTGACCATATTATTACACGGGCCTCCTGGCAGCGGAAAAACTATGACCGCAGGTATGTAAAACTCCTCCTCTTGCCGGAAAAACTCATTCATCACTCTCCGTACAGAATCCGTCGCCGAAAACACAAAACGCCCGCTCATGGTTATCTCCACCGGCGAATTAGGGAGTTGGGAATTTCAAATGAGCTACATGCTCAAGAAACTCTTGGCGTATGCTTCCACGTGGAAAGCGATTGTTCTGATTGACGAGGCGTAGGTCATTCTTTCTGAGCATCTCTACCCAGTTTTGACCGTCTCAAGAGTATTGAGGCATGTCTAGCGAGCATACGCTCGAAAGACATGCTTTAAGTCTTCATCCTCATAATTCAAGAAGGAAAGCTGACTCCGAAACCATATAGCGACGTCTTCCTCGAAGCGCGCAAAAGCACCGGCGCAAGTCGATTCGAGCAGAACTCCATGGTAGCAAGTGCGCACAGCGCTCTCTTATTTTATCCACCCTCCCACTCCCTTCCAGAAACCACAACCGAGCATCCACATCACTAACCAACAACCCCACCCACCAGTCTTCCTCCGCCAGCTCGAATTCTTCCAAGGCATCCTCTTCCTCACCTCCAACCGCGTCGCCGTCTTCGACGAAGCCATCACCTCCCGCATACACCTCATCCTCGAATACCCCTCCCTGACGCGCCCCTCCCGCGCCCACTTCTGGCGCCACTACCTCACCAAGCTCAACACCACCTCCTACTCCAACCCCACCATCCTCGCCTCCCTATCGCACCCTGACTCCGACCTCTCCAGCGAACACGAGATCGCAGAAGCGGCGGAGAAACTCTCAGTCCACACGATGAACGGGCGCGAGATCTCGAACTCGGTGACGACGGCGCGGACGCTGGCGGCGGATGGGGGGGAGAGGCTCAGTTTGAGGCATTTGGAGGTGATTGTGGGGGTGTGGGAGGATTTTCATATGAGCTTGAGAAGGGTGCAGCGGAGGGTTAGTGGGAAGGAGGCGAAGATTAGTGGGAGCTTTGATTGGAAGGGAGATGATGGTGATGATGATGACGGAATTGACTAACGTTTTCAGCTTTCTTGTTCCTCCCCCTTTTGAGAACAGACTCTGATCTGGTACCTGTATCTCGTCTGGCGTTTTGTTCAATTGGATAATCTCTGGGTTGATACACTTACACATGTATTACATGGGCAGCTAGTGCCATGACCTACAGATTCTCCACATTTCCACCATCCCTAGCACTATAGACCACTCCCCAAATGCATACACCCATACGCCCACACAAACAATCCCTCCCCCCCAAAACCCAAGCTATAGCATCCCAAGTCCCCCCGAAGCCCCACAACATCCAGAATCCCCCCTTACCATCCCTCACCCCCTCTCCTCCCCTCTCCTCCCCTCCCTCTCAATCACCCCAAACCCTCCTAGCCCCACCCTTCAATTCTAACTCCCTCTCCGGACTATGGCCGTTTTCCTGCTGTCCCATGCCTTGATCAGAGGTGAACGGTCTAGTGAGATAGCGATGGGGTAGTGAAGGGTTTTAGATGAAGAGGCGGGATGTTAGGGCAAAGGAGGTGGAAGGGATGGTTGTGTGATGGAGGGAGTTGGGGGTGGGGGGGGCTGGTTTGTTTGGGTATGTGGGTGGGAATGGAAAGGTGTGAAAGGGGGGGGGATGGGATGGAGAGGCTGTGTGGTGCGCTGGACGGGTCAGGTTGGTAGATGTAGGGTACTGATGGAGGGTCCCTGGATGTGTTTGTTGATTGATGTGTTATGATGGTTTTTGGTCCGTTAAGTAACATTCTGATTTAGAATCATGTTGTTAGTTGAGGTACAAGACCCCAGCTCTCAGATTCGATTTCCGCCCTTTTTCGCAGCCTGTTATTCGGCTCGCTCTGGCTCGAGGGTTCATGGCGGGATATTCGCTGACTGCTTCGGATACATACATGTATTTCTACTGCTTCTATGGCGTGTATCAGACGCCTGACTGTATGCTCGTGACATCATTCAAAGGACGGTGGAATCTCAAAGCCCACTCCACCATCCCGTCTTCTCAACATCGAACTCCTCTTCCAAGAACCCAGCTCGACTGCTCCTTCCTACCATGATCCTGTACGTTCCCTTCTCAACAATCCACATATCCCTGTCTTCGTCCCAGAAACTGCACGCATATTTTCGGTCCATGTCTATTGTCACCCTCCTCTTCTCGCCAGGCTGGAGGAAGACTTTCGTGAACCCCTTTAGCTCTTTTACTGCTCGGGAGATACTCGGATTCACTTGCTGGATGTAGACCTGAGCGACCTCCGCGCCTGCCCTGTCGCCGGTGTTCTCGATGCAACACGACACGTTGACAGAAGCCTCGGACGACGAGACAGGAGCATTGGCATGTGATTGAGAAATCTCCAAGTCGGAGAAGCGGAAAGTTGTGTAGGAAAGGCCGTGGCCGAACGGGAAGAGCGGTGCAATTGAGAGTTTGTCGTAGTATCGGTAACCTACGTAGATGTCTTCGCCGTAAAGCACACGGCCACGCTCGGAACGGAAATGAAGGTAGGCAGGATTCTGGGAGAGATGGTGGGGGAAGGTCAATGGCAGTTTTCCAGACTATCTCCAGTCAGCTATGATTTGCTCCGAGGGAAAGGAGGAATGCTTACTGGGTTAACCTCGCCATAAAGTACGTCGGCAATAGCATTGCCCGTCTCATCACCACCATACCAGGCCTGAAGAATGGAACCTGCCTCATCGGCCCAGGGCATAGCGACCGGGGTACCACTTTGAAGAACAATGACCGCCCTCGAATTCACTTTAAGCACTCTACTGATCAGCTGATCGATGTACGGTGGAGAGTCCATGTCTGCTCTGTCAGATCCTTCACTCTCCCATTCGCCATTCAACCCAGCGAAGATGACGACCTGCTCGACTTCCGAAGCGAGTTGGACAGCTTTGACGATCTCGACTTCTGGGTTGATACGCTTGCAGGCACCAAAACGAAGGCCGCCGGGACCGAAGGATACGATTGCAGATCTCTCTAACTTTGAAGTAGGGGCAGAACCGAACTCGACAGTGATGTTGTATTTATTACCAGCTTTGAGCTCGCGTTGTGATCTCTCTTCTGCTGTGGCTGCACCGAAAAAGGTAGTTCCTGGCCGCTGCTTAGTCGCATTGTCCACGACGAGCTCCCGGTTGACGAAGAGGCGTGCGGTTCCCTCTACTGTAAGCCCAAAGTCATAGGTTCCATCCTCTTCCGGAACAAAGACACCATCAACGTCGACATAATATACAGCTTCCTTTGGTATGGAAGGCACTTCGTAGTCCATTAGATTCATGTACGTCTCTTTCATATGCCGCTCGTCAAGTAATTTTCGATCCAAGCTACCTGATGGCTTATCGTAAGCCCTGAACCTGAACCCAGGTTTACCGTCGTCCGTCCGTAGCAGCTTCCCTAGGAGCGGAAGTTCTTTGAAATTATGTGCACCGAGCTCATAGCGGACGGTGGACTGACTTTGCGTGGAGACTCCCTCAAAAGGGGTGACGACGTAATACGGCGCCAACGATGCACTGCCACCACCGCAGTATGCTGCTGACTTTGCATTGGGTCCCACAACAGCAACTGGTTTCGTCTTATCGAAAGGAAGGATCTTGCGCTCGTTCTTCAAAAGCACTATAGATTCGGCAGCGACACGTCTGACCAGAGCGCGATCTTCCGGCCTATCCAGCTTGTCTTCTGGGGCGTTCCCTGGAATGCCGGATTTCGACGCTAGCTTTATCGTCTTGAGCACTGCCCGAACACGTTCATCCAGTACGTGACTCTGGATCTTATTGGAGGTAACCGCATGAGGAAGGGCATTACCACGCCAGCGAGTCGGGCCCGGCATCTCCAGATCTAAGCCAGCGTTGATGGCATCGGGAGTACTATAGGTACCGAACCTGCAATCCGTTAGCGCATAAACAATTAGCACGGATGATTACTTGGGTTACCAATCGCTCATGACAAGGCCTTCCCATTTCCAGTCTTTCCTTAGGATGTCAAAGAGTTTCTGGTTTTCGCTCGCATGGACTCCATTGACTTTATTATAAGCGGCCATTATAGCGGCAGGCCTTGCACTCTTTATTGCAAGCATGAAAGGCAAGAGGTAGATCTCTCTCAGCGCTCGATCAGTAACAATGCTATTGACAGCCATTCGCTCGTGCTCCTGGTCGTTGCAGACGAAATGCTTCGGCGTAGTAATGACGTCCTTCTCTTGGACGCCATTGCAATATTCTGCAGCGAGCGAACCCGAGAGATGAGGGTCTTCTGAAAATGACTCGAATCCCCGGCCGCCATTTGGTGCTCGCTGGATGTTGATTGTTGGCCCAAGCAGGACATGTACACCTTTGGCTTTTGCTTCGTCCCCTAGCAAGCGTCCCACGGATCTAAGTAGGTCCTTATCGAAGGTGGCTCCCAACGCCGTTGAGCAGGGTATGCAAGCCGCTGGAGTGCTATTAAAGATAGAGATCCCCCTAACGCCATTGGGTCCATCAGACGTGCGGAGGGCGGGTATTTTTAGTCGAGGAACAGGCGCAGTATGCCAGAAGTCGGAGCCTGGAATGAGGTTAGCATGCTTAATAGCAGACCTTGGGCCAACTTACCAGCGGTGAGTGCGCATTTTTCCGAGAGTGTCAAGAGCGGAAGGACTTCTTCGACGTCGATGTCAGCCATATTGTAGTACAGGGAGAGGAAATTGCGTATGTAAAGTAGCCAAGAGGGCAGAGGTGAGATAGAGACAAAGATTCTAAAGTGGCGGTCAACAAGGCCGTTCGCACCTTAATGAGCGTTGGAAATGCCGTGTGGGGCAAATTCCAAGGATGGCGTGAATGTGGGCATGAAAAGCCGGGGATAAGGGTGAAGGATTGGGTGCATTGTGCCATGTGCCGGTCGTGGGAGCCAGTAGCGCTTCTCTCAACCATCTTGGAGATTCCGCGGGACTTGTAACAGGTATCGTCCCGCTTCGGCGCTCCACAGGATCGAAGCAATTCACGATGTGGCGACTGTTCAGACGATCGAGTTGATTGTGCGATTGGATTGTGCGATCTGTGCAGGGTCAATGCGTCTGCAGGGTCCAGACAAACCTATCGAAAAGGACCCCTCCGCGCCAGGTTTCCGTGTGCCGTCCCGCCTGGGAAAAGCTTGGCATCAGTCTTTGGAAGAAAAGGATGAAGCAGAATTGGAAGAGGCAAACGCCGGTTGAGACCTTTGACAACGCATGCTTCGCTGGTCCAAGCTGACACGGTCGAGCCTGCTGTATCCACTTCTACTTGCACCGGCCATTCCGCAATCATTTGTCGCTAGCGTGAAAGCACGGTGATGGAATTCTGGAGGCGGTGGAGGCTCAGTATAGAACTTCGCAGAGCAAAAGAAGGCGGCTTCCGCTGTCATGGACTCTGATCATTGTTCGAAACCTTTTCGCTTTTGTGTTTTTAGGATTCCTTGGTCCCCTGATCGACCCAGCTTCCCAAGCACTTCCAGCTTTGTGTGCATTCGCTCAGCTTTTCGAGCGCATGGCTGACTTGGCAAGACCCATCTCCATCTCGTTTGTCGCTGAACTCGACCAGAAAGACGTAATGCCAGGGATGTTCACGGCTGGGCCTGCTGTTGATGCTCGTTAGATTGAGACCATGAAGGCCGAATACCGAAAGAGCCTTCGCCAAGGCGCCGCTGAATTGATGATCGACTCGGAAAGCGATCAAGGTTTTCCACTCTTTCTGCTGTCCTTTTCCATCGATCGACACGTTCTCTGCTGGGAATGGGTGCTCTTTAGAGGCGGATCTTTGGAGTATGAAGAAGCGAGTCATGTTGTCTTCGCGGTCTTCGATATGCTCGGCGAGGAAATTCAGTCGATGGACGTCTGCCGCAAGTCTGCTCGAGATGGCAGCCGTGGTCCGTGAAGCATCTGCTGCCACCATCTCCGCCGCTTTCGACGTGGAGCTGACTTCCTGACGTTCCACCCCTTTGAGGTAGGTGCTAAGGAAGGCCTCACATTGTCCAAAAGCTTGTGGATGGGAGTAGATTCGCCGTACGTGTCGTAAGTCTGACAGAGGTCGGGCACGAGGTGACTTTGGATTTGGTGCGTTTACCGTAGGAGTTGCTGTACCTGACTCGGTGGCTTCTTCTCGCCTAGGAGCATTCTTAATGTAGCCAAGTAGACAATGATGAACGTGGATGTAGGCTTCGCCGCAAACGTTGATGTCGGGATAGAACTTCTCGCGGTCAATCATGAGATCCAGGGTATAGACGACAGAGCCATTCGTAGAATTCTCAAAGGGCACCACGCCATACTTAACGGAACCTGATTGTACTGCTTCGAAGACATCTAAGGGAATCAACCAATGATGACATAGAAAAATGTGACAAGTAAATCCGTACCTGCTATTGATATCGTGGGTTCAAGGATCGTTAGACATTTATCGAGAGTGCTGAGTGCCGCCTGAAGTTCGATCAATACTAAGCGCGCAACCACTGACACGGCTGGAGAGATCACACCTGATGAGTATATGATGACGGCGGCCCAAGGTATGCAATTTTATCCTTCATCTCGCACATGCGCTAGCCGGTGGACGTTGAACGTGAGACCTTGTGTAGTGGTGTTTCTTCGGACAACTCAACCCGAGACATAATTGCCATGAAAGGAAAAATAGTTATTAGAAAAGCTTCATTGATGTTGAGTTAATTTTACTACTTAATTCCGTCATTCCTCACTTCAGGGTGAGTAATACTTCCGTCGAGATGGCATCAGCTTGGGAAGATGGGAGGCGGTGACGTGTGCGCCAGTTGCGAGCCTTCCGGTCGCTTAGGCATATCCACAACCAAGTATGCGAGGATTGCGCAAATATATGATCACGAGTAAAGTATGGCTTTCATGCTTTCATTGTGCGTCGATGGAGAAGAGTATGTTCCATGGCAGTGATTGTCCACAGAAGCAGCACAGCGGTGCCGCTCTACGGTTCCTTCGACTCCTACAATGCCGCTTTATGTTCCCTGAGCCAGATGTCTCTATGCATTAACGTGCCCCTGTCATATGTCGGGGCAAGAAAACCCAGACTGTTCCAATGATTGCCATTACCGAACAGACAGCGATGAGAGCCCAGTTCAACATCCTTTCCTTCCTTCCTATCTTTTTACTAAACAGTTTCAGATGGAAAGCCAGCGGCAGGATAATACAGATGCTGAAGCACATGGCCGAACCTAGAAGAGCCACTATATGATTTCGGAGTTAGCCTTTTTGCTGAAGTTAGGAAATGGGGATATAAGGCAGGTCCTTCGAGCGAATGCTAGCCAGACATGTCTCAAGGCTTTTGAAACGCTCAAAAGGGGGGGAAAGATACTTGGAAAGGATAACCTACTGATAGTATCGAAAGCAGGTACCAAGATGGCCATGACCACGATAATAACAATTAACGTTGTCCGAATGAAGCCTTCAAGTAGCCCACGGGTGTAGCCTGATGAGCCAAGCAAGCCAGACAAAGGTGGAATCGCCCGTACGTGCAGACCAGAGTAAACTTCGATGGTCACGAAGATCGGTCGAATACTTTGCAGGCGTATGTCAGCAATAGTTCAATGAGCGGCCATTAGTGGTACTTGACTGACTTCAGCGGAACCTTGGTCAAAGGGACGATGGAAATAAAGATAACGATGCAGACCGACAGAGCCTGAGGGTAGCCTTTGGTCTTCAATATATTCGAGCTTACTTCGTCGCGGATGCCGTCGCCAAACATCAGGAGCCCCACAACAGCCATGCTGAGATCGAGCAGGTACTGCGCACAGTCAGCGAGGGTCGTGATCAGATCCGACTATGGTTTACGGTAAACCCATAAGTGTAATTCATTGCCCTCGGATACTTCTTAGGGTGTCTCATATCCTTGTAGATGTTGGGGAAAACCGAATGGCCGCCCCAGGGTGCTGACATGATTAGTAATGGCTGTATACTTTTGCAAGGGAATACTTACACATAAGGAGACCAAAACTGAGAGGTAGAGTGGACCATGATGCCGGAAATAGATGGGTCATCGCAGGTTCTCTCAACGAGCCGGGCGTATGTGACTTTAGAAGGCCGTCAACGAATACGATAACGACGACTACATCTCCTTCTCAGCCTTGAACGCCCCTCTAGACCGAAGGACTCACTTCCTAGGCAACATATAATCCCAAGAAAACTCGTGAAGCTCAAGAACCGAAGAGGCACAAAGCTCAGCGGTATCAGGATTGCTCCACAGAAGATCTTCCATTCCACACCTCCCCAACCAGGAATTAATGCGTCGAGACTGTCAGCGAAAAGGACGACAAGCGCAACGCAGGTTGCCAGTAGCTCGATGGTGAACAGGATGCTAATTGCAATCCGAGCCTTCGAGCCAAACGAGATGTAAGCTAGATCGGCAAAAGTGACAAGTGATTGGTCGATACTTAGGCATTTGGCAAGCGTCCCAGCCGTGTACCTTGTTGCTATGGCTGCGAAAATATAGAAGAGCAGCCCGATCAGCCATCCGGAGTACTTCATCCCCAAGGGCAGGCTTAGGATGCCCACTCCAATCAGCACATTGACAGAGTTGAAGACAGTCTGAGGTAATGTTGATTGGCCAACTACCACGTGAACAACCTGGCCGTCCTCCCTCTCAACGGCTTTGACAAGAAGATGTTCGTGCTCTTTGTCGGGGTCTTGCCCGCCGGTCGCCTGTTGCTCTCTGAAAAGTCTTCCAGCATGGCGCATAGACGCGGAGTTGACGCGTGAACCCAACGACCCATATATCCCCCCGTAGCTTGATGCAAAAGGGGAAGCTAGGTACGGAGCGTTATCTAGTAGATCGCTAGTGCGCCGATCAGATGCAATTGAAGGTTTGCGAGGCTGTCCGATTCCCTCATCCTCTGGGAGTAGAGGCGTTGTTTCTTCATCGATGACGGCTTGAGAAGAAGTCCCCTCTCTTTTAAGCTGTTCTTGAAGCAATGACTTTTGCTGGACGAGTGGAGGACGGTCAGAAGATCGATGGTGGGTCACTGTATCCTCGACTTCGTCCCCAACTAGAAAAGATGTATGGTTTGATGTTATTTCATTGAAGCCAGCAGCGCGCTGCCACGAGCGAGCAAAGGCTTCCAGGCTATTTAACCCCCCCAGGTGCGCAAAGGAACTGACATGTAGCGAGAAGGAAGATCTGTCGGCGGGTTCAGGAGTTAGTCTACGCTCTTGAAAGAATTATGATCAAACGAGGCGGCTACAAGATGTTGAACGCACCTCCGCCGTCGCAGCTCCCCTCCGGAATTGTCATTGTTAGCAGTCTGCCGTGGGATATCCAGCCGATCCGAGAAGGTGGAGGGCGACTCTTCGTCGAAATGGACATGACTGGTCTCTGAACCAACGGAACCTTGCCGTGGTGACCGCCCTCGCTCATAATCTTCCCAATTAGGGGGCACATACGAACTTGGCTGGCGGGTCATCGCATCATGACCAGTTCATCCTTTAGTTCGTCAAATTCACTGTTGAGAGCATGGGACCCCTGAAAATAGATCACAGTCGAAGAACCCCGGAGGTTATTGGGTAGAAGCACTTGTATACAGTATTGACATGGCGATCACTGCCCTAAATTTGACAGAGGGGCAAATCAAGCCTGTCATGTGGGGTTCCATGCAGCTATTGAGGAGAAGTAAGAGAGACGACCAGTAGGCTTGCAGAGACAGGCAGCACAAGAAGAGATCGATCATGAGAGAAAAGAAGACGCAATGAATAAATCACTTTACAGTCTACCTCCACTACGGCATCCGCATGATCAGCTAATATCAAGTCCCTTCCTGACCTGTTGGAGGGGATAGATAAGAGGAAACGGTTTGAGCCTCGATCACTGGCCCGACGCCAGCAGCGGCGCTTCCGCAGTTAAGTGCTTATCGCAAGGTACGAACCGAGATTGGATGCATGTCTTATGAGACAGGAGATGTCATCGAGGAAGGAAATGATGCGGTTCTTTAGAATCATCAGGATGTCACAATCTCACTTTGGGCAGTCGAGTGACTGTTGGTGACTCCGAGATGCCTCGTCGCTGGCTCACTGCGCCTGGTGGCAAGCAGTAGCCACTCACAGACCACTCTGGAAGCTTGGCAGCTGACTCAGTCAGCACTTGGACGAGACGGATTAGACCCACCAAAATCGAAACGATCTCAACATTCTTGAGAAGACGTGAAGACCCCATCGATTTCACTCGATTACTCCTCTGCCTGCCCATTACCTACTGGAAGGCTCTAAGGCTATCTCATACTGACGACGACCACCGCCCACCATGAGTGCCCAGCAGGCCACGGAAGCCGAGAAAAACCTGGAGATATGGAAGGTGAAGAAACTCATAAAGCGTCTTGAGGCTGCGCGGGGAAATGGAACCTCCATGATATCGCTCATCATTCGTAAGCTATTTGAGTCGCAATTCCATCTTTGTTGCAAATCAAGCTGATGGATTATCTAGCCCCAAAAGATCAGGTATCACGCCAGGCGCGAATGCTGGCTGAAGAATTCGTATGCTCTACCAGAACCCCTCTTGGTCCCTCAACTGAAATATATCAGGGTACTGCATCAAACATCAAGTCCCGCGTCAATCGGCTCTCCGTGCTTTCGGCCATTACATCCACTCAGCAGCGCCTAAAGCTGTACAACAAAGTACCCCCCAATGGCCTCGTCGTCTACTGTGGTGAAATCATCACTTCCGAGGGCAAAGAGCGCAAGATAAATATCGACTTCGAACCGTTCAAGCCCATCAATACTTCGCTCTACCTCTGTGACAACAAATTCCACACTGAACCCCTTAGCGAACTACTCGAGTCGGACCAGAAATTCGGGTTCATCATCATGGACGGCAATGGCGCTCTATTTGGAACCTTGAGCGGAAACACTAGGGACGTGGTGCACAAATTCTCTGTCGATCTGCCCAAGAAGCACGGTCGAGGTGGACAATCCGCCCTCCGTTTCGCCCGTCTGCGTGAAGAGAAGCGTCACAACTACGTCCGCAAAGTCGCCGAATTGGCGGTGCAAAATTTCATCACCAATGATAAAGTCAACGTCGCCGGGATCATCCTCGCCGGATCCGCGGACTTCAAAAACGACCTCAACCAATCCGACATGTTCGACAACCGCCTCCAGAGCAAGGTCATCAAGATCGTCGACGTATCCTACGGCGGCGAAAACGGCTTCAACCAAGCCATTGAGCTTGCAGCCGAGACGCTGAGCAACGTCAAGTTCATTCAGGAGAAGAAGCTGATTGGGAAGTACTTCGAGGAAATCAGCCAGGACAGCGGCCGCGTCTGCTATGGTGTCGAGGACACACTCAAAGCGCTCGAAGCCGGCGCCGCAGAGACATTGATCGTGTTCGAGGATTTGGACGTCACGCGGTGGGTGCTTAAAACTTCCACCGGCGCTGAGGTCGTCATCCACACGCTCAAGGCGCAGGAAGCGGACCGCGAACAGTTCATGGACAAAGACACCGCCCAGGAGATGGAAGTCGTGGACAACGGCTCTCTGCTCGAATGGCTGGCCGAGAAATACAAGGATTTCGGCGCGGCGCTGGAGTTCGTGTCAGACCGTTCCAGCGAAGGGAATCAGTTCGTCAAGGGCTTTGGTGGGATCGGGGCACTGCTCCGGTATAACCTGAATTTCGAACAGCTGGCTGACTACGATGACGAAGACGAGTTCTACGATGGTGAGTCTTGTCTGAGCCATGCTTCGGAAGTGGAAGGAATGGGCAGCTGACACAAAGGCTAGATTGACGGTTCAGTAACCTCGTCTTGAGCGAGGACGCGCACGCAGACCTCCCACCGCCGAAGATTCTGCACTCGCCCACATCATCCGCTAAAGAGCCGGTCATGAAGCGAGAGTCTACGGCAGCAGGCATGACGTCCCGCGCCCGCTTGTAAATTCCCTACGCAAGTGCTACGATGGAGATGCAGAGGTATGTCTTCGGAGTCAATCGACACGCTTGAAACGGCTAGCTAACGGTGCGCAGATATGAATGAGGTCCAACAAGGTAAAGCTCTAACGGTCGCGGGCTGCAACTGCGTGTTCGAACGCGAAATTGCTTCATGAACTTCAAGCTTCTTGGGCTTGGCTAGGTTGATGTTGAGGATGGTACTGCGAGGTAATGATGGCTGAGAGAGAGGAGGTAGACTAGTATGCGAAGAGTTGAACCACTAGATAGATACGAATATGACATTCGCCAACCATCTTCAGGGACGTCATTGTGTGAAACCGTGAACTCGTCACATACTTACGAGTCCTTGCAGATCCTGGCTCTGGGAGACACAACCAGCGCATGGCCCACGTGGTTATTCCAATCTGAAACATTTGATTCCCGACCCCCCAGACGTGCGATAAGCAAGCCCTTCGACTTCGCTTACGAAACGAGCTGTGGCACAGCAAGGAACCCAGGATACCTCTACTCGACCCTTGACCCTGCCCTCTGAATATCGCGGCGTATCTGAGATGCGCTGCACATGGCTTTCCATCCCACGTGGATTCCGAATTCCGATCAAGTCGGGCAGCTATCATGAACCCTTCTCGACCCAAAGGGTTATCTCCCTGTCGACCTGTTCCGAGGAGATATACCACCCTGCCAAACCACCCCTGCTTCTATTCTCCAGACCCGATCAGTCCTCAACCCCCCTCCTCCTAGGCATCATCTTCTTCTCCCTGCCCGCCATCTTCTTCCTCCTGCGCTCCACAACCCTCTCACTCCTCCTCTCCCCCATACCCTCAAACCTCCTCACCAGCACCCTCTTCCTCACCTCCCCCTCCTTCAGGAAAAACGGCTTCTTCCCCTCCTTAACCCTCTCCCTCTCCCCCCTCCTATGTTCCCTAACCACCTCCCTCTCCCTCTCCCTCGCCTCCTCAGCCTGCCGCCTACTCTCCATCCTCTTCAACGCCGTCTGCAGCTTCTCTTTCTCCTCGGCGGGCGTCTTGGGGGCGCGGATCGCGGTCTTGAGTGCGGAGATCTCGGAGGTGCGGTAGCTGGATAGGAAGCTGTAGTTTTGGGTGAAGCGGTTGGGGTCGATGGGGCCGGTTAGGGGGTCGAAGCGGGGGTCCCGTGGGGTCAGTGTGGGAGCGTCGATGACGGTGCGGTGCCGGGAGACGGCGTGTTTGGAGGAGAGGGCTTGGGGGGCGTGTTTAGAGGGGCGGGGTGGGTGGGAGGGGGGGCGGGGCTGGTGAGAGCGTGAGGCTTCGAGGGGGGGTTTGTGGGGATGGGGTGGGGAATGCGCGTCTGTGGGTCGGTGGCGCTTCCCGAGGGCTTCTTGAGCGCGGGCGAGGGCGCCGAAGGAGAGGGTTGAGGGGTCGTCGGCGGGAGGGGAGGAGGTTTGTGAGGGGGTGTCTGAGTCGTGAGGGTCTTCGGAATCGTCCTCCGAGGCATCGTTATCGGTGCCTTGGGCATCAGAGTGATCTGTTTCGGCGGAAGAAGCATCGGATGGAGAGATAGCCTCGTCATCGCTGATGTCTTTCCTAGCTCGCACACGCTGGTGCAGAACAGTCGATGGAGGCATAGCGATGCGCGTGACGAATCGAGAATGTTGTGGCAGTCAATCAGGCTAGAAAGGGATGTGGTGGTTCGAGTAAGTTAGCTCTTCTACGCTTTCGATAGAGTAATGTAGCGTATTATCGGAGTTCCCGCCGTGCGCCGGGTTCTCCCTGGTCGAGGGGTTCAACCTAGATCGCACAAACCTTGCAGAACCGAACGCATGTGTGAGATTGTGAAATAGTCGAAGAAGCATGTGACACGAGAAAGTCTGTATCTCAGCGCACGGTGGGGGCCCGAGAACGCGGCAGCAACAGGCTTGACTTCTTGGTTGGCTGACGGGTTCTGCCAAATCTACGCGAGGCCGATCTGTACAAGGGATGGGGGTCGCGAGGCACAATAATCGAATCTCACCAATCGGCTGACGATGCCAATTGCTTGATTTCAATCCTTAGCGGGTGCCACTAATAATGCGAAGCAGTGTCCACAGAAGCACTTCTTGCAGGTAGGCATATTGAACGGAGAAAGGCTCCATTACCCACGCGCAAAAGGGATTCGATTAAATTGCCCAACTGAGAGTCACGTTTGCGCGCAACCAGAGCCGTCCCCCCACACTTGCAAGAACTCATCGTTGAATCACTGGATCGCTAACCATGACACGATGTTCGCATATACACACTATGAAGCAACCCGAAGCATGTCTATAGGCGGCGGGCGAAGTCTTCGTCTATACATGTGCCTGTAGGCAGATCTGAAATCTGAAATTGGCTCCAGTGATAAGAAGTTTCACAAGCTCGCAAAGCTCTTGTAAGAGCAACCTTATTGTTACGTTCTCCGTGCTGATCGCGAAGATAAAATTTGTGTGAAATTTGGTAGCGAATCTTCTTTACATACTTCTACTTCGATCTACTTGCGGAGAGGTATCTTCCCTGATATCGTTAGCATTGCGGCCGTTCGCGATTCCGTCGGGCGGTAATCGGGCCCTTCTTAGGTGCCGTGTGGGTAATCGAGTCTTGTCCGCATAAAGTATTCAAACTCCTGCATCCTTCGGCTTGAATACTCCGAGTGGTGCGCATAGAGCCATGACTAACCGCTCCTGCGTTGGAAGTAGCCCTTCCATCCCGCGTTCCCCAGGTACTCAGGAGAGGGCCCTTCAGGAAAGAGCTCCACAATTGGGGTCCTCGGAACCGTTTCGGTTATAGCTCGTTTCGATAGCGCAGGTACTTCACACTATGTACTTTTAAACGTAATGCTTGCTCGCAGAGTCGTGGGACGATCGCCCCCAGCTGGGCTGTCCCCATCTGATGCTAGGCGTATCAGGCACCTTCCTTACTGGCTGGAGATCACAGTTCATGGGTCCGGAGTGTGTGCCGCATACTTCTTTGAGGACCGGCTCGGACGCCGTCGATGACCCTATTGTCATTGCCAGAACCTTGCCGCGATTAGGTTCAGCTCACTATGCTTCGTCTGTGACCCTCTAACTCCTGGGGTGATCCAGGAGCCTTAGAAGTCGTTATCATGTCCTCTAACTTTGACTTCTGCTTGGCAAAACATAGCCTTGTACTGTGGACTGTGGTCCCCAGCTCTCAAACTCACCGTCAAAAGGACTAAATCAGTCAGACATGCTGTACAATCTGCAGTAAGCAGCTCGAAACACTCTCCCCACGAACCCTGCTTTTGGGGCCGGATTGATTCCACTTTGGCCTCAGGAATATGACAGTCGTTGACTGAGCAAAATACTACTTCCTGTATCCAGCAGCAAGCACAACAGCATCCAACATGGCTGGCTTGACTCCCGGGCAACTGAAGGCACTGTCTGTCACAGAACGAGTCACATCCTGCTTTTCTCTTGTCGGAATTCTTTTCATATTCGCAACCTTCATGCTCTCGCCATACTTTAATAAGTCCATCAATCGTCAGATCTTCTTCGCCTCCATAGCCAATCTATGTGTCAATGTCGCAAGTCTGATCTCTGAAGATGGACCAATCGCTGGCCAGCAGTCTGCGCTGTGCCAATTCCAGGCATTCGTGGTCCAGATGTAAGTCGAGAACAATGGCTGGGATGATGTACTCTGAACAATAACATAGGTTCCTCGGCGTCGATGCTTTCTGGTCGTGCTGTATGGCACTCAACGTCTATCTCATCTTCTTCCACCGGTATACTGTCCAACGATTGCGATCCTTGGATTGGAGATATTTACTGTGCTGCTACGGTACTTCTTTCGTGCCTGCTTTCGTATATATCTTTATCGACACAAAGGCGCGAGGCAAGATTTATGGTCCAGCGATCGTAAGCGGCATTCCCGTATTAGGACTCGTTTTCGCATCTACCGTATTAACTTTCTGTAGATTTGGTGCTGGATCACCGTCGAGTGGGATCTGCTTCGGATGGCGACGCTATATGCCTTCGTGTGGTATGGGCCCTAGGACGATTTCCACCATACCTCGGCTAATGAATGTAGGATTGCTATCTTTTTAGCTTTTGCCGTCTACTGTATGGCAGCCAGGACCGTGTGGCGGAAACGCAAAGAATTACCCGGCTTCCTGAATCCTTTGAACGAAGATCCGTTCAGCAACACCGTCACTACGGAAATTGACATCGTGTCTTGTCCCCGAGACAATCTATCACCGGCCTCACGGATTGAGACGGGCGAGGACTACAATCCGTACTCGGTAGATGTGAAGGTCGGTCCACAGCGAAACAACAGGCGACCGTCAATGCCGACCGAGCTCATGAGAATTCGGAGCCTAACACGTACCGTGGCGGTGAATGAAATAAATAGCGAGGCCTGGCTGTATGCTCGAACGAGTTTTCTGTTCTTCTTGGCGCTCTTGGTCACCTGGGTAAATCCCTTGAACCGGGTTGCTTCCACAAAGTTGAAATTAACACAGTATCCAGGTCCCATCAAGCATTAATCGCTGCTATTCGCTTGCTCACCCGAACGAGGTAAATTTCGGCCTCAACTATGCTTCCTCTTTGGTCTTCCCCATGCAAGGCTTCTGGAATGTTATCGTCTACATCATCACTTCCCAAACCGCCTGCAAGCGATTATGGAGCGACATCCGCATCCGAAACGCTGCGCCGAGACATGAAAGCATTGCGGACAGCATGGGCAGTAGCAACGGAAAGAACGATGTCAAGCTTGACCGCCTAGCCCGACGGACGAGCGAGAGACTGAATAGCGACGTTGATAGTGTCACGTCCCTGAAGGGCCACTGAGCCGGCCCCAGTTCCAAGGGTGTGCTTTTCCGTTTCCATATAGCGCAAACAGCGACGGCGTTTTGGGGTTGATTGGCAGCCCATTATGACATTGATATATACCCAAGGAGAGAAGTCGGAGATTGTGGACTTGGGCTGGTATCCCCATCCATCATGTGTGAGGAGTTCCAGAAGCAGGTCAACCGGATTATCCATCTATCAAAGCAACATGGCGTATATAGGCATTAGTGGTATGTCACGCACCATTGGTGGCCACAAATGAAATTTCTTCAAGAGGCATAGAAGGTATGCCTAACCTCATAGAGATGATTTTGTGCATCATGATATAGAGAAAACCCTAGCAATAAGCCTGTGCATAGCCAAGAGAATACTGATCGTTTGAATGTACAGACACCGAACAAGTTGGGCAGAAATCATTAAAGTGCTTGTGGTATATGTACCTTAAGTTGGCAATCACCCTCAATGCTGCATATTTTAACCCTAAGTGAAAACCTAGAACGGTGCGTATCGGCGCCTATCGACAGATTGGCCAGCCTCACTGAAGGTTTAACGTCACCAAAACCGCCCAGAAGACTGTCACCTTTGACCTCCCTCTTACGCAGCATGGCTATGTCTGAACATCGCCTCTTCCGCTTTCCTAAACCTCAATGGCTCAACACCCCTAACACTCGCACCGCAGGCGTCTACCTCGCCGGCGCTCTCGTACGTCTTCTCAAACCCTCTTCTGGCTCTCTTACAGAGACCACCTATCTTCAAGATCCCATCTTAGTCATGCCTCCCTGACCTCCCCAAACTCCGTGTCACACCCCTCAAACCTAACTAATCCCCTCTATTTTCACAACAGTTCTCCCTCGGATTCTTCTCCTTCATCGACGCCTCCACCTACAGCGCCTCCCTAAGAAATGGCAGCCTCGTCCATATCAAGTTCGTGGACTGGATCCCCGGGATATGCTCGGCTCTTGGCATGCTGGTCATCAACTCGATCGAGAAGACGCGGCTGAGCGCAGACTCTTATTCTTACAGTGGGACGGGGGTGGCTTGGAAGGCGCGGCTGGTCCTGTTTCTGGGATTCGCGCTTATGGCGGGGGGGTTGGCGGGGAGTGTGGTGAGTAGGAGTCCTTCTTTGGGAGGAGCATGGGCGGGTGCGGTTCCTTGATTGGCATATGGAGAGGCTTAAAAGAGGATGTTGAATTGGGAAAGGTTGATGGCAGTGGGCTGACGATGTGCTGCAGGCTGTTCTGGTGCTGAAATACGTTGTCCCCAATTATCCGTTTCCGACACTGTATTTCGGCATCGCGAACGTTATCGCGAATGGGCTGATCATGCTCAGGTAGGACATCTAGGTGTTTGGGCTTGTGCTGTATTGACTGACTGTCTGTAGCTCCGTCGTTCTTTGGGTGTCTCAGAATATGGAAGATGACTACACCTACAACCTTGCGTTGTGAGCTGCGCGAGCGAAGGCGTTGGGCACGTTGGGCTGAATCTGGGTTGGGGTCTGGGTTGGGTGAGCATGTATTGTACTGATCTAGGATAAACAAATGATTGTCCAAACTGGAACGTGTAGATCCAACTGGCGTTCCATGTCCTTCGAGTACAACATCAATTCTGTGAGACACTTAAGCAGCACTTGCGTCGTGGCAGACTGAGTACGATGAAAGGGTCGCACAGTCTAAGATTGAGTCTCTTAATTCATTGAACGCCTTCGCTAGCCGGGTATTTGAAAACACAATATCACATTACCACAACGGCAAAATTATTTCTTGATCCACCTTTCCTTATCTCCTCCTTCCCGAACCTCTGCCCTTCCACTGTCAAGGCCTCGTCATACCGCCAGAGATAGTACACCAGCTTTGCACTCATCTTCCTCCTGACCCTCTTGTAGCCCAAGCTCAACATAATTCCCTCTAGTCTTTCTTCATCCAGATACCTCGAATTGCTAACGCATGGTGCCGGCAGGACCAAAAATAATGACGGCATTGCCACCGCCTCCTCATCGTCTGAGCCGGCTGGCGTAGTACGAAGGAACGACGAAACACGCTTCAACATCTCCCCCCTCCCAGCACCATCCCCCACGTAATTCACCACCAAGCTCAAGCTCACGACATCGAATCCCTCTCGACTGAGCTCTGCCGCATGGGGTATCGGTCTCTGCATGAAATCCTGTGCCTCTATATCCGGATGCTGAGAATGCAGGTCTATCCTCGTGACCTCGAAGAAAACGCTCCGCGAGCACGCATTGTCGGTTCGCAGGGCTCCAACTTCCAACATCCGAAACTTCGACCCTCGCGCCCTCCTTGCTAAATTGTTGTTGAGTAGCAACTCATCCAGCCATTGCATCAGCACGCGGCTCGAGTCCCCACCTCGTTCACGCGACTGTCCCTGAATGCTCGCTTCCTGATACTTTTCAAGACCGCCGGCGGCGGAGAGCTGCGCCTGTAGGGTAGCGGCAGTGGTAGCGTCATTACGGACGAGAGCTGAGGAGAGCTGCTTTTGGAGGGTGTGATGGTTACGGATGAGTGAGCGGGTTGCTTTGGAGGGGAGAGTTGTAGGCTTTTTGACCAAAACGGGGCGCGTGTGGGAGAGGAGCTTTGGTCGGGTAATTCTGCGCTTGTTGGTCATGTGGATTGGTGGGTGAGTATGAGCCTCTACAGCTCAATTAGCTGAGAGGTGGTGGGGTGATTTCAACCCATTGGTGTCGACGTTAAGATCAGAAGTTTGAGAGACAAGAAGAGAAAGAAGTAGAAACTTTTAGTTCGGACTAGAGTTGTGGTTCTGAGATTATCGCTCGCCGTAATCAAGCCCACACACTAGGGTTCGGCTAAGCGAGGAATAGTTGAGCATTGGCGACTTGAACATTTGAGGACTGACCTCGACCCACAATCACAAGTACAGCGATGGCTCCAAAAAACAACGACAAGAAGAAGGGTAAGTCATCCTCGTTCATGCATCTCATCGTGCATCCTCCGCCTGAAGCATTGCCGAAGCATCCAGTCACGAGATTCCAGCATCAATCGCTGCCACTAACTCATAGCACCGACGAGCATCGAGTCTTGCACGTTACGCATGCTAGAGGTCATTGCTAACGGAGACTTCTGAAGGCCCCGGCTCCAAGCCCACCCAAACGCGACCCAAAGCTCAGGCCGCCGCCAAAGCAGCTCTCCGTGGCGTACGTCCTCTTCCCTCTCCTACCCATATCCACCTCTATTAACTCCATCCCAGTCGAACACGAAGAAAGTCCGCAAAGTCCGTCTCTCAACGACCTTCCACCGACCGAAGACGCTCTCACTCTCGCGCCGCCCAAAATACCCCCGAAAATCCGTTCCTCATGAGCCACGTCTTGACCATCACAAAGTCATCATCCACCCTCTCAACACGGAGAGTGCGATGAAGAAGATTGAGGAGAATAACACGCTGGTGTTCATCTGCGATGTCAAGGCCAACAAAAGGCAGATCAAGGAGGCGTTGAAAAAGCTGTATGATGTGGATTGTGTGAAGGTCAATACGTTGATCAGGTGGGTTTCTACACCTTCAGTGCTTCGAATGGCGATAGGTAGAAACTGGATGTGAGAGATACAATTGCTGATGTGAACGTCCATCTAGGCCGGATGGATCGAAGAAAGCGTATGCGAGATTGACAAAGGATGTGGATGCGCTAGACATCGCGGCGACGAAATTGGCAATCGTCTAAACTCTGTGTGACAGGATTCGAGAGTCTTAGAGGTAGCTGAATTCTTCAAACCACATGAAAGGCATCGGTTTCATCCGGTCCACCAGATGCAAAGCTTAGCTGTGAGATCCTTCATGCACACTCTCAACGTGGAGTGCACTATGCTTGTCTAGGACCTCAGAGATCGCCCTTTTTCAATGTCTCTATGTATAAACAACTGTCTGTAACGGGGAACCCAACCCGTCCTGTCCCCTATACGCAGATATGCATGCCGCCCAGCCCACTTGTCTATAACATGCAGCGTTCTTATCGTACATCCTTTCACCTTCAATGCCCATGCTCAAGCCAATAAGTGTCTCGGTCTCATTCAGACGCCCCCACTACTCTTCATCGCCTCCAAATGCTTCAGCACGGCCATATTCGAGTCCAGGAATCTCTCCACACAATTCTGCGTACAAGTCTCTTCTCCACTGCTGAGCTTGCTCCCAGATATCTTCCCCGTGATGCACTTTTTCCAACAGATATCCGTGAGGTTGTGGACGGCTAGAAATGTACGAATCAGCTCTTTAGCTTCAGGAAATTCATTCGAGAGTAAAGTGAAGCGAGAACAGTGAACGAAAAGAAAACGATCTAGGTCAAGAGAAACGAGAGATGTATGGGAATGCAGGGACCTACACTCTTGGATCTTCGCCTTCTGCGTCTCTCCTTGAATGACTTGTTGAAGTTCCCGTTTGTCGGATTCTGAGAGCTTGCCAATGTCTAATTGAGGGCCGGTGTCGAAGGGCGAGGAATCCATATCTGTAATGAACGTGTCCAGACAACAAAGAACGCTTTGTGACAAGACGGGGACTTTTGTTGTGTAGAGATCTAGCACGAACTAAAGTATTTTTTACTCGAGGTCGAGCTTGAGCTTGCGGAAAAAGGCGCCGAGGATCTGCCGCGGTCTGAAGCTCGATGGGTGATGATCCAAGCTTTCGAGTGGTGAATATCATACAAAATCTCTCACACAATGAGGGAGCGTATTACATTTGTCCACCGCGCGGATGATGCATTCAGACCTGAACAGTTTCAGCTGGAACATGATGTTCTACATGTGGAAGCTTTGAAGGGAGCCCGGGAAGACCAATTGACGTTCAGTCTCTCCGAGCTTCCCCAAGAGGTATGCGCCAACTTTCTAAGCAAGCGCACACGACTGACTGAACGTAAAGCTATGGCGAGTGCTGAAGCAGTGCCACGAGCTCCATTTACGATGGGCATCGGCCAAGCCATATAGCTCGATAGCGCCATTCGTTTCTCGCACCTCCCCAGGACTTCACGTCTCGTTCTCTCCGCACAGGAACCGCACGGCGTATGTAAGCGCAAATGAGAGCTACTTGAGAAGCCGGTTGCTGATGAGCCGCAGTGACCTGCTATGTCCGTTACTGCATAAAGTTTTTGGCGAACAGCTGAAGTGCGCATCCCCTGAGGTACCGCCTACCATTCGCGCCCAGAAGCCAATTAACAGATTGCTGAGAAACATAGGAAACCTTTACTGGTCTACCCTTGAGGTCTGAACGTTTCGCAACTTCTGCAGCGCTGCAATACCACGAGGTATTACCGTCGCTCAATGGACTGGTCACCTATATTCAACACAAGATATGCGCACGATCAGACGAGCCGTGCGCCGACAGAGCCAATGGACTTCTCTCGGCTGATTACCTCGACTTGGACTATGATACGATATCTCAGAGCCTCATCGTTACCACATTCCACAGTGTATCCCCTGCCGCTTCCGGCTGGGACGAACAGTTTCCCAAACCCTCCCGGTTCGTAAGCCTCGAAGTCGGCGTTCTCTCTCCACAGCCGGCCACAGAACCCGAGTCCCTCTCCCTCGGCGGCTTCCTCACAAAGCTAGGCTCAGACAGCAAACCAAGTAAGATCCACATCCCTCCTCCCCACGCACCTCGCTAACACCCCCTTCCCACAGAACCAACGCTCTTCTCCTTCCCGTCCCGACACCATCCCCCTCCCCCCTCTAGCAACTCAACCTACCGTGCCTTCTTCCTCCATCCCACAGGACTCCACCCCACCCTTCGCCTCAGCTTCCCTTCCCCACTTCCTCCACCCCACCCTCACTGCGCCCTCCACACCCACCTCACCCTCCCCTCCCCCCTCTTCCCAGACAAATACCAACTCTCCCTCCCCACTCTCCTCGCCTCCAAAAACCTCCGCCGCATTCACTCGCTAACCGGCGAAACCGACCTGGAAGCCCCCAACTGGGTCATCCAAAAATGGGGCAGCAGCCTCCTTCTCGAACTCGCCCCGCCTTCGCCCTCCCAAAAGGGCCCCTGGAACGCCGATGTCCTACTCCATCTGCGCTACCTCCCGCCCGCCAAAGGCGGCTTCAGAGAGGTGGACGTGCCGTGGCCGGTCGTGTTCTGGGCGTGTCCCGCAGAGGAGGGCACGAAGATGGGGACGAATCCGTTTGATAGGGGGGAACTGGGGTATGACGGGATTTTTGGCAGGAGGACGCTGTTTGTACATTTGGAGCCGGTGCCTGCGGTGGGGAGGGGTCTGGTTGAGACGGTGAGGGTGCCGGTCATTGATGCGGAGAAGATTAGAGGGGTGGAGTTGGGCACGGTGTTGGTTGTGCTGTTGGGCGTGGCGTATGTTCTTGGGAAGTTGGCTGTTGTGGTGGGTAGGGATTGGGGATTGGGGTCTAAGGGGGAAAGACGGAAGCGAGAGTGAACGTGGAACTTAGGCATATAGAGGTGTGACCTTCAAAGCGCACTTCTTCGACGGTGTAACCACCTACGCGGAATCATGGGATGCGAGGCTTCAATGATACAAGATGCTGAAGTCCTTTAGCTTTTGGGATCCTGTGATTCTCTATGGTACATTGTGAAATCTCATGGACACTAAATATTGATATCCAGAGGCGCCTCCACACGCCCCACGAGAGATCCAATTACTTTGATGTCGAGCGTGGCCGTACTGAGATAAGAGGCTAGGGGCACCCTTGGTCATGTAGGGTAATCGCAACGATTACGACCTCTGAGGGGGTTACTCAGGATCAGCCCGCTTGGTTAGGCTGCCTCTGTCCCTGTTTTTCGTCGTATTGTATGGTCTCAAACTCCACACGGATGTTGGATACAGCTGTGTATCCGCTCACTCTGTTCTCAAATCACCGGCACATCATCCAGAGTCGAGATAATCGGATGCAGCGCATACACCGGCCCCTTGGACTCCTCGCCATCAAACAGCAAGAAATTCTGAATCGGCTGCTCCCGCTGCCCCAGCACATTAATAACATCCTGCGCCAGCTGCCCGCCCAGAAACGCCGTCACCGGCGCAATCTCGCTGCCGATGTTCTGCAGGAAACTCCTCAGGAACTCGCTCCTCAGCGTGTCGGGGGGAAGCATCAACTCCCTATGCTTCTCCGTGGCGAGGGTAGTGAAGAGCTCAAGATCGGCATGGGAATGCGAGGGGAGGGTGCCGGAGATGCTTTGGAATTCCCAGAGAGCTTTGAGGCAGGTGAGTAGAGGCGGGATCTGGAGTTTGCGTCTACGGGAGGTGAGGTGCTCGGCGGGGATGGGGGAGCTGTTGGCGAGGATGATGGGGCAGTAGGATTCGCGCTTGGTGACCATTTCGACGAGCTTGCCGTGCTCCTTTTTGGTGCTGGTGGCGATGATGGAGCGGGTGGGGGTTTCGGCTTTGAGTACGGTGGGGACGTTGGATTTTTCGCGCTCGAGGACGTAGTCGTGCACAATGAGGTCGGCGAAGATGAAGCCGTAGAAGCCGTGGGAGCCGGCGGCGTAGAAGGGGCGGTTGCAGAGGCGGCAGGAGGCGTTGATGGTGGAGAGGGTGCTGAGATCGAGGTCGGTGGCGATGATCATGTCGAAAGGGGCGAAGTAGGTGGGCGGCCTGGTGGAGATGGGTTCGACGTCGACGTAGAGGGATACCCGTGGGTTGAGCTTGCGTATTTGGGGTGCTGCGGCTTGGGCTCGCTACGAAGATGTCAACCTCCTTCCTCGTGAGTAGTTGGACTGCTTTACAAACCTTTAGACCGATATGCTGCTCTTCGATGAAGAATTGCGCTCCGAGATCATCTTCGGTTACCAGCTGGTCATCCTGGATGGTCATAGATCCGATACCAGCAAGGACAAGATTCTTCGCAATTTCGTTTGCAAGGGCCTTCATCCCAATGAGAAGGATGTTGGCCGTTCGAAGTCTATCTAGCCATTAGACATAGGAATCGGTTATCCTTAAACATTAAGGCGTACTTTTCCTGGGCCTTCACTCCCCATAGTCGGATTTGCCTGTCGTACAACGCAATCTCGTCTGAGCATTCAATTGATTATCTAACTTCGAAGAATCGCCATGAAACATCTTACCTGCGCTCATGGCTTGTGCATTGGGAAGCATGACATTGGCGGCAGTTCCATTGGTGGAAGATCCGTTTGTACTGATAGGCGCAGCCCCATTGAGTGGAAACGCTCCATCACTCAATGTGGCCGTTACATCCAAGGTAGGGATGTCGCTTCCCATTGTTGAGGGATCCATTCGAGTTCAGACTTCGGACCGAAGGCCTCGAGACAAACGAAAGTGAAGGAGAGAGTATGAGAAGGTCAACATCGAGATTGTTACGATCTGAGCTACACTACGAATTGAAGAAATGGACAACGAAGAACTCACATGTGACAACATATGCAAGATGCACCTATTCGAACAAATGCCTTGCCTCAGTACTCAGACCCCTGGCACGCTAAAAATTTTCTGCCAGAGGGTCTGAGGGCAACATTCAATATTACGGGAGGAAATCGACTTTCGGCATCTCAAACGATCAAGAACGCGTGATTTGTCTATCGCTATACTCAATATGGAAGTCACGTGATCAAATACCTCAATATTCAGAATGTGGTTCCCCCCCGCAACTTTTGAAAATTAGTTTTTTTTTTCGACGCCAGATTGCAAACATCATTCATGCCTCAACATCAACGCATCTAAATTGCTACAAATTTTAGTAAAATATTGATAATAGTTTTTACATTAATCTTGATTCAATCTAAGCATTGCAATTACAATCGTGTGTATCTATTGTTGTCGAGAGACTTTGATCGAACGTATTTGATGAGACTTGATGAGAGCTTGGTGGAGGCTTGAGGAGGACTTAAGGAGTGCCCAAAATGAGTCGAGACGAAGCTTTGAAAAACGCAATTACACACATAACTTTTGTCTCAAGTTGAACTAAGAAATAAGAGTGCTGTCAAAGTGTTCCTAGATATAGTATTTCTATTTGAGATCAATTTTATGTAGAAAAATAGCGTTGATGTTGAGAAATGAGTGGTATTTGCAATTCGACGTCGAAAAAAAAACTAGTTTTCAAAAGTTGCGAGGGAGGAACCACATTCTAAATATTGAGGTAATACGTCTAGCTTTAAAACATGTGAGTAATCAACATTATCGCTCGGGCGCAATACACACTTCTCTCTTTATCAAACAATCACAACACAGTAACACTTTACACTACAACGTAGTAAGTAGAAAGACTCTCTTAATATGTTTATAATAATCGCATATTTGTGCGTGTATGTATTTTACTTGTGTGCGTGTGTGTGTGTGCGTGTATGTGCGTGCATGTGCGTATGCGTGTGTGCGTGTGTATGTGTATGCATTCGCATTTGGTAAACCCTAACTTTAGTCCTAGGTGTATCTAGATCTGCCATAACAAAAGTCGCAGTTTTCTGTTACTAATATCTGGGCTTTGTGCGAGATCAAGATCAGAGCTCGTGAATCTTGCATCACCTGCGAGGATCTAGGGGTCCAAGCCAAGCTTTGCGAGAGACGACCTTGGCATCCCTCAACATTGCGCCCGTAAATGCGCCTGTCCTGTATGGCAATCATGGTCTGCCTAGGTGAGATGCGCACACGTTCTCTTGATCCATCAAGTTTGTTCCAAAAGTAAAGTTTGCTCGAATCGACGAAATCTGATGTTTAAAGCGAAAAACGTGGAGGTTTGACGCAACTGTGCAACTAGCGAGCAACTGCAAACGTTAGTGCGCATCGCGAACATCAAAACTTTACGCGCCAAGACTTAGTCTAACTCGATGGAGGTTTCGCAACTTTGTCGAACTTTGAAAAAACAAAACAAGCTCTTCGAGCAGATTCTGCCTCGACAATACTAATTTGAGTACGTAGGATAGATAGATCTGTGAGATCTGTAGAATCTGGTAAATATCTTGATCCCTATTAGCTCGATCTGCCTCCCGAAACGCGAATGTGCGTGTTAGACACAAAAGTATGTTCGATTTAACAACTCAACAACGCTATTTTGTATATTGTTTTGAGATCGTCTCTTTGTCTATATAATAGCAAGTTTCGAGAGTCATCTATAGAAGCTAGCATATTATGATTGTTGCTATACAGCTCTTGAAGTTTTGACTTAAATTGAACTATTTTTGATTGAACGTCAGCTTTGCAACATAGCGCATTATTATAATATACAATTACTACTAGTAAATAGAGCATATTAAAATCAAGCGACGAACATGACTTGTTTGTCACAATATAATGTTGTTGAACTACAAATGTGCAACAAATTGAAAATTATAATTTTGAGATTGTAATCGAACAAGAAAGTATAAATACGTACCAAAGTTAATGGATTTGCGGCAAAAGTACGGGATGTTGCCCTCAAACCTGCTGCAGAAAAAACCGTAAAACACGCTAAAAATTAGCGAGAGGTTTTGATTGGCAGCAGGTCTGAGTACTGAGGCAACAAATGCCCCTGAATGTCAACTCTCTTAGGGCAAGCGCATAAGCGACCGCTAGCCGCCGCCCTGCATGGCCCGCTTGGTGATCCTCAGGGACCTCCTTCACTTCAGCAATCACCCCGCAGGACGCTTCTGACCACCTATATCTTGACTCCTGCGACTTCGTGGATTCAGGCTATCGCTATGCCTGTACCTCGAGACCCCAGGTCTCGTCCACGGGGACACTCAAGCAGCAGTAGCATGTTTCCCAGAGGTGCAGGCACAACTGTTCAGCAGGCTGTCGAACGACTCAATGAGGCGAGCTCGAATCTTAGCTCACTGCTGGAACAACCGCCGCGACATGTCATGGATCCGGACCCTAGAGAACGAGAGTACTCCGGAGAGGCCGAAGTCAATAGACGTCGTGCCAAACGTCGCAAAGTGGATAGAGATCAGCTCTCTCCAGGGTATAAAGGATTCAGCTATGGGTACCGTGGCCAAGTGGTTCCTGGTCCACTGAAAATGGAGATTGTGAGTTGCGATGGCGGGGTGCATGCAACAGGCACAAATCATTTCCAAGACAACATACTGCGAAACGACAAGAGTGTATACTGCACACAGAGTAATGAGTGCAACATAATCCTGCGTCATCAGGATGAAACAGCTTTCAGCATTAAGAAACTCATCATCAAGGGGCCTGAGAGGGGCTTCACATCGCCGTGAGTCCCAGTCGTCCAGCCGAATAGTATGGCTTTCTAACAGACACACAGGGTCCAAGAAGGCATGATCTTTGTCTCTATGGACTCGCAGGAGCTCCTTCCTCGTACCAATGCATACCGAATTAGTGAAGATCCAGCTCCGCAAACTGTCCAGCATCGCGATCCTGCTCTCTTGGAAGAACTCCCTGTCCTTGACCTCGATACCGGCGAACTCCTCTCCGAAGACCACCGTCCACCTTCTCGACGAGCTGACGCCTCTGTTCCACGTACTGTTCCTCCACCAGTATCCAACAGCCATATGGTCGACGCTGCTGGAGGCTATTCTTACCCTACCAACATCTTCGACAGCTGGTCATCACACGCCACTCTTCCATTAGCTTCCAGCATACGAAGGCCAAGAGACAATCTGGTACCTCCAGCAAATCTCTACCGCAGCACCCGCGTCCTTCCGGGACCCGTCCCAGCAAACGATACTTCGGATGATGAAGCAACCCCCGTTACCCAGCATTTTGTCCCCAGAACTCCATCACCTCCAATGGACAACTTCACAGTAACGACAGACTGCTCCGAGCCCACCTCCGACGAAGAAGAGCCCTCCAGCGCGGCCACTCTTGCCGACCTCTACCGCCGCGATCGAGCCACGATCTACGCGGAAGACAGCGACAATGATTCGGCGACGGACCCTGAACTCACGCGCATCATCAATAACGGCCGCAACCGGATGGCGGGTATACGGTTGCGTAGGAACAGCCGGCATGATCTGCGGAGGGAGCTGCCGAGCCGCATTGAGGTGATGCATACCTGGGACCCTGGTCATGGCTCCGAGCACGGTCCGCTCGCTGGTCTGGGTCTCAGTGCCTACGAGAGGTGTGTGATCGAGACGAAGGCGCAGATGAAGGGAGTGTTGGCGCCGCACGCGAGGTTCTTCATCGAGAAGGAGGCGAGCTGCGTTACAGTGAACTTTGAACCGGCGGTGTAAGCTCGGCTTCTTTCCCGCCTACCATTCTCTTGATCCAGGCAGCAGCGAGCTAAATTATATCTCAGATCCGGTCGCTTCATCCTCCTCAAAATGTGGAGCCCGCCCAAGCTGCACAACATCGACATCCAAAGCATCGCCGTACATGGCTTCGCAGGACCACGGTTCTTCCCAGCTGCGCAGCCACTTTGAAGGGCGTGTTAATCTAGAACGAGGAAGAAAGACATACGAGCATATAAGATGGTGAACACACATAAAGCATCGGCACTACCTTGGGGCATTTACTTTGACATGACGCATGCATAGCGAATTAGGTTTTACGGACACTTGAAGAGAGGTTCATCTTATGATACCCTTGAGCAACGGTGGATAGCATGGTCCCCGGGCATTGCTTGTTCTCGTTCATAGAATACACAGCTCAATTGAATGATGTTTGAAAGAAGTGGGCATGCGCAAGTCACTAGCTTAACCCCTAAAATCCCATCCGCATCATAAGAACAACTTGAGACCTCAAGCAAGCGGCGAGACTCCAGCAACAATCAACAGTTGCAATCACAAACACCAACGAAGGGTTCTCAAATACTAAAGCAAAATCGAATTTGGTATCACCCCCCTGCTATCCTAGCGCAGCCATGATCAAAGAGACAAAATCTAACCTACACGTCCAAGCCTATCCCATCTTCTCATCCAGGGTTACATGCAAGAAACGATAGCCACTGCTAGAGCTCGAAACAATGCTTATGATTTCCCTCCTGCAAATAGCTGATACTGAGGATTGCAATGCCATCGATAGCAAATATCGAGGATTGCAAAAGACGAAGTGTTGCGAAACGGAGAGTTGTTGTGAGATTGTTCGAGAAGGATACTGCGCGCGCAGTGGAGAGGGAAGGGTCGGAAGACGAGTTGCAGAACGAAAAGGAAGAGGAAAAACCGTGGTGGTCCGTGAACGCATGTCGTGAGCAGTGGTCGATGCGGAGGAGATAATGTACGAGGATCCGTCCAGGGAATGGGCCAATTCTGCATAAGTCTGCTCATGTCTTAGGGTAGTAGTAAACCAATGGCCTCCCGCCTGCCTATCCAGCTTTGGTCCTCCTGTTTCGTTCACCATGTCATGTGTCGGTCGTTCAAGCATAAAATCCAAAGGTGCCAGCTGTCGCATCAAATGACCCAGCACCCGGCCGAGGCTTAGGAGAGCCTCAGCATACACGGATGTCCGCAGGGTCAGAGCCCAAGCCATCCGCGATGAAGCCATTGTACCTGGTCATATTGAGATCATCCTCGTCGAGTCCCAAGCCGATACCACTATCATCGTGGTTGTCTAGCACAGGTAGAACTACTTGCATCTCAGTGATAAGACTAGCACTCTTAGTTCGTTGTAAATTTGGGCGCTCATGCTTCGGCTCCAAAGAATCCGTATCGAAGTTCGCCTCCGGGTGGTAGCTGTGTGCTCGGAATAAGCCAGGCGGTTGAGGTTGTGGTTGAAAGACGCCCCGGAAGTGATTTTGCTCGTGGCTTTTCGGCTGATGATGAAAACCCGTCGGGAGGCCGTGGTTGCCAGATGTATCAATACCTGCGCTGCCAGCCGTTGGAGGCGTGGAATCTGCTAAGCTCTCATGAGCTCCGTTTCCTGCCGGCACCATCTGATCAGACACGGCACGTTTGCCAACCATGTTCAAGCCATCTGATGGATGTTCCATGAAGCCTCCTTTTTCTGCGATCCACATGAGCATTTCGTCTATCCAGCATTTGGTGATCCACCACGATCCGAAACTCAAGGCTTGAGCCATGGTGATATCACGCAAAGCGGCGTTGCACACCTGACTGATGCGGTCAATCAACTCGCGAGCATCAGCGTGCGGGAACTGAGACGGGAGAGAGTACAAGAAATCTGTCCAACGGTCGAGGACACCCTCCGTACTGTCATCATGTTCTGGGTGGCCGTGCTGAGAGAAGTCGGGTGGCGCTTCGCGATTGGCTTTGTGATAACATCCTTCCATTCCCTCCCATGAAATACACTGCAAAGGTCCTAAAAGGTTACGGACATCGCGGGTCAGGATCCAGAGCGTCCGGCAAAAGCCGTTGGTCGCTAATGCAGATTCAACGACCTTTCGGGGCTTGACGTGTAGGCACCAATCTTGCCACATCTGCTCTCGGTTGGCGTCACTCGTCAGCATATTGGCAGCGGCATGAGCTGTTGCATTAACACGGAGAAGGCGGTCGAGAAGGCCGGCAAACGGAATGGCAGGACTGAGCTTAGCGTCACGAACGTGCTGAGGAAGATTCTGGAAAGTGACGGCGATATGGTCGGTTAGTTTGTTGGATATAGCCTTGAATGTATCGAGCACTCGGTGAGGGACAACCTGAAGAGCAAGAGGTGCGACGAAGCGGACCATGTTCTGGTACATGAGCCAGTCACATTCCTTGATCCAATCCGCAATATCAGGATGTGCCAGTAATTTCTGAACGGGTACAGTGAGGGTGCCATGGAAGGAGGTAAAGTGGTGCCACAGCATCTTTTCTTTGCAAAATCGAAAGCAATCAATGACCGAGACGCAGTGCGATCTGTAGAGCGCCACCAAGGCGTTAGCAGCATCTGGATCGGTGCCCGGAGGCACATAGCTGTAAATGTTAGGCAAATTGATCGGCTCGTCTTCGCGGTAGGGTTCTTCGTCAGCTGTTGGCCATTTGAGCTCCCTTCGCACGGAATGAGCGCTGGCGAAATTCTGATTCATGTTGGTCTCTGTCGACTCTGTTAAGAGAGAGCTAGGCACAAGTTTCTGGCGCTTGGCTGGTTGTTTGCAAGCAGGAGCGGCAAATGGTTCATCTGGCGTGGGGAACAAAGCGCTATCTGCAGGTGGCTGTGACCGATGTCTGTAGCAAAGAGTGAGCTTACTGTCCATTTATTCGTTGTGGCCAAAACAATGATTCAATATTCAGCGACGCGCCACGCTAACGTACCTCTTCAAATTTGGTCTGTCAGGAGCAACACTAAGTTCCCTCACGGTCTGTCTTCGCTCAATGTCCATATGTGCCTGCTGCTCATCTACCAAAGATAATTCCACATAGTGATACTTGGATTCCCCTCGCATACCAAGCCGTCGAGTCTGTATTCCTGGATATATTATCCGTACTAATTTCCCGAAAGATGCTGGATTCAAAGGAGGTACTCTTTCGGTGCCACATCTTGTTGCGTAATGGGAAAAGACACGATTGCGAGGGACCGAGCCTGTACTCTTCTTGCAAACTGCGTCGAGCCTACACATTGGTAAGCTTACCAACCTGTCTCACATTTCTCCGACGGGTGTTACCAAAGCATTGCGAATATCTGTTTCGTCTTTTCTGACTTTGGTCCTCGTTCATGCACAATCACCTCAGCCGCTACCTCTTTCAAAGGGCGACCTCTATGTTCTGCGAAGAGGCGTTTGAGTTCGGCATCATTGGCAGCGCTAGTTGCTGAGCCTTTCTTGGTCCTGTTTTTTCCATGTTCTGTCCCTGTGTCGTCTGGACCGGGTTCGTCGGTAAAAGCCCGGAATTGGCCTTGGTCTGTCCCATCAAAGGATGGACGATGACCCATCGGAGGTGCTACCGCAGCCAAGTTGCTGCCGTGGCCGGCGCCCACACTCATAGACCGTCGAAGATTTGCTTGGTGCTGCAGCGAGGAGTCGATGCCATACACTTCATGAGGGTTCGAAAGTTGCCGCTGATTGTGTGTTATCATCTCCTCTGGTGTATATGGCACGGACTGCATCTGCTGTGGGTACGGATGTTGGGTCGGTTGTGCGTATGCATGTCCAAAGTCGGATGCATACTGATGGCGCTGGGCGGGTTGGGTGCTGGCGGAGGAGTGAATACTTGCAGTCGATGCGCGCGATTTGGTTGCATGGCTGCTCGATGTGGAAGTGGAAGTGTTCGAGCGCTGCCTCTGGGCAAGTACAGCGGCCATGATAGCCAGCTCACAGGTCGTTACAGCACTTTTATGCCAATTGCTGGTCTATGTGCGTTGTCTCGGGTCAGCGCAAGCTCTAGATCAACAATGAGCTTCTGAAACCATGGATAGTACGTCATGCACCCCTCATCAGGACCATACAGTCTCTCGATCGGCCAGTAAAGCCCAGCAAAGGTTGCGGACAGCCAAGTCCGCTCTTGATTGTTGATGATATTCGTTGTTTGGGTAGCTAGCTTCGGTTCTCTGAGGGACACTCCGATCCGATCTCTGTACAAATGAAACAGCTTTGTCACAAGGCTTACCTGAATACTAAGACACCTCTGGGACAGCCATCAGTGCTTGCCGCTCTGCGTCAACGGCAATGATATGCTGGTCGACAGATACGAATCCAAATCGTAAACAGAAAGTTGCCATGGCGGCTGGGAGATGACTAATGCCGGGTATTTCCCACTAGGGTCTTAGCAAATCACATGCCTGAGTTTTCGGAGCCTTTGCCAAGCTTCCTGTGACGTCCACACAAGGCCAACCCTGAAAACCGACCGACGCTCAGTGTTCTTCCTCTGCTTTCCTTTCTTCGACATCATTGTGAACTCTCCATCCTCCAAGTACACCAAAGACTTCCTCAAGGACTAATCGCTTTCCAATCCATCCATCCGTCCATCCCACGATCTTGCAAAGGTCTTCGAGTATCCTTCCCACACCATGTCTTTCCAAGACCGAACACAGCATCAGATCGGTCAGATTGATAAGGAGGTACGTCGCAATCACACTTTTGTTCGAAGCTCCCGTTTCTATGCTCGAGCTCTTTTGCAACAGCTCGGCTCGTGGGACGCACTCCCAGTCGGCAAGGCTGACCGTCAATAACGCGATAGCTATCCAAATACCCGGCTTTGAATAATTTCGAGAAGCAAACCTCCGTGCCAAAGGTCTATGCCTTCCTCGGCCTCGCTGGAATATACTTCTTCCTTGTCTTCTTCAACATCGCTGGCGAGTTCCTAGTGAACTTCGCAGGATTCGTCATTCCTGGATATTACTCGTTGGACGCGCTGTTCAGCACCAGCAAAACCGATGACACTCAGGTAAGCTGTGCTTTGATGTCTCATCCGCTATTCGGGAGCAGCGACTAACATCTGCCTAGTGGTTGACTGTAAGTTCCCAGGTTTAACGAAGACGGCGACAAAGCTGGAAGCACGTGACTAAATCATGGACAGTACTGGGTCGTATATGCTTTCTTGACCGTGCTTGAGAGCCTCGTCAACGCTGTCTACTGGTTCCGTAAGTTTCGAGCCATTAATTCGCAGATAGACGCACCAGATCGATACTGATGGTTAATAGCCTTCTACTATACCTTCAAATTCGTGCTCATTCTATGGATGGCTTTGCCCCAACTCGGGTCCGTTTCGTTCTCACGTTATCTGATCAAACCATTGACATGTTTGTAGGGGTGCGCAACTAGTCTTCCGCTCCTTCATCCACCCCGTTTTCTCCCGTTACTTCTCTCAGAGTGGTTCGACTGCTGCCGACCTTCGCTCGAAAGCCGATCAGGCGACTAAATCCCAGTAAAGGAATGGAGTTGAACGCGCTTAACGGCTGGAGCTCTTTGGAACCCCCAGTCACAGCTTCGTGCAAGATTCGACACATGAACGGAGAATTAGGTGTGTGAGACGACCTGCAAACGTTGTGTCTCGAGGCTTGCAACTTTATTTCTACCAGCGTGCGTGGGCCATAAATTGAGAATGGCGGTGATAGATTTTGGGAGTGGTGTGGTTTCTTCCAGTACAATACAGCTAGTTTGCTAATGAGAAGCCATTTCGCGGAGTAGTAGACCATTGGTTCACACATGTGGGCTTTTGCACCGTGCCTCGTCACCTTCTATTGGAAAAGCTCCGGTGCAAGATGTCTCCTTCCTTTTTGGTAGACGTGGATCTCGCTCTACTATTCGCTGGCTTTCTGTCTCGATCACCTTGAGTCAGCTTGCTTGAGAGCCCGATTTACCCAAGGATCTCTTCTGCTGTAAAGTGCCGCAGTGCGGGACAGCATTGCGTGGGCAGACATTTATCTCCTGGCATCTATTTTCACTGTATTACGTGGGCAGTCATTCATCTCCTAGTATCTGTTACCACTGTATCATACCGTAGGTATCCAAAATGCGACCGAACATCCTCTGAATGAATCAACGGTAAACCCAGCACCTTCTATTCGACCTCAAAATATGCCCATGCCCTTACTCCAACCTTCTAGCCTCGGATTCAGGACGATCTGATAAGGAAAGGGATTGGTATCATTCGTCGTAATTGGCGGAATATGATCCTTATCTCGATTCGCCGTATTCACAATCTTCAGTGCCGTCTTCCGCAGTGTCGATGCTACTGCCCTCAGTACTTTCATCCGCTCTGCATACTCTTGAGTTTTTGTTGCGGCATGAAGGAGACTATCTTGGGAAAGACATACCTGTCTCCGTCTTCGGCGTAGCCAGCGTCACCTCCAACCGCCAGATCTCCCAGCAAACCTCCTCTTCTGCCCTGCCACCCCCAAACCACCCCAGTCCACCACCCTTTTTCCGTCTCTTCTCGAAGAACTGCACAGCAAGCTGGCCTCTTACACTTCCTTGCGGTGACGTATCGGACGAAAGCTGCCGCGACAATTGCCCCACTCGGGTGTCAATAAGTGTTTCGAGCTCAGGATTCGTGACGACGGGAAGAGTGAGATCAAGTACGTCAAGGCTGCCAGGGCGATGGCATGGGAAGTATCGATGGAAGAAGATGGTATGTAAAACACCTGGAGCTGTTAGATGAAGTAGCTGTTGCCAAAGCAGAGTATCATACTTCGGACAACGTCTTTGATGCATGTGGGGTCGGCGAAGACTTCCAGTATATACTCAGGTGGGCGCCGAGCCTCGCGCTGGTCCATGGCAAAGTTCTCGTAGACAGCGATTTGACGTCCCCAGAACAGATATCGGCGCCGGATGTGCAGTATTGACGGTTCAGAAGCTGTTTGCTTCAAGGTTGGCAAGCAAGCCCACCTGGCCCCACCACTAGCGTGTCACCCGAGCTTCCCAAGCCCAGCCTCGGAATGTGGCCGAGGGGCCTTGGCATATTCGACGTGATGGTCGCAGTATCAGTGAATCTGGCGTGCAACATAACCGCCTTGAGGTGCTAATGTCTCATTGATACCCTCCTCCTCATATACGACGTCGCTAGCCTCAGCGACCATGATATCGGCAACCAGGCGCTGGCTTCGCCGGAACAGAACCAACTTCGCGATCGGCGCTGGCGTGCTCGGTGTAGGCTATCTCGCGGGCCAATATGTTTTGTCTAAGATCTCAGAGACACGAGAGCGTATGACTGCGGACAAGGTAGCCAAAGAAAAGTAAATTCTCCACCATCGCCTTATCGACGGTCACGCCTAATTGGGCATCTCTAGCTTGCGCCGCCGCTTCCAGCAAAACCAGGAAGATTGCACATTCACCGTTCTTGCACTCCTTCCTACCGCCTCGGAGAACATACTTGAGGCTCTACCCGTCGAGAGTATTACCCAGGAATTACAGCAGAAGAAAGCAGAGCGACTTGGCAGAAGCGAAGGGGGTATATCAGATCCCTCATCCGCTGCCTCTGGGCCACCAAGTGTCAAGGACGATGACGGGAAAAGCCTATCTAGCTTTCAGAGCGAGAGCTATGTGCATGCTAGTCAGATGGCCGCGTCCAGTTCAGGTAGTGGCGAAGGACCAAGGAAGAGCAAGGCGCAATTGTGGAACGAGCTCAAGATCAGCTGTACGGACATCGCTGCCGGAGGTGCCCCCTTAATAAGCTAACAAACCTACAGCAATCACGAGATCGTTCAGCCTTCTATACACCCTCTGCCTCCTCACCCTCCTCACTCGCATCCAACTGAATCTCCTCGGTCGCCGCAATTACCTCTCCAGCGTCGTTGCCTTGGCCTCCCACCCTCTTCAAGATCCCACAATAAGCCTCGAAAATCATGATGATGACAACGTCGAGCAGTCATACGGCAACGACTTTGAGACCAATCGCAAATTCCTGACCTTCAGCTGGTGGTTGCTGCACCGCGGCTGGCGGGAAATCATGCAGAAGGTCGAAGCGGCCGTGAAAGATGTTTTTGGGCCCCTGAACCCACGAGAGGATATCCAGCTGGATCGCTTGTCCGCCCTGATACTAGATGTGCGCAGGAAAGTCGAAGGCGAGACGCCCGAGGAAAGGAAGTATGGACCCCCCTTTTCCCCCAGCCCAAACACCCTGTCAGCTAAACGAAACCTCAGAACCCAACGCTGGCTCCCCTACCTCCTCCCTCCTCCTTCCCAAGAATCCACCGTCCTCCGTGAATCCGGCACGATCCCCTCCCCCATCCCCTCGCCAGCAACCGACCCCACCGTCGCGTCCACCACCCTCCCCTCCCCACCCACATCCCCTCTCCCAGCCACTCCCCCCTCCTCGCCCCCACCCCTCCGCCGCCTCCTCGACGAAACATCCGACCTCATCGACTCCCCCCCCTTCACCCAAGTCCTCACCCTCCTCCTCGACACCACCTTCTCCCACCTCACCGACCAAAAACTCCGCTCCCAAGCCTTCAAGCTCCCTTCCCTAGACCCATCACCCCCAAATCCTCCCACCGACGCCCGCATCTCGGAAATCACGCCTGAAACCGACCCCGATACCGCAAAGGCGAAACTCGCCACCATCCTCGCGGTGGTGACGAAGCAAGCGCACGCGATCGGGAGTGGGCTGCCGAATGAGTATGTGCAGGCTATGGAGGGGGTGAGGGAGCTGGAGGCGTTTAGCGCGGTGGTGTTTAGTGAGCGGTTTGAGATGGATGTTCCGACTTTCAATACACCACCCGATCAGAGGGAGGGGCCTGAAGCAGCAGAAGGGCAAGGCAACAACGACGACCAAGCCATCAGCGAGGAACCAAGACACCCACAGGATCGAATAGGAGAATATGCCGCACCAGCAGAGGGAATGGCGGATAGGGCATGGCGCGGCTTCGAAGGCGTTTGGGGGCGGGTGGTGGGCAGGAGGGGTGTCGACGAGGAGGGGGTAGGGCCAGGAATGATAGGGTAGCACGGCGAAAGGGGCTACTCGCTGTGGATTATATGCGAATACGGGGTTCTGGGTCATGAGAAGCAACGTCATGGGCATGGACTGATTCTGACGGCTGGAAGTTTATCTCCGGGAGCGTCTTGAGGGGATTATTGGTTGTGCGAGGAGGTTGTAGGAAGGCTTGGGGATGGGTTGACTATGGAAGGTGGAGTATTTGATATACAGCACCTGTGTGTTTCTGATAGTGGGGAGGGTCGTTGATAGGTACAGTGCCTGTTAGCTTTCGAGTTGTTGATGTACATGACAATCCATGCAGTGCCACCGTGAAACCGTGGATTCGTAATGCTATCAAAACCAGAAAATGGAGAAATTGTCAAAGCATGAGACTGTCTCTTCACGAAAAGCACAACAGGACTCTACTATTCGGAGCCTCAGTCGTACACAGAGAGAAATTCAGATGTGCACAAGAGCTGCATCACAAATGTGAGAGACCAAGAGACTTAGACACAGAGCATTACTATCAGATGAGAAGTTGGTAGCGCAAGCAATATCTCAATCTCCTCCAAAATTTAGGCCGCACGTAACGCCAGCATTATCGCCCTGCTAAGTCCATCCCTAACATCTAATGCACAAAACATCCTCCAGAGTCATTAGCATACCATAATGTGAAGAACTCCACACTCCACTTTCCACCCAAGAACATATCTCCATCGAGTTGAAAACCCCGAGTCCAGCCCAAGATGCCTCAACTGTTGCAGGATCCCCGACTCCCGTACTCAGAAACAGAATTATCTAAGAATGGAAAAGATCCCACGCCCTCGCACACAATCCCAGGAACTCGTCCTTCTTCTTCCTCTGCAGCTCGGGCGAATCGATACCCTCGCCAAAAGGACCGCTTCGGTGTCCCCGTCCACTTCCCAGTGGTGGGCTGCCCATATCGCGCTCGTACTCGACACGGGCTCGCCTTCGGCCGCTGCTGCCTCCGTTGATGTGGTTAGACATTGAGGGGTGCTTGTTCGGCGTGGGGCCCGGGCCTGAGGTTGGAGAGGGCGGGGTGGGTGGCTGGTGCCCGCTGTAGTGGATGATTTTCGGAATCGGGTCTTCGCGGCCTTGTGTCATGTCGGCTAGGGCCTCCTCGGCAGATCGATAGTCCCGTGCTCGGTTCGTTGGGGGTGGATGGGACGATGGGGGTGGTAGACCTGGGGATGGGAAGGCGGGACGGTGATTGGAGTGTGAGGAGTTGGAATTCGAGTTCGAGTGGTAGTAGCCGTTGTTGCGGTGTCCTTGCTCTCTATGAACCCCCAGGCTTTCACCAGCGAAAACATCAGAGATGGATGGTAGGGTGTTGTTGGTTTGGGTTGCCGGGACATGGTGGATGTGCGAGGTATTGGAGAGGTTCGATGGTTGGTTGGCAACGTGTCTCGTCATTGGATGGGGTTGATGCCGGCCAGTAAAGCTTTGGTGAAGGGGTGCGGACTGTATGACTCGCTCGTTGGCGAACTGCTCGTGAGACGGCGGTACGATGGAGAGGCCCGCTGGTGGTCTCTTCTTCGACATCGAAGGGGTCTTCAGGCCTCCACCGAAGGGGTTGAGCTCACCCGATGATGTCCTTGCGCCATCGTGATCAGATGGTTTGGCCGTTTTCTGTAGCCTTGACTCAATGATGTGTCGTTGCTGATCTCGCACGGAGATGCTTCGTTGAAGTTGTTCTCGCATCGTTGGATCTTGAGTCTGGAAACCTGGCGACAAGCATGCTATACCAACGTCAACCATTGCTAGACCTCCACTTTCCCGCGCCGTCAATGGTGCCGAGGGTCGCGATGACTGCGATGCTTGCGCTTGAGAATTGCTTGACGACAAATCAAGCTTGCGTGGTCGATGTCGAGAGGTGACTGGGACCTCTGGCGAGGACGGTGGTTCCTTCTTGACTATTATCTTTGGAGGGCCATGCCGTGATCTAGACAATGTAGGGTGAGCGCTATGAATAATACTTGGTACCATTACCATCTTGGCGATGACAATATTGAAAGACTCACGAATTGGGAGATCGCTTTCCCTCCGGAGTGACTTTCTGCTGGGCTGGTCCTTCGCCTAGTACAGTAGGAGTATTGCCAGAACCCGTGTTGGGTGTGGCTGAGGCTGAGGTACGGTCGACTGATGGAGTGATTGTTGGATACGACGATTTAGGACTCACTTCAGGCTCGGACGGAGGCGGAGCCAGTGGGGGAGCTGGGGCGGATGCGACTGCTGTGCTCATGGTCGGAGTATAATACAATCAAGTCTCAAGGATTTACGGAGAGCGCAGAAGGATCGACTGTCTACCTCAGGGCCAAGGTGGGGTGCGATTCCCTGGTAGATGGCGCTTGAAGGAAGCCGGGTCGCTTGAGGACGATCGAGCGTAGAGACGCAAGACAGGCAAGCAGAGAGTGACCGTGGTAATGGGATTGGCCTTGTGGAAAGGGTGTTTGGAAGCAGGCCTCGCGCGGTAGTCGCGATAGGGACAGAGAATTGTATACCGGCCGGGCCAGACCACAAGGACATGCACAGGCTGCAGCACGGGTGATGTGCGTTGCAGTAAGAACGATGAGTCGTGTACGGAAATGGTGAGGGGAGCAGAGTTTCGAATGGACGAGGGACGCAGTGGTGAAGAGGGGTGGGCAGCAATGTCTGGAGCGGCTAAAACAAGGGCTTGTGTTTCGCCTACAGTAGCCTCGGAAAGGCGGGAACAACAGGGGACGATGCCAACTTTTGGTGATAGTTCAAGGCCTTGCTAAAGTACATACTTCCATTACAGGACTTAAGGTAAAGTATGGCATCATCTTCATGCCATGTACCATCAAATCCTCGTCTATGAGTTGGCCATCGAATCGTGCATAGCAAACCGTCATTGGGTCGTCCTGGGTAGAAACAATTACTCGTTGTGGAGCTCGCCGAGTCACCGACGAAACATACAAAGCTGAGACATAGTCGAACTCGCTGCGCCCAAAGTAGCCTCCGCTGCAACAGAGATTGGAAGCTGTCCTCTTGGAGGTTGAGAGCATTACGCTAGTTGAACAGCGCCGTTGACTGCTTTGCAATGATGGCCCTATCATTCGACTAAATTCCCCCTCGTACCAGCATCAGCTTGCCGTCGACCAAACCAATAGTCCAATCAGCGGTGTAATCTTTGATGACCGATAGTGTTCTACAGCTCGGCGATCCATACGAAGGGAGTCTGGGTCAGCTCGTATGTTTGCTCTCGATACATCATACACATGCTTATACTCCATAGCGTCCTGGGAACGGCAAAAATCTGCCGTATCCCTGCTGCCAATCCTTAGGCACTCCACCATCGGCCTCGCCTCGCATTCCGTAACCACCTAATAAGCGCTTATGAAACGTCGGAGCACGCCAATCCCGACATCCCCTAAAGTGTGATGGTCAAACAGTTGCCGCTTGCTACTGACCTGTCAACCTTCGTTTTTGAGTTGAGTGGCAAAAGACGACAACGATGCGTTAGGAACTTCTAGGATCACAATGAATCGTTGTGTGAGCCATGAGCAGTCGTGGCAGAAGCTGAATGCTGGCGGGCCTGTGCCTCATGCACTGGAATATTGATTGCTGTGCGTAATTCTAATTTGAGCAGGATCTCCGCCTTGAAATCTGCACCATGATGTCGTTGTTGCTCGAAGTAAATCCTCCATCGTTATCCAATCCGCGCGGCTGTTTCCCCCAAGGCGTGGTTGATTATTTGGTGTCTCCAATATCGCCCGATCAGAATGGTCCGTGGATAGCTATAATGCCAATGGTCGACAGTCATGAAGTACCTTTTATGACGATGTGTCAAAGATCATGGTGAGAAGGTTGAGAGTTCCGGGGCTGCCGAAAGAGGCGACTCCCGCAAGCGTGAAGCGAGAGAATCGGCGCTAAGGATATATCAAATTCATCACAGAAGTCAAAGTAGTTCCAGGCTCAACGTACAGAGAAGGTATGTAGAGTGTGCAAGATGCCCTCTCAACCGCCAGAGCCATTAGATGAGCCGATGCAAGATGCACCTACAAATGGTATTGCAGAACCTGCAGCGCAAGAAATAATAGCAGAGATCGACGACAAGCAGTGCATAAGAACAGTAGGTACTCGTTACTCACCAACGATTCTCATTCTTATTCGACTACTGCAGGTCGGGCCTACAAGTCTCACAGCCGCGACCTTCCAATTCGAGGGCGAAGACCATACTCTGGGAAACGCCTTACGATACATTATCATGAAAAAGTTCGTTTCTTGGCAGTGGTCGCTTGGCTTGCTGCTGACCCTAACGTCAAGTCCTGAGGTTGAGTTGTGTGGATACTCAATACCCCATCCTGCCGAAGCGAAGATGAACCTAAGGATTCAGACGTATGGTGGGTCTCTTCTTCGTTGCCTGAAGGAGCACAAAGCTAAAGGGAATGTCCACAGATGGCACGACTGCTTATGATGTGCTGGAAAAGGGGCTTGACGATCTAAGAGATCTGTGTGGGGTGGTATTAGAGAAATTCAAATCTGCGAGAGATGAGTTCGATGCTGAGCAGTAACCCCGATGACGCGAGCATATATGTTCGTCTTGAGGTGCATCGGCAGAGTCAGAAAGACGGTTTTATGCAGTCATGGTAGTTCATCCCTATTTACAACTACCCCGAACGCCGAATTTGCAAACCCCGAGTGCTAATTTCTGCCCTGGAGAATCTGTCAGTCTTTCTCTCCACAATTGTGAATGCAGCGAAAAGTGTTGAAAGACATGCCTCTAGGAAGCTTTGCATAAAGCTATCTGGCAATCTCGCCGTTGGGTTCTCCTCCGCTCGAAAGTACTTGAGAACATGTGGTAATTGTTTCCAGTAGTTTAACGTTTCCTACCCATGGTTCCAGAGTCAGCATTCCTCCACGTCCTTGTCGAGCATCCCTGCCTTGGCCTGAGGCCCTTTCGCGCTCTTCGACCCACGGCCACATATCCACTCTTGTTCCTCGTACGCCATAACAAGGTAGTAATTCCTGTGCATACCTGATATTCCGCATGACATTGAAAGAGTAGCATATCCACCACCGGCATCTGACTGACATATCGATGCCGCTCGAATTCCTGCCGTATCTTCGTCCGTACTTGCGAGACAGGCATGTTCAGGGAGTACATTTGCTGGATATCTGGGGCCTATCGAGTAACACTTTCAACTCGCTGCTTGGCCAGGACGATATGGAGGCTCACAGATCTCAGCCATTCCCGGTATGCTTTGATAACCCTCCGCTGGGCATCCGGCCAATTGACGGCTATAGAATCTTAGTATCATTACAAAAGCCTGGGTTCTGGACACCATACATGTGCGCGTCTTTTGCGCCAGATACGTGGGATTAATGACCATGGTTGCGGCTTGCGTAGGTTGTTCGCTCTAGCATTGGGCTCGATGGAGGACCAGAGGGAGCTTCCCCGAACTGATTGCGCCAAGACTGCCAAGACCCATGACTGCGCTAAAAATCCGCCGCATCAAGACTTACTTTGCTACCCTCTGGCTGCTCTGATCGAACTTGTGTTACTGGCAAATTTTATCTTGTACGGCACGACTATTTTACTCGTGACTTCGACTCCTCCGCCAGAATATCGCTATGCCTCCCGTACGGTCGACGCGAAATCGGAAACCACCACCAGATGGCTTCGATGATATAGAAGACACTCTCCTCGAATTCAGCAACAAGATGAAGGATGCTGAGAATGCTCCACATGAGGGCAAGAAACGACAAGAAGTCCTCTGGCCCATATTCCAGATCAGCCATCAGCGTTAGTGCTATAGCACCCTCCCATAAGATATGCGGAGCTGCCGCCGAAAAGGTCGACTAACGCGCGTTCATCGGGCAGGATCGCGATACATCTACCAGCTATACTACGATAAGGAAGCCATCACGAAGCAATTATACGAGTGGCTCCTCAAGAACGGCTATGCCGATGCGAACCTGATCGCAAAGTGGAAGAAGCAAGGCTACGAGAAGGTAGAAACCCACCCTTTGTCGACGTTCTGCTGGACTAACCAAGCCTCGAACCTAGTTATGCTGCCTACGTTGCATACAGACGAAGGAAACGAACTTTAACTCCACCTGCATCTGTCGAGTACCCAAGGCACAGCTGAAGGAGGACCAGACTATCGAATGTGTCAGCTGCGGTTGTCGAGGGTGCTCGTCTAGTGACTAGAATACGTGCGCAAAGGCAATGAACGTACCCTGCGTCACCTACAAATATTTGGCAATAGGGTTCAACCACCACAGGCGTTCCAGGAGGCATGGCTTCGGGGCTAGCATACGAAGATACGGAATTCACGAACAATCATACAAGAACCAAAGGTCTTAAAAACACCTCACTTGGAGCAATTTATTCAGCTAGTCTCAGAATTCATCAGAGCTATCATCCTCCTCCAAAATCGTACTAGGTATCAGGCCTTTCTTTCCTTGCAACCCCTTGTCCTGCCTTAACCAATCACTGTACTCCTCCTTCATCGCACCTCCCATCTTTGGCTGACTCAGCGTCACTTGCGGCAGCATCGGCGACCGCGCCTCCTTCTCTAGCTGCTCCTGCCTGCTCGCGCGATATTCAGCTATGCTCCTCGCTTGCCGCTCCTCGGCACGAATGTTGATCTTCAGAACCGACGCGATGAAGCCGGATGCATAGTGCAGGCCTGTGCCCGTGGCGATCCCGACCAATGCTGCGACTCCGAAGAAAATGTATAGCGTCTGGTCGAGCGTCAGCAGTCGCTGATACTCCCGCAGCCTCGATCTGACCTACCTCAAACTTCGCAATGATGTGGAAAGGCCACCAGCAAGCATAGGCGATGTAGTGGCCCAGGTGGATGAAGGGCGCAGCGAGGAATAGAATGACCGTCAGAAGTGCTTGAAGCAACAAGAGTATCGGGTAGAGAAGGTAATACACGACGGCTCCGATGGAAGAGATGTAGCTCATCGTGAGCTTGAAGGCCTCGGATAGCGATGACGGATCATGCTGAAGATGAATGAGAAATGATCGAAGCACTAAGGTGCTGTCATGAGCTTTCCAACATAAGCTCAAGGTAAGCGAGCGCGCTTAGCGGCACGGTTGGAAGCGCTATTGGAAGACGCTAGCACATGTGCTGGGGCTCAATACAAATCCAGGATCCCGTTCCTTCCCTGGACTTCACAATTTTCTCACAAAAGTGTCAATAAGTCAAGACTTCAAGATGAGTGTTATGGGCCGTGCTGGCGAGTGAATTGCAAAGAGTGGCTTGTCAAGACAGCGTTTCCCAAGCTTGCATACCGCAAACTCATGGCTTTGTCCCGGCGAGAATCAACAGCGTGTCAACGCTATGCCCTATCCTGGCCATCTGATCCTTTAGACACTTCTTTGTGTGCCGATCTCACGTCCACGGTAAGATGGCTCATTATTGGGCTGAATATACGTTCGGTGATGTGCTCTCAGCAACACGAACTTTCGTTCTAGTAATCTCAGCGTAGACTCGTCAATGCCATCGCGACTCACTTTTTCCATAGTCTGCAGATCAAAAGAAAAGTGCCTACGCTTGCTATCGGGTATCAGATAGCATACTTTGCAGGGAACAGGATGTATCAATTCGCCGGCATTAAAGCTCTCTCCAGACACGAAAGTCTCTGACGCAGCCGTTGGCACCTTCTTGCATATAAAGTCATAATCAATCACAAAACCGCAACAACCTAAACGCCAGCCACACAAAACACCTCCTCTCGATCATCCCCCCACCATCCACCTCGCCTCCTCCCCACCCCCTTACCTCCCCAAATCATAACACGGCCCCAGAATCCACTCACTCCAATCCTCCACCATGCCCCCAACCTCCCCCACCGTATTGAACCCCAACGGACACATCTCCGACGGCTTCGCGCCCACATACGCGTTCGCGTTGATCGCCATCCGGCAGTTCTTCGAGTCGCCCATCTCGTCGAAGGCCGCGGCCGCGCAGTCGAGGTTTGAGTCGTGGCATAGGAGGCAGCAGAGGCGGCCGTCGGAGGTGGTGGCGGTGTGCTCGACGTAGATGCTTTGGGGGAGGTGCTTGAGGGTGGAGTAGGATTTGGGGGTGTCGCACGCTGGGAGGGCGAGGGGGGTTAGTGTGAGAGGGATGGGAAAGGGGGGGGGGAGATGTACGGTCTGTGGGTTGGGGGTTGGCTGCGAGGGCGAGAGGGGTGGAGTTGAGGAGGAGGGCTGCGGTGAGGTAGAGGAGGGAGGAGGTGCGCATTTTGTTGATGGTATGGAGTTGTTAAGCTTTAAGATGATGATAAGGTGGGTGTTGGGGAGAGAATATTGAAAAGGAAGATGGATTATGGCAGAGAAGTATTGATTTGTTGATCGGAAAAGTTTTGTCTGAGAGACGTTGGTGATGGTTCGCAAGCTCTTATATATAATAGAGGAAAATATGGGCGTCTATGACTGGGTTTTGCGCCATTGAGATGAATGCGGTCTAATCCGCTCAGTCGACCAGAGTTGTGAGTGCGCCAATTTTCTCCTTTTGGTAGCACCTTGACAAGGCTTAATATGTGAACTTGTAATACATCTCTAAGCTCCCTTTGCATCCACTAGCTAGACGCTCGAGTCATCGTATTGTATATAAAATAGTCCTGTGGTATTGGCCGTGTTCATCTGGTCAATGGAGCGACAGAATGCTCTCATCACGGAGATTGCCCAACGCGAGGGAAATTCGATGCATAGAGAAGCTCAAGGGGCGTTGGTCTGAAACCTCCCAGAAGTTAATATCTAAGAAGGCGCGATCAAAGATCAGACCAGCCATTAGGGATTTTTGACAGATAATTTTTTGAGACAAGACTAGATAGTCGAAAAGTCGGACACTTTTGATCTACGGTTTAGGAAGGAAGTCAAGGAGCGTGGTCACAATTTGTAAGTCGGAATGAGATGTCTGTTAACACTACTAGCGCGATCAAGTGGAGACCATCCTAGGGTTCCACCCGAAAAACAAGGATTCCTTCTCTTCATCAGCGGCGTTCAAGAACGACCTCATAGCCTTGTGCATCGAAGGCATAGCGCTACAATAATAGTAGAAAGTGCGTCTTCAAGTTTGTTAGTCATTCCGGGCATTATGCTTGGCTACATGATGGTCGTTCGAGTATCAGGTCCACTTTCACACTCGATGCCGCGGTCAATCAAAAGATCGAGATGAGTCGTGATGCTGAGGAGGGAGTGCTATGCGATCCAAACGTCAGGATTTTAGCATCAACATGGGGCCGGAGCGCTACGGTTCATCCAGGCATCATAAACTCTATAAAACGTCATACCTTTATCGTACCTTGATAAAACAATGGGCGGAAGAGGAAGAAATATCGAACTCACTATATGTCGAGTATGGGCCGAGGAGGTTGCGTGATAGAATCTTTAATGCCATGGGCGGAGCCTTCATGACCTTGACAGGGTCTCATAAGAACCCAGCCGAAACGTCGACGTTCGTCAGCGTCTCTTGGTCCCAAGTGAAACGGCTCCTTCGTCAAAGGCTTTGATGCTGGAGCAGAAAGATCGGTGTTGATCTGGTTGGAGCAGTGAGCCTGATCCATTCGGGAGCGACGAGAAGCGAGAAACGCATGTAGCCATCTTGGCATCAGCAGGCAATCATGCCTCGCATGCTAAATGTGCAGCTATGGAGTCTGCTTTAAGTTTTTGCGTACGTAATTGCGCAGGCGCTTCATGCTCAGTTAGTGCAGTGCCTCACAGCAAGAAATGCCTACCGATCTCGCGGAAAAGGCTTCAGCGGGTCCAATGCTTATCGGGTGCCAAGACCAATTAGCGAGACGTCGGCCGCCATCCCACGCTGATCTATGGGTGCAGGACTGTGGCTTGATGCTTTGGGGGCCAAAAGAGATAAGGAATGGGGTTCACGGCTGGAGCAATGTGGGAAGCACTGGGAGGAGCAGCGAAGGATCCTAGCGGGGAGTGTGGAGTCGAACGATGTCTTAGAGCGAGGGTCCATGGTTGGCCATGTGGAATCCCAGCGAAAGGGGGTCCCGGAACATCGAGTAGTGACGGGTAGCTGCGTTATGCAGTCAACGACAGCGAGCTTGTGGTCTAGGTCCTTGCACTTCCGCTAACAATTTCCTTTGTGAGGCTGACGCTGGGCTGGAATAACGACAAGTGACTTGAAACCATGCGGAGTAGATCCGCAAGGTCAACCGTTGAGCACCCAATACTTACCTAGCCCACGGCTTCTCTGCGTGGCATCTACACTCAGACGAGAACGACACCTTGCTCGCCATCTCGTCATTCAGTGAAATGATCATGCTATCCATTTCTCCCTTCGCAATCAGATGCTTCAAGGTCATACTTTATCGGGGGCTAGCAAATTGCTCTGTATCTCTGCACTAACCAGTTCCGGATCTTATCTCTCGACTTAAATCTGACTTCTGGTCCTAACCACGACATGAACGGGACCCCCACCGACAATTCGTATCCATGACTTTGACGAGTACTTGCATTAAGGCGCTAAGGAGGGTATTTCAGCGCGATGGCCCCAACCAGCATGTTCGCCCGAGATGTACTACACGGATGAAGCACAGCATCCTCCGGCAAGCATGTGCCTGTAAAGCCAGTCATTCTTCGTCCCTTTTGAGCTGTCAGGGCCTCCTTGCAGGTAGTAAATGCTGACACGGCACGGCTTATGAGCCAAAAAGGATTCTTGGGGATTCACAGACTCATGGCTGCCGCACTTCATCTGCACCTTGAATCCTTGATGCCAACGGCGGGGTTTACTCCGGGGACTAGTGAGATTTGACACCTTGGCCCTTCGCTGTATTGGAATTGGACCGGTGTTGTAGCCTCGTCTGTCGTGCATCTGGTGCCTATTTTCGCTAAAACGTTGATGGATCATGACAAAGGAAATGTCGTTGATAAGGCCACACGCGTCGAGCCTATTCCCTCCGGCCCCAGACCAGTGACAATACTGATCCTTCCACTTAAATCGTGTAACGAGAGGCAAGTGACTTCGATCTGTGGCTTCTAGCCCTGTTTAGCACATGCTTTGATGGTGTGCATCTTCGTCTTTTCGGCTGGCTTGGCTTCACAGCCAGGGTGCCCTTATATCACCTCCATCCCCTTGCCTTTTTCCTTCCCGCCCTTATTTCTTCTTTGTCACACTACGTCTCTCTTTAACATCCCGACGACAGCGGGCAACCTTCAAGATGCCTGAGACGCAGAATACCACCCTGACTCTTGCGGACTTAACCGCCCTCAACTACACCATCTTGGTGCCCTACAACAACTCAATAGCGACAGGTGGTGATTCTCTCAATGACAATCTCAATGTCTTCTACACGGTATGGCTGGCAATCTCCTTATGAAGAACCCCACTCACGGGTCGTTTTAGTCTGGCGATCTCGCCTGGATTATGACCTCTTCCGCATTGGTGCTTCTCATGATACCTGGTGTCGGCTTCTTCTATTCCGGGCTTGCGCGGCGCAAATCCGCTCTATCATTGATCTGGCTATCATTGATGTCCGTGGCCGTCATCTCATTCGAATGGTTTTTCTGGGGCTACTCCTTAGCATTCTCGCATACCGCAGGAAAGTTCATCGGCGATCTCTCAAACATCGGATTTCGAAATGTTCTCGCTCAGCCATCTGTGGGAAGCGCTCATGTTCCAGACGAGTTGTTCGCCATTTACCAGTGCATGTTCGCAGCCATAACCCCAGCATTGGCAATTGGTGCGGCGGTCGACCGTGCGCGCATGTTGCCCTGTGTCGTCTTCATGTTCGTCTGGGCAACCATCATCTACAACCCGATCGCATGCTGGACCTGGAATCCTGCAGGCTGGGTCTACAAGATGGGTGGTCTTGACTTCGCGGGAGGAACTCCGGTCCACATTTCCTCTGGCTCTGCTGCCCTTGCCTACTCCCTCATGCTCGGCAAACGCCGTGGCTATCATGATGTCCATGGTCTGCCATATCGTCCCCACAACGTCACGCACATCGTCATCGGCACCGTCTTTCTATGGGTCGGTTGGTTTGGCTTCAACGGTGGCTCAGCGCTTGGTGCAAACATGCGCGCGGTATCCGCCTGCGTTGTCACTCATTTAGCTGCATCGGTTGGTGGATTCACTTGGTGTTTCCTCGACTACAGACTTGATCGCAAATGGTCAACCGTGGGTTTTTGCTCTGGCGCTGTTGCGGGTTTAGTCGCCATCACGCCCGCATCCGGATACGTCCCTGCCTGGTCATCGATCATTTTCGGTGTAGTCGGGGCTATCTGCTGCAACTTCGCCACCAAGCTCAAGTACGTGCTCAACATCGACGACTCGCTGGACATTTTCGCCATGCATGCCATTGGTGGTTTGGTTGGGAACATCCTGACTGCTTTCTTCGCTGCGTAAGTCCGTCCCATACCTTCTCTACAGCCTCACCATAGGTTTCACACCTAGCGCGTAACCTCCTGCTCTCTTACTTCTCCGCTCCATATCCCACCAAATATGGCCTAACATCTCTCCTACAGAGACTACATCGCCCACCTCGACGGCTTCTCCGTGATCCCCGGCGGCTGGCTCAACGGCCACTACATCCAGCTCGGCTACCAGCTGGCGGACTCCGTCTCCGGCTTCGCCTACTCCTTCTTCGGCACCTGCATCATCCTCTTCCTCATGAACCTGATCCCCGGTCTGTCGCTGCGCGCCAGCGAGGAAGCAGAGATCATCGGCATCGACGACAGCGAGCTCGGCGAGTTCGCCTATGACTATGTCGAGCACAAGCGCGAGATCCCTTATGCGCCAAGTATCGTCGGCCAGGAACCCGCGAGGACGAGTGGGAGCGAGTCGCCGGATGAGACGGTCCTTACAAAGCAGGACGTTTAATTTGCTGACTTCGTTCCCTGAGGCGTAAAGGGGGATTTAGCGACCGGGTCGTGTAATATGGGCCTGGACGGTGGCTGATGGACGCGGATCTGTAGATAAGTTGTCCTCTGTATGCAATTCGGTGCTTTGTCTTCTTTCTCGGTATCCCATAGCCGGTCCACATTGTGGCTTGCTTATATCACACTACTACCATTCATCCTAACCATACTAGCTGTGCATCGATGCTTGCTCCAATACCTTCGGTCTTTGCTCACACCCCAACGATCATCCCTTCACCGCGCCATCCGACCATCATATCCATCCACTACAAACCTCAACGCTCATCCCTCCCCCCCGTCCCCTTCCGACCAACACACCCACTACCAACGCAATATCATCATGCCCTTCCGCCTCACAATACCTGATAAACCTAACCCTCCATCATACTCACTCTTAGAATTCCCTACCTCTCAGCACCACCCCCTCCATCATCCCAGTCTCCCTCTTCTTCCAAACCCAACTGTCACCACCCTCTCGTTCCAAAAACCACCGCCACCCCCTTGTCCAATCCTACCCGATCCCAGCCCGTCATCAGCCCCTTGTCCCGTCCTACCCCATCCCCTCCCAACCCCCAATTCCCAACCCCCAGCTCCCAATTCACAATCTCAAGAGCACAACCTCTCAAGCACCATCCTCGACAAATGACCGCATCCCTCCCTACCCTGGCCTGAGCCAGCTTGTTCCGTTCCTAAACGACTATCGGTGACGTGGGTGGCCACCGAAAAGAATGGTGCTCGGGGTCAGGAAGGTGGATGCTTCCTCGGGATGGCGCCCTCGGCGGACTGTCTGTTGCGAGCGGGGGTTGGGGGGGGGGGGGGTGCAGTCATAGCGCTAGGGGAAGTTTGCGGGAGGATATAGCCTTGGCAAGACTTGAAGGGTTGGCAGTATGGTTTGGGTGGGGATTGGCTCTGGCAAGGATGGCCGGCAACGGTACTATTTGTGCAAGGGGATGCGCAGACCGAGGGCATACAGCTCTAAGACCAGCTTGGGCTGGTTACGTGTGAATCGGGCAGGGAGTCCAAGAGGCGGATCTAAGCTGGATGGCATGTGGGAGCGGGCTCGGGGAGGATATTGGGCTTGCTTGAGGTTTTATTCGGTGAGGTGGCGCTTTTGGCGGCTACTTATGGTACGAGCGAGCGAGCAGGACGGTGAGGTGCTGGTGATGCTGAGCAGAGAGGGGGGATTAGTGCGGGTGGGGGAGGATACCTAAATAGGTGAATGAGGGAGCTGGGGTTGAATATGAGGTGCTAGATCCAGGGGCACTCAGAGGCCGGAATGTCAATGATGGGGAAGAGGTTTAATGACCCCCACCCCGTGTAGGTGATGCGATGGAGGTAAGCAAAATCCCCGGTATAGTAGACTGGATTCAATAATTGACGTGTAAAGTGATAGGTTGACATTTCCTTGATAGGGACAAGTGTAGGAAGTTTGGGGATTGAGCGACCGAGAAGGCAGCTGCGTGACACCGGTACATTGGATCTAAAGAAGTAGGAAGAAGAGCATCTAGAAGATGACGTAGCTACCTCCTGCATCGATTGTTGTCAAGAACAATGGCGTCAGTATGGGGGAAGCATCTGAAGAGCTCCATCCCAGATATGCTGGGTGGCCAGGAGGTCAGTCGCAAAGGTACCCTCGAGGAGCCCTTGTTTTCAACGGCGTAAGCTCGCGAACGGTGTGTGCTTAGAGGTTTTATTTATTCTTGCCTGCCCTAAATGACTGTCTCTCAAGAGACTTGGTATATGATACAGGTGGTGACTAGCAATTTCTCGTGGACCTTCATCCTGACCTCTTTGTTCGCCTAATTTATCTCGACAACTTGTCTTGCGATAATGCAGATCGAAGCCCAGGAAGAGGCTTGAGCAGAATCCTTGCGAACGATTCTTGTCCTGTCTTTGAGTCATCGACGTTGGTCCGACAGCACTGCAGCTTTGAGGCTTTTGACTCTTGCGACTCCCCTATTTTCCCTTAGCGATTCTGCATGGAGTAATGCTTTTCCGGCTTCTGAAACGCTTCTGATGGCCCAGCATGTAAATGTAGATCCAGTATGCTTTGCGCCAACTGCAAGTCCGCCAGTGCTACATGAAGAAGTTGGCTCGGGGCTAGACTTAGTTGGCGTCGTCGACTGGGAACACCATATAGAATGAATTTTCAGACCAAGACAAATCATGCTCATTTTATGCTGCATTCCGAGCATTGAAAGCTCGAGTCTAGATGAATTCCGCTCATGAATCCGAGCCGAATAGGTAAGTTTTGTTCACACGCGGTGTTTCCCGGGTGGATCCGTCAGTGAGACCTCTTGAAGCAATGGTCTGTTGGCGCTCTTATGGCTTGCCCCTTCGCACTCGCTCTTCGGCAGTAAGAATCTTAACCGCGTCCTTGGTATAGATATAGCTCGCGCCGCTCCATATTGTGGTCGACCCTACAATATACCTGTGAGCGCATGTAATGTTAGCGTACCTCTTAGACCACACAAGGAAATTATGAATAGGCGATTTCATTTGCACGTTTGATGCGCAGAAGCTAATTTTCCAACATTGGGTGCTTACCACATCATTGCGAGAAGATGTTGAATCTCGTAATCGGCTCCAAACGCCATTTGACCCATGGTACAGCCTACAAGTGCCAATTGCAGCGCGGTGTTGACCTTACTGATGTTAGTAGGTCGTACTTCTGCGCTGGGCAGGCTGAAGTCCCAGTAACGAGCCAACGTCTTAGGAGGAGGTAGCGAAATGTAGCGATAGTAAATTGCGGCAACACCGAGGATTATATCCCGGCCTATTATCAGGACAGCAAGGGGCACTGTATATCGTCAGAGCTTCCGGCCAATGTTGATTCACGATCGTTTCTGGAGTTACCAGGTAAAGCTCCTTTCATAGCCAACGCGACCGTCACAACCGTCATGAGTGTCTTGTCGGCCATTGGATCAATTACAGTCCCCACAACTGTCTGCAAGTTCCATTTCCGCGCAATCCAGCCATCTACCAGATCTGTGATGCCTGCGTAAACGAATAGCGACAAAGCAGCTAGGTGCTGATCTTTTACAAGCAGATATCCGATGATAGGGGCGGCGACGAGGCGAGAGAAGGTGAGTAAATTAGGCACATTGTAAATATTCTCGTGAAGGGCAGGAGGGAGGGAAGCGCGGAATCGAGTAGTAAGAGGCGTACGACTGCTATGAGGACTCAATTAGCAGATATAAATGAACATCAGGATTGTCATGGGGCAAATGGTTCTCGTGTTGAACGAACTTTAAAAGGATACGCGAATCACCAAGAGAGCTTTAGGCAAGCATTGCGAACATGCAGAAGAGGAAATCTAGAAGAGCTGCGTCCACTTACGCCTTGGCCTTGTCGTCTGAAGCTTCTTGTCCTTTGCTTCTCTGATCAGATAAAGCTCGGAGTTGCTTTCCAAAGCCGCTTTGGTAGGGAGATCTGTATGATTCTCAGCTCATGCGTGTATGATACAAACCACCTTTACTAACGCCGACAGGCTTCTCCATGGCGTTAGTCTTTCGTAATTCGTCCAGCTATAGCCGGCTCGATGGATTCTTTGCAGATTGCTAGGTATGCTACATCGAACAGTCTGCAGGCATAGCGGCTGGCGCTGCAAGCACCGACATATGGCGCTCATTCCGGCAGCCTTTGCATTTTGTTTATTTAGACATGCGCCGCGCTGATACAATCGCCGGTCAATTTTGGGCGCAGTGACGTTGGTGATAGGGCTGGAAGTGGTGGGTTTCAGGGTTGGAGTAGGGCCCAGACAAAGGCTTGGCATGTCATAGAGGAATTTTCATTCGCCCATTCCATGATGATAGGAGACTATTGATGGTGTAGGCCTCAGATGCACCAAGACGAAAGAAACATTACAAAACGAGCCTATTCAATTGTAACCCAGCCTCTCTTGTTGTACGAGATCTGCAGCAGGTTCTTGACCCAAAGCTTCAGCTGTACACGTTCATCGGCCTCTGCTCTGACGCCGTACGCCCTACATTGAGTTCGAGATAAACCAATATCCTACGAGAGGTCAGGCCAGCCGAGTCGCTCACTGCCCGTTGGTCAGAATAGGAATATCAAGCATACGATTGAACGGACTCAAGACGTAGAAGTCATATTTACAGATCTGCAACCTCACATTCACGCCTGGCAGATTGCAAGCAATGCTTCAAAATCAAAAACCTAAGATATGTCATTGTATCAGTAGATGCTACCATGGTGACGAGAAACACAATATTAATGAGTTTGGCTCAATGTCCGAAACAGAACCTGACCGCAAACGAGCCGAGTGTTCTCTCACTACCTTATCCATATCCCCTTTCCTGATTTGTTGGCAATTGGTGGTTTGACTGGCAAGAATAGGATGTTCTTTTCTGGAACGAAGTCTCTCCATTTGGCGGCTTTCCTTCTTCGGCATCCATTGATTGGACGCGATATGGCGATGAAAGCGCCCCAAAGCAGCCCATAGTGGTTGGAGAGTAGTGGCAAGTGTTTTGTGCTTCGTAGGAGCACATTAGAATCGGCTCAGGGCCAAACTACGTTATTGTCATGGCTGGAATTTTTCAGAGCAAGGTGAGTGCGAAAGCTTATGCTCATATCAACGATAAATGATCTTGATGTGTACCTTTCCATTTACAAAGCCACGCAAGAAGCATCTTTATTACTCGTATGCGGATTCGCAAAAAGCTGCGGATAATCATGTGCGTCTACTATGTCTTTACAGCCAATGATCTTGGACCTCTCTGAGGCATTACGCTGATAAGTTTGCCTATACCCGCTGTGACGCGGTCGCTTGATAGTTGCTTGCGGCTGTAACGTGCTCTATTTCCCAAAGCATCTCGTGGGAATGTTGATCCCTAGGCACCCTTTGGTATTCGAAAGGATGCTATCATGTTGCATGCAAATCAATTAATATATTGACACCATTAGAGTCGGTTGAGCACCGTGGAACGATAAATCATGCTCTTCTCCACCCTATTTTTCGCCTTGTGGCTCTCTGTCGCGACACTAGCAGGTGCGCATCCATCTGTACCATTTCACCCACCCACCCGGCTGCACGAACTACCAAAGCACACGTCCGAGTTCATCAGTCCGCTGGAACCAAAGAAGTTTGAAAGAAGAAATAGGGACCTTCTAAAGCCACATCAAGCCTCTCCATCCCCGATCGCACATGCCTCATCCCCAGCAGACCAGCGACACATATCGAGCGTTGATCCATCATCATTCAACACCTCAGCCATCCTCCAAACAATCTCGGTATTCCCAATCCACTGTTTCAACCCCTACTCAACCGGCATCCAATATGCCAAAGCAGAAGACTGCCGAGTCATAATCCATCACATCATCCTCTCGTACCCCAACCCCATGCTGCCACAAACCTTCGGCTACAACGATGAGGTAGACATCGACCTCCGAGAACGGGACAATGCGGCATGGGATTATGGGAACTGTGTGATTTTTGTTCGCAACGAGCACAAATCCCAGGTGGACACATTCCGCATGGCAGACGTAGCAGCTGCGGCAAACAGGGTCACGGATGAGTGCATAGAAGGGAAGAGGTACGCTGTTGGAGGCAGTACGGACGTTGGTTCGTCAAGAGGCTTCTTTGTGGGTCTGGGAGGTTATCCCAGAGCAGGTGCGACGAGCGAGAGTTGAGTAGGACGGTGCTATTTGAGTTGAATAGCATGTCTGTTGGTGATCTCAGCGTACGGAGTCCAGCTTGAGCGACTGTCATGCTACTCACATTGCTATCGGGCTTCCGATACTACAATGGGAAATTGAGCGTCCTGATGAGCAGGGATCCGTCATGTTGCAGGGGCCGTGATCTTGCATCCATACTCCATTGTCAGCGATGTAGAAGTCGTAGTTGCTTTGCACCTCCAACACTTGCCCTTGTAAGTGGCATAACAGAATGGATTTCCATCAATCAGCGTTAGCCTAGTCAAGGTCAGAGCATTAAGCTACGATGCCTCAACGACCCCCGTGTCGTGCCGCACACGGGTCTCCCTGTCCAGTTTAGAGCCTGTAGCTATGAGAAAAACGCCGATGCTGTGCGAATCACCTACAAATCGCAATTAGCTTCTCCGCTGCACACGGAAACTGAGGCTGGCAGAGCTCCTTCAAGACACCCTCTGTATCCTTACCAACGGTGATCAATCCAGGGATGTTGAATTGTGCTAGACAGAGTTCTAACAATCGGAGAGCCGCGTTCCAGATATCATAGTAACTGCTTATGTCGGTTTGAGAATAAGAGCCAGGTCTTGAGCTGCGACCTTCTACCTGTGAGAAAGTCAGTAGAGGATTCTACTAGGAAACAATTGGTGATATATTTTAAATTAGTGAGCCTTGGATCTTCCATCATCACGAGTTTCATCGTACAGGAACCCTTGCTGGCTGAGGCTGTAGATCAGCTGTTAGCCTTTCGAGGCCTGCGGAAATGGTAAAGGGCTCACTGACTTGACCTGTATTGTCGAGGCAACATCTGGTTGACAAGGGACGGATGCGCTGGGATGGCTTCTCGGAAGACATACTCGTAATCGGAATGGCCGTGGAGCTTCTCTTCGTGTCCACGGAAGAAGTCGATCGCAGCCTCACATTCACGCGCATCGAAATCAGGGGCTGACCAGTCGTCTGATCTGGTACAGTGGTAGTCCCCTGGGGTAGCATGGACTGGCAGATGGAGAGACGTGAGATTATGATTACTGGCTAGAGCATTGCTAGACTGAAAAGAAGCGCCTTTTGAGAGGCTTGTAAAGACAAGCAGATAATTCAAGGTACAAACTAGAGCGTGAAAGCCATATGAAAACAGGCTGCAATGGTTCATTTTGGACTTGTTGACACCAAGACTCCGGAGTAGGAGTAGAGCTATATATATTGCCTACGATCACGTCCATGACTAGGACGGTTGCCTTGTTCGACGTGAGGCAAAATCTGTTTGTGCCAAAGCGATATTGAAACGGTAGATGCGATAGCTGAGAATCCTTTTCGGAGTATTCTCCGCCATGTCAGGAGCGCTTACCATAGTGGATTGTAGGCGATAGGCGGTGCTCAGGACGCGCGCTGCACTAAAGATCAGGAACACCAATTAATTCGCAAATATAGCACTAATTGAGACGGAGCGCATATACTGCCATGAGGGTTGACAATAGTGAGATCACCTATCCCAAGTGCACTTGTCCAAATGCAAGGTCTGGCTTCTCCTCGTCCTCGACAACGTTTCGAGCGCCACGACCAGTACAAGCTTATGAATCTACTTCCAGAGCTATAGAGAAATTATAACAGTCCCTTTTGCCGTCTGGAAAATGAAGTTCAATTGGGCTTGCCAGAATACTGAGTTGAATATCTCGCATACTAAGAATGACTGGTGGCCACTGTGCAGATTATGCAAGCAGAGACTGTAGATCTATTTTCTGCCGTGTTCTCAGAACACTATGGGCTGATCCCATGCACTCGCTGTAAATGTGGAGGATGGATATGAAAGGCAGCCATACGCCGTAGGAGCCTCCTCATATGCTGAGATCTCCGGGATGCTATGTGGGGTGCTAAATGATGAAAAGGAAAAATGAGCTGCTGATTCCCTGCGCATAAGTACATGTGAATAGTATTCAGTGTGGGTTGCTTTTGATTTGTGAAAAACAGAAAAAGGTGATACTTTGGAAAGGATGCCAGGCGCGCGCCCCTAGATGATGCTTTTTAGCCGCGGGTACTTACCCGGACGCCCGTGCATTAGGTACCGCTAGATTTTGTTCACAGGTAGCTCCTAGCCCTCAGACCTACATCTCTTCAACGACGCGGTAATGATGCACATAGTGTAGCATTCGCAGGGAGGCAGCAGAAGCCATGCAATATTCAATCTTTAGGAAACCTCTTCCACCCATCCAGAGCTTCAGCCGGGTTACCACGCGCCATCTCAGCCTTGCGTACCATCTCCACAAACCTCCAAAGACAGATCATGAGAGAGGCTATGCTCCGATCGTCATTCTCCATGGCCTCTTCGGCTCGAAGCAGAACAACAGGAGCATCAGTAAGTACGCCATTCTTCAAGCAATTGACGCAGATATTCGGCCGCTGACCCTTGACCATCCAGAGCGCTCGCACGAGACCTAGAAAGACCCGTTTATGCCCTTGTTAGTGCTTTTACATTCGGCAAGAGGACGATGGATTCATAGCTGCATAGGATCTGCGCAATCATGGAGACTCACCGCACAACCCTGTCCATGACTACTCTGCCATGGCGGATGATGTGGAAGAGTTCACGCAAGAACACCGAATCCGGCGGCCTACTTTAATCGGTCACTCGATGTATGCTTAATACGGTCAATATCTCGCCCTCAGTTTGCTAACCTTTGGCCAGGGGCGCGAAAACAGCCATGGTTCTCGCGCTACGTTCGTCACAGAGCGTTGGGGCACTGATACCGGTGGACAATGCGCCAGTCGATGCGACGTTGAAAAGCGACTTCAGCAAGTACGTTCAGGGGCTGAGGAATATCGAAGAAGCCAAAGTAACAAAGTCAGCTGAGGCTGACGACATCCTGCGAAAGTACGAAGAGGTGAGCCAAGCAAACCCAAACCTATCGACTAGGAGCAAGGTTCTGATCCAGCGTATCTGGCGTAGGCATTACCAATCCGGCAGTTCCTCCTTACAAATCTCGTGCGATCTCCAGATGGAAAACATCTGCGTCTGCGCATACCGATCAAGACGCTCGCCGCAAGCCTGGATTATATGGGTGATTTCCCGTTCAGAGATCCGGATGAAGCACGCTATGATGGGCCTACCTTGTTCATTCGAGGCATGAAAAGCCACTACGTCGCTGATGATGTTTTGCCCTTCATTGGGCGCTTCTTCCCAAGATTCGAGGTCAAGGACGTTGATTGCGGCCACTGGGTGATCTCAGAGAAGCCCGAGGCTTTCAGGGAAGGTACATGCGCAATGAATTTCGTTGGTTGAACGAGCGCTGACGTGAACAGCGGTAGTGGAATTCGTGCAGGCCAATGATGCCCGGACTGAGTGATGGAGCACATCCTGCAACCGCGATGGCAGTGTGGTTTACAAATCCGGATATCGGTGGACATGGTTTGGAGACGGGAGCTTGGCCATACCTTTACGGCGCGCGAAGGCGGCTGCGATGCTGGTAGGAATGTACTTCGAGCTTGTCCATAGTTGTCAATTGTGTGATGATATCTCAGTCTCAATCTGATCGCCAGGCGCCTAAAGCGATGCAAACGTTGTTCTTGACTTTCGCTTTTCCCCGCCTGCATGGACTCACAAGGGCTTGAAAAAAAGATGGATAGATTGGCGCGGCAGACTGGAAGTCATTGGCATTGTGGACACCATCACTCATAACCCATGAAGCATCACAGCACACTCTCTGAAATTGTGAAGCTTTCAATGCTGGGGTCGGCGTGCAGAATCTAGCGACGCTGCACGCTACTTTGCCTGATATCAATCGATTACACAGACTCCAGGACCTGCTCCTTGAATTCCCGTTCCACCTTCTGGCCCTGCTCATCTGTCGTCGATTCACCGTGAAGATTCAGGAGCGCACCGAGATCGAATTTGGGTGACTTCAACAGTTTGACTTTCCGGATGTGAACCTAGTTCGAGTCAGCATAAGGACGAAGGCTGCTTATTTTGACTTCTGTAACCGCTCAAATTGAATACATACATTCTGGAGAGGGTAAATGCCTTGGGTAGCCTTCTCGATTTCGCGCCCAATGACCTCAGGGATGAGTTTTGTAGTGAGCTGCGATAGCGAGCAGCTAGACGCTTCGCGCTGGATGATCTCCACCATCTTCTTGCGGATGGCGCGAATCTGTGATGTGCGAGCGTATGTGGTCTTCTTGATCTGGTTTGGCCGCCTCTTGGTGAAGGCGATGGCGAAGAGGCGGAGAAGATAGTCGTCGGTGGTCTTGACGGTGATGTTGGCTTCGATCAGCGTCTGCCATTTGCGCACCAGGGAACGAAGCTTGTCGGAGGTGAAGTCCAGCCCATGGAAATTGGTGAGGCAGTTCTTGCCCTGGACCTCGTCGACCCGGAGTTTGACTTTGCGGAAAGCATGGTCTTCGTCCTTTTGTAGATCGGCCAGTGACACCTCGAATATCCTTCCCTTCAGAGCATCGTTTGCGTTTTTGAGACCAGTCGTTCGGTTCACCAGCGTTTTACCAACACTGTGTGAGACTTAGTGTGGGGCTTTTCGGTGGGCTAATGCTGAACCTACTCTCGGATCTGGAAGGTTGATGGCGCCTTTCCGTTTGTTAGTAGTTGCAATTGATGACATTTGAGTGGTTGAAGTACCTTGACCGAGAACCAGTCTTTGCGAGTGAACGGGTCTTGCGTCCTCTTCTTCAAGCCTTTCTTACCTTTCGAAAGGCGCTTGTTCCTAGACCGTTGTCAGCGCAAACGGTTTCTTGGCAGCCATATACGCAGGTGCTGCATGCTTGCTTTACTTACTTTCCGACAGCCATGATCGCGACTCAACGACTATCGCAAAGATGGAGGGATGGTGACTGAACAAAGTTGATGACTGGGTGCGTATGCTCAAGCACCAATTCCTGACTAGCTCTGTGGGTGCCAAGATTTAGCGAAACAAACGCTAGCTCTGAGGCTGCCATTACATTACAATACACGCCGAAGATCCACCGAGCTGGTACCCATCAACCCCAACTCTCCCTCGAGGCCTGGACAACCCTGCAGCATCGATCGCTGCAGCCCATCACCGGTATTCAATATGTCAGGCATCCTGACCAGAAGTCAATGGCCCTCGTGTCAATTCCTCCGATCATCAAGGCCTCTGACCCGCTCTCGAAGAGGGCTTGCTAGCAAGCACGAGCACGGCGATCACCCCATCCATGTTCATCCTGTACGCTTCCACATCGCCATTGAGTCCAGTGTTCCACGCCTTGTACAGGAGCTGACCCTTGCGCCCTTGATAGGTTCGGCCCTTATATAGATATTCGGCAACGCTGCTGGGTGCCTCCATGTGGTTCTTTGTCCGTGTCAATTTATCCGGATTACGGTTATGCTTGAGCTGATTGAGCATAGTTGATGTATCGAGCGAAGAAGGATGGACCAGTGCTGTTGGGGTGGAGGCATCCATGGGAACATTGACGCATCAACGAAGGCGCAACATTATAGGCGTTTTGGGATGGCTACGCACCATGATCGAATTGGTCAAGGGAACCAATTGCTTTCTACGACGCCTGGATGTAACGAGCCGCCTCGTCCGTACATGTGGACAATCAGAGCTGCGTGGCGTAGAGGGACAGTTTCAAATTATTGGCTTAATGTACCGGATTTGATGTATGGTTTCTGGAACAGATAGTGTGCAATGCCCCAGACATCTCCACCTTCATACGCAAAGAGCTCCGCGCAAGCCATATAGAATATCTGCCATCGAAAAAACCACGTGGCTGCGTTCTTTTCCCCGTAGGTATCTACGAGATGTGGCCAAAGCTCCTTTTTGCTTACATTCATCTTTGAAAGCCAGTCCTTCTGCATGTCAGCTCGGCCGTTCCAGCTGCAAGACGGAGGTTCAGGGAGATAATGACTCACCTCGCAAGTCCGGGCATAGTGTCTTCCATTGACCCACCACTGCTCCTGCACTTTCAGCTCGTTTTGAAAATACAATAGCAGATCAGCACTTGGCATAGTTCCTCCTGTGAAGAAGTGTGTGCTCATCCAACCCTCTTCGAAGTCGTATGGAGTCGTCCGATGGGCGAAGATATGTACGAACAGTTTCCCTCCTGGTGCCAGTGCCCTTGCGACTTTGGCCATCAAAAGCTCGTAGTTCTTCATACGCTCGAAGAGTTCAATTGAGACGACTCTATCAAAGCTTGCCGGTTCAAAGTCGTAATCGACTATGTCCCCCGTGATGACTGACAAGTTTGCAAGACCTTTGCTGCTGGCCTGGGCATCGATGTATTCCTTTTGCGACCTTGAATTGGAGAATGCCGTGATCTGTGCTCTAGGGAATATCTCGGCGAAGTAGAGTGCTCCTGATCCCCAACCACATCTTCATATAGCGAACATCAGCACTTGATGTAGCTATGAGACTTCTCATGCTGCGCACCCGAGGTCCAATATTCTCTGCCCATTTGCCAAATCCGCCTTGTCAACGTAGCTCTCTAGCATTTCCACCTCTGCCTGACCCAAGGTTTCTTTGCCAGTAGGATACAAACAGCAACTGTATTTCATCCGGGGTCCTAGACATGCCTGAAGGACACCGGTGCCGACCGCGTAGTGTTGCGTATTGGCTTTATCCATTTCGATAGCTATTGGGCGGGTACGCAGGGCTTTGACGTATTGCATCTTCGTCCTGTAGGCTTCTTCTAGAGCCGTTCATTGGATCGAGCGAAGACGGTCTGCAAGCTGGCGACGAATGCCGTAACGAATGACTGCCTGGGGCAAGTAACCCCCATCCAGAACCCAATCTTGGGTAGGGCCATCAGCAACAATTGCAGGAAGATTGCCTCACGGACTCTCTTACCATAATTCATACTAGCCGTGTGCAACCATGGACCTGCAGTCCTGAGCTCTGAGCAGGATTATGGCGACAAAAATGGGTTTTACGTACATCTGGTGTGCTAATTTAATTGCGACCAAAGAGTGAAGAACTCAAAGCTCGATATATGGTCTAACCTAGGTTTCACTGGATATCAAAGACGTTTGCGCCGCAAAAGAAAGAAGTCTATTGAAACTATCTATGGGTTCTATTTACATTCTCATTTCCTCTAAGAATACCTTGTACTTCTTTCTCTGCTTTCGCCGGTGTGGCCAGAGTCTATCATGGATTTTACCCATCGAACGAGCTAGCAAAAGGAAAACTCGTCGCTCGAAGACCCATGCACAGGCGAAGCCACCTATGGCTAGTATTAGAATGAAAAGCTTGAAATCAACACTCATGCGCGTGAGTTGCATGAATTTGGCGAATGCTTCTGCCGGGTCGAATAACATATAAGAAGAGAAAAGGAGGGCTACAACAATAGTCACAACGAAAGGCACTGCGAAGCATTAATTACCTTCGAGCTGAAATTGACAGGATGCAACTTACGATTGTTGGTCATAGACTGTCGAAATGGAGGGCCAACGCTGAGGACGATAGCGGACAGGATATACTGGTAGCAGGACAATAGGAAGAGAGTCGTATTCTCGGAGTTGGTGATGTTGGAATGCTCCGTGTCTAGCCTTGGTGGTATGAACCTGGATCATATCAGCATCGTTCGAAGCGGCTTGCTGTAGACTACGGTAATACCATGATTGACGCCGCACAGCTTCAAAGCCCACAAGCTGTATCATAATACATAAAAGAACTTGACCTAGGAGCGGAGTGAGAACCTTTCGTGATACCAGACTCGCGGTTGGTCGTTTGCGGGAAAGTGCTGGATAGGCACCTGTCCATCCCACTGTATATACATCAGCACCTGATTGCCATGGCGCCGAAGGAAGTTGTCTAGGAAATAAATACTTACTGAAGATTGCGATGGGTAGAATCAAGAACAAGTCAATGAACAGGAACTGTATGTCGCAATGAGTCTGTTCCTTCGAGAGCCAACCACGTGCATTTACCTACTTGGAAATCCCCCAGATTCGAAGCTGACGCATAAAGGAAGCTCACTGTGGTGAACTGAACTGCCGAGTATAGGCTCATGTATTTGAAGCAGCAAAAGCTGGTCACAAGAGCTGCACGACCCTCGCTAGAAGAAAGCTTAGTAAAGGTTTGGCTGGAGCCGCGCGCTCGCCTACCGGATAACTTCTGGTACGCAGGAAATGTCGAAAACTCGACTCGTAAATGGAGCTGCCACTGAGGCTTCAGCTTCGGATAATGATATTCCGACGTCGGCTGCCTTCAGGGCGCCACAGTCGTTCGCACCGTCCCCACAGAAGCCACAACAGTAGTCAATGCTCTGCAGTCTTTCTACCAGCTCATGCTTTTCATCTGGTGACATTCTAGCAAAGACTTGGCCGCAGACCAGCATCTGCCCAAGATCAGCTATAACCTCAGATGCTTGACCCTTGACAACTACCCTTCGCAAAACCTCTTCGGTACCAAACTCGATGATCCACCTGAAAGCGTCCCCACTGACAGCAAGGCTGTAGTTTCTGATGTTGGATACATCGTAAGGCAACGACGCGTCGCTTTCCGCGGGTGGCGGCAACGGCTGTGAACCCTTAGTATTTTCCATTATAGAGCACAGATGGTACTCACCATTAGTGTCTCCCCGTCCAATTCAAACAGGGAATTATCAACGCTTTGCCATTTCAGACTAGATTCTAGGTCTTGCGCACCACCTGGTTGATCATTAGTACCGCGGCGATTTTTTGGCCGAATACTCACTCTTTACAAAATGCGGAACGTAACAATGGGCTGTGCGATCGATCAAGGCACACTCTCGAGCGACACTTATTGCCGTAAGTATGTTGTCGCCTGTGCACATGACCTGCCGGATCCCAGCGTCATTGAGCTCTCCAATGACACCTTCAGTTGATGGTTTTAACTTGTTCTCAAAGATAATGAATCCGACAAATTCGAGTCCTGCTTCGGCTTCTGATCTTCGCATTTTGTGTACCGTAGTTGTTGTGAGATTCTGAATATGTTTCGTCGCGCAAGCGATGACGCGGAAGCCTCTATGAGTGTAGAAGCCTAGAAGATCTTCATAATCCATCGGGACTACATAGTGTACCTTAGTCAGCCAGGAGTCATTGCAGCAGGGTAGACAAAGTTACAGCTCTCTGGATTGCAGATATCTTTCATACACTCGGGTGCACCTTTGACATAGATATCGCCACCTGAGTCTCCTGTCTGCCTGACTATCACGCTAGCTCGGCGTAAGTGGGATACGAATTCAAATATCTTCAAAATTCGTAGCTCGATAGGGGTATTCTGGGTATGATTAGATTGAGGCATGATATGAGCGGATGTGCAATCCAGTGTAAATGACATTGGATCGTCGATGCCGTATGTCAACCCAGCTGGTGGTCTCGCTATTGATGTAGGAATGTCGTCCAGCTCTTCAAAATCAATTGCACTTATCTTTCGCGCGCTTTCTTCAAATGACCAACCTGTGAATTCGAACATTTTGATATCCAGGGGGTCACCAACGAGTTCGCCTTCGACGAGCCGTAGAGAGTGGCATGTCGTCATCGTGTACAAAGCAGCTTTGTGAATTTGGTAGTCAACGGTAGGATCACGCTCAAAGGAAGCGCCAGGGAGCACATCCGCCGGAGATGGAAGTGTATCGCTGAATCTTTCCACTCGTCAGAGAATGGTACACCTTCATGCACATGTTTTGCTCGTTTACCTCATGGCCGGCCGATGTACAACTCGGATCCCTAGCACATCCAGACCGTCTTCGGTCAAAGTGCCAGTCTTGTCAAAACAGATGATATCTAGCTTGCCGCCGACGTTGACTCTAGATTTGGTCAGAGCGTATTATCGTCACTTGCAGGGTACACTTACCGTTGGGGACTGATGCAGAAAATCTCCTTCTTCCTGAGTCGAGACAATGCGAAACTTGTCCCAATACTTAACGTTGCTGGTAACGCTGGAGGAACGACGATAGTGATCAGATCTAGAGCCCGAATAATGATAAGATGCCATGCTAGCTATATGATGTAAGCTCCTTCAATGACTATATAGTCCCTGAACCTACCTTCAAGCGGACAAAGTTTACGAAAGAGGCGATAAAGCCAACCCCGGCGACACCAGCCATGACAGATATGTACCGAAATGCGTCCTTGTAGAATTTGAACCCTGCTGGTTTCGGGAAGAGCATAGAGCGGACAAGGGCGCCTTTGGTGGTATTGAAGCCTGTTCGAACGGCAATGGCCAACGCAACTGCTTCATCGTCTTGGCCTTCTTGCGGTCGTCTAGCACGTACAATCTTGGTGCCACTGAACAAGAAGTGTTTGGCGACCTCAGCGATGATAGAGCTTTCTTTTAGATCCAGGAGAAGCAATGATTCATTTGTCGCTGGGACCTTAGAAACCGGTACAGACTCCCCTGCATTGTTGTATCAGCACCGTCTGAGAGAAACACTCGATGTCCTTACCGGTCAGCATGCTCTCATTGACGATGCAGTCACCCGCTAGTAGTAGGCTGTCGCATGGAAATTGGGTCAGAGATGGGTCCGACACTTCATATACGTCGCCCGGTACCAGCTCACTGCTGAGCACTTGCCGCCCTGTAGCCACTCATTAATGTCTAGTCCGAGAGGGCAATTCGCGACTCACAAAATCCATTCCGCAATACTCGGACCTCGCACTCAAAACGGGAAATCTCACGTAGACGTTTCATGGTCTGAGTACCGCGTCAGCACGTGCAAAGTGCCAGACTACAGAGACTTACAGATCTGGTCTCCGTTAAAGTCGTAGTGATGCTAACCACGGAGATAAGGAAGATGCAGACTGCGTAATAGTAGTACTGATCCAAAGACCATAGTATCAGACTAGCGACTTGAAAGACGTAGAAGGGATGAAACGCCTATCGAATGTAAGTCGAAACCACAGCTGCAACTGCTGAGACGAACCTCATCGACAAGTAGCTGCGGAATCGATTTTTGTTGAATCTCGATTTCGTTCTTGCCAAAGACCTGTTCTCGCCTGGATCGCTCGTCGATGTCCAGGCCTGTCCTGATTGATTTGATATCTGTCCATGCTGGATCCTTCCAATTACTGCAGGGCACAAACTTGTCCTTCAAAGGCTGATAGCAAAACCGAATGTAGCGATAGTTGAGGAATTGTAGCTCCGTCATTACAGGATCGTCGTCGTCGTCGTATTCGTGGAAAGCTCTCCTCTCCGTAGCCCCAAACACTGTAGATAAGCTGTATCCGTAAGGCACCTTCTCAATATCTTGGATCGCAAATTCGCCCCATTGATTCTGGCCCACTTTAGCTGCCGCATGCGATCTCTTGCGGCCAGGCTGCAACCTCACCTCAACAACGACCCAACTACAGCTTCGCAATGGCTTAGGAGATCCCGTCAACCAGACTCGCCAACGCGGAAGCCAGCGCAGCAGTAAATAGCATAGCCCTAGCGTTATTGTACACAGGATTATATACATTGCGAAACCGAGGGGCTTCGTCTTGAAGCCTGCAACAACGAGAGTCAGATCTTCGGTCACGACGTAGATCTTCTGGTTCGTTCGATTATGCCGAGCGTAGCCGCTCGCATCAGTCATGGTCGAGTCATGACGATAAAGGAGAGGATCCTCAGCAGATATACGGCTATATCCGGACGACTTTCTCCTTGTTGGTGAGGTAGATCCCGACTCCAAGTCATAGTCAGACTTTCTAGTGCCATCGAGTTCATCATCACTCTCATCAATTATAGCCTCGTCACTTGGGTATTCGGGCGAGTCATCATCTTCTTCAAAGTACGTGAAGCTAGCTACCGAATCCGCTCGCGAACGTCGATTGGCAAATCCTGTGACGCTGGAAGGGACACTTTCTGACATTGGACCAGCAAAGACCTGACAAATTCAGCTCTCGACTCTGCACTGAAAAATCCGATTAGGCTTTCGAACCTCGTCATGAGCCATCTCGACATCAGACATGAAGCTAACGCTGATTACAGACAAGTAGGTCAGAGGATCTTGTTCCGTAGTGAACAACGACAGGGATAGATCTCACTTGCTCATGTTGGAGTTATGACGATAAATTGGCGGCTGGTAAGCACCATTGCTGATGGTACTACTTCTCCTGTAGCTCCATCCGCTATTTGAACGCGGCCCTGTTGGGCGCGAACCTGTCCCGTTCATATCGTTGTTGGCTTTCCCACGTGCTCACCCGAGCTCTTCTGCCCAGATTGCACTACTCCCGCCATGCTGATTCGATTGAGTTCAAAGCGAACCAAATCAGCTCCATGTCTTTGGAAGCTTCCAATTCTATCCTTGCCTCTTCAATCAGTCCATCAACCTGTCAAATCCGGGCTCTGATTTTGAAGAGATGGTTTATGGTTAAGAGACAGAAGGATTGCAGGAGTCTTCGTACATGTAGGCGAAGTTTATGTGTCGTCGCATCTCTCACTGCAAGAAATTCAATACACACTAATACCAGTGATCTGGTAATTATTCGATACTTGATAAGATAAGGTATGGTACGTCAATGGAAAGCCTGGAGGAGTACCTTAACTGTGAAGGCGTGTTGTTGTGACACAAAAAACTCTCTACATGACAGAACCACTTGGCATCATGTGGAACCAAGCAACTGTGAAGTAGAGTGAGTGATATTGACCTGAGTGATATTGATCACAACACTCCGATGCTGTGGTTTCACCGAGCGGCTTGATGTGCTCGCCTATTTTCGCGGGGCCTTCCTACTTCTAGAACGCCGATTTTTAGTGGGGGGATCCACGGTTGAACCAAAGCGCGCTAACACGGTTTGCTCTTTGGCTCACTTTCGTTGACCTTCATCGAACCTGCTAAAAAATTTTGTAACTATTTCAGTGCTCGTTTCCTATCCTCAAAGAACACCAAATTTGCGGGAATCCTCCCTTCCTACAGTGGAAGATCGTCAACATGTCAGAACCCATCCGTAACAAGAAGCTCGATCTTCCAACAGCAGCACCGTTCGTACCTGAGATCTTTTATGCCGCGAGGTACTGATTGATTTTGTGATTCAGTACCCCACAGAACACACCCGCCAACAACGCGCCTATATCATCGCACGCTCAACAGCCTGGTGTATCTAGCATTAAAGAGGGTATGTATCGACAACCCAAAGATACTGAGAAGCGGTCAACTTGCTCGGCCTCACTAAGACGTCTGCAGAGGATCTAGACCGTGCAGCAGCGGCCTCAATATTCGCCCAGAACCCTAAGCTTGTGTCTATGATCCAGGGCAAACTTGGCTCTCTCGTTGGACGCTCATCTGGCTACATCGAATCGCTTCCTGCGCCTGTCCGTCGCCGCGTCGCCGGACTCAAAGGTGTCCAGAAAGAACACTCAAAACTTGAGGCAAAATTCCAGGAGGAGGTTTTGGAGCTAGAGAAGAAGTACTTCGCAAAATTCACCCCCCTCTACGTGAAGCGCGCCAAGATTGTCAACGGCGCTACTGAGCCTACCGACGATGAAATCCAGGCTGGTGAACAGGATGAAGAGGGCGAAGAAGGAGGCGAATCTGCCAAGCCAGAAGAGTCCGAAGCCGAGAGTTCCACTACCGACTCCAAAGGCATCCCTGAGTTCTGGCTTTCTGCTATGAAGAACCAGATCTCCCTAGCGGAACTGATTACAGAAAAGGACCAAGCCGCCTTAAAGTATCTTACGGACGTTCGTATGGAATATTTGGAGCGACCTGGATTCCGCCTTATCTTCGAGTTTGCCGAGAACGAGTTCTTCTCCAATAAAACTATGACGAAAACCTACTACTACCAAGAGGAGAGCGGCTACGGAGGCGACTTCATCTACGATCATGCCGATGGCGACAAGATCAACTGGAAAGGCGACAAGGATCTTACGGTAAAGATCGAGAGCAAGAAGCAGCGCAACAAGAGTGAGTCTACAATGTAAACTTAGTCTCTTAGAATTGGTTGACACCTCAACAGACACGAAACAAACCCGCGTTGTGAAGAAAACCGTGCCTCAAGAGTCATTCTTCAACTTCTTTGACCCACCCAAGGCTCCTGCTGGCGAGGATGAAGACGTTGCTGACGATGTGGAGGAGCGTCTGGAGCTCGACTATCAGTTGGGCGAGGACATAAAAGAAAAGCTCATTCCACGAGCTATTGACTGGTTCACTGGTGAAGCCCTACAGTTCGAGGAGATAGATGAGGATGACTTGGACGAAGGTGATTTTGAGGATGAAGATGATGAGGAGGATGACGATGCGAGCGATGACCGAGATGAGGATGAGGAATCAGATGAGGAGGTGCGTCTGAAAACCATAATCCCTCCAGGCCTCGCTAATAGCCCCATAGGATGACGGTGCAAAGCCCAAGCAAGAGACCGCTGAGTGCAAGCAGAGCTAGGGTTTCCCACCCCTGGACTCCCACGACTCGCAGTCCTACGCCACTGCAGACCCAGAACAGCGGTTGTCCATGCCTTCGGAATAGCTTGTTCTCGCTGAACTTCAGGGCCTGATGTATCCTCTTCCAGCTACCTATCATGTCCATCCCTTTTCTTACTATCGATAGCCTAGAATCTGTGGCTATCCAGCTTGCGCATAATAGACCCGGAGCGAACTTGACCGGCGCATTAGGCGCAGGAAAAGTATGAATAGCATGTCTTTAATCAATTGACACTTATTGCGGTGGGCCTGTTTGTCGACCTCTTTGAGAACTGACTGGTGGTTGCCTAGTTGATAGTGTGGACGATCTCTGAAAGACATGTCACCTTTCCTGTTCAAACACCGCGCTATTTGTCATTTCCCTAGCGAACCTCTATGAGAGGTTGAACCAATTGGGTCTAGAAATAGTTCAACCCGCCTTGCTTCCCTTGGGACGCTCGTGAGAGCCCGGTTGACTTGATATTCTGATAATTTCAGATCAAGAATTTTATTTGCACAATTGTTTCTTCGACTGAGAAAGAGAGTAATACAAAAGCTGAGGCATAGCTTGCCTACTTTTCCTTTGAAAGATCATGGAAAGGTAGGGCTTCAATGAAGCAGTAAGATATCTTACTCTCTATTCGAATACTTTACACAGGTTCTAACGTACCTTACCTTAGATTACCTGACAGCCTCTGTAATCTAAATCTCACCCACATCCAACGTAAAGCGAGATTGACTCATAACCATGTTAAGTTGAGACATTGTTCTGCACAGCTGGTCTTTAGATTCTACTTTCAACATCATGCCCGCAAATACACTATCTACAGCACTGAATGGCAACTCAGAGATGGATATTGCCCCGGAGATTGCAGGGATAATCCGAAGAGTGTCCTCTAGCCATGCAATTGCAACGTCACCTGTCGGAAATCTTCATTCGCTTTCGCTTTCGCAGAGCCAAGGCAAATCTGGTAGTCCGTTAGCCAGAACAGGAACCGGGCCCTCGGCAAAACCTCTGAAGCCTTTCGCAACGGAAGACATCAAAATATTGCTACTGGAAAATGTCAATCAAACAGGTCGTGACATCCTGACTGCCCAGCGCTATCAAGTCGAAGCTCTCAAATCTTCTCTACCAGAAGATGAGTTGATCAACAAGATACGGTGGGGTAGTTCATCGCTTGCTCCCCTATTGCGTTCAAGGCTATGAACTGACCGAACGCAGAGACGTGCACGTGATTGGTATACGTTCGAAGACGAAGCTCACATCCAGGGTCTTGCGAGAGGCAAAGAATCTGATTGTCATTGGATGCTTCTGCATAGGTACGAATCAGGTCGACACTCAATATGCTGCGGAACATGGAATGGCTGTGTTCAATTCTCCATTCAGCAATTCGCGAAGTGTTGCCGAACTGGTCATTGGAGAGATCATCGCCCTGGCTCGTCAGCTTGGTGATCGATCAAATGAGTTGCACGGTGGGACTTGGAACAAAGTCAGCAATGGCTGCTGGGAGATACGTGGCAAAACTTTAGGTGCTCTTAATCTCACAGCATCACATTTCGCGTAATCTGACGGTAGATTAGGGATCATTGGCTATGGTCATATCGGCTCTCAATTGTCCGTCCTCGCGGAAGCCATGGGAATGACCGTTGTTTTCTATGATGTAATCAACCTGATGGCAATGGGCACAGCCAAGCAGCTACCGAGTCTTGCAGCCGTTCTGCAGGCTTCAGACTTCGTGACCTGCCATGTGCCTGAGTTGCCAGAGACACACAATTTGATCGGCGCCGAGCAATTCAAGCAAATGAAAGATGGTAGCTACTTGATCAATGCGAGCCGAGGAAGCGTTGTCGACATACCAGAACTGATTAACGCGATGAGGGCTGGGAAGGTCGCTGGTGCAGCTCTCGACGTATACCCAGCAGAACCAGGAGGCAACGGGGACTATTTCACGAAGGATCTGAATTCCTGGGCAGAAGATCTTCGAGGCCTGAAGAATCTCATTCTCACGCCTCATGTCGGAGGCAGTACCGAAGAAGCCCAAAGTGCAATAGGCATCGAAGTTGCCGAAGCACTTGTTCGCTATGTCAACGAGGGGGCTACGCTTGGAGCTGTCAACATGCCCGAGGTCAACCTTCGTTCGTTAACGATGGACGAGCCAAACCATATGCGAGTGATATATATCCATCACAACGTTCCAGGAGTTCTAAGGAAAGGTATGAGAAGAGTTCGACGTGCATGATGGATTTCTGCTGATTGAGACAGTCAATGAAATTCTTGGGGATCACAATGTCGACAAGCAGATGACAGACAGTCGCGGTGATGTGGGCTTCGTTTCTAGCCTTCTCCATCAACATATGCTTACTTGTGTCCAGGTCGCGTACCTCATGGCGGACATCAGCGATGTAAGCACCTCGGTCATCAAAGAACTGTACCAGAGCCTCGAGTCCCTAAGCTGTAAGATCTTTCAGACCGCTTAAAGCTCTGCAGGCTGATCATTCTTAGCGCGAATCATGACAAGGGTTCTGTATTGAGCATTTACCTAGTAATAGAAATTGGGGCGCTCCGATCGCGGTTTTTAGCGTTTAGGAGGCATTGTCTGCTTAAAGCACAGCGTGAGATTCTTGTATAGATGATCTAAGCTCAAGCTCAAGCTCAAGCCTTAGACATTAGACTCTTTCAACAGCGAAGTCTCTACAAGCTTTATGCGAAATGAAGTACAAATGAAATGGTTTAACGACGAGTTCAAGACTCTCCTGTGAATGTGGAGAGGAATGTACCATGGATAACAAGCTATCAGTGATTGCGGAGCGTTGTAGATGCGAACGCTACTTGCTCGTATCCACTACGACCCAAGGAGGCGACATAAAATCCAAGATGTGGAATGCGCTGATGATGCGACGAGATTTCCGAGCGTCATTTCAAACGAACGCCGTGCAGTCATGAGGCTAGGAGTACCTTAGGTGCTTTCTAAACCAAAGCACGGAGTTAGAGTACCCCTGTGCCACGTGAGAAACCCCTGGTCCGCGCTTTATCTAGTTCCTCCGCGAGTTTGCCCAACGACTCTCTTGAGGTCGACCCCGACTGGCTTATTGGCGAATACATTCTTTGAACCCCTTCTATACCGGACTGTTTTCCTAGGAGTTCACTTCCCTCCTCAGGATACTAAAGACGCGCCAGCGGAGCCGGCCACGTCCCATTTTCCTTAATCCTTTGTCTCCGGCGGGCAAATACGCAAATCGCTGCCCGTCACACTGGCCTCACGTCCGCTTCTCTCAAGTTGAGGAGCCATGGCTCACAGTTACGATGTTGGCACGCGGGCCTGGCAGCCAGATCCTACTGAGGGATGGATTACCTCGGAGGTGCAATCGAAGATAGTACATGGAGATAAAGTCACGCTAATTTTCGAATTGGGCAATGGCGAGGTTAGCAGCAATTTTGTTACTACGATGTTTGGGTACCGAACACATCTAATGATTATGCGTCGATAGACACGGGCACTGGAGACAACGGTGGCGGCGTTGCAAGACGACTCCAACTCTCATCTCCCACCTTTGATGAACCCAACGATACTCGAGGCTAGCGATGATCTCACAAACCTCTCATATTTGAATGAGCCAGCAGGTACGCCCAACTCCATATTCTCCCCAATGGCCCCGGCTAATGTAGCCTTAGTGCTTCAAGCCATCAGATTACGGTACTCGCAGAAAGAGATCTACACATACAGCGGCATCGTCCTCATTGCTACCAACCCGTTCGCGCGAGTAGACTCATTGTATGTCCCTGGAATGGTCCAAGTGTATGCGGGAAAACAGCGATCATCCCAAGCTCCGCATCTTTTCGCCATAGCCGAGGAAGCTTTTTCGTAAGATATGAATCCGGGCTTGGGGACTATCGAGCTGATTGGATGTAGGGATATGTTGCGGGACAACAAAAATCAGACGATAGTCGTTTCTGGCGAGTCCGGCGCCGGGAAAACAGTCAGCGCCAAATACATCATGAGATACTTCGCGACTCGGGAGTCGCCAGATCAGCCTGGTAAACGAGCCCAGGGGATAGCCGATGCCATGAGCGAGACCGAAAAGCAGATACTCGCGACGAATCCCGTCATGGAAGCTTTTGGAAATGCAAAAACTACAAGAAATGATAATTCCTCCCGGTTCGGCAAATATATCGAGATCATGTTTGACAAGAGAACGGAGATCATCGGCGCCCGTATCCGAACATACTTGTTGGAGCGCTCGAGGCTGGTCTTTCAGCCATTAAAAGAGAGGAATTACCACATATTCTATCAACTTGTGGCCGGCGCGACGAGTACGGAGCGGGAGCAGTGGGGCTTACTTCCTGTGGAACACTTCGACTACCTCAACCAAGGTGGCCATCCTTCGATAGAGGGTGTCGATGATGCAACGGAGTTCAAAGCCACCAGGCAGTCGCTTTCTACGATTGGGGTGAGCGAACATAAGCAGGATTCAATATTCGGCATACTTGCAGCTCTGCTGCACCTTGGCAACGTCAAGATTACTGCCACTCGCACGGATTCGGTACTATCGCCGACTGAGCCATCGCTGGTCCGGGCTTGTGAGATGTTAGGCGTCGATGCGAGCGAGTTTGCAAAGTGGACAGTCAAGAAGCAACTAATCACTCGGGGAGAGAAAATCATGTCTAATTTGACACAGCAACAGGCTTTAGTTGTCCGCGATTCCGTTGCAAAGTTTGTCTATTCAAGCCTTTTCGACTGGCTTGTGGAGATTATCAATGCTAGTCTTTCAACGGAGGAAGTCAGTAGTCGCGCCAATTGCTTCATTGGCGTACTCGACATCTACGGGTTTGAGCACTTTGCGAAGAACTCTTTCGAACAATTCTGTATCAATTACGCCAATGAGAAGCTACAGCAAGAATTCAACCAGCATGTATTCAAGCTAGAGCAGGAAGAATATCTACGCGAGCAGATTGATTGGACCTTTATCGACTTCTCCGACAACCAACCTTGTATAGATCTAATCGAGGCGAAATTAGGTGTGCTTGCCCTGCTGGACGAAGAATCACGATTGCCAATGGGCTCTGACGAACAATTCGTTACCAAATTACACGACAACTTTGCGAACGACAAGTCAAGCTATTACAAAAAACCAAGATTTGGCAAGTCCGCATTCACGGTGTGCCACTACGCCATAGACGTCACCTACGAGTCAGACGGCTTTATTGAGAAGAACAGAGATACTGTACCGGACGAGCATATGGAAGTGCTTCGACTGACCACCAACCCATTCCTGAAAGAAGTTCTTGAAGTTGCTTCTGTGGTTCGCGAGAAAGATTCTGCGTCCGCCGCAAACACTAAAGTCGTAGCCGCTTCTGGTCGACGCATGGGCGTCGCAGCTAACAGGAAGCCAACCCTGGGTGGTATCTTCAAGTCATCACTTGTAGAGCTGATGCATACCATCAACTCCACTGATGTGCATTACATACGGTGCATCAAACCCAATGAGGCTAAAGAAGCTTGGTCATTCGAGGGTCCCATGGTTTTGAGTCAGCTAAGGGCTTGCGGTGTACTAGAAACCGTCAGAATCAGTTGCGCTGGATATCCGACCCGTTGGACTTACGAAGAATTTGCCATGCGTTATTACATGCTTGTACCGTCCCAGTCTTGGACCTCGGATATCCAAAACATGGCAGACGCCATCTTGAAGAAAGCATTAGGCCAAGGGGAAAACAGAGGACTCGATAACTATCAATTGGGGCTTACAAAGATATTCTTCCGCGCTGGGATGCTGGCTTTCCTAGAAAACCTACGTACTTCAAAGCTTAACGACAGCGCGGTCATGATACAGAAGAATCTGCGTTGCAAGTATTATCGAAGAAAGTTTCTGGAGACCCGGGAATCGATACTGGCCATGCAAGCTCGGTCAAGAGGCCGCTTTGCGCGACAGCGTGCAAACGAGGTCAGGCGGACGAAGGCTGCAACTACGATACAAAGGGTCTGGCGCGGTCACAAGGCTTTGAAGGCATATAACGTAATACGCGATAATATCATAATGCTTCAGGGAGTCACAAAAGGGTATCTATGCAGGAAGCAGATAACGGAGACCAAAGTCGGCAACGCTGCGCAAGTGATACAGAGATCGTGGCGAACCCGACGCCAGCTACGTTCATGGAGACAGTACCGCAGGAAGATCGTCATTATACAAAGTCTATGGCGTGGCAAGGAAGCCCGACGTGACTACAAAAAGATACGCGAGGAAGCCAGAGACCTCAAGCAGATATCGTACAAACTCGAGAACAAAGTTGTGGAGCTGACGCAGTCATTGGGCACCATGAAGCGCGAAAACAAGGCATTGGCTGCGCAGGTTGAGAGTTACGAAAGCCAACTGAAGTCATGGAAAAGCAGGCACAACGCTCTAGAGACACGATCTAAGGAACTGCAGGCTGAGGCGAACCAAGCAGGTATCACTGCTGCGCGTCTGACAGCAATGGAAGATGACATGAGAAGACTGCAACAAGTCTACGATGAATCTACCGCCAATACGAAGCGGCTACAGGAGGAGGCCAAGAATCTGCGAGAATCCCTACAGGTGGCCAACGTTGAGCTCGGGAATGCCAAGCAAGCCAGCATTGATCATGAGAACGAGAAGATGTCTTTACGACAACAACTGGCCGAATTGCAAGATCAGCTAGATCTAGCAAGGAGAGCAGCACCTGTCAATGGCGAGCTTCAAAATGGCCATGCTGCACCGCCTCAGGGAAATGGTCTTATCAACCTCGTATCATCCAAGAAGCCGAAACGGAGAAGCGCTGGTACAGAACGAGTCGAAGCAGAGCGGGTCAGCTCATCGTACAATCCGCGTCCCGGCTCCATTGCTCTCACAGGGCTAGTGCATCATCAGAATCTCTCAGGATCTACGTTTGGTCCCACTCCGGCGCTGGACAATGTTGAGTTTGAGCTTGAGGAACTGCTTTCGGACGAAGACGGCTTGAACGAAGAGGTTACTCTGGGGCTGATCAAAAATCTGAAAATCCCTGCTCCAAGCTCTTCGCCTCCTCCTACCGACAAAGAAATACTATTCCCCGCATACCTGATCAATCTTGTGACATCTGAAATGTGGAACAACGGGTTCGTCAAAGAGTCCGAGAAGTTCCTTGCCAACGTGATGCAATCAGTGCAACAAGAAGTTATGCAACACGAAGGTGAAGATGCCATCAATCCCGGCGCATTCTGGCTGTCAAATGTCCATGAGACACTGTCTTTCGTCTTCTTAGCGGAAGACTGGTATGAAGCGCAGAAGACGGATAATTATGAGTACGACCGACTCCTCGAGATCGTGAAACACGATCTGGAGAGTCTCGAGTTCAACATTTACCATACGTGGATGAAGGTACTAAAGAAGAAATTGCAGAAGATGATCGTACCGGCTATCATCGAATCACAGTCACTGCCCGGTTTCGTGACTAGCGAGAGTAATAGATTTCTCGGCAAACTGCTGCAATCGAACAACACGCCTGCCTATAGCATGGACAACCTCCTCAGCCTCCTCAATAATGTCTTCAAAGCTATGAAGGCCTACTATCTGGAGGATTCAATTATTACCCAAACCTTAACGGAACTCTTGAAACTGGTCGGCGTAACAGCCTTTAACGACCTGTTGATGCGCCGGAACTTCCTTTCTTGGAAACGTGGCCTACAAATCAATTATAACATCACCCGCATCGAAGAGTGGTGTAAGAGTCATGATATGCCAGAGGGTACACTACAACTCGAGCACCTGATGGTTAGCCATACCGCAATCCTGAACCCCAAGCAAATTGCTAATTCTTCTTCAGCAAGCTACCAAGTTGTTGCAACTCAAGAAGGCGACGCTAAACGATATCGAGATAATCCAGGATATCTGCTGGATGTAAGTTGCAATGTGCGTCGCATGTTTGGCATCTATTAACGGCGGCATGTACAGGCTATCGCCGAATCAAATCCAGAAGCTCCTGAACCAGTACCTTGTAGCTGATTACGAGCAGCCGATCAACGGTGATATCATGAAGGCTGTCGCCTCTCGGGTCACAGAGAAGGGCGATGTGTTGCTGTTAACGGCTGTCGACATGGAGGACAGTGGCCCCTTCGAGATCGCAGAGCCACGAGAGATTACCGCATTGGAGACGTACACACCATCCTGGCTCCAAACACCCCGGCTGAAGCGGCTGGCCGAGATCGTATCATCTCAGGCCGTGGCCCAACAGGAGAAACCCAACATTGAGATGCCGCGGCCCCCAGACGACGGCGCTGACCAAGCAGTGAGTGATGTCGAGATATGAGGTCCTGTTTCAGGTACTATTTAACCGTGTTCTGAGACGGGCGATGTTCTAGTAATGTTTGCGTACCAATTTCGAGCATAGTGCAGCCATGGTTTGCTTCGCGGGTTGGATTTTAGCGGGCGCCTGCCTTGACGACTGCATTTATCTGCATGGTGGTTTGAAGCACTGCATAGGTCACTAGCGTTTATAGGACTGGCGTAGGTGGGAGTGATGGTTCACCAGCAGCTTGGCGTTTGGCGAGTAGGCCAAAGGGCCTTATATCAGAGTAGTAGCGAGAGCGACGCTGGAGAGTCGCGCTGTACAGTGGCTTGAGTGAATGGACAGTTTGGATGACAATCTAGCTCGCCTTCGATATCAAATGGCTTCGTGACGATTTTAAACCCTCCTTATCATCAATGCCAGCTCTAGAAGTACGGGATACTTCTACCCTCCACCCGCCCCTTCTCTCCTACTTATGCCAGCATCCTTTGCAAGGTATTATCGAATGTCATTATTCTACATGCTGATATCAACGGATGCTAAATCGTTTGGTACTCTCCGTGGCATCGCTTCCCTTATTAAAGTATTTACATCGGATAGTACAATTCTGTCGCTGATGACGTTTGGCTGCTTGGACCGTGGGTCATCGCCTAAAGTACTGTCATTCCGCTCGTACGTTCTCCTTAGAGCGCCAAGCAATGGGTTCGCGTGGGAGGCTCTTGCACCGACCAATCTGCCAGCACAGGGAGAAGGGACTGCATCGACCTTCTGAACACTTTCGCCCTACCAGCGAGCGCAATCAGCGACCTTTGGGCATAGCCACTCCTAATCTGCTCGAGGGTTGTTAGTATGAATCCTTTGCTTGGCATTTGTCTTAGTTTCTCGGCGGAAGAACAGCTTCAGCCGCCGCCTCCTCTGCTCGCCGATATGCGGCGCCTGGCAGTTGAGCATCTCTTCCCTTCTGTTTTCTCACAATATCGGGTCAGTAGCTTGTAGATCTGAGCATGTTCACATCTCTGCCACTCAGGTGCCATGTGTAGGACGCTGCTTCCATTTGTCGGCTAGAAGTCGCAATTTCCCCATTCGGCAACCGATTATGCTTCTCCGCAGCGCCACCACCGCTTTTCTATGCCTTCTATCTATTACATCTGTCATTCTTATCGCTCACCTGTACAACACCAAGGGCACTCCGTCGCCGGAGTGGATTCCACCAAAGATCAAGGACCATCTACCCCCCCAGCTGCTTCCGAAACCTGCTCCTGCTACCCAAGATGTCAACTGTTCAAGTCGCATTGACTGGCTTGACCGGAAAGAACGCCTGTCAACTTTCAACTATGCGCGCCGAGACATTCTTGTCCGCGCAGATCCAGCGACCAAGAGGACTCTCATGACCACCGTGGACGGGCCTCTCTTCCCTGAGCTACAGCCCGTCGACCTCTCTGCGGATTCAATCATTGAACTACAGCATTGTATGGAGCCACTTGTTCTGAAAGTCCCATCCTTTTCACAATCTCCCCCAATCGCCTCGAATCTCATGTTCGGCATTCAAACGACAATGGCGCGGCTCGATGACACTATCGAAACACTCGTGCGCTGGCTACCGAGAACTGGCGCGAAACTGTTCGTCATTGTGAAAGAGACGGAGGATGTAGAGGCGGACGCAAACGCCATGAAGGAGCTCGAAGCCAAGTTGCGCGCCCAAGATCTTGATGCCACGCTGGTGCCGCCTTTCAAAGGCGATGACTTTTCTGAACGCTATTTTTCCCTCGTCAAGATCATGTACGAACATCGCAACGACAAGACGGAATGGATAGGGCTCATTGACGATGACACGTTCTTCCCTTCGATGCACTCCCTGCTCGACATGCTCGCGAAACACGATCCCAAGGACCAACATTACATTGGTGCTCTGTCGGAAGATTGGTGGTCCGTAACAACGTACGGCTATATGGGCTTTGGGGGTGCAGGCGTATTCCTGTCAGTCAATCTCGCAGAAGTCATCGACCGGAACTATGAGAAATGCAAGGCATCCACCGACACGACTGCGGGTGACATCAGAGTGAAGGACTGCATATATGGCACAACGAACATCAAACTCACCCACATCCCAGAGCTGCATCAAGTCGATTTCCACGGCGACAAATCAGGCTATTACGAAAGTGGCCATCAACCTTTATCCCTTCACCATTGGAAAGATCGGCGTGTGGACGGCGAAGGCTGGTTGCTTCCAAGAATGCATCTGGTGGCCGACATCTGCGGCGACTGCTTCATGCAAAGATGGCAGTTTGGCGACGACACGGTCCTGAGCAATGGCTTCTCAATCGTAAAGTACCCAACAGGCAAGCTCAAGAAGCTGGACATGAACAAGATGGAGGCAACATGGGATAATGGGGCTCAGGTAAAGGACTCGCACAACCATGGCTTCGAGCATTCTCTGGAGCCTACACGCCCGAAGCTGAAACCCAGGGAGAAGGTTCAGTTCATGCTTCTAGATGCAGTGGCAATCGAGGGAGGCGTACGGCAGACCTATCTTCACGAAGGAGCGGACCAGGACTTGGATACGATCTTGGAGCTTTTCTGGAAGGAAGATCTACCGAAGGACAAGCCTGCGGAGAATGAGACAGAACAGAAGGGGGAGGCTGGAGGCAAACAGTCACCATCTAAGAGGAATAGCCCTAACAGACGGCGGCATGTACAGGGAGGCTGGCGCGCTTGAACATATTGTACAAAGCATTGGGAGGCTTCTCGGATGACCAAGCATGGCGGATGATTTCAGCATGGAATGCAAGCGAGGAGTTTTAGGTGCTGTGTGAATCTCAGCGTGCTCTTTCTCCGGCATTTGGTGGACGGCGTGAGCGGCTCTGCATATGTTCATCTAAATTGGCGTCGTCTTGTATCTGGAATCTTGTCCATAGTAGTATCACAGGTCGATCGAGCAACGGAAGCACACTGTTCCATTGTCTTCAGCAACGCTTCCAAGAAACATATCTGGACTCGACGATCTTCACAGCACCCTCAACCGGACAAGCTAGAGATCTCTGAGCGTAAACATGTAACTTGTACGTCAAGCTCCACTTGAGGTTGCTTATAATATCAATTCCCAGCGAAAATCCTGCCCTCTCACCTCAACCCTAGATTTTGAAACCACACATGAGTCATGTCCTTATAATACATCTTCTCATATTTCTCCACAGCTTACAACCCAAAGCCAAAAACCGTCAAGCTCAATACCGTACTTTACGATCCCATCTCCCGCACCATGCCCCCCAAAGACCTCAACTTCATCACCAGCAACGCCAACAAACTAGCCGAAGTCCGCGCCATCCTGGGTCACATAATCCCACTCCGAAGCCAAAGCCTCGACATCACCGAAATCCAAGGGACCATCGAAGATATCTCGAAGGACAAATGTCGAAGAGCTGCTGAGATAGTAGGGATCCTGCTAAATTTCCTTGATGACCAAAGCCAGCATTGATCGTGGAAAGGTACAAGGACCAGTGCTTGTGGAGGATACGTGTCTGTGTTTCAACGCGCTGAAGGAATTGCCGGGGCCGTATATGTAGGCGCTTCGGAGTTGATTTGGGTGGTGGGGCCAGGTGCTGAGATGTTGTCTTGTAGCAAGTGGTTCCTCCAAGCGCTTGGCCATGAGGGGCTTAATAATCTGCTTCGAGCGTACGAGGATAAGAGCGCCCAGGCTGTTTGCACGTTCGCTTACTGTGAGGGTCCGGGTCATGAACCCGTTATCTTCGAGGGGAGGGTCACGGTAAGCCGATCTCGTCGAATTCTCTGCCTCTGAGGCAGCGGTGTTGATGGTTCGTAGGGCAAGATTGTGCCTGCGCGAGGGCCGACGAACTTCGGTATGTCAGCTCAATGTCATATGCCTGGGGTGAAGTGCGGTACTGACGAGCGACGTGCAAGGCTGGGATCCCATTTTCGAATACGAAGGCCAGACCTTCGCCGAGATGGACAAGCAGAAGAAGAACCGCATCAGCCACCGGTCGATCGCGCTGGGGAAGCTGAAGACGTGGCTGGAAGACAAGACATAGCCTAGCAACACCCCAACTCCTTATCGGTTGTTCCCAACTCGAGGCCTCTCCGCGTTGTACACTTTCAAGTATTGTTCTCCTCCCAATTCTTAAGCCACTCCTCGATCCGCTGCACATTCAACTCAATGTCCTCCGCTTCGTTGCTCTGCAGCTCGACCACAACCTCCTCATCGTACGCACTCCGGGCTTCGTCAAGCAGCACCTCCATGATCTCCGAATCCATATTCTCCTGTAGCTTCTTCTCCGCGTAGTTCCTGGCCTTGAGCCTATCGTAGAGATTCGCCGAGTCTGTGCGTAGCACGACCACGAGATCGATCCAGCTCTTGGGGAAGAGGTCGCAGGCGTGCCAGTCGATGATGTAGCCGCCTATTTTGAGCTCGGCTTCAATGGAATCTAGAAGCTATACAGTTCCATCTTTATCAGTGTGCACCTTCTTGCTTGATTAATGTTTGGTACGGACGGTAGCCTACGTCGTCTTCGTTGACTACCCAGCTCTTGTATTCCTCGTCCCAACCTTCGTGGCAGCCGCGTTCTTTGACAACTTGGTTGATGGAGAGGTGGCGCAGCCCAGTGTTCTGCGCTAGTAGCTCGCAATGACTCGTTTTGCCCACGCCGGGGGTTCCGGTGATTATGATGTTTGGTTTTTTCCTCGACATTTTCGTGATCTGTGGATTCATTCAAGCAGAGCCTCAAGAACGGGTACTGGAAGCTAGCGCAAAGGGCGGGGACCATTCCGCCCTAAACTCTCAGGGGAGAACTGTTTGATGCTCTTCCTGAATGATTACTATTATTCAATGTCCCCATTGGTATTGACCAAGAAAGGTCTTCGTTTGTGATCTCAAGGGACTTGCATTTGCTGTGATCTAGCTTGACCTTTGGAGCTCCGTAAAACACCCACCACTACGCTTGTGAGCACATTGTAGGCTCCTTCTCTTTCGATCCGAGTCTTGTACTCTTGTTGTATTTCCATATGCGCAGCAGCATTGATATCAATATTATGTTATGATCTCAAGACTTTAATCCCATCATTCTGCCCCATCAACATGACCTCTCCAGAAGCTATCTACATATCCCTCATCCTGATATTCCTAACCTTATGCTACACACGCTCCACAACCGGTGCTACTTCAAGGAAGCTCGCTGGAACGCAGGCTCAGGGAGCAGAAGAGATCCCATACTGGTTCCCTTGGCTCGGCCATTCGTTGTCACTGCTCACCGATCCGGACCGCTTCATACGGGAAACCAGGTTCGTTCCTGGGGTGAACTCCAACAGCATGGGCGCTGATGTCAACTCAGCCGGAAGTTGTCGAGCCAGAGTATCTTCTCGCTGCGGATCTTCAACTCGAAGTGGAATATTTTAGTCAGCCGATCGTTAGCAAAGGCCGTCCTTCAGCAGCCCGCGAATGTCATTGATTCTACACCTGTGACATGGTCTCTCCTTTGCAGAGCCTTTGGCGCCGATGGGAAGCAGCAGCCGAAGTTTCTAAATATTCACCAGGGATTACAGGCGTCATGTAGCCAGAGCACTTCGCAAGAAGCACTATCAAAGACAACGACCCTTCTCATCCAATCCCAAACCCCCAACCTCATCTCCTTCGCCTCCGGCATGATCGACCAAAACCTCTGGGAACGCCCTAGCCACACGCGCGTCATTGACGCCCAGATCGTAGAATCCGACGTCTTCTCCCTTCTCGAGAACTTCGCAGGTTATGCCGCCGTGACAGCTCTGCTCGGCACAGACTTCATGGCAGTCTACCCCAGCATCCTAGAAGACTTGAAAGACCTCGACAGCGGAATGCCATACCTGTTGCTCGGTATCCCGCGATGGTTCCCTATCCCAGCGATGGCGAAAGCATCAACCGCCCGGCGCCGCCTGGATAGCAACATCGATTCCTTCCATCGGGCCTTAGACAAAGTCGCTGCGGGCGAACAGCCAGAAGAGCCATGGAGGGACCTCACCGACGTCAGCAACCTCATCCAAGCGAGGAACGCCGTGTATCGAAAACACCACCTCCCTCCCGCCCTCAAAGGCCCGCTCGATCTGCATTTCATCTGGTCGTAAGTCCTCCCTCCCTCACCCCTACCCCCCCCAAAAACCATAAAATCAACCCCATCAGCACGCTCCACCAATTCACCCCCCTCCCCTGGCTCCTCACCCGCATCCTCTCCCACCCCACCCTCCTCCCCACCCTCCGCTCCGAACTCGCCCCCTTCGCCCACGCCTCCCAGCCTCCACGCACCCTCTCCATCGCCGAGCCCCCGCGTCTCGACCTCAACGTAGACGGCCTCCTGTATTCCTGTCCCACGCTCACAGCCTGCTTCCACGAGTGCCTCCGCCTCGACACCTCCCCCGTCGCCGCCTACAAGGTGCACATGGACTTTTCTATCGCCGAGCCGCGGAAAGCCATGTTCGGCGAGGAGCAGCCGCCGGTGTATTTACTGCGCGCGGGGGAGTTTGTGGCGGTGCCGCTGGCTCTACAGAGCCAGGATTCTAGCGTCTTGGAGTCTCCGGGGGTGTTTAGGCCGGAGCGGTTTCTTGTAGCTAGGGAGGAGGGGGAGGGAAGGGAGATAGCGGATTTGGATGAACTAATGCCTTGGAATGATGGTGAAGTGGCGGGGCTAGGCAAGGAGTTTCGAGAGCGCGTTGTGCTGGCGTTCGTTGCTGGGTTGCTGGCGCTCTGGGAATTTGAGCCGGTGGGGTCGGGGAGGTGGGTGTTGCCTGTGCATCGGGCGTCGCCGAATTTTATGGAGCCTGATTGTGATGTTAGGGTGAGGGTGAGACGGAGGGTATTGAGATAGAAAGTGCCTTGAGTTCGTTCTGAAGTGATTGCAATGATTATGGATGCCAAAGAGGTTTTGTCGTTGTGGAAAGCCCCTTCCACCGCATGTCAGCAAAGACACGTCAAGATGATGGTTCGTCGAGATATGCGATCCGAGCCTCATCGGCTGCCACATTGCACAGGCATGGGGACAAGGTGTATATCAAACTTCCATAGTCATAGCCAGTCTCGCCACGACGAAGATAAGCTAGCTATACGTAGTGATAACCAAACTCCGAATCCCCGAATGCCAGTTATGTACCATCCAAACCCCGCTTCGCTATGCAAGTCCAGAATACGGAACAAAAACCAGCACTCCCGGAAACTCCATCGCTCCCACATTACCAATGCGTCGACCTCGTAAAGACAAACCGATCAGTGCCCATAAGCGTACCTTCACTCCCCCTCCCAGCCAGCTCGGGGCGGCACGCGCGCCATCAGTCTTCGCACAGAGTTAGCAGACTCTCGAAAGGCGGTCTATACGGGTACCTACTGCAAAATCTCGAAGCAGCTGTGCTTCCCCAAGTAGGTTTCGCCCCGGCGATAGGCCTTAAGCAGCTTCTCCGGCGCCGTGGCACGGAACCGCGTGCCGATCAGCTGGAGGATGCCGGGCGAAGGCTTGAACATCGGGTCCAGGACGAGGAGATTGCAGGTCCCGCTTTTGCGTTTCTCGAGGCCGATGATGGTTAGAGAGTGGCCTTGGGGGTGTGAGTTTGGGGATGGTGGGGGAGGGGGGTGGGGTTACCTGGATGCTGGAAGTATAGTGGGGGGAGTGAGGTGCGACAGATCTTGCGAGAGGGGTCCGGGGTGCCGCTTAGGAAGTAGTCTTCGATCATGCGGTAGAGCTGGTGGTAGGCTACGGGGGCTTTCGGATCGTCTGTGTCTTTGTCGTTGGTGCTGAAAGCGCTGGCTTCGCATCTGCTCTGGATATCAGCGATTGGTTGTGCGGACCATGGAGCACGGAAAGTACCCGATATCGAGGCTCTGTAATAGGGCTTGCGCCTTTTCTGATTAGCCATTAGCGAATACTGGGGGATAGGAATCCTACTTCGGGCGTCCCTATGAACTTTCGGGTGCCTCGGATGCCGCCAGTCTCTATTCTCCCACAGCTGTTGAAGCCCAAGTCCCATGCCCTCTCGATCAGATCTTGTAGCTGCAGGATGGATGGGATTCTGCCCGGGAAATGCTCGTGGCCCTGGGCTCTTGCGTCCTGAATAAAAGATATCTAGGATTAGATTCAGCTGACTGCTTCTTCCCAGGATCCGCGTAGAGTCGGGCTCGAATCGCGATCCAGGAAAAAGCTCACCATCATTTGGATGTTGCGGTAGCCACAGAAGCCCCCTTCCTTGGCCATCTTCACCACATGCTGAACGTCAGGGTGGCACAGGTAAACTCTGGATAGAGTCCGATCTTGCTCGCAGAGCTGAGAAAGGACTGGCAGAATCCCGCGAGTCTCGTTCGCTATCTGTTCCACGCGCACCAGTCTTCCATCCGGGTTGAGTCGATTGAAAATGGTGACTTTAGCGCCCTGTTCCAGTTGTTTCCGAAGCCAATTTGGCATCTGCTCTTCGAACGCATGCGGACCTAGATCTGCTTTCTGTCATGTAATCAGTATCAGACCTCAGATAGATTATATCGATCAAGCCTACTCCTAGTCTTTTCGTGCTCTTACGTCGTGCTTTCGTGGTCTTTGATCGGGGAGGAGGGCTCGAACCGAGCAATACGTTCGCCCAATCCTTGATGCTGTATGGATGCTTGTGAACTGCACCGCGAGACCGGGATCTTGGATTAGAGCCGAGACTCGAATGGTCAGTTGAATATGAGCTGGCATCAGTAGACCGCTTTGATGCGAGTGTGTCAGCGTCTGAGTGATAAGACTGCTCTCTAGATAGAATAGTAGTATCCGAATTGAGGCCCGCCTTCTCGGCCTCTTCAAAAGCCATGCCTTCAGCTAAATGCAAATCCGAATGACTGGAGAAATCTGAGAGGAGCACGGTTTCGCCACATTCGCATTCAATGTAGCCATCTCCGGAAGTCGCACCCCTAGAACGAGCACCTTCCCTAACACTATCCATGCTCCTCCTCTTCTGCCCTTCATCCTCGACGACGAATGGGGAATCTCCAGTCTCCGGATGTACCAATCCTACATGCTGCATAAGAAACTCCGAATCATCATCGCCAAAGGGACAGAAGGGACAGTGGTACAGTGCCATTCCGGCAGGAAATATGATTATGACAATAGGCAAGATGGATCAGGGTCTGTCTGCAGTAAAATACTAAGAAAAGTTCAGAGAGACGCTTGTTCGCAGTCTGAGATGACGTGGAAGATACGAGCGCAGGGGTGGCAAGATGTCAAGATATTAGGGTCTCTGGTCATGGTCTTCACCGCTGGAAGGAGCTGAGGAGAATGAAAGGGTCGAGCGCATTGATCCTTGAACATGTCTACGAAAGCCAAGGGAGGCAGTGAAGGAGTCATGATAAATGCGCCTATCACGTGTGGTTGCTGAAGACAAGCTTCTCACTTTCTGTCGTTGCAGCCTTGGCCGGAATTCGCAACCCTAATAGTGATATTTCCTTCCAATGTTGTTACATCACGTGCAGAAATACCCCTTGGTCATCTACATATCACTCACATGTCCCATGTAAGGGTAAGTTTAGTGTGTTGATGGATATTGTATGCCATACATCCAGCCCTTCTTGACAATACACTTGTCCGCCAGAAATCACCATTCCAACACTGGTAAGCACGCTGGGCATGAAGGCTTACCGTATCACCTCAGTGTTGAAAGAGCGACTAGCGCAAAGAGAACCGCAAAATAACAGGCAGACAGACAGGTTTGAACAGTCGGAACAAAATCAAAAAGCAAATTCTTTCTGTACAGATTCCCGAGCGCTCAGGGTCTGAATACACGGGGTTTTAACCACTTGACCAGTGTCGGAATTTGCTATGAGTATCTACTGTCTATTGAAACCCATATTCTTGAAGTCCGTGCAACGATCTGGGTTGTGGACCGTGCAAATAAAGTTAGCGATCGCCCAGACGTTGTTGTTACTGACAGAAGGGAGTTCCAGAGCGAGTAGGGGACCAGATAGCAACACTATAAGCTATGTGGCCAATTACATAGCCAAACGAGTAGCATTTTCTAATTTGGCGATCTATCACCCCCCTTAATGATGCTCTGCCCAGGAGGTGTCGCTCAAGAAATCTTCATGTTGGTTCTAGTGCGATGCCTTAGATACGCATGTTGCGATCGATCTGCGACAAGTATCCAGGCAAATAATACTTAGCGAAGGTAATCTACTGCCAACAAGATACCGATCAACCTGTTGGGTTAATCGTGTGCGATAGTGCAGTACTCTCAAACCTTTATCCCACTAAAGTCCGTCCTCTTCAGACCTTCAGCTCCGCCATCTGATCCGTCGCCGTTTTCCCTGGAGGTGGTACCTTCGGCTTCGGCCCAGGAGCCTTGTCTTTGGCTTTCGCGGAAGTAGTGTCCTTCGGTAGCTCCCGAGTATACTCTATGAACTCCGGGTTGCCGGGAATATATTTCCGCAGCACCTCAGGAACTCTGACGCCCTGGGTAGAAAGTTTTAGCAAAACGGCAGCTTGGCACAAGGCGCTTGACACCTACATTTTCCTCTTGATAGTTCTCTAACACACAGCATAGCGCTCGCTCGGTGGCGCAGAGCGTGGAGTTGAGTGCGTGTACATATGGCTTTTTGCTCCCCGGCAGTGGCTTTGGACCATACCGGATTTCGAGCTCTCTTGACTGGTAATCCGTACAATTCGAACAGGACACTAGCTCTTTATATTCACCCTGAAAGGGAAACCAGGCTTCAAGATCAAGCTTCTTCGAAGCAGCGTTGTTGAGCGCCCCCGAGACAATGGCGACGACCTGGTACGGAAGATTCAACGACTTGTAAAACTCCTCTGAGAGTCCAATCATATCGTCAAACGCCTTCCATGAGTCTTCAGGCTTGGTGAAAAGGAATTGTTCGATCTATGGAACCGCATTCAGTCGTCATGATGTTAGCATATTGCGACAGGCCATACCTTCTCAAATTGATGAACTCTGAAAATTCCCCATGCATCTTTACCATGAGAACCAGCCTCCTTGCGATAGCACGTGCTAAACCCAGCATATCTTATTTTTCGTTAGAGAGGCAAAATTCCAAGCGCCACAAAGACTTACTTGATGGGGAGATCGTGGTCTAGCAACCATTCCCCGTCGTGCATCGCCGACAGGGGTTGCTCCGAAGTTGCAATCAAGTATTTATCAGTTTCTTCTTCACCGTCGTCCGTGACCTTGTATAGTTCCTCATCGAACTGCTCTAGCTGAGCGGTCTTTGCCATATATCTTCGTAGCATGAACTGGGGTGGCTGATTCGGCGTATAGCCTTTGTTCCAAAGGAATTCAAGTCCGTAATTTACTAGAGCGAGGTTCAAGAAGAGACCATAGCCTGTCAGACAATACCCTCGATGTCCAGCGATCTTGGTCCCTCGTGCCGGATCATAGCCACCGATCCGGTGCAATACTTCGTGGTGTGATAGGCAGTCCTTCTTGACGAGTTTGCATCCTTCGGGTGTCCACGTCCTTAGTGTAGGGTTGTCGTCCTTCACGGCTTGCTGTTAGTTGCGCCATTACTACCAGCACCATGCTGTACCAACCTCCGTATTGCTGACGGGAACTGTCTCATGGACATAGTTGCCTATTGTTTTGAGCTTCCGCTGCAGCACTATCTCTTTCTCGAGGGCTGAATTGTCCAAAGCCTTCTTCTCTTTCTCCAGCTCTACCTTCTTCTGCACCAGCTCACCAGCATCTTCCTTGGCCTAGGCAAAACCCCAGTGTGAGCGCTAGCACAAGGCGGTCCGTGGCCACGATTCTAAGTTCAGCTGACCTTCTTCTTTTTGCCAATCTCTTTCTGGTTTTCGTTTATCTTGTTACCGACTTGCGTGGCGGCATAGTTGGCTGCAACGTGCGCATTAATTCACGCCCGTAGAGATACATAGAAATCATACTCTTGCGATGATCCTCATATAGAGCAATGACTTCGTCCACGGCCTCCTCGGGAGCATGCCGTCTACGCTGACTCTCGCGTACCGCTTTTGGATCTCCCCCCCGCTCAGTCACGAAATCCATAACGTCGAGCATCGCGCACGTGGTCTCCTGCTGCTTACCGCAAGGGCAGTGCAAACGTTGTTGATTTTCCAACGTTCATACAACGGTTTCCGAGATCTGAACTCGTCTAGCATAACTTCGAGGGGGAGTATTCGCACAGGCCTGTCTGACACTTCGGAGACACATGAGTTTACTTTATTCATGCCAAGCCGGCTATGCTAGTCCTACTACCATGCCCAAAATAGCAAAGAGCAACGGCGGACCGGCCGATCAGGACAGCACCAGCGGTCCAGCAGTGTGGGGGTTGAGATTCCGTTATGGCGTTGTTAAATATCAATTGCAACAGCAATTCATCAACGGATAAGTCCACTTCACAGACCCTGTGGGCCACATGATTCTGGTTTAGACCATTGAGAATCCAATGGACAGCTGCAAGAACTAGCCGAAAAGAATCCCACCACTCGCCGTCACCACCGTCTAGAGCCCATGATTCCAGTGTACTTCCCCATGACAACGCCTTCTGTCTGGCTCAACCAGATCCCTTCTTGATTCTAATGATACTCTACCGTTTGCTGCCATTAACATGCCCATTAGTCCATCTGTATCGTACACGACTCTGTCTGTCTCACGGTGGACTACTGATCCACAATGCCGACTCGTTCACATTACACTGCACTTGCTGCCTCCTGTAGGTTCGCTGGGGTTTTGTGACTTCTCGACCTCCGCGATCATTGACTCAAACGCCCTGGAGACATTCTCGTTGTTCCTCGCGCTGGCCTCCGTAAAGGCGCACTTGAATTCTTCGGCCAGTTTACGACCCTCGTTTGCGTCAACTTGGCGTTGCGTCGGCTTGAGATCGCTCTTGTTGCCGACGATGACAAGAGGGACCCAATCGGCACCCTGGTCAACGTCTTAGCACGGTTTTGGCAGTGAAGAAAGTAGGGTACGGTCGGCGTACCAGGTGATTTAGGATCTTATCGCGAAGGATGCGGATGATCTCGAAGGATTGCCTGGAAGCAACCGAATAGACGAGCATGTAGCCATGGATGCCGATGAAGTGCTTGGAGTTCAGGATGCTGTATTCGTCCTAGAGCGGCGGGCGAGTCAGGCGGACGATCGCAGCCTGCAGCAGGCCATTTTGGGATGGGTTACCCCTGGTTGAGCGCTTACCTGACCCGCGGTGTCGACTATTTCCGTGGCGAAGTCCTGGCCCTTATATCTGATGACGCGGCTGAACGTGTTTTCGATCGTAGGATAATAGCTTTCAACAAAGTGGCCGTCCACGAATTGCACCGTGAGTGATGATTTGCCTGCCAAGCTCAGCTCCCCGCCGCACCAAGACGAAGATTACAATCCTTACCGACCGCTCGGCTGCCCACAATGGCCATCTTCCTCTGCTTGGGAGGCGCCGGCATCCTGACCGATGCGCGCTTCGAATCTGGGTCTTCCGAGTTCAGATGACGGCACCCAAGAGTGCAACTGTAGAAAGGGAATGCTCGGAGGTCGCAATGTCTGGATGGGTCTATCAAGGGAACGTTACGTAATTCGCGTTTTACTTTATGCTAGGGGGAGAAGTAATGAAGGACCGTTCGATGGAGCAACATATCACACAGCGGTATGCACAAGGGGAGGCGCAGGATTTATATCTCCCGCGTGAAGAATTGGTGGTCAATGTTTCAGGGTTGAGCACAGAGGAGCGGTGTGGCTCCTGTCGCCAATACATCGTCTGCAAATGTCAATCTACAATATCGACAGGGTTGAGCGCGTAAATGTATCTTCAACTACGCCCGTCGCTTGCATTTCGCAGCAGCACAGGCCTTCTGATTTAACCACTCCTTCTCGCATTGCTTTTCGGCGGAACGCACTCGCGCCACGTCACTGGCCATCGTTGGAGCGCCAGCAGACCGAGTCAAAATTTTGCAGTGCTGGTACCACGTGCAGAGCCTGGGGAAAGCTCTCGATGCGTTGGCTGCGATGTCATGATGCAAGCTTGACTATCCGATTCCTGCTTTTCCCGAGTGTCAAACAGCTCACCTAGTCTCCCCTGCGGCGTCTTCCAACTTGCGAACTACATTTTGTAGCCGGCTGGTGAACGCGACTGTTAGGTCAGTGTCGCCACCGCTGTCGAATATCTCTTTATCGATCCTGGTGTGGTACTGGAGGAACTCTCTCACAGCTCCAAGCAGCTGACTCAAATTATTTCCTCGAAGTTGAGAGGACACTTGCTGCCTGACCGTCTCATTGATGCAGAGAAAGCTAAGAAGCACCGAAAGATAGCCAAAGGCCACATTGGTGGATGTTTCCTCTTCAGAAAATACCTGGTCAAGTCAACATTGATGATAGCATATCCCATTGTGGCTCACTTACTTCCGCGGTTGTCTGGAGACTGGATTGGAAGACCCGCACGAAGTGGTCCAGGTAATCGCTATGATCTCGTTGGATGTCCAACATCATTTGCGGAACAGCGGCACACCACTCTACCATGTTGATCAATGATCCTAAAGCGAGGATCAGAATATCTAGTCTCAGAGGATGTGAAGCTTGTGAGGCGGGTTCGTTCGACACAAGCTTGAAGTGCAATACAATGATGTCCAAGATCGATCTCAAGACAGCCGGCCTAGAAAAAGCCTCGCAGAGTTCTGGGCTATTGTTCGTCAGGTTCAGGTACAGTCGAAGTACGAGAGCGCGCAAAGCTTCGGGAACATCGTAGAAGCGAGTTTCTAATGACGGTAAAAGGCTCGCCACGGCGTTCAGGCTGTCGTCTCCTAAGATCACAGGCTGTCCGCAATGCAACTGATTTACAATAGTACAGGATTCCAAGATGGAAACCGAGAGCTGGAAGTTGGTGTCTGGGGTAACACGCGGTGCTGATGGCCCTACAGACACTGGAAGTTTAAGCAATCCTATAATCTGCTCTAGCGCATGTTGAGGAAGGAGCCGATCAGTGTGGCCCGCCTCGCGCGCCTGGCGGATGAGGTACTCCAGGCACTGTAAGGCCAGTACGCGTGGACTTATTGATACCGGTTTCTCTACTCGCCAAACACTTGACCGCAGTAGCTCGTCCCAATAATTTCCGAGTTCCAGCTGCGCAGCTCTTGAAATGTTGAGGGCACGAGCTTTGGTCATAGACGTTACCTCCTTATCCATATCTAGAAGCGCGACCAGATGATCCACGACTAATGGGTCGATTAGGAGGGACAGGGCTGGACCTGGTTTACGCCCTGTCAGAAGATTCAAAGTGGCTGCTGCCACTAATGTTCTTAGAACAGGGTCAGTATGGTGATCGATGAAGTTGAATAAGCGTAGCTCGAACTCCTGCTCGGCGAAAAGCTGGCGGAAGGGAGCTTCCTGGAGTCGCCTTGTAAGCTCCAGTAGCCTACTGCGTCTTAGCGAAAGCGAGGTGCCACAATCTGCAATATCATCGAGCATCCCTTCGATCTCGCTGATCAAGCGAACATTGCCTCCTGCCTCGCGCAACTCATGAATGCTTCTCAAAACCGTTCCCTGCGAGGTTCCATGCTCATCTGGCTCTTGGTGCGCACTTTGAGCGTGCTGCAGACGAGGTGGGCTATCTTGTAGAGCTGGTCTTCTGTTCCTCTTGGGAGCAATCGGATACTGGAGCTCTGTGGTACCCAAAACAGCAGCTTCGCTAAGGTCCTGCTCTGTAAGATACGACCTCTGGCGAGCGTACGTCACCTTCAGACCGCCTCCTTGCAGAGTACGCAGCGGTTGGCTGGCGCTATACACTTTCAAGCTTCCACTGGGTAAAGTCCTTGACGGTCCCTCATTGTCAATGGTCGTGGCTTGGCTGGGGAGACCCTCGTCGGTGGCTGCATGGTATTGTTCGTCGGCCTCGTTCTCTTCCGAGCTGTCATCTAGTTCAGTGGATGGCTCAATCTCATGCGCAGAATCTGCATCGTCAAGCTCTTCTTCTTGGACCTGCAGCGCGTCGATTATTCTTTTTCGTCGCGTAACATTTGTTGTCGTACGATATACAATATCCGCCATGGGAGTATCTCTAGGGAAAGGCTTGACAGTGGGTGAATGAGCTTGGGTATCTGATAATCTGAAGTCAGGGAGATTCAGAGAGCTCGGAGTGGCACAACCAGATTCGGCTGGTAGCAGCATGCTCCAAAGAGCACGTTGATGAGGAGTAGTGGCTTCAATAGCGGGGTCCGGAGATCTTGAAGGCGTTCTTGGTGGAGGAATATCCCGGGTCGGTGACAGTCGTACTTGATTATCTTCATGGGACGCACGTAGCGAGGTAAGCTTCGGGGTTTTGCCTGTATAGTCGGACTCCTCAATTCGGCTAGACCGTTTCAAAGACTTGTTCGGATCTTTCCACGGTAATGCTGTCTCAACGATCGCTTTACGCGACGGCTTTGCTTTGCCTGCTGCTTCTTGCGGTGCTGTAGAGCTGTGGATCTGCTTGCGCTCGGTCGTTCTTTCATTGTCCTGCAGTGACTTGAAGGTAGGCTTATGTCGTTGGGGATCTGCTGTGGCCTGACGCTGCTTGGTGGGAGGGACAACAGCATGGTTTGTTATGCGATCGGTGGAGGATGCCGCATCCTTGAGACCTTTCACGCTCTTTTTCTTGAGCGACTCTTTGAGGGAACCACGGTCATGGGACAGTTTAGTACTGGAGCACTTCTCTAGGGCTGTACTCTCGGGTATCAAGACATTACGCGACCTAAGCTTTCGTGTGATCTTTCTCCTTTTCCTTCCTTTATCCTCGCCTATTCCCAGGTCTGGATCATGGCCATCCTCTGATGATGGTACATCGTAGACTGTGACAGCTTCATCTGATGTGATATATGGCCTTTGCTTCGTGAATGCTATGGCCTGAGTGGGACTGTATAGTATTCGATCGGGGGTTGCTGGAGAACCTCTGGGATCCGGTTTTGCTGCTGATGCGATAGGTATTCCATCATGTTTGTGCTCCTTCGACCTTCGTGAGGGTATATACTTCGTTGTATTGGTGAAGTCGTCTGGGAGTGAGATCTGGGCAAATGTGTCTGCTACCGCGGGGCTAAAGCCTGAGATTGGCTTGCGCGATGCCTTGCCGTACGTCGCAACTCTTCGCCGGGGCTGCATCGCTGCCATGACTATCGTGAGAGAGTGCGGATTTGGTAGCATCCAAGGTACAGGTGATCTTGGCTAACGAGGAAGGCCTCACATTACTCAGTAAGTGAACAATTGGTGAAGGCTCGACGGAAGCTTTCTGTGATTTAAAGCTTGCCAGCAAGTTACGGCGCCTTCTTATTGTCTCGACTCTGATTTGGGGCGGTCAATGTCCAAATATGATAGGGTGCAGTGAGGTAAGGTAGACAAAGATAAAGTACCAGCCCATGGGTCGCGGCTGCTCAAACGATCAACAAGCCTGCGGGCAGGAAGGCGGCTGCGGCGCGGGAGGATGCCATGAGCCGGGAGTCTCGCTTAGAGCAAGCTGGACCCTGGCAAATGTACAGTCCCCTCTTGCTTTCATTGGCATCAGGTTCGACATCCGCTTGCGAGTGTTGTTACACAACGTGCCAAGCACGTAATGCCAAGGACATTACGTTTTAGCGTTGTTTGATTAGATTTCTACAGCCATAAATTTTTATTTCACTAGCTATATTGGGCTAGGTCGCCTAAAAGCTTGGCATACTAGTAATAGTATGCTTGGCATGTATTAGGATACTGGCGGTAGAAAGCCTGATGCAATGAAGCAAAGTCCCCTCGACCTCTTCGACCCGTAGCATACATCCTATCCGAAGACAATCGTGGACGATTATGTTGACGGTGTTGCTCAAACGAACTTATTGGTGTTGAAGTACAAACCATCAGTGTTGAACATTGCTCTCTTCGGAGCGCTGTTTCCAACCGTAGTACACAATGCTACTTCTGGGCACACGACCACTCCTCATACAAGCATTCGTCGATGATTTCTAGTTGACTGCTTTCTCACGAGTCTTGTTTGTATCTACTCGCTACAATGTCTCAAACTAAGATCCAAACCACTGCGCCAGCACATGCCGTGGGACCCGATTACCGACCAGAGGCTCAGAAGCCCACGGCAACGGTGTCCACGAAAGTCACATATGAGAATGTCCATATTCTATCGCAGACTCCTCAACTCATAGCTCTTCTTACGTATGTTCGCTTGTCTTCGAGATGATGGGATGCGAGGGTCCTCCCTCCGTGCATGCTGAAATACTTTTAGTATGATACGAGATCGAAATACCGCCCGAGCCGATTTCATATTCTACTCCAACCGCATCATTCGCTTGCTCGTCGAGGAAGGGCTCAACCATCTTCCAACGGTGCAACATGAGATCACGACCCCTGTTGGACGCCCTTATGCTGGCGTCAAATTTGAAGGTCAGATCTGCGGTGTGTCGATCATGCGCGCTGGAGAAGCAATGGAACAGGGCCTTCGGGATTGCTGCCGCTCTGTCAGAATTGGAAAAATCCTGATCCAAAGAGATGAAGACACGAGCAAGCCCAAATTATTCTACGACAAGTTGCCAGAGGATATTGCCGACAGATGGGTACTACTATTGGACCCGATGTTTGCAACAGGTGTGCTTCCGTGCCGGCGCCATGCGCGCTAGACTGCTGATCTGAGCTGAATTAGGTGGATCTGCGACAATGGCGGTGGAAGTGCTGATATCGAAAGGAGTTCCAGAAGGCCACATCCTATTCCTGAACCTTATCGCAAGCCCCGAAGGCGTCGCCAAATTCGCCGAACGCTTTCCCAAGTTACGAGTCGTAACTGCATTCATTGATCAGGGTCTAGATGAGAAGAAGTACGTAAACGAACCCGATATACCGGTCTGTGCTGATAGACTCTCAGCTACATCGTACCTGGTCTAGGAGATTTTGGAGATCGCTACTATACGCTGTAGATGGCCCGCATGCTACAAACCCTGAGACTGGTATCGAAGAGACAGTTTCTAGACCCTCTATCCATGTGCCAGCACTAAAAAGTGATGTGGATTCTTTTGGTTGATCTATGTTATCCAAGATAGATGTTTGAAACATGGAAGGAGATGAAGAAAGGGATTATTGTCTTACATTCAGATATCATGCACCTCGCTTCAGACTCAGGAACTTTTGACCAGGTCGTAATCAAGTTGGACAGACTTGAATGTATCCACGCCGGTTCAACCGGGCTTGGAGTAGAAGCCCAGATTCGTAGCTATGCATCGTCATCGTAGTCCGCTGCATTCTCATCTCCAGCTGTCAAAGCATGACGGTCATAACGCGTCTCGGAGCCTCTTTCTCCTCCAACATCGTCCCCTACGTCTCCATAAGAACCCAATCCATCGGCGGGATCTCCCCCGTCCTTCGCCACGGACTCGCAGGCATCAACCCAATCCGAGTACACGTCCACAGCGGCCGACAGATCTGCCTCGCTGTCAACTCATAGCCTTTACAAGCACATTCACTAGCACGCACAAGCGCAGCCAGCATGTATTCAGGTTCGAACCCACAGTTGATGCCGCTTTGGAACGACTGCCCGCATACTTTGCACGATAGTTCCCCGATACCACCCTTTTTGTCGAGCTTCACCGTGATTGAGTTCTCGTGGTTGCAGAATAGGCAAGGGAAGTTTGTTGCGAGAGGCTCTTTCTGTATTTTGGGTAAGCATGGAGCAGACAATTAGGAGTCTTTACCGGAAGTATGATGTACCTTCTTCGGACCTTGCGGCTTACGTGACGACTTCTTACGTTTGCCCTGTCCAGTTGTCAGCAAGCTGCGTCTTGTAGATCGCTGATGTGCAACTCGCATACCATGTTTGCCGATCAATAATGACTCAACTTGGATGGTGTAGAGGGAGGTCCTCGCAAGGCGTAGTGGGGCCGGTTTGACTTTAAGCTACTGCAATCAAAGAGTGACAGAGCTAAGGTGAGGACGGCCCGAAGTACCAGGATGTCTTAGTCTCACTTGGCGGGCTCCTCTGTTTGCCTTTATCACATCCACCTTTGAATGCTAAGGTAATAATCAACAGATTGGTCTTCATTCCGACTGTGCTTTGTATAAAGCTATCCATCATAGCGGTTTGTTTCCAAGACCGATAATTACCATGGGATAGGTAGCCCTGCAGCATGGCCTTACACGGCGCGACTTCGGACGATCAGTTGAATGTTCTTAAGCAGATCCAGGCTACTTTGCTGAGTATACAGCAGGAATATCAACAGCTCTCCGCAGCTGTTGGAGCTATAGACGGAAGAGCCAATCTCATTGCAGGCGTCAGGCAAGTTCATGAAACAGCTGCGCAGCATGAATCTATCAACGGCACCGCAAGTCTATCTATAGACACATCGATACAGAATGTCTCTGATGCCAGTCCTCATGTTTCGTCTTTGGTGGGAGCTGCTGCTGTAGATAATGCAGAAGATGCCTCTGAAAGAAAGCCTCCGCTGGCTGCCCGCGGCTCATCTTCTCGCATCATCCTTACTACCTATCCAGGACAGTCAGGTATCGATCCCATTACTATGAATTGGGGCCATCCAAACTCTAAGGAAAGAGGGCCCGTGGTGGTCTCACGCAGTCAGAGCACCATCCGACGACGTAATGGTAAGCTTTTCATTCAAAATATTCCTCGAATTCTTATATTTCTCCTCAGTATCCCCGGGATTTAAATTCCACAATTCAAGCTCATGATTATTTTCTCGCGTTTGCCGCATTGTTAGACCCAGCATGACCATCTTCTCTGATCATGCACACAATTAGCAATTGGGGCCCACGGTGGGTCATATGCTATTTATCATGCACTAGCTGTGGCCAGTAAGGACCTTGATCTCGACCACAAACCCGACTTTACCGGTGCCGAGCCCGCTGTCAACATTGGGCCTTTTAGGCAATGGGCCGATGTGAAGAAGATTGTTTCCATGGACCCTTTTGGCCATCTGGCTCCCTGGCTGTTCTCGGATATCATACAGGAACAGAACGTGCATATCAGACCCACAATTGCGGTCACCAAGGCTCACATGAAGCTCCCTGAACTTGAGCAAAGTGTTCGTGCGGGTCGCCTTGTACCTGATGGGAAGATATGCCTTAATGAAACGGGTGAACTGGCGGTGACCAAGTTCGCCGTCGAACCCGTCTGGTATCTTCCTGGTATTGCTGAAAGGTTTGGAATTGGTATGTGTCCAGTTACTTGAAGCTTTAAGGATGATCACGACCGTAATTGACGTGGATGTAGACGAGGGTACGCTGAGGAGATCGCTTTTTGAGAATACAGGGGGCTCTTTTCCGGAGCTCATCACGCGAGGCGATATCAAGCTCTTCCTTCCGCCAATTGGGGGCTTGACGGTCTACTGCTTTGGCGATCCTGCGAAAATGTCCAATCCAGACGTTCGGCTCGCACTTCGAGTCCATGACGAGTGCAATGGAAGTGACGTCTTCGGCTCAGACATTTGCACGTGCCGTCCATACTTGATTTTCGGTGTGGAAGAAGCAGTGAAGGAAGCACAACAAGGTGGAAGTGGGGTGGTGATATACTTTCGAAAAGAGGGACGTGCTTTAGGCGAAGTCACAAAGTACTTGGTCTACAACGCGCGTAAGACCCCTCCCAAAAATAAGAACATATTGCATATCACTTACTGATCTATCTAGGAAAACGGGGCACCGACCGTAGGAATAAGATCCACATTATTCGCGCAATGCAAGCTGATATTTGGGAAAATTAGGCGCTAGCGAGTACTTTAAACGGACAGAAAACATTGCGGGAGTCAAGGTATGCTACATCGACGCGGAGAGAGCACCAAGAAGACATACGCTAACGATCCTAGGATATGCGATTCCAAGCACTGATGCCCGATGTAAGCGTCACACTTCCCTCGTCACTCGTCACTAACCCGTTACCTTCCAGATTCTTCACTGGCTCGGAATAACCAAAATAGATCGGATGATCAGCATGTCAAAGTATGCCGTCGCCAGTGCCAACCTCACTAACTCGTATAACTTGACATGACTGATGAGTAATAGCATGAAGCATGATGCCATTGTCGAGCAGGGAATACCAATTCACGAACGAGTGCCAATACCCGACGACATGATTCCAGAAGACAGCCGTGTAGAGATTGATGCTAAAATACATGCTGGGTACTGTGAGTCAATCCTACCATCTCCAAACCGAGAGACTGTCAGTACTCATTCAGAGTTCAGTCACAACGGGTAAGGTGATGAACATGGCCGAGTTAGCAGAGGTCCATGGCAGGGCGTGGGAAGACGTTGATATAAGCCTGGTTCAACGACCTTTTTCGCTTTTGGACTGCTATGTATGCTGACTACCGTTTCGTAGCATTGAAACATACCCAAAGCTCCTTTTCCCGCTCGGTTGCTCGAAGACCTACGCTTTTGCTCCCACTATGGTGACGCTGGCGCGACCAGAGGAATTTCGGAAATCATGCATTCTAAACAATGAATGGTTCCTGTCCTTGCAAACGACGGTAAATAAGCCAAGCTGGCGAAAGGACCCTACACTTCTTCGAGCAGAGCGCAGCGGATTTGCACCATCGATTCAACCCCGAGAAGATACTAGGCAATTGTCTGGTTATTTATTAGCACGTAGCAAGCCTCGTGTAAGCTACGAATGTCGACGGGGATTGTGACATGCTATAACGAATTGCCTTTTCGCCAAATCTATACTTCACAAGTGTTCAAGCACTCATGCTGAGTCGTTGCTCCACATCTGATGACTTTGCCAAGTAGTTTCAGCATATACATGCCAGCTAAAAGATTAGAGACTTGAAAGGGTGTGGATTAGAAAAGTATCAATCACATCCGAGGATCAAAACTCCTACCGTCCAACCGGCTGTTAGCGTTAGATGCTAGCGCGAAACTAGTGACAGCTAGTGGGAGTGACGTGAAACTCTTCACTGTAAGTAAGCTCAGGGACCCTTTCATACTCTTCGTCAAACAGCATTTGCACCATGATATATGAAGCGTGTGGCTGCAGCCTGGTCAGGACCAATCTTCGATTGAGATCGAGCTTGGGAAGAAGATCTTGAACAACAGCAGGTTACTGGCCAACCTCACCTGCATGACCGCGCAGCACAACAACTTCTGCCCGATCACTGTTGTCAAGCTCACTACGGATGCATACACATTAGGGTCTTACGAGCTATGGAGTCTCCAGCGTACACCGCAAACAATCAACAGCCAAATGGTCATCCACCAAACGGCAAGCAGCAAGCAGCAAGGTTATCCCTTGAGCGCACATCCGACGGCCGTCCTCGATTCCAGGGATGCTCAAGCCTCAAAGCCTACGAGGTTTTAAGTAAGCTTGGAGAGGGGACATTCGGAGAGGTTTACAAAGCTCGCTCCCGTCGAACAGGGGGCATTGTGGCTCTGAAGAAGATATTGCTGCACAATGAGAAGGATGGATTCCCTATCACGGCTCTCCGAGAGATAAAGCTCTTGAAAATGCTTTCGCATCCGAACATCCTTAAGCTCGAGGAAATGGCTGTCGAACACAAAAAGGGCGAAGCCGCAAAAAGGACATATATGCACATGGTCACGCCCTACATGGACCACGATCTTTCCGGCCTCCTCGAAAATCCCGCGGTCCGTTTCACAGAGCCCCAAATCAAGTGCTACATGCTACAGCTATTGGAAGGTCTGCGCTACCTGCATGGAAACCAGATACTGCATAGAGACATGAAGGCCGCCAACCTCCTGATCAACAACCACGGTATCCTTCAGATAGCGGACTTTGGACTGGCACGACCATATGACGATCCTCCTCCTGAGCCCGGAAAAGGTGGCGGTGAGGCGACGCGGGATTACACGACCCTTGTCGTCACTCGTTGGTACAGACCTCCAGAGCTCTTACTCCAGCTACGACGCTACACCACTGCTATAGACATGTGGGGGGTTGGGTGTGTTTTCGGTGAGATGTTCAAGGGCAGGCCGATCCTTGCAGGTAGCACCGATCTCAACCAAGCATACATGATCTTCGACTTAGTGGGTTCACCTACTGAGGAAACAATGCCTGGATGGACTTCTCTGCCTGGCATGGAAGGTATGATGACAATCCAATCAAAACCTGGGGCGATTCATCAGGTCTTTCGCGAACAAGGCTCTGCTGCTATCTCACTCCTGACGGAGCTGTTAAAGCTTGATTGGCGAAAGCGGATCAATGCTATTGACGCTATCGAGCACCCATATTTCAAAAACCATCCATTGCCCGCGAAACCCGGCGAGATTCCACAATTCGAGGATTCCCATGAATTGGACCGAAGAAAGTTCCGTGGTCAAAAGGCCGCACCACCGCCAGCGCCAGCGGGTGGTACTGTCGGTATGGGTCCCAACGGCGATTTTGGCCATGGTCTGGCACCACCACATCAACACCACCAGAGACCTCGTGGTGGTTCTGGTTATTTTCAGAACGGACAAACGCAAAATCAACCTCGTCGTAACAATTATGACCACAGATACCCAGGCCCTCAGCGTGACTACAGGGACGGTCTGTCTCATGGCCAACCTCCGCATCGACCTGCATGGGCTAGAGACTCACATGGTCTTCCGCCACGCCCGCCTCCACCCGCTGACATGGGCAGGAGTGGGCCGGGCCAGGGCTGGCCAGCTGAAGTAGAGGTGCATCCTCCGCCACGCAGCAGAGTGCCACAAACTTCAAGGAACAACGGTGGAGGAGGGCCTTCTAATCGTGATACTTACGTTCCGAGCTATGCTAACCGAGACAATCGAGATCATCGCTATCGCGGTCGAGATGATGCTCCAAGGCACGGTGAACGAGGCGACCGCGGGCATCCTGTAGATCGAAGAGATTTCGAGGCACGAGATCCTGGACGGCGACGCAGCAGAAGCCCCGATCCGCACCGGGACCGAGATCGTCATCGAGAACCGTACCGTCGATAATTCTCACAGCGTATTGTCTAACTTAGGTCGATTAGCCATGGCGTTCTTCGGCGTACTCAGCTGTCTCCAGTGAATTTGAGGGGCCGTAATCATCGGTCCTAGGGGTTTCAAGAGAAAATGGACATTGGGCGCAGACGGAGTCTGTCTGGAAAGACGTTGATGCTTCAGGCTCGAGCATCATCATGGATTCGATCTGGGATTATCTTTGATGGTTTATGGGGTTCACTACATGCGTGTTGCGTTCTAGGAGACTCCTGAGCGTGGGCTTGCGTACTAGACATCCAAATAGAGAGACATTACGTTCTTAGTGTGAGATCCTGTATGTCTCTCGTGTGGTTGACGAACCGATCAAGTCCATGATTTAGCGCATTACCAGAAAGTACAGAGTCGTTTCAACGGCTGTCACATTTGGGTCAATAAGAGGGCTACACCCTTATCGATTAGAAATAACGCCGTTATGCGGACAAGAAAACATTTCTCAGTAGAGTCATTCCGCCCTTTCAAAGCGTTCCAACAATCATTGAAGTCACGAATCCATAAATCAGCGGTCGCTAGGAATCGACCTTGGTTCTACTAATGGACCATGGACTCTCGGCCACTTGTCAATGGTTATCACGATCGCGGCGACCTCATACACAATGACAATTCCAAACCATGGATAGTACAGAAATTTGGAGGTACCAGCGTGGGCAAATTTGCGGACCAGATTGCCGGAAATGTGGTTCGGTGGGCTCAGACTTTTGAAATCAGCATGTATCTTACTGAAATTGGTGTTCTTCTTAGATCCAGTCTGCGCGACAATCGCATCGCCGTCGTTTGCTCCGCTCGCAGTGGAAGCACGAAGCTCGAAGGCACAACAAACAGGCAATTTCCCCCTGAACCGTGTCCTTTTTAAGGCTCTAACGTTGTTCTAGGCTTCTACGAGCCGCAAGGGAAGCTGCAAACTCGAACATAAGAGCCTACGAGGACATGGTCGCGTGCATTGAAGATGACCACATTCGAGCGGCCAAGATCTACATCCAGGGTGAGGACACTATTGAGGTCCTGTTAAGAGATATAAAAGAGGAGTGCCAGGAATTGAGACTTGATCTGGCAGCGGCGCAAAGGATCGGGGAAAGTCCAGGCTTCGCGGACAGGATCATCAGTCGAGGGGAGATCCTGAGCGCGCGCTTTATGCAAGCGGTACTCAAGGACCGAGGTATTGGTACCAAACTTGTGGACGTGTCAGAAGTCATAAGATTCAGAGTCTCTCATGGACTCGACCAGAACTTTTACCACTGTCTTGCAGATGCTCTTGCGAAAGAGGTGGCTTCATGCGGGAAACAAGTTCCCCTCGTCACAGGCTATTTTGGACCAGTACCTGGTGGGCTATTAAATGAGATAGGGCGAGGATATACCGATCTCTGCGCAGCGTTGGTCGCTGTTGGTCTCCGTGCAGATGAGTTGCAGATCTGGAAAGAGGTTGACGGTGTTTTCACTGCTGTGAGATAATGCTACTCCATAATGAAAGACTTCTAGAAACTGATACGCTCGTTGTAGGATCCACACAAGGTGCCAACGGCGACATTGCTAAACAGTATCAGTCCAGCCGAGGCAGCAGAGCTCACGTATGTAACGACCCTTTGGAATGATAGCACTAGCAGTTTAGCTTACTTGCTCAGATTTTACGGCTCCGAAGTCATCCATCCGTTCACCATGGAGCAGGTTATACGTGCGAGGTTGGATCACGACAGAAACTGGTCAGCTCCGACATACTGATTTGTATTTACAGAATACCTATACGCATCAAGAACATCGCCAACCCCCGGGGCGGTGGCACCATGATCACGCTTGATGAACCAGGTAGCGTTAGTCAGTCGACACCTGGCCATGATCCGAAGCTGTTCCGTACACGCAGTTCCAGTATTCTCAAAGATACTACGCCGAAACGGCCCACAGCGGTGACGATCAAGGACAAGATTATCGTGATCAATGTCCACTCGAATAAACGCACGCTACTCCACGACTTCTACCAAGGGATATTCTCAACTTTGTCCAAGTGGAGGCTTTCCGTCGACCTGATATCCACCTCCGAGGTGCATGTTTCGATGGCGCTGCACTCCGAATCAGAAGTCAATTCCGGTGGTAGTGACGATGACAAGAAGATGCTTGATCTCGAGCTGAGAAGTGCCATTGATGAATTGAGAGGCTACGGTGCTGTGGACATCATCGACGGCATGGCTCTTCTAAGCCTGGTCGGGAAGCAGATGAAGAATATGGTGGGCATCGCGGGGAAAATGTTCTCCACGCTCGGAGGTGGGTCACTGGCGTTGTGGTCCAGCTGCGAAATGCTGACGTCTTGTAGAGAACAACATCAACATCGAGATGATCTCTCAGGGTACGTTGAATCCTCAACAACATCCTACGAGAATCCAGCTGATCAGGAGACAAAGGAGCGAGTGAGATCAATATATCATGCGTCATCGAAGCGAAGGACGCGGACAGAGCACTTAATATCCTGCACACCAATCTCTTCACCTTCCTAGATTGATGCTTATAACGGATTGTACGTACCTAGACTCATGATTGGCGTTACAGGAGCATCTAGAGAGCATGAAGAATACCGGGGTTGGGCATTGGAGATGGCGCAACATGGCATGGATTCCTACAGGTTCGGTGGCTATTTCATCTAGAAGATGTCAAAAGTTCCATTACGGACATACCCGGCAAGTCCGTTGCCATTTGAAGATAAAATTCTCACGTGGCATGTAGATAGTCAGAAACCTGAATATACTGTGTTGATATGGAAGATACAGTCAATTCGGGACTGCACCACGAGAATTTCGAAAAGTTTAGGGCCTACAGTTGCTCTCAGCCTCTCCTACAGCATTTCCTTACAGTATCAAGCTTGTTCGTAATAAAACTCGGACACTGTTGAGGCAGTCAGAAGGCATGCTCTACAACGAGGAATGATTGGATAAGAGAAGGTTTGGCTGGCGCTTAGGACGCGAGAGGTGATAGGGAGCAAGCGTGTCAGGAACGCGAGGAGCAGGCTTCGATGTGGGAGGCTGTGTCAACGACCTGAGAACTTGTTAATCCATCAAATAGAAGAGCGGAATTGACTGAAGCAAGGTTACTCTATGACTACGCGTTGGAATATTCGATACATCACCTCCAGCACGTCCTTCACCCAGATAGTAGTTGGTATAAGCGTCTTGGCGTTGGCCCCACTCTCGCTTGTGCCAAGGAACCGTCCGAAGTCCCTTTATCCATCCCTCTTGCTCTCATCCCACTCCCCCTTAACTTGTAGCACCCTTTCTGCCAGCTACTTCGCTTTCCGATTACACCTTTGCTTCATAGCTTGCTCGATTACCCCTGCTACACCTGTCGTTGGGTCGTATTGCCGTGGGAACTCTGTCCTTCTTACCGGAAGCCGGTTGTGCTGCGCCCAGGAACCGCCCTTCAGCCGTATCTCGTCCACGTTCGAACGAGGCCACATCAGCCCTTGAACTCTTCAATGTTTCTCATGCACGCGTCAAAAACTCTCTAGCATCGGTCGAAAATATATCAAGGATTATCTCCGTCGGCCGGCCATGGCATTGACGCGACCAGTCCACATCTTCCAAGATCTTCCCACCACTACCGACATCACAGATTCCCTAGAGCGTAGTCACCACGTCCATGCGGCCCAAGCTGACTATAACTCTGCTCTGGAAATGTCTATTGCGAGAGACATCATCCTCAACCCTCCAGAAGTCAATTTGAACGGTCGCTCGCCGCTCAAGTATAACCGCCCATCTACGACTTCTCCCTCCAGGCCTGTGTTCGGAGACAGGAAGAATGTCTCGATCCCACTTCCTCAATCCTCAGCCTATACAGACTCTCTGGTCAAGAAGCCAACGGTATCGGTGTATCATCCCATTGCACCACACGAACCCGCTAAAGCGATCTTCGCCACCTTCCCTACTGCAAAAGCTGCAGACAAGGAGAACACACAACCTTACCATAGTGATAATTTTGCAGAATTCCCAGAGCCTAATTACGGATACCCTGCACTTCCGAAGGCAAATTCACCCGATTCCGCTCGGTTTGAAGACCCCAATGTAAAGAGACCTTGCGTCGATGAACAACAATTGCCGCAGCTGCCGGACCCAGGAAATATGCCAGTCGTGGTTGACAATGGCGCGAAACCTCCGTATAGCTACGCTATACTTATCGGAATGGCTATTCTGCGGACGCCTAATCGACGTCTGACACTTGCACAGATCTACAAATGGATATCTGATTCATTCTCTTTCTACAACCTCAAAGACACTGGCTGGCAGAATAGCATTCGGCATAACTTGAGTCTCAACAACAAGTTCATCAAGCAGGAGAGACCGAAGGACGACCCTGGTAAAGGTAGTTACTGGGCTATCAAGCTCAATGAGGAGCAACACTTCTTCAAGGACAAAGCCGTGCGTCGTCCGACATCTTCTTCCAGCGCCAACATGAAGTCATCCACTCAGCCTTCGAGTGAGTCCAACATTAGCATGTATCCGATGCCAATTCAGCCGATGCCATACGGCATGCCCCAGGTATACGAGGTTGTCGAGCCTTCCTCAGACGCCACCATTCCAGCTTCAGATGCACCGTCGCAAGAGGATGATAATGAAGATGCCATCAATATGCCGCCGCCTTGTTCTCGGCTTCCTCTATCTTCACCTACCCAGGCCATGCATTCTTCTCCACCTATTGCTCCCAGGACGTATCGACATGAGGGCACGATATCTCCGATGCCAGATATACCATTACCTACAGACCAATCGGTGTCACGCAAACGCAAGCTCGCTGCTATGGATGACAGCGGCTATTGGTCATCACTCGAGTCATCTGCAACGAGACCTCAGCTCCCTGGGAGCGCTCTTGGATCAGACTTTGAGGTAGATCGACGAAAGCTCGCACGCGGACGGGCGGAGGAGGAAATTGCTCGTATGCGTTCATCTTCCCATGATATAAGCCCGACCAAGAGCCGGTCTCTCATGCGGCAGCCCACACCTCAGCTGGTTTCATCGTCTCCACTTCGGCATTTCGAAAGCTCATTGATGCTGCCACCATTGACGCCAGCCATGACCTTCAAGATGCCGCCAAAGCCACCAGCCTCGATCTCTCCGAACACCAATCTACGCAATCATCGCAACAAGATTAGGGACCTTGTTGGCTCGCCCATCAAAGGTTCTAGCTTACTCCAGGAGGATATCCCTTTCAGCCCGGCCTTCAATATTGTCGATGATGAGCACTATAGCCTGTTGAGCCCAGGCTTCAGCATCTTCGCGGACAACATGGAAGACAGATATTCCCGTCATATCTCAGCATCGCCTGCTCGGCGATCTATTCGAAAACCGCGAACCGACCGCGTGGGCAAATTTTCCAGCATCCTTGCCGATGTGACCGGAGCAAGCCTTAACAGCAAGGTTCTAGTGAAAGCTCCCTATCTTGACTCTCCCATCGGACAAAAGTCTCCGCTGAAGTCTGTCACGTTTGATGACGATGCAGCCAACGCCGATAAAGAAGACTTGTTCGGCTTGGAGCTCTTTGATGACGATGAGCCAGATGACTCTGGGGGTTTGGATCTCTTGCAAGGCTTTCAAAAGATTGGCGGGCAGAAGGCGCCCATTCTCTCATCGAGGAAGCCTTCGAGACCGGCTTTAGGTGCTCGGAGCCAAACTCCACGCTTCTGAAGCATTACCACCGAAAGGATTCTACTTCATTGCTCTTGCTTAGGTGGTAAAACGCGGGGCATGCGATCACGACTCTGGAGGTCTGGCTACGTCTACAGGCTACACGCCAGTCTCTCCAGCATTGCTAGCAAGACGGAACCGTGTTCATGATCAGTTTCCCTCCATCATTCCATCACATTATTAGGACGTATCAATAATGGTTATCGCAAGGCGTAGGCACAGGGGAACCCGGCGCGAGGCGAGCGGAGGAAGGGGTGATACGAGCCATGCCCGAATACGATGCCCAGGACGTCCACGAACCAGCGATGATTTCATCTTACAGAGCAGTTTTATTTTCCATATCACAACAAGGGAGTGTCTTTCCTTTCTAGCTATGTTTAGATGACGTATATGTTATGCAAAGCAACGAGAGTCGAAATCGAAAAGCATTACGTACGTCCGTGGTGCTCTTGGTGTTTCTCCATATTTCTATTCTTCCGCAACTGCATCTTGATATTGCATCTAATCCCTTGCCCCGCTTGAGTAATCATACTAGCCTCTCTTTCCTAATTTCTCCGCCTGTCGCATACGTGGGAACGGTGCACCTCCCTCGATTGCCTTCTATTGTCAATGGCCTCTGGGTCTTGGTCAGGGTTTCTGAATCGTCAACCCAAACGCTTTGACGGGTTGTCCCTTTACCTAATTCTCACTGGCGTTCACTTCGAGCCGTGTCAGGGACAATTGTACCAGTATCTGCCAGTGCATAGTATTTTCACAACCACTGAAGACCCAGCCAACGAAACCATAGACAACTAATCGAGCCGCTAGCAAAGTATCGTCAAGGACCTCGCGGCGGTGACAGCGAAATATCCAACCATGCTCGACCGCGGAATATTGAGCTAGCTGAGGCACGGATTTGCGAGTCCACTTGTACAGTATAGTTCATTCGGCCACTGGACTATTGAGGGTTTGAACAGAGGTTTGTAGTGCGAGTCACGAATTATTGCTGGGAGAATCTACGCCTCGACCAACACTGTCGGCCGCTGAAGCTATTGTCTCAGCCTGTTTTCGCGTGGATTTCCTCCTACCACGTGAACCCAGCCCTGATGAAGATCTTTCCGACTGGGACGAGATTCGAGACAAAGAAACCATAGTGAATTTCCTTGAAGACTACAATAGCTCTTGTTTGTCAACAAGAAGCCTTTGTCACGCTCGAATCCCAAGCCCAACCAGACAATCCCGTTGTGCGCTTTGTCACACGACTTCTTTGTCTTTGAGGTTGTTGAGGAATCAACATGAATGAATATAAAACGGTGAATGTAGTCTTATTACTCGAGTCTCATACTGTTCCTATCACAGGCTTCCGGTAAGCTGATCTAACCATATCACACAGTATCCAAACTCCAAAGCTCCATAGCACAGCGTCGCTTCTTACCAACGGTAGCACAGGTCCTCATCGTGGTATACTTTCTTCCTCTCTTGCAATGGCTCCTCATTTTCCCATCGTTACTCAGAAAGATCTGAAAGAAAACAGAGGCGACAAAAGCTGTAGCATCTGCTGCGACGACTACGCCCATGGCCACATCCCCGTGCGAACACCATGCAATCACATCTTCGGCCAAAAATGCCTCGCCGCCTGGCTAGCCGACAACGATACCTGCCCCATGTGCCGCACCAACATCGTGTCCGACGGATTTTCTGAGCTTCCTTCGCGGCACCAGTCTTCGAGGCGAGACGAGCCGTCTACACGCTCACGGGCGGGTACAGAAGCTTCCAGAGCTTCTGAGCGGTCTTCGCAGCCCCAGTTCTCGAGAGTAGAGACTTTGAGAAATGAACCCTCTGCACGCCCACGAACTGGTATGGAAGCTTCGAGAACTGCTGGAGCTCCGTCGCGTCTCTCGGTGTCTTCTTCTCAATGGGACGAGACGCATCTGCCTACAGGCTCTGCACATCGCAGTAGCCATGACTCTCGTACCGCACGTAAAGCGCCAACAAGCTCCTCGCATCGCAAGCGGCCACACCTCTCGCACTGCACGTGAGGAGCCATCAACCCGCTCTTCGCACCGCAGCGGCTACACCTCCCACACCACTCGTGAGGCGCCGCCATTAAGCTCCTCGCATCGCAGCAGCCATACCTCCCATACCGCACGTGAGGAGCCATCAACTCGCTCTTCGCACCGAAGCAGCCACACCTCTCACACCACCCGTGATGCGCCATTTACCCACTCCTCACACCATCGCAGCAGCCACACCTCTCGCGCCGAACCCAGCCCACTGGCAACACTAGCGTCCCTACTCCGGGACTCACGCAACTACGACCTTTGGGACGACAACCGCACCAACATCAACACCCGCTCCCACGCCTATCCCCCCTTCACCCGCGAGCGGCTTTTAGAAATCGTCTCCGATAATTATATAGCGCGGAGCAACCAGGACGAGATCGGCTTCATTTCTGACCAACTCGAGCGGTCCGACGCGCGAGAGGCCAGAGGCGAGGACCCTTTTGAACCATCCGAGGAATATCTCAGTCGAGAAAGTAGGTATGGTCACGAGATTTGGATCGGGCGAGCTTCCTCTCGCCGGGATGGGGAGCGCAGTGTGCGTGAATCGTCGAGTAGGCACACCACTGGCAGTTCAAGCCGCCCTGGACATGGTGATCGCTCTGGACGCGAATCGTCCAATAGGCATACTGGCAGCTCGAGCCGCTCTGGGCAGTCTACGTCTAGCCGGTCGGCGTCGAGGCGGACTACTATTAGTAACATGTCTGATGATGATCTGGAGGATGGAATTCGGAGACTGAGACTTTGATTTGCGCGGAATGAATAAGGGGGGCTGGGAAGGGGTGTGTGATGGGTAGAGGTGGAGCTGGATAATATTTAATACTAGGTGGAGATGGATAATGTCTAATATAAGGGAAGAGATGATCATATTTGCCTTGAAAGTGCTTCCCAGTGTATTTTTGGTTTCGTGTATTTTTGGTTTCGTGACTCCCTTTGGTCATGAAATCTGTCGAGGAGTGAAGTTCATACTTTCGTAGAAAACTAATGGAGAGCTGAAGTTGCTTTGAGTATTGACTTCATGCCTTCTTCTGTAACACAGGGTCTATCCTCCTCGCCGGCAAGAAGCGGTGGGCTCATTTCTTGAAAGTGGTGGAAAATCAACTTGACGGAATGACGATGAATCCGTTTGCCAGTGCAGACCAATTGCTAGAAGAAAACCCATAGCTAGAAGAATGGAGCGTCCAGCAAATCACTCTAGCTTTTCATGGCCGTCGCAGGTAGGGCCATGGACTGTGACATGGAAACGGAGACGAACCCACTGACTCTGAATAACTTAGCAATGAATGCAGCGAAATTGCGGATTGGAAGCTCGGTAGCTTGATGCAGAAGCTCGTCACTCATAGATGCAGATAGAGTTTCCTCTAGGTCATCTGAATAGATTAGTAGTGTACCATATATCGCCCCTAGAAACAAGTGGCAGCAGAAATCACATCAGCGGAGTGTTTTATAATTCTAACTGACAGCACGCGTTTACAGCTGACCTCAATTTTGCCACAGAGCTAAAAGGAGGCATATCGAACTGGAACAGTCTCTCAGACACGCATCACCTCCCCACAATCTCCTTCGCGAGACTTAGAAAAAAGCCTCCCGCTTCGACTAGCGGCAGCACCGTCGTGATAGCCGCCGAGCAGAAAACCCAGATAAAGGTAACGATCACCCAAGCCGTGAAGAACCCCTTCGAGAATATGTAATGCGAGAAGAACATCGGCATGGGGATCAGGAAGTCCATCGTGACTGTCAAGACAAAGGACGCGATACAGGCGACTTTGAAAGCCCTTCTCAATTTCGATGGCTCGTCTTCTGCCGACAAATCGGCTTTGACTTGTCTCTCTTCATCCAGATCTGTTGGAAGGTCCGGATCGGCTTTCTCATTCGCTTTATCAAGTGTCGATGAAGGAGAAGAAGGGGACGTCAGGACGGATGAGGCGTTGATGGATCGGGTCGTCTCCCAAGAGAAAGGTTTAGGTCGAGCTAGAGAAACTGTGACGCTGACGATAAGACCGGTCATAATAGCTGCGAGGTTACCTGCCAACGTCGAGTACTCTTCCCCAGTGGTCGAGACAGTGACCGCACCAAAATATTGATGAGCGGTGGTAAGCCAAGCAATCAATCCTGCAGCAAGACCAGAGAGAGCACCGGAAACAGCCCCTGCGCTTGTCTGCCCTTTCCATGTAATGGCGAAAGCGGCAGGAAAGACAGCACCGCCGATTAGCAAGCCCATGACCAGAAACTAGAGGGCCAGGTCAGCAGGGACGCGGTCGTATTTGATAAGCTCATTCCTACCAGCCATCCAAGATCAATACCAATTCCATTCCAGATGCACGCAAACACAGCCATAGTAAGCCCAAAAACACAAATCATGACATGCGAGACGAATATTAGCTGGGAAGGCTGGGCGGTCTTCTTGATGTAGGTTTTGTAAATATCGAAGGTCAATATCGAAGACACTGCGATAAGTTCAGCAGAGGCACAGGACGTCACCGCCATGAAAAGCACGATTAGTAGAGCAACGGCGCCTTCTTTCCCAAGGAGTGCGGTGGCAGCGGTCGATGCAGCCAGTCCTGATGTCACTTGTGATTGAGATAATGGATTCGGGTACGTTGGGAAGGAGGGCGAATCCGTCAAAGCGGCCGCCGTCAAGCCAAGCGTCGTTGCAAAACCAAATGGAATGGCAAACCAGGCCAGCCCTTCAGAAGAGATGAGTCGATGGTGGCTTATCCAAACATGGTGGATACTGACCTCCAAGTATATATGCGCGAACGGCTGTTGTGGGCCGACTTGCGATAGCTGACCCAGTTGTAAGCGAATGCCGGCACTGGCAAGATCATTTTGAAGACTTGCCTCTTTGCCAATATGCCTGGTCAAGAAAGACTGTGCCACTACCGGAGCAGAGCTGTATCACCCCGAAAACCAAGGCGAAGTTGGATTTCAAGGTCAAGTAAGAACCATCCTGATTTCCCGCAACTGGTCGCTTGATAGCAGCTGCCTTGAGCAGCTCATACATCTCTGACGGGGAACCAATTTGGGCGTTTGTTGTGTAGACTGAGAATAGAAAGTAGAGAATGATGATCATGAGGATCAATGTATGGGAGTAATCGCCTAACAAAATTCTTAGCTCCAGTCGGGAGAGCTCTACACAAAGCTTACACAGGAATGTGGCTCGTAAGCCCCCTAACACCACATAGACGCAGACACCGACCGGAATGAGGAAGATCGCTGCATAGACGTTCATTCCCGTTAGAGAAGTCACGACAGCACTGCCGCCTAGTAGAAGCTGACTTCCGACCAGAATGTTGGTGAGCAATGCAAAGAAGATAAACACCGAATGTGTGAAGACGCCATAGCGAACCTGGCGTGAAATTAGTTGGGAGAAGAATAGTCAGTATGGATTAGAAGACGAACATAGATAATCTCCAGCCAAGTGTGGCACCGAGGCGCATTTTGCTTCACTTTGCAAGCCAGGATCGAGAACATGAGAATCTGGACAGTAGCCCCAGCCGCATACTTTTTTAAGTCAGACCTACACTTTCTAAAAAGGAGGAAATTCTCCTACCCAGAATGGTCCAGCCACTCCATACTCATAGGCAACAGTTGAGCTCTGTAGTAATCTGGCCGTTCTTGAGCACGGTCCTTAGTATTACAATAAAATTGCACGGAGCACTTACGTAGCCGCCCAAGTCCAGGCAGACACGATACCTATACACCCCTGTAAGACATCGGAACATGGTATATGAGATGGATCATACCGCTTGCAATGAGACCAGGCTTCACGCTGCGACTAGCAGTGTTGAATTCTTCGCTGGTTTTGGTGGAAAATCTGGTGTATCGATTCTATCTCATAGCGTTTAGAATCCGTTTATCTGAAAAGGGAACCGGGTGCAGACCTGGATGTACGACATGCCACACATGACCAGAGCAAAGAAGAACCCAATTCCTACAACAACGCCATATCCAACCCCGACTGGCAGCGGTGTTAGAGAAGAGGTCATTTCGGCGTTCCTAACCACTTCTTGTATGGAATATCTGATGTGACCACAGCGAGATGGCCTTCATAGCAGGAATTCTTAAGGTAGCGGGCATACAAGCCCATTATGTCTCGCGTCCTCCCCCAGTTCTCCACGCGATAAGATGATAGGTATTTGACCCGGATGTCTGAGTATCTGGCATTTGCCATGAGCAAACCCTGCAAGACGATATCGGATGACGTCGCCGACGGTTTCAGCTTCGTCCTCCACCAGTGACATTCTATCGTCGTCTTTCAAGGCCGTTGATCGCAGATAGGCCAGCCAAGATTGGCATGAGGTTCTTGGGAAGGCGGGTTATAGTCTAGCACCGAATAGGAAGGCGCTTTGTTTTGTGCAAAAACCCTAAAGTACATTTCAAGACGTATTCACTGGTATCTCTAGACGTTTCGCCGCTTTGGCAATGGAGAGATCACTGGTTAGTCAGCGGGTGTTGAAAACTGCGTGCTCGAAAGCCAATTACCAGCGCAAAGATTTGCTCACCACTCCCTATTACTTTTTAGGAGCCCTTCTCCTTTTGTTCCCTTCGGGACCTCCGATTCATTCACGGATAAATTTTAACGTTTTGGCGCTTTGGCGTTGGGCTATTGCTGATCGTTCAGGGATGAGCAAACATATTGGCCCAGTTAGACCTACTCGTTCTTCGACATTTCTAAAGTAATGTGAGGTTCTCGTCCTTACATCCTTATTAATCTCAACCGTGGCCCGGCCTTACCGTGGCGTTGGGGCTCGGCCTCGGTGGCTGACTCAATGTGCCATTTCTCTCTCAACAGAACCCCTGCTTTTCTGGAAAAACATAGAGAAATTAACTCGACGCACTTGCGAAAATGAACAAGCTATTTCCTCTCAACAGAACCTCTGCTCTTCTTGATAACATAGAGAAAACGACTCAACGCACTCACGAATATAAAGAAGCCAAACCGCGAAGTTTTCCAGCCATAATATTTATGTACACGCAGCTGGCGCCAATAGATACCTCTATTTGATATCAATCTTTAGAGACCCAATAGGATTTACTTAATCAAACGTCCGCTGTTCTTTAATTCATAAAGAGAGTCACAGACGAAGAGAAAGGGATTTGACGCACAGATCTCTAATTGCCAATCTCGAACTAACTTTAGTCACAACAAATCCGCGATGTATACGCGGCTATCGTCGATAGATGCCTCTAGCGAATATCAGTCAAAAGAGTTGACAGAACTTCGTGCAGAGTCCATCACTCAGAAGGTGCAGAACACAATTCGGCGCACTTTTACTGTGAACATCAGAAAATGTACAGCAGTGAATGCAAAGTCTGCATTTGGCACATCGCAGGAGCACCTGCTACCAGATCAGTCCTTGGAAAAACAGGAAGACCTGCCGGATGATGAGTCTGACGACGACGATTATGCTTTAGTGCAGGGTCGTGATGATCGAGCATTGCCTCGCCTTCCGGAAGACCTGATAGTGCGGATCTCGGGATTTCTAGACGAAGTATCTCTACTTTGTTTGAAAAATATAGACACGCGTTTTCGAGAAATCATCAAGATAAACGAAGCCCAAGTCTCGCGATGCACTAGATGGATGGTGCTCTGTCGGCTCGAAGAAGACATACGAAAAAGAGGCGATGCCCTGCCGGATCAACTGGCTTGCATGTATTGCAAAAAAACTCATCCACAGAAAGACTTCGGAGTGCGCAATGGAAACGTTGGTTATGGGATCGAACGTCTCGGTATGATCAAATCCTGTCAGCCAAGTTCTCGCTATTGCTGGCGGCACCTACCAAAGAGAATTGAACTACACATCAGGGATTGAGAATCTGGACAAACGCGGCCGTCCATGCAAAAAAGACAAGTGGGTAGAGCTGTCTGAGCCAGTTTGCCTTCACTGCGGCGACCGACTCGACCTTGACAAGAACCGCCAACTAGCATGTCGAACTTGCGATAAGGAATGCGAGATCTGTGGGTTTGGAGATCTCCGTGGATGGGAAAGACACGGACCGCAGCGACCACTGGAGACGTATGCATACATAAGATTTGTAAAAATGGGTCCTGACCTCGAGATCCGGGATTTGAACGGTATTCGAGATCCTCGGAAACCCCTGACGGAGCCTAGGATCTGGCCCGAAAATTCTTTTCGTTTCGAAATGAGGCAGCTTTGGCGAGCATCATTTCCCGTGGATACACGCAACAGTCGCCGCTTTTCCCTCCTCAGTCCCGTCGAATGCTTGAAAGAGCGACAAGGGCCGAAGAGCATCAATGTCCGAGGTAGATGGATCTCGAACTGAATTTTCGCACGTAGAACTTGCAGGCGCTTGCGAACAATGACTTTGGGAACTGCCTAAGCTGCTTCTTAGTTTAAAGTATTTCTAGTATATGTGCAAGGTAGACCGATTTCGCAATGAATTTGCTGATAGACCAACCTTGGCATTCGTGACCTAATCAAACAACGCTAAAACATTATGGCCTTGGAATTGCATGCTTGATAAGCAAAGTAATGACACTCGCAAGCGGATGCGCCAGACTGATGCAATGAAGCAAACAAAATCTTTCATCTCCCGAAGTGTTGCTACTCCGGTGGCCCTACGTCGCCTTGGCGTTCTCGGGCCGATCCACTCCGGGTCACGAGCTCTGGGCTCCAATACTTTAAGGTAATTATCCTTCCTGCGATCTGAGGAACAAAATTATATATCAAAATAGAACCAGCAACAGGCCATGGCAGAGGTATCTAATAGCCTGAGAGTTCTATCTATAGGGTCTACCTAACACAGATATCTATCTAATTGAAGCTGTACAGCCAGCACCCGTCTAGGATCGTGAGACTAAGAATTGCGACTGAGCAGACATACTCAGCTAGAAAGCCTGACTGGTCAATCAGTCTTGCGTCAAATGCGTGACAGGCTGTTTTGGTGGCATTCCAATCAGTAGTGCTCAGGTTTGTTGGGTCGCGTATGGGACACGTCGAGGTCGTTGTGACTGAAGGGTCCAATATGGACAATCCGAGAGCTGCGCGTCGAATTCGATGTCCTCCCGCTCACTTCTTTTCCTTTTCGTCGACCGAGAATAGCAGTTCTGCTGGATGATTTCTGGAGAGATCTTACGACGCTAGCCGTGTTTACGAACACGTTTTGACTGTAGGAGTTGCGACTTGAGACCTCTGCATCAGATATAGGTTCCGCTTCCCTTCGTCCTTTTTCGCCTTCGTCGATCAGGAACAACAGGCGCTCTGATGAGCTGATGAGGAGAGCGTTCGGTGTCGGTAGCTTGCTGGAGGCTGCTGTTGACGCGGGCCGTGTGGAGATATGTTGTGACTGCAGGAGTGTAGGATTGGCGACTTGATATCTGTGCGTCTTCCTTTTCTCTTCGTACTCTTCCCCCTCGTCGATATTTGCTGGAGGCAGCTGTTGAAGCTGGCCGCGTGGAGAGATCTTATGACTGGAGGAGTGTAGGATAGGCGACTTGAGATCTGTGGGTCTTCCTTTTCTCTTCGCTTTTCTTTTCCTCGTTCTTTGATCGATGTTTGCTGGAGGTAGCTGTTGAAACTAGCCGCGTGAAAATGTGTTGTGACTGGAGGAGTGTAGGCGACTTGGCTGTGCGTCTTTCTTCTCTCTTCGTTCTCCTTCCGTTTGCTGGTTCGAGAACATCATGGATTGGCCCGTTGGGCCGCCCGAGGGCGGAGCCCCAACGCCACGGCAAGGCCGGGCCACGGTTGGGGTCAAGAATATGGGGGCATAAGGATAGAATAAGGATGCTGAAAAAGAATAGGTCTAAGTAGTGTGTTAGCGATATTTATCAACTTGGATCTCAAGTTTGTCGACTTGAGTTGGTTAGGGAAGGCTTGCCTACCACTCCTCACTCTCCCCCCATCACCCCTCACTCCTCTCCTCTTCCCCTCCTCACCCCACGCCACACCGCCCCTACCCCCCCCCACCCCTCCCACCCCCTTCCCCAGCGACAACCAACACAGCCACAGACAGACCACACACGACCCACCCAGCTCGCCCCCCACCCTCTTCGCCCCCCCCGAGAAATCCCTCCAAAAACCCCCCAAATACTCCCCCCACCCCTCCCTCTCCCTCCTCTCCGCCTCCTCAAACATCGCCGCCGCCTGCCCCCACAGCTGACCCGATAACGTTTCCTCCGGCGGCCCGTGGGACTCCGCCGGCGGGGGCTCTCGCTGACTGGCCGCATGGGCCCAGCCAGCGATACCCTCCGCGCGACGACGGAGCTGTCCCGGTGACTCCCTGAGCCACCCGAGCCACCGGAGGAATTTCCGCCCCGGCGGGCACACGAGGATCACAGCCAATACTGTAAATCGTTGGTCAGCCTTCCTGCTAAGGGCTTGAGGCATATCAGGGAGCGAGCTTTCTATTTTACACTTACTGGCTGTTATCAGTGTCCCCAGGCCGGACAACAGGTACCACATATTAATGTGGAGGCCACCTGGGGTGTCGTCGGCCTGGGGACCCACGGAGGGAAGGGAGGAGGAGGGGAGGAGGAGGGAAGCAGAAGCGAAAGCACCAACAAAAGACATTTTTGTGATCAATTTAATTGATCAAGCAGTAAAGAGTTGATCGAAGCGTGGTATGCAGAAGAGAGAATCCATCAGAGCACGGAAAGAAACACAACATCCCAGCGCCACCATCGGGGCAAGGAAGGCACGACTCTACCTACGCTCTTCCCTTTCCACTCAAAAGGGGCTTAATTGACCAGTGATCTACCAACGTCAAAGCGGCAAACCGTTGAAAGATCTCAGTAGCACAGTCGGAGAACCCAGATAAAGCTCTCTATAAATATGAATAAAGAGCTAGAATTACCAATGATCTCCCACTGCCAAAGCGACAAAACGTCAAAAGACAGTGAAGAGCCCTGCATGACAGGGGAACTAGTGCCAGGAGACGGCATATTCGAGAGGGTTTTCTTGAGATGGGGATTGCTACTAACGCTTCAAAAGTGCAGAAGGACGCTTTTATAGAAAGGTGAAGCTGGCAGGCAATGTCGCTTAGTCGTTATAAAGTCTAAGAGTCGATAGTACGGACGGCTTGGAATCCGTTTCTTCGTTCTCGTTCTCTTCGCTGATCGAGAACGTCGTGGAGTGGCCCGTTGGGTCGCCATCAGGGCGGAGCCCCAACGCCACGGTAAGGCCGGGCCACAGTTGAGATTAAATAAGAACGTAGAGTGTTAGAAAGCTAAAAAGTACTTCAAGATTATCGAAAAACGAGTAGGTCTATCTAAGTTAATATGTCAGCTTATCTCTGAACAACCAGCGACAGCCCAATACCAAAGCGGCAAAACGTTAATATTTTCGGTAACTTCATCAAAGGACCCAGACGAAGCGACAGGGGAAGAGTTCCCATTGGGAGTGGCTAGTAAACTTTTGCGCTGGCAACTTGCATTCTTATTGCTCGACTCCTAGTGGTTGACCAGTGATACCCAATTGGCAAAGCGGCAAAGCGTTGATTGATTCCAGTAACATTGTGGTAGGAACCAGAGGAAACGATAGGAGAATGATTCCAGTAGGGAGTAAGTAGTAAAATTCTACATTGGCCGCTCGCAGCGCTTGTTGCTTTAACTCTCTAATTGATCAGTAATGTCCTACGGGCAAAGCGGCAAAACGTTGATCAAGAGAGGAAAGGCTTCGATAAGCCTCCATGAATAAGTGACTTCATTCTGAAAGATTGTCCGAAATTGGCGCGCTCGTGCCTGTAACGAGTCTGCTCAATCGAGCGTGATTACAATAATATATCTTGAGATATAATTGCCATTGAAGACCTTCGGGTATCTTCAGAGCTGGAACAACGGCGGTCAAACATTTCGATACGACGCCTTCTTGATTTTTTGAACTGGCATTTTTGTGCCGCTTCTGTCCTCGGCCACGACAGTCAAGTCGTTAGGGTGGTATGGAGACTGCGATACAAAAGGCCATTGTGAAGCACCCTTTGTTGCTGCGATCTTGTGGGGACAACGAAAACAAAGAACGGTAGAGGATGTCTCGAGCCTCAACTTTGTTGCAATAATCTCCTTGTAAGATGCACAAAGGAGACACTCCAGAATGCTAGAATACTTAAGAGCCACCAAGGTCTTAATTTATCGATCATCATCAAACACTACTGGTAAGTGCTTGATCATCAAAAACAATCAAAGCAAAAGAAAAAAGAACCATCCACCTACAATTGCCAACCCAGCTCTACTTACCCAACCCTTCACGAACAGCTAATTCTGCCAACATGCCTGCCGGTGCAGCCACTCAATTGGCCGTTCGCTCGAGCATGTGGGACGAGACGCGTGCAACACGCCCCAGCTCTCACCACTCCAGTCGTCCCAGTACCCGATCAGCAGCTCCGGAGAGTATGCAAGTCTCTTCACGTGCTTCAAGCCGTCACGATGTATCTAACTCTCACGGTGTATCCGGCCGCTACCCAATCTCGAGCCATCACCCGAGCTCGAGCCACCGCGACTCTCAGACCCAAGGCAGCAGCAGCAAGAGCTCCATGTTCCTAACGCGAGATAAGAGCACAGGCAATACACTCCTCAAGCGTGCAACCACCGCAGCCTCACGCCGCGACACACGCGAACCAACTCGTGACTCTACCTACGAGTCGTCCCGCCACTCTTCCACCCGCGACCACGGATCTCGGACAACTAGTACCATGCGGCCCACGGAACTGACTCGTGACTCGACTCACGGGTCATCTCGCCATTCTTCCACCCGCGACCACGGATCTCGGACGAGTGGTACAATGCAGACCCGCACCCGAAGCCAGTCTCACACCGCTCGCCCCATGGGCCTTGAGACTCGGCTCGAGAAGATCGAAGAGGGGATGCAGAAGATGAAGGTTGAGGAACGCCCAGTGACTTCCAAGCCGACGGTCGTCATCGTGCAGCAGCAAGCTGCGCCACAACGAGTCTATGGTTCAAGCGCGTTCTGTGCCGGCTATATGGCTGCCAAGCGCGGCCAATGAATGGGGTTGAAAGCGGAGATGTGGGCAGGAGATGTAGGATAAGTTAACGAGAATAGCATAATAATGGTAATTGTAATGGACGGATTCAAGCAACTTGAACATCTAATTGCAATGTGAAAAGTCTCACAAACGTGAGATTTTGGCTACGTACCTGCGTCGTGCTTTTGGGTGCCGTGATTTCTGAGATGGGATGTATGACAGGTCTTGAAAACAGTACATGAAGAGGCAGAGCGTCGAAGCGTAGTACCCACTCGACTTGCGCAGCCAGTACTATTCGAAGGTAAACATACAGAAGCAAAGACAGGTCGATCCGTTGAATTATCGCGACGCGCCGTTGACCCTTGAAAGGTGCACGATAGCAGGACATAGGGTAGTGCCAGAGAAAATGTAGATGTTAGCAGACATGCATTTCCGGCTTTTCAATACTTCTACGAGAGCAACGTGAATGATCGCGAATGATAAGGTTACTTCTTTTCGCAGTTATCAGTCTAAAAAAAGGAGCAAGTGATCGCCCAACCTCTGCCACAAGTAAGCTGCCTCTAATACAATCATTGTCGCCACTTGCCGATCGATATCGACCACCACTTTTTCTCATACCGGCATTTGCAGCTCGTGTTAACGTGATCTAATCGCTTGCACGCACGACCAATGAGACACTTTCACCAGACTAAGACATAATGCAAAAATGCTATCCCAGTCAGTTTTGTATGTTGCACTTTGAAAACCACAAACCTTAAAAGCATTTGCGGTGGACAATGGACGGTCCACTCTCGTCGTACTCCTGCTTTGAGATCCACATCTGCTGGAAGGTGGAAAGAGACGCCAAGATGGAACCACCAATCCAGACGGAGTATTTGCGCTCTGGTGGTGCGATGATCTTGACCTTCATTGACGATGGCGCAAGCGCCGTGATTTCCTTCTGCATACGATCCGAGATACCAGGATACATAGTAGTACCACCCGACTATCGCAATGTTAGCTGTCTCGTCGACTGACAACTGATGTAATGAAACTGACCATGACGATGTTTCCATAAAGGTCTTTTCGGACATCGACATCGCACTTCATGATGGAGTTGAAAGTGGTTACGTGGATACCACCGCTCTCAAGGCCCAACACGCTGGGCTGGAAGAGAGCTTCCGGAGCACGGAAGCGCTCATTGCCGATGGTGATGACTTGGCCGTCAGGGAGTTCGTAGGACTTCTCCAAGCTCGAGCTCTGGCTGGCGGTCTGAATTTCTTGCTCGAAGTCGAGCGCGACGTAGCAAAGCTTCTCCTTCATATCACGTACGATCTCGCGCTCAGCAGTGGTCGAGAACGGGTACCCGCGTTCAGCCAGAATCTTCATCAAATAGTCTGTCAAGTCACGACCAGCCATATCGATACGGGAGATGGCGTGGGGCAGGGCGAAACCCTCGTATATGGGGACAACGTGGGTGACACCGTCACCAGAATCCAACACGATACCAGTGGTGCGCCCGGAAGCGTAAAGAGAAAGAACGGCCTGGATGGAGACGTAGAAAGCCGGGGCATTGAAGGTTTCGAAGACAATCTGTGTCATCTTTTCACGGTTGGACTTCGGGTTGATGGGGGCTTCTGTAAGGAGGACGGGGTGCTCCTCTGGAGCAACACGCAGCTCGTTGTAGAAAGTGTGATGCCAGATCTTCTCCATGTCGTCCCAATTCGTGACGACACCGTGCTCGATGGGGTATCGGAGCGTCAGGATACCACGTTTGGATTGTGCCTCATCGCCAACGTAGGAATCCTTCTGACCCATACCAATCATAATACTATCGCCACATCAGTAAACACATTGCCGGAGAAGGTGGCTCTCGGCATCTGTACCCATGGTGACGAGGTCGACCGACAATGGAAGCTATGCATCGTCAGTACTAAGGTCTTTGGGCAATCGTGGTAGCGCATGGCAACTCACGAAAGACTGCTCTTGGAGCATCGTCACCGGCAAAACCGGCCTTGCACATTCCCGACCTGCCTCATCATCAGCTTTATCCTCCCGGGAGCTGGTATAGGATGGCCGAGAGCAAGCCAACGCCTGGAGAAGCGCGACTATTCCTGAAGGCCACTGTTCCCTGCGTGCTGGAGCTGGAGCCATACGTACCCATTGTCGATAACGAGGGCTGCAACTTCTTCTGTAGGCGTGACAATGGTATTAGCATGCTATCGACGTGTGGCGGAGATGGATTTGTGCAGATTCTGGAGGAACAGCTTACCCTCCATGGCGATGGGTTGTGAGGTTCGAAAGAGCGGTTTAGAATGCCTGAGATTGCAGGAGAGAGCTGTAGGATGGAGACGCAGCTGAGAGAGATGGATGGAGGCTGGATGTGGGTAGTGGTGTTCACTGTCCTTGAGAGGGAGGTAGGTGCAGTGTGAGCGGTAGTCTGGCTGTTGGCCTCCTTGTGGGTCTAGCGGCAAGCGAGGCTGGCTAAATTTCTAGCTGACCGACAAATAGGAAGCCTCGACCATCAACAACTGGGCTCGTTCCTGCAATTCACTCTACTCTTGCTCAGGGTAGCTTCCTTGACTTTACATATGCGTTGCTGCCTTCACAACAATCGATCCTTCACGGCTTACGCAACACACCGCCACGATCGTTAGGCACCGAGGTTTCCACTCCTCCAACGCGCGTCAAATCAACCCAGAATCACTCTGATAACGAGCTCCCGAAGTTCCGCTGTACCCTTCTGGCACCCGTGCCTCACGCTATCAAGTATTCATGTTCTACGAGGGGCGCAGCAACAGTCAAGTCGATGATGGTGTCTCCACCGCCTCTTTCCTGGCGCTGGGTCAACCAGAAACGAGATGGCGGGGACAGCGGGGTGGAATGCCGCTAAGCCATAGTCTTGGCGTCCCGTGCGGGCCCTTGACCTTCCGCTGGTAAACCCCGCCATGCCCGCCGAAGAACCAGACTTTTTCCAGACCAGCAACAACAAGTGCAAGGCGTGACATACTGCAGAGAAAGTAAATTTGTCAATATCTGGTCCTTTGCCCTTCCATCTCTTTGGTCTCCAAAGCCCCACGGTAGGACCGCATTCTCCTTGATCAAGGCGTGGAACGTGCGCGAAGACGCTCGAAGGCCGCCAGCATATCCGCCAGGGGCTGAATCTCTGCAGTCGCAACGGCACTTTGGCATCAAAGTACGGTCGAATCTTTCCTTTTCACAACGGCTTCAATTCTCTAGTCCGATTCTGCATTTGTTGCATTTAATCTTACTCGAACTTCTCCACATGGACCCAAACCTCAACCACCTCCTGAAATGGAGCATCGAAAACTCCGAAGCCTCACGCAACGATCCGGCCTCAACCAACGCCGAAACCGAGAGAGACGACTCACCCGCCGGCCGTTCCCTCAATGCTGAAGCCCTCAAAGCCCTCATGGGCGGTCCATCCGATGCACAGCTGATGCAAGAGTCAATGAAGGCCATACGTTCCCCGGATATTTCGCTAGACAACAAGCTTGTCGCGTTCGACAACCTCGAGCAACTGATTGAAAACATCGACAATGCGAACAACATGGAGTCATTGGGGTTGTGGACACCGCTGATGGGCCAATTGGACAGTGAAGAGGCGGACATGCGGAGAATGGCAGCTTGGTGTTTCGGGACCGCCGTGCAGAATAACGTCAAGGCCCAAGAAAGGGTACGTCTTCTGTCAAATACTGGTGCCAGTGGCGGTTACTGAAGAATTGGCAGATGCTGGCCGTGGGCGCTATACCAAGACTCGTACGGCTGGCTGTGAATGATCCCAGCGAACCAGTGAGGCGGAAAGCCATATACGCTCTTTCCAGCGAAATGAGGAATTATCAGCCTGGGCTGGACGAGGCTCTCAAGTCACTACCTGAGGATGTACGACCAAGTCGAGAGGTCGATGCGGGCGATATGGATGCGATAGACCAGATCATTGATAAGCTGAGGGAGGACTCGAAGAATAGGGCTTCATGAGAAAAGTCTTGCGAATAGAAGCTAAAGATAATTAGATCATTTGGTGCATGTAAGACATTCAAATTGATCCTGCATAGATGTTGGGTATATGCCAATCGGAATTTCAAGAATGCACCTTATCATTACGCCGAAACGCTCAAACCATCAGATTTCGTGCTGTAGAACTACACCCATTGACACCGTCCATGCAATTCCCAAAATCTCGTGCGTCTTACAGAAATACTATCTCACCTCCGGAGCCGCTGCCGCCGCAATCTCATGGTTGATCGGCGTCGTTCCGGTATCCTGCGGTCGTCCCTCAAAGAGCCTCCTCCACCACGAAGGCGGATCTAAAGGTCTCTGGCCGTTGTGTAGAGAAGGGTAAACGTCGCAGAAGAAGTACCATACTACACCTCAAGTCAGTCTTTCCAGTTTTCGCCAATATTTTCATGGAACAGAGCATACCATGTCCCACAATAACGCCACAGATCTCGTCCTTCGGCACGCTCCCATGCAGCACCAAACTGAACGCCATCAACACCCACGGCAGGTACGGCGCCGTAAACACCAGCAGCCCCAAGAAGCTCAATCTCGTCTCCGGGTTGCGCCGCGACCAGATATAGACCAGTGAGCTGCTGAGAGCCGAGCCGAGGAAGGGCATCGAGAGCATGGGGGAGAGGCAGAGGAGGATGCTGGTGGCGTAGAGGAGTAGCCAGGAGAAGTGCGCGGGGGAGCGGCCGGAGGATTCTTCGAGGAGGCGGGAGTAGCGCTGGAGGAAGAAGACGTGGAAGAGGAGGTCGAGGGAGAGGGGGCCAAAGTAGAGGAAGGTGGTTAGGAGGCGCCAGTACTATTGAACCGAATACTGTTAGCCTCTGCCTGCTGTGGCCCCTTGACAATCTCGCTGGGCGCCAAAGGAGATCTCGAGATGTCTTACCTGGCTTTTGACGAATACGGCGCGGAAACTGTAGAATAATTGGAACGGGGTGATGATGTGGCATTGGACCAATATCGAGGTTGCGACCGTGGCAACCGTCCACCATCTTGTGCAGATTGGCATCTCGTAGAACCATTGTTCCAGGGGGAATTGTCCCATTGCGCCTCCTCCACCTCCGCCTAGCATGTTGTCCATATCCATTTTAAGAGGGGTCCGAGTCGAAAGAGGTCAAGGTGATGGTGAGGTGAACTTGAAGTCAACCGATACACCGCTACCAATTTTATCAGCACAATAGTATAGGCGTCTGAAAGTGCAGAGAGGTGCCTGAAGCCAAGCCATGTACCTTACTTTATCAAAGAACTGTATCTGGCCACAGCCTCGGTGGGACAGAAATAGGACACTTGGCGTAAAGCTAGCCGCCCTAGCCGCTACCTTACCGAGCTTACCTTACCGCTTCCAGGCATGGGATTTCGACATGCTGAGAACACGGACATGGATGTCTACAGGTCACTTGCGGTGATATCCCATAGACAAAACTCACACTTATGGAAGCAGTTCCAGTCATGGTAGGGACTTCGCTGTTAATACACTTTCTGTAAGAGTTCAGCTTGAAGGACTCGCAAATCCTTGGGTGACGTGCAATTCGATGGTGATAATCAAATGTTTCAGATGTCAACCAATTTTGAATCCCTGCCAAAAGGGTTGTACGATTTCCTACAGCTTCCCAAAGGCCATTTACGTCTTGTGATTCATACCCTTGAGTCTTTTCCTTACATCACTGCCAACTTCTCTCACTTGGCTATTTTGATTGATCACCTATGACTCTCCAGGGGCGATCACCCCATCCATCATGTGGTTCGCTAGCTTGTTGCTTTGGGGACCTAGATAGCTAACGATATGGTTCCTGGGGAATGCCAACAGATTGCTGCTTCACTAGTTGCCACTTTCGGGGATGGTTGCTCGAACCTTCTGGGATGATGGAAGTAGGCTCCCGAGTCTACCTTTTGAGCCATGTCCACTTGTCACGCTGAGCATCTATACGGAGATGCACTCAAAAGGCAGTAATCTCGTACAGCTTATTCCCTTGTTACTGTAGTTCATTTAGCTTTATTCGTTTCGAAGAATGTGATAGTACTGTCTATAGGAATAATATGACATCCCTTCGTCGTACATGCTAAGTCCCGTCCAGGTGGCTAACGCCCGGATTCGCTCGAGTTTAGCTTACTCACCGCTTTGTGTTTGCTTCCCATCCCTGCCCCGGACGGGAGAGTGCAAAAAGACTTGGAGTTACTATTTGCCGTCTTCCCAATGGAGTTTCTGATAGTTCTTGTCTCTACCGACGACAACAGAGATTCACTCACATCGTATGGAGAAATTGGAGTCTCAGGAACCGGTTACGGCAATGGAAAGCAATGCAGGTGACGGCAGCTTCGCGGACTCCAGTCTGCTTGAGACCATCGACAAGCTGTTCGAGCTCAACGTCGGTGACTATGTCGCACTTCCTCAGGTGGGTCCTCCAACCTACTGAATGATGTAGTAGAAAGACTGACTCCACAATCAGCTACTCGTCGTAGGAGACCAGTCTAGGTTGGCTCTGGAATTCATCCGGCTGCATTCGACTGACCATTGAGCCAGTGGAAAAGGTTCCGTACTGGAAGGGCTTACGAACCTGCCCTTCCCACGCGACAGCGGCCTCTGTACGAGGTTTGCCACGCAAATAACGTTCAGCAGAAAGCCAGTGGACAAGACCTCCATTTCCATTATACCAGCAGAGAGTGCTGCTCCCGAACATGCTGAGAAACTCCGACGTTGGAAAAGTCAAAAGCTGCAACTCTTGAGCCGCGACACGTTTGGAGAGGTACTCTCTCTGGTATTTGCCCCTAATACCATGTTCACAACACATGCAAGAGGCTATAGTACTGCGCTAATGCCATATAAGGTTCACGATCTTATGGGCCTCGGTGCAGGTCAGAAAACGTTCTCGGACGACGTACTAAAGATCGAGATTTGTGGACCCAAGCGAGATCATTTGAGCGTAGTCGATGTACCAGGAATCTTCAAGAAGGTCACCGAAGGCGTTACAACAAATAACCGATATCGGCATGGTACGCAATATGGTCACATCTTATATGAAGAACCCAAGATCCGTAATCCTCGCTGTCATACCAGCAAATGTCGACATCGCGACGCAGGAGATCCTCGACATGGCAGCCGAATGTGATGAAAAGGGGGAAAGAACCTTGGGTGTTCTGACGAAGCCAGACCTTGTCGATAAAGGTGCGGAGCAGAACGTCATCGACTTGCTGGATGGTAAAAGCCACAGGCTTAACCTGGGTTGGAACATCGTTCGGAACCTTGGACAGGGGCAGCTGGGGGATATATCAGCTGACAGGCATCTCAACGAAAGCATTTTCTTCAGCACACAAAGCCCCTGGTCCAAGCTCAGTAAAGACAAAGTTGGAATTAAAGCTCTACGCTCTCGGCTGACGGATGTTCTGACCGAGATTGTTCGTCGGGAGTTTCCAAACGTAACTAAGAATGCACCCGCTCCTTGAACTCCATTGAGCCTAATTTCTATGCAGGTTAAAGCCGACATCAACAGAAGACTCAAGGACTGCAAGCGTCAGCTGAACGAACTTGGGCCCTCCCGAGAGGGTAGAGATCACCAGCATAGGTATCTGCTGGACATGGCAATGCGCTATCAGAGTTTGACCTCCCTTGCCCTTAAGGCTCAGTATGGCGGCGCCGATATCTTCGACGGCTCACCCAGCCTAAAGCTTGCAACCGTCGTTGTCAATCGAAACGTAGTTTTCTCGGATGATGTTGAACGCTATGGTCACACGAAGGAGTTCGCTACGGAAGGGAACAATACCTCTGAATCCAACGTCGGGGAGTCGCGGCTCTCGAGACTGAGTCTCGAAGATAGGGAAGAAGTCAGAGCTGAAATCTACGTCAAGGCCCATACTGAGCTCGAGGATATTCTGGATCTCGACACTCATCTGGGCGAGCCACCGCAGTCAGGCATCTTGGCGTGGCTCGAAAGTGAAGACAGACGCTCTCGGGGCTTTGAACTGGGTACATTTGACGCTTCGCTTCTTACCATCGTGTGGAGGAAGCAATCGGGGAATTGGGACAGATTGACTAAAGGCTATATCAACGAAATAATCTGCCTCGTCCACGCGTTCACGATGGACCTGTTGTCGATTATCTGCCCTGATCATCGAGTCCGCAGTGGGCTGACCTCGGTACTCATCGACCCGTTACTGGAACGCTATCAACAAGCGATCAATCACGGCGACTTTGTCATGAAGGTCGAGCGGCTTGGGAATCCTCTCACGTTGAACCACTACTTTGCGGACAACCTCGAGAAAAGGTAGTTTCATCTCGGCTTTACATACACTGAACTGGCTGACTAAAACTGGGTAGTCGCCAGAAACGGATCAGAGCTCATATGCAGAGCCAGGTACTCGACTCTGACGAGCACGGCCAGATCGTCAAGCTTGACAGCATAGTGGAATCGTCGCGTGCGAGCAACCTCGAGCATACAGTCCAGGACATCCATGACATCCTCCATTCGTACTACATGGTAGCACGCAAACGATTCGTCGACGTCGTCTGCATGCAGGCTGCGGACTATCACTTGGTTACTGGACCCATGAGCCCAGTGAAATTGTTTTCTCCAAGCTTTGTAAGCGAGCTCACGCAGCAGCAGCTCGAATTCATTGCAGGAGAAGATGCATCAACTCGTAGGAAACGAGCAGAGCTGGACCGGGAGATTGCCAACCTGGACAAGGGAAAGAAGATCTTAATCTGATGGCTGCCTACGCCCACTCCCTATGGCGATATAACTGCCCATCGCTCTGTGGTCTTCTGTCGAGGCAGCTAAATTAGCCGGCGTAATGACTAAAGCGAATTTATTGCCCTGATCCCAGTAAGCTAAGCGCCAAGAAAGGCAGCTTTGATAGACCCTTCCATCTCAATGACCTTCTTATAGTGAGCAACGAATTTGATTGAATAAAGTCATTGAGTGGTGGAACGTGAAACCCTAATGATAGCCAGGTTTCTAGTGCTCATCTATCACTATCTGAGACTTCTGGAATGAGCCAGAGACACGCGAACCTGTTGAAGTCCCGTCTTCCAGCCTCAGAGTGTCTACAGTATGATGATCAGGTCCTTCGGGTGAACACGGGTAGCTTCGGGGTGAAGTAGATCAGAATAGACGCCATTATTAGACGCCATAGCCGCGAATGATAAGTACGATCGAATGCTGTGTTCTTCATCCTACTCAAGTGCAATTCGAACCAAATCATCTTTGTTGTTCGACCCATCATGGCTCCGTATATATCTCAAAAGGGGCTGGTAACGTAGCCAGGAAGGCCAGTATACTCTATATAACCAGTTTGTGATTTCGGTTTTCTCCTCAGTTTTTGACACTCTCCGTTTCGTCAAGTTATGACAGGAGCCTCCGATCGTGGTCCAAAAAGTGGATCACGGAATGTTGCTAGCATGCGGCTGCAGAAACTTGCGAGCATACGGCTGCCCACGATTGTAATGCCATAAGAATACTCTCCAGCTGTTTGGAAACATAAGGGTAAGGAGCAAATCGATGGTCTTCCTTTCGAGAAAGGGGAAATGGATCATCTTCTCCAAGGAAACGAGAGTCGACAACCAAGGAGGCTCTCGGCAACGGTTCCTGTTAGCGTGAGAGCCAGGTACTTGGACCCACCAACCTCTTTCCGATCATGGCTCGGCTACTTCACAAACCCTTCCTTCGAGCGCGCCTTTCGCACAGCCAGAATTTTTCATCTCACACTTCGGATCACGGACCTCTCGCTGCGCATCTTCTGTCGACCCCTCATCTCCTCATACAAGCTCCGCTGAACCATCCGACCCGTGTGACCATGGCTATGATAAAAGCCCTCAGCACCGAGATCGTGATCGAGATATTGAAAGCGATCCCGGACTTGAATTCCCTCCACGAGGCCGTCCATGCCTCTCCAATGTTTTACCGCGTATACACAGCGTGTGCCGCCGAGATCTACAGCGCCGTCACCATGCAACACCTAAGAGACTTCCCGACCACTGCATATTACTACAATCCCAATGGGTGGTTTCCGATACACCTTACCGCCGAGGAGCAATTTCGTTGCTATCCCGGACTCCAAAACGTATCAGAAGCGCAGCGTAAAGACTTGCGTATCAACAACTGCATACAGACCTTGAACTATGTGGAAAATGGTGTGTATCACCTTGGCACGACCTTTCTTCTGTTCGGACTCCTCTAATTGCTGAAAGGTCATGCCATGAGGACTGTAGCCGCTCCGTTCGGCCCGTGCTCGCATTTCTAATTGACGCGCTGCGCTGGCTACAGGGGCATAAAGGGAGCGAAGCTCAAAAGGCGCACTAAGCCTGCGCGCACGAGGATCGAACGATTAGGTTGAAAGAGGTACGAAAAGGTCACACTTCCCGTGGTATTTATCGTTGGGTTTTCCAGCTGACGAAGCAATAGGATCTGACGGTTCGCTTCTCTAGCACTGAACTTCTACTTGCAAATTTTCCGATCAGCTTTCCGCTCATGAGGTCTATGAAGGAGATAAATGCTTGTTCGCTAGGCAAGCCCCTGAAAGCTATCTTGACCTTGTCAAGAGCCTGGCAGTATTGCTCAATAGCTTGATAAGATGCGCAGCAAGTGAGGCATGCGAAGCAAATAGCATAGATCTTTCCGCGAACGCATTCATGAGTATCGACTGAAAGTGATCATCTAAATTAACTATAGGATCTTCTTAGCTGCAAAGCGCCGCGATTTGCTGAACGCTGCCACTCCCATTTCAATGGTGGGTTCAGCTCTGGCGTCAATGTCCTGGCTATGTAGAGAGTATTGTCATTTTCTTGTGTGACGGTACAGTCGATATCAGAACGGTACTTTAGTAGTGAAGAACCCGCCAGTCACCTGCGTTGGCGAAATTGCCCCGGTACCTGCATAACAGGCTTAAGTTGTATAAGCTTGTGCCGGTGAACAATACCAGTATTCGTGATGCGAATCCAGACCTCAAAGCATCCTCAAAGCCCAGGCCATTGATTGTTCTCAATTTAGCAAGCCGATGAGATCAGAACGACGTTAGCAGCAACGGCTTTGACAGAAATTGATTGGCAGCAGCAAGAGGTGATGTCGATTAGACGTCGGTTGCAGTTGCGCCACGCTAAGAATAATCTTAAAGGACGGGAGTTTCAAAACATGTACTGGACCCCTGCAACATCACAGACGCGACCCCTAACCTAACGCTTTGTTGCTCCACCGCATCAAGCACCGCTGCACCTGCCAACAATCACCGCGACCTGGTAACCGACCTTGACGATTGCCTCTTCATAAACTCCAAATGCTTTCCCTAGATCCCTACAACGCGGAGATTTCGTGGTGAATACCTACTACTGAACAACTCCTTCTTCGACCATGGCGCCGGGGTAAGTTTGTTGCCCCTATAACTTCGCATTGTGAAGCTGTCAGCTGACTGGTGATGATTGAAGGCTTGGGGCATCTTGGCGCACGTTCTGGCATACTCTGACCTCAGTAAGTATGCGCGCGTTTGATTTCACCTGCCAAGAATACTTGAACAATCAATTCAGGCAATGTGTACTGGGAGGAGAAATCCCGAGCACATCGCCGCGGCCGATACTACTTCCCTGGTAAAGTCAATGCTGATTTGTTCGTCTCAACAGAATGATCGTCATGCCTCCCACGACTCTCCGTACCGGACAGGCGCACATATGCCGCTTAATCAGAGCCGGCACGCTCCTCTCACTTCTATCGCAACCAGTGCTGTTGACTCCCAAGCCGATCTAAGCTCTCCTTACCTCGAAAACGGTCCTCGCTCTTCCACACCATTGCAGAATGGCACTGCCGGCTGGCCTGGCACGCTGGGTGTCGGTTCGATGCAATCCCCTAATTCCTTCTATTCGCCAGGTATGAGATCAGCCATGCAACGGCAACAGCTCGGTGACCAAAATGCCTTCGAGAACGCAACTCCGGGCGAAATTCAGATGCAGAGCTTCCAGGAAGGGCTGCCCCCTCCTCCCCCAGTTGCCCATTCGTGGAAAAGGATCGATCGATGGACAGAAGATAATTACACTGAACTCTGGGACCAATTATCCGAGGGATGCACTCAAAATGATGTCAATGAACTAGAACACGAATTGGACTGTTCGTTACCCATGGAGGTTCGAGAATCTTTGCAGATCCATGACGGACAGGAGCGGGGTGGCCGACCCACAGGCATAATCTTCGGCTGCATGCTACTGGATTGTGAAGAGATAGTTCAGGAATTGAAGAACTGGAAAGTTGTCAACGAGGAATACCTCACGACCACCGCAAGTCGCGACAGCCTTCACAAGGCTTTCGGCGGCGCGCCCTCAACTGCTTCACAAACATCGTCTCAAACAGCTACAAACCCTTTCTGGCGCCAAGAGCTCCTTGAGCGACAAGACTCACAGCCGCCTAGGGCAATTCAGAAGGCGTACGCGCACCCTGGCTGGATTCCGCTCGCTCGAGACTGGGGTGGAAACAACATAGCCGTCGATCTTGCGCCCGGTCCTGTTGGAAAATGGGGTCAGATCATCATCTTCGGCCGAGACTATGATTGCAAGTATGTTATCGCTCGGTCTTGGGCAGCATTTCTCGCCACGGTTGCAGATGATATGAGTAGCGAGAAGGTTTTCGTGGATGACGAATCGCAAGAATTGAAGCTTCGCGAATTCCGTGCCGCTGGGGTAGAGCCGGCATACCTGGACATACTGCGTTGGCGAATGGATCAAAAGTACGGTCGCCCGTTGCCAAAGAGGAAGCAAAGTCCTGGTCTCGCGGTCAATACGCAGCGGCCCGGTAGTTCTTCTAATAGAGGCTCTCCATACGGTAGTCCGATTGAAGAAAGAGGACGCTCGCCGCAGCGACTGCCCAGCCGAGGACCCTTGTCGTCGAGTCCGCGAGGCGTCAAGGCCAAACCAAGCCCTCTTGCCCAAGTCTCTGAAGTACCGGCACCAAAGCCCATTTACACCGGGGGACGAAAAGAAACTTTTACTGGGGAGGACTTCACAGATGATTCCGACGTCAAGCTGGTAGAAGTTGCAACGCCCATTTCAGAGCGATTCGACATAGTACCTGGCAGCCGCCCTGAAAGTCTTTACAAGCCTACCGAGGCTATTCCGCTGGAAGATGAAGTTAACAACGAGAACAAGAGCAAATCTGCGACAACAGGTCTAGGGGTAGATGGCCTTGATGGTATGAAGAGTGTGGATATATGAACCCTTCCAGATAGTACCATCCACACCCGTTCGACCCTCACGCAGACACACCAACGATCTCTGCACGCCATCATATCACACCAATTCATCAGCAAAGCGGCCTGATACGGGGCATCGGGCGTTGAGCAATGCTTCTCCGGCCTTGCAATCTCCTACAGCCGCGGCAGATACCCTCCACGCTTCCTGCACGCGCTACGATACTTCCTTTTTTGTAAATCAAGCACACATGGCTTTGAGTTGGGCTGGTAGCATGCGTTCATGGCTCAGCGGCTGATTTTCACTTCGGTTGGGGAAGCAAGCGTACTATCAGTGTCACAGCATACGTGATGAAGTACAAATCGAATATTTCTTAATGCATCTCTTGTTCACCCCGATTGGCGGAGCCTCTTCTGCTGCCAGACACAAGCTATTGAAGAGACTCTGTGATCGCCAAGCATTCACCTCTTATGTGATATTGAATCCGTCTCGTAATCTTTCAGGCTCAGCTTGCTAATAGTCCCACTGTTTCATCAGTCCCATTCGTCATCGTCGTCGCCGTCATTGCGCTCTTCCCACCGCGGCTGTCTCACGCTTGTGTCTCCGTTGCCTAGGACCTTTGCTCTCAGGAGAACTCCAGCTTGCAGTAGCCTTGCTTCAAGGTCCTTGGCTGTAATGGTATCGGAGCTATAACCAAGCCCCTCGAAACCGATAATACGGTCCACGCTCACTCCGTCTACAAAAGCCAGTACGCAAGGCAGGACTTGTATCTTCAGGCGCGTGACCAAGAATGGCGCGTTCTCAACGTTCATCCTCAAGAACCGAGTATCGTAATGCTTAGGCGCCAGTGTCTACCATACTCCCTACTGCATCAGCCCTGTGCTTTCTGATCTCCAACTCTTGACAGCCCTATATGCACCCCACCCACCTCAAGCATTGAGTCCATGACCCCGCATTTTCCGAAATCCGGCTTGAAGAAGTGTACGACGCACCATTTCGTGCTTGTCGTGATGTCCATCAGCGCCTTCTCATCCTTGATCTCAGTGTAATGGCCATATTCCTGGCTTTGAAGATGCTTTGCGCGCGTAAGCTCGGCGTGGAGCTGCTGAAGGCGTTGCTCGCGGAGAGTGTCGAAGGCGGGATCGTCGTCCAAGGAATCAAGAAGGGCATCCTCGTCGATGTCATCGGCGTTGTGGGAGGAGAGATGCGAGTCAAGAGTGGAAGCGACGGTGGGGTCTAAGGGCGCCATGGAAGGAGGAGGCGCACGATGCGCATGAGGATGGAGCAATACTGGAAGAGGTAGGATTCGTGTTATCAAGGCTGCGCATGCTGAGGTTGAAATAGCATCCTTCAAGAGTTCACCATTGCTGGTCGTACCCGTGTTCTTCGTTCCACCCTTTAAACGAGGCCTCCCGCATCCGCCAAGACAACGCCATCCTCCTTTAGCATTAGTGAGGTATCCCAAATAGATGAAGAGTGGCAGCTGGGATCTTCTTACCGATGTTGTTCAATACATCCGAGACCGAGTTTATGCCACTGGGTTCTTCATAAGACCGCTGCTCTCACCAGCCTCTCTACGCTGGGCGGAGATTGATCATCGACGCTCGTTTACTGCCCTGTTTGGAAGTTGCCCAATCTGACCGCGCGTTCCGACTTCGAGATTGCGATACCCCCTTCTATACGATACTCCGCCTGTGTAACCTCCCGCCATGGCAGACGACAAAAAGCGAGACGACATCACGATTGAGTTGGGCGAGCGGAGAGGCACCGGTTTCGAGTCACCCATCATATCACCGCGCCCTGCGCCGGCTGCTCCCATGGCTTCAGCAGTCAACAACCCCATATTTCCAGTACTCAGCTACTGCGGTTCCTCAATCTTGATGACCGTAACCAACAAGTTCGTCCTTTCTAGCACAGGCTTCAACCTAAACTTCTTCTTGCTCGCTGTGCAGGTACGTTAAAGGCTGGATGGGGGGAAATGGACATCAGCAACTGATCAGGATTCAGTCGATTGTCTGTGTAATAGCCATACAGTCTTGCAAAACCTCCGGCGTAATTACCTACAGAGATTTCAACTCAGACGAGGCAAGGAAATGTATGCCCAAGCTTGCCCTCAGGCCAGCGCCTTTAGTCGGCTGATCGGACTTCTCTAGGGTTTCCCGTCTCACTGCTTTTGATCGGTACGATCTACACCAGCACCAAGGCGCTCCAGTTCCTCTCAATTCCAGTCTACACAATATTCAAGAATCTGACCATCATTCTGATCGCATACGGAGAGGTGCTATGGTTCGGTGGATCCGTCACAGGAATGGCGCTGTTTTCCTTCGGCTTGATGGTGCTTAGTTCCGTCATTGCAGCATGGGCAGATGTGCAGCATGCGTTGCAACGCTTTGGACACGCATCGGAAGAGGCGTCTGCCAAAGTCTCAACGCTCAATGCTGGTTACATGTGGATGATGTTCAACTGCATCTGCAGCGCCGCCTACGTGTTGGGCATGCGGAAGCGGATAAAGTTAACGAACTTCAAGGACTTTGACAGTGAGTGCTATGAGCTGTATCTCCGAAGACCAGGGCGCTAATTCCTTCGTTTTAGCCATGTTCTACAATAATGTACTTTCGATTCCCATTCTCCTAGCCTGCACCGTATTCTTGGAAAATTGGTCGTCCGAGAATATCAACGCAAATTTCCCGGTAGACCGTCGCAATAACCTGATCATTGCAATGGTCTTTTCCGGTCTCTCCTCCGTCTTTATCTCTTACACCTCGGCGTGGTGTGTCCGTGTCACTTCCTCTACCACGTATTCCATGGTCGGCGCCCTCAATAAACTACCGATTGCGCTGAGCGGGCTGATCTTCTTCGACGCCCCCGTCACCCTTCCTAGCGTGTCCGCTATCGGCGTTGGTTTCGTTAGTGGGATAGTGTATGCTCTTGCCAAGGTCAAACAGGGCTCGAAACCAAAGACTGGCGTTCTGCCGACAACAAACCAACCGATGAGCGCTAGTAGCCAGAGTGCACGGGATTCCTTGAAGTCATAGCAGCTTCCGAAAGATGATTACAACTGGTTCGACCGCACATTGACCGCGTACACCATACCAGAGAATGCTTTCTTAAGGGAGCAAGGCGTTTTGGGGAGCAAGATGAAGAACGTCCATGTGCCTGCTGGATGGCTAGCTTACTTTCGACGTAAGAAACCATTCTTCCATCAGCTCTGGTAGGGGAGGACGGAAATTGTATCTGGGTAGATGAGTAGCGTCTGTTGCAGGATAGGATGTTGCTATGGCGGTTCATCTTCTTTCACTTCTTCTGTATCTACACTCAGTCTACGGACGAGTGCTGCATTGTCGAGTCTTCTTCCAGAATAGAGGTATGGTAGCCAAAATAATGACAAACTTCAAATAATCAAGATTGATAAACAAAGGTCCCATAGTGATTCATAACAGCCGTCTACCAGCAAACCTGGTCTGGCTGACGCCCCAACTTAAGAAAGACATCACGCGTTATATAAAGGGGTTTGTGGTGGTAGATCGAATTCAGCGGCATGTGACGGGAAGTCCGCAAAGCGGCTGTTCTTGAGGGAACTGCAGCGATTGCACTTCACCCTCCTAGGGAACTTCACATGGAAGCCATGGGATTCAATCTATGGAGGCCTTTGAAGCGTCGATAGTATGACTATCCTCAAAGCACGCCTCATAGGCAAATCACCGTAGCATGCCATCTGAGGTGCCTCCAGCGCAGCACTCCTCGTATTCCGACCCTACCGCCCATTGCTAGGTCTTTCTGCTTACCTACTTCTAGGCTCTCGTTCACCCAAGGCTTCCTACTCGGTCAGCTGTCCGTCGTCATCCTCATTGGGGCGTTCATCAAGTTCTTCATCTTCGGCGAGGCTCCCTCCGCAGACACTACCGCCGCAAACCGGGCACTTGCTCGCAGCAACAGTGCTTCCGGACACAGACGCTCTTTTCCTATAAACTCTGCCTCTGCAGCCTCGAAGAAACACGATGGCAAGAGGTCATCCTCCAACGTTATTCGCAACCCTCAGCGTCTGACCACCAACACCATACTCTCCAAGACTTACTACAACGTCAACTCACATCAACCCGAGTCCTTGGACTGGTTCAACGTCTTGATCGCACAGACTATAGCTCAATTCCGCAAGGATGCTCAGCAAGACGAGGCCATCCTCACCTCCTTGACAGATGTCCTGAATGGCCCGCAGAAACCCGACTTCCTCTCCGCCATAAAGGTCACTGAGATCGATTTGGGTGAGGACTTTCCCATACTGAGCAACTGCCGGGTACATCCCGTGGAAGACGATGGCAGCGGTCCAGAAGGCGGACGTTTACAAGCACATATGGATGTGGATCTCAGCGATTTCGTCACGCTAGCAGTGGAAACGAAGATTATACTGAACTACCCTAAGCCTATGACCGCGATTCTGCCCATTGCGCTTTCGGTATCTGTCGTCCGCTTCTCAGGCACACTTTCCATATCGTTCCTCCCCTCTACGACCCGCCCTGCTTCGGCGGAGAATGCCTCTTCTATTCCTTCACAGCCATCGTCTACGACGCCGACAACGCTGGCTTTCTGCTTCCTTCCTGATTACCGTCTCGATCTGTCCGTGCGATCGCTCGTGGGTTCGAGGTCTCGCCTCCAGGACATACCTAAGATCGCACAGCTAGTGGAAAGCCGCCTACACTCGTGGATCGATGAGAGATGCGTAGAACCGCGAGTACAGCAAGTTGCCTTGCCAAGCCTCTGGCCTAGAAAGCAGAATACACGTGGACCGCCTACGGATGAAGAGGAGACTGTTGCGCCTGTCAACAGCAGTGATGTGAGGGATGTCAGAGAAGAAGCTCGAAGGGAGGTGGAGGAGGATCGCAGAAGGCAGCGTGAAAATATGAGGCTAGATGAAGGTCTCAGGAGGAGGGGCGGAGCTTTCGAGATGCCTGGAGCAATGCCTGGTATGACGATGACCTGATGGTGGATTACTCCTCAAATCCCGTGAATCTCTTCTCTTCATATACGCCTTAGAAGCTGTTCTCTGAGCGCCTGCGATTTTGCCACCGAACCCAAGTCTGGGTTGGCATAGTAGACTCAAGAGTCAAGAGATAGAAATCATTGCTGACAAGGTACATGAAGAGCAGCTCAATCAACGGTCAGTATTGCATCACATACTTTCCCATAAGCTCATCATTTTACTCATTACTTACCACAATCGCGGATATCCCTCTCCCACGGTGCACTTCTCAGGAGTTCATCAGATCACCAGGCTAATCCAGTGCGCCCCTTTGATTCGCTCAAGTGAGGCAAATGCTTCAACAATTTCCCTCTTTCGCTATGAGTCTTCACTGATGATCCCACCCATCGATATTCCCTCCTTGTTTTACTTTCACAGACACCAAGGATCGAGTGCACCATATCGTGCCTCTACTCGGAAGTTGCGAAATTACCATCATCAGTGCGACCTTTTGCCCATGCAGAGCCCAAATCTAACATTCCACGCATTCCCCAATGATCCACGCGAAGACGCAACTTCTATAAGCACGGGTCTTGAAGAAAGTGATATACCCGAGTGGGGACGGTGGCTGCAGATCGCGTTAGTAGGTATTAGTAGCAATACCCTTGTGATTTTATCACTAGATGGGCAAAGGGATTCAGGTTTAGCAAGATCAGCTATAGAGTCGGTGGACGTACCCAGAGATGAGTGTTGCTACCTCTGGGTGATCCATGGCCGCTTGAATTCAGCTACGCGCACTCTCGTGAGGTTGGAATGTAAGGCGACGGGGACATGGTGTGAGGGGAGGCTTGGGGAAAGCTGGAGTTGCTTCTTCGCGTAAGTCCCCCAAGTCATTACTGATGAACCAGCGATGGCCCATTGCGACAGGCCGTTGAAGGGAATTAGTAGCGTACTCCAGAGACCGGAAGGAAGCAGCAAGAGAACACGAAGCAGCGCATAGCATTGATCAGGTAGAGAAGTCTCCACAAAGATAACGATGCCACAAACATGCCTCAAATCTCTACATATGCCTAAAAAGGCAAGATTGCCAATTCCCTGCGATAGACACGAGGATCAAACAGAGGAGCTGGAGGGAAACAGCATGAGCACGGATGCTTCAGTTATGCACCCCTCTCAAACTTCTCATCTCACTGGCCTCTATGCTTGGAGTCTGTTGAGCGCCTCAAACCCAGCCGGGGAATCCAAACAATCGGCTCATTGTTCAGTGTATATGTTGCAAGCAACGTCCGGATTGTATCACTTAATATCTTCAACCTGGCCTATAAGTTTCTCCTCTCGCATTAGCGGAGTGATAATCTTCCCGTCGTAGAGAGTCCACCAGCCCGCTTACCAAGAAGCAAGCGCTGAGGCTTCGATGTTGCCAGATACCCCTTGCCGTTTGGTTTTTGGACTACGGTCGAGATGGATACGTCTCTGCTCTGCAGCTATCTTCCTATCTGTATCATACATAGCCTTCTCTTATCAGGGACCTTGCGTTAGAAAGTAGACAAAGTGACCAGCGCAAAGAGCAGGCAGCAGCTGGACTGATCATAGATGGTAGCCACTCCGCGCACACCACCCTTCTTTGCTCACACACCACCCCTCACTACAGCATCTTCCTTGCGGCCAGTTGTTCTAGAATATTTTCCTCGTCTTTAACGAGCTTTTTTCTGATACGAAGGAGAGTTTCGTGTCAAAAAACGGGTTAGGTTGGGGTGAGCTCAATGCCGTTGTCCCCAGAAAGGCCGCCGGAAGCATGGTTAGGGGCTAGGAATTCGGGTTAGATGTTAAGGGTGGATATAGTTTGTAAGGTGCGAGTGGTGTGTGAGTAAAGTAGGGTGGTGTGTATGGAATGGTTACCTAGAAAGAAGGTGTATTGAAGGAGGAAAAGCTGTGCCCTTTTCCCATGCATGCTGCACCGCACATGAGCAACGCTTTACCGCTTTCATCGTTACCTCAATATTCAGAATGTGGTTCCCCCCCCGCAACTTTTGAAAATCAGTTTTTTTTTTCGACGCCGGATTGCAAACATCACCCATGCCTCAACATCAACGCATCTAAATTGCTACAAATCCTAGTAAAGTATTGATAATAGTTTGTACATTGATCTTGATCCAATTTGAGCATTGCAGTCACGATCGTGTGTACCTATTGCTGTTGAGAGACTTTGATCAAACGTATTTGGTGAGGCTTGGTGGAGGCTTGAGGAGTGCCCAAAATGTGCCGAGGCAAAGCTTTGAAAAACGCAATTACACACATAACTTTTGTCTCAAGTTGGGTTAAGAAATAAGAGTGCTGTCAAAGTGTTTCTAGATATAGTATTTCTATTCGGGATCAATTTTATGTAGAAAAATAGCGTTGATGTTGAGAAATGGGTGGTATTTGCAATCCGATCTCGAAAAAAAAAACTGATTTTCAAAAGTTGCGGGGGGGGGAACCACATTCTGAATATTGAGGTAGTTAGGTCTCTCGTAGAACATAAATTTGACGCCCCGTATTCCATCCTGGCAGCTCTCTCCCTTCTTTTCCAAGTCAACATCCACATTCGAGAAAATACATTCCTACTGGCACCCAACACCCCAACACTTTGACAATGCCCCCTACGAAGCCGACTCTAGTCCTCATCCACGGAGGCTGGCACACACCAAGCACCTACTCCAAGCTCACCAGCTCCCTCCACTCCGCCGGCTACGAAGTGCATGTCCCTAGCCTTCCCTCCATGAACGGTGCAAGACCTCCCAACGCCGATCTAGCCACCGACACGGCACTTGTCCGAAGGTACGTGGAGAGCCTCATCGACGCGGGCCATACCGTCATCGCCATCATGCATTCCTACGGAGGGCAAGTCGGAACCAACGCTCTCCACGGTCTGAGTCTCCAGCGCCGCCAGCAGCCCAGCGGCGTGGCAAGCCTCATCTACATGTGTGCCTTCGCCCTCCCCGAAGGCGGCTCCATGATGGGAAAGGTCCGGGAATTCGGACACGAGCACCTCATCCCCCTAGCCTTCGACTTTGCCGCGGACGACAGCTGCGTGGTTCGCGACCCGAAGGCGTTGCTGGTGGGCCCGGGGTTTGAGGACGCCGAGGCTGAGGCCTATGTCGAGTCCCTGGGGCGTTGGAATGGGAGGTGCATGTATCAGGAGGTGGCACAGTGCGCGTGGCGGGAGATCCCCGTGACGTATATCTATACGGGTCGGGATATGACTGTGCCGCTTGAGTATCAGAAGTCTATGGTTGATTTGATGAAAGCGGAGGGTCGGGAGGTGCAGACGTTCGAGCTGGAGACTGGGCATTGCCCGAATGTGACCAAGACTGAGGAGGTGGTGGGGATCATCAACGAGGTTGTGGCTGGCCTGACCAGATAGGACCGGGAAGGAGAACCATCGGGAGGTTCGAGAGGCTTTTCCATAAGGCATGGAAATTTGGAGCGGCTATCCTCTATCCTACTGTGGCCTGTGCACACGCTTTTGGGACTGCCTCGCATTCTCGAAGGTGCGGCCGTATTCAGGTCTTTCGGATGGCATATGAAACGGGGCGCTAGAGCTTGTGGCACCACCCTATCACGGAGGAGATTCAATCAGGAAGTGATATTCGTACCTAACCACCGCCGCCGCAGTATCGTGCGGAGCAGGATCCTTGGCCACATAAGAGATCCATTCGAATCTATGTCTCAAATTCCTGAAACTTTTGGTCAAAGACTGGAATCTTACGCTCTGGTCCAAATTTGAAGATCTTTGCAAAACAATTCAAACATGAACACGAGTTGTAGTGTATTGATGTGCGTGATCAAGAGGACTTCCAATCGTCGAGCCCGCTTCAAAGAAAAAGGAAAGGGAGCTTTAGATCCAGGCTTGCGGCACAGAAACCTGCTCCAATAGGCATCGAGCCTCATGCTCATGGAGCTCTTTAGCGAACGCTATGCGGCTGGACCCATCGTTCGAATGGGCAAGGATGTGCGGTAGGGTCCACACAGCGGAATTACCCCGAATGTACATCGTAGAGTATATTCACATGGAAAACATGCAATGGGCTGGGACCGCTCGTCCGAGCCTCGTAAGGATACACAGCAGAGCCTCTTACATGAGCTGTGAGACTGGCGTAAGCATTATTATACGGCAGGATCAAACAGTGCTTTCGGGGATTTTGCCGATCCCACCGCACATCGTAGGGATGTGCTTGCGTGATCTTGACGCTACGGTAGGATTAGCGGTGCGTCACAGCCAGCCTGTTCACCCTAGAGTCTAGACGTTGGGCTTCCTCCCAATGACGGTCCACCTAGGAACGCCCAGCACGATCCCTCCGAGGTCTTCTCCGGTGTGATTTCCGGCATGAGCCCCGCTCTAATCCGCGGCTAGAGCCTCATTGTGTGTCGTGCGGGCGTTTAGCTTGGGGATTGAGTCATGGATTGCGAGAGCAGCATGTGGCACCGTGTCACGGGCATTGGAAAGGATACCGCTGAGAGCACCCGCTTCGCAGAGGGTAGCAAAGTTAGGGAGCCATGTCCGGTTCAGCCTCACATCTTGCCCCGTGTCGAGAGCTTCAATAGCTGTCTCAATGCGTCGGTCTTGTTTTGAGGGTTTGTCTTCTCGATCTGAAACGAGGCAATGTAGGGTTCCGCCTACTGGATGTAGCCGCCTGGCCCTGTAGAGATGACCGTGTTTAGCATTGTGAGCCAGGGAGAGAATGCAATGACTAGGGAAGAAATATACTGATCAGCTTTATGAGATGATCAAGGACACTCAGGATATCGTCATTTTGCAGGATGAAGGCAAAGTTGCGAATAGGGACAATATCGTAGAGAGCGACGGGATCGATCGGGACGTCCGTTTCCACGTTTCAATGACGCAGAATTGAATTAGGAGGAAGTCATGCCAGCGGCGGTGGGACATTGAACGAAACGTCCAGCCCATCGAACTGAACAGGATTGGCTAGCCGGCCACCCAAGTCTGTAAACCAACATTCTAGCTGATCGTGAGGATGAGCTCGCCATGTCAAACATGCAGTGCTAACCCTGTGCCTGTGCCGACGTCTGCTACCTTCAGATGCGGATCTCCAATTGAGATATTGGGGTGAACATGGTACCTAAAGAGCGCGCCCCAAAAAAAGTGTTGTAAGTTGATCCTGTTCAGAAAATCGTAGGGTCAGCTATAAGTGGCTTAATGTACAAATGAGAGAAGCTTGAGACATGGGAGAAACATACCGATTGTTATCAACGTCATCGCGAGTGAAAACATAATTAGTTGCCGAGGTCGTTAATGCAGTTGGCCTTCTCAATGATGCCTCGTAGTAGTAAAACATGAGATCACAGATGCTGTACCTGTGGACAGAATGGTGCGCTGACGAATCGTAGTGTAGAAGGCAGATCAAGGGCACAGAAAGCACGGGATATCTGAGTCCCGCTGGTGGCACGAATTGTGTCCTCGTCCCCCATTTCATGGCGTGAACGCACCGCTCCTAATCTGCATTACGCTGGCATCCATCTTCCTGGAAAGCGGGCTTCTTGATTGCCATTAAGCTATCGTTTGGAGAATCAACATCTCGCCGACCTGTTCCAGAATGCCTTGAGAAATCCACAGAGCTGGACGCTGCTGCATTGACCGGCCTGATATCCCACTCGACATTCTTCGGGCATGAACTATAGGGTCTCGCATAGTATCAAGTGAGATCATTTGATGGAGTCAGCCATAGAATGTGGATCAATTTTGTCAAGCGGAGGCGGAGTGGACCTGTGATGCGCGATAATGGCGAAAGGAACAGCTGGAAGATCGTGTTGCTGCCGAACAATGCCACTATATCGCTATGCCAATAACAACGCCATCCTTAACAGCTTACTGAGCTGGTTGGTCTTCCAGGACACATTTTGTTATTGGAATGAGAATGCCAGCGAGGACATAGACACGAGCGATAATTGCTGCCGCCAGGTCTTGCTCTCCAGGCACATAGGCGTGAGGGGTAGAATCAGGCGTCCAGCGCGAATTCTAAGGCTTCAGTTCGCTTTATATCTGCGCTTCTATCATTCATCTATTATTGTCCAGTATCTAATACTCGCACGACTTAGCTCTGGAGAAGCCTGAGGCATTGATTAACGAAGAGGCTGAGAAGCTTGTCGAGCTGCTTCGAAGCTAGGAAGAGGACGATGTCGATATGTCGGCCTAGCTTGAACACTACACCTTAGATTTGAGGGGCAGGGTCGATTTGACCGTAGACTTCAACAATCTTTCCAGGGGCGAACCACACCCTATTCTTGCACTGTATCATATGGCCCACAGGAGGCTCGGACCACTTGCAGCTACACCGTAGATCAAGCATCTGCTCATGAATATTCCTGAGTCAAAGAGATCGATACATCATCGGCAGTACTTTGACTGGTTGCTGCCGAGCTTGACAGAAATATTAAGGTAAGACAGAGTGTTGCAGAGATTCAGGGTAAATGGACAGCTCACAGACCTTATCAGCCATGCAATAATAAAGAGGCCCCGGGCAACGTCATCGGATACGTCCTCAAAAATGCGATGGACCCTCGCGGCGGTCTTATGGCTGAGAACACATATATCCCTGGTGGTACTACCAGTGTAGTGCATCAATGCAGTCTCTTGAGATGTGAAATTCCCGATCATACTAGAACAAAGATGGAACAATGCTTATGTGTTATCAGATGGAAGTAACTTCGTAGATCCAGATGAGTGGACCGCCAAAAGTTCTCCACCCAGCCCTGATTTCATCGTCGACAAACCTTCATTTTCACCGTGGAGTGCTGGTGAGTACCATTGATGCCTCGTCCTCATCTGCAAAGAATGCATTCAGCGAGGAAGTCTAGCATTGGCCTGTAGGGAAAGAGTATGGAGAACCGGATTGCCACCGCTCTGTTTCTGACATCATCTGAAATCCACTTCGCTTTGGGCGAAGATGGAGAACGGATATTTGCAGAAGCTTGCGATTACTTTACAATACCTCTGGACCACTCGAGCTTGCTCGAAGGGACTATAAAGAACTACGTAAGGAATCGCAGTCGCGGCTACTGTATATGTATAAAGAGCTTCCCTACAACAGACTACCCCAGTAGGTCTTATCCGCTACGGGGACGGATGTGGTTGCGATAGGTATTGTCATCTACACCGAATGTGCAGCAAGTCGACATACAGACCGGTATTGATCGCGCGGAGGTTTTTTGGACATCATGACCGTATCTGCTATCCCATGGGGAACAATGCAGTCTTGAAGTGGCACCCTTGATGTTCACCACTTGAAGGAGGGCTGACGCTGACAAGCTTGGTTTGAAAGCTCAGAGCGCGTCATTGTCAGCCTACAACTGTCTGAAAAGTGAGTAGAGCGAAAATCGGGACGGAGATTCTGTTCACACGCTGAAATCGATGGCTGACCGGTACCTGCTAATTAGTGGTAAGAGAAGGTGGTTCAAAGTCAGGCCGTTGGGAAGTATGACGGTAATCCGTACATAAGTAGATAGCCGTTATTTGAAAGCTTAAAAAGCTCCTGGTTCACATGCAGTGGATTTCGTTTTGGCAAACGGCGCAGCAGCATCGGGAGAGAAGAGATCGCCAGTATTCGACGTCCATAGAGTTTCGATCATGAATCCTTCGTGTTTTTCTCCCCCCCCCCAAAGGGCTGTTCGTCGAGTCTGTTCTATTATTAAGACTTGGCAGTCACCAGGATCGTTTTCTCTCCAGAGCACATCAGGTACTCTAGTAATGCAGTTCTCCTACTATTCCGAAGGTCCTGGTTTAGCGCGCCAGCCTCCCTCGAGCCAGGATCGTCGAAATGGTCAGTTGAGGTGAAGCCAAATCTTTCCGTTCGGGGGTAGCTTTGCCCTGGCCGCGTCAGATGATTGACGTTGCACTGCCTAAACCCTCAACAAGGCCATGGCTGCCGAAGTGACAGCTGTAGCTAGTCAAACGAGACAGGGACAGTATCCCGGTGGTATGCCGTAGTGCCGATGATATGTTCCACAACATTCGACGTGTCTTGACGATCTTGTCTGCAGTCGCCCTTCTAGATAATCATTGAAGGTCGTCAGCTCGAGCTAACTTGTTCACCGATTGAAACCATAGCGCGGAACACTGTCTGGGAAGAAGATCCTTTGACTGCGGCATACTGAACTGGCAGGCTCATCGGAAGGCTAGGCAATACCGGGGTTCAACACGACAACGTCTCGAGCAAAGATGGCGTACATTGCGTTCTGAACTTTAATGACTTCGCTCCTGCATTGCATAACATCTAATGCTGCTGTCGACATTATCGCGTGGCCGGAAGGTCACTCTGTGAACGTGATAATGCACGTCAAGCGGGCTAAGGATGTTCACGGGTCGTTCAATCTCTTTGTCGTCGTGTAGTCCCTGCATTTGAAAGCAGGGAACAGGGTGGTAAACAGTATGAACATTCCTCTGCTGCCTTTCGTTGCATTTCCCGCTTTGGTGAATATTATTAGAGAGCCTCACCGCGGCACATGTAGAGCAAACCTGACCGTACCGATCGTTGTGTGTCACTACCGCTCATCTGGTGGGCTCGATGAACGTTGTTGATATGCCTTCCTTGCCGGAAAGGGGAAGTGGAGGTCGGAAGAGCAACGTCGAAATAGAAAATGATCTCCCACACTTGGCCCAAAGTTTCGGTCGATCCCGTGATACTTTCGGGGAAGCATGCAATGTTTAATGGAAATTCAACGCTCATGCAGCCTAAAAACAAGGCAGAAGTACGATAATGTCAGGAAGAGACAAGGGCTCGGAAAAGATCCTGTGAAGTATCTACCCGAACTCAAGATAGCAGGTGCTGCATGAGATCAGATATCGTAGACGACTCTCATCATTATGGTCTCTCACGGCTCCTCATGATGGCCTGGCGACCACCGACGCCAAAGTACACAAACAGTATTCAGGATGCCCAAAACTTCAAGGACTGTGGGTTTATATCGTAAAGACGAATGAATGATACAATTCTTATACTCGTATGATCACATGTGAGGTGAAATCAATGTCCATATATCTTTTCGTCATGTGGACTTCGAACGGCGTGGCGCGGAAAGAAGTCCTTCGGCTCGGCCTGATTTCTCAATCGCGGCTTGTTGCCTCCTCAACTCGTCCCGACTTTGCAAGATCAAAATGGATATTGTGGGGGCTCTGTATCTCCACAGCTGTATTATTCATGTATCCTTTTCGGGACGAAACCGGTAATACAGAATACGTGCTCATCAAACTGGCCAAGACCACCACGCCACACATGAACAATCATCTTGTATGCTGAAACGACCAGCTCGACCAGATCGCGATGGTGACGAGCGTGGAAGAGAGCAAAAATGGTCTAGGCCCGGCATTATTCCCCGCTTCTAGCAAATCGATGGCTCTCTTTAGGCTGTCGAGGCTGTGTTTGAGACTTTGAGTCTAGGGGTGGCCGGGTGATTGGCGCCCCTCTGCAACCCAAGATCTCTTCGGGCACTCAGATCCCTTCACTGGCTTGTTCTGGGGCTGGCTGAAAGGCGTGGGCGCAGAATTCGGTGGCTGATTGCAGCTGGTCTTGCCTAAAGCAAATCAAAAAGAACGCCAACAGCCAAGATCGACACACCGTTGCTATTCATTTGCCGACACTCACAGCCTGTCAATCTATGAATCACTCGGTGTGGCCCTCGACCTCGGCTCCTCAGCGAAATTCTGGCTCCCGTTGAGCAGGTGCCTGGCTTCCAGGGCTCTGTGGCTAGGTATTAATAACTCGTGAGGTCCTAGGGTCTCACCAATTAGATTCCTCTGTAGGTGTGGACAGGGGACGTTGGCCACATGTGAAGATGGCTGACGGTGGTATCATGCTGGTTCATTCTCAACTACGGAGGTAGCCAGCTTCTCAGCGATCTTGTACGATTGTTGAGGAGACAGTGGATTGCGCCTCAAGAGTCGAGGATGGACCTTGCAATTGCTCGCCTGCGCCAAACAAGGGTCGGTTGTAAGAGCTCCAAGCACCGTCCAGCGCTCATAGGTAGCTGCTTAAGCCTCCCCAAGTCATAATCGGCATTGCGACCTGCAGCCAGGGGTTTTTGCCGAGTCGTCCTTCCCAATAGTTTTGCTGGCCTTAGTAGCTTGGGCTGACTGGACATGTAGCTGTACCCGATCCGCTGGGGAGGACAAAAATGTCAATCGTCTGTCGAACACAGCGTCGCTGGCTGGAATGGGGTTATGCTAGCGGTTCACACGTAAGTGGAATGAAGCTTGCCGATGCTGCGATCGGAAACAGGCCGTTGTTAGCCTGCACGGTCTGGACTCTGGACTTGCGTGCAAAGATATTTCCCCTTGATTGCAGTCATCAGTCTTTCGCCCAACAGTCGCCATTGGCTCATCGCTCTCCCGTAGCTGCCCCTGGGGGCAACAGACCTGATACAAGTCGCCTAGCCGCACGGACTTGCCAATAAATGAGATTTGGTCACCAATAATAGCGAGTCCCCACTACTGAAGTACTACCGCATCATTATTACCGGCAACAAACGCGAGCATAGGTCCCGCTTACCCATGGTGCTGTAGTACTCCGTAGTGGGATAGCCATTTCGGCTTGGGCGGACCTACGTCCTACCTGTTTCCTTCGCTCGTCGCTTGTTTTGAAAAAAATGATATAGTCTGCTCGTCGTGACCTCAAATTATCCTTTCATCGAGCTGGCGGAAGGAACCACCCGGATGTCGACTTCGAAGGTTTTCTTCTCCCACTTGGCAAAAAGTATTTGACCCTCTTTCGTCCCTGCTCTTTCCGGTGGAGATGAAAGTCAATCCTGTACCGGGATTGGCATAGCAATTATACAGAAGAGAACCTCACGTACGCTGTACAATTCGTTCTCAGAGGAATCTCAGATCATCGGCAGGGAACGACATCAACACTCTTTGTAGTGCATAAAATCACCCCACCACCCCCTCCAATCCACAACAGCCACATCTACTCGTCGAAGGTGGTGAACCCCAGCAAATCCTCGAAGTCTGATTTGAAGATCTTTCCCGATCGCTTGAACCGGTACGAAAGCAAACCCCCCGGCCGATATCAGCTCATCCTTCCGGTCGAACGACGTCTGTTGTGCTGGCTCACTTTCGAGCCCAGTGCTCCAGACAAAGATCCATGACTATCTTAAAGTGTTTGCTCCACAACCACGACCCTCGGCCTCCATCGTGCTATTGAAGGGCGTTATGAGCGCAGGGCGCGCCACCCCAGCCTGCGTTCCAACATGGAGGGGGCACATTGAGACGACCAAGGACGCTTTGATAATTTTTGAAGCCGCTCTGAGCGGTATGCTTGCTCATTGCATCCGCAGACCTCATGACAGGGAACGAAACTCCTTGATTATTAGCGGCAATGTTTTTGTCTACGAAGAAGGGACTTCGGGCATCAAACGATGGACAGACGGTATACCCTGGAGTCCCAGTCGCATCTTGACCAATTTCCTCATATACCGTCAGCTCAACAGCCCATTTCCGCCAGGGGAGAAAAAGAGAGCGACGAAAAGGAGCCAGCGTCCAGTGAAACCGGGGGAGCCTTATGCTGCACCTTCCAAATCAGGTATCACGGAAGACTTCTCATTGTCGGGTGGATCTCCCACCACTCCTGCTATTAAGTCTGAAGAGAGTGTTGATAAGGACGCTGACCGATTTTTGGTGGGATCGCTTGTGGATTCGTACGAGTTCAAAGAGGGTGGTTTACTGAAAAAAACGATGACTGTCACTGTCAACGGTGTTCAACACCATCTTGTATCCTACTACTCTCTTGAAGATGCCAAGTACAACTTGAGCACGCCGAGAGATGATTCCCAGCTAAAAGACCTCCCGCTCAGGGATGATTTGTTGAATCAGCCCAAATTCAAGGTCCAGAATTTTGATGACGCTGGAGATGGTACTTTTGACCAGGTCGACGGCCAACAGGCTACGTTCCCTTATCTCGCGAGTGGGTACCAGACAATGAGGCCATATTCGACGTCAACTAGTGCGTTGCAGACCCCTGCTCATGGCCAATTTGCACATCATGACCAAACATCTCCGGTGTACTACGGCGGCTACCCACAGTATAGCCATGTCCACACCCCCACATCGGCATCTAACGCGAGCTATGCTTCCATACCAAATACACCATCGTACGCTCCACCACCGTCTACCCCGATGGCATACCCTCAGTATCCACACCAAACCCAGCAGCAGACACAGGCTGCTATCAAGTCAGAAGGACATCACCTTTTCCACCAGCATCAGCCTGCCATGCATCCGCAGTCTCAATACAACACTGGTTATCTGGCTCGCCGGATGTCCCAGATCGAGCAGCAGCAGCTACAGAGTTCCTCTTTCCAGCAGACCCAGTCCGATTCGGTATCGAGCCGAACTGGTTTGATGGCTCTGTACCCCAACTCTCATGAGGGCCTGGGTATCAACACTGGGTTCTATACACACAATCCGAATGTATCCAGCACAGTACATGATAGTTCAGCACCTTTACCACACCCCATGCAATTCCCTACCGGTTACGGAACGAACGCAGATGCAAATTACTATAGCACATCTCGAGCCACTTCATAAGCCACAAATAGAAAACTGGGGTTAGGTGGTCATTCCAAATTCTGTGCATACAAGCGCTCAATATCTGCGCATTGATAAGCACCCCGAGGATCTCCGACGGTTGTTCGAGCCGATTGATGATATCATCTTCTCCCATGGGAGCAGATACTACCGTACGGCCATCGAGCATGGCTACAATTTTTCAGCCAATACTCGGAGATTCGTTTTCCACACTTCACATTGAGACATCGGACAGTCGAACCGCACCACAGCGATATCATGGAATCGGTGCCGAAAGTCACGTGGTTCCGTACTCCGCATCTAATGTACCTCAAGACTTTCTCGGCACAAGATGCGATTTTGGAGGTACAATGCCAAAGTGCAGATGTATCACCACGGTATCTTCACTCCGTGGCTATACAATGGCCAACGATTCTCCTTATCCTCCCAGCAGGGTTGCCACCAGAATCGCCTGTCCTACTTTTACCACTCTACTCATCCGCTCGAGCTCATCTATTTAGTCCCAGTCTGCTATAGACACATGGGCCCCTACGTAGACTCGGCCAACACTCCTATGAGCCTTGATGTCTGGCAATCGAGCCATGCGACTCTGGGCCCTGTGTAATATTTCTCACACAGATCTGGGCGGCTACACGTTGAGACATACATACGAACGTAAAAGTGTTCATGGTCAATTCACAGTACTGGGGGGGATAAGGTGGAACATATTGATCTGGGAAGCGTGTAATTTTTCACCCACGCAAGCTCAGGCCACAGTGCTTGGCGGATGACAGCTGGTTCTTCTTGCCTCTTTACCTTTTTTCAGCGGACTCGAGCGCTTCGAGTTAGCAAAAGTTCACACATTTCAAGGTTTATTACTATACCACGACGGCACCATTTGAGAGGGGGGGAAACAACTTTAGTCCCAAAGATCCGCGTGAAAGCCAAGCGCTTAGGAAATAGCCCGGCTATTTTTCCAGGGCAGGGGAACGAACTGCACGCAATTCGGGCCGGGAAATCTAGAGCCTCTACTGATTTTCGTCTGGGTTGTACGGATTTTCGGCTGGGTTGTACGGAGGCTTCTCCGCAACTAATTCTCCCATCTCCGTCCCAGTTTCAAGAATGGGGGTCTTATGGATCACTTCTCTAGCTGTACAAGGTATGACCCAGAATTCGAAACCATCCCTTTTCGCGACCGCTACATCCCGTTAATTGAAGCAGCAGAACACTCCGAAGCAGATTCGCGCACGCAACAATAGCTCGGGAACGTAGAAATACCTAGCCCTTGAATCGTTAGCAAAGCCGCTTGTCAAGCGCTTTGACTCCATTCTTTGCTCTAGTGCCAACAGCTCGGACGTTCATTCGCTAAAATCGAAAACACATCAAATCGGATCGAGATCAAGGTACGTAATTTGACCGAATGTCGCTTTTTTGCGCTGCGAAACCCCCATTCGTGAATAGGGTACTGAGAGATGAACAGGGACTGCTTTTGAGGAAGGGGGAATAGTGGGAATTGGGTGTTGTTTTACGTAAATGGGATTTGCTGTGACAATGGGTGGACGAGCGAGCATGAATAGCATATTATCACTAATTTACCAATAATGATTATGAATTTCATAAAGTAGATAGCACTTTAGTCGTGGGTCAAGGTTCGTCATCCCGGCTTTGCATTTGGATCTTTGATCCTCTGCGACACAATGCCAAGCAATTGTGCGAATACTGGATTAACCCTAGGATCATCCGGTCCTCAATTGAACATCGCATTTGGTACAAATACCTGAAAAGCGGCATTGTAATTGCCAGTCAGCTGGCAGGGCATCGTCTCGATAATGCTACCCGGAAATCAATGGCGTTTAATGGAAGTCGTCCTGTCCATGGGAAAGCCCGCAGGACGAACGCATGGAGCGATACGGACTGCAGCGGTTTTGAGCAGATATTCAACGTTCTCACAGGTTTCCGGCAGCTGTTCGCAAGAAGCTGCCCCAATCAAGACTTCCAGGGGTACTATGGCAATACGGAAGAAGAGTGTGGGTGCTAGATCTCTCCTCGACTGTGTAGACCGCGATGCTGTTGATTCCCTGCTCGACGGTTTATACGTTTTAGTTGCTGACCCTAGAGAACAGTCACGTCGGCATGGCAGAATTTAAACATGCAATGTACATTTGTTATCTCAGCCTAACTCACGAAGAATGGCAAAACGCAACTATACACGCCCAAAAACCCTAAACACCAACCATCAACCCATCATCCAGACTCATCGCTCCGCACCCCATCCCGCGTCTCAACAACCAAACCCAACTCATCAGCTCCAGAAGGGACACACCCCCATCAACTCCGTCGCCACCCCCCCATCAAACTCCATATCGCCCAACCCCGCCTGCTCCAGCATAAACAGCTGACTGCGCAACGGCTCCAGCAACGGATTCTCCCTCTCCGCCAACATGCTCGCGATCGTGATCTGCACGCGCTCCGGCGATGGTGCTCGGATCAGCGGCGGCGTCGTCGGCGGGGTGATGAGAATCCGTGGGGGGGTGAAGCCCGGCGCTGGCTCTAGAGGGGTGGACTCGTACCGCTGGGCGAGGAAGGCGTCGAGGACTTGTGCTTCTTCCGGGCGGAGATCGATGCCCTGGGCGGAGAACCAGGGCAGGAGATTCGCTCGCGTGAGGTAGGACGGTTGCGCGGGTGGGTGTGCGGGGAGCGGCGGCGAGGGGTGGCGGTGGTTGGAGACGTGGGGACGGGGTGCCGTTCCTTCGATTGCGCTGTACTGGCGTTGGGGGGGCGGAGGGGCAAAGCCGTTGGCACGGTCGACGTCTTGAGCCCGTGCATAGACGCCATCTTGCACCATCCGTACCAACGTATCATACACCGTTAGTACCGGCCGGCTGCAACTGGGGATATGAGGACCTGAGTCCTCACGTCCGATCTCGACCTTCCGGCGTTTGGGCGCCGAAGTGGCAAAGCCATTGGCCTGGTCGATGAGCTGCGAGACATTGGGCGAACCCAATACGATTGTCCTAGGAGGCGGCGGCGGCGACGCAGGCGGCGTTGGTGCTTCGTCTATCCAGGAGGAATCGCTGCTCAGCGATTGCTCCATCCTGGCGATGAAGTTGTTTAACCGCAGTGGTGATCCATGGCGCGGCGCCACGATGCTCACCTCCTCTGGTCTTATCTGGGTTGGCGGCAGCTGAGCGAGTTGCTGCACATACCGCCTCCATTCCTGTCGCGAGAGGTCGAACCCTGGAGATCGTGGCCTGCCGTTGGCGTTGGGAAGGGCTCTGGGGTTGTTATTGCGTGACACCGTGGAGAGGGTTCCTGGGTTGAAGGAGCTTTGATCGAAATAGGCACGGTAAGATGCTGGCATCGATGGCATGAAAGATTGGCATTGCTGGGACATGTTGGGCTATATAGTAAGTAGTACGTGGGTAGTTTAATAGACAAAGTATTGAGCTTGGATGTGTGTGATTGTTATTTCATATATCTATATGTGTAGAGTCAAGTTTGATGAGCGCAGGAGAAGACAAGAATTATATAGCCATACCGGCATGTCCGTAAGATGGGAGACCCTCATAAACCTTGGATAACTCACTCAGGTTCGAGGTACAGCGAGAGAAATCAGCTCAGATTCACGGCGTCACTTCAGTGAGAAGGGAGATAACCAGCTCAGGTCGCCCGGTCAGTGGAGGATTATTGCCAATTTGGGGTTCAAAAACCTCTCGAGGGGCTTGCACTTACCCCAAGTGGAAACCAGTGGAAAGGGAGAATATCACCTCAGACAAAATGCTCGTCAGGGTAAGAACCTCGAAGGGGCTTGCACTCTTCCACATGAGATCCATAGGAAAAGAAAAATGAGTACATTAGAGCTGATTGTTTCTGCAACCGTCCGCGATCGTACAGGCTGCCTAACTATCACAATTGAATATCCCACATGTTCTCGATTTCTTGAGTCCAGTACGCTTGGTCGGCAATGGAAAAGAAGGTAGAGGCCGATTAAGACCAAATGAGGGCAAGACAATTATATTGAGGTTATGACAATGAAACTGGGATAAGCGCAGAACCAGAGCAATGACCAAACCGCCTCGACGACTCGCCGCGTACCTTAAATTGGTATTATTCGGCATACTGGCAGGTAGCAAGAGGTCAACAAGAGATCTCAAGCTAAGATTGACCGGATCTCAAGTCAACCGCCAGCCTTTATCTGTTCTTTCTAGCATGACTTTGAGCTCTTTTGCTAGGTCGTCCGATTCCGACAGCCGGTCATGGTCCGCTGCTTCAGCACGATGTTCTTCTGCGAGGCCACTGAATAGTAAAGCAGTCATACTGGACTTCCAGAGGACTGTCTTGCTTCTCGTATTGATAGTTATCGAAGCTAGCAAGAACCCGAAGGCGGCTAGCAAGAGACACGCCGGATACAAAAGCCACCAAAATCTGACTTGAAGCATTTGTTGCGCTTGGTGTGAGGTGCCATTCCAAGCATTGTCTGGGTCATGCGGCCCCATGGCTTGACGCATCCGGGTAGTGATACTGTTGGTGACGTTATCTATGAGCTCTGGGATGTTGATAAGCGTCATGTTCGCTATAGCTTGCTTCATGTTGTCAGAACCACCGTTGGTTGAAGATAGTCTGGGGAGTGCTGCAAATGCCTTCATCTCCTTAGGAGTGTAGTATGCGGTAGTCTGCTCGGGTAATGAGATGTTCCCACCCAAACTGTCTTCGAGGAAGGTTTTGAGTGTGAAGTGTGTCATGTAGTCAACTTTGAAGTGGCCTTCTGGGTCGCCAGTGCCATTTGTATAGAGGTCAATGAAGCAGCACCCGATGTCGTTATCGCAGCTTCCGGGGGACAAACTAAGACCTTATTCGATTTCGTCACCCAATCTTGCTTCCAACTGACAGGTAGGGGTCATGTTGTCTATGGATTTCGGATCCTGATACGTGAGGTTGTTCTTACTCCAGGTCTGCGTTCTGTTTTCTAATAGCCTCCCGTTCTGCATCGAAGAATTGTATTCATTGACACACCAATATAGTGAGCATTCGTAAGCCGCATCGAAACTCATGATAGATACGTTGAGTAGACTCCAAGGAATATAGCCGATATGGGAGAGGTTGAGAGACGTCGAAGAGTTGATCAGCTTCGTAGAGTCTGTCAACTGTAGTCCGTTATCAAGGAAATATGGACCCTGCTGGCCGACTGGAGCGGACATATTGTTGACCTGAATTGAATTGCTTATGTTCAGACACTGGTTGCACACGCCGAGAGACTTAAACGATGTCCAGGTACAATTGCCAGTGACACAGGTCGCAGTCATGCTAGTAGGGTCCCCGAACAGCCCTTGGTAAGCCCCAGCTATCAGTGGCTTCTCAAGGGTAAATTCGCCTTTGTAAACGTTTCCTCCCAACATGTCCCGGTCAGTGGGCCAGGGATTGGTATACTGGCGAACTATGCCAATGATCGGATTCGGTAGGCTGGGGTCTGTAAATGACCCCACAGGCATAAAAACTAGCTCCTGGAAACATGGTTCAATCCCCAAGGTTAGAATGGTAATCGCAGCACCGACGGAGACGAGGCTCCTATTAGACCCCGAGTCAGTGTTGAAATCGGTATGGGGAATATTTGACAATTACCATTTCTGCTTCGATACAAGGACAAGTGCAGAGCCTGCTATCCCACGGCTCGCCCCGTCGAAGAGCTCCATGGTGTTCAGAGCGCACCTCTGCCGGAAGAAATACCACTTGTATTGGCCTATCGATTCGGCAACGATGAATAGAATCAAGGCACTAATGATGTTCGAACATATTGCAACACTCGTAGTCGGTTTGGACAATAGAGGCCACTGCGCTGCCGGTTTGTTCTGGTGTTGGTAAAGGAGACCCAACAGAGCGGCCATGATAGAAGCCGCGATTACAGATGCAACGAGCTCTCTGATCCACCAGTCGTTCCAGATAACCTTAGCGGGTTGGCGGAGCAACCTCCAAGTGAAAGAGTCTTCGCGACCTTTACTATGCACTTTCCCCTCGGTGTCTAGACCAGGTGACAGAAACGCCTCCGACTCTCGCCGCTCGACAGCCGTACTGACGGACCCCAAGGGCGACTGTAAGTAGCTTTGATGGTCCCTCACCATAAGAGGCTCGTCTCTAGCAACGGTCGAGGCGTCGATGGGTCCTGGGCCCGCGTCCGTGAGTGGAGGATAGTTTTCATCGGGACCGGGATTCGAATCCAGGGGACTCTTGTCCGGCAGCTCTTGTTGAGGAAGCGCCATGGCCAAGTTTGTAAAATGGATCAGAGCGCTGGCTCAGTACAGAACGTCTCAAGTTGCCCGCTGGAGGGAAGTCCGACTCCTCGGTAAGCGATCTCCTCCCTTTATACACTTCCTCGAGGCCCATGGGTTCAGGGTGGCGTGCACCATATATGGCAGGGTGCTCGAAAATTCGATGTAGCATGCTTACGCAACCGAGAGAGTCCCGACAATCGCAACGGCCGCCACGCCCAAAGAGTAGCGGCGAAAGGCTGCGTCAGGACGCGTCACGGCCTTGACGACCGTTCAATGAGAGCAGTTTCTACCGGTGCAGCTCGAATGAAACATGGTCTCGAATAATGCGCTTGTAGAGAAGGAAGCAAGTACCCGAAGGCGGGAAGGGTTCTTGCAACTTTGGGAACTTGAAATTAAGTGGACAGAGAAGGAGTATGACGGTGCTCCCAGTGATTATCTTGCCCGCATGTAGTCTTTTCGAAGTGTATTATCACCTTGTCGTATAGCCCGTAGCAAACAGCATGTGGTCAACATGCAGAAAATGCTGACTGTCTTGCTACGGAAGAGAACGGATCGGTGTAAATAGTATACAGGACGAGTCTGACATGCAGAACGAAACCCTTTGAGCTGTCTAAAGAACTTGAATAGATGGAGACTCAAATACTGTGACTTCACAGAAAAAGTCCTTCTAGACCTTTACCAGCACATTCGCCACCTTCCACCTCCAAGAGATGAGTGAAAATAACCCTCGTGGAGCCGAGCCGCCACCCTTTATGGGTCGTACAGGTCAAAGACATTGAGAGGCACAGCAAGCAATACATGAGACACTCCACTTACCGTACGTAGCAGCTGCGCACATTTAGAGTACGACGGGATTGTGATACATTCCTGACTTAACCGGCTAGCCTTGCGGAGGAATCAATCAAGTTCAGCTGAATAGCCGGGCATTAACGCGCCCTTGAGAAAATCACGCGGACGTCTGCAGTCTGTGTCCAGACCGTGAGCGAAACCTCTTGCCGGAATGTAGTCAATACAACACGGCTGCTTGCTGGAGACAGATCTCCGAACCAACTGATGCCGTTCCTACAGTCGTGGCTCGGAAGAATCTAAGGCTCTGCAACGCCCTGACCATGTTTATTTGCTCTTGCTCCCCCAACGGAACGCCATTCTCGATCCGTAGATAGTCGTTTGCATTATTACATCTGCCACACTCAGGCCAATTTCCAGGACGCTCACGCAAGACATCCAGGCTCTTGTTTAACTTGACTTGGAAAGACTCAATGGCGTCTTACCCATATGCCTGAAGCTCTCGGAGCGCCTGAGTTGTTATCGTGTAAACACTGAGCTCTGCCGTGCCTAGACTGTTACTACTTCGTAGTTCGCAAAACACCTGACTTTGTTCACCGTTGCACCCGGCGGAAGAGAGCATTCCAGGAAAACCAGGCTGAGAAGCCTCGGCAACAAGAAGAGGAAGCCGGTCCGACCGTCGATCAGATTTCAGTTCCTTTACTGATCAAACCGACGAGACACGATGCATACTGAAGGACTGATAAGCATCTATCTTGACAAGACAGCAGAACAGTAGCTCAATGGATCGGAGACAAACGGAAGGATCCCACGCAGAGCAGCAAGCGCGATCAAAGGCATCATCGACGGTATTGATACCAGAAAAGGAAGCAGTTGTAGGCTGCGCGCAGAAGACGGAGGAAGAGACGGGAGTGGAGACTAGCTCGGCTTGTTCGGGCCCAGTGCTTGGCGGCTCGGCGTGGCCAAACGAATCCAGGACAAGATGAGACCATCTTCCTTCCAGATACTTTATGTGTGAACATTGAATAACCTCCGTTTGCATTCATCCCCGATCGTGGTACTTCTACAACAATGATCCGGCTGGATGACTCCGGCCGTTGCTGGGACCTATTGCTTGCTCAACATTCCTGCAGTTAGCCTCTCCTTATGGGTCCTTGCACCTGCCACCCGCCGCCGGCGGTATGGGTCAGAACGTCAGCGTTATGATGGGGCACAGGCCTTCGCAACCGGACCCGCAGAATATTGATAAGGAGGGCATCTTGCTATGCAAAGTCATGCAATCGCCAGCAGAACTCCTTGTCTCTACGATGGTCGACAGCGCTTGTCTCGCGAAGTAGGCAAGACGAGCGTTCGCTGCAAGGCATTGGCTGCAACCGTAAGCCAATCAAGGGTCTGTGACCGTTGGTAGGCGTACCTGGCAGGGCAGACGGCCCACTCATCCCAATTAGGATGCTCCTGATGGTCACGACGATGGTCTCGGAGCTCATATCTTGCATCGCGCTTGCTGTCTCTCTCATTCATCTGCATGCCCACGCAAACCCCTCTGCAGGACATGCACTGGTCTGCTCCTTCCTCTCCAGACATGATCCCCTCACCGTTCATCCCGCCGAGCTCGCGATGGCCAGCCATGCCTAGTGCACCATACGGTCAGAAAGTCTCGTCTCTTTCCCAGGCCTGTATGGTTGTCTCTAACTTGCTCACTGAGTATAAATCTCCCTCGTTTCCCCCGTGCTTCCAGCTTCACCTTACACGCTCTATCTCCTAAGCACTCTCTTAGCTTGCATATCCTTCACTATGCGTTGCTCCGCTTCCTTGCTCGCAGGGTTCTCCCTCGGTGCTCTTACTCTTGCTTCTCCATTACCAGACTCAAGCTCAAAGGATAAGCGCTCTTTTGTTGAGCGAGATGGAACGAACTATACTGTCTTCGAACATGCTGCAACCGGCGCCAAGATGGAGTTTGTCACCAACTCAGGGATATGCGAAACTACACCTGGTGTAAACCAGTACTCTGGGTATCTCTCTGTTGGGACGAACATGAATATGTGGTTCTGGTTGTACGTAATACCGTCTTGCCGTCTCCAGAATCGCTGGTCTAACAATGACGACAGCTTCGAAGCACGGTCGAACCCAACCACGGCGCCACTGGCAACATGGTTCAATGGCGGTCCTGGTTGCTCTAGGTCAGGGCTTGCCGCTCTTACTGTTGAGAATGTCTTGCTGACCCAACCACAGCATGATCGGCCTTTTCCAAGAGAACGGCCCGTGCCACTTCGTCAATGGCGAATCAACGCCCTCCCTAAATCCCTACAGCTTCAATGAATACGCGAATATGCTGTATATCGATCAGCCCATCGGCGTCGGCTTCAGCTACGGCTCTGACTCAGTCACCTCCACCGTGACCGCAGCCCCCTACGTATGGAAGCTCTTACAAGCCTTCTACACCCAGTTCCCGCAATACGAAAACCGCGACTTCGGAATCTTCACGGAATCATACGGCGGCCACTACGGGCCTGAATTCGCCGACTACTTCGAACAGCAGAACGCCGCCATCACCGCAAAGAGCGTCACAGGCCAAAACATCAACCTCGTCGCTCTCGGCATCAACAACGGCTGGTTCGATGCCACGCTACAGGAAAAGGCCTACGTCGACTTCAGCCTCAACAACAGCTACCACGCCCTCATCACCCAATCCCAATACGACTCCTACCTCAACACCTACGACACCCAATGCGCCCCTGCCCTGACCCAATGCCAGAGCACAGGCTCCAACACCGACTGCGTCAACAGCGTCAACACCTGCTACAACGGCATCGAAGGCCCCCTCTCCCAATCTGGCGATTTCGACGTCTATGACATCCGCGCCCCCTCCAACGACCCCAATCCCCCACAAACATATACCAAATACCTATTCGATCCCACCGTCGTCAAGGCCATCGGCGCCAAGTCCGCCTACCAGGAATGCCCCAACGCGCCGTACCAAAAGTTCGCCACAACAGGCGACAACGCCCGCTCCTTCCTCGCCCAGCTCTCCGACGTCGTCAAGTCCGGCGTCACCACCGTCGTCTGGGCCGGCGACGCCGACTGGATCTGCAACTGGTACGGTGGGCTCGCGGCCGCGGATGTAGTTTCTTTCTCCGGCCAAAACCAGTTCGCGGCGAGCGAGCTGGCGCCGTATAATGTGGCTGGTGCGCAGGGCGGCACGTTCAAGACGGTGGACAATTTTAGCTTTTTGAGGGTCTTTGGCGCGGGACATGAGGTGCCGTTTTATACGCCGCAGTTGGCGCTGCAGGTCTTTAAGCAGACGATGCAGAAGCTGCCGTTGAGCTCGACGTAGGAGGGCGAAAAGGGATAGGGAAAGGGGAGGTGGAGAGGATGGGGATGGGGATGGGGATCGCATGGTCACGGCGTTGAGTTTTCTAGCTTCATTCAATCTTCGCTATGGAGGTTCCAGTACAGTAGGTAACGCAAGTAATTGTCTATACGGCCATGTTCCAGGGATTGAACATGAATGAGTGTTGTACTTCTTACCAATCTTTCCCTATACGAATACCAACCGTACCTACGATTAGCCCCTCGTAATCGACAGGTGAACCAGGCGAAGTAAGTCTAGTATCAGTACTCTCTTCAGAGACTTGAGCTTGTTTGGCTTGTCTGGAGTCACAGTTCCAAAGCAGCGAATCCTGCTGTTTCACTCGTTTCAACATTCTATCAGGCCCAGCAGCTAGGGTATAGAAAGACAGCGCTTAGAGTGAACCTCGCCGCTATGCACAAGTGCAGCGCTCTCCGCCCATGCATGCATTCCTGTCTATTCCACACCATGGATTCATCCACTATCCATCCCCTCCCCCCTCAGACCTCCCCATCCGCACTCTCCTCATCCCTCACGCTCTTCCCCTTTCCCCTCCCACCACCCCCTCCCTGCTCCTCAATCCGACTCGTCATATACGCCGCCACCAACGCCGCCACGCCCCCGAACCTCAACACCCACCCGACGCTCTCATCGCCCGCGGCGCCCCTCTCCTTCTGCACCCCCTTGAAGATCGCACTGCTCACCAACGTCGCGATGATCTGCGGCGCCGCAATCGCCACATTATGTAGTCCCAGAATCACGCCCGCTTGGTCCTCTCTCGCGGCGCCACCGCGGCCGGAGCGCCGGGCGGCGGTTTCGCGCTTGCTGATCTCGGCGGAGATGAGGGCGAAGGGGGCCCATTGCGAGAGCGCCCAGGAGAGGCCGACGAAGGCGACGAGGACGGTGGCGCCGGTGGGGGTGGTGATGAGGAAGGTGAGGGCCATGCAGGCGGCGAAGAGGAGGTGGGAGAGGAGCCAGGCGCGGCGGAGGGTGAGCCAGGGGATTTGGGCGGCGGAGAGGAGGCGGGTGAGGCGGGAGTGGGTGGTTGGGCTGGGCGTGGGGGGGAAGAAGGAGGTCATGCTGGCGGACATGGGGGTTGTGGGGTGCGGGGAGCGGGCGAGGGAGCGGAAGGAGTGGGTGCGGGAGATGGTGGGGGAGGGGGCGCGGTAGGAGGGGACGATGATGAAGGGGAGGAGCGTGTTGGCCAGGAAGGAGGTGATGGCGAAGATGAGCAGGGCGAAGGTCGCGACGCGGGTGGCGCGTTCCCAGGCGAGGTCGATGTCGGAGGAGGGGAGGTTCGGGTGGGCGGCGAAATAGGGGTTCACGTGGAGCTGGCCGATGTAGGTGGTGATGTAGAAGAGGAAGGGGAACCAGCCGATCCAGTTGAAGAATTGGGCTTCGCAGACTTTGCGGACTTGGGGGTTGAGGCGCTTCATGGAGTAGAAGACTTGGTGGAAGAAGCTGAGGACGCCGAGTTTCTCTTCGGGGGGTGGACCTTCGGAGCGCGGGTCTCGTTCGCGGATGCAGACGCAGGAGAAGAGGACGGTGCCGCCGAGGGCGAAGCATGCTATGACGCATAGGACTTTGAATTGCGTGTCTCCGAAGTAGCCTCCAGAGACTTTGGGCAGATCCACGTAGCCGGACAGGTACCCAAGAATGCTGCCGACACCGGTGATCCGGCCAGCCCAGGCGTTGGCGTCTTCTTGTTGATGAGTAGGTGCATTGTCCACGATGAATGCTCTTATACCCGCTTGCACTACGGAGAAGAAAGATTAGTTTTGGCTGATGTCTATACCCCAAAGTCGCAATCATACCTGTATTGATGGAGAAGTCTAGTATGTATACGAACAGAATAGCAAAGGTAATTGCTGTGATTTTGACACCGTTCGAAGCCGCATCGGCTCCAAAGAGACCCAGTGTTCCTGTTACGATCTCTCGTGCCCAAGCCAAAGCTACCAGGGATACTATGGTCGCGGCGGCACCTGCAATCATGAAGGGCTTACGCTTTCCCCACGATAACCGGCAGTTGTCGCTCATTATCCCCACATATGGCTGGACGAGTGTTCCTGAAAGTGGGCCAGCAATCCAGACTAGTGCGAGCAACGACTTGCTCATGCCTAAGGATAAGAGGTAGGGCTGTCGACGGAGTATCTATTAGTAGATATCGAAAATTGATAGTATAAATCCTCACCGATCCATTTGAGATCTCCACCGTCCATGCTATCTGCAACCTGAATACCGATTGTTAGTAATTGAATGAAATGGTTTTTTGCGCGGCGGATTCGGGGAGAGTACTCTCACCCCCCTATGCTCAGAGTGAGCACGAAGAGGTACCACAAGCTCTTCGACTCCTCCTCGTCATCCTCGCCCCAGTCAAGCATCCCCGATGGTGTTCCAGGTATGGGTGATGTGCGTCCATCCTCGAACCCGTCCAGCTCCGGCGAAAGAAGAGGCGAGCTCTCACTCAATGGCTCCAAAGAGGGACGACCCCTACCGATTTTTGCAGGAATGATTGACTTTCGATTCGGAACTTCAATTGTTTCGTGGCTTCTCCGCAAGTCCGATGCATCATATGAAAATCTTGGAGATTTCGGCGAGTCTGGTGGGTATTGTGCCATCAATATAGACCTAGTGCTCGATGATTGTAATAAATGTTGCAGGAAAGATAAGGACTATCACGGATTCCGGTACTGGAGGATCACTAGGCCACGTTGACTTATATGTGTTCTCACTCCGTCGTTCAAAGTGTCGCGAGTGCCTTCGTCGTGTGCTTCATATTGAACCGTCCGCGCTGTCATGTAGACGAGGTCAGGTGGTGGGGCTAGACTAGTGTTGTGAGTGAATGAATCGTAGGTGGTCTCCGGACTACAGATTCGAGTATGGTGTTTGGTGGAGAGTGCTGAAAAGATAAAGTAGGCAAGAGAGCGAAAGATTGGTCGGAATATGCCTGTTGTCAGTACGAGCTTGTCCGTACCAATGCACCGTCCGCACAATCCAAGGATGACGTTGGTGGGGGTCGTCTGCCCGGGACAACATTTAGCCATCTTGTCTTTTCACGTGGTCAGCGTGAGAAGCATATCATGAGATACAAATCAAAGGGTGGGAGAACTGCTATTATATGTACGTTTATGAGCTATCCGCATAGTTTCAGGATCTAAGACCATCATACCAGATGTTGTCGTGATAGATTATGCAAGTGGGTCTCGATCAGGCAAACAATTAAAGCCGCAACTAGCTTCATTTGGCGATAGAGGCCTGTCGCAAGTCGAAGCCAGGTTTCGAAATAAACACCCGCTTGTGCAAAGTACGCTCTGTTGAGGATTTGATGTGAGCTCATGAGCCATCGTCTTTTTCGACCTCGATAACTCTGTGCCTGCGTGTTGATGGAGCCTGACGTCTGGCGTAATCCTTGAGAGCGGTGTCTCACCCTCGTTCTTTGTTTCGCTACCATGGCCTCTCTGGTGGGCAATGCCGTATATGGACTTTTGAGTACGCCATTCTAGGCTTGGTGAACTGGCTGGAATGCTAACGCATGAGCAGAGCGACAAGTAGAGGATCCTGATTCTGGAGATGGTGAGCACCGAGCTCTGTCAGTCATGAATGACCTTCACCGTCTCAGCTAACCCCATCCCACAGAGCCCGAAGCTGGCCAAAAGGAAAAGTACTCATCATGGGCGCTGTTCATTCTCATCATGCTCCTCATCGTCGCCTTGTTCGCCAGTTACATGCTACAGCACAAGAAGATTCAGGCGGTGCATGAGACGGTTCTCTCTATATTCGCGGGTGTGCATACTTTGCAGACCGGTACCCTACCTACAAACGTAGCTCACGTCTGGCAGGTATGGCCGCTGGTCTGGTCATAAAATTGACCGAGGGCACCTTTATCCAGGCTTTCGTGAGCTTCGACTACCAGTTCTTCTTCAATCTACTTTTACCACCTATTATACTTGCATCAGGTTACGAGCTCCATCAGGTAATGTTGATTCTAGGACGGTCGCGGTTCGAAGCGGTAACACTGATGGTTCTCAAGGCCAACTTCTTTCGAAATATCGGTACTATCCTGACATTCGCCTTCGCCGGAACTTTCATCTCGGCTGTTGTTCTGGGCTTGTTTCTATGGCTATGGACACGGATACCTCTTGATGGTTTCAAGATATCTTTTGTGGAGGCCATATCTGTCGGAGCTACACTCTCTGCCACGGATCCCGTTACCATTCTTGCAATCTTCAACACCTACAAAGTCGATCCGAAATTGTATACGGTCATATTTGGGGAATCAATCTTAAATGATGCAATTGCAATCGTCATATTCGAGACTGCGCAACGTTACAGGGTTGGCGGAGTTAAGCATCGGGCTGTCTCGGCCGCTGCCTTCTTTGAGGCGATTGGATACTTCTTCCTAATCTTCTTTGGGAGTTTGGTGCTCGGTGTACTTGTTGGCATCGCAACGGCCCTTCTACTAAAGTATACGCTGGTTCGTCGATTTCCAAAGATCGAAAGCTGTCTGGTAGTGTTGATTGCCTATGCAAGCTACTACTTCGCCAATGGGGCAACAATGTCGGGTTAGCTTTCTACCCAACTTCCCACGGAAAAACGAAGAACACAGCTAACGAACGGTGACAGGCATTGTCTCTCTTCTTTTCTGTGGCATCACTCTCAAGCACTATGCATACTACAACATGTCACGACGAACGCAGCTTACAACGAAATACATATTCCAAGTCACAGCCCAACTGACGGAGAACTTCATTTTCATATACCTGGGTTTGACATTATTCACTGGAGACTCCCTATCATTCCGGCCGCTCTTCATCATTATTACAGTTATTGGAATTTGCGTTGCGCGGTGGGCGGCAGTGTTCCCATTGGCAAAAGCGATCAATTGGTTCATCCGGTATCGATCGAAACGGCGGGGCAAAGAGGTAGCAGACGAGCTTCCATACTCTTACCAGGTAATGTTGTTCTGGGCAGGCTTGCGTGGTGCGGTTGGCGTGGCTCTTGCTGCCGGTCTTGATGGGGCCAACAGTCCGACTTTGAAGGCAACAGTCCTTGTTGTCGTCGTTTTGACTGTCATCATCTTCGGTGGGACCACGGCGCGCATGCTGGAGATCATGGGTATCCGGACCGGGGTGGTTGAGGAGATCGATTCCGATGATGAATTTGACATTGAGGTTGTCACGAACGGAACCTACTTCAAGAACAACGCAGTTGGCCATACACCATCGCGCAATAACGGAGCGGTACCGTCGCAGGGTCCTGACATCCGCACCAACGTCAAAAGGGGCGAACCACATGGCAGCTATAGCAGTGGTAGCAGTAGTCAGAGTCCTCCGATCAGGCCAACTTCAGCCGTTGGCCGCAAGAATTCTGCGTTGGGTCCGAAAGAGAGAGACGCAGCTGCAGCTCAGCACAATTTGCTGAGCAGAGAACATGGCCCAGGGAGCGACGATGACGATCTATGGTCCGATAGCGATCTGCCACCGGCAGCTCAGACACGTCAACAACGCTCGCCCAAGAGAAGGGTGTCACCCACAACTAGGGGAGGGCCTCAAGGTCCGGGATCAGGGTCACATACACCGAATTCTGATCATCATCTCAGTGCAACCGGTGCGATCAGTCAGCTGTTCACGGGCACATCCGAGGAGCACGCTGCATGGTTTACGCAATTAGATGAGGGCTTCATCAAGCCGCATCTCCTGATAGATCATGACAAGGGAGGTGGGGTCTAAGGCAGGTCGTTTGGGAGTTTATACCTATACCCTCTGGATGGTCTGTCCATGGCGGAATACGGCGTCCAGCGGTATATCGAATTTAGTATGATTAGCTTGTAGATATTATCCTGAATAATTAACGGTCCGCCTTCGCAAAGCTATGCGTCCGGAAAGACCGGTCTTGCAAAGGATCACCATTCGCAACGTTTCATTGATGCGTGTGTTCGTTTAGAGGCCGAATGGGCAATGGCTAATGGCTGGCTTCATTGTTCCTTCACCAAGAAATGGTACAGGGATCTGGGCGGCGCTACGCTATCCGGAAAAGGCCTAGCGGAGTAGGCGACAAAGGCAATCGATAAGTTCTCTGTGCAGATGGCAGCACAACGAACGATGAGGAATGAGATGATGCGCCACACTGAAACATGCGACCGAGCAGCCAGATGTCTCCGCCCAAAAGATCTCAACCCTGAGAATCAATCACACTGTGCTTTTGGATGATGAGAATCAGGCGATAATATTGTAGATGGAAAGCTTGCCATGTGTAGTCCCTGATTTTGCGATGGGGGAGTCATGTCCACAACTGCTCACCCCAAGCATACGCGTAGACTGATTTGACGCTTCCAAAGACCACGGAAGTACTAAGCACGAATCACCACCCCTAAGCCCAGCCCACGCCATCATGAACCTCCTTCCCAACACCCACTCCATTATCCCGCACGCCAAACTCCCTCCCTCGCCGCCTTCACCCATCAAAACGAGCATCGCTGACAACGCCAACTCGACCAAGTCCGCCGTCACGACACCACGCAAACACTGTCGCTGGCTACAGGGTCTCGTGTCAAGTGCCACCCTCTTGCCCGGCCCGGCTCGATTCATCCTTCCATGACCTCGACGGTGGCCCTATTCACCACCAGCATTCGAGAGGGACACGACTCGCTATCACCGAGAGAAATGGTTCCGCGCCTTTGTATTATATCCCTTTGAACAGCAGCCTAGGAGCTCGGCTACCCAGCAAAGGCAGCGAGCTGCCCGAGAACATAAGCAAGGGCGACGAGGTCCACCGACCAACTGCCATGGGCCTGTGATCTCACCATGTATCACAGTCCGCAATCTGGGCTACGAAGGAGGTCCTCCGAAGCAAGCGATCGGATACGGCGTGACAGCCAGGTATCCATCAACACTCAGCAGCTACCTCCCTACAACTATGCGAATGCGAACTCTCCGACCCAGTACTCTCCCACTAATGGAGCGCATCCCCACTCCCCTTATATCCAACACCGAACGTCCCGTCCGTCCACTTCCGCAGCCATGGTGAAGCCCTCATGTATAAGCCCACCATTAGGGCCACCACCGTCGCCGAAATTCAATGGGGTTACCCAGAGGAGTCCTAGCTACGCACACAGGGAGGTTGGGAGCTCTTACTATGATCCTACCTCAGAGCATCGTGAAAACCAAGGGTGGAGCAATTCGCGATACCCAAAATCGCCGGTCCAGGTACGGTATTCGTTTTGCTTGGTGCTGAGATGAGGCTAATCATGCCTCAGTATAATCGAGACCCAGCTGTGTTTTCTAGCTATCAACGAGACCCCAGGACATCTCCTTCCCTACACCGCTCACCCACGGCACTTAGCTTCCCACAGCCCTCGCCCAATTACGCAAGCTCACATGCGCATCCACCAAGCAGACACAATTCCATACCGCTATCGCCGGCTGCCAGTGTGTTGGAGTCTCCTATCCTATCGGAAACTAACCCGGCTCGACCACAGCTAATACACAACTCCTGGGACACCCCAAATCCCGGCAGCGTTGTCAATGAAGAGGACTTTTCACAGCATACCGCCGGAGCCAGGGCGGAGCCGGAGCTGAAGCGCGTGAGGACTTCAGATCCCATGTCATTTTCAAGCATCTTATCGAGCAACCCCGCCGACCCGCCGAAGGCGTCCACTCAAAAGCTGCCTGCTGTGAAGCAATTCCCAAGAAAACCGCATCCGCTTAATGGGGACACTCTTTCTCTAGCATCCGCAGAACATCCCGTTCATAATGCACTTCCGTTACCGGTTGATGACACCGCTAGTCTACGGAAGCCAGCCAAAAACAAAACCCATCCACTCACGACTGCGAAGATTATTCCCAGTGCTCAGAAATCCACGAATTATGCTTTATCAGACAAGGAGAATGAGAAGGTCAAGACGGAAATGGGGAGAATCGACGCCATAAGGCTTGACGATATCGAGGGACCAGCGTGGGCGGTCAAGAAGGAGGAGTATGCGCTACTCAACCAAAAACGACAAGTAGATGTTGGTTCTGTCGAGGAATCCAAGCGTAAAGTGAGTGTAATACCTGCCTGTCGACACTTCGACCGACTAACGATGTTTAGCGGCGTCGAATTGCCACTACCAAGGCCATGGCGGACAGGATAGCCCCTTTTGCTCAAGGTGGGAAAGCGAGATTCAGGAGAATCCATGAAACTGCGGCCTTGGAAGAGGTCCAACGCAGAGAGGTGCAGGACGAGAAAGAGCGCAAGAAAGACATGCAGCGGAAACGCCGGCGTGAGAAGACTCTCCAGCAAGAGTCGCAGAAGCATTCCGAAGCGCTCGGTAAACTGCATCAGACCGAAGATCCTAGCGAGCGGGAAAAGCTCCTGAAAGAAGCCAACAAAGCAGCAAAGAAACTGAATACCACCAAGCGGAATCTAGAAAAGGGCGACATTCCTGAGGAGATTCGAGAAATTACGCCAATAGCTCCAAACCTTGAAGGGGGCACTATGAGCACCTTCCAGAGCGCCATCAATGCATCACCGGAACCCCCAAAGAAGAAGCAAAAGGGCCCGTCTGTCCGACCCAAGAAAAGCAAGGAGAAGAAACAGGCTGAAAAGGACGCAGCTGAAGCAGCATATGCTGCTATGGAGAAGGACGAACTTGTAGCCATTGCACCAAAGGAGGAGACCCGAAGGGAGACTCTTGTTCGAGAAACTAAAGAGATCAGGCCATCGAAAGATGCATCGCCTGCGTCGTTCGTCACCAACTTTGGCTCCAAAGGCTATGCGCAGATATATGAGCAAATCTGGAAGGACATTGCTCGTAAAGACGTCAACAAGGTCCATCGTATTGCCGCGAATTCCTATGCGACCAAAACGTCCAATCTCAAGAAAACGGCTCAGCTTGCAGCAAAGGAGGCTCGACGATGGCAACTACGTACGAACAAGGGCACGAAAGATGTTCAGGCCAGGTCCAAGAGGAGTATGCGAGAGATGATGGGCTTCTGGAAGCGTAATGAAAGGAATGAAAAAGAAAGCCGGAAAGGCGAGGAAAAGCGGCAATTTGAAGAAACCAAGCGACAAGAAGCTGAGCGAGAGGCCAACCGGCAGAAGCGCAAGCTCAACTTCCTCATCTCCCAGACGGAACTCTACTCTCATTTCATTGGACGTAAGATCAAGACCGACGAGGTTGAGAGATCCACGGATAGTGCAGATGTTGCTGTCTCCGGTGAAACCATTAAATCCAGCAAGGATGATGCACATAGTGTCCAGCTGCCCGAAAGTGTTCCCAAAGTCGGGACCAAGGTTACTAATTTCGAGGATCTGGACTTCGATGCTGAGGACGAATCCACCCTCAGGCAAGCTGCAATGGCCAACGCACAGTCTGCTGTTCAAGAGGCCCAGGACAGAGCGCGTGCGTTTAACGGGGAGGAGAATCAACTCCAGTCACAGTTCGACGAAGGGGAGATGAACTTCCAAAATCCTACGAGTCTGGGAGATGTTGATGTTGCTCAGCCGAACATGCTCGCCGCCCAGCTCAAAGAATACCAATTGAAGGGTTTGAATTGGCTAGTCAATCTGTACGAGCAGGGAATCAATGGAATTCTGGCCGACGAAATGGGTCTTGGGAAAACTGTGCAATCTATCTCCGTAATGGCTTATCTCGCTGAAAAGCACAACATCTGGGGTCCGTTCCTGGTCATTGCACCATCGTCTACTCTTCACAACTGGCAGCAGGAGATTACCAGATTCGTCCCGGGAATCAAATGCCTACCCTATTGGGGTAATGCAAAAGATCGAAAGGTCCTCCGCAAATTCTGGGACAGGAAGCATATCACTTACACACAAGACTCGCCATTTCACGTCCTGATTACGTCCTATCAGCTAGTAGTGCAGGATACGCAATACTTCCAGAAGATACGATGGCAATATATGATTCTAGATGAAGCCCAGGCTATCAAGTCTTCGCAGAGCTCGAGATGGAAGAGCTTGCTAGGTTTCCATTGCCGGAACCGTCTGCTGCTGACTGGAACGCCGATCCAGAATAACATGCAGGAACTCTGGGCGCTGTTGCATTTCATCATGCCCAGTCTCTTCGACTCCCACGATGAGTTCAGTGATTGGTTTTCCAAGGACATCGAGAGCCACGCACAGAGCAATACCAAGCTTAATGAGGATCAGCTCAAGCGCTTGCATATGATTCTGAAGCCTTTCATGTTGCGGCGTATCAAGAAACATGTCCAGAAGGAGCTTGGCGACAAGGTTGAGGAAGATGTCTACTGCGACTTGACTTACCGTCAGCGAGCGTACTACGGAAACCTCCGCAACCGTATCAGTATCATGGACCTGATTGAGAAAGCTACAGTCGGTGACGAGCAAGATACCGCTTCGCTAATGAATCTTGTCATGCAATTCCGGAAAGTCTGCAATCATCCAGACCTCTTCGAGCGAGCCGAGACAACGTCGCCGGTATCGCTCGCTCACTATGCAGAGTGTGTCTCTTTCATGAGAGAAGGGCCTTTCGTCCACCTTGACTATTCCACAAGAAACCTTATCGAGTATGACCTTCCTCGGCTCCTTTGCAGTCCAGAAGCACGCCTTGACGTTGCTGGGCCTGGGAACGAGAAGGCTGGATTCAGGAGTCGGTATTTGGCAGAGATGCTGAATATCTGGACACCCGAACACGTCCAGCGAAGCTGCTCACATAACGAAGCATTCTCATGGCTTCGTTTCACTAACACATCCGCTGCCGAAGTGTGCACTGCATCGCACAAAGGTCTCTTCGAGCGAGCTGTCTCGCTCAGCCAGAGTGTTTCTCGGCTTGCCAGGCTCAAAGCTGTCTACGATGGCGAGAACGAGCCCAGCTATACTCCGACCCATGCGCTGTTCAATGTCGTCGAGCGCAATAATCGATGGCCACTAGCAGACATCTCAAGCGAAGGTCACATGCAAAATCTCCTCAACATCTCGAAAAACACTTTCGACGACCAAGGCTTAGGGACCATCGAGCCATGTGCAAGACCCGGTGCTTCTGCTCCCCCCATTGAGATAGCGTGCTCCAATCAGGATGCTCGTATGGAGAAGGAGAACACCTTTTTCAATGTGGCCTTACGAAAAGCACTGTACAATTTCTCGGAGAAGGACGAAGTGGCTCTCCTAGAAACAAAGGTCGACCCAGCCTTTTACCCTGTCAAGAGCCTCTTGCCACCACCGCTGTCACAACGAGCTCGATACAACAACATCAAAGTCCCTTCCATGCGTCGTTTCGTCACCGACTCCGGCAAACTCGCTAAACTGGACCACCTCCTCCGAGAACTCAAAGAAGGTGGCCACCGCGTCCTGCTCTATTTCCAGATGACGCGTATGATCGACCTGATGGAGGAATATCTCACCTACCGCAACTACAAATACCTCCGACTCGACGGCTCCACGAAACTCGAAGATCGAAGAGACACGGTCCACGATTTCCAGACACGCCCAGACATCTTCATCTTCTTGCTCTCTACCCGCGCCGGTGGTCTGGGTATCAACCTGACGGCTGCCGACACCGTCATTTTCTATGATTCGGACTGGAACCCCACCATCGACTCCCAGGCTATGGACCGCGCTCACCGCCTTGGGCAAACCAAGCAAGTCACCGTCTACCGGATGATCACCCGCGGGACCATCGAAGAGCGTATCCGCAAGCGTGCACTCCAGAAAGAGGAAGTGCAGCGTGTAGTCATCTCAGGCGGAGGCGGCGCAGGCGTAGACTTCAATACCAGAAGCAAAGACAACCGCACGAAGGATATCGCGCTCTGGCTCGCAGATGACGAACAGGCTGAGATGATTGAGAAAAAGGAGAAGGAGGTTGCAGACAAGGAGTCGGAAGGCGGGAAGAAGAAGGGGAAGAAGGTAGGCGGGAGGAAGAAGGATGTTAGTCTAGACGATATGTATCATGAAGGTATGCTATTCCCCACCACCCGTCTCTCGTTGCCTTACCAAAGCCCTGGACATCCAGCTGATTCCGAACGCGCAGGCGAAGGACATTTCGGCGACGAAGGCAGCAACAAGCCTTCCGGCGCAGCAACACCGATCGATGTCCCGCAGACCACTACAGGAAAGAGAGGCGGAAAAGGCTTGTCCAAGAAAGCAAAGACGGCGAAGCAGAAGCTCGCCGTTGCGGATGGGAAGATATGAGGCCTGGGAACATGTATACCAGCCAATCTGTACACTGGCTACTCGGAAAAGGAAAAGGAACCTGCATGGGGCATCGGACGCTTCTGGGACGGGAAAAGAGGGTTTGCCACATTTATCTGTGATGGTAGGGGAAATGGTCGTGCTTTTGTACTATACGATTGTAGGGGGGGCATACACCGGGGGGGGATGGGTTTTGTTGCTTTTGCTTGCCGCATCGGCCATGAAAAGCAAAGAGGGATACTCGGATAGATCTGCTTTTCTCGCTTGTTAGGTAGAGTACAATGTTGCTTTCCTTCTACCACGACCTCGTCCATTGCGCTTTTTCCACCGTGCCGAGTAAGAGTATCATCATTCATCTATGATGCTCGCTATTTCTCCATCTTCGCATTTCTTTTGACCCAATGGCCCATCCCATCCCATTCACCCATTGTACTATTTTCCACCCCATCCGCCCCAGCGCCTCTGTTTTAAGTACCCTACCTAGCATCCCACAGTGCTTCCCCCAACTCTCCATTCCTCCAGTCATACACACCCGAGTCCAGCCCAGCCAGCTGCACCTCTTTGCCTGCTCACCTACTCACTCCCTCACTCCCTCACTCCCTCACTCCCTCACTCCCTCACTCCCTCACTCCCTCACTCCCTCACTCCCTCACTCCCTCACTCCCTCACTCCCTCACTCCCTCACTCACCTCACCTCTTGACATCTCCCCCTCCCCTCTTCTTACTCCCTCACCTCCTCCCTCCCATTCTCCTCTCTAATACCACATCCATCACATACCCCCCCTCCTATACCGAACCCCGCCCACTGACTCACTCACTCACTCCCTCGCCCTCTCACTCCCTATATCGCACGACCAAAGCAAAGCAAGCCATACAGGCAGTAAGCATGCGATTTCTCAGCATTTTATAAACTCAGCTTGATATATTGGACAGGTTGCATGGTTTGGACAGATTTAATTAGAGTGGGCAGATATGGTAGATTGGATAGGTTGGATAGATTGGATAGAGTTGGATAGATTGGATAGATTGGATAGAGTTGGACAGATTGGAGGGATTGGGATGGATTGGGACAGATTGGATAGATTGGGCAGGTTGGATAGATGTGAGAGAGTTGAGGGATAGTGCTATCGAGATGGATGGATGGATGGATGGGGGTTTGCGGATAGATGGATAGATGGATATCTGGGATGCTTTGAGTGATGATTGATGGTAGGTGATGGGCGGTGGGCGGTGGGTGTGGGTATGCGGAAGGAGAGGAGTTAGCTGGGGAGGGGGAGGGGGAGGGGGGTGTGCAGGGTGTCATTGGTAGGAGTGGAGAGGAGGGGAGGAGCGTGGTGGATATGTGTGGTGTTGAGGATGGGTTAGGAACAGGTAAAGAAGAAAGAGCGGTCGCGTTATGGGCGAGGGATAGATAGAGGATGGATTGGATGCAGAGAAAGGGGGAAGCATGAGAGGCTCGAGACGACTGTGTAGCGTAGTAGTAGCAAGTGTTGATCAAAGATTCAAAGGGTCCATGCATGAAGCCTGAGCCAACCATCGTGAAAGGGCCGGGATGACTTCACGGTTCGGTCAGTAGAAGGATTGTTTTGAATTAATTTTCGTCTCCTTGGACTAGGTCATCGATCCACAGCAAAACAACTATTTACTCCCACATTACACATGCCACAGCGTGCGTAGGAATCGTACAACGCGGCTCATGGGAACAAAAAGGATACGCCAAAACACCCGAAGTCTTCGCTGATCAGCGGCTGGCTCTCTCCATTTGCGGTAACGATAGCCTAAGGTATGCCCAGTAATCCAGACTCTAAAGAAGTAGAAAAAGCGGAAGAAGTAGCCAAATAGGGATCGAGCTCAATGATTTCGTGAAGTCGTTTCCTCGACGAGAAGATAGGATGTCCGATGAGGTAGATGCAGAAAACGCCAAGTCGATGATGCGAATATGCGGTCTAAATGATCTATTCCAAACTAGCTGGGATTTTTCGCAGCGACATCTCATATTGGCTGCTGAAGCAAATGCTGATTGCTTATCATCTGGTTCGGGGGCATCATGCCCGTCGGCATGCCACCCATCCGCATCGAAGCCGGAGCCATCGTGTGCATAGAATGAGGGAGGTAGTTGTTGGAATCTGCGGGCGGCGGCGATTCCTCTTCGAGAGCACCGAACTCGTTTTCCTCCATTTCAAGTTCCTCTTCGCTGTAGGTTTGCTGTTCGCCTTCGGGGCGGGCTTCGTGGGTGCGGCGATGCCTGTGATTCGCGTTAGAGTTGAGGTTTGTGAGTGTAGAACGTGAGCGACTTACTGTGCGAGGTTGTCGGAACGCGAAAAGGCTTTGCTACAATGGGGGCAGACATATGGCCTCTCCTGTGTATGTGTGCGCACATGGCGTTTCAGATGCTCCAAGCGTTTGAAAAGGCGGCCACAGGTTGGAATCGGGCACGAGTGAGACTTGTGGGGATAAGGACCAAGCTCCATCATGGTAGCGCTGCGTGCTCTCCGTACAGGACCTCTAGAACGGTCTGAGCGGCCATTGACATGGTGGTGGCTCATTGTCTGCTGGTTCAGATCGCTTTGGAAGTTAGTAAAGTCATCTTGTTGTTGCATCATGTTCATCTGGTTCTCGCTGCTTTCCAGCGAGGGTAGTGGGGTACCATTTCGAGACATCTCCATCATCTCTTTCTGTTGCTGAATCATGTTCGCGTAGCCATTGGGTATTGCGGGCGGTGAACAGCTTTCTTGGACCTCCTCGCCTTCAGGCACCAGTCCCACCGAAGCAGAGATAGACCGACGGAGATCACTTTGCTTATGGACCTGATGAGGAAGGTTATTTGCCATCCCATTCGCCGCTGTAGCCGCTGCGCCTGCTGGTTGAGGTGGTATTGATGAACGACGTCTCCGTTGCTTGTACGTGGGCGAGCCCTCGATCACGGAGTAGACATTGTTCGATGGGAAGCCTCGGCTGCCAGAGGAATATTGGGGACCGGCCAGGTTTGAGGGGGGTAGCTGCATCATGGCGTTGAAGTTCTGAGAGGAGTTAACATCAGGCAGTGCAGTATAGAGACCGGTTTCCTCATTTGCGATGTACGCTGGCTCTGCGCCAAGCTGTTGCGCTTGCTGCGGGGGAGTCACTGGCTCAAATGAGATACCTCGATTGCTGTAGTCTTCATATTGAGAGGAGACGAACGATGGTGCGGGAGAATATTCCATGTAGGTAGGCATTGATGTATGTCGTTGGTGTACTCTTGAAAGCGGGATGCCGTTGCGATCATACTGCAATTGCCCGTAATCTGATTCTCTCTTGACGTAATTGTTTGCCATCGTTGGCTGCAGTTGTACCCCGGAATAAGCGCCCATTGATTGTGAGATATCTTCACTGACTGTAGGAAGCGATTGAGGAACCACTTGTGGTGGTGGCATTGAGTCTACAGCGCGCATGACTGGCGAGGTTGACTGCGAATAAGCGGAACTTGCGTTGGCCGAGAACGACGACGTACTCGCTTGTTGAGCCTTGGTGAGTTGCTCGAACAGTGACTGTGAAGAGTCAAATTCGAATGACAGAGCCGGTTCGCTCACAGCCATGGTAGTCGCTTCTTGTCCCATCTTCTCTCGTTTTAGGTCTCTCTCCAGCGCATCGAGAAACAAGCGGTCGTGTGGTACGCTGTACCAATAAAACACCTTTTGCTTCTTCTGTGTCCGGATGCAGTTATTCTTATACATAAAATCAAGGAAGGGGCTCTTGGGTTCTTCGAGTGATGCGTCGGTGCCAGACTTCAGATTGCGAAGATCGGAGAAGATGCCTTCTTCGAATTTCTTCGAGTTCTTGACAGGCCGCCCGAAGGCTTGGAAGCGAAACGACAGACATCGTACAATATCGGTACCAGAAATGTGAAAAAGGTTGTTCCTGCTGCTACTTAGCGCTGCGACAGGTCCACGTCCATTGGACTACCATTGGATGCGATGACTTACCATAAAACACAGGATACGTACTCGCCAGTGGGTAGCAAGAATCTTCGGATGTACTGGTCTGGGGTCCAATCCACAGGTGCAGAGATAAGGAAATATTTTACTGCGCAACATATTAGCAGAGGCTACGTGGATACATGACTGACGATTAACCCCGACGCCGATTCTTCAAGCGAGGCAGCTGTCTCAGAAGAATCCACTTACAATTATCGACTTGCTGAAGAGCGACTTGCGCATCTTGCGGTAGGCTTTGTTGCGCTTCGTTAGAGAGCATGAAGGTTTCTGGTTTCTGCGGCGGCGCCATGGCGGTGCTGTTGTTGCTTTGCTGCGAATACATGACGTCGGAGTTGACCAGGACCAAACGAGGGGCAGAAACCTATCACTTGTATTGGGCAACCTCGTCGTCGCGTGGTGGTGATAGAACGTGGGGTAGGTAGGCAGTGCCCTGGGCCAAAGACTTTAAACGGGTCGGCGGGAGGCGCTGAAACTCCAAAGCCACAGATGATGATGGTATCAGGAGCAGTGCAAGTATCGTGAGAATCGAGGTATACGCGAGCGAATAATCAGAGGACCAGCCTCGAAAGACGTCTTGACGCTGAAAGCTGGGGTTTTGGTTCAGGTACTTGGGTTCAAGTGGCAGGCCCGCCTGTCGCAATTGTCCCTTTCAAACGCTCGACTCGTCGCAGGGGAGTACGAACGCGAAAACACAAAAGAACAAGAAGTCGAAAGCGAATGTCCCAAAATCGAGGTTGAGCCTTGAGTGTTTGAGGAGTCTGACAGTTTGAACGTCCCCGGCGGGTGTCTGGCGTGCAAGTGGGATGGGGAAGATGGAACAGGCGACCGTGTGTGAGAGAGCGAGAGGCTACGTTTTAGATTTGCTGAAAGCTGTGGTGCAGCAGGGTCGGGAGTCGATCTGACTGGGTTGGTGGTGCAAGGTTAGAAATGGAAACAAGCGCCGAAGAGTGGGCGCAAAGACTAGCAATTTAAAGGAAAGCGTCAGCGCAGTCCCATGTCAGGGGTACGATACCCAGTGGTTGATGAATGAACCCCGGTAACGGGAAGAAGTCAATTCGCCGTGACAAAAAAGACTTGATCAATCTCTGTTGACGCTGCCCGTTGACTGGGTATGATGGTCATTGGAGAGTGCATTTGGAGAGGAAACATGGTTGTAGGGAATGGACGGCAATTCATTCTCCAAATGCAATGCTCGCAGCACACGTACCTCGAAATCAATGGACGCCTTCGCTCTTCGGGTGCGGGTCCCTGTGCCGCAGCAGAAGCATGCAAAGTCACACCCACATACGTAAGGAGGACACAACGGTGTGATGGCCGATACACACGAGGCAGTCCAAAGCCCCCTTTTCGGTTTGTCGACGATGTCAGGCAAGGTGACTATTCGAGTCTGTGCACCGTCACGGTCAGCGCTCTCCCATTTCCCAGTTGCACCCGCGTACATTGGTTCTTGATGCAAGCTTGGCGGCGGTGAAGGCCCCAATCCCGTGCCACCGATGGATCCGGCTTTGGGAAGTGAAGGATGGGCCCTGGCGAGTGACTGGATGGGGGCGGTTGTTCGAAGGTCGAGGTGGCCGGGCTGCTAAAATTGGACGCTGGACTCGCTTCGGCTTAGGTGCCCTCTGCACGTCGACTGATGAATCGCGCTAGCAGCAGACCCTGGCGGGTTTCAGGACCGAGCGATTCTTCCGACACTCCCTCAGGCTTCTGGCCCAATGTTACAAGACGATCATGAAGTCACGGGAGAGCGACAGTGAATTCGATGCACATTGGGGTCCAGCGTTGATGGAAATTATTCCTCATCCTTCGTCTATGAACGAAATTTCCTTAAAGACTTCCACGTCTCGCAAGATTGCATAATTGAGTCACCCTATGTTTCAGTGTGATAAAGACAGGATCATTTCGACCCCAAAGGTGGCATTGAGACATCGCCAGTGCCCTCTCCCTAGAAACAGCCAGTGGCGCTATCTCTCTGTACTTATCACCCACCTGGGGCGTGTCTGACGACCCGTTGTTCATAGCCAGGATAGACTTAGATCAAATTCTGTGGAAGCCTGCCTCGTGGATGTCCCAGCCGCTGACGAGGTTGGCGAACATTGAAATCGCATTTAGCCGGTATTTTCTGACGGTATATTCAGATGGGAATAGCTCGTCTTCGGTAGTGCTTTCAGATAGGAATAGCTCATCTACCGGGCTCCCTTCTCGCGATATCCGCCTCAAGGCCCGGAACATCTCTCATTTATGATGTGTGGGAGACAGATCGCACGCCATGACGCTGGAATGAGACACGTCGTGTCCAATGGCCACATGAGTAGTCTGAAGTATATGGGAGCTTGGTATGGTTGATAGGAGCGCAAGCAAATCGACGAACCACTTGATAGTATATTTAGATCAGAGCGGGCCATAGTCAAAGGACTAAAAGAAGGCTGCTGATCGAGACCATGGTCAGCTGTCACGTCAACCATGGAATAGTCTATCTCTGATTGAGCAAGAAATTACCGGCATGCTGATGTGCGCGCACCACGGACCACGGCACGGCTATCAAGGTTGCTGCTCGGTCGATCCCGTCTTGCTTCTCTCTGGCGTTCGTAAGGCCAGTTTGATCATCGTCCTGAAACTGCGTCTTAAGCGCGCCATCAATTTATCGTATCCGAACACGGAACAACGCCGTGCACACTTCTTGATTTTCGGAACGTCAGTCCAGACCACTTTGTGGCCTGAATATGCCTTTGCCGGGATATCCGATAGGGCATTATTGCTGCAGTCGGTTTGCCTGTCACTGCGCTATCACCAGCAAGAGGATTAGGAGGACCGGGCGTCGGCTAGCCACAAATGACAACCTTTTGAGATGAAGATATGCAGCTATAGGGCCAGCTGAGAGACCCTACACCTACTTCGTAGCTACTGAGAAGTTTAATAATGAGGTAGTCCTCTTGAGGCCGAAGGCGCAGCTGCATGCACGAGCAGCTCACGCACGCTGTCAGCATGCAAGATATGGACCTGCCTTGTGTCTTGGTGTCGAGGTCTGAGGCACAGATTCGGGCTCCGTTTATTCGTAACGGTCTGTGGAAGTAGGCGTCCTTTCATACATGATCCTTCGTACCTAGAAAAAGCGAATGTGCCTGCCTGGATTCCATGGTCGCTGGGCAATGAGGCACGGTCATGACATTTCCAACACGTAAGTCTGTTAGATAATGGTCAGTCCGATCGATTTAAGGCAGAAGACAAGGCGAGAAAGTGAGAGCTGGCGTGAAGTTATCAGCGCACCATACTGTATGCTGTGCTTTAAGACACGGGGTGGCTCTTTCGGCGCCCCATGCTTCTTGGAGCTGCAAGAACTGTCCTTAAGATTCCATGTTACACCGTAGTGCTTGTACTCCCTTCAATATCGTATTGAGGAAGGCTACGAATAGCTGAACTCGACTTCGCCTTGCGGCGTTTCCGTCGAACAGACGAGGTTGCTTGGATAAGGCTACCGTCCATGCAATGTTGAAGTCAAACAACTCTGGTAGAGACGGATCGGGCAGGATGCAGACACCAAATGCCTGCTGTGGGGAAGCGACAAAGGATCAACAATATCATGTGTAAGGACCGATGACAAGCCCAGCGCATCACCGCCGCCTTTTCGATATCTTCTTCGGACCTTGAATCGCAGCAACGTCTTTCTTGCTCAACTTCAGCATGCCGCCTTGAAATATTCCCACAGCGGGTATGCCAAGCGCTCTCTCTCTTCGCGCAGCACCACCTTTCTTGGTCTTGGCAGCCTTTTCTAGAATAACACCATTCTCTTGGGCCTCTCTTCGTCGCACCTCGTCCTTTTCGGTGGCTTTAGCATTGATCCCCTTTCTTTGCGCCATCGGCATCTTGTGCTGTGCAAAGACTGAAGACTTCGAACCAAGGTCTTGCAAACGCAGATCTAGTGCTTTGTGCCGGTTTTTACCGGAGACTGATAGTGTGGACTGCGGCTCAAGGAGATGAGATTCCTTGAGCAATCGTTGCAGCGCTAGGTCTTTCTTGAGGTTTGCTGCCTCCGAAGCTGACTCTTCCCGGTCTTCTGCCTGGGGCTGCTCCTTCTTTGCTGTTGATTCGATAAGGCTAGACATGGACGGAGGCTTGTTGCCCTGTGCAGGATTCATTCTTAGATAACAATCTCGAGTTCGAATCGAGAACGGATATTTACCATGTAAGATCTCAACTCTTCTGTAAAAACATCGTCGCTCAAGGTCCGTGACGCTTCGAGCTCAATGACTTCGGGTCCATATTCTTCCTCGTCCGGCAGACCCTCCCAGTCCGATGTTCCGTCTTCACTTGCAGATTGGGAGCGCACGAAAGTCGGTACTTTCACTGGTAGGCTTGTGGGCTGCAAGGGCCGAAACTTTGCCTCGAAATGCTGTTGAAATAGCGTCTGAAGATCTACATCGTTTTCGTTGGACCCACACTCGGTATCTTCAGCAACCTTGAGTTCATCCCTCCGCTTTCGCTTCCCTAACGCCATATCGTGATTTCGCGTAACATCGAATATACAATAACGATCATTCAAGCAAAGCAGCTTTGAAAGAGTTGACGGCACGAAGTCGGCCCGCGCACGGAAAGCTTCCGCTCATCACCTTCCGATTTCGCATCCACAGAAGCCTCGTATACATATTTTACAGGTAGCTACAATGACCCGCTTTCGGCCCTGCATTGACTTGCATGCTGGTCAGGTTAAGCAGATTGTTGGTGGCACTCTCAGTGAGCAGTTATCGGATCTGAAGACCAACCACATATCCAATCATCCAGCACGGCATTTCGCAGACTTGTATAAAGAGGGTGAGCTTGATGGAGCACATGTTATCATGCTTGGTCCCGGGAATGAACGAGCGGCGGTAGAAGCACTTTCATCATGGCCTGGGCATCTACAGTTGGGCGGCGGTATCACGAGCGACAACGCTCAATTATGGATTGAGAGAGGCGCTGAGAAGGTATGGCCAAGGACTGTTAGGAAAACTCTCTTTGCAGCTGAGTATCCCTCAGTAGGTTATCGTGACATCGACTCTTTTTCCTAATGCCAGATTCTCGGAAGATCGTTTGAAAGGGGTGCTCGATGCATTGAATGACCGCAAAAGCAAACTTGTCATTGATCTGAGCTGTCGTCGGCAGGGAAGTAGGTGGGTCGTCGCCATGAATAAGTGGCAGACATTGACAGATATGGAAGTTAATGAGGGTACGCTTATCTTCACGGAATGGCATGAGTCCCATCGCTGATTCATTCGAACAGATACTATCCGACATCTAGAACCATTCTGTTCAGAGTTTCTCATACATGCCGCAGACAACGAAGGCCTTCAGCGCGGTATCGACGAAGAGCTTGTGGAAAAGCTAGGCCAATGGTGTAGCATACCAGTGACATATGCTGGTGGAGGAAAGAGTATACAAGACCTTGACAGGGTCAAGGAACTGAGCAACGGGAGGGTAGATCTGACAATTGGTAGTGCTTTAGATATCTTTGGCGGTGAGGGTGTCAAGTTTGAAGACTGCGTAAACTGGAATAGACACCAATAGAGAGCTCACCCTACTTCGAGTCTAATCTACAATTACAGTGTAATCGCGGGTTAGAAACCAGGATTCTGTCCACAACGCCTCGTACTACACATCAGAGGCTGATTTGCGTCGGATCTTCCGTCTGCAACGCTGAGTAATTTTCAACTAAGACGCTGTTAACGGCGGGGACAACTCAATGTAAGATTGTTGAGAATCGCCCAGACCAGGAGTCTTGATCCGGGCAACTTAGCCGACCGCAATAGCGTGACGACGAGCCTCATCCACTTCAGTACCATCTACCTTCCACCCAAACTCCATCCACCCGCGCTACGAGAGTTGGGAGTGCTATCCCACACTTTCAGCTCAATTCCTTCTATATCGAAAGCCCACCTCTTCCCTACTTGACAGTCTCCTCCTCATCTCCATCCCCACCAACCGCAACCATGAAACCTGTCGTCTCCGCCCTCAACGCCTGGAGTTGGTACGGCTAGCCTTCCATCCACCCATCGAACACAAGAGCACAGCTGACTGCGAGACCGGGTTAGCGTCGTCGTGTCCGTCTTCGCCATCATCATCCTCTCCATCATCGGCGGGCTATTCAAAGTACGTGGCGCCCCCTCCCCCAGTCCACATCCAACCATTCCAGACCCCACAAGAGACTTCACGTATAAAATGCGATACTTTCAAGGACCTCTGCTGACCGCGCTCCCCGGACTACAGGCAAACCACCATAGCATGACCGGCTCGACCAAAGATCCCAAAGACGGCAAAGCCGTAGCCGGAAGCGTCTTCGCTGCCGTTGTCGTATACGCTGTGCGTCCTCCCCTCGGCATCCACTCTACGTCACTACAAAAATAATCATTAACGAAACGCTCTACAGGTCTTCCTCGCCTTCTGCGGTTTCCAAGCGTACCTACACATGCGAGCGAGTAAGCGAGGGGCAATATCATTGAATTAGCCATCTTCTATGAGGTCGATATGGGAGTTTATGAGGCGCGGAGGGTCTGGAGTTTCGAAGAGGGCGTCAAGTGTACTTAGAATTGGGGATGTTGAAGATGGATTGCATAGAGATCGCTTCTGTTGTGCATGTTAGGGATAAACACCGTGAAGATATGTAACCCGCAAACATGGCATCCTGATGCGGGGGCGAAGGGGAATGTGCTCTAAGTGACCATTACGGGAACCGGGCAAAGAGACGGAGTACCGGGCTTTGGAAATTCAAGCAGGTAGCGGACGCGATCTTGCTCAGAATTGAGATGATCTCCTTCACCAACACACTCAAGAAGCCGTCGCTTACATCAAAAAGCTGTTGTACGATCATTCGATGGAGCTGTGGCCACTGTTGCAAAACAACCAACTGACAACTGAGCAAGGTCGAAGAAATTACATCGATCACATAGCAGAGGCCATTATCAATTCAAGTAAAATTGTCGAGGCACCTAGTGCCGAGTAGACACTGGAACTCTGCTATTATCGTAAGCTTCGGCTTGACTAATTGACCCCTTTGGACCAGGCCATAGTTTGAACCGCAGCAGCGCCGGTTCTTATTTTCTGCACGATGAAAGAGTCGTCGAAGGCAGGTTCAGTGTAGCTCAAGTACCCTTTACTTCATAAATGCAAGAAATTTTCGACTTAGTCCCCACCTCAGCTACTCTTATACCCATAAACATGGCCTGAGCCACCAGCATACCCATAAAAACTCTCTCTACAAAGCATATCAGATTTCGCCTCGCCATCCGGTGCAGCGTCATTGCTAACAGACGAGCCAGATAGCTCGCTAAGCGAACATTAGTACCAAGATCGAGCACGAAGCCTCACAGGCCCGCTATTGAAACGGGATACCGTAGAGGAGACACGCAATATACTAAGCCTTCTTCTGCGCCTTCTCTCGACGAAGGTTACCAATCCTTGTGGCGTAGGTTTTCGCAGATATGAGGCCTCTATTTTCTTCCCATGCAGCTTCGCGGATTGCATGATCTTCGTCGTCGCCGGAGGTACTTCGCCGGCGTTTGGTCGCTGCTCTAAAGTCAAAAGCGAAATTATCCTGTCGCTCAACAACGGCCGATGCTCGCACACCGGCATCAGGCCGTGCAAAGTCTTCATGGCCCTGAGCCTTTGCTGTCGATGACGGTTGGTCATTGATTTTCTTCTTTTGAGGTTGCCACGATAAAAGTCGGCGTCTGATCTTGGCGCAGATGTCAGCATCTAGCGACCACTCTCAAGGGAGGCGCTCTACATCATTCTTCGGGATAGTAGCGTCTATACCAAGTCGCAGATCTTCTGCAAAATCTTCAGCTGGTTGAACTGGCTTCCAGCCCTTGATGATATCTTCGTATTGGCGTCGACTATTTCCTTTGCAATAGCCAGCCGAGAACCAGTGATGGAGTAAAGCCTCTTTTGCTGTTGGCCTCTCGGTTTCATCTAAAGAAAGACAACTCTTGATGAAGTCTTTCACGCGAGAGTTAACAGCACTCCACTCAGAGCCATGGTCCAACCTTGATAGATCACACGTGGCAGCTGCGGCTCGGATGATCTCAGACGATTTGCGCGCGTCGTGGACACTTGATGTAGGCGTGAAGTAGGACTGTCCGATGAACAAGGCTGTCGTCAAGCAACCGAGAGACCACATGTCCACCGCACTTGTGTAGCCGGCTCGGAGTACTCTTCTATTGTTTCCTCCGATCTCCCTAAGAGTACGATCAGTCTCGTTTCTACTGTTCTCACAAAATCGTTCCCACTCACGGAGCGATATAGCCAGCAGTACCACAAAGGCTCTTAAGTCTTCTGACCCCTGCCCTGAGATTTCCGGTAGCACCGCCAAAATCTGTCAAGACTATTCTTGCGCTGACGGATGGTACAGACAGAAGCACGTTTTCTGGCTTGAGATCTCTGTGCACTATGGCCTTGTCATGCAAGTACTCTAAAGCTTTGATGATCTGATAGACTTTGTTGCAAGCATCCTCTTCCTCGAGACAGCTCCCCTCTTGAGCTATGTAAGAGGATAAGTCGCCGCCAGTGAGAAGGTCTTCGATGATATACCTGCAAAACTTAATGAGATGCAACAGAGTCAAGCATTGAACCTACAAAGTTGACTTGCTATAGAAAACCCGATGCAGCTGAACGATATTTGGCTGGTCAAGCGATTAGACCACGACTAACAAGGCTATGGGGACATACATGGCTAATGCTTTTCAGGAGCTTTACCTCTCTCCACAATTTTTCGGCATCACATTTCTGGGGCGATGCAACAAGGTGCCCGAATGGATGGGTTTGCTGAGGGTTTTTGAAATAGAGACTCGTGTGGTCGCCAACGGCTCGTCTCTTCAGCTTGACTACTTTGCAGGCAAGTTGACGGTCCTTCCAGCGGTCCACTGCCATGAACACCGTTGCATAGCCTCCCACCCCTAGCTTGCGCTCGCTCAAGTAGAAACAACTACCGAATGACTGTTGATGTCATCGAAAGCTTCGGTGACCCTTCGAACCATGGAGACTTACCTGTATCTCTAGCTTGCGAAGCTCGTCCACCTCTTCCGGAGAAGCTGACTTTTGAGAGATCCAATCACAGTGGTAAATAAGCATCGTTCCATCACAAAGTCGGAGCTTGTTGCGATGGCTAAGCAAGAAAGTCGTGCCCTTACTCATCAGGCAAGATTCCCAGTACTGCTCCCTCTTGTAGAGCCAGGTGTTATTGCCATTGGATGAGAGATCTTCGGCGTATACGAATGGTTCTGTTTCTGTGTCGTAGACGATCGAGTAAATACGGAAGTGTCTATTAGAGATCCAGAGCGCCTCGAGGTGGATTTGACTAAAGACATTAACTCCGTCTAGAATTAATGTGCTAAACAGTAATACCATGATTTGCCGTCTCTGCCAATCAAGAGCTCTTCGTTTGATCGCAAATCGTAGCGACCTAGGACAAAATTTAGATTACTAAGCTGCGAGCTTGTTCGTTCAATTCAAGCTGAATTACCGACTACGGCTCCATTGTCACCAAGTCGATCCAGATGACCGATGACTAGTTGCGACATGTCAACAGCACAGAATACAAGGTCCATGAGCTAATCACCCGTTATGGGAACGCGACATAGGAAGGCAATTGCTTGCAAGGAATAGCAAGCAAACTTAACAGAAATGAGAGTTCAAGATGAGAGAAAGCAAGGAAAATCGAGTCAAGCAGTCAATGATTTGAACATTTTGAAGCTGTTGTATTATCTATCACGGACTATTGCCCATGCCTGCATGAGATAAGAAAGGACTTCCGAGTCGGTAAAATAAGAAGAGCTGGACCAAGAACTTTATGTGAACATTGATAAGGCAGGAAAGGCGCACTAGCATTGGAAGCGAGCCATTAGCGCCGATGACTAATCCAGCCCACACATCTCACCACCCCGCTCAAGATCCCTTCCATTCCTACCTCAGCAACAACCTCATCCTCCATAACGAAGTAAGTCTCGTGTGCTGATGTTATCCGAAATTATCCTAACAGTCATGTGCTTGCCTTGAAGTGCATTCAATTGACCCTCTTTCTTGGCTAATTGGCTAATTGTGTGTCGTGTGACAGCTTCTCGAGTTATCGACGATGAGAGCTAAGTGGCGGAAGAAGCGCGTTCGACGACTCAAGCGTAAGAGAAGAAAGACCAGAGCTCGAAGGTAAGTCTTCGGCTTGTTGATACTGCCACTGGCCCATCGACCGGCGCTGACTATCTTCGCTTCACAGCAAGTAAACGCTTCATAATCACTCGAACTACCCTCCTTTCCCTCACACAGCCGCTGTCAGCCAATCACATTCCACTCAATCCGGCACTCTTCCATCATCAAAGAGGTTAGCGGAGGAAAAGACGATCTCGGGTATGCCAACGAAGATGGAAAACCAGAGTGTATTAAAGGCAGTGGGGAAGGCAAAGGCGGAGTGGGTCAATTCTTGTCGAGTGCGATCTGAAGGTTCTTGCGTACAGCAGCGGATAATGTGACTGTCTATGCACGTTGGGCGGTCTGATACTCTGCTAGGTGGAGTTGCTTAGGTTGCAGCCAAATTGTTGAAGCTCTGCTACAATACGATCCTCTTTTACTCCATTGTTCCCTTCATCTTCTCCAACCCTCCCCAAGGCGATGATACCTTCTTCCTGACCCACCAACGCCACGCTAGACTGCATATGAACGATTGGGATCGCTCAAAACGAATAATCTCGAGATTTACTTTCAAAATCTACGTTGATATCGGTCAGTCCTTGTCCTAATCGCCGGGAGCGTCGCGAAGAGTGGACAGACCTGATCTCGTAGCTGCCTGCTCGAGTCATGTATCTGACCCATTTGACACTGCCATAGTTGCTCTTCTCAAACACTTTCAAATAACGTACAAGTAATCCTGAACTGGTGAACATCAACAGAGAGAAGCTCAGGCTGAGGGGTGGGCGGCTCCAAGCCTTTTGGTTCGTCATTGATGTTAAAGAAGCCTCAGCAGAAAGTACATATTCGCTTTGCCCCGTAAACCTTGGAATCTTCCATACAATATTGTTCTGTTCCGGCTCGTACTTTGCCTTACCCTGAGAAGTCCGCTCGGTTATTTTGGCTGCATTCAGTGGAGTCGGCACGCGTACGATGACATTGGTAGCGAAAAGCTTGCTGCCGTAGTTGGCTTTGATGGCTATACTGTACTCGACCTTCGATTTGCCTACCTCGTTGACAATAGCGTGCACTTTGAAAGGTAGATTCACGTTTTCAGTAGCCCGATATCGCATCAGCTCGAATTCACCATCGGGCGGGATGAATGATATGATGCGATCTGCATCAAATTTACCAAGCTTGACGCACTGGTGGAACTGACAGTCTTCAAGAGTGACGCTGCCGGCAGCGGCTTTCGTAGCTTTTGTACCAGCAGTATTGCCTGAAGGTGCTAAGAGATTGTCCCCGTCTAAGAGAAGCCTGTCGTTGAGTCCAAACTTGCACTCCGGTGTTCCGGTAAGGTATGCTCGCATAACTATCTGACCATTGACGTCCGCGCGTAACACGGTGCCTGTGGCAGACATGAGGAGATTCACATCCTCAATCACGTCCACGAAGGCCTCGTTCTTGCGATATTTGACGTCCGACCGCCGCCACGACAAGGCGCCTGTAGCCTGCATTGTGATTCTCGACGAATCTTCTGTTGTCCGTTCCGACTTGAATCCCTCGGTAGTGATGTACATTTTTAAAGTATCCGTCTCTGTTTGTTGAGGGTATCCAAAGTCAAGTATCTCTGTTCCAACCACGCATCAGTCAAGCGCTCCAGCGAACCTGCTCGCAGGAACGATAGATCTACCGTCGAGGAGCTCATAGACGAGCACGAAATTATTCTTAACAGCTTCCTCATCGAATTTTCCGAAATAACTCTTGCCCAAGCCCACAAGCCTATACAGAAATTCGAATATGAGCGCAGCATTGGCATTGCTCTTCGTAACGGCCACAATGTAGATGTTTTCGTGTTTGACATGGCTGAATGTCGTTGAGCCGAGGGTGAGAATAGGGGATCGGACTTGGGCATTGGAGATGACCTGGATCCGGAAGATATCTGCAAGTCGTGGTCTACAATCATTGCGGAAAGCACGGAATATGAGATTCTCGCCTTTCTGATTGAATATCAGGATGCCAGATAGCATGATGGAGGCCTCTTACGGTCCCTGCGGATCATCGAAGTAAGATAGAGTAAAGTAATAAATATACTTTCCCCTAAATGATACGACCCCCCGGGCTGCTCTGGGCAGGCAATCAGTCCACGTGCTAGCCCTAAGATTTTGCCCTACCTACCTTACTATGGATTGCTTCCTGTCGTTCAAAGCAAAAACCGTCAAGTACTTTACTTGAGTAAGTTAATCAGAGAGAGATAACCATCTTTCAAAGTCACTACGAACAAGCCTCGGCTTGGGCATTCAAGTAATGAAGTGGACGACGCCCAAGTGGAGGCACTCGAGGATATCTCAGGTTTGTAAATACACGTTGATGGCGCGCGGACTTATTTGCGAGTTTCGCCCATTTAGGTAGATCAAAGATTGCTCAGCTAAGGTGGAGTAATGCACAACCGCTCTGAAATCCCACCCTTGCCCAATAAAGAAGATGCAAACTAGATGAGATCACGTTTCACAAATTCGGCGTGTAGTGTCTTGCCCAACGCGGCCGGACTTCGCTCAACAATGACGCCAGCAGCTTCAAGTGCGGATATCTTAGAATCTGCTCCTCCTTTGCCGCCGCTTACGATAGCCCCTGAATACCATTAGCATACGATGTAGTGAACAATGCCAATGGGAGTGGACGCACCTGCATGGCCCATCCTCCGCCCCGGTGGCGCAGAAATGCCAGCAATGAAGCTCACGGCAGGCTTGTTCATCGTGTTCTCCGACTTCAAGAATTCGGCTGCATCTTCCTCTGCTGACCCGCCGATCTCCCCGATCATAATGATTCCTTCTGTCTCTTCGTCTTCGAGGAATACCTTCAGGCAATCAATGAAGTTTGTCCCAGAGAACGGATCTCCACCAATGCCAATAACGAGCGATTGACCTAGCCCGGCTTGTGTCGTCTGATTGACAGCCTCATAGGTAAGAGTGCCAGACCGGGAGACGATGCCTATTCGACCGCGCTTGTGGATGAACCCTGGCATGATACCAATCTTGCATTGACCCTGGGAAGCTTAGCATCGACGAGAGGTAAAGAATGTTCATAGAAGACTCACTGGAGCAATGATACCTGGACAATTCGGCCCAACTAATCTTGTCTTGCCTTGCGTCTTGAGGATGTCGGTAATCCGGACCATGTCTGATGGTATCGTTAGCGGCAGATGATGGCAAATCTTCCAAAGTCGTACCATGTTGCGGGATTCCTTCTGTGATACTATGGACCGATTAGCCGGTGTCCTTGCTAGAGGCTACTTAAGAATACTGACCAGACAACGAGTGGTATTTCAGCCTCAATGGCTTCTTCTATGCCTTTAGCTGCTAGAGGTGGTCTTGCCCAGAGTCAGCACCTCGGTAGGCTTCTGAAGCGCTCGAGCGTTCTCACGGGACGAATATAGCTGATGCAGTAGCGCCAGTCTCTTTGACTGCATCGCTGACTTTGGCAAATACTGGTTTCCCTAGGTGTGTTTCTCCGGCCTTCTTAGGATTCGTGCCCCCTACGACGTTGGTTCCTGGCGTGCGTCAATGGACGTTCCGGGCACGCATGAATTAAGCTGAGCTCGTACCGTAGTCGATAGCTTGCTGCGCATGGAATCTATCCTAGATTAGTCCAGCGTCTATTGATAACTCAAAAAAGAACCATACTTACGTTCCCTGTCGACCTGTGAAGCCTTGGTAAAGGACCTTGGTGTCACTATTTATTCGAAGGTTCTCTGCGGTTGCAGCGTAGGCCGAGGTTGCCGTTGAGTATCTTTGGCTTCGAGCAGCAGCCTGCAGCGCAGTAGCTGTGCGCTTTCGGAACACTTGCATGGCTGCAATGGCTTGGAGACCCTGCCTGTCCTCTATATGAAGGCCCTTCGTCCTCTGCGGAGCTCACGAGGTCTCCGCAAGCTCAGGCTGGCTGGGGCCAAGGCCAAAGGCCTTGGCATCGGCGCCCCCACTGCTCGATGGACTTTCCGAAGTCCCACTTTTGTAAGTACAAACGTTTAGCATTACGTTGTGCTTCAACTCGTTTTCGTTGTTGTTGGTGGCGATGCATTTTGACCAGAGCATACAATTCTCCGAGTGAAGCTTTGGGTCTCAAGATAATCACACATTAATGTTACCCTCGGCGACGACCTAAAGTACGACTCCGTCATTCGTTTTCCTTCCACCATACCTCTATCTCATTCTCCTCAACGACTGCTGAAGACTTCAAGGTTACGGCGGAGACAATATGGCTACCGAAACATTGACTATTCCTCGACCGCCGAAGAACAAACCCCCTAAGGACCTGAAGCTTCCACCGGAGAATGAGCGATACATGCGTGCCTGCTCCGACATCGCCAGCGCATTGATCCAGGATTACGAAGAGCAACAGCAACAAGATGTTTCTTCACCGAAGAAGGATGTCAATCTCAATAGCCTACGTGGCCAGATCGCGAAGAAACACCGGCTCAGCACGCAACCTCCGTTGACCGCTATCATAGCAGCCGTCCCGGAACACTACAAGAAATACATTCTTCCCAAGCTCATCGCGAAACCTATACGAACGTCATCCGGTATAGCGGTAGTGGCAGTGATGTGCAAGCCGCATCGATGTCCACACATAGCGTACACTGGCAATATTTGCGTATACTGCCCAGGTGGCCCGGACAGTGACTTCGAATACTCTACTCAATCCTACACCGGTTATGAACCAACCTCAATGCGGGCCATCAGAGCGCGCTATGATCCATACGAACAGGCTCGGGGAAGAGTGGACCAGATCAAGAGCTTGGGTCACAGCGTTGACAAAGTCGAATACATAATCATGGGCGGCACTTTCATGTCTCTCCCACAGTCCTACCGCGACAACTTCATATCGCAACTTCATAATGCCCTCTCTGGCTACCCAGGCACCAACATCAATGAAGCAGTAGCCGCAGCCTCTCACTCCACCACCAAATGTGTGGGCATAACCATCGAAACCCGTCCAGATTACTGCCTCCAGCCCCATCTATCGAGCATGCTAACTTATGGCTGCACGCGTCTCGAGATCGGCGTACAATCTTTATACGAAGATGTTGCGAGGGACACCAACCGTGGGCACACAGTGGCAGCCGTAGCTCACACCTTCTGCCTCGCAAAGGACGCTGGCTTCAAAGTCGTCTCTCACATGATGCCAGATCTCCCGAACGTAGGCATGGAGCGAGACCTAGACCAATTCGTCGAATACTTCTCGAATCCGGCCTTTCGCACCGATGGCCTCAAGATATATCCAACCCTCGTCATCCGCGGCACAGGTCTCTACGAACTATGGCGTACAGGCAGGTACAAGAACTACACTCCCAACGCACTCATCGACATTGTTGCGCGAATACTAGCCCTCGTTCCACCATGGACAAGGATCTATCGAGTCCAGCGCGATATCCCCATGCCGCTTGTGACCTCGGGCGTCGAGAACGGCAATCTGCGCGAGCTAGCGCTCAGTAGAATGAAAGACTTCGGGACAACATGCCGTGACGTACGAACTCGTGAAGTCGGTATCAATGAAGTCAAAAACAAAATCAGACCCTCGCAAGTAGAGCTTGTACGCAGGGACTACGTCGCCAACGGAGGCTGGGAGACGTTCCTGGCGTACGAGGACCCGCGGCAAGATATACTCATTGCACTGCTACGGTTGCGAAAGTGCAGCAAGCAGACAACATACAGAGACGAGCTTACGGGGCAGCAAACGAGTCTTGTACGGGAGTTGCACGTCTATGGCAGCGCGGTTCCGGTGCACGGACGAGATCCACGGAAATTCCAGCATCAGGGGTATGGCACCTTGCTGATGGAGGAAGCGGAGCGGATCGCTAGGGACGAGCATGCGAGTGGGAAGATTGCTGTCATCAGTGGAGTTGGTGTGAGGAGCTACTACCAGAAGCTTGGGTACCATCTTGATGGAGTGAGTGCTCCTTTGACAGGACGGCACGCAGATTTGCTGACCGTTCGCAGCCATACATGAGTAAAATGCTTGACGGCGTAATGCAGAATGACGGGAGCGGTGATGATGATTGAAGGTAGGCGCTGACGACGTTTGGATTCGGTCGTCAAAGGGAGCACTCTTCGTACCTTCAGCATAGCGAGGGAAGGGTCTGACAGCATAGCGATAGGCGTTCTCTATCCCACGCGTTAGTGTAATGCATCTTCCAGGATTTAATCAAGACATGGCCTTGTCATCTCAGTGAACATCATTCATTTTCCTTGAACCGATTGTATAACATACTTTTACATAAGCTCTCCCTAGTGGGTGTTTTATCTAGGACGTAGCATCGTGGAAAGGTTTGCATCTCATTTTACCTCGTCGTTCGATCATTCAATTTTCGTAATATCAGCTCAATTGCTCAATTGCTCATTGATCATCGCTTGCGATCAATATCGGAACAATCTTGGAAGGAGCCATCGAGAAATAAGTGGTTGCCATTCTGCGATTTAGGTTCCAGCAACCGGGTAGTCTCTAACTAGAGGGCATTCTATACTTTAGCACCACGCCAGGCTTCTCGCGAAGACAACATTTGACCTTGCCACGCAATCACGAATCCACATCCAGTTGCCGCGATTCGCTCGATCTCCAAGAAAGCTGCTCGACTAAGATATAGGCGCCAAACCGCAAAGCCGCCATTTCCGACGACAGGAACAGGCAGCGACTGCCGACGACATTTATGTAATCGACATTACTCCTGCATCGAGCATGTAGGACAATTGATTGCTTGGAGAGAGCCTTCATCCTGGACCAATTATGGGCTCAGGTTTCCGATGCGGGATTTTACGTATCGTCCTCTTTCTGGATGTAGCGTTGGCATTTTCTATCAACCCACCGGATTCGATACGGGTCATCGCTCAATCGTTCAACACATCCCTATCGGTCTTTGAATCGTCCGTCTCATCCCTCAATGCCTCAGGCAACAGCAGATTCGGCTGCAGTGGCCGTCAGTACGGCTACGGCCTGGACGTCTTGAGCTGTCTGGATGCATATGGACATCTTGAACGCCGATCAACAGCGCCGCAGAATTGGGGACCTCGACGTCCGGACAGGAATTACGATATTGGGCTCCCGAGAAGCTATTGGAGCTGTAAGTAGTCATTGAAGCATCAGTATGACTTGTGCTGAGCCTTCTTACTAGCTGATTTATCTTGTGTCATCATCCCCATCCTTGAACCGCCCTATTTTTCAGCCCGCGCAAGTATGGCAGAGGTCGCTGCGGGGGCGTCGGTCATCATTCAACAGTGCGCGAACAAGGAGCGGAACCAAGGTGGACTCGCGATGGACATCAGTAAGCTGCCAGGGATTGGATAACGGCTACGTGAAGACTGATGGGACGAAGGCCCGGGTCAACCCATTGGAGTGATCGTCGCGAAGTACCGTCCTCCGCCTGTGCAATGCTTTGGGAACATAGGGTCCGAGAATCTCGAAAGCTCATGCCAAGAGCTGTTGGACAGGATGGATGTTTCTGTCATCGGTCGGGTTTTTGCAGAGTCTGGCACTCCTCCAGTCATAAGGATACCCAAAACCATTGCATCAGGTATGCTGCGCGGCAAATATCCAATTGGCCATGCTCTTCGCTGATGGATGAATCCTCGTAGCGGATAGAAAGTGTTTCTTGACCATCACAACAACTGGGCTGTCGGATGTGGAGAGCTGGGAACGGATCTGGGAGGATGCTTCGATTGCAACAGCCAAATGCATCAGAGATGGGAAGATTGGTTTGGTGGTTGGTCTTGGTCAGTAATGATTCGGTCCCTGTTGTATAGAGTCATTGAGGTTCCCCCTTATCTGCACCTACGGTCAATGCGTTGTCCCTGGTCAGCTCGTCAGGGTATCTGCCGCTATCGTATACTATTGACTTTCCGTGTCTCGAGGGACTGACATATATCTATCGTAGGCATTGACCGCCGATTGCAAGTCATTATGAGCGGACAGCAGATACCACCAATGGTAGAGCAGGTTGCCACCACATGACGCGTGGTGGTATTCGGCAAGTGTGGTTATTGAAGCTATGGTGAGCAACATCGTCAGCGTTTTCTTGATGAGAAAGATGTGCAGCAATAGTCTCCCATACCCAAGCGGTAACTAAAATCGTTCTAGATACTCAACGGGCCGACGCAATCACGCATACAACCAAGGCAAGCGATAATCGGCGATAAATGTACATGCGAGGACTCTTTATCGAAAGAAGTCATCGTGCAGGAGAGGCGTATTAGATTTGATGGCATTTTATAGTCGATTGACGTACATTGCTAATTGCGTAACTATGTTATTGCGTCGGCTTGTTGGGTATTCGAGATGATTTTAGCTGCCGCTTGGGTACGGGAGACTATTGCCGAAAGATGTATTATCGATCTGTTGCACAGTAAATATCTTCGCAGTCTTCGGTAGGAGTCGACCAGAGATAAAGGACTACAATGGAAGATATCCTGCTGGACTGAAGCGCAAGCGAACCACAGCATTTGAATCGATGGAATCTGTGTCCTCGACTACAAGGCTCATACTTGATCCGCAGCTCCCGAATACGTGATAAGTCCACAACATGTCGTGAAGTCTCCTTTGCCTTCCATGTTGACAATGATCTTACCCAGACCTAGGACACCATCACATTATGAAGCCCCAGAGACCAATCGTAGGGAAGTATTGCAACGAGAGGCTAATGCAGTAGAAGAAGAGATGATCCGTACTGTCTTCGGTATCGGTGTAATTTCTGACCTCGTTGCCTTGCCCGTCAAGGGTCACAAGGACGGTTGCTGAGGCTGATAAGGGCGCCTTTACGTAGTCATATGCCACGAATTACGCACGGCAGATCTCAGTCTCATTTGCTCATGATATATCGTGATTGACGGACGCAACGAATTGACAAGTCTGCGTCTGTACGACCCTTCAAGGAGGGAATTGTCGCCTTCATGTACATCATCCGCTCAAGAAGATCGATCAATGTCAAGATGCGACATACCACCACATGATATATGTCTTATCGGAAGCTTGTGGACAGGCACTTCTAGCGCAGCAGTGGGTGTCGCGCCGTATAATCTGTGATGGATGTTTGAGGTTAACGAGTGTCATTGATGGCATTGGAGCCGCCAATGCTGAGCTAGTGCGACTCAGGTCAAGGAAAGTAAGAAACTTCGAAAGAACGACTTCATTGCAAAAGTGATGTGCAGGAATGCCGCGGCAATTGGAAGCCAAAGCAGCAAATAACGGAGAATAGACAGAGCGGCTATCATGACAGACCTTCCAATATATGGACGGTCCTTATGAAGAATACAGAGAACATGCAGAACCAAATATAGGGGTCATATCAACATTAATGGACACAGCACGGAAACACTCGCTTTTCTTGGCTTTCCCATCGATCGAAGGAAGACGAATGACCAATTACCTGTTGTAACTACCCTGGAGGACGCTCTCCAGCTCTAGTTTCGTGATTTTGTCCAGGCTACCATCAATTCTCGCATCATTGACATTATCAAGAGTACTGAATGACTTCAAGACTGTCCTAGGTGAAGGACACTTGAAACCAAGATTCCATGCCTGATACACCACATGCAAGTTGATGATTCTCGGTATCGTCCGCAGCAGACGACACACAAATTCCACTTGCTCAACGAGATCGTTCATGTTGGAGAGATCGCGGGCAGAGGCGCGGACCCGGATGTGAAGCCGTCGTATTCGATGAAGATTCCGGACCCCGAACGGCTTGCAGAATCTTCTGCGGCTTTCTTTCACACTTCCGTCCGCGCGCAGGGTTCGGAAACAAAAATCAACCCAATCGTGGTAGATGGCGAGGGCGAATGTCGCATCTCCAAAGAGGAGTTCTATGGCTTCGCTGTAGAACTTGTGGTTGACTCTGAGAACAGAGGTGTTGCCCTTGAGCCAGACTGGCACCAAGCTCTGGGCTCCCCACTCAAGACTGGATGCGTTTCGGAGATACGTCGTGGGCAAGAGATGCCGATAGACCTGCTGGCGAAGTTCGAGGGGAAGAGACAAGGATGAAGCGGGGCAAGGAGTGGCAAGGTGTTTTGGTCTCATCGGCAGCTCAACAATCGTGCTTTACTTGCGATTCGTGGAAAAGTCCAGTGATTGAATCTTGTAAACCAAGATTCGACGTAGGTGATGAATTGGAGATGCGTATGACCGTCAGATCAGAGCTTGTCTGTGGTCTCCGAAAACAGTGAATATGTAGCCTTTGCATAGGGATAGAAGGTGTTTCGAGGATTCTTAGCACAATGGGTACAACTCGAGACACTTTCATATCAATAGAGTAGATATCAACGACAAGATTCAATGAACGGCAATAGTCTCCTATACCCCGGCGGCAACTAGAATTATCTCGAAGACCCAACAAGCCAACGCAATCACGTATTGACGTATTGCCCAAGAACACGCAATAAGCAATAATGTACATCAATCGACTATGAAATGCTATCAAATCTAACATGTCTTTCTTATACGATAACTTCTTTCGATAAAGAGTCCTTACATGTATGTTTATTGTCAATTATCGCTTGTCTTGATTGCAAGATCGTCTACATGTCAATGCGTGATTGCATCGACTCGTTGGGTATCTGGAATAATTTTGGCTATCGCTTGAGTATTGGAGACTATTGCTGTTCAATGAATTCTATAGTAGAAAAAAAACTTGGGTCAGATCAGGTTAGCTCAAAACGCGAACACTTGACGCGTCAAATATTCAAGATATAGATCTCCCTCTGGTGATGCTTGCAGCGCAAACCAGCTCTTTAAGAGGTATCCGAATTTACAATTGTATGCAGTCCTACACCTGGGCAGATGAATACGTGGGAGAGCCGTGAGCAAGAGCTTGGAAAAGCGCCTGTCAGGCATATTGCTTTGCTGGCAAGGAACAAGACCTGGAGCCCAAGTCTGCCCGATTCTTACACAGCTCAGCCCGTATCAACTCAAAATCCGAGAGTCACTCCATAACTTGATGTATCTGGAGGCGTAACTTTCATAAGCCAAATGTGATCACAATGAAGCCGTTGACGTGACAGATATTTTGCAAAAATGACTCTTGTACGAAGCACGAACGCTCGATGTCTTGCCTCTGGTCCTCTTGGCTTAGACTCGATGCGCCCTAACGGTAGTAATAGTTATTTATTGGTAAGGAACGATCTCTGACCGTAATTATCGTAAATAAGAAGAAATCTAGCTTGTATGTGTAAATGACGCGCTAGTTGGGTAAATCTTGGGTAATGTTCTATTTGGCTTAGCGCCTTTCTATTACGATTAGCGCAAACGCGCTTATTGTTTTATCTTTGCAAAGATACTTTCTTTTCTATCTTAATTGCACTATTTTATCTCGATTTTATATCTAAACTAACAATAACATTCGCGTTTCAGGAGACAGATCGAGCTAATAGGAACCAAGATATTTGCAAGATCTTGCAAATCTTACAAATCTAATTATCTTACGTACTCAAATTAGTACTATCGAAGCAGAATCTATTTAGAGAGCTCGTTTTGTTTTCTTTATGTTCGACAAAGTTGCGAAATCTTAATCGAGTTAAACTATATCTTGACGCGTAAAGTTTTTATGTTCGTAATGCGCACAAACGTTTGCAGTTGCTCGCTAGTTGCACAATTACGTCAAATTATTACGTTTTTCGATTTAAACGTTAGATTTTGTCAATTTGAACAAATTTTACTTTTGAGACAAATCTAATAAATTAAGAGAACGTGTGCGCATCTTACGCAAACAAATTATAATTACTATATAGAACAAACGTATTTACGAGCGCAATATTGAAGAATGTTAAGATCGTCTTTCGCAAAACTTGACTTGAATCTCTAGATTCTCGCAAGTAGTGCAAGATTTATTAAATCAAATCTTGATCTCGCACGAATAGCGTGACCGACGGGTTGAGTTTTAGTTCGAACGGGTTGACTCGCCCAATTCTAATCCTGAGGCCAGACAAAAGTTCTAGCCCAATCGGGTGGATCGAGCGCATGGGGCGCGTCGAACGTTCAACCCAACCCATCCGATCACGTGACGTCACGTAACGCGCTAACCATATGCGATTAGCGTGAGCCTTGCGCTAGCTCAATCGGGTTAGCGCATAGATAAGATAAGATAAGATAAGCGAATGCTAACGCGACGAAGTTAGCTTGAATTCTTGACATTGACTCGACAAAACTCGACTCTAAGATCGGATTCGCGCCTTGACCCTAACTTAACCCTACGAGATCCAAGAGGATAAATCGAGTTGAGAAAAAAGTGTTTGATTCGACCCAACAATCACACTACACACGAAGTCAAGATATTAGTAACACAAAATTGCAACTTTTGTTATAATAGATTTGTATACATCTAGAACTAAAGTTAGAATTTGTTACGAGCTTACTTAAGTTATATTAGTGATTTAAGTTCTATACGTTACGAACGAACTTGTTATTATATTTGACATACTTAAGAAGCGAACATCTCGAACATAATGTTCGCAATATTTGACGAACAAACATTGCGAACAATTATGTTTGTTATGTTTAACAAACGAACAAGACGAGCAATCTATATTTTCTTAGTATATAGAAACTAGAAACGCGACTCTCTTATAAATTGTGTTCAATTTATCTTAAGTCTTTACTTATTGTTACTCTAATTTATTGAATTACTTGTGAAGATTTATTAAATATAAAATTGTCTATAATTGTAACTCTTGTTATCAAATAATTGCTTACATTGTCTAAAGACGTTTACAAATCTTTTTAATAACATAACTTTTTCTAATATTTTTTACGAAAGTACTAGTGTAATACTTTAAACATTTTAAGAATGTTTGTATTAAATTAACGCATCTTTATTTTAAACATTAGCTTAATAGTATTACGTCAATTCTCTATTAATATTAACGACAAGATAAAAATTAATAAGCTTAATGTTTATTATAAAGGGTATTTAGATTTAGAAAATTAACTTATGCAAGTAAATATTTATTTTATCTTTTATCTTGTTCTAGCAAACAAAAAGACAATTTTCGCATTTATATTTTTTAGAGAAAAAGTTTAGCATTAACTCAAGTCGAATTTACGCAAATATTTGAAAAATTATAACGAAAATTCTTGTACAATGTTTACGAATTTCGATAATTTTAAAAGAGAGTTTCGAAGAATCTTCGAAACATTTAACGAGAAACAAATTGTGAAAAGAATAATTTAGCATTTAATTTAACAAATCTTTGCAACAAACTACGCAACAAAATTTCAAAAATATGTTAATTTTATCGAATAAAACGATGTTGCACTTATAACAATGTTTCGACGAAATCTTAAAAACAATCTTAAGAACGAAATCATGCGCAATAATAAATTTATTAACGATATATTTAATTTTATCGAAATAATTATCGATTTTGATAATAGCTTGTATAAAAGAGTTATAAAAAGCGATACAATTAATTTTATAAAAGAGCAAATTTTTTTTTTGAATTAACGATTAAATATTAGTAAGAAAAATTTCGTTCTAATTAGAAGTACAATAATTTAGATTATCGTAGATTTGCATTTATAAAATTAAATTTTATCTAACAACGCAAAGAGAAGAATTTTAGAAGAAAGCAAAATAACAAATTTTAAAAAACGTGCTATTTATGTAACAAATTAAATTACTTCGCAAGAAATTATCGATTACAAAACTTAATAAATTGTCGACAAATCAATATTATGTTAAGAGAGATACTTAATGGCTAAAACGACATTAAAAAGCAAATTGACACAAAGATAAACACTCTCAAGACTAGATCAAATAACGATTATTATCTAATAAAAAATTTAAATTAATTATAGAAAATTCTAAATAAAATATTATTAGACAAGACATTCGCATTTACGTAAAAAATTAATCGAACATTCTAAAAAACTATTAAATTTTATAATTTAATTATCGACTTTAAATAAAGAGTATAATTAAAAGAACTTTTACGAATGCATAAAAGATATTACGAATCATCTTGAAACTTTAGTTAATTTATCGAAGATCGTAAACGAATGCAAAAAGAAACTAAAAAACAATATTATTATAGAAAAGAACATACTTAACATTATTATAAAACAATTAAATCTTACAATATACGCAAGTCTTAATTAAATAACTTGTTATAACAATTTATGCTAAATTTATTTAGAAAAAAAAAACGAAATTAATTAAGTTTTTAAAAAGTTAAAGTTAACAATTTAGCAACAAATTTTTTTTTAGCGTAAATAAATGTTTAAAGCAAAAGTCGCAACACAAAAGCAAAGAAAAGTTCGAATTTTTTAATAAAGAACATATTAGAGAAATGCAATATGTTAGCTTAATAATAGCAACTAAACTTAATAACGTACATACAATGTTTTATTACATTAATTAAAATCAATAATTATTAATTTATAGCAATAATTAATTTTAATGCAATAAATGATTTTATAATTAGAGCTCTTGTAAAGAGAGAAAAGTATTTTACTTAAAAGAAGTTTAACGCTTACAATCTAATAATTGTAAATAAAAACTTGTTACTTGTAAAAAATAAAAAAGTAAATAAAAAAACAAAATTATTATTGATAGCTATTTAACAACATTACGAGAAACTAATCTTTAATATAGTAAAAATAATTATTTATAATATTGTTCTAGAAATGTCTTAATTAAAGTAGCACAATCTAGAAATTAATTAAAATATATAAGTACTTAAATTTGCGCAATGTAATTACGCAATTTATATTTAATTTACGCATTAATAGCGTTCAATAATAGATAAAAAATTAAATTAAAACTTGATCGCAAATAATAAGTTTACATTTTTGCAAAAAAAGAATTTAATAAAGTTTAACTTAATAGACATTAACAAAGATTAGCTAGATTATAAAGTCAAAGTAAGTAAAAAAAATTGCGAATTTTTTGAGAACTCTAAACTATTTAATATAGCGAGAAAATCGCTAAAGTATGTATTATAAATATATAATAATTAAAAGCATTTATTTTAAAAAGAGAAAACAATTAAGATTTTATCTAAACATTAATTGTAAAATTACGAGATTAAACTTAAATTAAACAAGCAATTTACGTTTAAACTTATATATACTTTATTTAAAAAGAAGCTAAAAACACTTCGCGAATATCTAGCAAAAAACAAAAAAAAAATTTATTAAAAAATTCGAATTATAAATAGAATACTTGATTCTCTTTGTACTTAAAAAGAACGAAATTCTTCGTTTATATATTAATTATTAAAAGTTAAACAATATTATAATAAAAAATTAATATTTATTATTTAACATTAGTAAGCTTTAGAATTGATTATTCGAAGCAAAGTACTTTATTAAATTAAATTTACGAAAAATGTACAATTAGATTAAAACAATAACAAAAAAGAAGTAAAAGATAGCTTTTTGTATACAATATAAATTACACAAATATACAATAATATTATTTGAGCTTACGAACGTCTTAACAACGTATTAAAAAATAATTAATAATATATTACGACAATATCTAAATTAATTTGTTATAATATACTTAAACAATATTATAATTTATTTAAATATTTTAAAAAAACATGTAAATTATATTTTCAAAGTACTAGAATATCTAGATAAAAAGAATTTATATCTTAAATTAAAGAAATGCGAATTTTATTAAAAATAAACTAATCGTTGAATCAAGTTATAATATTACCTCTCTAGTTCAACCTAGCGCCAAGACCGGGTCGCGACGATTTTTTGGAATCGAATCGCTCAAATTAGTTTAGCGCGCTTCGCGCTAAACTACTTATAGTAATCGACTAAACTACTTTGAGCAATTCGATTTCTCGAATTTTTTTTGACCTAGATCTTGGCATTTGCACGTGACATTTCCGGGTTAGCGCGACTAGTCTAATTAAAAAGAAATTAACATTCTTAAATTTATTATTAAACAACACAAAGTACGCATAAATTTCAAAAAACTACAAGCAATTAAGGAATAAAAATTATTTATTAACGTTAAAAAAGTTTAATTTTTTCTAGATTTTATAAACTACAATAAGAAATTTATTAAAAACTACTTTGTTAACGCAATGTTATTAACAAATCTTACGAAGAAAAAGACGTTATAAATATAAGAATTGACAAAAGAGAAATTATTTTAGAATTTTAAATTAAAATGCTTAAAGAAACTAGTATTAAAGATATACAATTTACGATTGTTAAACAAAATTGAAATTAACACATTAAATTTAATTATCAATATATACTTCAATTAAGAGTATAAAGATATGTAATATCTAATAATATATTTTTTAAAAAAACTTTTATTAATCGAACAAAATTATAATATTTACAATATAAAGTTACTCGCTATTGTAGCATTTCTAAAATTATAAAAAGTATATATTGAAGAATTATTAAAATTTACGATTCTTATAAATTACAAGAATCTTTTGTACTTTATTATTATTAAATAATTTAATAAAAGACAAATGCGATAATTAAAACGACTTGAACAATACAAGTTCAAAATATAGTATACATTAGATAAGAATAACGACAAAGTAGACGCATTTAGCAAAAGAAATAATTATATAAAAACAAAAAAATTGTTTAATTATAACATATTTAAGATTAACAAAAACAAATTATTATTAACAAACAATTACGAGCTAAATGCTACTCTACAAATACTTAAAGACAATAAGAAAGAGTTTTTAATAAAGAAAAAAAAACTCTAAATATTTATTAACAAAATCGACAAATATATAAAGAAATATTATAATAAATTATTGCAAAAATATTTAAGAATAATCAAAATTCTTTAACTTATTCGTCAATATTATTAGTTTCTTTAAATAAGACAAATTGTCAAGATATATATTAAACAATATTTTAGTTATTAGTAGAATAAACATAATACATATGCGAGCTATAACGAAATTTAATATTAGAAATTATTTAAATTGTTATAAGATAAAGTTACGATAAACTTTATTATTAAGTTGCTTAAGTTAATAAACTTAGCAATTAAAAATAAATATAATTCAATACTAATAATAATTGATGAACTTATTAAGTACTTATATATTATTGCATGCAAAGAGAAATTTATAATAAAACAATTAAAATATATTGTATTAAATCGACTTATACAATATTATAATATATTCAAAGAATTAATTAATAACAAAGATAAGCTCTTTACGTCTAATTATTAAAAGACGTTTCTATTAATGTTAGAAACAAGATTTAAGATATTTATTGTTTATTGTTTATTGTTTATTATTTAATTATAAATAATTAAATAAAGCGAACAAATTAAAGTCTAAAGCAATATCTAAGATATTACGTCAACAATACTTATAACAATTAAGTATTACTTTTATTTATAACACAACTAACATTAAATGCAAAGATTTCGAATATTACTAAGATAATTTTATTCTACGTTAATTATAATAAGAAAATTAATCTTTTCAAGAAAAGACGAAAACATTTGTTAGCTTAATTAGTTATTAAAAGAATAACAATACTAAAAAAGATACACAATAATATTTCAAAAATGCCAAAAAAATTAATCAAGTATTAAAACAAAAAACGAAAAACAACATCTTAATTAAAGAAGAACGGCCCGACGATTAGTCTAGAATTTTCTATAATTGATTTAAGTTTTCTATTAGATAGTAATCGTTGTTCAATTTAGTTTTAAAAATGTTCGTCTCTATATTAATTTGCTCTTTGATGTCGTTCTAGTTATTAAGTATTTCTCTTAACATAACATTGATTTGTCGACGATTTATTAAGTTTTGTAATCAACAAACTCTTGCGAAGTAACTTAATTTATTATATAAATAGCACGTTTTTTGAAATTTGTTATTTTGTTTTTCTTTATAATTTTTTTCTTTGCGTTGTTAAGTAAAATTCAATTTTATAAATGCAAATTTACGATAATTTAAGTTATTGTACTTTTAATTAAAACAAGATTCTTTTTACTAATATTTGATCGTTAACTCAAAGAAGATTTTTGCTCTTTTATAAAATTGGTTGTATTACTTTTTTATAACTCTCTTATATAGCTTGTTATTAAGATCGATAACTACTTCGATAAGATTAAATATATCGCTAATAAATTTATTCTTGCGCATAATTTCGTTCTTAAGATTGTTTTTGGAAATTAAAATATTAATATCGAATATTAAAATACTTTTATTAGGAAAAAGATTAATTTGCGAAAATTAATATTATACTATCCCATTATATGAGAAGAGACAAGAGAGAAAATCATATTAACAATAACGTTTACGATTTATCTCGATTGTTAAAATTAAATAAACGTAATCGACGCAACATTGACAAATAATTAAGACGCACTTAATATATCTTAATGCGACTTATTACAAATCGCGACAAAGATTATCGCGAAAATAATAAAGATCAAGAAGCTCTATAAATCTAAGAAAAAAAACGCGTTCAAAATAATTTTGATAATAGCGTTAATAAAGTAATGCACTTTTGTCAAGAAGTTTACGCGCAAATTTAACGAACTCTTCGCGAAGAATAGACAAATCGATATAATTTTTGTGTTAAAAAGATTAAAAAACAAATTAACTAAAAAAAGTAAAAAGAGTTGAGAAAAATACACAAGATGCAAACATATAAACAAGCATAATATAGCGCTTACCATTAATTGCACAAACGATAATTAAGATAAACATTAAACAAGCATTCTTGAAGCAACAATCGATTAAAAAGATAAAGTTAATAATATAAATTAAGAAAGAGAAAGAAACGAAAAGAATACACAAGATAAACGCAACGAAAATAATTACATTAATACGCAATTTAAACGTCGTTAATATATTAAGTGCGCGAAAAGACATACAAAGAATAAGACGCTTTAAAAAAATAATAATCTTCAAAATTAATAGTCAATGCAACAAGAAAATCTTAAAATCGAGCAATTTCTAAGTTAAGAATATATTTATCGCGACAATTTTGCGTTTTAAATGCGCAAAAATAATAATACACAATATTAAAATAAAAAGTATGCTCAAAAACATAAAGAAGAAGAGAACAAAAACAATAAAAAAATTATGCAAAATTATGCATTAAGAATTAAAAATTAATAAAATAACTTGATTTACAAGAGAGAGCAACAAAAAGAAATACGTCTTTATTGTAATATAAGTAGATTACGCAAAGATAACAAACAAGTTAATTTAATTTAACGTAATTTATAAGTCAAATATTAAAATAGCAAAATACTATAATACGAATTGCAAAATAAAGCAATGCATAAAGTGTTAAGAGTATAATTACTTAATATACAAATGCAAGAATAAACAACAATACGTTTATTGTACGCAAGATTATTGCTTCGATTAATGCTCGCATTAATTAAATTTATCAAAATAAAAATGTAACGTTTGCAAAAATACTTACAAAGCATTCGATTTCAAATGTTTTAAAAGACAAAGCGAAAAACTAAAAATAAAAAAAATAACAAAGACAAAGTTGTTGTATTACGTTATTAAAATAACAAAAATAAACAAAACGACAATTACTTTAGTAACTTTCGAAAGCGCAACAACGTTTAATTAGATATTAAAGAAAAAAACAAAACGCAAGACAATAATAGTTAATCCTTTAACGTAAACAAGTCGCATGCAAAATATTCTTATAACAACAAAAAAAAGCGTAATTTAACAATTAATTAAGAAAAGACGCTTTAATAAATTGTTAAGTAACTAGTTTACTTTAATAAAACAAAATAACAACAAGATAACAATAACATTGTTATAGAATATGTCTTTTACACAAGAGATGCAAAATCTAATAAATATTAATATTAAGAATTACACAAAGCAACTTTAATAAAGACACAAAACAAGCTCAAAATATTATAGTATAACATTTACAAATTAAGAAATAAAATAATAATTGTATTGCTTTAAAAGAATAAGATATAAAATTATAGCATATTAATAATACAAAAGTCGTAACAATATTACGTTAAGACGAAGATATATAATTTAAAATACGCAAACTTTACGTTTATAAATAACGAAAAGAATATATTTCTACGTTAATAAACGCATTAATAGCAATAGCTAATACAATATATAATATTATAAAAATATAAAAACAATAACGCTATAGTTATGTTTCGACAATAACGACACAAGATATAATCTTGTTAACATTTATAACATTTACAACTTGTTCTTAAATAGTTATAACAAAATAATTGATAAGAGTGGTTTTTTAGCAATAAAGTTAACTTTGCGCATGCAAGACTAAAGTGTTATTGTAAAAAAATTTAATTCGCATTATTTCTCTTAAGCGAGCTTCTTCTATTTTAAACAATATTTGCTTTTAAAGAATTTGTTAAATATAATGCGCGTAATCAACGCAATATTAACTCTTTTTCAAAGAATTATAATAAGAGATTATTAAGACGCTCAAATTACAATCGACTTATTGTTTGTTATAGAAGAAATAGCAAATTAATTAATATATTGCGATATAAACAAGAAAATAAAAAACTTATTCGATTATTTTTCGATAAGAACGATATTAAATCTTCGAACGCAAAAAAAGTCTTAATATCGCTTTAAACAAAATTAAAAAGCTATAAACTTAAAAAAGTTCGACAACATATTAAGAAATCTATTATTCGAATTAATATTAAATAATCTAATAAAAAGAAACAACATTAATAAGTATACAACAAAGTTGTTCGATGCTTTGAAAAAAACTATCGAAGACTTTATTTTGTAAGCAAGATTATATAAGAGAGTTAAATTTAAATAAACAACAAAGTGCACAAAGATAATCAAAGAAATTAAAAAACTACGTCGACAATATTGCACTTCTAACAAGTAAGTAATATACGTTCGAATATGCAACAAGAAGAACAAGATTTTAAAGAGACATAAACAAAACAAGTTTCGCAAACAAATAAAAACTTCGAAAAATATTATTAAAAGTCTTTTTAAAATAACAAAGTAAATTAGAAATGTAACAACAAAAACGTTAATTAAATTTACTATATTATTACTACAAATCGACACAAATATCGCGACAACAACAAAGAACAAAATTAAAACATTATTTTAATCTTATTTTTCTTTTTCGTCTACAATTTCAATAAACAACTTGAACAAATTCTCTTATTTAATCTTTATAGAAAACAACAAAATAATATTGAAGCGCAAAGTAATAAAAGCAATGCACAAGACAACTTCTAACAAAACATTAAAAATTAACAATGTAATTAATCGTGCATTGCAACAATTAATTCGCATTATCTTATTTTAAGTAAAATTTCTATTTGATAAATACATTAAGAAAGAGATGCAATTGTCTTATTTTAAAAAGACGATTACAATAATGTTGCGCAAATTAAGAAAAAAGAATTATTTTAAATTGTTATTCTTTAAACTTATCGCATTATTAAATATATTAAACAAGATATTAGAGTTAATAATATCGAAGCGTCTTTGTTACGTTGTAGAGACGCACAATACTTTATTAAACACATAAATAAGAGCTAGAAAACAACGCTTAATTAATACGACGTTGCAATTAATTATAAAAAAGATTTACACAATATAAAGCAATTAAAAGAAGAAAGTAATATTTTTACTTAATCTTAATGTATTAAACGCATTCGACAATATGTCGCATATTCGATTACTTTATAATATAAAGAAGAGACGAGTTTCTATTTGTTTGCTTAAATAAGTAGAGAATTTTCTAAAAAATCGTCGTATTATTTTAATTATAAATAACTACATAATAAAGAAACGCAATGCAAACGTAAATATATCGCAAATTCTTTTCTTTTTCTAGTTTTATATTTGTTTTACAATGCAAATCTATTGAAAATATGCGATAACATTAAATTGCGAGTTAACGCTACAAATTTCGTAAACAACGTTAATATATTAATATATAAGAAATCGATCGAACGTAATTGCAAGATACTAAGTTAAATATACAATAAATGCGAACAATAAGTACAAAGTTACGAGTTTAAGTTCGCGAAAAAGAAGTACAAATTAATTTATTTTTCGCAAACTTTAAAAAGATTTAATATAAGCGTCAATATAACGTTGACAAAATACGAGATAATTGTCAAATCAAATATTAAAATATTAAGAATTTAACTAAACTTAAAGTTAAGAGAAAGAGCTTATTTGTATTAGATAGAGATTAAACTAGTAATTAAACACAAAAACGCATCAATAATAGAAAGTCTAATTTTCAACATTTTGTTAAAACCAAATAAGCGTAAGTATATTATTATTAAGAAGTCGATAATAATCTACAATATTGTCGCATGATATACGTCTAAAAATATCAAAAATCTAAGAAAAAAAATTATTTCGAAGTTGCAATTAATATAGAATTGCGCGCTTTAACACATTACAAGTATTTACAAAACAATATTTACGAATATTTTACAAATTGAGATTAACGTATTTTTTATCAATATATATCTTGAAAAGCTAATATAAAGATTGATAACTATTATAAATATACGAAAGTTAAACAAAATAATAGACGCAATAATGCTACGCATACGCAACAACTTAATATTAAAAAAAGAACAAAAATCAAAATTTAAAATAATATTTTTGCAATTTAAAAAAAGATAAATGCGAATAAAACTTAAATTAATAACAATATTGCAACAACAATTTTATATAATTATCTTATAAATATAATTCTCTAAGATAATTATTGCGAATAACAAGAAAATAATTAAAAAAAATACGACGCAAACAAGTTTAATCAATATTAAAGAACGTACTTCGACAAGAACGATCGCAATAAAAATGTTATTGTCGTTTTAATAGAAGCAAACTAGAGAATCGAAAAGCTAATTAGAGAGCATTAAGATAACGCTTAAGCATTACAACAAACTCGAGAAACTTACAAGAATAATCGAAAAATTAACAAAGCATTGCGAGATATTTATCAATTTGCGAGAACAAATTTACAAGATATATTTTAACAATTAAACTTTACTAAAGATTATAAGAAAGATAAGATCGACGTCGAATTAAATACATTTTAGAAAAACATAAAAAGCATATAATGCGATGCGACGTTACAACGTTATATTGAATTTTTATTGAATTTTAGAGCATAAAGACATAAAAGACAACGAGATTGCAAACAAAGTCGCTAACAAGACGCATAAGTAACATTTATCTCTCGTAAATTAAATGTCAAACGAGTTTGTTATCAAAAAGACGCTTATTTAGAACAAAATTCGAAAGAAATAATAATTAAGATAATTAAAAAACAAGAACGACGTAGAGTATCGCAAGCTCGCATTTAGAATTACGCATAAATATATGCAACTATATATTAATTGTTTTAAATCGTATAATACACTTCTAATATAACTAAAAACAAGCAAAATCGACTTTAATTAATTTTTGTGCGAATAACGAGTATTTAAAATTACGACGAGAACTTGCGATTGCGATTAAGAACGTATAACGATTAAGCATATTTTGTTAATTTACTTTAGATAACAATAGAAAAAAGTAGAAATGCAACAAGAAATTAATATTACGAATCTACGACAATTGCTAGACGAGACTAGATTTGTTGTCGCAACAATACGCATAATTTTAACTATTAAATTGTTGCGTCAATTTTAGACAACAATATTGTTAACAATGTTCGAGTCTCTCTTAGATTTATAAAGTTTTTGTTTGAAGAATTTTCTTATATTACGAATATCACGATATAGAAGACGAAGACGTAGCGTTATTATGACAACTTATTATAAGCGAAATAACAATCGCGAATTCTAGTCAAACATAATTAGATATGTAGACGCTAGTGTTGTTCGCTTATTCGTGATTAATTAGATTTAAAAATAGTAAAAGTATATAATTCTCGCATAGACTCTTAGAAGTGTTGAATCAAGCATAAAAAAAAGATTGTTTTTGAAATCTCGTCGAAATATTGTTATAAATGCGACATCGTTTTACTTGATAAAATTAATATATTTCTAAAATCTTGTTACGTAATTTGCTACAAAGATTTGTTAAGTTAAGTACTAAATTATTCTTTTTGCAATTTGTTTCTCGTTAAATGTTTCGAAGATTCTTTGAAGCTCTTTTTCGAAATTATCGAAATTCGTAAACATCGCATAAGAATTTCTATTATAATTTTTCAAATATTTGCGTAAGTTTAACTTGAGTTAATATTGAATTCTTTTTTTGAAAAATATAAATGCGAAAATCGTCTTCTTATTTGTTAGAACAAAATAGAAGATAAAATAAATATTTACTTGCATAAATTAGTTCTCTAAATTAATTCGATCTTTATAATAGACGTTAGACTTATTAATTCTTATCTTGTTGTTTGTATTAATAGAGAATTGACGTAATGTTATTAAACTAGTGTTTAAAATAGAAGTGCGTTGATTTAATACAAACATTCTTAAAATGTTTAAAGTATTACGCTAGTACTTTTGTAAAAAATATTAGAAAAAGTTATGTTATTAAAGAGATTTATAGACGTTTTTAAACAATATAAACAATTACTTAATAACAAGAGTTGCAACTATAAACAATCTTATGTTTAAACAATCTTTATAAATAATTCAATAAATTAGAATAACAATAAGTAAAGACTTAAGATAAGTTGAACACAATTTATAAGAAAGTCGCGTTTCTAGTTTCTATATATTAAGAAAATATAGATTGTTCGTCTTGTTTATTTGTTAAACATAGCGAACATAATTGTTTGCAATGTTTGTTAGTCAAATATTGCAAACATTATGTTCGAGATGTTCGCTTCTTAAGTATGTCAAATATAATAATAGATTCGCTCGTAACGTATAGAATCTAAATTACTAGTATAACTTAAATAAGCTCGTAATACTCTTTCGTGTCTTTAAGTAAATCAAGATATTGTTAAGATATATTACACAAATATAATTAATTAATTCTCGCAATGCTTTATTAATTTAAGATTAAAAAATAGTTAATGCATTTGTTAATTCAAATAACATTATCGCATATTTGAAATAATTGTATCGTATTTAAAAAGCAATCTTTTATTTATTGTCTTAACGAATACGAATTCGATAATAAGTATTCTTAAAATCTAGCTTTGTAAAGTAAATAACATTAATTAGACGATTTAACGTCTTTTCGATCAAAGAGAAAGAACATTTGTTCTTAATAATTATAATATTAAGATTATAATAATCGATTTACAATCTTAAGTTATTATCGCTTTTTAATACGAACAATATTGATATATTAATAAGATTAATAAATTTACGAATCTTGTTTAGTGCTAGATTCTTCAAAAGATATTCTTGCAAAATACTTAATTCTTTTTCGAAAAGAAAGTATAGTAATTCGTAAAAGAACTTTTTACTTAATAATAAATTAATATTATAATTCTTTTTCTTATAATTAAGAAAAATAAATGCGTTCTTTAAGTTAAAAACACTATTATAATTTTTAATACTTCGCATCTTTTTAAGAATGTCGCGCAATTAAGATTTCTCGTTTGCGTTAAAATTACAACAAATAAAAGCAAACACAAGAATAAATTTCTTGAACTTTAAAAAATCTTTTAAGAATTTTAACACAATTATTTTCTTAATAACTTAATAGCGTTAAATTAATATATATTAATCGATATATAGGTTTGTTTTTATTATATAGAGAAAATCAATAATAATATTGTGTGCAATATTGTCAAAGACATAAAAAACTTGTTTCGAAACATATTTATATTTATTGTTATCGCAAATCTTGATTTCTATAATATAAAATTTTGCAAATCAAGTCTTTTAAGTTATAAATGCTTTCGCTTCAATAACGAAATACTAAATCTTTTCAAGATATTACAATTTTATTAGTCGTTCGCTAATGCAATTAACATAAACGTCTTTATTAAGAAGATCTCTTTATTTATGTTACTTTATGTTAACAAATATCAACAACTTTGCGAAAAGTATTTTTATCTTATACTTTTAATTTGTAATTGCAATTACGATTGTTGCAAACTTATTTAATTTCTTAACTTATTAAAGACTTTCTTAATAATAAGTTGCGACAACGACGCATTTTGAGCGCTTATTGCGAAGTTTAATTAAAAGTTTTCTACTATATTTACTTGTGTTTTCTTAGAAGATTTAAGACAATTTCTCGCGATATATTTTTTCTTTTTGCAATTATAGTAAATGCACTTATCTTGCGCAATATTATTAATTCTTTTTAAGTTATAAAGAAAAAACTTGTTTGTACTTTTTTAACGACTTGTTATTGCAAAGACGTCGCGAATTTTATTTGTTAACATAATTTTTTTTTGTCTTCGATTGTAAAAACTCTCTTTAAAGTTGCGAAATTCGAAAAATAATTTTTTCTTAAAAATTTTATTTAATATTTCGAATTTCGAGAATATTGTACGCTTTATGCGTTGCATTAGCGCGACAAATATGCTTCTTATTTTAAAAATTTAAGTTATATTATTAATTTTTTCTCGAAAAAAATTTCTTAATTTATGTAAAAAATAATTACGTTGTTAACATTTAATATATTCGTTAAGATTTGCTTCGAACGTTTCAAGATATATTACAAAGTTGTTGATGTTTTACGACAATTATTGCTTGACGTTTTTATATTTTTGAAAGAAAGCGAAACGACAATTTTTTAAATTCTTAATAAAATTAATTAAATACTTAGTAAATTGCTTTTAGTTTTATTTTTTGATCTTGTTCTTATTTTTGTTTTTGTAATTCTTTTATTGCGACGCAAACGCATCGCGAAGAAATTGCTAAACTTAACAAATCTTTGTAATTTTTTTAAAAAATTATTTTTTATTAACTTCAAAAGAATTTCTAGCACTTCAATTTCAATCTTTTTATTTTTTAAAGTTTTTTTTATAATATGAATTTAAATTGATCGATTTTATAAATTGTACGAAGCTTTGCTTCTTAAGCGTCGATTTGTCGTTTTTGCTATTAAAATTGTTTTCGCAAAAGCGACGCGAATTAAATGCTCTTATTTCGTTTTAATAAAAAGACTTTTTAAGATATTTATTTTTTGCTTAAGCGATACAAAAATCTCGTTTCATTTAAAGTTTGCGTCTCTTTGTTTGCTTCTTAACAAGTAGCTTTTTATAATCAATATTTTTATCGAATTATAACAACAATATAGCGTTGTTGTTTTGTAAAGATTTTGCTTGTAATATAATCTCGAGATTCGTAATTGACGCAAGTTAAATTTTTGCATTACTTTCATTTTTTAATTGCTAAAACGTCGTAACATTGTTGTTGTTATTTAGATTTTGTCTTGTATTGCGTGTTGTATTAATTATTTTGTCGAACAATTGTTTTTATAGATTGAGACAAATTAATATTGTAAAATTGTGTACAAACGTATAACAAAACGTCGCTATATCGACGTATACAAGACGAGATTACATAACATGTAAAATTATAGTTTAGAAAGACATTAATTCGTAAGAATTTTAGAAAAGAATTCTTAGAGAGAAAACTTTGTACAACGTCAAGTCGCTATTACAAGAACTTAACACTAACGTGTTTATTAAATTATTAATCGTTAACATTACATTATCGCAATTAGTGCAATAGAAAAGAAATTATATATTTCGCATTAAATTCTATTCTCTTTTTTATTTTTGTTAAAATATTTTACCTTACTTGATAATCTAAATAAAAAATTTCAATTTATTGTCGAAATTTGTTTTATTATTCTTTATCTTATTATTGTTAATAACAACTTTAATCTTGTTATCTAAGTATATATTTGTTATTAATATTGTTATCGAGCTTGTATAATTGTAAAATACGCGTCAACTATTAAGCGCAACAATAATATATATAAGCAAAGAACATAAAATAGACTTGTTAAACTAAACTAATTGCGTCGATTCGAGAAATCAAGTTTGATTCGAGAAATCGAATCAAATCTTAACAATTTAATTCGAATCGAATTAATAGTCTTGACGATTTAATTTTTGAAGTTAAAATTGACAATTCGATTCAATTTTAAACTTAAAATCGAAAATCGAATCGAAAAATCGAATTAAATCGTCAAGACTTAGTATTAGTATAAAGAAATTCTAAAATAAATAGTAAAAAATTATGTTTTATTCTATAATTTTTCGATATAAAATTATTTAGTAATGCATTATAATAATGCATTGAAGCTATTTAGATAATTAGATAATTAGATAATTAGAGTTAAATTATTAACTTAACTTTTCTAATTAAAGAATTCGCCAATCTTGTTTTACATAATTTTGTCAAAGATTATATTAAAAAAAATTGTATTTTAAAAGAATTTAAACTTTTAATCTTTTAATTCGCAATAACAATAACACAATATTTATAATAAGATTAATAAGAACATAGTAATACTTTTGATAATATTATTATAAATGCTATGTTATTGTTATTAAAAGTTGAAACGCTTTATTACTAAGCTATTAAGATTTTAATATTTGAGCATATTCTATTTAAAAATATATAAAAAACTAATAACTTTAAAGCAATAACATAATTTTCAAAAAATTAAATATATTATTCGAAAAATCGATTCAAATTGTTAAGATATTAGTTTTATTATAAGTTTTAATTAATTTGTTTAAAATTTTAATTGTGTATTTTAGATTTAATAATGCAATATAGTAATGCAATATAATAATGCATTATAATAATGCATTATAATATTAATTCGTAATAATAAACTTTTTAAGTTAAGTATATAAAGTTATTAATTCAAGATCTTAATAATCTTGTTCGTTGTACTATTATTTTGAACAATTTAATTTAAATTGCTTTTAATTTCGTTATTATTTTTGTTGTCGCAATCTTGATTTTTATTGTTCGCATTTTTTTTTCGCTATTATTATTAATATTAGTAACTTTATAATAGTTATAACTTAACGTTTTAGCATTTTCTTAAGTTGTATATTAAATTTCTTAATTATTATTTTTTTAACAACATTGTTAAAATTCTCTATCTTAACATCGATAAAATTAGAAGTTTCTCTCTTTTTCGCATTTTTTAATAATGCGAATTCGTCAACAAAGTTGCTATACAAATTGAAAGAATTGATGTTATTAACTCTTTTTTTAATTATTTAAATTATTATAATAAATAACTTGTTGTTAAATAATTTTTACAATTGATTATATAAATGTCGAGAAACTTTTATTAATATTAAATTTATCGTTAATACTTAATTGCAATATTAATTAACTTATGTGTAAAAAATAAATAATGCATTTAAATAATATATATATATTGAAAGAAAAACATTATTATTATATTTGTATTTTTACATATTGTTTGCGCTTTTTAAGTAATTTTACTAGTAATGTATATAGATAATGCAATCGTATACTAAATTATAAGTATATCTTAATATTTAATAAAGTGTTATAAGATTTAAAATGTAAAAGAGTTTCAAAAATTAATAAGATTATAAATAAGATATTAAGAGATAATTTTACAAATTAAAGTAAGAATTATATGCGTTAAAATTAGAATTATCTTTTACTTTTATTTTTATTTACTTTGAACTTTTTACTTAATACGATTATTATTTCTTTATATTAATATTTATTTAATTTTATCAATAACTAATGCAATTTTATTTACGTTAACTTCTTTATTATTTATTTTACGTAATCTTGTCGTTGATTGTTAATTTAAGCTTTTGTTTTTACGCGATTTTAACGCAATTTTTGACGCGTTTCTATCGATAAAAATTCTAAAAATTATCGCGCTTTTCTTTATAACTTCTTACGTACACATTAATTTATTTTAATTAATATTGTTATCTTTGATAACTTGCACAAAGCAAACAAGTAATATATACGAATAATACAATACGTCTTGTTTATAATTAACAAACTTAATTTGTTAATTTGAAAGCTCGCTTCGAAGTTCTCTTGCAATAAAATAATTTCTCGTAATTAATTTAAACGAAGCGAAATAAATAGTAATAAAAATAGAAGTGTCGAAGACAAAAATATTGAAGAAAAGAATGTTTGTAATGCTAACGTAAACAAAATAATGCAAATAAATAATATATTTTCAACTAATATGCTAATGTTTTACAATAGAGAGAACGAAAATAAAAGTCTAAAATTGTCGCATTTTAAAAGATTAAAAAAGATTAAAAGTTTATTAACTTTTTTATTTTTAAACATTTATTTTAATGTTTGTTTTGCGAGATACTATATAACAAGACTTAAAATTACAATTGTTAATAAAACAAATATCGCATTTAAAATTTGATCTTAAATACACTTTAAGGAGTCGCAAAAACGTTTACGTACATCTTTTTCTCTAATAAATACATTATTTTATTACATTATTATTGTAACTACAAAATTTATTTAATATTTTACTCTATATAGATTCGAATCTTGCGACAATTTACGTCAAATACATAACAATTTAGCTTAAGAATTGTTAATTTATTAAGCGTTTAATAAAGCAATTCGATCTTTTTTAGTAATAAAAATTCTAAAATAATTTTTTTTTTCTCGAACAATTATAATGTGTTTTTTGTGTTAATTGTAAATCAAATCTTCGAAATTTAATTATTAATAAATTTTTTTTAGCAATCGAAGTTATTAAATGCATTATTTTTTTGCATTGTTATTAATAAGACTTGTTTGTTTATGTTGTAATTGTAAATGCGATATCTTTAATAATATAATACGTTTATTAATAAATTTAATTTAAAATAATTTTGAAGTTAATTCGAAAAAAAATCTTTTCTTTGTTTATTGCTTAATTATTATTTTTTCTTTGCAATATATATTTTACAATTTAATAACAATCTTCTTTAAATTTAAATTTATAGTACAATTATAATATTTAATTATTATAATTTGTTCGATTATTTGCGAACTTATTTAAAATTAATTTTATCAATATATTTTTCGAACAAGATTAAAAATTTGTTTAATATTTATTAATAACATTAAGCATAAAAGTATATCTTAAGTTATTTGAATTAGCTTAAGAAAGTTCGAAGTATTATCTCTTTAATACTTTTAAATTAAATATTTATTCTTTATAATATTAATTCGAAAATATCGATTATTTTTATTTTGAGTCGAACAAAAGTATTAAAATTGTCGAAATAAAAATCTTGTAATAATCGCAATAAATTACAAAAATATTAGTAAAAAATTATATACATTATTATATTGTATTATCTTTTTAACGATATTTGCTCTTTATGCTTTTACTTTTAAACTAGTAATTAAATTGTAATAATGTCGAAAATAGATTTTAAATTCGATCTTGTATTTTGTCTCGTAATTAATAACATTATTATTATTTTTTATTTTATATCTTGTAAAGACTTAATTTCTACGTAGAATTTAAAATGTTAACAAAATTATATAATGTATTATCAAGTTCTTTTATTTTCGAATAATATTTTGCAATTTTTTTTGAAACTTTATTGCAAGCTTTTGTTATAATCTTTGTTAAAAAACAAACATTAAATTTAATTGTTTTCTTTAAATGTTCAAAATAATTAAATATCGCATCGAATATTCGAAATTTTAAATAAATGTTTGTATTAGTTATTTGTAAAACTATAAAAATGCATTTAGAATTTAATATATTGTTAATAAATAAAATTAATTGTTATTTGCTTTTGTTTAGTCTAATTTGTTGTATTTTTTAATCTTAAGAGTATTTCTCTATTTAAAGATTAATAAAATTGCGTAATTAATACGTACGACGAAGTATTAAATAGATAGAGTTTTAACAAATACGAATATCTTGTACTAGTTTTTATAATTTTTTTTAAATATGTTTTTGAAAGACTCCAAAGCGAAATAAATATTAAGTTAAATTATTAGTAGCAATTGTAAAAATGCGAATCTAAATAGAATTTAGCAAATGCAGTATTTCTTTGCATTATTATAAAAAAAGATCTTTTTAATTATAACAAACAACCTTGTACTTCTTGCAATATTCTAAATTTGTGCATTTTTTAATTGCATAACAATATTGTTAATTATTGCTTTTAATTTTAAAATCGCAATAAAATCTTAAATTATTAAATTAATAATATAAGTTAAACAAGAAATAAAGTTTTGTTATTTGTTTTATTAAAATTTTCGTTAATTTAAAGCTTTTTCGAGTTTGTCTTTTAGAGTGTTATTATTGCTTGCGTTATTAATAATAATATTAAAAAGTTTGTTTTTAATTTTAAAAAATTTCAAAATCTTTATAAGTTTTAACATTAATTAACGATCTATATATTCGATATTAAAAGAAATAAATTTAATAAGATATTCGCGAAATTGAAATGCAATATTAATTTAATATATTAACACTTTTAAGTAAACAGTTTTTTAAGAACTAAATTATGCATTCAAAGCAATAAAGATACACTAAACATTTTTAAAATTTATCTTAATTTTTTTACGAATTTGATCGAAATTCGAAAGAATTATTTTTAATAATTTTGTGCAATCTAAAAGCACTAGCTTTGATCGAAGCATTTTTAATAATTTTCGAAAATAAAAATTATTAATAATTCGAAAAAGTAAATTTAAATTAATAAAAGTTTTGCATAATTAATCTTCTTAATTATTTTAAACAAAGAAGAACGACAAATTGATATAACTTTTCTTTTAATAATATGTTAATTTTGCATTATTTGTTTGTATTGTTAATTATAATTACGCAATTAAAGATTAAATCGATCGCGATTTGCAATCTAAATCTTTTTCGTTTTAAGCAAAAAATAAATTAAAAACGTTTCTTTATATTTGTTGTGCTTGAATAATTATAAGCAATAAAATAATTCAAAAGCTTGTAACAACTTTTATAAATAATTTTAAAAAAACTCTTTACAATCGAAGCTACTTTAACAAATTTATTTCAAAACTTAAATTGTACTTTTGTATTAATTTTTTTTGCTTAACGTAAATTAACAAGTCTTAATTAAGTTTTATTTAAAATACTTTTGTTAATTGCAATTTGTAATTATTATTTTTGAAATTAAATGTTAATATTTAAACTTTACTTAATATATTTGTTTTTTTCTCTTAATATAAGTAACGAAAAATTGTCTCTAATTTTATTAAATGCTTTGTAAAGAATTCTTTTTCTATTATCGAAAATAAAACTAAAAAAAATTAAATCAAATTAACTCGCAAATTGATTAGAACGTAAATTACTAAATAACAAGTTGCGCAAAATAGATTTGCAAAAATTATTTTTAATTAAAGATAATAATTAATTTGAAGTTTTTAAAGAATTAAATATGTTATAAATAAAAATAATAAAAACAATATCTTTAAATAATGTATAGAGAATTTTTTCGAAATAAAAAAATAATGCAAAATAATAATGCAAGTAACAATTAAATTAGACAAATTATTTTAAAATAAAATGTAATTGTAAATTCAAAAATGTTAAAAGAATCTTTCTAAAATAAAATAGTAATGCAAAATAATAATATAAGCAACAATTAATTCGAATAAATTATTATATAATAATATAAACAAGTTTGATTGTAATTTCGAAATATGTTAAACTATATTTTAGTCAAAATTTTAAAGTTATAATAACACAAATTTAAAAATAGTAATTTTTGACATAATAATGTAATTTTCGATTTCTTAACGATTCGATTCGATTTTAATTTTTAAAATCGAAAATTAACTCGATTCGATTTGAGTCAATTTTAAAATAATTAAAACTAAATCGATTTTCGATTCGATTTCTAAAGTTGAATTGTCGATTCAAGTCGATTCTAGAAGTTGAAATCGAAAATCGAATTAACAATTAATCTATGTTAAACTTACTAGAATAACTCGATTGCATTATTATAATTTTGCATTTAATTTATAAATATATTTAATGCGGTCTTTAAATTTGCGTCTTAAGTTTTTATTAATTTTACAAATCTTATATAACAAATTAATTGCTTTTGACATAACACAATATTAATAGTTTTCTTAACAATCGAATAAAGCAAACAATCGTAATTAAGTTTATTGTTCTAAAAAATACAAGATTAGCAATAAAAATTAGTAATAAAAGCGTTTAAAAAATGTATATTTGTAATATCTTAGTAACAAATATAGAATTTCTTGTATTCGCAAGATTCTTAATGCTAGATTTAAATATTATCGCTTTGCAAGACTTAGCAAACGTCGATTTAACAAATTTACTAAATATAAATTTCTTTTTTACAATTATAATCTTCTTAAATATAACTTGTTTTGCAAATCTTGCTTTTGTCAATATAAACTTATTTTTTATTATTGTCTTTAAACAATTACTTGTGCGATTTTTTGTAACAAACAATACAAAGTCTATTATTAGCAACAAATAATCTTGTTTATCTTTTTGTTCTTCGAATTAACGCGCGATCTTTGCATTTAAATTAAAGTTATTATTCTTAAATCTCTTAATTGTTCGAATAAAGCGATTATACATCTTTATATGCTTGTTTAAGACTAGAAAAATTTAAAATATACTTTATTATTATTGCATATATTAATACTTATTTTTCTTAATTATAATAGACTTGTTAAAAGCTTCAATATATATCTTTGATAAAAAAATTGATTGTATAGAGCAAGTTGCAAAAGTTTTTCTCTTGCATAAAGTTAAGAACGATTTAATTTTTAACGCATTGCTATTGCTATTGTTGCGTTAATATTATTATTTTTTATGTGATCTTTCTTTGCAATAAGATTAATATCAAAGTTTTTCATTATATAAATTGCAACTCTTATTATTTGTCTTTTTGACTTTTTTACAATAAAGATCGAATTTCTAGAAATTATTTAAACATCTTATTATAAATATTGCAATAAAGTAAGAAAATTAGATTGTTTAAAGAGTGCAAAGTCAAGTAAATATAGTAAGTTTCTTAATTTACTTTTTGCAAGACGCGACAACAATAAAACAAACAAGATTCTAATTTATTTAATAACAACAATCTTCTTGTATATTAAAGATATGCTCTTAATTATTGTTGCTTAATTAATATTGCTTTTATCTCTTACTAAATTAAATAAATTAAGAAAACCTAATTTGTTTGTTACTATAACTATAACAAATAAGAGCTCGCTTATAAATATTAATTAATAAGTGCTAGATTCTATGCAACATTTCTTGTTAAGTAATCAAAAAAACTTGATTATTTTAATCGACAATTTTTTTACAAATATAAGATGTTTAAAAAGTATATACTTTTGTCTTGCATTCTATACGTTGTAACTTACGATTATAGACTCAAAAAAAATTATTGAATTAAATTTCAACTTATAGTTATTAAGACTTACTCGTAATCGAAGTCTTAATCTAGATCAAGACAATAATATAAAAGAGAAAAATTAATACTTAAAAGAATTTGCGTTACGAAAGATATTCGAGAAATTTATTAACTTCGATTTTATAAATTTAGCAACAAGAAAGTACACAAGCGCGATGTTAATTCTTTAGATTAAGAGTATTAAGTAGTTGTTTGTATAGACATCTAGCTTCTTAAGTCTCTTTATAAATGCTCGCATTAATAGCGTAATCGATAGATTAAATTTCAATTCGAACGAGTTGACTTGTTCAACTCTAATTCTAGAACCAAGCAAAAGTTCTAGTTTAATTAAATAGATCGAACGCATAAGATACGTCGAACGCTCAATTTAATTCGCTCGATTACGTAACGTTACGTAACGCGCTAATTATATACAATTAGCGTAAACTTTGCGCTAGCTCAATCGAGTTAGCGCATAAATAAGATAAGATAAAATAAGCAAATATTAACGCAACAAAGTTAGCTTAAGTTTCTAATATTAACTTGACAAAATTCAATTCTAGAATCGAGTTTGCGTTTTGATTCTAACTCAATTCTACAAGACTTAAGAGAATAGATTAGATTAAGAAAAAAGTTTCGATTCGATCTAACAATTACACTATGTATTAACGACAAACTAAGAGATAAGTTTATTGCTTTTTATTGCTAATTAATATTGTTAAGATCTAGACTAGACATCGCTTTAAAGAAAATTATTAATTATTAGCAAAAGCTATCGCATGTAATTCTCGAACAACAATTTTATTATTATTGTCGAGATATTTTGCTAGAAATTAATGTTGTTAATAATTATATTAATTAAATGCAAGACAATGCGATAAAAACGTTGCATAAGATTGTAGAAACATATTTAATTAAATTGTTCAAAGATAGATACTTGTTTCTATATATTGTTTGACAATTAATTAAACAATTTTAGTTCTAGTTAATTATGTTAAATATAACGAAGCAAGAAAGTCTTTGCATAAGCGTCTTGCAATTGTATAACGTCTTCTCGAGAAAGCGTAAATGCAAGAGAAGCTTGTTTTAAACATAGATACAAAGATAGAGTAAGCAAAATCTTAAACAACTTGTCAAAGATATAAAGAACGAAGATCAACAAATTGATATATATACGTAGTTTTAATCTAGAGATTCTACTACTTATTTCTATTGCTTTTCTCTCGAAATTATAATTAAAATTAATGCATTATCTCTAGTAATTACATTCGTAATTAATAAGATAATAGAGTTCTATATATATATATAAAGATTTTATTAGATATGCATCTCGCTTAACTTACTATACTTGATTAAATTAAGCTTTTGATATCAATTCGACGAAACTCGATTCTAGAATCGGATTCGCGACTTAAATCTAGCTCAATTCTATAAGATTCAAGAGAATAAATTAAGTTAAGAAAAAAGTGTTCGATTCGATTCAATAATTATACTATAAAAGTTCGACATTTTAAGTTCTTACTCTCGAGCTTGCATTATATAGAGTAAGACAACGCAATTTCTAGTATATTGCGTCTTGTTGTAGTTTGAAAAAGAATTGCTCGAAAAAAAGAATTTAATTATAATATTGATTTCTTTGTCTTAATAAGTCTTCTTAATAGAAGACGTTTTAATAGCAAAATCTCTATTAAAATGCTTGTCGACAATTTTACTCGAAAGATTATTAGTAATAATTGTTAATTTATAATATCAAGAGTTACTTATTACAATCTTAATCGATTTGATAGATTATATAGAAGTCGTAATACAACTTTCTATTTTAAAATCTTTTAAATAGACGCTCTTTTCTAACTTTGTTATAGCTTGCTTTGTTGAAGAATTCGAGAGAGTAACTTCAATAAAGTATGTAAAGAAGTTAAGAGAAACTATAGACTTTTGCAATAAATAGCTTTGATACTAAATATTAGAGCAACATTTAATTGTTAATTTGAGAAATTGTTGAGTAGTTGCTTTGAAATTATCGAGATCGATTGCTTAATTGTTTGAAAAAAATAAAGACTTTGCAAACAAGTTTCTCGTTCTTTTTCTTAATAATCAACTATAAGAGAATCTTGATTAAGAGCGAGAGATAGTAATAATCTAAATTGTAAAGAAGAGCTTGTCAATATCTTCTTTAGCAAACAAATAATCAAAGTAAAGAAAAGCTAAGAAAAGCTAAGAAAAGCTAAGAAAGCAAAGACAATATTAATAATCTTTTGATTAAGTTTTAAGAATAATAGTAAGCTTGTTAAAGTCAACTTAACGTCTCGAAAGAGTTCGAATAGATTGTTCGTAACTAAAGCAAGATTGTAATAAACTATCTATAACAATTATTGCAATAATAAATACTATTTTTATCTTCAAGAATAGTAGAAGAACGATACAAGTTATCTACAACTTGTGCAAATTGTTGTTGAAGCTATCAAATTGTTATAAACGAAGCACTATAAAGCTAAGAATAGCTTCTAGAAAGCATGCATTTATTCTATAAAAGATGCTAGACTAAATATAGATACAATTCTTGTGCGATCGTAGTCGTTATTGTCTTCTTTATTGTACTTGTCACTGTTTTCTTTATCGCGATCTATCGCGATAACAACGCTCTTAACAACTATCGTAATATAACTTTTGATAATACTATAAACAAATTTGCATATATTCTCTCTTAGATCTCTAACAAAGTTGCATAAAATAAATATTTATTGATTTATAATTGCTTTAGTAGTTATCTATATAATAAATATATATATCTATTAAAATACTAACTGCTTCTTCTTGTTTTTTAATAATATTTGCATTAAAAATAAAAGAGATATTGTATAATTCTTATAGTTTGATATATTTTTATTAAAGTCTACTCGATAAATATGAAAATAGCACTATGTCTTCGAGATTTTAATAAGAAACAATCAAATCTTTACTAAAAATATATCAAAAACTCTGAAATTTCTCTATTTTCTTCTTCGAATGCTATATTGATTTTAGAAGTTTTGTCGATAATAGCAAATCTCCAGATTCTATAACTATTTATTGTCGTTAAGCATCAGATATACTATTAATAGGGCACCCCCCTACTAGTGCGTTATTGACAGTAAATAACGATCTTTATTTATCGTCAATTACGATAATTATCGCTAGTAAGCGATGCGGTAAATGATGGATGTGCATCACTACCTGACGGTCAAGCCAAACAATGTGGCCGGCCCAGGATCCAATTGGCTATCCAGACTTAAGGGAGAAGATGAAAGGGCCCGTCGCCTGATGGCGTGAAGGCTTGCCGTGTTTTGAGTGCTAGGGTGTGTTACCTTATTGTTAGTGTGCCATGGGGGGGAAACCGTGATCCGTCGTTGAGTCACCGGGCAGCTCCCTCGGCTTCCCACCAAAATACTACTGCCTTCACCTTCATCGCCATTCACTACCACACCACCACGTTCTTCATTGCTGCGCATTGCTAGAAGTCGGTCGCCAACCACTTGCGATCCTTCCCTCCAATTTTCGATAGAACCTTCACCAGCGCCGAAATTGTTCTTGCCTTAGGCGCAAACCTTGCCTCGTACCTCCCTACGCGCAAAGACAAACAAATACCGCAGTGGACAAATCTCTGGCCTGAACGCATACAATAATGCTATTACCGTCTGCCTTTCCCTGTGACGGCCCACTGCTGTCTTCGCACGTCTTCGAAGCCTCCAGCGCATCTACCTACCCTTCATCGCCCTTGCGTTCTCGACACCAACGCACCATCTCTTCGGACATATACACCACATGTCGCACTCTTCAAGGACGCCTCTCGTCGAATATCTCGCAGTCGCCATTGCGCACCCTTCGCGCGCCTACACTTCTTCCAAGCCCGACTCTAGATACTACTGCGAAGACTCCACACTCAAAGCATTTCGGGCCAGAGTCTTCGACTAAATCACAACATGCAGTGAGCGCGGTTCAACAAACATCACGAGGTCCACCACGGGGCACAAAAAAGCGTCGTAGGTCTATCAGCGACCATGAGAGTCGCGACTCAGCGAGCGAAAACATAAATAATATGCCTTCAACCCCCAAGCGCCAGCGCATTGCGCCGCCTTCCTTACCTCTTGGTCTCGTACCACAGGATTTTGACAACCTATCACATACACCTGCGACAGATGATATTCTGTCCAGTCGACCCCCGAACTCTCCCGCGACACCGTTTGCCAAGGCGACAATTCATCCAGAAGCGCCATATTGTGCACGATCTTATGCGCAATCTACAGCCCTCAGCCCTTCGACCTACTCTTCTGCACTCGTATCCCTCATAGTGGAGAAGTTCTCGCTGCGCGAAACAGCTTGGAGTGCTCTGCAACCAACACCAGGAGATCTGGATGACAGATGGCGGTCATTGATGGCGGCTGCGGAGCTGGCGAGAGGCAGGAAGATTAGGAGGGAAATGCACATTAGGAGGGGCGGAAGGAGAGAGCGCAAAAGCTTGGAAGGGATCTGGTGAAGATCAAATAGAGCTTGGATATCTGGCATGTTGGGGATCTTCGGGACTTGCTAAACGGTCATGGATGCTTGAGAATATCGGAGGCCATGAAATGTGACCAGAGGTGGACCTTAGATCATGGAATATCGAGATACTAGGATAATAGGTTGGATCAGGGAATACACTACTCCATATTCGAAGTGACTATTATCATGCGACTCGATTGACCTGTCGCTAGGTGGCACGACAGAGTAGGTAGAATGCACTCGCCTTCAAAACCACGGACTACCCTGTCAAAATCGTTGAGGCATTATTCCACAGTCTTACGAGTATATCCATAAGATGATCTTCCCCGACCCTACGTTAGGCCGATCTTAGTTGTGGTAACAATAGATCCACCAAGATTGACTTCATTCAAGGGTAACCTCAGGCATCATAAGTCATACTCACAGACGCTAAAATAGTGTCTTTTCAATACGGCGGTAATAATACACATAAGTCCGTTGGAAAGTACCTACGGCACCTCATCAATCACAAACATTGGAATATGATAACGATTTCCTCCTCAGGTTGAGAAATATCGTCTATTGGCGGGTCAGCACGACTGCCAGCATGGCCTCCAAAGAATCGTCTCAAACGCTCACCAAGCGTTCTCAAGATGCTGCCCTTATGCCCCCACCGCCACCTCCAAAGCGGATAAAGCGCCCTGTCAAGATCCTGGATGAGGACGACTATACGGATGCACTATCTCATATCATAGCTCGAGACTTCTTCCCCGGGCTTGTAGAGACGGAGTCGCAGCAAGATTACCTCAACGCCTTAGACTCGCGAGACGCAGAATGGATTGTTACTGCAGGCAGAAAGCTCACCCAAGTCATGACTCCTGGCCCAGACGGTCGGCGCCTTCGTGGCAAACGAGGAACGAGTATGACCCCGATGACTGGCTTACATGGAAGAGGCGGAGAGACGCCTAGAATGTGGCAGGGGGATACGCCAGGGTCAGTGACATCGATTGCCACGGATGGCACGGAGGCATCGAAGAGGCCAGAGATAGATACGAACATGAGCCTCGGAGCTTTCCAGACGAAGTATACGAGCGAAGACAATGAGAGCTTCTACAAGTTACTTGATAAGCAGAACGTCAAGAAGTCGGAAAAGTACGCTTGGATGTGGGCAGACAACAAGATCCCCGCCGCACGCCAAATTGCATATCGAAAACGAGAGGCGGGGCTTCTGGCCGATAGAGAGTCGCAGGCGCAATCGGATGGGAAGGCGGTCGTTCTATTCGACTCCTCAGATACACGCAAAGCAATGCCGGATACCTGGCGCTCGCGGCCCGACAACAATCTCATGTTCGAGCCAACGTCTATAGAAGACACCCATCAAACCATACAGCAGAAAGCAGAAGAAACATCACGCGCCCCTCCCAAAGCTGTCGTATACGATAACACCCGCCTTGCCACCTTAACATCCAACCCTTCCTCCGACGAGCCTCCGCCTTCACCTTCCTTATCCGCTGTCCAAGACGCAATAGCGGGCAGACCTCGGCCGTCTGCTTCCGAAGCGGTACTTAACGGCGCTTCTACACCTCGAGTCAACGGCTACGCATTTGTTGATCCAGAGCCGCCGCCCGAACCTACCTCGACATGGGAAAGCAGTGACCATACATTCCTGCTCGGTAGTGGTGATGCAACACCCAACCCTTTCAAGATCAAAGAGGGGAGTAAGCGCGAAGCTTTACACCATCGAATGGTCGACAAGGTAGCTAAAGGCAAGCGTGCAGTGGGCAAGAGGGAGAGTGAGTTGTCTAAGACGCCTGTGCCTCGATTCGCCAGTAGTCCTAGGATAGGCACTGGTGGGATAACGCCAGCTGCGCAGAGATTGCTAGGGAAGATTGGAGGTGGTGGAAAGATGCCGAATGGTTGGGAGGGCAAGGGTGGCCAGAGCGTGCGGCGGTCAGGCCTCAGGAATGCTTTCACGCCGGTACAGAAGGCCTCGACTGGATGAGTATTGCCTGTCATATTGGCACAAACGGACTCTATATTGATTGATTAATTGGCATGATGTTGGCTGCCGGTTCCAGACTACAAGCTTGACTGGACTGAGGTCCCAAGCCGACTGTTTTCGGAGAAACATCCGATATCAGGAAAGCAGAACGGGCGTTACGACCAATGAATGGGCGACCAATAGATCATCCAACAACACAGATCTTTTTCGGACCGTGGCGTCCGACTCCGTTGACGCGATGAGCAGACCCAGGGGCATCAATGAGCTATCAGAAAGTCTTCGTGCGCAGGATTGCCCTGCCAGAATCACAAAACACTTTCATGCAGACGAGTCCAAGGCTCCCATGTGCAGTTCTGCCTTGAGATTGGACAGAAGGAGGAAGTTACTGTTGCGCAGTGAAATAGTACTGCCTCGACATGGCTATCGCTGAGTACAGCCCCAATTCGAATAGAACCACAATTGCTTTACCAACCATTGCATATTGCATTCACTTTCTTGCCCTTTCTATAAGGACCTCGGCCATCGTGTGAGCCCTTTCGAAGCCACGTCTAGTCAAACCGCTTTGTCGTTGTAAAACCCGCTATCAGGCGCCAGAGCTTCAAATCATCAAATATGCCTCTCGAAATCCACGGTATCAGCAGCCTCACATCTTCTCTCCCCTCTCCGCCTTCGCCTTCCCATACTTCTTCAGCCTAATCGCCTGAACGCCAATAAAGCCCGTCGTGTCCGACGGGTTGAAATCGCCTATCTCATCCATACTGCTCTCGCTCGCATCATATAGTATTGCCGTACTCGAGCTCCGTCCCAATATCGTCATCTTCCCCTTGTATGCTCTGCATCGCACAATCCCATTGACATCCTTCTGGCTTGCTGCCAGACTTGCGGAGAAGCTGTTTTGCTGTTAGCATGTTCCCCGGTCGAGCTCGTGGGAAAGCTGAGAGGGGGGGAACCAAGAGAAGGATGGAAAACGTACAATTCCCGCTCCGCGCTAAACCACAAGCCGTTGTACAGCAGCTTGCTGAAGTTGGACGTCACGAATTGGTCCCGCAGCGACCTGACTTCCCGATCCAGCACCAGGCCCTCCAGATCCAAATGCGCTGAGCGCAGCAGCTCCATCCCCGGACTCTCATAGCACCCCTGAGTAAGTTTCCGAGTCAGCATTCCTCCTTTAAGTCAATGCCTTTAGCGCTGCTGAGACAAGTTTCCAGTTTGTTGAGAACCTCAGAAAGAGGTAAGATATGCTCCGATATTTTACTTACCCTCGACTTCAAACCTATGAACCGATTCTCCACAATATCCACTCTCCCGACCCCGTTCCTCCCCCCGATCTTATTCGCCGCCAAAAACAGCTCCAACGGATCCTGCACCACCTTGTCTTTGCCTTCGTCCTTCCACTCTAGCTTCACCGGCACCCCTTTCTCGAATGTGATCTGGAAATCTTCCGGCTTATCAGGCGCATCCATCGGGTCCACCGTCAGCTGCCACATATCCCTCGGCGGCGTCACATCCGGATCCTCGAGGATCCCCGCCTCATAGGAGCAGCACCAAATTCTCATCCATACTCCACGGCTTCGCCTTCGTGCTCGTGACAGGGATCCCCTGCTGCGCTGCGAACTCCAGCAAATCGTTCCTCCCCTTGAAGCGCTCATAGAACTCCGGCAGCCGCCAGGGCGCAATGACCTTGATCTTCGGCTGTAAAGCATAGAAGGCCAGTTCGAAGCGTACTTGATCGTTGCCCTTGCCCGTGCACCCGTGACTCACGAACCCACAGCCTGTTTCCTTGGCGACGGCGATCTGCGCGCGCGCGATGATGGGCCGCGCGAGCGAGGTGCCGAGGAGGTAGATGTCTTCGTAGATGGCGTTGCATTGGATGGCGGGGATGCAGGTGTCTTGCACGAATTCCTTGCGCCGGTCTTTGATGTGGCATGCCGAGGCGCCGATCTTCAGGGCTTTGGAGCGCGCGGCGGGGAAGTCTTCTTGCTGGCCGACGTCGGCCATGAAGCAGATGACTTCGTAATCTTTTTGAAGGAGCCAGGCGAGGATGCAGGAGGTGTCGAGGCCGCCGGAGTAGGCGAGGCAGACCTTGGGTTTGGGCATTGTTGTGGTGAGGTTGGGTGGTGTATTGGAAAGGAAATTCAGTCAATTAGTAGGTCAGACGTGCGTTGAGCAGGTCCAAAGAGCGGGAGTTTGCCAATTGGGTCCGGACGACAGAGGTGCAGGTTACTGTGGTGATCTGAAGGTCGATGAAGTTCCCTCGAGCTTCGCGATAAATATCGAGGTCCGTCAGAGGGATCTGCAATCGATAAGGTATAATACAAGCTAATCGTATCTTACGAGCATACTCAATAACAATGATAAGGTACTCGATAGAATCGCTCAAGAATGGCTTAAAATGAGAAACATGGGATCCACAGAGACCGCTTGTATGGAGAGAAAGCACAGGATATATGAGCGTGGTCATTCTTACATATGTAAACATTTTGATGGCCTCGATGATACGTAGGCTTAACGCCTCCAACACCAGGTCTCCACCTAGAAAAGCGTTTGAGCCAAAGGTATCAAGCCCAACTTCAAGCGCCAATTCCATCCAACACCAAACACATCAGACAACAGTACCAAGACTCATCAAGAGCGCCATTGCAATGAACCAGACGTCCCTCTGCCGTCCCATCGCTCCGCTCATTCCGTACGCCGCCCCTGGATAATTGCAAGTGACTTCCCCTCCTGTCGTTTCCCTTTCGCCATAAGAATGCTCAAGACCATGCCCCTCTATAGGACACGCAAATTTCAAGCTTGCCGGACAGCTCTGGATCAAGTCATAACAAAGATCGACACACGGCAAAATCTCGTTGTAAGGGCCTGGGCTAATCTTTTGGTCGATCATTGGATTACGCGATGAGTTCGAGTACAAAGCGTCTAGAGGTGCCAAGGTACCATTCGAGAACGTGTTGCTGACCGCTCGAGGTTGGAGGAAGGAAGCATTATTCGAGAAGTCTTCGCACCGGGGTATTGTCACCGCACAGAGCCAAGTCTTGTACGCCTTTTCGCAGTCGGCGCAGTTCTTTGCAAGGGAGTACTGCGCCGACGATGTAGTGTTGCAAGGAATCTGTTGAAGTGAGTACGTGAAGTTTTGATAGTAGTCCTTGGCGTACTTGTCGTAAAGCTGCGTGAGATTCGTGAGGTCGGGCTGACTGGTTAGGTTCGAGGGGACCGCGTAGGCGACGTCGGAGCAAAATGACAGATTGAAGATGACGGCGCAATTGTCCGAGGATATGGTTGCGAAGTCCAGAGAACTCCACACTGTTCCTCCTCCACCGACGATGCCGCTACCAGCTTTGCCTGTTTCGACATTACCATCAATGGCCATTATGCCGTGATACGAAGAACTGCCATTTAACTCGTTTACGTAGAAATGCTGGCGTGGTGCACCTGCACCTAGAGACATCATGCCTACCTTCACATTGCCAGTCGCCGAGCCATTGATATTTCCTTGGATTTGGGCCTGGTTTTGGAGTCCACAGAATGACCTTTGGAGACCCCGAATTGCAGGATTTTCCTGGTTGTGAACGAATATACTATAGGAAGGTGAAGGGGCATCGCCATCCGCCGAGAGAAGAGCGTTGTTTTTGTCGCTATCAACAAGTACCACTCCTGTCTTGTTGATGTAAGTAGTATAGGGGTTGTCGGTCGAAGCCGTAAGCTCGTAGCTGTAGAGACCGTCAAAGTTTGGGCTTTTAGCGGGCGCGATGACTGTAAAAAAGACATCGCTCAAGGTCGTCATATTGTGCGAGCCCAAGCCGTCGTCTACTGGCACAGCAACATCATTGTTGTTGATGGTCGGCTTGGGGTTTTTTGTATCGGTCGAAATGTACAGTTGTAGAGGCGGCGGGACCCCGTTGGGCGTCTGTGAAGTGGACCTTGGCTGATCGCACATGTTCAACGTCACGTAGAGCGTATGTGGATTTGTCTGCCGTCGCTTATGTCCATCTTGCCAATTTTCAGAGGAACCATCGAGTATGAGGGAGCTCTCCTCAGTGCCGCGCTCGGCCAAGCTACTAGATGGTGAAATCGCCTCCTGTGCTGCCTGCGAGCGTCGTCGGACATCACCCTGGGAAAAAGTGTAGGACTGCGAATCTCCAGCGGCGATATTTCCTTTCCCTGGGACATTGTTGTGCAATGGCGTTACGTCGTCCACTCTACCAATGATGCTCCTATCCAGACCATGGAAATCAGATACATAATCGTGGATTTCGAACCCCGTATCAAGGTTCGGCGATCCAACGGGGTCTGGCCGACGGTCCAATATCCTCGGATGGTTATGATCCTCCTGTCTTATCGACTCGGCGCCAGAGGCATGACTGAAGAGCGAAAGGAAAGCAACGACATGACAAAGCGTAGCAAGCGATGCTACCGAAACGATAGACGCATTGCGACAATGAAAAGCTCCAATTCTGAGCAGCCGCATAGAAAGACCGATGAGAGAAGGCCCAAGGCGACTTCCACTGCTGGAAAACAACCGAATGCTACGGGTGTTGCGATATCGGCCGTGGGATTTCAACGAAGCACCGTGGACCGTAGGAAGGAAGCGACATAGGCAGGTAGTGTACGTAGGTTTTGTAGGAGATCTTCCCAGGACGAGAGCTGAATCAACGTTCTCCTGATCAATGCCGTCAGAAAGCATGTGGCAGCCTTGGCGCAGCGGGACGATCACTTCGGCCGGCGTATTATACCGGTCATCATGCTTCAACCGTACAGTCCGATGCTATAGATTATTTCTGTTCTGCAACGATAGCCGATACATGATGGCTCCGACTGCGTGTGACTTCAGAATGAGTCGGCCCGCCGCGTGGATCACATCTGGGATGGCTTCCATGAATATTGAGTGAGGACATTGCTGGCAATGTCAGGAAAGCGTCTTCTCGATGCTGCAGCAGTATACAAAGCTTCCCGAGGGGTTGCAGCGAAGTACTTTGCACTTCGTAGGCACCAATTGAATGTTTACAGCAAGACGTCGACATTAGCAAGGGCCGTCAAGAACCAATCAGACCGCGTCACTCTCACCGTACGTGCTGCATCTGCTCTCACGCAACGCTTCAATGGCCCTGGACCTGGATATTCTACTCAAGCGAAGCCACCAAGCAATCCTGAACGAGATACATCGCTCCCCTCAGAGAAGAGCGTCAAAGGAGTTGCAAATGTATCTCGGAAGCCGCAGGGGCTAGAGCAAGACCATTTCTATGAAAATTCTCAGGCAAATATCACAGCAGAGCCGGTTCAAGATGGGCAGTTGGGCGTTACACAAGAGCGGGCAACAAGCAATCCTCTGCCTGATGGCTCTATTCTCTCCGTGGGCGCTGGAGCTGGTCAAGCAAAGGGCGACGAGGATGTATACTCAAGTATACCACCCCCGGAGCTGGCAAAGGAACCCTTGTCCAAACGTTCTCAAGAAGCCGACTCTGCCTTGAAGCCAACCTCGTCAGCAAGATCTAGTATACTGAGGCCGAGCGCAGGCACGAAGCCTCCTCCAGCAGATGAAGCGAAGAGATTGCAGCGGCAAGCTGAGATGCAGATCCCCTCGCAGGCCGCTGAACCTCCATCCACAGAAGCCTCAACTCCTGATATCGCAAGTTCATCAGCGGCTTCAGCTAAGGATTCGAGCGTGGATCAACGACAAGATACATTCTACTCGCCATCATCGAAGACCGGCGAGGTACTCTCTGCTCTACCTCGAGTAAAATTACCTAGAGCCACCGCGGCGTCACAAGAAAGTGATCCGCGTGTTCCCGATGAGCAGATCAATCAGGATGTCTTCTATTCTTCCGATCGAGCGAGCGAATCGGAGGCAGCTCCAGAGGTGCAGGCTGTACCAGGGCAAGAAGGCCCTTCAGAAGATATGTACTCCGAGCTGTTTCACAGTCCCAAGGTCGCAAAGATATTGAGGGAACAGCCTCGAGAAGGCAAGAGTACAAAAGGCCTAGATCTGCCGGATACTGGAGATGTGCGCCCCGAAAAGACAAAGCCATCGCAACAACAGGACCAGGCCACCTTCGATCTGCGCACAACACAAGGTGAATACGCGGCAAGGCAGACGGAGTCAGCTACTGTACCAGAACCACAGGATACTTTTTCGAAGGATGAGACTCAACAATTCGCTGAAGACTTAGCCAAAGACGCTGAAAAGGGTCCTACAAACGCAGAAGTAAGTCTTCGATAACAGATTCTCGGTCATGATGCCTTTACTGATCACTGACAGCCTTTTCGTAGGAGCCGTCGGAGGTAGCCTCGCAACCTCCTAAGGCCCCATACGAGATGCATGAATCTCGGGTACCATCCTCAAGATTCGGTAGGCTCTGGCAATATGGTGGTCTAGCGACTTCTATGGCATTCGGTGCTGTAGGCGAGAGCTTTCGTCGTGTTACCGGTGGCGACAGCGCTGGCGGGTCCTTGATCCTCAGCGCTGCCAATATGGATCGACTAGTAGCCAAACTGTCCCGAATGCGAGGTGCGGCATTGAAATTGGGGCAGATGATGAGTTTTCAAGGTAGAGAATACGCTACTGATCCTTTCGCACCGTTAAACTAACATTCCTAGACTCGAAAATGCTTCCAGGACCCATCAATGAAGTCCTCCAGAGGGTTCAGGACAGTGCAGATTACATGCCTGCATCACAACGCAACAAAGTTCTGGCAAGTAACCTAGGATCGGACTGGAGAGACCTTTTCTCATCATTCGAGGAGAAACCTATGGCGGCAGCATCGATAGGTCAGGTGCATAGCGCAGTCCTGAAGTCCACTGGAATGCCAGTAGCAATCAAAATCCAGTATCCTGGTGTAGCTAACTCTATCGACTCTGATCTAAACAACCTCTCCATTCTCCTAAACGCATCACGCCTACTACCCAAAGGTCTATACCTCGATAAGACGATCGCAAATGCTCGGACGGAGCTGGCATGGGAATGCGACTATGTCCGCGAAGCCGAAGCCGGGAAGCGTTTCCAACAGCTACTCCGCGATGAGCAGGATACCTTTACGGTTCCAAGAATTTTTGACGAAGCCTCTGGCGCTCAAGTCCTAACCATGGAGATGATGACAGGAACAGGCGTTACGAAGCTTCGCAACTTGACCCAAGAACAGAAGGACTGGATTGGCACACAGATCCTCCGCCTGTGCCTTCGAGAAATCACTGATTTCAAATACATGCAGACTGACCCTAATTGGACAAACTTCCTCTATAATCCGGAGAACAATAGAATAGAGCTCCTCGATTTCGGCGCCTCACGCGAATACCCAGATAAGTTTATCGTACCCTACGTTAAAGTCCTGCAAGCCGCCTCGCGCTCGGATCGAGACACTGTCCGAGATCTCAGCATCGAGCTTGGGTACCTGACGGGTCATGATTCTCAGGCCATGGTGAAGGCGCACGTCAGCTCTGTCCTGACGCTCGCGGAACCCTTTCGGCGGGATTCGCCTGAGGTATATGATTTCAGGGATCAGACTATCACGGATAGGGTTCGCGGACTGATACCGGTAATGTTGAGGGAGAGGCTGGCGCCGCCGCCAGAAGAAACGTATAGTCTGCATAGGAAGCTGAGTGGGGCTTTCTTGCTGTGCGCGAGGTTGGGGTCGAGGGTCAGGTGTAGGGAGATGTTTGAGAGAGCGATGGAAAAAGCTGGTGTAGTATAGTGCCCCATACAGTGGAATCAGTGGCTCCTTAACAGTCTCCGCCACTCTAATCAAAATCCTCCTCCTGCATGTCCGACATAATCATCGACGTCTCGGAATAGTGCCGCAATGTCAAAGTGCTATCACTTTAACCCCACCGCCATTCCGTCAAAACGATGTTCCACAGTGCAAAGCCAATTTTTCTCAGTCCTGTGAACCAAAACCCTGCCAAATACATGGGATAGCCGAGTGGAATGGTTGTCTCAGTGCGTATGTCAAAGTTTCCCAGACCTGTCGCGCAATTCAGAATAAATTTTTCCGTGTTTTCCTCGTCCCATCTTAGGGTTCTCCTAGGGCAACTTCTCCCATCACACTAAGCCATTTGCAGCAACCTATCGCGAACTTCCATCACCGACCTCGGCCATTCTTCAACCTTCCCGCCAATTATCCTCCCCCCAATTGAACCCATTGCTCGATCCAAACTCCAACCATCATTCATCAACAATGTCAACCCTCGCATCCAACTTCGTCCCCACGAACCAAGCCCGCTACCTGCGCGCCTGCATGGTCTGCTCTTACGTCCAAACCTACTCTGTACGCTCTCTTCCCCCTTCCCCCTTCCCCCTTCCCCTTTCTTCCTTCTTTCTTCTTTCTCTTCCTTCCCCCTTTCCCCTTCCTCTTTCTTCTCTCGTCCCCCTTTTCTCTTCCCCTTCCCTCCTCCCCCTTCCCCCTTCCCCCTCTCCCTCTTTCTCGTTCCCCCTCCCCTTCTCTCCCCCATTCCACCAACCCCTTTCTCTTCCCCCTGCTTCCCCCCTTCTGACGTTTTCCCCCACACACAGAAATTCCTCTCCCTCGGCTGCCCCAACTGCGAGCCCTTCCTCGACCTGATCAACCAGCCGGACCACGTCCAGGAAGCCACGTCGCAGGTGTTCGAAGGCCTGATTACCGTTACGGAGCCGGCCGATAGCTGGGTGGCGAGGTGGCAGCGGCTGGAGGGGTATGTGGGCGGGGTTTATGCTTGTAAGGTTGTTGGGACGGTGAGTGTGGGGGATTTTTTGTTGGTTGAGGAAGAGGGGGGGGTGGGGAGAGGAGAGGGGGTGGGATAGGGAGGGATGGAGTTGGGGGTTACTGGGGGATTTGGGGAAAGAGGATTGCTAATATGTTTGGGGGGGATTTAGTTGCCGGATGATGTGATTCAGCATATTGAGGATGCGGGGGGGAGGTACTTTCCGTGAGTCGTTGGGGTATGGATGAGGTGATGGGGAGGATGTGCTGACGACGGGGGTAGGAGAGATGGGACTGTTCAGGATGATGATGCGTAGGGTTGGGGTATTTGGGAAGGGTCAGGGGGTTTCCACAGTTCGACGACATACTTGCAGTGTCGGGGTTTTGATGGCGTTGAATGGTAAGAAGCGGATACCCTGTTGGTTCCTCGATTTGAGGCAACGCGACTGCGTGCAGAGTAACTGCTTTTGTAAGCCATGGTATAGTGGTCACTGAATGTAGCATGCGATCAGAGGAAGTACGTCTTTGTTTGTTGACCACATCTTCTCTGGTATCCGAGCCTCAATGGCAGGTATCCAGCTACCGGCCATTTGTTGGCGTTAGGAATTCTGTGCTATAATTACAGACAGAGCGGACTTTCAGAACGAAATTGACATAGGAAACATTTCCATGGCCTTCTGAGCGATTGAGCTTGATTATGAAGTGTTTAGCGCGAATGGTGTCCGGAACTCCTAGTCTGTATACCGGAAAAAAGTTATTAGAGCTGTCTTCGTCGAAATTAGGTACTTGCTATGATCATGTGCAAGCAATCCGGGATTAGGCGTCAAAGCAGGAACGGAAGGCAGAACGATGGTCGTTGTGTTGTACATGATTCGTAAGGAATCGTAAGGAAATGGCTCATGGGTACGTGATACTGCGTAGGTGTGTCGTGGACGCTTCGAAATGCTGGACTGCTACCGCCTCGTAGATACCGTACGTACGTGCCTCGTATCGTGATTTTCGTATGTAGAAATCGAAGACTTTATATCCGCCCAATGCGCTGTATGCCTAGACTGCTGAATGCTGTTGGTAAGGAGTTTGGTAGGCTTCTGCCTCGGGATGTGGTGATGGTTGTAAAGGCTGCTCTGACTGAGGGGATGGTTGCACTGGCTGCTCTGACAGCGGTGATGGTTGTAATTGCTGCTCAATTGGATGTTGTGGCTGGGCAGAAGCGCCGCCTTCTATCGTACCTGGCCCTACTGGTTCTGCATGCTCACGCAAACCAGCTAGTAAATTTGCTTCCGGAAGTCCGTGTGTGATGTTCTCCTCCTCTGGCACCCTTGAACCAGGCTGTATCTGACTCGGCCCACCCAAGGCACTCGCAGCATTCGCAAAGGCCTCGAGACTCTCTCTGGGTTCTTTCGGGGCTTTTGGTTTTCGAGCACGCTTCTTCGACGACGAGCCGGCTGGCGTATCCTCTGCAGAAAAGCCCCCGAGCGCTGCTGATTCACCCTCCTCACCCGGGGGGAAGGCCATGGCTGTAGTTGCGGAGCGTTCCAAGCTTGGTTTTGCTTTGGGCTTTTTGGGCCTCGGAATGTACACTTCTCCGCGCTCTGCGGCTTCAGCTCTCCGCAACTCCGACTCTGCCTTGCTGGGCCTTCCGCGCTTCTTCCCAAGCTTGGATCCGGGGCTCTGAGCTATGGATGGTTGCGCAAGCGGTGTACCCGGATCGTTGACCGTTGCGAAACTAGAGAATCCTCCTGCAGCTGCGTGCGCCGGTGTTGACGGAGCGACACCCTGAGCACGCTTCTTAAGAGTCGCTGGCGCTGAGCTGGATTCATCTGGTCGAGTTGTAGCGGCATAGGCCCTTGGGTTCCGCAGGAGAAGTCGATCAAAAGCTCTCTGACAAGATGAAACAGAGCGACCTAAGTACCAATACTGTTAGCCTGTGAAGCAAAAAGCACCTCTAGCATCTCGCTGTCCACCACCATTGCCTGATCGCCGGATTGCCTGTATGTCGTAGTGTTCTGGGTCAGGGGGGCGCACCATTTGGCAAGGCTATCTCGTTCCATTGCGGCTGGATGCCTAGTTGTCGAATACACTCGAGCAGGTAGATCGGGGGCACAGCACGGTCCTTAAGGATTTCCGCAAGGAAATAGCGCTATGTACAACCAATAGTCAGCATTCGCAGAAACCTCGTCCATTCTGTACAATTTGCGAAAGAGTGCTCAAGCCCCCAAGGCTCATACGAGTTGTGAAGCCAGGCATCGGCGTACCTCTTCGCGGTCGTCAAAAGGCTGCTCAGAAGTCGCCATCAATTGGAAACGAGCATATAATCAGTTCAGGCTTGACTGTGCAATGACTGATGGAACGATGGTAGCCGCATCAGACCAACCAATGTCTAGGGCTACCGGCACCTCGACGGAAAGACAGCCTAGGGTCCTGAGACGGCAATGACGCGCAGGATGCAGATTTAGAAGAGATGTGATTATTAATAAACGATTCTAGGAGGAATGAAAATGTGAAGAAAGGGTGAAGGCGGATTTGAATGGGAGTTGCAAGGAGCGTGTCGAGGCACCAAACGAAGGACGAATAGACGGGTCAAGAGGGCATTATAAAGGGAGGAAAGATGATATGCGCGAAAGGAGAATTAAGTGTAGGAGACGGAAGTAGACGCGGTGGTGGAAGAAACGCTGCACTGACTTTATGCAGGCATGCAAGTCTGCAGCTGGTGCGGAGCCGTTGAATCTTCAGTCGACACTCATTTAACGTCCTTTGGCTCTCAGAATTCGCCTGCCGACACCCCTTCTCATCACCTTCACCCCCATACAGCAGTGATCCTCAGAAAGCCTTCCTTGGATGGGACATTCAGCTGAGAACACTGCAGCTTGAAGGGGGCAAGTCTCCATGGTCCAAGGAACCATGATTTTCGCACTTTGATATTCAGCTCAGCCCCGGCCGTCCATTGGCCATCGGACACGGGCGCTCTGTCGAATCAGAGGCCAGATGTCCGTCTTGGAAGCGTGGCAGTGTGCATCTGCTTCACAACTCGGCGTCCCGGTACTTCGATTGTATCGCATATGGGTAGAGTAGGGTCCATCAACACTGTCAATACTTCCAGGCTGCCGCGCTGCATGCAAAGACGGACGACAATCAGCACGAATGCGAATGCGACAGGAACTTGTCTTCGAGGCCAGACTATATATACTGCCTCCTGCTACTTCACCGTCTTTCCTGGGACCACTCAAAGCAAGACACATCACCGACCCTGTGCGACTTCTGTCAAGTCCTTCGCTTAGGTTGTGGCCTATTGCGGATTGACAATAATGACTCGACATGATTGCTCAGATGATCGCCCTATTAATGCAGATCTAAGAAGACGATCAAGTGCTCTACATCTGTGCGACCAGCGTCTTCGTGGACAACGGGAATGGTGGGCTCGGTCACTTAAGGATGGAGGATTTCTATCCATCGATTGGGAAGAACCTTCGTTGATCAGGCACGCCGAGGTATGTTTGCGTGCAATCGATGGTTTCGAGCTTCACTGTGTGCTCCGCTGGGCACCGACGACATGGTTGGAGCACCAGCGGTATCTAAGCTCTTCTGTCTACAGCGTCTTCTGCCTTTGTACAGCAAGCCCGTTCCTGCTTGACTGCTTCTCACATTGTTCTTGCGGTTGTAAATTACGGTAGAGATAGTGAAATCATTCTAGAGCCTTGGAGGCTCGGCGGTAAATACCGTCCGGAGCAAGTCCTCTGTTCACACTTTACACAATTCATGCTCAACAACGAAGCTTCAGCGGCACCACTGCTTCCACACAACACTCTGATATCTTCATCACTGCACGTTGAAGCTGCCCTCCCGCCAGGTTTGGTGAAATATTACTCATGATCGCGACCGGTCAGCGCTCCTGCCCTTCGACCTTCCTCCTAGCATCTGCATTCCGTTGACTCAAGCTTCATGATACTCTCCACTCCCTCGCCGGACCAGCACTCTCGGACCGGGCGCAAAGCTCCTCACTCCAACCCTCAAGACCTGATCAATTGCCTTTGCCACCATATTACGTGCTCAGATTTCACGACTTCCCAAATGTCATTGATACGATACAGTAAGACATAAGAGACGGACACTGCGTAGAGACCGAAGTACTTCGAGGAGGCCAGCCTCTCTACTTACAAAAATAAGCTATATGCCTTGCAAGGGACACATCGATCGCTAAATTCATTTTCCGTGTTAATCCCCCCGAGCCCACATCTCCGCCGGGGGCCTACCACCCACAGCCATGCCCACTGGCAGAGATCGCTCGACTAGGCTCAAGGCTTTGGAGGATGACGTTGAAGAGCTGGACTTGAAGAACGGCCACATATCAGAGACGAATAGAAATAGTGGTAGACGGTTTAGTGGCACCACGGAGGAAGCTACGATCAAAGCCAACTCACCCCGGAGTATGTCCTCGAAGTCAGCCCAGCGCTCACCGGCTGGGCTGCCAAAGACTTCACAATCACCAATAGCTTCAGAAATGTCTAGATCTGAGCACGAGGAAGTCGTCGGTGGTGAGATCACAGTAAAATTAGAACCGGGGCAGCCACCCAAGCTTGCACGAAGCTCGTCACAAAAGATCTGGACAAAGCCATCACAACTTTTCGATGACTATCCTAGCAGAACTGAAGAGGCTCAGAGCAAGTTCGATGTCATACCAGCGTGTATTTATGGCTCTAAGTATATGGGCTCCACTGAGCATGGCATGGATTGTGACTGCACCGAGGAGTGGGGTAAGCTTGCATATATCCTCACTCTACTATATACATGTTCATTTGCTCACAAACGATGCAGACAGCTCTACGAAAACCAACGCAGCATGCGGCGAGGACTCGGATTGTATCAACCGTGCGACAAAGATCGAGTGTACTGGGGATTGCGGGTGCGGCCCCGAGTGCCAAAACCAACGCTTCCAACAACGCCAGTATGCCGATGTCACAGTCATCCAGACAGAAAAGAAAGGATACGGCTTACGTGCAGATACTAACTTGAGACCCCATGACTTCATCTTTGAGTATATTGGAGAAGTCATCAACGAAGCCAACTTTCGCAGGCGCACCATCCAGTACAACGATGAGGGAATCAAGCACTTCTACTTCATGTCCCTTACGAAGAATGAGTTCGTTGATGCTACCAAGAAAGGTAATCTGGGTCGCTTTTGCAATCACTCATGCAACCCCAACTGCTATGTTGACAAGTGGGTGGTGGGCGACAAATTGCGGATGGGCATCTTTGCCGAGCGCAAGATCAAGGCAGGCGAGGAGCTGGTTTTCAACTACAATGTCGACAGATATGGTGCTGATCCACAGCCATGCTACTGTGGGGAGCCCAATTGCACAGGATACATTGGTGGTAAGACTCAGACCGAGCGGGCCACCCAGCTCTCACTTGTTACCATTGAGGCCCTGGGCATTGACGATGGAAATGGCTGGGATACAGCGGTCGCCAAGAGGCCGCGCAAGAAGAAAGCCGGCGAAGACGATGAAGAGTACGTCAACAATGTCCAGCCAAAATCGTTGGATGTGGATGCTGTTACCAAGGTCATGGCTACCCTGATGCAATGCAAGGAAAAGTGGATAGCGGTCAAGGTCCTCGGCCGCATACAACGTTGCGACGACGAGAAAGTGCGCAATCGAGTCGTCCGAATGCACGGGTATAGGATATTGAGTTCCACTCTATCTCTGTGGAAAGATGACTTCAATGTCGCACAACAGGTTCTGGATATCATCGAGAAGCTCCCACGCCTTACGCGGAACAAAATAAGTGATTCTGGGATAGAAAGCACGGTTGACAGTTTGAAAGATTGCGGAAATGGGCGAATAGAAATGCAGGTCGCGGCTCTGTTGGAAGAATGGAGCACGCTCGAGGTAGCATATCGAATACCTCGTAAGAAGAGAGAGATGAACGACACCGCCACCCCTGAGAAACTTGATCGATATTCTCGCCGCGATTCGGCGCCTAGAGAGCGAAGAGGTCGCTCCCGGTCACGTTCAAAATCTCGGAGTCGCTCTCGTTCACGCTCAATCGATGCTCCTCGAGGCCCTGCGGCTCCCAGTGGTCCGCGTGGTGGTTTTCCTCAGCGAAATCCCGGCTTCTTCGGTGGACCAAGACCGCCACCACGACCTCGACCTTTCCTGCCGCCTTTGCCGGCTGGCTGGCACTCTGCCTTATCCAATGGCACTCCTTACTATTATACGGCTACTGGCGAGACGACATGGACGAGACCTATAATGGCAGCCGCCCCACCTCCACCTCCTCCAAAACCGACGTCTGCCAACCCAGCATTAGACGCCATCATAAAGGAGATAGAGGAGTCTAAGGAGAGGGAGAGGAAAGAAAAGGCTTCTGCTTCTGCGACTCCTCAAGCCCCTACAGGCGAGCCGAGCAGCGAGAGAAGGAAGGAGGGCAAGGACAAATGGCGATCATACAGCGAGGAAAAACAGAAGAAGCTCTACGAGAACACAGTACGTCCCACGAAGCTTGTTTACTCCCCCAAACCACTAATCAGGATGCAGCTGTTTCCTCACATCAAGTATGTCGTCGACAAATACAAGCATAAGCTGCCAAGGGACGATCTGAAGAAATTTGCAAAGCAGGTATGTCGTTGATATGATCTTGATCGAATTCACCAAGCTAATCTTCTACGCGTATGCAAGGTGGCTAAAAAACTTGTGGAATCGGACTACAAAAACCACCGTGTCCAAGACCCCTCTCGAATTACCTCCAAACAGGAAAGTCAGGTCAAGAAATACGTCAAAGACTTCTTTGACAAAGTAGTGGCCCAGAAAAGAGCACATGATAAGAAACGAGAAGAGCGCCGGGCTGAGCGGGAGAAGGAAGAGGGCAAAGTAGCAGAATCTCTGACATTGGCAACAGCACCGGAGGAGAAAAACGAAGATCTGAGCGATGGAGAGCCGGGCATGGATCTTTCGGATTACGAAGGTGGTGACAAGTCGAAGCAAGACTCTGCAACTCCAATCACACCGGCGGACTCATTGATGAATGGTAATGGAGGGCTTAAAAGAAAGAGAGATCCCGAGAGGGGCGATCATAGTCTAGAGGTCGCAGAAGAAGGAGCTACACCCACCAAGCGTCCAAGGTCAGAGACTCCCCCTCCGCCACCGCCGCCACCACCACTCCCCGCGGCTGATATGCATGTTGGCGCACACGATATCTCAGAGCAAGCCACCTCGGACTCGACGATGGATGTTGACGCATTTGGCGGCCATGATTTGACGAATAGGGCCAACGGCTGCGGCCCTCCTTACGACCAGGATTCCATGTCTGAATCTCCTACGACCCAAAACGACCCGCCATCTCGTCCATCGCTCGTTGACGGCGTCCAAATCGAAGCTCTTGAAGTAACGGCGAGTGATACGGGAGATCTGACGCTTGACTCACCCGACAGTAATCCATTGAATCAAGGATTGGCGCTTGAGAGCGAGCGAGATGGAGGGTTTGCATCGAAGCATTTTCAAGGCGTTCAAGGAATCAAGGTGCATCAAGGGAGCTGAGATACCTCAAACATGGTCTATGTATCTCTGATCTCCAGCATGCTAGGGTTTGGAAAAGGCGTTGGCCCGCCGTGTGCCCAAGTAGTCCGGGCACGGGCCGCAGAGATCTACTTGCTTGTGGGTCCTTGCATTTGGAGGAGTGAACATCAATTCTGAGGACGACATGAAAGTAGAGATTGTCATTGACTCCTTAGAGACTAGAGTACTACTCGGGTAGCGTCTTATTACCTCACGCCCTCGTCATCTTGCAGGGAATCTTCCTACCCCTCTCGACACTTCAGCAGTCAACGACTCGTGAACCTCCACTCCGGAAGCACCGAGGATCGACCCCGCATCCACTCTCTGCTCCCATACGAACCCCGCAGACTGGTAGCCCTCCTAGGGGCATAGCATAGGAAGATACCTACAATCATGGCATTCATATTCCGCAATACCTCTCGGCTTCGCCCCCTCACCTGCCTTAGCGGCTCTCGGTCTCTCGCTGTCCGCCAAGTCACGACGACCGCAAGACCCGCGGCCAATGTCGCAGCAGCGATGAAGCCACAGGCAAACAGTGCTGATGAAGCCTTCTTTCCTAGCGAGCCGTCGGGGCCACGACTCAGGACATCCATACCAGGCCCGGAGAGCAAGAAGGCAATCGAGCACCTGGACAAGACATTCGACATCCGAAGCCTGAACATGATGGCCAATTACCAAAACAGCTTCGGCAATTACATTGCAGACCCGGATGGAAACGTACTTCTTGATGTCTACGCTCAGATTGCTTCAATACCAGTCGGGTACAGCAACCCTTCACTTCTGGCAGCAGCGACATCTCCGGAAATGGCTAGTGCCATGATCAATCGGCCTGCCTTGGGCAACTTCCCTCAACATGACTGGGCCAACATTCTCGAGACTGGTATACTGAAAGTTGCCCCCAAAGGTCTTGACCAAGTCTTCACGGCTATGGCTGGCTCTGACGCCAACGAAACCGCCTATAAAGCTGCCTTTATGTGGAAGCGTCGACAAGAGCGCGGTGGGCCTCAGGTCGAATTTACCGCCGAGGAAATTGATTCAGCAATGCACAATCAGGCTCCTGGTTCGCCTCACATGTCAATTCTATCCTTCAAATCCGCCTTCCACGGCCGACTCTTCGCCTCCCTTTCCACTACCCGCAGCAAGCCCATCCATAAGCTGGACATCCCTGCCTTCGATTGGCCACAAGCATCATTCCCACACATCAAATACCCTCTCTCCGAACACGCGAAGGAGAACTCCGAAGAAGAAGCTCGATGCCTCGCAGAAACAGAACAATTGATCAAGACCTTCCACAACCCTGTCGCCGCCGTCGTCGTAGAGCCCATCCAATCCGAAGGTGGCGACAATCACGCCTCCCCTACCTTCTTCCGCGGTCTCCGCGAGATCACAAAACGCAACAACGTCATGCTCATCGTCGACGAAGTGCAAACCGGCGTTGGTGCCACCGGCAAATTCTGGGCCCACGAGCACTGGGACCTGGCCGAACCGCCCGACATGGTGACGTTCAGCAAGAAAGCCCAAACTGCAGGCTATTACTTCGGCAACGAGGACCTGCGCCCCAACAAGCCCTACCGCCAGTTCAACACCTGGATGGGCGACCCTGCTCGGGCGATCCTCTTCGGGGCTATAATCCGGGAGATTGAGCGTTTGAACCTGGTGGAGAATACAGCGAGGACTGGAGAGTACCTGTATGATGGGCTGGAGAGGCTGGCGCAGCAGTATCCGGATCAAATAATGAACCTGAGAGGGAAGGGACAAGGAACGTTCCTGGCGTTTGATAGTCCGAAGAGGGATGAGTTCTTGAAGAAGGCCAAAGGGGAGGGGATCTTGATTGGTGGGAGTGGGCAGAGTGCGGTGAGGCTGAGGCCGATGCTGATTTTCCAGAAGCATCATGGTAAGTCTGGGCACTACGATCTTATGGTCACGGCATGCTAATGGTTGATTCCGCAGCCGATATCTTGCTCGAGGCTACAGAGAAGGTGGTTCAGTCGTTGTAAGATATGACGGGATTGGCGGGGATGTTGCTAGCGATTGTTTTCCGAGCGAGCAATGATGTGATAATTTCGAGACGGGCGATCGGTTCTTCGGCCAAATTCTTAAAAGCTGAACAGGTCATTTGGTATGAGGCGCGGGAGCCCGTCATCCTGCTCGGTGCGAGTAAACGAGATTGCCTTGTGTCTCTACCTTAAAAAACGTGCTTCCACTAAGTATAAAGAGCACGTGTCTGGGCATTAGATAAGGATATTCCATTGTACATATTTGAGCGCCATCTCGCAATGCCTCCAGACCACCGGATCGTGAAACATGCAGCCCGCTAAATCGCAGAATAACCTCAAACCCCCAACCTCGAGATCCGCAACGCCTTACTTAGCCCCCTTCCTCCCCTCCTTCAAATCCCCTGCACCTTCCTATACGCCGGCGGCCTCAGCGTCCTCCGCAACAGCTTCGCACTATAGACCGGCACCAAGCTGATCGCGCAAATCGCCAGCACCCTCCACACGAACCCCCAACTCCACACATACGCCAAGTCAAAATACCCGCCCAAGAACGGCACAGAGCCGATATACACAGCCATCGTGGCCGCGAGGCTGGCGACCATGATCCAGTGCCAGGTGACGACCTCGCAGGCAACCATGATGAGCTCGTTGATGACGAGCACGGTGTAGGAGATGGAGACCATGCGGTTGGAATCGACGGAGCGGGCGACGATCTGGGAGAGGCCTTGGATGACGACGCCCTGGTAGAGGGAGATGAGGACCCAGACGCAGAAGGTGCGGTAGCTGAGCGACGTGCCGGGCGTGAGCTCCTTGTAGAGTTCCGGGTAGAGGTTCGCGAGCCCTTCGTCGACGTCCTTGTCGAGCACGAGGCTGAACACGGGCGCCATGGTGTACACGGTGGCGTAGCCCACGAGCAGCCAGTCGCGGTACAGCGCGTGCGGCTCGAAGTGCGTGGCGATGCTGTAGACGGTCTGGCAGACGCTGATGACGAGGCCGCGGTGCATGACGAACTGGGCGAGCTTCGCGGACCGCTTGTAGCTGTTGCGGCCGTGCCAGACGAGGAGCTTCGTCAGGTGGTGGAAGGAGGTGATGCTGAAGTCGGCGGCGAGGGAGGCTTGGCGGCCTTCCTTGCCGACGACGCCGACGCCAATGTCGGCGGCTTGGATCATGGAGACGTCGTTGCCGCCGTCGCCGATGCAGGCGACGCGTTTTTGGGTGTATGCGCGGATGAGGGTTGCGATGTCGGCTTTTTGTGTGGGGGAGCAGCGGCAGGCGATGACGGCGGGGAGTTGGACGGCGAGGGAGATGAAGGCGTCGCGGTGGTGGGCCAGGAAGTGAGAGAGGGAGGTGCCGTCAATGAGGAGGGCGGTGGAGGAGGGTTTGGATGTGAGGAGAGAGAGGGCGTCGAGGGCGGCGGTGGGGTTGCGTGAGGGGGAAAGATTGATAATGGTGTGGATGTGTTGGGTGCGGGAGACGAGTCTGGCGGAGATGGCGACGCAGCGGGCGGTTTCGACTTTGTCGCCGGTGAGCATCCAGATCTTGATGCCAGCGTTGCGGAGGAGCTCGAGAGAGGGTTTGACGTCTTTTTGGAGTTTGTCTTCGACGCCGGTGACACCTAGGAGTTCGAGATCGTGTTCTAAATGCTGCTTGACAACGCGTGCCATGTTGGTGTCTCGCTCGTTCAGCGACATTGAGGCTTGCTTATAGCGGGTTGAGAAGTCGCGGTACTGATCTGCAGATAGCTTTCTCCGACCCACCACAAGCGTTCGTAATCCTTCTCGGGCCATGTTGGCTGTTTCTTCGTCCAGCCAGTCATTAGCAGCGACGATGGAGGCCATCACCGTGTCTGCGCCTTTCTGGTAGAACCAGATCTCCCCAATCTTATCGGTAACAGATATGGTCGATTCTTCTCCCTGCATGAATTGAAGAATGATCCCCATTCGTTTGCCTTCCGAAGTGAATGGAAAGACATCGAGAATGCGTACGCGAACAACCACACGAGCTGTATCAACCGACTGTAGCGTAATGCTCTGCCTGTCTCGATGCAAGAGCCGCAATCCTACTGCTTCGGTCCATCTCACGATAGCAATCTCGTCAGGAGAAGACGCCTGGTAAGTAGTGAAGCTATGCCCGTTGTCTTCTTCATTGGTAGGGGTAACATTGTGGCAGAGAGCAAGCGCCATCACAAGGTCTCGTACCCGGAAGCCGATCTCTCGTCGAGTCCTTGTCGTTGAGGCTGTAGATGAAGTAATGTATGAATAAGAAGGCGTCACAAGTGACACAGCTTCGGTGACGTCCTGAGAAGCAGCTGAGAAGCCCTGCTTGACGTACGCTGTAACCTCTTCCATCGCTTCGTTGGCATATGAAACGGTCCCAACATGTATTTTCTTAAGCTCCATTTCTGAAGGTTGTCAGTGTTCAATCGCCAAACCATGCCTTGTCTGCTTACCGTTCTGCGTTAGAGTACCAGTTTTATCAGTCAGAAGATATTCTATGCGACCTAGTTCTTCCGGGATGGTGCTCGTCCTAACTACCGTATCCGGAATGTCCTGGTCCCGCTCGATGAACCATGCATAGACGGTCTTGCCCATGTCAAGGTTTACGCGGAGGCTGATCGGGATGATGGTGGAAAAGAGGATCAGGAACCGCATGATCGCTACGTACCATTTCTGACCTCCTCGTTTTTCGAAGCCTTCCAGCGCGACGAGGACGAAGGAGAGAGTCAGGGTAAGGGCGCACAATATCTTTGTCAGGTTGTTTATCTCTCGCTCTAGAAGGCCCGTCTTGGACCGAGACTGTGATGTAGACATAGCTTGCCTTGTTTGCGCTCCAGTGTAGACGACTACTGCCAAGATAGTGGCATTTGATGCCAGAACGGTGTTGGCCCATGCTGTATTGTCGATGGTCAAGGGTGCACTTTTCAAGGAGCTGGCTCGCTGAGACCCGCCTCGATCGCCATTGTGCAAACCAGAAGAATTTACTGAACGTGGTGTATACTCCACAGTCCCAACGAACTCATTGACCTTCTTGTCAGGTTTCCCAGCAAAGATCCTGAGTCTTGTATAATTACGTGGATCGAGGGACTGTGTGAGAGGGGATGCCAAGCGCAATTTCCAATCCGTTTCGCCATCTAGCTGGTCGGTCCGTATGAAGGCTTCTCCAACGTCGACAGTGTCTGAGACCCTACTCAGCTTTTCTCCGGTTACAAGGCTGATCGGAGCGATGGCAGTGTCTGCTGCTGCTGCTCCCGCTTCCGAACCAGTCAAATCTTGGTCCAGAGCTTCAGAAGCATTGCCAGGGTCAATGGGGGTGAGTTGAGGTATACTAGGAGCAGCGACCGAATCATTGGTATAGCTTTTCAGGATTACCAAATCTGCCGGTACTCTCTGGTCTTTGCTCATGCGCAGTACATCCCCAACTTTTAGGTCTCGGGATTTGATGGAAATCTCGTCCACCTCAATGTTGCGGTCGTATTCAGTCTGGCCTACGATGTCTTCTTCTTCTATTATAGCATCCAAACGGTTCCTTGGAGGTGAAGACCGACCGCTAGCAAATCTCTTCGACCGAGTGCTTCTCTTACCCTTCTTTCTAGGAGGTGCGTGCGACGTATCTCGTAATCTGAGAACGGTATACTCCTCCTTGTTCGCCTCATTATCCCTGCGGCGCCGGCCTATGTCGTCCGATGCTTCCTTGCCCAGTGTAATAGCCAGAACAAACGCCAAAGGTGCAGTATAAGTTGAAAGATAGCCAATGCGCAAAGGGGGTATAATCTGAGATAATGCGACGAGTAGGAAATACATGTTGAAGAAGAAAGAAAACTCGTTGTACAGCGTTCGTGGCAGGAAGCTCCATGGCGTATATTTCGCATTTGAGACAGCATTTGGCGGAAACCGTGGGGGTGGAGATTGACCTATCGTGAAATTCCGTGACGATCCCTGGCTCTGGTGCTTGGAGACTCTGTCCTGTGTAGACTGCGCTTGACCACCGGATAAGAAATTAGGGAGATTGAAGCGTGAACATAATCGGCCTTCCTTTCCCCGTACATTCTGCTTTCCTGAATTGGATTCCGAGTTGTGGCCTAATAGAGGTGCATCATCCTCTACGCTGCCAGCAGAGCCTCTCGGATTTGGCTCGTCTTGCAAAAGCCCCGATGAGCTCTCATCCCCACTGTCATGTCCCACGTCGCCAGGTTCAACTTTGTTGTCCGGCTTGTTCAGCCCCCTTCTCACAGCCCGCAGGTCCCTCAACGGTATCTGCCTCCGAACCGGCCCAAGTCCGCTGTACTTGTTCTCATAGCCCCGTGATTGCCCGAGCGCGGTGACCGGATCTAGCTCCTGCAGGTCGATATCAATGTCAGAGTCCGAGTCCTCCTCAGGTGAGTCCGGTGTATTCGTTTGCTGATGGTTATGGGGCTCCGACATTGTGTCATTGATGCTGTTGTCTGGCTTCTTGGGCTTGATGACTACCGTGGCACCTGTTGCCTTGGGGCGAACTAAGCGTTACTGAGTACTCTGAGTCAATATCCTGAAAGGGGGTTCGACGATCTCTCTGGTGGGGGTGGTTGACAAGTAAGCCGTGCGAATAAAGACCGCGAGCAATGGCGGTCATTCGAAAAGGCTTGGCGTTCAGCCCTACTGCGGCGAGATAGATGCCCGTCACCATTATTGAGACCTGGATATACCCCATAAGTTGCTGACCGCGCAAAGGTCCGTCGTGGATTCATTAGTGCTCGTTCAGTGTTTTCTGAGATGTTCTGCTATACAAAGCTCGACGTTCGAGCTTCAGAAGGTTAGTCGGGGCTTTCGCCGCAACGCTCGAAGGGGCGCCCGTATACTCAAAATTCTCCCCTTCATTATGCGTAGACTGTTCTGATCATGCACTAGCTTCATTAGAGACTTAGCTTTAGAGACCGACAATGGAATCTGCCATATTAGAGCGACCCAGTCAAGATGTCAGACTTGGCGACTGGCATCCAGCTCAGAGACCAGATACGCATCAGACCCCTGATGCAGAGGACAGGCCCAGCGAAGGATCAGAACGACCTCATACGCCAAAAGGAAAGCCTTCAACGAGGTCCCTATCTTCGGACTTCTTACCACACCTTGATCCAAGCAAACAACCGCTAGATGCCGCTCAGTCGCCTTTCGAATCGAAAGGGAGCCGAGCTCACGATCCCATGCACTATGACTCGCATGATGAAAGAAACGTTGTTGTCGACGATTTCGCCTTTTCTGCCAGGAAGGGGGGTGGGAGCAATTTTTCGTCGCAGCATCAGTCCCTTGTAGAAGGGCAGGATGACGGTGTGAACGATACTGCGCAACATGAGCAGAACCTGGGACGAGGCCCCGAAGCTATACCGACCGTCTCGGCGATTGGAATGGACCAACAAACCTCGACGTTGGAAAGGCCCCAATCAAAAGACGCTCCAACCGGCCTGGCCTGGGATACGAAGGTTTCCGTCGAATCGGCCTTGGATGCAGCGCCTGAAAGCGATGATTTCGCAATGCTCGGCACTCTCCATCGAACGAACTCTTTCCCCGATGTGGCCCCAGCTCAGACTTCCGATCCGATATCGCATGCGTTGCCTCACTCACAGGCTGAAGACATAATGGAAGAGTACGAGGAGAATATTGGCACAATGCCCAGACATTACACTGCTGTCGTTGCCTCTGAGGACTCATCTGATAATGCGCTTGGTGACCCGTTTAACGCCTCTCAAGATATCGACAGGGATGGATTCTTCACCCAAAAAGCGAACATACAAGGCGGGAATATATCTACACCTCCCGACGAGGAAGCGAGATATGAGGAAGGTCTGCCACTGGTGCCTCCCAAATCTCAGAGACCCGAACAAGCACAAGGCAAGAAGGGAGTTTTAGAGGCAATGGCCAATACCCCAACTGCTGCAGAGACCAGAGAAGATGATTTTTTCGCTAAATTCGCACGGCCTTCTACACACGACGAATCGTTCCGGCCGCAGCCACTTGATCGTAAAACCACAAGTCAAGTTCTCGATTCAATGCACTACGCGCCCCACCACGAAACGCATGATGAGTCTGACACCATCCAAGACAGGCCATCGCCCTCAAATTTGACTGGTGGCGGAGTTGCAGTATCTTCAAGGAATCTTCCTTCCCAGGTGCTTGGTGCACAACAGACGGGCAATACAAACAACGAGGCTAAAACCCAAGATCTGGCAGCCATGTGGCAAGCGGCATTAGACGACGACGAGCTACTTGACGAAGACCCTTCCGTCTTGTTCGAAGACGATGAAGAGGGTTTTCTCGAAGATGAGATTGGCATGTTTGGGGCGCACTCTCCTTCACTTCAATCTATTGACAGCCCTGATGGCCGTATGCAAGCACTTACGAGCGCTGTCACCCAATTGGACCGTCGTGAACCACCCACACAGAACAGATACGCACCCAGTAACCCACAAACAAAGCCTTCCCAGGCCTACGGTACCCAGCAGTTTCTCACTGGGCCGAATCAGACACTACCGCCGACAGTCAACGGCTTGAGCAGCTCGGTTTCTGCCCCCACAGGTTTCCAAGGACTCTCACGGCAGCAGTCAACCTACGGGAATCTGTCATCATCCTCGAGGCCGCAAATGCCGAATTCCGCACAGAGCTTCGCTGATAAGTCGAAAGGGGGCTACACCTCTCCTTACGATCTCCCGATGGATGTGGCACGACCAAAGAAAAAGAACTATACCCAGCAAGTGCGACCTGGCTTTAATCCTTCGACAGCCATCAACCGACCACCTCCACCACCTAGAAGTAGCAGTATGTTCAATAGTGGTAGCCCCATTGTCGAAGCGCCTCCACCACTGCCAAGTATGCCCAGTGCAGCCAAACCTATGGCAGCAGCTAATGTACCAGCCTCTATCCCCAAACCGTCAAGCAGCGCTGGAGGCTTCTTTGAAGAGCTACCTTCTGTGAAGCCCCGCCAGTCAAATCACTCTACGAGGCGTTCTCCACCGGTCAAGCCAATGAATAGTCTACCTCATATGCCACCGCAGCAACAATTCGATCCACAAGCGGCCCCTCACGAAAGTACGTCTTCTAGCATCACAACTCGGGAGCAGACCTACGGACTTATACCGCCCGAGCGGGCAAGTCTTTACGACAACGTGCCTCAACATGCAGCTAGTGGGCCAGCCGTGCCCGCTGTCACTTCGAGATACTCTCCAGCTCCTGTGTCGCAAAATCATGTGCCGCCTCCACGAACGCGCTACGCGGTATCTCCATCTGGCGGTCCACGAGCGCCTGCTCCACAAGCTCGCCCCTTCCAGCCCCGAACATCCAGCCCATTGGCGCAAGGCGGGGCCAAGGCTCAGCAGCATCAACAAGCGGCCTCCATGGATGTACGGCAGCTCGTCGGAGCCTCCGACCCTGATGAGTTCGCATCGATACTGCCAGATAGACCCTATAACAGCCAAGCTTCTCCGTCTACAATCGCTGGTCGTCATGCACCTCTGAGTAGTTCTTCGACCTCATCCTATGCAATCAATACCCCCGAATCCGACCAATTGCCTTCAACAAGTTCGTCGTCCAGCAGTCACCCTCAAGGACAGCAGGTCCTGGATAGTCGAGTTGAATTTGCACCTCCACGCAGATCTCAGACCCAGTCACCCGGCGCAGTAAGATCTCGACCTTCTTTGCCCACGATTCCAAAAGACGTATATCAGCGGCCTGCTTCGGTGAATGACTGGGCGGTACAGAAGCAGACTATCCCCAACATGGCGAACGTGTACCAGCCATCTGGGCGGCCTAGAAACTCCTCTAAAAGCATTGAATACATAAAGCCTACAGACGGTCGAGAGAACGATGCTCTTGAACGCTGGAAAGGATGCCCGATCTTCAAATTCGGTTTTGGTGGCACGATAGCCACGACGTTTCCAAAGCAGATACCAAGGTACGCTGCAGGACGCAGCAAACCTTTGATGAAGTGTAGTCCCGGTGAAGTTAAATTACAATCAGCCAAGGCCATGGGCCTCGATGACAATATCAAGGATTTTCCCGGTCCGTTGAGATCTAAGAACAAGAAAAAGGAAGTCCTCGAATGGCTTCTACATCGAATAGGCCAACTTGAGAAGATGTATACGGAGACTCCCCAGATAAATAAATTACCGGATTCCCGGAAGAGAGTAGAGGAGAAGATAGTCCTTTTCAGAATAGTCCGAGTTCTTGTTGAGTTCGACGGCGTCATAGAAGGGAAGCCTCCAGCCGAGAAGGAAGTCAGACTCATCCTATCACCATCGATTGCTGAAGGGCCTACCGATGATCTTCCTCCCAGATCTAATGCACACCTTCTGGGCATTTCCAGAGCAAGCATTTCCAGCAGCAATCCTGATCCAACCTCTCCACAGGACCTGGAAGTTTTGCGCAAGATTCTGCTTCAGGGGGAACGGGAGAAAGCTGTTTGGCAAGCTTTGGATCGGCGGATGTGGGCACATGCTATGCTCATATCGTCCACCATGGACAAAAGTATCTGGAAACAGGTGCTCCAGGAGTTTGTTCGACAAGAAGTCAAATCGTTCGGTGAAAATACAGAATCGCTAGCCGCCTTGTATCAGATATTTGCTGGCAACTGGGAGGAGAGTGTCGACGAGCTAGTCCCGCCCTCTGCTCGTGCTGGTCTCCAATTTGTCAGTAAAGCCGCGGGCGCTGGACCTACTCGCAACGCTCTCGACGGCCTTGACAGGTGGCGCGAGACTCTCACGTTGGCTTTGAGCAATCGAAGTCAGGGCGATAGCGAAGCTTTAGTAGCTCTAGGCCGGCTGCTATCGGGCTATGGAAGGGTCAAAGCGGCTCATACGTGCTTCATTTTCGCTAGAAATCCGGGCCTCTTTGGTGGAGCCGACGATCCTTCAGTCATGGTCGCATTACTTGGGTCCGATCACCTGCAGCACCCTTTGGACTTCAGTCGGGATACTGACAGCATCCTACTCACAGAGATTTACGAATTCGCAAGTACCGTCCTGAGTTCTTCTGCCTCGGTCACTGTAACGCCCCATCTGCAAGCTTACAAACTGCACCATGCTATGCTACTGGCTGAGTACGGCTACCGGTCTGAAGCACAGCATTACTGTGACTCTATCGCAAGCGCGCTCAAATCAACGACGAAAAGATCGCCGTACTACCATGACTTACTTTTCACAGCTCTGGACGATTTAATCAGTAGATTACGGCAAGCGCCAACGGACACTTCGTCATCGTGGATGTCTAAGCCAAGCTTGGATAAAGTCTCGGGGTCCTTCTTTTCGAGGGTCAATCAATTCATAGCAGGCGATGATAGCGATGCGGATTCCGCTGTTTCTGGCAAAGGAACCAACCTTGCAGCTGGACCATTTGCAGGCATCTCTGGAGACACGCCTAACATGAGCCGGTCTTCATCTCCAACCGATCTTTATGGCTCTCACCTTTCCGCACCGCCTTCCTTCGCAGCAACAGCCGCAGGATCACGGTATGCCCCAAGCGGCCAATATGCTTCTCAGGGGCAATATACCTCCCGATCATCCCTCGACAATAACGGGCGGCCATCACAGGAGTACGGACGACTCTCGCAGCATGATGGCCTCAAACTAACTTCTCTACATCCACAACCCTCCCAGAACCTCTCGCGACCCAGCTCATCGGGTAATGTATACCAGCAGCCACCGCAACTGAAGCCCAGACCATCATACCAGCCCCAAGGACATCCTCCTGAAAGCGAAGGTTACTTACCGACTCCGCCATCACAACCAGAGTACATGCCTGAAGCTGCGCCAGATGAGCCGTCAATGTCCCTTTACGGTCGAGAACCATACCGACCAACTCCGCCTCCAGAGCCACAGCCCTCGCAAAGTCCTTATGGACAATATCCTCCAGCAGCAGAAGTACCGCAGCTCAGTCATGCATCATCTACGCCAAGCCAACAGCCACAACAGTCAAGCAACGGATTCTCAACAACTTCCTCTTACCCCACCCCTGCTTCAAATTACGAGTTTCCCACGCCTGACGTTGACTCTACACCCTCTGGCTATGAGCCTCCATATAACAGCGGCTATCAACCTCCATCTTATGCTCCGGATACCCAGCCTACCCAAGCCTATGACGAACCGACTGCACAAGAGAAGCCAAAAAAGAAGACGTTCTTCGAAGACGACGATGATGACTTCGTCGCTCGTGCAGCCGCAGTCTTGAAGCAAGAGAAGGCCCAAAAAGATCGCGAAGCCGATGAAGGTTTCCGGAAGGCTGCTGAAGCTGATGGTGAGTCCACTCCGCTACACCTTCCCCATCAACTCACTAACCAAACCATAGCGCAGAAAGGCGAGCTCAGGTCCAAGAAGTCAGGCTGGCTCGGCGGCTGGTTCGGCGGCGCCAAGAAAGACGATCTCTCGGCCCCAAACGCCCCCAACGGCCCCATCAAAGCGAAACTCGGGGAGCAGAGCAGCTTCTACTACGACAAGGAACTCGGAAAATGGGTGAACAAGAAGGCAGGCGAAGCTCCAGCCGCAGCCGAACCACCGCGGTTACCACCACCAAAGGGCCCACCCTCGAGAGCCGTAAGTGCAGCTGGAGCGCCGCCGATGAGGAGAGACACCGATACGCCACCTGTGCCTCCACTGCCTAGCACAGCGACACCGCCAATCAGCGTGACTGGTCCGCCTGCCGTGGGGCTAACGGCTTCGCCAAGCCTGAACGCATTTGGTCCAGCGTCGAGAACGGCTTCGCCTTTACCAATGGGCGAGCGAACCGCTCAGGGAGCAGGACTGGGTTTGGTGGCCGCAGGCTTGGGGCCTCCATCTGCTCCACCGTCGAGGCCGTCAACGAGTATGAGTAATGCGAGTAGTATCGATGACTTGATCGGGCAGCCGCAAGCGAGGAAGGGGGGGACTATCAAGAAGGGGAAGAAGGGCAGAGGGTATGTGGATGTTATGGCGAAGTAGATGCATCGCAATTACTCCTTTGGGTTTGTTGGGCGCATGCAGATGTGGGTCATGGAACAGGGTTCTTGCACGTCGCTACATTAATTGGTAGTCGAGATTTTGGGCGGAGTCGCGATCTTGTAATATACTGGATTCCTGGTGCAGGCCCAATGTAGACCTGTGTTCGGCTGCAAGGGATTTCATCAAGGTAGAAGGATTACGGTTGGTTGTATTTGGCTGTTCGCTAGATAGCTAGCACATGCTTCACCTCAACGCATGTTAATTTGTATGTAGAAGGTATGAGTGTCACAAAGCCGACGCCATATCTCCCGGATGGGAGTACAAACGCATTCAGTTGCATCTATCCCATACGGTGGCATGGTGCAGTTGTCAAGGGTTCATCGAATTCGGGTGCTGCCTAATGTCTTCTCTGGACCCTCCTGTGGGATGCTTTGATCGAGCAGTTTAATCTAGATGCTTTGACGGTTCACAGTCTCAGCTATGGGTCTCCATCGGTGGCTATGCCCATCGTAGAGCCGTCAATGCGTTTCTCCAGGTTGTGCCCAGGAATGGTGCACCATTCGTTGCCACTGTACGGGACATCGAACATCTGCCAACAAAGCTGACCAAGAACGGTTAGCGGTTCACAAAGAGTGAATATATAGGTGACCTAACCGGACAGGATGAGCTAAGGAATTCTGAATATGCTAAAGCTGTGCTAAGTGATTACAAGAGAAATAGCTTGAATAAAATATTGCTTCCTGCAGTGATAGAAAGAGCCCACTATGGCCAAAGCATGTCGAGAAAGGGGTATCACAAAACTGCCGGCCTAGTAGAAAAGCTCAAATGGAATGACCGAAGAATCAACCGGTAACAGACATGGAGGACAAGAACATTAGTCGCCGGTGAGATCGACAACTTCAATGCTGCCAGATTTCCGAGAACGCTTCCGGGCGCTGCCCACGTCAGTTTCTGCCCGCTCGCGCTTGACCTTGATCGCGTCCGACGTCTCAGGTTTGACATTGGGATCGCGCTCCAGCAGCGCAAGGCGCGCCTAGCAAGTCACATCTGTGTCATCCAATGGGGGCGTTACCGTGAAGATGCACTTACTCGCAGGTTTTGGATCTCTTTTCGTCGGACTTTGTGGTCACCTGTACTCCCCAGGGCGACCACTTCGTCATCCACATCCTCGGAATCTGGTGACGGGGTCCTCGGGATGCAGCCGAGCATCTGGAGCGTGCCTGCGCGAAGGTTATTTTGGGTCCATGAAGCTGCATCATTCCCGGAACGTACCTCTGGATCTATAGAGGAATGTGGTGGTATACTTCTTGCCCAGATATCCCGGAATCGGTATGGCAGGTGCAGCTTCGTTGGGTTTTGCGCAGGGACGCTGGTCCACACAGCTATGTTCCAGTCAGCTCTTGAAGTAGCGACTGGGCCTAGGTACTTTACGCCACGGAATTAGAAATCGCTTTGCCTTTCAACATCTTTTCAGACACCTCCGCTACACTCTGGTAGCCGTCACCCAGGCATTCTGTCCCCCGTTGCCGGGGTTGGAGGATAACCCTCTGGACTGTCACTTTGATGCTGCCAAGATCCTCAAGACGTTTGATGTCAACATTGGTATCTGTGTATTCTTCTGGACAAGACATTAGCAATAGTCTCTTTTCAATGATCGAGATAACGTACTTGCTTCTAGAGCTCCGAAGCTTAAGAAACCCACTTTCCATTGCTGCGAGGACTGGCACCATCTTGGCACCGTATCAAATTTGACTAGATAACGCCCTGCTCCATTTGTCGGTGGCGAGGCTCTGGAGATACTGTGGCACCAAGCCGACCTGGCTCCGTCGTACACGACGGTGATGCGTACGGTGTTACTTTGATCCCATGCAAAGCTGCTATCCAAGGTCACGTGCAGTTCGAACTTCGCACCTGTGGTAGCTTCGATGTAACGGATGACTTCGTTAGGGTCGCCATCACCGTCCATTTCCGGGTCGTCATACATCGGTAGAGCATCCTTGCCCGAAAGCACTGCAATGCTCAATCCGCGATAGTGCGCCATGGTACAGAGTGGCTGGAATAGCTACAGAAGTTGGAGAGCTGTTCTCTGGGAGTCAATGCAGCTATGTGGAAAGCTTTTGCTCGGCCGTGGAAGCATGAACATTGGCTGAGAGGGGATAGTAGGCAGAATTTCCAGCCGCGTCAAAGCGCGTTTCGTTATCTAAAACACGACAACACGTGATCTTTATATGGAATCGTATAATAAAAGGCGAGATTTGTAGCTAGGTTAACACCCACTCGAAAGTTGACCGTGATATATAGGACTGTGTCTATGGCTGTCTAGTGGCTAGGCTTAGATACATCTATCATTGAAATTGTGCGGGGATGAAAGCGTCAATGGTTCACTCAAAGCACTTGATTACGTTTCGGCTGAATGCCAGCCGAAGATGATTGTGGGTAACTCTGCAAAAAGGAGCTCCGGAATATTGGTAGCTGTGGCAATTGTGCTTTCTGCCACGGGGCACCACGAACTCCAATGATCCCTGCTTCAGGAGCATGGATTCTTACACGACAACTTCTCATTTCGAAAATTAACCTTGGAGCATCGGGTATGCACCCAAAATACGTACAGCTTATGTATTCGCTTGATTAACAATTGTGAAGACGGACAGCAAACGCAAGCTTGGTATCGTAAAAAGGCCAGGAGTCCAGAACATGCCGACTTGGGCAACGGACGGGGCTCCGTGGCCTGCAGCAAAATGAACAGAGAGTGAAAGCCTGGAGGCGGCTAGTCCACTGTAAGATCGATAACCTGAGCAGGGCCATCTTTGCGGGGCCTTTTCCGCGAGCCATCGTGGTCGGCACCGCGCTCGCGCTTTATGCTCTGCTCTGGGCCGTGGGCTTCGACTTTGACGCTCGTGCGACGCTCTATTGAGGCGAGACGGGCCTGTATAGCCAGTAAGTTTATGATGAGGACTGACACTTTGAGTAAAATGTATTACCTTCAGCCTCTCGATTTTTTGTCGAGTACCCTCAGCCTCGTCTACAGAACTTCCTCTTTCCGGAGAAGGTGTTCTTGAAATGCAGCCAAACATTTGGAGTGTGCCTAATTTAGTTCTAGAAGAGTGATCCACATCAAGGCCCTCAACTTACGTCTAGAGCGGTACATGATATTGACCAATAATGGTTGACCTAGTCTGCCGCTGATGGGCATGACCTCCTTGCGATATGTCGGTGGCCGACATTTCGAGGATCCAATTAGTCTAGAGGAGGATCGGTTAGCGTAGTATTAAGGATAACTCACGTCTCAGCGTACTCTACCGAGTGAGATATTGCTCTTCCCTTGAGTGCCTTTTCCGGTATGTTGTCTATGCGTTGTTGAGGGCTCTTTCCTGGCTGATAAGGTGCTTTATAGGATCCTGTGTCCCTGACCCGTTGCACTTTCACTGAGATCGTACCCAGGTCTTGAAGTTCTTTCGGCGAAGGCCCGCACACCGCTTCCGCTGTGGAGATATTCAGCGATGTCTCGACTGGATGAGCGACGTTCGAATACTGACTGGTATTGAGCTGGCCAAATGCGGTACTGCCGTGTTGCCATCTGCCTAAATCCGTATTGTAGCTTTTAATCTTACTGAATGTTGCAATTCTGCCATGGCGAGTTGCCTTCGGCAATAGACATTGGTAATGTCGCTGAACTTCGCCATCATATTTAACGCCAACGCGAACAGCATCACATGGGCCGCGAACAAATTCTTTCTCTAGTGTCACGCGCAGTTCGAAGGTAGCCCCTGTAACCGCTTCAACATAGAGTGCAGGTACCATGGTATCCTCCCTCTCTTCCGCCTCAGGATCTGCATATAGTTTCAAGGATTGATTGTTCGATATGACCTCGATCCTAACGCCAGGAATGAGCGCCCTTGGGGACATCGTGAGGAACCGCACTGTCGCGCAAGCAAAACCGCGTCAGCAAGATTTTCATTGGATCAGAGGCGCCAATTGACTTACGTTTATCGTTGTGACGCGCTCTTCGGCTGTTTGAGCCTACGTCGCAGCGTTCGCAGCCACGGAACGGTTGAGAAGAGCAGGGAAGAGGGTGATGAAAATCATGCTTGGTGCGACCATTGCGCCTGAGCACGTGACCGGCCTGCAAACGAATGTTCGGCAATTAATGTACATTGCGCTTGCCGAAATGTAGGGGGGAACCTTCGATTCGTCTCCCATACCCAAGTGGCAGCTATAACAATCTTGAATACCCAACAAGCCGACGCAATCACGTATTGACGGTATTGCCCGTGGACACGCGACTAGCAATGTACATCAATCGACTATAAAATGCTATAAATCTAATATGCCTCTCCTGCACGATAACTTCTTTCGATAAAGAGTTCTCGCATGTACGTTTATCGTCGATCATCGCCTGCTTTGGTTGTAAGATCGCCTACACGTCAATGCGTGATTGCGTCGGTCAGCTGGGTATCTGGCATGATTCAAGCTACCGTTTGGGTATGGGAGACTATTGCTGATGAATCTTCCTCCGTTTCCGTTTGTTGTACCTCGTACTCTATAAGTTAGTCCCGTTCGATGCAGCACTTATATAGATGGTTAGCTTTTCCACCAATCTATGAGTTGTCACAGCTCGATCAACTCATCCTATGTTCATCAACTTATTTCTTTACCAGGAACAAAAGTAAGATTTCTCGCAAAACAGAATGATTGATTGGAGTCGAAACGTAGTCTATGTACGTCTGGGAAAACTCCACACTGCGAGTACAACGCATCCAACGTCCAAACCCAGGGTATCGTCGTGCGTGGTATAGAGACCACCTTCCGACGCCGAAACCTCCATGTTACCCACCTCCATGTTCCGTGGACGTCAACCACCCCAAAGATTGAAGAGAAAACAACTTTTAGAGCATCCTGTTTCCATGCCGAAGACTTTGCCGTAATCGCCCATTCGCGTAGTTCCAGAGACTACCCATTAATTCCACCTCGTAAAGTCAGCACTATACAAGAATTGATCCTGTTCCACAAGACCAGCCATCGCCAGATTTCCCTTCCACTCGTCGCCATTGACATAAGAAGGTGCACCTCCACGGTCAGACGGCGTTCCCATCCCAGGGTATGAGACATTCGCCGAGGTTCCAGTGTTCGCGTAACGTTGTCTCATTTTCATGATCTCTTTCAGCCGATTGCGCCAGCTCGAGACGTTCTGGCCACCATCCCGGTTCGACCATACTAGGCTGAAGACAGAAGCGTTAAGGGCCAGCTGCCTCACGAAGCCTGGAAGGACCGTTGCGGATACGATTTTAGGTGTAGCCGCAGGCGAGATTGGCGGAAAAGACGGTGAACAAACAGTTTGTACAGTGAAGAAGACAGTGTCCTCCCGGCTCATAAGGTCGATATTGCCGAGTTGCCCCGAATCGTCCACTTCACTGGGCTCCTGTAGCAGGACCGGACGATGTCGGACCGCGATTTCCGGAGTTACAACAATGTTTACATGGTTGAATTGGGAAGAAAAGGTGTCGAAGCTGAAAGGTGACCCAGAGTCATTGTATATGATATTGACGTAATCGTTTCCAATGTGTCGTTTCTTGCTGATGCAATGCGGATCGTCGGCCTTGTTAGTAGGCATCATGGTAGTTACATGGAAGACGATTTCCGAGACTCTATCTCGCCAAGCGTAGGTGTGGGTCCCATCCATATCGTTTACACGATCTAGACCTTGAGTATTGAAGGCAGCATCTTGGAGTCGGACCCTGGCACCTAAACCAGCCAAGAAATCATCGTATGCTTTGGTACCATATGTATTGGCAAGAATATCTGACTCCGTGCTTTGACCTTCAGATATGTATATCAATCCCGCTTTGTGACCATCAACGGTGTCATTTCGATCGAAGCTGTTTATGGCTCGCTTAACCGTGTCATCCTCCGGTAGCAGAATGGGCTGCAAAGGCATGGGCACGGGGGCAATGGTGAATCCAAGCTGAAGTAGCACGTGCTGTGGAAAAACCTTCATAGTCACATCCGCTCCACCACCGGTCAGGGTGCGAGGCATTGGTACATGATGGGGCGGCAACTGCGCCGTATATTGTTGGTACATGGCATGGGTCGTTCCTGAGGCTTGCCTCTTAGTGATATGGGTAAGACCTGACGCTTGTACAGTCTCTAGGGTTATTATGCTCATCCCATATAGCCAGGTCTCTTTAGAGATCGGGCCGTTCGCGTCTGTGAAATCCTCGTTCGCTTTGGTTTCTCCAAGATCGTTGTACACTGTTCGATGGATCATATCAAGCGTGACTTGACTCTGTTCTTCCATATATTCCTTCCCTTGCTCATCTTTCCAGGTGAGGTTCTTCACTATCCAGCCCACATGCTTGCATCGTTCCCGCAGGTCGATAGCTAGAAACCAATACGTCATCACGTGGTATGCCAGGGTGAAAACGTACTCTGGGAGATCTTTCTGAGCTTCATCAACTTGGCTGCCATCCGAAGCGGTAGCGGACCTGCTAGAAAAGCCACTCAGACGAGCGGGAGTGGAGCCAGACTTCGCAAGGTTATTCTTGTGTTCCCTCTCTCTCTGCTCCCTAAAGTGATGGATGTAGCTGATGCAGATGCCGAATATCGTCCGTAGGAAATCTTGGCCGTCCGGCCCAGCGATCTGGTACGCTTCGGGAAGACGGACCAAGCCAGCAAGGAACTCGAGTATGTCAATCGCCAAGTGGGACTGTGTGATAATTTGCGCCATCTTCTGAATGATGACAAACAGAGATCGTCGAAGGTTGGATGGTATTTCGTGGGCGCATACACCAAGAGCATGGACGCAGCATTGCGCAGCTCGATCCCACATGCCGATGCCGGTTAAAAAGGTACGAACCGTCTCATCCAATTGCTCCCTATCATATTGCTTTTGGTGGTTGACGAGCACCGTTAACGAGTGATATAGGCAGACCGCGATGTCTCCCTTCTTTATCCCCGTACTTGGGGGCGGCTCGTGGAGATTGCCTGTCCGGAGTTGTGTTGAAATGACTCTATGCAAGGCTTGCAAAAAGTTGCCGCAATCAGCGAATAAGGCGATGTTGCTTAGCTGCGATGGTAGATGGACCAGAATGTAGCTGTAGATCTCCCAGTCGCCGCCCTTTTCGAGGGTATCCAATACCGCGTCTAGCCAAGACCCAAATCCCAATACAGCTTCATATTCGTCTTCACATAAGTCATTGCCGTTTTCGTGGACAAGAACGCTCTTACTGAAACCATGCTGTGGATCGACTGGCAAGCCCTTGTATCCTGGGTACATCCATAGAGGTGGAACAGCTTTAGTTGACCGTTCTCGGGCGCCGCCTGATCTTGTTGTCGATCGGGATCGTGTAAGCCCAGTGTAGTCAACACCACTTGTACGTCCAACGCGTGCTCCCGGGGAGTCTCCGATAATTGACGCGCGATTCGACTTGCCATAAGTTGACGCTCGAGATTGAGATGTAGCTTCAGTCCTGTAGAGGGTCGCGGCCAGACCTAGAGTGTCTGGTACGGAAACAATCATGAGCTCATGATCGCAGTTGCATCTGATCCTTGTGAGAAGCTTCATCACTGTCAGCCGGGCATCCGTAGGTAATGCTCGATTGGACACAATGGTAATCAATGCTTCATATGTCTTCTTCGTCTTGGATGCGGATTCCGACAGGCATTGGAGGAACAGCCGTACTAAGCATGTGGCAGCTCGATTCTCGGGTAAAGTGCAAGGAGTGGGGCTCCGTGTCGGTGTATTAATCTCAAGGCCAACAACTTGGAGGAGGAATTCCAGTAATGCTTCAAAGGTTTTCATGTCACTATCCAAAGCAAAATCGACTCCGAACTCTGCCACGACATTAGTTATCGCTGTTTCTTTGCTGTCAGACAACGCCTTCGTGATATATAGCACGAAATCCTCTAAATCCACCGAAGCATAAGCATCGCTCTTCGCATGTTGAATTGCTTCAGCGGTAATTTCGAGCACTCGCGTACGGACTTTAACGGCCTTGGATGGATCAAAAGCGTAAATGTCCAAAAGCAATTGAAGGTGAGGCCGCCAGTTGTCGTCGGGCGGAAAGACCATTCCGTCTTCGAGCATATGGTCAACGGCGAGATCCATCACATAGTCGTCAATATAGCCCCCAACGTGGAGCAGCAGACGAAGGACAATACTACGTTTTGTTTCCTCTAGATCCGACCATCGAGCTTCGAGTTGGTATGCGAGCTGTACTTGTTCTTGCTGAGTGCCCTCATTTGATGACGATTCCGAAACTTGGCCTGAGACACCGAATATGTACAACGGAGACGAAGCACTAAGCTTATATCGAGGAGGTTTTGTCAGGTCGTCTTTTGCACCAGCTAAAGGGTGACCATAAATGATATCCTCCAATACTGACCAATCTGCCGCAAGCAGGCGATGGTCTATATGTGGTTCTTCCAGACAAGATATCAGGACCTGTAAGCAATCGATGCGGAGCCGAGAACTGATTGGGGCAACGGCTTGCAGAGCATTGAGCAGCGCCTGAAAAGGCACAATAGGCAGACCCTCCTGACCATCAGCCTCCAACGTGTGTTTGACGGTAAGTAGGGCTCCTCTGACTGCAACTGATTGGCGGTCTTTGCGAGATTCATGCAAAATGGCCAAGAGGATCTCAAGTGTTCGGGCTTGATCCTCCGATGTCAGAAGATTCTTGAACGCATGCCAAGAGCTCTCTCCTGCTTGAGGGTCTACTGTACACGCAATACCAGAGAGAACTTCCACGCAAGGCCTAAGATTGTCGAGCGGTAGCGATGTCGATGTTGTAACGGCTGCAAAGATAGAGGCAATCTGATTAAGGTCTTTCTGGACGGTCGTCTTATTGGCGATGGTTGTCAGTCTGAGCAGCAAGTTGCCAAGTTCACCTTTAGAGAGCACCTCTGGACTGTGTAAAGCAACATCCCTAATCAAGGACAGCAGCTCCTCCAAGACTTCCTCTTCCGCGATGGGGTCCTTAGATCGCCGTGAGCGGCTCTTTTTCAAACTTGAACGAGCATCAAGGGTCGCGTCAAAGACGCAGCTAAGCTCATGTACTAGGAACTCGAACAGCTCGATCTGAATCGGTTGAACAGCGCTGCCATCACGAAGTAGCGCTCTCAAAGCCAATATTCGAGGCTTCGATTCGCGCGGTGCGATCGGAGTATGAATGATACTGAACAGGCGGATTCGATCTTCATTGAATAAGCCGGAATGGAGCGATGCTGCCTGGAGGAGCTCATAGCAAGCTTTGCGACCTTCAAGCGGGGCATCTTCCAAGTAAAGATCTTCGATCTCAGCCAGTAGCGTCATAAGTGTGTCCACCGAGTAGTTTTCAAGTTCTGGTTGGACCGCTTTAATCGCGGTGATCCTCTCTTTCAGAGGCCTGGTCTTGTCCATCTTTCGGCGACACGTGTCGAGGAAAGCTTGCTCCGGGTCAACATGTTTGGTGGGGTTGCTGTTGAGGCGGGGGCCTGGCGTTGATGTCAATGGATTATAACGCACCTCACTGCTGCTGCTGCTCGATGGCGCCGTAGAAGATCTTCGACCGGCAGCCAAGTCCCTGACTCTCTCGGCCAGACTTCGTGCAGACGTCTCATTGCCGGGCGATTCAGCATTATGGGTTGGTTCCATGCGATGCTTTGTAACGGCATCATCATTGAAGGGCTGCGACGAGGAAGGCTTCAAGCGCTGACGGCTGGCTTCGCCTAGAGGATTCATGCTGTCAGAAGAGGTTGTTGACGAGGCTTGTACCCCGGATCGATCGTCTTCAAAGAAAATTTAAGGAGGATAGCAGCATCTGTGGAAGGCAAGAGAGTACATCTGAAGCGCGTGGCGCTGCCAGCGGCGGAAAGCAAAGCATTGAAAGGATCCTCGATGCAGAACCAACTAAATTTGATGGATATTACATTATGAAGTTCTTGCACGGTTCAGACACACTCAAGCCTGCTTGATTGCGACTAAACGCCGCCTGTTCTATGAGATCGACACTTACCATACAATTACTGTTTTTTATCATGAAATGTGTCCAAATTGGTGAGTCCATAGTTCATGCTCCTAAGATTCATTCATGAAATGGCACACAGCAGGCTTCAAGAAGAAGTCTCTGCTGCAATAATGTGTGATTATATATGTAAGTAGCCGTAATCACCAAGAGTTGAAAGGATGTGTATGTTCACACGCTCCTCGCGTGCCGTTGCGGCACTTCGGCCCGTCCTCGGTCCTCGGGGATAAGCTACCAAACATTCGAAAAATCCGTAGTCATTTACAAGCTCTCGGCGCAATATTTTCATATTCACTACGGTCCCACTTAGGTGAGTAAGATCCTTGATGGATTGATACATCGCTTCAGTGAAATAATATAAACCTCGTTCAGTGCCATGGGTCTGGCTCAGCCGTCGGATCCACCAATGGCTGCGGGCAACAACAGGCTAGCAGATATTCTCACAGCCAGTCTCCATCCCAGAACGAACAAGGAAGGTCCGTCGCTATTAAACAGTACTCTTCGTGAGCAGACGCTAATAATCCTTTCAGCGGAGCTCGCCCTACGGCAAGAGGAGAGGCAGCCGGGTTTCTCTGTGACCCTGTTGCAGATTGTTGCGACACCTGATTGCGATGATGTTACGCGCCTCGCGAGTTCCCTGTACTTCAAGAACTTTATCAGGAGGTGGTGGACGGTACGGGCATCGAGCTCCTAGAAACGCTGTGATACTGACTTAGTCATTTAAGGACGAGCAAGGCAACCACAAACTTCCTCAACATGAGGTACATACCATCAAACAGGAGCTCATTGGGCTGATGACCTCTGCGAAACCCAACATACAATTTCAGCTTGGCGAAGCTATTGCAGTCATAGCCGACAGTGACTTCTGGGATCGATGGGACACATTGGTAGATGTAGGGTGATCAGCCATGTCAAGACGAGACGGAAAGCTGACACAATTCAGGATCTTGTATCACGTCTGAGCCTAGACAATCTCGCAGTCAACAATGGGGTACTACAAGTGGCGCATACAATCTTCAAGCGCTGGCGACCGCTGTACCGATCCGACGCACTATTTACAGAGATCAATCATGTCCTAGGCAAGTTCGGTAAACCGTTCTTGGCACAGCTCCAGGTAAAGAGCGGCCCCCCAACGATAGCCTCTTCATGAGACTTCCCTGACACATGCTTTAGGGTATCGATACACGGATTCAGCAGAACGGATCGAATAAGGAGACACTCGCACAGCTTTTCGCAACTCTCAATCTGCTCCTGAAACTCCTATACGACCTTTCTGTCCAAGATTTACCGCCTATTTTTGAAGAAAATTTTACTGCCATAATCTCGCTGCTGCACAAATACATATCTTACCATAATGACCTTCTGGCGATTAACGATGATGGCCAAGCCAGTACTCTCGAGCTCGTCAAGTCAGATATTTTCGAAGTCCTCGGCTTGTACGCGCAAAAATTTGAAGAGGATTTTGACCCGAACGTCGGACCTTTCGTGGAGAGCTCATGGAACCTCTTGACTACCACAGGATCTGAAACCAAATACGACATATTGGTCAGCAAAGCACTGGGATTCTTGACCTCCGTTACTCACAGCCAAAAACATGCTCAGAGTTTCAACGACGAGGCGATTGCAAGTCAAGTTCTGGAGAAAGTAATCCTCCCCAACGTAGTTCTGCGAGACTCGGACGTCGAACTGTTTGAGGATGAGCCTATTGATTTCATAAGAAACGACCTGGAAGGATCCGACTCGGAGACACGGAGGAGGGCCGCGATAGACTTCTTGAAGCAGCTGTTAGTTCATTTCCCACAGATGATAACAAGCCTCGGGTTCAAATACATCAACCATTTCCTGTCGGAATACTCACAAAACCCCAAGGTCAATTGGAGGTCGAAAGATACCGCCATCTACCTCTTCTCCTCGATTGCTGTGAAGGGAACAATCACCGCCAGCCAGGGGGCCAAAAACATCAATGAACTTGTCAACGTCGTTGAATTCTTCCAGAGCAACATCGCGAAGGACTTAATCGCGGATACAGGCATCGCGCCCATCTTGAAGGTCGATTCCATAAAGTATCTATACATCTTCCGAAGTCAGATAAGTCAGACTCAATGGCACGATGCTTTCCCTCTACTAGTCAAGCACTTAGGAGCAACTGAGTATGTCATATACTCCTATGCCGCAATGGCTTTGGAGCGAGTCATGGCGCTTCGCACTGAAACGGGCCAGCCAGTCATCAGCCAGGACGATGTGAAGCCTTTGGCAGACCAGCTGCTGCAGCATCTGTTTCAATTGATCGAGAGTGACGCAAACCCTGCTAAAATGCAGGAGAACGAATTCTTGATGCGGTGCCTTATGAGGGTTCTAATAGTGATCCGAGATGGTGTGATTCCCATGGTGGACCGGGTACTTCCTCATATGGTCAGCATCACGCACGCAATTGGAGCTAATCCGTCTAATCCTCGATTCTACTACTACCATTTCGAGGCAATCGGTGCTTTGGTGCGGTAAGTCAAAATTCTTCACTCTACCAGTTGCTGTACGCTCCTAATCGCATGAAGCTTCGCGGCTCCATCTCAACCGGAAGCCTTCGAACTCGAGCTTTACAATGCTTTCGCCAGCATATTGCGACAGAACGTCGAAGGTATGTATCTTGCTGTGATTCTGGTGGGTGCCGCCTAATTATTCTGCAGAGTTCATACCGTACGTATTTCAAATACTCGCTGCCTCCTTAGAGGCCAGCCCTTCTAAACCTCTTTCGCCTAACTATGAATCATTGGTGGGACCACTCCTTGAGCCTCAGCTCTGGGCTATGAAAGGCAACGTACCCGCTCTGATCCGATTGTTGACTGCAATCGTACCGCGTGGTGCTCTGAGAATTGCGCAGAACAATCAGCTTGAGGCCTTGTTGGGCGTCTTCCAACGACTAATATCGGCCAAGACCAATGAGGTCCAAGGGTTCGAGCTTCTTGAGTGCATCATCGCCAGCTTTCCCGCGTAAGTCTAGTACTCACAGTCAGCCACTAATTATTGTTGACACCCTGTTAGTCAGAATATACAACCCTACTTCCGTACAATACTCCAGATACTCCTTGCACGTCTTCAAGACTCCAAGACAGAGACCTTCACGCAAAGATTTGTGCGATTCTATCATCTTGTCTCCGCCAAAGCTGACCAAGGCCTCGGAGCCGACTTTTTTGTCAGCGCAAGTGAACAAGTACAGGAAGGGTAAGAAGGATGGATTTTCGCTGCAACATCCCTTGCTAACGTCTTTCTCAAGGGTCTTCGTTCAACTGTACCTCAAGATCATCCTTCCCACTACTGAAGCCCTCATACGGCCTTCAGATAGGAAGACTGCTGTCATCTCCTTCGTCGAAACCCTCTGCAGCTCCGACGCCTTCGCTCAAAAGTACAAAATGAAAGGATGGGCTTTGACCGCCGAAGCCTTGCTCAAATTGCTCGAGAATCCACCCGTACCGACGACCACTGATGATATCATTGTCGATCAGGACGTGGACGACATGAGCTTCGGCGTGGGGTTCACGCAATTGACGACAGTCAAGAAGCCAGTCAGAGACCAATGGCCAGAGATCACAGACGTAAAAAGCTGGGTGGGCCAGCAGTTGCGAAAGAACCGGCCAAAGATGTCACAATATGCGCGAGAGAGGTTGAGTCCCCAAGCTCAGCCCATGTTTGCAGCCTACCTGCAGGGTTAATGTGTTTGTTGTTGATACAGCCCCGGGAAACCTTGGGTTCTGAAGTAAAAAGCATCGTGGTATATGCGGGTTGGGAGTGCAAGGATTGAAAAGCACCGATTCCTGGCAAGCACTTATGTTTGGCGATGAAATAGATCAGATAGATTTTATACCCCCTTCCTCTGCATCAGATAGCAGTGTCGAAGCCAATGTATCATACAGAAGAAACATCAACCCCAGCCGAACCGGCTTGAAGGCTCAGCCTCCATTCGCATAGCGACTTAGCTACGTGTACTCTAGATCTTTCATTTCGGCAGAAATCTGGGAAGGCTACAGCACTTGGCTATTGTGATTTAAAGTAGAGCACGCCATGCGGTCTTCGAGCCCTGCACACTGCCATCTGCATACGGACCGCGGCTACCCTGCAGGGCGAAGGATCGATGGTTCTCTCCTACCACACCTCTTCCTCATTCCTTTGCTATTTGAGCCTCTCCCAAAATTTCCTTTATCACATTCCATAAAGGCTTAAAGAAGACAACCGCCCTTCTGGTTGTCGTGTTTCGACCACTTAGTGGTTTTGCTAGCTTAGTCGCTGGGTGGCTCATCCGAAAGATTGAAGCAAGAGCGGCGATTACCGCTTACAGAAGAGAATGTCACGACAGGATTACTTTCAAACCGAACATGGCGATATTCATTGGGCATACAACGCACCTAAAGATCCAGGAGACCACCAAATTCTATGGCCAACACTGCTATGCATACATGCCGGTGTCGCCGACCATACCCTCTGGGACGAACAGGTTTCGTATTTTTCCACAAAAGGCTGGGGCGTGCTCAGATACGACATCTTCGGCTATGGCTTATCGAAACCTACGGCACAGTACCTCAAGACTGACCCACGACCGAAAGTAAAGCATCATGAGCATGCAGCCAGCATCGCCAGAAACCTCATCGCTATGAACACCACGCCGGAGGGGACTTCGGTAGCTTTCAGTAGCAAGTTTGTCGTCATAGGCCCTTAGCCGAGGCGGAGGCATTGCCATTGAGCTTACCGTTGCCCATCCAGAATTGGTTTGCGGGCTCGCTGTTGTCGCTGGCAATCTGACCGGCATAGAGGCTCCTAACACAGCAGAAGAAAAGGCGCTTATAGGACAGTGGTATAATTCTATGCAAGTCGGTGAGATCGAGAAAGCAGCCACGATTTTTTACGCGCTTCTGGGGAGACGGTCCGTCAGTAAAAGAGATTCGGAACAGACAAGACGTCAGAGAAAAGCTCTATGCTTGGTGTGCAGACATCATGCGACGCGAGGCCGAGAAGGCACAGACCCCCCGGCTGTGGAGCGTCTGTCAACTGTCAAAGTGCCTGTGGCGACTGCGACGGGCAAGTATGATGAGACGAGCACGACGGAAGGCATGCGATTGATTAGTGAGAAGCTGGAGGCTGTGAGCGTTAAGGAATTTGACACTGCGCACATGGTCAGTCTTGAAAAACCGAGAGCGTTTAATTCATGGATCGAGGAATACCTTGAGAAGTATATTACTATATGTATTGAGCGCTAGGGTCCTCTCCGACGTTCTCTGGCCGACGTTGCCGAAATAAACAGTGACAATGAGGAATTCCAAGAACTCTTGAAGTTATGAATGGTTCTCCGGTTACACGACTTCACGTTGGGCATCGTGCCCAACTCAAGCCCACAGGCAAACAGTCATTCCGTCTCTCAGCCACCCAAAAGGCATGGAGTTCAAATTCGACAATGTCGTGAAATCTAGAAGAGCCGGCTAGTGGAGCCACGTGATATCAAGAGGACTATCATATGCTAATCTCGTTCGTAGCTAGCCCCTCCATCCTGGACTCGAATTAGGTACTCCTTCCATTAATTACTATTCTATGTGATACAAGAATACTCGAAGATGCTCCTCTAGGAGAAGCCCGGTCGGCGCAAAAGATGACTTGTGGAGCTAGATGACGGTTTTCATAAAGCTTGATCAGCTGAGCCCACCCTTTCTAAAGTATGGTGGCCGACCTCCGACACAGTGGTTTAAGTAGGAGTTTGGCTCTGTGCTCAAGTGTCGGGGGCTACTGGTGATGTGCATGGTTTCGAGACATGCATGCCGATAGCGGCACTGCTATCATCTGCTCCGGAAAGCACGCCAGTGGCGAGGGCGAAGTAGAAGGTCGACTTGCATCTGTTCTTGTTGTCTGGCAGCACACCCAAAAGTGGAGTGCCCCTCCCTGGTAGCGTTGGAGTGAAAGGGCCATGATGGAGTCGACAACAGCCCGAGTACTCCAGCTTAGGCGGGCACACTTGGGAGACATTGTTTTGTTCTATTTCTAGCAATCTTTCCAGCCGTCACTGGTTGCAGCGTTATGCAACTCCCGACGCGACTTGGTGACTTGGTCGACGTCCAGATCCTCCGCTGTCAACTTAGTGGAGTCTTTCAAAACAGACTGCTGGGCTGCATGTTGGTTCATAGTGGACATCTAACGTTCCACAGGAGCATAAACTGGTGAGAGATACTTCCCTGTGCTCTTATCGTGCTAGTCCAGGTAATTCTTACGCTTTCGCTGCCGAACTTCGCCCTTGGAGTTAAAGATGTCTGGCTGCTGGATTGCTCTGAGCTTTTTAGGGACGTTATCCATAAGCTTCTTAAGCTCTTCTTCAGTCAAGACAGTCTCCCCCTTTGCTAGAACAATTAGAGCATATTCTGAGTATACTCTGCCTCGTACGTCAAAGGCGTAAGGAGCGGCGTCGTGTCGAGCCCGACCGCGAGGCAGCTTGGCGATCGCTCGCAACTCCTCGTCCGTCTTATTGCAGGGAGTATCCTTGCTGAGACGTGGCTGGAGCGCGTTCATCTCGGCCTGGGACTTGCGCTTTGGCTTCCCCTTCAAGCCGCTTGCTGCATGCTTCGGACCCATCGCTGTGCCATCGGCTTCGTTCTCTCCCAGAAAATCCCACTCCTCATCAATCTTTTGCCGGAGATCCCCAGCATTATTGACCTCCTTCCACTCGGACTCGGGATCCTCCTCGTCGCTATCGACAAACAATCCACCGTCGGTGTTCGCAATCCGTGTGGGTGGAGTGGTCTTCGAAGACGCAGTAGCATGTGCGTCTTGCTGGTTGGAATTTCTCTGCATTTTGAGAATGCGCTCTTTGTCGGCATTGCTAATATTGGGAATGTGGTTGATTCGAGGCCTCAAGGTGGGCTTTCGTTTGCGTTTCGAATTGGTAGTAGAGTCCGCGTTTTCGCCCGCCGTTATATGTGAAAGCACTATCTCTCCTGCGCGTTCCTGATGCTCTCCCGTGGATGCTCCGTCCGTATCCATGTTGCTAACGGAAAGGGGGCAGCTAAATGAGCTGTTGGTCGGATGCTAAGTGACCCAAGAGTTGGATAAAAGATCGCTTGAAGATTGTATGACAGCTGCCTGTATGATAGATGACTTGAAATGAAGTGAGGTAAAGATCGCTTAAAAGGACTGGCAATATGAAATTGTGGTCATAGCAACAAGCCTTGAACTGAGTAGAATGAAGGAGATTGAATTTTGAAGGATAAGAAGAGGTAATCGAACGTGCTTGTATCGATTTTAGTAAACTTGGTGGCACGGCGAACGATCTTGAATCTCGATACGATCTTGGAGATAAGATCAAGTTCACGGTTGAGTGGAGTGGCTTGAGGTTGAAAGTCCATAAGAGTTGATAGTCGTTTATGTGCAGCTAGAGACTGTGCTTTTACAATAATGCATCAGATTGAATTATAAGAAAAGCAAAAGGTACAGCAGTGGCGGATTCAGGAAAGCTGATCTGGCTTGGTCTACACCATCCGTAAGTCGTTCGACAGACGGCGAGACTATCAGTCCAAGCGCAAGGCTTGTAAAGTCCATCCAATGCCATTGTGTCAGATCCTCAATCGAGGGATGCCTTTGTTGACAATAATTTGGACCACCTGGTATGGTTGGTTACTGTCCGTATGAGATTCGAGCTTTACGATGAACACGGTAGCTTGCCAGAATGCGCTGTTGAGGTCTCGCCTGATAATGTTGGGGATCAGGTATATACCCGCTTGAACCTAGCATTGCCTTTCTGACTATTCTGGTGATTCGGCTACGGATGGCAACCGAGCTGGTATCGTGCCAAGCAGGTTTCTATGCCGCAGCCAAGAAGGTGCCAAGGTTTTGGTAAGACCATTACACAAATCGTGGTTTTTCGCGCAATTAAATTAAAATCTCTTCTATCTATTCAATTAGCATGCAATCGTAAAGCTTTTAGTATATCTATATAATTAATATTCTTTTTTATCTCTATCTTGTTATCAATAGTTCTTTTGATTTTCTTTATTGTCGTCGCTATAGACAAGCCTGTCTATCAAGACAAAAAAGCTTTTCAAGAAGACTGTTGTTGTTGTCTTTAATAATTTTTTGTTGTTTACAAAGTTTAAAGTTATTAAATTAAAACTCAAAGTTAAAAAGCAATTAACAACAAGTTTTTCTATTTTTATAAAGAAGTTTGCGAACAAGATTTTCTCTCTTAACGTCGATATTTATTAAATATTTTGTAATTTTAACGCAAATTCTAATGTTACAAGTAATAGTAGATTTAATAGTAATAAAAATATAGACAATAAAACGTCTATTAATATAACAACTATAACAAAAATCTCTTTAAATGAGAAAAATAAAGTAATTGTTAATAAAATTGTTAATAAAATTGTTAATAAAATTGTTAATAAAATTGTTAATAAAATTGTTAATTCGGTTGCAAGCGTTGTTTTTTAAATAAAAGATTTAAAACTATAATAATAAAAAAAGAATAAGCTACTTATTTTAAAGAACTATATATTTATCTATATTGTTGTTTTCGACAATAGTATTTTCTTTAAACAAAATAGTAGATTAGTTGTTGTTTGTAATATTAATAGTTAATTCTATACAACAATTTAAATTTGTATACAAAATAAAACAAAATTATATATTAAGAACAATAGAATTTTGTGCTATAAACTAGAATTAGAGACAATAATTATTTAGAAAAATTAAAAATTTAATTAAAGACTAGTTTTAAAGTTTAAAAACAATTTAGATTAATTGTTTAATATAATTTTGTATATTAAGAAGTATTTTTGTTTGCAATCTAAAAAACAAGAAATATTAATATATATTTTGTTTCTATATAGTAGAATCGAATTAAGTATACTTTTATTATATTTAAAAGATTTTTCTTTTTCAAAAAAGTTGCTCTCTATAGTAATAATTAAGACAAAGATTGCAAAAAATAAAGCAATTTGCAAAATATTAACTACAAATCTACTTAAAAGCAACAAGATTATAGCAATAAAAAAAATTGTAAATATACATAAATGCAAAAATTATAAATATATAAACAAAAGCAAAGAGAAATACTATTTAAATAATAACAAGTACTTCAAACTTAATTAAAAGAATATTAATAATTAAATTAAAAAGTATACAATTAAACAATATATATTTAGTAAGTCTTTTAATTATATTAAATATCGATGCGAGATAATTAAGCTCAATAGCAATTTATTTGATAGAAGAGATATATTAAGAATAGAAGAGCAAATATTTCTTAATACTTTTATTTTTGTTTCGATATCTATTTTATTAACTAGTTTTATATTTAATTTTATAAAAACAATATTCGATCTATATCTTATAGATATAATAGAGAATTGCAAACGCAAATAAAAGACTAAAACTTGCAAATATAAACAAAAATATTAAATAGAACTTAATCTTAAATAAAATAATATTAAAAAATATTATTGCAAACAACAAGCAACTAGTAGTATAAATAAAAAATATTTTTGCAATAAATCTAAAGTTTATACACGTTTATCTAATACAAATAACAATATTCTTGTCACTCTATTAAGCAATTCTATTAAGATATTTTTCAATAAATTTATTATAATAAACTTTGTTAAATAAATTATTTGCAAAAAAGATTTTGCTTTTAGAAATATTTTTTGCAATATAATATTAGAGACAAGCAATATTCTAAACAAGCAAATATTTATATTGCAAATAATTTAAAATTAGAAAACAAATACTAAATAATAATTATTAATTAATATATTATTCGAAATTAATATTATTCTTATTTGTAAAATCAGATTTTACAAAAATTATTTAAGAGACAAACAATTTAATAAGAAGACAATTAATATAAACTTTAATAATATAATACAAAATATAGATAATAAATTAATTTTTTAATTTTTTTATCTATATTATTGTTTGTCTCTCTAAGATGCTTGTATCAATATTTGTTAACAAAAAATTTTTTTTTTTTTATTAGCGTTGCTCAAAGAAGAATTTTTAATAGTAATAGTACAACTTAAAAATATTAATTATTATTAGCAATATTGCAAATCGACAAAGTTTAATTACTTAAAACTTAATATTACAAATACTAAATCTTAAATTAATATTAATACAATCTTTAACAAAATTAAATAAGAATTTCGAATCTTCTTTCTAAGTATATATATACTAATTTATAATTATTGTTGTTGCAAAATCTCAATTCTTACGTATTTGTTTATCGATAAAATTAAGAAAATTTATAAATAATTAAATTACAAATTTTAAAGACTATATAAGCAATTAAAATAATATTAGACGTATTATATTATAATTGCTCTCAAAAAGTCTTATAATTAAAACTCTAATAAATTTTTCTTCTATAACGCAAACGTAGATACAAGTGTTAATAATTTTTCTATAACAAATTTTCTCTTTTACAATTGACAAAAATAAGATTTAAAATAGTATATTAAAGTATAAAGACATAAATAAGAACAAGAATTCGAATAATAGTTTATTTAACTATATAGAGAAAAAGAAATTAACGCAAAATATATAAGAACAACTAAAAATTAAAAAAATTACAAATTATAAAACTTTTGTTTAGATATCTAGTTATATATATTATTGCAATATAAATAGTTTATTTCTAATACTCTAAAAAATTTATTAAGATTGTATTTTTATTCTTGTATTAAAATAGTTTTTTGCAAGAATTTCTCGAATATCTTATAGTTTTTTACGTATTGCTTATAATATTTTATTTATTTTTTAAGTATCGCAAAGAAAATTTTAATAAAATTAAAGTTGCAAAAATATAAAAAAAAAATTAATATAATATCGATACTATTATATATTTCTTAAAGTTTCTTATTTTTGTAGACAAAAATATTATTTAAATAAAATATTAAATTAGAGTCTTTGTTAATTGTTGATATAATAAGTAAAAGAATATAGTTACAAACAAAATTATTAAAGATTGTCTATATAATAGATTTATAATAGATAATTTAAGCAATATATTCTTTAATTGTAAATATTAACAATATTAATTATCTTTTTAATTGTTTAAATATTGTATATATCTTTGCTTCGCAATTTTGCAACAACTATTTATATTTTTTATTGTTAATTCTTTTGCAAATAATAAATCTATTTAAAAATATCAATTAATATACTTTTTATCTATATAATTGTACTTGTTAAATATTATATTATATTTAATTTCTTTGCAAAGCGCAATAAAAGATTTAAAGTATTTATTAATATATAATTACTAGAGCGTTTATATATTAACTTTCTTATATTTTTATTTCTCTCTTTAAAGCATTCTCGCAATAATTTAAATATTAACAATAATATCAAATTTATTATACAAATAAAGACATATTTTGTTAAGATAAACAATAGAACAAAGATTAATATATTTAAGAAAATTATTTTTTATTATCTTATCAATTAATCTAGCAAAATCTCTTCAATATTAAACGACAACAACAAAGATATACAACTCGATATTATATTTTATCTTGCGTACTTGATGCTCAAATATATTTTCTAAATACAATATTTAAGTAGTATCTTTAACGATTCTAATGCGATCGACTATTGCAATTCTTTAACTGTCAATTAGAGTAGACGTCATAATAGAGAGAGAATTACAAAATATGTAGATTACACGATTATATTAAAGGCTTCAAACACTATCTAATTAGAATGCTAATTAAATAGATAAAAGAGGTTTTAATTCAATTGCGCGAAAAACCACGATTTGTGTGGTGGCCCCACCAAAACCTTGGCACCTTCCCGGCTGCGGCATAGAAACCTGCTTGGCACGATATGATTGATATCGACTGTCGCAGAGAGAATCAACGACGGTTCCCGAAGACGACACTCGTTGTTCCCTCTAATTGCGCTTTCTGCCAGAGGACTGCGAGAATCGTGGCCACGCCACAGCACGAACCTTTCTTCATCCTCGTAGCTCGTGGGTACTCGAGTGAATTATCCATGGTAGGCTTGTTGATAAGGCCGTCCCCCTCCTCGTCGCAAACCGCGCCTCCATTTCTTGACGGAAGAGCTACTTGGATAGTATTTCAGCACCACCATTCTCCCGGGCCGGGTGATCCGTAGCGTCCCGAGGTTCGAACTGGGAGGCAAAACTCGAGAAGATAAAAAGGCAATACGTACAATCACCTGACTCTTACCCCGCGCTCAAGATTGCGCTTCTTTAGAGGGACAAATTGGTGTGTGCATGGGCTAGCTTACGATAGACTGTCCATCTCAGATCACCTGGCAGCTCTGGCCTTAGAGCGTCTTCACATCCCGTGACCTTGGATCCAATTCCAACCACCAAGAACTCCCTTGATAATACAAGAACTCACCAAGTGTGACCAATAGAAGGAATCAGCTACGAGCTCCAGCCGAACTTTTAGATCATCTGCCACACCTGGCAACTCGGTGGTTTGGCCTGCACAGGCTCACGGATTCCTCCCGCCCAAAATACAAGCTTCCTCCCCACCCGTTCGATCCCTGGACACTGCTAGCTTCACCTTCAATTTCAGAACATTTGGGTCGCCATTGCGCGCGTGATCTCGGTACGTGCTTCCACGTTTGCTACCCCAGACTCATCGGCTGCCACATCGTCTCCGGGCTTGACTTCGTTGTTGTTGCATTCTCTCGCCAGAGCCTCCGGGAAGGGCTAGACTGCATCGATGAGTCCGTAGACGCCAGCTTTGAGCATACCTTACCTAGACCTCGATTCTCAGCAGTTTAAACACCCTCCCTCCAAGTGAACCTACCACCTTGGAGCTTGGAGTCGACAACTGCTGCACTGCAGGCGCGGACGCGCCTCTCACTTTTTTTGGTACCGCGTGGTTGCATATTCCGTGATCCACATACTACATTTTCAGCGTACCACGTGTTGGACTGCTGCTGATATATTGTGTCGACAGGGCCAAGCGAAAATCATTTATTCCAGTCCAGTTCGCTGCAAACTACAACACTGCAACGGAGCGTCCGACACCAGTTCGCCGGTCGTTGTTGTCCTGCAGTATACAGCAAACCGTTCGGGTAAATTGATTGTCGCCCGCATCGAAGTCAATCTACTCCAGACGCACTTCCGTGCGTATAGGGTGGGAGGGCTCACTGTAGCCGGCATTCGCTTGGGCTCGAGTTACTCAAGTTCAGGACTGCCACTCGCGCAGGAAGCCACTTTGGCCGAGATTTCGTGTCACAACGTCCATCACGGTATATATTCCAGTGAGCAATTTCTGTTTGAGATATTGGCTTGACGCTAACGGACGTCATATAGTTCTGGTGCCTCACCTTGGATCCTACCTCACGCCTTGATGATTACGGAGTTCAAAGTCGATCGATTAGTCTCAACATAGCCTTCCCACGGCAGTATGGATTCGACAGTAGCAGCGAAAGCTCAGATGGCTGTGAACGATCATGTGCAGAATGAAATCAGAATGGCTTCGAACAAGCGAAAACGAGTTGTTACCGATCCGGGGGGGGACGGACAGAAGCGAGCATCCGTCTCCAACAACGTCAATGGGAATAATCGCGATGACTGGTCTACCTCTGGTCAGGATTTCACTACTCTGTCTCAACAACTAGCGCGACACGTTACTACACCACACCAGAACGTACCGAACAGCTCCAACCCAAGCAACACTGCTGCTGCTGCTCTTGCTGCAGGCATTCTGCCACAACTAACAGTCCCTCAGCCAACAGAGCTGTCTTTCGTCAGCACCGGCTCGGGCACCGAAGATGGTGACCAGCAACTGGACACCTCCTTCAATCTTGGGGGGCAGGAAAACGGGCAGAACCACCATACACAAGGAACTCCTTACAACCTTGGCAACTTCCAAGGGACGGCTGCGCAGGTACAAGCTGCTCGCGACTCGGCGAACGCCGGTAGTAAACCAGCTGTAGGATCGGATGAGTGGCATAAGGTCCGAAGAGACAACCACAAGGAGGGTAAGTCGAAGTTGATCACCGTACGCAGGCTGAGCTGATCGTGATATAGTTGAACGGAGGCGTCGAGAAACGATAAATGAAGGAATCAATGAGCTCGCAAAGATCGTCCCTGGCTGCGAGAAAAACAAAGGCTCAATACTACAGCGCGCGGTTTCATTCATCACCCAATTACGGGAAAATGAGAGTCGCAACATCGAGAAATGGACTTTCGAGAAGGTTCTGACCGATCAGGCCCTTGCCGAGCTTACATCTTCCGTCGACAAGCTTCGAGGCGAACTCAAGCGAACCCGGAACGACTGTCACAAGTACAAGAAGATTTGTGTCGATGCCGGCCTGGCCTCAAGAGACGACGATGATGGGGAAGAAGATGCTGGGGGTACGGACGCCGAGGGTGACTCTTGAGGACAGATCGGTGCGCATCTGTCCAGCTACCTCCTCGACTTCCAATGTTTTATGGTTGATGTCATGATACCCGGTCACAATGCAGGCATTATTCGATATAGACCTCGAACCTCCGCCGTTCCTAACGGCCGTAGGACCAATCATGCGTAGCCTTTTCCTATCGATAGTGGCCCATGGCCAGATTTCACGTTTATGTGGTCCTTGGGCATTTCCCACAACATCAGCGATTGCTTTAGTATACAACCTTCTTCCCTTGTGTCGTTATAGCTAGCCGCATGTAGCGTCTTGGTCGGCCATCAATGATCAGCCACAGGGCGTTGGGGGCTTTCTCTTTTCATTAGCGCTCGGTCGGGGCCTTCAAGCACTCGAGGACACCTGAGGTTAGGACGAAATTGGTGAGGTTCAGGGCCACCAGGGCGGCAGACTACATCGCAAGGTCGGTGGAGATTTTCCGAAGCCTCATGAGTGCTATTTTCAGATAGTACACAATTCGAAGGGCTTTATGCCCGGGCCAAGTGGACATCGCTTAGCGGAAGTATTGGGCTATCAAGAGAATTGAAAGGGGCCTAGATATCAGTATTCGCCATATCACGTGAAATCGCGTGTAGGTTGAACGGTTAAAGTAGGTACGCCTAATGTAGTCTCCGGAAACTACTTATAGTATGTCGTATTGAAACTCATACAACTTCGCCTCCGTCTCTGCAATGCTTCTTCCACGCAAGGCTATTCATAAGCGGCAGTGCAGGTCGAGCAATTCGCAGGCTGCGCGAACCTCCCACGTTATTCAATATGCTTAGATTCACCAGACAAAGATCCCTTCGCTAGTAGATACGCCCAGACTAAGATGCTTTTTGGTTTTCTCCAGATCCTTGGGGCCTCTCCATCCGTCTACTGAAGCCTTGAAAATTCAAATCTTGCATCGATACAGCATGCGGGTCGCTTGCCTACAATTTGCGCCGAAACTGGGAAAGGTTCAAGAGAACATTGACAGGGCCAACAGCCTTCTCATTGGTACATCAACTCGGGATCCTGATATCCTCATACTTCCAGAGCTAGCTTTCTCGGGTTTCTAGTCTATTCACCTCTCGTTGCACGCTTTGGCTGATCCCCAGCCCAGGGTACAATTTCCCGTCTCTTGAAGCTATCAAGCCATATCTTGAACCTACGGGTGCTGGAATATCCACACAATGGGCGAGAGCTACCGCCGCACGTCTCCAGTGTATCGTCACTGTTGGATACCCTGAGATAGCTTCGAACCGGTCTACGGAGAAGACTTTGGCTGGTTTGGAACCACCAGCCTCGCTTTGCTACAATTCTACCATCACCGTGTCCCCAGATGGCATAACCCTGGCACATTACCGCAAGACCCACCTGTACTACACAGATGAGGCCTGGGCTCAGGAGTCAGATACGAAGTGGTTGACAACGTCCCTGCCAGTCAATCTCACATCGTCGCTTGTTGGTGGAAGTGGGCCAGAAACAGTAACGACTTTCGGCATCTGCATGGATCTCAATCCTCACCAGTTCACGGCGCCGTGGACCTTGTATGAGCTCGCCACTCATACTATAGCAACAGGGACTCAGTTGTTACTTTTGTCCATGGCCTGGCTGACCTCGCTTGACTCGACCGAATTGGCTGCATCCGCCATGGAGCCGGATATGGCGACCTTGAGCTACTGGATTGAGCGGTTGGTACCCCTTGTCACGAACGCGGATCGGGAAGTAGTCGTGGTCTTTGCCAATCGATGTGGTGAAGAGCCGGGCGACGCACGGTATGCAGGAACAAGCTGGGTGGGTAAGGTAGGAGGAGGAACAGTCCAGGTTTGGGGTATGTCCGGGAGAGCTGAGGAGATAGTACTCCTTGCGGAAACGAACGACGAGCCGCGGTGGGTACTGAACGCCACTAAGAAAGAAGAGGCGGGTTGATCAAAGCTACCGTATCATATGCGATAGCCATGGTCGTCGAGCGGCGCCTTTCTGTCCGATGCTGTCCGACGCAATGCTGTCTAGGCTTGTTGGATGACAAATTGCAGTACATTCATTATGGCTTTCCACAGGCATCCACAATTTCAAAGTACATTGCCAGCATCGATGAATGATTACTCCTTCCACTATCGAATTCTTGCACCCATGCAAATCTACTGCAACAACATCGCGTGCTCCGATAGGAATCAATCTTATGGGAGCGTCACTGCGGTGCAACAATCGAAAACATTGCAAGGCCTAACGATTGTTTCAAGGAGGTCCTCCTTTCCCTTTGACAGCATCCTCAAGCTTGCCTCACCCGACAACACCCAGGATCTGCATCATGACTTCGGAGGCTTACGCGATTACGACATCACGAACCAATACGATCTCACATTAGGCTCATATCGCTTCCATATCCTCGGCTAGCACCAAGACTCAGTTCGATATCGCTCAGGTCAGTTTTGTCCTATCATCACCATCAATTTAGGCTTATTTTGCAGTACCAGATTAATGTTATCTTAACGCAGATCGTTCAGTTGATCCAAAATCACCTTGATTCTTAACTAGAAGAACACGAATTAGCTCTTGTCATTCCAGACTACCTCCATGGCAACATACCTAATCCCAATAGCTCCAATTCTGGCCTTTCACTAGCAGCTGAAGACGCCTCACCTTGTCGGTCTCATCACGCTTTCGCAAGTATGGGCTCCAGTCACTTGGACAGCCTAGCCGTAGAGCTTCAGCTCAAGGTCCTCTACCAGAGCTCCTCCCTTCAATCGCTCTATAACCTGATACGGGCGTCTCCTCGTTACTTTCAGGTCTTCCTGCCTAGCAAGGAAGCTATCCTGAACCATGTTATCCGGCGTGTGGTAGGCCAGGAGGTCTTCTATGATGCAGTCTTTCTAGCCGAAGCTTTACATCTATCTCCAAAGGGACTGGATCATAAATCCGCTCGTAGCTTGATGAGAGAGTATGTGCAAGACGCAGCGACTTTCTCCTATGATTCAGCATTGTCTCCGCCGACATTGTACTACCTTTGTCGACTTCATCCAATCATCGAATTCCATCTCGAAAAATTTCGCAATAGTGCTCTTGACTCTCTGATGGATTGTGCGCAGGCAGTGGGCACAAAACCGACCACGAAACCGTTCCAACTCAAAGAAGAGCATTTCGAGATAGATCGGTTGCCAACCTCGACCGTGGAAACAGTACGTTTACGCCGAGCACTTTACCGAACCGAGCTCTATGGATTTCTGTTCTACCTCAGACCTAGCTTTGGGGCTCAGACACAGCGGTTGACCAGTAATGATCAAGAAGGGATGTTTTTGGCTGCATTCTCGCCGTGGGAAGTGGAGGAGATGGCGTGCATATGGTTCTACTTCCAGTCACACCTTGGAGAATGCTTTGACCGCGTTGAAGATAACTTTGTCCGACTTGTCCAAGACCATGGTCCTTCGTCCGGCTACAGCAAGATGGACGAGAACCATGAAAAACTGGAGACCCTGATGAAGCAGGAAAAGAAGAAAGTCAATTACGATCATGGTATTGCCAGCGTGAGTAAGCCACCGCAGAGCGAGATGGAAAGCTTCCTCAATGTTCGTGGACCACACAGGTTCTTTACTTGCGCTGGTAAATCTCACGGACATGAAGATCTTATGGAGATTCTATTCTCTTTCGGCTTGTCATTCCTACGTGATCTTTTTGAGGCAGATGATCAGCAGCAGATGCGCATGGTCCTCGATAATGCCGAGAGAAGTCCGCAGTATACCTTCGTCAATGCCTACAACATCTACAACACGAATATTGCTACAACGATTTCACAATGGCCACAAGCGAGGGATTATGACCCAGATCCTGACAGCTTCATCCAGCCTGGCGCAGGCTATCACTGGGCTCGCAAGGCATTTGATTGTGAAATGGGAAGCTTTCCCTGCCGACACCGTGGTGGATTGCGGTCACTGGGCTATGTCTTTTGGGACAAGGCTAGGTTGGATGCATCAGGTATATTCGGTCATCCGTAAGACAATGCTCTCCATTGCATCGATGCTGAGCTAACATCTTTAAGATTGAAGAAAATTGTAAAGCATTGCCATAGCGCACGAGCTGGGCAACGGAAACATCAGCCAAGCGCCGAGCTCAGGATCAAAACTTTGCTGGATGAGAGGATCTGGGCCAAAGCTCGAGAGACCATGGCGGAATACCTGCACGGATAATCGCCAAGCTCGACTGCCAGTGGGAAAGGACCCGGTGGCTACTTGGTTCTGCAGTCTCGCATCTATCCTCGATCAGCACATTAAAAACTCACAACACCAATGCTGTCCTCTCACATGCCCAGGCTTCCACTCTACACACTTCCTGAATCCAAGGTTTCTGCTTTCCGAACAACAGGCGGCCGAATTACTTTTCACTTCCCCTCTTAGCACCCGCATCATTCTCATTTATCCTTCCCATCTTCCCATCAATCACCCCTCACAAGCACCACCAACCCGCCAGTCCTTCTGGCAGCCAAACGCAGAACACTTGTCTTTTGCACTTTCATGAATCGATTCTTTGCTGTTGCTCTTAGCATTACAAGCTCATTCTGCACGTCCGCCCTTTTATGCATCTACAATGATGCGAGCATTTTCTCGAAACCTAAACCTCAACCTTGCGTGCAGGTCTTGTGAGGCCGCTTCGAGCATATTTAGCTAGTTCGCGATAAGAAAAAGCTTCCCCTCATCACTGCCCTCGCATGACAGTGAACCTTCAAACTCTCAATCACCACAACCGAACGTGAATGCGCATTGACGGAGCGAAAGATCGGCCGGCTGATGCATTATTGGTAACTGAATTTTGAGAGAAACAACCCAGGCTGACGTTGTAGCCCCAGCGAGAAATGTGAAACTCTCCATGCAGAGATAGAAAAGCCCTTCAGAGAATTAGGCAGAATTTGGTCAAAACCCGCGCCACAACCACCATAACAGGCCTCAAACATGAGATCAAGCTTCCAACAAAAATCGCCTCCTCTCCCCTCAAGTATCCCAAAGCACCTCACTCAACTCCAACACCTTCGCACCCAGCCCCTTCCGCGCCGCCACTGCCCCCTCCCTCCCCTCACTCCTAAGTCCCTCACTGTAGCACAGCTCCACCAGCCCCTTCAATTCCTCAAGACTGTACCCCATCTCCCTGCCCTCCTTCCTCGCCCTCTCCACGATCCCCTCCGCGCCCATCTGAAACATGTTGAAATACGCCGCCGACCGGCCCAGCACGGCCTCGGCCTCTATGGCCTTCAGGTTCTGCTGCAGGACGAGGATGTTCAGCTGCATGCGTCCGCAGCCGGGGGTGTTCATCGCGGGGACGAGTGTCGGGGTGAGGGCGATGAGGGCGGTGTCGACGAGGGCGGCGAGGCCGATGGTGATGAAGGCGTGCTCGCGGGAGGGGAGGGATGTGGTGAGGGTGTCGTCGAAGGAGAGGAGGTCGCTGTTGAGTTGCAGGACGGAGGGGTCGGGTTCTTGGGTGGGGTGCGCGAGGAGGTAGGGCGCGGAGAGGGTGCGGGAGAGCATGAGGATGATGCCGATGCGGGTGTCGAGGTGGAGGGTCAGGAGGGCGGTGAGGGCGAGGGAGCGCATGGACGAGAGGGTCTGGTCGAAGGGGGCGGCGGTGGTGGGGGTCAGTGGGAGTTGAGGGGGGGTGGATGTGGCGGAGGTTTGGATTTTGAGGAGGGTCCAGCGGCGGGTTGGAGCCTCCTTGGGGGAGGGTTCGGGGATGATGTGGCGGAGAGCGGCGAGCCGAGAGGAGAGCCATGTCATACTTGTGTGGAGGAGGCAGAGGGCGGAGACGCTACGGCGGTCGGATACTATGTCTGCGGGCTGGAAGGGGGCTCCTTGGTTGGCGGACAGGAGGAGTTCAACTTCTCTGTCAAGGATCTTGGGTGTGTCAGTGCCGTCGCCGCTCGACAGGGTCTCGAGTACTGTTCGAAGCTCGCCGGTCTCGGCCATGGCGGCGGCGGGTTTCAGCCGTAATCCGGATTCATCCTGGGTACGTGGTCGAGCAACAAGGGCTACACCTATCAGCAAGCTATGGCAAGCAACGGGTGGATACCTTACAGCTATACCATTCAAAGCACTTGTCATAGTATGCGACGATTTGGGATATGATCAGCTGGGTAAAAGCCTGGTCTTCGGGGATAGTGTTCAACAGCTTGCAGAAAGATTGAATAAGTAGAAAGAATGTTAAAGTGCCCTGATTTCCTGTCAGTCTTTTCACATCATGAGCATTCGCGGGGTTTCAACCTTGAACAACGGTCTCGTTGCTCGTTGAGACCACTGCGGGTCCCTCTGGAAAGCTTCCAGCTCACTGAATGACTGCGTACATAGTTCAGTCACTGTTTCTTCCAGCTGTGGATGAAACACGTTAACAAGAAAGTCGTCAAGAAAGGAAGTCAGCGTGCTAATAGCAATGCTTGAATCTGGCGGTACGATATCCTTCAGTCGCTGGAGGAAAGACAGAGAAGGTGGTAGCAAAAGGCTTATGTTGAAGACACTAGCATCGATGAGCAACTTGTGACTTGCGACCGGACCATCCGCTGCGGTACTGCTTCTGCTATCTCCCAACTCCGACCGCCTCTGGGACTTGGACACTAAGCCAGGAACAGATGCCTTGAGGATCTGGTCAAGATCATCCTGCGCCGTGGCTAGACTCGCGGACTTTGCATCGATCTCGGCTAATCTGAATACACGCTGTTCAAAGTCAGTGGAAATCCAAAGGCTAGAGGAGAACAATCATGCCTTGTTCTTGTCTCGCAGATTCTTCTGGAATAGATTGGAGTCTGCCGTCGGCATCCGACCTGATCCACTGGACATGTCGCTATCTGTGGCCATGTAGTCATGGAGCAGGGACCGCATCTAAATAGATTAGAAGGGTTTTCAGGCCGCTTGAATGGACTCACCTCGCTTTGGTACAGCTTCCACAGCTCATCGAAGCCTCCAGCCAGTTGATGTCGATCCCGAAAGCCCTCACGCTTGGCTATGCCAACCACCACATCATGCACGACCCGGTGTCCTTCTGCGATAGCCTCAAATTTGGAGTACAATGTCCACAGCAGATCGTTCAAAACATCGTTACTGCTGTTGCTACCTTCAATGTCAAAATCCAAGGATTCTCGTTCGGGTTTGCGTGGACCACGCAAATGTGATGGATGGCGTAGATCAACCTCCTGGTTGGTTCGATCAACGATTGCGAACAGTTCCACAGGAAGCCTTTGCTCCAGCTTATCTACAGCTGCATCGAGGTGACCTAATCTGTTTAACGCTTCCAGAATCATGTGCATATATCGGAAGCTGTCAGCTTCCGGATTCATTGATGCATCGTCTTCCATCTACAATCGTTAGACGAAGCATTATCGCACTTAGTTCAACGACGCAACTTACCGGGGCGGTTAGATTCAAGCTGTGAAGGAACTGATATAATGGCCTGCCCCATGTGTTGGCTACAATCCAAGTCAGTAGAGATCTGCTGGGGTACCGCACAGCCCTTACGCGAAGCAGATGTGCTATTGTCGGCCGCCATCGATGAAGGATTCGGAGTGTATGGCTTCCATCGGTCTTGACAGTAAGGTGATTTGAGATAAACATGTTCATGAAGTTCCTCAATCAAAATATCGGCGAGAGACTACGACCCAATCAGCTTTCGACTTGAGAAAGCTTAGGGGGACCGACGGTTTCTTGGTTGCTAAAGTAGATTCGGAGGTCTGCCAGTGCCCCTATCTTCTCCACATCTGAGCGTCTGATGATTCTTAAAGCATCTTGAAGAAGATCGACTGCAAGAAGATAATGCTTATCCGATATCCGGGCATCCAGTTGTTCAGGGACCATTTGAATTTTCTCGCTACATGATCAGTACCCAGCTTTTTGGCCCTGATAACTCGGAAACGTACCTACATTTGCCCAAGAACCTGAAGCATATCTTCGTAGCTCTGTGACGAGGTCCCCATGCTCTTGAGCTCTGGCTTCGCCGTCATAAGGCTAGATTTCGCATCTAGAATTGAATTTCGCAGCGCCCTGACACGGTTCTGGGAAGTCTGTATGCTTGACTGGATTTTGTGGAAAGTGCCGATCGAGCTATTGAAGCCTTGGTGGTGTTCTAGCCAGGTCAGAGCGTACGCTATGCAGAAGCCATACTTGCTTCCCACTTACCGTTCACGATAGCTTTCAACGCTTTCTGTAAAGACTTGCTCGTGTGTTGGAAATCTTGATAGTCACCCCCGCGACCAAGGGAGCTATGGTCCATCAGTTGCAAAGCAATGTGCACCGGTACACAATCGTCCCGCGTCATTATACCCCAGCTCTCTTCGATATGCTCAAGCACGCCTATGCCGAGTCAGCCTCGTCTTTGCCTTCTGTTGATCCATTGTAGCAACGGCTAGCACTTCAGCTAATCTCATCGCCATATCGACCACCAGACGCATCTGACCTTGGATTTGACTTCCTCCAGGCCCACTGCCAAAAGTCCTGGCGTTGCTCACACTGGACCCATCTCGTTCTGTGCTCCGCCTCCGCCCATCATGACTAGTTCCTCTCCTCTCGGGGCTCCCACGCGCATATACCCCGTTCGAGGCGCCTTCGGATGCACGCTGGCGCGACTGCAATGGCTCGTCGTGGTCTGCAGGTAAGGGTAGGTCATCACTCATTAAACCGCCATAACCACCTGCGCGGCGCACACGACCTGTCTCCCTGGAACCTGTGTCTTGTATATTCCCATCATATCCATTCGATGCTTCGCGTCCATGACTGCCATTGATATGACCGTTGTTCCCATTGTGGAGATAGGACATCCTATGCTCTTCATTCGCACTTTTAGCAGGATGCCGCTGACACTTCCCACGCGTATTCAACCGTCCAACAATTATCTTCTCGTCTGCCTTCGACGGGACATCCCTAACTTTTCGACAGTTTGTCGTACGCCGTTCGTCGCGAATGCCGTCAAGCAAAGAGCTGCTGGATTCAAGGCTACATAATCCCAGGGCTCTGTTAGGGTTGTTTCTGCGGCCTCCTGTTCTTGACAGATTGGCACTTCAGAAGACATCATTTGGATGGAGCGACGATGGATTGAGTGGCCTCTGAAGACCAATGGCTATGAAACAAATCATCATATCGTCTCGTACACTCATGTGGTGATCCAATAAGAAGCTCCGAGGGACGACTCTAGTACACATATGACTCGATCAAAATCATGTTAGCCTTGAGAACGTTTACCATGTCAGGCCTTGGGATAAACGTGCTCCTCTGCAGCATATAAGCCTTTGAGAAAACGATTATATCGAAGTCTGATTGAATTCTCTATTCGTCACGATTCTCCCAGGGGAAGCCCAGGGGAGAAGTGTCTTTAAAGCTATGCCGGGCCATAGCAAAGCAGGTAAGAGGACAAGCTTCAGTATGTTTTTAGTAGTGCAGTCGTTCTTATCTCTGATCAAGCCATCACTCTCCGACCGTGGTCTTCCTACCTCTGTCTCCGTCAAGTCCGCCTCTATTCTGCTTCCATAAGTGGTGCAATACCACTTGCAAAGCAAAAATACGTCCCTACCTCGGGAACTTATCCCAAAGGTTTTCTCGTCTCAGGGACACACGTTGGCGTAAAGCCGTCTAATAAGTCTTTCCCTGATCTGGCCCTGCTCTGTTCAGAGACGCCATGCTCCGGCGCTGCAGTCTTCACCAAGAACAAATTCCAGGCGGCTCCCGTAACCGTCAGTCGAGAGACCTTGCTTAAGCGAAATGGCGAAGGCATCCGCGCTATCATCATTAACTCTGGCTGTGCCAATGCGGTCACCGGGAAGGGAGGTCTAGAAGATGCTACCAACATGGGACGAACCGTCGACGCCTGCCTCGCACCATCACCACCCAGCAGCAGTAGCACGCTCGTCATGTCTACTGGCGTTATTGGCCAGCGTCTCCCAATCTCCAGAATCCTGTCTGGCATCCCAAATGCTTACTCTTCCCTCGAATCCACCCACGACTCCTGGCTCCGCACCGCCCGCGCCATCTGCACCACCGACACCTTCCCAAAACTAGCCTCCAAGACCTTCTCTCTGCCTTCCTCCCCCTCAACAACTTACACCATTGCCGGGATGACCAAGGGCGCCGGCATGATCCACCCTAACATGGCCACTCTCCTCGGCATCATCTGCGCCGATGCCCCCATCCCAGCCTCGGTGCTGCAACCCCTCCTCACCCACGCTGTCGATAGATCCTTCAACACAATCTCCGTAGACGGCGACACCTCTACCAACGACACCCTTGCCCTCCTCGCCAACGGCGCAGCAGGTGGCTCGCCAGTGTCATCCCTGGACTCGGAAGACGGCAGAGCAATGACAGAAACATTGACAGGATTCGCACAACAGCTCGCTCAGCTTGTGGTGCGTGACGGCGAAGGCGCCACGAAGTTCGTGCGTGTGCGGGTTGTCAATTCGCCTTCTTATGAAGATGCAAAGAGGATTGCCAGCACAATTGCTCGCTCGCCGCTGGTCAAAACGGCATTGTATGGTAAAGATGCGAATTGGGGACGCATACTCTGCGCCGTAGGCTACACGCAGGGTGTCAGCGAGCGGACTGTTGTTCCCGAGCGGACGAGTGTGAGTTTTGTCCCTGTGGACGGGAGCGAGGAGCTGGAGCTGCTGGTGAGAGGGGAGCCAGAGGCAGTGGATGAAATGAGGGCTGGGCAGATATTGGAGTGCGAGGATCTGGAGATTAGAGTTGACCTTGGAGGTGGAGAGAAAGGAACCGGAGCGGAAGAAGCGAGCTATTGGTTTTGTGATTTCAGTCATGAATACGTCGTGAGTTTGACACTTTCTTTTCTCCTCCAGAAGGATAAAGGCTGCGCTAACGGGAATGTAGACCATAAATGGTGATTATAGAACTTGATAGGGTTAGCCACAACATCTTGGGTGATGGCAAAGTTTTTGATTTATCTTCCATATCCGTACAGATGCACTTATATACAAGAGGCTTAAATGCCTTTCCACCCAGCCTTCAGACAAGGGAGCTGCCCCCCGCTTTCTGCCGATACTTTTCCACCTCTTTTCTCGAGTGATGCTCGCCAAGGTCAAGTAAAATTATGTCTGCCATCAACCCATCACCATCCCCTTCAAGCCAGCCATGTCTCCCTCCTTGGCAGCAATTTCGAAGTATCCGTAAATGATGCTAATGCTTGTCAGCCATTGTTGCGCAATATCATTCAGAGTGATCTTACGTGACGGCGAGAAGAATACCAGTGCCACTGCCAAGCGCGCCCAGAAGGTCGCTGGCCACAGACAAGGCACCGATACAAGCTCCACCGAAAGCAGCCGCCGTAGGAATAACTCTCTTCAACTCCTTGTACATGCTTTGCTCTCGATGTCCAGCCATGACCAGTCCTTGCTCTTTGAGCTGCTTGGCAACGTCCCTCGGCGCAGATCCAGAGACCTCGATCCAAGTTTTGGAAAATATAGCACAGGCGACCACGATGAAGGTCATGTAGATTGCAGTGTGAACAGGGTCCAGTAACGCTTCAGTAAAGTTGAGTGGTGGTGACATATAATATGCAATTCCAGACGCAGCGTAGAGTTGAGCGGATCCCTCACGTGGTTCCCATACTCCGAGTAGCTTAACCAGAAGATTGTCCGAGAAGCGAGAGTACATCATTTGGCTAACGAGGAAGATGTTGGACGCGAGAGCTGACTGTAACATGATGGGCATGTTCGAGGTATAGAACAGACGGACCGGATACGAGCCTCGCATGCCTCTTTGGCGGGAGGATTTGACCGGGATTTCGACACGGAAGCCTTGAAGGTAGATGACCGCGGCGAAGACCACAAGCGTTGAGAGAAGGTTCATAATGTTGGGAAGGTTCTGCCTGTAGAATGCTTCTCGAAGAGCGCGTTGTTTGTCCGGCCACGTCAGGAGCAGATGGAAGAGCGCAATGACAGCGCCCTCGAACTCAGGTCCTCGGCCTGTGTTGATCGTGGTTGGGGAGAACGCTTTCCAGATGATCGACTCACAGATGTTTGTCGCGATGAATAGGGAGATACCGCTACCGAGACCATACCCCTTCTGCAGAAGTTCGTCTAGTAGAATAACAATGAGGCCTGCAACCACCAATTGAACGACCAATAGCACACAGACACCGGCGCCAAGATCAGATGGTTGTCCGTATAGACCGGTGAGAACGAAGACGCAAGCTTGTCCAAAGGAGATGATGATTGCGAACAACTTCTGCGCTGTTTGATACAGCTCTCGATCTGTCTTTAGATCGAGATTGACATCGATCAAGTGGGTACCGGCAAGCAGCTATCTCTCGGTCAGCCGATTACCGTAGGATTTTAAGCTGATGATGGCGCTTCGACATACTTGGAAGACCATGCCAGACGATATGATGGGCGTCGTTCCCAACTCCATCAAGGTTCCTCTGTTACTTGCCAACATCATCCTGAGCCAGTACAAGGGATCCGAGTTGTCGGAGGAGACAATGCCGTAAAGGGGCATCTGACTCATGATTAAGAAGATGAGGAGGGTTAGCTGCAAGAAGTGACGGTCAGTAGTTGCATGCTGGACTGATCAGTTGCCTAGCATTTACTTACGCCCGTCCACATGAGCTTCTGGTTAAAGGGTGTCTTGGTCTCAGGGGCTGCCACTTCTGGGAGTAGAGGAGTGAAGGGCTTGATGAGGTCCAAAAACCGTACTGAACAAAATTATTGTCAGCTACCAAAATAAAGAGAATTGCCAGCATGCGCATGGCTCTCGAGGGTTGAGGCAGGGGAGTTCTCACGGCCGCTCATGGTTGCTGTGGTGCCGCTGCGCGGACTTCAGCAGTAAGGGAGACCTAGTGAACGAAGATGAGGTCAGGACAGCGGCCAGCGAGTTGACGATTGTTTCCGTTGAAATGGAGCGTGGAAAGTAAAGCGTGAGTCGGTTGTGGGTGGAAGAAATTCGAGGTCCACCAGAACAGAAAGGCCAGATCACCGCGCCAAGCTAGTGCCTCTGCGCAAATATGCCCTTTCTACGGAGACAAGCAACGTCAATTGACTCTTCTCCCCACACGCCTCTATCTTCTTCGTTTGTGACCAAGCCCGATGTCTCTCAAATTGTCAAACATGTGACTTCTACCGTGCAAGCTCACCAGCGCCTGTTGGTGAAGCTCTCTTCCCTAGCTTCATCCTGCCAACCACTGGACGCTCCATGTTCTAGCATGCGCGTGATTCCTTGCTCATTGGCTGTTCCGATGCTTCCTTCCTGCACAAGCTTGTCCTGAGGGCAGACATTGCAGACGTTATCCTTTTCATCATGCTATGTACACTATGGCTGCCGCCAGCGCAGAGCATCTCACCATCCTCTCTTTGCCAATTTCTCACCTTCGCTCAACTTGTCTACATTCAATCCAACCATTGCTTCCCCGAGATCTGTGCTCACCTCCGCCAGTATTTTTGCATCTCGGAAATGGGTCACCGCCTGCACGATTGCCTTTGCTCTTACAGCAGCACTGCCGCTCTTGTAAATACCGCTACCCACGAAGACGCCATCACAACCCAGCTGCATCATCATCGCAGCATCTGCCGGCGTTGCCACGCCTCCTGCGGCGAAGTTGACCACAGGCAGTCGACCCAGTCGCGCAGTCTCTTTCAAGAGATCAAATGGTGCACCTATCTCCTTCGCCATGACTCGCAATTCCATGTCGCTTAGGCTTCTTGCACGGCTGATCTCGGCGCTGACAGTTCGCATGTGTCTGACAGCTTCGATGACGTCGCCTGTACCGGCTTCACCCTTGGTTCGGATCATGGCCGCACCTTCCGAAATACGGCGAAGCGCCTCCCCGAGGTTGCGGCAGCCGCAAACAAAAGGGACACGGAAGGGGCTTTTCTCGACGTGGTGCACAGCGTCAGCCGGTGTAAGCACTTCAGACTCGTCGATGTAGTCTACTCCGAGCGCTTCAAGGATCTGAGCGACTTCGTGTCAGCATCTGAGTCCTTTAGGCGAGACGAGAGGGTCGGCTGCTTACCTGGCATTCCACAAAATGACCTATTCGCGCTTTGGCCATGACGGGTATTGTGACGGCTTCCATGATCTCCTTGATCAATTTGGGGTCTGACATGCGCGCTACTCCTCCTTGGGCTCGAATGTCCGCAGGCACCCGCTCCAGGGCCATGACGGCGCAGGCGCCTGCTTCCTCTGCAATCCTCGCCTGGTCGGCATTGACCACGTCCATGATAACGCCGCCCTTCAACATCTGCGCTAAGCCCGTCTTGACAGTAAAAGTGGTTGAGCCACCATTAGTATCAGCTGCGGGGCCATGGCCGTTGATGGGAGCATCGTTGATCATGTTGGCGTTCGGAGACCAATGACTAAATTCCGTTGCAAGAGGTTCAATCTACAAGTCTTGGTGAAGGAATTGTATGAAAAGGCCGACTCAAAGGGCAGCCTTGCTACATGACCATTAGTGAAAAAGATCTTAGATGGGAACGTTTTGCCACAGAACGGCGTTATCTGCATACCTCAAGTAGCGTAGCAAATGATCGTAGACCGAATGAAGATGTTCGCAGGCCAAGGCGATTGCCTGCTTAGTTTTGGTCTCTACAGAATCGCCAGAGGAATCTCAACGAACTGTATAAACCGACTGAAAGCGACTATTGACTTAATTCTATGACTCTTGCACGGCAAGACCGAACGGAAGCGAGCGAGATCGGAGAGATCGTGGAGTTTAGGTTATCTAATCAGCAGACTCAGTGACGGCAGATCGCGCCCCGAGGCTACTAGCAGAGTTTCAAGCTCCTTGAACACCGTAACACATCTTCTTGATCGGCCATACCTTTCCACTTTCTCACACCCATCAACTCATTGTCTATCATGGCATCCCTCCTCATCCTCCGCCGCCCCCTTCTTGCGCCTTTCTCCCTTGGCCTCGGCATCACGACGGCATTCGCTGCGCACTCGATCTACAAGCCCCGTCCTCTCCTCTGCGACGCTTCCCCCGCTGCTCGGAACATTTCAGACGCCTTCCACACCTATTCGCATGAAGCCAAAGTTCCCGTGTTCAGGAATGGGAGGCCCAATCCTGCCGCATACAAGCAATTGAGCGCTGGGAGTATATGTGGTAAGCTTGCTCCTTCGGGCTTCGCACAGATCGGAGGGGACATTCTTGGGGGTCGTGGTTGAGCACGAGAGCTGATACGAGATGTGGTGGTAGGGCTACTGGGAGGGGTGGCAGCAAGCTCTTTTTCGAGGACGCTGGCATTCTTGTTTGGGTTGGCTGTCTTTGGCGTACAGGTACCTCATACCCTCGACCTCCCCCGCGTCTCACGGCTAAGTGATCCTCTGTTTTAGTGGATGGCATCTTATGGCTACAACATCGTGCCGACATCAAGGATACAGCGCTATGTGAAAGGGATAGATTTGCGCTCAGCGGTCGAAGACAACATAGCCTTCAAGCTTAGCTTCGGTGCCACTTTCATGCTCGCTGCTTTTGCAGAATTCTGAAAAGAGCCCCTCCTGTTTCCGTACATTCCTATGAACAAGTGAAGATTACTTATCTGGTTGATCTGTTATGGGGATTGTAGATGCAACGGTCATCTGCTGGAAGCTTCTCAATGAGTGCGAGCATTCACGGATCAAGTGCGACAAACGTTTATCTCTGACCTAGTATCGCTCTGTTGCTAAGATCATAGACTGCTCACACTGTTGAAGGATTGACTCTAATCTTCATTCGCCGACCGCACTATCTTCACACTAAAAAGGGTATCATCGCACGCACAATATCCTCCACAATGCGCGAATTCGAGAAACGGTGTCATGATATCATTGACCTGCCTGCAACATATGATAAGGGAATAGGAAAATGGACAACAAATGCCGGCTTCACAGTGCGCGACCGAGATCGTAGTAGATGCAAGCTTTGCTGCGGAAGTTGTACAAGAACGCGTTGCGAGTAGAGGACTCCTGCGAGATGTCCTGAAGAAGCTTGTGGACGTCTCTGAGATATGCGCGATCGTCCGCCACTGTGTTTTGGATGAGTTTTCTCCAGCTCTCAGCGTCAGAGAGCCTAGTATTTCGGAGGCCATCGAAGTATTCGTCCTTGGTCTCGATAGCTACAATTGGGCCCTCCAGAAAGCTGCTCACGGTCTCCTTTGTGACAGATATCGCTGGAGTGACCTTGTCAGTCCGGCACAGGTGTTTAATTGCTCGGACTTACCTTCTTCGATGACCGTTTTTCGGTTGAACTTCTTGCCCCTTGATGCAGATGTTATAACTCTTACATCAGCTTCTCCACCGCCTACTGCTCGACTAGCGTCTTGCTGACTTGATTGACGAAGTAGTTTTGCCCCGGGTGACCGACCTTCCATCCGATCACGTTCACGGATCTCGCCGCGAAGCCATGCGAAAAGATCCGAAGTGCGCATGTCAGTCTCCTCTTTCCGCAAGGTGCTTCGAACTTTGAGATATCCGTCCTGTTTGATGTAGATGATCCAGGTATGAGGCTCCCGGCTCTCACTTGTCGTACTGTAGACAAGATCTAACCCATGCGTGACGGTGTCGATGACAAATTCTGCGCTGATCTCGTTCGCCCAGAGCTCCTGGATTATCTCAAGCCCTGTCGAATACAGAATCTCACGATCCGAACTTCCGATCAGGACATCGCAACGATTAGGCAGAGCCACATCCTGGGTTTCGTGCTGAGACTTTTTCTTCGCCTTGACCTTGGTAGCTGCCCTCTGGAAGCGTGCCATAGAAGAACATAGCCGATCCCAATTGAAATTGAATCCCACAGCGTGAACGATTTCTTCTTTTGATCTCGAAGAGGCTAATGCTTTGTACGATTCTATCAGCCGATCATAGCGCCCCCCAGCAGCAAAAACCTCCTTCTTTGGAGTGTCAAATATGCATTGAAAGAAGAGATTGCCTCGATAGAAGCTTTCATTGACGCTACCCAGCGGATTGATATATATCTTCCGATTGACGTTGAATCGTTTCAGGTAAATAGTGACAGCCTCGATATGTCCGAAGTAAACATCCAGGTGCTCGGTGCTCCGCAACAGAGACCGAAGCTTCAGAACCGCTTTGTCGTACGTGTCCCGAAAATCGAACTGCATGAGCTCCTCTACCGATGTGGCTGCTACACCCATGGCGGGTGAGCGAAGGGCACTTCGCACTTTGGTCCAGTCCATCTGACCAGCGTGTAGCGAAGCAAGAGCCTCCTTAACAATGGCCCACTTTGAACGATGGATATTGCAAAAGCCAAGAATGGCATTGAGAATTCTTGAATGATTGATATGGTAGCACATCTGGAGAGATGACGTACTTGGAAAAGAACTTATAATTTCGTCGATCACTTTGATAGCTTCAGCTTCACGAAGCGCCAGGTCGAGATAATTTGAGGAAATGATGTCGAAATGCGCTTCTCCTATGCGCCGAGGGGGACCATCGGAGCGAGTAGCTCGGAACACATTACCGATGGTGTAGGTCTTCCGTGGAGTGACTGGGGTCCTTGCAAGCAAGCTGGCATAGGGTAAAGTGAAGTCAAATGGTAACTGTAGAAGATGACCAGTTGGGTCCACGAGCTTGACAGTCTGATCCAGGGTTTTCAGGTACTGAGTTGAGAAGGGCATCAAGGCCGGCATATCCAGCTTTAAGGCTCCATGGCGGCGGAAGATCGAAATTATCTTCTCTTCCACAAAGCTGCGAAGAAGTGATCCACCGGAATCTATATTAGGAACGCCTTTGAGATCATAATCGAACTCGCTCGACGTTACTCTCGGGTAAAACTCTTCATCGTCCTCTTCAATGGGCTGATGAGGATCGTACATATGCGATCGCGTTGAAGGGCGGCTTGCATCTAGCTTGAACTCGTTCACGGCCGCTGGATCCAAATGTGCCCCCTCAGCCTTGGGGAACATGCTGGCTAAGAACTTCTTTCGATAGGATTCCTTATGTGCGTGGCGCAGAACGTGGCGCGCCCATTTGTCGCCCTCGACTTCTTCTGGGATCTGGTCACTGGCCAAGAGCTCTGAGCTGCGAGGTCGGCTCGAAGGGGCATGGTCGACGAGGGATACGATAATGTCGGCTTGTACAGACATATTTGGCTGCTTGAAAATGAGAGGAAGCATAGGTTTTCTATCCCGGAGTTTCCCAAGAATTGCAGCCCTCTCCATGCCAGTCACGATCGCAATACACATCTCAAAAAAGATGATACCCAACGAGTACATCTACAATTCGTTTGTTTAATAGCTGGGCGAAGCTTCCACAGCGTTGTACTCACATCTGCTTTCTCGTTGTATTTCCCCATACCGGCGGAGCGGACTTCTGGTGCTACGTAGAACGCAGTCCCGATGCTCTTAGTAAAGCTGGTATACGCTTCTCCAATATTCCGAGCTTTGAGTGACCCTTGATAGTCGCCGGGTCGTGCAAGTCCGAAATCACCAATACGGACATCGCCGGAGGCATCGATGAAAATGTTCTCAGGCTTCAGATCTCTATGCACGATAGATACAGCGTGTATGTGAGCCAAGCCCTCCAGAATCTGGCGTAAAATTCTCCAACATTCAACTTGATCAGCATGAATGTCTCCTTTGATTAGATCGCGCAGAGTCTACACACGATTAGCAGAGACCAAGGACAGAATTTCCAAACAGACTTTTCGCTCACAATACTCCATCTGTATGTAAAGTGTTGATTTGGACAGGGGCAGACTGGACACAGAGCGATTCCTACTCAAATGAGTGTCTAGACCAGACATCCCTCTATCACCGTCCACTTCCCTGCTGTCATCACCATTGGCTTCGTCTCCGGTCGTATTATTGTCTCCTGACGCGCTTGCATGATTCGCATCGGTAATCGCGTCGGACGTTATCCGTGCCTTAGGAGCTTCATCATCGCTATCACTCTCGAAGACAATATTCGGACCGCTCTCACTCATAAAGTCCAAGCCTGATGGGTATTCCTCGAACACATCATCTTCATCTTCGTCTTTGCTCCCGCTTGATGTTCCGGACGAGTCAGACTGCGTCGGTCGATCCGCCTGGACCTCTTCGCTTTCAAGCCAAGCGTTGAAATACCTGACGACATTTGGATGATTAAGTTGAGAGAGGAGCATTATCTCGCTCAGGACATCGTTGAGTGCCGAAGCAGAGCGTGATTTGATTAGCTTAATTGCGTAGAATCTTCCATCTAACTTGTTTCTGGCTCGGACAACTTCGCCGTAGCCTCCACGACCTAGGCGTCCAGCCTCGACGAAGTCGTTCTTGTACCTTGAAATCGAAGGTGCTGTTGCAGACTCACGGCGCCGACGGGACACTTCTAAAAACGTCCGCTGAGATGGATCATTGTTGTGGGACGATTGAGGTGGTTGCGCCTGCGAAAGGATGGAATCGTCGTTGCGGAAGAATTCTGAAGGCAGCAATTCAAAGGCTGAAGGGCGTCTTCGGAAGTCTGATTTGAAAATATGGTCGAGAAGTTCTTCGAGAGATCTCGAGAGCTCTAGATTGTCGATCAAATCCCGTGGTGATCGGTGCACGCTCTGCACCTTTAGGCCAAAAAGCATTTGCACTAAAGTAGTACCCAAATCCCAAATATCGCTTGCAGTGAGCCTTTTGCCTCCATTGCCATTCATGACTTCCGGGCAGATCCAATTTGTCGAAGTTGCGGCCGAATAATCCGCGGTGGTGCCATTTTTCATAACATGCATAGCGTGTTGGTAAGAAGCATCGGCTAATTTGACGACTGTGTTACCAGTGTCCGCTTTGATAAGGAGCATGTTCCGTAGGTGTATGCTTGCGTGAACAATTCCATGACGATGGTAAAACATCAGGCCCTCGAGAAGCTGTAGTGCCCATGCCCTGAACACTTCGAGATCAAGAACGTGGACTGTCTCTAGAAGGTCTTGCATACATCCTTTTGGCGTTAGTTCCATGATTATAGCGACATGCCAATGCTCAGGATCAAGATACTCGCTATCGCGGCGCTTGATGACAAAACTTAGTGGTTTGATGATATTGAGATTGTCCGGCAATTGTACCATTTGCTCAAGTCTCTGGTCCAAGTCGAATAATTGCTTCTTCAATATGTCCTGCATGCCTTGCACAGGGAAGCGGCACTCTTTCAGAACCAGACAAGGCTCTAAATGCCGAGGAGCGTTCCAGATATGCACTTTGGTAACTTTTGTAACGGGGCCCTGACGATATCGAACCCTATGGTGAATGACTTGGAATTTTGTCAAGGAGCCTTCGGCATCTTTGGCTGTGATAACGTGGTCGAGCTGTAAGCCTTCGTTGGCTTCAATCTCTGCAGCGTCAGGCTTGCTCGGTGACTTCTCTTTACGCTTCTCTGCACGAGTCTTTGCTTGCTCCATCATGATGGAAAGTGCTTCGTCTTCTTCTGTCTGGCGTGTGTTCGCCTCCTCAGTAGTATCAGAGATGTTCGACTCAACTGTTGTTGCTGACTCTTTTTGCTTTATTTGTTGGGATAGAGCAAGCTGAGCTGCACGTTCTTCCTCTAGGGTTGGGGCTTCTGCAGTCCGAGGTACATTGTCTAGGAGGTCCTGAAGTGTCGTTGCAATTTCAAATATCATTTCAGAGCCAAGTAAGGTCCTGGGCTTATGCGTCACCAAGTCCCTGGTTGCTAGCTGTACCTTAGCAGGGACACCTGGACCAAAGCATAGGCTCAAGTGTGGCAAGGATTTTGGATACGTGTTCGGAAAAGAGGTTTCAAGTACAAGCGTAACATCAGGGTCTTCGCTATTCCTGAGGCTTATGTCAAAAGCGCGGTCGGTGATTTTCTGTAATAAAGAACAACCGTATCAGCGACATAAGATACGCATAACAGGTACTACGAGACTGCATACCAAGCAAGAAAAGAGCTTGGCAAAGTGACCAGTCATTGCCACTTTTTCATAAGGAACACCGATCTTAGTAATGTACATTTCAACGACGTACGACATGGATTCTTTTGACTACCTTAGGAAACCCCAACCTCCCCATTTTGGAGCATGTTCACGGACCACATCGACTCAATCTGCAAAAATGGGTTTGATGAAGTGCTCTGTAGAAGATCATGAGGGTAGTAAATAGAAGATGATACACCTACATTCCATGCTCCAGTCTTGGTCTCCTTCTCCACGAAATCTTCCATATAGATAGATTTCAAGGCTTCAATCTCATCTTGCTGTATCTCAGCATACTTGGTTACCGACTGAGCCATGGCTCTGAACTTATTTCACATCGACACTGTTAAATCAGTCCAAGGCTCACGCATCGTACATGGCGAGCATGAGTAGCCCAGAACCTGCTACTTTATACTGTGGCTGCCAAATGGCTCGCCACGAGAGGACTGAAGCTATATGCCAATCAATGACGCGTCAATGCACACTCCAGGATGAAGGCACAAGACGATTGATCCAGCTCAAAAGACTTTCGCAGCTCGCAATTGCCAAAGAGACAGACGGGACCCTTTCTTGGACATAGGGGTGTTTGCATAATAATCTGCGGCGAACCCAAATCGCGCGGCTTATCGCGGAAACAGATCCGGGAATCCCTTTAGCGCTTTCACAACGGTTGTCGCCCCTTGGCCTTATTTTTAGATCTTCGACCCCAACTTTTGGCAAGATGCTTTTGATCAACTTTCGCATTTCTTGATTTATTACTATTAAAATCTTATGTTTAATAGAGTAGACTTTGCGCTTTTAACAGCACATCTTTGATAGAGTTTAAGTCAATATTAAGAAAATTATTGGATTGCAAAGTTTTTGTGTTCCGAAGCATGTCTTAAATTAAACTTCTTATATGTTAACGAACCATGTAGTTTCTATAACTCTAGCAATTTGTAATCAAAACTTATAAGCAAAGCAATTTTAGAAAGCGCATAGTGTCTAGAGTAATAAATAATTAATTCTATATATTTTAATAGCAAAATGCGAAAGTTGACCAAATTTATCTTGTCAGATGTTGGGGTCGGGAATCTAAAAATAAGGCCAAGGGGCGACAACCGTTGTGAAAGCGCTAACTGTACAGATCATATGTTTGTTGACGATTCCACGACACGGAAGCTGATTATCGCATGGTATATCAACAATACTTTTGGAGATTACCAACGATTGATAAATTTGTGAGCTACTTACAGACTCTAGCATGCAAGAGGCCATCGTCGTCTAAAATCTCTGGGTCCAGCTGCAGTTATGCTCGGCTGGTTTACTGGACCATCCAAGGTTACCGAAGACCACACTTTTCTTAATGGTGATTCCATGGATGTCCTTGATCATCGTAGAGAACACTGACTGGACCAGATGACGGTGAATACGGCGAGGATGCGCCGGATACCCCTGCGCCTCAATTCGCTATTCGCGCCCTCAAGTCGGCTTTCATTGGAACTCCCCATGCAAAGCAGTCTATGAAGAGAACCCTATACCAAGCCAATTCGAAAGAAGCTGTCGAGATTGATAAGGCTGAAACGCACCAAGGGAGTAAAGAAGAGCAAGGCAGTCCCTCTGGCAGACGGATGAGATTGAAAAACGATCGGCTATTATCTCCTGCAAAAGGAATTTTGGTCACCCCGGGCACCGCGGCAAACAAGCGCAAGACCGTATCTTTTGGCGACTTTGCAGTTGGCGCAAAGAACAGATTCGATCTGTTTACGGGGCAACCTATCGCAGTTGCAAGTCAGGAGGAACCAACGGCGATTCAAGCTACAGCTACTGAGTCTCCGAAAGACCATGAGGTTCAGCCTGTCATTACCAAGTCATCATTCGAAACTCAGCTGGAAGTATCGAAGCGACGTATTGGCAAAGATGCTACATCACAGAAGAGTGTAGTCGATGCGAAACCCCCAGAGGGTCGTGGGGCACCAGGAGCATACCTTGCTAGCCAAGGAATTCCTCAGGAGCCGGTGCGCGATATCACTGTCGACCTGAATGTACCTTGTTCTCGTTCAGGCAAGCATTGGAAAGGAGAGTATGACCAGTTTAATCGGAAATCCAACCGCGAAATGAGGCGCCTAATTCAACATGGTCAAACCATCAAATCATACGCCCAGAAAAAGGACTCGGAAGCTGCTAGCCTTCACCAAAAGTTGGACAAAGAGCTGGCAAAAGCTGCCTCCATGGAGGCCAGAGTGTCGGAACTGGCCGTCGAATTGGCTAGTGTGCGATCGCGAGGTGCGCATGGGAAAATAGACCCGTCGCAGCTTATGACCGATCTGGCCAAACAAACAGCTACTGCCATTAAATCCAAGCAAAAGGCCGAAAGGTACAAAGCCGCATTGAAAGCACATGATGTTGCGGAGGCGTCACCCAGGAACAATGACGAGTGTGTACCCATTGCGCTACCTCATAGCCCTAAATCTCTGGAGAAACAAGTCGAATCCCCCAAGATGGTTGTACTACGGAGCGAGTTAAGCAATCTTCAGTCAGCACTAGACATCGCTGAGGACAAGGCTACAAAGCTCCAGAGCGAAAATCTTGCCCTGAAGCATAAAATGGCGCGGGTCAAAGTTGAGATGCAGAGCTATGAGCAAAGGCGTCTTGCCAGAGACGAGAGGTTGGCAAGAAAGCAAGCCAAGCTTCTAGCTGCTAAAGAGGCGAGTGAAGCGAAGTTCGAAAAGCTCAAAGTTGATCATGAGAAGCTGCGACGTACGCACCAGACCAGTGTCGATGAGCGCAGGCAGGATCAGAGACCACCTATCTTGAGAGCCGAAAGCTTACAAGGAGAAGGCACACGGCTAATAGTTGCTCAAGCGCAGCAGGAAGCTCCCAGGAATCCTAGTGTAATCCCAGACCAGCAAGGCTTGCCCGCGTCTCTAGCGGAGAGGCACGCCGCTTTGGCTCCTGGGCGGAGATTTGATCAGCCACGAAAGCACCCACAGAGTCCTGTTGGGAAACCAAGGAGTCCTTTTGTCGAAATTGATAGGCCGTCTAGTGAAATGAAACGTCTTGACGACGACAAGGCAAGGGAGCCGCAGGCATATGTGGACCTCACTTCCCAAGAGTCTAGCCTACATATATGGACACACAACACATCAGGAGATCTTTTAGACAATACTCTGCCATCCGTAGGAACCCCTAAAGGTTCAGACTTTACTCTACTTCGGCGTTCGACCTACAACGCTTTGCAGGAAATTTCACAGAACAACATATTTGAGCAACAACCCAACGATCAACTGCCAGCACCGCAAGTCGGAGCCGCTAGCGAAATTTCGGGACCGGCAACCCTATCCTCAGCTGTTCGGCGCATGCATTCTCGTCGCTCCATCATCGCTTCACCGCGACCCTCGTTCCTCAGCATGGCTCCCAGTGCTCAGAAACCCGGTACGCAGCGGGTCCGGCCTGAATCTAGCCATATCGATTCGGACAGGAAGTCTACTCTACTCTCTACAGGCACAAGAACGTCAACTATGGGCTCGCGGAGGGTTTTGCCTCCGGATCGTGCAGAAGCAGCGAAGAAGAGGCTGGAAGCTAAGAGAGTAGAGAAGAAAGCGAAAGACGGACCGGCTTCGGGAGCTGGCATCTGAGTGTTTTATACATCGACGGGATTAGCAAGGAGCCGGCTAGGTCCACTAACAGTTTTCAGGTTCTGCTAGAATGCATGCCCAGTTTACATTGACAGACTTTCCTCGTTTCCACGTCGTAGCACGTGTCAGAGTAGGTTAACATAAATGAAGTCATGGCTGCATTATAGCTTAGACTGTGGCTCCTGCGATGCAGCTTTAAAGTCATTAAAGGCCTACTACCCGGTATATGTAGATAAGTCGATATAGGGCTCTAAGATCGAACTCATGCGCTCTGCCGGTTTTAAGGTATTAGTGCGTTTTCAAACTGTTGATGATTTGAATGCCTTGCTCAAGGCTGGACTATCATTGGCGTTTGGTCTGTATCGAAGCTGTCAATAGGATCAAAAAGTGTATCCACCAACACCATGCTGTAGCATCGCTCGCTATGCGACCGTTAAATGCTGACATTCCCCGTCGTGGATGCAACTTCTTCACCATGCACGCGAAGAAGAACCCATGTCCTATATGCCACATTTTAGGAACGACCCTTCCCAGGCACAACGTCAATCTCCTCATCACCTTCCATATCCTCTGTATCGATCGCTTCGTCTTCCGTATCTGGCATCTCTACATCCTTATCCTCATCCTCGTCAGGACTATCGTGATCTGGAACTTCTTCATCATCCTCATCCTCATCGTCCTGTCCCGGTTCGGAATCGGTATCTAAATTATTCCAGAGTCAGTATTCCCTCTTGAAGCTTGCGGATGGAGCCATAAGGCATGTCTTCCAAGCGAAGGCTCGCTAGACATGTCTCAAGGCTCTCAAAACACTCGAAAGCGGGTAAAAGGTGCTCAGAAAAGATAACCTACCACTTCCTCCAAAGTCCTCCTCCTTATCGCTGTCAGCCCAGAATGCGGCGTCATCGTCTTCCACGTTTGTTGATGGCTTCTTGACGGTGCTCTCGTGCGTGGGCATTACAAAGCCCTCAGGGATGTCCTTCTTGCTAGCCTCCACGTCCTCTTTCACCTTGGCCTTGTATGCAGCGAAATCGTTGCGCAGCATCACTCCGGCGTCCACGTTCGCCGGAGACGAGCACTCCGCATCGTCGAGTAGCGAGATAATAGATAGGAGTACGGATTCGACGCGCTGAACCGGGGACCAGCGCTCTCCAGCTGATTCGCCGGACATTTCATCATGACCCGGGGAATGAAGGATCGAGATGCAGAGCTTGCCATCGGGGTAAATGTTTGGATGGTACAGGGGACGGGTGAACTTGAAGTCTGTTCCATGATCAGTCAATATTGGTGCAGCAGATATCCATGTGAGCCGTCCTACTTACCAGGCGGGGAGTAAGGATAGTTGCTAGGGAAGGACATCTTTGCTTTGAAGTAACCACCGTAGTAGAGAGAGTCAGGGTTGATGACCATCAAGGCGACATTCCACGAGGTGACTTTGTCACTCTCGAGCTAGGATGCGAATTAGCTCCACCAGAAGAATCCATGAGATTGCAAGCACTTACTTCGACGTTGACCCATTTCTCCTGCGAAAGGGCCTGGAATTCTCTCATCAAGATGCGTTCTGACGTGCGTTCAGACATGGTGACAGTTTCCCTATAAGTTGTTGTGACAAGAACGGATAATCGTGGACGCGTGTCAGGCTTCAGAATTAGTAGATTGAAAGATCAGATAAGCGGGACGATAAGTGAATAATAGAATTTTGAACTTCCTGAGAAGAAGAACTGCGAAACAAAGACCCCAATGTGTTCATCAACTAATCATCAAGCCTTGGGTATCACTATGTGTGAAGTCCTCGCCGCGCTCAAGCATTTGTGTCGTGGCGACAGACGGACCGTGTCTGTCCACAATTGATGTGACATGTGCCGGCCGAATCGAAGGGGTGCCTGGTGATGATGTCTTCTTTACATTGAGATCATGCAAACCAAGCTGAGAAGCTATTGAGAGATCCCAGAGACCTTCAACAAAAAGCTTGGGCTTTGCCAAGGCACTGCCCTAGGCCCCTGCAACAATAATGCGACAACTGCAGTTCAATTTCTCAGCAAAGGAACACAGTATATTCAATCATTCTGATGCCGTATGGATGTTAATCTCTGTCGTATATCCGCACTCCCTTATCAATCATCTCATTGGCAATAGGCAGCCTGGTTTCTTAGAATACGTCATAGCTGCACCTCAAACTGATTACTCCCTCTACGTACCATTGCCAAAACTCACGAAGTCGATTCATTCTAATACTATTGTCAAGTTGACATTCATACCTTGGCCATCGTCAATATTGAGAACTCGATAGGCATACCTTAGTGTGCCGCCCTTGCCTGACGTTATGCTCGTTCTTTGGGAGAGAACAAGACGCATTCGAAAATGGCACTTCAGTCACCGTTCATATCTTACCCTATATGGTACCCTCCTCAGATCTTGGACTCTCCTACAGCTTTCTTCCTTATCCTTTCTATAAGACCTAGCCCGGATTCAAGATGAAGCTCTCTAGCGTCTCACGTTCTGTTATATAGTTACTTGGGGAAGAGCACAATTTCAAGCAATATTCCAAGATCCAAGCGCTACGGGAGTCAGAGTCGATGCAGGTGGCTACGGCTCGCTAGTGAAGGAGGTGCACTAATACTATGATCAACGGCCGCTTGGCCTGGCCGTATCGAAGTAGAACAGGATCTTTGTCGGCTATACCCGGGGACTTATCTCAATCATACGTATAATTTGTGTGGATGAGATCAACAAATTGTAGGCGGCGAATTTCAAACACTACGTCCGAAAGTCATTGCCCTAATCTATGAATGAGTTCGCTCCCTGAGAGTCTGTTAAGTACATTAAGGGATCACTTTCGGAAGTGACTCGCAAGAAGTTTCCATCATGTACAGACTCTCTTTGTGACTCCAGGTGACGCTCTGTAGATTCTCGATACTGAAGGACCAATCGTCAATAAGTCAATCATGCTCACGACGCCGTATGGGCCCCCTGGGAGGTCCCAAGCTCGTTACGATCAACCTGGGCAGGATTTCGATATCGAGAACATACAGTGTCCCTCCTAGTTTTAGCATACATTGTGGATTCTAGCTATAAAGACCGGACCGGCTTCATCATGCTCAACCTAAGTGCAGAAAAGTGTTAGCGACAGCTCACCTAATACCCTTCAACGCTCCAGATGTTCGAGGACGTACCCTACGATCGATTCCACTTCTTTCAAAATAGTCTTGGATCGCCGCTTACCAATATAGTCGAGGATCTCAATGGTGCTGAGCTGACTGTTGATGGCAGCGCTATGTATTACTCTCCTGTGACGAGCGACTATCTGTGTAGCATCGAAACGCAGTACCTACGAGCCAACCCAGTGAACAAGATCTCAAGCCCTCAAAGGGCGTTGAATAAAGGACAGAACTTGGGCCTGTGAGTTGCTAATGCCAACGACTGCGCCGGAAATTCAAACGGCGTAGTCTATATATGCTCATGCTCGAACAAAATGCGATAAACATCTATAGCATCATGAGTCTCTAGGCTGAGTTGTTGTTTAGATATCCAAAGTCTGTTGATATTACTAATGCTGCATCACCTGTCCTATTCATGGAACATAAGCATCTGGCCTGACTTAGCCAATATGGATTTTGACCGGTTGGCTTGCAGGATAACAGCAAACGAAGAATGTCAGCTGATCGCAATGCAGGTATATCTTCTTCAACAGCAATCAGGTTCCGCGAATTCCCTACTATTCAATGTCTCAGTATTTCCTTACCTGTTGATATAGGCTCAAGTTATGCTCTCCCGCTCATGTCGCCTTCGTCTTTGGCATGGCTAAAATTGTTCTTCATGCAAGATATCAACCCAAGTGGCACAGATCCCCGGCAGTAACCTGGAGCTATACTCCGAACCAAGCTCCCCAACGTAATGATAAAGGACAGTGCTCTCGGTGCCTGATTCAGCACAGGAACCCCCATTTTCACTCGGATGTCATTCATCATAATACCGGACTTAAGGATCTCTAAATAGCCAAGCATTTTACTTATGCTCTGTTTTAGAGAGCACTATTGAAAATTCTCACGCAAGCAAGTTATGATTCCAGTGTCCGGGGTTGTTCCATGTCTAGTGGACCTAATGGGTTCTTGGGGGATTCGCAGGCTGAATCAATCTAACTGTTTTATACATATACATCTTTTCCGATTTGATAGCATTGACTGTTAAAGGCCCGACGACCTGTTGCTCGGCAGCCTCATCTCTCAAAAGGCAATTCTTCAGTACTGTCATAGCTGGTTGATATAATTGTACCTTGTCATTGTCAAGGCTACTCTGGCATCGTCCAAGGAGTTGTCTGGTAGCATTGCGTTTCCAAGATACAAGGGGGGTGCTGACTGTATAACGACAGCCGAGAACAGCAGAGTAGCTATGTGTAAGTCTATCTTTTGCTGGACAGCAAGAACCACAGCTTGCTTCACCTGAAGTACTTAAGCTTCAGAGGTCGCATTGCGTCATAGCCAGTTTCTCCGAAGAACAGCCGGCATACCTCTTGAGCTTACATGTAGTTTGCACATGAGATTTATATGTCGCCAATGTCTTCTAGGTTGCATCAATACTGTCTTAAACTTAAGATTTATTGAGCCTTCTTGCTAGACACCTCTCGTATTATCATTATCCTCCATGCATACTCGTTGAATGGCACGCCTCTTCGAACAGCAGCAGCTGCTATGGCTTCCGAGCCTAGCCCAGAGAGCATCCAGAGCGTTGCCGCTGTCACCGGCCTTCTATTAGGAGAAGCTTCGAGATGGCTCAAGGTACAGCTTCTTCTTCCCGAATTAGTCCGTGCAGCCTCTGTAGCTGACGACTACTCGTATATGTAGGCATACAACTGTGATCCTCAGAGAGCCTCGAATGCGTTCTTTGATAACGACGGTGTATTACAAGACCACGTGAGGCCTCGCACTCTACGATCAGATCCTCTTTCTGATACAGAGTGGTGATTTAGGATATTGCGGGTAGTTGGAACGAGAGTCAATTCCATACTGACAAGACTACTGGCGGAAATCAGACCTGTAAGAAGCCTGAGTGCCCTGTCCTTGGGCAAACTTCTGGCCATGAGTGCTATTCCCGGACAACTGCCGCTTGGCTGACCTGTGTTTCTCTATTCAGCGTTTGCCGTCCACCATCCTGATACCTTGAATCCGCAGGTATTCGGAGGAAATGCGCCTTCCCGACCACCCTCCCGAGCGAGTATGCGGGGACTTAATGCATCCGTGGCGCAAGCATCTGGTAACTAGTGTCTCTATACTGGCTGTAGCTATATAGCATCCTGACTCGAAGGTTCAAGGAACTAGCTCTGGGATGGCTTCAGACGAGCAGGAAAGACGAGAGCTTGATCGGGCTGTGGCTATGTCACAGTCAATGACCGGAGGCCCTTTGTCGATAGGCCAAGAAAGTGGAGTAATAGAGGCTCGCAAGCCCCAGTTCGGACCAGCAACACGGGGACATTATGAGACCGCCAAGTGGACGATGACTCTACCCGGTGCTCATGCTCGAGAGATCCTAGAGAACCCGGATCCACCACATCGTCAGCGAGAACCTCGTGGCCCAGCGTTCTTGAAACCTTCTCTAGAAGATACTCGGCTCCCGGCCTTGATCAAGATCTTGCACGCCATCCCTTTGGCACGAGAGGCGCTATTGGACCTAGACCATACCATACCCGACTATGGAATAGATGCCGAGTGGTGGGACGGCGTGAATATTGACGTTAGGACCCTTCAGGTTGCTTATCCGGAGGAGGAGGAGAATCAAGCCAATTCTCACAAGGTTATATATGAGATTCAGCGCTTGATGGCATTCTTGGACCAGACGGAGCGAGCTTATGGGAGTGCGGATGGGTTGATGCAGCTGATCAAGGCCACAACACAGTGTAAAGTTGATCAATCCCTCGGGACCATACTTGAGGCCTGGGCCGCGGCCACCTTAGATGCTGACCCGGAGACCCCTCTGGCTGAGATTCTCATGTCCGAGGCTAGACGAATCTATTCAGAGCATGCCGAACCCGAAATCCACCCTTGTTGGTGCCTTGAGCTCTCCATACCCGAAGATTCGGATTCAGGACCTTTACAATGTCGCACGCTGTATGATGTTGTCGACTTCGCATTGTGGGGGAGCCTGCAGGAAGGTCGCTCCGAATACGCCTATTTACACAAGCTTGGAGACGTGCTGTGTGTGCAGCTAACTCGCCAAAGCAAAGATCAGTCAACTGGCCTAGGCATAAGGATCCCGGCGATATGGTATCTGGACCGTTACTTGGAGACCTCACGTGAACAGGCCCTTGATATGTTAGCCGCTGAGCGGGCCTTAAGGAAAGAGGTCGAGCGGATTGATCATGCAACAGCTAGGATCACGAATTACAAATCCTCGACCGGCGATCAAGAGTACAATGCGCTAGCGTTGATCGAAAAAGCGAAACAACACTTCGCCAACAGAGGTCCAGCCATCGAAACAACAAATGGAACTTCACCGGACCTCGGAAAAGACTGGAGCGAAAGGCCCTTGATTGAACTGCAAAGGCTGGCTGAAAATATTGCGCAAAAATTGAAGAGTACGGATCCACACAGTTTATTGCTTCCGATGCCGCTGACCATGCGCCTTCTAGTTCTAGAAATCTCTCGCACCAGAGCCCTGGAAAAATTCGCAGATATATCTCAGTGGTACACCAAGGCTTCCGAAGATCCCAAGGAACCACCTCACTACAAATATCTGCTTCGCGGCGTCTCGTCTTCCAAAGAAACAATCTACGTTCTTGAAAGCGACGACACCATTGACGATTTCGCTACATCAAAGGCTAACGCAAATGAATGGCAGTGGTGGAAATTGAGCTACGCGTCGGGTCACACAGAAGCACTGTCACGAAGCGTAAGTTCGATGAGTCTTGGGTAGCCCCTAATGTAATCGTCATGTGAACATCAAGCTTACTGGTCGTCCTTGTCATCAGAAGGTCCGCGAGGTCGAGGTTTTGAAGGCAGCCAGGGACGGATCTTCGTCTGCCCTGCTTGTATACGCTAATGAGACGTCAATCCAATTGAAGCCTTCCGATCTGCCGAGTCAACTCCAGGTAGGGTTCAATTCTCATGTGTGATGCGCAAAGGCTGAGTGCTTCTAGAATTTCGTTCGAGCGGACAATCTCAATTTTGCAGCAGAACTCGAAAAGTTCCACACAAACAAGCCCACCACACCCACTAAACGAAAGGTCGATGACCTAGATGATGGCGACCTTGTCACTGAACATGATCACTCCTCAGGTGATGAGGACTCGATGGATACCATGATGGGTGATGATCCCATACCGTCCGCGCCAATACGGAGGTCTAGCAGTCGATCCCCGCCACAGTCGAGAGACGAGATTAAGTAGGTTGAGGCACGATGACAGGCGACGCGGTTACGTGAAGGTCTCACCATGCCAATTTTTCAGACCAGTACACCGATGAACGATCCACCGCCCATAGCTGCTGTGAATGACCAGCAGAGACTAAAGATGCTAAATCGCTTTCGTATCGCGAGGATTATTCGAACGACTGACGGCAGCTATCGGCTGGGCAGCTACAAGCCAGATTTCAGTAAGGAAGATGACGAGGGCGGGTGATTGCACAGCACAACGTAGTGTACTGGCGTGAAGGACAAAAAGGGGTTGATAAGGGGTCTTGCCATTGACATGGATATCATAAGGCGTGACTGCCCTTGCGTTGTGGGGACTACTTGCATTTCCATTGGCCAGTGCTGGGAAGAACATGGCCCAAAGAATTGGAACGCCTCCCTCGCAGAGAAAGCGAATTAGGACAATGTGAATTCTATCATAAGCGTGGCTCTCCTACATGATGTCGAATAGAAAGGACACTCTTCTCTTACCCTCATCCACTACCATCACGTTCGTATCACTACTGAGCCAATGATGCGGCTAATCTCAATGAATGTGAATGCACTAAAGGTACTTGATACTTTATATTACAGGAACGATAAGCCGGGCTTGGCTCGCTTAGACGGGATCTTGTTCCGTTCCCGAGGTAGCCCCGTCCCTCGTGGATTTCAAATGAAGTAAATGAAAGTAAGATACGGACTGACTTCTGTAGAAATAACCTCTGACATCCTGCTTCAGTCCAACCGTAGTTGATTACTTTCAGTAGGACAGGATACGTGTGGAAGATAATCGCCTCCTCTGAGGCTCTTTGGTGATTTTCAAGGTTCTCAGTCCTGGATGACATCTACGAATGTGCTCTCCTCAAAGCAGATCCTCGTGTCTGGTGTGCCGGAGCAGGCGGCAGCGCGAGCAGCGGGGATGCTGGCCTATGGCTCTGCTCAGGAAGTCATCTCTTCAATCGGCTCGGAGCCGCGACTGTTTTGGCCAGATTACTTGGGCGCGCCGTCACCCGGCCAGAGTAAGCAACCATTATGCGGTAAGTCAAAGAACCTCTTGTATCCAGATGTGCATTATTAACTATTCGGAAACAAGGGAACTCTGAAGGTTGGGGCCCGTTAAGCCTCTACAGATATGACTTCACGCCTTGCTTCCTTGATGTCTGGATCGCCACCGTAGCGCTGTTCGGCATCGTCTTGGGCGCCGCAGCAGTATGGTGGTTGTCGACAAGGAGACTTCCCGCATCCGTCAGTAAAGATTGGCATTTCTACACAAAGCTTGCCGTCATCGGAATGCTCGTGTTCACTACTGCCCTTCAAGGGTGTCTTCAGATAGCGGCTTTGCCAGGTCTATGGTACGGTGACTTCCGCTTTTGGACCTCCATCATCACGCTCTGCTCGCTGTTTGTCATTGGCTCGGTTCAATATTTCGAGCATTGGCGAAGCCGACAACCGAATGGCGTGGTGTTGTTCTACTGGCTTCTTCTGTTGATGGCATTCGGTGTCAAGCTAAGGTCCCTGATCTCGCAACAAGCCTTCCGTAATCGTCTGTTGTATTTTGTCACCTTCTGTCTCAGTTTTGGACTGGCCACACTAGAATTCGCACTGGAGTATCTGGTTCCAAAGAAGCTTTCGGCATACGATGCACTAGGAGACGAGGACGAATGCCCGATCGAATATGCGGATGTATTTAGTATCCTGACCTTCAGCTGGATGACTCCAATGATGAAATACGGTTATAAGCAGTTTCTCACTCAGGACGACCTATGGAATCTAAGAACAAGGGACAGTACCAAGATCACTGGAGAAGTATTACAGGAGGTCTGGGCTGACGAATTAGAGAAGAAGCGGCCATCTCTCTGGTTAGCTTTGTTTCGAGGATTCGGCGGACCCTATTTTCGCGGCACTGTGATCAAGACTTTGAGCGACGCATTATCTTTTGTGCAACCACAGCTCCTTCGGCTACTAATCTCGTTCATCGACTCCTATCGCGGCGATGGCCGAGAACCACAGCCCGTAATTCGAGGCGTTGCAATTGCAATAGCCATGTTCCTCGTATCCGTCTCCCAGACAGTCTGCCTCCATCAATATTTTCAGCGTGCGTTTGAGACTGGGATGAGAGTCAAGTCATCCTTGACTGCTATGATTTATGTCAAGTCATTGAAATTATCTAACGAAGGACGTGCCGCGAAGTCAACGGGAGACATCGTCAATTACATGGCCGTAGACACCCAACGCTTACAAGATTTGACGCAATACGGTCAAATGCTTTGGTCTGCGCCATTTCAGATCATGCTCTGCATGGCTTCACTCTACCAGCTCGTAGGCCTCAGCATGCTGGCGGGGGTTGGAGCTATGATTCTTATGATCCCCATCAACGGAGCAGTAGCCAAGGTGATGAAGACATTACAGAAGAGACAGATGAAGAACAAGGACTCGAGGACGCGACTCATGACGGAAATCCTCAACAACATGAAGAGTATCAAACTACATGCTTGGTCTCAAGCTTTCATGAAGAAACTTAACTACGTTCGAAACGATTTAGAGCTCAAGACTCTCCGCAAAATTGGTGCCGCCCAGGCAGTTGCAAATTTCACCTGGTCCACCACTCCTTTCTTGGTTTCATGCTCTACCTTCACCGTTTTCGTTCTTACCACTGACCAGCCTCTGACTACCGAGATTGTATTTCCAGCCTTGTGTTTGTTCAATCTTTTATCTTTCCCGCTGGCAATTCTCCCAATGGTTATCACATCAATTATCGAAGCAACCGTAGCTGTAGGACGCCTCACAGAATATTTGATAGCAGAAGAGCTGCAACCTGACGCGGTTCTCACCAAGGAGCCTGCAATAAATAAAGGTGATGAAACTGTACGAGTCCGCAACGCTACGTTTACATGGGACCGTAATAAGAGCCGAAATTGCTTGGAAGATATCGATTTCGTAGCCCGCAAAGGAGAACTAGCTTGTGTCGTTGGTCGTGTGGGTTCCGGCAAGTCGTCGTTCCTCGAAGCTGTGCTTGGAGATCTCTGGAAGCTGCGCGGCGAAGTTATCGTGCATGGTCACACCGCTTACGTCTCTCAACAACCTTGGGTCATGAACGCTAGCGTCAAAGAAAACATTACATTTGGGCATCGTTGGGATCCACACTTCTATGAGCGCACAGTGCACGCCTGTGGACTTACAAAGGATCTCAAGTCTCTTCCGGATGGGGATCAGACAGAAGTCGGTGAAAGGGGCATCTCTTTATCGGGAGGCCAGAAGGCCCGTTTAACATTAGCCCGAGCTGTATATGCTCGCGCCGACGTCTACTTACTCGACGACTGCCTTGCTGCAGTGGATCAGCACGTGGGAAGGCATATAATTGATAATGTCCTGGGCCCTCAAGGCCTTCTCTCGAGCAAGACGCGAATTCTAGCAACCAACTCGATTCCTATTCTGCAGGAGGCCAACTACGTTACTTTACTCCGTGACGGAAAGGTCCTAGAGAAGGGGACCTACGAGCAACTGATGGCAATGAAGGGCGAGGTGGCTAACCTGATCAAGACCGCAAACAACGAGGATAACGAACCAACGTCCCCTAGTGAGGGCGACAGCAAAGAGACAAGCAGCTTCGGAAGCGAGGATTCGACAACCGTAATAGGTACTGGCAATTCGGAAGAAGAGGGCACAGATCCGATTCAGGAAGGCATAGGGTTCCTTGCACCAATAAAAGCGGGGGGTGGTACTGGACGCAAAGCCAGCAGCACGGAACTGCGGCGTGCCAGTACTGCATCCTTCAAACGACCTCATGGGAAATTGGCAGACGAAGAGGGAGAAGGCATCAAGACAAAACAGACTAAAGAGTTTTCCGAGCAAGGCAAAGTCAAATGGAGTGTCTATGCGGAGTACGCCAAGACCAGCAACCTGATTGCAGTGACAGTCTACCTTATTATGCTCGTGGGTGCACAAACGGCGCAAATCGGGGGCAGTCTCTGGTTGAAGAACTGGTCTGAGGTCAACGAGCGTCAAGGAAGAAATCCTGCGGTTGGCAAGTACATTGGCATATATTTTGCGTTCGGAATAGGCGGTGCGGCCTTAGCAGTCGTTCAAACACTAATACTGTGGATCTTCTGCTCTATCGAGGTACGCCGGCCCGTCTCATGCTTGCTTTATCATCTCTTACGGGATGTTGTGGCTATCGTCAGCACTTGAGAGCCTAATTCCGCATATCGTTCGTTATAGGCATCTCGAAAGCTACACGAACGGATGGCCTTTGCTATTTTCAGAAGTCCCATGAGGTTTTTCGAAACAACGCCGGCGGGGCGAATTCTCAACCGGTTCTCAAGGTTCGTCGTGCCCTTCGCCACCATGCCATTTTCGACGGTTCACTGCATGGCGCTGCTGCAATGACACGTTGTCCGCTTGGCTGACAGTGCTGGTAGTGACATATACCGAGTGGATGAGGTTCTTGCACGAACCTTCAACATGGTTAGATCCCCGATTGCTTCGATTGGATTCAGATTGATTCTAAGTAGCTGTTTGTGAATACCGTACGCGCCTTGTATACACTGGTACTCATCACAGCATCTACTCCAATCTTCGTTGCCCTCATCGTACCTCTGACCGCCGTCTACCTCTACATCCAGCGCTTTTATCTGCGAACCTCAAGGGAGCTCAAACGATTGGAGAGCACAAGCAGAAGTCCAATATACGCTCATTTCCAGGAGTCACTAGGTGGGATCACAACCATTCGTGCATACCATCAGCAACGAAGGTTTGCTTCGGAAAATGAATGGCGCGTTGATGCCAATCTACGGGCGTACTTTCCCTCCATTAATGCAAACAGATGGTTGGCGGTCCGTCTTGAATTCCTCGGCTCGTTCATTATTTTCGCTGCCGCGGGTTTCGCAATTATATCGGTTGTGACGGGAAGCAGGCTCTCGGCGGGCATGGTAGGCTTGGCTATGTCGTATGCTTTGCAGATTACCCAGAGCTTGAATTGGATCGTGAGGCAGACGGTGGAGGTCGAGACCAACATTGTCTCAGTCGAACGTGTGCTAGAGTACGCCGAACTACCAAGCGAGGCGCCCGAAGTTGTCTCAAAGAACAAACCTAAGATCAGCTGGCCAGCTCAAGGGGCAGTCCAGTTCACAGACTACTCCACAAGGTACCGGCCAGGGTTAGGCCTGGTTCTCAAGAACATCAATCTCGACATCAAGCCGCACGAGAAAATCGGTGTGGTAGGTCGCACAGGGGCTGGGAAGAGTTCCTTGACTATGGCGCTATTTCGAATTATTGAGCCCTCGACGGGCAACATCACTATCGATGAGATCAATACGTCGACTATCGGTTTGACCGATCTTCGACAAAGGCTTGCTATCATTCCTCAGGATGCTGCACTTTTCGAAGGTTCCGTCCGAGATAATCTCGATCCCGGTCACGTCCATGATGATACGGAGCTATGGAGTGTACTAGGCGAGTGTCCCACCACCCAATCGCCTCTCTGATGCATTGCAGACGCTAACGTACGGTCCGGCGGGACAGAACACGCGAGGTTGAAAGAGCACGTAGCTTCTATGCCAGGGGCTCTGGAAGCCCGGCTTCTCGAAGGTGGTGAGTGCTAAATCTTCCTCGAGGTTGACGCATGCACCAATGATGTGTCGTGCATACCCTGCAAGAGTCAAGCATGTAATAACACGCATCGGGAACAGGGAGCAACCTCAGCCAAGGCCAACGGCAGCTGGTTTCGCTGGCCCGAGCTCTTTTGACACCCACGAACATTCTAGGTAATGATCTGCCACGCCCCTGAGCGAGATGGAAGGCTTGGCTGACACTGAGGTCTATGACTTTTCTAGTCCTGGACGAAGCCACGGCAGGTTTGCTCCAAGGCTCACGGGCCCAATTTTGCGCTAATCTATCATCATCACAGGCCGCAGTAGACATCGAGACCGATGCCCTGCTGCAAAGCACTTTGAGAAGTAACATGTTTAAAGACCGCACCATTATAACCATCGCCCATCGGATCAACACCATTCTTGATTCGAACAGAGTGCTTGTCCTAAAAGATGGGGAAATTGCGGAGTTCGACACGCCTTCAGCCTTGGTCCGCCGCAAGGGCCTTTTTTACCAGCTTGTTAGAGAAGCCGGTCTGCTTGACAGTGTCGCATAGCCAGCCCGGCGCCCCGAGCCGGAGACAGTATAAGTTTATGATTAAGCATAAAGGGAAGGGAATTTACCGTGGGGAATGCGTGTTGACCACACTGGCAAGGTTTCGATGCGCAGGTGGACGTGGCTGCATGAATATGCGAGTCGTGCATTGGCCGGGGCGCGTGGGTTGTTTGTAGACCCGGATTTCCCTTCGAATCGATCCTTCGAAGGATCATCGTGCGTGTAAGTGAAGAGATCTGGATGCTCACGTTTGCTCCCTCAGATCAATCCTCGAGCCGCAAGTCCTACAGCAAATTACAGGATCTGCACGCATCTAGTTTTGGTTCTACGAGATGACGATCTACAACAGCGGCGAGCTGCCTTAGCTCCGCCACGGATGCATGTCTTGCTTCCCCACAAGACAACCCTCGCCACCGCCCGGAGACATACAGGACCTCAATGTCGAAGGGAAGGTGAAGAAGTAGCCATCTAAACACACGCTTCCTCTCATGCCTTTTCTTTTGCTAGCTACCTCCTCAAAGCTTACACATGGGAGAGCTACCGGCCAATAGCCATCACTACCCATCTCAACCGAAGGTTCTGGAGCTGTATTGTGTCACAGCTGCCGCAAATATCACGATGAGTGAGGGGCGGGCCGAAGCGGACTAGGTGATCTGATGTGACACACTCCACAATTTCCGTGCTCCGCTGCATCTTCTCTGCGGCATCGATTCGAATGGCTATCCACAGGCTGTCGGCTCAACCCTTGTCCTGCTGATGGGTCCGACTACCCTCCATTAATCTTGTGCGGATCTTTGCTGCTCGTCATCCAAGTCCTGTTCTGCGATTGGCCTTGGGGTTCTGAGTGCATGGAAGCTGCAGATTTAGGCCTCCCGGAAGCTTGAAGGCTACTCCGATGCCTTAGATCGCCTGTCTGTATATCGCTTGGCTATATCAAAAGCTATCGCCAATCGTAGGCTGAACGATGCTCCTCCAGTCTCCCTGTCTAATGATTCTTTACCCTTGTGCAGTCGTGTCGTGTGTGCGCCAATTCTTCCGATACTGCCTAGCGAATCCAGGCATCGAATAGACGTATATTTAGTGAGCTCTTTGCCCCTTACAGGCCTCTCCTAGGGGTACGCAGAGCCAGCGACAGTCTTCAGTCTCCATTATCCTTTGCTTGTGAGACGCTTTGCAGACTTAGCTTCAATTTCCTCCTCGATATTTTCTGAGCTGCCGGACGATACTCTGAACTCGCAAACTACCAGGTGTTGGGTGGGCGAGTTAGATCTTCTCAGCTCGCTGTCATTATCGGTTCAGTAACTCTGGCTCTTATTACTGCCAGTAGCTACATACCATAAGAAGTGATTGCTGATACTTTTGCCAGAGTCACGGTACGAGTCTGGCTGAATGATCCCCGACCAAGCATTGCCTGACGTCTATGACTCCTGAAGCCGGGTAATCTAGTATACACCCTTGAGATTGAGTCATCCGGTATTAGCACCATCGCTCGTTACCAAGTCAATATGATTGTTGCATTGCCCGCCAGCAAGATCGCAAAAAGAGCACAAGATAAAGGACCATGCGCTTCTAGTACAGAGGACTTTATACCAGACAAACATCACATATCTTCAGCGCTTCCTTTTCGTACAAGCTTTCGAAAACCCAATGCGGATCGGCCCACACCTGTATGTAACACCATCTTTCCAATAGTAAGGTAACGGAGAGGGTGGATGACTAATGACTGCACCTCTTACTTTACTTTAGCCTCAATCCCTTTCAAACAATCCCAAGCAAGCTCAAGCTTGGTTCTCGGGCTACTTTGATCAATTTGGGAAATTCAACCTTGCATCGTCATCCGTCCTGAAGACTCACCTGGACGAGCTCTTCTCCCCACATTTCCGGCAAAAGCTCGCTACAATAGTCGCTAAAGAGGCTCCATCAATCTACATTGATCCTGCAGGTTAGTATTTCGGAAGTAACTCACGTTTCTACTTTCATGATCATTTCGCGCTTGCACAAGGCCAAATAGCTGACAGTCAATAGTCTACGAAAGCAAAAAGACTAATGTGGGCAGCCTTGGATCCCAGTCACCGGAACTCGATGATCAAACAATGAAGCATGCTTCTGCAGCTAGAAGCAAGCGTGCTGTGTCCAATGAGTTTATGTCGACCAAGCGAAGGAAGTCCTGCCTCAAAGACACAGAACAGCTGCTTCGCTTGAGCAGTGTGGTTGACGACAACGCTATCAAAACAGGGCAGGATTCTACAGACGAGGACGATGACTCAGATGATGACGAGGTTGTTGCCACTGGCTATTCTTCGGTAGCGATCCGGGTGGACGATGTGGTGGAATTAGATGGCATTATGGATACCAGACTACAACTAATGCAGCAGACGAGTTGCAAGTTAGTCGCAAAAGCTTGGATAAAGGTTCATGAGCCTCAAAAACAAACGAAGTACCCATACAACGGGGGTATACTTCAGGAAGAGGCGATTCGTCAGTATGGCGGCAAAAATCTAGGCGAGCTCACAAAACCCCCTTGGTGGCCGTCTACAGAGGGGTGGCCGAATAACGGGGGATGCCGCCACAGAGAGCCTGATCATCTCAAGAAACCTGGTATGCTGTCTTCATGTTGACCAGTGTGAAGCTTATCTGGGAGTAGAACGGCTTGTCCTTCTCAAGCACATGCTGAAAATATGTCCCGTTGCCATGCTGAAAGACAGTACCAAGGAGGTGCAAGCGAGCCCCTCAGGCATGAAACAACATGCTATTGACCATCTCAGAGAAATCTATCGCCTACGAGACAAGCAAGAGCGGTATGAGAGAGGTGAAATAGGTGAGAACCGTGGTATATTCCAAACGAGCCCTGTACGAGCTGACGGCCAATTGTGTCCTCCTCCAGATGGTGGTACGATCATCCCTGTTGAATCGCTGCCAACTGAGAGCCACCAAGGGTCTAACCCAGCGAGGGGCAGACAAGAGCCCACAATAATTGCGACTACGAACAAAAAAAGCTTGACCACTCAGAACAGCCCGAAAGCGTTCTCCAAAGCAGCTGCCAGACCGGACTCTGAAAATTCACAGCAGGAAGCCGCAATTGAGGATGAGATTTTGGTACATCTATCCAACCAGCAAAGTAATCAGATATGTCAGCTCAGTGGGCAGAAAATGCAAGCCCCGGCTTTCAAGAACGAAGAGAAGGAAATCTCGCGAGCGACAAGTAACATCCAAAACGATTGTCTCTATAACGTGTCCGCTTTAGAGCTCCAAGCGACTAGACACAACGCCCGGCTCGAATACCGCAACGTTGGGTCTGCACATCTAGACTTAACTTCTACCTCTCATCGAAAGGCCGGCACAAGATTCTGCGAGTCCTATGTTGACGCGGGCAATGCAAGCTTTGGCGACAGCAGTGAGCTACGTCGGAATCATGGCCTCCCGCAAGTTTCTACTTGGAATGGATTCAACGGGAGCTTAACCCCTACCAGCCATAGCGGGTCATCTACCCTGGACATGCCATTCTTCGACGACGAGTACGTATTTGGAAACACGCTGATGAACAGCCCTTACCGAAGTTCAACCGAAGACGTGTTTGCGAAACCTTTGGGTGCTGGAGGACATGGACAGTCCTGGGACTTCTCGTTTGCTCATCTCCAGCAGAGATGAAGCCGTACCCAAACCCTCTACAAGTATACGGATGAGGATATGAATCCACTACCGCGATGTGCCCCCGAATGTTAGAAGTACTGTAGGGGCCTCGCTTACTTCCCTTCAGCAATCTCGGGTGGATCGAAACTTCAGGATGATCTGTTACTCTTTCCTTGGCACAACATCGTTAGCGCCGGCGGCGTGTTTGAAAATGGGGTGTGGCTTCGTCTGGCCAGCAGCCAGCTTCAGATGTGAGCCTTCTCGCCGCACCTAATTTCGCCATCGCGAAGAACCTAACCTTGATCATTCTTCTCGGTCCTATTGGCATTTATCCTGTTCAGCAGAGCTATCGTATGGGCAGGACTGCCTTGTATGATTTGGTCGGTCAGCCTTTTTTTCAGCCATGGCTGTAAGTGTCCAATGCAATCTGGCTACGTCATTGAAATTCCATCCATTGCCTCAAAGATCGAGCTTTGCGCATGTGTACGAGCGGTCGTTCATGGGGGGCAGCACTTCGACTTGGCTTCTGGGCTACTAGACTGAAGAGGCTGATGCACTGTCTGATCTCTATGCTCGTTGTCAGAATTTTGTTGTATGTAATGCCAGCAAGAGGGCTAATTTGGCGATTGTAGTGAAACATTTGAATAGCTAGAGAGCTTGAATATATCAAAGACGCTATTGATCGTTGTTCATCTACCTTACGGAGGGCAACCTTAATGTTCACTAACTATTTCTCGGGGAACCCAACATGGCACTTCAAGGACTCATATCACAAGGGGTATATAAACAATACTGTCAGTCCTGTATTTTAGATATTGGGAGATTATCTACAGCTTTGCACTTGGCTGAGATCAACATAAATGTCGCTGAAGTACCTTTGGTTTGATTGATTGATTGATTATTTTATTAAGCACTCGAGCCTTTTCTATTTGAGAATGCTATGCAATTAGTAACTATTAATTAATTAAATTTTGTAAGAAGTCTAATTGATTATCTATCTACAACTTTTGTATAGATTTTCTTGATAAAACAATTTTTTTAAATACAATTATCTTAGTCTTTGCTTTGTATTTTATATAGCTAAGTAAGTTTTCGATTCAATATATCTTTTATCGAACGCTCTAGTAATCTATTGTAATTAGAACTCGAAATTGATTAATAAGTTCTATCTCTTTTATAAATACAATTGCTTCTTTAAATTGTAGAAATTAGTAAATATAGTTTTTAAACTAAACTTTCTTTATATCTTTCTTTTCTTTCTTTTCTTTTACAAATTTTGTTTAAGATCAATGTACTTTTTGTATATAAATAGAACGTATTCGATTGTTTGTAATACTTGTTTGCATTAATAATACTCTATTTCGATATTAAACACTTTTTGTTAAAATAGAAACAAACAAAGTTTTAATTTTTTTGTTCTTATTTGTATTACAAATGCGCTAAAATTCTTAATTAATTTATTATAAAGCTTTAATATTAATTTTTTAAAATTTAACTATATAGTATATAGTTTTTTGTCAATTATATCTTTGTTTTATAAGATAGTTTATTGTTGTTAAATCTCTTTTGTTAGCATTATTTTTTTTGTATTTCTAAAATAGTAAACTAGTTTTGCAAACTTTGCTATTTAATTTGTATTATATTCTATCATTTTTTTTGTTCTTTTTTTATTTTTTTGTTGCTTGTTTAATTGCAATATTTGTTATTTTGTTGCTTCTAATATTTATATATAAAAATATTTAATATAGTTCGATTTCTATACTTTTTGTACGCAAAATATTAACAGATTTGATTGTATTTTTAATTAAGTATTAATCTAAATTGTTGTCTAAATTTTTAATTGTCTTAATCGCTATTTAATTGTTTATATATATAATTATATAAATTTTGTTATATTCGAATATATGCGTTAGTATTAAAATTAGAATAATTTTGTATAGTTTTGTCGAATAAACAATAAATATTGTGTTTAATTCTAGATAAGTATTTATTATTTTATGTAGCAAAACAACTATTATTTTAATTTTCTTATTAATTTTATTTTTGTTAATATATACTACTAACGTATTTGTCTTTTTTAGTAGTTTTTTGTCTTTTTTTTTGCTATTCTTGCTAGAATTAATAACAATAGTTAACAAAATTTATTACAATAGCGTTGCAAATAATATAATAATCTTTAAATTATTAATACTAATTTTTTCTTCTTCAATTTTTTTGTTAGTTTTTTTTAGCAAACTTATAATTCGACTCTTTTTTTTAGTTTTATTCTTAACTATAATATTATATATTAAACTAATAACTATTTTAAACGTTGTTAGACTTGTTATTCGATTCAAATATATATATATTAATAGAAAGTATATCTCGATTTGTAGAGTCAAATATAAAATAACTCTATAGATTTCGATAATAGTTTTTTGTATTTTATACTAAATATTTGTTAAATTATTAATAATATTTCTTTAAATATTTCTTTTTCTTGTACAATATATATTATATCAAGTAGTTGTAAATTAGTTAAGACAAAAATATTATATATCTTATTTATTTTATTCTAATTAGTCTAACTTTTATATTAATTTTGCTATATTTGTTAGAGTCTTTATAGTTTTAAATATTTTTATTTTGTTAATATTAATCTAAGTTTTTTAGTTAAATTTGCTATCTAGTATAACTTCTAAATATTTAACTGCTTTTTTCGATATTACTATTGTATTTTTATTACTAATTACTATATTATTAGTATTTTGTCTTTTTTTTGTAATATAACACAACTAATATTTGCTAAAGAAAAACTTAATTTTATCTATATAAACTTATTTTTTGTATATATTCTTGTATATTTTAATTAGTTGTTTGCAATTAATTTTAGTATTATGATCTTTAACTAGCAAAATTATATTGTTTATAGAATTGCAAATCTTGATATTCTTACTATATAGTTTTTTTAAAAACAAGATATTGTAAAATAAAATCAAATTAACAATAATAGCAATTTTTGCAATATTTTTACTATAATATCGATTTTGTTTATTTTGTATTTCTTGATTTTAAAAATAGTAAATTAGTTGCTCAAAAAACTTTTAATCTATTATATTATATATTTGTTAATTTGTTTATTTCGAAAATTGTACAATAGTTTCGAATATAATATATTATTAAATATCTCTAATATATCTAATAGTAGAGTTGTAACTATTTTACTTTTATTCTATACTATATATATTTTGTTACTAAATAGTATAGTATATATTTTGTTAAAATAAATTATTTTATCTCTATATAAGTATGCAACAATAACTTGTATATTTTTATTAAATAATTAATTTTCTTAATTAGTATAAATTCGAGTATTTTGCTTAAAATATTAAAAAGTGCTATAAAACAATAAAATTTAATTGTAAAATAATTGCTTTTATTTTATTTACGCAAAACTATAATAATTGCACTACAAAAATATTTCGAACAATAATTTTTTTCTAAACAAATATTGTATATACAATATAAATACAATATTATAATAATACTAATTTGCTTCAATATTTTATTAATAATTTTGTTGTTTTTTAAAGTTTTGTTCGAAATTATTAATATTATAGTTTTTACTATTTTATATTGTATAATCTTTTTTATCGTTAAATTTTAATTATATTAACAATCTATTATATTTAACAAATTTATTTGTAAAAATAGTAGAAAAAATATTTTTAACAAAATATTGGTTTTTTTGCTAAAATTGATTGTCAATAGTAGTAATAAATAACAATATAATAATAAAATACAAACTTTTTTGCAACATTTTTAAGCAAATCTATTTGTATTTATTTTATATTTTAAAGACTAATTTGTAGTTTTTTTTTCAACTTTTTTTTCGATTGAATTTTTATAGTTTTTTGCATTATTTTTTTAAGACAATTTCTAACTATAGTAAAAAATTTTCCATTCTTATCTAGATTGACCGTCGGATCGGATTTCGATTCCAAAAGTCGAAATCGAAATTCGATTCGAATTTTTAGCGTAGAATCGAATTGTCAAGATTGATAAATTAAGTTACTTGATTAACTTGCTTAGAACAAATTCTTTCGCTTAATTGTCAAGAATTCGAATCTAACGTTATAGAATCGAGTTACGTAATAAATTCGGATTTTCGCGATCAGTCTATTCTTATTGCTTTTGTTGCTCTACTATATATAACAACATTTTTTAATTTTACAAAAGATTTTTTTGTATTTTTTATAAAGTTTATTTTAGATTTGAAACAAATTCTAATAAGTAATATAAATTTTTCAATAATTGCTTTAATTGTTTTTGCAAGATTGCTTACTTATATATCTAGTTTATTTTTAAAGTTATCAAAGATATTGTTAAATAATATAAATACTAGCTTTTTAATAATTTTTTGTATAAAATTTTGTATAAAATTTCTATATTTGTTTTGTTCTAGTTTCTTCTTTCTATAGACTTTGCAACTATTGTGTGTAAATTAAATATTATATATATAAAATAGTAATCTAAGTAACTATCTATATTTTTTGCAATATTATATTTGATAAAATTCTTTTGCAAAAATTAAGTAACAGAAATAAGATTAATAGTATTTTGTCTACTTTTTTATCTTTAAATAATTGTATCTTTTAATAGTATTTTTATTTATTTAAATTCTTTTGTTATAATTACTAGCTTATATATATTTGTATCGATTTTTACTTTGTTGTTGCTCTATTTAAAGTAATAAAAATTGAAATTTTCTATTATTATATATTTGCTATCTATTTTTTCTACTAATATTGCATGTAAAAGTAATAAATTGCTTTTATTTTTATTGTTTTTGTACAAATTGTAGATATTATATATATTAGTTGTTTTTCTTTTCTTTAATCTTAAAGTAAAAGAGCAAAGATTCTTAAATTTGTATATTATTATATACAAGACAAATACTATATATTTGTTAACAAAAAAGTATATTCTAGTGTCTCTATTGTTTATATAGTATAGCTCGAAGTACTAATTCAATTTATTGTTTATAATAAATTGATAAAGATTTGTCTATATAACAGATCTGTCGAATCTACCGAATCTGCTTGAACAAAAGTCTCGAAAAAATGTCTTTTAGATTTGCTAGAGTTACGTTTCCGAAATGCGAATGCTAATTTTTGAATAGTTAATATATTAAAGTTTGTAATATTATTGTTTTTAAATAGTAATATTATAATTTTTAATCTAAACTTGTTAATATTGTACTATAATATTAATAAAAAATAAAATACAAATTTTTAATATAATTGTTAGCTAGAACAAGTTATTGTATTAATGTTTTTTAATACTAGCAATATTTTATTAATTACTAAATATAGACTGGTCGCACTAACCCGGAAATGTCACGTGCAAATGCCAAGACCCGAGTCAAAAAAATTCGAGAAATCGAATCGCTCAAAGTAGTTTAGCGCGCTTCGCGCTAAACTACTTTGAGCGATTCGATTCCAAAAAATCGTCACGACCCGATCTTGGCGTCGGGTCGAGCTAGAGGGGTGATATCATAATCTGGCTCGACGATTAGTCTAACTAAATAGAAACTCTTTTTGTTCAATTCTTTATATAGAGTTTTTTTTTGTTTTTTTTTTTTTACAAATAATATAGATTAAAAATTTTATTTTTAATTTATTAATATTTGCAATAGATTTGGTTACTATTTTTTTAAAAATAGTTTCTTTTTTTAATCTTTTATTGTTTTATTCTTTTGTATATTTTTTGTTTGTAGTTTCTAATTTGTTTAAAACTATTAGCTATAATTTTAAATAATCGAAGTTTTTTTTTTTTGCTAAAATAGAATTTGTTTTCAACTATTGTTGTTCTTTTAATTAAAAATTAATGCAATTTTTTTTTTCGATAATTATTTGTTGTATTTCTTTTTGCTTTTTCGAACAATTTTTTTGCTATAATTTATATTTTGTTTTATACAAGCAATATCTAGATTTGTAATCTATTAAGCAAACTTTAAAATTAATAGTATAAGATTTAATACAATAGTTGTATCTTTTCTCTTTTATATATTAAATTATAATATGTTTATAGTAATAATATTTAAAATATTTAAAATATTGTATATTTTGTTATATATTAATATTAACTTAATTCGCTTATCTATTATTAAACTAAAATTAAAAATAGTATTAGCTATTTTTAATATTTAATCTTTTACAATTATAAATATATAATTTTAATTTTAAGTAAATTATTATTATCTTTAATCGATCTATACTATTTTTATATTTCTAAGTTTCTTTATATTCTTGTTTTAATTTGTAATTTTTAAATAACTATTGTTTGCAATTTTGTATTTTAAGATTTTATTTTTTAATCTTTATTTTGTTAACTATTATTGCGTATATTAAAATAATTATTTTTGCTTTTTTTTCTAGTATAGCAATTTCAATATTGTTGATTCTTAGCTTAATAGCTTTTTTTTAATTAATTGTATAAATTGCAATATTTTTACTAAAAAGCTTTTTTATTGCTTTAATATTTTTAGTTGCTATCTCGAGTTATATAATATGCGCATTGATATTTTTAATTATATTCTAAGAAAATATTTTTTGCAAAACTTATTTTTGCTTGTTGTTGTTTAAATGTACAATAATTTTTATATTTTTGTTAATAGCTAATTTCGATTTAATAATTGTAACCGTTTTCGAAATATTTTCGAAAAAAACTATAGATAATTAGTTTTGTAAATTGTTTTTAAAAGATATAGAAAAAATTAAAAATAAAATAGAAAAAAATTTGTTATAGTTTTGTATATAATTGTAGTATTTTTCTTTATTTTTTTATAGTTGCGATTAATTTTAACAACTAATTTGTTAATAGTGTTTATTACGTTTGTTTATATAGCTTAATTTCTTGTTAACTCTAAATAGCAAGCTATTTTGTCGAACAATTGTTTTATAATAAATATAGACATAATTTTTTCTTCTAAATACAAACAAGTAGATCTTCAATATTAATATGCAAAATAATGTTGTACTTATAGATATCTTCGAAGAGATATTAATTTATTAAAAATTAATTGTCTCTCTTTATTATAACTATTGAATATTAATTGATGCGTAATAGTTGAGCGATTCGAATAACGCGTTAATTGAGTCAATTGAATGTTGCGTTGATAAGTTATTTTCAAAAATGTGATTTGAGCGTGTAGGGAAGTTTTTTTATAAATATCTTTGGTACTTTTCCAGAGACGTACCGTAGGATAGGGCTCAGATAACCCTGATTGCTTGTAGAGCCTTTGCCGGATTCGGTGTCACCGGATCTGATCACTTGCAGGTGCTGACTGAGGACCACAACATAACAGAAAGGTTAAGATGGGGCCTCTCATCCTGTGGATACCCGAGCTTTCATCAGCCTTGATCTGTCTCCTGCCTTAATGTCTCTTGCCTTGCGCGAAATTCTCATTCCGACAACACTGGGCGCAATGTCCACTTCGCAAGGGTCGCGAGGCGGGCGCGGCCGTGGCCGAGGAGGTGCAACATCGATACAGAGAGGCAACAGGGGTGGACCCGCGGTCAAAGCTGCTGGTCGAGCTGCAGCTCCATTGGCTACAACGCCAAGGAGCCCTTCTTCGAGACAGTACAAACCGCCGCCTACGCAGAGTGCACCTCATGATGCAGTCCGACGATCCTCTCCATCAACTGCGCGCGGTACTCGAGGTGGTAGCCCACCCCGGAGTTCACGGATATCGACCTCTCCACCCGATCAAGAGGCTAGACGGAATCTAGGCTCGCGAGGCGTAGGGGGAACCCTTCCACGACGGATGGAGGATGTATATCAGAGGGTACGTACATTACCTTCTCACGCTGACTAGGAGAGCTATGTAGTGACGTCTTACGTTTGCTCGCGTCCATAGCTCAAGAAAAGCCGGGAACAAGAAAGAAAGGACGCCATCAAGAATGGGGTGCTTGCGGATCCGGACAAACCCACTCTTCTAGCCAATGCTATAACCCCAGTCGGGACATGCCAAGATATGTGCCCGCGGTTCGAGAGAGCGGAGAGAACTGTACAGCTCTTGGTTGATGGATGCGAGAAGGTGAGGGAGGACATATATAACATGGTTGTCGAGGCTCGAGCACCGTGGCTGATGGACTGGCCTAGAAAACATCACCATCTGGCGTCAGGGAACCCTGTGAGGAGAAAATGGTCAAGCGCTTCCGAAGATCTGCTGCTGGCTACGATGAACAACTGCCGTCGGATATTCGCCCTCCTTCGGTGCTGCAGAGAACACTGGACTACCTGATCAATGAAGTTGTGGGAGGTCCGCAACCATTAGCCTCTGTCCATAAATTTGTCTGGGACCGGACCAGAGGTATCCGAAACGACTTCTCAATACAGCAAGTTACAAAGATTGAGGACCTGCGAATCGCGATAGACTGCTTTGAGCGTATTGCCCGCTTCCATATTCTCTCACTTCATCAGCTGTCGAGCTCGGACCGAGACAACGGCGAATTCAATCACTACCAAGAACGAGAACAGCTAAATAATACCCTTCTTTCACTGATGTACTACTATGACGACAGTCGACACAAGCTTAGATCCCCCAATGAAGCCGAATTTCGGGCTTACTGCATTATCTTCGAGATTCAGGATCAGCGACCAGATCTGGAGGACCGCGCACAACAGTGGCCTCGCTCATTGCTGCTCGATCGCAGAGTACAGACAGCGCTTAAGCTTTATGCAGCGGCAGGGAATACTTCCGATGAACAAGGACCTCTAAGGCCACGCGCCCCCTTCGCTATTGCGCAAGCCAATCCCGGAGGTTTCTGGGACCTGGTGCAATCGAATGCCGTATCATATACCATGGCATGCGTTACTGAGATTTACTTCAACCTCGTCCGGAAAGTCGCTCTGGAAGCTATATGGAAGGCCTACAAAGGCAAACGAGCCGGGCCAACGAAGATGGAGGATTGGATATTGGCGGACTTGACCTTAGCCTTGGGTTTCGACAGTGAAGATCAGACGCAGTCTTACGTCGAAGAGCATGGCTTTTTAGTGGCTGAGAACGACAACGATCAAGTCTACATTGATCTCGGATCTGTCTCGAGCAAACATCTTACTGGTCAGTCGTTCCACCCTAAAATTCGTAATCGGGTTGTAAAGGCTGTCCAGATACAAATTCACGGCGAAAGCAAGTGTTCTCGAAGCATCTCGTCGAGGCGAAAAGGCTCGGCAGGACTCTACCAGCGGTTATCGGCGGGGTCACTGCGTCACAAGCACAGGATCGGGGGTTGATCGAAGATCCTCTGGATGTAGAGGATTCCTCAATGTCTCACCGTGAATCGCTCTTTGTATCGGGCGAGTCGGACGATGAGATGGATGGCTTCAGAAAAACAAAATCGTCCTCAGAGTTGCCAAACGCAAAGCTTCCCAGTATCAATGGGAGTGTCCTCAGCACGAAGTCATCTAGCCCTTCAGTGGCCTCCGGAACATCACAACAATTGGCAGTGCCAACGACTACCATTTCGCCATTTGGTAAGCCGTCTCCATTCTCGTCCTTCAAGTCAGATTCAACCACTTTCGGAAAGCCCAGTGTAGACGGGCCGTTTGCAATATCTCCATCCTCGTTTGGCAAGCCGAGCTCTGCCAGCATTCTCCATACACCTTTCTTGAGCGCTGCAAGTGATCCGATACCAAACAACGAAGCTAAAGACCCTGCCTTCATTGTACCGACCAATTCGGAAGCAGCGTCGAAAGCGTCAACTTTCTTCCCTAAGCCCGACGCATCAGAATCATCGTCTCGACCCCTTACGAAAAATGCGCACTCTATATTCCAGTTCCAGTCACAATCCAATTCAGATGGATTGGCGGAGTCGAAAAAGGTCACGCAGCCAGCCTCGCCATTCTCGTTTTCCTCAGGTGCACCCCCTTCTTTTGGTTCGACAGCGACGTCTCTCTACAACTTCCCGAAGCCTTCTCCAGGAACGTCGTCAACGGTCAATAATACCATAAGCAGCCCCGACAACAGACCAGAGCATACATATAACCAGCCAATAGCCAGCGCGTCAGCAGCTTTCGAAGACCGAAAGGCGGTCCAGGCAACGTTGAAACCTACGACACAATCATCGTCTGTTCTCGACTCACAACAAGAACCGCAAAGGCATACTAGCTCATTGTTTCAATTTCCAGCAGCTCAATCTAATCCGTCGGCTTCGCTCAAGAACGAACGGTCGTCCTCCACGAAACATTCCCCACCACCGAAACAACAATTCACGTTTATCGAAACAACTACTTCACAGAAGCAAGATTTGTCAACCTCAACTCTCCCTTTCGCGCCATCCTCGCCAAGGCCGTCTCCCAGCGTATTCACCTCAGAGGACACCACCGGTCTACCTGCACACCAAACTGCTAATTCAAATTTCAACACTTCCACGCCACTGGTTCAAATCTCTCAACACCCAGTCCCAGAGCTTGCACCGAGCTCTAATGATAATCCTACATTTTCATATGCGCCAAACTGCCTTAGGCCGTCTACGGTCTCTGGAAAGAGTTCTCCAACCGGACTCTTCGCGTCATCAGATCCTTTCTCACTACGAAACACGAATCCACATGAAGCTCGCCCCGCAGCATTGCATGCACTCTCGGAGAGCTTGATGCTTGACGACGATGGGCTGCTCCAACAATTCATCGAATACACAATTGGCCCCATCGTTACAGCTTCGATTCGACAGGTACAGGAGGAAAGGTCATGGCAACAAGCACGTCAGTCACTTCTCATCTCATGCTCACCAACTAGCTACTGATCTCAAGCAGGTCAGTGCCGCGTTTTCTTACTCTCGAAAAAGTATCTCAATGCGTGGAAGAAGACAGCTTGGAAGTTGGGATTGTTGCGCAAGGGTAAGGAACGAAGGAAGAAATTTGCGGAGTCGATGCGGGAACTGTCGCAAAGTACACGAAGACTGCCAGACACGGACGGCACTCTAAGACTGGCCTCTGACGGTCGAGATGCAAAGGTGGAGGGGGCTATGCCACCACCTACAAGGCCTCCTGCTAAGCGAAACAGCCTTCCGGCTGAAATAATTCACGATGTTCAGCGATCTGATACAGCTCCAAACAAAAGAAAGCGTGACAATCAATCGCTACATACGGAGCATAGCCCACCACGACGTATCAAGGTTCATCACAAACGTTCAAGGACGGTCACGAGCGTCCTGGACTCTAATTTGATGAGTGGCAATACCCATGTTCCCCTAAAGAACCACTCCTACAGTACAACGCGTTTGTCATTCGGTGGAAAGGTCGACACTACCAATACCGATTACTTCCGCTTGAAAGCCTTAGGTCTTGACCCAGATACACCAGTGGTACCTTTGACGAGCAAGAAGCGTATGAGAGACGATGATACCATCAGAGGCGAGAAACGCTCTAAGCAGTCGCCTGATCAGGACTTCATCAAGGTCCAATCGGGTTATCCGGCAGTGACACAAGTCGACCAGCACAACGGTGTTCCGACAACCCCACGGCGCAAGTCAAATTGGCAGGACGAGGAGGACTCGGACGAAGCACTCTTTGCTCGGCTACGCCAGGTCCGTGACGCAATGTCAGACAGCATATCATGGTTCCAGTTGGAGCGCGCAAAGAGTGAGCGAACGAGTAGCGGCGGTCACGGGGCATCTTCCAACGAGGGCCCGGTGCAGAAGAGGTTGCGTGAGTTCCAAACAACACCGTCGAGGACTGAACAAAGACTGCGTACTACTGGCGCACATGGCTTGCTTCCAAAGGCCTGGGCGAGTAATCCGTCCTGGCGGGATGCAAACGGTAGGATCACGACATTTGATACCCCGGTGTCGAGGAGCGAGGCGCTTCCCGCTAAACGAAGGGAAGCCATGGATCAACCGTCAGGCATGGGAGTCACATGGAGCATTGGGCAGATGCGTGGTCAGGGTCCCACGAAGCCGAATGGCTTGAGGCCGGACGGCCCAGGTGCAAGCGTTGAGGATGCAATCGAACTCTAATCCCAGCGATGTCCAAGTTTGGTAGGACCTACGGCATGACAGTCAGCGTTGCCGGCTTTCTCCTCGTAGCGTTGGTATTGCATAGCGACGGAGTGATAGCTTGGGCACTTGTGCACATGATGCTGTACGAGTTGGTGTATCCTAGCATCCACAACGTTGTGTAGTCATCCTAGTTATGACAGCGAATCGAATGGAGTCTTGTCAGTTCATCACCTTCTCTCCTCGGAAAGACGAGACCTCTCCGATAGTCTAACCCCCCTTGAAACAAGGTACAGATTGCCAAGCGGTACAGGGTCTTCTGATCATCCTTTATGTTTGGAGCGCTTATGGCGCGTAAGCATAAGCGTTGTCGAGTCCAAAAGCCCCCCACGATCCCGTGTCCCAGGTACCGCATATCGACGGTCAAGACTTGCCACTTTTGCTATTAAGCTTGCCACAGCAAGGTTGACGGTTGGAGCACATTCTCCGTACGAATGGCGGAGTTGCTGATTATAGCTCGAAGAAAAACGTATCTGCATGCCGTCTTCTCGTTGTGCGTCCGTTCGTGTCCTCATCCTTCGGGCCCGCATCCTTGCAATCAAATTGATGCCGACACGCTCCTTCTAAGTCCTCTTCCTCATCTTGCTCCAGCCGTGGCACTCAAGTGGCATGGATCCACATTCGAGCCGCGGGCCTGTTGGCGTCGGCGTTTCGTGGATTCCGCCCTATTTGATCTCTCGGATACGACTGTAAATTGTTGGGGCCATAGTTAGGCTGCGGCTTGCCAATGGTGCATGCTCTCCACTGCAAACTATCGCTGCTTTGCTGGCATGATGCAAAACGAAATTGCCACGGAGTCAACGGCAGGCTCGGCGCCCGTAGTCGTGGCCACTGGCCTCAGCAAGTCAGGTTTAAAAGGAGTGCTTACCGTCACCTGTAGTTGATCATCATCGGATCTTGACTCCTCAGTCCTCCTGCTGGTCCAGGTAAGTTGTAGCTCTTTTGCCAACCACAGATGGACGTATGCTTACGGCCCTTTTCAGAGATCCTCAGCCGAGGCCGGTCCCTCCTGTTCAATCGGACATACCCCCACACTCGTTACAATGTCCATCGTTACCACGTTCCTGCACGTCTTGTTGCTCCTGAGCAACTTTGCTGCCCCTGCGTTGGCAGCTCCCACTCCTTTGTTCGTTACCAAAAGGAGCACCCTGGCGGGCTCGCCTGTCGTTTTCGGCGCCGGTACCTACCCCCGAGCAACTCGGCTGTCAGATGGCAGCCTTCTCGGAGTTTATACCGCATTTTCTGGCGGTAATAATGTAATCACTACTACAATGAGCACCGACAATGGTGCCTCATGGCAGACGTTGGGCGAAGTTGCTTCAGGTCCGTCAGACGCCAACGACATCGACAACCCCTACGTCCTCCAGCTCCCCAGTGCGACGGGACGAGTTCTCTGTGCGTTCCGAAATCATTCCAAGGATCCGTCGAGTGGCGCGTATACGTACTTTCGAATAACAATCACGTACTCGGACGACAAAGGCAAGACCTGGAAGTACCTCAGCACTGCCTCTCAAGATCCAGGGCCGGTCAATGGGAACTGGGAACCCTTTTTACGCCTCGCCCAGGACGGATCCTTGCAGATATACTACTCACGTGAGAACTCAGCGGCCGACCAAGACACGATCGAACGTTTTTCGACGGATGGTGGGCAGACCTGGACCTCACCAAAGACCATTTCGGGTACCGGTATCACCTCACGAGACGGTATGACTGGTGTCGCCGACGTCTCCGGCTCGAACCTGATGGCTGTCTTCGAGAGCGAAACGAACGGTATCTTTAACATCTTATCCATTACCTCGGCTGACGACGGCAAAACCTGGTCCTCCACGCGCAGCCTTGTCTATGACTCTACCGGCTCAGGCAATAGCGCTGGGGCGCCTCAGATCATCAATGTAGGTGGGACGATAGTGGTCAGTTTTATGACCAGTGAAGACGCAGATCTGGGTTCGGGCGGGGGCGCCTATACCAGTCACACGGCGGCCAAAGTAATTAGTAGCAGCGATGGTGGTAAGACGTGGGGTAACAAGATCACGACGTCGCCGGAGCAGAGTGTTTGGCCAGGCTTGGTCGTGGTAGACTCCAAGAGCTTTCTTGCATTGTCAGATCATGCGGGTGCGAAAGCCCAAAAGGTCACGATTCCATAAGTGAAAGGAGCATGGTCTTGAATATACCTCCCCAAAGGCTACTTCGTTGAAGATTGGCTCGTCTAGAGCTTCCGATCATTCTGTGGAAGTGTTGATTGCCCTGTAATGAGGGCTTCGTTGTTCGCAGATATTTGCTGCCGTCTGAAAGGAGAGTCGGTGTCAATGACAGCATTAGAGTCGGTGACGAATGATGAGATCGAGTAGTGGGTGAATCCAGTGATCAAACATCATCCAAACCTTGAGGCGTCCCGAACATATTCCTATTTATTTTCTATTACCAGAGGCGAAAGTCAGCTGATCGTAACATTCCACATTTGAGAAGCCGACCTTGGATACAGGAAATATCACATGAGGCTCCAAGCCTTAGCTCGCGTGTTTGACACAATCACACCCCTTTCATACAGCTTTGTCTCCGAAATGCTTTGCCGCTTGCGCTTTTTGGATGCCCTCTAAGTCCTTCAAACACGGGGCGAATAAAAGATTCCCCGTAGCAAGCTTACGTACGGTGCCGCTGGCGACGACGATCCAGAGCAGCGTTACAGATATGGAAAACACCTAGGCACATTTAGGCATCAGTTGGTGGCACGACCATAATCCTGTCATACTTGACATCGCATGCAGCGAGTCGTGGTATGTCAAAGAAATTACGGAAGGGAATACGGACCGTGCCAAGAACGTCGAAGAAATGGGATGGTGTTTCTTTCCCAATCGTCGTTGTGGATACTGTAAGTACACCAAGTGGGAAGGTAAAGCCCCACCAGCCCATATTGAATGGAAATTTGCTGCGACTAATACTGGCAAGCGCGAAGAAGAGCCACACGATGGCAAAGCCCCACATAATGAGTGCTGTCAACCATCCCATCACATATACGATTTCTCCGGCGTTGTCAGCAGCTAGAGAAAGAGTGTGGGTTTCTGGAAAGATTCGAGCGGCCACTTTTCCGAGCTGCATAATACCAAAGCCGCCTTGACCCAGAGGACCCAACGGTAAGAACACAGAAACGATGACCTCGCGTGGAGGTATGTTGTGTACGGTGAGGCGCTGAAAATAGATGACTAGAACAACCATTGCAAGAGGGACTCCGGTGCCCCAGAGGACGTAAGACACGATAACCGTCCACAGGGCGTGTTGAGGATTAGGCAGAACTTCAGCCACGATACCTCCGGAAGCTGCTGCGACGATTGTTGCAACTATTGGCAACAGCCAGGCTGCTGTCATGGTAGAGAGGTTGGTTTTGTGAAAATACATACTATAGTGGAAATTGTAAGACCCATCTGAAGTGCTCCGGTGCAGAATAGGGACTGGAAGGCCCACAGAGCTACTCACATCACAAAGGGGAGATAGAAGCATGTAAAGATGGCTATCACAACGTCAATCCACCACAGTGCCCAAGCCTAGTCATATCAGAATCCTGACTTGCATATTTATATGACGGACTGCACGTACAAGCTTGATGGCCCCTCCACCCCAGGCTGGAACACAAACGAAAACAGTCATGTTGACAATCGTCGCGAGACCCATCGGAAAGGTACCAAGAAAGAGTGATTGTGCTGGGTGGCGAACCATAGCGTGCCAGATCTCCGGGTAGATAGAGTAACGTAGAATCGATATAAGGAGGAAGAGGCAGAATAGAGTCACATTGAGGGCGAATAATACGACAGATATCCAATAAAGCCATACCCCGTTGTAAGGCAGGTTATGGAGGAGTATCGACACGATGCCTGTACCCATGATGACAGAGAACCATCTGATGGATTGATAGTCGGCAGGTGTTTTTAAGGGCATGAGTTTTGTATGAAAAGCGCAAGGAAACAGGGGGATTCTGGCCAAAGTGCTGGAGAAGTCTCAATGTCCGAGCTTACGATGGTGTGAAATTCCTGACAAATTTTCTCCAGCCCCATGAATCTTTCACCTTTCCTCTTGACTCGTTGGCCTTTTCTTCTCGAAAATCGGCCTTTGATGGCTGCAGCCCGCAGTCCGGCCCTTCCGAGTTTGTGGCCCCTCCATTAGGTGTCGGTGGTTTGAGAACCTCTTGAGCAGCAGCTGTATGATGATTCGCATCGGACTCGTCAACGTTGTCGTGAGTATGGAGGCATAAGCCTGCGCCGGACGGGTCCATATTCTACGAAATGTCCTGGATTGTAGACCTGGGCGATGGAGTGAAGAAGACTCTGGCCTTGAACTCGGCTACATACCAAATGAGCCCATTAACGGCGTTGATCGGCTTCTTCGGCGGCTACTGTGTCGCTGCGTCTTGGACTTTGGTGGGACTCGACCCCGCCAACCCCGCATTCATTCTCTGCATGCCGGAGCTGTCGGGACGACTATAAGTGAGATTGCGAACTGCGATGCTGATCAGATTTGGAAAGTATCCTACAAACCTGATTGCATTGTGCTGCCTTGCTCTCAATAGTATTCACGTGTTTTCGATACGACATTACCATATTTGCGAGCGACTATCTTACGAAACCCCTGAATCGCGACTTCTGACATAGGAATCACACGCTCCACGAAACGCGAGATATCATGTCCCCATTGCTCAGGCATCTTCCCGCCAAACGTCTTCATCCCACCAGTCAACGGCATTTTCTCCCTTTAGTATCAAGATCGTTCACGACCTTTCCGGCTTTTCAAGACTCAAGAAAAGAAACGCCACAACGACCAGCAGACACCGAGCTGGCCTCTGGTGCTTCCTTGAATCCGACTGGAGCGAAACCCTCTTCTCCAGGCGACAGTCTTCGGCCGGTACTGGGGTAAGCTTCACCAATCGGGCCTTCGGTTTTCAGGAGACTTCAGAGCTGGCCGAATGATACTATGTGTAGCATCATCATCGCAGGTGCAATATTGGGTTATGCAGCCCTCTATTTCCTGACTCCTAGCACTACTTCGAAATTCGGCGAATCGATAAAGGAGAGGGTTTTCGGTACGAACTCTCGACCCTTCTTTACGCCCGGTGGCTAATACAGTCGATGTTGAAGCTGGACGGAGGGCCGAAGAGTGGCGTGAAGGCGTTAGAGAGGAAGACGAGACTGTCGCGGAGGAAACAGAGGAGACGGAGATTGAAAAGCATACTGCAACGAAATAAGTTTCAAGAGAAAGAAGAATCTGAGACTAAGTTGTTGAGAAATTGGTAAATGTTTCCTTATCTTGACAAACTAGTAGAGCAAACTTTATAGAGAAAATAGTTACAATTCCGAATAGATAGATATTAAAGAGTGCTATAATATATAGTTATTATTAATTTCTTATCAACTCTTTATAATTTATACTAATAATATAGATATTAAAATCTTATATAATAATAGATTAAAATTAATCTTGAATTATTTAATATATAAGCTTAATTTTTTATCTCTATAATTGCTTCTTCTTATATATAGATTATAGATTCTAATAATCTATATAATATTTTCTCAAATCTCTCAATATTTGTGATCTAGATACTTAATATTTTAATTGCTTATTTATATCTTTCTAATATCTTTCTTCTTTTAATTATTTTTAATTATATATATATATATTTTTTCTTTTTCTTTATTAAATGTATACACTTTTAAACTATAATACTATATAGTCTATATATATTAAACTAGTAAATTATATAACTTTGTTTATTTTTCTACTATTATTATATAGCAACATTAACAAAAAAAAGCTTTTTTGTTCTAGAAAAAATAATAAAATTTTAAAATCTATAAGTTAAAGATTATAGTTAGACAATCTAAACAAATTTGCATATATATCTAAAAATATTGTAATTATTAAAATATAACTACTTGTTATTATTGTTAATCTTGATAGATAAAAAATATATTCTTAGAAATTAAATTATTAAATAAAAAACTACTAATTCTACAAATATTTACTTAAAATAAATATCTACTATAATAATTTTTTCTTATATAATATATTAACAATTTAATAGTTTATTGTTTTAATTGTAAAAACAAAAGTTAAAAATATATTATATAGAGTTTTTATATTAAAACTAATAGCAAATTCGACAAATAACTATTGTATTAATCTTATTATTAAATTATATAATTAAAAATTGTTAAAAGATAAATAGTAGAACACTTAATTACTATTTAAAGAGTTAAGAAATATTTTAACTATATATTTTAATTAATATTAAGACTTTGTTATATAATATAATTATATAATTTAAATTAAATAAATATTAAGTCGAATAACAATACTATTTAATATTAGACTAGATTAAATATGTTGTTTTAACACTTTTATCTAATTATTAGTTTAGCTTTTATAATCTTAAAATATTTAATTTACAAAGTTTTTATATATTGATAATTCAAGAAAGCAACTTCTATAATACAATAATTTTACTAAGTTAATATTAATTTAAGAGAGTCTTGTAATATCTTGCGCTAGTTTATTAGAATAATTTAGATTATTTATTAATATTTAAATTGTTTTGTAATTTATTTGAAATTTTTAATCTAATTAAGTTAGTATTACGTATATAATTAATAGATAAAATCGCATTTTTTTTAGAATTTTTTTGATTTTCAAATATTAATTCTATACGTAATACTAATTTAATTAGACTAAAAATTTCAAATAAATTACAAAATAATCTAAATATTACAAAGCAATTTAAATTATTCTAATAAACTAACGCAAGATATTACAAGACTCTCTTGAATTAATATCGATTTAATAAAGTTATTATATTATAGAAGTTACTTTTTCAAATTATTAATATAAATTCTAGATAACTAATATCTAGTATTATAATGCGTCGATAAAGAATATATAGACAAAAGTAAAAATATTTGCAAAAACAATTAAGTCTTAAGTAAATCTTCTATTAAAATAAAAATAGATAACTACTAGCTAAGTATTATTCTACTTTTCTCGAATATTACTTTTATTTTGTTTAAATATTACTCTTTTTTACTAAGTTTAATTAAATAATTTATAGAGTCTAGTAACTTTGTAAACAAACAATATTAATAAAATTAAGAGAAAATAATAGAAAATATAGTGTAATTGTTAGATCGAATCGAACACTTTTTTCTTAACTTGATCTACTTTCTTGAATTTCGTAGAGTTAAATCAAAGTTAAGACGCGAACTCGATTCTAGAATTAAATTTCGTTAAGTTAATATCAAGAATTTAAGTTAACTTCGTCGCGTTAGTATTCGCTTATCTTATCTTATCTTATCTATGCACTAACTTGATTAAGTTAGTGCAAAAGTTCACGTTAACTATATGCGATTAGCGTAAACTCTACGCTAATTGCATATAATTAGCGCGTTACGTAACGTCACGTAATCGAATAAATTAAATTAAGCGTTTGACGCATCTTATGTGTTTAATCTATTCGATTAAACTAGAACTTTTGCTTGATCTTAGAATTAAAGTTAAATGAGTCAATTTATTTAAGTTGAAATTCAACTCGTCGATTACGCTAAGAAAATATATAATTTTGCGTCTATTTATTATTAAATTTGATATATTTTCTTAAGAATCTCTCGATACAAATTTAAATTTAAAATTTTTTTTTTGTATATTTAAAATCGATTTCCAATTGTATCTCTAATTTATATCTAGAAACTATTTATATAGAAGATCGAAATATTTGTATTTTAACTCTTTACAATATTCTCTTGTTTATCTTGTCTATTTTGTCGACAATCTTCTTGTTTATCTTGCTAACTTTATATAGACAATTAATTGTTAGATATCTAGCTAAAGAGTAGATTCGAGATTAACTTAAAGATAAACAACGTTGTTACAAATCTAGCTCGAAACAATGTAATATATAATCTATAGCGCAATATATAGTACGAAGCACAACTATCTATATACTCGACAATTTGATAAATAAGCAATGCTCGATATATTCGACAACAAATTAAGCAAATAGTACTTAATATACTTGACAACAAGCTAAACAAGTAGTACTCGATATACTTAATAGCAAACTAAACAAATAGTACTTGATATACTCGATAGCAAACTAAACAAGCAAAAAGAATCTTTTTTAGTATATAGATTTTCGAATACAACTCTTTTATAAATTGTATTTAATTTATTTTAAGTCTTAACTTATTATTACAATTACAAAACTACAATCTTTTATTATTAAGTAATTACTTGTATTGTCGAAAGACGTCTACAAATTTTTTTAAAGTATAATCTTTTTTCTAATATTTCTAGCAAAAGTATTAGCATAATATTTTGAATATTTTAAGAATATCTATATTAGATTAACGCATCTTTATTTCGAGCACTAGCTTAACAATATTATGCTAATTAATATTTAGTAGAGACAACAAGATAAAAATTAACAAGTCTAATATTTATTATAGAGATTATATCGATCTAAAAAACTAATTTATACAAATAAATATTTATTTTATTTTTTATTCTATTTTAGCGAATTAGAAAACAATTTTTGTATTGATATTTCTTAGAAAAAGAGTTCAATATTAATTTAAATTAAATCTACGCAAATATTTAAAGAATAATAGCAAAAATCTCTATATAATATTTACGAACTTCAACAATTTCAAGAGAAAGTTTCGAATTTTTTTCGAAATCTTTAATAAAGAATAGATTGCAAAAAGAGTAGTTCAATATTTAACTTAGCAAATTTTAGCAACAGACTATATAGTTAGATTTTAGAAGTATATTAATTTTATCAAGTAGAACAATATTGCTCTTATAACAATATTTCGACAAGATCTTAAAAATAATTTCAAAAACAAAATTATATATAATAACAAAAATATTAACAATATATTTAATTTTATTAAAATAGTAATCGATCTTAACAACAAATTAGATAAAAGAGCTATAAAAAAGTAATACAATTAATTTCAAGAAAAGACAAAAACTTTTTTTGAATTAACAATCGAATATTATTAGAAAAAATCTTGTTTTAATTAGAAATATAGTAATTCGAATTATTGCAAATCTATATCTATAGAATTAAATTTTATTTAGCAATGCAAAAAGAAGAATTCTAAAAAAAAATAAGATAACGAATTTTAAAAAATATGCTATTTACATAACAAATCGAATTACTTTGCAAAAAATTATTGTTCAAAAAACTTAATAATTCTACAATAGATTAATACTATATTAAGAGAAATATTCGATAGTTAAAATAATATTAGAAAGTAAATCAATATAGAAACAAATATTTTCGAGACTAAATCGAACAACAACTACTATTTAATAGAAAATTCAAATTAGTTGCAAAAAGTTTTAGATAAAATATTATTAGATAAGATATTTGTATCTATGTAGAAAATTAATTAAGCAATAAAAGAAACTATTAAAACAAAACAATTAAAAATATTATACTTTTATAATCTAGCCATCGACTTAGACAAAAAATACAACTGAAAGAACTTCTATAATTGCGTAGAAATATTATAAACTATCTCGAGACTTTAGTTAATTTATCGAAGATTGTAAACAAATGCAAAAAGAAGCTAGAAAACAATACTACTACAAAAAAGAATATTTTCGATAGAATTATAGAACAACTAAGTTTTATTAAGATAAATATACAAATGTCGATACTTAAATATAAAGATACTATTATTAAAAAAGCAAACAACTTATATATAAATTTCTATTAAATAGTTTATTACAATAATCTATACTAAACTTATCTAGAAGACAAGAACTAGATTAATTGTCGAATTGGATTTCGATTTCAACTTTAGAAATCAACTCGATTTAACGATTTCAACATTAGAAATCGACTTAAAATTCAATTCGATTTCTATTATTTTGAAATCGACTTAACTCGACTCAACTCGATTTTCGATTTCAATATTAGGAATCGAATCGAATTGTCAAAAAATCGAAAATAATATTATTATATCAAGATTTTCTATTTTTAAATATACGTTATTATAATTTCGAATTTTTCGTCAAAGTGTCAAGTAGTATGCTTTGACACAAAAGTTACGTTTGCTTATATTATCTCAAAATAGCTTGCTTAAACTAGTTGTTACTTGCATTATTTTTTTGCATTATTTTTTTATTTTTAAGTTACTTTCTCGAATTATTAAAGAATATTATTATATTATATTTGTATTTTTGTTTGCAAAATGTCAAACTCTTCAAGAGCTTCAAGTCAATTATTGTCTTCAAACGAAAAAAATTCTAACAAATTTATCTTTCGCGACTCGTTATTTAGTAGCTTATGTCTTAATTAATTTACGAGTTAATCTAGTTGGGATTTTCTTATTTTTGCTTTTAATAATAGAAAAAGAATTCTTTGCGAGATAATAAACAAAATATTTATCAATTATTTACTACTTGTTTTGAGAAAGAAATACGAATACGTTAAATAAAATTTAAATATTAACACTTAATTTTAAGCATAATAATTATAAACAATTGTTAACAACAATATTTTAAACAAAACTTAATCGAAATTTGTCAATTTACGTTAAACAAAAAAGATTGATGTAAAAGCATAATTCGAGCTTTGAAACAAATATATTCAAATAACTTTAAATGTAAATAATATTTCAAAAATTGTATACAAAAGTTATTATAAAATTTTAAATTATTCTATTGCTTACAATTATTCAAGCACATCAAATATAAAAAAACATTTTTTATTCTTTTTTTATTTAAAACGAAAACGATTTCGATTGTAAATCGCGATTGATCTAGTCTTTAAATGCGTAAGTTACAAATAGTAATGCATATAAATAATGCAAAACTAACAATTCTTTAGAAAAAAAATTATATTAATTTGTCGTTATTCTTTATTTAAAATAATTAAGAAAATTAATTATACAAGACTTTCGTAGATTTGAATTTGTCTTTTCGAATTATTAACAATTTTAACTTTCGAAAGTTATTAGAAATGCTTTGTTCAAATTTAATGCTTTTAAGTCGCACAAAATTATTTAAAATAATTCTCTTAAAATATAATCAAATTCGTAAGAAAATCAAGATAAATCTCAAGAATTTTTAACGTGTCTTTATTGCTTTAAATGCATGATTTAATTCTTAAAGAGTTGTCTATTTAAAAGTGTTAATATATTAAGTAAATATCGCATTTCAATTTTGCGAATATTCTATTAAATTTACTTCTTTTAATATTAAATATATAAATCGTTAATCAATGTTAAAGCTTATAAAGATTTTGAAATTTTTCAAAATTAAAAACAAACTTCTTGAGATTGTTATTAATAACGCAAGTAATAACGACATACTTAAAAACGAACTCGAAAAAATCTTAAATTAACGAGAGTTTCAATAAAATAAACAACAAAAATTTGTGTCTTATTTAACTTATAGTATTAATCTCGTAATTCAAATTTTTATTTCAATTATAAAATCGAAAGCAACAAATAACAATATTGTTGTGCAATTAAAGAATAAATAACTTCAAGATGTTGTAAGAAGCACAAACTTGTTTAATATAATTAAAAAATATTTAAATTTGTAATAATGCAAAGAGATAATGCATATGTTAATTTTATTAAATTTGCGCTTTTATAATTGTTATTAACGACTTAGCTTAACGTTTGCTTCAATTTAAAGTTTTTCAAGAAAAAATTAATAAAAAATTACGAAAACTAGTACAAGATATTCGTATTTATTAAAATTTCATTTATTTTATGCTTTGTCAAACATATCAATTACGCAATTACATTAATTTTTAAGTAAAGAAATATTTTTAAGATTTAAAAATTTAACAAATTAAATTTAACAAATTAAATTTAACAAAAACAAGTAAAATTTAGTTTTGTTTGTTAACAATATATTAAATTCTTTTTACAAATACATTCTTATAGTTTCGCGAACAATTAACAAAAACATTTATTTAAAATTTTTAATATTTGATGCAATATTTAATTATTTTAAACATCTAAAAAAAAAATATATATATATTTTTTGACAAATATTGTAATTAAAATTTACAATAAAGTTTCAACAAAGCTTGCGAAATACTATTCGAAAACAAAAGAATTAAAAAATACGTTATATAATTTCGTTAACATTTTAGATTTTACGCAAAAAGTTAATCTTTATAAGTTGTAAAATAAAAAAGAAAACAACAATATTGTCAATTACGAAAACAAATACAAGAAAAAATTTAAAATTTTTTTTGAACATTATTACGATTCGATTGCTAGTTTAAAAGCAAAAGCGCAAAAGTAAATATTATTAAAAAAATAATGCAATATAATAATGCATATAATTTTTTACTAATGTTGATATAATTTATTGTAATTATTACGAGATTCTTATTTTAATAGTTTTAACAATCTTGTTTGATACGTCTTAATTGCTTTTTTAAGTATTATTAAAGCTAAGCTCTAAATGCGATAGTCTTTCTTTTTATAATTAAAATTGCTAATCTTGTTATGCAAAATTTCGCAAATTAGACGCTAAAATAAAAGTCGAAAAATAAGAAAGTCGATCAATTTTTAATATTTTTTGATTTTACGAAGAGCGACAATATTAAGCTTTTACTTTCGTGTTCGCTATCGCAAAACATTAGTATATTAGTTAAAAATGCATTATTTATTTGCATGATTTTGATTACATTAGCATTTCTAACATTCTTTCTTTTAATATTTGTTTCTTCTTGAGACTTTTCTTCGTTTATACTTATTTTGTTACGATCAAATTAAGAAATCAATTTATCGCGAAAAAGCTTTAAAATTAATTGACAAATTAGCAAATTAAATATGTTAATTTTAGACAAGATGTTTCGCATCATTTGTATGCATTACTTGTTTGCTTTGTGCGAATTATTAAAGAAAATAATAAATTTAATAATGTTAAAAAGAAGTTTACATAAACGTAACTAAGAAATGTTAAGTTTAAGATAAAATTCAAAGAAGTTATAGTAAAATAAGCGATAATTTTAATAATTTTTACTAGTGTAAACGTGTCAAAAAATCGCGTGAAAAGAGAGCTTAAATTAGTGATTAACGATAAGAATATATAATATAAACGACAAAGCAATTAACGAAAATAAACTTGCGTAATATGTTGACGAAATTAAGCATATATTAATGTAAAGAAATAATAATCTTGTACTAATAAAAGTTCAAAGTAAATGTTAATAAATAAATATTAATTTTAACTTTAATATATATATTTCTTATTTTGTTTCAATAAAATTACTCGTTAATACATTATTTACAATTTTGTCAACTTTTTCGAATCTTTTACTTTTTGAATCTTGTCGCATTCTATTAAATATCGTAAGAAACTTCTAAGTTACTATATAATTACATTATTTTTATATATTATTCGTAAAATAAGCTAAGTATACGCACAAATAATAAAAGCGTTATTAACAAACTTAAAAATTATTACAAATCGAAATCGCGCAAAAGACTAAAATAATAATCGCAAGAAATTGTACAAAAAGCAAAGTAACAATCGAAAAGTTATTTTAATACAAATTAAGAAACTTCGTAAAACGTCTTTGTAAAAGAAAGTTGCGAAATTGAATTATAAAATTATGAAAAACAATGTTAAAAAAAAGTTAAAAAGCATCGAATTAATAAAGAGATTTATAATAATGCATTTAAATAATGCAACAAAGCACACAATGCTAATAACTTAATAGCAAAATGTTTCGAAAATAAATTAAGACGAAAAGTAAAAAAGAAATTTGCGATCAAGAAAGCAAATTAACTTAAAATTATCAAAAAAGCACAAAAATTATATAAAAATACGAATGTAATAATAAGATTCTTTTTAAAAAAAATATGCATTGTCTAAATGCATTATTTGTGTTTTACATTTAAGTTAATCAATATTATAGTTAAACGTTAATAACGAACTTAACATTAATAAAAGCTTTTCGATTTATATAAAATCGATTATAAAAATCATTTAATAACGAATTATTTATTATAATAACTTGAATAACTTAAAGAGAGCTAATAATAATAATTTTATAAAATTGTTCAATATTTTTATTAAAGAATTTGCATTCTTAAACAATGCAAAGAAGAAAAAAATTTCAAATTTTATTATTGTTAAAATAAAGAATCTTAATAATGTAATTGAAAGAAATAATAATAAGCAAAAGACTTAATACAAGACTTAAGATAATGCGAAAAAGTTAAATTATAATTATTATGCAACAACGAATAATAATAATAATAACGAAAAGAAAAATAAAAACAAGAAAAATAATAACAATAACAATAAAATTGATAAAAATAATAACGATAAAAATAATAACGATAAAAATAATAACAAAATAAAAAATAACTCGAATTAAACTATTTAAAAGCGAACAAAATTATTAGGATTTCAAATTAACAACTTTACATATATAGTTTAAAGAATTTTCTATTATGCATTACTATTATAATGCATTATCTTGTTGCATTATTATATTACATTATTAAGTTATAATTAAACAATTTAAGTAAAATATAAGATTAAGATTTTAAATTTATTAAATATAATTTAGATTTAGATTAATATCTTGACAATTCGAGTCAATTTTTCGAATTAAATAACAACAAACTAAATTAAATGAATATTAAGCTTAAATGTAAATTCTTCTAGAAATATATTATAGCAAACGTCGAACAACTTATTTGCAAAGTATCTATACTTAATAATTATCTTATTATATTTATACTTTGTAAAAATAATAATATATCTAGACTAATCGTTGGGCTAGAAATCGATATCAACTTTTTAACTCGACCTAAGTACTTAATACCAACATCGTAACTCGACTCAAATACTTGATATCAATATCGTAATTCGATTCGATATCGATTCGATTTCTAACTTGATTCGAGTCATCGATCTAAATTACTAAGCAATCGAAAATGTCGTCATAATGTTAAGAATTTCTATTTTTGAATTTATTACGTCACGACTTTCGAGAGATTTATGCGCCAAGAACGAAACAATTTTTATTTTTTATTTTTTTATTATTTACATTATTTAATTGCATTACTATGCAACATTTTAAGACAAAAATTATAAGATTTAACACATAATTCATGTCTACAAATTCTACTACTAAATCGCTTTATGTTTTGGCGAATCAAATCGAAAATTCAAGTTGATACTCGATATTAACATCGTGACTTGATTCAAATACTCGATATTAACATCGTGACTCGAATTGACTTTTCAATATTAAAATCTTAACTCGATCCAAGTCTTGACGAGCCAAGAATTTGACTCGAACTCGATGACTCGACTCGACGCAATTAGTCTAAATATATCTCTTGTTTGTCTAATTTCTAGTCTCGATATCTTAAGCGCAAAAATAATCGAAAACAATATTACTCTATTCTAGTTTAAAGAAGAGATAAAGATTAACGATTATTTTATCTATTTAATAGCTTATACGTATTTTATTAATTACAATATAAGTTATATTATTTGTGTTAACATTATAATATGCAAACGCTTTGTTTTATAACTCGTAACTTTTAATAAAAAAAACAATATTTATATATTATATATATCTCTAGAATCAATCTTTGTATCTATAAATATTATTAATATTTTTAAAAAGAAATATATTTTGCAAAATAATATTAATATTTAGTTTTTTTAAATTATTGACTTGCAAAAGAAATACAAAACAATTAAAGTAAACAATCTTGTATACAATATTATATTTTACGCAATAATAATACGTCTTAACAAGTTGTTATCTATTAAAAAAGACTAAATTTTTGCAAATTATAAGACTTGTAAGTCTATCTTAAATCTTGTTATATTTAATAATTAATTTTTGAATTTCTACTACAAGAAAAATCTTAAGACAATTGATACTAATAAAAAAATTGTATTAATCGAAATTTGTTAAACAATTAAACGCAAGAATGCAACTTTAATTAAAGTGTAAAAAATATAGAAGATAAATGTCGATCAAATTTTGTTTAAACAATAACGTTGTTTCGTAAATGTCTAGCTTTAACAATAAAAACAAGCAAATCAACTTTAAAAATCTTAATTAACAAAGATATCTTCTTTAATCTTACTTTATTTTTTGTTTTGCAAGATTCAAAATTGCTAAAATATTATATAAAAAAGTTTAAGACAATCAAGACAAATTTAATTATGCGTTAAATATTAGTTTTGAAAAATTAATTAATTTGCAAGAAAGCAATTTGTAGATTTACAAATATTTTAATTATTAATTGTTAAACAATTTGATTTGCAATAGTTGCTAGACAAATGCTAAATAAAATAGCGAATAATACAAACAAGACAACAATATACTTTTAAGCTATACAAGATAGTTGCAATACTATTTTTAATATTAATTTTACTATTGTAATCAATATCTATACTCTTCTTAAAAATATTGCAAAATTTGTTGATAAATTAACTCAAATTGTTAAAATTATTAAATTGCTCGAAGATAGTTTTTAGAACAACTTTGCAAAAACTAAGATAAACAAAACATACTTAAATGCAAGAAAGAATATTTATTGTTAACGCAATAAGAAATTCTATAGCAAACTAGATATCGAAAAGAATTGAACTAAAATTATTTAGCAATATAACGCACAAACAAACAAGAACAACAAATTTATTACAATAGAGTAAACTATTAAGATTTGAACAAAATAATAGTTAAGTTTAGAAGTTAGATAACGTTTAAGTTTGCAATATAACAAGAGTATCAATTTCTTTTCTTTTAAGAAAAGTATATATTACGAGATTTGTGTCTAATGCTCTTGTTAAATAACAAGAGAGCGTTTGACGTTTATCAATAGCGCTTGCTCTTAAACAATCAAGTATAACTTAATTGTTAACTTAGTTCTTAGAGAATTATCTTTACAATTATTATAGATATTTGTCTTGTTTATTTACGTGTCTTTTTATCTTGTCTAGCTATCTAGCTATCTTGTCTGCCTAATTGTTATTCTTTGTCTAGCAAAAACAAATATAAAACTTAATATACTATTTTATTTTTGCGCAAAATCCAATTTGTTATTTTTGTTGTTAAACAATAGAGAGAGAAAAAGTAGCTTACAAATTTTCGACTATTAAACTAATAAATATAGCGAAATCGAAATAAGAGTTTAAAGTTAAACAAAATAACATTTCTAAAGTAAGAGACTAAATTATATAATTCAAAATTCAAAATTGTTTTGCAATTAATAATCGGATTATAAATTAAAACTTACAATTGTTTTTTTGCAAATTGGTTTTTCTTCTAGCGTTGCAAGAGACACTTACAAACAACAAGCTTAAATAGTATATATATTGCTATCTTCTACGTTTGCAATACGTTAAAAATTAAATTGTTAAAATAGAATATTGTTTATTGCTATTGTTAATAAGTTTTAATATATACTTTAAAAACAAAGTCAATTTTGTTATAAATATTGTTAAAGATATAATATTAATATAAATAAAGATTTAAGACAAGTATATAAAGAGACTAATATATTAAATCTATTTTGTCTCTTTATTTCGAAAACAAACATTTAAGATTTTGTTTTTTGTAAAAAAAGTTATTAAAGTATTTAATATTTTTTATTTGCAAAAAAATTGCATTTAAAATAAAAAATTGTTTTCGAAAATTATTTTTAAAATTTGCAAAACTAGTTTGTAGATTTTGAATTAAAATATTAAAGACTTTTTCAATAATTGTTGTTTCAAAATCAATGTTATTTTTGTTTTTTACTAGATAAAAAAGAAATTATTGTAAAAATTTATATTTAGCAATCGACTATTAATAGACACAAAATGTATAAATATATTGCTAACAAATAAAATTTATTTTTTAAATTTGTTAAGTCTTTTGTTTGTTGCTTTTTAACACAAGTACTTATAGCAAAAATTTAAGTTGCTTGCATTAAAAACACAAATCAAATTAAATTTAAAAATTGTTACAAGAAAATATATACTTTTTTATATAAAAAATATTTAAAAGACAAGTACTAAAATATATATTCAAGATTCTTTGTATTTTCTCTATAACAATTGTTATAATTAAAATAATTAAAATCTAACAATATTTTGCAAATCTTATTTTAACATATAGATTCTATCGAGTAAAAATCTCGCGAACTTTAATAAAAATAAGTTTTGCTTTTACTAATATATAATATTTTGTTAAAAAAATTAAGGAAAAAAATCTAGATAAATTGATTTAGCAATATTTGTTGTTAATTAAGATATTAACTAAATTTGTTTTATTTTTTAAAAACAAAATAGAAATTCAAATACAAGCTTTAAATAACTATTTTGAATTTAAAAAAAAAAGTTAAATTTATTTTAGAATAAAACTTTTAGACAAAAATTGCTTAAAATTTAATTTTACAAATTTTAACGTTTAAAATATCTTGTAACTACAATTTTGCTAATTACTTTTTTAATAAAAAATTATATCTATATTTCTTCTCGAAGAAAAAAAACAAAAAACTATATATATATTAGGTTTTTAAATTTAATTTAAGAATCAAAATTTAACTATATATTTTTAGCAAAATACTATTAGAAGCTTCTTGTTTTTTTTAACAACTCTTAGTTTTACAATCTAGAGAATTCTAGTATTTGTATTAAATATTTTTTTAATATAGTTTTTAATTGTTGTAGCTTAACTTGTTTATAGTAGATCGATATAGCTATTTTATATTTTTGCAAAAATAGATTATTTTCTTTTTATCTACTAGTATTTGTTGTATAGTTTTGAGCTATTTATTAAAAATAAACAACTTTGCTATCTATTTTGTCAAAGTTTTTCTATTGTTTTGCTATATTCTAATTATTTAATAATTGCTATATTGTTTATCTATAATCGAAGTTAATTTTTGCAATATCGCTTTAATATCTTGCTAGACTTAAGAAATTTTATTATTATTCTTAAATTTTATATAGATAAATAATATTATTACATTAGATGTTAAAGCGACTATTCTAGCTAACTAGTACTATTTGAAATATTCGACAAATATAGTTCTTTTGTAATTAAAGAAATTTGTCGAGCTTGTCGAATATAAAGATTTTATTTAATTTGTTAATAGACAAAAGCTTAACTATAATATAGTCAATTACTAGTAATATAATAACACTATGCTATATTTTTAACTACTTATAGTATATTGACAAAAATTAATAAGAAATACTTTGATATTAAGAATCTTTAGAGTATTAACAATATCGATAAATATAAACAATAGAGAGAGTATCTTTATACAAAATTAAGAGTTAATATCTCGATTTATTTTGAAAAAAAGAACAAGATCGAATATATACATAATTATTGCAAAGAAGTTGTCTTTTGAACTATTAAAATGTACTCTATAATATTTTTTGTCAATTTTTATACTATAGCTATTAAGATGTTAAGCAATATAGATTATTTATATAGCAAGTATAATTCTATAGACAAGACAAAAACTTAAATTCGAAATTCGAAATTTAATATAAGAGTTGCTAAAAAGAATAAGATATTTAACAAATTTGTATTTTATTTTATTGCTATTGCTACGCTATGAGACTTTAGCAAATGTTACAAGATATTTAAACTGCAACAAATATTTATAGAATGTCTATATTAGAAAGTAATTGATAATATATATTCTATAGTTCTTCGAAACTATATATAGCGTCTTTATTGATTTAACGTAGATATAAGACAATATAACTATTAAAGATATCGAACGCTTCGCTAACATTAATAGAGATTTTAGACAATAAATAAATATATTGTTTACTTTATTTAGATTTGCAGCAATTTCTCGACTATCTATCTATCGAGTATCGACTATAAATAGAGATTATTAATATTCTTAGCATACAATCAAACAATTAATAATAATAAATTACTATTTTCGATATTTTCAAAAAAGCTATCGCTTTAATAACAATAATATTTCTTGTAAGAACTCTTTTTACTTAATTATTGAACAAGTTATTGTTTAACTTAAGACTATCGAAGTAGAACTAACATCTATCGATTTCGATTATAATTTAAAGAAGAAGAAAGAAGATTAAATTATTGAATCTAAATTCGAATCGAACAATTAATAATTTTTGATAACAATTGTAATTAGAAATTAAAGTTGATTAAAATGCTTAAAACAATTGCTAAACTAGATATATCTAAAAAGTCTATAGCTATAGTCAATCTATCTCTCTACTATTTAGAAAAAGAATCTAAGCTTTGGATTAAACAATAGTTCGATTTTCGAAGTACAATTACTATATTAAAGAGAGATATTAAAATTATTAAATTAATAGATATAGACGCAAATACAAAAGAATGTACAAATTAATATTTTCTTAAGCAAAATAAGATATCTAAGATTCTCTTAAAAAGATTGATTTGTTTGTATTTTGTCGACAACAACAAAATGTTAGATATGATCTATAATTGACGTTTATATAAAATTCTATAATTACAAAAAAATCGTTTGATATTTAGTTACTACTCTAGACAAGTTCGATATAATTCTAGGTATACTATAGTTTAAATTTTATAATCTACAAATATTTTACAAGCATCGAATAATTATCTTTAATTCGAGTTATTGTTAATTCTATTGTCTAAAGTATAAGCTTTCAATTATTATCTCTATTAATAAAGTAAAAAAAACTCAACAATTTAATTGTGTTATCTTTAAAGAAAGATATAGTAGAATTCTTCGTCTATATTTATCTTGGAATCTTCGAAAACTTAAAGAATCAAACTATTGCTATATAGTTAGAACATTTTGCTATATTTTATTAATTAAAGAAAATAGACTTTTTTACAATTGTATACTTATTTATTGCAGATATTGCTACTATTATAGTTTTATAAGAAGTTCTATTAGAAGTTATAAAGACTTTTTATTATACAAGCTAAGCTTAAAAAACAATTATCTTAGAACTATTATTTATAGATCGATAGATAAATTTTACAAGAAACAAACAAACTATCTCTATATTAGAATGTAGACTATTATATCGATTCAATAGATAGAGCTCTACTATTTGCAAAAAAGATCTATAATTTATCTTGCAAACAAACAACAATAGTTAAGAAATATATTAATAATATACTTAAGAAAAACTTTGTTAGATCTAGCAATTTATCTTACGTTGTTCTAGTATTAATTGTAGAAAAGTTAGATAATAGTCTACGTATTTGCGTCGACTACAAAGCACTTAATATACTTATTATTAAGAACAAAAATATTCTATTGCTAAATAAGAAAACGTTAGCGCGTCTATATTGAGTTAAAATCTATAGCAAATTTCATATTGTTGCTATTTTTAACAAGATAAAAGTAAAAGAGAATTATTAAAAAAAGATTATCTTTTTTATACACTATAGCTTATTTAACTATATAATTATATTGTTCGAACTCTATAATATATTCAATACTTTTTAATTCTTTATTAATAAGACTCTATACAAATATTTCGATCACTTTTATATTGTATATCTTGATAATATTATAATCTACAATAATATATTGAAAAAAAATATAGTATATATTAAAGAAGTTATTGAAAGATATAGCAAACAACGTAATAGATTATCTATCTATTAAAGATATAAAATATAGAGACTATAAGATATCTTGCAATTTCCAAGCTAGTTTTGATTAAATCTAGCTCTTCTAAATTAGATTAAATTAATCTAGACTAGTTTTCTAAGCAAGTTAATTAGAACTACGCAAGCAATTTTCTAATTTGTCTATCTAATATTATCTTTGTTTATAAACTTTAGATATGTCGTTGTTGCATTGCGCAGCACTTCTACTCGACAATAATGTATCTATTAGTTTTTACTAATCTTCTAATCTATTAATTCAAGTTGCTTAACAAAGATTTTAAACTTATCTTCGAACAATAATTTTATTAGTTTGTCTACTATTATATTTGCACTTCGGACGAAACTAGTACAAATACAATTGCTTTTGTAGAGATCTCTAATATAGTAATATGTTCTGTTGATATGTTTTGATTTTTCGTAAATATAAATATTCTTAACAAGTATTAAAGTTGCTTAATTGTCTTCTATCAATTGTATAAGAGATACAAATTTGTATATCTTGTTTTCAACAATGTTTATGCAATTTAGTAAATCTTTAGAATGCTTTGCATAGCTAGTGTCTCTTAGAACTTGTATAAGTTATAGACTCTTTCTAACGTATATAGATAGAGTTATATACTCGACTTTAATAGTAGATGTTACTATTAACTTCTACTTGCATAATATTTATGCAATCGATTCTTTGCTCTATATAAATACGTATTCAAGAATTGACTTTCGATCTAATCTATTAGTGAAAATAGCAATATTTTCAATATATAGCGAAAGCATAATATATTGTTTGGAATACAACAAGAGATAGAGATTAGTATTGTATTGTTTAAAGTCTAGTTTAATAAGTTTTTTATATATAGTATTTATATTAATTGCGAGCGATCTATTTTAGATTGTAAAAACTTTGTAGAATGCGTAGATATTGCTCTAAGAGTATATCTACTTCAAATAGAAATATTATATAGATTTTCTTTTTAAGAAAGAATTCAATAAAGATATTATTGACGTCTACTTGATAGCATTTCAAATTCTTTAATATAACAATAACAAGAAACACTTGTAAAGTATTGAACTTAACAATTAAGACAAAGATATCTTTGTAATTAATTCTAAAAATCTATATAAAGTTTTTTGCAATTAATCTTGCTTTAAATTTTTCTAGTATTTCGTCGATTTATATTTTTGCTTTAAACACGTATTTGCTTGTTACAATATTAATATTTTGCAAAGAGATAACAATTTTCTATATGCTATTAGCAACAAGAACAAGCAATTTGGCTTATATAGTTTTCTATTATAGCTTTCTTCAAACAAGATTGTTTATAGTCTCTTTTTATATTTTTGATATCAATATAATTAACTTATTGACAATATTGTCGACAATATTTTTTTTATTGATAGCTACGAAGTTGTACTTCGAGACTATCGCGTTATCAATTATATTCTAAACTATAAAGATTGCTATAGCGCAAACAATTTTGCTACAATATTTCTTTAAATTTTTTGTACTATTTTCTTGTTTTCTCTTTGAAATAGCAATATACAAAAAAATCTAAATGTTATATTTAAATACAACAAGATTAACTTATATCTTCTCTAACAAATTAATATAATTGTCAATTTAACAATTAATCAACTTGTTAACTTAACTTTTATCTAATTTAGTTTTATTTAAAACAATCTAGACAAGATCTAGAACAATCTAGACAAGATTTTAATTAAATGTTGCAACATTTAAGCTAGATTTATTTTGAACTATATTTTTGCAAGATCTAGCTATAGATTGTCTTTCTAAAAAAATAGAAATAGTCTTAATACGTATTTTAAGATTAATACTTTCTTTTTTTTGTTCTCGATATATTTAACAACGTTGTATCTAATAACTTTATCTAAGTTGAATATCGATATTTTGACAAATACATTTGTTTTCTCGATATATTCAAGAAATATTTTTATTTGTTTTTTATCTATTAGTTTGTCTCTTCTATCTTTAGCGAGAAGAAATCTAGAATTTATATAAAAATAGTATTTGCAATTTTACATACGCAAATAATCGATAGATAATTTAACATCGATAAATATCTTTATAGATATAATAAGCTTGTTGTTAACAAGCAATTTAATTGCTACTCAATTTTGTAGATATATATTTATTTGTGCAATTTTTAGCTAGAATTTAATAGAAAGCTTCGCTTTCTTGATTATAGTTCTTATAGATTTCTTGATAGTTTGTATATCTTAATTTAGCAATATTGTTTTAAAAAGAATTATACAACAAAGTGTAATTAAATGCAATATTAAACAATAAATATTATTTGTCAAATATTAACTTAAATTCTATATTATTGTTATTGCAAACTACAAGTATCTTAGCTTTGTTTTAAAACTTTGTTTAAACTTGCTATTGACAAAAAGTATTTATAGTTTGTTCTTATTTAACTATTGTTAGTATTTATATTTTACAAGAATAATTGTCGACAATTTCGAGAAAATATTTGTATTCGAATCTTAATGCTAGCAATAATTTGCAAATATCTATTAAAACAAGAGATAAAATAGATTTTTTGCGTTTATTAATATAATAATTTCTTTTATTGCAAAACTTAATTAGTGCATATATTTTATATAAATTTTCTATATCTTTAACAATAGAAATAAATTTTAAGAATATAGTAATTTTATATAGTCTTCGCAACTTAGTTGCGCTTAAATAATCAAATTAACAATATTAAAAACTATATATCTTTGCTTTAAAGTTGCTAATAATTGTTTTATTAACGTCAATTTTAATTTAATTAATTTGTTGCTCTTAATCGAATACGCTATTAATTGCTAAAAATATTGCAAGAGAAATAAGAATATATTTGTTTTGTTTGTTTTGCATCTATATATTGTTCTTGTTAAAATCTTTGTACAAATTTTTCTAATACAAGTATTTGTCTATAAGACTATGTACAAACGTATAACAAGACGTTGCTATATTGACGCACTAAAGACGAGACTACGTAATATATAGAATTTCAATTCAAAAAGACATTAATTTGTAAAAATTCTAAAAAAGAATTTTTAGAGAGAAAACTTTGCACAATATCAAGTCGCTATTACAATAACTTAACACTAATAATATGTTTGTTAATTATTAAGAACTAATATTACAATTGTCTTTTTCTTTTAAATTTAAATTTTTAGAATTAATATATTATAGCGACGTCTTGTTTGCGCAATTATGTCGATCTTTTATCGAATTCTTTTCAAAATTTTCTAAAATTTAATTAAATAGTAAGCAATATTTTATATTTTTATATACGATATCTTTTCTAGTTTATATATTCTTTTGTTAAAATTGCGAGATATTTATAAAAAAGATTTTTTGATCTCTTTCTCTATCTTTTTTAGATATTCGAGAGAAAATTAAGAAGCAACAATAATTTCTTTTGTATATTATTGCAAGATACTATACTACTTGCTACAAATATCTTATTGTGTAATAACTTCAAATTAACAAACAAAGAGATTTTTTGTTTTTTTGTTTTAAAGCGTAAATATATTTTTAATTGCTATATTGTTGCGCTATTATTGCGACAAATACTTGACAATAATATGTTGCAATTTATTTGAATTTTATAGATTCTAAGTTTAGCTTAACTTGTTATTTGAATAAATTATCTCGATTTTTTTTGTTCGATTTAATCGAATTAACGCAATTAATTCGCAAATAATATTTATCAATAGCATTACTATAATTTCCTTCTTTCTATATTACTTTTCGATTTATAGTTAATAAATAAATGCGACGTTCTCTAAATTGTTCTAATATTAACAATAGTATTGCGCATAGATTTTGCATTTAATATAAATTTTTTCAATTATTTTGACGTATTGCAATTTCTTTTCGATAAAAATAATTGTAAATTTTTATTGATTTTTTGTTATTATAGTAGCAAATCAACTACGTAAGCGATGCGTCAACAAGATCTTGCTATAAATAAAATTAATAAAAATAGCAACATTAATTAAAATAATTCTTTTTGCTCTTTTTGTTCGCGCGCAAATGCAAAATCTTTTTTTTTAATTTTTGCTATTTGCAATATATTGTTCGCATCGACAAAAATATTAATTATCAAATATATTTTCAACTTTTGTTTGCTTCGCAATCTAATAACATGCAATATATTAAGCGAAAAAATATTTGCTATAAATATTGCACTTTAAAGCGCAAAATTGTAAGTTGTTTATATACTTTTATATTTAATCTAAATTGTTAATATATTTTTATTGTTATTCGATATATTAAGCAAATCAATATTTTGTTGAAGTTCAAGATGCGTGTCTTCGATAAAAACAATACTAAAATTAATTAAATTGCGTTTGCTTTGCAAATACAACGTTGTCTTACTACTATATATATATAATAACAAAAAAACAAATCGATTTCGCGTTCGATTTACAAGAATTTTTTAACTAATATTAATACTAAACTAAATTATCTATGCAATATTTAGCAAAAAATACTCGATATAATATATAATAGAGCAAATCTCGATACTTTTTTTTGAAAAAGTTAAACAAAAACAAAAAATTATATTTAATAATACTATTGCAAACAACAAATTTAAAAGTTTGTAAATTCTACGTAGTCTAATAATTTTGTTAAAAACAATATTATTTGTTTTGTTTTTATTAATTAGATTTCTCTAAAAAAAGCAATATAAATATCTAGACAAAATTTCTTTTATATATTATAGTTGTTTTGACAATTTATATACTTAATTCGAATATATCGAATTGCTTATTATTAAACAAAAATATTTAAAATAAATAACTTTCTTGTTCGATAATAAAAAAGCTAACAATTAGAAGATTAAATCTTATCTATATTTTCTCGCAAATATTATATTTTTGCAATCTTTGCATAGAATTTATACTTAAAAGATTATTGTTTAAAATGTTGTTTTTTTATATTTAAAACAATAAAATTAATTGTGTTTTAAAAAATTGTGTTTCTTATTTTTGTTATTAATAATTTACTTTTGCAATACTTGTGTATTATCGAAAACAATTAAACAACAATAATTAAAGAATTAATTAAAAAAGATATATATAATTAATTGTAAATAAAATATTAAATCTTGTATTAAATAATATGTGTGCAAGAACTCTTTATTGACAAAAATTAAATAACAAAAACAATTAGATTTGAATATATTTTATATTGTATTTTTATAGTTTTTGATATTCAATTAATTTATTAAGAGAATTATAATATTATTTATATGTATTATTTATATTATTGTTATATTTTGAGTGTATATAATAGTATCAAATCTTACTTTTTATTGTCGAAATTTCTTTTGCAAATATAAAGTTCTAATTTTTTTGTTTTTGCAATTGATTTTTCGAAAAAATTACGTATATTGTATTTCTTAAATCTTTGTTTCGTATTCGCGAGATAGTTTTTTAATATTTAATTATTTTTATATAATAAAAACTCTTCTTATTGAACAAAATATTACGACTTGTTATATCTTGACTTATAATTAAAAATATTTTTTACTTTTTATTTTTTATTTTTGTCGATCAATATTATGTTTTTCGAAACAACAATATTTGAGTTACAATAATATAGTTTTAGTAGTAAAATATAAAAAACAAAATAAACATATTATTTGACAAAAAGATACAAACAATACGTTTGCAAATTAATAATATTTTTAATCTTAAACAATTTTGTAAACTTGTAAAATATTTTTTCTTCGAACAAGCGTCTAAAAGATTTTTAATAAAAAGTATAACTTTGTTATCGATTTAATATTTTTTTAAAGTAATCTTTTTATTTTAATTTCGAGTTCGCGTTTGTTGCGCAATTTGTAGACAACTAATTAATTAATTGTGTTTATTTTGCAAAAATTGAATTTGTTTTCGAACAACAAAAATATCTAAACAATTTTTGTTATTCTAGTTGAATCGAAAATTTGCAACAAATTTAAATATTAATTTGAAAAATAATATCTTAGTCGACGCATGCAATATACTATTGTAAGTATATTAAATTAAAATTAACAACAAACTTTAATTGTTTTGTTTATAATTGCAATAGCAACGCAAATAATATTTTAACATTTAATTTTGTCTTTCAATTTGTCTATTAGTCTAAGAATAAAAAGCAATACTTAGCTTTTATTTAATGTGTATATAACAATATATTGCGAATTAGTAATTACTAATAAAGAGCAAATTATAATCGAAAACAATTTCACGAATTTTTAAATAAACAAATAATATTTTCTCGAATAGAATATTAATTAAATCTTTTGTCAATTGTATAGATTTGACAAAAATATATAAGACATTTTAAAATATCGATCGATTACTACTAGAATTGCATTAAATATACTATTTTTGTAATAACTAGCAAACAACTTCGTTATAAAGTTTATCGAAATCTCGATTTATAATTGGGCAAAAATAAAGAACAACATCAACTTTTTGTAAAAACAATAGCGCAAAGTCTTATTTTACTAACAAACGTTGTAGTCTTTAATATATATATTAATATTCGCGACTATTTTTAATTAGTAGAATTTTCTACTTATAAAAGTACGTGTCTTTTTAATTTCAAAGTGCTTTGTCAAAATATTATTATAATACAAATATAGTAGCTTGCTCTTTAGTAATATCTTGTCGAAAATTAAAATAACATAAAAAAAGAATATTATCTTTTTGTAAATTAATTAGTCTTTGTGCAAACTTGACTCAAAATTTGCAATATTAATTGTTTTTTAATTTTAAGTATTGTAGAGTTCTTCTTTTGTAGCTTTTTTATTTTGAACAACAACAAAAATAAAAAAGTTTTTAAGTTATTTTTTTTGTTGCATGCGATGCGAACGTTGTTGCAACGCAATTGTTAAATTATTGCGCTTTAAATTGTGTTTGCAATTTCTTTCTTTTTAGATTTACTAATTGTATTTTCTTTGTTTAAAGAATTTTTATTAAGAAGTTTAATATTAATTTTTTTTTCAATTTTCGATACTCGAGTTTCGAGTTTGTTCTTATTGTATAATATTAGCGTTTAATAAGCGTCTCTTGTAAATATTAATATTATTTCAATAGCAATAATAGTAATATTCTTCAACTTATTCTAAAATATAAATAGATAAATTTTATTATTTAATTTTTTTTGTAATTGAAACGTCGAGAAAATTTGTCAACTAAGTTTTTTTTTTGTGCAATATTTAATTTCGAAGTTGTATTTTACTAGCAAAAATATCTATCAAAACTAACAACAATTTAGCGTTATTATCTTTATAAAATATTGTAATTTATTGTAATTTATTAACACAATAATTGAATAATAACTACTCTTTAAATAGTGTTAATATTGTTTAAAGTTATCAACAATAGCAAGCAACTCTTAATTGTAAGTCTTGTATCGAGTTTTCACAAAAATTATTTTTCTTAAATAGAATGTTATTGAATATTATATTATCTAATCAACTTTTCTTATAAAATAAACTAATTGTAATAAAATTGTTGCAATTGTAAATTTCAAAACGTTTGTTTTAAAGCAAATATAATTTTTTGAATTAAAGTAAATTAATATAGATATTTATATAAAGATTGTAATAAACTTTTAAAAAGTCAAAATAATATTTTTGTTAAATACAAAAAGATTATTTTGTTTGTTTTGTTTATTGCTTTTTAAAAGCTTTGTCAAAACTCGAATAAGTTTTGCATAGTATTTTATAAATTGTCGATAAAAGTTTGCGAAATCTAGAAACATTTAAAGTTTATATAAAGTAATAGACTAAAATTATATTTTAATAAAGTCGATTTGTTGTAAATTTATTAATATGTTATAATTGCTTATAATATATTTTAGAAATTTAATTAAAATTGTTATAAAAAAATATTTGAATAGTTTTACGTAAAACTTGTAGAAACGTAATTTATCAAATATTTAATATACGCAATTTTAGTGTCTTTTCTATATTTTAAAGTATATCAAAATGTTATTAAAATAGATTACACAAAGATAATTTATTAAATTTTTTTAAATTTTGTTAATTAAGATCTAAAAGATAGTCGATGCGTTTGTTAGTTCAAACAATATTATTGCGTACTCGAAATATTTATATTGTATTCGAAAAATTGTCTTCTATTTATTGTTTTAACAAATTCGAATTTAATAATAAGCGTTTTAGATTTAATTTTGTAAAATACGCAATATTTATTAGACAATTTGATGTCTTCTTTATTAAAAAAAAGAATATCGATTCTTAATTGTAATTGTATTAAGATTGCAATAATTAATATATAATTTTAGATTTCTATTGCTTTTTAGCACAAACAATATTAATATTTCGATTTAATTAATTGATTGACAAATTCTATTTAAAATTAAGTTTTTCAAAAAATAATTATATAGAACAATTAGTTTTTGTTCGAAAAAAATATATAACAAATTAAAAAACAATTTTGTTTTAAAAAACAAATCGATTTTATAATCTTTCTCTTTGTATTTAGAAAAAGTAAATATATTTTTTGAGTCAAAAATATTGTTGTAGTTCTAAATATTTTTAAGTATAATATGTATTGTCAATATTTTATCGACGTCGAAATTGTAGCGAATTAGAGCAAATATCGAAATTTATTTTTTAAATTTCAAAAAACTCTTCGAAAACTTAACAACAATAGTATTTTTTGTAACTTAATAGCGTCAAATCAATATATATTAGTTGACGTAAAAATTAGTTTCTATTATTTAGAAAAGATTAACAATAATATTGTATACAATTTTATCACATATATAGAAAACTTGTCTTAATATATATTTTTGTTTCTTATTATTGCAAATTTTTATTTCTACAATATAGAATCTTATAGATCGAGTTTTCTAAATTGTAATTTTTTTTGTTTCAATTGCAAATTGTTCGATCTTCTTCAAATATTATATTTTTGCAAAATATTTATTAATACAATTAATATTAACGCTTCTATTAAGAAAATCTTTTCGTCTATATTATTTTTTGTCGACAAATATTAATAGCTTTGCAAAAAGAGTTTTTGTTTTGTATTTTTAATTTGCAATTGCAACTACAATTTTTGCGAACTTATCTAGTTTTTCAAATTGTTAAAAAAAAATTTGATAAAAAAATATAATAATAATATTTTCGAAGCGTTTGCTTCGAAACTCTTTTAAAAGTTGTTAATTGTATTAATTTGCAAGTTATTTTTAACAAATTTATATTTTTAACAAATTTAAAATATTTTTTCTAAATATATATTTTTTTGTTACAATTGTAGCAAATGCGCTTTTTTGCGTATTTGAATTAATTTTGTCAAAGCTATGCAAAAAAAGTTTTGTTGTATTTTTTTAACAACATTTTGTTGTTAAAATATCGCAAATTTTAGTTGTTAATAATATTTTTTTCGATTTATAGCTATACAAGTTCTTTTTGAAGTTATTGCGTAATTTCGAGAACAATTCTTGATTTAAATTTTTGTTTTTAATATTGAATCAAAAAAGTAGAGCGCTTTTTATATATTGTGTTAACGCAACAAAAGTATTTCTTGTCTGGAAAATTTAAACTATATTGTTAATCTTTTTACAAAGATTTTTTCGCAAACAATGCAAAAGATAATTATGTTATTAATATTCGATATATTTGTTAAGATTTGTCTTCAATATCTTAATATAAATTACAAAATTATTAATATTTTGAAATTAATTTTGTTTAATTTTTTTGTATTTGCGAGAGAAAACAAAACAACAATTTTTCAAATTCTTAATAAAATTAATTAAATATTGTGCAAACTATTTTTAGTTCTACTTTTTTATTTTGTTTGTTCGTTTGTTCTTATAATTTTTCTATTGTATTGTTAATGTGTTGCGAAAATATTATTAAATTTAGCAAATTTTTAAGTTTTTTGTCGAAAATTAATCTTTATTGATCTCGAAGAAATTTTTTGCACTTCGAGTTCAATTTTTAAGTTTTTTGAAGTTTTTTTTGTAGTAGAGATTTAGTTAAATCGATCTTATAGAATAGTCGAAGCACTATTTTTTCAATATCAATTTGCTAATTTTGTAATTTTTGCGTAAACAACGCAAACTTGTTGCTTTAATTTTGTTTTTACAAAACAACTTTAAAAGAAGTTTGTTTCTTGCTTAAGCAATACAAAGTTCTTGCTTTGTCTAAAATTTATATTTCTTTGTTTTCTCTTTAATTAGAAGTTTTTTATAGTTGATATTTTTGTCGAATTGCGACAACTTTGTAGCGTTATTACTTTGCAAAACTTCTTCTTGTAATATAATGTAAATTTTTGTAATATTGTCGAAAACAAGTTGATTATTTGTACTTTTGTTATTCTAAAAGTGCTAAAACGTTGTTTGTTTTTTGTTTGTCTTTAAAATCTAACTTGTATTGCGTGTCAAATTAACTATTTTGTCGAACAATTGTCTATAAAGATTGAGACAAATTAATATTGTAAAATTGTGTACAAATATATAAAAAAATGTTGCTATATCGACGCATTAAAGAGGAAACTACGTAGTATATAGAATTGCAATTTAGAGAGACATTAATTTGTAAAAATTCAAAAAAAAAATCTTAGAAAGAAAACTCTGCACGATACCAAGTTGTTACTACGATAACTTGGCACTAATAACGTGTTTGTTGATTATTAGAAACTAGCATTATATTGCCTAACAAAAGATGAACTTCTAGATTCAAAACAAAAAAATTGTTTATTTAATATATTTTGTTTTTGTTCTTCGTATATATTGTTGTTGTTTTATACTAATCTAAAAACAACTTTGTTTTCTCGATCTTAATAATGCGTCTAGAAATAGTAATAAAAGAATCTCTAAAGTGTCGAAGTTAATTAATTATATATAAGAAAGTATCAATATTAATAATCTATTTATTGTCGAGAATTTTACTAATATTTTTCTTAAATAGTGTTGCAAGCTTTTTATTAATACTTTTTCGATATTAAAGTTGTTGCTATTAAAAAAAGATTTTTTTAACAAGTTGTTGTTTTTAGTATTGTAGACGTGATACTTCTTTCGCTTATAGTTTTTGATATTTTTAATTTTTTCTATTTTTTTTTTATATATTTGCGAACATTAATACAAAAAAAACTTGTCGACAAAGTACTTCAGACTCTAGCAAAAATAGCAACAATATCTATTTTTGCTAAATTTTCGATTATATTAACAATAATTGAAGTTCAATTTTAAAGAGAAGCTTCGATATTGGCGTCGAGATTTAGAGCAACTTATTTCTTGTTTAATCTATACAACAATTTTATCAACTTTAAGCAAAATTATATTAACGTCAAAAGAATCTTAAGTATTAAAAGTATCTCGAGTAGCAATATTTAGATTAGTTTATTGTTGCAATATAATTTTCTTATATCGAATTAAATCTTAACAAGTTTTTGTTTCAATTTCTTGAAATATATCTATGCTTCGTCGATACTCTAATTAAGAATTTTTTTGTAATTTATGTAATTTATATAGTTTATTAAATGTTGTCTTTTAATAGTCTAAAGCTTCTTTTTGTACTTATATATTAAGAATCTCTATATCTTATATACAATAATTATAGCAATTACGTTTTTCTTATTGTTCTTGTTCAAGCAAAATTAAATATAAAAAATAGCTTTGATATTTGTCTTTACATTTTTCAATTAAAAGATTATTGATAAAATTAAACTAGTTTCCCTTGTAGAAGTAAAAAGTATAATAGAGTTTAAAAATTGAACTACATTTTAAAGATTTTTTGCTATAAAATAGTTTTTTATTTCACGAAATTATTGTTTGCTTGTAATACAGTTAAATATATTAATTGTCTTTTATATATTGTTTTCTATAGTATATAGTGTATAAAAGAAGTAAATAAAGTAAAGTTAATAAAATAATAAAAAAGTAAGTAAAAAGATATCTATTAAGTAACATAAAGAGATTTAATGCACTAATATTTTATCGATTTAGTGCAAAAACTATAATTATATTATTATTTTAACAGTATCTTCTAGTATTGTGTTTGCTTCTTTTGGAGTAGTTTAGTTTATTCTTTTTCAAGTTATAATTGATACTCTTTCAAGCAATATAGTTTGCTCTCTTTAAAGCAATAACTAGCTTTTTTTCAAGCGTATAAGTTAGTCTTTCTTATTGTTGTTCGTTCTTCGTAGAATTTATAATCGAGCGAAACTAGTTTATTTATATAGAGGTTTCTTACGTAACTCGAAAATATATATCGATTTCTATCTATCGATAGTAGTATCTTTTGTTCTTCTTAAAACGCGATTGAAGTTGTTGCAATAAGAGTATCAAAAACTGTTAAATCGAAAGTCTTCGCAAACTCGAATTTATAATCTATTAGAAGATATAGCAAACAACTTAGTAAATTATCTATCTATCAAAAGATATAATGTATATAGAGTGCAAAAACTGCAAAATATACTGTAGTCTCTAAACTAGTTCTAATTAAATCTAGCTCTTCTAGACTAGATTAGATCAATCTAAATTAGTTTGCTAAGTACATTAATTAGAATTACACGAGCAACTTTCTAGTTTATCTATCTAATATTATCTTTGTATGCAAACTTCAGATATATCGTTGTTGTATTGCGCAACAAAAAACTTAATAAAATTAAAAAAGACAAACTTTATCTTAATATTAACAAGTGCAACTTTAGTATTACGCAAATAAAATATCTCGATCTTATTATAACTATCGATAATATTAAGAAAGATTTAATTAAAATAGAAGCAATTCTTAGATAGAAAGTTCTAAGACTAATTAAAAATATTAAAAAGTTTTTAGACTTTGTCAACTTTTATTGTTGCTTTGTAATTATATATTTTAAATTGTCAACTTATTGACTGTATTAACAAAGAATAGCAAAAAATATTTTATATTTCTCCAAAATTCTAAAGATCTAGAACAAAAGATTTTTGATACTCTTAACATAGTATTTACTATTGTATCAATTTTTGCGCACTTTAATTTTGATAAGAAAGTTTGACTTAAAATTGACGTCTCTAATTATATAGTAATTGTTGTGCTTTTATAGCAAGAAGAAAATAGACAACTCTATTTTGTAGCTTTTCTCTTAAAATATATATTATTGATAAAATGCAATTACAATATTTATAACAAGAAGCTTCTAGCTATTGTTAGAGTTTTCGAGAAATAGAATTCGAAGCTAGCGAAAATATCTATCGAGAACTTTATTAAAGTTGTTATCAACTACGAGAATTTGAAATAATTTATATCTATAAAGCAATTAAATCTAAAATAAGTTTATTAGATAAAATTTCTATTAAAATTTAGTTTTCGATTTTTCTATCAATTAGAAAAGTTAAATACTAAATCAAATATTCTTATTCGACAATCGAAAGATTTATTTAGCAGAAAGAAAAATAAACAATATTGATTTTAATATTAAATTGTATTAGAATATCAAAATCTAGAGTACAAAATATATTAAGCTATCGAACTAGCAATTATTTTAGTAGACAAACTCGATTAAAATCTAGTATGTATAGCAGTATTAATTTACAATCTGAGTAAAAAAGATTATAATAAAAACAAAAAGTTAATTGAAGAATTTCTGTTAAGAAACAAGAAATCTTTAGAAGAATTGTTTTTACTATATAATTTTGACATTATAGTACAAATTAAAGTTGTTTTAAAAAAGAACAAAATCTTACAAAGTATTATTTACTTTAAGAAATCTAAAAAGAGAAAAATATTTGTTGATATTGTACAAAAAGAGAAAATAAAACTAATTCTTAAAGATTGTTGTTTAGTTGACAATATACTCTATATTAAGCATTATATCTATAAATTAAGCAATAAGAAGTTTCGAATATATGTAGTTAAAGATATTTATAACAATTTATCTAAAGATTACGTTAATTGCTTTTTAATCTACAAAAAAGTTAGCAAATACTATTATTGATTTAAAATAACAAATATAACTGCGCAATGTATATATAGTTGCTATATATACAAAAGAACAAAAAGTTATAAACAGAAGAAGCAAAATCTGTTAAAATCTTTATTAATTTCGAATTGCTATTGGCATATTATTATTGTCTACTTTATTATCTCTTTGTTTATTTGTCTACAACACAATAGAAGCTATCAATATATAATAGTTGTAATAGATTGTCTATTAAAGAAAAAGAAATTTATAGTCTTAAACTTGTTATTTGTAAAATTGGTAATCTAGACGTTGATCGAATAGATTTGACGCAAAAAAGAATATGTTAAATCGATAGTATTCGATTGTAGCAGTCAATTTATCTCTTATTTCTAACAATATCTATATCAATAAATAGAAATAAAGTCTTAACTGTCGACGTTGTTCTATCCGAAGACTAATAGTTAAATAGAAAGCGCAAATATTGTATTAAAGCAATATTTTTGCATCTATATTAACTACAATTAAGACCATTAAATAGACTACTTATCTGTAGCTAAGTTCGAAGCTAATTTAGATCTAAAACCAACTATTGGAATTGTCTTCTTTTAAGCAATAAAAGACTATTTGTTGCAAACTAGATTTAAACTGTCTAATTCTCTAGATAAAACTAAATTGCTTCTATTTAATACAAAGCGCAAGTTTTTGCAAAGAGATTATTTAATTTAGAAGCGAAACAATATTTTGTTAATATTCAAAGAACAAGTTAAAATAGAAACAAGCTTAACAAGCAAATTACACAAATCGATATCGAAATATTGTATTAGAATTTCAAATAGACGATATAGTTATACTAGATACTAGAAATATTAAAATTACGCATTCAATTAAGTTTTTAGATTTCAAGAATATAGATTTGTTTAGAATTATTCGAGCTATCGATAAAATAGCTTATAAACTAGAGTTGTCGAAAACTATAGTTGAAATATTTTTAGTATTTTATTCTTAATTGTTGTATCTAGATACTAGCAATTTTTTGGTTAGAACAAGTAAATTTTTTATCGCTATCGATTGCTATCTACAAAAACGCAATCGATTACAAAGTTGAGAAAATTGTCGATTTAATAATAGATAAATGCAGAACAAATTCTATATATTCTAATCGAAAGAAGAAGAGATATCTAATATACAAAAATCAAGTTTACAAATAGTTCGAAATAGAATACTAATTTGTTATATTACAACTATATCTACGCGATCGACTATATTAATCTTGTTGCCAACTATTATTACAAGTTTCTCTATGCAGCAAGATTATATCGAATCTTTAAGACTAAGAAAGATTAAGAGTCTCTTATTGCAATACTAATAATTACTGTAATTAGATAGAATTCTAGCTACAAGACTTTAGATCAAATTATATTAATTGAAAAAATCAAAGATATCTTGCTTATTTAGTCGATCTCGTTATCAAAAAAACTAACAAACAAAAGAATTCCTAATATTAAAAATAAAGTTGGGAAAGAGAAGAATAACACAACTATATGGCGTATTCTAGGCAGATCAAAAATACGTTTTAGGTTTATTTTTTAAGAATAAGAGATTGAGAAAACAATAGAAAATACGCATCTAAACATCAAAAGAACGCTCTTTTTTTAAGGAAGTTTGCAGAGATATATTTTGTTCTAAGAAGAGAGTAGTGTTATGATTTTCTTGTCTTTACAGCGCTATTGTCTATTCAGGCTTAGCGTCTCGGCTCTCGACCTCTATAACTCGATTATCTACAAAGTACAAACCGTGATTCCTGTATATAGATTCTATCTTATAGTTAGAATTCTTGTTCAATCTTATCTAATTGCATTTCCCATCCGTAAGCTCTAGCAACAATAAAAAAGATTAAATACTAATATCTATATTTTTATTAACAATTAATTAATATTAAAGAAATTGCAAAGTGTAAAAAATCAAGAAGCTACAAAAATTCGAAATTAAATTAGACTTGATTTAATAAAATTAAACAATATCGAGTATAGAATATCTATTATGTAAATTCTAGTTAAAACAAGTGTTATCGAAAACAAAAAAACAAACAAATTGACAAAAAAAGTAGTAAAAATAATAAAATTGACATCTATAGACTCTATAATTACAATTTCGCATTCTAGAAAATAAATTAGCAAAAGAACGAAAAGAAGTTGACAAGCAAGTTAACAAAAACAAATATTATACTACAAATATTCTAGAGTTACTAGACGTCAAAAAAGTTAAAAAAGTATCTCTAAAAAGTATCGACATATTTATCTTTGCAACCTTTGTACAAACAAAACTAGAATACAAATATCTCCTCCCATATTTGATTAAACAAGAAAAAGTACTTAAAGATTTATCTGTAAGATTAGATTTCGCAAATATGTCGGAAATATGCTAGGAATATTTTGAAAAAGTGTTTGCTTTGAATAAATTTCTGCTGGATATTAGTTGGTCAGTCGATTATTAAGTAGTATATGTTGGTTGTTTACTATCTATAAATCTATTCAGTATAGTTAGACTAGTGAAAAATTCAACCGTTGTACAACCGTCGAAAAACCGTAGTACAACCGTCGAAAAACCGTTTCCCAACCGTTTTCCAACCGATTAACAACTAGAAAAATTCTAAATTTCGGTTGTTTAACCGTTGGTTGCCCCAACAACCACCAACCGCAATTAAACTATAGATAGGTTGGAATATAGTTGTCCAACGGTTGATTAAAAAATTTATTAAATCAAAAAAAAATTATAATTAATTAGACTCCCTAAGTACTAGACTATTAGAGGGATATATAAGGGGGTTATATATGGGGGGATTATTTACGCGTATACGTTTTTTGCAAATCACGTGATTTTTCTATTTATAGCTTGATAGCGTTGATAGTAATCGAAATAGAGACTTCCCGAAATAAATTGAAACTTTAAATTTAAGTTTAAACTCTAAACTATTAATAGAATTAATAGAAAAACGTCTTAACGACTTCACGCATTGACGAATCAACGATTTAGATATTTTACTACTCGACACACCAAGAGTTAAAACCTCGATCGGGCTAGCTTCAGGACTTAGAATAAATTTTCAAAATTTTCAAAATTTTCTATATCAAAATTAGCATCTATAGGCATCTATAGGTTGTTCAACCGTTGTTCAACCGTTGTTCAACTATAGAAAAACCAATTTTCTAGTCTTAAACCGTTGTCTAACCGTTGTTCAACTACAAAAAATCTTAATTTCTAACTTTAAACCGTTGAACAATCGTTGAACAACTATAAACTATCAAGATTTCTGTTGTTCAACCGATACACAACCGTTGTACAACTGTTGTTTTTATTAGTAGGAAGCCCTAGACGTTTTGGTTATTTATCGATTGACTAGTTAGTAGTCAATCGACATATAGTAGTTATCTATCGATTCTAGATCTTATAGATGCTATTTTTCTTGATTTTAAATTTTTAAATTTTAATAAATTTAACTAAGTGTCGACGCTAGTTCGATCGAGACTTCGAGTTTCAAGATATCGAATAACAAAGTATATACATCGTTGATTTGTCAATACGTAAAGTTGTTCAACTATTTTTCTATTTATAGTTTAAAGTTTTAACCTTAATTTATGGTTTATAAATATTCGAGAAGTGTTTAACTTTGCAACTATCGACATTATCGAAATCTTAACTACAAAATTACGTAATTTACGAAATTTATATATACGCGTTATATTTTCTCTACTAGCGTATATATAATACATTACTTATATAGCTAGTATTAGTTAATCTAGACTGATCGCGTCGGTTTGGGAAATCGAGTTTGATTCGAGAAATCGAATCGAATCTTGGCGATTCGATTCGACTCGAATCAAAAGTCTTGACAATTCGATTTCTAAAGTTAAAATCGATAATTTAGTTCGATTTCAAAAGTTGAATCGAAAATTGAATCGAAAAATCAATTCGAATCGTCAAGACTATTATTTTTAGTAAATTTTATTATTTTTAGTAACAATTAATTAATAATTTAATAGAAATAGTTAATATATTGAATTAATTGATAAATATATTAAAAATTTCTTCTTACAAATGCATTACTATTGTGCATTACCTAGAAAATAGTAAAAAATTTAAAGTTACATTTATACTATTTTTAGTATTTTTGATATTCTTGGCGATTTCTTGGCGATTCGATTCGATTTCAAAGTTTGAATCGTCGATTCGAGTCGGTTCCAGAAGTTGGAACCGAAAATCGAATCGACAATCAATCTAAGTTAATCTACTTAATTAAAAAAAATTAAAAATTCTAAAGAAAAAATTACTAGTAATATTTATACCCGGAATATACTCGGAATTTATCCGAAATATTGCTCTTTTGATTAGTTACTCGCACGTAATTTATTTGAAGAAAATCTAGAATCTAATCAATTTTTAATCGGTTTTTGCTAATTAGAAAGCAGATTTCTGTCAATTAAATAGCAGTTATTGAACCGAAAGATTGCTAGTAAACTCCGGGTAAATTTCGGATAAGTTCCGGATAAATTCCGGTTAAATAACTATATAAGTTGGCAATATAGTACATAACTCTAAATATACGAGCATATGCAAACAAACGCAAATATCAAAATGCATAATATTAGATTGCAAATACTATCGTAACAAGCAAAGTCTAATAAAAAGAACGCTAAAAGCTAAAGATCTAACTATAAAAATTCTATTTTCGACTCAAAAAGACATAGCTTTATTGTGCTTTAAATTATTTAAAGAAGACTAGAGTAAGAAGAAGAAAATAGATTCTATAAACAACAAAAAAAATAGAGAAGAGATAAGAGATAAGAGAATTTAAGACTTTTTTGAAGACTTTTTAATTATGTGCTAGCGAGCATCAAAATCGATTGACATACTATATATAAAAATAATAGAGAAATAAATAGAGATATATAAGTTACTAGCCCGATATATATAGACTATATGCACTCAATAAAGAGAAAGAAAAAAAAGAATTTTACTATTTTTAAATATATTAACTACTTTTGTTTAAGTATTGACTTCTATAGAAATTTGAGCAAGTCAATTATCTATAATATTGTCAATAAAATAACGCAAAACCGATATATCTATTTGATTTGCTTTTGTTACGTAATTTAAATTTCTAGTAAATTTTTTCTAACGCTTTTGTCATTTTGTCTTGCTTGAATTGCTTAAACAATTTATTGTTTAACCTAGCTTTAATTCGAATAATTTGTCTAAAAGTCAATACGTTGTTGCACTAAATTAACATAGTAATACTTAAATGCGTCTATTACGTAATCTATAATTTTGCTTCAAAGAATTTCTTTATTTAATAATCTTTGCTACGGTAATTAATCTCTTATTTGTTTTTTTGTTTTGCTAATTTATTTATCTAGATCTATTTGTTTCTAATTACTAACGATATATTTAACAAGTAAATGTTGTGCTTTTTGCTTTTTAACAACTAAATTAAACTTGTTTAAATTAATTTTCATTTTTTTAAATATTTAATTTTCTAAAATCGCATCTATAGAGTCTATAGTTATTGTTTTTGCGATGTTAAATATATCGGGTTACAGTTTATCCCGGAGCAGATCTTTGACCCGGGATGAGCTCACTCCGAGTGCAAAATTCGACACGGGATAATTTCTAGATATGCGTAGCATAGATATAATCTATATTATTTGAGAATATTGAATTACTCTCTATATATTAGAAATAAACGTAGTATATACGTGGCATAAAATGTGCATCTAGAAATTTGTAGAAACAATAAAAATTTGAAATATTAAAAAAAGAATTGATTACAAGTATAGCATATATTAGGTATCGAATTTCTAGAATAAAATACATTAACAATTACAAGTTACGAGACAAGATTTGCTAAGCTAAACATATATCTAGTATCGACAAAGACTTAAATATTTGAGCGAGTTAAAATTACGCGTTAATACAAAATGCAATCTAGATATAGATTTAGCAATTGCATAGCATAAACTAAACTCAAATAAGATTAGAGCGTTAAACGCGACAAAGATACTAGTATCCTTTGTTAAATTAAAATATTGTTTTTGCGTTTTTTATCTTTATCTTTCTTAATTATTTGCACAAGTCTAATATATGCTAGTAATTTCTTTCGATATATTCTAAGTATAAATTGAATTTATTTATATACGAATATCTTAATGTATATATAGTATAAGCGTTTTTAATTAGATTGCTAACCTTAGAACTTATTACAATAATTTTTGAGTTATTAATGCAATAAATTTATTTGCTCTTGATATATATTATAATAAGTATAGATAGCATCTATGCATAGCTTATATTTACTATTTTATTACTATTTGTATTTTTATTTTTATTTAAATTGAAACTTTGTATCTTTAAGTACGTATTTATTTACAACACAATTTTTGCAAGATATACACTAAAACTATTTCTAGATTAAATCGAATATGTGTAAAATCAAGATAATATCAATAAATAGTTATTCTTTGTTTAAATTAAATTTATACTAAATATAAGCAATATTTGTGTTTAAAGTCTTCGAATAAAACAATAATTAAAAATAATTCTATTTAAGCTTAATATATACTAAGTATTAACAATTACTTTTAATCTCGAAACTCGCGTGTCTTTGTTCAATTTGATTGTATAAGTGTTAGATTTTATTTTAACTTAGAATATACTAAGCATAAGTAGTTGTAATGTTGTTATAAAAATGATTAAATATGCGAAATAACTTTTATTGTAATTAATTGTTAGTTTTTTGTATATTTAAACTCGATTAAATTTATGCTAGATTTATGTTGATTAATAACAATATTTTAGTTGCAACGCTATATATGCACTTGATATATTAATGCAAGTAAGCAACTATATATCTTTTACTATATATAATATAGACTAAGCATATTTAGTTGCAAATTCTAATATTAATAATATATTAATTAATATGTATTATCTTGTCGAAAAGTATATATTTCTTTTATATTTAATATAGATTGCGCTTATGCTATTGCAATATATTTAAGTTGTAAATTTGATTTAAAGATTGACGTAATACAAGCTATATTATCAAGTCGAAGTATATTTAATTTAAGCGTTAACTACGTTGAGCTTATACGTTGTACAAATATAAGCACATAATAAATGCAATTATATATTAATATATTATCGACATAAAGCATATTGCGTAGATTGAATTTCTATTAAATATTAAAATAGCTTAATTTTTGCAATTGTTATAATTTAGCTTTTGCGTCTTTCTATAATACATATTTTTATCGCAAGATAAGCTTATTTTATGCTTGTTATATTATATATAACTTAGTTTCTATTTTCTTTATTAATTATATTATATACAAATATTTATTTTATCTTTTAAATATTTAATTATATATTATATACGTATCGATTTAGCTTATGTTAGACTTGTATTAATACAAGCTTTTGTCGAAATATTGTACCCGATCTGGTCTAGTATTGAATACTACTTGGTCCAATACTACTTGGCCCAATATTACGTAATCGAGCTAAGTAGCATCGATTAATATATATAGTCGAACAAGCTCTTTAGCTTCTAGATAGTAACTAAGCGATCTACTATCTATTATTTTGACAAATTATAAGCTTAAAATAGAGCAAGAAACTTATTTGCTTGTTAACTAGAATGTCTGAGGCATAGTTAATAAATCAAACTAACAATAAATTTATAATTACTACTATTAGCTAAGTTCTTGTTGATTTTTGATATACAAAGATTGACAATCAAATTGTCTTGATATTCAAATTAGTCTTCAAGAATTAAAATATTAATACTATGTCTTATACTATCGAAACAATTGTTAAGAGACTGTCGAAACTTGTTGAACAATCGTGATTGTTCAATTACTTAAACAATTGAAATCTTTAATTATTAACAATTGAATAGCTAGCATCTAGTTAAAAATTCTAGACACAAACGCTCTACTAAAGAAGACTAATATAAGTCCTAAAACGACTAAATTCATCTTATTTGCAACTTGTTGCTTTTGTCGAAGAACGCTAATTACTTTTAACAAACATTTATTAATAATAAGTTCTAAAAAGATCGAAGAACCAATTATGTAACAATTATACAACTAAGAATCGATAATTAGATAACTAGTAATCAATCAAAGACGTGTTATTAAAGCGAGACAAGATCTAGCTTTAACGCATTAATAAAAGAACTAAGTTATCTAGTTTTCTTAATTTTTGTTCTTTTGTCTATTGCAAAAAAAAATCTTATTAACAATTAAACAAATCAATTTGCTAGCTCGATAACTAAAACGAGTGCTAGTCAACTTCTCTTACTACAATATATAAAACGAATCAATAAACTAAATTGCAAACATACTTCAAAAATCGAAATAATTTTATCAATTATTTTAAAAGCAACGTCGAGACACAACTTTCGATCAAATAGTTCTTAATCTTATCTAAATAAAAGAATTGAAAAGATCTTAATTATCGCGAAGACGCAAAAAATTAAAATCGAAAAGACTAACTTCTAGTCTTGTTAAAATAAGAAGATTAAAAAGATCGATTTAACAATTACGAAAACGCAAAAGAGCGTTGTTATCTTTATAACTATTGGGATTAAAGAGAAGAATAAAGAGATTAAGTAGTTTAATTAAATTCTAAATAGTCAAAGAGTTTTATTTATAATCAAGCGAAAACAACAATTTGATCAAGAATTATTTGTTATTAATACGTCTTTATTTATCAAACAAATTAAGTCTATCGATTCTTTTCTTATTTATATTTGTTATAATCTTAAGATAGAACAATAAAATTACAAAATTTACTTAAAAGCTTATTAATTGTTTATCTATTAAAACTTTGTTCAAACAATAATTGACAAAATTGATTAGCTTAATACTATTAACAAAAAGAAATATATTTAACTATCTTTTTTATCTAAACTTTTTAAAAAGTATCTATCGAATTAGATATCTAACTCGAAATCTATTAATTTGCTTAACCTTTGTAATTTGATAGCTAAAATATCTTTATCAAGATCTTTACTACGCAATTGCGCATCTTTATTATATTTACTAGTAATATTATCTATTGCTTACAAGCTATCGATAGAACTCTAAAATAATAAATTACGTCAATATTGTTATAATTACTAGCATCTTTGCTTTATCTCTTGCAACTCTTAAACAAATTGCTAAAATCAACAATAATGTAAGCTTTTTTATCTAGAAACAAGACTTGTTTAAAATTCTTAAGTAAATTAAGCTCTAAAAATACATTTAATTTAGATATTAAATTTATTAACTTGCTTAATATTGTTATTAAAAAACAAGTTTAATAAAATGCTAGCAACAAGAAGTATATAAATGCGCTTTAAAATATTGTTAATAAGAATTTGTATTACAATGTAAAGAAGATCGATCTAATTAAAGAAACTTATTAAAAAATTGTTAAAATATATAAATCTAAAAAGTCAAGTATACTAATAAGAATTTTTGTCAAATTCGAGTCTTTTAAGACTATTAATTGCTAGAATATCAATAAGTACAAAATTAAATTTCGCGATATTATTAACAAACTATCTATCTATTTAAATAATTCAGCTATAGATAAAAATTAACTTATCTTTAAATATCTAGTTAATTTTAACAATATTGCTCGCTTTTTTATTAATCGATAAATATCTAAATAAAAGTTTTTCAATAAAGATAAAACTCGAAAGCAAAAGTTGTTTATTATTATTTTCGATTACAAAACTTAATATGTTAATTCAATAAATATCTTATCTATTAACAGTATTTTAAGCTCGATAACAATTACTAAGCTAATTGCTATTACAAAAGATATTCTTCTTGTTGTTGACAATTCTAGCTTTGTATATATTAAACAAAAGAAATGCACAAGTTGCGACAAGATAAATTATTAAAAATTAAATTACTAAAATTTATATTTAAAATTGTGTCTCGTTTTAAAGAACAATAGCTTTAATAACAATCGAAACAAAAACAAAAACAAATATTGCTAAAATTACAATAATTAAAAAGATAATTAAAAGAAGTTTAAATTTAACAAGAACAAAAATAACAATAAGAAAGAATAAAAAGTTACTAAAGCAATAGCTTATAATTGTTATTTTGTCTTTGTTGTTGTAACAATCTTATTTGCAATTCTTAAGTTGTTTTTATTTGCAAGTATTATATTAGCTCTTGTTGTTAATTGTTTTTTACGCAAGTAAATCTTTAATACTAAATGCGACTAGCATATAATAGAAGATTCTAGTGTCTTTGTATTCTATTTAATAATATTCTATCGATTAATAAAGAGTATAGAGAACACTTTAACTACTATAGATATCGAAATTACTTGTCTTTTTGTTTGTTGCAAAAATAGCAAAACTCAATATATTACTATCTACAATATCTAATATATATCGAATTCTCAATATAATTTAATCTTTTATAGCTAGATTAAAGACGCTAGTATTATTCGAAAAACTATTAATTATAAATTCTTTATTAACGTTTAGCAAGTTCAAGCAATTCAAGACTTTAATCTCTATTTTCTAAATTTAAAAACATCTATTGCACTTTTTGCTTCTATTATTAATCTACTAGCGATCAATAAAGATACAATCACTATATAGTACAAACGTCTTAATTATCTAGACAAGCAAAATATCTATTAATTTGTTCAAAAAGACATCTTTAATTTTACAAAGTTCTTAACAAATAATATTTGCGTCTCTTGCGTTTGCGCAAGAGTTAAAGCAATATCTTATCGAGCTTCTATTAAATTTAGTCGCTAGAAAAACAATCTTATTTATATTAATATTATAGAATCTATATCTCTAGACAAATTCGATAGCACTTGTTACGTCTATACTTGACTAAATAATAAAATCAAACACTTATAAATAAAATGTTTTAAAAATAAGAATAAAGTTAGTCTTTTAGTTTTCTTTGAACGCTATATTGACAGATTTGAGTATAAAAACAACAAATGTATTCGCATTTGCGTTAACAATAAGAATAAATATATAAGTAAAGTCTTTAAAGTTTGACGCAAGAAGCGCAAAATATAGATAGAATCTATTGTTGTTGTCTTTCTCGAAATAAACAATTGTGTTAAACATCTTAATTAAATTCTAATACAAAAAATTAGTATTATAATAAAAAATATTGACTTAATTTTTAAATTTTTAATTAGAGATAATTTAGACAATCAATTTGTATCGCAATATTGTTTTTATTGTCGAATATTTTGTTATTTCTTTCGAGACAAATATCGAGTATCTTTATAATTACAAATTTATTTAATATATAAATTAATAGAAAGAAGCATTAAAAACTTAATCAAATATTATTAATTAACAAAAGTTCTAAAATTGCATTAAATTCTTAGTGTTAGTAAACTATAAAAGAGAGTATATCTATTGTATAATAAATAATAAAGACAAGCATTAATACGTATTGAAGATTTATTAACTAGATAACAAGCAAACATTATTTTACTTAAATATTAATTACAACAAGATTAGTTGTCAAAACAACAATATTTATTAATTTTTATCTCTTTCTAAACAATCGAATATTATTAATATTATTGACAAATTTCTAAATTCTATAAAAGCTAATCTAGATCTTGCGATAATATTACAAAAACAACAAAGAGTTATTTTGTTTTCGAATAAGATCGAAAACTCTAATAATAAGTTAGAAAATTTATTTATTTTATTTACAATCTTATTTTCTTTAGACTTTAGAGATATTATTTTTTCGATTTTTTTTTTGTCTTTAATTTCGAAGATAATACTTTCTTTAACTCTATTAATTTCGATAAGTCTTCTAAAGTTATTAAATTATCAAGTATATTTTAAAATTCAATATTGTTTCAAAATCTAGATTTGACGTTGCAAAAGCACTTAAAGCTTCAATTGCATTAAAATAAATTTGCAAACTCTTTTACTTTATTGTTTAAAATTATGTTATCGAAGTTATATAAATTCAAAACTTATACTAAAGTTATAACAAATATTTATTACAAAATAAATTAACAACTAGTTAAACAAAACAAGATTAAATTCTTAAAGAAAAATAATATTTATATTATTTGTTTAGTATCTAGCGAACGTTATATATTTTATAATAGATAAATTTACAAGATTGAATATAAAGTTAATAACAAAATTCTTTGCTGTAAAGTTTGTTAAGTTGTTAAAGATTTTAAACAACGCAAAAATCTAAATTATATCGAAAGCTTTGTTGTTGTAATTAAGTTTATAAATTACAAGATTATTTTTGTTTTTGTTGTTGTTAACAACTAAGATCTAAAGCAAATAATATTATTATTATCTTTCTTTACAAGAATATTGACGAAAAAATCTATATCGAGTTGCTTTACAATTTTGAGCAAGACAAAAAAATTGATTAATTTAGAAAAGCTCTCTATAAATTGAAACAATTGTCTCGAACATAATATAATACTCTCGCAACATTTCTAGAGAAGTATTACTTTTGTTTATTGAACTTCGATCTAAATATTTTTATTAATAACTCTACTATTATTGCTATCTATATAGACAATCTCTTGATTATTGACGTTAACAAGAAATTTATTGACGTTGTTAAGAGAGCTTTTGTTAATCGATTCAAAATAACTAATTTAGACTTTGTTCGATAATATTTAGAAATCAAAATTGAGCGCAATTTTGCAACTCGAACTCTCTATTTAAGTTAAAAAATATATCTAAAAAAGATACTAAAGAATTACGAAATATAAAAATATAAACTAGTTGCTATTCTTACAAACACATTCAAAATATATATTATTAATTCGAACTATATTGTTAATTCGAGTTATTATTATATCTATTAATTGATTGTTAATTTTCTTATATACGCAATGCGAGATATTTAATCAAATATTGCTTTTGTTGTTTTAATAATAAGCAAGTATGCTTTTAATCTTATCAACATTTACTAGAAAATTGTTAAACAGATATTTTGTTATTTTTAAGATATTTTTAATTTTTGTTTTACTTTTTGTAGAAGTATTTGTTCTCTATTAGACTATATCGACGTCAATTGAAACAAAAATTAAGATACTTGTTATTCTATCTCTAAGTATATCTTCAATCTAGAAAGTGTTGCTATTAATTAATTATCTAAATGTTAATCAATTGTTGCTCTATTTATTTGCGAAGTCAAGTATATCGAACAAACGCAAATTATTAAAAAGATTATCTAGTTTTAAGCGCTATTAAAGCAATTATAATTATTTTGTTTATTCTTATTGTTGTCGCTTATATTTAGAGCTCTTGTTGTTATTAAGACTTTTTTTTTGATGTCTTTTGTGTTGTGTCTAGTTGCTATTGTTATATATTGCGACAACTAGAAGACAATAGTGTTTGCTAAGAATCTCGCGCAATATATCTAAACAAAGTATATAAGTATTCAAATTCAATTTGTTCGCAAAAAGATTGCAAATAGCTAAATCAAGCTATATATATTTTTTTATTAAGAAACAAATAGTTAACAAGCTAATCAAAGTTCTTTCTTGTAACGCATTTGAAGCGTTTCGACAAACACTTAAACTAACTTAATAACTAAATTATCTATAATCTCGAACATAGATGCTAGACTTAATTATTTAAACAGCTCGCAATTAGATAGTTGCTATATCTATTGTTGTCAATCTTTGTATTATCTATCTAAATCTATATTTATTGTTCTCTTGTTCTACTAGTATAGCTATCAAATATTATTGACAATATCTATATAACTCTTAATATAAGTTTTGTCTTCTATATATTTTTTGAATTCTACTAGATCTTAAAGTCGTAAATATATGTATATTTGCATATAAATTGCTAATAGAAGACTTTTATATACTTTTTTTACTTTTGCTAAAAAGATGCTCGAGACTTAGAAGTTTTAAAATAAATTTCGAACTTAATAAAAAATAAAATATAATTTATATAAAAGCTAATTTTTGAACTTAGATTAAATAGAAGTATTAAAATATTGTACTCGATTTAATCTAGTATCGAGTACTATTTGACCCAATACTATTTCACCCAACATTACGTGATCGAGTCAAGTAGCATCGATCAATATATATAGTTGGGCAAGCTTTTCAACTTCTAGATAGTAACTAAGCGTTCTACTATCTATTATTTTGACAACTTTAAAGCTGTTTCTTAATTATTATTTGTTGTTTTTTAAAAACTTGTCTTTCGATCTTAAGCTTGCTCGCAAAGAGTATGTTTTTAATTTAATTTTAAATAATACTAAATTTGTATTAGTTTACTCTTAGTATTAGATAAGTATTGCAATTGAGAAATTTGCTTTTGTATATTTCGAGTTATTAATCTATATATAATATATGTTTAGATTATTCTTAGATTGATATATTTGCAAAAAATTCTAAAATTTCGAGTAGATTTCTTTATTTTATTTTATATTGAAGCTATACTAAATATATGCTAGAATTTAAAAAGCGCAAAGCAAAAAAAAATTGCTAATAATAATGCGCTTAAGATTTTCAAAAATACAAAAGATTTATGCTTTATTTATATTTAGCATATATGTAGCTAACAAATAAAAACAAACGTAAAAACAAGAAATTTAATACAAAAGTCTCTTTTAGTAAGTTAGATTATATTTAATATGTCTTAGTCTTATATTTACAATAAACTTAGATAATAATTTTGAAAAAACTTTTAACTTTTAGAAAAATAACTTTGTTATAATAAAATAATATTTTATCTATACTAAACTTATATTTACTTGCGAGAAATATAAGTTTCGATACAAGAAATTGAAAGTTTTTGACTACTTTATATGTAATAATTTTATACTAAATTTATATGCAATCTTTAACAATAGCAAATCGATTTTGTCTTCGAATAAATACAATTGTCTTTTTTGTAATATAAACTCTATATTAAGTCTATATATAGCTAGTACAAATATTGTGTTAATATAAATATTGCGTTAACTATTGATATATCTACAAAAAAATTAAAAATTAAAAATTATTTTTATTACTTATATTATATATATACTAAGCTAAAGTTAACACAAGTTGAAAATAAAAAGCTTGTAAATCTAATAAGCTAAATATTAAACTAAATATAGATTGTGCTAGTATTTAGTATAACAATTAACAATATGCTTCGATGTTTGCGATATACAATATATATTATTTATATTGTCGAACTTCTTTGTTCGATTCTACTTTAATAAAGTGAATTAATACTTATTATATATTTAAGTTGTATATGTTTGTTGCAATAACTATTCTTAGATAGAAAATAAAATATTCTATTAGCAATAATTATATTTTTGTGCAAGTTTAATATATATTATATTTAAGCTATTTATACAACTTATTTTAAAACAACGTTGTTAATATTAAAAATTCTCTTATTTACTTAGACTTTATTTGCGTTCTCTTTATATTTAATTTCTTTATAATTTAGCTCTTTTATATATTTTATTTATTTTTTATAGAATCTTTTTTTAAATATTGCAAGTTTTCTTATTATTATAATACAACGCTTCTTAGAAGATGTTAAGCGTATAATTAGTATAACTTTCTCGTATATATTTTTATTATTAATTGATTTTTTTTAATTATTGAGTTTTCAATTTATTAAAATACTCTCTAGTAAATTGATTTGTTTTATAAGATCTGTATAACTTGCGTTTAAATATATACTATAATTGTTTATTTAATAGTCTTAAACAATTAATACTATTTAATATTTTATATAACTTATAAAATTAGAAGACAATAATAATAGCTATATTCAAGTCTTCGAAGAAATAAATGCTAAATTTATATTAAACTTATTTTTGCTAATGTTTAAAATTATCAATAATATAGAAGCTTTCGTTTGTGTTAAACTTAAGCTAAAAGTATATTAAGAATTTATATTATAATCTTATTTCTTGCGTTGTTTACGTTGTGTTTGCGTCTAATTTTTAACTTGATTTTTTAAAAATATTGTTATATAAGTTTTGCAATATTTGAATTTGATATAAGCATTATTTGTGTTTAATATATATTGAGCAAATCTTAAATATTTTGCAAGCGCAAAAATAAACGTAGTTTCTTTACTAGATACAAATTTGAAGCTAGTATTGAATATAAGTTTAATCAATAATTTGCGTCTACAAATTTTAAATATATTAATAGATTTGCGTTTAGATAATACTTAATATTTGCTTCTATTAAATAAAGTCGTTTTATTAAATTTTGTCTTATAACGTAATATTGAAACGTATATTAGACTTAAATTAGATATGCGCTGAGTTAAAATTTGATTTCTATTTTTTCGAGATAAAATGCTTTTCGCATAATATTGTTGCGCAAAAAAAGATTTAAAACTTCGACTCAATATATATTAAATTAGTGCGTAATATTTATTTTCTTTAGATAAGATTGTGTTTATATAACAATTTAATACAATAATTGATTTAAAGCTTCGATTCTATATATTTTGAATTAATATTTGACGTTAATTTTTGTTCGAATAAGTAATTCTTAAATTGCAACTTAGAAATATATAAAAGATTTTAATATTAAATTTCGAATTTGTGTTTATACTAACTTTATACTTAAAGCTAGATATATTTAGAAAGAGTATATTGTAAAAAAAATATAAATATCGTCAACAATGTATTACAACTTTGCGATACTTTTTATCTTAAACTTAATTAGCTATAAGAACAAGCTATATATATTAATTATATCTATTTTTCTTAGCTAGTTAAGCAACAATTTTAGTAAATTTATTGCAATTGCGTCAAGTAGATAAAACTTCTTTTTTGATTTCGAAATTATTTTTGTTAAATATTTCTATTGTATGCTTTCTTATTCTAAGCATAAGATTAATATAAATAAGACTTAGTTTTATTAAAAAAATTATTTAAATATAGAAGTAAACAAAAAAAGCTTTTGCTTTGCGAATTTTTTGTTTTGATAATAATTACTTTTTTCTATATTAGTATAATTGCGAGCTAATATTTATTAATAAAATAAAATCTTTGTTTTCTCTTTGTATAGTTTAGTTAGAATTTATTTTGTTTTTTAATATTTAATCTACGTCTTAAGTTTGGAATATAATATGCTTATACTATTTATGCGTTGATTTAATTTGCTAACAATCTTAACTTTTTAGAGTTGTGCAATAAAATAAGTTGTCAAATAATTAAAAAAGTGTTTTCGAAAATTGAGCTTAATATGTACTTAATAGAGTACTAGCATGTGCTTTAGATACTCGTATTACTCTCGCATAAAATTTAGATTGTAAAAATATTCTTTAAATTCTAATAGTTTTAGAAATAATAAAATAAACTAGATATAAACTAGATATATTTTTAGCTTGTTTTTTGTTTTTGCAATCTATATAAGATATTTGAATTATTTTGCGCGTTGTTTTTTGCAGAGTCTTAAATATCTTTATAAATATTATATAATAACTTTTTGTAGTCTTTATATTAATTTAAGCGTAGCAGTATATATTAATATTTATTGTAATCTTAATATATATGAAACGTATATTAAGCTTGCGCTAAACTTATAATAATAATTCTTGTTTTAATTAGAAATATTGTATAGATTTGTTTTATCTTAAACTTGTTTAAAAACAAGACTTATCTTAAGATATAATTAATTTATAAAGATCTTAGCTTAAGCATAAGTACAATATACAATAATATATTATTAAGAATTTTTATTTAGATATGTAATACTTTTAATTTATCTTTTTTTAAAAATACGCAACTTATTAAAAGCAAACTTGCGTTCAACTTCTACTATATATAAGTCTAACTTATATATAGCTTAAACGATATATAGACTAATCTTTTAAAATTATTTTGATAAGAAACTTTTTTAACTTTTGTTTGCAAATCAATGTTGCAATACAATTTTTTACGTTAAGACTATTATATATATAGCGTAAAACAATATTGTTATACTTAATACGTGCTAGACAAAGAATGGCAACCAGACAGACAAGACAACTAGACAAGATAAAAAGGCACGCAAGTAAACAAAACAAACATCTATAATAGTTGTAAAGATAATTCTCTAAGAACTAAGTTAACAATCAAGTTATACTTGATTATTCAAAAGCAAGCGCTATCGACAAACGTCAAACGCTCTCTTGTTATTTAACAAGAGCATTAGATACAAATGTTGTAATATATATCTATCTTAAAAGAAAAGATACTAACGCTCTTGTTATGTTGCAAATTCAAACGTTATTTAATTTCTAGATTTAATTACTATTCTATTTAGATTTTAATAATCTAATCAATTGTAATAAATTTGTTGTTCTTGTTTGTTTGCATATTATATTGCTAAATTGTTTTAGTTCAATTTTTCTCGATATTCAATTTGCTATAGAACTTCTTGTCGCGCTAGCAATAAATACTTTTTCTTGCGTTTAAATACGTTTTGTCTATCTTAATTTTTGTAAAATTGTTCTAAAAACTATTTTCGAGCAATTCGACAATCTTGACAATCTAAATCGACTTGCTAGCAAATTCGACAATATTTTTGAGAAAATTATAGATATCGATTACAGTTATAAAGTCGATATTAAAAATAATATTGTAGCTATTTTGTATAGCTTGAAAACGCGTTGTTGTTTTATTTAAACTATTTGCTATTTTATTTAATACTTGTCTAGCAATTGTTGCAAATCGAGCTATCTAACAACTAGGAACTAAAATATTTGTAAATCTAGAAACTATTTTTTTGCAAACTAATTTATTTTTCGAAATCAATATTTAATATACAGTTAAATCTGTTTTAATTGTCTCGAACTTCTTCGCGTAACATTTTAGCAATTTCAAATTTTGCAAAACAAAGAATAGAGCAAAATTAGAGAAAATATTTTTGTTAACTAGAATTTTTAAAATCGATTTGTCTGTTTTTATTGTCGAAACTAGATATTTGCAAAACAATATTATTGTCTTGAATAGAATTTAATCGATATTTGTTTTTTGTATCTTTTGCGTTTTAGTCGAAGTTATATTTTTGCATTTAATTGTTTAACAAACTTCGATTAATATAGTTTTTTTGTTAATACTAATTGTCTCGAGATCTTTCTTGTAGTATAGATTCGAAGATTGATTATCAAATATAGCAAGATTTAAAATAGATTTGCAAGTTTTGTAATTTGCAAAAATTTAGTTTTTTTTAAAAGCAACAATTTGTTAAAATATATTAATATAATATAAGATATAATACTATATACAAAATTGCTTATTTTAATTGTCTTGTATTTCTTTTGCAAGTCGATAATTTAAATAAATTAAATATTAATATTATTTTGCAAGATTTTTTTTTGAAAATATCAACAATATCTATAGATATAGAGATAGACTCTAGAAACGCGCGTAATATATAAATATTATTATTCTTATTAAAAGTTGCAAATTATAGAACAAAGCAATTCTATATTGTAATATTGATGCAAACAACACAATCTATATTGTAATTAATAAGATATATATAATTTGTCGAATAGATAAAATAATTATCGATCTCTATTTCTTTTTTAGATTAAAATAGAACAACATTGTTTTTAACTATTTTTGCGCTTAAAATCTCGAGACTAGAAACTAGATAAGCAAAAGATATATTATTGTTTTTGCAAAGCATAAATATAGTAAGATAGCTATTAAGTATAAATATCTCGCAAATAAATTGCTCGATATCTGCTATAGTATACTTTCAAAAAAAATCGTTCTTGAATTTAATATTTATCTAATTGAGTTTGTTGTTGTCTAATACAATCTATCATTATTATTTTGCTAACTTAGTATTTCTGCCAGATTGTCTTTAACTATCTAATTTGCGACTTTGCGTTCTTGTCAAAAGTTATATTAATTGCTTGTTAGACAACAACAATAGATAGACAATCTTACAATACAATAGTAATAATAAAGATATTATTGTCGATAATATAAAGATAGTAGCTAACAATAGTAGACAAGAATATATCGTACTGCCAACTTACATAGTTATTTACCCGGAATTTGCCCGGAATTTATCCGAAATTTATCCAGAATTTACTAGCAATTTTCCAATTGACTAACTTCTACCCAACTGGTAGAAATCTGCTTTTCAACTGGCAAAAATCTGTTAAATTCCGGTTAAATTCCGGTTAAATTCCAGATTTGCTTCAAATAAACCACACGCGAGTTGATAACCAAAATAGCAATATTTCGGGTAAATCTCGGGTAAATTCCGAATAAATTCCGGGTATAAATATTACTAGTAATAATTTTTCAAAAAATTTCTAAATTTTTTAGTTAAGTAGATTAACTAATATTAGCAATATAAGAAATGTAGTACGTACACGCTAGTAGAGGGGTCTAACGCGCGTATAGAAATTTCGTAGATCACGTAATTTTATAATTAGAATTTTGGTGGCGTCGATAGTCGCGAAGCTAGACACTTCTCGAATATTTATAAACTATAAATTAAGGTTAAAACTTTAAACTATAAATAGAAAAATGATTCAACGACTTCACGTATTGACGAATCAACGATATACATACTTTACTATTCGATATTTTGAAAATCGAAACCTCGATCGGACTAACGTCGGGACTTAGTCAAATTTATTGAAATTTCAAAATTTCAAAATTGCATCTATAAGATCTATAACCGGTAGATAACCGCTATATGTCGGTTGACTACCAGTTAGTCAACCGATAGATAACCCAAATAGATTTATAACTAGTAAATAACCAATATATGCTGGTTAGCAGTCGGTTGACTAACCGAAATCTAGCAGATTTCTAACCAAAATAGATATATTCCTGACATATTCCTGGCATTTACCGGGATTATAACCTTATAGATGGGCCTGTAAGTATGTTGACAAAATTAAAGATAATAAACTTTAGTAATATTGTTGATATTAATATTAATTGTACTAGTAATCTAGTAAATTGCGTCTTGTAACTAAAACTTGTAAAGCGTCTACTATAAGTAAATGATAAACTATAGTTGTTTAACGTTATATCTAAACAAGTAGTTTATCGTTATTAACTTTTAAACATTAACAATAATAATATGAAGATAATATCTTGACGTTGTTGCTTTTTTTGCTATTTGTAGTAGTCTTAATCTTAGACAATCTGTCTTTTTTTTTTAGATATAAGCGCGTTTTTTGCTGTTTTAGACTGACAATAATATAGAAACAATAATATCTACTAGAGATATTAAAATAATTACTTCAGATACTATAGTAGTTGTTTCAAAACATCTTATAGTAGAGAGAATAGATATTTTGTGTTTTGTTTTGTAATTATTAACAAGATTTGCAAAATTGTCTAGCAGATTCTTACTATACTATTAATTTTATTTAGTATTGTAGTTCTTTTATCGAACAAAATACTTCAAAATAGATCAGTCTTGTCTATATCGACAAATACAATATTTAATAAGAGTTTCAATTTTGTAGAATTACTATTCGACATTTAATTTAATAACAGTTTTCGAATCATCTAGTTTTAAACAATTGTATAGATTTTTATTGTTTAGCGTTAACTCAAAATAGACAATAGATATAATTGAGTAGATTTTTTAATTTGTCGAGAAATTTAGTTTGTATACTAGATTGCTTTTTTGTTCGAAAATCTTAAAAAATTTAATATATTAAATCGACAATTTAAATAATTTAACAAACAACAAAAAGTAGTTTTTGTAAAAACAAAAATACACTATATTGTCTATCGAAAGCTCGATAGATTTATAGTATCTATTGTATGTTGTTTTAACTATTATATTAGTCTATACAATTGTTGTTTCTATCTCGAAAATATTAACAATTTTCTTTTGCAATTAATTTGTTTAAATATTGTTAAATCTAAAAAGAAATAAGAGATTACGTATTTTAAAGTCTATAATTATCTTATTTAATAATAATTCGATAGACGTACTAAACAAATTATTAAAATAAATGCAAAATATAAATAAGAAAAATACTTAATTTAGATTAGAATTGCTAGTCGCAATATATTGCAAAACTATTTTAGCTATCTAGTTTATCTATTTACTTTGTCTATCTATTTGTAAATAGTATATTGTTAAAATCAAAAACTAAACTTCTAGTTTCTAAAATATAGTTGTTCAGAATTTAGATATAAATTTGCAATCTCTATTGTATACAAACGCTCTTAAAACTCTTTAATTAACAAAATTGTTAAAAAGAATATTTGTTTAATTTGTTGCAATATAGATTGTTTTGTCAATTAAAACTATTATTTTTTTGAAAAATTTGTATATCGTTGTTAAGACAATATCGAAACTCTAATATAATAACAATTTTAAGACAAAATCGATATACATTGTATAAAAAAATACAAGAGAACTTAGAATTGAGTTAAGACTTCTATATAATTAATATTGTTTAATTTAATAAAAATTGTATTCTCGACAATAAACAATATATTAATGCAATCGAGAGACAAATTTGCGAAAATAAAAGTTAACAGTTATTGTCTTATAAGTGCAAATAAAGTTAGTATAACTATTTATATTGTATGTCTAATAAAAGATTTTAATATTAAATTTCTTAAACAAATACAATTTTTTGCAATTTGCATAGTCTATAAAGTAGAGTAAGTTGTCTTTTTTAGAAAACTAAATATTAGAAAATATAGATAACTTTCGAATTATTGTTAGAATTTTTGTTTACTTGATAGATTTAATATATATCTCGAGAAGTTTTTTCTTAAAGATTTTATTTATCTAAACAAAACTTAAGTAAAATAAAATTATCTTATTAATTGTATTTTAATCGACTAAATTTAACTTCTTTTTAAAAGTTTGTCGCATTAACTTGATTATAGTCTCTATATTTGTTGCAAAATTATCTATTTTGTCTAAAATTAATAATTTGTTTTTGTTATATTTATTTTTAAGTATAAAAAGTCTAAACAATATATTCGAAGTTGTATACAATCTTTTTGCACAATAATATACGTCCAACAAAAACTATAAAAGATACTGCGAGATACGCACAAAACAAAAATTAAGTTTGTCAATTAATAAAAAGAATAATATTGTTTGTTTAACAATACTTGTTGTAATCGAGTAATTAATATAGACTATAATAGATTTCTTAATTGCTTCTACTAGATATCTAGTCTTTTGTATTATCTACACAAGACAAACTATTTCTATTTTAATTAATTAATAATTTATCTCGACAAAGTTTAGAGTCTTAAATAGAAACAAAATATACTAAATATTGTTCTATATAAAGTTATTGCTAATCGAATTATTTTTAATATAATATATCTTAATATTAAATTTGCACTTTTTAAAGATATCTAAATCTATATATAATCGACAATTATTGTCCAAATAAATTAAGAAATTCGAAGCTATCAAGAATTGCTATAGCTAATAGAAGAATTAAAGAAGAATAGACAAGTATTTAATATATATTTTCCAAATATGTCTTTTTTTTTGCTTGTTAACAATAAAGAAATTCTTTAAAAAACGAATCTTTTTTTTTGTAAAATATTAATTTGTTAAACGTATTAAACAATCTTGTCTTTTTAATAATTAACAAGATTAAGATAGATCTTTAACGTTTTTAAATTTTTAGAAAATCTAATTATCTTAATAGCAACAATACATTTCTTAATAGTAGACAAATTAAAGACGTTTACTTTTTACTGTAACAAGATAATACTAGAATAGTTAAAATAGATTTTTTTAGAACTAAGCATAATGTTTAGCAAAACTAATTTGTCGAATTGCTAAATAAAATAAGCTAAATATATATCGAACAATTGCAAAAAAACAACAATATTGTTAATATAAATACAACAGAAGTTTCTAATTTGACAAAGCTCTCTATCTATTATAGACAAACAAATTTTTGAATTTTATAACAACAATATTGAGTTGTTTCTTGTTTTAATAAATAATAAAGAAGAATTTATATCTATTTTTAAACAAAATTAAGAACTGCAAAAAGAACATTAATTTGTCTATCAAACTTATATATTTATATTTACAAATTTAAGCTATAATATTTGTCTAGACAAATATTAAATATCTATTTGTAGTAATTAATCTATTTAGTTTGCAAATATTAATTACTACTCGATATTTTCGAATTTTGTCTAACAAGATTTCTCAAATTACGAAGACAAGAAATTCGAACAACAAAGACTTAATCGATTATATTATTTTGTTTTAAGTATACAATTTGTCGAATTCTTTATCGATTATCTTGCGATCGCGTTTTTTCAAAAAATAAATTTTGTATTTTATTTTTAATACTAATATAGAATTTTAGTTGCTATTTAATAGAATCGATATCTAGTTTTTTTTAACAAAATTAATAGTTTTGTAAATATTCTTCTACAAGATATACAATTATTTGACAAAACACTAAAGCGCAATAATTCTGTCTAGACTGCTATAGATATAGATACTATTAATTAGATTTATCTAACAATTATTTCTTAAAAGTTTGTTTAGATAAAAGGAGTCTTCGCTTGCGACGTTGTCTATCGTCGCTTTTTGTTTCTTTTGCATCGCTCTAAATCTAAATTGCTTCAATATTTAATTTTTTCTACACTTTTTTTGTAGCGATCGAATAACTTACTTTTGTTTATATTTGTTATTACAATTAATTCAATTGTCTCAAAATCAACAATTAACTAACTAACGAGATTGTTATCTAAGATAATTGAGATCAAATAAAAGATCGCTTGTCGCTTATCGTTTTCAATTATAGAAATCTAATATTTTTTGTCTAAGATATAGATTCAAATATCTTCAAATTTTCGCTATATTGTTTTACTTTTGTATTGACAATATTCTTTTATTTGTATTTGCTTACTAGAAATAATTTATTGCAAAACTTGTTATTTAAAAGAAACGTCGCAAAATACTTCTAATCAATTCGACTTTCTACAATAGCATTTCGAAGACACAAAAAAAGTGTTATGTTAAGTTAATTTCTATATAAATACAACGCAATATTATATCGATTAAATAATTAAATTGTAAAAGAAATAAACAATATTTAGACAAAATCGACAAGAGAGTTTACTAAAAATTTATTTAAACAAATATTGTTACTCTTGTTGCTCTTTTCTTGACTTTTATACAAAAATGCGCGATTGCAATTCAACTTGTATACAAAACTTTCTATTGTAGATATTGAAAAAGTACAAAATCAAAAAAATCAACTCGATTTCAATCTATTGATGTCAATTGAATTAAGTATATATTATCTAAACAAACACGCGCATAGAATTCAAAATACTAAAAAAAAAATTTGTTAATCTTGTCGCTATAATTCTTTGTCGCTATTGCTAACTAGTCTACAATTTATCAAAATTGACTTAATTTAAAAGTATTAACTTAATAATCTTGAAAAAATCAAATCTATCTTGAACGTTTAGAATTTTCTTAAGCTTCTTCAATATTATTAATTTAGTAACACAAATATATTTGCTACAAAGCTGCAACGCATGCAATTAATATCTATACTTTTAACAATTATTTTTACAAATTTCAAATTTTTAGCTCTTTTAACAATCAAGTATTGTAATTTAGATTTATTTCTATTGCGCAATCTTACTAGTAAACTTCTTACTATAATACTTCAAGTAATATCAATCAAGATTAAAAATTAAACAAAAGAAAAAATTATAAGTTTCTTTAAGATATTATATTTGACGTCGATTACTAAAATTTGTGTTAGTAAGTTATATATCTTTAATTTGAACAATAATCTAGTATTCTATATTGTGTTTTACTTTATTGCGTTTATCTTTTATAATAGTGTCTTTGCAACTCGAGACTTAACGTCTTTGAATCTTCTTTTCGATTTAAATTTTATTAACAACAAGTATATATTAATTTTGTAAAAAAAGAAAAAACTCTTAACTTTAATTTTTCGCTCCATTAAGAAATCTAGAAATAAAATTTATGTTTTTGCAAACACAAGTCTATTCTACTAAATCTATTATATTTAAATAAAGTGTCTCGACAAAAATTTGAACTTTTCGAAGATACTTACAATCTATTGTTTATATCGAGCAATTAACAATACTATTAACAATACTATTAACAATACTTTATTTTGCTCTAATTTTTTTCTAAACTACTAACAAGCGTTTTAGACAACAATAGATTCAACAATGCTATTTGTAATCTTATAATAAATTATAGCAATTTCAAGATATTCGAACAAAGTTATTTATTACGTTAAATTTGCTACAATACTTAAATTACTTATTTTAAATATAATTTCAATTAACTACTTATTTAAGCGATCAATTGTATAAGTTGTTTGTAGAATTTATATTAATCTAGAAAGCTTAGTAATCGATAACAAAAACAAGTAAAATATAGCAAGATTATTTAAAATCTATATATTGTTTGACAAAGTCTGTCTCAAGAAATTTATAATAGTTTTGACATTTTTAAGAAAACAAAAGCGAAGAATTTGTCGCTTTATATAAAGTATTTTCGAATTTAATGTTTTCTTGTAATTATTGTTTGTGTCGAAGAACGCTCTTTTCTTAAAGTAATGCGACAAAAATACAATAGACAAGTTCTAATTAACAATATCGAACAACAACTTAGTAACGCAATAATTAAAACAAATATTCTATTAACTATTTATAAACAATTGCAACTTGCATTCTTAAAAAAATTTCAAATAAAAAAAATATTGTTGTTCGAGAAGTTGTCTATGCTTCTTTTTGAAAAAAATTCAAATTAACAAGTTTTATTTATAAATAACTTGATCGCTCTATATAGACAACGCGAACGTTGTATTTTAAACAAATATTGCAAAAATAAAAATATTAAAAATAAAAACAATAAGTCGAAAGAAAAGAAGTTTGCAATGTTCGAGTTATATTTTGTACAATATAGATTATATTAGTATCTCTTTTGTTTAAATAGTGTCGACTTAACGAACGACAATTATTGTTATAATTTTGTTATTTGCTATTTGTTTAAACAATATTTGCAACGATGTTATATTAAACAATTGCAAAAAAGCAATAGCATATATTGCTTACATTTTTATATTAATTGCGTTAAATTAATTTTCAAAGATTTAAAACATTTTAAAAATTATGTTGCTCAAATACACTTTGTAAAAATATAATAATTTGCTATTAAACACTCTATATATTTTTATTGTTTCTAGTTTATTAGTAACAAATTCTTATTAATTTTTTGCAAGAACAAATTCTCGATATAATGTGTTAATTGTCTATTAGATATATTACTTTTAATATAAATGTCTACAAATAACTCTCTTGGATTTAAAAATAATATCTCTTTTTATAAATTTTCTCTCGACTTATTTTTGCTCGATCAAATTATATTATCTTCTATAATAGTATAAATTAGACGCATTTTATAAGATTAGTATATATAATATTTTTATATAAAATTGATTACTTATTAATAGTTCCAAAAGCAATAATACTTTGCATAATTAATATCTTTTTTGCTTTAAACTTAATACTTCTATTAAATCTATTTTGTCTATATTATATTAATATATACTACATTTGCTTGACAATTACTTTGCTATTCTTGAACACAATTTTGTCTTAATAGAAGAGTTAAAATTGTTTATTGAGCTATATTTTTAATTTAAAAATCAAATTGATTTAAAATAAAAAATAAATTGCAACAAATTGTAGCACAACGTCTTAGAATTAAGCAACAAAAAAATATGCAAAAAATATATCGAAAACAAAAAACTATTTTGGTAAAGAAAATTTACAAACTAGAAAAGCTATGCGAAATTAATATTGCAATTATTATTTGTCAAAATAATCGATATTTTATTTATCGCTCAATAGATCGACAATTATAATTGTTATTAATAAACTAAATTGTAAGTGAAATGCTAGTCTTATAACTATCGTCAAAACTAACTAGAAGTAGAAGATTTTATATCTATTGTTTAAAAATTTGTTACTTTAAAACTTGAAAAAGAAACAACTTACGTCTATTATAGAAAAATCAAACAATACTAAAAACGAAGAAGCAACAAAGAGATACTTCAATTGAATTGCGCAAATTGTTAAAGAGTGTTTTTATTACTCTAATTTTTGCTTATATTGTTATATAAATTTGTAATAACAACAATCTTTTTACACAATACAATAAAAATATATATTTTTTTTTTATCTTTTTCAATTTTGTTCTATTTGTTATCGATCTTTCTTTTATTGTCGCTATATTTTGCTTTAGATTAACAAAATAAATTGCGAAAATTTTGAACGTATACTTTATAACTTATTTTAATACAATCGAAAAAAAGCGCAAACTTGAACATAAATAACTAAAAAAAAAAGTATACAAAAGAGATTTATAAATCAACAAGAAAAAGACAAAAAGCAAGTTTTGCAAATTTTAAAATACAATCTTATTGCTATTTATTATTCTATTATTTTTCGCAATTAAATACAAAACTATTTAAACTATAACAACGTTAAGACATAACATATATATCTAAGTCTTGTTAAATAAAAAGTCTAATATGTTAAGAGCTATAAATCAGTTCTATATTTAACATAGTATATATATATTGTTAGAAACAAGATTAAACGACAAAATTATTACAATTGCATATTACAAATTTTGCTCTTGAAATAAATCGAGAGTATAAAAGTATTGCTATTAATATTCTCTCAAAAAAAGATTATTGTTAATTTAATAGTATTATTTATTATTAAAATCTTGTCAAAAAAGTAATCTCTCTTTTTTGTTTTTGTTTCGATTTGGACTATTTTATATATTATAAATCTTTAATATTGTATTTTGAAATTGTAAAACTATTGTTTTATAGATCGAATTGTGTTTAATAATAGCTTGCTCGAAGAATTGTTTTGCGTTAAAACTATATAGTCGTTTTCTTAATAGCAAAATGCAATATAAGCTTTATTTAGCTAACGTTCGCAAAGTCGAATTGCTCTTCGACTAATTATAAATTTGTTAAGATATTATATAGATTAAATCTATAAATAGAATCTTTTGCGCTAATCTATTGTTAAAGAGAAAAATATAAATTATATTTTTATTGTTAAATTCGAACAAAATGCAAAGAATTGTTTTAATTAGTTTACATCTAATACTAATCTATAGATAAACGAATTGTTGCTACAAGAAAATCTTGCAATCTAATTAACTTAAATATCTTAATCAATTATAAAGATTTGCTCTATCTAAGAATAGCTAATAATGTAGCTAAGCAAAGTCAAATACATAAATATAATAGGTTTAAGATTAAACATAATAGTGTATAGCATAAAAATAAAGAGCGAAAGCACTTCTTTTTTATATTATATTATTGTTTATCTAGCAAATTAAAGCACGCGCATTGTCTACAACTAAAAATAAATAAACTATTGAATATATATTGCAAGCTAAATAAAATTAAATTTCTCTATTAAAAATTAGTTTGTTTTAGAGATTTAATATATAAAAACATTAACAAAGTTTGATCTCGTAAAATTCTTAAATTCTTGAATTCTTCAAATCTTTTTTATTTTTAGTCTCTAGTAGCATTTATAATTATTATAGTTTTACGAAAAACAACTTTCTATACAATTGCAATACTTGATTTCTACAAATGTTTAAAATATTTAACTCTCTAAAAATTATAAAATTACAATTACTATTTGTTTCTAAATTTTTTTTTTAGCAAAACAACAATCTTGTTCTTTTTAGACAAACTAAGATAACTCAATTTGTTTTTTTATATTTTTATTCATTGTTAATATCTTGCTTGCATAAAAGATTAAATAAAATTCTTAATAAATTATAGAGATTAAAGTTGCACTTTGTTCTACAATACAATAAAATTATTATTATTATTGTTGTTCAAGTCTATACTTTAGTACTCGAGAATTTCTTTTTTTGATAAAGTTATTTTTCTAGAAAGCATATTTGTTGCGCGTTGTATAACTTAAAATACTTCTATTACTTTGTTGTAAAATTCGAGCATAATATTGCGTAACTTTTTATAATAGACAATTTCTTAATATAAATATTTATTCTCTTGTACTAGATTATTAACAAATTTTTAAAATTTGCAACAACAATTTTGTTTTGTTTTGTAAAGATTAACAAAGAGCAAATCTAAACTAGAGAAAATTTTGTTGCTTTTTGCAATATATATATCGAAATTAATAATTTCGAGAGAACTTTGATTTTAATATTGACAACTTATAATAAAGAAAAGTTCAAAACTAGTAGAAAGAGATTATTTGTAATTAAAACTAATTTAAAATTGCTAGCAACTAAAGAGCACTAAAGTACTCTCAAAGTTAAGTTGAGATATTTATATAAAGAAGAGTAATACATATTTCAAAATATTCTACTAACAAGAAAGCGCTTAAAGCGTACACTAATTTAAGAAAGAAAGAAAGAGAATTAAATATTCAATTTCAAATTTAGATTCTTAGACGAGCAACTATTATCTTAATTTGACGCTTCTACTATTGCACTTCAATAGCAACGTACTTGAAGTTTTTAATTGTCTTCTTATTGTTTACTAAAGAATTTCTTAAACTCTTTATATTCGCGACAATAAAGAGACGACTTACAAAATTTCTCGAAAGCGATAATCGAAATATCTTTAATAAAAAATTCAACAATATAAATACTTAAAAGCTACAATCTATAAACAATATTTTTAATATTCTTAATTATACTTATATTAATTCTAGATTACGTCTATTGATTCTTTTGCTAAAAACAAATTTTAATTTCTAGCAATATTAATTAGTTTTGTTTCTTAAACATCTAGAAATTCAATATGCTACTTTAAGAATCTATAGAAAAGCTACTACGTTATGTTTATTATAACTTATATAAACAAAAACAATCGCGTAATTGTAGCGCATCGAAACGAGTCGAATTACACAATTGTAACAATCAAGAAACATCAACTAAAGATTAGCAAATTAGTAAAACAACTTATTTTATGTAGTTATACAAACATTGTAAATCTACTAGAGATCTTTTATAATAACAGTTTTGTCTATATAGTATACAAATAGACAAACGTTACTTTGATCAAATTTAGTCTATATCTCTTAAAAAGCTATTCGATTTTTATATTGTTGTTATTTGTAAAAAGATAAAATTGTTTGCAATACAAAATCTTGATTAAGAACTAATAATTTGTATCTAGATTCTTCAAGATTTTCAATATATTTACAAAACACTTTATATTATATATGATATACTAGATATTTATAATATACTAGATAATAAAATTGATTAAATCAAAATTTGTCAAACAATTATTGTTTAAAATTGTTGATATTAATCACAAAAAAATCGATACAAAGAGATTGAAACATTTGTATAAAATAGAGATAAATTGTATTAGATTAAATTGATAAATAAAAAGCTAAATTTAGCTTTATTTTTGATTTAGAATTGTAGTTTGTACAACTAAGTAATATATTGTGCACAAAAATATTAAAAGAAGTAGAATTGTCAAAGTTTATTTTTGAATTTCTTGCAAAGTAAACAATAAAATCGATTTTAATTGTCTATATAGTTTGCGCAATACAAGTAATTATATCTTAAAAACGTGTTAATATTGTTAATTATATATATAAAATATTGTAACACGCGAGAAGCAAAATCGTTAATAATAAAATTTTAAAAAGTTTAATATCTTTTGTTCTACTTAACTCTATATTTAGCTTCCAAGTCTATTATAGTTTGCAATCTAACTTAATTTTGCTAACAATTTATTTTAATCTTGCTAAAATTATATTCAAGTCTACGCTTTTTTTGTCGCGTCAAAATTGTTGCTTTGTATAGAAATTATACAAAATCAAAAATCTAGTTGTTGCTTAATTGTTTTAGTTTGCTCTATTAAATTTGTTGCGTATTGACAAATTAATCAAACAAATATAAATTCTAATAAGTAACTTTATTATTAAAATAAAATAATCGATAATAAAGAAGAGAATAATTCAAACAAAAATCTAGCTTTATATTCGAGATATTAAGTTTGCTATAATTGCAATTATTATAATTTAGATTGTCGCTATACTATTAAGTGTTGTTGCAAATGTTATAGTATCTAATTACAATATTTTGATTCTAAATTTTAGTGTTAATATCTATTATATCTTTCTCGATTTCTATAGCACTCTTTGATATTATTGTTAGAGACTAATAATAAAAGTAATGCAATTATCTTATTTATTAAGTTGCTTAAACAAGAAAAATCAAAAAAGTATTTAAAAACAAAAGCGCTATCTTCTAAATTACTAAGTATTATTAATATAATAAAGATTCTTGCAAGAATTTCGAGAAAGTTAGAAGATTAAACTTGATTAAATAGAAGTTATAGAATAGAAAACAATACAATTGCTTTTTAGCAAAAGAGTATATTTATTCTTATACTCTTAATATAAAATATAGTTTGTTAATTAACTTTTTAAAAGCTAACTCGTGCAAAATTTAGTTTAAATATTGATTAATTTTTTCGAGTTCTAACACTAGTTAGCTATATCGAAGTATTGTTAACGCAATAACTTTAATAATAGTTGCCAAATTGCTAATTTTAATACAATTAACAATATATAGCTTTCTTGAATTGTGTAATTTAATAATATTGTTTGTTCGAAACTTCTTTAATACTATTTGTAAAAATCTTTATATATTAATAATTTAATTGTTACAAGTATTTTGTTGTTTTGTACGTTTTATATTTGCAAAACACTAGATTGTTACAATTAATCGACGCTCTATAGAGTCTATATATATTAATAATCTTGTTACTACAAATATCTTAGTACGTCGAACATTTTAGACAAAAAAAATATCTTGACGTTACAATTGATAACAATTCTTTAAAAATTACATATATAAACAATCTTGTTGTTACGAACGTTTTCTTAGTTCAAGTATTATATTTATACAAAACATTAAACTATTACAGTTGATCAATATTTTTAGAAAGCTATGCGCGTTAATAATCTTGCTATTATAAGCGTGTTTATACGTCGAATATTTTAAGCAAAAGAAATATTTTGACGTTACAATTAACAATAGTATCTTGAAATTTATATATATTGATAACTTCGCTATTACAAGTATTCTATAGATTAGAGACGCAAGATTGTTACAACTAATTAAGATTTTTTAAAAATTTATAAGTATTAAGAATCTTGCTACTTGAAACGTCTTATTAGAGAAGATTCTTTATATTTGAAAAAACAAGACTCTCTTGATATTAAATAACTTGTCAAAAAATATTTTAAAATATTAGTAGTAAAGAAATGCAAACAAATTCAACAAAGAAAACTAAATTATATTATTAACTTCGCGACAATGTCTCTCGCATTATTCTATTTCTAGTTAATTTCTATTTGTCTCTATAGATTTGTCTACTATAATATAAAGAGATATATTGTTTTGTTATTGTTTGCTTATTTTTAGTCTTTTTACTTTTGATATATAATAATATCATAATAAAAACTCTACGTTTATATACAATGCGAAAGCGCTATATCTTAAATATTTATAAACATTATATTAAATCTAAAAAAGTCTTTTTAACTTAAATAGAATAGTGTCTTCTTACAACTAAAACTAGATTGCAAAGCTTACTATAATTCTTTTTCTTATCTTTAAACTATTAGCAAGATTAATTAAATATTGTAAGAGATATCTTGAAAACAAAGAAAAAGATTGTAATTCTTAATAATATCAATATTTCTATAAACTCTAGAAATATATTACAATATTAACGTCTTCTATTATTAACGTTTACATATTTTATAGTTCTTGTTTTTAAACAATAAATACAAAACGTCTTCGACATCTTTATTTTTAATACAAATTTTTTTAAGCGTTGTTTTCTCGCGATAGTTATAAAATTATATTAGCAATATTTGTTAATTACTACAAGTTTCTTTTATTGTTATATTAATTATCTTGCTTAATAAAATTGTTTTGTACGTTAATACTTGTAGAACGTAAACTAGATCGAAAATCAACTCTTTTTACTATTTATTGTCAAAAAGCTCTAAACTCAAAATTCGAAAAAAAATAATTCAAAAATTACAATTCTTTGGTTTGTATTTTTGAATTATTTTTTTTCGAATTTTGAGTTTAGAGCTTTTTGACAATTTATTTTTATAATCAACTAGATTTTATGCGCTATTACAAATATGATATATTATTTTTTACAATTGCAAAACTCTTGCAAAACTTAACTTTTTCTTTGTGTTTAGCTTGTTATTAAATTAACAAATATTGTTTTATTTAAAACAAACACGCACTAAGTCTTAATTAATTACAATTTAATATTTTATTGTATAAGAAAAAGAGTCTAAATCAAAACACTATTAAATATATTTGTGCAAATAATATTTGCGTCAAAATTAATACAATACTAGTTGTTAAAATAAGAATAAAGATTTCTAGAATAAAAAGATTTGCAATCGAGTTATATTAATTGATTAAAATTTTGTCAATCGAAAAAGCGACAATCTAAATTAGCAAAAATTTATTGTCGAATATATATTAACATTTATTCAATATTATTTTGATAAAAGATTGCGATAATATTGTAGATATGAATATTTTTAATAATTCGAAAGCAAAAAAATTATTTAGTAAACTCGTTATTAAGTAATGCGATAGACGCTAGATAATCTAAATCACTACGTGAATTAAAATGTTAACGCAAAATATAGCGCAAATAGAATCTATTACAACAATATAGCGTTTGAGAAAAATTAATTTAAGCTTATATAGTTTATTTTGATTAATATAGTAAATTGTGTACTTGTACTTTTTAATTACTATATATACTAAAATTTGATCTCTTCAACTCTATAAGAAAGAATGCTTAATAATATTATTCAAAAAAACACTTAAGAACACTTTAAAAAGTATTTATAATAACAACAATAATAAATTTATTGTTAATTTGAGACTTCAATATTGTTAACAATATCTCTTAAGTTAATATAATATTAACAATTACTTTTTCGATCTTGTAAAGTTGAGACAAAACAATATAAAATCAAGAATCAAAAATTAAAAAATAATGTTTTTATTTAATTTTAATTATTATTATTGTAGAACTTAAGTCTTGCTAATAAGAATAAAAAGTTATCTTTTACAAAAATATAAAACAATCATATAACAAAGAAATAAATAGCTCTTTATTGCTTGCTTACTAGTTCAAAATTACAAAACTAATATAATCTAGACAAATTGTTACTTTAATTAAGATTACAAAAATTATTTTATAAATAATAAGTTTGCTTCTCGAGTTCTAGATACAATCGACTATTATTTTAGAAACAATTTTTTGCTTTTACAAAACTTTTGTTTGTTGCAATAAAATTTTCAAATCTCAAGACTTGTTATATTAAAATACTTGTTAATTAATTTATTGTATTTAGATAAAATTCGAAACAAAATTTATCAATATTTGTTATCTTTGTTTTTCTTAACAAGTTCGAACAATTATTATTATAATATTTGTAAAAAATTTGAAATCTTTAAAGAAACTCGATTAGAAATATATTCAATATATTATAGTTAAACAATATAGAAATTTGCAAACGCAAAAACTATTATTAGATTTTTCGTTAACTTAATTTTTAATTTGTTTTTGCATATTTGTACTCTAATTTTATAACATTATTTTTTAATTTATAGTCTCGAAAAACAATTGAGCAATTAACTAAAAAAATGCTAGAATTTAAGAAATTTAAAATTTTGCGTTTTAAAAACTTTTATATATAGCAAATTTTGTTTGCAAGAAAATATTGATTATTAAAATATAACAGTTTTAGAACTCGAACGTCTTTAAAATTTATAAGTATTTAATATTTGTATTTATAATAATTTAAACAACAATTACAAATAAAAGTAGCAATCTATAAAACTCAATTTATTTTTGTTTCTCTTTAAACTATCTATTTTCGATTTCTAATTTGCTTCGTTAAGAACAGCTATATTATCGTTAATTATATTGTCGAATTGTCGATTAATTCAAAGATAACAACAAAATTTGACAAAATAATATATAAGACAACAAAATATTGCTTAAAGAATCAAATTCTATCAAGAAAAATTTGAAACTAGCTTTATATAACATGTTTCAAATGCAAGTCTTCAATCTATTGATAACTAATAGATATAGCTAACTAAAATACAACAAATATCTATATTTAACTTCAACAACATTATTTCTTTTGTTTATAGAAATCGACTATATTAAGCAACTAGTTTATAGCTACTTTTCTCTCTATAATCGCGTCTAGATCTTTTTTTTAACATATTATATATCGCTTAATTTTCTAAGTAGTTGTACGTCAATATCACAATGCAAAATTCTTTTAATATCGAGCAAGAGTTAAGAGATAATTGTTGTTAACAATTTGATTAATAAATTTGTAGAAAAGCGTCTTAAGTTATTTCTTATTATTAAATTGATATTGAAGAAGAACAAAATTTATATTGCGTGTATTTTTTAGTTTTTGTAAAAGATCGCAAGCTTCTAGCATATATAGTTAAAGATTTTGTTCTATTTGTCTAATAGCGCGTTCAACAAATCAAAACTTCAAATATTCGACAAATATTTTTTATCTTTTAATAAAAAAAATATAATCTCTCTCTTTTATAAATCTAAAGCTACAATAGTACGATTGTTAGTTGTAAACAATATTTTTAGCGCTTTATTATTTACAATTTCTAATATTTCTTCGAGAATCGATCGAAAACAATTGATTGTAATCTAAGAAATAACTATTTGTAACAAGAAAGATTTTAAAAAAACATAAAACAACAAACAAATACGCTAGAAATATAGTAATATAAGATAATTTTTTATCTCTAAGTAATCAATTCAATCTCTCTTTTTTTGAATTGAAAAACAATACTCGAGTTTTAATCTAAAATAGATATAGACTTATAAATTATAATTTAAAATATAACGCATTCTTATTGTTTCTAAACTAGTAAAATTTACGCTATAAAAAATTCTAGACTCTATCAAGTTCAAAAGAGAGATTAAATAGAATTTAGAAACAATTTTATCAAACAAAAATATTAAAATTAAAGCGATAATTCTTTTCTACACTTTTACTAGTTTAATAAGTAACAAAAACAATTACAATTGCTTTGTCGAAATTGTATTTGCATCTAGAATTTGTTAAATACAATAAATAACAACTAGAGTTAACTAAATATATTTTAAATATTACAAAAACTGCAATAAGATTAACTAACAATCTACAATATACTAAATTGTGCGCATTTCTTAAATTAATAGATTTCTTGTCTCGAACACTCTACTCTAGAAAACATATAAACTACAATATTGAGTTACTAAAGAATTCAATTATTAGATTTAACGATTATCTACTTTGCGACATATTTATCTCGAAAAATCTACTTTATTTTTCTATAATATTAGTCTAATTTTTTATTTATTAATAATTGCTTATATTAAATTAAGTAATAGCTATATAGAAATCTATAGCAAAATTTTCTAATGTTCGACAAACGTTACAAGCAAATTGTTAAACACGCGTTGTTTTGTAAATCTATATAGAAATGCTAAAAGCTTTCTTTAATTCTTGTACACGTATTAAATAATAAACTAAGATATAGCTCGTTTGTAAATAGTTATAGTTTGCTCGTAAATTATTGTAAAATTGCAAATGTTAAATAAATAATATCAAAGAATCTTTTAAATTTCGAAAATAATCGATACAATTAACTTAATCTATTCTATTTTATAGTGTAAAATTTTTTCGAACAAAGAATACTTAATAAATTTTATATGTTAAAAAACTTCTTAAATAAAGATTAAGATTACTTGTTTCTTAATGTTGTATTTCGTCGCTTTTAAAACATATATAATTAAACAATTGTTAATTAGAATTTTGTTAACTTGTATCTTTGCAAATGCAATAATCTTAACAACGTTACTTAAAACATAGTGCTAATTAATTAAAAAATTAAAAAAACTAAAAATATCTTTGTATTTCTTTAAATTAGTATTGCTTTGCAATTGTTACAATATTAATATAAAAAAGTTTTATTAATTTTAGATAATTTAATTGATTTTTTTATACTACATATTCTAAAATAAAATTAAATTCGAAAAACTAAAGTAACAATTTCTTAATTAAATAAATATTCTTGTGTCTTATATAGACTTGCGACAAGTATACGTTTTGAAATATTAATTACTAATAATTTTTAAAACTAATAATATTATCTAATCTTAATATTGCTAGATATCGATAGAATTAACTTTATTTGCAACAATTTATAGAACAACACATAATTGAAAAAGTCAAAATTAACTAAATAAAAAGACTAGACACAAAGTGTCGAATACAAAAGAAAAAGACTTTATATTATTTATTTTGTAACAAGACTAGTCTATAATTTTTTGTATAATTAAGATTATTTTAATCTCTAATTGCTACAAAAATCTATCAAAGAAAAATGTTCAAAAAGTCGAATCAATACTATTAAATAGTCGCGAAATATCTATAAAGACAAAGCAACTTAATATGTCATTCAATAAAACAAGATTTTTTGTATCTTGTACAAACAACTATAACAAAGTACTTTTAAGACTAAAAACCAATAAACTCTTAATTTAATATAACAATTAAAAATCTTTTATTGCATTAATCGAAAATTGCTATACTATAATTTTGCTTATTAATTAGAGATATTGTGTCAATTTATAAGAACTTGTTTATTGTTTAAACTATTGTCGAAAAAAAATAAACAAAGAAAAATTGTTATAGCAATTGCAAGCTACTTTAGTTAAATTATAATACTATTATTTAACAATATTGTACAAAATCTTGATTTGTTAACGCAATACACTATTATTTTGTTAGAGAACGCGATAGTATTGCTAGTAATAAAAAAATATATAGTATTGCATATAAAAGCGAAAAGATATAAAACAACAATTATTTGTATCAAATAATATATACTTGTAAAGTAAATTAATCTTCAAATTATTGTTAAGAAATTGCGAAAAAGAATTGCGCAAAACAAAAATTAAATTAACAAAATCTCTCTATTACTTTATTGCAATTTTTATAGCTCTCTTAGTTGCAATTGTCAATATTACGCTAGCAAGATATCTTCGACAAATAATATCTAAACTTATTGAAAGCTAGCGCTTTGAATATAAATAAAATTAATCTCAAATATAAAATTGAAAATCAAAATAAAAAAATCGAGACAACAATTTAGATATCAATTGCACAATATCTTTTTAAAAATAGAATTATTTAAACTTCTCTACTCTAATTGTTTTCTTTTGTATAACTTAAGATAATGTTGTATTCTAGTTGCGTAATTTATATACAAAAATTGCTCAAATTTTTTTTTTAAAAATATTAATTCTTTTAGTATTCGATTATTATTAGATAACAAATAATTTTGCAAGAATAATTTTTTTTTTAAATAACTAGCAAATTATCGATAAGATTTTAATTGTAATCTATAGTTTAAATATCTAATTTAATAATGCTATTAACAACAATTACAAGTCTATATATCTCTTTGTAATTAATAATATCTCGATTCGCATAAATATAAGAGTTAAGCTTAAAAACTTAACAAATTATCTAGAGTAAAATTTGTTAAACTACGCATTTATTAATTTAGTTATTAATTACTAAAATTATCAAACAAGAATTAATATTATTGTTGACGCTATATATTGTCTAATTTATTAGAAATATTGCAACAATTACTCTATATTAAATTAAGACTTTAGTTGTTGTTAATAAATATAAATATTATATTTTTACTATTTTGCAAGATTTATACTTATTACTTACTAATTTAGTTATATAATAATAAATAATTTTGTAAAGAAAAGATCGTTAAGTCTAGCTACAACAACAACATTAAATATAACAAAAAATACGTTCGCGTCTTTGCAATCGAATTTGTTAATTATATTATAAACTTTTTTATCGATTTCGATACGCAAACTTGTTAAGATTAGAAACTATATAGTTAACAATAAATTCTATTATACGTGAAATCTTGACAATTAAATCGAATGCAATTATACTACAAATTGAAAAATTAACATTAATATTAAAGAAATAATTATTTTATTTTATAAAACAAAACTATTAATAGTTCGCTATTCTTAATTGTTGATAAAGCAAAATACAAAAATTGCAATTTATATTCGCTTAACTTGTATATCGAAATATTAAAAACGTATATCAAAAAAATTGTTAAGTCTTTTTTATAATATTTTGATACTATATATCTCTTGTTATTAATTGTTTCTTTATATATAATAGCAATATCGATCAATTATATTATTATCTTTTATAAAGTATTAATTATCTAGTATTTAAAATCGAATTGTTAGAATCTAGAAAAATTGCTTTACAAATAAAATAATTCGAATATTTAATAAAACAATTATTAAATTGAAAAATGCATATCTTATTTGCAAGATAATCGATATGTTTGCGCAACTTAACTACATGTTACAACAAAAACAATAATTTTTACACAATTTTATAGAGAATATAAGAAACTTTTTTACAAATCGATTAAACTATATTAATGCTATGCTTAATTTTGTTAATTTTTTCTTTATTTTTTATCTTTTTGATTAAAAGTTAACAAGATTCTATTCTAAATTGTTAAAAAAATATAAACAATAAATATTGAGCTTTTATCGAAATCTTAACTATATAAAAAGTTTGACAACGTACGAGAAAAAACAAGTAGATCTACTTTTGTAAATTTATTACAATATAAAATTTATACAACTTTTACAATTAGAGAAATCAATACTAAACAACTTTTATTGCAATTTATTGTAAATACTATTAACTTTAATTTAATCTTGATTTTGCTACTATTATTTGAGCAATTAGTTGCGTTTTTTGTTCGTTTAATACTATCAATTATATATATGATTTTACTCTTATTCTACATCACACGTACGTATATAGCTAAAAAAATTATTTGACTCAAAAACTTTTTGCAAATTTTTCTCTCTAAGAGTTTTAAATATTAGAACTTGATATTTTGTCGCTTAACTCTAATACTATATTTTTAAAAATTAGTTTTTAACAATATTTACAAAAAAAATTATATTATATATTATTTTTGCTAATCTTATTGTTTCGAATATATTTGTTTCTTAAACTCTTTTATTGCTATTGTAATATCTATCGACAATTGAGAGATAATTTTTATTTAATTTAAAATATTTAGCGTTTAAAAAGTTTTCAATTCTTGTTATTTTATTTATGAAAAAATTATATTATATTCGATCTAAAAACAAATTGTTTTAAATTATTTACTTAATCGAAATTTATTATTTCAACTTGTATTCTAAGATTAAGATAAAATTCTCGCAATCTATACGCAATTGCTAAAGCTATTAAGATTAATTCTAGTCATCATATTTAAAAGTCTCTTTTAGTCTTGCATTTAGATTTTCTCTTTTGTTAAATTTCAATTTTAATTTCGACTTATTAACTATTATTTTACAATACTAACGTTGTGCTTACAATAAAACAAGTAAAATAATGAGACTATTTTGGAAATCTTGAAAGATAATATATTAATACTTATTCGCTTTTAAATTTGATCGCAATTTATGCAACTAATATAATATATGTAGCAAAGTTCTATTATATATTGCAATCTTATTATGCGTCGCAACTATCTCTAGTATTGCAATTATCTCTAGTATCGCAATTACATTATGCATCTTTATTATATTATATATTAGTTATTTTATACTTTCTAGCTTTATGTAATATTTTGACTTCTTACTAAACAACACAAAATTTAGTGCAAAATTTAATTGCTTAATCTAGTTTTAATAGTAATATCAAAAATATTAAAAGCTATATATATTTCTCAATCGAAATCTAGAATTGTTTAAAAATTTGCTTAAAACTTTTGATATCTAATTTTTAAAAACAAAAACTATTGTTATTTGTGCACTCTCTTTAATTAATACACTTGTTGTAAGAAATATTTCGAACAATTAATAAAAACTTGTATACATTAGCTATTTGTTTACTCAATATCTTATTATATTTTCGACAACAATAACGTTCGAAATTGCTCTTAATCGATTTTTGTAAATACTTAAGTCTATTATTTCAATAAAATTTAATAAAATTTAAAAGCGAAAAAACTATTTCGAATATATAACTTGAAGACTATTAAACGTATATTTTATTTTTAATTGTAATCGAATTAGCAATTATTACAACAAAATTTATTGAAACGCTTCTTGCTATAAATAAACGTCTTCTTAAACAAATTCAACATTAATATTAGAGATCGAACGTACGTCAAAAAGATCTCGAGAATTATTAGTAAGCTCAAAAACGACACTAGTAATTCTAATAACAACTTCAAGAATAACAACTTCAAGAATAACAACTTCAAGAATAACGACTTCGAGAATAACGACTTCGAGAATAACGACTTCAAGAATAACAACGTAAGAGATAATAACACTAGAGATAATAAGATTAAAAATATCAAAAAAGACAAGATACTAATAGACAAGATACTAAACTATATTTTTTAATTGTTAGATAAAAAGATAGTTGCAGAGTTTCTTGTAGATATTATATTGTCAAAATTTGCTCAAATTTGTTTTAGAAATCTAGTACAATATATAACGCAAATATACAACAAAAGAGTAATTTACAATATTCTAATTCGACTTTTGTACGTTTGTCTATATAGATATTTAGACTATAGATTCAAATATAATTGACTTAGAAAAATTAAACTTAAATAAGCAATTTTTTTGCTATTTGTTAATTTTTGTAATTACTTTTATTTAATAATTTAATTTTGTAAATTATATATACAAGTTTGAAGTTATCTTAATTTGCTTAAAATTTAAAAAATTTCAATTTCTTTAACAACAATAATTTTAAATTCTTTTTAAGCAATAATTACTTTTTACAAGTATTTCGAACGTACTTCTATAACAATTTACGAGATATATATAATCTATTAAATTAGCTTTGTTTTTTAAAGAGAATTTACAATAAATTGTTTCTACAAGTCGAGACTATTAATTAAACTATATCGTTTGCAATTTTAGAATAAATAACTTTTCTAACGTTTAGAAAACTTTTATACAAAAGGTTTGAATTTTTTTTTACTCGATTAAGCGAGTATAATTCTAGTATTAACAACACTATTTTAAGTTATGTTTTTGAATCTACTTTTTGCGTTGCAAATACTATAACTAAGAAAGAACAAATTTATTAACAATCGAAATAGATTTCTACTATCTTTCTTAAAAATTGTAATTATTGATTCAAATCTATTACAACTATCGAATTATTCTTAAAGTCTAATATTGTTTAATTGTTATTTTGCTACTCTATTTGTCAATCGCGATGCAAGTGTATCTTCAAGAGATAAACTTTTTTTATTTTTTTTAAAAATTCAAGTTGTTAATTCGAATCTATTACAATTATCGAATTATTTTTGAGTTCTAATATTGTTCAATTGTTACAAAAATATATCTTGATAAAATAGACTTAAATATAAAGTTAATATTGTAAAAAATCGAGTAAAAAATTAGACAAAAAGTTGTTATTGTAATATCAAAACAAAAATATTAAATATACATTAATCTATATAAGTATATATAGAGAGCGTTTGATAAAATATAGATACTTGCACAACAAATTTTTTATTTAGCTAATTATAGTACAATTGTAACAACTATAAAAAGCAAAGAAATTAAAGAAAACAAAAAGTTCAATTAATTAATAATATTGTTTTCTTATTACTTTTTATCGAAATTCTTATTTTTCAAATAGATTTTGTAGATTATAGCAAGTTTCGCTATCTCTTTTGTAATATTAACATTTGACAAAACGTCTTATATTAAGTCTGTAAATTTAAACAACAACATTTTGATATTTTAAAATTTTAAAGATCTTTTATTTCAAAATCTTGTTAAATTGTTTTAATTTATATTTTCTTTTAAAAGCGCTCTACTTGTATCTCGAGATTCTTTAACTTTTGCTAAAATAACAAATTTTAATAATAAAGTTAATAATCTCGAACGTAAAATTATATTAACACTTAATATTAACAATTTGTTTAAAGCGAATTGCTCTTCTTGTTCAATCTTCGCGTATTAATTAATTGTAAACTTAGCGTTTTTCAAAATCTTTTTGTTATTAATTTTGTTGTCAAATTCAAATAAACATTTTACAATAGTTTAGATTTCTTATATTTTTGTATTGTTTATTTATATAATTTTGCAAAGTATATACGAAAACTTCTAATATATAATCTATTTTATATAGTTAATAAAATCTAGTTCGTAAAAATTCTTCTTGATATTAATATAATTATTTTTATTCTAATTTTAACAAATCTTTTGTAGCGTCTTAACTTAACGATCAATTCAATTTTACTTAATATTGTTTTTATTCTTTTCTTATTAATTTTTAAGATTGTTGTTTTTCGTCTTCTTTGTTTCTTTAATTGTATTCTATTTTTATTAATAATATAAGACGTTTTTCGTCTTATAGCAAATAATTTTTATCTCTCGATATTTCGACTATTTTTTAAGCATTTTTTTTTATTGTTAGAGTCTCTAGATATAGCTTTGTGCAAAATTATAAATCTTTTGTTATTGTTGTTATTATTGTTTGTTTTAATAACGTTTTCGTTATTGTTATTATTGTAGTAATTTTTGTTTAAGAGATCAAAGTCGACGTTGTTATTATTAAATTTTTGTTTTATATTTTTCTCAAATAAAATAATATTGTCTTTCGAAACTTGTATATCAAAAAAAAACTATTTTATATCAAGTCTACAATCTTCGACTCGAAATAATTAAAAAAAAAATCAATTCAATAACTTAAAAAAAATTGTTATAAAGAAAAATCGAGTTATAGTTTTTAAATTGTTTCTCTAAAGACAACAAAAATTGCGTCTATTTTTTAGAATAATTAACTTGTTTCGTCTTTTGTTTAATTAAATCGACAAAACTTTGCAACTTATTTATAACATTCTTGTTATTCGAATTTTGTATTAATTTCGATCGAAACAACTACGCAAATACAACATTAATTGCAAAGAACAAAATATTAATAGTATTTTTATTTTTATCTATTTTGTTAATCTTGTTTTAAACAATAATTTTCTAATTGAGTTTAATTAATTAATTTTTAATTTTTGCGCTCTCTAGATTTTGCATCAATTGCTTCAATCAAAATTCAACTTAACAATACAATCTAGCGCGAAGAGATAAAGACAATTGTATTTTAACTTTAGTAGTAACGTAAACAATATTATCTCTTATATTTGTATTTCTATCGACACTATTTGCAAACAAATCGAAATCTTTTTTTGCTTGCGCAATCTCTAATTATAATTAACTTAATTGTTGCAATAAATAAAGATTTTTACTCTTTACAATCTTTATTGCATCGTCAATATCTAAATGTTTGATTAAATTAAGTCTATTAAATAACATCTTAACTTCTGTTTTTGCTTTAATTGTTATTTGGATATTGTAAAGTAACAAGACAATTAAGAGTTTACTTTAATCTACTTTTAATATATTATTTACTATTATTTGTTGTATTGTTCGAACTTTTTTAAACAATTTTTCAAATTTTGATTCGACTATTGTAAAAGTTTGTTTGTTTTGTGTTACAAAAAAATAAAAAAGAGACTTGTCTAAACAAAAAATAAAAATTGAATTAATCGAATATTGTTTAGATTTTTTGCTATACTATTTTATAATAAAGACGTGTTTTTTTACTTGTATTTGCTCGATAATTTGTTAACATTATTTATTAAAATATTTTTGAAAATATTTTTAACAATATAGTTTAGCATTTTAAAGAACTTATTTAGATTGTAATTTTTTTTTCTTTTTTTTCTAATTTTTGTTAAATGCTCTCGAATTTTACTTAACTATTTTTAAATAATTTATATTAAAAAGTTTACAAATATTCGATTTTTATCTTTAATATCGCTCTAAATTTATAACTTGTATTTTATTATATGAACAATTTCTATTCGAACAACTTTTTATATTGCTATCAACTATTATTGAACTAGTTTTCAATTATATTGTTGTTTCTTTTTTTAGTTGTTATATCTTCTTTGTTAAGTTTTATTTTAATTGAGAACACTATTTTTGCTCAATTTTTAAAAAGATAGACGCAAAATCAATTTATAAAAAACTAAGTTAAAACACTTTGTAATAATAAAATTAACTCTAAAACTTTTAATTAAAAGAGCGTCTTTATAGATTTTACTATAAATTTGAATTCTAATAATATTAATATTATTTCTACTATTTAATTTATTACTTACTATAGCGTAATCTAAATTATATTAATTACAATTGTATTGTCGAACTCTTCTTTTTCGAGAAATATTTTATTAATATAAAATTTAAAATCTAAGTTGACTTCGCTCAATTTCAACTAGTTTTTGTTGACTATCGAAATTCAATTTATAAGAACAAACATATATAACAACTTCGATAAAAAAGCTTGATCGATTAAAATAAATTCGATTTACAACTCTAGAATAGCTATAAAAAGCATTTAAGAGAATACATCAAAAATATAAGCAATCGAAATAAATTAAGAAAATATTGAACAATCTTTAAATACAATACTAGATTATTCAAATATTATATCTTGAATATATCGAAAATTCAATATAACTATTGTATTGACTTAAATATCTAGCAATTTAATTACAACAATTTGAAAATTTCAATTTTCTTAAAATCTCTTAAGTATTTTTTGAATTTTTAAACTTATTAAATATACAATTGCTAAATCGACGCTATTTAATAAAACAATAACAATTGTATTGTTAATCAAAAATATATTAATAACAATTTGCATAATTTTCGATCTTTTTTTATTAAAAATCGATTGTTAGTGTTATTGACAAAAAGCATATTACAAGCAAACAATTACAATAATAGATTTTGTTTTAGCTTGATTAAATTTTAAATCAAATATAACGTATTTAATTAAATATCGAGTTCTTCAATTTATATTTATTGTTTAACAAAAATTGTAATAATCAATTCTTAATATTGTTATAAAATATAAAATTAGTGTTTACTTAACAATATTCGCATAATTTGCAACTAAGTCTAGACGTCAAAAATTGTAAAGAGAAGAGAAAAAAAATAAATAGATAAAAAATCTAGAAAAACAACAAAAAAAGAATTCAAATTTTGCTAATACTATTTTTAGACAACTAATATAGAATAAAGCACAATATAACAATTATTAAATTTCAATATTTATTCTCTTCGATCTTTAAAAATCAATCTTATATATCGAATTTTAATTTTTACTCTTTGCACAATACTAAACACAATTGACTTTAATATCTTTTATATACAATTAACAACACTTAACACTAACAATTGCTAATAGAACTTTATATATATTTTATTGTTATTGTACGAATTAAACGCAATATTTTAACTATATATTCTTAAATAAAGCGAGTACAAATCTAAATACAACAACGTTTTACAATTAAATCTTAAAAAAGCTTGAACAAAAAAACTAAAAACAAATACAATTGTATTGAAAGCACAAATTTGTTATTTTATAAAAAAAAAAAATCGAATTAAAGCAATACAATAGAATTTAGCAATTTAAAGTATAAGCAAATTTGCGAAAATATTTAATCGAAACAAAAAATAAAAAAGTAATAATTGTAGTATTGTTATCAAGAACTTGCACTAGTAATGTTACAAAATAGCTCTCTATTTACAAAATATTTAGAGATAACAAGATAAATTGTTTTTAAATAATCTTTAATATATACAAGTAATTTTTTAATTTTTAGTTTAAAAATTGCTTTGACAAAATCTAATCTAATATATATTTTGTCTAATATGTCGATATAAGAGTTTATATTTAATATACGAAGCTAATATATTGCTTTACAATAAGTTAGCTAATTTATATATTTAAATTGATTAAAATTAATAATTGAACAAAGTAAACAAATATAGTTAATCTTAATTTAAGTTAACATAGCAAGCAATTTGATATCTTGTTAATTTTGTAAGAATTTTATATTATTGTCGAGTTTTTCTATAAAAATCGCAATTAAAAAACAATTAACTATTAGTGTTGTACTCTACTTAACTAAGAGATAAGTTTCAAAATTATTTATTAATATAATTTTAATTGTTTAAGTTAATCGCTTTTAGTTAAAGCAAATAGCTCGATTATTTTAAGACAATATTTGAATCTATTTTGCGACAATATTGTCAAATATATTATTAAATTGTAATAAAAAGCTCGCAAATAAACAAAAATTCAATATAATAATATCAAACATCTATATATCTATTGTCTTGTTGTAGAATTGCACAATAACAAAGTTCAAGATTTCTAATATTATAAAGAGATTTATATTACAACAAGTCTTCAACTACTTATTGCTTACTATTTGTTATTACAAATTTGTAAATCTTCTTTGTTATTGCAAGTTCCTAAGTTTTCTTTGTTGCAAAAGATATCTTAGCTAAATTTGTCAAATGTCTTAAAACGTTTAAATCTATTAATTAATTTAGTTTTTAATATTGTTTACAAAAATCTCGTTGCTAAATACAAAGCTAATATTGCGTACAACAATTTATTTTTTGTTAATATTAAAGAAACAACGTGCTAGATATTTTACAAGAAATCTAGTAGTATAAAAAGTATCTAGATATGTCTTAATAACTATTTAAATTCTTGCGTTATTGCAATATTTAATCTTGATTTTAAAGAATAAAAAATACTTATTTTCGAAATAATGTTATAGATAACAATAAAAAAGAGTAGAGATAGAATTGTTGTTATCTTTTGAACTTAAGATAAGAGCAACAAGATTAAGCTTATATTGATATTCAAAACTATTTTTTCGAAGTTTGAACAATTGTCGACTATAGAGCAATTACAAGTTATTGAAAATCAATAGTATTTAAAACGAAAAAAGAATTCAAACTATTAAGTTACTAAAATACAGTCAATTAATACAAATAAGCGACAAAAAATACAAACAACAAAAATAGATAGCACAAAGAAATTATAAGATAATTAAGATATGCTTGTATTATTCTATGCGCATCGAAGAGTATCTTAAATGCTAAATTGTAGTATTATATTTTAATATTATATAGAATAAAAGAACAAATATCGAAACACTAAGCTTATAATATAACGACGCAATATAGATTTGTTACAATTATTCTCTATTTTTATTCTAATCTTAACTAAGCATTCTTTATCTTTATTGTAGTGCTAGCTTGTTCGTTCGTATTTTTGCTTGAATTGCGTCTTAGTAAGTCGCCATTGCTATTCTCTATTGTCGATCAAAATCTCTATAAACGTTTTCGTCGATTAAACTTTTTCTATATTAATTTGATATTAAACATTATGTGCATTTTAGAAAGACTTGAATTAATTTTTACTTGTTAAATATCTAGTTGTTTGTTCGATTTGTTAATTTCTATTTATGCGAGTCTTAATCTAAACTACAATATACTTAATATAGTCTCTAACTTAACAATCTTGACTTTCTTGATTTTCAACTCTAGTAACAAATCGACAATATTTTAAAAAGCAATACTTTTTTGTACAAAGTTTCGAAGTTTTGACTAAAGATTCAAGATAATTTTTTTTTCAAACAAATATAAGTACTTCAAATTTTTTTTCAAGTTTCTTTTAATTTTTTGAGCGTAATATTGCTTCTAGCTAAGAGCTTCTTCGATTAAACAATATTTTTAACGCTTTTTGTGCAACTAATTTTTACATTTGATTTTTGTAGCTTCTAATACACTATAGTTGTATTAAAACTCTTAAAAATAATTGTATAATTTGTTAAAAACTATTCGATTGCTTTGCGCGTTGCTACTAGCATACTAAAAAACTCTATAAAGTTGAATTATCTAAGTTTGAAGTTTCTTAATTTGCAAACGTATCGCTTTTTTACAACAATAAAATTTGTAAAAAATATCTTAATCGAATTGTCGAATATATTTTCGACAATTTAATATATAATTGTTTTAAAACAACTTTACAATTATTATTCTAAAAGATATAAAAAATTCAAGCAACTTACTATAGTTTTTAAAAAAATGTAACATAAAAACAAAAACAAAAGATCTTACAAATAAATGTTAATTGCAAATTGAAAACAAGATTCCAAATTAATAATCTAAAACAATAAAACAAATACTAAAAAAATAGATTGTTCTTAAAACAATAAAGAAACAAAACAAGAATCTAGAGAGTATAAAATTGTAACTAATAGTATAGTTGTTAACAAATCTTATTTCTTATATATTTGACTTTTTACTAGAATTAAATAATTATTATCGCGTATCTTGTCTAGTAATTTATTGTTTTAGTCTTTATCTTTTTTTTTCTATTGTTTAACTAAGAAGCATAGAAGTGTCAAATTGAGTTTTCTACTATATAATAGCTAAAATATAAAGACTAAAATCTAAGACTATTTAGAACAAAAAAGAATATTATATGCTATCTTTGTTGCTATAGTTGTTATTTGTTTTTGTATTTTTGCAATCGAAGCAAAATACTTATTTACTCAAAGCATTTAATTTATTTTAGTTAAGATTATATTTATAGCAATCTATTGCTCTTAATAAGTAATATCGCATTTTAATAAGTTAATCTATTAATTGTAAACAAATTTGTCCAATATTAAAGTTTTAAAGTATACGTAGTTATCAATTTGAAAAAAAACTTCTTTGTTAATGTTTTTGTTCAACAATAACAAGACAAAACTTCTATTCTTAAATTTTATAAATTTTAATTTTTTTTACTTCGATAAAATTAAATCTACAATACGTTGTCGAGACAAAAAGAGTGTCTAATTAAGAAAATCAATAATAATTGATATTTTTATGTGTAAATTGACTTTACAGATATATTTCAAAATTTATTTATTATTATAGTTCTTAGTTTGCTAGAAAATGAAATATCTTTTAGTCTTAAATTTATCTATTATATTTGTCAAATAATTTAAGTTAGCAACTATAACATTTAGAATTAAAAAACAAATATAAAGTATAAAATTTTAATTTTAAATATTAAATTTTTCGAGAGATAAGTCTTGAGCAAATCTAGATTTGTTATCTTCGTATTTATTGTTTAAATATTTTAGAGCAATAATATGTTGTTAAAGAAATATATTTTAATAATAGACAACAAATTCGAAAAATCGATAGACTAAATTTACAACATTATTAAATTTGCTAGATTAATATAGTGTTTGCTTTAAATTACTTTAAGTAGTTGCGAACAATAATTAATAAATATTAAATAAATTAAAAATATTTGCAAGAGTTTTAGCAATTCTTTAGATATAATAGTGTTAAATAATTTGTAACAAGCTTATTTAGAATTGTATTAAAATGCAATTCTTGCAATATAATTCTTTATTATATTTGATCAACTTGTAATCGTAGAACTCGATGTATATTTTGTGATTTAATATTAACACAATAATTACTCTTAATAATAGTTGTCGTAAAAAATCAAACAAAAATAAATTGTTTTATATATAAGAAAAAATCAAAATATAAGAAACGCAAAACGCAAGACATTGCAATAGAGAGACACAAAATAGACTAGCAAGAAGTGTAGCAAATTATAATTAATAATAATTTTAACTAGAATACTTTTGTTATTAGCTACAACTCGATTAAAAAAAATCTTGTCTATTAATTGAGCACAAACAATTGATTGAGTCAAACTTAATTTAACAACAATTGTTTAAGTCTTTCGAATATCGATAAATTAATTTATTTTTCTCTATTGTTATTTTTACGTTCGCAATATAAAACTAATATCGAAGTCGAAATTAAAACTATATTCGATATAAATATTTGTAACAACGTTAGCATCTTATTTATAAATAATTTTTGTCAAAAGATTAACACATTAAAAGTCTAATAAGCTCTTCAATTTAAAATAGTCTATAGTAAATGCTAATACATAATACTAGAATAAAAAAAAAGAGATAGATTTGTTGAAGTAAAACACTTTTATGCACAAACTAATTATTCGATTAAATATATCGATCGATTTTAATCGAATTAAATAATAAAATATTTGTATAATATATATTTGAATCAATATTTTAACTATATTTTTGCTACTTTGTTCGCTCAAGTAAATTTATAGCAATTATAGAATAATATTTTTGACGTATAATATATTAGACAAGTAATAAAGTTCTTTTTGTTAACTATATTCTAGACTACATAATTTTGATCAAAATATAATTGCTTTATATATAATATTTCTAAAGTCAATTGTCTTGCACGTCGTATTTTGCATTTTTATATATAGTCTTCGATATATCAAATTTCTAAATTCGATTTTCTTGTACGTTAAATCTTGCAACTTCTTTTTTGTTAATCTCTAATAACTAGTATGTTAATACAACGTTAAAATAACGCAAAAATTGCAATTGCAATCTATTTTTTTTTAGAAACGCTAGCTATAAAACTTGTGTCAAAATTATTTTTTACAAAACAAAAAAAGTAAATCTAGAATCTCGAATTAGTCTAAGTGTACGCAACAAGTTTTACAATATTTGTATAACAAAAAATCTATAAAAATTACAAACAAACTAGAATCTAAAAATTGTCGACAACTATTTAATCAATTTAAATATATATAATCTTAAGAAACTAATAAACACGAATAAAGCAAAGCTTGCTATAATCTCGAAAATACAATTCGAGATTAATATAATATCTTAATATTAATATAGTAACAAGTTAACTATAATGTGTTTCGTACAATTACACTTTATTTTAGCAAAATTTTCGAACAAAATAATCTATTGCTATACAACTCTTAATTAGCTTCTTGTTGTATTGTCAAGATTTAATAAAAACAACAGCTTTAATATTATACAATATGTGAGGCTGTGTACGGACGTGTGACAAGACGTCGCTACACCGGCGCACACAAGGCGGGGCTACATAACATGTAGGACTATAGTCCAGAGAGGCATTAATCCGTGAGGATTCCAGGAGGGAATTCTCAGGGAGAAAACTCTGCACGGCGCCAAGCCGCTACTACAAGGGCTTGGCACTAACGTGTCCACTAGGTCATTGGTCGCTGGCATTACACAATATTACATTTAAAATTTGATGTTATATCTTTATAAAAATTGAATTTCAAAAAAAGCAATAGACTTTACAATTTTCACAAAAATCTTTGTCTTTAGCTTTAGTCAAAGATAACAAATATTGTATTTAAATACTATTGTTGCATATATAAAAGAAAGAAGAAGAAAGCAAAAATAAAGATATTTATAGAAGCTAAACCAAGCAATACTACGACGAGACAATTTAATAGATTGACAATACAATAGAACTACGTTCTCAAATAAGATTGCGACACTTAGACTAGTATTATGTTCTATATCTACTTCAATCTCTAAGAAACAAATTTATTAAAAATATATTTGAAATTATGTATCTATACAAATGCTTAAAAGCGAACTTGCTTGCTTGCTTGAATTAATTGATCGCAAATAAAATAACTTTACAATTGTTATCAAAAACTATTTGATTCAAGTCTATATAAAAGATTGACACTATTAAAGATTTAATATAACAATCTCTTACAATTCTCGACAATGTTAAGAGATAACTAAAAAATCAACTATTGTAACGCAATATTTAACAATATTTTACGTATTATTCTTTTGTGTATCTAATACTTTTTCTAAATTATATAAGCTAACAAAAGCAATTAATATCAAATAGTATTTTGTTGTTCGAAGATAGTATTTAAACTTGTTAACACTAATAAACTTTTCTAATTTAGCTTGATTTTATAGAGCAAACACAAGACGCATAAAAACTTTAATAATTGTAACAAACTTGTTGTTTCGATTTCTTATTACAAGACAAAGATATTTTTGTCTTTTCAAAAATATTAGAGCTTAAAGTAGCTAATTATATATAAGACAAAAATATCTATTTAAAAATAACTAATCTTCAATAAAGCAAATAAATATAAGTAAAAGATTTTAATATTACTATATTCGATTTTTTTATATAGATTTTAATTCGCAATTTTGCGTCAATTTTCGCGTTATTATTTTTAGAAGATTTAGTTGTTAGATTGTTTTGTCGATTTATAGTAAATATTTTTCGATTCAATTAGATACAACTATAGACTTTTCAAGAGTTAATAGATTAGTATAAAGATCTCTAAATACAATATATATTGCGAGTTTCGATTGTATTATTTAAATTAAATTTTAACTATATATCGCAAACAATGCACGTGTTTAAGCAAGACTATAATAGCTATTAATAATTTGTAAAATGTTTACTTTTCTCAAAATATTTTTAGTACTTAAGAAACTTAAATTATCGAGTCAAACTTTCTTTTTTTTGCAAATTGTTTACTTTTCAATGTTATAGCTAGAAATCAATATACCAAATTTAACAATAAACAATCTTTGAAATGTTTGCAATTTAACTTTCAAAAATATATTTAAATTTTTATAGAATAATTGTTTTCTCTTTAGTTTTTGTACGTATTATTGTATATACAATATAGAGTCTTCTTTGTCTCTTAAGTCAACAACAATAATAATATATTAATATTTCTTGTTAAAGAGTCTAAATTCTTCTTGTAGAATTTTTGTATTTTAAAAATTCTAACTTGCTATATTGTAATAAATTTTTGTACAATTAAATTCGACAACTTTTAACAAAATTAAAACTTCAACTCTATTATTGCAACAAAAATCTTTATTATATAAATCGATCTTCAATATTTTGTCTAAAATACTTAAAAATATAAATATATTTTTATCAATATTTAAAAGTATTATCTAAGCAAAGAATATATAGCTAATACTATTCGAATTGTTGTTTCGATTGCATAATATATTAGCAAAGAAAAGCAAATAAGCAATACTTATTTGTCGAGTTATAACTTTACAAGAACTTTTGTATTAAGAAGAAATAAGTTTCGTTCAAGTAAAAGTAACAAGAAATAATATATTAATACAAAGAACAAACAAACAATTGTACTTAAATTAAAAAAAAAACTTTAAATCTTTTGAACAAGAGATTTAATTCAATATCTATAAATTATTAAATTAAAGAATTTGCTTTTAAAAGCAAGCTTAAAACAACTAAATTATATTGTAAAAATCTTTAAAACAATTATTTAATAATATATAAGCAACTCTTAAGAGTCTTAGAGCACTTATTTAGCGTATTTTGATATATACTAGCATAAATATATTGTCTCGCATACATATGTTTGCTAAAAAGTTAATATATAATAAGTTAATCAATTAATTGTAATTAAGATAATTAGCTTGTCTAGAGTTTAATTCTCAACTAATCTTTAGTAAAATTTCGATATTTATTTCAATATATTAATCGAGACTCTTTGCAAGAGTTATTATCTAATATTACTATTAATTACAATATTATACTATTGTGTTTTGACACAATTTATGCAATAGAAAAAATTATACGCGTAATTTTAACATTTATTTTATTTTAACTTTAACTAATGCAATTGCTAAACATATCTTGAAATATATTTCTTGTTATTTTAAGTAAATAGTTATTATATCGAGAATTTGTTGTTGTAAATTTAGCAAATTTTTCGAAATTAATCGAAATAGTATCGATTTATTTATAAAAAACAAAAAATTGTTGCTCGAATTTCTAATCTTTAATACAAAATCTTGTAAATTATAAACACAACAAGTTAACAAGAGTCTCTATTTTTTCAAAAATAATCATATTTATTTAATAATGCTTGTAAAACAAAATAACAAAAAAATAATTATTTTTATATCGATATAGAAGTAAACTTTAAAATACAATACAAAAAAATTTGACGCAAAACTTTCAAAAACAATTTTCTTTATTCGAAAAATATATATTGTAATTGTATTTTTTTATTAATATCTTCTAATACTTCTTTTTTCGTAAAAAAATTGCAAAAATAAAAATCTAATAAATACAACTTAATTCGAGAAATTTGAAAACATTGCTCAATATAATAGAAAGAATACAATATAGTAAGATTGCATCTTGTTTAATATTAATTAGTATAACAACAAATACTCTTACAATCTTTGTTAACAAAATTTGATTAAACTTGTTTATAAAGCTTATTTTTCTATTTAAATTTTGTAACAATTTGTAGATTTAATCGCTCGAATAAAAATCAATTGTAATATAACATATAATCTTAAATAAAAATATTGAAACTTTGTCTATTAATTATCGCTTTTTTAAAATTGTTTTAATTGTTGTTATTTTTTATCTATTTCGAAGCTAATCTTGTATCTGAGATTCGTAAAAATTGCATAAAAAAATAATTAACAAGTTGTATCGTTCTTTATATTGCTATTCTTTTAATTTATTGAACAAGAGAAATTTTTATTAAGCTTCGATCAAAAAATATAAGAGTCTAAATTGTTTAATTCAAAATTAAATTGCGTAGATTAAACAACAATTTGCTATTTCTACTCTTTTAAAGTATACAAGTTAAAACATTTTTGCAACAAGATTTAGAGAAAATTAGATTAAAAAAGTCTATCAAAAATAAGTAAAAAACTAGTTATTATAAGTAATTCGATAAATAATAATCTCGTAACAATCGAAAAAAATATTCGAAAAAAAGAATATTCGTTTTGTGTCTTTAATAGCAAAGAAAAAATCAAAGAAAATAATATAATAATAAAAGTATTTATCTTTAAATAGTTGTTTTAACTAACAATTATTGCAAAAAAACATTAATCGATCGATATTACTAAAAATTTTATACGTGTTTCAAAAAAAAACTTTACAAACTTTTACGCTTGTTTCTTGTACAATTAAAATAAATATTAAAGACGCGAAAGCTATACAAAAATAAAAACTAATTAACAAACAAGATACGCATTCGACAATAAATACAAATAGAAATTGCTTGTATAAATAGACTCTAAATAGTTAGTTATACACATATAGATAGATTAACTTACAATTCTTTTTTTAATAAAAACAAAAGCAATACAAGTCTTTCGACAATAAGATTGTTCGAACAAATTTAAGAATTTAAGTTTGTACTTGACTCTCAAAAAGAAAGCGTACAAAAACTTTAATTAAATTAAGAAACAACTTCTAAATATAGCTTGAAATTAATTAATAAATAATTTGACACTTTTATTTAGTCGAAAAAAACTATAAATTATTTTAAATCAATTCTATTGTAAAGTGTCTTATTGTTTATCTTTTAATTATATATTTTATTCTATGTTTTAAAGATTGAATTGTAAATATTTATAAAATTAATGCTTGTTATTACGCTTATATTTTATCAAATCGATATTCTATTTAATACGCAATAGCAATTAATAGATTGTAAGTTACTTCGAGTTGTATATCTTAATAATAAATTATTAAATTTCGAGAAAAACAACAATATAATACAAATCTTGCAAAAAAAAATTATTACTAAAGCAAGCAACTAATTTCTAAGCATTTGATTATATTCTATTTGATAACTTGAAGTTACTCGTATTTGTTATTAGAGATATTGTATTTGATAAAATATCATTTGTTTATTACGCGATATCTTGAGCAACTAACTAATAAGACAAGATAAAAATTGTCAAATTCGTTCTCTTCTCGACATATAATAACTTTTTTATTATTGTTTATCTATTAATAAGAAAGAACGTATATCTAATATATAGCAAAAAAAACAAACAATAAAAAACAATAACAAATATTTTAAAGTTCGCAAAACTTAGATATATATATCTCGATAATAGTTCTACAATAACTTGATTGATTAAAGTAAATTAAGATTTCAAAAACAAATATACAAATGTTATAAAGAAAATTCGAACAAATAAAAACAATATGCAAGAGACTCTTCTTAATTGTTGCAACAATATATTAATTATTTATATAACTTTATCTATATTTATTGACTAAAACAAACAATCTCTCGATTAAAAAAAAGATCTTTTCGAAACGTATATACAATTGTTATATAATATTTGTCTAAAAACTATGCAAATCGAGACAAACTCTAGTTCGAAAAATATATATTTAATATATTCGAAATAGAAAATCAAGATTGTATCAAAAAAGAGATTTTTATAATGTAAAATCAAATCTTTGCAATGTTAATTAACTTAAATTCTACATTCTTATTATTTAATCAAAAAAAAAATTCTCTTAAATTTGACAAAACAAATTCTTGAAAAAGCTTCTCAAATAAGACGCTAAAGAAACAATTATTATAGTAGATTAAATACGTTTCTTTTCTATAAAAAACAATCTAATATTTTGAATTTTGCAATGTCAAAAGTATATTAATATCGAAAATATCTTCTTGATTTTTAATTGCTAAATATAGAGATTCGAAAAACTTGCAATGCGTAGAAATTGTAACTATATTATTTTTCAATAATTGCTTGCTACTTAACAAAGTATAATTTCGATTTCTATATAAATAAAACAAAAACAACAATTAAAAATAGAAAAGCGTATTATTTGCGTTTTTAAATGTTCAAATTTATATCTAGATGTTTGCTATATATATAATATATATAGTTGTATTATTTACTCAAGATCTTATTGCATTTGTTACAAAATCTATTTTTTATTTTGTTTGTTATATATTTGTATCTATTATTATTTAAGTTTCTAATATATTGTAATAGGTTGTCTAGTCTATTATAGCAAGACTTATATTCTTTTGTAGAATATTTGAATATTCAGGATTTTTTTTTAAATATTTAATTTTATTTGATATAGAGAGAAGTAATTTCTCTTACAAGTCTATTTTATTGTAAAGCGAAATTTTATTTTTGTTGTTATATAAGACTTTAAATACTTGCTTTTTAAAAAAATAGTTTTCGACAAAACAACTAGAATAAATACAATAAATACAATAAGAATTTTTCGAATAACAATTTGAGTTTGCAACAACATTTAGTAAGTTTCTTAGACTCTTCTAATAAAATAAAAGTATTATCTATTATCGATTAATTTTGTTTCAAAGATTGAACTTATTTGATTGTGACAATAGAGACAAGAATAATCAAAATAAGAAATCTACAACTAAGAATTACGTGTACGACACTTATTGAAAAGCTCGCTTAAAAATCGATTTTATTTATAAATGCGTTCGATTGTAATTTAGATTCTATTATTATATATATCTATAATTACTAAATTACTCTAATATCTAATATAAAAATATAAATATTTAAACAAAATCTTGATATCATTTTTCAATCTTTTAAGTATTTAAAATTCTTAATATTTTTTAGAACAAAATACTAGATATATAAGTCTAACGTCTCGACTAAAATATCTAGTAACTAGCGCTTAAATTTGATTTTATATATTGTTTTCGATCAAAATTGTTCAAAAATAAGAATTTTGTTAATTACAATAAAAATATACATATTTGTAATAAACAATTAATTATATCTATTTACAATTTTACGTTTAATTAGTTTTTCAAGATGCGATTTCTCGTAATATTTATATATGTTCGAGTGTTAACTATATTTTTGAGAAGCGTTATAAAAAGTTTTTGCACTTTCAAAGTTGTGCAAAATATATAGTATAATGCGCAAAATTTAATACTTGTTAGCAAGCTAACTTGTAGAAATCGAATTAATTAATATATTAACTTTTGTTTTTGTTTAAAAGATAATCTATTTACTCTTGCATTTATTTTTGATTGTCTAAAATACTTAGTTTTAGAAATAACAACAAAGAGAGATATTTATTCTTATTGTTATATTGTTATATTAGCAATATATTTTGTATTCAAATCTTAAATCTCTTAATATTTGCAAGAAGCTTCTTAATATAGAAAATTTGTACAATTATATTAATATTACTTGCGAATATCAAAATGCTTTTGAAGTTGTCAAAATTCTCAATTTTATTGTATAAATTATTTATTTATATACGCAAAGCAAAAGCATTTAAATATCTAAGAAGTTTTCGTGTAAACTTATATTTAAATTTGATAAATAAATAAATTTTTCTAATTCGATTATATAAGTTTTAAACTTATTATATAATTATAAAGAAATAACTTTGAAAAAGAGATTAAAAATTACAAAAAACATCTATATATAGATATACTATCTCGCGCGTATATTCTATAGTCGACAAATATTAATTTTGAGATAGATTGCGCTATTAGTTTTATAAATCTAAACAACTTGTAATATTGTATATAAACATAGACTAATCGCGAGAAACCGAAAATATTACGTAAGAGCGTCAAGATTCGGTTCCTCGATTTTTTTTGAAATCGAATTGCTTAAAATAGTAACTTTTCGACTAAGCTAAACTTATTATAGTAATAAGCTAGCTTCTTTAAGCGATTTAATTTTATTCGATTTCTTAACAATTCGATTCGATTCCAAAGTTGGAACCAAATATCAAACCAATAATTAGTCTATATAAACAACTTCAAAAGAATTGACAAAATAAGAGTGAATCGTATTGTAGCAAGATTATAGCGACAAAAATCGAAATATCAATAATAATATAGAATCTTGTAAAAGTAGATTTAATTGTCAAGTAACGTCAAAGTGCGACTATTATAAGTATGGCAAACAAGAAATATAACTTGAGAAAAAATTTGTAGAAAAATAAGCAAATCTATATAAAAAGCAAAAGACAAAATATAGTTATACTAATCTAAGATAATATTAGTTAGTACTTGATCAAGAATTTTCAATATATTAAAAAATTATAGAAGTAAAGCAAATCTTTTAAACATAAAACGTTATACAATACAAAAACAAACATATAAATTAGTATTTAAACAACAACTATAAAGTCAATAGAACTATAGAGAGCATAAAAAGTATAAAAAGACAAATTAAACAAATTCGCGTCAAAGCTCAAGCGACTTAAAAATATTAAAAAAATATATATATAATGTAGAGAACATATTTGTTCGAGTTCTTGTCTTAATTAAAGATCTAATATCTATTAGATTACAAATTGTAATTGCAAATTAATAGAGAGTAAAAAATAAAAAACGTCAACAACTAAAAAGTTGAAGAAATATATATTGTCGAAAAAGAAATAAATAAATTAAGTACTTAAATATTAAGAAGAATATTCGATTTTAAATCTAGTAAAATACAATTAAGAAAATACAATAGAAAAGCAAAGTTAAAAGTATATTGTCAACAATAATATTACATATTTGAATAAGATTTATATTGTAATATTGAAATCAAATAATTTTTGAGCAATCTCTTCTTCTTGATTTATAATATCTTAGATTGTTATATATTATTATCGATCAAATTATATAATTGTTCTAAGATTAAATAATACAAAATTAGATATAATGCGCGTTTAGTTGATCGATAATAGATTAATATAAACAACTAATCTAATTTTTGTTGCAATATACAAATAGAAATCTTATACAATTAAGTTTTAACTTTCAAAACAAAATTATAAGACATTAAAATTTATTGCGCTCAAAAAATATTGTTTCGAAAACAACAATTGACGTTATTTAAAAAAGTTTACAAAGTCGTTTGTTCTAGCGCTAATATCTACTTGATAATTCGACGTTGCAACAATTATTATTTCGTATTCATTTTAAGAGACTTGATAGATTGATTTTCTTCTTTTAAGATTGCAATAAATTTCTTAATATTATTTGTATCTAAATAAACTAATTAAAAGTAAAAAGATAAATTTATCAAATATATTGTGTTATTTAATTTCGAGTTCGAGAACATTAAGAATCTTCAAAATACTAAGAATTTTTAGATTGCTTAACAACGTTAGTTTGTCAAAAACTTTTAAAATTGCAAAAGCTCTTAATTATTGTTTTTATATTTGAACAAATTATCAATTGCAAATTAATTATTAATATTGTTTATATATTTCAATTATTTAGAAAACTATTGCGCTAGCTTTTACTTGACGTTGATTGTATCTTTTTATCTTGTATTGCTAGACAATATATTAATATTTTAGCACTCAAATTACATAAACAAGTCTATAGAACAAATTACGTTAACTAGAGATTTTTTTTTTTTTTATATTTTGAATATTTGTTTTTTCTATTTCGAGATTATTAGTTCTAGAGATATCTTCTAGCGACATCAAAGTTGCACAAATTTTAAACTTTATATATTAAGTACATATTACAATTTGTTCTTAAATAGACAAAATTAATTATATAATATATCGCAATCTTAATACAAACAACTATATCTCTTAATTTAATTACTAAAATAAATATATAAAAATTAAACTTTAGTTTAATTTATTAATTAATAATTAAGATAATCTTATTTAATAGCTAGTTCTATTAAATAACATGTTTTAATACAAGACAACTTTAATACTAGAGAGTATTGTATTTTGCGCAATCTTTATTTGTATTAATTTGTTTAACAATCTACAATATAAAATGCTACAATATTTATAATAGCTTTTGAGATTTTATAATAGTTAATTTCTTAAAGAATTGCAAAAACGCATTTTTTCGAAATCTTTTTAATTTTTGTTTGCTAACTTCGTGATACTTAGATTTCAATATAAATGTTCTAATCTTGTAATTTATAAACAAATTTCAATATATATTAAATGTTTTGCTTTTGTAAATATATAATCTCTTTTACTTTATTATTTAATACTTTTTATTATCAAGTACAATAGACTTTTTTTCTCTAATTGCAAAATTAATATTAATTAAAACTCAAAATATTTTACAAGCATTTTTAGATATTAATAATCTATAAAATAGAGTATTATTATTATTATATTTGTCGCTAATATATTCTATATTAATAATTGCGCAATTTCTTGATTAAACTCGAATCGAAATCGAGACAAAATATCAATACTATTTAATCTATTGTTAATAGACTTTCTCAAGCTATAATTAAGATATTAATTAATAAATTGCTTTGTATTAATTGTATTAATTGACAAAAAAGAGATACTTTCTATCTTAAAATTAATATTCTTTGTAGATTCTTTATATTGATCTCGATATTTTGTATTGTTATTATTGTTTTGTTTTGTATCGATTATTGAAACTATATTTGTATAAACAACGTTAGCTCTATTCTTAACTTTTTAAATTATTAATAAGTTATTATTATTGCAAATCGCTAAGAGTAGTAGCTATATACTATAAAAACTAATATAGATCTCGATAGAAGTTAAGAACTTTAATAATTGAAGAATTAATTAAAATAATAGAATAACGCTAGAAGTTGCTATAGCTAATTGTGCTAATAAAAAGATTGAGTTCGATTTAAGAGTTATATTACAAAATCAATATACAAAATAATTACTATCTAAAATAGAAGACTATTATTCAAAAATAATATTAATCGAAAGAAAGATAAAGTAGATTGCTTAATATTGTTTTTTTTTTCAATTTAATTTTTGTATTCAATTTTTTCTTTTTTGTTGTTTACAATTAATTGTTAATTGTTTTTGTTTGCTTAATCAGTTTTAAATCTAGAGTTGATTGTATTATACTAAATAGACTTTGCTATCTTTTATTGTTTTAAAATTAAAAACTTAAAAGCTTTAAAATCAATCGACTAAAAATATAGAATAAAATATATATTGTTACAATCTTTATTGTTTTACTTGATTCGAGATCTTTTTGTCTCGATATTCAAATTTTATTATTTTTTATCAAAATATAAACTTGAAGCAAGTTGCGTTATATATAAAAATTGTATAGAAACGCTATTTGTTGTTGTTTTTAAATTGCAAACTTCTAGTTTAATTGCTTCTTATTATTTATAAGCGAGATTACAAGATGTATTTAATTTTGATCGCAATTAATAAACTTAATAAATAACAATAAACGCATTACAGCTTTGTCGCATTAATATTAAATTAAAACTCTACTATAACTTTTCTAGTATATTTAGATTGCACGCTTTAGACTCAATCGCTTTTTATTATTTATAGACAAGATTTCAAAATATATTAGATCTCGATTGCAATTAATAGACTTAATAGATAGCAATAAATACGTTACAACTTTGTTGCATTAATATTTGACTAAAGCTTTGTTATAACTTTTCTAATATATTTAGATTGCACGCTTCAAACTCAATTGCTTTCTATTGTTTATAAATAAGATTTTAAGATATATCAAATTTTAATTGCAATTAACAAACTTAATAGATAGCAATAAATATATTACAATTTTGTCGCATTAATATTTGATTAAAACTTTGCTATAGTTTTTCTAATATATCTAGTTTACAAACTTCAAATTCAATTGCTTTGTATTGTTAATAAACGAGTTTCTTTTGTCTATTAAATATTATTAGAGTTAACAAAAGCAATAGCTACAAAGAGCATCAATTAAATAAAAAACGCAAATTGTTTGATTTTGGCTAAAAAACACAAGACAAAATATACTTGTTTCGATTGTAAAATTATATAAGAGCAAATTTATCAATAGTATCGAAGATCAATTATTGCTTAATGTCGAGACAATTTTACAAAAAAGTTGTGCATAGTTGACAATACAAGAGACGCAAAATTATGTTAAAGAATTGCATAATAGTAAGATTGTAATCTTTATAAGACAAAACAACGAGGGATTTATATTGTAGTTAAAAAACTAAATTGTTCGCTAAATCAAACAACTATCTTGTAGCGAGACGCTAAACTTTAAATAATAAGCAATCTTTTCGAATGCGCAAGTATTGGGATCAATATTATTATTAAATATATTAATTTTAATATCTTCTTTAGTTGTTTAACTCTCTTTATTAGAGCTAATCTAATAACAATTTTGTTTCTTAAATTCTAGTAGATATTTCAATATTGCATATTGCAAGATACAAAGAGATACAAGACAATTGTTATAAATATATACAAAAGATATTTCTTTATTTGCGATATAAAAGTAAACGTTAAACAAAATCGATTTAAAAAGATAGTTTTTATTAAACAAAATTTTGTCTTGTAAAATTATTGAAACTTCGAAAACAAAATAAGCAACAATTACAAGATTTTTTTCGATTTTAACAACTTGTTTTATTTAAATATTATTTTTTAATGCTTTATCTTTAAATTTCGACAGCTTTTAATAATTAGTTTCTATCTATTTGTATTAACAATTATATGTTCGAAGTCAATAATATCTATTTTAAGTAGTAGTTTTGTTCTTAGATTTTTTACAATATAAAATTTTTGACAAAAATAAGCAACAACTATTATGCTATCTATTCTGTCTTAAAAATATATTAAAAGTCGAAGATAGTTGTTAATTAAATATTTGTTGTTTTTAATATCGCATATAGATACGACAATATTAAACTATCTTGTAAGATATTTTAATTTCAAATTACTAAAAAAGTTATTGTCGATTAATAATATAATGCATTTGTTGTTAACACAAATAGCACACAAGATATCTTTTTATAAAAATACTATTTAATATATTGCATAATATTAATATCTAAAAACTAGTTTATTTTAATAGAATAATAGAGTGTCTAACTTAATTAGCTCTAAATCTATAAAATCTATTTTAACAAAAACAAAATCGATATAAAATATCTTAGTAGATTTTCGACAATATATCTTGTTATACTTATTTTTAATATACTAAAAAAGCTTATTTCTTGATAGAAAGATCGAGACACAATTTTTGCACTTAAAAAATACAAAAAAAAATACTAATATTAACTTAATATATATTGTATTTGTCTAGTAAGTCGCTTTTTATAACAAGTCAATTATATAAATCATTGCTAATACTTTTTTCTTGATATAGTATGTCTCTTTTAACTAATTGTCAAAATATAATATATTGTTATATTTGCACAAAAGTTGCTATAGTAGTTTGTAGAATCTTCGAAAAATATAATATAGTAAATAGACTCTATATATTTTGCAAAATTTGTATAGTATATTGCTATAACAAAAACTTAATAAATTACTATTTGTTTGTAGTTACTTTAATAGTTATTACAATAATTTTTACAATATTTATCTCGATAGCTATTTCAATCCTACTATATATTGTTTTATCTATCTTTTGTTTTCTAATTTTAATAGTAAAAGTTTTTGCTCTAACTATTCGCAAAAAAATTTGTTGTTATTGTAATTGCAAGTTTTGCGAAAAATTTTAGTATCTAAAATTATATTAATATTTGTTGTATTAACTAACAAAATTGTTTATTAAAATCTTGCAAATTCTATATAAACTATCTAAAATATTTGTAATCTGCAAACTATTGTTAAAAAAATACGCATAGTCGAATTGCTAGTAGAAAAGTATACAAAAAAGATAGATTGAGCAAAAAATATATAGTGCAAATTAACAAACAGTTTATTCTTTTAATTGTTTATTTAATTGATTTAGATTTTGCTAATTAAAACAATAGACAAGTATTGTCTTTTATATTTTGCGTTTTGTATTAATTTTTTTAATAAAGTTTTAAGATAATATATAAGCAATAGATATACTAACAATAGAACGCAATTTTATCTCGAGCTAATTTTATATTTAAGTTAATTGCTTTTGAATTTCTATAATATTTAAAAAAATAATATTTTGCAAATATTTTATAATCTCTTGTTTGTTTTTAGTATTTTTGACAATAAAAATCTCTAACATTAATTTGTCAAACGTTTTGCTAATTCTTATTTTGAAGCAATTCTACAATTTATTGATTAAATTTAAAAAAAGCAAATTTCGAAACGTTTAATATTTAAAGTTGTCTATCTTTTTAAGATATTATAGTATAGCAAAGTTGCAAAAACAGAAAAAGAGATTGTTTTAAACAATAATTTTGTTAACAGTATATACGTAATTATTTATGCGTTCGACAAAGATAAAAACTTTTTTATATATTGTTTTCTTGTAGACAAAAATAATATTGTCCAGTCTATAGCTATCTAAAACGTCTAAATAAAAAAAATCTAAATTAAATATCTTAAATCAACTAGAAGATATATCTATATTTTTTTGTAAAAACTTATTAAAGTATCTAGAGACGCAACAAAAATTAATTAGTTTATTTCGAGACAAATACTATATTTGCTTTACTAAAAAACGTGAACATTCTTTATACAATATAGTTTGCAACTAATCTAGATTAAAAATTACAAAAAATAAAGTCTACTTAAAAGTCGCGAAATTGAGCTATATAATTGTAGAGTTAAACTGCAAAAACAAAGTCTATTCAAAAGCTACAGAATTAACTTGAATATTAGAGAAATATCGAACAAATCTTTGTTGTTGCTGCAAGTCTATATTATTAAGCGTAGTTATACTTGACTAAGTTAGCAAAAAGTAAGTAGACTAGATATTTGATTATAAGATACTAGATTTGATATCTTGTTGTTAATTATACTAAATATATTGTTCAATATCAAATAAGTTAAATATTTATAAATTGTACAATTGCGCGACAAAGTCAAATTAATCAAACTATTGTCAATTATTTTGCAAAAAACTGTTAAAACATAAATCTATTATTCTAAATCTATTGTCTATTCTAAAACTCGTCTAATTAATTTTAGATTAACAACAACAATTTATACTATTTTTTTAAAAGAGAAAGCTTGCTCTCGACAATATAGATTGTCAATATTTGCTAATATATCTCTGCGCAATTTATTGTTGTCTAATTTGCTAATTTTGTTGTTTCTTAATCTATCGAAAAAGTCAACTATTAACTATTTAATTAAGAAAAAGATAAGATAGAAGATACGAGTAAAAAAACAAGTCTAGAAATACTTAAAAACGCAAATCTATTTTGCTGAACAACAAGAATTTCGTCGAGATACTCTAAAACAACAATCGAATTAGAAAATTCTAAATTTAGAATATTATTAAAATAGACGTTCAAATTCTTTTGCTCAACTGCTTGTTTTAATATTTAAATAGCTACTTTGCTAACAACTCTAATAATGTCTTCGAGATAATATTGTCTAATATAGAAGACAATAATATTTTTGAAATAACAATATCAACTATAACAAATTGTAATATCTTCAAAATTTAATAATTAAAAACAATAGACAATAATATCTCTATCGAAGACTTGTTGTAAGTTATAACAAATAGTAACTTCTCTATCGAAACTTTGTTGTTAATTGTGTCAAATAAAACTATCTATTGCAATTTTTCGAACTTATTGACTGTTTGTTTGAATAAAATCTTGTCGATTGTCTATTTAACTAATTAAATCTGTTTGTTTTTACTAGATTAAATAGACTAAGTAGAACAACAAATTCTATCTGTTGATTCGAGTAGAAACAAATAAAACAAAAGTTTAAAAAATTTCTCGATTCTTAGTCTAGTCAACTTACTAATACAAGAGATATACTGATATTTAATAGTACAAAACTGCAGAATTTAATAAATAAGAGCGAAAAGAGCAAAATTAATCAATTTGATTAAAAAAACATCTCAATACAATTAGATAGATATCTGCAAAAGATAGACAAATACTAACTCTAGTATAATAATCTAGTATCTAATAACTGCAAAAGACAAGCAAGTATTAACTCTAATACAATAATTTAATATCTAGTAACTGCAAAAGATAGACGAATACTAGCTCTAATACAATAACTTAGTATCTAATAACTACTAAAGATAGACAAATACTAATTTTAATACAATAATTTAGTATCTAATAACTGCAAAACACAGATAAATATCGACTCTAATATAATTGTTTAGTATCTAGTAGTAAATGCAAAATTAAATAGAAGAATTGACAATCAATATTGTTTGTCTAAATTAGAGGAGCAATTAACTCGAATTATATATTGAAGCTAATATTTGCTAGACAAAGAATAGCAGTTAGACAAACAAGACAACTAGACAAGATAAAAAGATACGCAAGTAAACAAAACAAATATCTATAATAATTGTAAAGATAATTCTCTAAGAACTAAGTTAACAATTAAGTTATACTTGGTTGTTTAAAAGCAGGCGCTATCGACAAATATCAAATGTTCTCTTGCTATTTGGCAAGAGTATTAGATACAAATCTCGTAACAATACGTAAATTAAATATTGTAGAAAAGATAACAAAGTGTTTTATAAAATAAAATATGAATACAAGTACAATATATATTAAGTGTAGAATCAATTTATGCATTGTAAAATATAATAGATCTTGTTGTTTAATTGCTTAAATTACGTTGTTAACAATTTTCGAGATATTTTAATAAAATATAACAAATAATAAGTATAATTTTTGAATACAACTAGCATAAAAACCAAGAATCGCTCTTAATTAATTTTAAAATGTAGATATTTAATTGCATATTGCAAATATTAGTCTTAATTTTGTCGCTTTTTATAAATAATTAAATTCTATATATAATTAATATATAATAAGTATAGATTTAAACTACAATTGATCGCAATCTCGATTGCAAGATACTAAATATTTAATATAAGTACAATTTTGTGTGCGTTGTTACAAATTATAGTTTATTAAAACGCGAAAATACTTAATATTAATACATATTAAGTTTGCGTTAATTGTTTAATTAGTATATTATAATTCGATCTCGAAAAGTAAAAAATAATTAATCTGTCAAATTTTTACAATTAGTCTATAAATAATATAAATTAGATATAAACTTATTTTATTAATTTTAAATATTATTAACTCTTGATTTTCGTATACACAAGTTATAGATTTAAAATAAATATAACATATACGATATTTTTGTTATGTTTAAAGAAATTTGTTTTATTATATTTTTGTTCGATATTCTAATTGCGTCTTAACATTTATAATATATATTATAAATTAAGTCGAATAATAATAAAGATTGTTAATATTCTTAAATTTAACTCTATTGTATGCAAGATATGCGCAAAGATTATTTAAATATATATATTTGCAATATTTGATGTAAAAACATTTAAAACTTTGTTGTTAAATTTTATTTACTTTATTTTTTTTCTTGATTTTTAACAAGTCAAGAGCAACTTAAGTAATCTTGTTGTTGATTGCTACAAGAGAGATTTCAATTTATTACTTAATATTAGTCTAATATATTCTTACGCCTCGGAACGAGGCGGGTTTTGGGCGGGTTGAATCTCGATTTGGGAGATTCAACCCGGATTCAACCCGGAGAACCCGACCCGAAATATTTTTTATTTCGATAAATACAAGAGCTAGCGTATTGAAAGTTTTTAGTGCAATAAACTAGTCTATTTTAAGTAATAATATTTAGCAACAAGATTAAAATCTTAAAAATCGATTTTTAAATCAATAAATAAGAAAGTGTTTCTTGTAAAATTCTACAACGAGAAATAGAACAATTCGTGTAGGATTTAACCCGTTCCGCGACGTATATATTCTAGATATTAATGTAGTTTATATTGAATACATATTTGTCAATCAACGCTTTGATTAATATATTAATTGATGTAATATTTAATATAACGCTTTTTTATATACAAAGTAAAAAATTTCCTTTGTATAAATATATAAATACGTCGATACGTTGTAGTTATTTTGCATTTTTAATATTATAACTTAATTGCGTTCTTTAAACGTAATTGTTATTTTATTAATATTAATAAAACTTTGTTTAAAATTAGTATAAACTTAATATAAAATAAGTATAGATTACAAAAATACAATTTATTTTTTGAAGTTTTATAACCAATAATTTGTCGCAATTGCAATAATTGTTTAATACAAATTAATTTTACTTTGTTGTTATTAAAAGCAATATAATTAATGTCAAAAATATTGTATTCGAATTAATGTAAAAAATATTCTTTTTTATATTCGCGAGATTCTAAAGAATTTAGCTTAAGTTAAATATATATAAAATATATTTGTAATCTCAATTTTGTTTATTTATCGCAAAATTGCTTGTTAGCTCTTCTAATTCGCGAGATTGTTAAACAATAAAAAAAATTGTTTTTTGTAAATACGTAAGCAATTTTAGAAGAGAACAACAAAATTTTAGTAAAAAAAGACATATTGTTAGTAAAATTCAAGTTAAGTATAAGCAAAACTTAAGTATAGTATAAATATAATTTCGAAATTAAATTTTACAAATAACAAATAATATCTAGCTTATATTAAATATAAAAATATTTTATATTACAACAAGACTTGAATTTTGCAATACAAAAATCTATTTTTTTGCATTATTAAATCGAGACGCATTATAGATTTTAAATAACTCTAGAATATGCAATATATATATATTTTAGTTTATATCTAGCATATACTAGATTTTGTTTGCGTATTAAGAAATTTTTCTTATATAAAACAAGGTCTATACTATATATAATGTAAGTGTATGCGTAGATTTTGACAATAGAAATTAGAATAATCGCGATATTTATGCTACATATACGCGAAGATTATCTTGAATCGAATTTTGCACTTGAAGTAAGCTTATCTCGGATCAAAGATTTGTATCCGAGATAAGCTATATACTCTAAATATATAATTATCTTTTGTAATTAAAATTGAACTTTTAATATATTTTAAAACAAGTATAAAGAATAGTAAGATTGCATTTTACTTTTTATAGTTCTTGATTGCAATTCTTTCTAGTCTTTTAAATACAAATATATTCTTTTTAATTGTATTTGCTTTAGATATATTTTCTACTACTTTTGCTATTAGTATAATAGAAACAAATCTAAAGCTTGTATCTAAAGCTTGTATCTATATTTGTTTCTATATTTGTCTCTATATTTATTACTAAGAAAGTAGTTTCTAGTTTTAATCTTAGTTCTAATTTTGATTTCAATTAATTTATTTTTACTTACTTAGATCGACTTCTTAGTTGATAGTTCTATCTAAGAAATAAAATATATAATCTACAAATTCTTTTATTAATATTTCTACTTTATATTTCTAACAAATCTCTCTATAACTTTTCTTGAATAGATAATTATTACAAACAAATCTTCTATACTATATACTAAAAAGAAAATGCTAAAACAATTGTACTACTGTAAAAATAGTATATTTTTATTGTTTGCTTGTAATTTCTAATTATATAATTTAACAATACGATTATATTCGCGTTTTAGAAGATAGATCGAGCTTAATAGATTGAGATTTTGCACATTTTACAAATCTAACTATTCTACGTACTCAAATTAGTATTGTCGAGACAAAATCTATTCGAAGAGCTTGTTTTGTTTTCTTTATATTTAACAAAATTGCGAAATCTTAATTGAATTAGACTATATTTTAATATATAAAGTTTTAGTATTTGCGATATACACAAACGTTCGTAGTTGCTTGCTAATTGTACAATTGTATCAAACTATTACATTTTTCGCTTTAAATATCAAATTTTGTTAATTCGAACAAACTTTACTTTTGAAACAAATCTAATAAATTAAAAGAACGTATGCGCATTTTATATAAACAAATTATAATTGCTATATAGAACAGATATATTTACAAACGCAATATTAAAAAATATTAAAATTGTTTTTGCAAAACTTAATTTGAATTTCTAGATTTTTGCAAATAATACAAAATCTATTAGTTCTAATCTTGATCTTGCACAAAGCTCAAATATTAGTAATAGAAAATTGCAACTTTTGTTATAGTAGATCTAAATATATCTAGAACTAAAGTTAGAATTTATCAAATACAAATATAGTAAGATAGCTATTTATTCAATTTATTGTTAAACTTGATATAAAAACTTTGCACAATATATTTTTAGTTTTTGCTTTACAATTAATTTAATAGTTTGTTAATCTATTAATATATTGTATAAAGAAGAATCTATATAGTAAATATTTGTCTTAAATAGATATTTGTAGAGTTAATAGTTGTTTGTTTAATAATTTAATATCTAAAAATAGATTTTTTGTCTATTAAGATTAATAATAATAACAAACAACTATATCTTTGCTACTACAATGTCTTCAAATATATATATAGACTTGTTCGAATTGTTTAAATATATTCTTTAACTTGCAAACTTCAAAAATTTAATTATTCTTCTTCGAACAAAAAGATTTTTAACAATATAATAAAACTTTATTTGCATTTGATAAATTCTAACTTTAGTTCTAGATATATTTAGATCTATTATAGCAAAAGTCGCAATTTTTTGTTACTAATATCTGGACTTTGTGCAAGATTAAGATCAAAGCTAATAGATTTTGTATTATTTGCAAAAATTTAGAAATTTAAGTTAAGTTTTGCAAAAAACAATCTTAATATTTCTTAATATTGTATCTATAAATATATCTATTCTATATAACAATTATAATTTGTCTACGTAAAAAATATATATATTCTCTTGATTTATTAGATTTGTTTCAAAAATAAAGTTTATTTAAATCGACAAAATCTAATATTTAAAGCGAAAAACATAATAGTTTAACACAACTATGCAACTAGCAAGCAACTGCAAATATTTGTATATGTTGCAAATATTAAAATTTTACGCGTCAAAACGTAGGTAGTCTAATTCAATTGAGATTTTGCAACTTCATCGAATATAAAGAAAACAAAACAAACTCTTCGAGCAAATTTTGTCTCGACAGTACTAATTTAAGTACGCAGAATAGTTAGATTTGTAAAATCTACAAAATCTTAAAAGAATCTTGATCTATCAAGCTCGATCTATCTCTTGAAACGCGAATGTTTATAGTATTCCAAGATCTTGTAATGTTATTTATAAGTTTTTAAGAAATTAAACTATAATAAGTTGTCTAGCTTTGAACATATCTAGACTTTGATACTTATTACTTAGTTAATTGTTGTTGTTAGCCTAAAGTTAACACAATAAGCGAGAAGTTTGTTAATAAGATAATTACAAAGATAGACTACAAGATAATCAAGAAGATACTCGAAAAAGAATTGCGAAAAATTAGAATATAGATATTTCGATCTTCTATATAGTTTATTTTCAAATGTAAACTAGATATGCAATTAGAGATAGAATCTAAGTCTATGCTTTTGTCTTGAGAAGCAAGTAGGAAAATACATTGAATTTAGTAGTATTTGGCGACAAATCTAGATATCTCTCTTCTCTTTGCATCTTGTCTTTTTTTATGCTTACAAGACTTGAAGATTACTCGATTAGATCTAGCGTGTAGGATAAAGTCTACGCAAAGTTTAGTTGAAGTTCAATCAAAGTAGAGTGGAGTGGACGAAGTAATTGTCTAATATTATGCTTGGTATATAACAGTGTACGCAGTAGAAAGACCGATTCTATAAAGCAAACAATTCGAACAGACTCTTGGCAACTGGAAGAGCGTCGATTGCTTCTCGTGTCTTTGCGTCTCTTCTGCTGTTGTTGTTATCGAAATACAGAATCTTTCTCGCTTGTCTGCTCATCGATCGCTCTCTCTATTATCGTATTTCTTCTCGTCTTTAATTATGCTCTCTCTCCTCCTCGCTCTCACACCCTACGAGGCCCCTCCCCATATCTCCATTACTGCCCCCGGACCAATCTGCCACTCTCGAAATCCAAGAACGGTTGGAGTAAGTGTCCACGAAGCTTCTCTTTTACCCCTTCGTATCATGAATAGTGTATTCGCGTTTTGTCTCAAGAGCAAATGCTCCCGAGACTGCCTTACACTCCCCAAACTCCTTTCGTAGACCAATAATAACCCTCTTCCCTTCAACAGCCCTAATAAAGAACTTCCGCTCCGCTTCCATTGGCTGGGTCCCCACCCTCTACCTCGGCAAACCCTCTAAAGGCTTTTACCGCGCAATCTGCGCCATCGGCTTCGCTGCAACTCCCTCTTCCCCCGTGGTCGTCAAGATTGCCAGAGACGAGATGGTGGAGATCACATCTGTCAGTAGCGAGACATGGAACTACAAGAAGCTGGACGGGAGCGGTGTTACGGGGCTCGTGAACCCAACGTGTTTGGTTAAGGTGGAGCTGGACACGGAACCGCCTGCTTATCCGCCGCCGCCGGGGCCAGAGAGACTTGAGCTTGAGAGGGATGCGGTGGAAGCTAAGGCTAAGGTGGGGAAAGGGGAAAGGTTTTGGAGTCTGCCGCTGGGGACGAGAATGAGATGGAGTAATTTTAGGCCGATGAGGAGGGGGAGGCCGAGCCCGACGGTTGAGGCGAAGGCGAGGACGCTGTTGGAGACGGAGGGGAAGGGCCATGATGCAAGTGGAAGACTGGGGGAGGCGCAAAGGTTGTATTTTGATACGGAGGCGGTGCAGGATTGGAGTACGCAGGTGGAAGGGGATGGGCATACGCTGGGTGGAGAGACTGCCATAGAGGGTGGTGAGGCGACAGAAGGAAATGAGCCAGCTGTACAGCCTGCAGGTGTGCGGCATAAGGACGGACCGTTGTGGTTGGGATCCGTATGAGCTTGTGAAGGCGTGAAGCCTGTGATGTGAAACGAAACTTTGCGCATCGCATTGTCGATATCATGATTAACGTGTCCGAGCCTGTCAAGCATTTATCCCGCCTTGACGTTCTGCACTCATTCTTGGCTGAGGGATGCATGAACACGAAGAATACCAAACCGTGGCCTAAAAGCCGACCAACCCGCGCTCAAGCGAGAGGCTGTTTCCATCTACCTTAAGGACTGCCCCTCCAGGCCCCGTGCGCCGATTATCGCCGTGCTGTTGATACATCAAATGTTAAAAGTTGTCACTAGATCCCTCTGTATGGCGAGGACGAAGTGCTCCGGTCGAAATGGCCGAATGGCCTCGGTCCTTGTCGTCAATCGTCATCACTCACCATCCCACCCCCATTAATATACCCGTCTCTATTGCTGTTGAAAGTTAGCTTGAGCTTGGTTCCCGTAATGCCGCTGGCCATGGGCGTGCCGGCACTAGAGGCCACAGCCGTTGATCGACCGTCTGCAATGGTGGATGCATCATCGAAGTCCTGCATTTCTGGGTGGTTGGCGGTTTCCTCCTTGAGTTTCTCAACGCAGGCGGCCTATCATTCATTAACAAGCCACTTGCTAGCAAGAATCGAAGGTAGACATACCTCAATAGTATTGGCGTCTTGGAATAGCAGGCTGGTGTCTTCGTTATATGTCCGGGCATTATGGCACAGAAGCCGCATATCCTCCCTAAATTCCCTAAGATTTTGATATCCGTGACGATTGATCTTCGCCTCAATTTGCTGCATGCAGATGGGACGTTTGATGATAACATAGTACTCGGGGTATTCTTTCTTCGAGACAGGTTGGATGAATGGTTCAATCAGGCCTCGAGTTGGCGTGTCGCCGCCGGTAAGTGGCTTTTCATCAGGCAGTTCTTCTTCCAGATCATTGAGGCTGTCGTACACATTATCGAGTATCTTCTGGAGTAGAGCCCGTTCACTACTGCCGAGAGTCTCCTGTACCTTGGACGGTCGAGCACCACGCTTTCGCTTGGCAGCTGGTGGATCATCAATCTCCTCGTCTGCTTTCCGCTTGGGTACGGTGAGTTTTCGTCCACGCTTTTTAGATGTTGGGACTTCAGAACTCTCTCGAGATGGATCTGGCGAGCTTTCGATACCGTTGGGCTTCTTTGTCCGCCTATCCTTGTTCGTATTCCGCTTGTCAACCTTTGCGTTCCTCCGTTCTATTGCCGCCTCGACCGTATCGTCGTCGTCGTCAACCGCCTGCAGCCACTGCTCTTCTGTGAGGCCATCGTCGTACTTGATCGTCTTCTTCTCTCGTGCGCCACGACCAGCGACTTCTTCGATTACCTCTGCGACAGGATTGTTTTCTTGGAGATAAAGGTCGGGCAGCTCCTTCTCTCCCATCAACCGAGGAAGCTCACGATCGGGCCCGTACTTGTCATTTCTCATCCTCTCATCATCCATTCTCTGGAACATTTCAAGCTCTTCAGGAGATCTAGCCATAATGTCGTTTAGATCATCATCGTCCATCTCTTCCTGGTCCGCAAGCTGGTCGGCTGCCTCAACGCTTTCGACTAGGGTCTTCAGAAGCGCGTCTCGTTCTTCGTTCGTCGACTTGTTGTCGAATTTACCGGCTTGGATGACTTTTCCATCCATGTCAAGCTTGTAGTTTGCTCGCTCAAGGATCTTCTCTTCAACGGAATTTGAGCTTATCAGTCGTAGAATACGGACTTCATTCTTCTGACCGATACGATGGGCACGGTCCTGAGCTTGCAGATCTTGATGAGGATTCCAATCAGAATCGTAGATGATGACGGTATCAGCGGTCTGAAGATTGAGCCCTAAACCTCCGGCGCGTGTGGACAACAAGAAACAGAAGTAGGGAGAGCCAGGGGCATTGAACTCTGCAAGCAAATCGGAACGATCGTCAGACTTTGTCGAGCCATCGAGGCGCAGATATGGTAGTCCGCGTAGTCGCAAGAAGTCTTCCATGATGTTCATGATTTGGGTCATCTGGAAAAACATCAAGACACGATGACCCGAAACTCGGAACTTGGGCAGGACACGGTCAAGAAGTTCGAATTTCCCCGCGGTGCGCCATAGCAGATCGTTCGTAGTCTTGTCCGGATTCATTTGATCCTCAACTTGCTCAAAGACAAATGGATGGTTGCAAAGCTTCCGCAGCTGCATCAACATATTGCTCAGACCACGCATGCCGCTCACCTTTCCGTTGGTGTCTTGGACTGCCATCTTGTTGTACGTAACAAGTTGCTTGTATAGTTTGGCTTGGAGTGCCGAGAATCTGCATTTGACGACCTTCTCAGACTTGTCTGGTAAGTCCTTTTCGACGTCTTTCTTGAGACGCCGTAACAGGAACGGTCGTAGAACCTTGTGTAAGCGGCGGATGACTAACAGCTGCTCTTCTTCTGTGAGCTCCATCTTATCCTGACCCCCTGTATTGGCAAAAGGCGTATTGAACCATTCGTCAAAAGACTTGACAGATTTGAAGATATTAGGGAGCACGAAGTTGAGGAGAGCCCACAATTCCGGAAGATTGTTTTGCAAAGGAGTGCCGGTCAAGATGAGCCGGTACCGAGTGTTGTAGTATTGGGTAAGCGTCTGGCTTAATTTCGAATTCGCGTTCTTCATGCGATGACCTTCATCGACGATCATATGTACCCATCTAATCTTGCTAAGGATGGGTCGGTCTTTGATGATGTATTCATAGGTCGTCAAGAGGACCTGGAAAACACCTCTTCTAATTTCAGCCTGCTGCTGCTTACGCGCGGGTGGCGTGCCCTTGTATACGATTCTCGAAACGCCCGGCGCCCATTTTTCGAATTCAATGTTCCAATTGGTCAGGGTGCTGAGAGGTACGATGACCAAGAATGGACCATGCTGGCCCTTCTTCTCAATGAGGTATGTAATCAGACTAATGGTTTGAATGGTCTTTCCAAGACCCATTTCATCGGCAAGGATGCCGTTCAACCTGTTGTTGTAAAGTGATATCATCCATTGTAGGCCTTTGATCTGATACTCTTTCAGGGTACCACCAACTAGAATGTTTGGCTGCACGTTCACCTCTTCCTTGATGCGATGGGCTACCTGGTAGTAGTCTACCTTGGGGCCTCCTTCCTCCTCGCCACTATCGCTCACTTCTTCCTCTTCTTCTGGCGTACGGATTTCTCTGTAATCGTCGGCGGCTTGCTGTTGTGCTTTAACAGAGGCCGCCAACTGATTCAAGAAACCATCGGTTTGCTTTAGTAGATGAGAGATTCGCGAGTCCTTTGCCTGTCCAAGAAGCTTCATGTATGTCTCTTCGTCGTTGGCTCTCAACGCCTGAAGACGTTGCTTAGCGGTCCTTTCAACACGCTTCTGCTCCTCCTTCTCGATAGTCTGATGGTGTGATAGCATTGTGCGTCCGAGCTTCTGTTTCCGCGCTGTGTGCCCATGTGCCTCACGCCGTATGTCATCGCCATGCTGCAAGATTGACCTATGGTAATCGATTTGCTTCTTCTTTTCCTTCGTCTCCCTGGCGTCCCTCTGTTGTTTTTCAAGTTTCTCGGTTATCCGGGCTTCCCGCAGAGTCTGCTTCTTCATTCTTCGGTAGGCAGAACGGTTGGCAGTCTGCGCTAGATTGTCATAATGAACCATGTCCCTACTCACCTGTTGACGTAGCGCACGTTGTTTAGGAAGAAGCCGGAGCATCATTAATTCGATACGGGCCTTGATATTGAGTGAGTTGTCAGCCTCGAACGTTTCGCTTCGGCTTGTATCCCAGGCCACTCGGTGGACCGGCAGGTTCTCCAAATCATGTTTCCGGGCTAACATCCTATTGTACAATACCCGCTCTCTCTCCTCCTTGAGACGGTCGACATCGACGCCGGAAGGCATGAGGCTAGGAATGACGCTCCTGGTTTTGCGCGATGCATGACTTGGGTAGCTGATGGATGTGCTTAGCGACTCGTAAGGGGATACGAAAGTCTTGTACATGCTTAGGCCATGACTCGGTGAAGGTACACTTGTGTCCTTGTGCTGGAGTTTGCGGGATACCTCCTCTACTGGCTCGGACGCACTTGCCTCATGCTCACCCTTTGTTTCCATTTTGTGGGCTGCATTGTCCAAAGCCTGGGCCGCAGCTTCAACGGCCGGATTGTTCGTGATGAGCTTTTTGCTCTGTTGAGAAGCAAAAAGCTGCTGTTGCACGTTTGGGGGGATTGGGTGATTCTTGGAAAGCATCTTGAAAGCAAAGATTTGGTTTCGCAAAATGTTCATCTGCTCGGCTGTGAAGCTACTCGCGGCAGCAGCCTGCGCTTTAGAGGCGCCAGCTGATGCTTGCCCTGGCACGGTGGTCAGCATGAATCCAAGCGCACGAGTCTTGGGAAATTATACCATTGACGCCGTTCGCAATTGCCTGCCCATTGGTGCCATTGGGCTGTTGCGGAAGCTGCGACTGACGCTGTGGTGCTTGCTGCTGCGCGAATATCTGCGACTGCTTCTGGAACTCTTTCTGTTTTTGCACGGCCATTAGGGTTCGATGGATTTTGACGAATTCAGGATCCTCTTGGGAAACGCCTTGTGCTCGCATCTGTTTGAACTTCTGGAGAGATATCAGCGACCGATCAGTTGGATTTCGTGGAGTAGCAAGGTGGATGTGGAGCTTCATGTGCAAGCGGACATACATCGAGCATCCCCTGGAGTTGTGCTTGGGAGAGGTTGGGGGGGATTATCGCTCCACCCTGGGTTAGGGCGGGGACGTTTTGTGCGGATGCCATGGCGAAATGCCCGGCGGGGAGCCGCTGGATAGCTCGCTATATCAGTGACTGCGTTATGGTTGACATTTGAACAGACGCGGCGCAAGCGAGTCGGCAGACGTTGATGGACTAAGAGCGGACTGGTAAGGCCGTGTGAAAATAGACGAGCGAGCTGATAGGTTAGTAAGATAAGTCGGTGTTGAGGGGCGGGCTTTCCGCGCGTCACGAAGGACGTGTGGTAGATTTTGGGAGATTCTGCAGCAGGTAATCTGACGGTGGGGCTTTGCCAACAGCGGCTTTCGATGTCAGATTTGGAGCAGCGTGATGGAGGTTCGACGAGGTGAATTCTAAGCTGGCATTAGGCTTATGAGCTAACCGTTTCGGGGATAAAGTACGGTCGCTATAGAAGCTTTTGCGCAGGACCATCTAGGACCAAAAGGCCAAAAACTTCGCGTGATATAGGGGTCAAACAAAGAACCTTCCAAAGTAGCTACATGAAAGCTACAGCCTGCTGGCTCAACCATGTTGTGGAGCATGACCCGATACCACGGCTTGTTGAGCAGGTTTAGAAGCACTGCGCAAACGGGCAGCGTATAGCTGCGCTACTATCGAGAGCAGTCCCACCAAAGACAAGACCTCCATTCAAGTGCTCAAGATTCCGTTCAAGTCCTGCATGCTCTCTGATACTATCGCCGACCCGCATAACCTGTGGTCGCCAAACTTGCGGGTGATCAACCTGCGCGCCGTAGCTCTCTTGCCCTGCGGACCAGCTGCCCGCGAAAACCAGTCCACGTCCTCTCGTCAAGTCCAGCTTCAAGCATAGGAGACATTGTTAGTACTCAAGGCACTTCTTTTCATGGGCGGGGGTGGCGGAGGCGGCGGTTTCTTCGCTCGTGATGGCGGTGGGGGGGGTGCCTGCTTCTTGCTATTCGGGAATGAAGAGCTCAACGCGGAGTAGCTGGCTGTTCTGGACGGTGCGCTACCAAGCGACGTAGCAGGAGAGGCTGAGCGTTGAGACCCAATTTCCCAGGGTCTTTCCGGGCTATCTTCATTCTTGTGATTGGACTCATCAAAGGAGTCACCGAAAACATCCGGTCCTGAGGTAGCACGGTTCAAAGGCCGTAGCTGGGAACGTTGGACGCGCATGTTGAGATTCTCACTAGGGACTCGAGAAATTCTACCTCCTCCTATAGGTGACATGTCTCGAAGCTGCGTGGGGCCTTGGAATGTAGTAGATCTGTTGACGCCAGGCCGCTGATGATCAAGGTCAGGTAGCTCGGCTTCTCGGCGAGGTGACCCCGAAAGAATGGCTGTAGATGTTGTACGGGTCGAACGGATCGAGGGGCGCACTTCAGCGACCGGAGGTTCCTCTTCGACTGCACTGTACCTGTCTGCGTAGGCGTGTGCCGTGTTTGTCCGGTTTCTGCGATTGTCCCGGTCATTGGCCTCGTTTTGCCTGAGCAAATTGTCAGGTTCCAATGTCATCTGTGCACACAGAAGTGGGCGCTTACCCAGCGGGCCAGTCATTCTTCAATTGAAGGAGTACATCACGGCAGCGGTCGTAGTAGCTGAGCTCGGCATCAACGAAAGCCCCTAAGTCAGTGATGCTGTCCGCCTCGGCTTCCTTGATCTTTTAGGGGATCAGTACGGTACGCTACGAGACGTCAATGGTTTACCCACATCTTGCATACGGCGGTATACATCTTCGCTAGTCTCTTCGTATTTAGCTTTTTGAGAGCGCAGCTCTTCCTCTACCCTGAAGTCCTCCTTCTTTACCTTCTGCATTTTGGCCAGAGATGTATCGTAAGCAAGGCGACGGCTTTCCAACTTCTTTCGTGCGGCCTACACAATTTTCAACCGCTGTTGAGCTCCGGGTGTGAAGCGGAATCTACCTGATATTCTTTCATCTGAGCTAGAGATCGCTCGAGTGACTCCATCCAGCTCGAGGTCGCATTTGCAACGTAAGTCTCCTGTATCCGACCAATTCGTTCATTCGTCCTCCCCATGCCTGCAGTGTAATCAATAACAGCGCTTCTGATTTTCAAATCGGATCCAATCCGAACACCTACTTATAAGGCACTGCCCAAATTCCGAGTCATTCTCAAAGTCCTCGCCATGATGCAGCATAGTCGAACCCAGGTAGGATACAGGCAGAATCTTTTCTCTGTCGTCTCCCTCACTTCGCTTCGATAAGGTCTTGATATACGCAGTCATGGATCTGTGGAGACGGTCCATGCCTGAGCAATGTCAATGCTGGTCCAGTCTGATGATCGAAGGCATGCTGACCTTGGTTCCGAAGATCCATCTCCACCTCCAAGGATTTGAACTCATCGGAAACGCTGGTCCTTGCCTCGCCTCCCATCCGCTCGCCCGCCCATTGCTTGAAGCGGCCAAGTTTCTTATTAACATTCATGTTGCCGCTTCCTGCGAAACCCCAGTCCTCTTATGCTTTCACAGACGGCCGAAGTCTCCGAAGGCGGGCAAACGGTGTTGTAGAAATCACAGAAGGAGGCTAGAAGAGAGTGTGTAAAAACGAAAGTGAAGCGATGGAGGAAAACTTCCAAGCTAGTAGATATTTGTTGTTGTTCAGAGCAAAGGGATTCCGGAGAGCATCACTTGGCGCGCGATTGCCAGAGTTCTTGCCGTATCAGTGCAGCGTCAATCTTATCTATGCCGGCACAAGCGATTGCTTAAATTTAGAAACGTTAAAACCGTTGAACGTTCTTTTCAATGCACTTTACCGCTACAAGCCCAAATACTGACGTAACAGACAGGCTCGCAAGCATGAAGGAGAAGTTCATGAATGAAGCACTGCTATCTAACAGGACATCGGTATTTCCTTCGCACCACAATGTCGCGTCATGATTTACGAGTCTGGAAACCCAGAAGTGGATGAGGAATTCTCTGCGCAATTATTGGTGTTTGTGGGCCCACGGCGGTGGTTCTGAGTCGGGGAGGGGATGGTTCGTGTCAGAGCATGCTTTACCTTACTCAAGCGCCGTCGTGAGGGTGATAAGTTGTGTCCCGGTGAGCTGTGGTTTGATTCGTCAAGCGACTTGACTCCTGGCATAACGTTCTGAAGCTAGAATCTACGCCGTCGACATTCGAGCACAGTGACAGCACCTACTTTATCTTCTACTTTAGTCACGTACCGGTTTGCTGTGAGGCTCATGGCAACCTCTCGAGCGCAATACGAGCATGCTGAAGATTGGTCTTGATTCTCCTTCTAGGGTCTCAGAGCGTGCTCTCATTTTGGCTGTTCTGCGCGAATATAAATCCGAATCTGGTGAGTCACTCGGATGCTGACCCTAGACGTGAATATCGCGAGGACATAACAGCCTTTCGATAGCTTCAGCCTCTGCAACATTGAGATCATAAGGCTGGCGCATAATTTTGCATCGCTGTTCAGATGCTAGCAATTGATGATTATGCTCGACTAGAGAGGCAAATTCGCCATTTCCCTTTAACGAACACATCAGGCCTCTAGTCCTTGACCTTTTGTGTACCACGCAGCAATCCAGTTCTCCGAGCTGCGATGAGACCCGCCTTTTGACCTTGTGCCGCGTACCGTGAGATCGTCGATGCTTTACCGATATGCTGGTGATTACCACCACCGTGGGGCTAGGACAGAGATGTCAATTTCTTGTAGGGCTATGATATCTTCACAGAAACTTACATGGTCGACTGGGTTCATGGCAACACCACGAGTCTTTGGCCACGAGTTGCGCTTGACGGCGAACTTGTGTTTCGCCCGCGAAGCCTCTGGAGAAAGACATCAGCTCTGTTATCCTTTTCGTACCGGCCTGTCATTGGGGTATGACATACTCAACAGCGGCTTATCCGTACGTCCCCCGCCCGCGACGATACCAATCATACCTCTCGCTCCGCTCTTGATCACCTTTTTTGCACCACTGGGCAGCTTGACTCGAGTTTTGCCCTCATCCGGATTGTGGCCGATGACCGTCACGTAGTTGCCCGATGTTCTTCCAAGCGCACCACGGTCGCCTTGCTGCTCCTCCACATTTGTAACGACTGTACCTTCGGGTACGGATCCTAGAGGTAGAACATTCCCGACCGTAAGTGCAGCGTTCTTGCCAGCGTAGATGAATTGTCCAGTGTACATGCCCTCGTTGGCTATGAAGGTCTCGGTGTGTAGTTTGAAGCGGTAAGGATCGCGGAAGGAGATTTTCGCCAGCGGTGCACCTCGGCCGGGGTCATGAATGATGTCCTTTACAACGCCGCGAATGTAGCCATGTCGTTCTGCGAAATCAAGTGTTCGAAACCTAGCTGGTGCTTTGTTGAGGCGGGTATGGGCCGCTGTTAAGTATATCAGCTGCAATCCCACACAGTCGATAATAGACTTACTGAAGATGGATCCGCGACCCTTCCTCTGATTGCGAATTACTCTACCCATGGTAACCACTACCTGTTGAATCTATTGCAGTCGATGAGTGTCAGAAACATTGTACGGAGTTCTAAAGCCTGTGGGTTCGCTTGAGGTGACCCCCGAAGTTTAACCGGCGCTATTTCCAAGCCGCCTGAATCTTAACACCACCCCTGCCCTCCTTTTTAGTTCCTGCACACGCATTTGGTGCTCCCTTGATCGATGAGCATAACCACTACGATACGAGTGGTAGCATGATCGCTTGTGGCCTCTGATCGTTTGCAGTTGTCGCGCTCGTTACTTTCCATAGCCATCCACCTGAGGTAGGTAAACGATCAGATCACTGAACCATCTCCTAGAACCACATTACTCACCGCCGTCTTCGTGATCGTGAAGTGATTTCTTGGTTTTTAAATTGATTGGTTCTTGACAGCATTGCTTCTAATCTCGCAGTTGCCGCTTGGTGCAGAGATCGCGTCGTACAATGAGCTTTACATTGTGTATAATCTATTCATTTTGTGTTGAAATACCACAGTGCGTGGCTGCTTGTCTGTGAGTCTTGCAATTTGCAAGGTATCTCGATGGTGGGCTCCAGATTGTAAAGGGGAAATCTTAATTGAGCCTGGACCATGGCCCTTCAAGATCCCGCAACGCAGGAGGGCTGAATTCGGAATACTGCAAAGGCCAGCGCTTGGAGTGGACGAAACTATTGTTACCTTAGCCATCAATTACTCGGATTGGGGGCATTGTAAGGTAGGGTGACTCGGTTCCCTGTCGCAAAATCCGATCACACAAAGTCACAGGTCGCACACCGAGTCTCTCGGCACAAACTTCCAAGTACCGCACCAGAGCCGTGGAACCCTTAGAGTAATCGATGGCCACCGTCAGTCTCATTGCTGGAACACTAAACAATGTGTTACATTTGATTAGTTGGAACAAGATCGTGGGCTAAAGAGGCTGGCAAGGAGTGTGGCCACTATGCGAGAATACACGGAGAACCACCACCCAGTCATCAACGGCACAAGCGGCTGCTAGGATTCTGGGTGGCTCTCGTAACATATCAGTCTTTGTAATAGGGTTAAAGCACTGTCTTGTGCCATAGCACGGTTCACACTTACGCATGTTGAAGAAATCCAATTCGAGCTAGATCATATACGCCGTAGCCGTTGTCGCGCTTGGCTGCGCTTGAGACCTGTAGTTTGTGCTTTAGATATCTCTCCCAAGAACCTTTGCGTAGCCGTCATCAATCCCCCCCCCACCAGCTTGCTATGTCTTCTTCTGACCTCTCCGATCTTTCGTCGCCTTTGTCGACAGACGAAGAATTGGCTAATGCACCCATCCGTCCTGGGAGTCTCCAGCACTATTTCAAGAATGCTGCAGGGAAAGTCAGGCAGGCGTCACCGCCAGCGAAGAGAAAGCGGCCGCCATCCCCGCCCCATGAGTATGTCCTCGCAGACAATCCTGACATTGCTGTAAGTTCGATATCCGGACTCGATGATTTGTTCGACTAGGCGCGAGATGCTCAGAGATGGCGCGTTGCTAACGCAAGCGCTGTTCAGTTCATGGTTATGTTCCGGTCACGCTTTAGCGACGCTTTCCCCAAGTCCTTACCCCATTATGGACCGCAAGACATAGAGCTAGGGGTGGTCGAAGCATTGCCTGGCGAACAAGTGGAAAGGCTACTTTGTGCACTGATCGGTCTGGTATTGAATCGCAAAAAAGATGTCGAGTAGGTTCTTTCAGGACAGTGGGGCCGATACCCAAGATTCGTTTTACTACATCTTGCAAAGGATGGATAATGAGCTGGCGCTAAATCTAATTTAGGAGAGGGCACCATGGACGTGCGCTCGAAGAAGCTATACACGCCCATGTGGGTCAATGGCCGTTTACATGGCAAGGTAGGAACCCGCTTCACGGAGGTGGAAACTTCAACAACATGGGTCCTGCGGAGCGTGTACGCATCAATGCCTGCTATATGAGCGCTGCTCTAGCTGACCACTTCTTAGCTCACCCTCCTCAAAGCACTGGTCATCTGGTCGCTGTCTTCTTCCGAAGCTATTCAAGCGATTATCAGGGAGTCCTACAAGCAGCAACGACATGAGGACGACCTCAATCAGCCTCTTTCTGTACAGCCCTGGGGGCGTGACGGTGATAAACGCAGGTTTTGGCTCGTAGAGGGCCAAGATAATACGCATTTTCGGCTATATCGCGAAAGTAACCCCGCGTTGAAGCATAACACATGGCGAAGCGTTGCCGGCACAATCGACGAGCTCAACAAGGTTGCGAAAAAGCTAGGCGAAGAGAGTACGCAGGCATCGAGACGGCTCCAGGATCGCATCCTGGCAGCCATCCCAAGGTTTGAAGCATCAGAAGATGTGAGTCCCCTCCCGTACAATACAACGAGACCACAGCCTCGACCACCTCGAATAACATGAACTCAGAAACGAAAGCGCCGAGATTATCGCAACGCTCGCAAAGCTCAATTTACCCGTCCGACAGAACTGGGGTTCTCCCTTTACGAGGGACGTACACGCGGCAAGAGAATCAAGTACACCTTCTCTGACGACGAAGGAGCAGCGTCTGATGCCGTGTCGACGAGACGTTCCAACCGGCAGTCGGGTATATCGACTCCAGCAGAGTCAGCAGGGCCGACTTTTACCGCCAGTGGCCGACAAGTCCGATCAAGGGTTGGTGGTGCGTATGGGGAGACAATGCTAAGTGGACAACATGAGGATGACTTGCAAAAAGCAGCTGAGAATACCGAACATGTTGGTGATGAAGATGGGCAAACCGTCACCTATGGTCGTGGACAACGAAGTGCGGGCCGCAATGCGCGTGTCCGAAATCACAAGAGGGATCTCAAATCTTACGATGGAACTGATGAAGATAGTGCTGCTCCAACCAGTGTGGAAGAGTGGGAAGGTGGCGACGGCGACGACGACGCCGACGCCGACGATCAGATGATCGATAATGCAGACGAAGAAGACCTGGAAATGAGCGACGATGAGGTCAGTGTCGCTGATGATGAAGATCAAGATCAAGACAACGAAGCAAAGCGTAGCAGCCTCATCGTATCGCTGAGATATCAAGGGGACGCCAGCCCTCGTCCTTCCGTAAACGGGCTGCATCAACGTGAGGATCCGCCAATGATTGGCGTTCGAGGGCCAACACCGGTGGCAAGTAGCGACGTACAGGCGCAACCCGCCCACCGCCCGTTCCGAAATTTCACTCTCCGGCCAGGTTCACATTCGCAGGAGGCTAAGCCGGCGATGCAGGATTATCAGGGCGACCTGAAGCAAAACAACATCGTAATCAAGGAGATTCCCCCAGCGCCCGGACAAGCCAGGCATTCTCGACCACTGGCCGACGCTGCGCCAGCCTAGGCAGCAGAGATCTGCTACAGGAGGGTTACGCCAGTGATCAGATGAAGCTTGAAGATAACCTAGACTAATGCTGAAGGATATGTTGGAGTAAAGATCAGTATACCCATTTTTGTTGCATCTTTGCTGCGTCATCACGTATGGAGCATGCACCTAGGCACAGCCTTTGCAAAAGTCACATGAGCTCTATCTACTTTACCTGGTCGTCTTAATTGCGACTTAGGGTGCGAACAAAACTCTTTGCTAAATGCTAACTCTATGTCTCCATACCTTGTCTGTGACGGGTATGCTTCCGCTGAATAAGGGGTTGTAAGCCGTCCACCAACCTTTTCACCACGCTTAAACCATTGAATCTTCTAGTCTTGTCGGGTTCCTGCGTTTATGAAACAGAGTGTCAAGGCCAGGGCGGTACATTAAGGTGCTTGTCTAGGATCGACTAATTTCTTGCTCGAACCGCGCTACTTAAGGAAGCGGCTATCACGTTCCAGCTAAGGGAAAGAGATGACCTAGGACAACACGGCACAACAACTTTTCGGTCCCTCAAAGCATCTGATTAAGCGTCCGAGAAAATGGATATCTACTTGAGAATCCCCTCGTTCGTCTGGCACAGCACATTAGGCACACTGTTATTGCGTTGTCTCTATCCTTCTCTAGTGCGCATCCAACATGAGGCTCTCCTCAGTTTTACCCTCTTTTGCGCTCATCGCGTTGTCTTTCATTCAGTTCGAAGCGTCGGTGGCGCTTGACCATGGTACGTGGATTCTGAGCCTGGCTGTGTTTTGACTTTCCCAAATGGTCGATGAACGATCGTGCCGAACCGAAACCCGTTGAATCGTCAATGAATGCGTGAACCCATGGACTCGTACTTATCTCTTTGCTATACCTTTGATTCATTGTATTATGCCATACCATGACTGTATAATAGCTAAGATTCTTGAACAGCTGGCCATCATCACCATATTGACAAAGGCTACGGCAAAACGAGTTCAGGCGCGGCCCCTCTCATGGTATCTCGCAGAAGGAAGAAATGTTCCTCTATATCGGTAGGCACAGGTCCGGCCACCTCGGTCTCTGGCACTGGCAGCCTGGGAACGAATAGGACTGCTTTGAGCACTTCACTGCCTTATCCCCGAACCTCGATCGCTGCCGGAGGTTTGCCGGTACCAGGCAGTGGCAGCGGCGAGTCTCCATTGACTGGGGCAAGCAGCGGCAGTGGCGGATCTCCTTCGACTGGAGGGTCTGTGCGAACTTGTCGACCAGCCACAACCACGGTTACTAATACGAATCAAGTCACTGTCACCGTTACTGCCAGTGCAGGCGCTGGCTCCAGCCCTGTTAGTAGCCCATCCGGTGCTTCGACCGGCATATCGTTCGCTGGCCCCTTCAGCAGCAGCATATTCTCAAACGGGACATCTGCTACAACTATTCTTTCGCAACAAAGCGGAATCGCGGCTTCCACCAACGTCGTCGCTCCTGTCTTGAACGCTGGTTCATCCTCGACATATTCCTCCATAGGTGCATCGGCCACGGCAGACTCACCCGTAGGAGCATTGTCTTCCACACTCCCTCCGATAGGATCATCATCTGCGCTTTTCCCAGTAGGAAGTGGTTCGGGCCCATCCAGCAACAGCAGCTCCCCAGTCACACAGTTCAATAACTCTACAAGCGCGAATGTAGCGCCAGCTGCAGGCGAATCCTGGGCTGGAGCAACCATAGGTAATCTTCCGCGTCTGGAAGCAATCCCAGGGCGGGTCTACTACGACTTCGATGGCAAGACGGTGAAAGATCCCGTGCAAACACTCGGTGATGCCGGGGTGAACGCTTTCCGGCTTGAGACATCCCGTGGTCAGTGCTTGGGACCGAGTCACTTCGTCAACAACGGCTCGACTTTGGGCGAGGAACTCCTCTTCGAATTAGACTGGGGATGCATCGATCTTCAGGTCAAGATGGCTCAGCGTGCCAGGGCCGCAGGCCTGAAGCGGTTCCAGCTCACGATCAACCAAGGCTTCCCCATCCCTAAAGGGCTAGAATCCTTCAATTATGCGCAAATGATTGACAACATCAAGACCGAGGCAAAGCGTCAGCTTCAGCCATTCTTAGATGTGGGGATTGTGCCGGATATCATCTTGATGGAGAACGAAGGTACAGATGGCTTTCTCATGATAGAAGAGTCCACGAACCACACCAGAGGGTTCAATGACGGAAAAGCGAGTGCCGAAAAACTAAATCAGGAACTTTGTGGCCTCATACCGACGGGCAAGATAAACTCATACCCTCAATATTCCGGATACGTCAAAGCGGAGATTAACGCTTGTAACGAAGCCATCAGCGCAGCTGGCTTTCCAACCGACACCACCCGGTACGGACTGCACTCCCACGGCCAATTCGTACAGTGGAAAGAAGGCTTTGTCCACGGTCCCGATCAGCATAGCCAGTCTGAGCTACTTGACTCTAATCAGGCTACCTGCTCCGGCCCGAACCCCATTCCAGCTGACATCCTGGCGCAGAACGCGACAACCATGCTTACGATAATGGGTTTCTCAGCGTACCCCGACCCCATGACCCCAGCAGACATCGATTCCGTTTCCAGCCAGAACGATACCCTCACCCGTCTCGTCAAATCACTGACCCAGATGCAAGGCTATTCCGACGCCTGGGGAAAACACAACGATGGTCCGTTCGCCGGGCAGTACAAGTTGCAATCTATGGGGGTGGAGTATTCCACGCGATACACCTTCGAGCAGATCCCGCAGGAGGTAGCGCTCACGGAGTTGATGTTCAAGACTGTAAAGCAGTTCCCGGCTTTCTTGGGGATTCTGTGGTACGAGGCTTGGTACTGCTACAGTGACTGGGAAGGTGGGGATGCGGCGCTGTGCCATAGGATCACGGATGATCCAAAGATCACTGGGGAGGCGCCGACCAATACGTTGAGGACGTGGGGTGCGCAGGCTGTGTCCCCCTGGAAGTGAGGTCGCAGGGTTAGAGTTGGATGGAGGGTGAGCTGTGCTTCTTGAGTGGATGCGGAACGCTGGACATCGTGGTTACAGTCCGGTCGAGCTGGTCTCTTGCCGAAACATTAACTTCTTGGGGAATGTCTGAGCTTGAGTCGGACGATGCTATGTATAAACTTCGATTCGCCATGTACGGTTGTTATGTCGGCTCGCCACTTAGAATCCGTGTTGTCCATTTGATCTATAGGTCGGGATTGGATCATGGCCTGTGAGAGTATCCAGCCTTGGCCCTTGCGCCTGTGCTTCTTCATGATATGTACATAAAAACCTCCCTAACCGTTAAGCCTCCTGCCTATCACCCATCTCTGGGTGCTGCTCGAGGCAACCAAGGATCTATCTTTGGTTTCGTCCTACATGAAGACACCAGTCAGCGATCTCGTCTAATATAGCAATAAGACAGCCTCCGAACAACACCGACAACCCCCGAGCTAACGACATGCCCCTCCATCTACCCTATTTCAGGATTCTAGCAGCTTACGTTGAATACGTCTTGTATGCCGCCCTACTAGCTGTAAGGTTCGGCCTATGGTCTGGCAGTTCCCAGGCCCTCTGCTGCGTTCTCAGAATGGCGTCTTCCGAGGGCGGTTTGTCCACGAGATACGACATCCAGGCGTGCCACCCAGGTTCAATTTGTCCTCTACAGCAGCGAAACTCCGTCAGCGCGGGACTTGATCACGAAATGAACACAGGCTGTCGGGAAGGCGACCGTACGGATCATATTCCTTCTCTTTGTAGTCTACCCATCTTGTCCGCACTGTGCTTTAGTCAGCAGCCACCCAACCGTATTCCCAAGATCATGGACGGCGTGAGCCAGTGCCTGATCCAATGGCGCCAGAAGCGACGTACATGGCAGCTCCTCCTCTTGGTTCTCGTAGTACTTGTTTCCGTAGCGGTCTGAAGCAATGTAGGTGCCGGCTTTGGTGTCGCCAATGTATTGCATCTGATGGGCGTACTCTTTGATGCCGATCTTGCGGAGATTCCGCCATGTACGCAGTATGGTAGACATGCTGTTCGAGCGGTAAATGCGGATCTTCTATGTAGAAGATGGTGTAAATGATTGAGCCCACGTTCGTTGGGAGTCTTTGCTGCATTCCACTATTCCCTCGTCTGGTACTGATGCAGCCACCAGGGGGGGTGCGGGAGCGCTAGTAGGGGTTCCCGGGGAACACCTCTTTTTTCGCAGTCACCACCGCATACAAATCGATGCAATTTAATCATTACTGCACCATTTGCATCAATTCTTTCGCATGCATCTACTAATTAATGTCTCGAATATATAAGCAAGAGTGTTCTGGGGTATCTGACGCGGAACCAAACGACGTTGCGAAGCTTGACATGCTAAAAAAGAAGTTCTCTTTGATCTCAACTAGGAGGGTCGCCAGCTCCACGGAGCTGCGTCGTTGCTTAGGACTCAGTAGGGCTAAGATAGGGTTGAAAAGCGATTGTGCGGTCGCTGCGCGACCGCCAACTTCAAAGCGACGTCAAATCTGCCACAGAGCTTCGCATCAAGTGGTGAAAGCTAAATTAGAATGCGCTCAATAGAACTTAAAATTCAAAATATCTACTTGATTATTATATTTGTAGATGCAAACATATAGCAACTGCGACAACGAAAAAACTATTAATAGAAATATTACATAAGATATTAATCTTGACGACAAAAGACAATCAACCAAATCGATCTTAACGACGAACAACAATCAACCAAAACGACAGAGATAAGAGAAATTTCAATATAATATAGATTGCATCTAAAATATTATCTCTCTTATCTATCTACAAATCTCTACAATACAAGCTTCGAAAATCTGTTCTATATGTCTAATATATATTAAATGTCAATTAATTACTTTAGATTGCTTATTATAACAAGACACAACTATATAATTGTTATATATATCAATCTTAACACTCTGAAGCAAAAACTTACTAAATTGCAAGAGAAATTATTTTGTTATTAACTATAGCACAATATAACTAGATCAAAAAGTTAACGTTTTTATAGAAATTCTCTTAATTATAGATTTGTTACGAGCCTAGCAGGAACGTACTAGTATAAGGAATACGCTCAGGCGTAGTACGAGATACGGTTGCCTGCATGCTCGCTCTGCTCGACGAGTGAGCAGGACGAGCAAAGAAGAATCTCCTTTAGTATATAGATCTCCTAAACACGACTTTCTTATGAATCGTGTTCAACTCATCATAAGTCTTGACTTATTGTTACGACTACTGAAGCTGCAAACCCTTGTTACCAAGTGATTGCTTGCATTGCCTGAAGACGCCTACAAACCTCTCCGAAGCACAACCCGCTCTGATATCCTGAACCGCCAGATAGCAGCGTAACACTTTGAACACCCAAAAGAATGTCTGTATCAGGTCAACGCGCCCCTACTTCGAGCACTAGCTCATCAGCATCACGCCGACTCTCTATTGATGGAGACGACAAGATCAGGATTAACAAACCCGACGTCTACCATGGAGATCGAACCGGCCTGGAGGACTGGCTTATGCAGGTGGATATCTACTTCACCTTCTATTCTGTTTCAGCGAACAAGAAGACGATTTTCGCATTCACATTTCTTAGAGAAAGAGCTCAGCACTGACTCAAGCCAAACTTACGCAAATATCTGAAGAATCATGACGAAAATCCTCGTGCGATGTTCACGAACTTCGATAACTTCAAGAGAGAGCTTCGAAGAATCTTTGAAACATTCAACGAGAAACAAACCGCGAAAAGAGTAATTTAGCACCTAACTCAACGAATCTCTGCAGCAGAGTACGCAGCAAGGTTTCAGAAGTACGTCAATCTTATCGAGTGAGACGATGTCGCACTTATGACAATGTTTCGACGAGGCCTCAAGAACAATCTCAAGGACGAAATTATGCGCGATGGCAGAAGCATCAGCGATATGTTCGACCTCATCGAAGTGGTCATCGACCTCGACGACAAGCTGTATGAAAGAGCTATGAAAAAAAGATACGATCAATCTCGAGAAAGGGCAAAAACCTCTTTTGAATCAACGATCGAATATCACCTGGAAGAATCTCGTTCTAATTAGAAATACAGCAACTCAGACTATCGTGGGCCTGCACCAATGGAACTGAATTCGACCCAACATCGTAAAGAGAAGAACCCTAGAGGAAAGCAAGGTAGCAAATCGAAAACGTGCTATTCATGTGACAAACCGGGCCACTTCGCAAGAGATTGTCGTTCAAAGAACTTGATGATTCCACGACAGATCAATGCTATGTTAAGAGAGATACCCGATAGCCAGGACGACATTAGGAAGCAAATCGACACAGAGGCGAACACCCCCGAGACTGAATCGAACGACAACTACTGTCTGATAGAAAACCTAAATCAGTTGAAGAAAGTCCTAGATGAAACATCACTAGACAAGGCATCCGCATCTACGCAGAAAGTTAACAATGCTATTAGAAGGATATGGCAAAACAAACATTCGAGGACGTCATACTCACACAGCCCAATTACGGACTTCGATGTCGAGTATGAATGAAAGAACTTTCAGGAAATGCTAGAAGAAATCACGAAACGACTCGACGCTTTAGATAACTCATCGAAGAAAAAACAAATCAGTCAAATCGTGAATAAATGCGAGGAAACGCTAGGAAGCGATGCCAGTACAAAAAAGAATATTCTCGACGAAATTGAGCAACAACTGAGCAGTGTTAGCCTATTCCGACAGAAGATAAAGCAAGCAAAGAGACATGAAACTCTTAGTTGGACAGCTTGCTACGACGACTCATGCTGAACCCACATGGAAGACAAGGAGGGATCAGGATGATTCCCTAGGACACCACCGAAGCCAAAGTCATTATTTCAGCAACAGAAGAAAGCTCAGCAAAGAAGAGAGCTTGAAGCAGAAGTCGCAGCATTAGAGCAGGAAAAAGTCAAAACCTCTTGATAAAGGACATATCAGAAGAGTGCAATATGTTAGCCCAACAGCAGCAACTAAACTTAACAGCACACGCACGATGTTTTACCACATTAGTCAAGGTTAATGATCGTCGATTCACCGCAATGGTCGATTCTGGTGCAATAGGTAATTTTATGACCAGAGCTTTTGTTGAGAAGGAAGATTATTCTACTCAAAAGAAGCCTGACGTCTACAACCTGATAATTGTAGATGAGAACCCGTTACTCGATGAGAATGAAAGAGTGAATAAAGAAACAAAGTTACTATCGATAGCTATTTAGCAACATCATGAGAAGCTAATCTTTGATATAGTGGGAATGGCCACTCACGATATCGTTTTAGGAATGCCTTGATTGAAGCAGCACAATCCAGAAGTTGACTGAAATACACGAGTACTTAGATTTGAGCGATGTGACCACGCAATTCACATTTAACCTACGCATCGACAGCGTTCGATAATAGATGAGAGACAGAGTCGAAACTCGATCGCAAGATGCGAACTTGCATTCTCGAAAAAGAACGATCAACATATTGAGTTCGACTCGACAGGCACTAGCAGAGATTAGCTGAGTCAAAACGTCAGAGTATGTGAAGAAATCTGCGAACCTTCTGAGAACCTTAAAATATCTGGTAAAGCGAGGGAATCGCTGAAACACATACCACGAATATATAACAGATGAGAGCACCTGTTCCAGAAAGAGAAAACGGCAAAGGCCCTACCTAAACATTAATCGTGGGACCACGAAATCAAACTTAAATCAGGCAAGAAACTCACGTTTGGACCTATTTACGCTTTATCGAAGAAAGAATTGTCAATACTTCGCAAATACCTGGCAGAAAACGAAAAGAAAGAATTTATCAAAAAATTCTAATCACGAGCAGAATACTCGATTCTCTTTACGCTCAAGAAGGACGAAGAACTTCGCTTATGTGTCGATTATCGAAAGCTGAACGACATAACGATTAAAAATCGATACTCACTACTCAATATTAGCGAGCTTCAGGATCGGTTATTCGGAGTCAAGTACTTCATCAAACTGGACTTACGAGAAGCGTATAATCAGATTAAAATGAAGGCGGGAGAGAAGTGAAAGACAGCTTTTCGTACACGATATGAACTTTACGAATACATGGTAATGCCGTTTGGACTCATCAACGCCCCGACAACATGTCAGGAAATGATCAATGATGCGCTACGACAATATTTGGATATATTTGTCATAGCATATCTGGACGACATCATGATATACTTAACCACGCTGAAGGAACATGTGCAGCATGTTTCCCAGATGTTAGAATGTTTGAACCGAAGAAATCTACGCCTCAAGCCAGAGAAATGCGAATTTCATCGAGAGAAAGTTGACTTCCTAGGATTCGTTGTAGAACGACACGGAATTCGAATGAATCCAAAAAAGGTCAAGACAGTCAAAGAATGATTAACACCAATCGATGTCAAGAACATTCAGGCCTTTATAGAATTTGTTCAGTACAATAGAAAGTTCATCAAAGACTTCTTAAGAAGATCGATACCACTAACAAATCTGACAAAGAAAGACACGCCTTAGGAATGGGGACCAAGTGAAGAAACAGCATTTCAAGGGTTGAAAGAAGAGTGCTTGAAGAAACCAGTACTCAAGATGTTCGATTCCAAGAAACCAGAACGAATGGAAATCGACGCATCAGATCTAGCCATCGATGCATGCTTCAGTCAGTTATATGAAGGCATGTGGCACTCAGTGGCATATTACTTCAGGAAACTCTCGCCAGCGGAACAAAACTACGACATACATGACAAGGAACTACTTGCGATAGTAGCAGCCCTTAAGGCATGGAGGGTATACACAGAAGGAGCATCAGGGCTCACTATTCTAATGAATCATAAGAACTTATTGCACTTCATCACGACGAAGAAACTCAACAGAAGACAAGTGCGATGATCTAAGAAGCTAGGACAATACAAGTTCAAGATACTGTATACCTCAGGAAAAGAAAATGGCAGAGCAGACGCACTCAGCAGGCGAAGTGATCATATGAAAACGAAGAAATCGTTCAATCATAGTATACTCAAGGTCAACAATGACAAATTACTATCGACCAATAAGCATGAGCTAAACGCAACTTTACGAATTCTGAGAGATGAGTCAGAGAAGTTTCTAATCAAGAAGGGGAAGCTTCAAATATTAAACAACGAAATCGACGAATGTATAAAAGAGCATCATGACGAATCACTGCAAGGACACCCAGGGATGACCAAGACACTTTAGCTTTTGCGCCAGCATTGCCAGTTTTTCAACATGAGGCAAGCTGTCGAGACATATGTTAAACGATGTCTTAGCTGTTAGCAGAACAAACATGATACACATGCGCAGTATGGCGAAATTCAGTATCAGGAATCACCTGAATCGCCATGGGACGAAGTTACAATGAACTTCATCACCAAATTGCCTAAGTCGACGGACTCAGCAACTGAAGAAAGATATGATTTAATACTGGTAATGATTGACAAGCTTACCAAGTACTCACATATCATCGCATGCAAAGAAAAAATTACAGCAGAACAACTGAAATACATCGTACTGAATCGACTGATCAGATACCATGATATACCCAAAGAACTAATCAGTGACAGAGACAAGCTCTTCACGTCTAATTATTGGAAGACATTCATACCAATGTTAGGAACGAGGCTTCGAATGTCCACTGCCTATTACCCGATCACGAATGGTCAAACAGAGCGAACAAACCAAAGTCTTGAGCAGTATCTGAGACACTATGTCAACAATATTTAGAACAACTGGGTATCACTTTTATCTATGGCACAGCTAGCATTAAATGCAAAGGTTTCGAACACGACGAAGGTAACGCCCTTCTTCGCCAACTATGGCAAGGAGTCAAACCTTTTCGGCCGGCAACAGAAGCACCTAGCGGCTCAATCAGCCATCGAAAGGATAGCAACACTAAAAAAGGTACACGATAACATCTCATTGATGCAAACACGATCGGCCAGGTATCAGAACAAGAAACGAAAAATGGCACCTCAACTGAAAGAGGAGGATAAGGTGTATCTTTTAACGAAAAACCTGAAGACCAGGAAGAAGAGCAAGAAGCTCGACCATGTTAAGATCGAATCATTTTTTATTAAAGTAGTCAAAGAATCGATCAATTACGAACTTGATCTATCTAAGAACGCCAGAGTATTTCCAGTATTCCATATATCATTGTTGGAATCAGCCGACCCCAGTACGCCTATACAGGAAACATTTCATTATAAACCACAAGAGAAAAATCGATTCGAAGTGGAAGAGATTCTGAAAAAGAGAGGTCAGCAGTATCTTGTCAAGTGGAAGAGATACCCTACGACAGAAAACACGTGAAAACCTAAAGGGAATCTCGATGACTGCGACGATCTTATTTAGAAGTTTCATCAAGATCGAGCGGACCAGCGACCAGGAGCGACCAGTCCAAAGAGTCCGAAAATTGAAACTGCTCGAAGAAAACATCGAAGAGAAGCTCAGAAGTTTTAGGCAGCGAGGCCTTCTCCTTGTTCTTCAGCGTGTCGATGACACTTCATTCCGAGAGCACCATTTCTTCCTTCTCATTCTCCAATTGTCGCAATTGATGTTTTAATCGGTAGAGCTTAGCCTTCACCTCACGAATCGCATCGCGTACGCGGAGTCGCTTCTTATGAATTCGGCGAAATTTAGCTGGCGAGATCGCCAGGTCACAGGGCTTGCCTGCCTCCACACAACAGATACACTTCTTCGACGCCTCGTCAAGGATACAAGTCTTTTCTAGCGAAGAACAACGCTTACAGGGACGCATCGCAAGTGATAAAGGATCGACAGAATTGAGTAAATCTTTCTTGCGTTTGAAGGAATTACGATCGTTGATTTTGCGCGAAGGCATCGGGAAGGATGCTCCCGGGACGGAAGCTTGAGGGAGAGAAGGATAGTGTTACGAGCCTAGCAGGAACGTACTAGTATAAGAAATACGCTTAGGCGTAGTACGAGATACGGTTGTCTGCATGCTCGCTCTGCTCGACGAGCGAGCAAGACGAGCAAAGTATGCTCGCTCTGCTCGACGAGCGAGCAAGACGAGCAAGATATGCTCGCTCTGCTCGACGAACGAGCAGAACGAGCAAAGAAGAATCTTCTTTAGTATATAGATCTTCTAAACACGACTCTCTTATGAATCGTGTTCAACTCATCATAAGTCTTGACTTATTGTTACGACTACTGAAGCTGCAAACTCTTGTTACCAAGTGATTGCTTGCATTGCCTGAAGACGCCTACAGACCTCTTCGAAGCACAACCCGCTCTGATATCCTGAATCGCTAGATAGCAGCGTAACAAGATTGCACAAAACTTAATTTAACTAAAAGCTATTAAATCTCGAAAACAAATATTAAAAAGAATTCGAAAAACATCTAGAGTAAATAATTATTTTCTTCTTATTTTTAAATACAAAAACTAAAAGATACAAAAAATATCTCTTACTAGATTTCAAGAAATAAAGAAATATCTCAAGATTTCTAATTGTTATATCGATAACAATTTTATGTTTGTTAATCGATTGTATAAAATAGAGTCTCTACTATTTGATTTTTTTAATATATTAAAAATATATCTAAAATTAAATCGAGACATTGCTAATTTGCTATTAACAAGATATTGAATCTTTTCAAAGATTGTTCAAAATATATTTTAAGATAGATACAAAGAAAGCTTAAAAAGACTTTAAAATATATTGTTTAATATTAGAAAGCTATCATCTTTTTCTTAAATTTAGCTCTAAAATTATCAAAATCTCAAATCTTTTAAAATCTTCAAAGAAGAAATTATTAGAGATAATAATATAATTAATAAAAGAATTTTTCAAATTATAACAATATATTATTTATACAAACAACTTCTTTTACGAAGTTAATTCTAGCAAATCTAAAAAGCAACTAAAAATAAAAAAGATATCTACAAAGCAACAAAACTAAAGCTTTATAATTGTCTTAATTAGTACTACTAGTTAAATGCTATATATAATATAATAAGATTTTAATACAATACAATATCTAACTATTGTATATATAATAAAGCAAGCAATAGTAGAAAACTTAGAAAACTTAAGAAATATTGTAAGAAAAAAAATTATCTTAATTTGTTCTTTCGTTAAACAAGTATAAAATCTATAAAGATTTAATTCTATTGGATAAAAATATCTTAGAAGAGAAAATACTTTTCTAATTGAAATTTACTGTCGACTATAATTAATATATAGAAGAGATTAATTAAAATGCGCAACTTCGAGCCAATTATTATACAAATATATATTGTTTCCGCTATTAATAATCTCTTTTTATGCTTGTATTAGATACAACAATACTTAATTTGTATCTATTGTTCAAATAGATGCATTTAGAGACAAGAATAACCTATTATTAATAGCGACAAGAAATAGATATAAATCTTATAAGAAACTTTGTTAAACAATTGTTAGGGAGTTAGGTCTAACACCGGTCCAAAAGGCCAACCCGAACGTCGAAGCTTATCCAATTCTCTAACTTCCACTATATAGCGTTCTGTCGTAACAACAATATCGAAATCTATCTAAATTTAATCTAAATTTAGACAGATCGCGTCGGGTCGGATTATCGAGTTCGAATCGAGTACTCGATTCAAATCTTGACGATTCGTATTAACTCGATTCGAAAGTCTTGGCAATTTGATTTCTAAAGTTGAAACTAACAATTCGAGTCGATTTCTATACTTGGAATCGAAACTCAATCCAAAAAATCGATTCAAATCGCCAAGACTACTATTTTTAGTACATATTATTATTTTGAGTAACAATTAATTGATAATTTAATAGAAATAGTTAATCTATTTAAATTAATTAATAAATATATTAGATTGTTTTTATATTATGTATTATCTAGAAAATAATTAAAAAATTCTAAATTTAAACTAAATTTAAACTATTTTTAGTATTCTTGGCATTTTTGGCGATTCGAATCGATTTCTAATATTGGAATCTAAAATCGACTTAAATCGAATTGAATCGATTTTAAAATAATAGGAATCGAATCGAGTTTCGAGTCGATTCCTAATATTGAAATCGACAAGTCGAATTGATTCCTAAAGTTGAAATCGAAACTCGATCCAACAATTAGTCTATCTAAATTTAAGATCTTCGATAGAGCTTCTCGAGCATTATTGAATACAAATTAAAAAGCAATATTGCTATTTTTGTTAGATTCTAAAACAACAAACAACATTAATACAAATTCGATCTATGTTGCAGAAAACAAACAATAACGAGACTAGAAAAAGATTTTTTTAAAGATTTTTTGATTGTACAACAAAGACGTGCGAAGAAAAGACTGCTTGCAAAACAAATATTTGCTAAAAAGAGCTTTATAGACTTATATTAGAATATTATATATAGATTTTCTCAAAATCGTCTAGAGATGGTATCTGCTCCTACTATACAAATTGTCAAGCTTTTGATGTACCGTCTTCGATTCGCTCGCGGGAAAGTCCTAGCCCTAGCCGTGGACTAGATCCCGTGGCTGCATCAGTACCAGACGAGGGGATAGGGTTGATCTTTCGAACCCTATAATTTGCCGTGCTCTTCAGAAAAGACAGTCAAAGGAACCACTGCAAAATGACGGTGCACAGAAGTCCACCATGACCAAGACCCAAAGCTTCTGTCTTCTGTCTCCAGGAGGTCAGCTCTGACAGGAATATTCGATGCTCGTTCCCCGCATCGCAAGCCACCGTCTACGTTCAATCCCGCAAAGAAAACCACAGCTACCATGGCATCCCCCTCGCAGAACCTGGTCCTCGACCGCGCCTGTAGCATCGCCGCAGTCATACCAGCATACCCCCGCTCTGGCCAATTTGGTATCAGAGCTGGACCAAATAGCTCCACGTATCGACATCCGGGCTGATCAGATCGAAGTGCTCCCCGGTCCTGTAGAATTCTACGAAACACTGAAGAAGAACATATCCAAAGCGAAGAAGAGAATATTTCTTGCAACGCTATACATTGGCAGAGCAGAGACGGAGCTCATCTCGACCATACGAGAAGCCCTACTAAGCAATGGCCCTGATCTTAGAGTTTCCATCCTAACAGACGCTCTGCGTGGTACTCGAGAGTCTCCAGATGCCTCCTGCGCCTCCCTACTTGCTTCATTAGCAACAGAGTTTCCAGATCAAGTCGAGATCCGAATGTATCATACACCCAACTTGACAGGTCTGCGAAAGAGGTTCGTCCCAAAGCGCATCAATGAGGGCTGGGGGTTACAGCATATCAAACTCTACGGCACTGATGATGAAATCATCCTCTCGGGCGCCAACCTTTCAAGCGACTACTTCACAAGGCGGCAGGACCGGTATCATGTCTTCTCCTCAAAACGGGTGACTGACTACTTCGCACGTATCCATCACACCATCTGCAGTGTCAGCTTCCTCCTTCAGCCCGACCCCAATCCCTCTGCATACACCCTCTCCTGGCCGATCACCAATTCTGCAAACTCGCCCATCACCTCACCCTCCGCTTATATTCGTGCCACTACTTCCCTCCTGGCACCTTTAATCACAGCCGCCCCCACCCCAAAACACCCTACCACAGATACGAGCCTCTACCCCATTTTCTGCCACCCGGCCACGCTCAACACTGAACTCCCCGCCCTCCGTACGCTCCTCCGCACCACTACCCTCCGCTCCTACACTTTCACGGCCGGCTACTTCAATCCACACCCCTCGATTACCGCCTCCCTGCTCGCCGCCCGCGCCCCCGGCACCGTCCTGACCGCCTCGCCCTTCGCAAACGGCTTCTATAATTCTCCCGGGATCTCAGGACTGCTTCCCGCAGCCTACTCGCACCTCTCGCTGCGGTTTCTTCAAGCCGTCCGAAAAGCGAAAGGGAACATTCGTCTCCGAGAATGGCGGCGTGGGACCGTGGGCGAGAAAGACGGCTGGACTTATCACGCGAAAGGGTTGTGGATCACCCTTCTGCAGGCGCCGCGTATGCATCAATCTTCACACTTCAAGCCTGGGGCGACGGCGCCGCCAAGAGTGCCGTCTGTGGAGGCGATGTCTGGGGAGGCGGGACCAAGTGCGATGGTGATAGGGAGCTCAAATTATACTAACAGGAGCTATGGCTTGGATTTGGAAGTCGGAGCGCTCGTCGTCACGAGCGATGAGGGGTTGAGACGTCAATGGAAGATAGAGGAGGAAGCGCTGGCGGAACAGAGTCGAGAGGTTGGGGAGGAAGAATTGAAGAGTCCACAGAGGAGAGCGGGATGGAGGGTCAGGGCGGCTATGTGGATAGTAAAACTTGTGGGTGGGTCACTGTAGGTTGCACGGAGCATAAAATGAGTATGCACATGGGGACACAGACATGTAGCTTCAGGGACGGCAACGGTGGTTCTATGACATCGGATTAAGAGCTAATGGGCATAAATCGCCTCTTCCAATACCCCGGCATATTACATTTTCCAGGAGCCAACCCATTCAAACTCGGACCTGCGGCTCGCTACTTGATGGCTTCACGATGCTTTGACTGTCTGCCTCTTTAGTCATGGACTTTGGCTGGCTGTTCAGTCCATCGTCCTTCCGTGTTTTCGTCCTCTCCTTTGTCCATAGGTACAACGGAATAAGTGCACCACTTCTAGTCGGCGCACGGGATAATCCCCTCGCTGGAGTCTTGAGGCTTATCGAGAGGATCGAAGTAGTATTCCTCTCATGCTCTTTCCTACTCTCTTTGGTCAACAATCTACTTTCGTTTTCGTCCTGAAGAAGGATTTGAGGGTCTAGGTTGCAAGCGAGGGGCGTGCTGTGGATTGTTATGATGACACTCGCAACTCTCAGCTATTTGGGAAGGGATTCGCATTATTGAAGACATGCGGTACTCGATGAAGATTTTCGTACTAGGAAGATAATTCGAAAGGAAGAGGGCTAATCAGGATAGTGAGGAAGCTTGAGCTGCTCATTTTATATCTCTGCCACGAGAACGATTAATAACCCTCTAAGGCTCATTCAGCGTTTCACCTGGTGAGAGCATTATTGAAGTGAGACTTGTGACCGTGCTTCTACTACGAAACTTTTCAACCCCCATTTGTCGAATCCCATCCTCTATCAGGATTGCAACCCGGTTCTCCCTCGAATCGCCGTCTTATCCGCCAATGCTGCGTCACCAGCAATCCTCCCGTCATTCGGGTTTCTCAAATCCATTAATCAGTAGATTGAATGCTACCAGTCCCGCTCTACTGCCCTGAGAGGGACCCATGCATGTATATCGTGAAATGGTAGCTGAATGGGAGTACCTAGGGCAGTGACCGGAAGGCGGCAGGGACGAATGTGGCTAATTAATATTATACTAATGGGATATAACCCGGCAGCCGCTAAGGAAACTTCTCGTAGTAGCGCTCCTGATCACGCTCCAAGAGAATCTCATCGTCACTGAAGTTGAAGTAATCTTTGAAGGCCTCTTCAATGCGATTGAAGCGCATCACATGTTCCGGGTAAATTTTGTTCAGGGCCCCATCTATATTCGCACCTTGCAGTCCGTGGGCCAGCCAAAATCCGAACGGGCCTCTCTTGCCAAAGGAGCCCTCACGCTTCCTGGAATTGACTTCAAAGCTCTTTATGTTGCATTGATTGAGGTATTCTTGGTAGCCTCCACGATCGAGCAGGCCCAAAAACTGTGATGCTTGAACTGTGTCGAAAAGTGCCTCTATGTCTTTGCACCCTCGTACCATCATGGTCGCCAACCACAGTGTCGGTTCTACAAATCCTGAGCACCACAGCTCATACGGCGGGTCGAGTCCACTGGTACCCCGCTCCTTGTTAGGTAGGTCAAAGCATGACAACAGCCAAGCGACCCGAATAACAGCAGGTGTACTGGTAGTGAGATCCATGGGGACCAAGAGCCCATCAAAGTCAAGGAGCTTTTTGTCCACGAGAGCACAGTAGATGTCCCAGATTGCGGACTGCTGACGACCGCGGTAGTAAAGAGCGTGAAGGAGTGCCCCCTAATCCTGCGGTCTGTTGTTTCTTCGTGGAATTGCCACAAGCTCGTTCATACATGCATGGTCTTCTTTGCGCTGCTCAAGTTCGCCGCCGCACTTAGAGAATTCGTCTTTGATGAATCGAGTGACGAACTCCTTCAAAGGTGCTGGCAGTAAATGGTCGGTATGTTGCTCGAGGGCCTGAAAGATTGCCTCGTTACGCCTAGGCCATTCTAATCGACAGCGTCGATGTGTTACCGCCGGATCGTTGCCGATGTCTATCATGTTTTTCAGGATGAGGTTCATGACGAGGTCCTCGGGAGTGACCGGTAGAGTGGCTGTGTACTGATGAGGATCTGGGACATAGCCAGGGGTTATGTTTCGCTTGATCTGCTCGGTTATCCACCTGTGATGCCCGCCGACCGTCACTGTGGTGTAGGATGGAATAAGATTTCCTGGCAGGGTTATACGCGCAAACGACTGTACAAAGAAGTAGGCAGATTGGCAACAAGCGTTGTAATTGCCCTGGTCCGGTTTTGTTGAATAATGATCTAAGGGGCATTCGCCAACATTCGCAATGTCGGAAATTCGCACAAGCGTTTTTCCCCGATATATACCTGGCCCATAGCTAACGATACAATTCACTCACATGGTGACGTGAAATTGACTCACCGAGGTTATCCATCGCCTACTGGACGTTGTCGTTCTTGCCAATTTGGTGCTCGAGGAGGCGTTGTTTATGGTTGGAACCCTCATATCATGATACTTGGGAGGTACGCCGCGAAAGAAGTGCTTCTCTCGGCTAGCGAGGGATAGCCCTTCATCTAAGCATTGTCACGATGGTATCTGACACTAGCCGATTGCTCCATCTAGAGAGCCGTAGACCTGTGTCTTTTGAATACTCCACTCAACGTCCATATGTTCAGCTAGCCAGGCCTGAGACGATTTGCCTGATCTCTTCCCCTCCTTTCCTCATCCCCTTTTCCACGTGGATTAGCGTGACTACTTCTGATTCGTCTATCATCGGGTTTCTCGTCTGGTGATTCTTGGCCAAATCCACCGTGGGCAGCATCGGGACGATCCGTATCTTCAGAATGCTGAGATCTTGGTGTCGGTGGTGAATATTCAACATCAGGGCTCGTCCGTCCCTCGTCATTCGAGATGCCTGAGACATCAGATGGACCTCGGGCGTGACTTGGAGTATTACGGCTCCAATAACCATATCTGGAGGGCGGTCTCGTCGATGATGGACTTGCAGGCGGCGTGTCAAAATGTGCCGCGTATCTAGACGGGCCAGAGGAAGACTTATTGAACGCATGCTGGATCACTGGCGGTAGCTCTAGATAGGCTGAAACCGAAGACGACGAACGGGAGAATAGCACTAGACCCAGGCATACCAAGATTAACAGGAATTGAAGGACAGCGATTCGCTTCTGAAATACCACCTCATCTGCCAAGATTGTTAAGCGGCTACCTAAAGCTATGATTTCTTGCTGGCTCTGCGCTCTTTGCGAGCTCAACTCCAGCACGGTCGATTGCCATAAATGATCATACTGATTGCGAAAATCGCGCATCTCATCTAGAATCGTCGTATTCAATGTATCCAGGAAAGTAGATGTCTTGGCCAACTGGCGTTTTTCTACCTTTGCAAAAGCATCGCGGAGAATGCGAGACTGCTCCTCGATGTACTGAAGCGACAAAGTAGAGTTCGACTCAAGGAGCTGCAAGCGCTTGTGGACGGATTTAAAGAACGATTCTTGCGTCGTAGGATTCGAGGGTGATGGCTGGACCGAAGATGGGGTCGCTTTCGCAGGTGACGATGGAGTCTGAAGAGTAGACAGGGATAACTCAGTAGAGCTCTTCTGTTCGGTTCTGATCATCGTAGAATTTGGTGCCGCGGATGAGGAAGATTGTGAGGTCAGGTTTTGTCCAGATTCAATGGCTGTAGAGTTGATTTGCGTAATAGTTGAGGCTGCAATGGTATGCTGACTCTGTTGGTCTACGATAGCTGGTGAAGCGGCCGTCATTGAATGTGATGTTGCGGCCTTCCGGATTTCAGGTACTTCTCCAGCATTGCAGACCGAACGGCAGCTGCTATCGGATGAGAACATCATCTCCATTTGCGTACGCAGAAGCAAATCTAATGATGAATACGCAGTAGCTGTAGGCTTTTTCGAAAGGCGGGCTAAGCTCTCCTGAGGCTCAGAATGAGGCGTTGGTGAGGATACTGAAGATTGGGTTGAAATAGCGCTCTCGACATCAGGAGTCTTCGCGGAACTACTTGACCATTCCGGGTTCAAGTTCTCTGCAGTGACCACATCCGTCGCTTTTCCGTCGTCTTTCTCCGGGCCTTCGGTATCGCCATCGGAATCGTCCTCAGCCCTTGAACCTTTCAGATCATGATTAAATTCTTCCATCATTGTTGTTCCGTGAACCCTAAGCAAGCTGACAGGGCAGTAGAACTCGTTGCCAAAGTGCGTCAAGAATTCGATGCGCAGATATCGTGCCCAAATCAAAGGACTTTCAATAAGGAAAGCTTGCACTTGTCGGCTGTTCCTGGCTTCAAAGGTCCCGAGTTCCCTCCATTTATCCAGCTTGACTGGATATCTGTCCGAAACACTGACTCTGAACGTCCGAAACATGGAGCTGAAGAATTCGTAATTTGCCAACACGACTGTATCGACCAGGATGTCGTTGCATAATTCCACGATGAGGAATTTATTCCTCGCTGAGCATTCGTTGAGTAGGTAGCTGTCTTTATTCTCAACCAGTACTGATGTAGCTCCCTTGCATTCTGAGTTAGTCTTGAGTACTGTAGCAGCACAGTCGAATGATGCGTAGTTCGAGCGTTCCTTGCAGGTTTTGCCGGCATCTTTACCTCTTGTATGGGGCCTAATAGGGTCTCCTGGGCGCGTGCCTCCAGTTATGCTGTGGCCTCTTTTGGGGCCGTCATCCCAGTAGTCTGCCTGTTGGGTGGCTTCTGCGTGAGTGTGTAAAGGCTGATCAACGAAACCGCCAAAGTCTATCTCAATTTCCGTGTCTTCACCAAGAGAGTCAAGAGCGTTGTTGATGATGCCAGGCCCACGTCTCGTCTGGCCTTCTCCAATGCCTGCTCTTACATTGCCGATTCGATCCGCAGACTGCCCGGCCTTGGCCAAGTTCCGCCTCTTCCATTCCTCAAATGATAGAAAGTCGGCGTTGTCCAGTGGCGACTCACCCTCACTTTCAGGATCCGTGGCCTGCGTCGGACCCGATTGTTGTACTTGCTCGGAGGTGGATACCTCTAGCGAGTGCGTAGATGTAACGATCGGCGAATGTGCGGGTGCTTGCGGGAGAGATGTGGAACGCGGCGTTGTTGGCGTGGTGGCATCATCTGGAACCAAGGTTGCAGTAACCGTAATCTGAACTACATTTAAAACCGTCAGTGCACCCCCAATCGTGTTCTCCGTCGACGATTCTGTGGCGGGAACGAGCGTCGGCCATGAATTGTGAAGACACTGCTGTGGCAGGCTTCCCGCAAGGCAGTTCACGCTTCTAGCAGGGCAGGTATTCGGCAACGACCGCGGAGAGTTTGTTCCATGTTTGGGATCACTGGATGCAGCTCCTGTTCCAATGTCAACGAGTAGAATCAAGCGCAAAGCCCATCTAAAGGCGCCTTTGCTGGTCTTGAGCATCTTCGATACATTTTCCACACTGAGAATGTGCTAGCCCGAATTGCAACGTGTCTGTGACCACGGCTGTGATCCTTGAGGTCTTTCGAACAGAGAAAGAGGCATAAATATGGATCATTCAGGTATTATCATGCCTAGGAAGATGTGTCTGGTATAAACAAAGCAATGCCGACTCGCTTTTAGCGCTTTCATGATGCTTGCCCGTGCTTGGCATTGCATTTTGATCCTCGACCCCAATATTTTCTTAAACAACTATTTCAACTTTTGCAATTCCTCAATGAATACTGTCAAAATTTCAAGACTTATAGAATAGATCTCGCTGTTTTTGTATTGTGTAGTTTTGAGCAATTCAATCATGTTTTGAGTAATTTGTTACAATTTTGAGATTTACACTTTTGATCGCATCTTGTAGCTTGACATCCCCAAACATAACAAAAACTTGCAACAAACTACATTCGATCAACGTTGTCTCAAATTTTACAAACAAAGTGTCTATAGAATCTACTAAGTCTCTAGAATTACAGATAATACTTTTCGAAACCTTCATTGATAGAATCAATACTAAGATATAAGGGGTGAGATTTAAAAATAATGCCAAGCACGAGCAATTAGCGCTTTCACAACGATTGTCGCCCCTTGGTCTTATTTTTAGATCCTCCACCCCAACATCTAGCAAGATAAATTTGATCAACTTTCGCATTTCTTGATTTATCACTATCAAAATCTTACGTTTGATAGAGTAGACTTTGCGCTTTTAACAGCATATCTTTGATAGAGTTTAAGTCAATATTGAGAAAGTTATTTGATTGCAAAGTTTTTGTGTTTCGAAACATGTCTCAAAAACAAAGATCGACTTGAACTTCTTATATATTAACGAACTATGCAATTTTTATAACTTTAGCAATTCGTGATCAAAACTTATAAGCAAAGCAATTTTAGAAAGCGCATAGTGTCTAGAGTAATAAGTAATTAATTCTATATATTTTAATAGCGAAATGCGAAAGTTGACCAAATTTATCTCGCCAGATGTTGGGGTCGGGGATCTAAAAATAAGGCCAAGGGGCGACAACCGTTGTGAAAGCGCTAAAAGCATCATGAAAGCGCTAATTCACGACAGCGATGAGCCGACAGCATGTCTCTGAGCCGGCAACAGCGGCCCGAATTCCCGCATTGTTTAAAGTACGCCTGAATTGCATTGTCAGGACCTGGGATGCCCCTTCATGACAACATCTTGAGAGCGTCCAGATTGCCATATAGAGTGAAGGTAAGAATCTAATTCTAAGAATAATAGTATTGGTTGATGACTAGCTATCGTTTGTACCGTTTGTAATTCCTACGCAGACCAGACCAGTATCGCTCTAACACCTCGCTATGCGTTTTGTGTATAATGACACCCAAAGAAATACTCAAGCGGCCAGGCTGTACAAGAATGTAATGTATGCCGGTGTCAGACGTCTATCAAATTCTTCTTGTCCTCAGCTGCCTTGGCCCCCTCGAGCAGACTCTCGAAGTCACCACTCATCTCACACATGCCGCGGAATATGCTCTTCTCCTTCGACAACAGCCCCCAAGGAGAGTCGAATTCAATGACCTCGCCTTTGTCAAGAACCAGGACCTTATCATAATCAATAATGGTCTGCAGACGATGAGCAATCGTGATGATAGTACTATCCTTAACCGCCCTCAAAGTCTCTTGAATCTTGGAATCCGTAGCGTAGTCAATAGACGCAGTAGCTTCGTCCATAAGTAGAACACGTGGTGCCTTGAGAAGCGCACGAGCGAGGCACAGTAACTGACGCTGGCCTTGAGACAGGTTTGAGCCTGACTCAGCAACAGGAGAAGACAGATTCGTGAATGGATTTACGTTGTCGCGGGTATTAGTGAGTTTTCGAGAGAGGCCCAACTCGTTATCCTCGCTGGCTTGTATGGTTTGTGACGATGCCGGAGTTTCTGACCCCATCGGCGTATTCGCAGCTCCTGGAGTGCCTTCAGGTGAACATGCAGCTGATGTTGCGGGCCCGATCAGTTGCACTTGACGAAGCGTCGTGAAGATTTCCTCGTCAGTGAAGAGGTTGAAGGGATCGAGGTTACTCCGGATGGTGCCAGTGAACAACGTCGGATCCTGAGGCACTATAGTGATAGCTTGTCTCAAATCTTGTAGGCCTATCAATCCGATATCAACTCCGTCAATAATGATCTTGCCCTCATCAGCCTCCAGCCCTCGAAATAGAGCCAGCGCTAGCGAGCTTTTCCCAGCACCGGTTCGGCCTACGACACCAACCCGCTCGGCGGCGCGAACACTGAAGGTAACTTTCTTGAGGACAGGCTGCAAGTCGGCTCGGTAACGCGTGGAATAATCGATGAACTCAATGTTACCGTGACTTGGCCAGTTGCCGTCTGGCCGCGAATCTTGTACAATGGCCTTTGCCTCTTGTTCGACGTCGAGGTATTCCTTGACTCGCTCCACAGAGTTCATGTTCTGCTCATTAGCAGAGTACAGCCGCACAAGCCAAAGCACGTTCTCCGTGAAAGTGACGGCATACGTGAGCGACAGACCAGCAGCACCAGCATCAATCTTACCGACGCTGAGTATGATAAAGACACCGGCAAAGAATGATACCATGGCTCCGGTAACATCCACGCGCAGAGCGAGCCACCTGTTAGCAGCCCAGAGGTAGATGAACGGCCTGTGATGCGTATCCACACGGCTCTGATTATCTCGAATAAAGCGTTTCTCATCGCCGTATGCTCGAATTGTAGTGACACCGCTCAGGGTCTCGCCAAATTGCTGGTAGAGTGGACTTCGCTGTACTGATTCCAAGCGCTTGAGGTCGGTAGAAGAGCTGAGATAGAACTTGCCGATGGCAAAATAGGTTATGGATATGAAGAGGGCGGCGATGAGGAATCTGGGTGTGATGACGGAGATGAGCACAACGATACAGACAACCGTTGCCAAACAACCCAAGACCCCGACAGCGATAGGCGCAACTTCTTGGTCAATGGCTTCAAGGTCCTTGGAAAACCTGTTCATCAGCTGGCCAAGGGGCGTGGAATCAAAGAATTTGAATTGAGCTCGAGTCACTGAGAGGAGCAATTGAGTATGGATCTTCTTGGAGGCGGTGAGGGAGCCACAAAAGAGAAGACCTTCTCTGGCCATCGAGACTGCGATGTAGAGAAGTCCGAGAAGGGCGTAGACGCCAAGATAGTATGTGACGTTGACTTCAGAGGCCGCTCCTGACGATGTCACGGTGTAATTCTGGCTGAAATCTGGGAATTGGATTAATCGCCATGCACAGGTGCCACTTGTCAAACAATGGGTTTGGACGGAGCGTCCAGTGCTAACGCTACGATGCGCAGCTGGTGCATGTTGATCAAAGCGTGTATGAGTCACGCTGTCGATAGAATACGAATTTGCCCATTGGCGTATCCAAACAGTAGTGGCGATGGAGGATATTTGTTGTCCCACGAATAACGCGAACGCTAATGCCCAGAAGTACCAGGGCCCCATCGCGGCAAGGTACGTTTTCAGGACAGTGAGTTTGACTCTTCCAGTCGTCTTCCCTTCCGTTCTCATATTTGCCTTTCCGTCATGGCCACTTATGGTCCGCGACTTTCCTTCAGAAGGCTCTGGTGCTTGATAGTTAGGCTTCCGAGACTGGCCATTGGCGGAATCATTAATTTCATCAGAAATGTCGTTCACAGAGTGGGCTCTTGAATGATCTCGCGTGCCATGCTTCGAAGTCGGTTTCGATTTGGGGGCTTCTTCGCCTAGCAAGCCTGAAGACATGACATCGTCGGGCGGACCCTGAATAGCTATTTTCCCGTTTACTAAGACAACAACATGCTGAGAGAAAGGCACACACAGTGTGACGTTATGTGTTACCAGTATGCATGTCCGACCGAAGATGAGAGGCCCCAAGATGCATTGCTCGAAAATGTGCTTCGCCGTGTGAGAGTCCACTGCACTCAGACAATCGTCTAATAAGACATGCCTTGAATTGCAATAGAGTGCTCGTGCAAGGGAGATTCTTTGCTTCTGTCCACCGGAAAGCGCTATGCCTTTTTCCCCTACAAGGGTAGCATCGCCCTCGTCAAGGATCTCGAGATCGCGTTCAAGAGCACATGCAGCTATAACACTTTTATATCTATGTGCATCATACGGAGCTGAGAACAAAATGTTTTGCTTGATGTTGTCATTGACGAGCCATGCTTGTTGAGCGCAGTATGCGACACTCTCCGTCAAACCTGTCTCAGGGTCGACTTCAAGGTCTTCCCGACTCTGTCCGCCTGGCATCAAGACCTTGCCTTCGACTAGTGTCATCTCGCCCAGCAAGGCCATTAGCAGCGACGTCTTCCCGGATCCTGTTTGACCAGCGATGATGTTCAGGCCTCCAACATGGAATTTGGTGTCCATACCGATTAAGCGAAATGCGGTGGAGCTATCCTGAGAGGAGCCGCTCTTGCTGCCCCAGCTGAAGGTGGCTTTATCAAAAGCGATCAATGTCTGCCCATCCTCGTCTTTCTCATACAGCGAGAGTTGCTCATATTTCTCCGTTTCGTCTTCGTTAAGGAATTCTTCGATACGATCCACGGACACTTTCGCTTCTTGAACGTGAGCGATCATGTCGGCCAGTTGATCTAGCGGTATTCTAAGAATCCCGAATAGTGATAAAGCGGTGAAAGCTACAGATGGTATGAGAGGTTTCTTTTCAACCAGAGTGTAGAGCATGAACGAGAAGAAGGCAATCACCAGGGGCATCCCGAACCAGAAGGCTGCAGCGCATGTCCATAGAATGTACTTGTTGCGAATGGCTCGCAGCTCCACCGCGCGCTTTTCATCAACGATGGCAGAAAAACGCTGCTCCCAAGCAAAGTATTTGATGATTCTTATGTTCTGAAGGACCTCATTAGTGGTGTGTATCCGCGCATCTGTGGCCGCCATTACTTTCTTTTGCGTACGTGAGAATTGCTGAGCGATGTAGTAGTTGAGCGGCATCGCTAAAATCATGATCAAAATACTCACAAAAGAGGTGTATCCTAGTATACGGTACAGTAGCAGGACGCAGATTACCAATTGCACCGGAGAGGCTGCCCAGAGAAAATGCAAGTAAGCGCTTATATCACTAAGCTTGAACGAATCAACAGCCATCAGATTGATGATCGTTCCGGTGTTGACTTGGAACTCGCTATCATTCTTCACAGGTGAAGGCTCATCAGGCTTCTGAATCTTGGCTTTCTTCTTCCGCCCTAGAGACCGTATCTTGGCTTTCAGAGAGGTCTTGTAGTCGGATGTTCTATCTTCTGTTTTCCTCTCTTCACCTAAAACCGTGTCTAACGCGGCCGCTGCCTTGCGCTTCAATGCTTTTGCATAGACCTCGCCGACAATGATGGCATGTAGTCGGATGCATATTTTCCGTCCGCGCCAAAGCCCCTGCCCATTTGTGACACCTTCGGCAACAGCTGAACAAGCCAGAAGCACGACGTAAAACCATGCAGCGTTCACAGGGGTATCTTGGGGGTTCTCGACATACTCTAATATAGCCTTAAGGAGAAGAGTTGGGACGAAGGTCAAAAAACCATTTCCAATAGCCCAAGCCCCCTGTATCAGGAGATCACGTTTGAAGTACCTCAGCAAGTGCAAAGCGAGTTTCGTAGTCTTCTTCACTTGTCGAAAATCGGCGAGCACCGTCGCCGCTTTATCTCTCAGGGCCAGGTTCCACACTGCCTCAATCTCAAAAGTTTTCTTGTAGCCGTGCCAGACGATGGCATCAACCCAGCTGAACGTGGCAATCGAGAGTAGACTTGCGAGAGGCTCCCTAGAGGGCTGAAGATCGTCCACATATTCTAAAGCAACAGGCCTGTTGCCTTTCCTCGAAGTCAAGGTAATGAACAGGAGTACCGATGCAAGAGCAAAATCAGCAATCGCAAGGCCCTGAATGGCTCCAGGTCGTGGGTGTAGTATGGTTGATCGAAAGATCAGGACTGCGCACATCCATTGAACTCCGTAGAGCATTGCAGTCTGGTTCCATATGTTTGGACATTGCCGTATCTCAACTCGTGCAATAAGATGTCTGGCTACGGCTAAAGCGAGGATATAGCCCCAAGCTATCAACTCCGCAACTTCAGGGAGAGTCCGATGATGAGCCTCCACCTGGGTTACAAGAGCCGCCAGTTGGACACCAATTTCTCCTGTCAGAGCTATGATTTCTAAGACAGATACTATCACCTCCCCCTTCGGATGATTCACCTCCAGAATGGACTCTTTGGATTGGCTTATGACTTTCCGTGTCTTGGGGAGATCGTCTTCGCAAGGGCCGCCGTTGTTGTAATTTCGAACATGCAGGTCTGAGCGACCTGCATATTTGCTACCGTCGGCGAGAGGACGATCAACTTCTTCGACCAACGCATATCCATAGGCTTTCAGAGACAGGAATTTCAGAAAGCCCACTCGCACGACGACATAAAGTAGAGATGCACCAGTAGCTACAAGTGGTAAGAATGTTCGCAAGAAGCTTTGCAAGCATCAGTATGTGATTCGTCAAAAATCAACCGTGCAACAAGACATACTCTCTTTGAAAGCATGCTGAGAAGTCATCCCGCCTCCATATCGGACCAGCGCAGTCTGCGAACATCTCAATATTGCATAAGAATTACTGTGGGACCGTAACGATGCCGCAAGTCATAACCTTGCGTTTAGCATCTCTTTACATGTGTGAAGTAGGGAAGAATGACAGTCGATGCTGCGGGGAGTGAAAGGACTCATTGACTGCGTGGGGTCACTTCCTCACAAAGGCTGCTTATGCTTCCATGAGTACTCAATCGCGTCACCGAGCATCTCAGATCTTGAATCTAACGGTATTGAGTATAACGGATCTGAGTCAAGTACGGAGTTTCGTCGGAGTACTAAGTTTGCCTCCGTATTCAGACCTGCTGCCAATCAAAACCTCTCGCTAGGATTAGTGCCCGTTTTGAGCGGACTTTCGATTTTTTCTACTATCTAAGTCTAGTGCGCCCGGGGTCTGGATTATGAGGAAATACAAAGTACTTTACCTTATGGTCATCAACAGTGAAAATCATCATCGTGTGGATCATCACCGCGAAACCGAGCATGAGTGAGGTCAATGATCTTCAGAGGTGCCTTTCTCTATATTGGAGTAGCATCAAGCAGCATGCTTTGGGAGAACAGCACCCTAGATGTTGACTGGCCTTGAGCATTTCATTAGGAGCATACCTTGGTTTGGTTTCAATCAAGCTAGGGGGCATAAGAGATGCTATATATAATGACATGCATCCCACATACAAGCGCACAGGGCGACGTTCACAGTCTGTTTCGTCCATTCGGTTCTCATTGTCGAGATGGGACGAATGCCAGAGCTTTGTTGTTTGACGTCCAGGAGTGAATTTATCTTCTAGGGTATAGGTCATATTGGGCTCGTCTTGTCTCATTTCTCCGGTCCTCGGGCTTGCATTGCTGTTGCTGCCATGCATAACTTGGACTGGGAGCCTGTGCTTCCGCGTCGAGCACAAGCGTTGATTGTGTGCCGGGCATCTCCTCTTGCCCAATATCAAGCTTGTCCGACAGATATTGCTCATCAGCCAAAGCTTGAGGTAACGGTTCCCTACTTATGGCTTCCTCATCGTATATAGGTGATGGAGTTATTGAGAGCTCTTTCTCGGCTGACGAAAAGGAAGTACGCGTCATGTTCAAGGTTCCAATGTGCGGAGCAATAGACCCTGAACCTTTACTCCCAGAGATCTTGCGCGAGCAGCTAGCTTCGGACGTCGAGGACTTGCCGAGAAGCCTGCGCCAGGAAGATCGGCCACTGCTGCTTGCGAGTAGGCTGAAGCTGGAGGTAATGGAGACCTTCGAGGATAAGTGCCTGAAGAATTTGTGGACGTGCGGCATGCAGCCGACAATGACTCCAATCGCTATCTCTGCGAATCTGGAAACAGTCAGCATCAGTATGAAAACCTGATCCCGTCTTTCAGCTCACGCCCAGAGTCCCTCCTTATCAATCTTCAGCTGGTACTCAGCGCTGTCCGCTCCCGAATCCAACTGAATGCTATAAACTAGACGTACGACGCTTGCAATGCATGCGAAGAGGCCAATGCCAAACACAATGAGAAACTGAGCCCTCTCGGTCGAAGGCATTTGCAAGCGCAACAGAATAGGAAACGGCAAGATGAGTATCAGAAAGTCTGATACAACATCGATTGGAGCCAGAAATGACGCCGCGAGAATGTTCGCTGTGGCAATGCCCCGGTGTATTGGGAATCCATAGCTTTTGACGCGGTGTGCTATGTGAAATTAGAATCAGCAATGCTCGTTCGGGACGAGGAAAGAGCCTTAAAACTTGTCTTTAGAGTCTTCGCTCCCGAACCTGTGTGTCGAGACTCGATCCGATGTCCCTACTAGGAGAATTGGACTCCGAAGACACAACTCACCACTATTAACAGGTCAGCAGTGGCATAAGGCTTCAATATACTTTAGACGGATTGTTTACTTGGAAAATGTACAGGAAAGTGATTATGACATAAAACATGACGATGACCCAGATGAGGACGTGACACCCGTAGTGGAATAGATTTCTCCGATGCGCCACGAAGATGCTCACATACTGCAGCAGGATGGACGTTTTGATGAACACAATTGTCGGGTCATACACAATAGTCTCAACCGTTGAAAGCTTGTAAGTACATCAATCAGTAATGCGTGCTCAGAAACAGTCAAGGCGGCAAGATATCGGACAAGCCTACATAAGCCTTGTGTTGAACATCTCCAGTATTCTTTCCGATTATGATAGCAAGCCCAAGGTAAGCTAAAAATCCCAGCTTTATTACAACGGGTCAGTCCTTTATGGTTACCACAAGGGCTCAAAGTGGAACTCCTTAACGTCCAACGTACGTAGGCAGCGATTGAAAAGTCTGCTTTGCTTTAGCTTAAAGCCATGGCAGATTCATTATTTTTTATTGGCTTACAGTCTTCCAAGAGAAATTTCCTGGCAATCCGCAATTGTGTGAACATACGAGCGCAGATGGCGATGGTGCTGAGTCCGAAGCCAAGAGCTACGGTAAGCACTTCAGCAATTCGTAGAGAATGCGGAACAATGACTTGGGACGGCATTGCTGCCGTCGAGCTTGAGTGAATATAAGACAAGGGGATGCTATTTCCAAGCCGTCATTTGTCGGCAAACACTTCGTACAAGAGATGAACGTAGCTATCGATGAAAAGTTGATTGCGATCACAGTAGGAAGACAACCATTGGCAATGTCCCTGGGGTATGTTGGCACAATTTTAAGGCAATCCAGCCAGAGGCGGGAACAGTAGGCTGGGACATCCTTCGGCAACATTGTTGTGCAGCATACGATTTTCGCATGTATTGAACAATGAGGATCGTCTTAGAGGACTCGCTGAAGGTGATGCCGCATGGGAGCCGAAAGATGCCGCTGAAGGCTTGAACATGGCTGCGGCACAAGCGTACCTAAGAGGCTCCTTTTCCCATTTGGACCCATTTAGTGTGGCAGCGATACGGAGTACGAAGCTGACGGGGAGGTCTGAGCGGCATGCAACCAAGACCATGAGTGCTAGCAGTGTGAAAGTCGTGCTGGGCGCGGAGCGTTCCACAAAAAAGCATGGATTCTGCCGTCCTGGCGCAGCTTTCGAATCCTCGCGACCAGCGTGTTGACATTTAAATTGCCATAGAAGTGCCTAAACGGAAAGCCTGATGGTGACGAAGATGGCGCAACATGGACTAGTTGCATGCCTGACATTGGATCAATAGCCATATAAGAATTAGTTGCATCAAGGCAACATGGGAACTATAACGAGAGTCAGGACGGAATAATGGAAGGTATGTGGTTTGTACCCATTGTGGCCCCCATCACAGTTGGACTGGATGTTAGCTTGGGATCAGACCTGAGTCTTCATCAGCGCTTTCCGGGTTCATCAAGCGATGATCTTACGGCAGGAATCTGTCGTGCTTGTTGGTCTACTTACATGTACTTCTACAAGAAGAAGCATGGCGGACCTTACATGCAGGACCTTACCCCGTAAAGTATCGTGCCAAGCAGGTTTCTATGCCGCAGCCGGGAAGGTGCCAAGGTTTTGGTGGGGCCACCACACAAATCGTGGTTTTTCGCGCAATTGAATTAAAATCTCTTCCACCTATTTAATTAGCATTCTAATTAGGCAGTATCTAAAGCCTTTAGTATAATCGTGTAATCTACATGTTTCGTAAATCTCTTCTCGCTATAATATTTATCCTAATCGACGATCAAAGGGTTGCAATAGTCGATTGCATTAGAATCAATAAAGATATTTGTTACACTAATACTTTCGTAAGAGATATTAGAGAGAGTTATGCTATTGAAGAGATTTGTAGACGTCTTCAAGCAATACAAGCAATTACTTGATAACAAGAATTGCAACTATAGTAGTTGTAACAATAAGTAAAGACTTAAAATAAATTGAACACAATCTATAAAAAAGTTGTGTTCGAAAATCTATATATTAAAGAAAATCTCTTTTGCTTGTTATATTTGTTGTCAAATATATCAAGTATTGTTTGCTTAATTTGTTGTCAAATATATCAAGTATTGTTTGCTTAATTTAGAATATTGCTTGCTTAGTTTGTTGTCAAACATATTAAATACTATTTATCTATTAAGTTATCGAATATGCAAATAGTTGTGCTTTGTACTATATATTGTATTGTAGATTATATACTATATTGTTTCGAGCTAGATTTGTAACAATATTGCTTAAATATTAATAATTTAAAAAGTGTATCTAAGCGTTAAGTACGCAAGATAAGATATAATATTAAGTTGTATATTTTTGTTGTTGCTTCTTAATATTGAAGAGATTTTGCTAAATTGATTGATGAAACAATAAAGAATAGTTTTCTCGAGTATATTAATTTTTGTTTTATTGTTTGTTTTGACAAAATATATCTTTATTTGTATAACGAATTTAATATTATTGTCGATATTTAAATTGTTGCGAGAATGCTTTAAAAAAAAAGATAAATACATAAGAAAATCAATATATAAATACTTTAATAATTGTATATTAATAGACGCTTTAAATTTTTTATTGCGCTTTGCAAAAAGATTAGATATAATATAATATCTAGCGAACACAATTATATAAATAAAAGATATATTAATTAATATTTCGAAATAAATTTGTTGCTTGCAAAAGAATTAACAATAAAAAATATAAGTAATTGTTGCAAGATTACAAAGCAAAAATTTATACAATATTTAAACAATTAAAGAGATAATTAATATTGTCGATATTTATAATTAAAAAATATATTGTTTAAATTATTTATTACAAATCTATTATATAAGCGATCTTACTTTTGGAACCGAAACCCGACCCGACGATTAGTCTACTTATAGCGACAACAACAAAAGAAATCAAAAGAGTTATCGATAGCAAAACAAAAATAGAGAAGAATATTAACTATATAGATATACTAAAAGCTTTAAGATTGCATGCTAATTGAATAGGTAAAAGAGGTTTTAATTCAATTGCGCGAAAAACCACGATTTGTGTGATAGCTCCACCAAAACCTTGGCATCTTCCCGGCTGCGGCATAGAAACCTGCTTGGCACGATAAGGTACGGGGTCGGCTAAGTGCTTATCTTACTTCATTTCCTCGGTTACACCTGACGGTCTTGGCGGCTTGTAGAGGCTGACCGATCCAGAAGAGTACCGGATTCTGAAGGGTTACACTCCGTCATCTAGCAAATGGATCGGCCCTGAGAATATTGAGTTATCTCGTTTCCTGGGCGTTGCTCCGCCTGAAGCGTTGTCTTTCGAGTGCGAAATCTTGCCTAATGTTTTGATGGCTGGAATTGGCTGGCACAAACCTCGCCACTGATCCGATCGTGAACAAGCCGTGGACCGGACCAAGATCCATGTCTTGAGGCCCGCAATGACAATGCAAACACGAGAGGCGATCAATAAGCTACCCTCCCTCGTTCTGTGGGCTTTTGCGTTGGGAGCTCTCTACTTTCTCAGTCAACGCATTTCCAATCACAGGAGACGGGTTAAGACGAAGTTGCAGAATGGCTGCAAATCGCCCTCGAGGTACCCTGTGTGGGACCCTCTCTTCGGAGTTGATGTTATTTACGACGCCATCCACGCTATCAAGCGGAAGACCTTCATGAGCGAAAAGCAATCGCATTATGAGGCGTATGGGAATACTCACTCCTCTAGGCTCGCCACAGACTCGATCATCAGTACAATCGAGCCGGATAATATCAAGACCGTCCTCTCGACGAATTTCAAAGACTTTGTGATAGGCACTCCTCGGCGAAGAGCCTTCGGGCCCATCATTGCAAACAGTATCCTGGTTGCCGATGGTGTTGAGTGGGAACACTCGCGAGCTTTTCTCAAGCCAAGTTTCAGTCGGAGTCAGGTTGGGGACTTAGCGACACTAGAGGTCCACGTGAAGGATCTGCTCAACGCCATACCACGAGACGGATCGACGGTAGACCTGACTGAGCTTTTCCTTCGTTATACCGCTGACGTGACGACCGACTTCATGTTTGGCGAATCGATCCTTTCTTTGCCACAACCGGAAGCCTTCGGCGGAGATTTAGCCAAAGCTTGTCGAGATGCTCAACTGGGAGCGGAACGACGATTTCGTCTTGGGATCTTTGCAAGTTGGGTGCCTCAACAATCATTCTACCGATCGGTGGCAAAGGTGCATGCATATATGGATGCACGTGTGGAAAAAGCCATCCAGCGGCGCCGCTTGCAGGAACAGGCCAAGAAGGATGCAACCCAAGGCACCAACAGATACATCTTCTCGGACGAGCTGGTGAAACTGACAGATGATAGACTCACTTTGCGGGATCAGCTGTTAGGTATATTTTTCGCGGGTCGTGATACTACAGCGGCTTTACTATCGAATCTGTTCTTCGTCCTCACCCGAAATCCTGAAGTGTGGAAAAGACTACATAAAGAGATTGACACCATCAACGGCAGGAATCCAACTTTGGATGAGCTTAAGGGGCTCAAGTACCTCAATTCCTGCTTGAACGAAAGTCAGATCTCTCTGATCAATTCAAATGATTATGTCGCTGATATGCATACTGCGCAGCACTTCGACTATATCCAATAGTGCAAGGGTCATCTCGAGTTGCAAAGAATGATGTCGTACTTCCAGTAGGCGGTGGAGACGATGGGAAATCTCCTATTTTTGTCACAGAAGGCACCTTGGTAATATTCCATTTCGTTGTACTTCACAAGCGCAAAGACCTCTGGGGTTCCGATGCAGATGAATTTCGGCCAGATCGCTGGCAGGGTGAGAAGGCATCTTGGGTAAGTATCCTATTCTAAATACATCCATGAGACTGATGCGTTAGTACAGAAGTTCTTACCCTTCGGTGGAGGTCCACGCAATTGTATCGGACGTAAGTTTCATACCGTTCTCCCTACTGTTATGCGTCGAAGACATGGCTTACCTTTGCTTGTAGAGCAATTCGCCCTCACCGAAGCCTCATACACAGCAGTCCGACTGATGCAGGAGTTCTCAAATATCGAGAGTCGAGATTCGCAGCCATGGACGGAAAGTATAGGAGCGACTTGCAGCAACGCGAACGGTACCAAAGTTACCATGATGTCCTGATGTATGGAGTTAGCTTCGATTGTGCACATGCTACCAACAGCTACCAGAAGACACACCTGTTCGGGCTGCTTGATAGTAGTACAGACGATCGGGCTGTTCACCCCTAGGGAAAGCAAGAAGAGGGCTCCTCGCCCAAGTGATCTTGTCTCTTGGTTCATGGGCGATATGCCCAAGCTCTATCAACAACAAGAAAGCATTATGGAGAACGTTTGAAAGGCCTGTCAAAGGGTAGCATATGATTCGGGAATATATTGAAATGAAGATAAGCCAGCGTAACTTCCAACAAAACAGTTGTGCTGCATGTCAAATCGAGTGGGTGTCGAAATCCTTAGAGGAGATCGCAAAGGGCATTCTCAGGGGGACACGACATACTTTCGCCTTTCATGACCCATCAATCCCTCAGACGCCGGCATCTCTTCGCATCCAACCATCAAAGTCACTGACCAATTGTAATGCACGCAAATACGCTCGCATGCTATGCTCAAAACCCCATCACCAACCCTCCATGGTGTCATTCCACCCGTCTCTACTCCCCAACCCCCTTTTCCTTCCTGCCGACGAGCTCATCGATTCCTCCGCCCCCCGCACTCTTCCCCGCCGTCTGCGCAAACAATGACTTCGGCTTCACCCTGTACCGCGTTAGCCTCCTTTCCCTGATCCCTTTCCAACTGGTCCAAGCCAGGCAGACTTACTTCCCGAACTGCCGTCCCTTGAGCGCGCTTAGTTTCTGCGTGCATGGACTCATGATCGTATCGCTGGGTGAGACATATTTTGCTCCATTACTAGAGCCCAGATTAGTGACCGACTCCGCTAGTTTCAAGATCTGGACTAAGGGTAAACGTACGAATCATCATCCAGTTTCCCCTTCAGGACTTGGCGGTGGTAGTCCATGCTCTTGACTTGGGTTGAGCTCTGGTTTTCGGAGGCAGTGGGGTAGGATTTGGAAGAGGGTTGGATGAGCGAGGGATCTTGTGAGGAGGGTTTGGGAGGGGAGGCATTGGCTTTGGTGGTAGAGAGGATGGAGCGAGAGGGGGAGGTGGCCATGTTTGCGCGATTGTAGGATGGTTCTTCGATTGGGGATGAAATGCCTTCAATACTAAGCGTGTGCTTTATGGGTATGGAGATCTGAGTATGGTAGATGATGTCGTGAAAGAGTTCCTTCAAATATGGCGAGCTAAATATTTAGGGCTACTGGGCGTCGTTTGGGCAACAAGGATACCTACCTTAGTTACGACGCGCTAAAGCCCGCCTAAGATTCTCGCTATGCTTGTTCGGGGATTGTATTATCGAAATCGTCGGGTCTTTCAGCCAACAAGTATACAGATCCTTGCCTTCATCTTCCTTCACATATTTCTGCACTGCATCACGGAGTAGATCCTGCTCGTTTAATTCAAAACTTGTAAATGATTGCTTCCTAAACCTCCGCAATGCATGACTGAAAGTAGCCGAAATGGGAGTGGTCCCTACCTCTAGTACTCCTTATCATAAATTCGACATTGCCTCAAGCCTTTCGCAATAATTTCAATTGAAGCGATAAGTCAACATCGGTGTCTCCATGCTACAATATATTTACAGATGCGACTTGGGCTTCACTCGCCACTCCTTCCTTAACTCCTCCGCTCTATCGTTCTGCCAGTTCAACTTCTGCATGACCTCCTTCCCTCTCTTATTCTCATTCTTCCCCATCTGCTGCAAATGCACCTCATCTGGTCCGTCCGCTATCCTCAACGTCCTAATCTGCGCCCACATATTCGCAAGCGGCGTATCCTGACACACTCCAGCAGCACCAAAACTCTGCACCGCTCGATCAATGACTGTCAGCGCCATCTGCGGCACAAGGACCTTGGCTTCAGCAATCTCCTTCAGAGCACCTTTGGCGTTCGATTCATCGATTTTCATTGCTGCATTTAGAACAATCAACCGTGCCGAATCGATCTCCAAGCGGGACTTCGCAACCCATTCGAGGATAACCCCATGCTCGTGCAACTGTTTGCCGAAAGGCTTCTTCTCCGGATCGTTGATCCGGGCAAGCATCCAGTCCAGGGCCTTCTCCGCCGCGCCGATAGATCGCATAGCATGATGGATCCGTCCGGGGCCGAGGCGCCCTTGGATGATCTCGAAACCGCGGCCTTCGCCGAGGACGATGTTCGAGGCTGGTATGCGCACGTTTTCGAACTTGATCTGCGCATGGCCGTGCGGTGCGTCATCGTAGCCATATACGTGAAGAACTCGTTCGACGGTCACACCCGGGGTGCCGGCAGGGACGAGGATCACGGATTGTTGCTTGTAGATGTCCTTATGGCTGGGACTCGTCTTGCCCATCGTGATGTATATCTTACATCGAGGGTCGCCGGCGCCGCTACTCCACCATTTCTGTGGCTAGCATGAGCGAATGCGAGCAGTTGCAGGACAAGGTTTTCCCGTACCGACCCATTGAGAACGTAGTGTTCACCATCCTTCAGCATCGTCATCGCAATGTTCGACGCATCGCTCGAGGCAATACCTGGCTCGGTCATCAAGAACGCCGATCTTATCCTACCGTCCATCAATGGTTCAAGCCATTCCTTCTGCTGCGCCTCAGTACCGTATCGGGCAAGGACCTCCATATTACCGGTGTCTGGCGCCGCACAATTTGTAGCCTGGGAAAAATTTTCAGCATGGCCTCTGCCTTCAATTTTTGGGTCTCTCACCTCTGACGCTGTCCTCGACTTGCCCAAGGACTCCGCCATTAGGCCATATTCAAGATTTGTGAAGCCTGCCCCCTCTTTGAAATGATTGCTGGGCAAGAACAGGTTCCATAGTCCGAGCTTCTTTGCTCTGTCCTTCAAATGGTCTATGATTGGTGGCCACGAATTCCATCTCTTCTCGCCTTCACCTATCTGAGCGTGGAAGACCGGGTCTGCCGGGATGCATTCTTCTTCGACGAACCGTTCGACCTACGGCAGCATGCTATTAGCTAGGTATGCCCATAGAAATAAAGTCAAATATACTTGCCCTGTTTAGAGTCTCCTTTGCTCGATCGCTAACGGCTCCGCGGGCAATGATGGGAATCTTGTCGGCTGCTGTTTGAAGTGTTTTGCCATCCGCAAGGAGGCTTTGCATATAATCATTCTTTGACATTATGGCCAAATAATACAGACCGAATGGCCCGAAGAAGCGAGGACTTGGGAACTAAAACCGAAAGGAGCTCACAAGGATAAAGTACGCTGGTCACCACCTCTGACATTGACCCCACAGTTTCTACCCCAGTCGGACCTCGGCTCAGGGTTTGCCGAGGCGCTCGTTTGACGGTAGACCCACAACGCGTTCGCGAAAAACGCGTCGCCACTTTAGCTTCAGAAAGAACAAAATCCCTGTATACTACGGGGACAGACTTCTGCAATTGAACAGAGTCGACAGCAAAGGCATTCTCGCCCAGCATGGCCCTGACCACAATCTCACCCAATCCGTCCCGAAAGCGCAAAGTCGAGTCCATGTCTGGAGACTCAGATTCTGATGTCTCACCCCCGGTCAGCAAGAGATCGTCGAATAAGAAGCTCGAAGGCAGGAAAACCTCAGGCACAAGCGGAACAACCACCTGTAGCGCCACTGAACTTACCAACCTCTCTCACGCGGAACTGGTTCTCCATGCTCTTTCCCTCCAGAAGCGATTAGACGCCAAGTCGACCGGATCATCTGCAAAAGAGTTAACCCCACAGGTATGTATGTCTTTCCGATTCAATGTGTAATAACGTGTCCATCATTGGCAAATCGTATGCATCCAGTGCACAAGCAGTGCGGTCTGCTTATTGTCCCATGGACCGCACGAACCACCTGCACGTTGATGTTCGGCAAGCCTCCCTCGATGTGTCCATTCACCGCCTTCTCTAGGGCGTTTAACCATGTCAATCATACCTTTCAGGAGGTGCTCCGAATTGTTGATGTCGGTCCTTGTTCCTGACACTCTAACATTTTTGGAGAAAAAACAACGACGGTGCTTTCCCGCTTGCCACATGCAACGAGCACTTTGCAGCGCCAGAGCATCCGATGCGGCCTAGACTGCCCCCAAATCTATGTTCTCGTACATGCGGCCTGACACTGACTTCGTAATGTGTCAACGTAGGAGCTCGCTAAGAAAGTAGAAAACCTACGCACATTGATGGAGCGCCAGATCCGGAAATCGATGACCTGGAAGCCAACATGCAAGGAAGGTAGGGCGACCTTCTCGCAGGATTTCATTGTGCAGTCGGAGGAGGTTTTCAGGGCGCTGTTCAAGCCTGTTACTCCCGAAGGCTCAAAAGCGTGGAAAATGAAAAAGTTCAGTGTGGATGATTTTGAGGTATGGGTTCTTCTCTTGTTGTTACTCCCGGATCAAGTGAGCTGGTCATTGCGGGCTTCGCTGACCGCATTCGTTGGGTTTGATAGCGCGTCGTGGGACAAGGGATTGAAGCCAGCGCCCGCTATAATTACCTTCGCCCTACAAGCGATATCACCGTTCGTTGGGATGCCGAGAACGGGACTATGAAATGTAGTGGGAAATATGGGAAGTAAAGATCTCAAGCCGGCAACAACATTCTATTCCTTCGATTTGCATATATTCTTTGCCGCAGGCGTGGTCTCGATTTGCAGGGTTTGCTTTGAGCTTTGTTGAGATACCCATTTTGCAGATGTTGCATCGCTTCATAAGGGATATAGGAACTGAAAAACTTTGCACACTCAAATGATCGCTTGATAAGCTATGTTACCAGGGTTCTGATACGGTTCGAAGCGTCGATACTTCCCTAATCGTGTTCTTTCTCCATGACTCAACTTCTTAATGTCTCGTCCCAGGCCCTATGGCTTTTTGGTGGGAGAGTCTAACAATTGTTGAGCAGCACAGCACGTCAGGCGAAGCATAATTCCAAGGCTATCCCAATGGCTTTGAATCTTGTAAGTTTCTAGCGCGACCTAGTTGGGACCTATCGAGAAAGTTGTGGGCACAAGCTCTCACTGTACATAGCCAGCACGCTCTAGGGAGTTGAGTTACGGATCAAAACGTCGAATGAGACTCTATATCTCATCCGTTGAAGCCAATGCCTTTTTCCGCCGCTGACCCTTGAAATGCTTCTTGCTGTTCATTCGTAAATCGGCGGGATCGACATCTTTCTCTAGAGCCAGGATCGCTCGCTCCTTTCGTCCACTCAACTGCTTCCCTTGCTCGCTGTACTGGTGATTAAATGGCATGGTCAAATGACCAGCGTTCCCTTGACCTGGGCCGAAGAACCTCCGATCCAGTCGATTGGACTTCTCACCCTGCAAAGGTGGTGCTGGGACTAGTTCAGGATCATCAATTAAAGATGGATCTTCCGACCGTGTAATTGAGCCTTCTGTTTGCGCCGCGAGTATTCCACGTCGCTTCTGGGGAAGATGCTCCATGTCGTAAAGCTCACGATTAAACTCACGAGGGTCGATTGGAGATTCGCTCGGTGGAGGGTGGCAGAACAGGAGCTTGCCGCTGACGTAGTCCTTGAGAATATAACGAGCTGCCCTCGACTCGTCTGGTTGGCCTTGACCTGTCTTTGCAAAGCCTCGCGCGATAGCATAAGCCACGAGGATCTCTTCTGCTGTGGGTAGCCCAGTGCCGCCTTCTTCGAGCGGACGTGTACGGACTTTGATACCGTAAAGTGCTTCGAAGAATGACTGCGGTATCCGCTGCGCAACCAAGCCAGCAGGCCCGGTGAATTCCCTGAGCTGATCTATAGGCAGAATGCCATTGCAAACGAGCTCGGCCTTCGTGGTTGCGAAATTGGGAAAGACCAGGCCAGGGCAGTCACACAACACCACATCAGGACTGAGGTGGATAGTCTGAAAATGCTTCGTCTTGCCTGGCGTTGATGAAACGGAGACCTTCTTTGCGCCGATCAAAGCGTTGATGGTCGACGACTTTCCTACATTGGGATATCCCACCAGGCCGATCTGCGTTTTCCGCTGTGGTTCACCATCGGCAGTCCTTATATCGGGTGCGTTTTCAAGAAAGAGCGCTTCGAGTTCATCAACATTCAATATCCTGGTTCTTCGGTCAGACTCTTCTTCAATCTCTTCTTCACTCGCCCACTCGTCTTCCTCCTGTACGGCATCTTGGATTTCTATTTTCTTCGCTTCCCGCGCAAGTCCGTCATCATCGACTGCCCGGTTGTTGGCACTAGCAACTCCATCTTCTCCATCTGCAGGTTCTTCGAGGTCCATAGCTTCATTACGCGCCTTGGCCAAAGAAGCCGAGAAGAACTTGTAGTTGATACCAGCTTTCTCGAAATATCCCGCCCAAGCTTCCCGCTGACCTAATGTCATCATATCTGCCTTATTGACTAGGAGGAGGTTGTTCTTCTTCGAGTCTACTTCCTTGACGTAGTTTTCGAGATCCTCGGAGCGAAATAGTAATGGGTTCCTGGCATCGACTATTTGCACAACGAGATCTGATCTTTCGATGACTCTCCACAGCTGTCTCCAAACCTCCAGATTCCTTTCGAAAGGTGTCATTAGAAGATCGTCGTTCTCCTGCACCTCAGCCAAGCCTCGTCGCCAGTCAAGCAAGCTGGCACGCTCTTTCGTGTCAAGCTCTTGAGGTGTAGTCGTCTCATCCCAAGGCGGTCGTCTTGGAACCGTCAAGCGATTTCTGTTCGCCTTCTGCTTCCTGATGGCTGACCGTTCTTCCGCCGCGGAGAGTAGATACGGATTTATTTGATCCTTGTGTATTATCTTGACATTATTCAGTTTCTCTGCCGTGAAATCTGTGCCCGCTAGCTCCGCCGTACTCAGAAACTCGTCGAGCGCTCCTTGTTCCGTGACGCTGCGCATCTTGACCCATGCTGCCTCCTTGGGAGCATTCGTGACGTACTGTTTGGGCGGTTAGAGACGACGACCAAACGCAAAGGAGAGCCTGCTCACGGTTTGACCATCTTGATCCGTCCGTCTTATCCCGGAGGATACCTTCTTCCTATCGGAGCCTTTGCCTTTGCCAAACCTATCATTCATAAGACTGTTCCCCAAGCCCACCGTATTCTTCGACTTTGCCAAGACCATCTTTGGAGCTCCTGTGTTGGCCGCTGGAGGAAAACTTCCTGGTAGAGTTTATGAAGAACGGAAGTATTAACAGCGGATACAACGTATAATCTATGATTGATAAATGCGCTTCACATGTCGGGTGTACACCCCATTGAAAGCCTTCCGCAAGACGTCATCCCGCGGTCTCGGCTAATTTTGTTCAGTTTTCTGAAATTGATTGTCGCTAGGAACGATGGAGAAGACAATTTCTTTGCTCCGTACACGTCATTAATAGCGTGCTGCATTCGTAAATCAATATGCCTCGCAAGAAATGGATGTTCGTTGGCCGCTCCCCGACCCAGCATCAAGTGGTTTAACGTGAAGCAGTGATAAATCGACGTCCACAACCTTTGCACTGCTCCACAGACCCCAGAACGATCCTAAGATTCACGATGCCTCCTCTAATTCCATTGTATTTCATGAGCTTGCTCCATCGCAAGCCCACAAAGTCAAGTCACGGCGCGACTTGGAGGCCGATTTGTTTCGAGATGAAGACAACAATGGTGGGGAGCTACGGATAAGAGACAACGAAGGGGAAGCTGCCGAATTTGGCATTTACTACGACGACACCGAATATGACTACATGCAACATATGCGAGATCTCAATGGCGGTACAGGCGATGGGCAGAGCTATTTCGTCGAAGCACCAACAAGAAAGCAGGGAAAAGGGAAGGCCAAAATGAGATTGGAAGATGCCTTGAAGCAGGCTTCGCTAAACGATGAGGACGCTGCGATCTCCAGTGATCCCAGCGGTGGGTCACGACCCCTGCTGGATGAGGACCTTCTACCATCCAAGGAGCTGAAAAAAAGCACATATCAGGATCAGCAGGACATACCAGATTCACTAGCTGGCTTTCAACCGAACATGGATCCAAGGTTACGAGAAGTCTTGGAAGCTCTTGAGGACGATGCATACGTTGACGACAAAGAGGCCATCTTCGGTGAAATAGCAAAAGATCGAAAAGAGGTTAGCTTGGCGGACTTTGAGGGGCTAGATTTCGTGGACGAGAACGCCATGGATGACGATGGATGGGAAACCGACGGCACGGAAAGGCCATCGAAAGAGTACAAATCAGCCAGTAGCATGCCGCCAGTACCAGACAGTGAAGATGTCACTATGGAGGATAGCCCTGACCACGGCGATGGTGCTTGGATGAAGGAGTTTAGCAAGTTCAAGGAAGCCAAGAAAGCGCAGGCATCTAAGCCAAAAGTTTCGAATGCGGATTTGCAGTCATCCATCATTACAAGAACATCCATGACTGGCGACCGGCGGAAAAAGAGGAAAGGTGCAATGACATCCAGCACCGGCTACTCGATGACAAGTTCCTCTTTATTTCGTACTGAAGGCCAGACATTACTGGATGCGCGCTTCGACAAGATCGAGGAAGACTACGCTGACGACGATATGCATGATGACGGCAGGCTGTCGGTCACGACTGGAGTAACAGGTACTTCCGTAGCATCAAGCCAAGCGTCACCTTTGGCATCAAGGTCGGACTTTGACAGCATGATGGATGACTTCTTAGGAAGCTATTCGATGAGTGGCAAGAAGCGAGTGAAAAAAGGCGGCTACCAGAGTGGAATGGAGCAATTGGATGAGATTCGGAAGGGCCTTGGCCCAGCCAAATTGAAGGCGCAATAGGTTTGAATCGCTGGGTTAGCTCGCTTGTTGGGCGTTTGGCAATGGCGATGGTAATGAAAGAGATACCCCAAAACGATATCTAGCATTTAAGGAACATCAAACAAGAGGTTCACCGATTTCCAGGCTGGGCTCGGAGACATCTAGTAAAACCGTTGGGGCATACTTTATATATCTCTTTGAGTCCACAGACGCGTATAGACCGTCCTTACTTCCACGTCCCTAGCAAATGACTTCGCATCTACAGCATTTCATCGTAATCCCCAGCAGTGCAAGCCCTAATCACGTGCCAAGCTCGCCAAGCCTGAAAGGGCTGCCGGAGAGGCCATGTCAGATTGGGACCTGAGTATTGAATACATTTTGATCAACAACAGCCCTTGACATAGTCAAGCCCAAAACCCACACAGCGACCATGGCTTCCTCTGGCGAATACGCCCTTCTCTGTCTCGAAAATCCTCTGCTGGGTACCTCCCCACCACAACCCCAACGCAGCGAGAACCAAGCTGACATCCCTTCCTCACAGACATCCAAGGCAAAGGGTACGCCATTGTCCAGCCCCAAGCTCGCGTGCGAGCAATTTAAGTCATTCGAAGCATACTAAAACCACTCCCCGTAGTGATGAAGCCACCCTTGCCAAATACGGCCTCAAGCCCAACGACGCCATTCTCGCCGAAGAAAAACACATGGGCCTCTACGAGGACCTGCTCCAAAACCACGACGCAAAACTCATCGCAGGCGGTGCGGCGCAGAATACCGCTCGTGGAGCACAGGTAGCCGTCCCCTCCCCTCTTTACCTTTGCCCAATCCCCATCGGCCCCGTCTTATCACACTACAACCCTTCCGCAACACAGTGGCCCCTAGAAGCCATTGCGGAAGCGGCTACCTTTCGTTCGCTAATCCTCCATTCCCCTCCGCAGTACATCCTCCCCCCCTCCTCGGTCCTCTACATCGGCTGCGTCGGCTCCGACCAGTACGCCTCCCACCTGCGCTCCGCCTGCGAACAAGCCGGCCTGCGCGTCGAATACCAGCTCTCGCCCTCCAACTCCCCCACCGGCCGCTGCGGCGTTATCATCACGGGTCAAAACCGGTCAATGTGCACGCATCTGGCTGCCGCAAACGACTACAAACTCTCTCACCTGCAGAGTCCTGAGATCTGGAAGCTGGTGCAACAGGCGAAGGTGTATTACGTGGGCGGGTACCATTTGACGGTATGTCCCGACGCGGCGATGGCGCTGGCGAAGGAAGCGGCGAAGGAGAATAAGATTTACGTGTTGAGTTTGAGTGCACCGTTCATACCGCAATTCTTCAAGGCGCAAGTCGACGAGACGGCGCCGTACTGGGATTACGTAATTGGGAATGAGACGGAGGCGCGCAGCTGGGCGGGTGTGCATGATGAGTGTAAGGAGAAGGAGGACGTGAAGGCGATAGCGAGGCATCTTGCGGAGTTGCCGAAGGAGAACAGAGAACGGAAGAGGGTGGTGGTGGTGACGCAGGGAACGGATGAGACGGTGTTGGCAGTGCAAGGGGAGGAAGGCGTGAGGACTTTCAGTGTCAGGGAGATTGCAACCCAGGAGATCTGCGACACCAATGGTGCTGGGTGAGTGCGCGAGTTGTTCTGAAGACGGAGAATGTTGCTAACTCGATGTGTGCACTAGGGATGCCTTTGCAGGAGGTTTCGTAGCCGGGATCGTGGAGGGCAAGTCGCTCGAGGAGAGTGTGGATATGGGGCACTGGCTTGCGAGCTTGAGTATCCGGGAGTTGGGACCATCGTACGTATTGGCCCTGATCCTCCAGGAACAATCGAAAAACCCTTTGCCAAATACTATCTCATCTCTTTCTCAACCCTTACCCATCAGTCGTCCTCTTTCCGCGAATCAGGAGATACACATCCATCCCCTCAGCTTCTCCCGTTTTCCCCGATCATAACCAACTGCTGACATCTCTTGCAACCAGATACCCCTACCCCAAACACACCTACCAGGCCTCAAAAGCCTAGGGCCAGTCCCGACCCATGAGTGAGAGCATAGCGATGTGGCGTTCGGGGTCTCAACACCTAAAAGCGCTCGGAGGGATGGCGCACGATGACGAGAACATGACTGGAACGGATATTTAACACCCTGAGGGATAGAGCTTAGAGCATAGAGCCTAGATCAAGATACAGAATCGAGCTATAAATTATGGAATGTGGCGAGTGATGTCTACGCCAGAGATCCAAGTAGTCTTACAGAATTGTTTGCGACTTCTAATGATCAGTCTTGTAGAATTGCAAGAAGCTTTCTTGCGCACCGAGATAGGGGACGAGCGTATACGAGGTTTAAAGTCATTCCTTTTGAGAGGCATGAGTTTTGCTGGGATATACTATCCTTGACAAGATACATCTTAATCAACAAGTATCCCTCTTGGCAAGTTATCTCTCTTGACAAGGTTAATCTTCCTGCACGTATGCGTTACCTTCGCAAAGCACCCATAGAAATCGTCCGATTCCGCAGCTGAAATTCGCCTAAGCCATCCCGTCATTCCCCATCAGCACCCAACTTCCTAAGCATCTCCCTGCCCATTCGGCGGCGTCTGCATCATCGCCTCTTGTTGGCTACCACCATTGCCATTCCAGGTACTCCCACTCAGCAGATTCGAGCTCACGAACTGACTCCCATCAACCCACATATTCCCATTTCCTCCATTCATACCCCACGAAAGGCGAGTCCTCACCGCGGCACCACGCTCATGGGTCCAGATATTAGGCTGGTTCCTTGGCGAATGTGTCACGTATGCTGGCATACAGTTTGGCGAGTAGTTGCCGATGCTGCTTGGGTCTGGGAGGCTGCTGATGCATTCAATGACGTGGTGACCGTTCCCCTGGGAACCTTGTGGGAGACTCTGTTGGGAGTTTCGCTGCGAAGGGTGGGAGGGAGGCGCGGCGTCATCGGTTTGCGGCGCGAAGGGCTCGTTGTAAATACTTGGCAAGCGTGGGCGAGGAGAAGTCTCCATAGATGAGCGGGCGGAGAGTCTGCGAGCGAGCTCTTGCGCAGTTGGTGTTCCAATGATTCCGTAGCTGGTGTCGTTGCCGCTTACTTTTGGAGGAGTGCCGATGGGGCCGAAGTCGGTGTTGTTGTTGCTGCTGGGTCGTGGTGGAGTGCCGATGGGGCCATAGTCAGGCAGAGGTGCCGGTGGCGGGCTGTAGGTGAAGCCGTGAGTGGACAGTCTCGGACGTGGTGGATACGGTGCGTTTTGAGTTGGCTGGGGGTTGAACCCATTGGGGATCTTGGAGGAGCCGACAAGGTTTTCGACCATGTTCTCCATGGCGGTGTCGGCCATGGACGCTGACGAGGATGAGGCCCTTGATATGTGTTCTTCGAGGTAGGCCATGGCATCGAAATGGGGCTTGCCATTCGTCGGTGCCCTGCCATCTTGGTTGCCTGTAGCGGAAGCGGCCGTTTCACGGCCATTGGACTTCGATGTATGCTCTGAAGCTACAATGTCACCACGGAAAGTGAAGGTACTCCCGCCAACCAGTTCGATTGGTACCTCCTGAGATCCGATTAGCTTAGTTTTTTTCAAAAATGAGGAATGATTGAACCCACATCTCTTACTGCAAGCGCTACAGCGTCAGTCAGAAGATCACGAATCCTGCCAAGCATTTCAACATTGGGATGGTGTCTCTCCACGCCGTGCGTATGGAACTTCTGCTTGAGGGTGCCCGAGCCTTGCTCAAAATAGCGGCTCCTGTCGTGTTCGCGGAATGGCTTGAACGCAATGGTATCTTCGTCTTCCTCCAGCAGATACTCAATCAAAGGCAAAGAATTCGTATCAAAGGTGGACGCAAGAAGTGTCATCGTACTGGCATACAGCCCAAAGAAGACCTTGATGAGATCGCCGAGCCCGCTCTGGTCCGTATATTCGACGAGTATGTTGATGTTACAGATCAGCCAGGAGCTATAGTGACGCAGGGCGGGAAGAATGCGGCGAGTTGAAGCAGTGATCTTAAGCTGGGCCAAGCCAGAGCTGTTGGCGTCGTCCGTGGGCTGCGTCAACTCACATTTTAGACTATGGAGAAGCGTGATAAGCGTCTTGACGTTGAGTTGCAGGAAGGAGTCGAACGCCCGCATGTATCCTATGACACGAGGCTCGTCTGTAAAGCTGGTTAGCCGTTGCTGGAAGTCAATCATGATATCTGTGGACCCACCCTGAGATCTGATGCTAGCAAAGTCCTGAGCGGCTATGTTGATGAGAACGAGCTTGTTGAGGACGCCTGGCATTGACCGCTCTTTCAAGTCGGTTACAAGCTGGGTTAGTACCACATTCTCAAGCTCTTCCTCTGAAACCCCACTGCCATTGTACAGGCGACTGTGAAGAAGCATGAACAGACCGATCGTGGCCTTCTCAGGTGACTGGTTATTTGCAATCGTCGCCTCAGAAAGAAGTTTCCCTTTGCTTTGCGCTGTCTCAATCTTCTTAATCTCCAACTCTAGATTGTCTCTCGCGCTCGGAAATGGCTCTTCGGTGGCCAAAGCTCGATAGAGGTGGTAGGTGACGCGCAGGTGGCAGCCGCCATGCCGAGCGATGACAGCCAGTTGATGATGTGAGGCACCAGAAGTAGGGTAAATGGCTCCCGCAAGACCATAATAACCAATGGCTGGCCCCCAGTTACACTCTCCCTTGGAAAGCACCTCCTCGCGATACCGCGAGAGATCGCCAAGGTGGATGAGGGTTTGGTGGCAAGAAAGCAACACAGCATGGCATAGCTTGCCCGGGACCTTTGAGGCGCTTACGGCCGTGAGCTCTATTGTCCGATTATCAGCACGTTGATCTTTTAAAGTTGATGCAGAGAGGTTCTTACTTTCCAAGCTGAGGTTTGAAGCAATCGCATTGAGCTCGGGTATCCCTCCATATTTAGAGACCAACCCTTGAATGAACCCGCGATAGTACAACTGACTATCCTTGATGAAGTTCAAGTAGCTCTTCGCGATCTTACGACGTTCTACATGCTTCTGTTCCTTATCGTACTGTGGATGCGGATTAGCTCATTCATCACACTTGTAACGGAAAGACGCGCAACTGACCATGTGCAGGACTTTCTGGAAGCGCTTATGTACTCTTACATGGACATCCCAGAGGGCTTGTTCTGCATCGTGCTCTCTTGCGGGCTCCTGGTCGTTCATGATTCCCTTGTCGCACTCGCGGCGATAGCTTGAGAATGTGAGCAGGGCACGGGGATGTTTGCTAGGAGCCAAATACCGCGCAAGACAAATGCCGATGTTGCTGGGTATGGATACCTTGTGGTCAAGAGCTGCCAGCAGCTCATCTTTGGCTTGTTTTGTGGCGCTGCGCAACATCAGCTGGAAGTAGCAACGGTAGCAAGCTGCGTCAAGGAAACATACATGCAGGTCTCAGATGCGAGCGACGCCATGAGCGGTGCGATTGTCGAGGCGATGTATATAGTTATGACCCCACGGTCATCAGCACGGTTAGATGTAGAAGGAGAAGTGAGGAGCCAAAGGAATCAGTGTGCGCAACTGATCCATGGCTGCTGAGAAGAACGGTGCTACTTCAATGAATGAAGAAGCTAGGGAGTGCTGACAATTTCGAAGACAATGGGATCTTGAGGTGAATTGAGATGAATTGACTCAGAGAAGTGAATGCGATCCATGCCTTTCAACACCACGAGACCCCACCCCAGAAGCGCCAAGCCAACGCCAAGCCAAAAGTCGCCGATGCCTTGACACTCAATAGAGTACTGCAAGCTCGGCTGCCCCAATGACCAAAGACCATGGCTTCTGGCGCAATGAATATGTAGGAGGATGCTGAGTCAAGAGATAGGGAAGACAGACTAGCCCTTAAGACTGGAATGAAGTGGGCAAGCAAGTAAAGTCTCCCCTAACTCACCGCCTACACCTCACCATGCCGAAGCGCTCACGATCAGAGTCCCCCTCTTCACCGGCCTCCGCCTCGCCGTCCCCTGCCCCTTCGACTGACAACGGCCACACCCATTCCTCAAAGTATCTCCAAACCTCACCCTCCCCCGACCCTGCGCGACCCGCAATGAAATGCTCCCTCCCACCCCACCCCACCCTCTCCTTCCCCACCTTCTCCGACTTCGAAACCCACTACGCCCAAGCCCACACGAACCGCTGCTCCTCCTGCCACAAGAACTTCCCCACTGAGCACTTTCTCTCCCTCCACATCTCCGAGAACCACGATCCGCTAGACGAGGCGCGGCGAGCGAAGGGCGAGAAGACGTATCGCTGTTTTGTGGAGGGTTGCGAGAAGGTGTGCAGTGCGCCGCCGAAACGGCGGATGCATCTTACGGACAAGCATATGTTTCCCAAGAACTACGATTTCTTGATCGTGAATGATGGGATTGACAAGAGGAGCTCGATGCTAAGGTCTCGACATCGAAGAGCGAGTTCGGCAGCGGAGAGGGCGGTGCGGAGGGAAAAGCAGGCTGGGATCATGGGAGGTCAGAAGCTCGAAACCAGTATTCCCGTCGATGAGGGGGAAGACGTGACGGAGGCAAAGGGTGCAGAGCACGTACCAAAGTCCACCGCGAACGGGGCTTCTGCGAGCGAAGTGGAGATGGATGTTATCACGTCGGGGATGTCAGCTCTCAAATTCGTCCCGCCCAGCGTCCGGTTCGGTCGTGGAGGGAGAAGAGGGGGGTTCAGTCGCTCGTAGACGTTCTTCATTGGTGTCGGGGCTATGAGCGCAATCGACAAGTCCTGGTTAGAACTGAGCAGAAAGAGAGCCAAACAACTGTCCGTGCTCATGCAGCCTAAATACGCGAAACAGGAACCCTCTGAGGACGCTGTTTGGGGAACCCAAAGGCCAATTGGCTGGAGTTGAGGAGCCAGAGATTCAGGAAGCGCAAGCTCTTGGACGCCATTTTTTGCGTGCACTGATATGGGCTATGTATGCGATACAGCGCGAACGGATGACCACAGACCGAAAAAGCAATCGAGGTCCAGTAGCAGCGACGATGCGGCATAGCAGCGACGATGCGGCATACAATCCCTCCTCAAGCTTTGAAATATGGGAGGAGTGACTTCCCAGAAATTTGAGAACACACAAGAAGTGTACTGGAGCCATACTCGGAGATCATGTTAGGAATAGGAGCAGCTTGTGCATTTTTTGAGATGGGTAAATGATAGCATTGGATCCTCTAGTAGTGACCTATCTAGAAAGCACAAAGCTAGCATGCTGCAATCCAGTTGCACTGCCCTTACACCACGGTACTACTTCCCATTTCGACATGTCGAAAGTAGGCAGTAACACAAGAGCATAGTGCAGATTCACCGGAATCACACGTGAAGGTCGAAACCTCCAACCCACTCAAGGTCGCCCGTGCTGTCACGCTTGGAAGCATGACTGTCACGGCGCCAATCCCGAGCTTTGTCGTTCATGCTTTCCTTCCTCGCTCGTCCCGACTTCCCAGACCACCCAGATCTTCCTGACCATACCTTCAAACCCAATCCATCACGCCAGTTGCCAGTACTTGCTCGCTTTTTCTCATTTACATCAGGGCTATGATTGACTGCACGACGTCGATTACCAAGCACCGCCCACTTGTCCAGGATAGTCCGCTTAGATGGAGGGGAGTAGCGAGGGGTGCTTGGCGGAAACGCTGCGTCCTCAAATACAAACCCGTCGGCCTCGGGGCAGGATGACTTGCTATGCTCCAGGCTCGACATTGCGGCTTCGGGATTGGTACTGGGCGCTTTCTTTTCTGGCAACACAACGAGGCCCAAGGTCGGGTCACTGGCCCTGCTATCGAGACTCCAAGTCCGGCTATTGTGCTCGCGACGGCGCTTGAGAGCCTCCTCATGCTCAACGAAATCTTCCTCATCCTCGTCCCAGAGGTCTGTCCAACTCTTAGAGAAGGAATTGTCTTTCTTCCCGAAGATGGAGGATAGAGCAGGCAAAGGTTTGGAAGACTTCGCTGGAAGTGAGCCAGAGACTGGGACAGGTCCTGATCGAGGCGCGTTGCGAGGGATAGGTGGGTTTAGCACCATTGACTTGACAGACACTCCGATGATCGAGTCGAGTCCCGACGTAAGAGAAGAGTTTTGAGCAGCCGAATACCAGGAATCTCTGTTCTCGGAACCAGAGAACAGGTCTTCACTGTAGCTCTCCGTGTCCGGAATAGCGGACAGTTGACGACCCTGGCGCTGTGGACTGGTGTGTAAAGCCTTTGCCCATGGAAATGCGCCCTGGTCCACTTGTGGGCTGGCAATGGATGGAGTCCGGAGCGGCTCACGGTTGGCGCTTGCTTGAACAACATCACGCTCGTTTGTGCAGAAGTCGTCGAAGCCTTCTGCATCCGTTGTAAAGCTGACCACCCTAAGGAGGCTGTCACGAACGGCGGCAAGCGAACGTTTGGCCGGATCGATGGCTAATGCATGAACGAGAATCTCAAAGGTATCTTGTGACATGGTCGGGAAAATATCGAACAGCGATTGGTTATCTCGAGCAAAGTCGGCAAAGAGAACATCGGACTCGGTAGGCGTAACAAACGGATTGCGTGAGAAGAGCACGTTGAGCAGGCAAATACCAATCGCCCAAGTGTCCGCTTTGGCAGGTGAATAGCCAGTATCGCCTGTGTCATACTGCTCCGGGGCCATATATCGGTCACTACCAACGGATGACTCGTAGGACCAAGGGTCTGTAGTTACCAGTCCAAAGTCGCCGAGTTTCATGGAACCATCTTGTGTGAGGAAAATGTTCTCTGGTTTGATGTCGCGGTGGTAGAGCCCCTTCGAGTGCATGAAGTCAACGGCACTGACCAGTTGGAGCATGAACTCTCGAACATTCTGGGTCTCGAGCGGTCCGTGCCCAAGGCGGATTGCCTCGTATAAGTCTCCCATAGAGCAATATTCCAGGACCAGATAGCTGTGAGCATCCGTTTCGAAGTGATAGATTAGATTGACGATGTTCGGATGGTAACCCAGACGATGGTGGCATCCAATTTCCAAATTATTGTCTTCTTTCGGTGAGACAAGACAATCATTGGCCTTCGAAGCCTTGGCCAGACATTTGACAGCGACAAGTTGGTTATTGGTGAGATGTTTAGCCAGGAAGACCATACCGAAGGAGCCATGATTGAGTGGGGAGACCGATTCAAAACGCCCATCCAAGACCATCCCCTCAGAGAAAATGTCCTTCATGCACTCCATAGATCCTAAATAATCAACTCCGAACCAGTAATCCCACCAAAGCCAGTATACTTGAGAACACTGAGCGGCCAACCGGTAGACTCCTTGCTAGGAATATATTACACCAATAAGCCAGAGGGACCGAGACCGTGAAGACCAAGTCGCCGTTCGTGCCCCTGACTCAACGTGTAGCGAACTGTGAAGAAGTCAGACCATTCCAGACCGAGGAAGACGATCAAGATCGTACCGAACAGCAAAGCGGAAAAAGCAGAGCCGGAAAAGAAAACGCGTAATACACCACACCAGACCACCCTTTGCTCATGAACACCGATGAAACTCCTTCTCGTTCTATCAGAAACTCATGTGCAGAGTAAAAATATTGGGTTTCGTATGCAACAGGAAAAAGGCAGACCCAGGACCGTAAGAATAGTAGGGCGAACACTGTACTGGTGAAGAGAAAAGCTATGTCGACACGAGATTCAAAGGCGTATATAGAAGGAGTGTGAACGAAGGCGTCAGAACTAGAGGGTGGGATGCTGAAGGAGCGGACGTCAAAGTCAGATCGACTGAAATGTAACCGGATCGAAGATGGAGTCGCTGCGCAGAGTCGTAAGGGTGGAGGCTAGGCGTAGAGAAGTTTGCCCTCCAGATTGAGATCGCTTGGGGCAAAGATGAGCGACAGATCGGTTCTCGTCCGCTGCAAGACTGGATGTCGAGGGCTAGGGCCAAGGATGGATGGACTGTGACCAAAGACTAGTAGCTGAGCCGTAAAGCGAGATGCGGAGACAGATGGTCGACTTGGGGCTGTCGAGTCACAGCGAGGCCGTCGAGGTCATGGAAGGCAGCGACAATTTGACCAGAATTGAGGCTGAAGCTTGGCCGACCTGATGCTGACTTCACACGCAGAGATGGCCAGGAGCAGAGGGAATCGAGGGAGGGTAGGAGTTTTGATGTAAAGTGAAGATTATGCGTGCTTGCTTGGATCGAGTAAGTGAAACAGGCGGGGTGTTGCGTAGGCGACGTTGAGGAATGTAAGGGAGTGAGTAACAACAAAGGAACAGAGGTGCTAGGCAGACAATGACCGTGGCGAGCTGAGGAAGAATTGAATAGGCAGTCAGATCATTGCTGGATCATTGAGCTTGGACGATGATCATTGTTGTTCAGATGGAGAGAGAGGGAGACAGAAGATGAAAGAAGCCGACTGGAGATTGAGACGAGTGGCAGGCGTGGCGGAGGGGAGCTGCAGGTGCACGGAAGAGGAATAGCCATGGGCCCCAGTCGTGGAAACAAGGTTCCAAGAGGTCTCATGCATCAGACTCCAGGGCAACCGCCAAAACCAGGCTTAGCTAAACCATTCCATGTCTTTCCACCCCTCCTCAGTCTGGGACTACCACTGGCGCTACGGCCAACATGAGGAACGTGGCCGCGTTGGATCAAACTAGTCTTCGGTTACGCTTGTTGTTGCTGTGCTCTGAGTTGGTCCTGTTCGGAAAATGAACCCAGCATCATTCGCTGTTCTTTATCCGCTCTCGATAACAAAGCATATGGGGTTGCATAATTTGCTTCGATCATCATCGACGACTGGACATGCATTGTGAAGAAACGTGAGATTCGAAACGAGTGCAAACAGTTGGTGGGCGTTTAAGGTACATGACAGAAAGGTACAACAACTCCCCGATCGAGTCAAGTCCTCACAATACTCGCTCGAAACGTCAGCTGCTGCGCGTAGAGGTTGCAAGTGGACCACCTGCTCAAGGCTCCTGAGTCTCTCACCAATCCGGATTATTCGATCGCCTGCAACGTACGTCAGTAATTACCCCCGTGCAGGTCTCTGCTTTCTCGTCCTTGGTTTCGTTGCTTCCGTGGTCTGGCCAGTGGTCACGTCTCGTTCCACTTACCACTCACCGTGCCACACCCTCGCACAAGCCCATTTTGCTGTCAATTTCCCGAAACGCCCCACGCAGCTTTCCTCCTTGGTCATCTGATCAGCCAATTATTGGCCTTCTGCTCTTGGCGGCAACTGAGCCCTGCACAACTTCGGATGGGCGCTTTCGTCCTTCGCGAGCCCATCAGCGGCCGTTGTTGGTGCCAAACGACTGACAGCAATCAGCATGCTTCTTTTATCGCGATCTACAGCTGTCGCTTCGCGCATGTCGACTCGAAGTATTGATAAGATCGAAAATAGATCAATGGACGACCTTCTGGCTTCGCGCTTCGACTGCTTTCCATAGGATGATAGTAGCCACTCCTCGACCGTTATCCCGACTGTTCACTTGTGACACGACAGCGATGACTTAATTTAATCGGCTGCAGACAACCTTGCTACTCGAGCATGACGCTGCAGCTACGAGTAATACACTCGTACTTCCGAGCTTCTACCAGCACCACTAAGGGGTCGCTGCATGCGAAAGGTCAACTAGGGTGCCGAGTCATACACCGACTGCCTTACTCGACCCTTTATCAGTTTTCCACAGACGTGCCCTTTTGAAAATCAAGGTACCATGCTTCATTGAGGGAAAGGCAAGGAATGACTATTCGCCTATGGGCCTGAGTGGGTCGAGGCGCCCTGTGTTAAGTCCATTTTACCGTTGAACCTTCCTACTTTCATTCCTATTGATGATATCCTCGCAGGAGTCATGGTCACTGTCGAACAGAAGGTTGGGCTCTGAAGGTACCGGCTTTCGTTGGCGTACTGCAAAGCACTCGTAGTGTAGGTCTGGATGGACCCTAGGCTTGATTCTCCTAATTGGCTTTCATGTATCAACTGCATTGGTGTTCTACTTGAATAACTGACCCTGTTTCCCGATGTGGCTCTTTAGCAATACTTTTTTTGACCAACTGCTTCATCAGCGAATCTTTGATACGTTGTTCAAAAAGTGCGAAGGGATCGATAGCCCTGACAAGAGTACCATGCCAGCGCATAGAATGATACATATCGTGCCGCTCCTTCCTTGGATGTACCACGGAATATCAGAGTAACCAAACACCTTCAGTGCTGCTCCACGTCGAACAATTCTGCACCATATCTCATGCATTTCTTTCCTCCTCAGAGACTACTTAGGATGTCAGGTTGGATAATCTCAAGCTTTTCCCCCAGCTCTCGCCATACTCGGGCTTGCTTTTCTGCTCCCTCTGCGCTACGTACGAAGGACGATTCACTGGACTCAATTTTAGTGCTTGCCTTCTTTAGAGCTCTCGTCGACCTCGACGTACCTGGCGACATGGGAATCGGCCATGTATTTCCCATGCGTTTCCTCTCCGCCCGCCCCAGCAGCAACAAGCGTCCGACTTCCAACCTCCGACGAGCGTGCTATTAGTAAGTACACAAGTCCTACCACCAACCTCCCAACCCCTGTGCTCTCTCGGAAGAAATCAGACTTGCAAACGCCTGGCGTTAGGCAGTTGACGATGACATGGGGCTTGGAGGAAGCATTGATGGCATCGGCCATTGCACGAACAACCAAGATTTCTAGGAGCTTAGTCACACCATATCTACAAATAGACTATGATTTAGCAGAATACCAGCAGACGCTTCAGCTACAAGAGAACCATACCTGTCAGGCATGTCAGCACCCTTTTCATTGTTCAACTCGTCAAAGATCCTCTCGGCCTTCCTCTCTTTGAACTTCGTGATGAAGTGCGCATCAGACGCAACGATGGTCAATCTTGGCAACGTATTGAAATTCTGTGCTGTCTCCTGCAGTTTCGGCAGCACCAGTAACGCCAACAGGAAAGTGCTTGTCACATTTGTTGTCACGGTACTCTCGTCTTGTTCCGTAGTCGTGAACGAGTTCTGCATCATCCCAGCATTTTCGAGCAGTAAATCCAGTCTCCGCAAACTCTGCGCCCGCTTCGCGAATTGTTTAACAGATTCATAGCTTGACAGGTCCAAGGACCAGACCTCGACAATACCAGATCTTTGGGTACTGTCTTCGATAGACTGTTTGGCAGCTTCACCTTTGGATGTATTGCGTACAGCAAGAATGACCTTTTCCGCACCAAGGCGGACAATGTGTCGAGCAGCTTCGAGTCCTAGGCCTGTGTTGCTGCCTGTCACGATAGCTATTTGACCGGCGAACGAGACCGTGGGATAGCTCGGTGTGACGAGAAGCTGCGAGTACAGAAAGTTCGCCATGAATGATAAGGCCATCCTCGATGATGGGGGCGACTGCGCGATTGAACCCGCGAGTTCCAACTCTATCTACGCCGGATTTGCGACTTGGGTTTGAACACCAACGACTCCAGATTGGATGCTGGTCACAGTGCCCCTTGTTTATGATATATTAGAGGTCTCTTAATACTTTATGATCTAGATTGCTACATAGTTGAGGGGAAGGCAACCTGCCAAAGTACTTTTTTAGGTCGAAAACTACGAGCGGGACGACGTTAAGCCGATTGCGACCCTTCATTCCGGACGCCCCGGCACCACCGGGATGGGATATTTCTGATCCGAACGATTCAGCCCTTCTGAAAATCGACATGAGTACGGAATCATCTTTCGTTGAAGATGCGACCAATGCGCCTGAGAGTTAGGTCAGATCTGCTCCTACCGCTTCGAGCCTTGCAGCACCTGCAGATCAATAGTAATCACGAATCTGGATCAGAGATAGAACCGTATGGCCAACGGGCTCGAAATCATGTTACTCTACATGGATGCCCAGAAGAATTAGCTCTGTATACTCAAGGCTTGATGTGCAACTTCCCACGTAGGCCAAGCTCCACTAGATGAATCGCAAAACGTTGTGCTTGGAATCGCAGAGCTAACACGAGCTCTCATTCCCAGGGACGTGCATGGTAACAACGACTTTACTGACTTGGCCTGCATGATGAGTGAATACATAGCCTCAGTCATGATATGGATATCATGTGGCTGAGGTGAGACATAGTAGTATATAGGGGATCGCGGCAGCATGCAGCAATAATCAATACATTACTTGATCGCGGTCAGTCCCCAAGATCCCTTCTATTTACTTCATTGTCACGTCAACTTGCCCTCCCATGCTGCGCCTCGTTTGTCCTCGGTTGGCTCATTACCCATGGCTGGTGCTCTGCGATGACTATCTCACCCATCATTACCAGTAGGTGCTGTATTCGTTTCGCACCTTTTCTGGAGATTCATTTGTTGCTGTTTCTTAAGAGAGCTTCGATGAAGTCACAGACAGACCTCTGACGTTTTGCCGCTTTGGCACCGGGCGTTCACTGGTGGTTGAGTCCATGGTCATTTCCTTCATACTTTCGGATAGCGCGAACGAAGCCTTTTGTTCAGCTAGCCCCTGAAATTATTACCCTGCCAGCCTATGGCATATTCATCTATTATTTTCTTTGCGTCTCACGAGCTGTCAGGACTCGGAAAGAATTACTGAGAGACAGACAAGAGTCATGTCAAGGTTCGCTCTGATGTGTCGATAGCCGGAGAAGGTTCCTCATCCCCCCTACTATCAATGAGTCGTTAGCAACTATAAGAGAATGAGTGGATATATGTGTAAGAGAGCTTGAATTAGTCTGACACAGTCATATGGCAGCATGGGAGTCACCTGCAACATTCTTTTTCGTAGCTTGGGCTGTGTGCTAATGTGATGAGTCCTTTTGTGGCATTTTTGACGGAACACTATTTTGTTCTTAATACCTTAGTACTTGATCAACATACTTCCAAGATTCGCATCCTCTTCGAGACAGTGCTATTAGAATGACAAGCCACACCAAAGAAATTGGCCACCATGTGTTACATTGGGGTCTTCGCAGAAATCTGCTGCTGCGCTGATCATGGCCCCGGGGATTTCATGAGTAACCTATGCAAATCGTCCTTCTGTGGTCTCTGCGGTAAATCGGTTCCTTGGTCCACTTGGGGGGCAATCTAAAACCTCGAAGCAGATCATGAACCACACGGTCATGAACAATGGTATGGCGGACAGCAACAACCTCCTGGAGGGATCCCGCTTGAGAATGCGCAACCGCAGCCAAATCAGCCTATGGTTTACAACCCTCAGCCTCTGCCGCATCAGGCGTATCCCCAACACGGGCCCCCTCATCTGCCACAGCCTGGTCCTTGGGCAATACAACGCCGTCAACAAATTGCTGCTGGCACTTTCCGACCTCAGACACAGAGCTATGCACAAGGACCGAGACCCGACGGCACTCCGAGATGGAGGGCGAACTGGGAGGCACGGCAAACACTGGAGTTTGGCCCGATTGCGCCCGGTAAAGGCAGTCTTTGATCTATTTGGCTCACTTGCGAAGTTGCGTGAGGGAACAACTGTGTACATCCTTTTAGGGACCGTCAGACTCCCTTAACGCAACCCTAGATTTAAACCTGAAGTATCATTTTGGATTACTCAGAGATACTTAGAGGTACACCATCAATCCAAGATATCAAGACTCTCCATATCCCACAGATTTTCCATGCTGCAGTCAAACGTGGAGGCTGCTTGGGCAGGTGGAATCGCCAGTGGAGGCATGGGCTCATCCATTGAAGGCATACAAGCACGCTGCACCGCAGAAGAAGCGCTCTAAATGACTGTGTTCAAGAGAGCCAGCCATGGCTTTCTCTGGGGCCGGTGGGCAGTTGGCTCCTGCGAGCTTGGAAGATAGATATGATGATTCACTACCCATTTTCAAAGTCGAGAGGGTCCAGCTACAATTCTCCATTTCTGCGGACTTTGTCGCTGCCCAAGTAGCCAACAACGTCCTCGTCTTGGCTCTGTCTACCGGTCGTATTCTCCGAATCGATCTCGACAGTCCCTCAGACATAGATGGTACGGCCGAATCTTCAGCTTTCGGGAAAACCTGACTGACGCGCTTGACATAGACATAGACCTGCCTCGAAAAACGACGGACGTTGGTGTCATTCGCCGCATGTTCCTCGACCCCTCTGCCTCCCACCTCGTTATCGCAACTACATTGGGTGAAAATTACTACTTGCACACGCAGTCGAGGCAACCGAAGGCTCTCTCAAGGCTTAAAGGCGTGGGGATTGAAAGTATCGCTTGGAACCCATCATTGCCTACAGCCTCTACTCGGGAAATCCTAGTCGGCACGTCCGATGGCAACATATACGAGGCCTACATTGAGCCGTCAAATGAATTTTACCGCAGGGAGGAGAAGTACCTGAAAGCTGTGTACAAAGTGGATGGACCCGTGACTGGGCTATGGGTGGATCAGATTCCAGGCAGAGGCGACACCAGGAGGGTGCTCGCCGGAACCCCAAGCAGGCTGCTTCATTTCTTTGGACGTATTGGTAGATCCGGTCAGGAAGGTTCTGGCTCTATCTTTTCGAAGCTGTTCGAAACAGAGGCCCCTACTCAGTATGAAGTAGCACCGGGTACGAAGCCTGCACTATCAGCCTTGGCTGTCTCACCGGACCCACCAGAAGCATCCCCTTCTTACAAGGATGACGAGGAACGCCACTACGCTTGGCTCTCTAGCCAAGGCATACTTCATGGCAAGCTGGGAATCAAGGCGCCTATGGGAGATCTAGGCAGTGCTGTTCTTAACAACTCGAAAATGCTCCCTCGATCGTGGATACTCGCGTCGGAAAACGCGAGTGGCCGTAGGAAGTCAACCCAAGAACCCATAGGGGGCGTCGTACTGTCCCAGTGGCATATAATTAGCCTTGTGGAAGGCAGAATGTTAGCAACTCAGAGGCTCGACGAACGTATTGTCTTCGACCAAGTGGTTCTAGATCCTGGCGAAACAGCCATTGCTCTTCTAGCTGATCAAAAGAAGAACACCTACTGGTTGTTCACCACCCAGGAAATCTTCGAGATTGTAGCTACCGACGAAGACCGTGACGTATGGAGAATCATGCTCAAGTCTCAGTACTTTAATCTTGCATCGCAGTATGCGAAGACCGCGACCCAGAAAGATGCCGTCGCGATGGCATCCGGGGACTCTCTCATCAGTAAGGGACAATTTTTCGAGGCGGCTGGGGTGTATGGAAAAAGTAGTCGACCCTTCGAACAAGTTGCTTTGACCTTCATCGACCACGGCGAGCACGACGCCCTGAGAAAGTATCTATTGACGAAGATAGCAACCTACAAAAAGTCCTCGGTCATGCAGCGAGTGATGATCGCTAGCTGGTTAATTGAGATCTTCATGTCGAAGATGAACGCTCTTGACGATACAATAACAACTAAGGCACAGCTTACGGAGAGTACGAGCACATTAGACTCCAAAGATGAGCTTTCCGTGGTTCGAAAGGAGTTCCGCGACTTCGTCACAAAGTATCAGGCCGATTTGGACTCAAAGACGACGTACGAGATCATCAGCAGCCACGGGCGCGAGCAGGAGTTGCTCTCTTATGCTACAGCAATTGATGACTATAACTACGTCCTATCTTACTGGATTCAGCGCGAGCGCTGGCAAGAATCACTGGATGTTCTCAAGCAGCAGACAGACGTAGATGCTTTCTACAAGTACAGTAGCGTTCTGGTGGCCCATGTACCTAATGAGTTGGTCGATATCCTGATGCGACATCCTGAGCTTGACTCTCGTAAGCTTATTCCGGCTCTACTGAACTACAACAATGACCAGGCCATACCTCTGTCACAAAATCAGGCCGTGCGCTACCTCAACTACTGCATCAACGCATTGAACACCACTGACGGTGCGATCCATAACACCCTAATCTCGATCTACGCCGCCGACTCCTCACCTTCCGAGTCTGCCCTCCTTTCTTACCTTTCTAGTCAGTCAGTATTAAGCAAACCTCTCTACGATACCGACTTTGCCTTTCGCCTTTGTATCCAGCATTCTCGTGTTCAATCCGCAGTGCATATTTACTCCTCGCTGGGGCAGTATGCTTCAGCTGTCTCTTTAGCCCTCAAGTATGATGAGATAGATCTCGCTTCTATGGTTGCCGATCGACCTGCCGATACAGATCCGGCGATGCGCAAACGGCTTTGGCTAGCCGTGGCGAAGAAGGTCATATCTTCTCAAGGGAAAGGCAGCATCAAGGCTGCCATTGACCTCCTAAAGCGCTGCGATCTCCTCCGTATCGAAGACCTCATTCCCTTCTTCCCTGATTTCGTCATCATCGACGACTTCAAAGCCGAGATTTGCGCTGCACTGGAATCGTATAGCAAGTCCATTGCTGACCTGGACGCTGAGATGGATGCTTCAGCCGCCACAGCCGAATCCATCAAGAAGGATATCAAAGGCCTTGGAAAAAGATACGCGATTGTTGAACCTGGTGAAAGATGCAGAGTCTGTGAGTTACCCCTGCTAGCAAGGCAGTTCTTCGTTTTTCCAAGCTGTCAGCATGGTTTCCATAGCGATTGCCTTGGCAAGAAGGTCCTCGATGGAAGCGGAATTGCTGTTCGAAGTAGAATTCGCGAACTCCAGGCTAGCATCGCTAGAGGTGGCAGAAGGGACAAGGAAGGAAGAGAGCTTGATGCTTTGGTCGCCGGCAGCTGGTGAGTGGTGCCCCTTATCATCATTCTCTAGAAATGTCGTATGGAGTGGGTAGGGCAATGCTGAACATGTTGTAGCATCCTATGTGGTGATCTGGCGATCAAGCAGATTGAAGATCCCTTCGTCGATGACGCAGTTACCGGAGAAGATTGGGCCATTTAGCCCGGAAAATCCTATGGGCGAGGACGAGGTATTGAGGTCGCCTTAGCGTAGTAGGTCCAATTGACGACGGCGGATGTTCTGGCATACCTAGACTGCCGCACCGAGACAGAGTCTACACCATGATGGAAGCGAACAGCCCCAAAGCTTCACGAGCCTCAAGAGGCACAGATATGGCTCCCAATGGCGTCACACAGGTCTGCACCCCCACTCGCACCACTCGGTCTTGCTGTCAAGGGGCATTTGGAAGAGCGAGACGAGCCCAGTACTCTGGCAAGCCTTGCATGCAGAAGGTGCATGGTAGCGACGCGACAAGCGATGCGCTTCGAAGGATGTCTGGATGCAACGCTCAGACATAGATCTCGATCTAGTTCGGAGTCTATTATCGCTCTACTCCTGTCTGCCTTTACGATGATGAACGAAGTGCACATGATCCATATATGACGGAGGGCTCAACAGCTTCCCGCTAAGCTTTGTGTCACCCAGCCTCGCATCCGCTTCATTTGATGCACCTCAGCAAGGACTGCAGACTACCTGGGCTCTGGAATCCATCAGCTACTCACGCTCGGCAGAAGAAGTGTCAAGTACAGACAGTGTGACCCTCCTCAGAGCCAGTTGCAAGGGGGGCACGATGCAGCCAAGGACCAACTTGCGGTGGTGCAGTATTCGAACTAGTCCATAGGCTGGCTCTCTGGACATAGCTGGCTGCGATTGAGTTTGATCACAGGTCAAGTAGCACCTGAGTAGCCATCTACTTTATAGCAACACTTCAGATCAAGACCAGTCAAGTACTAACAAGGCGAAGAGCCCTTACCCCTTAGCATCACTATCAAGACGTCGACCATCAAGCGTGGAATCTGTGACTGCACAGTCCACTAGCGAACGGGACCGCGGAGGAAGGAGGATGACGCAGGCTTCCTATGAAACGGAGTCACCGACCGAGATCTTTGTCGCCGTTGTCTGGGAAGGATGTGAGTTGGAGAGGAAGCATAGAAGCATAGAAGCAGCGGTGGTGGCTGTTCATGCCGAAGGCTTGGCAGGGCCTCATTGGCTGCAGGCGGAAAGGACAAAAAGAATGACGCAAGATGCGGCCCCTGTCCTTTAGACTGAGGTGTTTGGCATGCCCCCATCAGCCACTAGCGCTCGACTGGCCCGTTTCACCAGAGCGTCGGCGTTTGCGAAAGCGATCTATCCGGAAGATGACAGTCCGACATGTAGAATGCGAGTGCCTAATGTACTTTACGGAGGAGTCGAGATGCTGGGCAATCCATGTGCTACGTCGTCGCCAATGCTGTAGCCATCCCTTTCCTCATCAGATGCATGTGTAGCCGTAGACTGTAATATATCCTGAAACTACCTCCACTGCAGCCACAGCAAGGTTCCGAACAAAGGGCTTGCCAAGGCGACAGCAGCCCACGCCGACATCATTCCACTCTTGCGCCGAGCGACTCATCCATCTCCGCTTGCACCCAATCCACCTCCTCTCTATCTCTCACCGTCTTCACTTGACCTTCATCGAGATTTCCACGCCTCCATCAGGCTGCTGCGTACAGTGCACGGCAGCACCTTGCCTGCCCCCCGGTCCTTTCTTACGTCGGCTGTTACAGAAGACGACCCACCCTGTCCGAGCCCGCTGAGATCTTCTGCCTGTCAGGCTAGATTCATCCCCTCGGCCCTACTGACAACATTCACGAAACAACCTCAGCAGCTCTCTTTGTCCACCGTCGTCTTATCGACAATTACACATTCTTCATCCTTCGCTCTGCACAATATTTCACTTCAGCATTCTAATCAGGCCTTGACGGCTTCCTCACACTTCCAACGCAACAGATTACTCCTGTCCCTAATTCAAACCCGTCCCTCCCACTCATCAGCTCGCGTACTCCGCATATCCATCGCACCCCCTGTTGGATGATACACCCATTTTGACTCAGAGCTTCGTCGGGCGTCCAGGCGAGGTGGGATAGAATATGGCAGTCCTTTCTTCCAAAGCACAATATCCGTCGTCCTTGGGGATGACCTCGAATCAAGCACCGTCGCTATCACAGTATTCGGCTAGTATCTCGAGTCATCGAACACCTCTCACCGGAGGCACTCACAATGCCACCTACGCAAGCCCGACCGAATCCGAGTTCTCCGAGACCATGGACGGTCCAGATTCCGTACGGTAAGTGGCTTAGACCCATGCGAGACCGCCTGCATGGACGATGTCGCTGGCTGCCTCGGCCAGTCTTCTCGAACTTTTGCTGACATATCCTTTGGGCATTAGCTCCTGGGACGAGCGACGGGTTGTGGAATGGCTGCGTGCAATAAATTGTGCTCAATACGAGCAGCTTTTCAGAGGTCAGCTTTCATACCTATCTGTCTTCAGTATCTTGCCATTAACAGCAATCAGTCAACAATGTCACAGGTGGCAATCTTATCGAATGCGACCAAAATGTACTCAAAGAGATGGGCATTAAGAAGATCGGTGATCGTGTCCGGATCTTTGTCGCTATCAAACAGCTACGCACAAAAGCCGTTGGGCATCACAAAAAGCGAACCCGGGACTCGTTCGCCGCTTTGGACAACCGCTCACAGACTACGCCCTATACACCTTCCTCCACGAGTTCGCCACGCCATAATCCTGTTAGAGAGCGATCTCTACCGACGCCGTCCACTGCAACGACTGCCAGCAATAGATACTCTCGTCAATGGGACCCGGCAGCGTTCGAAAGCTTTCGCGCCAAAGAGAGCAAGGGGAGGCCGAGCTCACCACTTGCAGAGCCTGAAGGCCGAAGCGTTCGAGTCCCGAACTATGCAGGTATGAATTTCCTCGATGATTCTCTCATAGAGCAGCTGCCAGACTATTTCGATCGTCCACAGTATGCTAATCCCTTCAAGGGCGTCGACCGGGCACCCCCAATCGTCAGAATATAGGCATGGATTCGACCGTGGGCAAGCTACCACCCAATTCACCAGTCATACGCATTATCTACAACAGCGGGCAGACTAAGGTGCTGGACATCAAGAACTGCAATACAGCTGACGAGATAATCTTTAACGTGCTCAAGAAGCTTAGCCTTCCAGAGCATCATCTCAAGAATTATTGTTTCTACACTCTCGACAGCGCAGACCAAGACTCAATCTCCTGTCATCGAATGTCTGACAGCGAACTTGTCCGGGTCTGCAAAGATTACAAAGGTAACGACAGAAATCGTCTGATCCTCAGGAAGATCCACGCAGGCGAACCTGAGGAGGACGACCTCCGAAAAGCTTCGGCCATCTACCACGAAGAGCATAACGAAACGCACGCTTCCGCCGTAGCTTACAACAACCTCAGTAGTAGGAAGAAGCTAGCCAATACACTGGGCGAGTCGTGGGAGACTGTCGCCTACCCCTTATCACCCGCTGTTAACCAGCACCCACAGCGTTTGCTTCCGGCCTCCGAAAGGGTTGATCGGATCCGGAACACCAACAATACAAGTAATCAAGGATGGGATCCACCGGAACAGCCAGACTTCCGACGTCCGCCCAAACCCAAGATCAAGGAGTTCCTGGGTGGACGGCCTCCGAGTGAGATGATCAGCCAAGAGCTGACGACATACTTTCCGGATCATCAGAAAGAAACGATTGAACGCGCTGTGCGAATGTCCATGCACAGATCCGCTCGCCTGAGTAAAGCAGCTAGCCGCATCAGTGTCGCCAGCAACATCAGCTTCGGATCCAGCATCAAGGATGCACCACCTCTACCCAACATTGCCGACGCTTGGCTGACAGGGACGCCCCAGGCCCGTGCTCCACGTCCACTATCAGTCTCCAGGTTTGCCTTACCCCAGCAGGCCTACCGTGACTCAGTTGCCTCGAGTTCCCTTCAGCCACTTGCTGAGGAATCTCACTCAGAGCCGAACCGAAAGTCATACGTGTCTTTTGATAGTGATTCGCAGCTACCAGGCGGCAACGCTGGTGATCTGGAGGGGGCTTCAGCGTTGCACAGCTACTTCGATGAATCCGGGAGCAGTGGCCCCACCACCGAAGCAGGCGGTTCTCTCAACGACCACCTAAGTCATGCTATCGCAGAGGACGGTGAAGGACCCGACGAAGAGCTGGACTCTTTCCTCAAGGGTGACTCGTGGGACAATGTCAAATGGATGCAAGGTGCCCTTATCGGCCAAGGCTCCTTTGGCAGTGTCTTCCTCGCCCTTCATGCCGTTACTGGGGAGCTCATGGCCGTCAAACAAGTCGAAGTACCCTCCAACTCCAACAGTACTCTCGACAGAAAGAAAGAGAGCATGGTTGCGGCTCTGAAACGCGAAATTGATCTACTCCGCGATCTCCAGCACGAGAATATCGTTCAATACCTCGGCTCCAACTCCGACGACGAACACTTCAACATCTTCCTCGAGTATGTTCCCGGTGGCTCCGTAGCCGCCATGCTGAACTCCTACGGCCAACTCCACGAACCTCTCATCCGTAACTTCGTTCGTCAAATCCTTTGCGGCTTGTCCTACCTCCACGGCAGGGACATCATCCACCGGGACATCAAGGGCGCCAACGTCCTCGTCGACAACAAAGGCAACATCAAGATCTCCGACTTCGGTATCTCCAAACGAGTCGAAGCCTCTGCACTCTTACAACCCGCCGCCAAAGGCGGCCATATCCACCGCCCCTCGCTGCAAGGATCCGTCTTCTGGATGGCCCCCGAAGTCGTCAAGCAAACGTCCTACACCCGCAAAGCGGACATCTGGAGTCTAGGCTGCCTGATCGTCGAGATGTTTACCGGCACGCATCCGTTCCCGAATTGCAGCCAGCTGCAGGCCATCTTCCAGATCGGCAACAGCAGCGCGAAGCCGACGACGCCGGACAATGCGAGTGAGGAGGGCAAGGTGTTTTTGAACAAGACGTTCGAGTTCGATCAGGACAGGAGGCCCAGCGCGGATGAGCTGTTGCTGAGCCCGTTCCTGAAGCAGATTGCTTGAGTGGACGCACACACACCTTCGCGTACCTGGGTTCTCAGCTCCAGCTCTTGACTACCGGCTCTCAACGGGATACCTTTCGGCACTACGTCAGCGAGAATGAACGAGGGTGTATCACCTCCACCTTTATCGCTGGCTAGATGACATTCCGCCCGCTTGAAGGAAATCAACACCATTCTTGCTTCATCGAGGCTGGTTTTCCAGGGGACGGAAGATGACATTGGGCTCAGCATTGTCGCTTTGACCTCGTTGGATCCTCTAACCCAATATTTGCCCTGCCCCTTTACGAAATTGCAGATTGTATTTTTACACAAAACCGTATTGAAAGCAATGGATGCAAAGCGAACGGAAGGATCATAGGCCATAGTTTTTGAAGCGAACTCATCAAGAATGTACACTACTTACTATTACTACTACTGCGCCAAATGGGGAAATCGATATGAGAGACTCTGAACGCTATGAAACGCATTTTCAGACCCCTGGCACTGCACTGCACTTTCTCTCCCCAGTGTGATGCTGGGTAAAATCCCTTAGAAGCAATAATGCTCGATGGTTCAACTGCCTACCTTGGAGCTCCGACTATGCAGCAGCAGCGTTATTTCTTGCCTTGAGAATTCAAGGCGAGTCAAGCCCCGGATCTTCTGATAGGTTTCCAGACTCTGGCGAGAAAATCGTTGCTGTCCCTCCCCATCCCCATAGCTCCGCCCATCTCCCATAGCAAAGACCTACCAGAGCTCTCGGCTCCAAACCCCACGGAGAAGCATCATTTCAAGCCTTGGTGGAATCCTTCGAGTGTGAGAGCTCGATATCTGCCACTTGAGTCCTTCCTATATCACAATTTGCTCTCTGACACTCAATGGCTGTTCCAAAGCAGCACTTGAACGAGGGTGCGCTCCTTGAGTGCAAAGTTGCTGTATGTGTTGCTTGGAGTTAGTCTCTGCGCTTGGAGGTGGGGGGGGGGGGGACGCTATGTATTAAAAGGAGTTATGGCGATTTAGAGATCAGATTTTTGGAAAAGGGGGGGGGGCCGGGCGGTAGTGGGAAGAGGTGTAACGGCTTGCTTTTGTGGAGGTTCGGATTTAATTTGGGCTGGAGACTCGGGCTAGGGTAGCTACTTGATCATGATGCTATGAAAATAGCTCGAAGAGGAAAAACCTAATGGTGATTCTGCGTAGCACAATACCTTGGTGACCTCCCAATATCTCCTACCTTCGCTGTCTCATCTAGGTTTTCCGTTTCCTCCTAAGGCGAGAACTTTGAGCCCGGAAGTTAGTGTAGGTCCTCGTCTGGCTCTGGCAACCAGCCCAATACTCCTTTACTTGGCTGATATGGGATATCTTCAATAATCAGCCATCAAGACGTAAGCGCCAGGCTCGTCCCCCGACACGCCATCCAGAACTCCTTGACTGCTTGGTTTGTGCCTCTAGCGCCCCTGAGACTAATCGCAGGCACAACAAGTGTCAGCAGGCCTCCTCCATCGTCGTTGGACTTCCTAGAATCAACTCACCTCATGATTCTCTGCAGCCACACCCTCTTCTCGCTCTCGCTCACCTTCGCACTCGGGAACGTAGCGTTCGTGAGCGCATCCTGCAACCACGCCTTGGCCCTCGGTTGCGCGAAGACTAGCTTCTTGAGGGGCTCGGCAAGCACATCCAGCTCGCTGCGGGCGGCCTCGCCGGCGATGCTGCGGACGAGGATGTGGGCCAGCTGGGGGCCGTATTCGTGAAGGACGATGGTGAGTTTGGCCTGTAAGTCACTCGACGGGAGCTCGTGTTTCTGGACTAGAGCGGCCTGCAAGTCGACGTTAGGGAGGTCGTTGCTTGAGGGCTGCATACTGCAAGGGTTTGGGGGGCGATTTACCCACAAGGAGGCGGCAGCGCGCTTTGGCATGATTTCCGGCGCGGCTAGAGAACGGAGACTGAAGAGGAAGAAGCCCGGAAGTGCATTCAGCGTTTGAGGTTGGAAGAGGGAGGCGAAATAATGGGGTATCAATTTGCCCACGAGCTCGAGGCAGCTCGCTGCTACCTCCGGGTCGTGGGTTGATTCGTCTGTATAGCGGTATCAGTCAAACATACCATCCATTGTTGGAGACTTCCCCCGACTTGTGGACGCTCACTGTTCCTCGATTCGACAAACACGAGCACCAATTGAAGGAGCCTGGATGATGCGGCGCTCATGGCATCCGCCGAGGCATAATGTCGCCGACTTAGCATCGCAGACGCAGCGTCAAGAAGATAGTTCAAGCTCGGCGAGCCAAGGCCAGATCTGAAGCCATGCTCCACCAGGTCAACTGTCACGCTGGGTGGCAAGACAAACAATCCCGGTTCGTTCTCTTTGTATCCCGTACGAAGCACCTGGCATGCCGCTTCTGTGATGTCACTGTAGAGGTGTAAGGAACTCGTGGTTGTTTGTAACATGCGTACGATCCTGCTTTGCAGCTCCAATCCTGGCGGCGAAGCCCATACCGCCAATTGAGGGTCCTTCGCTTCAGCATCGGCCTCCAGATCGATCGTAATCTCGTCCGGTGCTTGAACAGCTTTTCCAATGCCGGCTAAGCAACGCAAAGCACATACACCAGCGACAAGGGCTTCCTCAACTTGTCCAGCGGCAAGTGCCTCACCGACAAATGCTACGTCCTTCTCCACATACTTCAATAGCTCTGATAGAGGGTCGAGCTGTGATTCACCTTGCGGTATTTCGCGAATAACCATTGCGATAGCTCCAAGGATTTTCTCCCTAACATTAGCATCATTTCGTTCAAGATCCTGGTATGCCTTCAGAAAGCTACCAATTTCGCCAATCAGTCGCTTGCGGCATGATGAACAAGTAGAGAATATCGCTTTCGCTGCCGGGTACGCCAAAGCCGGATTGCCTAAGCATTGAAAGAGATATGCTAACATGCCTGGTATATATTCGTGCTGCCGCTCAAAGAAGGCATTGTAGTTGGTTAGGGTATCCAGTGCAGTCTGCTGCGCTTGGACTGGCAGTTGCGCATCCGCGACCATTGATCCCGCAAAAATTTGGGATCCGAAGACCTTGGATAAAACATGATCCGCGGCGATGTTGGCCGCAACCGAATCCGAAAGCGCGTTGAGGCAGTAAAGTGCGGCTTCGACGTCGGACCAAGCCTGGCGATCCAGCGCACTCATCGCCAGATGTGCAAAAGTCTCGAAGATTGACAAGCCGAGTAGGGTGAACGAGGCTTGAACCAAGTCTTGCACGTCCCGTCGCAGAGCCTTGAAGTCCGTCCTTGTTTCGGAGTCCCAGGAGGCAACGACGTCAGAGGAAGGAAAGCGGATTTTAGTCCAACCATGCTCAAGCGCGCTGATAATATACTTCTTAGCTATATCTATCCATGCTGGAGTGCCCTCGTCACTGAACAATTCGTCAATAGCGTACTCCGTAAGATTTGCCCAGAATTCAACAGCTTGAGAACACATCTGGATCTCGGCTCCATCATACCCTTTACAATCTACGAGCTGGACCAGCTGGTTTAAGATTTGAGCTTGAGCTGGATCGTCAGTATTTCGAGCAAGATCATGTACTGCTGCGTCTCCATAAGCGAACAACAGTCTCGAGAAATCTTGAGCATCCTCCCCAAAGTCACCCGCCTTCAACTCTAGCACCCATTCTTGGGCGGAAGCGTTTGACAATATCCCAGCCAGCGAAGCAAGGTGATGGGGCTCAAAGAAAGCTGGAAAATTGACCAACACGTCGGTGAAGAACTCGACAGTAGCTTCAAACAAGACTTCAACAGTAAAGGTGTGTAGGACCAACGGTATCACTGACCGTAAATCGTTCAGACCTTGCTGAAAGCCTTTGTTGGTGTAGATACGATGTGCGTACAAGACCCAAGCCTGGAAATCATCAGTGACTGTACGCAGATGACTAAGGCGCGCCGTAGGAATTAAATTCTATTGTCATTCCCACCCAGGCTCTAAAGCGAGCTTTGGTATCTTACCTGGAAGCATTTCATGGCTTCTTCGGAGACTTCTCTGCCGACGCTCGGATGTGTAATTGAATCGACGCGCTCACTGGCAAGCAGTTGTTGAAACAATTTCACAATATCATCAAGGTTGCGAGCCACCCTGTCATGGTATTGGTGCCTATGATACTTTATCAGTGATAATCTGATCAAGTGCACGATAGATTGATGAAGGATTAAGGACCCTATTGGAATCCCACGCGATTAAGGAACATAAGGTAGAATGATAGATTGTTCGGATAGGAGTGGTAATCATCTTAATGTTGGAATTGGGCCGCAGCTCGTAGAAGGAACATGGACCAAAGGACGTGCTCACGTTTGTACACTATTTGGATTTATTTTACCAACTTCCTCGACAAGGGCGGCTGCGAACCACAGAACAACTGTAATTTCGAGATTGTTCATGTTTGACAGAACGTCACCCAAAGTGCCCATTGAGGACACAGTCTCTGAAGACAAGACATCTCCAGTGATCATGCTGCATACGATATGCCTGACACAGTGGTCCCAGTTTACGGAAGGTCGGAAAAAGTACGCAACCAGGGTTGAGCATAGCTTCCGCAGTACCAAAGCTCCCTCTTGTGCGTTGGCCAAACGAACCAGCCATTGGAGAAGACGATCGAGCAGGGCCACAGTATCCGGGGCGCCCAAGCTATCCCAGTCGTTGTTGATCTTGACCGTGAATGTCAACGCGCCGAAAAACCTAACATGGGGATCCGGACTCCGAAGAAGCTGATCTGCGAGTTGCCACCCTTCTTGTGACCTTTGGTATTTCTGTAGAATAGCTTGAATGCGTGAGACATCGGCACCTGGACGATACAATCCCCGGATAAGCTCTTCAAACTCCTGAAGGGTTGTAATCTGATTTGGTTGTGAATCGGCCATTTGGAGTTACCCCCGATGTATCTTGGATTGCACGGGCGAGAGAGCGAAAGGCGGCCACCCCTTTTCATAGTCCAGGTGATTTGTGCTGCAAGTAAGTGAGTGTCAATCAGAAACTATCCGTTGGCGAGTGTGTTCAGGCCAAAAACGTTTGGCCCATTGTGACAACTGGACAGCCATCGCATCAGTTGTCGAACGACACATGCAAGATACATAGTAGCATTGGGTTTCCCCGCTGAGCCTGTTACTGATTCTGCGGCTTCGGAATCAACATTTGCATGAAAGGAAAGTACGATGCTGACACGGATATTGAATCCTGTATTGAAAGCACATGACTCGCGTGAGTCTGATATGAATGCATGTGATTGGCTGCCATGGTCAGCATCGAACATAAAATGTACATTTCCAGTCCTCCAAACATAGCAGGAGTACCTCCATATTGTTATTCACTTTCAACCTCCCGCATATGAGTCTCCTTCCAAACGTACTTCGTTTCCAATCAATATCAAGGAGGTTTTTCGGTCGAGGTAGTGGCCCAGGGTCGACCATTACAAGACCACTTTCGAGTCTACAACGATTGCCTATCGACATGGAGACTGTCCATACGACAGAGCGTTTGAACAATTTAAGGGGTTTCATGAAAGAGCATAAAGTCGATGTGTATAGTAAGATACCTCATTAATCTGTCAAATTATATCAAATCGTGGTTCTCATGTCTTTTCCAAGTTGTGCCATCTGAGGATAGTCACCAATCAGAGTACACCGCGGCTGTTGACCAACGACGAGGTCAGAGAAAAGCGACATTCTTTCATCGTATTGTAGCTCAATTTGATAGCATATATTACTGGCTTCACCGGCTCAGCCGGCACTGCTGTAATCACTTCGGACAAAGCAGCTTTGGCCACAGATGGACGGTATTTCAACCAAGCATCGAAACAACTGGACGACAACTGGACGCTGCTCAAACAAGGGGTCGAGGACGTCCCTACGTGGCAAGAATGGTCATTACATTCTGATCTATAATACCACCTCAACCTCTGACAGCGAGCAGGGCGGCAGAGCAGTCAGAAGGAAACAAAACCGTCGGTATAGATCCGACTGTTATCACCGCTCGTAAGGACTGAACCTCTTCGTCGACGCACTGGACTTTGGCTAAACTGATGTAGCTGATGCCCGGGATCTGTCTGAGAAGATCAAGAAGAAAGGCGGGGCCGCATTGACTCCCGTGACTGACAATCTCGTCGATATAATTTGGGGCTCTGACCGTCCGTCGCGTTCGGAACAGAACATAAAGCCACTAGATATCAAATACACTGGCAAAGCATCAGACGAGAAGATTGAGGACTTGCGGAAAGAATTAGACAAGAAGAAAGGCGCCGGTCTAATTCTATGTACGTCGTCAGAGTCCTTAAGGTAGTGGACCGTACGTGCTAATGTACACACATAGCCATGCTCGACGAGATTGCCTGGCTTTTCAATCTTCGCGGGAATGAGTATGCGATATTTCGGAGCAAGAGGGCAAGCTTGGCTAATATTCAAACAGCATTCCATGCAACCCAGTGTTCTTCTCCTATGCTGCTGTTACCCCTACCTCGGCAACCTTATACGTGGACGCAGTCAAGCTGACTCAGGATGTGCGGTCTCATCTCGGGGACAAAGTCCAGATCGAGCCTTACGAAGCTATATTCGAAGATACCAAAGCAATGGCAAAAGACTTAGAGAAGGAGACCACGGACGCAGATAAGCCCAACAAGAAATTCATGATCTCCACCAAAGCCTCCTGGGCTCTAAGCCTCAACCTCGGCGGCGAAGACAAGGCCGACGAAATCCGTAGCCCAGTCGGCGACGCCAAAGCCATCAAAAACGCAACCGAACTCGAAGGCATGCGACAATGCCACATCCGCGACGGCGCCGCCCTGAGCGAGTACTTCGCTTGGCTCGAAGAAGAACTTCTCGTCAAGAAATCCAAACTCGACGAAGTCCAAGGCGTAGACAAGAACCACGAATTCCGCACCAAGCGCGAGCACTTCGTCGGCCTCTCCTTCGACACCATCTCCTCCACCGGCCCCAACGCCGCCGTCATCCACTACAAGCCCGAACCGGGCAACTGCTCCATCATCGACCCCACGAAGATCTACCTTTGCGACTCCGGCGCCCAGTACCTCGACGGCACAACGGACACGACGCGGACCATGCACTTTGGCACCCCAACGGACATGGAGCGCAAAGCGTACACTCTCGTCCTTAAGGGCGTCATCGCCCTCGACACCGCCGTCTTCCCCAAAGGCACCTCCGGCTTCGCTATCGACGCTTTCGCCCGCCAATTCCTATGGAAGGAAGGTCTCGACTACCGGCACGGCACCGGCCACGGCGTCGGCTCCTACCTCAACGTGCACGAAGGCCCCATTGGCATTGGCAAGCGCGTCCAGTTCTCCGAAGTGCCACTGTCGGCCGGTAACGTGCTTTCGGACGAACCAGGCTACTACGATGACGGCAACTTCGGGATCAGGATTGAGAATATGTTTATGGTGAAGGAGGTCGAGACGAAGCATCGGTTTGGGGATAAGCCGTATTTTGGGTTCGAGCATGTGACTATGGTGCCAATGTGCCAGAAGCTGATGGACGTGGGGCTGTTGACGGAGGGGGAGAGGGAGTGGGTGAATGGCTATCATCGGGAGGTGATGGAGAAGATAGGGGGCTTGGTTGATGAGAGGGCGAAGAGGTGGTTAGAGAGGGAGACGAAAGCGATTTGAACGTGACTGCCATTAGATGCTGTCTATCACATTTAGGCTGGAAACAAGGCGTTGTAGACTCCCAGGGGTATCTCATGCTCGATCGCGCGCTTCCAAATATGTACCGCATGAGTCTCAGTATGTACCATTCCCTCACTAATCCATCAAATCCTCGAATATCCCCTCCATCTCCTCCCTCCGGAACGGCACCCCCAGCACCTCCGTCCCCGCCCCACCCCGCCTACTGACCACCATATCATGATCATGAAACTCCTTCAGCAGCTGCCGAAACGCCATCTCATTACTGCAAATAAACTCCTCCACCACCTTCTGATACAGCACCCTGTAATCCACCCCCATCTCCCCTCCCTTCCTCCCACCCCCACCCCCAGCATCCCCCTCCTTATCCGACCCCCCATCACCCAGCCCCGCATCCTCAACCTCCGAGATCTGCGCCAAGATCTCCGCAACCAGCACCCTATACAGGTTCCGCGCGTTCTCGGGCAGAGACCGCAGCACGAAGCCCACGCCTTCCTTGCCCTTGACGGTGCGTCCGCTGCGCCCCAGAAGCTCGTTGACGTCGTCGATGACGGCGGGGATTTCGACCCCGCCGTAGGGTATGAAGGTCGTGGTGTCGTGGTAGACCCAGCTGTACTGTTCCAGCAGGCTGGTATCCCAGAGGAGCGGGAAGTTGGGCTGGTCGCACGTTGCGAGGAGGCGGATGGAGGGGGAGGCGGCAAGTTGGGCGAGGAGGCTGGGGTTGGGGGCGCGGCGCAGGGGGGGGGCGTCGAGGGAGTTGATGAAGAGGTTGAGGGGTGGGTTTGGGGGGTGGGAGGAGAGGTGGGCGAGGAGGGTGGAGATGGCGTCGGCGGGCTGGGTGGGGAGTTTGGGTGGGGGGTCGGAGTAGATTTGGGAGGCGAGGAGGTTGAGGATGTGCCGGAGGGTGAGGGTTGGGGTGTAGCCGTTCACGATGAGGATTTTGGGGGGGTTGGAGGGGCTGTGGGAGGAGAGGTATTTGGCGAAGGAGGTGACGAGTTTGCGTTTCGAGCCGTAGCCGTAGAGGCAGATGTTGAAGGATTCGGAGAGCTCGAAGTCCCATTGGGGAAAGGAGCGGGAATGGAGGGAGTGGAGGAAGCGGATGGAGGAGCCGTGAGGGTCTTTGTGTTTGGCGATCTGGTCGTGGTATTGTTCATGTGTGAGCAGTGAAAGGGAGGATAGAGTATTGTTGGAGGTCTTGACTCTGCCAGGGCGGTTTTGGAAGAAGTATTCTTCGTGAGCAGGGAGATTCTGAGGAGGCGTGGGTGACTTTTTTCGTCGTGCGCGCTTGCGTCCTCTCTTCGAAGGCGTTACAGGGCCGGTAGACTCTGCCGCGAGCTCATCTTCTCCACTTCCTTGCTCCGAACCCAGTTGATCATCCTCGCCGGCCAATTCTTCGTCCCATATCCTTTTAGCGAGATTCTCCTCTTCGCCAAGCTCATCTTCGTCGCTCAATTGATCTGTGATGGTCCGCTCGATGAGATTTCGGGCACTCTTTCGCCTAGCAGATCTGTCGGCGTTCCGGACAATGGGTTGCGGAGTGTCGGTGTCGTCGTCTCCAATCTCGGCCGCCTGCTGAGGCTTGGTCGGAGTTACGAACAAAAGTCTCCCCTTACCTTTCGACGTGGGCGTTTTCTGGGTCGAGCGCTCGGGTGCGACGGCGGGCAAGTTCTGCTGTTTCCTCCCACTGCCAGGAGGCCTTCCTCGCCGGGGTTTTGTTGGCGTCTGGGTTTCAATATGCTCTTCGCCGTTCACCTTCTCCTTTTGCAGCGATTGTGAGTCTTTTCGAGCTCTTGTCCGTCTTGGAGTATCATATTTGTCATCGTCATGCTCTTCAGTCTCCTGCAGCTTTCTCTTCATGATGACGCCGGGGCGCAGACTATGGAACGACCCATCATTCGCATATCCAAGCGTGATTCTTCAACTCGGCCGAAACCGACGCGTCCAACTTAACGCGAGTCATGTGCAGGCGCTAAACCTCTTCGGGATTCTGTAGATGTTCTGTGCATTTCGGTCCGTTCCACCCTTCAATCTTAATGATGTGTGTGGACACTCTGGATGTGTTCGCTCGCTCTGATGAGTGCCCGGAATGCTCTCTCCAACGGAAGACTGGGCTTCTTTTGATCGGTATCACCTACAGATTTTCTAATCAAACCTTCACGTTGAGGGTGTCGACTCTCGTCCACAAGCAACATCTTAATGATTTGATACTGTTGTGTCAAAAAAATCTACAGCTACACAACGACCTCCTTCCGATGCACATACGGCGCACTGTTGCCGCGAGTATCGAGCTGACAGAAGCATACCCACACCGCCGCTGTCTCAAGCCTCTATGCCTTCTTGAGTCCCCTGATGTTGAATGATCCATCGAGGCCGACCTTCGCGTGATATGTTCAGCCGCTGTGATAGCATGGTTTGTTATAGCATAGATCGGCACAAAGGCTCCTCCCTGCTAAACCCTGACAGCGTTGTTGCATGTACGTATCAAGCGGTCGTACTGCACGAGGTAGTGTCTCTTCGCCATCTGCCGATGATTGACATGAACATCGATACTCTGGCCATCATTCCTCTTATCCTATTGTTAATTTCCATATTCCAATCACCACGCCAGAGGTGGAACGTGCAATGAATTATTCGTGACCGGAACCTAGAAGTACTGCAACATGCTGTTCCATCAGTCAGACCCAATCACGAAAAGTCCCATATTGACGGTTCTATGAGAACTCTTACGTCTTGAACATTTTCTGCGGTACGCTTCTCTTCATGGCCGTGCTCAGGAACTTTCCAATCATTGACGCTCCACCACCACCTCCGTAGTCGAGCCCCAAGGCTAGCCCCTTTCAGCTGACTGCTTCGGTTCCAATATCTCCAGCCAGACAGTGCCAAGGTCCATAGCATCCCTTGCCCTAGGGGTAGCAGCACCTGAGAAAATTATCAGCCATTGTGGACGACGCAAACCCCTCGCAACCTGCTATCGGGAGATACCTGATCCCTTCCTGTAATCCATGCTATGTCCCACCATGATTCTGCGCCCTTCAGACTAGCTAGGTAACTTTGTTCGAACCGTAGATCGGGTAGCGGAGGGAGGTTGGCTCGTCTGGGAGCGGGTTTCAAGGTGGACTCAGGGATGCTGTCGGCATTGGAAGACACGGATATAGGTGATGCAGGCTCAACGGGTACCTTGGTTGAGGCAGCGGTAGAGGGATTGATGTCGTGGGCGGGCGAAGGATCGCGCTTGATGGAGGCAGACTGTATTGCCGAAGGTATATCAATGGCCGGGTTCGACATGATCGGAATCGATACTGATATCGCTATGACGGCACCTGTGGATTGTTCTCAATAATTGACGTGAGGGTAAGATAGATCGGTCAGGGGGGCTGAGCAAGTTAAGGTCAGGTACAGTATTCCGTATCTTACCATAAGAGTCCACTTAAGGGACATGACTAGCGCTACCCTAATCGAGGCCCACCGCGGCTGTCCCGGCTGGGCGTTCTAGGCGGCGTTTTGATGACCTCGAACAGACAAGTACAAATAGACTATTCCTCGATTGTCAACCCCCAGATTATCTCTCATGACATCGTGAACTCACAACCTCTGCTGCGACGACCATGCCCTTGAACTTCCTAGCCGATAGGTTTTCTCCTTTCCTTCGGACATTATACCCGCTGGAGTTTGCTCTTTCTCCGCCGTTAGGCATCACATCTACGGCTCTTCGCATCGACGAGTCAAGGTAGCATTCACTTAATCCATCCACACGGCCCTGTTTCCGAGAATGAGCGGCATTCATAAATTTCGGAGTTTACGTGTGAAACATAACTCTAAGAATGGACAAGAAAACGTAATGCCGTCTTCATTATTTACTTGCCTTCGTTCTTGAACATCCCTTAATCAATCTATTCCGATTTCTTTCTATAAAATGCCATCAGAATACCAGGGAAAAGCCTCACAGTCTTCTCTACGTTCGTTGTCTTCCGCTTTCTTAGTCACAGCATCGAAAAGAAGTCCTCGGCTAGCGGCTACGGCCAGCGAGATTCAAGCGACAACAGCTGACTCGTATGAGGGCTTGCTTTTGCAGCCCAAACAGACGTCTGGATTTCTTCATGGCGTGTTCACTGATCATGAAAAAGTGGGTCCCAGGAATAGCGAAGAGATAGAGGTTTGTGCGCTTGAACGGACTGATGTACTTGGTGCCCGAGGCTGATAGTCGGTAGGACAAAATCTTGTCACATGTCCCTACGCCTACTGAATCTGGGGCCACTATCAGAGACCAGGAGTTGGCGCGTATCTTGAATCAACCGTACGCCAAAGGAAATCGCAGAAAGGCTGAGGAAGTACTCAATCTGCTAGAGTCTTCGGAAAAACGAATACTGCTACCTCCGGAGCCATCAAGCAAAGGCCTAGGTGCGATTAATAGGGATGGTGTTACTTGCTGGCTTGACTCTCTTGTTTTTGCCATGTTCAGCCATATCGAAAATTATAGACCAATGGTTATCCGAAAATTTCCTGACGAGCCGAGGGAAAGATTGGCCATGATGATAAGACTTTACGTCAATCTACTGAGAACTGGGAGACTAATCACTACTGATATTGTAAATTGAGAGTTCGTGCAGAGACGGAACAATGCTGACGTTGCCTAGACTAAGCAACTACAACTAGCAATCGCAGGATGTGGGTGGAAAGAAGCTGCACAGATACATCAACAAGACGCTTCAGAAGCTTATTCGTTCATTACGGATCAGCTTGAGCTGCCCATGCTAACACTAAAGATGGACCTGTTCCACAATGGTAAAGAGGATACTGATAGCGACCACAAGCTGATCCATGAACGAGTGATAGAAGTGCCAGTTCCGGTTCAGCCAGACGGCGGCCCTGGTATCACTCTGGAGGATTGTTTGGAGACCTATTTCGACAATCGTGTAGAAGTCAATCGCTTCCAGCACTATAGGAGGAATACTGTGAGCTCGATGCGCTCGGGCATGTCGATTGAGAAAGGTCAATCAATACATGTGGAAGTTGCAGGTATCAACGACTCGCAGCCATCCACACCGCAAGGTCTTCGAGGAGCAGAGGCTATGTCGCCACTCTCGCCAATCCGGCCCGCAGCTGACCACCAGAGAATGCCAAGTATAATTACAACTTCCCATGATTCCGAAAAGGCTGACTTAGCCGACGTATCATCCCCTGGGAAAGGTGATGATCTCGCAGCTAGTAGGCGGCGGGCGGGAAGCCTGAAAAAGGAAGTCACCATGCCTGCATGGCAGATCTTCAATTTGATCCGTGAGTAATTATACTATTTCACGTATGAACGTTTGCTGACGTTATGTTAGCGTGGAACAATCCTTCCGACGCCCAAGGTCAACCTCCAAGTAGCAATGCCGAAGTTGCTGCCCTCCTCAGCAACAGGCCCATAGTGAGGGACATTTATCTCCGTTACAGCGGTTGGGCATGCTAATCTGTATTCCCACAGGTGCCCATAGCCTTGAAAAGATCCCAGATGGAGAACGGCCGGAGTGTACGGCGTGACACGTTCATCGACATTCCATTGACCTACAAAATGCCACACTTTGTTAAAGACGACTCTTTAGACGAAGATGACCCTCTTCACGGCCATTTCATGCTAAAACTTCAAAGTTTCGTATGCCACCAAGGGACGAGACCCGACTCGGGCCACTATATTAGCGCCGCTCGTGCTGCAAGTTCTCAAGATGATCCAGGCCAATGGCTTTTGATGGACGACCTTGCAAAGGAGCGGATCTCGTATATTAGCGACATCAGGAAATTCCTCGACAAAGAAAAGCCGTATCTACTCTTCTACCGGGTCGAGCCCATAAGTGCTGATCCCCCGCCTTATCAGGAAGCCGTTGACAATGATTCTGGGAACGCGCTGCGCAATGTTCGGCAAGAAGAATCTAATCAGTTGACAACCGAAGAAGCTGTCACCGACAGTAGGCACAGCTTTGACTCTTCACTGCCTGAACCGGAAAGGGGCCGATCCAGCATGAACAGCGACCGACGGCAGAGCTTGATTTGTCCCAATGGAGACGCCGAAGTTAACAGATTCGCCTCAACCACATTTCTCACAGCTGGTTCCAAACGCAATAGCAGCACTGCTTCGCGTCGTGGCTCCAAAGCCAGCAGGTCGAGCCTGTCCTTGTCGCGGCTGGCTGGGAAGCTGTCGAAGGAAAAGAGCAGCACGTCTCTCACGGGATCGGCCTCGAACGGCTCACATCGCGAGAACAATTCTCGTCCACCGACTTCGGAAGGTCCGAAAACACATGACATCTGCAAGCCGCAAGCTAATCATTTAGTAAATGGCCATCGGAACGGCGTTTTAGGAAAGCGAAGCATCGAAAAGGGGGAGAGGGAGTGCTTGCTGATGTAGGCATCCAAGATTCAAAGTACTGACCCGGACTTTAACCGTCTTGTCACTACAAAACGGCCAGCTTTTACCGCAGGTTAGCACCTCAAGGCACTTCTTGTATCGGATTCTCTAGTTCTGTCAGGATCACATGGGGTGGCATAAACGCATAAGGGACCTTAAAAGTACTCCTCACGTTGGTCTCGACGGATGATCGAGCATTGCACGGACTGGCGTTGTGCATGAGGACGGTTGTGCCCTGGTGATCCTATGGGAGTTTGACGGTACTGATTGGGATATACCCGGGAACGTTGCATAGCGCGGGCGTACTTGTGTCCATGACAGGTCAGGCTTCTTAGACTTTGTTTGCAGGCATAGTAGAATCAAGCCGTTACGGCGCTGTATATAGATGCTACAATATACACTCGATAATATATCGCGTCTAGATTTATCAACGTCTGCAGTCTTCGGTGTCGAAGCTCGCTGCAAATCTTTCACTCAAAAAAGCTTGACATAATCTCGAGTTCCTCAAGTAAATGCCAGACGTGTACTCCCATCCACTATGCACAACCCACGATGCCCCTATGCAGCCTTGTGTCCACGCTATAAACTAGTAATTCACATGCTGCCCCTGGAACGGCACCCCCAATGCACTCAGTAACAGCCTCGCATCCCTATCGTTCGTCGCCGTGGTACAACATATGATATCAATCCCCGGAATCATCTTCGGCGGATACCTGTCCCCAGAACATCAGTCAAGTCCTCCCTCACAATATCCACAACAGTCTGATCTCTCACCACCCAAGAAACCGAAATCCAGAAACAAAGGCACAAAGGGAAAGCTCACATATCGTAATTCACCCCCACCTCCTCCATCCCCCCGACCACCTCCCCCGTAAGCCCCCACCCAATATTCCCATTACTATCCCCCGCCCCGCCCGACGCCCCCCTCCACTCCTTAACCCTTGGCAACACCGTCTCCACCACCTTCCCCAAAAAATCCCACATATCCTCCCCCGTCAACTCACACTTGACACTCATCGCCTTCCCCTTCCTTTGTCCGAACTGCACGATACTCTTCTTCGCCTCGTAGATCTCCCCGCGCACGTTCGTGATCGCCTGCAGCACCATGCCCGCGACATGCAGGTGCTCGGAGCTGCCCCCCGCGGCGTCTTTGGAGGCGGTGTGCACGATGATCTTTCTCAGTGTTGGTAGGTTGCGGAAGGTGATGTTCTTGCCCAGCAGCCCCAGCGTTGCGCTGCCCCGCGGGGCTCGCAAGGGGCGGTTCTTGTGGTATGGACTGCTGCCGTCCCAGGAGCGGAGACGCTGAATGTTGAGGGGAGCGGGGAGCTGGTTGGGTGGGTAGTGCTTGTAGAAGAGGGTGAGGAGGTCGGGCGCGAGGGTGGAGGTGTAGGTCTGGAAGAGGCGCGGGAGGGAGAAGGGGCCGGGGATGAAGAGGCGGGAGGAGGGGGAGGAGGGAGGAGGTGGTTGATGGGGGTGGAGAGGGCCGCGGTAGAAGCGGGGAGGGCGGAATTGATATCTAGATGGGGTTAAGAGGATTGGAGATGGGGGAGGAAAGAGTGACGTACCGGCTCGCTGGAAGGCGGGTCTTGCGTCGCTTAGCACGCTCGACAGGGTTGAACGACTGGATCTGTGTGGGAGAGGGGGTGGGAGTGTGATGGGATGATGTAGGGTCGACGTCGTTTGAGGGTTCGGGGGCGCTGGTGGTTGAGGCTGCGCGTGTAGAGATATGTTGCCATTGTGGGCTAGTTGTTGAGGGTCTAGGTGAACCTTTGAAGCGTGGCCGTAGAGGTAGACGGTGGCTGGCCATCTTAAGACAGTATTGCAAGAATTCTTACTACAATGTAGAGCTCCAGGTTTTGATAGATCGCTCCCGATCGGGGTTTTAAGTAGCTCTTCGTTGAATGGCCCGAGAAATGGGCCCGCGAGAACCTTGTTTCATTATTGCCGCTTGGTACACCAACTCGATCGAGGTTTTGCTTGTCAGACCTTCGGCCATGCGGACCCGAGTAAAAAACGTGACTTCGTTACTCCGTACTCCGTCAAGTCCGTATCAGCTCAGCAACTCAAAGTCGACCACGCGCGACGACTGTGGTCCATCCACACCTCACCGGCATTCAATCGGTCCACACAGTCTCTCCACCGTATCTAATCTGGCAAGCTCTCCCGTCCCGTCATGCCCTCCACCTCCCACCCCAACTTAACGCCCCGCCCTCTCCGCTCCCCGCACACCTACCTCCACCTCTCCCTCCTCTCCCCCTCTTCACAGCACAAGCCCCCCGGCATCGATAAAATAACAGCCCACACCTACCTCACCGCCGCGCTGAACCAGTTTCTAGGCCTCACGGGTACAGCGATACCTGTTGATATCCTGAAGATTGATGGGAGGGATGTGTGGGTACGGTGTCCGAGGGAGAATGGCAGTATGGTTTCAACAGCCATGAGTGAGTGGAGACGGGAGGGCGGGAATGCGGGGTGGCGGGTGAAGGGAAGGGGAGACTGTCTTGGGGATGTGGGAACGGAGGACTGGGGAAGGAAGGGGGTCTGGGAGGACTGAATACTAAGGCATAGGGACATGCGCCTCACGATGAAATTGCGTGAGCTAAGCTAGATATGTGTGGTTATCTTGAATGTTTGGTGGGGTGGTTCCAGTACAAATTGTATGGACAGCAATTGATGGAAAGGAGAGGTAAGTGAATACTCTTGGTATCTGTCTATTTCTAGATGCTGACGGGCGCGATAGCTGTGCCCAGGATATGCGAAGACAGCGACTGAGCGTCGAATGTTACTTTCTCCATCCAATGTGCTATGCACGCGGTGCACAACGCCAAACATATGGTACAGGTCGCAGAATAGCTGAAGTCTAATGCAGTGTGAGTGGGAAGAGGAAGAATCGCGAGCGCGAAGGTGTGTTGCCACTGCTGTAGGAGGCATAGCGGTGTAAGTGTGTGCCAGAGAGGGCACCCTCTACAGCGGAGAACGCCACCCGGAGGATATAGTGGGAAGATCAAGCCACGTTACGCATTTCGCATTACGTGGGTGTGTTCTTGAGCCTCCTTTTCCTTATTGTGACTTTTCCGAGGTAATAGCCCTGTTGAGGATTTTCAAAGGAAAGACCTTCAGCTGGGCTGCTGCTACATCATGGACGTAAGCGAGCTCTGGGCGTAGGCCTGTGGTTCAATTTAGCAACTTTCGATGGACGACTTCGGTATGCACATACCATCGGCTTGATATCGGGATGAGGCACAGCGTCGAATTTGTGAAAGTCGAGCTTGTATTCTGGTCCGATGTTTATGTATGCGCCTTTGTTTTCGGTACTATCACAGTACTTGGGTGCCGAGAAGACTACGATAGAGTCAGTACTGGAAAGCCCTATGCGATGGGAGAAGCTTACCAGTGATGCATCGACCGTCGTGCTCCACCTCGTAGCCCTCCATCCTCACCTCATGACTTCGGATGATGGCCTCGAGTCCATTTGCTTCACAAAATCTCTTCGTCACATCTGGCCCAAATTGTAAACCCACCCCACGCTTGCTAGGTCCTCTTCCGGGCATGGACTGTGGGTCTGTCCAGAGCATCTCCATCATTAAACCGGACTGGCCAGGCTGCCGTTGTCGGTGCCTGTTCAGCTTCCGCACGTCGTCCAGAGAGGTCTTATCGTCGGAGAAGAGGCCACCATGTAAGGTGAAATACTTTTTGCCAATGAGTGTCGCAAGTGGTAATGCGGAGAATGATTCGGAGAACAGCTTGAAGACCTTTTCGGTGTATTTGGCTTTGCATTCTCCCTCGAAACCGTAGACCCTGTTCATGTCGTCCGTCTCATGATTCCCGCGATTAAGGAAAAATGACTTAGGATTTAGCCATTTGTATGCGTAGAGAAGAAGGACAACTTCCGTGGACCAGGAGCCTCTGTCGACAAAGTCACCATTGAAGAGGTAGTAATGTGATTCCGTAGGATAGCCATTGAGTCGGAAAAGCTCAAGAAGGTCGAAGTATTGACCATGGGTGTCTCCGCAAACAGTCAACTGGTGTCCCTTTGGCACTTCCATCTCAACCATAGTATGCTCATCATAGACGATCTTCTTGACAGCTGCTATTGTTTGATAGACGTACTTCCGGTGTAATTTCTTGCCATCTTTAAACCTTTCGATCATGTCATCGATGAATTCTTGTGTCATTTCGCTACCCAGTTTTGCGCCGTCATATTTCGCGTCAACCGCGATTGAGTCGATGTCTAATCCTTCAAAAGCTGACGGTGCATCCCCAACTTCTATTGCTTTGAGAAACTCGACATGCTTGACAATCTTTTGACACTCAGCAAGCTTCAGTTTCGCATCTTTATTATTCGGGTCCTTCTTCACAACAGCCTTGAAGTCCTTCAGCGCTGCCTGTGAGTTGAGTATCGCGGTATTCGCCACCGCTCTTCGGTAGAACGCCTACATATTGTCAGGCAAAATCCGCCGGCGAGAATCGCGCAATCACAGTACCTTGATATAGGAATCATCAAGGTCAATAGCGTGAGTGGCATCTGCAATGGCATATCCGTAGTTTTCCAGTTTGATATGAGCCTACACTCAACCATTAGTTGGGGCGTGGATAATTGATTGTTCGACCACTAGCCTGAGCTCGATTGCAAAAGAAAGTAGCATCTTTGTCGTTTATTTCTATCGCCTGTGTATAAAAGTTCACGGCATTGAGCCATTCATGGGCTGCGACTGCCTTGTTACCCTTTTGCTTGAGAGCAATCGCATTTTCAGCAGACGGCATGATAGAATGGCAAAACTTGGGTCAGCTAGAGAGCTGAGCTCGGACGGAACGGACGTCGAAACGACGAATGATAGAAAGTGATCTGAGAAGTAAATATTTGTGTCGTTTAGAAATACTCTAAAGCTCGTTCTTCAAAATGTTCAATCAAAGATCACGCTAGGCTCGACTTGGATTTCACATCGCCAATCGGTCTACGTTCCTTCAAAGATTTTAATCTCCAATTGATACCTTGTCATTGCTGATCTTTGTGCTAGGAGTGAGCAATGCAGGCTAGATGGGACCAGCGCCAGATGAGCACCAACTTAAGGATGAGATTGCTCGCTTGGAGCTGGAACTTGACGCAGCCCGCTCCAAGCTGAAGAACCCCATATCTGAAGTCGACAATACAATATCGAATCCCCCAGAGAGCGCGACAGCCAATGCAGCTGCTCAAGCCCTAGGGGTCGTCGCCCTGTCTCCTTCAGGCCATGCCCTCGTGCTTCTCTCCGACTCCGCCCTACCACTCGGTTCCTTTGCTTTCTCCTCAGGCCTAGAGTCTTACCTTGGGCATCGCCCCTTAAGACCTACTCCATCGATCTACCCTTTCCTCTCACTTTCGCTCTCATCAGTCGCCGGAACGACGTTACCCTACCTGCTCGCCGCGCATAAGAACCCTTCTCTGCTCCCCTCCCTCGACGACATTCTCGACGCCTGCACGCTCTGTCTAGTCGCTCGACGGGCGTCCATCGCGCAAGGCCGCGCTTTACTCACACTATGGGAAAGAGCCTTTCGAGGTACCGTTCAGGCGACGCTACCAGCTTGTTTGGCGCTGGCCAGTTTTTCCAAAGAATTGAAAGGCGTAGGATCAGGTGCTTGTGAGCCTGGTGAGGTGAACGGGCATTATGCGCCGATTTGGGCGGTGGTGACATCTGCGATGGGAATATCGGTCCAAGAGTCTGCGTACGCCTTCTTATTCAACCATGCCAAGGCGGTTGTGAGCGCGGCCGTGAGAGCGTCGGTGATGGGACCGTATCAGGCACAGGGGGTCTTGGCTGGAGCGTGGTTGAGGAATGAGATTGCGAAGTGTATGAGGGACAATTGGGAGGTCGAGGTTGAGGATGCTGGGCAAGTGGTTCCACTGATGGATCTCTGGATTGGGAGACATGAGATGCTTTACTCGAGAATTTTCAATTCATGATCCAATGAAGAAGCCGACATGAAATCAGATACGGTGAGAAAAGCTTTGAGGAAAAACATCTTGATAGATGCTAAAATTGTCCTAAATATGGATTTAGGCGCCTTCGTCAGCTCAGCAACATCCCCCAAGCCTTTGCAGCTAGCCCCCGATTATCATAGACGCCAGCAAATGCCCGATTCATCAATCATGTCTCATAAGATATCCCTCAATTGCGCCTTTTGAGCCAAAGTCAAGCTCGTCGGGAATATGACCTTGACCTCCACAAGCATATCGCCCCGTTCCGAAGGCTTCTTGCTTTTGGGCATCCCCAGATGTGGGAATTCAATGACCCGACCAGGTTGTGTAGGTCCAGCTCCGGATGCCGGAACCTGCTTGCCATCGATTGTCGCTATCGTTCGGCTCCAGCCAGTCAATGCTTCTTTGAGGTCTAGCTCGACATAAGCTCGAAGATTGTCATCCTCGCGCTTGAATGTCTCGTGCGGTTTCTGTAGCTGTGTCAATACCGTGGAAGCGTGCAAGGGAGGCCATTGTGGCTCCTTACCTCTTTTACAATAAAATGCATGTCTTGCGTACCACCTTCTTCCTGATCGCCGACACCCTTGAACTTGATCTTCGTTCCAGCCTTCCATCCAGGTTTGATCTCCATATCCAGGGTTTTCTCTTCCACATTGCGCTTTCCCGTGCTAGGATCGAACGTCTTCCGCTTTATCTTCATCTTCTTGCGTGCCCCTTTGTACAAATCTTCCAACGTCACCGGCAGTGGCCGCTCCACAATCGTAGGTTCTGGCGTTGGCTCCCTCCGCCGTCGATGCCCATTGCTTTCTCGATACCCTCGTGAGCTTCTGCCCCCACCGCCCCTGCCTCCCAAAAATTGAGCAAAGATGTCGTCGTCATCGCCTAGGCCGGCGCCACCCTGCTTGAAAAAGGTCTCAAATATGCTCTCAGGATTACTGGGATTGAAGCCTCCACCGCCGCTTGTCGAGAAGTGGAAGGACCGTCCTCCGCCGCCGCCGCCGCCCATACCGAAGCCGCCAGGCATGCCTTCGGACGGCATACCCCCTGGTCCGCCGGCGGCGCCTTGGGGCGGAGGTTCTGCTCCACCGCGGAGTAGGAACTCGAGGCCATATTGGTCGTAGACTTTGCGTTTTTCGGGGTCGGAGAGGATTTCATAGGCTTGCGATACTTCTAGAAACTCGAACGTCAGCCAGGTTGATTGTCGGTAGATCTGTAATTAGAAGCAGATACCTTTGAATTTCTCGCCGGCATCAGGCTTGTCTCTATTCTTGTCAGGATGGTATTTTAGGGCCGCCTTTCTAAACGACAATCAGTAAAAGACCCAATTCGTAATCGCCGTCCATTCGAGCTGACCTGTATGCTTTCTTTATCTCATCTTGCATTACGTCTGGCTTAATGCTTAAGGCATCGTATAACTTTGTTTCGGCGACCATCTTGGAAATACGGTGTTCCACTTTCAAATTGCTTGATTAGGACTTCCCCAAACACCAATTGGTGTGTAAGTCAGCCAAGAGGCAGCTCATTTGTCAATTCAAATATCGCCCCATGCTAGTAGTGTGGGTCGTGTTACTGATCAAAAGTGAGGCGTATGCGCAATCTGCACCTCACAGAACAACCTGTGACGTTACGGGGTACTATCCGAAGAGCTCAGCCGGGTCAGCCTCGGTATCTAGAAGGTTCTAGAACCTTCTACGATCAATCGTTGGAAGATGGACTTGGAGCTTCTGTCCAGGCAGAGAGAATGGAACTGACAGCACGGTAGAAGGTAGAGAGGTAGGCCACGAGCTTCCGACTTCCGAGGCATCTCAGCCTACCGGATGGAGACACAGGGGCACTCTGCCACCCAAGCCTCATATTTATACTATAATGATCTATCTCGCTGCGAGTGATCAATATCTGAATAAGTGCTACCGTAAGTCATTACTATCCCGTGCATGTCTCTCTCTATAGAAGTACGATATCTCGAAAAAATTTACACCCAGCCCGTTCACTATTGTCTTTCATAATCATGTCGAACTTTCCCCACATTATCATCGAGAGCTAGCTGTTACCGGCTACGATAGGTACGGCATAGTAGTGATCTTAAAACGAAACAACGTGCATGTTTCTTCGGTCAACAGTGGGTATCGCCGTATCGATGGGCTGCCTGACTTTAAATGAAAATGGGTCTGCTCGCAAGACATGCTACAGATCTATTCTTGAGAAAGATTGATTGTTCGAGTCGGGCGCCAAAGTGAAAAGTCCCCCGCCGAATGAATGGCGCACTCAAGCGTTGACGACCAATCCGTGCTTGCAGGTGCCAGGCTGGACGTGGCCGTGTCCAGCAGCGGAGAAATATATTCTGCATTGTATCAAGTGTGTGGAGGTGCGCGGAGGAGTCAATATTGCGACAGGCCAGACACAAAACTATCTATGTAGGTTGAAGAGCGGGTGGGTACAGAAGGAAAGGGAAGAAAGCGAATGAGGATTGGCTGTGGAGAGGTGGCAGAAGTAAAGGTCGCATCATCAGACTATGAACTTTTGAGCTGATTCTGCATCGTCGAGTGACAAAAGCAAATCAGTCATTTTGTCGTCATGACTAATGTTAGTTTAAAGCACTCGACCGAACGAGCCCATTCAAGCGCGCAGGAAGTTACTGAGTGATCGAGTATCGCTCCTCAACCGTCTGGCGCTTGTCCTGGAGCCACGGATGTTTGGGCTACAGTGGCACTCTCACTTTGCCACGATTGACACGACATCCTCATCCGCAACCACATGGCTCAAGCCACACCTCTGGGGCAGATGGCGTGCGCTTGCACCCCAGACCATCGCATATTTGAACGTCTCCTTCAGGGTCCGATGTACCTGATCACACACGTCCTCAATGGTCGAATTATTGCGCACGATCAATGCCTCACCAAAATCTGGCTCATCCCCCTTTCTAAACGGACCTCAGTAATGCTTTGGAACGCTACTGGATAGTTTTTTCCTAAACTCACCGTTTCGTGTAGATCCTCATCAGTTGCAGTTCGTGCCAGCATCTTTCGACGACGTCTTGGATACCAAGGTCAAGCTCGCAGCTCATGACAACGGTGTTGTCCTCTCTTGCGAGTTTATCAAGGAAGTCCAGGGAGACTGAATCGATCTTGTTGTACACATACAGGCTGTAACGAGTCAGTCTCGCCGATGACCCTGGAGAAGACCTACCATTTGATATACTTTCGATGGTCCTTCATGATAACATCGATGAAGTCATCAACGGTCGCTAATTTATCGTCAAGGAAAAACACGTTTTCAAGGGCCAACTGCTTACCATTCTCGTCTCGGACAAGAACCTCGCAATTGAGCATCTTGTAGTCTCGCAGAATGTTGTAGAGCATCTTCTCATCGAGGTTCTTGGGAGGAGCTTGAAAGGTAATCTTCATGCCGCCGGCCTTCTTTGGCTTTAAGTAGATGTTCCTGGCGTGATGATTAACTCCTTTTGATAGAACGTTTCATGTAGAAAATCCTACGGCGGATCGCGATTCAGGCGGATGCCAACGGCTTCTAATTCTGCCTCAATCTGCGCTCTCTGTTCGGCCTTCTTCGTAGCATCGAGTATCATGAGGATCAGATCACTTGTCTAAGGCGCTTCAGTACGCAAAATATCAGACACATCGAAGTCCAGACCTTGGCCGCGGAGATGACCTGTCTTCCTCTGCCCTTGCCTTCAGAGGCGCCCTCGATGATACCCGGTAGATCCAGGATCTGGATCTCGGCACCGCCATATTCGAGGACACCCGGGATTGCAGTGAGCGTAGTGAAGGAGTACGCGGCAACTTCACTCTTCGTCTTCGTAATCTTGGACAAGAATGTAGACTTGCCTACAGAAGGAAAGCCGACGAGGGCGATACGAGCGTCACCACTCTTGCTGACGTCGAAGCCAGTGCCGCCGCCAGAGCCAGCGCCAGGAGCAGGTTCAAGTAATTGTGTACGTAGGCGAGCAAGCTTGCTAAGAGCTGGATAAGAAAGGAGAAACACAAGCAGAGATGCTACAACAAGCGTACCCCTTCAGAAGGCCCAGATGATACTCTTCGGGAAGTCAATCATGGTTTAGCAGGAAAAGTGCTTGTAGAGTCTACCAGTTGCTTTATTTTCTACCGATAACATCAACCAAAACGCCAGAAGAGACAGAGACCATGTCTACCCACTCTGAGTTCTTCGCATCTCATCCTCAATCCTTGGAAACTCAGCATTTTCAACCCAACTTCGACAGTGGATGGTTTCTCCATACTCCTTGATCTTCTCCGTGATGTTCACCATCTTGAATGCACCGCGCTCTCGAGCTCGCCTACTCTGTTCACGCACTGTCCGCTGAGTGACGAAGCACAACGTCAACCGGATGCTGTGGGAATAAATTCTAAGTGGAGGACGAGACTATACCTATCTAAGCGAGCTGTGGCTGAGGTGTAAGGCTTAGCTTATGTGCTGGGATTCCTCACTTCAGATTCCAACTCACTTCAAATCGACAAGCTTCAGAGGCACCAACGACCTTCTCACTGATATTTCCGACAGGACCACAGGTTCAAGATGGCAGAAGTCGAAACCATGGCGCCACCTACCCTCCCTTCACAGCCAGAAAATATTTCATCCAGTTCCCAAACCAACTCACCTCCTCAGAACACCACTACCGATCTCACCACTACGAACAATACTACCATACTCACAGCTCCCAATTCTGAAGATTCTACAATTGATTCAACAGATGCCAAAAAGATCAAAAAAATAATACGTCGAAAGCGCCGACCCGCCAGACCCCAGGTCGACCCCTCTGTCACTAAATCCGAGCCTCCACCTCAAACAGGTACGATCTTCAATATATGGTACAACAAATGGTCCGGCGGCGATCGTGAAGATAAATATCTATCTCAGACCGCAGCTCCTAGTCGCTGCAATATCGCTACAGACTCAGGCTATACTCGCGGCGACAAAGTCGCAGGGTCATACTTCTGTTTGTTCTTCGCTCGAGGCATCTGCCCAAAAGGCCATGAATGCGAATTCCTACACCGATTACCGGGCTTACATGATCATTTCAACCCGAACGTGGACTGCTTTGGACGAGACAAGCATAATGACTACAGGGATGATATGGGTGGCGTCGGCAGCTTCATGCGACAAAATCGTACTCTGTACATGGGGCGAATACACGTCACGGATGACATCGAAGAGGTAGTTGCGCGACATATGGCCGAGTGGGGGCAAGTAGACCGGATACGTGTTTTGACCGCCAGGGGTGTAGCGTTCGTAACGTACACCAATGAAGCCAATAGCCAATTCGCCAAGGAAGCTATGGCGCATCAAGCCTTTGATCACAGCGAGATACTGAATGTGAGATGGGCGACTGTCGATCCCAATCCCATGGCACAGAAGCGGGAAGCCAGGAAGATCGAGGAACAAGCTGCAGAAGCGGTACGAAGGGCACTGCCAGATGAATTCGTAAGGGAGATTGAGGGGCGAGATCCGGATGCAAAGAGGCGAAAGAGGATTGAGGGCGGGTTTGGATTGCAAGGTTACGAGGCGCCGGATGCGATCTGGTATGCAAGAGGCAGGGCGGTTGAGAATGGAGGTGAAGGCACCCAAGCCCTGGAAGGGGGTGAGAAGCTGCTGCTTGAGGATGGGTCCGGGTACGAGGAGACGAAAGAAGGGGCTGGATTATTGTCGGGCTACACTTTGGCGGCATTGCACAAATTCTCATCGAGCAGCAACGGAAAGGTGTCCAAAGCAGCGCCACCGCCCGCATCGACGAATGGTCCACTTGTGGGATATGGCAGTGATAGCGACGAAGATTAGGGCGGGCATGGTATCGTTGTGGTTGCAAAGGTCATCCATTTCAGACTTTTCAAACCCCTCGACCAGCACGAGTCTTCACTGCAATTATTTACCCCGCCTTTCCCAGCAAGTACCTCTACCGCTTTTATCCCCGCAGGTTGCTCATGGCTCTTTCCTGGTGCACACCGTGGAAATTCTACGAGGTGACTTGGCCATCTACCTATTTATTGAGATACATTACTCTGGCACATCACCATGGCAGAAAGCTCCCACCCTCCAAACCTAGATGCTTCCACCGCCCACCCGTCCTCACCACCTTGGAAACACGACGGCGTCTCTGTCATTCCCTCTAATTCTCTCTCCACTGACACTCCTCAAACACCCGGTATGACCCGCGCTGCCGCCATTGATTTCGCCCGTGTCGGCGCACGGAAACTCTGGGCCGGCACTGTAACCATTCACGCCAATGCAAAGACCGGCGCCCATCACCATGGCCATCTCGAAAGCGTGATTTACGTGCTCAAAGGGCGTGCCAGGATGCGCTGGGGCGAGAAGCTCGAGTTCGTGGCTGAGGCGGGCCCAGGGGATTTCATTTATGTGCCGCCATGGGTGCCGCATCAGGAAATCAATGCGAGTGCAGAGGAGGAGCTGGAGTGTGTCCTTATGAGGAGTGATGGCGAAGCGGTGGCGGTGGGGTTGGATATTGAAGCTGTGGAGAAGCCTGAGGGGGTCAGATGGGTGGATCGGACGCATCCGGAGTGAGGGTTGAAGGGGTTGGAGCCAGGGCGAAAAAGCGAATGCTACCTCTTCGCGGAGGATCATAGTGGCGAGTCTTTCAGAAGCATGTGGTGCTTCGGCCATCGATGAGATTTCGCCAACGGTTCGCCAGCAGCTACTCACTCCTCAAACAAATCCAAAAATTTCAGATTCGAAGCCCACAGCACTCGCTCGCTCACTCACGTCCTGGATCTTACCGCTGGATTGTCATTTGTGTATGTTATAAGGCCGAACATCCTATGCAAAAGGCTCGCAGATTCAGGTCTAGTCTGGGCTAACTCGCTTCTCCTGGCATGACTAGTTCTTTGGGATTTTTACTTGACGAAGACCTCCTGGAGCAAGACTGACAATGTCAGAACAGAGTTGCGGTACCTACTACTATCAGCTGGAAACAAATCCTGATTCGCCATCGCTATTATCTTGTTCATCTGTCCTTGCTCGTGATTCGAAGAAATTCCTTGTAGTTACAGCTGGATAAAGAGAGCTTTAAAAGCGATTTGGGTAGGAATAAGCTATATCCCGAAGTCCATCGGTCTTGTTTCGGTCAGTTCAATGAATATCGAAGTGTTGTTATTGTGACATCTGGTACTGACACAGTTCAGTTACAGTACTCGAGATTGGTGCTGAACCAGGAGAATCCTATCCGCCCATATCCGTGAGTGAATGTTCCCATGTTCGTGAGGGAATTTTCCCACATCCGTGAGTGAATTTAGAGCACTTGCACGTTCATCTCCATTTTCCCACATCAGTGAGTGAATTTACAGCACTTGCACGTTCACCTCTCGTTGAACACCGACTTGACGACGAACCAGCCTATTTAAGGACCTTCTCTCCCACGCATTCTCAAGTTTTCCCCCTCATACCTTTTCACAAAAGCAATACTCTACAAACCAACCAACCTTCTACACCACATTATAAGCCTTACAACCTCTCTACATAGTGTCATTACTTAATTTCTTTGATACAAGCTGTGTACTATAATATTGTTTTTGTAAGTCAACCCTGCAACGCGGAGAGATACAAAAGCTGACAACTCTTACATCACAGACCCCACCAAATCCCTATATATAATTGATTCATCACATGTGCAAGCCGTCCGTGAGAGCCCCGGCAGCGGCGCTTCCTAAAACGAGGAAGACAGCAAGACCATCCTCGCTTACGGGCCATGAACAGCATCTTCCTACAAGCATTCTCAGCCAAAACTCTCGCAACTTTGAGAGGAATGAAGGACCTTTTGAGCTTCGGGGCAACCAGCAACTTCAAAAAGTGGGAGAAGACCAAATTCAGGGCCGTGTCTGGGTCCTTGATCAAGGGCCAAAGTGCTCACACCGCGAAGCAATGCTTGTCAGCCAACAACCGCGAGGATATCTCTCAAAGCAGGTTAGCGCTCAGTGGCTAGGTAGGTCGCCTTTCGCTCACAGATTTGGACACAATGAGCATACTGAAAGCTCTCTCCAGCTCACTGTCTGACGTCCCATAGGCGATTAGGAAATCCCTATACGATTTGGATTCGAGACGCAAACTCTTTCCCTCATAAGTTGGACTATGGCAAGCCGCCTACTTGATGGTCGTAGATCCTGAATCACGATGTTCTCTCTACAACTGGCCTGGGATCCCAAAGACAGTATCATCGAAATAAACGATGATTAATTCGAAGTCGACCCAATCCCTACAATGAAAGTACTGCTGTTCAAACAGTCAGATCACACTAGTCGCTCGTGTCGCGAGCTGGATCTCGGTCTCCAGCAGAGTCTGCGAATAGCTCTGAGCGAATGGATCTCAGACCAAGACCGATCGATTCCACGAGTTACCTGGATCAAGGCTCAGCACACACATGTGACTTGGATATGTCGATGTCGCGTTTGGAGCTGTCCTCTATGCTCTGCATACCCAAGGCTGATCACAGTATCCCGACTGCTTTGGCTGAGCGTCGTCATGCTCTTATCGACCTTCTAAAACAAGATCATCGAGACTTGAAGTTCGCGTATTTTGCTTGGCGTGTGTCAACTGCAAAATATTGCGAGACTGGAGTACTAGAGCCGCTCCGCGCCAATCTCGAGGCTTTCATTGCTATCAACCCATGAGTGACTGTTGTTCTAACATCGGTATGTAGTGAGTGCAATCTTACTATTCGTGGCTGACGACAAGAAAAGGAAATCGGCTTCATCCAAATGTGTCCCGAAAGTCTTCGTTCACATGATTGCAACCTGTCAAGATCAGGGCTGGAGTTGTGGGCGTGAGCCCGCATACTTGTTTGTAAGTCACTCAAACATTATTTAAAATAGAGCAAGAGCACTAACGACGTCCCAGGCTCGCAACGTCCTGAAATATAATTCGAATCGTTCTTGAAACGTACAGACTTGCACAACACTGCTAGCCAAAGCTTATCGAGATGCTCGAGATCGGTGCAATTCTACTCATGATTTTCTCAATGAAAGAAAGATCATGGCCCGGATGCAGTAATCGCGCAGACAAAGTGGACGCGAAGGACCTCCAAGCAGGCCTAATCTCGTTATTGAGGTCGCTCACACACAGCGCACCGACGACTTGACTGACAACAACAAAAATCCAGAATGACGTTGCTTACACGAGTGAACAAAGCACTTACAAAACGCACCGAGAGATGCATTACGTCAAGATAACGCTAGACTCCTCCAAGAAGCCCGAAAGAAGACTTCGAAGAAGCTGCTACAAAAATAATCTTGAAGCAATACTTCTCAGCTGACTACAGAGAATCTTCGACTCACTCGTACACGACTTGTGTCACGCGCGTCTTCCCACGTTTATAGATCGATCGAAGTTCTTGGTTCGGGACTTTCTCCAGGTATACGGTATCGAAGGCTACGGTTCGGCATTCGAGAGCTTGTTTGAGCTCATTGCTGGGAGACTCCAACGAGCAAACGTGCTCCATTTCGATATGGAGCGGATGTTACACCGTTCCGTGAGAGAAAAATATATCATTGGCGCTTCTAAATCTATGCAAGCCCATCTTTTGATTGTGGGACTCAAGTAAGCATGTCGTTCAACCCGAAATATTCTGGAACCAAATCAGGAGTATATCCAGATCCTGCTCCTGGCCGTCCATCAGGAAAGAATCCGGTGCGCAACACCGGGGCAACGTTCACACTATTTTTCATAAGGAGGAAACGGGAATGGGCAAGCGTCGTCAACACCACTACCCAAATTCTCGCTGGGTCCTGCTCAAGGCCATCCACCAGGAGAGAATCCAGTGCGCAACCACGAGCCAACCTTTACATTACTTTCAACTCCGCCATGTAAGTTGGTGCCGTGCTACCGCCAAACGGTGTTTCCATTGCTTTGGTTGCTGACATGCTTCCAGCGTCTGTGCCGCCACAAACACCTCCACTACAGATTGGACCTGCCAACTCACCAGCAACGCAGTCGCTGGCCCAGCCTTCGATAGCAGCGGCTTTCGCCCCTTCAACGTCTCCTCCGGCACTTGCATCCTCTCAAACTCCAGCTCTTACGGCCACTCAATTCGATCCTACGCTGGGAACGAACCTAGCAGTACCAGTCTCAACTCCGGTACGGCTTGTGCTGGAATGGCCATTATTCCCGCACGCTCGTCACGCCTCGACCCGAGAATTGGAGTTCCTCGTTCCTGGGAGTGAAGTGCCGGAGTCGGCGATCAAGGACAATCAATCAGTTCTAGGATGGTCTAAACCAAATGCCAAGGACCATAAGTCAGTTGACGGCGACGACAAGGCGACCTGGCTCCAGTCGTTTACTGCGCTTACCGATTTCGACATTGCTCGCGTCGTTCTCGCTGGGATCAAGACCAGCGAGAGAGGCCGGTTATGGCCCGCGACCTTTGACACCAACGGCAATCCGCGCATATCCCGCAAATCACTCGGAATTCCCGCGGTTATGAAACACAAAGTACTACTCTATATCTTGGTCTATAAACAAAAATACCGTCTACACGGCGAGGACGTCGCTATCACACCCCTTGTACCGAACGCTAGTTATCGCACAACTGAGGTCGACGGCGTAGCTATGGATCTGGTGAAGGCCGAGATCTACACAGCCACGGGATCCATACCAACCTTATCTATGGCCAAGGAGTTTCTACGGACCCATGCGCAGGACATCGTAGATCAAATGAACCTGGTGAGCTACAACAGTCTCTATATCGATCCCGCCCGCACCAAGCTCGGCGAACCCAAACCCAGCAAAGCCATCAAGAGTGGATCTCAATCCAAGGAGGTTATCGGTCCAGTTGCGCGAAAGACACGGAAAGCACCCGCGGTCCTAAAAAGGTGATTTCATCGATGATCAAGCATGCTGCGTCGAAGAGACTTTTTTGGAAACCAAACAAGAGTTGAGAGGCATAGATGGTTTCGTCGATAACAAAGCATGTTGCGGCCATGAAAATCTTCGGGGAGCGAAAGAACCCACAGTGGAGTTTATTCACGCTCTAGCAAGTCTTCACGAACAAATGAGTCTGACACGCAACTCCGATCTCACCGAAACGCGGGTGTGTTCCAAGATTTCTAAAGCCCTGACGTTTACTCAACCGAAAGTAGAAGCAAGATCAATGGCGAACACCGACGACGAACTACTTTCCGCCAGTGCAAGAGTCCTAGGCATTAACGAAAACGCAAGATTCTACACATGAATCAACAACGAACGAGCCAAACACTTATTCGCAAGCAATTCACACACCATGCGGTACAAGCCACTATGAGCAAAGGAAAGACTTGATCAGACGCACAATACTGGCTTTCAGACCAAGACAACGAAGGAAGAGCAGGGAACGAGACAATGAACCGCAGGTCAAGTCAGGGTCCAAAGCAAAGAAGCGAAGCCAGCTATAAAGTTCGAGGCGGAAACGAAGATTGAGCCGGAAGACCGACAAATCGCAGCCTCATACTGTCCTCACTCCTGCAGAAACAGAATGATAGTCACGTGTTCAGTCTGACCTCAACGTCATCTATCTTCACCCCTCAAATCGATCATAACTTTATTCCCGGCCTAACCAAGACTGTCGGCAACATATACGACAATTCATCCAGCGATCAATATACTATAAGATTAAACCATCCCCGGACAGTTCATGCGCGCAATCACCCTGTTTCTTGCACGGTCTGCTAGAGATTCCACAGCTCGACTACAGTCGCGAATGGAGCTTACTTTCGAACTCGCCGAAGGATTGTATGCTGGAGACAGCTGCAAACCACTCGGGACAGTGCTCAGTTTCAAGTCAGCGACCTCGGTCGACCTCGCCATCGGTGAATGCTCGGTAAGAATGCTGTCTCTTAGCCTAGCAACTGAAGGTCTTCGAGAAGGCGCTAGATAACATCGCTCGCGACACGCTTCGAGAGGTCTCCGCTGTTTTCGCTACGTGCTCAAATGCCAACTCCAAGTGGCTCCAAAATAAATTTGGGCCAACTAGATACTTCTGCGATGAGGCCGGTCAAGGCGACAAGGTAATGACCATCTCGCATTGTGCGTGGAGAAGGAAGAAGAAACCCCAGGCACGTCGATCAAGGCTGCTGCACTCAGTATGACTTGAGAGGACTTTGTGAAGGTGTTGGAGTCCATGGGGAGGGATGGGGCGGAGGCGGCTCTGCGGAGTGGCGGGCGGCGAAGAAAAGGTGGATGTGGAAGTTGGTCGCCGCACCTGACCCAGTTCGCTCCTTGCAAGAGAGCTCAATACCCTCATCAGCTTCTGCCCAGTCCATTCCTGCCAAGTCGGCTCATACCCAGTCGACTCCAATATTACCAGTGAGCGAACACTTCGGCAGCTCTGCCCATCTGAGCACAAATTGCTCTCTAGGAGTATGCGCAAATGCTCCGTTCCACCGACCCGCACACCATGTTTGTCGCTCTCCTCTATCGGAGAAGGGGAGCTACGAAGCATTCATGAGCTCCGGCACGGTGGGTGGACGGAGCCGTACGAGGCGGAAACACGAATGGATTTGCATATCCGACAACCCGATGCCTTTCAGTCTTGCGCTGCTCCGCGTGAATCACAGGTTTCTGGAGCGGCCAAGTCGATCGCTACTGAGTCGACGACATTCTCCTTTGCAAGCCCGGTCTCAGTCGTACAATTTATACAGAGGCTGCCTGGAGCGCAATACTCTCATGTTCGTAAGATACATCTCGACATGACGATGTGCGACAGTCTGGAGGAAGCCAAGTTCGCATAAAACATTGCATATATTCTACTTTCGAACATTTTCAATGTATCGCGTACTCGCTGGCAGCGATTCTTCATACTCCGAATCCTCAAGGCCGATCACGTTTGTCGAATTCCGGACTTTCACGCAAGACCATATATGTGATGTGATGGGGGGCTATATTATATATGGAGCCGTGAAGGATTGTATAATGTGTCGCAAATCCTTCCGAGCTCCTATCGCCATTGAAGAGTAATTTGGGATCCAATTATCCTGGTGCGGCTGTCCGCAAACAATCTGGCGGTAATCTCTGATGTGCAGTCCCGCCTGACGAAAGCAGACTGAACGGCGTCGGAAAATGACCCAGCTGCTAAGCAAGGTACACGATATCAAGACAAAATGAATGGCGCTCTAAATACCAATACCAAGGTCCTACGCCGGTCGAAGAAGAACCAAAAGGACAAGTCTAAGTTGAAGACTGCGCTAAGCAAGGCAAATCTCAAGATTGCTCAATTGCAAAAGAAGGTGGTCAAGAGCAAGATTGTTCGACTTCAAAAGACCACGATGGTATCGAAAGAAGATAAGGACGATGACTGGAAGGACGATGAACCAGGCTCAGATAATGATAATGACGGCGATGACGATGACACTGGCAATTCCGCTCCAGCTCAACGAACTCCAGCTACCACCGCTCCGCCTTCCTGCTTTCTCACATCTTTCTCGCAATAAAGCTTATACTCCTTCCAATGGGGACACTGTGAGTCCGTCCAACGACAATATCTTGGCGAGTGCCTGAACGGATCTTCTTGTTGCAAATGGTAGTCGTGTCTCCTACGAGAGAAGCTGCATACCAGAACTTTCTTACTATGGTAGAGTTGGTCCGGTAAGTAAATCTACGTCGCATGACTCAAAGATGTATGTAGCTGACATGTCTATAGTAACACCGAGATACGGCCCGTCGCCGTATACGGAGGTGTACCTACAACTCAATACGAGGTATTGAAGGAAGGCTGTGACATAGTGTTCGCAACGCCGGGAAAACTGTCAGTTATGGTTTCCCAACCTTATCGGCTGCGGGATGTTCCGCTGTTAGATCTCTACGAGCGGGTAACCCATGTTGTATACGACGACGCAGAAGCATTCTGTGAGAGAAGCGCTTCAGCGGCCTTATATTCGAGCGAGAATGGAGGAAAGACACGATACCAAGAATGTAGCTCAGACTGACAGCCATGACAATGCGTCCGGGCAGATCCAAGCGACTCAAGAGCGCCATGACGAAAGAAGCCCGACATGCAGTCTCTGCCCCTATTTCACAACCATCCTTCCCAGAGCTACAGGGACTTGGGGTCAGCCAATGGGCCAAGCCTTCGATAGGAAAAGGATAAGAAAAAAGATACTGACAAGCCAACATATGCATATCAATACCTCTGCTGAGTTTTATATCGAGTAACCGGAATCATACTGGATCAACAATACTACCACTTGCACTCTACACACGCCTCAGTTATTCGTGACAAGAGCTATATGCAGCGATCGTGCGGAAAATTATTCAGGCACTCAAATCAATGCTCTAAGTTGTTTCCGGCACAATTCAGCTGCCCATCAAGGTGTAAGACCTGATTGTGAACCACGCAGTAACGGCTGAAGCACTGACAGTGAAAGCATTCTCCACTTCGACTCACAGTCGCGATGACTTTCAAAGAGGAAGACTTTAACTTCGCGAGCTAAAAGGCGTCGAAAACTACAAGAAATGGAGGCGCTATATAACGCTAGTTTTGCGCTTGAACTCGGACTGCGGACGACGCGAAGGACCTTACGAAAATCGATGTCGTTGATCGACATCAAGCCTCGATTGAAAATTTCCACGACAAGCGGAGCTTGGCTCGCGACTTACTACCTGAAATAATGGTTCAAAGTAAGGAGCTTCGTGCGAAGAATTCTATCGACGAATGGACTCCGTCTACTTTATAAGGGCATCTATCAACGAAATCCACGAAGATGGTCTAAAGCCACAAAATAATAACACACTCGTTCATTCCAGCATATACTATATCAGCAACTATATACTAACTCACCGAAGCACAAGCGCACATCCCGACCAGTTCCTTTCGATGTACATGTAAATGCTCTGATCATCGAGCTATATATGTGTTTTGTGGAATACCAAAGCAGGCGCAAGCCGCTGCTGAACGTTCCATGAGCACCCACGACATATTGAATACTCAGGAGATTCAACTTCGAGCGTCCGGTTGCCTAGCCACTGGAAGCCACAGGCTCCGGCTCCATCTGCTTTTGCACACTCGGTCCCGATTCAGTTGGCTCCGATGAACTTTGATAAAACCCATGGACTCCTCTTCAGCCCGCTCAGACACAGTCGGCTCTTACCCCAGCCGCGAGCACGGGATGGGTCCGGACGTACTGCCTCTTGGGTCGCCGCGTAAGACATCAATATTCCTTCCGAACTGCAGTACTTGACTAACATCATCATCATCAAGGAGATCCAACCCAGCGAAGAGTTTGAGTCGACTTGAGAGAGGAGGGGTGCATGCATGGGGCAGGGCGGAGTAGGATGGGACCCTATGGATCCTTTCGAGCACCAGCTCCTGGCGCCGCTCAATTCGTCCCCACGCTGGAGACGAACCAGGTAGCACCAATATCAACTCCGCTAGCAGAATGGAGCCAACCATGGAACAACAGAGGTCAAAAACGACGGGCCGATGTCGAGCTACATCGTGATAGGACTTCGCCAGATTGGGAGGCCGAGGCAGACTTGTTTCTCCTCGAGAATTACATAACTTATTCACAGAGCTATGTAATTCAGAAATACCTTGAAAATACTATATATTGGCCTGATGACTGGGATGCCCTCGTTGGCGTCTTCTTCATGTGGTCCGGGATAAACCCATTAGATGTCCTCTGGGGATCAATCGGGATTCAGAAATGGGTGCGAGACTGAGCGAGAATCGATCTACTGGAGAAGAACGCCGATTTCCTATCAGTATGGCGTCTGCCAGAACGGATGAAACAAGAGGGCCTCGTCCACGGCAAGTCGGTCGCCATCTACTTAGACAAGCTGCCTTTAGAGCCGAAATCACTACGCAAAAAGATACTACCCTTCCCTCCGCCGAGAGCAGCACGCTCGTTGAGAGCAGCTCTTCTGCCCAGCAATCTGCACCGCAAGAACCTGAATGGGCGACGACCACTCTGCGGAAGACGACGAGAATGCAGCAGAAGACGATCTTGACACAATCGATCCCGTTAATGTTCTCGATTCGTACCCTAACTACAACAAGCGTCCTGCCTTTATTGTGATAGCAAAGAACAGCGAAGTAGCTGTTATCGACTCGTTCGTCGAGAAAGCCATTTGCAAGATCAAGGTTCGATTGACCATTGAAGAGCTCTATAATGCGAATCTCCATATCAGAGTCGCTCCCATGCCAGTCCACGACAAGACTGCGGCATGTCTGGAAGAGCCATATCCACGCTTCCTTGATAATGTGGGCCCGGAGATATAAGAAGCATACAGTGCGCCTCCATCAGGAACGATCGAAAAGTATAGCAGCATTTTTCCACGGATGTTCAAGTTTGATTGTAGCTGATCTCGATAGCAATACATTTGACATTCTCAGATAGGAAGAAAGATTTTCGATCAGACGGGTCTCTTCGCGCCGAGTGCTCCAACTTGAAATATCAAAAACAGCCATTTCTTATTATTGAAGTGGCCAATACACAAAAGGAAACAGATGTTGTTCTCAAAGGCGGAAAGTATGTCGAGAGCGCGCACGGGCGTATAAGCATTATTGTGATACTCAAGATTGACTCTAAACCTCAATGTACAACACGACTATGAATCTGGAAAGCCCGACGCAATAGTCGTCCCACGAAGAAACAATCTAAGAGCTTCATTACTACTTATGAGCCATTCGTCCAAGAGCTCGAAATCTACCCGAATTTTGGACGCACGAATCTAGTATTGGAACTCTCAATACAAGATCTCTTCCCACAACATGACTGAGTCGATGAAGAGTCACCCATTCGCTGCGACTTGATCGAGCCTATAGGTGAATTGAGAGAGATAATCGAATCTTATATACAAGGGGATTTCATCAAGGATGACGCACCGAGTTTTCCCAATACGCCAGACGCAGAGACTGGCGAATCGGACGACTCCTCGGAATCCGAGTCACAGTCTTCGGATCAAGGTTCTGAGTATTGCCATCCATCTCTACACAGCCCGAGAGTGATAAGGGTCGACAGCTTCGTCGACAAGACAATCTCAAGCAAGAAGTATACGATGGAACTCTTCTTTGAAAAATAATAGCTCAAACAATCCTCTTCAAGTCGAAAGTGTGTTAAACACTGCGCAACTACTACGAGCTATTATGCAAAACATCAAGACTTGCAAGACTTCTTCCCAAAGAATGCTAGCAGAGATCGAGATCTTCTATCGCGAAGTTATAGATTACAGTGTTTACACAGAGTGACAGGAATTAACGTTTCGAATCCCAAAGTTCAAGTTGCACTCAATCTACTTCGAGCGATCGACAAGCTCGATTATATCACAGTATATATACGAGACTACACGCAACTAGCCAATGACATCGATAAATCAAACAAAGCGATTCTCGAAGAGAAAGTATTCAACTCCGTATCGTTCAAGTCCCTCTGTATTGGTCAGAACAAGCAAACGATGCATGTATAGTTTGGCCAAACGATTTCGATACAAGATGCTGGTCTGCCGGAGCTGCCACAGATGTCTGCATTTTCGTCCCCCAACGACTAATAGCTTGGAGAGATCGAACACGCTAGAAATGCCCGAGAGGGACAAGATGGCTCTTGAATCAACATTCTACAAGAAGAAAACTCGTTGAATTGCAACGCCAGACGAAGCATTCTGAGAGTGTAGCTGCGTCTTTTGAGCGCATGATGAAAGTCAGCGAAGACTTGAAATTAGAGCGTGGCGAACAACAGAAAGAGAGCATGGATCTCCACGAGCGTGCCAAGAACGCAGACCTAGAGAACTCTATGTTTGATTGAAGATTTCAATGATGACGTGCGTAAAGGCTTGCTGGAGGAGGCCAACCGACTTGGGCCCTATCGCGAGCATCCGGATATTCTTCGCAGATGTGCAGGTCTGACATTAATAGGCCACCGGCCACCGGAATGCGAAGGGCTGGATCAAACGGCGCATTTCGATCGCAGATCCAGCGCAACTCCCTACTACGGTCAAGTCCAAGAGCAAGAATACCGATGATAATCTCGAGGACCCCTTCGCAGAGCAGATGGCAATGGGGATTATGACTCGGTTGCGAACTCTCGGCTTTCGAATGCCTATATTCACCGAGCAGTTTCGACTCACTGAAGGCCTCGAAGAAATCTTGAATAGTCAGTTGTACGGTGGGAAGCTAACAAATGCGACTTGTACCAAGATTTTCAATCGTCTTAAAACTAGAGAGGCAATCAGCAGGATCGAGAGCACATATGGTATTGTTACTCGCACTCCGCATGTCTGTTTGAATATCTCTCCAGCCGCGACATTGACAACGAGGTTCATGGGTCGCTACAATCTACACAATATTGTTGTGGCGACTCATTGCATCAAGGCAATCTTCAAAGTGAAAATCGCGGGACAGGAGACTGGGAAAAGGACTGATCTCATAGACCAGATATATCATTTCAACATCAGGCGGTCACAAAGACCGCAGCGGAGAAAGCTACGCAAAAATGCATGGAATTCTTGGAGCACCCAGAGTTGATCATCCCGGATCCTGAACCACGCACGACGTCCTCTCCTCGATTTCCCTGAGATTCCAAGGACCGTCTCGTCGAATGAAGAGAGGGCTGGTCGTGTCGCCAGAATGAGAACATTCGACACGAAGACATTCGCGTTTGTATGCCTCTCTTAGGACGGCCGGGAATGCCTACTCTGAGCATGAAGAGATCTAGATTCCGAGAGCAAGCTGGATTCCTTGCCTGGAAAAGGTATAACAAAACTGACACGGAGACCCAAAATCTTAAGCAGTCTCTGGAAAAGCTTCTGCCCCGAGAGTGTATCCAGACGAGGACCTTCCGAGACCTTCCGCCTACAGAAATAGAACAATTGAAGGTAGTAAATGGTGGGCTTCACCCTGAACGAGGTCGTAAAGGATAAGCCAAGCGCTTCCAGAGCGAAGAATCGATCCCGACCACTTTCGAAGCCACGTCAGCGATCTCGGTTACGCTCACCACCCGCTCACCGGAGGGAAACAAGGCCGAAACAGATCAGTAGACTCACACCACAGAAATGGGTCCAAACATCAATGCCCTCACGGAGTTTACCGGGCCTTGCATCTTCAGGGGGAGACCCAACCCGCAAGCCACCCCTGCCGGCCGACTATCCTGACACTCAAACCAAACAGGAGCAAGAAGGATGAAGCCACTGAGTACATTGCCTCCTACGATGACTTGCCGGACACCGCTATGGAACGATGACAGCGCGTTCATACCACTGTCGATTGAACCGCCGATTTGATATGCCGGTCTAGATTCCACAATCAATTGGTGGGACCCTACCGGTTGTTACTCAATGCAAGACGACAGGACAGAAGTGGAATTCCTTGCGGCGCGCCCAGCACAGATCTCGATCACCGCTCGTTGTGAAAGGAGGCACAGCTCAAGACGCCGTTGGAGAGCCCAATCAATGTCGATGTGCGGCGGTGGACGGCGGATTGTTGATGGACTACCGGGATGTCCCTCCAGGAGATTTGGATGAAATAGTATATTATAGATACAGAAGGCATTGATCAAAGTTCGACGCCACCACGCGGCTAGAATGGCGTCGACAGCTCCTACAACAATCAGTACGAAGAGCTGCAGTCACGTGTAGGCTATATATATGAAGTAATCAGGCTCCCGTGGCGCTGTGCGAGGATGATGCGTGGCTGGGAGACTTATCTGGCGCCGGATAAACTCGATATGGTGGCGAGACTACGTCACTTTGGCTATCTCATCAAAGGCTGCAATCTGGGAGATGGGAAGTTCAACACACGTCAAACAGAAAGGAAAGAAGATCAATCATCACAATCATCATCAAAACCTTCCTTAGAGCGCTATACCCGTAGCTAAGAAGACCCCAACGTCAGTAACCTAAGCTGTCCTCCAACGCTGCGTTGAAGCGTCACGATATGGTCTACGGCCCTGGAAGAAGCGAGCTCATGGGTTCTGGATCCTGAGACGGAGGGCTCGGGAACGCGGATGATCTGCAAGTGAGGGACTCGGAAAGCGAAGAGTTGAGGGAGGGGGGATTGGGGGGGGGGTTTGGGTAGACTGAATTTCTATAAACCTACTACTTGCTAGAAATACTCTTCCATGTAGCATTACTTACTGACCTAAAGAGAGAAGCGCTCTGATGAGACATGTACCTAGCGCTAGATCCACTTGTGCCAATGATTCAAGCTGGCTTGGCTATAAAATACTTCTCCATCTTCTGCATGTTCATAGATATCTTGAAGTAATAATGTGAAGTATAAGGATGAGAAAAGCGGGGGGACAGTAATTTGAGCTACGGTCACAGCGCCTTTTTCTGATTAGGCTAGAGTCTTTGTTCAGTGCATACTGTCTTTCCACTCCATGGTCTGACGACTAGCAACCTTTGAGGCCTGTACGAAGGATTAAGATCATATTAGTATGATTATCCATGTGCGCTACGGAGGATCAAGATTATGTTAGTATAAATATACGTGTGCGCTGTGCGTAGTATATATATCCGGGGTATCTCATATATGTATAATGTCGGCCGTTAGTGCTTGGTATCCCATCACAGATACTCCTTTTCCACCAAGCAATGGGAGCTCAATGCACCCTTCCCATTCGCTGGATCCCGCCCTCATAGCTCCACCCCCGCCTGCATCTTCCTCATCGCCTCCTTATGTCGGTCGATGAGATCCCCCGTCCTCATGCCTCCACTTCTTTGGCTTTCCCTCCTCGTCCTCTCCGCCCCCGCAGCCTGAGCACCCGCGCTAGCCCTCCGCTTTTGGTTGAGCAACTCGTTGCGCCGCGCGTCCATTTTTTGTTGATCTAGACGGTCTGCGGAAGCATCGTGTCGAAGAGAGTTACGCCATGCGGAGACAATAGTCTCTGGGTTCTCGGCGGGTGCGGCAGGCCCGCTATCGGTGTGATAGGGAGAGTATGATGCTGATGTGCGGGGTATAAGCTTCGGGTGAGGGGGAAGATTCCGCTGTTGTTGCAAGTAAGATCTGCGGTGGGCGAGATTTGGGTCATCGGATACTCGGGCTGCCGGTGTATATTCGGAGCCCAAAGAGTTGGAAGAGCTGGTGCGTGCGAGGGAAGTGGAGGAGTACCTAGTTTGGAGCTTGCTGTTGCGCTGGCCCATTAATGTACTCTTGAGCATACTTGTAGGTGTGTGGCTGCTGCGTTGAGGGAAAGATGTTTCAACGTCTTCTTCTATTGGGGAATCGACGAGAGGTGAATTGAGAAGCGGTGTGGAGGATCGACGGGAGACACGGGGATGCTGCAGCGATGGTTGGGATGGCGTCCGACTGACGGGCTTGCCTTGCGAAGATCGCCGCAGGCTTGACTTTTGTGGCACCAGCGGGTGATGATGCCGTTGGCTCGGAAGTGAGTCCCTTGACGACGAGGCGGATCGATTGATATTGGTGTTGATCCTTATAGGCGATGGCTCTGCGGTCAAAGGTGTCTGTGTGAGCTGAGGCACATTTACGGGTGCGGCACCCTCGGTCATAGTAGGGATCATACCGGGGCCTCTGGAAGGCCTCCGAAGACTTTCGGGTGCTGGTGCATCTGCTTGTTCAAGATGCTTCGCCCATTCATTGGTACGGTAGGCCATCACGACCTTCGAAGCCCTTTCAGGCAACTGATCGTGAAAGCTAGCTGGCATAGCGTGCACAGAAGGCATCTCTGAAGCTGCAACGGAATTGGCATCCAGACCTCTCTGTGATGCTGAGGCTAGTTCATCCTGTGGTTCAGCAACACTCGATCCGTGCGCGGACATCTCGTTCCCATCATTATTTGCTGTGGGGCAACCACCGTCGATCTGTTCAGCAGAACTCCGATTGTCCGCCAATGTCCCTAACGGCTGTGTATGACCATGCTTCAGGTTCTCGAATGTCAGTGGCAGAGAGTCAATAGAGATCAGTGGCTCGGACAACTGATGTTCGTGCGCTGTCTCCAAGGGCGGTGTCTGCTGCTCCGTTTCTGGCGTTCCTCTTTCGGAACGGAGACCATCGCCTACGTCGAAAGTTGCGGCAACGGAAGAGGTTTGACCATCGTCGGATGGGATCATGGATTCTCGTTCCGCGGTCGTCTTGGCTGCAGATCGACGCTTCGATATCCCGGGAAATTTGCGAATGAGCGATGAGCGGGAAAATCTTTTCGATAGTCGACTTGGTGGATGGTCCGACGCAGCGAAAGTTGCAATCGATGACCTGTCGTCCATCTGCTGGGTATCTTCATAGGAAATTGTGAAAGGTAAAGGTACGATCGGCGGGCTTGAAAGAGCATCGAATTGGGTGTCCTTTAATGGGTCCCCTATCTCTGCGTTGGACGTATTTAATGATACCCCATCCTGCATTTTTGTGACTGTGTTGATTGGAGAGCCGGTAGAGGACCGAGCCCCGTATTCTGTACCAGCCGAAAGCAAATTCTCCACCGTCGCGGAAGGCATTTCGTAGATGCTGTCTTCGGATGCCACACGAACCGTCACACTCGGCGGTTGCTGCTCTTTCGGTTCGCTGCTACCGGCAGACTTCTTGCCATTCACTTCGACATTGTCTGGATCATGCATACTCATAGATGACTTCTGCGGAGTCGCTGTCGTTCCTGTTCCGACGCCAGAGTCCGTCTGATGCGCTCTGTCACGCGTTTGACCTCCATATGCCAATTCCCACGCCGCGCGCTCTTGCTCATTGCCTTTCTCAAGTTCTCTTCCAATATCAAGTTCAACTTGGCTGTGGCACTGCTCCTCGTCCGCACGTGCAGCTGCCTTCTGATCCCGGTGTTTCTTGACCATCTTCCAAACCTTCAGCTGGGACATGACGCCTAGCAAGAAGAGCAATACGGTAGCAGCAATCTCAACACGAATTCCACGCGTAATCGGATATGGTCCGCTATAATGCGGGGGTAGTATAGCATCATTGATATCTAAATGATCATTAGCAATCCGTCAATACGACGTTTTTGCGACTGGAGAGTCTCACTCCAAATGTATAGCCAAAATTCCTTCAAACCGGCACGGCTAAAGCAATCGATTCCAAGTACGATGACCGTGGCACCAGCGAATGATATACAACCTATGAGACCATATGGGCGAGTATAATGGCTTACGTAAAGTGCATAAGCACCTAGCGTAAAACACACAATGAATACGGCTTTCCCGATAGTCGACCGTATGAGACCGTCAGGTTTGAGCTCCAGGAACCACATACTCAGGCAAAAGCCCCCCAGAGAGCAGGCCAAGCCCTCTGTCAAATCGGCAAAAATCAACGCGCCGCCGCCGAACAATAGTCCTGTACCAAAGGCGGCGACAAAGAAGGCTCCTTGGACAGCATTTGTGACGGGCGGATGCATGACGTACACGATCAGAACCGTTACAGCCAGACTAACCAAGTATGTTGCAGATAGGAATGTATGTAGCCATTTTGTCTTGATCCCGACTAATGTGTACAAGACCCCTGTAAGCATCAAGAAAGCGCCGGTGACGGAGAGAGCGGGAGTGATAGTAGGCGTGATAGGAAGGCGGTTGAAGTGAGTGTTCGAGGTCGCTAGTGAAAGTTAATTAAGGTTCAACCACCTGACCGAAGGAATTATATCATACGTACCATTAGCAGCAGGAGCTGCCAGACTTGACGATGGAGTGGCAGTGATAGTGTTTGATATGGAGGAAGCTTTCGTGGAGGTCAAAGTGCCTCTTGTTGGTGAAACGGACGAGGACTGGGTCGCGGTCGCAGAAGGCGCATTGCTACTAGAGCTACCGGCAGCTGATAAGGCTGTTGTGGCATCAGCAGAAATTTGCCGGTTAGTCGGTGCTGTATTACCGTTGCCGGTTGGAGTGTTCGTCGGCTTCGCAGCGACACCTGAAATGGATGATGGTTGACTGCTTGCACGTGCATACACAGCACGTGGCTGGTATGCCTCCGTGGGACCATTGTGAGCTGCAAAGATGAGGAGTCCCACAAGCGCTATCCAAAACGGCCGCATGCTGGCAAAGATCAGGGCAGCGAGTGTTGGAATACAGCAAGTTCCATGCGAGTCGTGGCAGGTACTGCGAGCAAGACTACCGGATTACCAGGTAGTAGACGTACTATGGACGCTCATGGCCAAGGCAGGGGATCCTCGGTCACTGAGGGAGGAGATAGGTTATGGATAGAAGAACGATTGAGATGCAACCGTTGCAGATAGTAGCATAATATGAACAGGCTTCTGACTGAAGCTCAAGAAAAGAGGCGGTGACAGGTAAGAGACAGCAACAGCATACCGGGAATCGGATAAAGCGAGAGACGACGTCAAAATCTTTTCTTATCCCGATCGACAACCAGCTCAGAGCGAGGCCGGCAAAGCCAAAACCGGGGGAGTGTGGGATTATCGTCGACATGGGTGCTGTATTGGTCTGAAGCTTCCCAGCATCATGGACATTCCGCATGGGCCATCCTATGGGCCAATGGCGGAGACATAGCAAATCATTGGAGGAGAGAAGCGTAGGGGCTGGCAGCGGAGATTACTCCTACTTGTATATCCTGGGGAAGATGGGAAATCGAAACATGGGGAGATCATGGTGGCTTGTTTGACTTCTTTCGGCCATGCTGCAGAACCGAAAGAGGTTGGGCGAATAGAAGAGGCAATTACATTCGGGACACGGATAGGTGTCTCGCCCCAATCTTCAGTTGGTAAACGCGCGCTACGTGATGCAAGCTGCAAAGAGTATCCAGATAAATCCCAAGGGTCTGGGAACACTCTTTGGGTGTATTTTGAGAGCTTCACGTCATCGGATGGTGATGATAGAACCGGCAATATGTGGAGAGATGATGAGCTGTTCTTTCTTCATCCGACCGGTAAATCGTGATAGAAGGGGCGCTAAAGACAAGAGTAGTTAGGCGCTCGGTGGCTAGAGGACTCGGTTAGAGAGACAGCACATGCGCGCTGCCGATCTTCTGACGATCGTTTTATTTATATTATTCGGGTAGGCAACGTTGCGTGGATGAGGATTGTATTTTGGGAAAGAGTAGATGGAAATAATCACTGGTTAGAATTCAGGTGAACATGCTCTTTGGTGTTGTGACTTCTCCACACCCTCAACCACCTACCTCTTGATGAGTTTGCTATATGTAGGCTTCTTAACGTCACTGCCGATGTCGAAGAAGAAACAACCTCTCTCCCATCCTTGACGGCTTGGGCGAGTCGCATTATGCAAAACAATGCTCGATGCTTACAGGAGGAGTTGCTTAACGGTACCTATCATTGTCATGGCCGCAATTGAGGTACATCTGGTTCACAGCTCCAATGTCAAGAGCTTCATACAGATTGTAGGTCGTACATTCTTCTTCTGACCACATGATTTTCCAAATTCAAACACTCGCTATGCTCTTCCCAATATTACAATATCCGCTGACTCCCTATGAAATGAGAATGGGTCCAAACCTTACATTGACTGTTGTTGCTGCTCCAATTTCGTCTATTTTACCATCATCTTGTTGCAACGTCTGCCTGGCCTGTTGACAGTCTCGCCAATATTCCGTCCGTGTTGTCCTTGCCCAGCTCATCGCCCGTCGGAGAAGCCCCCTGCAGGTCCGCCGAATCGCGACACGCAGTCGTCCTCATCAGTATCCACAATCAAACTACTGATGTCCGTCGTCTCTGACTCGTCGCATGTACCATCATGGGCGGCCCCCGTCGATCCTCGGGGCAGCTTCAGCACCTCTAGCGCCTGCACGAAGGTGTCGCTGGCGACTTCCATAGGACAAAGTGTGAGGTCGACAGTCACCGCATGGAGCCCACGGATACTCGAGAGCAATCTGTCAACCCCCATCAAGTTCATCAAGTCACCTTCCTCTTCATCCGATTCCGGCTTCTTCACCGCAATATGCAAGTACCGGAGCCCATGGCACATGCTTAGCCGGACGAAGACCTTGCTGGCATCGTGGCCATCGTACGTGAAGCTGATACTCTGCAGATGCGCCGACTGCGTCGGACCGATCTTCTCGAGGAAGTTATTGAGATTCGGGAGATTGCTGAAGCGCAGAGGTTTGCGATAGAAGATTGGCATTGCTTCTTCGTAGACGAGCTTCGAGACCATGAGGAGCATGCGCACTGGTATGTTGTTGTTGTACACCCTGTTCGGGCACCAGTCGTGCGCTGGACAGAATTCTCCCAGTGTCCCAGGTTGTTTCGCTTGGAAGAAGTGCATTTCATAGACGATTGCTCGGAGCTCCGGGAATAATTTTTCCAAGGGAAAAGTGCGGTCCGGCTTCTGAATTGGTTTGATGATGGCGTTTCCAGGGAGAATATGGCGTTCTGAGAATGCATATCTCTCGAGCCCTCGAAGACCAGTGGGACTCTGGTAGATTGACCAGCTTCGGTTGGGAGGGCAGGTGCACGCCTGGTGCATTGCGCGATTCATCTTAGACTATCCTTCGGTCAAGATCAGATGAATGGATGTCTTCCACAAGGTGTGAGTCACTTACTGAAGAGAATGAGGTAGGAACTTTTCTTGATGGGGCCGATTCTTGGATTCTGTCGGGTTGAAAGCTGTAGTGCAATGTGCTCATCAATGTCGCTCAAACAAAAAGCCTATTATGGGATGCAAACGATTATATGTGTACAGAGCTAAACGAGACGACCAGCATGACCAGCATACAGTGCCATAGAACGACAAATTCTGGGAAGGGAAACGAGAGCAGATTTGGGAGGATGCTGAGGGTGTGGAAAGAATGGTATGGTGGGAAAGTGTTCAAAGTTGACAAATTCCGTCAAGGTGAATAATGGCGGCTTAGGTCACGTGCACTAGATTGCAAGCGAGCCATGCTGATCCACAACACCACATCAATGTCCTGACCAGTACACCATCACATGGTATACTACGCTGTTGAAGTGGATTTTCGTCCTTGCCTTAGGTAGGAACCAAATGCTTAGTTTGTTCCCTTCCCATAATTTCAATCAACGCTCTCCACGTCCTCCTAGTTTTCTCGGCTTAAGAAGCCACCCATGCCCTAGGAACCGCGAGGAAGCTTTATGATCTGCAACACACTTTTTAATTCTTTTATTTCTCGAAACCGATCCCATGGATCGTACACCACAACATCGACTGTGGTCAGACCTCGGAGCCTTAGGAGTCCGTCGAGATCTAATACTGTCAACAAGCCATAGTCATCCTTTCTCTCGTTCGTCGGCAGCGACCACATCTCGAAGCCTATACGAAGAGTTTGCAGAGCAGGGCAACCGGCCAGAGCTCGAAAGGCTACGACGGCGTTGTTCTCTCCTTTCCATTTGAACGGGCGCTCGCATGCATCTGCGTTGTATATGAAGGAGATGTTTGTGATGAATGAACGTTGCAAGGCACCGATAGTGTCAAAGAATTGAGTCATCCTATTAAGGCCCTTGAATCCGAAGGTCTTGAATCGGTAGTAGAGCGGCATGCTCTCGTTGTAAACAATCTTTGATACCAGGAAAAGGACTCGCACGGGCACCCAGTTGTTGTAGAGTCGGTGCGGGCACGCTGAACCAGCAGGACAAAGAGTATTCGACTTCCGAGGCTTTTGTTCTTGATCGAAGTGCATTGTGTAGATCGTCTCGCGAATTTCTGGGGGAAGTTCCATGAATGGAAAGACTGGCCGCTTCCCGTTCTTGCAATCCTCGTTTGATTTTGTAACATGACATGAGCTACGCTTGAAGAAGTATGCCTCTTCCAACGCAATCAAGGTGTTTGGTGCGACCCGAGCAAGATTGTCGCAATCGCACGAATGCCGCAGTATCGGGTGAGCCATAGTAAGGGTTTAGTGTCTTATCAGTGTCCTTTAGTAGGTCGCCTCTGGGGTCATCAGCCTAGAACGGTCAACCAGTCAGTCCATTGTCATTTCGTCAAACGTTTACTCACCAGCGTTGATGCGTGGATGCACCAACTGCTGTCAAGGATACAGGATTTACTCAGCAAATCATTAACGCGTCGGGCTGAAACATCATCAATGAATGGTCAAGGAGCTTCTGTTGTTAGATACCTCAAGTTGAGTGGGATGATAACAATGAGAATGGTTTCTCGATGCTGTGACGCAAATCCAGCTTCATGGTAAGGTGTTGCTATTGTTGACACAGGGTCAGTGTTATGTAATTATAAAGTAATGAAACACTGGGGTGCTACCTCAGTGTGATGAAAATTGGGAAGTGTTAATTGCACGAAGTGAGTCACAGCGCAGAATCAATGAATCCCTTACAGAATACTGGGAAGATTCATAAAGACTGGGCTCCATTGGGACATTCTTGTAGATGGGGTAAAGCTGTGCCACCGCCAGTCTTCCTCCCCACAGATATCAGTGAAGTACTTATCTGTGCTAAAGATGGCCTTCAGGACTGCAATAAAATCTAAATCTTCAAGAAAGAAACGAGCGCTCGCCCTCTAGTCTACCGAAGATGTAGTGATGCCCCTTTACATCAGCAAAGACGGAAATACGATCTATGTCGACCAGTCCCCTCTAATAGATTTGAGACTAGACATCGAAAGCCTAACAAGCACTGTAAAGCAAGTGACATGTGCAACAAGCAGACTATGCATGGTCAGCTTACGGCTGCTTCTTTACGCCACAATTCGCTAGACAGAATTCAGATAGTCATCCCCCCCGCGCTCTGTTGATGGTTTAGACCGGAAGGAAATCAGCATCATGTTTGAATGCTGCCTCAACAGGGCACCGTTGCTCCGTGGGACCTAGCTCCAACTGTTGTAGATAGGTATTGTCCCGGGATAATCTCCTCGAGGAACGTGAATATGGCGCGTACTTCCATAGGCAATAGTACCGCGCCGCCAAAGCTGTTCACGATTCTGCAATATGTCACGCTTGGGGTCCACGGTGAGAGCCTGAGTTCCAGCATGAGTGACAGGGGAGAAATCAGTTCTCGGTGACTGTGGTAAGGGCTCGGGCGTCGCTACTGTCCGAGAAATGAGTGTCCGTCCGCGAGCTGATGGTATTTCATGCACGAAACTTCGCTCTGTCGAAGGCACAAACAGCAAAGTTGCGACTTCGGCTTCGGCGTCGATCTCGACGGATGCAGTATTCCTTGATAGGGAAAGAGTCTTAAAAAGCTCACTCTCTGTGATCTTGTTGATTCTCCCAAGTCTTGGATGTCTTGGAGGATGGGCGTAAGCCTTGTAAGCCATAATTGAGAGCTTACGTAGCGATGTACATTGAACCGCAAGCCGACATATTTCCAATGTGTCAATCACGTCGTTGTAGTAGTCCATGCCGAAAGCCAGGCTCGTGATGTAGTCGCGCTGGAAGGGGCCTGCACGGTTGATGAAACCGGACATGCTCCTTGAGGTCCAAAATATGAAGTCCTTGGTCCGGAAATACATGGGCATTGCTTCGCTGTATACCGTTTTGGAGGCCAAAATAATCTCTCCAACAGGAATGTTCGCATTGAAGATATTGTTGGGACACAGGTTCCCCGCTGGACACCACTCGGTGCTGTAGATCTTGATGGGTGGTTGGTTGAAATGGTATGCATAGACCATTGTACGCAATTCTATAGGGAGCTGCACAAACGGAAAGCTGCCGGAGCGCTGAAACTGTGACGCAAAGGTCTCCAATGTCTCATCGAGAATGATGTTTGCGCGGCGCCAGTCGATTCTTTTACAGTTGCATGCGCTGCGCTGAACAACGAGATTGATTGCAGCCATCTGAGCAACCGAGGTATCAGCTGGTACTAGACCCTCTTTGAGACCTGAGGGTCCAAGCCAAATACCTTACCTAATTGAATTCTAATGCTGAAGGGCTATCGCGTTAGGAAAGGACCACCCCAGTCAATAGCAAAGCAACGAGAACAGATATTGGTAGCAAAGCAATCAGAACAGATATCTGTAGCAGAGCTCGGAGCAATGCGCATCAGTCAGGCCCAGCTTGAGGATTTAAAGCAGATTAAGCAAGTGAAGAGCGACTAAGATGACAAGCTGAGCTTGTTGATCTGGCAGTGAGATGTAGCAAAGAAGAGTAAATAACATTGTGTTACCTGGACCCACTAGCACTACAGGAAACTTGTTGAAAGCCACTTGCCACTTAGAAAGAGCAATATCAATCGCATTCATTCCACTTGTTAAATTACTAGTACCTTAGCATCGATTGAATAGAAGGAGGTGACCAACACCGACAGAAGTGAATTGAGACGCTAGACACGTGACCATTTCTGGCCTAGCGCGTCGCGACCGGAAGGGCTTCAATCTGGAAACCCACTGGGATACAGGTTCAATCACCACAATTTCTCGCAAACTCATCGTTCATCCACCACCCACAAGCCCCCACCACCTCTATCAACCACCCTCTAACAATGTCCTTCCTCCTCCGCCGCCCCCCTCCCCTCCCCTCCTCCCTCTCCACCATCACTCACCTCACACCCAAATCCCTCCCCCCCTTCACCAACGCCCTCCTCCCCCGAACCTTCTCAACCTCCCCCCCACGCCCCATCGCCAAAATGACCATCGTCGGCCGCCTCGCCGCAGAGCCCGAACTCGTGCCCACAGCCTCCGGCAACGACATGGTCCGCTACGCGCTCGGGACGAGCCACGGACCGAAAGACAACCGCCAGACGAGCTGGTGGAAGGTGGCCTGTTTCGCGCCGGAGGGGGGGTTACGGGATTTGGTTATGGGGTTGGGGAAGGGGTGAGTCTTGCCCGATACTATTTACTTGGAGTGGGGATTGGGAAAGGGGGTTAGGGGGGGAAGGGCTGAGATGGGATCGGAGAAGAAGGTGAAGGTCTGGCTGACTTTGGATGTGAGTGATAGGTCAATGATCTACATCGAAGGCGAAGCCTCAATGCGGAAATTCCAGAAGGCAGACGAAGCAGAGCAGCAAGCGTTGAGCATCGTCCAGCGTTCGTCGCCCAACCTCTCCTCCTCCCTTCCCGCCAATTTCTGACGCCATCACAGGAAATATCGAGATCCTAGACAGGCGGCCGCATTCGAGCGATGAGTCTACGCCTGCGACCGAGGGGGAAGAGTTTCCTCGTGCGGACGAAAGCGGCAGGTATACTCGTGGGAACGAGAGTGAGACGCTTCGTGAGGCGATTGATCGACGGAGGTGAGGGTGTGGGGACGTAGGGAGTATGGTTGTTTGTATTGGGGGACATATCGTATCTTCACTCTTGTGTATTCTTGCTTGATGAGACAGCCGGCGAGCCTGGGCGATGTTGTACCATATTCAAGATGGCGAAGGGCTGTCAATGTTAGATAGTTTGAGGCCTCTGCAGCGTAGCAATTCACGGCGCAACGAATTTGCAAAAAGTTATTTACATTATCTTGAGCCATGTTCCCATGTTGCTCTCTATATTTCTCGTGTATTGGCTAGCAATCATCACAGCTCCGCCCGCACAACTGCGCCAACAGCCAAACCTATATTCTGGAAGAAGACCCCCTCCAAGACGGCCTCCCCTTCCTCGACCGCCCATTCCCCAGCATCCATCAGCCGTATTTTCCACGTCTCGCGCTCGTGCTGCTCCAGCTCTTCCCACTTCTTGTGAGTTTCGCTAATGACAGTGTCCGCATCGCGAACATCCGCCGAAAGCGCTTTACTGGCTTCATCGTGGCGAACGATAATACCAGATGCCGAGTGCTGTGACGCCGCGGTTCCGGAATACGACGAAGTCCGGCGAGAAAGCAAGTCCCGTAAACCGAGCTTCTCTTGCGCCGATGTGACGCCCTTTCTCGCTCGATCGGCCGCATCTGCCACTCTCTGCTGCGCGTGCTTGGCGGCCTCCTTCGCTCCATCAACTGCGCGTTCCGCACCCTCCTCGATTTTCTCGTGCTGTTGCTTGAGACCCTCCATGCCCTCCCAGACTTTGCCCTTGGCCCCATCCGATGCTTTCTCAGCACCCGATGCTGCAGCTTTTCCAGATTGCTTGATCGTTTCTTGCACACTGTCTTTGATCTCCGCAGCCCGGAATTTCAATTCTTCCAAAGGCTTAGTCTCTAGACCGGGAATTTCCACAACCTCGGGATTCTTTGTTGCGTGTTTGACACTGTTCTTAATGTCGCCAATCTGGCTTTTAATGCCCTTCATTGGCCTCGTCTCTACACCAGGCACGCTCAGTTTGTCCACAACATCCTCGAACATGTATGGCCTCGCAATCCACCCATGCACTCTATCACCGAGCCACCCTTTGGCTCCCAGATACTCAGGCGTGCCGCCCCTGACCTCGGTGAAAGCCTGCAGGAAGAAGGCGCCGATGGCAATCACAATGGCACTGATCAGCACTGAAAAGGCCGTTTGCGTGGCTTCGCTGCGGCCTGGCTTAGTAAGGACATATCGACTTGGTCGTTGCTTGGCTGTAGGCAGCGGGTACGGTGTCAAAGGTAGGGTCTGCACGACGACTGTTGAGGCGATGGAAGTGGAGGCTAGCTTAAGATATTGCGGTGGTGCGGTTGAAAGCTCCGAAGGTAGGTGGAAGGTGGACAAGGTGAGAGAAGTGACTTGGAGTTCGTGGACGTTGCGAACAAAAGCAAAAGTACGGAATTTGAGCGATGGGAAGGGAGGATTAGATGGGTGGTCAAGAGTAAGTATTGAGATCGAATTATCCTGTCCAGCGACAGCAATGACGGTCTGAGAAATGTCGGAAGGGTTCGAATGTAGGAGCAGGGAGACTGAGAGAGCTGTAGCCGATTGGACGGATCGGTTAAGGCGCTTCCGGAGGATGATGTGGCCCAGCGAGGATGGTGAAGGAATCTGAAGGAGGAGCAAGTCGGCACCAGACCGGTTGGGCTTGTTCTGAAGTACAAGAAGAAGATTCTGTGTGAGGAAGCGCAGAGACCGGAATTTTGGTCTGGCATTGGTTGAGGCGAAAGTGTCGGGATGTGGTGTACCGTACGCGAAGATAGGCTCCGAGTCTTTCGTGTCCATTGGCGATATCTCGACGATATAGACTTCATAATCGGTGCAGTATGCAAGGTGATAGCGTGAACTTTGAGTTTCGATTATATCCACGTCTGCCGCTTCCTCTCCTTTCCTCAGCCGTATTCTGCGAACCACGTCTTCGGCAGAGGGGCTCTTCTTTCCAGCATCGAAAGCAATGATCTCGCCTTCAGGTGCAAGGCCCGTCGCAATTGCCCCAAGCCTGACATCTTTTTCTTGCTTCGGTCGCGACAATCTCAATAGCCTCTGATATGTCTCCTTCTGCGCGGCTGTGCTAGGTGTGAATAGCGCGGCTTGGCCCAATGCTTTTGTCGCGTGTTTCGACTCTAACGCCTGTTCTCTCAGGGTCTCGGCAGCACCAGGGACAACCTTCTTCCTCGGGGGATAACGCAGCTCGAAAGAGCGGAGGTGTTCGTTTCTGCCGGCATTCTGGGCTTCGGTAGATGAGTTGATACCTGCTAATGCGATGCCCGAGGCTTCTGTCGACCGCCCTATGGCCAAAGAAGTGACCGAGTCTTCCTCTGACGAGAGCTTTACGTCGGCGATTTTGGAGACGATTTGCTTGCGAGTGGTATCGATGAGCGTCTTGGAGTCGCTGGTTAGTGTAATCTTGTATGCAATGGGCTCAACGCTTACTATTTCATTGCGCACACCAGTCTTTGACTGACCACCCCCTCCTCCCACCAGGAGAAGACCGTTACTATATGGATCGAAATCGGCCGCATATAGTGGATAGCCTAGGGTAACTGTTGCAGTAGCTATTGGGGGCACCATTATGCAAGCTCGAGGAATATGGATATATAAGTTACCCGAACGACAGAGGGGTATTGGAGAAGTAAGAACAAGAGCTTACACAAACATTATGTATAGAGAAGGAAGACCTGCTTCAATGAGAACAAAGCAAATATTGGGCCATCTCAACTCTGGGCCAGCGACTATTAAACCGCATCCGAAAATTTGACCCTAGGCTTAGGGTTGAAGAGTGCTCCAGATCCCTCCCGTTGTGTCAGGAAACACTTAAATCTGCTCTCAGTAAGCATCGGACGATGTTATGATGGCCTGGTCGTGGCGACAGAAGAAATTGTCTGCTACTATCAAATAGGGTGGTTGGGAAAATCGACAGCGCCCGCGATGCTTAATGCAATGGCCTTTCACGCTCAGTAATATTACATCTTCTTTCGAAGCAAAGAACCGCGCATTTCTAAGCATGCCATTCCGCTGGGCAAGCCAGACCATCGTTATCGTACAATCGTCAGCTCATAAGTCGTAGTAAATGCGTCATCTACCGAGCCATGCGTTAAGCCAACATCCTCCGGGCCACTGTGAATTGACAAGGAACCGATGCGCGAACACCGGGCTTTAGCAACTCAGCTTGGACCTTTTCGCAGAGATCCCGGACATCCCCCTCTTTCCAGTGCAGTTGCTTGGTCAGAAGCCGTAGAGACATGGCCTCCAATCCCTCCAGAGTCAAGATTAGAGCCATTTTCCCTGATATCTGCTTCCGCGGGTCGTCAGACCATGTACCAAGCGGCACATCAAGTACCCTCGACCTAGCCACGCTGAGACCAGAAGCCTCTATGATAGCCTTCTTAAGATGACCTAGGCCAATGGGTGTCCCAGCTTTTTCGGCCGCAGATTGACATGCCCCATTGAAGATGCTGAGGTAGGAGTCCGGCGAGGTATTCGGGTCATTGATGAGCCCAAAGTCCGAGACCTCGAGCGATCCACCCGGCCTCAGGTGCTTGCAAGCTTCGGCATAGATCGCACACCAGTTGGAGAAAGCGCCACTGAGTCCCCGAATGTGGATGAACTCAAAGGGTTTGCTGTAGGTCCACTCCTCTCGCGCGTCGTCGACCTCGAAGAAGACATTGGGCGGGACCTCCGTGGGTTGGAACGGCGTGATGTCTGTGGCAATGATCTCAGCATCAGGAAATCGTTCGGCGATGGCAGTGGCCCAGTCCCCCGTGCCCGTGCCGATCTCGAGGATCCTAGTCACACTGGCAGGAACACGGGTCATGCACAATTGGCCGTCGAGAACCTGTAGGAAAGCTTGGTGGGTGATGGCAAGGCGGGTCTGCTCGGCTTCGTCGTTGGGCATGTAGTAGTCATCGCTACAGTAAGATCTGCCGTGTTCGATGCGTTGCTGCTCCAGAAAGCTGCCGGTCAATGATTCGGTAGAAGCCCTGCTGTGGTCAGACAATCACGTTCAAAGTTGCAAACCAGAGAGCTAGCCACCCACTGTGATCTGTCTGACGGGACCCCCGAGCCGGAATTCTCCCCAGCGATGCCCTCTGTTTCTGGCTCCTTGCCGGTATTGTGCCCTGCCCCTTCCTGTTCGTCTACCTCAATTGTCTGGTCCATTCAGGGCCAATCTTCGAAAAATGAAATGATGGGTTAGAATCGTAGAAAGTAATACAAGTCCATGAATTCAGACCGACAAGGGGGACCAAAGGAAAGACCAAAGGAAAGAAAAGAAGGCAACTAAGTGAAAAGTGAATGCAGGTCTCAGAGACAGTGAGCGTCTGGCCAACTGAGTCCCTATTAGTACTGAATGACAATTGCCCTGCCAACTCGCTTGAGGACAGGAGGAGATGCGGCCCAAAAAGAGAGAATAGGCAGGAGCAAATCATAGCGCAAGCATTGGGATGACACACGATAGACTGAGGTATAGGGTAACGCTTAATGAAGGCCGCGGATACGGCGTTTTTCTTCTATTTCCAGACCAAAGGGACGATTGTAATCATGCATGTATGTGAGTGGCAGAGTAATTGGGACCTGCAGTAGCAGACAGTAGTTCCACTGTAGTATCGGTCTCACTAAGGTACTTACTTTCGTACAGCTCGAACCGAGGGAACCCTTAGGCGAACCTGCACGATTACCTCATCCTCACTATCTATCAGGAGTACACATAGTACGATGTCTGTAGGTATGGAAGTCTCGCTCAAGCAACGATTGCAGCGATCTATACTACCATATCATTCGGATATCAAGACTGCTTCGACCCAAGGACAATCGCCCCAATCCCTCGTAAACAGGCTCAGATGGAAGAATGAGCCATGACCGATGTCTAAATTGGGTAAGAGCCTTCAGCCAACAAGCGCGCTCCGGCAGCCATCCCGTCAGAGATTCGTTTCAGGCTACTGCGAAACAACGTCGATTGCGTTGGCAAATTCCAGCTGCCCGACCCTTGGGACTAAATCCGTAGGAATGGGACTCGCTGATGCCGCTAACCGCTCCGTTTGCGCTCCATCTCCACCAACCGCTTCTATAGCTTGGAAACCCAAACGGGAGCCTACTTATCCACCATGCTTTCTGCAGCTGATGCTCGGAAATGCCCAAATCGATAGGCTCGCGACTCAGCTGCTAACCCTGGACAGCCACGTGCAGCATCCATTCGTTTCATCCCTCGGCATATCTGGGAATCCGCTCAGTCGGTTTCCTGCTGCGTGAACCCTGGCAATTCCCCCTGGACATCTGCCCATGTCTTTTGCCCCTCGACAATGCTTTTGATGGCGTTGCAGATCTTGTCCTCGTCCGATCGTACCTGTTTGGTGCTATCCCGGTCTCGGAGGGTGTATGTGTTGTCCTTGACGGACTGAAAGTCAACGGTGATACCCAGGGGCGTACCGAGCTCATCATTCCTCGAATACCGCTTGCCTATCGACGCAGAAGAGTCATCAACTCGGTTGGAGATCCCTAGCTGCCGCAACTTCTGACCCATGCGTTGGACCAACGGCTTGAAATCCGAATGGCTGGAAAGCGGTACCAAAAGAACCTTAGTCGGAGCGATCGGCGGTGGGAACGACAACACCTGGAACCGTTAGCCAGGAAAAGACATGCAGGAGAGCGGAAGCGGCTTACGCCACGCTCTTCGCTGCCCTCACGCGACCAGTAGACATGCTCCATCAGACTGTACAGTATTCTGCCAATTCCAAAAGCCGGCTCGATCACATTCGGGGTGTATTCACGGATGTGCTCAATTCTCGTGCGTTTCTCAATCTGAAGCAAATCCTTGTCGATTTCAACTCTGCCGTTGCCAATGCCGGGAACGTCAATTTCGATCTTGCCTTTTTCCCGTAGATCAAGCGACAATTTCTCTCGTAGCTCTTGACTCAGACTCTCCACAGCTGCTTCAACAGCTTTGCCGTCTTTCTTGAATCTCGGACCAAACTTCTTCTTGTCGATCTCGGTCTGCCATTCTTCTACCTTCAATGGCTCCCTTCTTGTTTCGCGCACGCAGAGTGGAGCACCCGTCTTCTTTGAGTGGACAGAGAGATCGAAAGCACTTCGGTCAGCGCAGCCGACGCACTCGATCCAGCCATAGCTCGTCAGGAGCTCCGCATCCCAGCAGTCGGCAGCATAATGAGCCATCTCGTTCGCCATATGCTGTCTAAAGCGCATCTTCTTCTTGTCAATGCCCAACCGCGTCAGAAAAGTATGTATTCTGGCCATAAAGTAGCCTAGTGTTTCGCTATCCACCAGACCTGATGCAACTGCTTCTCCGATGGGCACTTGTCTCACCTCCGTACGACCTTCGAGTTGTACTTTTCGGTCCAGTAGTACAAGTTCAATATCCTTGACTTCGTGAAAGCGGGGATGCTTCTTGCCGCCTTCCGGATCCACATAATGCTCAATCTCGGCCATCAAAAATTCTCGGACTCGTAACAAACCGGCTCGTGGCGAGATCTCGTTGCGAAACGCTTTGCCAATGCACGCGGACGCAAATGGCATTGCTTGATTATTGAATTCAAGCAACTTCTGGAAAGTAAGGAATTGACCCTGAGCAGTCTCTGGCCGGAGGTATCCTGGCAGATTGCTGCTTGGACCAATGGATGTTTGAAACATCAAATTGAATGCCACCGGTGGCAGGAGGTCGCCGCCTGTGGCTGGGTTTTTGATATTGTACTTCGTCATGAGCAGACCCAGCTCGTCCCCGCTATAATTGTCGATCTTTGCAAGTATCTCCTCGTATTCCTGTACCAACGAATCCTCGAGCTTTACAGCTTCAGCGCCTTTGATCTTCTTCTTGCGCTTTGCTTCCTTTTCCTCGTCCACCACCACTTTCTGACCTCTAGCCTCTTTATCGCCTTTCAATCGTAGTTCCAGGACTTCTTCGACCAGATGATCTGCTCGATATATCTCCCCCGTCTTAGGATCTTTACACATCCAATCCGCAAATTTATCCACATGGCCGCTTGTCTTGAGTACCTCATGAGGTGTCAACATCGTACAGTCGACCTCGAGCATGTCTTCTTCCAAGACGAAGTGCTTCCGCCATGTTTCAATGATATTCGCTTGTAATGCGCAGCCGGGAGGGCCATAATCGTACAGTCCAGAGACGCCATTGTAGACTTCGAAAGCCGGGGTGTAGAACAAGCGCCGACGAAGTAGGGAATCCAAAGTCGTACGATCTAAGGGTTGGCCGGTCAAGGTGGTACTGGTAGCCATTGTAGGGTCACGCTTGGGCAATTGGAATTTGCAGTTGAACGCTGTCGTAGCAAATGTTCGCCGTCTGGTAGCATAGGAAGCGCGCTGGGGGTAAGGGATTGAGTAGCGCCAGAGTCGATACAAATGGCGCATATAAGTCGAAAGATTGGCATATGACTGACATTGAAATTGGTCAGGTCTTCGCGAATGCCCGCAAGAAGCCCAAAAACTTAGCCGAGGTTAGACCGAGGACCTGCTTCTGATTGGTTTATTGCAATACGTTCTCCAAGCTGCGGAAAAAGAACATTGTCTGCAAATTGCTAGGAGATTATCTTCTATGTGTAGTTGAAAAGCTCGGGGCTTGTCATCTGAAGATCCATGGCGTCCAAGAAGTTCAAGCTCTCGCCAAAAGCCTCTCTACCATTCAAAACCGGCAACAAACAAAAGCGCGAGAATCTACACATCAACCGAAAGAAAGCGCAAGACAATATTCAGCGGGATCTTCGCTTCAGGCGAAGAAGAGAAGAAGACAAAGACCCTAGACTACGAGAGGAGCGCGCAAAGCAAAATGTGCCATTGACATTGGAGAGGAAGCGGGTCTGGGATGAGGTTGATAGAGACACTGGGGATGGGCTGGGAACAAGTGTAGATGTTGAACGATTAAAGCGTCAAAAGTTGGGGGGTGAGGCGACCGATGCAGCAGAAGCCGAGAACGACGTCCTAGGATCTGAGGAAGATGGTCAAGACGACAGAGACAGCATGATCGATACAGCAAGCGATATCTCCACAGAGGAAGCTAGACCCTCATCTCCCAAACCTTCGCGTGCAAAAACGGCGACAGAAAGAGCTACCTCTCCCACTAGATCAACCACAAGCACCAACCTTGACCTCACTCCTGAAGCTCTCGCCTCCCGATTCCCGACTCTCTTCTCTCCGCCCTCAGCTGCTCCCAAGATCCTCATTACTACCTCCTTGAACTCCACACTCCACCACGAAGCCAAGTTACTCACGACCCTGTTCCCACACAGCTCCTACGTCCCTCGTTCTGCGCATTACTATGGCCATAAGTATTCCGTTCGTGAGATCGCCTCCTTCGCCTCGAACCGAGAGTACACTGCCCTGCTAGTACTGAAGGAAGACCAAAAGAAACCAACAGGACTGACTTTTGTACATCTGCCCCACGGGCCGAGTTTTACTTTCAGCATTAGCAACTGGGTCGAAGGGAAAAAGCTGCCAGGCCATGGGAATCCTACCGACCATATCCCAGAGCTTATCCTCAACAACTTCCGTACGCCTTTAGGGCTCTTGACAGCGCATATGTTCCGCACGATGTTCCCACCTCAACCTGAGTTGCAAGGTCGACAAGTCATTACTTTACACAACCAGCGAGACTACATATTCGTGAGGCGGCATCGATATGCATTTCGTGAAAAGCGGGAAACGGAGAAGAATGTGGTAGGGCCAGATGGGAAAGAGGTGGAAGGTGTGAAGGGCATAAGAGCGGGCCTGCAAGAACTGGGGCCAAGATTTACGTTGAAGCTCAGAAGGATCGACAGGGGCATACAAAGGGGCAGCGGCCAAGAATGGGAATGGAAAGGAGGAATGGAGAAGGTTAGGACGAAGTTCCAGCTCTGATACGACATAGACACCGGCGATTGCGATCATTGCATAATCCTAGCTTGCCGAAACCTCACAATGTGGGCATCAACTCTTTATTCTCATCCTACCCTTCGGCGGCTGTCTGCGATTGTGTCCTCAGCTCAGATTTGTCCTACAATACAGTGTTGGACTGATGATCCGTTTCCCGTTGAGACTGTCGGGATGGATTAGCGGACGTGTTTTTGCCAGGGTGAAGGCCATGAATCGTAATATGTAAAGGAAGTCCCCCTTTCCTTGCATATTGCGCTTTTCCGAGTTTCATTCCCTCTACTTTCTTACTAGCCTCAACCCTATCTGTCTCATCGTCCATGTCAAGAAGAACCCGCATGATAGCGGCACTCTCATAGTCTAGAGACGACTCTCGTCGCGAGAGGCCGTTAAGTGTCTCTTCGTCGATGAGCGTACGAAACACTTCGACTGGCATGGACCCCAGAGCTGGGACCCAAATCGTTGTCTTGTCGGCCGTTATCTTGCACCCCTTGGGGTATTGACTAGTAGCACGATGAATTCCCCTGCTTCTCCCTGCTTCTAAGCGCTCTCCTGCTTCTAAACGCTTCCATGCTTCTAAACGCTCCCCTGCTTCTCATCGCTCAATGGCATGATCTTGTAAATTGAGGCGCCATCTTAAGACGTCGCATTTCGAGCAGTCGTCTAAAAGAAAAACGGACTAGCAGCTCGACAAACAAGCAGAATGGCCGCCAGACGATTCGCACACATGTCGTCACGGAATCGTTTGTCGAAGACACAAGAGTCGCATATACTTGCTTTACGTTGACAAAAGATTGTTGAAGCGTTGATCTCAAACTGTAACAATATCCTTCAGACGCGTATAGGTGCCAGGGCCGCCAGTGATACCTTGACCCTTTCGTAGGCAGCAGTAGTGCCAATCGTACGCTGAAAAGCCAAGCTTGTACGCAAAGGCTTGTACACCTTGATGGCCCAAAAGCCATTAGCCGAATCATGATCATATGCGCATAGTCATGTTTCTGTCCTTCGGATTCACGGCCACACAGACGCGGTATGAGACCACCGAACGAGAGACTCTGTCTGTTGTCAAAAATCTTGGGGGAACGAGATGGCTAGTGCAAGGATTCCAGTACCCAGTGAAGCTGTACACAGATCATCAAGTTCTACTAGAATGTCTCCAAAGTGGAGATATGACTGGTAGGCTCGCGAGATGGCAACTTACGCTTTCGGAGTACAACCTCGACATCACTCATGTTCCTAGTAAAGAACTCGCCACAAGATAATCTCTGGCTAAGATGGCCCAGCCAAAGATGGGGCAAAAAGTTTCGACATTGATTCCCAGTCTCGCGAGTGCCGTACGTAATGTCAACAAAGGGTCGAACATCGGGTATTGGAGCGTTCCATGGGTTGCTGAAGATGGCACAGAGGGCGCCCATCCGGCGCACCGTGGTATGAAAACGGGTGTAATGATATTAGGCCCTTAGTATTGATGTGCGTGGATGCATTAGCCGTCACGGTGGAAGAAGCACGTAGGTAACAATACTCGAAGATCGTGACGGGATTCTTTCTTTTGGGATTTCCGAAACAGCAGCCCAATGGCTATTCTCCGCAGTCGACTTCGGAGTGAAGAGCATTTCGCCTCCACTGATCGAAACCATCTCTCCCACTTAGCGAGTTCCTGAACCAGAGTTGAGGTGCTTAGCTTGCCTGCAAGTTTTTGACTCCTCAGGAGTAGATTAAGGGAGCTGTGGTCATGGCAGAGCTTTCTTCCATTCGTGTAAACGATTTATAGATCGCACCATACATTTCTATTTTCACGCTCGATGCCAACGAGAAAGACAGGATCCTTCTTCCCCTTTTCCGCGTCCGGGTGACGTTTGAGATGCCCCTGAGCCCGCGCTCCGCAAGATGAGCATCCTTCGAGAATACCATATGTCTTGTCCCGACGGCGGCAACCATCTAAAAGAGAATGTTGCGGAGATTCTCTCAAGTCAAGGAGGTCGAGCCCGGGCGAGGGGTTTCAAAGACGGGTATCAGCGAATCGTTCGGAAGTCATCGCATAGCAAAACATGGCCGACAGTGTTAAGAACTTCATGTTCCATCCAGTACTGCGGCGTTGTAGGGGCAAGAAGTCGCTTCCTAAAATTGTCCAAATTTGGGAGGAATAATCGCCAGTCGTCGACTCTTCGATAAGCATAGTGACCAGAACTCTCCATTGGGCTGAGTGGGACAGCAATCAGGGCGAGATCTTATGGTGTCGTCGCCGACTTTGTTATCAAGAAAGTCGACGGGCTTATGGAAGGTATCACGCAGCCCTTGATCTACCGTTAGAGACCTGATACTCTTAACACCCAGCAGGGCGTACGCTACTCTGAGGATGCACAAGTTTTATACGGTCATGAAGTCAAGAATTCACTTATGTATAGATATCGTGCAAAGCTGGTTTCTTGGCCGCAGCCAGGAAGGCGCCAAGGTTTTGGTGACCCCACCACACAAATGATGGTTTTTCGCGCAATTCGATTTAAACCTCTTCCACCTATTCAATTGACCTGCAATCGTGAAGCCTTTAGTAGATTTGTATAGACAGCATACCCACCTATCTCTATCTCGTCGTCGATGGCCCCCCTAGTCCTCTTGATTCTCTCTCGTCGTTGTCACTATAAGCAAGTCTACCAGAATCAAGAAGCTCTTCAAGAAAATTATCGTTGTCGCCTTCAATAATCTCTTGTCGTTTGCAAAGCCTAAAGTTATTAAGTTGAAACTCAAAATCAAGAATACGTTAACAACAAAATTCTCTACTCTCGCAAAGAAACTCGCGAGCAAAACTCTTTTATTTATTGTTGTATTTTTCGATTTTAACGTAGACTCTACTATCAATAACAATAAATTCTTCAATAATAATATAGATAGCGAGACGTCTATCGATGCAACAATTGTAACAAAGACCTCTTTAAATAAGAAAGATAAATTTATTATTGATAAAATTGCAAGTTGTTGCAAATATTGTTTGTCAAACAAGATTTTTTAAAACTATACAAAAAACGAAACAAATTAAAAAGAAGAAGAAGAATAAATTGCTTATTCTAAAGAATTACACGTTAATTTATATTGTTATCTTTGATAATAGTATCTTCTTTAAACAAGACAATAAATTTGTTGTTATTTGTAATATTAAAAGTAAAAATTTTATAGCAATTTAAATTTGTGTTCAAGATAAAACAATACTATATATTAAAAATAATGTTATCTTATATTATTAATTAAAATCAAAGACAAAAATTCTCTAAAAAGAGCAAAAATCTAATTAAAGATTAATTACAAATCTTAGAAAAAAGATAGATTTTTTATTTAATATAATTTTGCGCATTAAATAATACTTTCTTTCGCGATTTAAAAAGCAAAAGATAATAATTTGTATATTTTTCTTATACAATAGAATCGAATTAAACATACTTTTATTGCATCTAAAGAATTTTTCTTTTTAAAAAAAATTGTCTATTGCATTTATGCTTAAGACAAAAATTACAAAAAATAAAACAACTCGCAAAGCAAAGATTACAAATCTACTTAAAAATAATAAAATTGCAATAACAAAAAAGATTGTAAATATATATAAATGCAAGAATTATAAATATACAAACAAAAGAAAAGAAAAGTGCTATTTAAATAACAATAAATATTATAAACTTAATTAAAAGAATATTAATAACTAAATTAAAGAGTACACAATTAATCGATATACTCTTACTAAGTCTTCTAAATTTGTTAAACGTTAATGCGAGATAATTAATTTTAATAGCAATTTATATAATAACAAAGATGTATTAAGAACAAGAAAATATACGTTTTTTAAGACTTTTATTTCTATGTTGATGTCTACTTTGACGACTAGTTCTACTACTAATTTTGTTGAAACAATACTTAATCTACGTCTTATAAATATAATAAAGAATCGCGAACGCAAGCAAAAGACTAGAATCTACAAATATAAACAAAAGCATTAAATAGAATTTGATTTCGAACAAAAACTTATTAAGAATTGTTGTTGCAAACAACAAGCAACTAATAATATAAATAAAGAATATTCTCGCGACAAATCTAGAGCTTATATATGTTTATTTAATGCAAATTTCAATTTTCTTGTCGCTTTATCAAGCAATTCTATTAGAATACTCTTCGATAAGTCTATTATAATAAACTTTGTTAATTGAGTTATTCGCGAGAAAGATCTTGCTTCTAGTAACGCTCTTCGCGATACAATATTAGAAACAAATAACGTTCTAAACGAGCAATTCTTTATACTACAAATAATTCAGAGTTAAAAAATAAATACTAAATAATTAGATTGATCGTCAATTCGATTTTCGGTTTCAACTTCTAGAAGACTCGAATCGACAATTTAACTTTAGAAATCGAATTAAAAACTAATTCGATTTCAACTATTTTGAAATCGAATCGAATCGAATCGAGTCGATTTTTAATTCAAAAAATAAAATCGAATTAAATCGTCAAGAATATCAAGAATACTAAAAATAGTATAAATTTAGTTTTAAATTTAATTTTTTTTAATTTTTTTCTAGATAATGCACAATAGTAATAATAATATAAAAATAATCTAATATATTTATTAATTAATTTAAATAGATTAACTATTTCTATTAAATTATCAATTAATTGTTACTAAAAATAATAAAATTTACTAAAAATAATAGTCTTGATAATTTGATTCGATTTTTCGATTTGATTTTCGATTTGATTTTCGATTCAAAGATTGAAATTGAATCGAATTGTCGATTTGATTTTCGATTCAAAGATTGAAATTGAATCGAATTGTCGATTTTAACTTTGGAAATTAAATTGCCAAGACTTTCGATTCGATTCGAATCGAATTGTTAAGGTTTGATTCGATTTCTTACATTAAACTCGGTTTTCCAAATCGATGCGATCAGTCTATAAATAATATTTATCGATTGATATATTATCTAAGATTAATATTACTCTCGTATGCAAGATTAAATTCTATAAGAACTATCTAAAAACTAAACAATCTAACAAAAAAACAATTGATAAAAGCTTTAATAAAGCTATACAAAAGATTAATAATAAGTTAAATTCTTTATTCTCTCGTCTATATTATTGTTTGCCTCTATAAAATGTCTACAACAATAAAAAATATCTCTATTAAGTTTAGCGTTATTTAGAGAAAGATTTTTGATAATTAAAACTTGTTAGCAATACTGTAAATCGATAAAGTTTAATTGTATAAAATTTAGCATTGCAAGAACTAAATCTTAAATTAATATTAATGCAACGTTAGATAAAGTTATATGCAAATTTAGAATCTTATTCTTAAGCATACATTTGCTAATTTATTATTATTGCTATCGCAAAATCTTAATTCTTATCTATTTGTTAATCGATAAAGCTAGTAATATTTACGAACAATAAATTTACAAAATGTAAAGATCTTTCGACCTGTTAAAACGATGTTTTACTTATTATATCGCAATTGCTTTCGAAGAATTTTATAAATAAAACTTTAATAAAATTTTCTTTCTAAACGCAATCAAGAACGCAAACGCAAACGCAAATATCAACAATCTATCTACAATTATCTATCTCTTTATCGATTAACAAGAACAAGACTTAAGTTAAAATATCAAAGCATAGAGGCACAAATAAGAACGAAAATTCGAACAACAACTTGTTAAACTACATAAAAGAGAAGAAATCAACGCAAAAGATATAAGAACAACTAGAAAATTACAAGTTACAAAGCTCTTATTTAGATAACTAATTATGCATAAAGCAAAAAGAATTTATTATCTTAGATAGTGTGATCGTTGGACCGGGTCGGACACATTTTTTTTTGTTCAACCCGAGGATTCGAACGGACTTCTTCGTCTAACCCGAAGCTAAATTAATTAATTGCGCTACGCAAACTAGTCCAAATCGAGTAATTCTTTTTTTGTTTGAAAACACGCTAAATTCTCTACAGAACAACGTAATTTTGATAAAATACGTATAAAATACAAGAAAGTTATGAATTTTTTAAAATTTAAGGTTTTTTTAAGTTAAGCTTCCCGAGCCCGATTACTTAGCGATTCCCTCGCGAAATCGAGTTCGATGATTAGGCTAATCTTAGAGTTAAACTTTCTAGCTACAATTTTATTCTTTGTACCATTGTTAAAGCTTTCTTCGACAACAACATCTTGTTAAACTTAATAATATTGTTGTTCTCTTTTGCAACATTAAATATGTTAATTGAGATAAACTTATTGTCTTTATCTAGCAAAGAGATTAAGTAATTAGACAAATATCTTTAATTTAGCACTTACTATCTTTTCTTTAAGATTAATATTAAACGTTGTTGTATTCTATTTACTTCTAGCTTTCAAGTATTTAGATACAACATAAATAGTTTATTTCTAATGTTCTAACAAGCTCGTCTAAGTTATGTCTTTACTCTTGTGCTAAAACAATCTCTTGCAATATTCGCATTTGATAAACTCTAACTTTAGTTCTAAATATATATAGATTTACTATAACAAAAGTCGCAATTTTGTGTTACTAATATCTAGACTTTGTGCGAGATCAAAATTAAGATCTTGTATTACTTGCAAGAATCTAGAAATTCAAGCCAAGCTTTGCGAGAAACAATGTTGATATTTCTCAATATTGCGTTCGTAGATGCGTTTGTTCTATATAATAATTATAGTTTATCTACGTAAGATGTGCACATGTTCTCTTAATCTATTAGATTTGTCTCAAAAGTAAAGTTTGTTCAAATCGACAAAATCTAACGTTTAAATCGAAAAATATAGTAATTTGACGCAATTGTGCAACTAGCAAGCAATTGCAAACGTTTGTGCGCATTACAAATATTAAAATTTTACGCGTTAAAACGTAGTCTAATTCAATAAAGATCTTGCAACTTTGTCGAATATAGAGAAAATAAAACAAGCTCTTTAAATAGATTTTATCTCGATAGTACTAATTTGACTACGTAGAATAGATAGATCTATAAAATTTGCAAGGTCTTATAAATATCTTAGTTCCTATTAGCTCGATCTATCTCTTAAAGCACAAATAAAGAACTTCGCGAATTAATCGTAATTCTTCGCGCATTATCTATATTGTTTTATTTATCTTCTAAGTATCGCGAAGAAGATTTCGATAGAATTAAAGTTGCAAAAGTACGAAAAAAGAAACATCAATATAACGTCTATACTATTATATGTTTCCTAAATCTTCTTGTTCTTGTAAGCAAAGATGTTGTTCAAACAAAGTACTAAATTAGAATCTTCGTTAATTGCTAATATAGTAAGTAAAAGAACGTAATAACAAACAAAGTTATTAAAGATTATTTATATAATCGAATTATAATATATAATCTAAGCAATATATTCTTTAATTATAAATGCGCGCAATATTGATTATTTCTTTAATTATTTAAATATTGTATACATCTTTGCTTTGCAATCTTGTAACAATTACTTATATTTTCTATTGTCAATTCTTTCGCAAATAACAAATTTATTTAAAAACATCAATTAATATACTTTTTATTAATATATTTGTACTTGTAAGACATTATATTGTGTCTAATTTTTTTGCAAAGCGTAGTAAAAGATTTGCAAAGCATTTATTAATATGCAAGTACAAGAAGCGTTTATATATCAACTTTCTTATGCGTTTATTTCTCTCTTCGAAGCATTCTTGCGACTATGTTAATATTGACAATAATATCAAATTCGTTATATAAGTAAAGATATATCTCGTCAAGATAAACAATAAAGCGAAGATTAATATAATTCGAAAGACTATTCTTTATTGTCTTACTAATTAATTTACTAGAATTTCTTCTATATTGAGAAGCGACAACGAAGTTGTACAACTCGATATTACGTTTTATTTTGCGTACTTGTCGTTTAGATACGTCTACTAGATACGATATAAAAACACTATCTTCGTCAATTTTAATGCGATCGACGATTGCAACTCTTTAGACGTCGATTAGAGCAAACAACATAACAAAACAAGAATTATAGAAGACGTAGATTACACGATTATACTAAAGGCTTCAAATACTACCTAATTAAGATGCTAATTGAACAGGTGAAAGAGGATTTAATCGAATTGCGCGAAAAACCATCATTTGTGTGGTGGGGTCACCAAAACCTTGGCGCCTTCCCGGCTGCGGCCAAGAAACCAGCTTTGCACGATAAATAAAGAGAAAAAATTGACGGCTCTGCGCAGTCTCATCAACAATGACTGCCTCGCAACAAGAGCTTTGTTCCAATTCGTTTTGCTTGTTCGCTGGTGATTATTGGGCTGGCGATTCGTTCCACCGAAGAACTGCAGTAGTCAATTAGGTGAATATGACCAGTGATAGTGCCGATGACCACGACCCTGATCCTGGGCTGACTACTATCCTGGGGATAGGATTTGCTGCTGTGGCGGGTGTAGGTCTTGGATTTGAAGATGAGCTGCAATCTGGTAGTACTGCACTCCTTGTTGTGGTAACTGCCAACAACTTGCCTGTTGTTTGATATTTGCATCAAAATCCTTGGCTGAATGAGTTCCTGGTCTAGACTTCGTGCAGCTCATCTTGTGGACAGTCTTGACATGGTTACGGAGATTTCCGGTGCTGATCCAGTTTCGCTGATAAAGTGTTGATGTATTGCAGATGTCGGATCCATGGCTGCGGTGAGAATTGCAGCACCATCAGCTCATGCAATGCGGTTTTGAGTCCAGTGATTCAAGGACTCTGCTCATCCTACCCCCGGGAGCTGTCTCTGCCACAATAGGATTTTTATTTGGGGCAGCTGCATAGACTCAGGAGCTGCGTAAAGAACAAAGGGGTCTGGGGGTCAGGCTAGATTCACTAATTACGCTGGGAGACTGATACAGACGACTGAGCTTGGCCAGAACATGGGCATAGCGTGCCACATACTCGACTCTACGTCGGTAGGAAGAGACAGTGTGATGATAATGAGCCGTGATAGGTTTGGAAAGGGGTTAGAATGTACAAGGGGGTTCTTTAGAGGGCAACTTGTGGATTGATATGAGAAGGTATATTGACCTTGAAGGTTCAAGTAAGCTTTAGATATGCTCTATAGCAGAGAGCTTACGCGTACGGATCAAGGGAAGAGGAAACTAGAAGAAGAGAAGATCTCTGTCCGTGATCTGGTTGGCGACACTGATAATAGATTTGGTCTCTCTTGATACGAAATATATGGTTGCCGACTTTTTAGGGCAGACGGAGCTCTACCCATCTCGTACGGAGCACCGAACTGCGTGGTCTGGCCACTTGCAGTTGCCACACGCACCGGTCTAGTGGCCCGCGGGCTTTCGGCACTCCAGGAAGGATCTCCCATCGCGAGCATCTCTGCGTCGAAAGCACATTTGTCGCACGAAGCGAGGGGTGGAAGTTTGCGCGATTGGATGAGAAGCGCATTGATGTATAATGTTCGATTACCGACGCCGAACAGGTGACGATTTGTCGGCGACCTTCTCCTCATCTTCTATAGTAAGTACTTCCGAGAAGTCTGACCTCGAAAATTCGATCTCTTTCTCCGCACCGAAGGTGCCATTTCAACGCTTTGCCGGTCGGGGAATTGGTGCTGGAGTTGGCGAGGTAGAATGTGCTTGATCCTTGAGCGATGCTGCCCAAGACGAGCAGAAGCCAATCCGTAAAAGCGTTGTCTGGTTCCTCGTGTTCATCTCTGAGAATTTGTGAAAGGAAACCGCGTAATTCACACGCACAATTATATCTCTCAGTCCTCACTTATGGCATTGCTTGATTCTCCCTCGCCCTTGAATCGACATGCGTGAGCGTCGATCTCACAAATCTTACACGGTCTTGCAAGACAGTCGATGCATGGCTTCTGAGAGACATTACGATAGCACCCGTCTCCTTCGCCTCTTCCAAGACACCAACGGTAGCTAGCCAACTAGGCGCCACCAGCCGACTATCATTTGCACTCGCAGAACCGAATGTCTTGTCATCAGCTCCTCCGTCGAGGCACCACAAATTCCATGAACAGGAGCCAGTGAATCTCTTGCTCACCGGCACTAGCTGGCATTACTCCCAACGTCTCGAATGCGCGACTCCCTCGACGAAGCCACATAAGAGTGTGGATGCCTGAGATGCTTGAGGACCTAATGCCAAAACGGACAAGCAGTCAGCGTTGCAGTGAATGGTGAAGTTATCGCAGCTTCGCGTCGATTTTCTCTCGTCTCCAATTGTGGGCTGCAGCATTTTCCGGACTCGGTATATATTTTGCTCAACCAATTCCACCAGGGCATGATGTATACAGGATATCGGCTTGGTCCAAGTGAGCTTTCCAGGGGTAGTCCGCCCCATTGTTGTGAAAATTGTTCAAGGAGTGTTGAAGCGTTGTATGGCACGCATCGGAATCTGCCTGTCTGTTCTCGAAAAACTTCGTACTGTGATTTTTGCTCTATCGTACAGACTAGAAAGCTAGGCTCTAGTTACGGAAAACCTTCTTTTACATCTGTCGTCAACAGGTGAAAGGGTTCTCGTGTTCGATTCCATACACCATCTAGCTTGTCAGCCGCAGAGTCTTAATCGCCTGGCTCTACCAATTCGATTTCGAAGCCGCCCGAGTGACTGTGGACCAACCTAGACTTTATGTGTGCTCCAAGACAGCACTGCTCAACATAAAGAGGACCGAACTTGTGTGGTATTACATGCTGATTGTAAAGCAACAGGGCAGAGAATTACGTCTCACTCGATCATGAGATGATGGACAAAGAAGGGGAGAATGGTGCGATCGCACAAGACGTTGGCTGACAAGTGAGGTTAAGGTAAGCCGACAAAATCAGGATCACCACCTTTTGACAATATTGGGACCGCTAGTGGATGCTAATTAAATCAAAACAATACAGTCTGATCAAGGTACAAGGGAAAACAAGTTCGCAGAACAACGGATTGCATGATAAGGACGTCCGTTCAAATTGTAATTTGCCTTGAAAATGGATTAAGAGAAGCATATGAGATGACGTTGATCAGTACTACGATAGCGCATTCTTTTCTATGAAGAGCGGATCCAGGGCAGATATATCGTTCCGCCTCTGCTTGCCATTCGCATTTCAGGCGAGCTTAATGAGGTCGGCCGCCGTGAATAGAATTCTACGCCGCCTATAAGAGTCTGCTCCGGTGCGTGATCAGCTCAATGAAGCTGAACGGCAGGGAAAAGAGTAACAACGTACCTTGACAAAGATTTTGGTGGTGAACAGCTCCGACATGCGTAGCTTCTGCATAAAAGCCACAGTCTGTACAATTTCTCTGCCACTGAACAAGCGACCAGGAATATTGGCTAGGAGATCCCTTTACTGTGGGGAGACATTGTGTGCCGTGGTCGACGACGACAGAGCTTTGGCGATCAATTGCTTCTTAGCGTTTTTGTCAGGCAACGGGATGAACACCTGGCTATTGAACCGTGACCAAAAGGGCCCGTCGATCTTCTTGGGGTGATTGGTGGCTTTGATGATGATTATACGTTCCGTGATTGACTTGATGTTAGACTAATTTTTGAGTAGATTCCGCTGGCTCTGGTTATCGTATTGATACCTAGGGTCCGCCCTCGTACCCGCATCCAGGATAATAATACAAAAAGATAATATATTTGTTAAATTTTATCTAGATTTGCGCTTTAGCAATTTTGACAAAAACATCTTTCTTGTTGTAATTAAGAGACGATTATTAGTAAAGAGCTAACCCTTTGGATCTGATAAGTTGAACCTTCTCCATGATTTAGCCTGCACGCTGCTTTATGGAGTAAAAGTACTGTCCATTGGACTCTTAGAATCATAAAAAGAGAAATGAATATTATATAGTAATGCTCCAAGTAGTTATCGTGCTGTGCTCAAGTATCTCTCTTTTTGGGGGAATTATTGATGAAGTACGTAGGGCTTCCTCTTGTCATAATATAATATCTACAATGTTAAGGCAGCGTTTTAGAAGTGTGCTGGGTGCGTTCAAAAGACTCTAAAAGTACCAAGTCAAGCTCTGCACGGAGTTACCAAGCGTGCGTGATTTGGTGTAGTGCCCACCCTCCTTTTTGTGGCTGAACCTGAATTTGGAGTCAAGAGCGAGAAAGTTATGACGAAGTTCGTTCATCCACATGCTGACAGCGTTGATAAAGACGAGAAGAAGCATAGCGCAACTGGCGCTCGACTAGCGAGACGAAAGACTGTGCGTCTGACATCAGTGTGTCCAAGTCGGGCTTGGGGTCGTGGAAGATAGAGTGCTGGTCCTCGAGGGGTGGGAGAGGCGTGGGACCGTCTGGATTGTCTGCGGACATTTTTCTCCCTGTCTTAACGCCCTTGTATGGCATGCTGGATGAGGAAGGCCAGGGCCGCAGCTGTCTTGCCGAGGCCCATATCATCGACGAGCAGCCAGCATCCTATCACGGCTTCGACAACTCGAGCTCATGCCACAAGTAGCACTTGGTGCTATTGGGGTTGGCGACACCCTTCTAGGTCGAGGATAGAGTCCTTGAGCTGCCCGTTGGAATTGCGGTAGGTAGGCGTCGTGTCAGATTGCATGTTCATCGCACGAGTGATCAGCAAAAGGCAATTTGACGTGGCGACTCGCATCTCAAGTCTCTGGGATAATGATTCCGCAGACTTTTGTTTATCGAAGCATCGTATTGCTCCGCTTTCCGCATTGATAAAGCAGTTTGAAAATCACGGCGGAGTGAGATCTTATGATGAAGTAGCCGCCGAGTGTGCCACCGCCACGCTCTCCTTTAACAAGATTGCTAGTATCATGACAAGGATAGGTGTTGTAATTCTCTGTTGGTGATAGTTCGGGCATATCCTAGTCATTCATAGTAGGAGGGTCTTGCTGTCCAGCATCAGGCATGATTTCAACCCTCGATTTCGATTAAAGATGTTCCTGCTGTCTGCTGATTATTGTTTCAAGAGATATCACAAGGATGTTCCAATCGTGCTCAGCTAGTGCACCAACCATGAGTAAGGATGTGGCCATCTTCGTATTCGGTGTACGTCTCATTTCGAACTGTGAGAGATCTTGCCAGGCGAAGTCGTAGTATTAATGATTGAATAAGCAATTCTTCGCTATCAGAACAACACCGATGGGAACGATAAGACAGGGAAGAGCGAAAGCTAAGAAGAACACGCTGGCTCATGCTTTGTCTGTGAGGGTGGCCTTTCTCGCGGAAGCCCGTCAAATTTGGCACTTGACCGTCATGGGCAGGGGATAAGGGAAAGCGAGACTGGTTGATCATCGATAGCGATCACGGCGATAAATATAATGCTCAATAAGCATCTTGCCTGTGTCGTTCTTGATTTCTCTGAGAATCTTTCGTCGTTTAGCTGAGAATTTGAGCATCTTGCCTTTTGGAGACGCCCCTGGAGACGGAGGAAACCCCTTGAATGACATGGCTAGATCTAGTGATTATAGCTGGGCTCGAAGAAGGTATGAAGGTGTTGCAGGCCACTTGGAATATAGCGCGAGGGGGAAGTCGAGTAGTACCACAGGGCCCTTCCACGAAAGCGTAGTCCAAGGTTTTGAGGTCGGCGGTCAAGGCTCTTCCTGAGGCTAGAATGGTTAGGCCGCGGACTTGAAGCATTGCTTTGGTCGCTTGGATCTCTAATCTCTCTTGGATGCTCAACTGAGCACGCATGGCATAGCTCATGGACTAACGTTTCAAAGACCTCTCGAAGACCTCATTTTGTAATATTGAGATTGGAAACCTCGAAATCTTCATAGGAGTCAATAAGTGATGTAGAAAGTCGGGCTCCGCGGTGGGTAATATAGTATACGAGCTACATCAAAAGTAGTTGTTGGCCTCATTTAAGATTCTCAAGGCCATCTCCTCGAATTAAATATCATGCTCAACGTGTTGATGCTGAGACGATTGACCAAGTGCATACGAGCTTTCAAGACCTGCAAGATGATAGGTATGAGTCGAAATGTTGCCTCCAGCAACGATCCTGGTCTTAGAAGACAATGCGAGGGGAATCTCTGGATAGCTTAGGACTGGCCGATGCGGTACAGGGTCTGGTGCATGGACTATTTGATTTTAGACACCGAGTCGTGAGAGCGGCTCCGGCCCCTCCTCGTAGACGATGATCTCCACTTCACCTAACAAGATCACGAGGTGTCCATCCGATCGCACCGGTTGCTTGAAGCATATGTAGAAGTTTTCCTGATGTCGCATATAGAATTTGGATCCCAGGCTTTACGCTAGAGATCAAGAATTCGGGGATACCTCCCTGTGTCAAGCCGTATATTGCCGCACCCCAGACATTGAACTCACCACAGGCTCAGGCGATTAGTCTGTAAGCAAGAAGCAGACGCTAAATGGCATTGCGACTTATCTCGTATGAGGTCGATAAATGTCTGGAATGATCGAAGAGCAGCTGTCAGTCTTGTGAAGAACAACGTAGGCGCCAGTATTATCATCTGGCCCTGACAGATGGAACGGGCTCCACACAAGGACACAACAAAGAACAAATTGGAAGTAGATTGCCGCCAGCAGCGCCTGCAAGGTTACCAGCAGGATCCAAAGCATTTCGCCCTCAAAAGCTGGCAAATCTTGCTCAGAGCGTGGTTAGCCGGATCAGCAGGAGGATCAAAGAGATTGCGACTTGAAGAGGTACTGAACGCTTATATAAATCGAAAGGTGCAGAGCCTCCGGAAGAATTTCACGGACACAGCTTCGTGGGTCGAATGTATGACCAGAACCTAAGGTTCTGGGGGATTCTCCTCTTCCGTCTGCCTATTATTTTCGAGCTCCATGGCATCCCTCCTCCGTCAGATCAACGACCTCGCCGCTGCTGAGGCCAAACCGGAAACGAGAAGCTGTGACAAGAAGCATATAAGGGAGACAGTGCTCAGTCACGTACAGATCGACATACTTCTTCCCAAAACAGGTGAGACGAAATTTGACAGACGGTCGATGTAAGACATCGACCGTTGCTCAAAGACTCAGGTGCGTCATAGATATGGAAAGACGGTTATATATATAGAGTATCGAAGGCTTGTGATGCGTGATGCGTGATGCGTGATGCGTGATGCGTGTTGAGCAACGTTGGCAAGCATACAACGAAGCGGATGGATAAGTTGACCGAATTGAAATTGCCGTGATCGTCTAGCTGTGATGCCGTTGCTACGAGAGGACACGTAGTTGAGCATCGAAAAGCGGCGCACAAGGAGGCACGCTCGCTTCTTGTGCCGAAGATGGCATAGCATGAGGTGGTCCTGCTCGAGTGGCAGAATAATCTTTAACAGTAGTGGTGATCGTGGAGGTTCCTCGATCAATGAAGCAACAGCCGGCTCCGTGCCAACAGCCTTAGATGGGATCGCGGTCAGAGAGGCGTGTGTGATTTTCTAGATCTCCTTGATGCAGATAGTCTGGACACACAAACTAGTGTTATAGTATATGATGTGCATCAGAAGTATAAAGCGAATAGAATGTGACAGGACTCTATGTATGATGAAGGTGTAGAGGTTGGTAGACGTGGGCGGTGCGGTTGCTCGAAAGGTTAGGAGCTCGTAAATGGAGAAGGTTGAGAGTGTACGAGAGGGGAGGCTCCTTAAGTAGTCTGTTTAGTCAGTAGAAACATTCATTGTATCGATGAACCAGGGAGTGCTACCGAGTTCATCATATGATGTGCAGATGAATGATGTCAGTGGACTCCGCTCGCTGGCTTCACAAGACCGAAGTGAGAGATGGTGACATACATCAGATCTCCAAACAAATTAGAAATTGGGGAGGGCCCAGGAGATTTCCAGCTTCGGGACCAAGAACAAGACTAATGGTCTAGGCTTAGCTAGGGCGGACGTTATCGTGGTATTCAATTGATCAACGCATCGTCCCCACAAGACCGTCACACTCGCTGCATTCGCCGAATAAACCTTCCCGGCAGATGGACCTTGAGTTATCTTCTTGACATCCGACTTCTCTGACTCGTTGGTCGATTTGCTGCTGTCAAACCCGAGCTTAAGTCAACCCCATACCATTATAGCAAATGCACCATGGGGGTGACCCCATTTGTATGTGACAGGGCTCGCGATGCAGTTGAGCAGCAAGTAATTGAATATCTTGACAGACATGCTGATGAAATGTCCATGGACAACAGGTAAAAAAGCAGTGGCCGTTTGCTAGATAGGCGAAGTGCGAAATCGTAGGAGTGACAAAGTTGAGCGATCTGGGGGAAGCAGAAGAGAAGGCTTTCAAAAGGGTCGCAAGAACATTTAGGACCATCAGTGCCCGGGCATGGGACGTTGAAGGCGACAACAAGCTCCGAAGGACTTGTCTATGTGCTCAGAGTAGAGTCACTATGTACCCACTCGTTTTGGGAACAAGGTAATAATGTTGTACCATGTCCCGACATGAATGATGTGGTGAGGGTAAGGTGAGAGAGAGGTTCGGGAAGCTACCATTTCTAAGGCCACTGCCTGAGTAATCCAGCATAAATGTTTTAATGGATGTTTGATGTATAAGGCCCGCTTGTTGAGTTTTAGATTTGAAGGAACAGTGATTAAACACAGAATACTAATATCGCCAAAACAGGTGGACTCGTAAAGCACGTGTAAGGAGATCGCCGTTATTGAAAATCGGCGCGGCAAGATGCAGTAGCTGTCGGCACCATATACCTCAGCCGATGTAGCATAATGCCACTTCCCTTCCCCTTGGTATGAGAGATCCAGTCAATGCCTTGTTCGCCGCTGTCCGGCAGACTTAGCTGCTCAGACACGGCCATTCTCTATTGACTGGTTGAGCTCGGTGCGGTTCCCCTGATCCGAGCGGCATTCCTCGGCAACGGGTACTTGCATGCTCGGTCGAGAGTACAACGAGCCGATTACGTGCGAGGGACGAGCGAAGAGGCTTAGTGCCCGAGTGGAGCTGTAGGGTCCGCTGATGTGGATTAGTGCGAGAAAGCGAGCGAATCGTGAAGATTTTCGTTCGGAAGAGCAAGGCTTCGCGGTTGCCGGAGGTGCAGGCTTCTCGGATATGGGGTCAAGAGGAGCGGAGGGCCGCCGTTCTTGACTTGGGGAGGCAGTGAAGGAGGAGCGTGTGATGGACTCAATTCTGCTGTGACAAGAATTTGTTAGCTGAGAATCTCCAATGGTTTCCTTGAATGGGAAGCGGTACCTTGAGGTTGAACAGCTGTCTCGGGAGAACTTCCGCATGAAGTAGGTGTGAGCCCGACTGCTATATGACTCGCTCTGGCTGTTCGGTCGCTGGCCGCCCACCTGCTGCGTGGGACGCCCCAAACTAGGAAGGATTCTTCCGAAGCCCACTGCAAGCAGCCAATTCCGGTACATCTTCTTCATATCGTGTCCCAGCCCAAAGAAAACGAAGACGGTAAAGCCCACAGCAAGCTGGATCCAGCGGTCGAAAGTCACTCCTCCAAGCGTTGGAATCAAGATGACGTCCCACCATCCAGGTCCGTGTACTCGGCTCCAGCTGTATGGCACGAGTGGAAAGATAGTATTTTCGTAAAGAACGTAGAATTGGACGGGAAGGCCTAGCACGATCATGGTGAGGGACATGAAGAAAAGGCGTAGAAAGCGGGACTTTGTGAGCCCGGAGCTGGAAGCGCTAAGAATGACGGCGAACTCCTTCCGATATTTGCGCATGCGGATTACTACAATGACTCAACAGAAAGTTAGCAGGCGTCTTTCATGGTAGTGAATGCGTAGCTTACTGCTGTAATAAACCGCGACCACACTGAAGAATGGAGACCAGATCTCGATCAAGACGATACTAGGCCAGCTGTTGTCGAAGCTTGGCACGCAGCCTGATATGCCGAAAATGTAGTAACGGACATTCTGCACAACGTAGTGGGCGATGATCATGTATACTGGTGCTCCGAAGCACAACAAGGCTTCGATCGCGTACTGTCGTCTCCGCTGCGCTGGGCTAGGTTGCAGGACTGTTCGACTCGTATCTAGAACTCTGGCCAGGTTACGCATAATACAAACCAGAGACGTAGGGATGCCTATGGTGGCGGCGACCTGGAGTTTGACCTCCAAATCGCACAGACCATAGCCTCGCCACCAGCTGTCAAGATCATCATTCGGCCAGATGAGAGCGTTGATGAAGTAGAAGATATCGACGAGAACGATCCAGAAGACCAGGCTGGACGCTGGCAAGTTGCGATGCTTAATGTGCCAGATGAAGGGGGCGATGCTGAGAAGGATTGTTAGGAGCGTAAGGAAGGGAAACACCACGCCCTCAATGGAAGGACCATTGTTCGAGCCTGCCATATTAATGCAAAGTCAGGGCAGCACCACGGTGCAGTTCTCCTAATCTTTCGGAGGCGAAGCTGCAATAGGGGAGAGCAGACCAGCTGTGATGCTCTCTAGTCGATATCACGCAACTGAATGGATTAGGATCCCAGGAGGAAAACAACGAGCTTTGTCTCGACAGCTAATGCACGTGGCCGTATGAGAAGGCGAATGAAGTCAGACTCTTCTGGTGTCAGCAAGCTCAGGGGTGCAAAGATTGACAAGGTAGCACAACGGTTACAAGCAGAAGATGTCGAGAACACGGCCGTAGATTCTTCGGACTTCGGTAATGTAGACAGCCCTGTATGTTGCTAGATCTCAATAGGCGGATAGAAAAGGAGCGATATGGCAATAGCAATGCAAGGATCGCTCCACCGCTCAACAGCACATGGCCAATTGACCCCGTAATAAAGCAAAATCTTATTGACAGATCAGACATCACGCTGCGACGAAACGAGGAAGCTGTAGTGAACCTATTGAGAAGTATCGGATTTTTTGAATAAAGGAGGGTCGATGTTCCCTTTTTGGGTATCAATAGGCAAGACATAGAAAACGACCAAATCATCACGTGCAGCGCAGACCAGAGGCAAAAGATCACTCTCTCGCTCTGAAAATTCACCTAAGTATGAGATATGCCTACCGTAAGATCGACTAACGGAGAGAAGCCGACTTGCAGCGGTTCAATTACCTGGAACAACAGTGCTACGGACCCGTTGGCCGCGTAAACATGCAGCCTACATCGCGTCCCCGGCCCCCGCCCGCTCTCGCATCGTAGTAGTACCACGGACAGCTACAGCTTCTCTCCTGTAGGCTAATGGCCTAAGCGTGGGATATATGGAGTAAGGATAAGATCGAGTGGTGAACCTTTCCAGTCGAACCGATCTCTCTCTACCTTAGCCTGATTTCGCGTCTCGCGTCATTGATAGAACGGCCCGACTTACCGGCGCCAAGCCCTCTACTCAAGCGGAAGCTATAACACGTCATGCGCGGAAAAGGAAGTCGTGTGCTCCTGATTTCTGAGAAAGATTTCGATCACTTCATCTCGGCACCGCGGTCAGTGTCACCTAACATGCCCTCCAACACGGTACTGATGTCGATCCGTGGCCGACATCACCATCCTCGAGAAAAGACTTGGTGCTCCCACTGTTAAACGATCTTGACCTCAGACTATCCACCACGATGGCAGTCAAAGAAGATATCAAACCACCGAACAGCGCCAATGGCACGACCGCAAAGTCAACAGGCAGGACAAGCATGTCTCCCTTGCGGCACCGTCCTCTCGGTCGATCCTCGGCCTTCGCGGCAGACCTTGCCAGCCCTCGACGAAGCTCAAACATATCAGGATCCGTTGACGATGCAAGACAATCCATTCTCTCATCCATAGATGACTTACTATTCCCAAGAATTCAGAATGGAGGACCGGAAAGACACCAGGAGCCCTCCCACTGGCATTCGGCGCCGCTTGCCATGGCCTTGTTGCCCGCTCTGGGAGGGCTGTTGTTCCAGAACGGAAGCGCCGTAGTCACCGACTTGACATTACTAGGCTTGGCCGCTGTTCTGCTCAACTGGTCTATCCGGCTGCCATGGTGTGTCTTTCCCAACAGGCTTCGACAGAAATGAGAGCACTGACCATCTCCAGGGACTGGTACCGCTCCGCCCAATCAATCCGCCCGCTCTCAGGCCCCTCAACCCCCCCTCACCCCCGTCGACCCTCAAACACCATCCTCGAGGAAGACGAAGGATCACCCAACGAATTCCCCACCCCGCCCGAACTTCAACCCCCCCTCCCAGACGAACTCCAAGACCCCAAACCCCTATCCACCAAGCAACGCTCCGCCGCCTCTGAGCTGCGCATCCACGAATTCCTCGCTCTGACAGCTTGCTTCCTCTCCCCCGCCCTCGGCGCCTTCCTCCTGCACCACATCCGCTCCCAGCTCTCCCGCCCCTCAGAGGGCCTCGTCTCAAATTACAACCTCACCATCTTCCTCCTCGCCTCCGAACTGCGCCCCCTGATCCACCTCGTAAAGATGGTCCAAGCGCGCACCCTCTTCCTGCAACGCCACCTCCTCCCCTCCGACTTCAACACCGTCTCCCCAACCTCCATCCACGCACTCACCACCCGCCTCGACGAGCTAGAAACCTACATCGCCTCTTCCGCCCCTAAAAGCAACGGCGGCCCCCACCCTCCCCCACCGCCAAACCCGCAAGATCTCCTCGCCACAGTCCGCAAATCCCTCTCCCCAGACATCGAAGCCCTCAACCGCGCCGTGCGCCGCTACGAAAAACGCGCCACGCTGCTAGCCATGCAGACCGAATCCCGGCTCGCCGACCTAGAAGCCAGAATGGGCGACGCGATCACGCTGGCCGCGGCGGCGGAGCGCGGCGTCAGCAACTTCAATCGGAAAAGTACGATGGCTGTGATGCTGGAGTGGGGGATGCACGCTGCGATGGTGCCGGTGCAGCTGGCGTGGGTGGCTGTGGCGCTGCCGATGAGGGTTGTGGGGTCCGGCTGGGGGATTGTGGAGGGGTATGTGGGTGCGAGGGTGAGGAAGGAGGTGAAGACTGCGACGGGGAAGGGGAGTGGGGACAGTGGAAGGGAGAGGAGGAGGGAGAAGGGGAGGGGCGGGAAGAAGATTATGTGATGCGCCGGTGCGGTGCGAATATATTTATGGTGAGGTTATGCGGTACGATATGAAGTTGCGGGCAAAAGCGAGGTGTTTTGGAGTGGAACAGGCCCTTTTCGAGGGAGTATATTAGGTGATCTTTGGAGGGCTCTACTGGCTTGCTAAAGCAATACGTATATACTATTACCTGACATAGCAACATCAATTGGACACCACTCTGAATTCTACCTTGTGCCGTTATCACTCCGCCGTCAATGTTGTGAACCTTTGACGTATGCGGTCAATTTCAACGGCCAAGCAAATTCCCATTCATGCTCGTCAGCCAAGAAACCTCGAAAATCCAAAGGTCGCACAGCAGCAACCCGAATGTCGTTGAGTTGCCAAGGAGCAAAAGCTTAGCAGTTGCATCAGACTCGAAGCGAATGGAAGTCGCCAAGAAGGTTGGCACTTCGAAGTCGATCGTGATGACGCACGGTATGCACAATGCCTGGGGTTGCTGTATTTGCATTGTAGGCGAGATCCTATAAGTAATGTACCGCTGGGTATAAAAAGGTGGGTTTTTTGAGGTTCATGATGTAGGGACGTAAGGATTGGATTGGGGCGGTGTAATCGATGATGGATCGTTGGTATCGCATCGCGACGCGGCCGGCTTTGAACTGCGAATATGTTATTATGCCAAGTGCATTTTTGGCGTAGAATTTGGATTGCGAGGCGGTAGGATCTTTGCTTGCGGAGACGACCGAGGTTTCGGACGAAGTGCTTAGGGAATCGAGTGTGGTTGTACTAGGTGCTGTTCGTCCGAGAGCATAGTAGTTTCAGTATGGGTGTCTTATGGGTATGCGTCCTTGAGGTGATTCTTGAGCTTGCTGCTCGGAGGGCTAGTAATAAGCTCGTCGACCGTGGAGGGCCACTTCGAGGATTAAGACCAATATCAGGGCAATGCCCGTGGGAAGACCGGGCCGTGCCAGGCACCCAGCATGTTCAACTCAGTGGCTGTAACCGGGAGCTTCTTTGGCTGTGATCTTGACTTCTTTGGGGATCTTGCAAAAGGCAACGATGGGTGGAGGATTGCTGGCGGATGCTAGATTGATTTCCCGTTCAGCCGTTCGCAGAATTGGGTCTTGATTCGGCAAGGCCAACATGGGGATCTGGGATTTTGATATCAAGCTGCAGAGATCACTAAATCAGCTTGACCCACTTCGCAGGGGTAGATTTCTGTAGCTTACGCTCAGGTAGCCTGTCCTCCTCAACGGTATCACCTTCGCCCCTTCACTCTTACCATCCTCGTCGCCTTTGCTATCCCTCCCATTCCACTCCTCAATCCACCGCTCTACGTTCCGGACCCCTTTTTTCACCCCAGTCATCCCCAAATCCTCCCAGATCCACCCTGTCGCGACGCCCAAGACGGCATCCATCCAAGCCCGCCAACCTCCTGGGCTGAACGCCGCTATCAGACCCTCATTTACATGTTGAATGAGCGATCGAAAGTCCGCTTCCGACACCCAAGGCTCGAGAATCTCAGGGTATATGTTGCTGAAGGTTGGCGCCAGGTCGCCCACGATCATCCAATCGCGCTTTATACGGATAATGCGCGTCGTGTTGTGTAGAGGAGATGAGAGAGGGACATGGGGGTTGGGATGGGGATAGCAAGGGTGGGCTGGACCCCAGGCGATCTCGTTGGGTTGCACGGAGGAGGGGTCGGGCGCGCTGCTGTCTGAAATAGGAGGCAGCTTGCCAAGTTCGGGGTCTTTGGGGAAGGGAGGCGGCGACGGTGGCATGGCGATGTGGTAGATGGGTTCCTTGCTCTCTTGCTCCGAATGCGAGAAGGAGTCCTCTGACCTTCGGTTGGATCTGCTAGTGATTTGGAATGTTTCTACGCGAGGACCACTGGGATTGCTGTGAGGCTCGTTCAAGGGCAACGGCAGGGATTGTGTCTCTCCAATGGATGGCCGCTCGCACAAGGAGTCTTGAGGGTCGCAGAACAGGATGCTTGCCTGGCGTCTTGAGAACCTGCTGGGCGCTTTGCAGCCCTGACAGAGGATAGCGAGTGACTAGAGGTGGAGGTTTAGTCAATGATTGACGCAAGGCTTCCTGAGAGGAATTCTACAATCTAGAGGAAGTCGCGGAGGTTTGGATTGAATGCACCTGATTGGTTTGACTTTTTCTGACCGGGGTCTGGCTTGGCAATGCTTTCATGAGAAACAGCTACTATCGAAGAACGTAATGCAGCATCACAGCTTTCGACTCTTGCCAGTATTGAGGCATTAGGGATATGAGATCTACAAAGTTTCTCAGCTCTCAGGAGCCCTTGGGCCAATTCAGGTCTACATCTTGCCTTCACGGACAGAATTGCGCCTGGCGACTATCTTCATTTCCGAGAATGAAGGTTTTCAGATGCGCCGCGGTCATGACTTGAGGGCTCAACCCAGTCTTGCCACGTTATCCTGCCTTGGGTACTTCGTTGGTTCCCTCTTATACTGCAGCCAGAAACGACGCTTGCCCAGGGGCCAGGGCTACACATCCATCAAGCAGACGCTGTCCACGGCGCCAAATCCCGCAGCTACACCCCCCTCTTCGCTGTCGCGACCCTTTGTTCGAAGGAGCCATCCAGCCTCTTCGTTGTGTAAGATCTCTGCCACATTTCGTCCCTTGCTGCTCCTCCACAGACAAGCCCCGTAGATTCCCAGCTCGCCAATGACCTCACCGCTTTTAGTCTGTCCATTTCTGAAAATGGTGCTTCTTAAGCGCGGAGGCTCAATCATCTCCATGAGAATATGGCCTCTCCACTTTCTCTCATCATCTCCAAGGGTTTGGAGGAATCCGGGGATTTTGGTCCCGTAGATATTGTTTCCGCCTCCTTCCCGCTGTGGCTTCAGAACATATGCAGCAGACTTGGTAGGTGAAGTAGCAAGGTCAATAGCCTGTCTGCCGGCGTCGCTAGAGTCCAGTGGGTAAATGGCTGCAAAGGTGGCCTTGATACGCGAGGCGACAGCTCCTGTATCTGACAGTGCTTGCGACCTGGAAAGAAAACGTTCCACATGTGGAGAGGATGGGGTAGCCAAGATCTGCTGAACCTTCTTCGACCCCGCCAAATGCGTGAGAATCGTGGGACACTTGATGGCTGCCGAGCGTTCAAGTTGCAGACGAGCGGACCATGAACTTTCGTTTGGGTACTCGGAGGGACTGTAACCCGCGCGGAAATAGCATGTTGTGACTTCATAGGCCTGAGGAAGATAATGTGGGTGATAGAGCAGAGGCCTAGACGGGTTGCCATCCTCGACTTTGGTATGGTCCAAAACCAAGGAGAATGGGAGACGGAAATTTGGTATAGAGTGAGTAGTCCAGAGTTCGTCGGAAAGGGCGAGTTGGTCAAAAGCATTGTTCTCTCGTAACTGAACAACGAAGATTATACACATTGGCTTTGCAGAGGTAGATTTCGATTGCCCATAGAAATCGTGAGCCCTTGCGAGTCCTTGAACCAAAGCGGCGATGCTTGTATTTTCTGGCAGCGAAGTTGGCGTTATGAGGGCAGGCTGTATAGAGGGATAAGCAGAGACTGAAAGCAGATGCCTACAGTCGATTAGAGATCTCTCTACGCGGAGGCAGCAGAGGTGTACTTGTGAAGTAATGAGACTTTGGAGGCAAGCCCGCCAAAAGACGAGGCGATAGTGTTGAACTCGACTTGCTTGATTTCTGGTCTTGCAGCAGGGTTGGAGGGGTCCTTATGAACCATGTAGTCCGACCTAAAGAGACCCAACGAAAGATCCTTGGGTGCCTAATTAGTCCTTCTGGACAAGCCTGATGGCTCCAGCTAGGTAGGCTTAGATACCTGTACGTAACCCTCCTTACTGACGGCTAGATGAACGTCCCAAAGTTTGGCAATGAATAGGTCAACATCGGCAAGCCTACAGTAAAAGGACAGCGGTCAGAGGGCGTGCAACAGAGTATCCAGAGCTATACCATAGAGCGGCCACATCATAGCCAAGTTCGCTGGAATGGCAGGAAAGAGTAGGATCATGAAGCCCCGATATTCGAGAGACTGTGAGAGCAGAAACAGCGGTCTGGTGGAAGAAGACGAAGTGAAATTAGGGCTCAACCATACTCCTCCACAACCTCCCCAAGCCATTGTACATCCGTAGCAATAGCTGCATAGAGCTCATTGTAGGCTCCCTGAATCGACCTTGCTTCTTCAAAACAAGCTCGAGGGAAGAGACCTGGGAAGAGCGTGACAGGCGCGGTCACAGCCAGGGATCGAGAAGGATCAACTTCTTCTGGGACCGAAGATATTGGTGGTCGAACGGCCAGACCATGCAAGATTGACCAATCCTTAACGTCCGAAATCAGGTAGTCCAGTTGGTCGGTTGTCAGATCAGGTGGGTAGTCCGGATAAATTGAGGCTGCCATGTGTGCTGGTATCGATTGCACAATTTTCCTAGCGCTTCAGCAGGAAGCCATACCGCACATGCCCAAAATCGTAGATATTGCGCTCAACGGGGAAATTTCCAATTAGACTCAACTCTTTATAGAGTATGCCGTGTGCGTCAACTCCGCTGTTAAGGTTGATGGGGGACGAGGTCCTAGCTGAGACCAAGCAGCTGGGCGCTAGTGGGGACGCGTGGGGCTGGGAGTGCGACTTCCCCGGCTCGCCCGGGTCCCGGGTACAGTATTAGCTGTGTAGTGTGTGGGTAGCCTTAGGCGCGCACGCTGACTGCTGCCCTCGACTACCTACAGATAGGTATCTTCTGTTCATTCACTCATTACTTCACTCATCGCGTCACCGTCAAGTCAGTAGTCACTCCTTTCCACCACCGTCGGTTTCACTTCTACGTCGCCGCGTTTTATCTTGTCTCCCCCTTTCGCCTTTGTCGCGCCGTCGCTTCATGCGAAGAAGCATTAATGGTCTCGATGCTTGTCGTAAATATGATGCGATGCCCTGAAGCTAGGTGAGCGACAACTACTTGTTGGTCTCGGCGCTTCAGTAGTACCACTGACGTACTTTGGCAGCGGAAAGCAGTGACAATCTCACCTCATGCTCAAAATCCACGACCCTCAACCTACATCATTCGATCTTTCGATTGCGCCAATTCCACTTTTGGTTTCTCCTATCCTTGCGGCTTCCTACCTCGCTTCTCTCTATCCGACTTTCTTGAGCCTGGCCTTGCTGTTCCTGCGCATCAGACCGTCTACATTTCTTGGACGACCACATCACAGCTTCGAGTACGCCCTGGGTTGACGAACCCATGACACGAGGGTTTAGGCGCCCGCGAATGTGGCCACTCCAGTACACTTGAGTCGGAAAAGCATCTCCAGATATGGAAGACCCATGGGACTGGGACGTCGATCAGGTTGTGGAGGCGTTGTGCTATCGCCGAAGCCCGTTCCTAGGACCGGATGACTTTCCCAAAGTCTTTCCTGAACCTTACGAACTCGAACGTGTGTTCCGTGATAATAGCGTCGGAGGGTTGTCTTTACTGGTGGATTTCAACAATGCTACTATGCGTGAAGATCTCGGGATAAAGCAGTTTGGCCACCGGTCTTCCCTTACCCATCTTATCCGTCTTCTTCGACGCCACTCGCTAAAGTGGCTTGCACACCATCAAGCAGTAACCGCGGACAATGATATATCTGCCCAGGGTGGAGCATCGAACGCACCAAACGAGGCTCTTGCTTCATCATTAGCAAGATCCCCCTCTGCACGCGCCCACGCTCATGCACCTTATGGCTCAATTGCATATGTTGCTGCATTGGGGCCTAACCTCCGTACGCAAAGCTGGGTACAGGGGCAGACTGGGCAGACTGGAGAAATGAGTCCGAGTCGATCTCTCTTCGGCCAAAGCCCTTCCAATGTCTTGCAGGAAGCGCCGAAATTGCTTCATCCTGAACATACGTTGGATGTTCGACCAGCAGAGGTTGGACAAGACACTAACACAGGTGTGGCATCGCTCCTAGGAGACAAGACGCGGAGCTTGCGTGATGATGGCGAGCAGCGCACCGAAATCGAGGTCATGAACGATCCAAGTCTGTTTTACGAAACCACCGCTATTACGTTACATGCCCCGGATAAGCGAGAAGAGACTTTCATCATTGACGACAATGGCCGGAAGAGAAGGAGGCTTGTGCTTAGCCCTATGAAGTCGGACGAGGCACTTGAGGCAGGCCGCGATCCCCAGAGAGAAGCCATTGCTGCGATGCCTACACCTCCCAGAGAAGAGTCACGAAGCTACGAGTTCCTGAGCGAATCCCCAGCTGCAAAAGCAGACGAACCCAACCCCGCCGTCGATAGTAGTGATGAGCTGTTGCTGTCAGCTTTGGACCCTGACGTCGCCGCCGAAGCGGCAAAATTACCTGCGATCTCTGAGCCTGGTGTAATCGTCCGCACAGATCAGGGCCGCAAGAGGGTGAGACCGATTTTGCTTTCTCAACCGGAGGAAGTACCGACTGCTGAATCCGAACAAGCTAGGTTGGAGAGCACCGAGCCACAAGGCTTCGAGGTTGCCGCTGGACGAGCAGTACTGAGAACGCAAAAGGGCTGCAATACCGAAGTTATTAAATCTAGGTACGAACGAACAGCCGAGCATACTTACTCCGGTGTCAAAGCATGTCTCGTCGACGAGATGTTCTACGGCACTACTGCACTTGGTGAGACGCTGAACAACGAGATCAATTTTGCAAATCCCGGCCCTTCAGTTGGCGTAATTGATCATCCAGAAAACTTCGCTACCGTCTCCAAACATCAATTCGGTAACGGACACCGTCTGTACGTCAATGATCGAATCAAGCACTTCCTCCACTCAAGCCAGCACCAAATCCTCAATCGAAAAGGCAAAACGGTTTATGCAGTCGTTCCATATCCCGATAAGCTTGTTCGCAAGCATCAGCCGCTTTCAATGACCGAATTCAAGAAATCACCCGAGGGATATCACGCGTCGCGGCAGAATCGCTCAAGGCTCGCGCCAAATGGCCGCAACGCTGTCTCGAATTTCGGGCACGATGAGAATCTCTTCAATGTGCCAGAATTGGACAACGATGCCACAAACACTGACGCCCAGGACCCAGATTTCCTTGAAAAGTGGAAATATCTCGATGGTGAAGACAGTATCCTACCGCTATTTGGTGACTCGGGCTCTGAAGGAGAGTATGACTTGGAAACGTGGCGCGAAATGGAAGACGAACAAGGAATCCTTGCAAGACCTCCTGTTCAGTCGGGGAGCAAAAGCATTGGGCATGACGAAGTCACTGCAGCGATTGAACAGGCGTTTGAACAGGTTCAAGAGGAGTGGGGAACACAACGAATGCCGAAATTGCAAGGAAAAGGCTGGAGGCTATGGAACAGATGCAGGAAGGATGGCTCTAAGCAGCACCGGATCAGTGAGCTCGATGCTACAGTAACGAGCCTCGAAGCGCGCATAAACAGCTTACGGAACGAGATCCTAGGAGAAGTATGGCCTTCGCCGAAACAGGTCATCAAGCAATGCAAGATCCTCCAACCCTCTGTCTTCGACCGAGAAGACGCAAAGTGGATGTTGGCAACTGTGAAGTCTAAGAAGCCACCTGAGAAGCCTCGGAATCTGTCACACAAGCAACGAAAGATTGCAAAGGTTATAGAGGAGCCTCTTAAGGACGGAGAAGAGGCTCTAGCGAGCGATGACAGTGGTGCTCATAGCTCTGAGGACGGCTTGGCAGACTTCGTAGTGGACGATGATGATGCCACCGACGATGCAGCGAACGACGATATCATGATGGCTGATGTGGAGGATGAGGAACTTTCTGAGACCATGGATGTAGGTGATCTTGAGGAGCTCGACCAGCCGTCTCCGACTAAGGTCTCCGCCGAGACTCCAAAGCTGTCCTCCTGTAGATTGCCACTTCGACAAGATCTCCGATCATCTAAGGAAGCACCGCGGAATGCTATTGATCGAGAACCTGTCTACATTGACTTGACTCAAGTCTCGGATCAATTGGAACCAGTGGAGCCTGATCTGAAACCAGAGCCGGCCACGCCGGGCAGAATACGCACACCACCTCTAAATGCGCTACAGAACTCCAGCGACGATTCTGAGCATAAGTGCCGAGGATCAGCTGGGTTCAAACGGCCAAAAGTTGCACCAGAGATCATAGAGCTAGAGAGTGAGACTAGCGATGGAGAACAATTGCCTCTTAGTCCGAGCCCGCTACCAAGCCTGCAAGATTATGAAAAGATCTTCAGGTTGTCTGGACAACTCTTGGAGGAGCGTCAAGACCGGAAGCGACTGTTAATATGGACACTGTGGAGGTACAAACCCAGTCAACGTCAGTCAGCTTTGGATATTGCCCGGACCTATTCTTCACACGACATGCAGCTACACATATGGAAAGCCCTCAGAACGTATAAAAGCCACAGTTGGCGCATACGCGGCCTTGACGCTGCTTTTTCTGATTCTTTGATGCTCATAGCCGCGTTCTTTGTTTGCTGGACCATACCAGTTCGGCTGAGCCCTAAAGGTGGTATAAAGACGGATCACCTGGCGACCGCACGAGCTGACGACGAAGGCTTCGCTCCATTCTACCATTTCCTGGTCGAGTGCTTGACCCGTTTTGAGGCTCTAATAGACCTCGAAGCAGCCTCACAAGGTTCAGAAGACAAAACGCCGACGAAACAGCGTGTGGAAGCCCCAAAAGATTCAGAACAGGCAACACCGACGAAGGTGCGAGTGAAGGAGGTCTCGCAGGATTATGATACGACCATCTACGCCACACCGCACAAGAAGCGTAAATTTGTGGTACAAGAGAGCCAGGAGGCAAAAGCGCTGCAGATCAACGCTCGGCTCCAAGCCCAGGAATTTGAACAGCGCAAGAAAATGCTGAAAGCTCGCTATCAGAAGATGGGCCTTAATGACGAAGATCCTTCGAAAGTGGTCATAAATCCCGGCAAAGAAGAAGGCCAGAATTTCGTATACTTGAACCCCAAAATTGGTCAACTTATTCAACCACACCAGAAAGACGGCGTGCAATTCATGTGGAGAGCACTGACCACGAACCCTCAAAAGCTGCAAGGTTGTCTTCTAGCACATACGATGGGTCTCGGTAAGACCATGCAGGTCATAACGATACTCGTCACGATCGCAGAGGCCGCGAAGTCCTCTGACCCTACTCTCCGTGACCAGGTGCCCGAATCTTTGCGCACTTCCCAGACCTTGGTCCTCTGTCCGCCTTCCTTGGTAGATAATTGGTATGAAGAATTCTTGATGTGGGCGCCTGATCCGGTCGAAGACAATGTCGGTCGCATTAGGAAAGTCACAGCAGCGGACGAATTACACCTGCGTATCAAGGACATCAAAGCTTGGAAGAAGGAAGGTGGGGTTCTCCTGATGGGCTTCAATACATTCAGGAATCTGGTAGGAAATATCGGCAACCGTCTTAGCGAAAAGGACCACGAAACTATTCTTCATTCACTGTTGGAAAAGTCCAACCTTGTAGTCGCCGACGAAGCTCACACAGCGAAGAACCTGAAATCGAAACTCAACTTAGCGATGAATCGATTCAAGTCTACAAGCCGCATCGGTCTTACTGGATCGCCGCTAGCTAACAACCTTGATGAATATTACGCACTCATTGACTGGATAGCACCTGGTTATCTAGGAGATCATGTGCACTTTAAAGCGCGTTACTCAGAGCCAATTGCACTTGGGTTCTACAAAGACAGCACGCGAGGTGACTACGTTGAGTCTCGAAAACGGTTGACAGCTCTAATTGCCGATTTGGAGCCTATAGTCCACCGTGCCGATATCAGTGTTCTGAAGGGAAAGTTGAAAGGCAAAACGGAATTCCTCATTAAGGTGCCGCTTACGAAGTTGCAAACGGACCTTTACCGGGAGTATGTCGACTGGATGCTTGGGGTGACACGCCGTGACGAGCCCGATACAGCTACACTTTGGTCCTGGCTCGGTGAGCTGCGTCTTTTGTGTAACCACCCAAAGTGCTATAAGGAGCAGCTTGAAAAGAAGCTTGCAGCACGGAATGGTACGACAGAGACCTCGGGTGCAGGGAAGAAGTCCAAGAAAACAAAAAAACAGAAAAAGAGTTCCTCGGCCGATAGCGACCTGGTTAGTTCGGGGGATGAGGCCAAAATCCTGGATGTCACAGCTCCAGGGCCCCAGGTTTCTACTACGCTGATAGAACGACAGCTTGCAATACTTAAGCAGATGTCTGGGCCACTAGAGTCGGTCACGTTATCTTACAAGATGCAGATTCTGGAGCAAGTCTTGATGCTTGCGAAGGAGGCCAATGACCGGACTCTTGTGTTTTCTCATAGTCTGAAGACTCTTGACTACGTGCAGCAAAGTTTGGAGAAGAAGGGTGAACAATTTCTACGGATCGACGGCAAAGTTCGGACAACCTCACGGCAATCAATGACGAAAAATTTCAACACTGGATTAGCAAAGGTGTGCTTGATATCGACGAGAGCTGGTGGTCAAGGCCTGAATTTGTTTGGTGCCAACAGGGTGGTCATCCTGGATACTCACTTTAACCCCATCTGGGAGGAGCAAGCCATCGGCCGCGCGTACCGGCTCGGGCAGCTCAAGGCCGTTTTTGTTTATCGTCTCACAGTTGGTGGGACATGGGAGGAGGCTTTACTGAACCAATCCGTATTCAAACAGCAGCTCGCGACAAGGGTTGTTGACAAGAAGAATCCCATGCGTTACGCAACGAAAGGTGCGAAGCAATATCTCTTTCAGCCTAAGGAGTTGGAGCAGAAAGATCTACAGCCATTCCTAGGCAAAGATCCACTTGTTCTCGATCGGCTAATGGACAAGGATAGAGAGTAAGTTGGAAGGCGCCGGATGGAGTGAACCAATGCTGACCCAGTCAGTGACCCAGTCATTCGATCCATAGATTTAACGGAGACGTTCCAGGAGGAGGACACCGTTGAGCTCACGGCAGAGGAATTGAAAGAAGCCCAAGCTATCCATGAGGATGCTCAACTCCGCCGAAAGGATCCTGTAGCGTATCATGCCAAGCTTCTGGTACGGCAGAAGCAGCAGGAGATGGAGTATCGTCAAAGGTACCCTCAGGCCTATGCTCAGGCATATCCACAGATGCATCCTCCAAATTATCCAGAAAATCACCAGAACTTCGTACCTCCCAACACTCACGGTTTACCTAGTGGACTTGTCCACGGCGGGCATGCTCCTAACGGGACTACTATCGCCCACACCCAACACGATCGCTCTGTTTCCTCGACCAACCCATATACTGCGCATGCAGCTCACGCTCAACCACCCCAAGGTCCTATCCCTCCGACGCAGCACTCAAGCAACGTCACACCGGTTCTTGGTGCGAATACTTTCAGACAGAACGCATCAGTATCGCCTGAAAAGGGAAGTGCAGACGTCAGCTCCACACCTCAAGCCGCCAGCTCGCTCAAGGTACATGATATTAACACGGCAACCAATGCTTTGACCCTCGAGGATGCTGTCGCCATGTCTGAGCAGGCAAGAGCAAGTGCAACTACTGAAGATAGACCTGCAGCTCCCGATAGCTCTATCCACACGCCAAAGGCAAAAGAATCACCTATCCCTGCTCCAGCAACCAAACCTCGTGCGCGAAGCCCTGCTTTGACTGAGGACCCCACTTCGCCCTCCCCAGCACCCACCCTCAAGCGGAAACTATCACCATCCTCTGCGGATTTGGGCCGCAAACCACGAAAATACAACCTTAGTTTCGATTCCCTCAATCGTCTTTACAAGAGAGAGACCACAAAGTAACACAAAACCAAATACCTGAGCAGACCTCCCCACCCGCTCACTACAAAACCTCAGAATCGACCTTACGAGTCCATATGATGACGACATAGCAAAACATTCACTTCTCTGTATACAACTTACGCTTCCCCAACGACTGCACAGCATTATCACGCACACAAGAGATGGAAGAGGGCCCAGCACATGACTTCTTTCTTTCTGTGGTGGATTTAGCAATTATTGGCGCTTTTAAGGTTGCTTATCGGGCTGAAATTATGGTTGATACCCCTGGAATTTCGAATGCTGGGATTAGAAATGGGATTTTTGATGGCGGTGGCATATGCAAGTAGCTGCTTTTAGCTATTGAAAATGCAAGCATGAGCTAGTACTGTCTGGCTTGCCAAAATGATTTCGAGCGGACGTCGTGACCTATCTGGAGCTTCTGCTTGCCATGAAACCCCCTGAATGTTTCGACTGAATGAACAATGTCGACGCCTAACACCCAGAGGCGGTGTAGGTGATCCGTCTAATTAGAAGCACTTTAGGTAAGGATAAAGTCCAGAGCGTGCGCGAGTAGAAGCTTTACATCCGCAGCTTACACTATATATAAAGAACCTTTCTACCAATCCTCCAACAATCACTGACCACTCCGCACGTGGATCCATCACTAATCTAGCCTCGACTATACCCCGATACCTCTAAAAACAAAGCCCCAGCAACTCTGCAGCCTCAATCCCACCCAACTCCATACCCTTCCCCTCCAACACACCCATTCCATCCCATCGTTGCCCTGCCCATCCGCCCCCCGTGCCCCCCTCTGGCCCCCCCCTCCATCGAGCAAGCCAACCTCAATCCTCTCTCCCTCTCCCGCAACCCCCCTCTCCCTCTCCCGCAACCCCCGTTTCCCTTCCCCCCACCCCCTTCTGACCTGCAAACACCTCCTAGCCAGCTGAACCCCGCTCATAACCCTCTACAACCCCAATCCAATCGCCTTTACCTCGCTAGGAAAATGTCTCGCGTGATGATAGATAAGAAGGGCATAGTTGTGGGTGTGTGAGGGTGCGCGAGTGTATCGAAGAAAGGGGGGGGTTTTGTCGACGTTGAAGTGGGGAGAGTGGTAGGTGGGGCGGGTGATGGATGTTGCGTGTTCTATGGTGATTCTTGTGTAGGGAGAAGATGTGGGTGGTTGGTGGGTTATGCAAGGGCGCGGGGTGGGAGAGGTGAGGAGGTGGCGGGTTTGATAATGGAGGGTGATGGTTGTGGGCTTGGTGTGGATGGGGAGGGGGGAAGGGGGAAGGGGGGGGGGGAGGTTTGTGTGGACGGTGGATCAAGTGGTTGGTGTGATTTGCTTTTCGGATGCTTCGAGGGCGTCGGAAGGTGTTGGAAGCGGGGGAAGGGGATAGGCTGTTTGGAGCGGTGGGGCTTGGTTCGTGGTCGTGTGAGGGGAGCTCAAGATTCCGAGTTTGATGGAATTCCTGTACGGTAACAGATCTCTAGATCGTGGAGATTTTGTGTAAGTTTCTCCGAGCGATTTGCACTACTAGTGATATTATCAAAGAGAGTTTTCGACGAGATCACTAAATACATACTGAAGTTATGACTATGTCCCCAAAATTGCCAATGCTAGATACCTCCCCTGGCAATTCATGCCAGAATCCATCCTAAATAGAACTCCTGAGTTGCTCTGCATTGCACTCAAGCCAAAATGGCAATCGGCATCTATCCCATGCGCCGTCAGGCCGCTAATACTCGAAATTGGCTTAGGAAGGGTCAAACGCTGTGCACCCTTCAAAAGCGATTGACGAGACAGCTATTGATCGGGTAACCAGTAACCGCCCGTTTCCAAGATTGCGGGATATGGAAGAATAGCAATGACTTTAAGGAAGCAAACAAGAGTAGGGTCTCCATTGGAAGTCAAGTAAATCACCTTCAACAAAATTGAACAGCGACAACGAGTCTAAGAAGCTTTCGAACAGCTGATCAGAGAGCATCGCTCAGCGCAATGGTGTACGAAAGTAGCTTTTGACAGCTGTTGAGTACGCAGCTGTAAGACAAGATGGGTATTTGTGCTGCAATAAATCGATAGAAACGGTACGCTATCTTGAACCGCGGAAAGACCGACACTATCTATCTCATGCAATGGCAAGTAATAATGCATCTTTGCCCGGTAGATGCTGGAAAGATATGACAGTCCACTGATCGATCATTGCTGGCTTATAGCAAGAGTGGGAAGGCGTTCCCAGGTCGAAAATTTTAAAGAAATGGACGGAGAAGGGGAATTGCGAACTTTCTTCTGGGGCAGGCAGCGTAGAAATGACGAGCCTGTGCCACTTGGCGACGTCAAGCCTATCCTCCACACCTGCAGTGTTCATGTGCATGGCGACGGTCAAAGAAAATCCCTCGGGGTTGTGGTTTACCCAAGCTACCTGTAAGCTAGGACCTGGTTATTGAAAGGACCATTCAGCCCTATGCAGTGGTACGATGCACTCTCATGATCCAATTGAGATGGATCGATGTTCCCCCGGACTATACGCTTGGATACTTTGTTCTTGCATTGAATGAATGCGCTGATGGCTTGCCTGCCGAATTATTGGTCTTCATTGGGCGTCAAGCATATCGTGAAGCTGTCAACACGTCCTCACAAGGAGTGCGAGGGAAATGATGCGCGATATACTGCCACTGCATGAACCAATGCGCCAATATATAGGGAATCGCACCTACCGCAGGCTGCTTCGGGATTCGGATCTCTCAACTCAAGCGAAGGTTGCACGTACACTCTACTTAGTAGCCGAGTGAGCTTTTCTTATGTTTCATCTAGGAAATCTACCTCAGCTCCTAAGAGCCCTGGATTGGAGCTTTCGAAGCTTGAGCCATTTAGAGCAGTAGATCTAAGCTGTCCTTTTTTTAACCCGAGGAGAAACAACGAGCACGACATCATCGCCCTTAAGCGGATCCATAATTCCAAGCGTCGGCTGAGTCTTGTTCATCCTCGGAAACGGCTGATCCGGATTTCGCAAGCGCAGTTCCTATAGATGTACTTCAGATGCCACGAATGCCATTACTTCCCGCTTTGCGATGAAAGTCCCGTATAGAGCGTGGAGCCGCCAACTAAATTTTTTTTTAAGTTAGGGCTGCAGCTAAGACCTTCGTTCTTCAGGAAGCGGTCCGGATTGAATCTTTTGGGTTGCGGGCCGAACATAGATTCCTCGAGATGCAGTTGGCGGTAAGGCATCGGGAGCTTACCACCAGGTTGGAGAGTCCTGTTGCCGGCCATAACGGGGGTCTTTGATGCCGCGTGCTGACAAGTTGACGCTCGTCACACGGAGGGTTTCGTGGATGAGGCTTGAAGTAGTGGGGAATCTTCAAGCAATTTACGTATGTCTACTTCACCGTTCTTTGTGATGCTGGGAGCGACTTCTTTGCGAACGGCTTTGAGGAGGCTGGGTTCGTAAATAAGATGGGACAGAAGCCAGAAACAGGCTTTGAAAGGGGTTGCGTTTGCACTGGTCCAACAAGTCAGTGACAATTTACAAGCAGATAGAGGGGATGAGCTGGAAATAAGTACTGACGCCTAGAACAACATTTGAGCAGCTGTTGCAATATCCGTATCATTCATGCCTGCTAGTCTCTGCTTCGCTTCGACTGCCTGGATGTAAGGGCATGCTCCCGTTCTCTGATCGGCTGGAAGTTTGAAACAGCGAATGTAGGCATTCCTGCCGTCGTCTTTGGCCTTAGGCATCTTTTTGTGCAAATAGTGGCGGCAGCTGAAATGTTAATTTCCAGCTTTCTTCATCGAAATTGTAGGAATACTCCAGTGCCCGAGGCTCAAACCCAAGGAGCGTATCCCCGAACAGAGCATGTATCGCCGCATGTCCTAGCACGTCCGCACACCAGTCATATAGATTCACAATCTTTCCCCCTTGTGACCAGCCAGATGGTAGAGGCTCGGATCTCATTCCAGGCGAGCCTTTGCAGAGATTGCTCCAGCTATTTCTCGGTGATTTACTCTAACTGCGCTCCCGGATGTAATTGTTCACGATGGATACCCTCTCCTAGATGGAATTTTTTGGTATCGGGCTGCTGATAGCAGGAGACTTGGTGGGATGCGTTTGCCACATGAGTTTCATGCCTTCCTTGGACGCACCAAAGGTAGCATATAGATCTCGGATGAACCCATCAAACGCGAGACTGATAGTGTTCTTGAATATCGACGCCATGTCTTTCGGGGATATTGTGAAATACATGCTTTGACCAGCTGTGGTCAAGCGAAAAATTCCCTCGTGGTGTTAAAATAGCGGCTAGAAGCCATTAGCAAGTTCCAACAAGATCTAGCCAACGCAGAATTGTAGGGACCTGGGACTGTAACAGCAACACTTTGCCACATACGGTGCTTGAACTAACGTGGCTTTAGAATCTCTAGAGAAATACATTGCATGACCTGCATGACCCATCGGGGCCGGCACAGATACATGTCGTGAACTGCTTTGACTGGGAGCAGGGGAATCCAATATCTATTGTTGTCATATTGTGTAGAACGGTTCAAAAGGTTATGTTGTGGCAAAGGAACTTGTTCAGATGAAGATGTACAAGGAAACCAATAGGGAAGCTCTTCGGGCTCATCAGGCCTCATCGCTAGGAGAGTGTGAATCTCCATAATCGCCAGAGCAATAAAAGCCCAGCGACCGAAAGGAAGACGGCAAAAGGGTATAGAAGCCGCGGGTCAAACCCTTCGAGGGGTGTAGCAATAGGTAAGAGCACAAAGGGCAGAGGCTCTCAGCTGGCAGACTGGGAACAGAAGCGGTATGGCAATCACAGTGAGAGTTGAAGCTGCGCTCTTGCCACCACCAGAACCAATGAACGACTGTCGCGGACCTTGTTGTCAGCGCAATTGATTGAATGGCTCTGGGAAAGATGACTGGCGCGCCTAATCGCGATATTTCCGGGGTCGGCTTCAATAGCAAAGAGAGGGGATTGCAGCAAGGCAATAAAGCAGAAGCAGCTCCCTTTTCCCAACAAAGCTTGGCAACCTGTGCAGGGGTCGACCCTCATATCGTTGGATGATCAAAATTCGCGCTGCATAGTTCGATACACCTTACAAAGATCGGTGACCAATAGCGTTCATACATGTACTTAGGAAGTAATACACATGCAGCGAAGGACCTCTTATTCCGAGACTAATGCATGTCAAACGCTAGCGGCCGTGGATTCGGGCGGAGCGGGCGTACCTACTTTACTTTCAGCGATGGCGGCGCTTGTAAGCAAATTGGGGACTCCACACCCATCCTTGAAGTGATGATCCACATCTCATCTATTGGAACCAGCTTAAGCCGAGTCTGTAGAGCGAAGCCGGAAGACTGTTGATCATCGGAGAAGGCAGGGAACATTGATTGTCGCATATAGAGCAAATACGGTGATTCTATCAGCGGGCACGAAAGAAGGCGATCAGGCTAAAGGAAAGGCAAGCAGGCTAAGAAGATGGCAACCTCCGAGTCCTTGCTTATCTGCGCACCAAATGGCGCTACTACTGCTCCTCCTAAGCCCAAGCCTCGGACGTGGACTGCAAGTGAGAATTTCGCCACCCTATAGCGCTTGATCCGATGAATTTCCCTTCTGCCTTTGCCGAAGACCCCAAAATTTGTGTCTCGAGCCGGATATCCTTTGTGTTGAGGCTGCCCACGCGATCGAACCCTTCTGGATGCGATGAGCTTTTTGTAAGCTTGGCACGCAATGTCTTGTAGGAAAAAATCCTTGGGACGTTGACTGGATGGTGGCGGAAGAAACCTGCTACCGATGGCGCACAGGAACAGAATACCCCCATGTTTGTTTCCGCAATCCTATCATGTCGTTAGTCTTCTCAACGAATCGATTACTGAGCTTCAACTCACGCTGCAGCCACTGTTTCGCCTAAGGTATACGTCCAGTCGGTGCTCTTGGAAGCCTTGATTCGAAGCCACAAGCCGATGATGCTTGTCAAGCACGCACTAGATCAGCATCTTAGCGAAAATTTGTCGCCGCTAGAAATAGAGTCCAGCTCACATGGCGCCAGTCATGAAAATCGCAGCTATTCCAACCTTCCTTTTTATCGGCAGATTCAGATTGAAGACCGTCGGCATCGGCAAGATCAGTATGTAGAAATCACTTATCACCCCAAATATCCCCGTTGGATAGTCCATATGAACCGTGAGTCGACATCGTGCCGTTTGGGCTGTCTCTAACCACGTCTGTCCGTGTCTGGGAATGCATAGAGCTGTATATATGACTGTACATGCGGCGTAAAACAGAACGTTGACGACAATACCAAAATATATGGCATACCTAGTGCCACGATTGGGGGAGAAGATACGCAGATAAAGGAGCAGCAGGGTTAGCTTAGTGAAGCAAATTGTTGGAGCCCAGAATATCTGGTAGGCTAGTATCTGCCTCTAGAAAAAATAAGTCAGCATCTTTCGAAAGATGGTAAAAAGATTCCGTAGTACCTTGAAGATCTCGGTGGTGAAAGCGGAAACGGGCACATCCCAGATATGTACCCCGGTAACACTCATTGCTATCACGACATCAGTTTCAAGGTATACCGGCGAGGCAGGGGGATTGACAGGCCAGAACAACCGCAGTGTAAGCTATCGATCCAATCTGGAATTGTCAGTCTGACGTCTAAAATGAATGGTAAAGCTCACGGTTGCAAGTAGACAAGTCCCTGTAAAGCATTAGATGGAAAGACATCAAGCTTGATGAACTGACCGTCATCCCACCACAAAGCCTTCACTATCCGAGCCTTGGAATATATTCGGATGATAACGAAAGGTATCATGACAGCTAGGCATATTGTACTAATTGCAATAATTGTCGGTGCTAGTGTTGCAGGATTGACAAAATTTGAGACTTGAGGAGGTGTCGGAGGACTCAAAGGTACGTGATCGGGATCCATCATATATTCGACGGGCTAGAACATATGATGATCCCATGAGAAATTCTCGGGGCCTATGCATGTCTAATATCGAGAGCACAGGCAATGTTGGAACACATCTTGAAAGATCTCCGTACTATGAAGATATGAGATCAGCCTTGCTCTGAACCCACCCCCTGCAATGAGGTTGACTGGCTGATATTCGTGCGCATAATTATGGGCCTCTCGCATTGCAGCACTCTCATGACTCCTACAATGCAGTATGATGTATGAACTTGTGCGACCGAAAGTGCTCAGCCTTAACCAGATATCAGTAGCCGTGGTGGTGTGGAGCAGTATGCAGTATACCTATCAGCAGTTAACAAGGGTACTATTCGATAAATGGGTCGTATAAGCTACTACACCTGCGATTATGTGCACTGCCTGCTTTGAGGAGCAACCTTCATCGACCCTAGTTGGACGTCAGCCGTGCTGCACCGCTAGGGTGCGTCAAGGCATCACTATGTACCCAACAGCCTGACACTGATTTCTACTGGAGAAAACGGTTGCACACAAGCCAGCGGATTGGCCCGATGTACGGCAATGCAAGACAAGGTATGGTAATTGTAAAGTACACTGACTGGTTCAGGGCAAAGCAACAGCGTTCCAGTTCAGGCTTTATCTTCGTCTCAGATTATGAGAAGCTGACTATGTTTCACAACTTCAGCTCATGGTTCTCCTAGCTAGAAATGGTTACATTTGCAGCCTGCTACCACCAAGCAAAGCAGCCCCCCAAAGAGCATGGGAAAGCATGTGCCCCCCCAATGAACACTCTCAATCGAACGTTACGGCCGAAGCGCCGGACGCGACCACGAAAGCTGATTCCACTTCACAGATGAATTCGGTCCGGTCGATGTCCGTTCATTGGTAAGGGTACCGGGAGCCTTTCACCCGTTAATAATTGTCGGCGCATTGAAGTTGTCGACCTGGAAGGATGTAGACCTTTACACTCACCCGAATAGTCCAGTAGCAATATAGCAGGGGCGATTGCCCTTATAAAGGTTCTTCCTAAGTGGGTAGCGGGATAGGAGAACAAGAGAAAAAGTAAGATGGCGTAGGGATTTCGTGGACAGCAAGCAGTAAAGGCTCGATGGGTCATGCAGTTGATGTGTAGGCATAAACTGCTAACATCTTGTCGTAATGGAAAGATGTTTCTAAGATTCTCGAAGATCAGACACGCGATTACAGGCCGCATATACCAGGAAGTTGTTCAAGAGAAAACGACATGTGTACCCCGCTTTGGCTCAGTCGGCTTCGAACTGGACGATCCTGTCTCTGCACCAATATGGCTATGATCCATGTTGACTGGTGGGCCTGGGTCAGTGAAGCTAAGCCTGGGATCCAACCAGCGTAATCGGCGAATTAATTTCCAAGCAGGCGTTTTCCGCTGACTGCTGGCTGACTTTTGCCTTACAACTCTCTGTTTATGGCTGCAAACTGCGGACCTCAGGCTTCTTCTCCACACTTTCAGCTGGACACGTCGATCACACATAGTTGTCCAATAAGCTTTTTCGGAGCTGCATGTTAAGCGATGGTGTGTAAGCGGCATATCAACTTGTAGGATCAGCGCTAATGCAACACAGTGGGGAGATAGTCATAACACCGTTTGTGGAAGGTTCGACATGAATACTCCACTTTTACGTTCTCTGATCAGGCATTTAGCCTTTGTGCTGGTCCGTTCGCACAAAGCTGAAGCTGATGTATGCGTTTGAACGTTTCACACTAGTGCACCCTCACCAATGGCAGCCGGGGTTCAGGCGCCCGGGTCGGCCCTTCTCGGACCGCGAGTACGCGCTTGGCTTTACCCATGTAAAGTATGAAGGTGTGAGTACCCAACAAAGTCTATTACTTTCCGGCTTTACTTCTCGCTGGGTGGACCGCGACTTTCCTAGTCGCTTGCCCCGCGGTACAAGGAGCAGGACCAGGCGTGACCTAACGGATGAGTCTGGACTCGCAAATCGAGCAAAGAAGGCGTTAAGCCACCGTTACGGAGGGTTCTTGAGCTGTCAGGCAACCTCAAGCTTCGGTTCGCAACCACCAGGAAACCGGAGTCTGAGCCCGCTGCGGGGCATCAGCTCCTTTCCATAAGCTCCCGCTGATGGACCAATCACTGGTGAAATCAGACCTTCAGCTCCTTCAGGTTTCAACCTCAATTCAATCTGGAGACATCTTATAACGTACAGCTAGATCCACAACAGAAGCGAAGCAGAGTCTATGGTGCGCCTCCTCGTCCGAGCTTAGGTTCACGTACATGGCACAGATTTGCATGGATCCTTTCGCCTCAGTCCTCCTTAAGCTTGGCCCAGATGTGGATCGGACGGTTCGCTTTTCCCTACCTTGTTTGGAATACGAAGGCGACGTTGCACTGCCCATTCCCAGTGAGTTATGAGCTGGACGCTATCATCGTCATAGTATTTTGAGTCACAAGCGTCCCCAGAGGCAAATAGGCGGTCAGTATAAGATCTCCGAGATAAGCTGTAGCTCCTTGTGTCAAGCAAGGGTATAGATAAAGCTCTGAATTACCAGCGATCGCATCCAATCCCTGAGTAAATCTCCATGAGCATGTTTTTTGATATGATTCGGCATGTTCTGTGGTGCTTTTCGAATATATACCACGCTTCTTATCAACCTCTATTCCATCTTTCGCTCCTAGCTATTCTCGCGTCCACATATCTGATCTGGCGCTTGTGGAGATTCGTCATCGTCCCAGCTTTGAATCCCCGCGAACCTAAAGTGGTATCATACTACTTTCCTGGTATGTAGGATTCCTACTTGCTCTCAGACACCATTAATAAAAAGATCAGTTATAGGTACCTTCCATCGTGGTCCAATCTTAGTAAAGCCAGGCGCTAACCTGTGCTCCTGTGAGGTCATGCCTACAGCTTCTTCAAGGACAACGATGGAATCTTCACCCATGGGAAGTATGTTAGCTACAATTACAATGCGGATCCTTCCTATAAATTTAAAGCAGTGTTCAACCCCTGACACCAAGCTGACTCCTATCAGGAAACACCTACAGACTTCGAACGAGATATTCAAGCTTACGTTTCCCGGCCAGATGCTTTATGTGATGACCTCGCCGAGAGATATTGCCCATGTATACAGAAATACGTCGGAGCTTACGTTTGATACATTCATTCGACAGACCTTAAGATCACTGGGTGCTTCGTCGTCCGCAGTCGACAAATGGATTCCTCCACGCCAAACCCTGGGTGGTATAGACAATACTACAATCGGCTCCGTTCAGCTCAGCAGCGATTTCACTCATGTTGGGGAAAAGCTCTGCCAGCGACAATTGCTCCCCGGAAGGGAGTTAGACACTCTGCAGGAGGTCTTCATGAGTGGAATACAACGATCGCTTATCTGGGAAAAGATTACGCCCAAGATCACTCTACGCTCATATCCAGGCCTCAAGACAATCTCCTTACTTAGCTGGTGTCGAGAGGTTCTTCTCAAATCCGCAACACGTGCCTTCTTCGGAGACGAGCTTTTGGAGATTGAACCCAATCTATTCCGAAGCTTCTTCGTATTTGATGCTAGCAGTTGGAAGCTCAATTATGGCTACCCACGATTTTTATCGAAGGAGATGTACGCGGCCAGAGATGTTATCATCGACAGCTTGGAGGCCTACTTTAAGCTCCCAAAACCAAATAGACGTGGTATGAGTTATTTGATCAGCAGATTTGAGGTTGAGATGAAACGTCTAGAGATAGTGGAAAGAGATATCGCTGCAATGGTGATGCCTGTATACTGGGTGTACGTTCTGTCCCTTCTGTTCTTCAATCCCGATTTCAATCCTCAAAAATGGGCATATTGCACTGTCATAGCCATACTTCACGTGCAATTCTTCGGAGCTGGTGAAATCTGACTCAAGCGCTTACAGGATCAACGCCAATGCCTACAAGCAATGCTTCTGGATGATGGGCTACATTTTATCCAATCCCACACTCCTCACTACGCTTCAGAACGAGGTTAGTCCTGCAATTTCAGAGGGGACCAGCGGATTGGAGTATAGGCTTGAGCAACATTGTCCACGGTTACGAGCAGTCTATCTCGAAATTCTACGTCTTTCGTCTTCCTCGAGCACCGTCCGCGGTGTCATGCAACCCACAGACATCGGGAACAAGACGCTCAAGACTGGCGCGAGCATACTGATCCCCAATCGTCGACTGCACCTGAACCCCGAGATCTTCGGAGAGAATGCAGAGCACTTCGATCCGGAACGGTTTTTACGCGATCCAAGCCTAAGTAAGAACCCGAATTTTCGGCCCTTTGGGGGTGGTAAAACCTACTGTCCTGGGCGATATCTCGCGGAACGGGAGATCCTCACCTTTGTCGCGTTAGCCATCCATCGCTTCGATATCAGAATTGCTACTGGAACGCCTGCGCATGCATGTAAGACTGAAGTCGCGTTGCCGGACTTCCCAAGGATCGACAAGAAGAAGTTCTGCTTGGGAATCATGGAACCAGTGAAAGGTGATGATATGATTATCGATATCAGGCCAAGGGTACAATAGAATCTCTCTGTTATGCCAACGTCTAGAGGATATGGAATACGGGCCCGATTGGCCTATCGAGAGTACCCGCAGCATTGTGTTTGGAAACAAACGACTGTTTTTCTCATGAGATACATTTGGTATCGTTGAACTAGCTCAACCCATGGTAAGAACACGAAGAATCAGCCCGCTTCGCTTGTGCACAGCAGCTAGTCCTTCACAAGGTGACACTACGAGATCGCCATATCCACTGACCAGAGACCCAACTTGTCCTTCAATAGTATCCCATGCACTGGCAGAATACGCATTCCATGTCAGGGGTCCGCTAAACAAGAAGTGAGCGCCATCGCGCTCTTAGAAGAATGTCTCAACGAAATAGCGTATGTACCGAACAACCGGTGACAGCCCAACAGCAGAGCGGCAAAATGTTGAAGCCCACCTGTGATCTAGCCAAACAGCCCTAAGTTGATAGAAGAAGAAGGATCTCATAGCCCCGATCCGCACTGCCATATACTCAATCGCGTGCACAAGCTGCCACAGATAAACAGCAAAAATCCCCGGGATAGATGATTCGCCCCTATTAGCCTAGGACTGGAAAACGTAGCGTGGTGGGATAGACCCGTGATGTATTTTTAAGTAATCGGCATAGTCATTTATGCGGGTGTACTTGGGGATGCTACTCGTACAGGTGCTATTCGTACAGCGGTCGTTTATGCTGGATGACCTTGGGGATGCTATTCGTACGGGTGCTGTCCTACAGCGGTTCCTGCGAATGACTGGAGTGGCGCTCTCGCACAGTGCGGAGACTAGGGCAGATGGCGATGGACGAGCGGTAGCCTATTGACGAGGCGGCAGGATATTGCATGTTTCGAGTGGGTTGAGTTGGAGGGTCCTATGAATGCTAGCAGGGAAGGAGTTCGTAAGGGGTGCAAAGCAGATTAGGTCCACTAGTGCTAGTGCATGGGAGATGTGAGGAATCGACACTCAGAAAACGTGCAACAGCGTGCATTGAGTTGGGTAGAGGAGGGATTTATTTCTGGTGTACATGTAAAAGCTCTTTGTAGGTGTAGGCTTGTAATACCGAAGATAACGCATGCTCGGAAAGAAATTACAAACTAAGGAAAGATGGACACAGAACGTAAAAATTAGGCGAGCAGGAACACGACACGGCGTCCCACTCCCGGGTCATCAGACGTATCGTCACCCACTCACTCTATCACTCCCTAGTCCATTCGACAACGCGGATATGGCCTCTAGTCTGAGAAGCCAGGAGCGCGTGAAACGCCTCCTTGGCGCCGTCCTGCTCGTGATCCTTGAAAAGCCGCTTAGGCCATTCCTTAAGGATCTCGTTTTCCTCCTTCATCTTCATCCTAGTCACATTCGCAACCCCGGGAAAGTCACCCTTGGTCATGTAGTGTTTGAAGAGATGGTCGTAGGGCTCGAAGATGCGTGCAGCAAGGATTCGCACAGGCGATAGCTTAACATCCTGCTCGGGGTCTTCCGAGCCGACGGGCAATCCAAACATGACCAGACTGATGAAGTTGGCGACCGCTTGTAAGTTCGACACTTCGAGGTGTTTGAGGTCCTCGCGCGTCTCCTGATACCACTGAGCCTCGAATATGGTGATCATGGTGGCGTGGATGCTCTCTTGGGGGCTCTTAAGCAGCGGCCCAAGGATACTTAGCAAGTGCCGGAGAAAGAACTCGTCGTATTCGAGTAGTTGGGCGGTCTCGATTCGGTCGAACGGGCGGAACTGTTCCAGATGATCGGTGTCGTAGACGCCTTCCGCTGTTATATGAAAAGCGAACCTCATCTTTGACTGTAATCGAGTGGCAAACTTCTCTAGCAGGTCTCGCATAAAGCAGTATAGCTGCCCATGAAGGTCATCTTTCGAGAAGCCAGTTGCGTGATTGATCAGTCGTTGTATATCCCAGCCCACGAGTGGGGACGTCTGGTTTGAGAGCACGAATTTGCCTGTCTCGGCGTCGAAAAATGTTCTACAATCCTAGTCAGCCACTCACATACCCATGTTAGAACCATATTTACTCACGGATTGATCGCAGTGAACGCCTCGAGATTGGCGCGGAGCGGCCCCAGAACTCCGGTCTTGCGATATCTTGTGGTTGACACACGCCAAGCAGGTTGCTGAAATGCGAGCTCCAAATCTCGAAAATCTTGTCCCAGAGGGTCAGTCAGAGCTTCACGACGCTCAGCTAAAGCTGTCGGGACATCGTGATCCGCTCTGAATATCCAGAGCATCGAGGACAGCTCCAAACGGCTAACCGACATACTCAAGTCACATGTTCGTGCTGGGCCAAGATCCAGGTGGCTCGTGGATTCTTCATCGTCTTCAAGGTCTGCTGGCCAATTTTGCAATACCGCGTCCATATGTGGTATGATGCGTTCCTTGATGATAGCTAGCATCTTCTCTGGCAGCCGAGCGGAGAACCAAAGGTGTGTTATCAATTCTGCGGCCAATTTGGGCTCTTGCGTGGCTGCTATATGTAGTATAACAAAGTTACGTGCCGTGTTATAGGCGCTCAAATTGTTGATAACAAATGTCAGTTTTCCGCTGAACGTATCCGGAAGAGCGCAGACAGTCGTAACGACATTGCGTAAATCTACCGTCTCTGCGTATACATGCTCAGTAAAGCTCGATTCAATGGGCGTGGAGAAGGATTACGTGGTGAGTACAATGCGATATCCCCGCCATAATTGATGCCTTCGTTATCGCCGAGTTTAGCAACGTCAAATGCGGGCAGATTGCCCCATAGTTGCTGGATATGCGCTTCAGGTTCAGAGGGAAGGAGACCGTCGGTTTCGCGTTTTTCCATCGCAAATGCAGGCAGCCAAGTCTTAGCGCGTAAAGGGGAATGGCAATCTGTGATGTGATGGGAGCGATGCTGGTTGCGGCAGTTCTCGGAGCAATACTATCGTAGAGTAAGCATGTCGAGATTCTGCTTTTAACGTAGAATAACTGATGGCTCACTCTGACAAGTCCGCACTCATTGCAGCTTATTCTGGCCCGCTTGTCGCAATTGGAAACTCCATCGTCATAGGCTTTGCTGTTCGTGCACAATTTCTTGGTCCATGGAACGTACCCCAGCTCGGAAGCTGGCATTGGAGTAGCTGCCATGGCGAAGACGGGTTGAAGAGAGTGGTGCGGAAGACCTTGACGATCCATGAGTCAGCTGGGGGAGTTCTTTCAAATTCTCAGGCTGGCCGCACGTTTTGTATCTGTGCCCTCTCCTGAATATCAACACTCAATTCAAAGTGACCGCAAAAACCTGAAGGGCAGGCCTTTGTAACTTGCACAGAAAATTAACAGCTCTAGATCAGTGGTGGAAGGAGTCCGGTGCTGCAATGAAAGAGGTGTAAGTTGGGTGGAAGGAAATCACAACAAAAAAGTATTGGTGGTAGCTTAAATGAATTGTGGGCCCATGAATCCCTTATCACGTAGTGACGGCGAAGATACGTTGCTCGGCTCCTCCGGCGCCGATTGAGACATGCCAGAGCTTTTTCGCCTAAGCTTGGAACGGAGAACGAAGTCTTCGCAGTCAAAGCCGTAAATCAAGGTGGAGCCTTAATTCGTTGCCAATAGTTAACAAAGATCTCAAACCTGTACTACAGGGTCATCTGTATCACCCATCAAGTTCCAGAAGTAGCACATTCTTGAAGCATACCGTGGAAGCTGAACAGTACCGAGGTAGCTCGTAGCCCTCGCCTCCTGGGGCTACTTCTTAGCTGACCTGTTTTCTCTTGTAGATCAGAAGTACTTGCAGGCGCCAGGACGTACTTTGTGTGTAGCCGCACGCTCCATACACGCAGCGGAGCTCCACCCTTCAGTAAGAGTCCGTTTCCGGCTTCCGCACTGCGCTGCAGGCCCTGTGTGATTACATTCTTGCCCTTTTCAATTCTCTCGGTGTGGGCAACAAGATTCCGATAACCTGAGTAAGTCCATAAACGCATGGCTTGAGTCGCGAAGGCACAAAATGGCTGACCAACTCTTCTTGAGATCCGGATGTCACAATAGTTCGCTTCCATACGCTTCATCCGAGCAAGTCCAGAAGCATCGAACAAGCTGTGGATCAGTCCACACGTCTTAGAAAGACTGGAAGATGCTAGGGCAAGGAATTTTTGCTATGCAAAGGAATCATAGCTCAGAAACAAGATTTCCCGCCTAGAACGAAGACAAACAGGTTAATAGCAGCCACGAAGCCGAAACCGTATAACCATTAGAGAACATCAAAGCCAATACATGGGCTAGTATACGAGAATAATGGGTCACGGAGGCACGAGGAGACATCCACGTGGCCACCTTCCTGTATGCTAGAAACGCAGAAGGGGTAAGCGATGGATAGAGAAGCACCTAAGTGAGTGCAAAGAATGGTGGCAGCCCTTGAGCAACGCTTTTGAAGTCCACTGATGGTCTTACCGGGCCTCGCTCGCCCCTTTTCATGGATCCTAAGCCATGGGGAGAACCATCTGGCAGAGTATCAAGCCTACCTTGCGATGATCCAGGTTCTTCTTCTTCACCTACCAACCCACAGATATATATGACGGCCTCCTAGCCACCAACCACACGAAATACCTTCGTATGCAGCAAATTAATGGCAGAGATCCATCGGGGTCTTCAAGGCCGAAGCCAGGTACGTGTGCCAATCCTCAGGACTGCAGATGTTATGTGAGTCCGATCTGGCTTGACAGTCCTTTGCTTAAGGCTCTCAGCCGTTCCATCGTTCTTTTTCCTACATTTCGCTGCAGCTGGTATCTGGCAACGGATGGCCTGGCCTGGAGGCTTCCATGGACATTGAGTGGCAGTGGTTTTGCCTTCCTTTGTATCCGATGAGGTTGCTTCTTTGACAGAGACAAGAGCACATGGAGGTACGACAAAGACAGAGACAGTCTAGGTTGAGACAAAGGTGTCTCCATAAGTCTGTATATGACCTAGGAAGCACTTGATGGTGAGATATAGGGGAAAGGGCATGGATTTTCCAAGACGTGGGTGGTCGCTTGCGTAGCGTTGCCGAAGATTCGCCGTGGCTCTCCAATTGGCTGCCCTGGCTGCATGCCTCACTGTTGCCTGAGCTGACTTTGGGTATAAATACGAAAGTAAGGAGACACAATCATTCAACGATCTTATGCTTCGACGGTCATCCTGACAGGCATGCAAGGTCTTGAATTGCACTATTCACTATAGCTAAAGTGGTCTCACTGCCGGCGGTCTTCTAAGCACTGCAGGCTTGCCAGCCCCTGAGCTCTACAGATTACAAGCAAACGTACATAACGCGTTTCCACATTGTGTCTTTCTCCCCATCAAGCTTGAGACGGGACTTGTTGAAGGCTTCGAACCTGTTCTACATCACTCAGTGTGCCCTCAGAGTTCTCCCCGAACATGCCATGGCGCTTTCTTTTCACTTTCTGTCTAGTCCTTGTCCAGGTATTCCATGCGGTGGCACGCTATGCTTCCCAGAGGCTGATGGGGACGGCTGCCTCTTCGCTCATGATGCATCATCTTCTCCAACGCCGCTTTGGTTAGCACTTTGATCTTTTGACGTTTTCCCTCTTTTGCTATAAACTCTCTGTCGTCAATCAGACCGTTGTCAATACGTCAAACCGTTCTTTCATCGAGTGCCACGCATTGTTGCACTACGCCTATCCGCGCAGTGAAGATAGTCCGATCTCCCTGCTATCTAAAGATGTATTTCGTGTAGGAATTACAACGCAGGACAGCATGACAGCTGACTACTCATGCACAGTGCTCCCATCCCTTGTCTCTCACTAAACTTGGCCTCGACCGGGGATACCCGCTCGTTCAACATCAAAATCAAGTCGAGGCGGCTGTGCCGTTGTGATGGCGGCTCCAGTATCTATCCTTTGGCGTTCTTTTTCCGCTTCGAAGGCTGTTCCTTGTTGGCTGTGACTGTGGAAGATTATCCCATGCCTTTGTATGATCTGCTATAATTACTACTGAGTAGTTGTTGAGACGAAAACTGAGGAAGAACCGACGATTCGAGTGGCCAATATAATTCAATGACCAAAAACGCAGGCCGTGGAAAACGAATGATCTGCCCAGTGGAACTATCGGAGAGGGCAAATGCAGATGGCAATGGTTGTGGGACATGGTGTGACTGTCTCGGCCAACCTTTGATAGCTGCAGCGCGGTGGTGCGAGGGAGAAGGCGGCGAGTTGTGCCGGGATTACATCGCCTCGGCTTCCTGGAAGCGTCCTGCACGGGCTATAACTCTTGCGAGGTGCGCTTTGCCAGCAAGCGTACCAAAGTGGTTTTCGCCTAGGTTACGTTCTGCTATGCGCAGAGCAGGCCGCATCATTTGCCCGGCTGCAACATGCTCACCAATGACACTTCTGATGCGGCCCAGATTGCAAATTGCTAGAAGTGTATACGGCTGCTCCTTGCCTGGCTTCTCCTTGCGCTGCTCGAGAACTTCTTCCATCATCACTCGAGCGCTCGGGAGGAGATCGCCACTCAATTCAAGGTATGTCATTGCGAGGCTTTCCATCGCAGCTAAGGTGTCAAGATGGGTGGGTCCAAGGACTCGTTTCATACCTTCAGCAACCTTCTCAAGGAGGACCCTTTCTTCCTGAAATCGGAAGTACCTTGTGTGTACCAGGCCAACATTCTCCATTGCGCGCAACGTATCTTCATTATCAGTGCCCAGCGTCCGACTCATGCCATCCAATGCTTCTTGGCCAAATCGTAAAGCATCTTTGAAACGGCCTTGGAAAAGACGGATCGAGCCCAAAGTGTCCAAGACTTTCAGGGTTTTCGGATGTTCGGAGCCTAGCGATTCAACGCACGCCTGCAAGATCTTTTCCTGCAGCTCGGCCGCCTCGTTCGTGCGTGAAAGCTGCATGTATGTACCGGAAAGGGCACCAACGATACGCATAGCCACAGGATGCTCAATACCCAGTCTGGGGCACACGTATTCTTTTACTGTAAGCTGTAGTTTAGCTGCTTCATGCCAACGCCCACACTGTGAGTAGACGAGGCTGAACTTCGCATATTGTAATGCGAGGAGCCGACCTAAGCGAAATATTCCCACAAGGACAGGCCAGGGTTTTCTTCGGGTTCTTTGATTGTCCAGGATCCTTGCCTTGATCTGATCTCGGCACTTGGACACATGGTCGACATGTGGCATAAGGTCGATTCTCAGCTTGATATCGGCCTCACGCAGCCCAAGGGGGGGAAGGAGTATATTCTGTGACAGCATGGTCGCCGCAGCGTGACTCCAGATCGCTTGTTCTGCAGTGCTCATTTGTGGCCGTTGACGTACCCATGTATGGACGAGTGAATGCATGGAGTGGCTGTCGTTTCCATCAATGCGATGATGAGTAATTAGAGACAGCTGCGTCAATTCTTTGAGAGCTACTCTGAGACGGATCTCGTCAAACTCGTCGATGCCCTCGCCTTGGCGAAGTACAGCTGGCATGGACTGGCAAGCACGATCTTTGTTGGTGTGCTGCAACACCTTGTATCACGAATTGTTTCAGGGCCTCAGCCCATGTCTTAGGACGAGAGTGAGTTTCCACCCCATTCTGCTCTCTTTGTATTTTGTCCGCCTCTTTTGACTCGAGTAGAGGATGATGAACGGCGTTAAGCAGGAGCTGCGTCTGAATATTCTCACAGTGTAGGAAAGAAAACATTTTCAATAGCCCAACCGCGTCTTTAGCATCTTGTGTCGGATTTTCTTCGAGTCGATGGTATATCACCTCGTAGTTCGAATATACATTCATGTTCTTGTCGTCCGGGACATGCCCTGAGACATTACGAGCTTTTCTAATCCGTTGCCAGTTTCCGTCGTAGAAGTCGAGGTACTCTGCTAATGTACACAGCTGGTTCAGAATCGCTTTGCCTGCATGAGCAAGCGCTAGTGGCAAAAACCCCAGGGCCTTGGAAATAAGGCCTGCTGATTCCAGGGCTGTTTCTTTCCATGGCGAAGATTCACCAGCGGCTTTCAGTAGCAAATCATCAGCTTCCGCACTGTCGAGTGTCTCGAAATGGTAGGATTCGGAGCCAATGATGCCGTGGGTGCGGTTTGCTGGATTTCGAGTAGTCACTAGAATGTGACCTCTCTCACCGCTAGGGAAATACTCGTCTAGTGCTAGGCTAGGATCGTCCGCACTGTCGATGACCAACAGCCAAGGCTACTCCAGGCTGGAAAGCCAGCTTTTCGCAGCGCGCTCATTGGGGTCTACGCCACTAATCTCGGCGATCCTTGCAAACGTATGCTTCGCATTCTCGTCCGAGCTCGCGTCGATCCAGAAGATGCCCCTGAATCTTCGTCGGTTGTCCTGCGCGAATTTGCAGCAGAATTGCGTCTTGCCCGAGCCGCCGAGACCGAAGATAACGAAGCGTCTCTGGGATTGACCTTGATCTGGTAATGCCCTAGTCGCAAAAGTATCCTTGAGATCCTTCAATAAATTTTGTCTACCTGTGAATATGCTACTGACGGTTTGAGGAATATAGAAGTGTTGGTTTGAAAATGCCGACGAGGCGACAGCCGTGGCAATTCTAAGGCAATCGTTGATCTTCAAAGGTTAGCATGAGCGATGCTGCACGACGGTCCGTCCTGTAATTCAACAACAGCTCGTCCTTCATCAGAGGATTTTACAAGGTTACCGCTCTCTTCAATGACAGTACATGATAAGTAATTTGACGCACTCACTGAATGGCAATGGCTCGAACTCATTGAAAGTCCAATCATGATCCATGTAATTCCGTACAAGCTGGTGACATGTCCCAAGACATTGAACATTGTTGTATGTTCCAAGAGCATAGGCAACTAATGAAGACAAGAAATCGAATGGTACTCACATGGTCGTTGTGGACAACACCATGACTCGGTTGCAGAGCACTGATTTGTGACTCCAGGCTCAGCCTGAGGGCTTGCACATCCACACTCAAATGGTCAATTGCCGAATCTGTCGTCGCCTGAGATCTGCGTGTATATATTCTGGATCAAGTCAGCTCTCAATATAAGGAAACACGGCTAGGGTACGGCGGGCTTACAGATTGAGTGAGCTCAGTAAAAGTTGCAGTGCACCTTGGGAGGTCTGAAGTTGCGCCCGCACAGAGTTGAAATCTTCGTTCTTCTGTTGCCTCCTCAACTGTTTTCTGAAGCCATCAAGTTTGCGAAATATCTTCGGGCCCTCTGATCCGATGATCTCCCTCAACAGCGCCTCAAGCCATCGACAATTGTCCGACAATCTTGTAGTAATCTACCGGTGTTATGCCAAAGCCTCCTGAATCTACTGCCAATACTGCACGGTTTTCATGCAATTCGGCAGTAAAAATATCGCGGATGGACTCGTTAACGGACAACAGAGCCTCAAGCTCTTGCTGCAACGCTACGAGGTCGCTTTCGATTGCCGCAGCTCCAGCCTGGATATCGCGGAGACAGCTCACAACACGCTAGCTCACGTCAAGTAATCCTACGGTTCCGGCGAGGATTGATAAAGGGTCACCCATCCCTCGTCATCGGAAGAGGCATTGTTAGGAGAACCCTAGCAAGGACAGGGAGCTCATTAACAGTGTGCTACTTCAGCCTCTTGACTTGGCAGCGTCAGCAGTTGGTGGATGCCGGACCCGACCTGTGCCAGCTTGAAGATCCGACATCTTTGAGTCGCCTTGTACGTGTCATAATCCCAGCCGGGACGCAGGATCCACCGGACAACGGCACCTAGGACTTAGCCCGGTGAGAAGAATACCGAGGTCGTTAAAGTACGATAGGCGTCCGGAGTGGCTGGATGCTTCGAGGCTTGCTGCTCCCCGATCATGCAGGATGCCATCAAGCACGAAGACGAGAACTCCGATTAGTCGATGATTCGCATAAGGATCGCCAGATGTGCTAGTTATCGTTCCAAACGAGGTAAGGCGTGCGCGCGTACTGTTGCCTTGCGCGCACGCCTCAGTCCTTCTCTTGTCATTTATCCGTGTCTCCATCAAATCTATTACCGCGCCAGGGCGTGTCTTACTGTAAGCACGCTCGCGGTTTGCAGAAAAAGTGGGACACCTTTAGTGAGGACTCCCGCAATTAGTGTCCCGGTTTTTCTGCAAACCGCGAGGCACGATCTCTGCCTATACAAGGTAACACAAGGGGATACAAGGCGGTGTTCGAGCCTCAGTCTAGATGTCGCTCTATGCAGGACCCTGTTGTCGCTCAGGGTATTATGTGTGGCTGGCGGTCAAAGTACAAGGCTGAAGACCTCAATGGAATCCACACCTAAACCTTCATGTAAATTCCCGAAGGCGCCCTGCGTGAATACTGGACTTCCTGGATCTACATCTGAACCTGAAGATGCTCAGCGACTTGTACAATCTGTCGCCGCGTTATTTGGCTTTGGGCAACGGCATTGCCAATGTCCGCTTTATCATCCTGATGCTGGCCTTGGCCTATTGGGCTTGTGGCTTTTTACAAAAACGGGACAGATTCAGGGCGAGCCGCTTCTCGACACCATCTTGAATTGGTGCTGATGTTTTGCTACATAGTCCGAAACAGCTTTTGGCGAATCACAAGGATGCTTGCCCATGAAGTCGAGAGTTCCCTACAAGTGGCCATTGGCCCTCGATCTTCTCAAGAGTCAATATGATGCAAACTCAGACAAGCATTTGATGAGATTCCAGTCACAGTATCATGACAGTCTGGGAGCCAACTTCGAGATAAATCTATTCGGAAATAGTGGCTATGTGTCTACAGACCCCAACACTATCGAAACTCTGCTTTCCACACGTTTCGAAGGTAAGAATACCAAATCCACCAGAACTGGAGATTCTGAAGGAAGACTCAGATTATGGCTTGGGATCACGCAGTGATACCCTTTACTAGTTCCTTGGCCATGGCATTTTCATGCAGGATGGCTGATCCTGGAAGCATTCTAGAGAACTCTTGCGCCGTCAATTCGCGAGGATGCAGTACCAAAACTTGAAAGACATCAGCAAGCACGTGAATGACCTGGTGTATCTCCTCTCCGAGAACACCGGTATCATCGATCTGCAGCCGCTGTTCTTCAACTTCACTCTCTCGACTACCACAGCCCTGATCTTCGGTCGTTCAGTTGCCAGTCTCTCCGAAGAGAAACAAGAAGCTTTTGGCCGAAACTTCGACTATGCATTGGCCATCTGCGCGATGCGTATACGTCCAGCTGAATTTCATTGGGCGTATACCCCGTCAAAATATAACCAGGCATGCAGCGTCGTCAAGAACTTTGCTTCGGACTTCGTGGATCAGGCTCTGAAACTCAGGGATCGTAACGATAAAGATGCATCGAGTCGATATGCCTTCATCTATGACCTCTACGACGAGCTCAAAGACAGCACTCTTGTTAGAGATCAGCTCGCACATGTCCTTATTGCTGGCAGAGATACTACGGCATGTCTCCTCTCTTGGACCTTGTGGGTCGCTTTTCCATGCCAAAGTGTCGGTCATCTGGTTCTGATTCTATCACAATTTTCTGCTCGTGAGGCACCCATCCGTACTTCACCGTCTACGTCGTGAGATCCAGTCAATTGTGCATGAGGGAGAGGATCTGATTAGGACGACCATCCAAAAAATGGGTTATCTTAGATGTGTTCTGAACGAAAGTTGGCAAACTATCCATGCCCTTGCCCGCGGGCCTTGCTGATCCCCTGACTCCTCACAGCGCTCAGGCTTTACCCACAATTGCCCATGAATGTCCGTTTCGCGCGAAAGCCAACAATCATCCCCAGTGGTGGCGGTCCAGATGGCAAGTCACCTGTGCTGCTTCGAACGGGCATGGGAGTTGGATACTCTGTGTATCACATGCACCGCAGGACAGAGCTCTATGGCCCCGATGCTGCAGAGTTTCGACCTGAAAGGTGGGAAGGCCCCGAGCTAGCCAACATTGGCTGGGGCTTTCTACCTTTCCACGGAGGACCGAGAGTGTGTCTCGGTCGTAAGTGCAGCTGGTCTCCGTCTGACGTTGCGCTAAATTTCGAAAACAGGTGATTTTGCCCTCATGGAAGCATCCTGCGCTATTATTCGGATTGTTCAGAATTTCCCGCGCCTGGCGTTGCCGCCCGGTGTTGCCAGAGAACCAGTCGGTATGGAGAGGCAAACTCTGACGATCGTACTTTCCAGTGCCGATGGATGTAAAGTCATACTTTGATTCTTGCTACTATGCTGGATCTGATGGCTCGGCCCTCCTTTGGATGTTGGAAAGCGGTGATTGACGTTAGCTAAAACTCCATCTTCACTTGGCATCTAGACTCCGAGTCAGGGATTCATGTTACAATAAGGTAGCGGTGGCTAAATCATAGCTTTCCGAACATTGTTTCATTGTTTGCCTGTTGGGGTAATTATGAAAATCAGGCGGTGATCAGCCACCGTATGTATGATTGAACTCCGGTTCTATTCAAGCGTGGAGAAACAAAAACAGTCTGCGGATATAAGATGTGCCTACTTTAGACAACTATCGTAGCTGGGCCCTTATATCCAACAAATGGAGACGCCGTTTCTTCCAGGCGTTCAATTTGGCGTATTCATAATGCTTGCGACTTTCGGCAAAATCAATTCCCCCCGCCACACATAATTCTTTGCGACAGGGCAGGATTGAATTACTTATATTACCACAACACATCAAAAAATGTTTTCTTGCAAGGTTACAGTGATCGCAATAGTCAAAATAATAATTTTCAATATCAATTTCTTTGTTTATATTGGTGTTGTGTGGATTAAGAAGATCTTGATTTTCTATATCAAAATGTAGAGTCCCCATCAAGACTTGGCAGACAATTATTAAAAATTCTCAAAACTTGAATAACTTTACAACGCTCTGGGCAAATTGTCTATTGTTAAAGTATGCTAGTCCTCAAGACTTCATTATTAGACGAAATCTCAATTTATCAAAAACAATATCAAAATGCGTATGTTCGATTTTGATTCGGGCGTGTAGTGGGGGAAAATCATTTTGCCGAAAGTCGCAAGCATTATGAATACGCCAAATACGTACCTGACTTATCGAAGGCATTAGGTAGGTTGCCAGTTAAGCTTGGTGCCTAGGGCTGGTCTAGGGCCCCGACTTCGCTTGTAAGAGCTAGCGCGGCGGGGCGCCTCGTTCACTTGCATCCTCATGCAGCCTCGTTAGGAACACCCACTCTCAGGTTTCAGCACGAAGACAAGGCGCCTGCTCAATCACGCTGGTTTCATGAGGCAGCGAAGCAGCGTGGCAGCGCTACGAAAGCGCTCGAATTGCGATCATGCGCAGCATTCATTCGCAGGGCGCAAGGCTATCAGCTTCACCTCCTGCTTCCTTCGATGCTATTCGTACAGCGACCGAAGGAAGTGACAAGTATAACGATCCTAAGTGGAACTCTATATATTGAAGTAATCCGACACTGCTAATGTTGCTTCACTATTCCACAGTAGCCCCGAAGCACCAAAGCCGTCGCATCTCCTTCATGTCCGGGCGTTCACCCTCTGCGGGCTGTGTGTTTTCATGAGCCTTCACATACAAGTCTCCTTATCGTCGTTGATATAAGAGCCTCTTATTCTCGTGACCAAACTTTGCACCAATGCATCACGAAAATCTTTGCATTAGCTCCTCCCCACGTCTATCCATTTATCGAGCACTATACCAAGGCCTTCTAGAACACCTCGACTCGACTGCGGCATCGTGCATGCAGGTGCAAAACCATTCGCTGCAATGTGCAACACGCCAATCCTCGTCTACCAGTGCGGTCACAATGAACCCACAAGACGAGTTGCAAGCTGTCAGGGTGCCATCTACAACGGGACCGAGTGCAAACGACCTCAGCCGAAGAGATACTCGGAACATGGAGACTGTACCAACTGCACTATCGGCAGTGAAGCCACCAGGCTTGAGCGGAGTATCCAACAAACGCGGCAGTCCTGTCTCCGCCTTGGAGCGACGCCGAAGGCGATGGCAGACATCGAGCCAACGCGCGAGCAGATGAGGACGTGGCGACTTGGGAAGTTCGAGGGTGCACCTGTGTACGACAACGACAGTGGGTACGGAAGTGAAAGCACATGGAGCGGAAGCCAGTACAGCAAGAGTCGATCTGGAACAAGCTCCGAGTACAGCGCAAGTCCATCTACTACACAGAGAAGTAGACCCCGAAGAGAGAGGCAGGACGTCGGAAGGCACTTGGAATTCACGGGCGAGAGTGGGCTTCGTGGGAAATCCGGCAGCGAAGGTCGCTTTGACGGGAGAGGTTACAGTGATTACGGGAGCGAAAGTGGGTACAGCACTGGGCGTTCACACAGCAGCAGGCACCGTCACTGAGCAGATTGCTAGCATTCAGGTGTACTTTGATCAGTTATAGAAGCAGATTGTTGACGAATTCTTCTGGAAAATCATCCAGTGGCAGTCCTGTACCCAACTTCCTAGCAGTCCGTCGTTTAGATCAGCACCTGTCACCTACTCCCTGAGGCTCTTGATCGTCTCTTTAAATAAGCTCTCTTTGATTACCGACCATGATTTAGCTTGAGCACTCCGATATCTCTTCTTTGTATACCGTTGGTAATAATTGAGATCTGAATCGTGAATCTCGCTGACAAAGCCCGCCAAGCCCGCGTAATGATGCTTGTTTGGTGTGCGGCTAAACCCCCTTGAGACACACCCACCCAGAGTGGTGTCATCGTTCGTCTTACCGTCTTCACCGTCTTACTCTCACTGTAAGACGACACCTCTTCTACAACTTGTTCCTTGTCGAACGCAACCTCAATCGGAATATCGGGATAGGTCTTCGAGCAATCATGGAGACCCTCCTGAGACAGTCCCGCTCAATGTGCCCCTTTCTCAATAAAACCTCACCGGCTACTCTACGTACATTGTCTATGTCTACCCGTCCTGCTTCAGGCGGTGGAGGCACAATGTCCAATCTCCAGGTCCTTGCTCGTCGCTGCCCTGTGATGGGGAAGGCAATGGCTGTCCAATCCGCCAAGTCTGGCAATGCTGCCTTGGGTGGTGTTTTCGGCGGTGCCAGAGCTTACGGAGGCAAAGCGAAACTGCATACCTCCAGGGCTCAGCATGCAACAGTTGGCGGTGACATGCTTAGGCCTGGCAAGGATGGTAAGTCTCTCGACGCTTCCCTCGAACCATCCATTGACATTACCTCAGAGTCGATGCCTCAAGGCCCTAGACCGGTATCGGCGACTCCGCACGATGCTCCGACTCCAGGTCCGAAACCGCCTGCGCCACAAGTGACAAAATTCGATTATGAGGCATTCTACAATACTGAACTCGACAAGAAGCACAATGACAAGTCCTACCGCTACTTCAACAATATTAACAGGCTCGCTCAAGAGTTCCCTCGTGCGCACATGGCGGAGAAGGAGGAAAGGGTCACGGTCTGGTGCTCCAATGACTACCTGGGAATGGGCAGCAACCCACAGGTTTTGAAGAAAATGCACGAGACTCTGGACATGTACGGCTCTGGCGCAGGAGGAACCCGGAACATCTCTGGTCATAACCAGCATGCCATGGATCTTGAAGCTACCATTGCCAAATTGCATGCGCAAGAGTCCGCACTGGTTTTCTCCTCTTGCTACGTTGCGAACGACGCAACACTAGCAACCCTTGGAAGCAAGCTACCCAATTGTATCATTCTGTCGGACAGCATGAACCACGCCTCCATGATCCAAGGAATCCGCCATTCGGGCGCCAAAAAGATGGTATTTAAGCACAACGACGTGGCAGACCTAGAGGCGAAGCTAGCCTCCCTACCGAGCGACGTCCCGAAGATCATCGCCTTCGAAAGTGTCTACAGCATGTGCGGCTCCGTTGGTCCCATCGAAAAAATCTGCGACCTAGCAGAGAAGTACGGTGCCGTCACCTTCCTCGACGAAGTCCACGCAGTCGGCATGTACGGACCCCACGGCGCCGGCGTCGCAGAGCACCTCGACTACGAAGCGCACCTCGACGGCCGCCCGCGCGGCACAATCATGGAGCGCATCGACATCATCACCGGCACCCTCGGCAAAGCCTACGGCTGCGTAGGCGGCTACATCGCCGGCTCCGCGCAAATGGTCGACACCATCCGCTCGCTCGCCCCAGGCTTCATCTTCACCACCTCCCTCCCCCCCGCCACCATGGCCGGCGCCAAAACCGCAATCGAATACCAACACAGCTACCAAGGCGACCGCCGTCTCCAGCAGCTGCACACCCGCGCCGTGAAAGACGCCTTGGCGGAGAGGGACATCCCCGTCATCCCCAATCCCTCGCACATCATCCCCGTCCTCGTCGGCAACGCCGAGATCGCCAAGAAGGCCAGCGACCTCCTCCTCGAGGACTGGGGCATCTACGTCCAGGCAATCAATTACCCGACCGTGCCCCGAGGCGAGGAGCGCTTGCGCTTCACGCCTACGCCGGGACATACGCGCGAGTTGAGAGAGCACTTGGTCACGGCTTTGGATGCGGTGTGGAACCAGCTGGTCATTAAGCGGACGGCGGACTGGGCTGCTGAAGGGGGGTTTGTGGGGGTGGGCGTTGAGGGTAAAGTGGAGGAGCGGCCGCTGTGGACGGATGAGCAGCTTGGGCTGGAGGATTTGAGGGGGGAGATAAAGGCTGGAGGCGCGGTAGGGGCTATGGAGGCGGTTTTGGAGAGGGAGACTAGACAGACGGCGAGGGCGGTGGCTGCGGCGGCGTGATGTGCTTGGGTTTGAGAGTGTGATGTGGAGCGCGATGATTTGACGGATCAGGCTATGAGAAAAGTACGATCTTTAGCCATATTAGAATTTCCATTGTGATATTTTGCAAAATCGCAATGCTGTTTCTCCCACCTCCTGTATCTCGTGAGATCTTCCATATCGCCCGTAATCTCGCCATCGACCACCCCCCAGAACCGTAGCAAAAGCCCCCAGCTCCTACCCAAATCAGCCCCCCCCCCCCCATCATCACCCCCCACCCCTTCCCCCCATCTCGCACCCTCCCCCGTCCTCCCTCCATTTTCTCACCTCCACCACCCTCCTTCTCACCTCCTCCCCCCTCTCTTCGCCACGACCCTCATCCTCGGAAATACAAGCGGCAGCTTTAGCCTCGCAAAGCGATGCCCGCTCTGCACCGCCTCCGTCTTCGACATCTTCAGGCGCTTGAGCTCGTGGTCGGTGGGTGCGGATAGGGGACAGGCGAGTTCGGAGTGGAGGGTGGAGATCCTGTGGGGAGGAGGTGTTAGTTGCGGGTGTGGGGGGGAGGGGGATGGGTGGGGTTGGGAGGGAATGGGGGGGGAGAAGGGTGGGGAAATAGGGAAAGGGGGGGGGACGTACTCTTTGTTGTCTAATCGTAAATCATCCCTAACATCCCTCGTATCCGTAACGCACCCATCGAGCACAAGCGCCAGAGCCAGGATATGCGTAAGCAAGTTGTGTTTGTGCCATGTATTCAGCTCCCCGCCCTCAGCGAACCGCCGCGCCACGCCGTCCACTAGCTCGCTCGGCCAGCCTTGCAGGAGGTCTTCCTTCCGCGGCACGCGCAACACACCTCTCGCGCCTTTCTTGAGTGAGTGATACCACTCGATCAGGAGGAGGAGATACCGCAGTCCTCGTAGGCTTTTGACGTCGTTCGCAGCCACGAGCTTCTCGATGCGGGAGGCTACGAAGCGGCTTTTGCAGGTTATCTCGTCGCCGTTCTGGATTGTCTCGATCCATTCCTTCACTTGCACGCTTCGCAATGTCTGCAGGGCTACTAGGGATTCTAGCGTCCATACTTCTTCCGCGTTTTGGGCTGAGAGGTTGGGAGGGGGGATCGGTTTCGAGGAGTTGATCTCCACTTGCATCTCCTCCCGAGTGGGCATTTCGGCAGTTGTGGACGCCATGCTGTCGACGACGGCGATGGCGAGGGGGTCGAGCTTTGAGTTACCGGTTTGAAAGGAGGATTTTGGGGCGGCTTTGGAGGGGGAGATGGCGTTTTCAGTGAGGGCGAGGATGGCTTTGCGGGATTTCTTGGTGCCGAAGGTGAGGCCGAGGGTGGAGCGGGCGGAGAGGGCCTGCTGGTGTTTAGTTCAGCTATATGCTAGTATGGTAAGGGGGAAGGGGGCAAAGCACATTTTGCGATCCATCCTCTTCCTTCGGGGCAGCTGCAGAGCGTAGGGTGCCGCGGACGGTGACACTGCGCGCAGGCACCAGTTGCAGATCTCCCCCCTCCGGATCGTAGACCCCGATGTAGTGTTTCAGCAGCCCGCCGGCTTCAGCAGTGTCGTCCTCGCGAGCTACGTAGTCGAGCTTGGAGTTGGCGGGGCTGTGGAGTAGAATCTCGGTGGGTGGGGCGGAGCGGGACGTTTGCGGACGGGGCTTGGTGTAGGGTTTGAAGGATGTTGCGGAGGGGAGGGAGAGGCCTGGTGTGGATGCTGCAGGGTGTTTGCTTGAGTATCGCCAATTGTGGGTTACAGGTATTTCGGGGCTGGTATGTACCTAGGATCGGGGTCCATGAGTCGGCGTCCTCGAGGATGGAAACTTTGACGGTATCTGCGCTGGTGGAGCGTGCGATTGCGACCTTCTTGCTGGGGCGGTTGCTGGTACCCTCTCTCTTGTGCTTCTTCTCAGACATGCTTTCGCTGTTGGAGGCCGGATCTTGGCTATCAGGTATCGCGGACGGCTGATCGAGTAAATTAAAAGGAGAGCAGAAAACTCCGTAATTCTGCCGACCAGCTTGCTTCATTGGCATTAGTCTGGAATCCGTGATGCGAGTTTAATAAATTCATAGCCTAGTCCTAATACAATTATACTTAGCGCCTACATACTAGTCCTTGTTTAGTTTTATGTTCCTTGCAAGACTACTCTTTTCGAGATTAGATTTAACTTCTAGCAATAAAAACAACATTACAAATGCTAATTTAATTGCTAAGTAGATATCTGATAATTCTAGTCGATTTTTAGGCGAGATAGATGTAATTCTGTTTTATTTACTAATTGTATTATAGATGTTCTATCTTGCGTTAAATATTCTACTATTCTTTTATATTGTTATATAAGTTATTAATATAGAAACAATTACTAGCATAGCAACACAATCTTCGAACAATCTCTCTTCTATAATTGGCAATTAACAATATTCTTCTTTTAGTTCTTTTCGCAATTGCTTTCGAATATTCTTTATTTTGTTGTCTTTTAAATTTATTAATTATTCGATATTTATTTTCTTTTGCTATTGTCGAATATCTTTTAGATTGCGTCGATTAATTTATTTGTTTTTATATAGCAATTGTAGAGATAATATAGATACAAATTAAGTTTTTTGCAAATATTGTACTTCTAATTTAATAGATCAAAGAGTTAATAATTTGACAAAAGCAAATATTATTAAATACTATATTAAAATAAAGTATTACGATAATAATTGTACTTTTCTTGCTTGACAAAGTATTTCTTAACAATTAAGATCTATATCTAGATCTAAAGAACTTTTCTTCTTCTAACTAGTAATTTAATTATTTTTTATTATTAGTCTAGTATTCTCTTTGCAGTGCGTTTTTCGCATTATTTAATAGCTTCAAATATATTCGATAATTAATTTCTATATTAATTGCAATTAGAGAAGAATATCTTATCAAAAAAGAATTATCTTACTAGAGAAGAATTATCTTATTTTTATTTTTGCTTTTTAGAAGTCTACTTTATTATATCGTAAAATCTACTTTTTCCCGACAAAAATTAACTATTAAAAAGAGAATATCTTATTAATATTTCGTACTATTTTCTCGTTAACAATTCTAACGTTGCTATTAAAATTGTCGAATAAGATTATTAAGCTTGCGTAAAAGCTAAACAATTTTCTAATAAAAATTAACAAATTATTGTCGAAACAATGTAAGAAATTTTTGTTTATTTTGCAAAGTATATTAAACAATACTTTTAAATCAATAACTATCTATACAACAATCAAAATTAGTAAACGTTTAAGATTTATTAAGTTGTTCTACTATCTATTAAATTAAATTATAAATCAATCGACTTTTACAAAAACTATAAAGATTTTTGTAATAAACACAAAAGTTTATCGACAAATATTAACTTACTTCAATTTTTTCTCTTTTTTGCAAACAAATAAGTTAGAGAGTCTAATTAAAAAAGAAAGCATTTTGCAAAGTTTAAAGTCTTCGATTTTATATATTGCTATATAATTTTAAAAAATCAACATGTAAGATGCGAATGCGCCTGCTACTTGTCGACGCACTAAGGTGTGAAAGACGTGAGATATGATAGACTTTTATTACTATGCCCCAACTATATGAGGTAGATAATGATAAGACTAATCGTTGAAGAACAACAAGAAACGAGCTTTCTTTCTATCTAATATTCGCCATGACGTGCGAATCTACTTCTTACTTTTTAACTCGAAAGAGAAATCGTGCGATTTAGAACTTTTATAGACAATCGAGATCACGTGCCTTGCCATACCTTAAGACGCTAGCGCGTCGATGACGCTATAACATTACAATTATCTTCTTTCTTAAAACATTGATTTTCAATGATGTAAGAAGCTATATTAGTTTTACACAAGGCGAAGACGTCTATTAAGCGCCAACGTTACAAGAGCTCGTTAAAAATCTTTTCAAATCTTATTGAAAATTAAAAGAAAAAGAGTCTTCTATCTAATAGAAATTAGTTCATGCTTTAATTCAACACAATCTATAGAACAACGTAATGGCGACAATGGCAATCCATAATAAGTTATCGCTTCGTCGTTGTTGTTAGAGTTCTAAATAGAGTTTATAGTGAAGCTAGCGTTGCGTAGACGTCAAGTAAATCATAAACACAAGTGTTGTTGTTTCTTCTTTCTTTTCTTTCTTTCTTTCTATATTTTTCTTAATTGCAATTGCTTTCTTGCTATAAATAAATTGTCGCAAAGACGACGATGCGTAAGACTTATATATATAGTGCAAATATTAAATTAACATGTCTTTAACTTCATCTTTATCTTCTAAGAAATTAAGAAAATGAAAGAGTAAACAATCTTAACATCTTATCGTTTGCGAGAATTGACATATTACAATTTATAATGATCTTTTATGCATAACTTGCGTGAACAAACGTGCATACGTTCGCGAGAAAAAAAGTGTTTGCACTTATTGCAAAGTTTTTTATCGTAAATTAAATCGCTACATTGCGATATATTTTATTTGCGCTTACGATGCGATAGCTATTAATGTTTACTAATTCGTTAAACGCTTTTAAGATTAAATAGAAGTTTTTGTTGACAAACATTGTGAGACGTTCGAAGTCGAAAACACAATTACTAGATCGATAAAACGTTTGCGAAAGAGTATTATTTTTAATATAAAGAGTTGGCGACGCGATAAAGAGTTTATTTTATTAATAACGAATTAGGCGCAATTTTATATTCGTCGACTCGAACGTAATTTAACTCGCGCTCTAAAGCGTCAAATTAAGCTCGAACAAAAACTCGAAAAGACAAAGAAAAATTAAGATAACGTTCTTATCAAAATGAAGCAACTAATCGATCTTCTTTTAAAGCGTATGTTGATTGTAAGTATTTTCGTCTATTTTTCGACACATTTTTCTATCTATTTTCTTGTTTATTTTGATGTGTTGTATAGTGCATTAACATGTATTTAGAATTCAAAAAAGAATAAAAACAAGAACGAGAACAAATTGTTGACGAAAACGAAAAAAACAAAGTTGAGACAAGTCGTCTTTGAGCTTGTTATCGATCTAAATTAAACGAATTTTGAAGACTTTTTCGCAAAGTTTTACGACTTTGCGACGAAATCTCTTTACGACTTCGAGTTGTTAACGAGATCGTCAAGTAATAATGTGATAAGTTTTTTTTTCACTTTTGTTCGCACTTCGTTCGCTCACACGTCTATAGAAAATAAAGAACGTAAAAATGCGTATAAATAGCGAAATTAAGTTTGCGACAAAGATGATAAAGATCAAACGAAATAAATTTTTTGCAATTTAGCTTTCTTAAGAGAATGCGAATGCTTCGAACAATTTTAAAAACTTGTCTACGAATGACTCTACGAAGTTTAACGACTTATTTTCAAATAAGTTTGATAACTTTCTATAGTTGTTTAAGGCGAGTTTAGTGAGTTGTTGAAGACTTGTTAAGTCGTTGCAATACGTCGTCGACTAAAAGAAAGCGAAGCAAATACGTTGTGCTTCGCGTATAGATTTTCTTTGTTTAATGTTAATGAAGTACGACGTACGAAGTTCAAAGTTATGTTTTAAACATTTATGTTAAGAGAAGCGATCTCATCATTTCTAGCATCTTGTGTGACGAAATGAAAAAATTCTTCATCGTAATTCTAATTAAATACGCTAGCGATACGACGACGATTGCGCGATATTTTATCGAGTAAATTATTGTTAACATAGTCGTCGTTGTCGCAATACGCGTTGCGCTACTTTTTTCGCTTTCGTTTGTTGCGCGTTCGTTCTTTAAACTTCTTTCGCAACTCATTGATTTTTTTAAGAAACTTTTTTTTTAATTATTGATTGTACTTCTTGTTTTAATTTATTTACTTAATTTTATATTATATTTGTTTTTTTAACTTAGTTCTATTTAGAATCTCTTCGATCTCTTATTTAACTTCGTCATTAATAAGTTTCGAAGTTTGCAACATTTGTTTCGTTTGCTTGTTGTCAATGCGATGCAAATATAACTTTAAGAGTGAAACATAAAAAATATTATAAATTCGATAAATGTTAAGTAAGATAAGACGATAAACTTGCGTTTTACTTTTATTTTTAATTCTAAACGATTCGACATACTTGTGCGACATCTTCTTGCTAAATCTTTTTTACTTCAAATTTCTAATTGAAAGCATAATTAATTCTTCTATAACAAAGCTCTTTGATTTATGTTTTTCATTGTAGTATTTCGTCTATTGTGCGATAGCGTTTTCAAGACGCTTCGTTAGAACTTTTCTTAAATTATAAAGTTGTTTTACGCGTTCTTGTGTCAATAGTATCTTTTTTTCGATAAAGTTGTTCTCAACTTTATAGTAAATTTTCGAATGATAATCGTACATCAAATAGAACGACGAAGCCTTAACTAAGACGTAATAACTATTGTTATAGACAAATTCTATCATTGACAATAGATTAGCTTATCTTGTCTATTTCGCGTTAGCGTAAGTGCGAAGATAGTGCTCAAGAGTTTGATTTTGTCGTTCGATTAAATTATCTATTTAAGAATAAAAAATAATACTTAATTGTCTTCTAATTCGTGCATGAAAGCATATAGCAAATCAAAAAACACTAGTAAAGATAAATTCTTTATCGCTTATTATGCTAACTAACGTTTCGAAACGTAAAACGATTTTATCGAAAAACATTTTCGCTAGCTCTACGACATCGATTCTAGTAGTTATAAGTATATATTTAGTCATTTTTATACAACGATTGATTATTACGAAAATTAAATTATATACAACTTTACGACGTTTGTTCGACAACAAGTTCGTTACAAAGTTTATAATAATTTTTTTTTATAATTTCTTTGCAACAAATAAGAATCGAAGCTCATTATATAACTTATAATAAAAAACTTTGATGCTTTGATAGACATCACATGTTTTGACATACGCTTTTATCTACTTCGCGCAAACGAGTTAGAAATACTTTCTTTAAAGTAGATTCAAAATTTTCTTAACTTCAAAATGTTTCGTCAAAGAGTTGTTATAATTTTTGCGAATTAACTTCTTTTTAACGATTGCATTCTTTAGAACATAAAGCAATTTATTATGTTTAACGAAACTCTCTTGATTTAGAGCTCATGTCTTTCGTTAATGACGAAACAACTTTTTGATCTTAATACGAATCTTCTCGACTTAAGTGTCTTTAATCTAAAGATTTTTAATTAAGAATTTCATTGATTTCATTGATTTTTTATACGATTTCTTTGACATATTTTTAATCACTTTTCTTGAGATAACAATTTATACACTAGTTAGTTAAAATAAAGATGCTAATTTATTAAAAACTTTCTTTCTACTTCATGATCGCAAGATCTTCGCGTCATTAGTGAATACTTTTACTAGTTGTAATACGAGAACCAAATTATCTAATGCTTCTCGTTCGCTTTGCGTCAACGACTTTTTATCAAACGACAACGTTAGCTCATTTTAAGATATAAGAGTCAAATTAATTAATATTTTTCGTTTGCTTTGCGTCAACAAATTTTTGTCAAACAATAACGTTAATTTGTTTTGCAACGTCGACAACAATCTTATATTTAACAACGAGATCTCTTCATAATTAAGACGTCTTAACGACTTATTCGTCAAATTTTTTTTACTTGAGCGATGAAAAATTTCAAAGTTATAGACGATTAACTTGAGCGTCTAACGAGTTTGTCTTAAGTTTAGCTTCTTTTAACTTATAAATTCTCTAAGATTATTGTAATCTAATCACACTTCAATAAGATAAGCATTGCTTTTTAGATAGTGTCTTTATTGCTTAAAAGCGACTACAATAGCTAGCAATTTCTAATTATGCGTCTTATAGTTTTGCTTTGTCGAAATTATCTTTCGCGATTAAAACGTCATTGAGCGCCAATTTTTGTCGTCATTTTGTCAACTTAAAATGCTCGCGATTGCAAAGTTAAACGCGTCAATCTTTACTCTAATCTTTTTGCTCAAATTGTAGTAACAAAGTAGTGAAGTTAACATAAAAATGTCGCAAAGCTAGCGAAACGTTTGCTCTACTTCATTCGATCAAACGAAAGAGTCAAATTTCTTGTTATTCTTACTTCCTTTTAATAAACTAGTAAAAGAGACAACTTTTTTCAAATAACGATATATAAAGCGTCTATAAAAGTTTACGAAGCTCAAGAACATTTAAAGCTTACGATAAGTTTTTGATTTAAATTACTTCTTAATCGTTTTGATTCTTTCTAAATTCATTTGTACATCTTTTGGAGACACAATGAAGTCTAGAAATTCAATCTTTATAGTGTTGAACTTACACTTTTTTAAATTAACGTATAGCGAATATTTGCGAAGACGTTCTAGCATCTTTCTAACATCGCGTCAATGCTTTGCCAAATCATTGCTATATATCAATATATCATTCATATAAATTACGCAAGTTATATCAATTAGTTTTCGCAACGTTTTATTAATGTAAATCTAGAAAGTTGCGAATGCGTTTGCTAGTCCAAATGACATAACTTAATACTCGAAATGCTTATAACGCGTGCGAAACGTTATCTTTTACTTATTATCGCATTTAATGCGAATGCGATAATAGACGTTCTTTAGATTTAAGGTAATAAAGCGCTTTGCTTCGCATAAACAATTTAGCGTTTTCATAATTAGAGACAATAAATGACGATTCTTGATAGTAATCGCATTTAAGCTTCTATAATCGACGCATAAACATAACTCATCGTTTAATTTTAATACAAATAGAATAGAGACGTTTGTAGACGAAATTGAATGCTTAATTCAATCTTTAACTAATGTATTATCGAGATATCGTCAAAGTATTGCTAGCTCGTTTTGTGAAAAATTATAAAGAGACATAAAAGGTGACTCTTTGTCGTTCTAAAGCTTAATAACATGATTTTCTCTTTTTAATTTTGATAGAATTTCGATTAATTTATCGTCATAGACATCTTCTAGATTTCTTAACTCTTTAGAAATCTTAAACTTCGTTAGTTTTTTGTTTGACGCCTTCGTAACGCCAACGCAAACAATAGCATAGATTGTGTTATGTTTGGCGAGATCTAAAACAAACTACTTGGAATTAATTATCTTTAATTTTTTATCTACGATCTTGAATTGCTAGCTTTTTATCTTTAAATCAATCAATATGTTTTGTTTAACTAGCATTGACATATCTAATATAAGATTAGAACTTATATATTTAATTAAGTAGAATAAGATAGTGCATTCTCGATGTTGATCTCACGAGTCAATTAGATAATAAATCAACTTATAGACGTCGTAATAGTAACGATTATTGTTATTAAGAAAGTTCAATGTCAATAAAATAGCGAATGTGAGTTGCAATTTCCATTGCACTACGTAGACATAATTAATGAGATTTAGCTTAGCTCTCGAATCGATTAAATCTATAACTTGGCGTTCGTCATCAAAAAGTCGAGTTCAATCTTTCATTAAAATCGAGTTCATTGCTTTTATTTGTCTTTTTTGCTTCGCTTGCGAGACGTCGACGAAGCTTAATTTTTTTTTGCATCGATTGTAGTGATAGCGACAATGATAGATTTGTCTTATTTGTGTTTATTGAAATACTTCGTTTTGTAATGTTTCTTTTCATGACATTCAAAGCATTTTACATGATTCAAATATTTCGCGTTATTAATCTCGTAGACTCGTTTGCGCGACGTCAACGAGTCTTTAAAGATATAGAGTTTCTTATCTTTAATAAATTTGTTAACCTTATCTAAGCGACGATTCTCGTAAGATTTGTCTAAAGAGACATTAAAATCTTTTGTTATTTGTTAATCGCTAAAGCTATTTAAGTCTACTTTGCGAATGCGATTTAACGTTTGTTCTTGCATAATAATTATAGCTAGAAGCTTATCGCGAGTGTTTGATACATTATCGATGCTTAGAATTTTCACTTTTAAATCTAGCTTAAGCTTGATCAAAAATATATAGATTTTATGCTTTTTTAAGAGCGACAATAGATAAGTCTTTAGCTCATTCAAATATTTCTTAAAGACAATTACTTTTTGATTTGACTTTTGTCTAGCGTTCTCTTATTTTTCATAGGCGAGAAGACGACAATTAGCAAAATTAGCTATCAAATTCAATAAAAACTTTCTAAATTCTTCAAAGATCTTGCTTTTCAACTTAGCGTCATTGTTTGTTCTTAAATATTATTGCGTAGCGACGTCATTTTTCAAGAATAACATGCAATAGAGAATTTTGTTCTTATTTATAATAAAATACGTCAAGAATTGCATTATATTAATGTCGATTTCGCGAAACTAAATAATATATTTATTTACGCTTAAACTCTTGTATAATTTTAGCTTTTTGAACTTTAGAGACTTGAATATAATTGACGACGATGCAATAGCGATTTAAGAAGCTTGGAAATTCGTTTCTTCAATCGTTATAGTTTGAGTCTATTGAGCGTTTCGTAAGTCTTAAATCTTTGTTATTAAAGTTTTAATTTACTAATGTAAAGTCGAAGTTCTAATCGTATCTAGATTATCATTTTTGTTGACGTCACGCTAGCGACGATTATCTTCGTCAACGTTTCGTGAACGATTATTGTCTTAAAAGAAATCAAATTTCTCGAACTTTAATTTAGTAGTTAAATAATTGTTATAACTTGAATTGTTTTGATTCGACATAATGCTATTACGTCTTAAGCTTTTCTTTTCGAAAGATAAAACGATTAGAATTGTAAGATGCGAATGCGTTTGTTGTTCGTCGACGCACTAAAATGTGAAAGACGTGAGGTATAATAAACTTTCATTACTATGTCTCAACTATATAAGATAGATAATGATAAGACTAATCGTTGAAGAACAACGAGAGACAAGCTTTCTCTCTATTTCATACTTGTCATGACGTGCAAGTCTATTTCTCGCTTTCTAACTCGAAAGAGAAGTCGTACAATTTGAGACTTTTATAGATAGTTAAGATCACGTGCCTTGCCATATTCTAAGACGCTAGCGCGTCGATAACGCTATAACATTACACAACAATACTTCTATATCAAAAAAAAATCGACGTTTGCTCAATTTTTTTGTATTAATTTTACCAATTTTTTCTATTTTATTTGTTTAGAAAACTTTTTTCGACTTTTGAAATAAATCTATATTTTCCATTAGTTAAATATATTTCGAACTAAGTTTTTTCGAAGCTCGCACTATTAATATATTAAAGAAGAAAAAACAAGAAATAAGCGAGATATTAAAAAATAGTCAAAAAAATATATTTTGCTTATTCGAGTAAATATATTAGTTATATCTAGAAACAAAGATTTAATAAACAATTTTGCAATACAAAAGTTAATTAATTAAACAATAATTAGAATACTAACAAGTTGCAATATTTAGTTAAGCAAATTGTTTTTATTTGTCGATTTTTCAAATTTAGCAAATTTTGTCGATCAATATAATTCTTTAGAACAACAAAGTTCTTCGAAATTAATCAAATCAATCGATAATAATATCTTAGAAGATAATATTATATTTCGAATTTTTAATATAGATTATTTTTATTTAGATCTTAAGAAATTCTATAACAAGAGCAATATTGTTACTATCGAAAAGAAAACTATTTATCGAGAAATATATATTTTTTGTTGCAGAATAAACAACTATGTTACTATTGTTAAAAAAGAGAAGATTAAAAATTACATATCTATATGCTTTCGAAATAATGTATTGTATCAACATCGACATTTCGGGAAAGCGACCCCTGTGGCACAATGACTCCACTAAGTCGACATCGACCCGAGAGAGTCTCGTGACACCTCGCGCTAGCCCATTAGGGTAATTTAAAATGTTTATTAAAATTTAGATTGTTTTGTAATATATTTGAAATTTTTAGCCTAATCGAGTTAGTATTACGTATAGAATTAATATTTGAAAATGGAAAAGATTCTAAAAAAAATTGTTTTCAAATATAGTGTGATCGTCGGGTCGAGTTTCAACTCGATCGAGTTAACTCGCCCAACCCTAATCCTAGGGTTAGGCAAATTTCCTAGCTTAATAGGGTGGAACGAGCGAAGAATGCGCGCTAAGTGTTTAACTCGACTTATTCGATCACGTGACGTCACGTGACGCGCTAACTATATGTGGCTAGCGTAAATCTTGCGCTAGCATAATTGAGCTAACATGTATTCTACGCTAGCTCAATTGGGTTAGCGCATAGATAAAATAAGATAAAATAAGATAAAATAAACGAATGTTAACGCGATGAAGTTAGCTTAAGTTCTTGACATTGACTTGACGAAACTCGACCCTAGAGTCGAGTTCGCGCCTTAACTTTGGCCCAACCCTACGAGGCCCAAGAGAATGAATTGGGTTAAGAAAAAAGTGTTCGACTCGACTTAACGATCACACTATCTAAAGTTAATACGAAAGAAGAGAGTAAAAGAAGTTATTAGATTATTAGATTACTATTATATAATTAGTATCGAGAAATTACACTATAATTTAAATTTCTTTACTCTATACTAATTTTGATTTATTTTACTAAATATCTTGTTCTTGTTTTAGTAATTCTATCTTAGTCTTGCTTGATTCTTCGAATCTTTTTAAAACTTTAATATTATAAGTAATACTTTAAAGAAACATAATCTAACAATAATATAGTAATTTGTTTATAAAAATCAAGATCTAATAATTAATAATCCAAAGAGTTATATTATAAAAATAAGACAATAGAAGACTTAGAAAATATATAAATAAAATAATAAAAATATATAAATAATGAATTAAAATAATTTAAAAAATCTACATTTATTAATTAAAGATTGCAATTATATTAGAAATACTAAATATTATAAGTTTAAACAATAATATAAATTATAAGTCTATATAATCTAAATAATAAATTATTCGAAAATTATCTATTTTATTATTTAATTATTTTATCGACTAGACAAGTTATTAACAAATTCGAATTAATTCTAAAATTATTAATTATACTTTATAATATAAATAAAGAATATAAGTAGTGTGATTGTTAGATCAAGTCGAACACTTTTTTCTTAACTTGATTCACTCTCTTGAGTCTCGTAGAGTTGGGTCAAGGTTAAGGCGCGAACTTGATTTTAGAGTCGAGTTTTGTCGAGTTAATGTCAAGAATCTAAGCTAACTTCGTCGCGTTAGTATTCGCTTATTTTATTTTATTTTATTTATGCGCTAACTCAATTAAGCTAGCGCAAGATACATGCTAGCCCAATTATGCTAACGCAAGATTTACGTTAGCCACATATGATTAGCGCGTCACGTGACGTCACGTGATCAAATAAGTCGAGTTAGACATTCGACGCGCATTCTTTGTTCGTTTCACTCTATTGGGCTAGGAAATTTGTTTAATCTTAAGATCAAGGTTGAGCGAGTTAATTCAATTGAATTGAAACTTGACTTGACGATTACACTAAATATAAGTCTTTATATATCTAGAGAAAGATACTTTATAAAAATATTTCGAAAATAATAGTATTATAATAAATCGAAAGAAGATTAATAACTTTACAAGAATATTAATTAATATAGATTTTTTTGAAGTAATTAATAACAAACAAAATAATATAAAATATTAAATAAATATAATTATAATATGATTTAAAATAATTAAAGTATTACACAAAATTGCTTATATTATTGCTATAATCTTAAATTATTCTTTTATATATTTCTATAGATCTATATCTATTGTACGTAGAATAATCTTAAATTCTACTTTAAAAAGCAATTTAAATAAAGTAAATTAACAAAATAATATATTAGTAGCTTTAATAATATTATCTTTATTTTAAAAAAATTATATACAAGTTAGTCGATTTAAAGATATTTTAAGAAAGTTTCTATAAATATTTGATTCTCTAAAATAATTTATAAAGCGATACAAGATATTCTATTTTCTCTTCTTAAGAATAGAGAGATAGATACTAAAACTCTATTAAATTCGACAAATTTATATAATCTTATTATTAATATAAGAGTGTACACAAATATATAATAAGATGCTGCTATATTAGCGCACTTAAGATGTTATTATATAGTATGTAGAATTGTAGTTTATAGAGACATTAATTTGTAAGAATTTCAAGAGGAAATTCTTAGAAAGAAAGCTCTACATTGACGTCAAGTTGCTACTACAAGAGCTTAACGCTAAGATATTTACGTTGGTTATTAAAGACTAGTATTACAATTAGAGTTTTTAAAAATACTTTAGTTGAACAAAGATTAAGAACAAGTAAGATAGTTAATATACTATTTATATTATAAGATTTTATAGATTTGTTAGACGTTTTATTGTATCTTACAAACTAAATATATATTTTAGAATCGACAAAGCATGTAGACTTCTATCTATTTATTATAAGTATATTACTAGTGCGCAGCGATAGTCTAACAACATAAGACAAGATCTAGATTTTGTATAATTACTTGTCTAATACAATAGACTAATTGCGTCGGGTCGGGTTATCAAGTTCCAATCGAATACTCGACTCAAATCTTGACAATTCGTATCAACTTGATTCGAAAATCATGACAATTTAATTTCTAAAGTTAAAATCGACAATTCGAATCGATTTCTATACTTGAAATCGAAATTTAGTTCGAAAAATCGACTCGAATTGTCAAGACTTAATATTAGTATAAAGAAATTCTAAAATAAATAGTAGAAAATTATGTTCTATTCTATAATTTTTCGATATAAAATTATCTAGTAATGCATTATAATAATATATTCGAACTATTTAGATAGCTAGAGTTAAATTATTGACTTAACTTTTCTAATTAAAGAGTTCGATAATCTTGTTCTATATAGTCTTGTCAAAGATTGTAAAAAAAAAAAATTATTGTATTTTAAAAAGAATTTGAACTTTCGATCTTTTGAATCGCAATAACAATAACACAATATTTACAAGAAATTAACAAGAGCACAATAATGCTCTTGATAACATTATTATAAATATTGTGTTATTATTATTAAAAATTGAAACGCTCTATTATTAAGCTATTAAGACTTTGATATTTGTGCATACTTTATTTAAAAATATATAGAGAACTAATAACTCTAAAACAATAGCATAATTCTCAAAAAATTAAATACATTATTCGACAAATCGACTCAAATTGTCAAAATATTAGTATAAATATAAATTAGATTTAATAGATTCAAAATCTTAATTTTATACTTTACTTGAATTGTTTAATTACAACTTAATAATGCAATATAATAATGCAAAAAATAATGCATTGTAATAGTAATATATAATAGTAGACTCTCTAAGCTATATATATAAAGTTATTAGTTCGGAATCTTAATAATCTTAATTGCTTTACTATTATTTTGAAGAGTTTAATTCAAGTTATTTTTTATTTTGTTATTATTTTTATTTTTATTGTTATTATTCTCATTAATTTTATTATTATTGTCTTTATCTTTCTTGCTCTTATTATTTTCTTTGTTATTATTATTATTATTTGTTGCTTTATAATAGTTATAACTTAATTCTTTCGTATTATTTTAAGCTCTATATTAAGTCTTTTGCTTATTATTATTCTCTTTAACATTATTATTGGAATTCTTTATTTTAATAATAATAGATGTTTGGATTTTTTTTCTTTTTTGCATTGTTTAAGAATGCAAATTCTTTAACAAAGATATCAAACAATTTTATAAAATTATTATTATTAGCTCTTCTTAAGTTATTCAAATTATTATAATAAATAATTTGTTATTTAATAATTTTTACAATTAATTTTATATAGATCGAAAAGCTTTTATTAATATTAAGCTTGTTGTCGACGCTTAGCTATAATATTAATTAGCTTAGATATAAAATACAAATAATATATTCAAATAATATATATCTTCTTAGAAGAGAATCTTATTATTGTATTTGTATTTCTATATAGCATTTGTGCTTTTTTGATAATTCTAAGTCGATTTACTTTTTTAGTTGCAAATTTCTTCTTTCCTTTTTGTTTTAACTTATTTTCGAAACATTTTGCTATTAAGCTATTAATATTGTGTGCTTAGTTCTATTATTTAGATATATTAATATAAATTTCTTTATTAATTCGATGCTTTTTAACTTTCTTTTTAATATTGTTTTTTATAATTTTACAATTTAACTTTGCAACTTTCTTTTATATAGATATTTTACAGAATTTCTTGATTTGTATTGAGATAACTTTTCGATTGTGACTTTGCTTTTTATACAATTTCTTGCAATTATTATTTTAGTCTTTGGTGCAATTTTAACTTGCAATAATTTTTAAGTTTGTTAACAACGCTTCTATTATTCGTATGTATACTTAGCTTATTTATAAGTAATATATAGAAATAATGCAATTATATAGTAGCTTAGAAGTTTCTTACAATATCTAGTAGAATGCGACAAGATTTAAAGAGTAAAAAATTCGAAAAGATTAATAGAATTGTAAATAATATATTAACATGTAGTTTATTGAAACAAAGTAAGAAATATATATATTAGAGTTAAAATTAATATTTATTTACTAATACTTACTTTAAACTTTTGTCAACTCAAGATTATTAATTCTTTATATTAATATATACTTGATTTTGTCAATATATTACGCGCATTTATGTTTGTTAATTTTCTTATTATTAATTTTACTTACTTTTATTGTTAATTGTCGATTAAAGTCTTTCTTATTACGCGATTTTTATCGCGTCTACACTAGTAATTGTTATTAAAATTATTGCTTATTTTATTATAACTTCTTTGTAATCGCTTTTAAATCTTCTATTTTTCAATTACATTTATATAAATTTCTTTTAATTAATATTGTCAAAATTATTAACTTTATTAATAACTTGTATATAGTAAACAAGTAATATAAACAAATAATGCAAAACATTTTGCTTAAAATTGATATACTTGATTTGCTAAATTGTCGAAATGTTATTAAGTCTTCTTGCAATAAATTGATTCTTCAATCTAATTATAACAAAATAAGTATAAACAAAGAAAAGTCTTAAGAAGAAAAGAGTGCTAAAAAGAAAAGTGTTAGAAATACTAATATAGTTAAAATTATGCGTATAAGTAATGTATTTTCGATTGATATATTAATATTTCGCAATAGCAAGAACGAAAGTAGAAATTTAATATTGTTGCTTTTTGTAAAATCAAAAAATATTAGAAGTTAATTAACTTTCTTATTTCTTAACTTTTGTTTTAGCGTTTAATTCGCGAAATTCTATATAATAAGATTAACAATTTTAATTGTAAAAAGAACAATTATTATATTTAAAGTTTAGATTTAACAATACTTTAGAAAGCAACTAAGATATTTATATATATCTTTTTTTTTAATAAGTGCATTACTTCTTTGCATTACTATGATAATAATAAAATTATAATTAATATTTTACGCATTATAGATTCGAATCTTGTAGCAATTTACGCTAAGCGTATAATAATTTAATTAAAGAATTTAAATTTTATTAAGTATTTAATAGAGCAATTCGATCTTCTTAGCTAGAAATTTTATAACAATATTATATTTTTTTTCTTAAGCAATTGTAATATGTTCTTTGCACTAGTTAAGAATCAAATCTTCGAGATTTTATTATTGATAATTTTTTTTAGTAATTTAAGTTATTAAATGCATTATTTCTTTGCATTATTACTAATAGTATTTAATTATTTTTATAACTATTAAAGATGTCTCTTCTTCGAAAGTTAACTTATCTACTAATAAAATTAATTTAAAACGATCTTAAAATTTAATATAAAAAAATCTTTTTCTCTATTTATTGCTTAATTGTTATTTTTTTCTTTACAATATATATTTTATAATTCGAGAACAATTTTTTTTGTATTTAAATTTATAGTATAATTAAAGTACTTAATTATTATAATTTGCTTAACAATTTGCAAACTTATTTGAAATTTATTTTATCAATATATTTTTTAAACAAAACTAAAAGTTTGTTTAATACTTATTAATAACACTAAATATAAAAGTATATCTCGAGTTATTTGCGTTAACTTTGAAAAGTTTGACGTATTATCTCTTTAATATTCTTAGATCAAATATTTATTTTCTATAATATTAAAGCAAAGATATCGATTATTTTTATCTTGTATTAAACAAGATTGTTAAAATTGTTAAAATAAGAATTTTTTAACAATTATAGTAGACTATATTAACATTAGTAAAAGATTATATATGTTATTATATTGTATTATCTCTTTAGCAATGTTTGTTTTTTGCGCTTTTGTTTTTAAATTAGCACTCGAATTATAATAACGTAGCGAATGATTTTTAAATTTTGTCTTGTATTTGTTCTTGTAGTTAACAATATTGTTGTTTTCTCTCTTATTTTACAATTTATAAAGATTAACTTTTTACGTAAGATTTAGAATGTTAACAAGATTATATAATATATTATCTAATTCTTTTGTTTTTAAATGATATTTTGCAAGCTTTGTCGAAACTTTATTGCAAGTTTTAATTACAATATTTGTTAAAGAATAAATATTAACTTTTATTATATTCTTTAGATGTTCAAAATAATTAAATATTGTATTAAATATTCGAAATTCTAAATAAATGTTTGTATTAATTGTTCGCGAAACTATAAAAGTATATTTGTTAAAAAAATTTAATATATTGTTAACAAGCAAAACTAATTTTTACTTGCTTTTGTTAAATTTAATTTGTTAAATCTTTAAATCTTTAAAATATTTTTTTACTTAAAAATTAATGTAATTGCGTAATTAATATACTTGACAAAGTATAAAATAAATAAAGTTTTAACAAATACAAATATTCTATGTTAGTTTTTGTAACTTTTTATTGATTTTCTCTTAAAAAACTTTAAATTGAAGCAAATGTTAAACTATGTTGTTAATAACAACTATAAGAGCGCAAATTTAATAAAATTAATATATATATTATTTCTTTGCATTATTATAGTTTTAAATATTTTTTTAACTATACTAAATAAGCTTGTACTTCTTGCAATATCTTAAAATTGTTTATTCTTTAATTGCATAACAATATTGTTATTTGTTGCTTTTAATTTTATAATTAAAATAAAATCTTAAGTTATAAGATTAATAATATAAGTTAAACAAGACATAAAATTTTGTTGTTTGTTCTATTGAAACTCTTGTTAATTCAAAATCTTTTTCAATTTGTTTTTAAATATATTGTTATTACTTGCATTATTAATAATAACTTCAAGAAGTTTGTCTTTAATTTCGAAAAACTTCAAAATTTTTATAAGCTTTAATATTAATTAACAATCTATATACTTAATATTAAAGGAAATAAATTTAATAAAATGTTCGCGAAATTGAAATGCAATATTTACTTAATATATTAATACTTTTAAATAAATAACTTTTTAGGAACTAGATTATGTATTTAAAGCAATAAAAATACATTAAATATTCTTGAAATCTATCTTAATTTTTTTACAAATTTAATTATATTTTAAGAGAATTATTTTAAATAGTCTTGTGCAACTTAAAATATCAAATTTAAGCAAAGTATTTTTAATAGCTTTCGAAAGTTAAAATTGTTAATAATTCGAAAAGACAAATTCAAATTTACAAAAATCTTATATAATTGATTTTTTCAATTATCTTAAATAAAGAATAACGACAAATCGATATAATTTTTTTTCTAAAGAATTGTTAGTTTTGCATTATTTATATGCATTATTAATTGTAATTTACGCAATTAAAGACTAGATTAATTGCAATTTGCAATCAAGATTGTTTTTGTTCTAAATTAAAAAAAAATACAAAATATTTCTTTATATTCGACGTGCGTAAATAATTGTAAGTAGTAGAATAATTTAAAAATTTGTAACAACTTTTGTATACAATTTTTGAAATATTATCTACAATCGAAGTTATTTAAATATATTTGTTTTAAAACTTGAATTATATTTTTGTGTTAATCTTTTCTATTTAACGTAAATTGACAAGTCTTGATTAAGTCTTGTTTAAAATATTATTGTTAACAATTGTTTATAATTATTATGCTTAAAATTAAGTATTAGTATTTAAACTTTATTTAACGTATTTGTTTTTCTCTCTCAAAACAAGTAGTAAATAATTGATAAATAACTTGTTTAATATTTCGCAAAGAATTCTTTTCTTATTATTAAAAGCAAAAGTAAGAAAATCTTAATTAAATTAACTTGCAAATTAATTAAGATATAAGCTATTAAATAGCAAGTCGCAAGAGATAGATTTGCTAGAATCTTTTTTGTTTAAAAACAATAATTAATTTAAAGCTCTTAAAGAGTTCAACATTTTGCAAACAAAAATACAAATATAGTATAACAATATTCTTTAATAGTTCGAGAAAATAACTTAAGAACAAAAAAATAATACAAAAGAGTAATGCAAGCAACAACTAATTTAAGCAAGCTATTTTGAGATAATACAAGCAAGCGTAGCTTTTGTGTCCAAGCATACTACTTAATACTCTAACAAAAAATTCAGAATTATAATAACATATATTCAAAAATAGAAAATCTTGATATAATAATGTTATTTTCGATTTTTTGACAATTCGAATCGATTTCAAAATAATAGAAATCGAATTGAATTTTAGATCGATTCCTAATGTTGGAATTGTCAAGTCGAATCGATTTCTAAAGTTGGAATCGAAACTCGACCTAATAATTAGTCTATTGATACAATAGATTAAAGAGAAAGAATACGCACACATAACGAGTTATTCTGTTGCGCTCTTCGCAGCTATTGTTTCCAACAATATTCGATTATCTTAATAGTATTGTTGTTTTATTTGTGCGTCTAATCTTTTCGCGTCAGCGTCTTCTTCTTGATCTAGCATTACTTCTAGCATCCAATTCTTGCTCCCAGCATCCACTTCTGTTTATCAACAGTATCTTCTTTCCCTTGTTACATTAGCTTGCAAAATCGGCTTCACTTTTTACATATGCATGGGACTTTCTATTCCCTGTCTAGTAAGAAGCCCCCGTCCTGAGGCTATCCAATCATGACTAGCACAGGACAGGATTCCAGCTAATACACAGTTAGTAAAGCGCTTCGCGTACAGGAAACCCCTAATGATAGTGAGAACAATGGCTAACAAGCGTCGCTAGGACGGCTAAAGATCTGAGGCAATGTTGCGGAGGCTGCAGAGATACGAAAAGCTACTAACCGAAATCCTATCCCTGGTGAATTATCATGTCAGAGTCATGATTAGGCCCGAGCAGAGGTAAGTTATAGTAATGAGTGGTTTCTAGTTTCCTATTTACGAAACTGGTGCAGGAGAAGCATTCGCCGCCTTCTGATGTCACAGATGTCGACACACTCACGTCCTCTAAATCTTCCTGCAAGAGAGACCATCATCAACCACTTCTTGGAAAGCGTCAATAGTGACCAAAGTTTGGCGAATATTGGCAAAGACTATATAGTTGCTTTGCCCGGATTCGTTTGAACAGTCGACAAGTAAGTTAGTTATCCATGGAAGCAAAGCATTGGCTCACGTAATGTCTAAATCAAGAACACTATTGTTATTGCAACGGCATCGGCAGCTGCGAAAGGCGAAGACTTCTCTCCTTCGCACATCTCCCAAGCTCTGGAAGCGAATGGCAATTTTCTACCCGCATCAAGTGATGTAATAGACAACGATAATCTGTATAATGAGGCCTGATATCGGATTTATAGGAACGTGCTAGACGCTGTGCTCGAGCAGGATGGTTTCGCCCATACGTAATGGTCCCATTATTTCTGGTGGGCGACTTGTAATCAATAAAAAATCTTTGGTCTATCTCTGGATCGGATGCGATAATCGTTTCGTGATGTAACCCTCCAAGAGTTGATCAAATCACACGTAAAGTACATCCTCGCACACCGAAATACACCCCTGATCGAAAAAGGGTCCAAGTACTTCAAGCTTCGGACTGGCCATGCTTATTAGCATCACCCTTTTTCGACATAAGAAGTTGTGCCAGATGGTTTCCCATTGATTCTACCTAATCGCGGGTTAATTACTAAATTCGTCCCTCACCGCCTCGTCCCTTAGCGGGTGCCACCTGCATTATCAAGCCACCTAGATTACCAAATTTTCACCAGAATTTAACTAACCACCTTATTATTTATCCACCACTATTATTATGGCTCAATTGATCTATCAAGAGCGCGATTTACGCGTAATGCAAGTCTACGAAGCCTTTTAGAACAATAATTATACTAATGTTACGAAATGCGTCCTGAAGTACGTATGCAATCGGCGGAATTTACAAAATTAACTAATCGAAACGCTCTCGAAATCGAATCGTTTTTCTATATATAGAAGATATACTAAGATTTAAGAACAAATAATTGTCGACTATATTATTTGTCTAAATAATATAAATATATTATTAACAATAGAGTTTGTTGTTAACGCTATTAATTGTCTTCTTCTATTCGATACATCTTCAATAGACAAGTATTAATTTCGACGCTTTTACAATAGATATTTGGAGCTTAGAATTTGTTGTTAAACGTCTATTGCTATTGCTCGAAAGAATGTCTCTTTAAATATCAAAATATTAAAACTCTACTTCAAAAAGCTAAAAATTGTAATAGACAAGAAAGTTATACAAGAGACAGATTATTAAAATATAGATAAGACAAATTTTCGTATAGATTGCGAAAGAGTATATATTGTTGTTACTAAAAACATTAGAGATATATTTTAGATAATAGATTTTGAAAATCGCGACTATATTATTGTCGCGAAGACTATTAGTATTGCTAATTAGTCGATTTTGTCTATAATAATTACTAAGAAAATATATATTCTAGTTAGATAGATCGCGAACAATATTGACAACAATACGCTATTTAATACTAGCAATACTAAATACTCTAATAATAATTTTGCTATTAATTGACTTTATTATTTTATTAGATATACTTACGACAAGCATATAGAACAATAGATTCTTTTAATTATTAATAGCTTTAAATCTTATATAATTCTAGAGTTTCTAGATCTAACAACTGCAAACAATATTATTCTATTTAAACTTTCTTTTAATTCTATCTATATAATGTAGTTGTTAGATATAGAAGTATTTTAGATCTACAAATCGCATTACAATTAAGCAATTAATTGTACTATTTATTGTAACAACAACAAATTTAATTGTATAAAATTCTTTGTTATCTTTTAGACATTTTAAATTGCAACTTTCAAGTTAGCAATTCTACAATATATCTTTGCATAAACTAATATTGTATTGTTTAACTCTCTAGTTGTTATAAATCTATTAAGAACAAGACTTGTTATTAGACAAGCTATTATAAGACAATAGATTATACTATTGTTGCAAGATTTAGATAAATACTTTATAAGAATATCGTAGAAATTAAAATCGATCAAGAAAGTTATCAATTATATTTGTAACTTTTATTGCAAGAAAAGTATCTTTAATATATATTTGAATCTATTGTTTTACTTGTTTAAAACAATAGAGAGACAAGTAGATATTCTAAAGTTTGTTACAAAGAATTTAAATAAGTATCTAACAACAATAATTGCACGCAAAGAATATTGTTAGCAGTATAATACTATTGTTGTCAACAATATTACTAAGCTAGTAATAGCAAGAAATTGTAGAACTATAATATTTATGCGTACGCAATAGATAACAAAGCTTGTTGTTGTTAAAGTAGAGCAAAGGATTTAACAAACAACAAAAAAGATTATCACAAATATCTTAAAGATATTAGCAAAAAAAAACTACAAAAGCTATATATATTGCAAAGAAATCTAAAAAGAAAAGTAAAAATAAGACTAGAAAAGAGATATTTGTTGCAAGAAAAGTAATTATTGCTGCAAAAAGACAAGAGCGTAAAACAAAAAAGATTGCTAATATTGTTAAACAAGCTAAATAAGCAACGACAACAAAGATTATTGTTGCAGAAGTTAAGATAGCAAAGAATATAGAAGCAGATAAGAAGACTATATATAATTAGAAGCTTTAGAATACTATATAAATTGCGTAGAAGCTATCTTAAGATAAGTAAATTAAATAAAATTAAAAGAAATTGTTGCAATGCGAGCTCGCATAACTACTCTAATCTCTATTTACTCTATTTGAAGTCTATTATATCTCTATATACTAGTTTGTATGCGACAACAACTTCATTTGAAGATCTAGATACAAGAACAACAATAGCAAAAAAGACAATAGTAAGATTGCGCTATTAAACTTTTACGTTTTAGACGTATTCTATAGTTCTTTCTTAGAATTGTTTTGCAATTATCTATAATTCTTATAGATACTTAGTTTAAGTATTTAAAATTGCGATTAAATGCGTTTATTGTTTCTTAATAACTAATTGCATTAAGAGGTCTATTTTTTATCCGAAGAGTCTCTTCTTCTATTATTAAGAACTTTATTATTTCTTATCTAATCTATTGACTTTTAATATATAATTTGTAGAGCACAATTCTAGCTTTTATTTGACCCTCTAATAATATAAATCGAGGTTAATTTGATAATGCTGTGGCGGTATATAGAAAAATCACCTAAAAGTTGATAATCTAGGTGGCTTGATAATGCAGGTGGCACCCGCCGAGGGACGAGGCGGTGAGGGACGAATTTAGTTATTAACCCGCGATTACATGGGCCCACACTGTGGGAGGTGGGCGGATCTTTGCCTGTCGTGGATGTGGCGTGCACTAGTTCTCTGGCGTGGCGCTTCGTGGCCCTATCGCCGCCGAAAAGGCTAAGGTAACCCCAGAACGCGTGATCGAGGCTTTCCTCGGCCCCCTGCCAATGATCTTCAGTTTGTCTAAACAACATTCTGACATCTTTAATGCATTCTCTTCGTTTTCCTTCGTGCCAGAGGGTACTTCCTTGAGCTTCTTGATACCGTCATATACAAGGCCTACAGCAGAGCCTTGTAATCCGTTGTAATGCTACCTTGTCAACCATTTCTAAATTTAGAGTGCGCAGAATAGCGTGGAAGGGGGCACGTCGGTTTGGGGATCCTCGTCCCCCTCGCAAACATCCACTATAGCTGAGGCCATGGAGCCTGCAGAGGCCGTCCTTGTAAGAACGAGAAGTTTTCCAAAGCCCAAGACGTATGCTGAGCGATCCAAGCTGCCTGAAGTGCCAATATCCACCTTTTCGCACCACGAACATGGCAGATTGTCACGGAAAGATGCCGCAGCCAAACGGCAATACCTCACTCCATCCGAAGAGAAGGCCCTTGTAGACTACATCCTGGGTGCGGCCGAAAGCGATCATCCTGTACTCGTCATGTCAGTAGGACAGCTGGCGTGGACGATCGCCCGTCGACGGTCTTCGACCTTCGAAATTCTTGCGGACGATGACTCGATCCGTCCCCCAGGAAAGAATTGGGTCCAGAATTTCTATAAACGCCACCCAGATTTGAAGTCAAGAACACTGAAGCCACTTGATTGGGCGCGGCACGATATTTATGAAAAGGTGACACACTGGTTTACACTCATGGACAGGGTGTTGCATGATCCGGCCATCCTGGCAGAAAACGTGTACAACATGGATGAAACAGGAAACCTGTTGTCCAATCTGACCTCGCGCAAATATGTGTTGCACGCGGTTGATCGGCGTAGATACAGAGGAGCCACGATCAAACGCCAGCTGGTCACCACCATTGAGTGCATTCCCACTGAAGGGAAACCCCTGTCTCCACTCGTCGTCTGGCCTGCGGCAACCCAACGCAGCGATTGGACGACTCACTCCACGCCAGGGTGGCACTATGCCTGTTCCCCAAGGGCTATTCCAATACCACCATTATCCTTGACTAGTACCGGCAAGTATTTGATCCTGAGACCCAACAGCGCGCTAATGGCCGGCCACGGGTCTTGGTTAACGATGGATTCGGCCCCCACGAATGTCTGGAAGTTCAGCAATTTTGTCGAGACAACAATATCATTCTCTGTCAGCTTCCATCTCACACATCGCACAAGCTGCAATCATGTGACGTCTTAATATTTGGTCCCCTCAAGACGGCGTATCGCGATCTCGTGGAAGACATGTGCCGCGAAGGGGTCAAAACCATCGGTAAGCAATATTTCGCTGTAATATATGATCAGGCCCGGCGTGCAGCATTGACTCCATCCAACATCAAGTCAGCATGGGTCAAGGTAGGTCTTTATCCACTTGACTCAGACAAAGTTCTCCGAGACATCCAGAAGCCGCCGGATCCAGTGTCTCAGAGCAGTCAGACGGTAGATACGACTCAATATGATGAGCCACTCCGAACCCCGGTGACTTCTGAACAATTCGCGTCTTTGCGTAAAAAGATTGAGCAAAACATGCCGACTCTTGATGGACACAATCAGCAATGTCTGCAGGAGATGGTCCACGCAGCTGAGCCGTTTGTATCAGCTCGCGACCTCCTGCACCAAGAATGTTCAGATAAGTTCAAGCAAACCAATGAGAGCGACGCCCGAGCATCAATCAGATCCATTGTGGTCGGGAAGGGAAAAATCATAAGCTTGAAGATATAGAAGAAGCACGAGCGAAGCGTGAGAAGAGAGAGGTAGCTCAGACACGACGACGAGGGCGCAAGAGAAAATACTCGACTTCTGAACCGGCGCCTCGTCGAGGCAAGCAAACGCGAGCTGAAAAATTGAAAGAGGCAGATTATGAATCGACGCATTGGGATTGAGGAGTTATTGTTCCGTCTTTTAAGTGTAAGCATTATTGGGCGAGCTTATTGTGATCGCTGTTGCTACTCTGTATACTACCATCGCTGAAATTTAGTTTGTATAACGGAGTAAGGATTGAAAGACCTAGTGATCATCGCCTTTGAACAACTCGAAAGACCGTGACTTGTCTTTTGAGGTGCAGAATGCTATTATATTCCTCGAAACTGTAAGAGACCTAGACCGTCTCCAATGGCTACTATTTTAAACGCTGCTCCGATCGGCTTAGGGCCTTCCTCATTTATCTTTCCTCAAAGACAGATCCGAAAGAGATTGCGTAGGAGAATATCCGCTGATTTTGCGTTCTCTTAGTGAGCATAAATCATTGGATGATGTCTTGCGGCTAGCATGTTCTCGGTCCTTGGGTCGAACTTGAAGCGCCAGTGCATTTTGTTCTCTTGACAAGTGTGCATCGCTGGATGGTAGTCTTGCCGCCAACGACAAATTCCAGTTGCAAAAAGAGACAAGTAAGGATGGCTTCTGTTTTGGTTGAAATGCCTTTGACAACATGCGTTTCAGAAATCAGGCATTTGTGAGGATAACTGCACCAGCAAGAAGGGCAATGAGTGCGCCGGGAATAGCATGTAATTTTGCTACATTTCTGGCGCCGGAGCGTGAGAGATAGAATCCATCGGTGCCAGCGACGATTATGCCCAGGATGGTTAGGATGGTAGCCATCTCTGTCCATTTCTTCTGACAGGCGAACGTCAGGAGGGTGATCCCTGTCGCGAGCTGTCGAACCCCCATGAGCGAGACGTACGACATGATCGGGTTGCCATTGGGCTTATAAAAGTGTGAGATGGCCGTCGATTTGGATTTATCTGCGTCTTTGACGATTGTAATGGGCAATCCAAACGAGCGTGAGAAGCCGATAGGGTCCAGTATGGCTTGTGTACCGGTGACGATGGCACTGCTAGCAAATGCCACGCTGACCATCTTGAAAGTAGGAAGGAGAAAATTCATGATCGATAGAGATTGTAAGATGCCTGCCGAACGTATGCCGAATGGTTCAGTAGTACTGTTCAGCAGACGAGGTGCATGCAACGGGGTCAAGCAGTGGAGTAGAATCACAGTAGTTGATGATAGTATTGCGACAACTAACTCTGAAGATCTAAGAATGGGCGTGCCGAACTACTTGTAGTACCGTAGTTCGGCACTAGCGTGAGGGATTATGTGTCGGTACTACCGAACCCCTATTACTGCCACGCCACCAGGTGCTGGCAAAAGTCAATGTCCGATTTTAGGCGACTCCACCACCCCACCAAAATTAATGGGATACTGGGTCACGGAACAACGCTTTCACGTATTGACACTGGGCACTTCTCTGGTGTTTTCTACGGCATTTGCTAACTAATATCTTAAGGAACAGGTTCTATCAAAGATCAGTTTTAACAAGCTTTTCGTCGTTCTTCGCAATGCGCTTGCAATGTATAGATATTTTGTTAAAGCATTTTTGTATCTTCTATTATAATATTGTCTATATTAGAGATAGAGTTGTAATAGCTAGTATATAGTTAATTAACAAGAATACTAATTATTAGGAACTATCTATATACAAAAAATAAATATAAATATTATAGATATTAAGAATCTAGCTACTATTTGTAATATATTCAAGATTAGAGAGCGAAGACTTAAAAAGACAAATTCTATCTAATCTAAAATTATAATAGTTTATTACTCTTGTTATATAATTTTTATTAATTGCTTTTGCAACGTTTACAAATAATAATATATATATTATTTAAATATATTCTATATAACTTTCTGCAAATTAAGATCTAATAATTGTAATAAATATATTAATAAGTAACGCAATTCATTATATTAATATTTAACTCTCTATATATAGTTCTATATAGATTTAATATTGTGTAAGAGATTCTTGTTCTCTTAGACTATTTTATACTTAAATTTAACTTGTATATTATTAAATTTCTAAAGATAATACAATAAAATCTTTCGCGTATAGTAGTATTATATTATTGCATTATTATATACTTTAACATCGACAATTTTAATCTTTTTTGCGTTTTATTTTGCTAGCTAAGTTTTAAACTTGTTATTAATAATATTAAGCTCTTGTTTTAACTTAATAGATCTAGCGTCATTAATTACAATATTCGAAATAACTTTTGATTTATTGTTGTAAAAGATAAGAGACGTACAAGTATAATAAGAGATGCTATCGATTATATATAGAGATTTGCTTTTGTTTTGTAACTTTATCTCTTGTAAATCGTTATTTGCAATAGTTGTTCTCTTTTATTTTAGTATATATTCTTGTATTTCTATATTAAGATTAAAATATATGTTATCTATTATCAAAATATAGTATTAAAATTAAGACAACTTATATTAATATTTTATAATATAGACAACTTGCGTTGTCTTGCTTATTTTCGAAATAGTTTTAATTTTGTACTTCTTATAGCGTTAAGTATTATAATAAAGTTCTAAGATTCTATTGTAGCATTCTAATATACATATTAAGATTAAATTAATTTATTTAATACTTTAAAAAATGTTGCAATAAGAATTTCTTGTAAGACTAATTAATATATCTAATATATTGTTAGAGAGTTTAAGAGATTGTTCGAGACAATATTTGTTAGAACGTTATTGTGTATTCTCGAGATCTATTTTGTTAGTATTTTAATATTAACAAAAGTTAGTTCTTATATTTATTCTATACTCTTTATCGATATCTTTAATACTTTTGTAATATTCTAATCTAATCGAAAGATTCTTAAAATAACACGTTTGCGTAGACGTATTGTACTTCTTTTACATACGTTTTAAATTATATAATATTGCTAATAGCAATTGTAATTAATACTTGCTTGCTTACTTATCTTTCTTAGATATTAATAGAGTTATAGATACAACAAGAAGATATTTAAGTAATATAGATTAATTTGATAGATAGTAGAGATTAAATTTAATAGATAGTAAAATTGTCTAAAATTGAATATAACTTTTGTTAGTATCTAATAACGTCTCTAATATTATAAGTAATTCGACAGCTAGTATATTCGATATTGTCGAATACTCTTATATTATTGCGTCTCTAATAGAGATAAAGATTATTATATATGTTTAATCGAGTTAGAGTTTATTAAGATCAAGTATATACAAAGACGAAATAAGATGCTCAAAAGATCTTTTATTCTACGAGATACATTCGCAGAAGATATAATCTTCGTAATTCGATATTGTCGATTTTTATATTAATAATATCAAGAGTTGTTCTACAACCAAAAACGTCTACGATAGTACAACCTAGCTTCGAGTGAAGATCGAAATTGCTCTTACAATGTATAACATGATTGACCTATCGTTGCGTCTATCCAATAGTCCTCTGGCGTCGATCTTGCTCTCGCTGTTGTAAGTTAGTTGCCATTTTAGAATAAGTCGACTACTAGAGTGGAGGGAGGTAACACGACGCTAGAAATAAGGATAGTAGGCGTAGAGAGTCGAGCGATAAGGCTAGAAGGAGAGGAAATAGTACGAGGTGTCGCCAAGAGATGACTCCTAGTATTTGTAGATTGCGCTAAACCTATTGAGCTATACTAGAGCTAAATAGGCTTAGCGCGGGCACGACGAGTTGGATTTATCTCTACCTCCTTCATAGAGTAGCCTTTCGGTCGGGTTGGACACTTTTTTTTGCGCTCGACCCGACACTTTTGCACGCTAATAACTTTTGAACGAGCTAATCAAATCGAGTGATTTTTTTTGTTTGAAAGCTTACGTTATTCTCTACAAGATAAGTTGCATTTTTAGCTTCAAAATTGGGTTAGTTATGAATTTTTTTAGATTTTAAGGTTTTTAAGGTTTCAGGGTTAGAGCCCGAGACCTGGGGTTAAGAGGGTGGCGAAAACTGTCCGAGGATCACGGTACTCCTTCATACCACCCTCTATCTTCTACTCAATGTACAGCAATAACAACAATAGCTACAGTCTACGGAATGCCCTTACACGATAAAGAGGTCCCAATTGAACTACGCTTAGCAATAATCACCCTCAAATACTTTGTGGATCTCTCGTTCATAGAGATTGAAAAAGCTACAGGCATTAAGCAAAATACAGCCAGTTCTATCTATAATACCGCCCGTCAACGAGCTCAAGATCCTATTAACTTCTAGGTCTTTACTAGAGGTTGCAACCTCTCTCGAGCGGCCAGGACGTATTTCTATCGTAGCTAATGGTATAGCCCTTTTAGCGAAGTTACGGAGCACCTTTCATGATTATTTCGAGCTTGATTTAGAGACAGTGGCTGACACAATCTTGAATATTAAGCTGGCAAGATCTACACTCGAAAGAATCGCCCACGACCATCGAGACCTAGAAAACCTATACGCCCTGGTGCGGCGTGTATAATACCTCAAACCAGCGCGTCAGACGACCACAGAGACCTCAGGCTGGAGTTTAGTGACTGGGCAAAACGAGAGCTCCAAAGGGGCGCCATTTTTATCTACATAGACGAGTGTCAGATCCAATTCGGTAAGCCCTAGAAGCGGAAACAAAAGATCACTCGTTCACGGGGTCATCCAGATTCCTACGCCTACTCCGGGGCAACAGGGCCCCCTCAGTTTACCCTCATGATCTGGTCAGCTATTGGCCCTCTACCTAGCTTTCCTCTTCATATTTAGCCACCGAACCGGAGGAGCAAAGAGAGGAAATAGATCGAGCGCTAGCGACTAAAAACCAAGGGAGAAAAAGAAAGGCACAGGAGGACATTCAAGAAGCGAAAAAAGACGACACGAAACAGGCCCGTGTTCTACAAGATATTAACGTCAATATTACACAAGGAAAACGTGATCGAATTGCTCGCCAGGGTACCCATTACTCAACAGGCAAAAGGACATACCAACAACAACAACGAAGGGCTGAACAGATCTTTCGTTATAAGCCTGTCGTTCGTGAAATAGGCAAGGGAGGTATTAACTCAATTCGCTACAGAGATGACGTTATTCGAAAGAAGTTGCTACCATACTATCATACATGTCAAAGAGCTTTCCCTAGTGTTCTCGTGCAATCGAGTTAGGGTATTGTCTACATGAACCATGTAAGTATTATTCGATTTCTTGTCTTTATTAGTTGTCTTTGCTCTTGGAAACATACAACAATATTCAATATTATAAGACATGTTATCGACTTATACGAAATCACAAGTAATTATAATTAGACTTGTCAATAAGTTCAAGTTATTGCGATTTAGTAAATACATCAAATTACTTATTATGTATTGTTATTAAAGAAAGCAATAATTTTGTAGAATTCTTTGATAAAAAACAAACTATTGTTAAATTACAAGACATACAATTGTGTAATATTACTTATGCTAATCTTTAATAATTAACAATTGTCTTAGAACTATTACAATTGTTGCTTTCTTAACATTTTTAAATTAATACTTTTATATTTCTTAAATTATCAATAGTATATTTATAAATAGACAAAATTTATTAAAGAATCTTAAAAATACTTTCGCGACTAAGGTATTATTAGATTAAGATTAATTTTAGAGACGTTTTGTTATCTTCGATCTTAATAACTCTAATAAGACGCAATTTTGTTGCAAATTTGCGCAAGACAAATAACAAAAATTTTAAAATATCTTTTGAATTAACGTAAGTTTAAACAAGAATATAAAGTATATATTTGCAAAGATTATTAAGATTAATAACGTAGAACTTAATAAACGTATTGCGAAGAATTAACTTTCTAGTTTAGAATATTCTTAACTATTAATTATTAATAGTGCGAACAATTCTAGTTTAATACTAGATAAGTATTTTTCAAACAATAAGAAAAATTATATTCTAATAATTATTCGAAATTTAACAAATTATATTTACAACAATATTAATTTCGAATTTTATTATTTCGAGATATTCGATAGTATAAAAGTTAATAATTTGCTATTAAAAGTTGTTAATAAATCTTTGCTATAAAAAGAAATAGTTTTAAAATTAATTAATTTTTATTTTTAAGATTTCAATTTTTTTATTATTAGCGTTTGTTTATATAGATCAGATAATTCTAAATTAGTTGTGTATATTAATAGAGTATCTTAACTTCTACAATAGAAATTAACAATAAATTAGAAAAGCTTGTAATATCTTAAAATATATTTTAAATAACAAAAATATAAATATATATTTAAATTATAAAATAATATATTATTAATTCGAAGAAAATTCGATACAAGATACTAAAGATGCAATTGAGCTATTAATTTTTTTTTATATTGTAAAAATATTTAAACGCAATTCTTGCTTAATGTTATTTATTATTTTTTATTTAAATTAAAAGAAACAAACAAAATACAAAGAGAATAAAATATAATAAAAACTTATTTTTGTTCTAAAATATAAGTTAAGATTTTAAAACAATTTGTAATACAATATATTATAATATAATAACAAAGATTATATTTATTAATTATATTAATTGTATTTTATTAAAACAAAAGTATTAATAATTTTAACAAAGTTTATTTTAAAGTAGCTCTTTAAGAATTAACGCAATTGTCTCTAATTACTTATTATTATATAGATAAAAACAACAACTACTTTATATATTTATTTGTTTATATATAAGTACATTAACAATTATAAATAAGTATTGCAAAACAAGCAATTTAAAGTTACGTTACAACAATTATATTATTACAAAATATGCTTTTTCTTTTTCTTAAATTGCGTGAGATCAATATTAAGCTAAAAATCGATTTTATATTTTATATTAATTATATATTCAAATATTAAGATTAAATTAAGACAAAAATTCTAAACAATTAAAGAATTTAAAGAAAATCTTGACTTATTCTTATAATAATATTTTGTTTAAATCAATTGCTTGTATTACGATATACAAAGTTTAATCTTGTTTATTTATAATATAAGCGTTAATATAAAGTAGCTAAACTACAATTTACAATAAAAGAATATATATATCTTAAATTAAGTATTAAGTATTTGTAATTATACGTATTGTTAATACTTTTTCTAATATATATATACAACTTTTACGCATAAAGAAGACAATTATGTTGCAAAAACAAATTTTGCAAATATATATTAAACTGCTAGACTTTAAATATTTAAAAACGCTAAAAGTCTTAAATACTTCAAATTTGATTTGTTTTTTTAAGATTATTTTAAAGATACTTTACAATTTGATTAAGAAGCATTAAATAATATAAGTCGAATGTTAGATATTAATAATAAAGATACGTTGCGCGCAATAAAGAATATTAGTTTAATATATACAAGATACTTTTAATTTTAGAAAGCAAGAATTTTTCTTAAAAAGATTGTTAAAAATATAAAACAAGTTCTTAAATTTATTTATTTTAATATCTTAATTGCAATAAAAAGTCTCGCAATAATATATTTTAAATTAAGCAACAATCTTCTCTTAAATATTTGAAAGATAATAAAAGAAATTTTCGAACAATACAAAAAAAAGCTAGACAAAGAGCAATTATATATATTTTTAGCAATTTGCAATCTAAATTGTATTAAAAGTGTTATAAATAAGTATAAAGTAATTGAGCAAATAATACGACTTATTTTACGCATAATAAAATATAATTTATGCAAAATTTATTTTAATATATTTGTTAGCAAAGCGTATCTTGCAAGAATTATAGCTTATACAAGACGCTTCTAGAAAGTCGAAGCAATATATAAGAATATTATTAAAAGTAAATTATACTAAACTAAAACGCAAGATAAAAAACATTTAAATTGCATTATAATAATATAAACTTTGTTTTATTATTATTAAACTTAGTATAAAATAAAACTTGTATTTTTACTACTAAATAAAATAATTAAAGTATTTAATATTTTGCGAGATTAAATTTATTTTTTTGCGAAGCGTTTGTTAGACAAGCAAAGAGAGTTGCTTGTTACAATATTAATATTGTTAATACAATTTTCGTTCTTATAACAAGCTTTGTTTAAAAGAAGTATTAAAGATTACTTAATTTTGCGTAACTCTTAATTAGTTTGTTTGCAAAGACAAGTTACAAAGTTGTTCTTAGCAAATCGAAAAACTCTAAGTCATTTTGTCTATTAAGCACAAATTAAATCTATAAATATACTCTATATTAATTAAAGAGTAACTAAGATAATTGTATTATATTTCTTAATTATTTTTATTTACATTTGCTTTGTCAAATAATTTTACTAAATAAATCAAATATTTTTCAAATTCTACGTTGTTAATTATTAAACTATGTTGATTACTTAAATTATAAATTCTTTGTCAATTTTTATTTTAACAACTATTTAATAGTAATTGTAGCAAATTTTACAAAAATATAAAATAATCTTTTACAATTATAGTCAACAAGAAACAATCTTCGAAGCAAAAAAAAAATATTAAAGAATAAATACTAGAGTCGTTATTATAACAATACAATTGTCTCGACTTAATTTTAATATTAAACAAACAAATATTCTTAAGCGAGATTAAGCTTAATAAGAGATAAGAAATAAAAGCACTTAGAATAAGTAGTTAGCTATTATACTATTTTACGTTGTACTTTCTACACGAAATACATCTTAAAATAGTAGAAAAATCGAATTATCTTTATTGTGCAAATAGACGTAGTACAACAATGCATAATATTCGATAAAAAAACAATTTAATATATTAACAATTGTCTAATTAACAACAAAGAGTTTATAGTAAAAGAGAAAAAATATTTAAAAATCAAAGTGCTAACTATAGCGACGTTAAAGAAGACAATATATTATAAGTAAAGAAACAATTATTTTTATCAATCTTTAAGAAGCATAGCGTACTATCGCATAAAATACTTGAACAAAAACAAGACAAAAAGTAAAAAAAAAACGTTATAATATATTTGAGAAAAACTTTAAGAGCATACTAAGTAATATAGAATAAATTCGAAGTCTTTAAGAAGACTTGTCTTAAGCTTAATAAAAAGAAAGATATAATATAAAAACGTGTTATATACGTTTGCTTGTAATTATTAAAGCACAAAAATTAACAAACTTGCAATGCTTAAAAGATTGATAGCAATAAAATTATTTTAATTATAATAAATAGTGTAATTCAAGATCTTGCATGCCTATTAAGATAGTTGTCGAAGTATAAGATTATTAAATAATTGTATCTTCTTACTTTTGTATTTACTTTATATTTAAAGTTAACTTAGACAATAGTAAGACGTGCAATTAATATAAAAGCAATCTATTAAAGAATTATAACAAATCTTCGACAATACTACGCAAGCAACTATTTACGTCTTGAAAAACTTATGCTCTTTCTTTTATATATTATTATTATATGCTTCTTAGATTATATACAAATTTATAAAGATATCTTTGTTTTAATCTAAATAATCTTAATTTTCTTTTTAACTTTATGTGCTCTTATTGTTATTAAAGAAGCAATTTTATCAAATTTAAAAAAAGATAAAATTATTGTTACTTATTGCTTAAAGAAGTCTTTAATTCAAGTCTTGCAACTAGATTATTTAAGTCAAATATCAATTGTAACATAATATAGAAAAGAGAACAATAAAATAACTAAGAGTCTTAGACACAAAACTATTAAGTTAAATCGAACTTACATTAGATATACAATCTTGTGCATTAACTTAAGTACTTAACATCGATCTTAAAGATCTCGAAGAATCTCTTTTAATCTTTGCTCTATACAAAGATATTTTGCGTAATCGATAACTAAAAGATCGTTATATATAATTGTAAATTAACAAGTAAGAAAGAAGAATCTAAATTATTGTAAAGTAGACTTGATACTTTGTCAAACAAATTTTTTTTAGCTTAGAAATCTTGAATAAAGAAGAATAAGATTTAATAAGAAAGTCAATAAACTTCAAAACGTTATTTATATATCGCAATAATACTTAAATATTTTGTTATCTATTGCTTATCTTTTTTACGTTGCTAGTATACAAACTTGTAATAATATAAATGTTTTCTTGTAATTGTTATTTCTTAATATTCTATATTAGCTAATCTATTGACTTTGTTATTCTTTAATGCGTATATAATTTTAATATTGTAATTGTTATTTATTTATTTATCTTTATTCTAGACAAACAATCTTGTTTCTAAGCTATAATTTCTTTGCATAGCAAGATTTCTTTGCATAGCAAAATTTCTTTGTATAGCAAAATTCTCTTGCTCTAGCATCTTCTAGTTATTCTAAGACGTATAAACTAATTTATAGCTTGTTTAATTAAATTCTATCGAATAAAGCGTATAAAAGCGAATAATTGTAATATTCGAATCTTAAGAGAATTTAATTGATTGTTTTGTAACTTTGCGACTCAAGTTATATATTTATAAACTTACTTAAATTATCGAAATCTTATTATTTATATTAAAAGAAATATAAGAAGCAAGAATATAGCAAACTAGATTTGCAACAAAGTGCAAAAGTTAAAAACAAACTTTTATTAAAGAGTAAAGCTTTACTATATATATAAAATATACAATTATACGCAAAGAACGTTTTAATATCTACTAGTACTTTTAATTTATAAGAAAAAACAAATTAGCAAAGAAATAATTTTAAAAGACGAAAGTTACAAATCATCTTAATATTGTTTAGCTTTTACAATATTTTTCAAAAATCTAATAATTCTAAAATTTGATATACAATACAAATAACTTTATAGTACAAATTTAAAAACTTTGTTAGCTATTAGCAATAAATTAAGATTTAATCTTGATTTATAACTTTAATTGCAAAGACTTTGTTCTTTGTTTTAAGATTAAACAAAAAAGCTATATTATATTTTAATTGACGTCGAAGAAGTTAAACAACGTATTGTTGTTATTACTATATAATTAAAAATTTAAAAATTTACAATTCTTTTTAGCTATTATTAATACTTCTTTGTTGTAATTTTCTTTTATACAATTTATACTTTTTTCTTTGTAGCACTAAACTTCTTTTATTATTGCTCTAGAGCTATTAATTTTTAGTGTGCAAGTTATAAGAATTTATCTCTTTAGACATTTGCAATTACTTTAAATTAAATATTAATATTTAAAAAAGAACACAAATACAAAAAATACAATTAACTAAAAAATTCGAAAGAACTTTCTTAATTAACTTATATATTGTTAAGCTCTCTTTTATTACTTTCTTTAATTTATCTTTGTTATAATAGCTACTTTAATGCTAGCTTTCAAACTAGATTACGTTTTATAAATCAAGAAATTATGCACAAATAATAAAGTCTATAATAAAGAAACTTTAAATTGCAACAAATAAGTTAAAATAATTTACAATAAGTACGAACTTGTTAAAGTAAATTATTAATTATTCTACGTTAAACGTAGAATCTTAATATGTTTACTCTACAATAGTATTGCTTCAAATTTTTTTGCATTTAATATTGTTTTTATTATATTATAGATTATTAATTCTCTTTATGTATTAAGACTTAACTTTTTGTATTTGCAATAAAAAAACGCAAAATTAAATTTTTTTTCTCTTTAAATCTAGAATATATATTTAGCAATTATAGAAAAATTTGTTCGTATTTAATGTTGTCAAATACAATAATAACAAAGATGTCAATTATAACAAAGATCTTGTATTGTATTTATTAGATAATTCTTTTTTATATCTATTAACTCGAACTTTACTAAGTATATATATATAGAGACAATAGATTTACGCAATGTTGTTACAATTATTTGCGCTCTTCTTAATATGTTTAACAAAAAACTAGTATTTATTATTAATAATTTGAGCATCTATAATACGACATATAACTTTATTATGCTCTATATAGCAATTACGCAAAAGCTTAAATTAGTCGCAAAAATAATAATATATCTTTAGTTCTTTGTTCGATTGTTAAAGAAAATACTAGTTATTATTAAGAAATTTTGAAAACAATATAAAATTCACGAGTTATTTAGATCTCAAACTAGTATAAATATATAATTTCAATATATTAATTAGTTGTTTAAAGCTATTTTTAATACTCTAAATATTTAAAGCGAATTACAATATCTTAATAACTTTAGCTAAGCGTTCTAATTAATTTTCTAGAACAAGATTTTCGAGATTTGAAGCTTGTATTTTAATAGCTTGCTTAATAAATATCAATTACAAAATATTGTAAAATCGAAGTTCTAAAGTTGCTTTATATTAATCTTGAGATATTTACTACAATTAATTTGTAAGTAAATATAATTTTAAAATAAATATATAAGTAACTAATTAAAATTGTAGAATATTTTTCGATGTTAAAACAAACAAATTTGTGCTTTTAAATTAGATGTTCTTACTTGTAAGCTAAAATATATAATAACTAATTAATTATGCAATTAACTTTTCGAAAGATAATTTTTATAGACAACTATATTGCTTTATGCAAAATCTACTAAAGAAATTTGTTACTTAATTATAATTAAAGATAAGATTTGCTTTTTATATAACTTTAAAAGATATCTACAATATTAATTATCTAAAACAATTTTGCTTGTTCGATCGAATTAAGATTGCTTAATTACTTAAATATAACAAATTTTTTCTTCGATACTTGCTAAGTATTTTTGAGTTGCTATCAAGACTTCTTAAAAGAGTATTTACATTATTATAATTATTATATTTGAGTATCAATAATATTAAGAGACGCACAAGAATTTTAAATTTCTTGAAGTCTTAAAGTTGTAAACAATTATTAACTTTATTAATTTAATTATATTTAATTTGTTCGTCGATTTAAAAGACTTTAAGCAAAATGTTAAGCTATTGTTTGTGCAAATTTTTGCTACACGCATCTTCGAGTTGTACAATTATTTCTTTAAATACTATATAATTAAGACAAATCTTCTCGATATTGCAAATGCAATTAGAATAAAGATAAAGAAGAGAAACAAGATATTTAAGAAATAATTTAAGCGTCTTTTTAAGAATTACGAGTAAGACGACGTCAAAAAAGAATTTCACGTGCTCTTGACTTCTTAGACTAGAGATCAAATTTGCGTTGTCGAATAAACTAGAAAGTAATAGAGTTAGTAAACGACGATACGTCTAATAATCTAGGAGTGGGACGTTGTGTCGTGTTCCTGCCTGCCAATTTTTTGCGTCTTGTGTTTATCTTTTCTTACTTTGAAATTTCTTTCCGAGCATGCGTTATCTTTGGTATGGACTGAAGGAGCTTTACATGTACAATAGGTCAAGCTCCTCTACCCAACTTGATGCGTACTGGTACAGGTTCCTCGATTATCGATTCCTCACGTCTCCTATGCGCTCGCACTAATGGATACTAATCTCGCTGCATAACCCTTTTCAGTTCTTCATCCTCCAGCGTTCATATCGCCCTTTGACCTAGATCATGATCGTTATCCAACGTTCTACCACTTTGTCGTTGGGCCATCACCGGGCCCATCTGATCTGATCTAGTCAAGGCGTTATTCAGGAATGCATATCTGGTCAATCCCCGGTTTCAGCACTCTACCAGAGCATAGGATAGGATGAAAATTCTAACCAGAATAACCTGCACACCCAGGCTACTGGTTCATGAAACGATATATGTTGTTTCCTGAAAAACTAATCTACGGGAATCTGTGGTCATGAGATGCAATTCATAGGGGGTGCAGTGTCCCGAAATAATTAGACGAAGAGCTCGAGACTCTTCCCACTTGAACTCTAGGCCGAGCGACAAGAATGACATCTTCGCCATTTGACCCCATCCAATCTTGCGTCCGTGAACGGCTCGCCGCAATACGTCGCTCTTATCTATCACGAACGAAAAAGCATTGTCTAGAATTGCTAAGGAGCGAAACATAAGAATAGACACTAGAATTGTCTATTTCAACGCAAGGTTTTCTCGCCATTATTAAAACAATGTCTCATGAGATTTGTCTATGAAATAATATAAGTTAAGCTTTGAAAGAAATCGTCGCTTCTAAAGAGATTTGAGCGCATAGACAATCTCGAAAATGAGACTTTGCGACTAAAGACACAACTCTTGGGGTCTTCGATAAAAAAGAAGGAAGATTGCTCGAATCAAGCGCTCTTGAATGACGAGAGTCTCTCTTGAAGTTCACATGCGAGACTTGAGCTAAATAGTGAGAATAGAAGAAGCATTGTTTGATTCGCAAACAAGCAAAGATTCGAAATCTATAAAAAGAGTACAATTGCCTTGTTATTTATCTAATTGCTCTCTTTCGTCTTGGTCGAAAGGGTTATCGTATTGGCTTCGTAGATGTCATTCGATCTTCCTTGCATTCTTCTTAATTAAGGTGCAATTCTAGCTAGTTTTAAGGGAGAAGATGTAAGTAGATGTGGATTGCGAAATTCAACCTTGCTTTTAGCGCTTTCAGAACGATTGTCGCCCCTTGACCTTATTTTTAGATCCTCGACCTTAACTTTTGACAAGATAATTTTGATCAACTTTCGTATTTCGCTATTAAAACATATAAAATTAATTAAGTATTACTCTAGATACTATGCGCTTTCTAAAATTGCTTTACTTGTAAGTTTTAATTACGAATTGATAGAGCTATAGAAATTGTAAAGTTCGTTGACATATATTAGTACTTTTAAGAAGTTCAAGTCGATCTTTGATTTTAAGATACGCTTCGAAATACAAAAACTTTGCAATTAAATAACTTTCTCAATATTAATTTAGACTCTATCAAAGATATTCTATTAAAAGCGCAAAGTCTATTCTATCAAATATAAGATTTTAATAGTAATAAATTAAGAAATGCGAAAGTTAATCAAAAGCATCTTGCTAGAAGTTAGAATCAAAAATCTAAAAATAAGATTAAGAGACAACAATTTTTGTAAAAGCGCTACTTGTTTGAATTCTCTAATATATTTAATCTAATAATGTATTGCGCTAGCAAAAATACTTAGAACTTATCTATTAGAATTATTGAAGAACACTATTACAATTACGAGAAATCTTACGAAAAACATATTCTTATTACTAGAATAAAACAAGAAAGATCTTGATTTTGTAGACATTCTTTTTATTGTTAATTTAAAAAATAAATCTAAAATAAATCTTTTAAAGTGCTCAAAATCTAATTTTAATAATATTTCAATTGTACTATATATATATATACAATTAAATTATCTCTTTTCGTAGAATTTGCACTTATTATTTATTAGATTGCTTAAACAATTATTTTACAAATTATTAACAATTTTAAATTAACAATATTATTAAGTTCGAGTTGCGAACTAGCAATATCGTTTTTTAAATAATCAAATATTGCGTATACAAAGATTAATATATTTTACAACTAAATTACTTTAACGAATTAGTATTATTGTAAAATATAAGTGCGTCTACTATTTGTTGACGCACTAAGATATAAAAAATATAAGATACAATAGACTTTATTTACTATGTCTCAACTATATAGAATAGATAGTAATAAGACTAATTGATAAAGAATAACAAGAAACAAGCTTTCTTTCTATCTAGTACTTGTTATAATATATAAGTCTACTTTTTGCTATTTAACTAAAAAGAAAAGCTGTGCTATTCGAGACTTTTGTAGACAATTAGAATTATATATTCTGCTATACTCTAAGATACTAGCGCGTTAATAGCGCTAAAATATTATAGTTATCTCTTCTCTTAAAGTACTAATTCTTAGTAATATAAGAAATTGTATTAATTTTACGCAAAACAAAGACATCTATTAAGCGTTAATATTACAAAAGCTTGTTAAAAATCTTCTTAAATCTCTTTAAAATTTAAGAAAAAAAGAGTTTTCTATCTAATAAAAATTAGTTTATACTTTAGTTTAATAAAATCTGTAAAACAATATAATAACAACAATAACAATTTATAATAAAATATTGTTTCGTTGTTGTTATTGTTAGAATTCTAAATAGAATCTAAAATAAAGTTAGCATTGCGTAGATATTAGATAGACTATAAATACAAATATTATTATTCTCTTTCTCTTTTTTTTCCCTCTCTATTACTTCTATCTACAACAACAATCTTGTTATAAGTATACTATCGAAAAAACTACAATATATAAGACTTATATATATAGTACAAATATTAAATTAAGTTTAAATAGAAGCTTAAGAAAACAAAGAAAAATTAAGATAAAATTCTTATTAAAATAAATCAATTGATTAATCTTCTTTTTAAATATATATTAACTATAAATATTTTTGTCTAATCTTTAATATACTTTTCTATCTATTTTTCTATCTATCTTAATATATTGTATAGTGTATTAATATATATTTAGAATTTAGAAAAGAATAAAAATAAAAATAAGAATAAGAATAAATTGTTAACAAAAATAAAGAAGACAGAATTAGAACAAATTATTTCTAAATCTATTATTAATTTAACTTAAATAAGCTCGAGTAATTCTTTTGCAAAGTTTTATAACTTTTGGGTTAAATCTTTTTGCAACTCTAAGTTGTTAGCAAAATTGCTAGATAATAATATAATAAATTTTTATTTTACTTTTATTTGCGCTTTGCTTACTTACACGTTAATAGAAAATGAAAAGTACAAAGATATATATAAGCAATAAGATCAAATCTGCGATAGAGATAGTAAAGATTGTACAAATTAGATTTTTTGCAAATCTAGCTTTCTTAGAAAAATATAAATGCTTCGAGCAATTTTAAAAACATGTTTACAAATAATTCTACAAAATCTAACAACTTATTTTTAAATAAATTTAATAATTTTTTGTAATTGTCTAGAACAAATTTGATAAGTTATTAAGGTTTTGCTAAGTTGCTATAGTATATTGTCGACTAAAAAAGAGCAAAGCAAGTATTTTATGCTTTCGCGTATAGATTTTTTTTGTTTAATATTAATAGAGTACAATGCACAAAGTTTAAAGCTATATTTTAAGAATTAATATTATAAAAAGCAATTCTATTATTGCCAATATCTTAAGTAACAAAATAAAGAAGTTTTTCATTGTATTTTTGATTTAAACAATAGCAATATAATAGTATAACAAATTGTTATTAATATAGTTGCTATTGCTATAATATATATTACTCTACTTTTTTTACTTTTATTTTTTGCATATTTGTTCTTCAAACTTCTTTTGCAATTTATCAATATTATTAAGAGACTCTTTTCTTAGCTATTAATTGTACTTTTTGTCTTAATTTATTTACTTAACTTTATATTATATCTGTTTTTTAAACTTAGTTCTATTAAGAATTTCTTCTATTTTTTATTAAATTTTGTTATTAATAAGTTTCGAAGCTTGCAATATCTATTTTGTCTATTTATTATTAATACAATACAAATATAACTTTAGTAGTAAAATATAAAAAATATTATAAATTTGATAGATATTAAATAAGATAAGATAATAAGTTTGCGTTCTAATTTTATTTTTAATTCTAAACAGTTTTTTAATATACTTTTACATTTTTTTTTGCTAGATCTTTTTTGCTTCAGATTTCTAATTAAAAGTATAATTAATTTTTCTACAACAAAACTCTTTAACTTGTATCTTTTATTGTAGTACTTTGTCTACTACATAATAGTATTTTCAAGATACTTTGCTAGAATTTTTTTTAAATTATAAAACTGTTTCATATATTTCTATATTAACAATATCTCTTCTTCGATAAAATTGTTCTTAACTTTATAGTAAATCTTTAAATAATAGTTTTATATTAAATAGAATAACAAAGCTTTAACTAAAATATAGTAACTATTGTTACAAACAAATTTTGTTATTAACAATAAATTAATCTATTTTCTCTATTTAGTATTAGTATAAATATAAAGATAACATTTAAGACTTTAATTTTGTTGCTCAATTAAACTATTTGTTTAAGAATAGAAGACAATATTTAATTGTCTTTTAATTTGTATATAAAAATATATAGCAAATTAGAAAATACTAGTAAAGATATATGTTCTATTGTTTACTATATTAGCTAATATTTCGAAGTATAAAATAATTTTATCAAAAAATACTTTTGATAGTTCTGCAATATTAGTTCTAATAATTATAGATATATATTTAATTATTTTTGTATAGTAATTAACTATTACAAAGATCGAGTTATATAAAATTTTATAAAATTTGCTTAACAACAAGTCTATTACTGTAACAATTTAGTTGTTCTCTCTATATATACTACTTCCCGCGGGTATTTCCAACGCGCGAACACCCCGCAGGTGCTTTTGGCGCAGTTGGTTTAGATTCTGTCCTGTTACAATAGTGTTTGCGCTTGTGCTTCGGTCCGGTGCGACGCATCACGCCTGGGCCCCAAGATCAATTTCTTCTGTGGCCATGAGTTAGGCGATCGTGGGCGTAAGTTCCAGGAATGCCACGTTGCATAGACGAGATTCTACGAGTGTCGTAAGTACTAGGTCGCGCCTAAGTATAACACGGGAGTTGGTGTGAGTGTATTGTCGTGGAGGCAACATAACACGCGCTCCAAAATTGCCATGTCGTGCGCGACCTCTAAGCACATGTCAAACACCATGTCTTCAAAGTGGCCTCTAAGTGCGCAACACACCAGGAATTTTCCAGATAACCCTAGGTGGACCCTAAAATGACCCTGAATCTCGGGACGAGATTCTTGGGAGGGGAGATAAATGTAACAGTTTAGTCGTCCTCTCTATATATACTACTTCCCGCGAGTGTTTCTAATGCGCGAATATCTCGCAGGTGCTTTTGACGCAATTGATTTAGATTCTATCCTATTATAGTTACAAAATCTATAATAATTTCTTTCTATAATTTCTTTGTAATAGATAAGAAATAAAATTTATAGTATAATTTATAACAAAAAACTTTAATACGTTAATAGATATTATATATTCTAATATATACTTTTATCTACTTTGTATTGACAAGTTAAAAATACTTTCTTTAAAATAGATTTAGAATTTTCTTAATTTTAAAGTATTTTATTAAAGAATTATTATAGTTTTTGCAATATAATTTTTTTTTAACAACTATATTTTCTAAAATATAAAACAATTTATTATATTTAATAAAATTTTCTTAATCTAGAGTTTATATTTTTTGCTAATAGCAAGACAATTTCTTAATTTTAATACAAACTTAATTTAAATATTTTTAGTCTAAAGATTCTTAATTAAGAATTTTATTATTTTCTGAAATTTCTTATACAGTTTCTTTAATATATTTCTAATTACTTTTTTTAGAATAACAATTTATATATTAGCTAATTAAAATAAAAATACTAGTTTATTAAAAACTTTTTTTCTACTTTGTAGTTGCAAGATCTTTGTATTACTAATATATACTTCTGTATTACAACTTGCGTGCTTAGTATTACTAATTACAACGTATAGGTCTTTATAGTATATAGAGCACAATCTATTAAGAAAGTATTATATAACTAAATTAATAAATTAGTAAGATTAGAGATCTTAATCTACTAAGACTATTAATTTAGAAAATTAGTAAATCAATAAAATTAGAAATATTAATTTAGTAATTTAGCTAATCTATTATATATATAACTATTGAACGCAACTTTTTTATAGATTGTGTTTAATTTATTTCAAGTCTTAACTTATTGTTATAATTACTAAGTTGCAATTTCTTGTTATTAAGTAATTACTTATATTGTCTAAAGACATCTATAAATATCTTCGATAATATAACTTTTTCTAATATTTTTGTTGAAAATATCAATATAATACTTTAAATATTCTAAAAATATCTATATTAAATTAACGCATTTCTATCTTAAATATTAGTTTATTAGTACTATATCGATTAACGTTTAGTAAAAATAACAAGATAAAATTAACAAATCGAATATCTACTATAAAAATTGTATTAATCTAAAGAACTAATTTATACAAATAGATATCTACTTTATTTTCTATTTTGTTTTAGCAAATTAGAAGATAATTTTTGTATTAATATTTTTTAAAAGAAAAGTTTAGGATTAACTCCAGTTAAACTTACGCAAATATATAAAGAATTATAACAAGAACTCTTATACAATATTTACAAACTTTAACAACTTTAAAAAAGAGCTTTAAAAAATCTTCGAAATATCTAACAAAAAATAAATTGCAAAAAAAATAATTTAATATTTAATTTAACAAATTTCTACAATAGATTATACAACTAGATTTCAAAAGTATATTAATCTTATTCAGTAGAACAATATTATATCTATAACAATATTTGGACAAGAATTTAAAAACAATTTTAAAAACAAAATGATGCGCAATAATAAAAGTATTAGCAATATATTTAATCTTATCGAAATAGCTATTAATCTTAATAACAAACTATACAAAAAAATTATAAAAAAAGATACAATTAATTTTAGAAAAGAGCAAAAATCTTCTTTAAATTAAAAATCGAATATAATTAGAGAAAATTTAATTCTAATTAGAAGTATAGTAATTTAGACTATCGTAAGTTTGTATTTATAAAATTAAATTTTATTTAACAATATAAAGAAAAAAACTCTAGAAAAAAGCAAGATAATAAATTTCAAAAAACGTATTATTTATATAACAAATCGAATTACTTTGCAAGAGATTGTTAACTAATAAAACTTAATAGATCGTCGACAAATCAATATTATATTAAGAGAGATATTTAATAATTAGAACAATATTAGAGAGCAAATTAATATAAAGACAAATATTTTTAAGATTAAATCAAATAACAATTACTATTTAATAGAGAACTTAAATTAGTTATAGAAAGTTCTAGATAAAATATTATTAAAAAAGATATTTGTATTTACGCAAAAAATTGATTAAGTATTTAAAAAGACTATAAATTCTTATAGTTTAGTTATTGATTTAGTCAAAAAATATAATTAAAAGAACTTTTACAAATATATAGAAGATATTATAGATCATCTCGAGATTTTAATTAGTTTATGAAAGATTTAATAAATACAAAAAAAAACTAGAAAGCAATACTATTATAGAAAAGAATATATTTAATTTTATTATAAAATAACTAAATTTTCTTACAATATATATTATGTAAAACAATTTGTTACAAATAGAGAATATAGAATATTAGTACTAAAAAATAAGAATATTATTATTAAGAAAGTATACGATTTATATATAGATTTTAGTTAAACAATTTGTTATAACAATATATACTGAACTTATCTAGAAAAAAAGAATAGAATTAACTATTTTTTTAGAAAATTAAAGTTAGCAACTTAGTATTAAAAGAAAACTTAATATAGATAGATACTCGAAGTAGAAATTACAATACAAAAACCAAAAAAAATTCAAATTTCTTAATAAAGAATATATTAGAAAAATACAATATATTAGTTTAGTAGCAACAACTAAATTTAATAGTATACGCATAATATTTTATTATATTAGTTAAGATTAATAGATATCGACTTACTATAATAGTTAATTCTAATATAATAGATAATATTATAAAGAGAGTTTTTGTAGAGAGAGAAGAGTATTTTATTTAAAAGAAGTCTAATGTTCACAATCTAGTAATTATAGATAGAAATATATTATTTGCAAAAAATAAAAGAGTAAATAAAGAAAAAAAATTACTATTAATAGCTATTTAGCAATACTACAAGAAACTAATTTTTAATATAGATAGAAATAGTTATTTACAATATTGTACTAGAAATACTTTAATTAAAACAATATAATTTAGAAGTTAACTAAAATATATAAGTACTTAGATTTGTATAATATAACTACGCAATTTATATTTAATTTATATATCGACAATAATTAATAATAGATAAAAAAATAAGTTAAAATTTAATTACAAGTAGCAAGCTTATATTTTTGCAAAAAAACAATCTAATGAAATTCGACTTAATAGATATTAACAAAAATTAGTCAAATTATAAAGTTAGAATAAGTATAGAAAACTGCAAATTTTCTAAAAGCTTTAACTTATCTAATATAGCAAAAGACTTGCTAAAATATATATTACAAATATATAACAATTAAAAATATCTATTTTAGAAAAACATAATAACAAAAATTCCATCTAAGTATTAACTATAAAACTACAAAATTAAACTTAAATTAGATAAGCAATTTATATTTAAATCTATATATATTCTATTCAAAAAAAAATTTAAGATATTTCGCAAATATCTAACAGAAAATAAAAAAAAGAATTTATTAGAAAATTGTAATTACAAACAGAATATTCGATTTTCTTTATACTTAAAAAGAATAAATTTTTTTGTCTATATATTAATTATCGAAAGCTAAATAATATTATAATAAAAAATCGATATTTACTATTCAATATTAGTAAACTTTAGAATTAATTATTTAAAGCAAAGTACTTTATTAAACTAAACTTATAAAAAGTATACAATTGTTATACTAATACTTCTTACGAAGATATTAGAGAGAATTATACTATTGAAGAGATTTATAGATATCTTTAAACAATGCAAGCAATTACTTAGTAACAAGAGCTTGCAACTTTAGTAATTGCTTGCAATGCTCACTTGTCGAATAAGTCGAATATAATACTTAGAATGCTTGTCTCTCGAGCATGTTGAACATAATAGTAGATTTGCTTCTAACGTATAGAATCTAAATTACAAATATAGCTTTAATAAGCTTGTAATACTATCTCTCTTCTTTAGAGTTTTTGTTCCGAAATTCAGTGTCTTTCTACAATGCCTTTAAAAAAAATTAATATTAGAAATTTCTTCTCTTGTAAAAAAGATCTTCTCGATATTCTAGATTTTGTGTTGCTAGCAATATATTCTTGTCGCAATTGTGCAATATCCAATAAAGTTTGTTGTATAAGTAATAGTTTCGAAAAGTATATAAAATATATTTGATCGAATTGCGATTATAATCTAACAATTCTTTCTACCTTAATAAAACAAATTCATAGCAAACAATTACATCTAAAAAAAGAAGTGCGCAAAGCGTATATTATACAAAGTCGCTTTAAAAAACAGTTAAACTTTCTAAAAGATAAAAAGAAAGAAATAATTCTAACAAAGTAAAAAAATATTGATAATCTAAAGATAAATAAAGTATATTTAATCAAATCTATTGCAAAGACTTTTGGGCTATTGTTTAATATATTGTTCGAATAGTTTTAACTTTCGACTAATTGAAATTAAACTACTGCTCTTTTGTCTAATTTTAATAGAACTTTCTTAGAAGATTTCGACAACAATTAAGATTTCTCTCTAACTCTTATATATTTTTGGAGATAGAATATTCTTTCTACTTAATAAGATACTTCTAATCTTTCTATTGTAGAATTTCCTTAATCTCAAATTGTTTCTCTTTCTATAAATAAAAATAAAATGTATTTTATAAAGATATAGTTAAATCTGCTAATTTCAACAATAATATATAAAATACTAAAAATACTCTAATATTCTTAGATAAGTCGAGTTTATAATTAATTAATCTTTTAATATTTTTAACAAGAAACAATTCAACTTTAATATAATTTAATTTCTTGCTTAGCTTTCTTGTTCTAAAATTTTTTGTAAAAAAATATATTTTATCTTTTTTCTTTAGCTAAAATGCTATTTTTTGTTTGCTATTCTAATACTTGATCGATCTTTTCTATATTCTTAAGATATTGTTATATATCTTTTTGAGTATTGCTACTTTTTCGATAACTAATTGAGTCAATAGATACGTTTGTTCTTTCTTAAAGAAATTGAGTTTCTTGTTATAATTAACGAAAAATTAAATTATTTTAGTAATATTCGAAATCTTTGTATTAAGTACTAGTTGTATTATAGATAAAAGTAATAATCAATTGCTATAAGTATTATTAATATAATATCTTAGATGTTGCTTTAAACTCTAATTTGTTTGCTTTGTTTAACTATTTGTAATTGAGCAATAGATAATAAATATTCGAAGTCTTATACTTAATATTAATAGAAACGTCTTTTAATAATTAGATATAAAGAGCTTGTCTCTATTACTAATTAATTCTTTAAATATATTGTAATATTGTATTAGTCAATTTAATACAATATATTTTAATTGTTCTATTATAAACTTCTCTTTGCATACAATAATATATAAATACTTAATAAGTTTGATAACTATTATTAGTATCAAATTATATTAATTTTTGATTATTAAATCTATTAACTTAAGCAACTTAATAACAAAGTTTATTATAACTTTGTTTTATAGCAATTTAGATAATTTTTAATATTAAATTTTGCTATAGCTTGTATATATACTATATTTGTTCTACTAATAGTTAAAATATTGTTTAATATATATCTTAACAACTTGTCTTATTTGAAAAAAACTAATAATTCTAATATAAAAACAATTTTTTTTTAAATACTTTTAAGTATTCTTGCAATAATCTATTATAATATTTCTTTATATATTTGTTAATCTTGTTAATAAACATCTAAAAAATTTCTTTTTTTACTAAAAATTTCTCTATATTGTTTCTAAGTATTTGTAAGATAGTATTTAATTTATACTTATTTGCTAACAATAATTTGTTTTTGTTAATTTTAAGTATATTATAATTAAACAATTTTTTTATGTTTATATAATTATTTCTTTTGCTAAATATGTTTATTCTACTATTGTTTTTGTTTAAAATATACTATATTTTAAACTTGTACTATTCGAGTTGCTTTAATTATTATATTTATCTTTTGTTAAATTGTTTAATAGTAGTAAAATACAAAAGATTTTTGTAATTTATAAAAATTGTAAATTTTAATAATTCTTGTATATACACTTTTTATAACTTTAGAAATATTACAATAGTAAGTAGTTTTTTGTTGTAAATATTATAATTCTATTTAACTAACAAATTTTTTCTCAAGAGATATATTATTAAGTACCATATATTTTTATATTTTTAATTAAGATATATATTTATAACTAAATCTAATATATCGATTTTAATATATATTCACAATTGTAAATTGTATATTTTTAATACTAATTTTTTCAAATGTTTTAGTTTAAGTTTTTAAAATAATTTCTTTTGTTTTAATTTTTATAACTATAATATATCTTTTTTTGTTAAATTAGTTAATAATATTGCAATAATTAAGAAATCTTTAAAAAGAATTTGTAGTTTTCTTTATTTACTTTAACTTTGTAATCTAACTAATTTTTGTTAATATTTGTCGAGTCAAATTTTATTAAATTGTTTTTTTGCAAAAACATAAGCTTATCACTTGCAATTAAGTTTTAACTTAATCTTTTATTTATTATTAATTGCTATTAATATATAGATTAAATGTAAATTGCGTAATTATATTGCGCAAATCTAAGTACTTGTATATTTTAGTTAACTTCTAAATTGTATTGCTTTAATTAAGATATTTCTAATACAATAATATAAATAGCTATATCTACTATATAAAAAATTAGTTTCTTGTAATATTGCTAAATAGCTATCAATAGTAATTTTGTTTCTTTATTTATCTTTTTATTTTTTGCAAGTAATAGATTTTTATCTATAATTACTAAATTGTAAACGTTAAACTTCTTTTAAAGAGAATATTTTTCTCTCTTAACTAGAGTTTTTATTATAAAATTATCTATTATATTAGAATTAATTATTGTAGTAAATCGACAATTATTGATTTTAACTAATATAATAAAATATTGTATATATATTGTTGAGTTTAGTTATTGCTATTAAACTGATATATTGTATTTCTTTAATATATTTTTTATTAAGAAATTTGAACTTTTCTTTGCTTCTATATTGTAATTTCTACTTAAAGCGTTTGTTTGCGCTAAGCTTTCTTCTAATACTAAGTTGCTAGTTTTAGCTTTCTAGAAAATTAGTTAACTTTATTCTTCTCTTCTAGATAAGTTTAATATATATTGTTATAGTAAATTGTTTAACTAAGATTTGCGTATAAACAATTTAGTTATTCTATAATAATATTAGATATATTCTTTTCTATAGTAATATTGCTTTCTAGCTTCTTCTCGTATTTGTTTACAATCTTCGATAAACTAGTTAAAATCTCGAGATAATCTATAATATCTTCTATGCATTTGTAAAGTTTTCAACTATACTCTTTGTCTAAGTTGATTGCTAAACTATAAGAATATAGCGTTTTTAATTATTTTATCTTAATAGTCTTCTAAAGTACTTAATTAACTTTTTGCGTAAATACAAATATCTTGTCTAATAATATTTTATCTAGAATTTTCTATAACTAATTTAAGATCTCTATTAGATAGTAGTTGTTATTTAATTTAATCTCGAAAGTATTTGTCTCTATATTAATTTACTCTCTAATATTGTTTTAACTATTAAATATTTCTTTTAATATAATATTAATCTATCGACAATCTATTAAGTTTTATAATTAATAATCTCTTGCAAAGTAATTTAATTTGCTATATAAATAGCACGTTTTTTAAGTTTTGTTATATTGCTTTTTTCTAGATTTTTTTTCTTTATATGATTGAATAAAATTTAATTTTATAGATGCAGACTTATAATAATCTAAATTATTGTACTTCTAATTAGAACAAAATTCTTTCTAATAATATTTAATTGTTAGTTCGAAGAAGATTTCTACTCTTTTGTAAGATTAATTGTATTTTTTTTATAGCTCTTTTATATAGTTTGTTGTTAAGATTGATAATTATTTTAATAAGATTAAATATATTGCTAATACTTTTATTATTATATATAATTTTGTTCTTAAGATTGTTCTTAAGTTCTTGTCGAAATACTATTATAAGCATAATATTGTTTTACTTAATAAAATTAATATATTTTTGAAATTTAGTTGCGTAGTTTGTTGCAAAAGTTTGTTAAATTAAATATTAAACTATTTTTTTTGCAATTTGTTTTTTATTAAATATTTTAAAGATTTTTCGAAGCTCTTTTTTAAAGTTGTCGAAGTTCGTAAATATTGCACAAGAATTCTTGTTATAATTCTTTAAATATTTGCGTAAGTTTAACTTAAGTTAATACTAAACTCTTTTTTAAAAAAACATGAATACAAAAATTGTCTTCTAATTTGCTAAAACAAAATAGAAGATAAAGTAGATATTTATTTATATAAATTGATTCTTTAGATTAATACAATCTCTATAATAGATGTTAGATTTGTTAGTTTTTATCTTATTGTTTTTACTAAACATTAATCGATATAATACTAATAAGCTAGTACTTAAAGTAGAGACGCGTTAATCTAATATAGACATTCTTAGAATTTTTAAAGTATTACACTAGCACTTTCTACAAAAATATTAGAAAGAATTATGCTATTAAAGAGATTTATAGATGTTTTCAAACAATATAATCAATTACTTAATAACAAGAGTTTGCAACTTTAATAATTATAATAATAAATTAAAACTTAAGATAAATTAAACACAATCTATAAAAGAGTTGTATTCGAATTTCTATATACTAAGAAAATACTAATTGCTTATCTTGCTTATTTGTTAAGTATAATAAATATAATTGCTTGCAATGCTTGCTTGTCAAGTAAATTAAATATTATACTTTGAATGCTTTTCTCTCGAATATATCGAATATAATAGTAGATTTGTCTCTAACGCATAGAATCTAAATTTCTAGTATAACTTTAATAAGCTTGTAATAACAATTAAATTTAAATAAAGATAAGAAAAAAGTAGAAAACAACTTTTTGTATACAATATAAATTTTATAAATATACAATAATATTATTCGAACTTATAACTATCTCGACAATATATTAGAAAATAATTAATAATATATTATAACAATATTTAAATCGATTTGTTATAGTATATTTAAACAATATACTAATTTACTTAGAGATTTTAGAAAAATATATAAAATATATTTTTTAAGTATTAAAATATTTGATTAAAAAAGATTTATATTTTAAGTTAAAAAAGTACAAATTCTATTAAAAAAAGTCGACTTTCTAGATTTTATTGTTAAAAATATAGAATTTAAATAAATTTAGAAAAATTGCAAACTATTAAAAAATAAAAATTATCTATTAATATCAAAAAGATACAAGTCTTTATAAATTTTATTAATTATAACAAAAAAATTATTAAAGATTTCTTAATTATTGCAATATTATTAATTAATTTAACAAAAAATGAAAACAAAAGAAATTATTTTAAAAACTTAAACTAAAACATTTGAAAAAATTAGTATTAAAAATATACAATTTACAATTGTGAATATATATTAAAATCGATATATTAGATTTAGTTATAAATATATATCTTAATTAAAAATATAAAAATATATGGTACTTAATAATATATCTCTTGAGAAAAAATTTGTTAGTTAAATAGAATTATAATATTTACAACAAAAAACTATTTGCTATTATAATATTTCTAAAATTATGAAAAGTATATACAAAAAAATTATTAAAACTTATAGTTTTTACAAATTATAAAAGTCTTTTGTATTTTACTACTATTAAGCAGCTTAATAAAAGACAAATATAATAATTAAAATAACTCGAAGAAGACAAATTTAAAATACAATATACTTTATATAAAAACAATAGTATAGTAAATATTTTTAATAGAAATAGTAATTGTATAAAAATAAAGAATTTGTTTAATTACAATATATTTAAAGTTAATAAAAACAAATTATTATTAACAAATAAATATAAGCTAAATATTATTTTACAAATACTTAAAAACAATATAGAGAAATTTTTAATAAAAAAAGAAAAACTTTAGATATCTATTAACAAAATTGACAAATATGTAAGAGAATATTATAGTAAATTATTACAAAAATATTTAAAAGCAATTAATTTTTTTAGCTTTTATATTAATATTGCTAGTTTTTTTAAATAAGATAAATTGTTAAAATATATATTAAATAATATCTTAATTATTAGTAGAACAAATATAGTATATTTATAAGTTATAATAAAATTTAATATTAGAAATTATATAAATTGTTATAGAATAAAATTACAATAAACTTTATTATTAAGTTGCTTAAATTGATAAATTTAGCAACTAAAAATTAATATAATTTGATACTAATTATAGTCAATAAAAGTATTAAGTACTTATATTTTATTGTATGCAAAAAGAAATTTATAGCAAAATAACTAAAATATATTGTATTAAATTAATTTATATAATACTATAATATATTTGAAGAAACTTAATAAATCAACAATATAAATTATATAGAATTAATAATAATATTGTTAAACAAATTGTAAAATAGACAAACGCAAACGCATTAATTTAATATTAATAATACAAAAACTCTAGTTCAAATAAAGTGCGCGCATTTAATTTAAAACTTTATTGTTATTTATTAGATAAAACTAGAACTCTACAATAGCAAATCTATAAACAATTTTTATATATATTAAGTTTAATATAATTTACAATAATAATTACTTTACAAAGTACACAATACGTTAAATAAATAATATTAACAACTATTTTTGTTTTAATTTCCGATAAAATTAAACTAGATTTATTCGAATAATACGCTAGAGTTCGAATATTAAAAATATGTTGCTTAAAGACGCTTCTAATAAATATAGATTATACAAGAAATTAAGAGTTGTTATTCGCAAATCGAATAGTTTTATTAGTATAGAAAACAAAGTTAAATAGAAACTATTTTATTTGTACAAGTTTGTTCTCTTAATATTAATAATAATTATGTATTATTGTTCTTGTAATTTGTTATAAGCTTCTTGTTAACAAAGATATTCTTCAAAACAAAAAAGACAAGTTTGTAAATATACTTAGTAGAATAGTTGTACAAAATTATATAGATTGCGCAATTTAACTCTCATAAATAATTAATAAAGCGTGTCAATCTACTTATATATATATTTTTGATAAAGTATTTAGATTCGCTATAAAGAGAATAATGTTATATCTTTTGCTCTTTGTTGTTTTTGTAAATCTTGTATTTGTTACTTTTTACAAGTTCGCAATACTATTACTTCTTATCTAAATAGTTGTTTAAAATTTGCTTTTAATAATAGTTTTCAAAATATTTGCGCAAAGCTTGTCTAGATTAAATACATAATTGTTATTGCTTGTTTTGCGCAATTTATTGCAATAATTAGACTTTTTATTTGTAATAATCTCGTCGCAATATATATCGATTAATTGTTTCTTTAATAGAGATACAAGATATTACAAGTCTAAGTTTGTTAACAACTAGTATCGAAAGAGTATAATTTGTAAATTAAACTTATTATATTTACAATTTGTTATCTTAACAATCTCTAGATTTACTTATTAATTATATTGAATAACATAACTCTTGTATCTATTATTGCAACTACAATTAATATTGCGTTTGTAAATATATCGACAATCTTTAAATTAAATATTTCGCAAACAATTGTAATTCTTATTGCTAATTAAGTAAGAAAAGTTGCGCTTTTTATTAATATTAGATTCTTACAATTGCATATATAAATACTTTAGATATTTATATTCTTGTTAAACTTTAATAAGATTGTAAGAGAAACTTGCAAATTGTCGATTTTTGTTTACTTATATTATATCTATTATTCTTTTCGTACTAACATTTAATTATAAATTCTTTAAAAACTTTCTCAATTTTTTTGCTTACTATATTTTTGTTAATAAAGACAAAGTTAACAAGTAGAGAGAACTAATCGATTGTATTTAAAATCTTAACTTTAAGATCTTTCAAAATACTTAAATTAATTTTTACTTGTTTTCTAAGTATATATTTATATAGTTTAATCGATAGGCAAAAGCTATTAGATATATTGAAGTTTGAAATTATTTTCGAAGTAAGATATAGCTAAGACTTTATCAAAATATTTGCGTAAAGATTTTTCGATAAAATTGAATTAAATCTATTTAAGCAACATATTAAAGTTTGAACGTTTCTTTTAAAATTTAATATTTAATAACGCGTTATATAAGTAGAGACAATATAGAGAGTTAGAAGATATTATTTGCTTATTAGTATTTTCTATCTAGTATAATAGACAAAGCTAGATAAGAATTATTTTGTTTTATTGTTTTGTTAATTTTCGATCTAGTTTTGCTAAGTATAAAATTAACTATATTGTAAATAAACTTTGTTGTATAAGTTAGACAAAACTGCAATATAGTAATAGTTGCTAAAACAATCTTAAAGATGCGCAACAACAATCTACGCTTTTGCAAAACTAGGAAATAAAATAACAAAATTAAGCTTAGACAAATATATATTGTAAGTCTATATCAAATCTAATATTTTAATTGATATCTTAATATTACAATTTAAAGTCTTAAATCTAGCAATTGAGCACAACAAAGAGAATTGCATTATTACGTGCGCAATTGAAAATAAAGCTTTAATTTAATAAACTAAATTAAACAGCATTTAAGTTATAACAATTTTACTATATTAATATAGTATATTAAAGAATATATATTTAAAATAAGAAAATAAAAGACAACTATGTTTGCAATAGCAAATAAGTAGAAAGCAACAAATATACGCTTTTAAGATTACTTTTACTAGAGAGCAAAAGCAACAACTATTATATATATTATATTTTCTATTTTTTGTACTATTTAATACGCAAGTCTTATTAACTTTAGATCTTGCGAAGATAAAATAAAGAAAAAAAAAGTTAACAAGTATTCTTATAGTTTAGCTTCGCGTAAAATTAAGATAAAGAAGACTATTAACTTAGAATAAGAGAAATATTTGAAAGAAAAGACTTACTAGCTAATTTATCTTAGTAGAAAGATAATAGATATATATAAAGAGATAAGTTTGTTCGAACGTTAATAATCTTAAATATATTCTTATATTAATTTTTATTATCGAGATTGTTGTTATTGCTAACAATAATAGCATAAAGCTATTAAACAAGTTATGTAAGCATCTTTATTAAGTAGAATTTAATAGCAATTTATATTTTCAATTAGTTTAGAATTTTAAACTCTTGAAAAATTAAAGTTTATTTAAAATCTTCGATATTATAACACAGTTCTTTTTCGATCTAATTAACAAAAGTCTTGTTCGCTATTAACAATAATATAAGAGATTATTTAATGCTTGTCTATTGTATAAGATTAAGCTTAAGAGTTGTTTAATTTGACAACAAGTTATTTAGATTGCGCAATCTTAAAAAGAATTACATTTTTAAGATCTTTGTCTACTAAATTAACGTCAAGAATTTGATTAACAATTAATAATAATGTCTATAAATTTGTTTAGTTTGTAACAACATTTACAACAAAGTAAAAATTAAAATTTGTAACAAGTTAAACAAGAACGTCTAAACAATTTATGTTAAAAAGAGCTATAATAGAGTCGAAGCAAAAATAATATTTAAAAAACAATATAACTATTAGAGTATTAAAAAAAATATTTAAGCTTAGATAATAAAATAATATTGTTATAAGAAGAAGAGAAGAAAAATTTAAATATTGCTAAAAAAATGTTCGATATAAAAGACTAGCTAGTAAGCAAGTTAATTAGAATTTTGTAAAATTGTTAAGCAAATATTTACAAAAAATTTGCGCTAGTCTACTTTAAATAATTGCTCTAGCGCTTTTGCTTATTAAGTTAAAAGAAAACTATAAACCAAAGCTAATTATCTAAAATATAGCGCTCTATTAATACTAAATGCGCTATTATGTATTTTAATTGCTTCGCAATATTGTTTAATGCAATGTTTAATATTTAAATCAATATAAGTGCACTATACTGTTAAGAATATTTAAAGATTCTAAAGTTTGCAAACAATTTTATATATTACATAAGAAAATGCAATAAAGGTTGTACTTAAGTTAAGAAGATCGATATATATAAGTATTTAGAAAAGATCTTATACAATCAAGAGACGCAACAAAACAATTATTACTAAAGACAATACTTTTGTATAGACTTATTAACAAAGATTGCAAAAGCAACTACTATAAGAATTACTACAACAAGTATTGTATATAAAATAGATAAAAATTTAAATCATTATATTAATTAGACATCTTTTAATAACGATTTCTTAAATCTAGATTTAACTTTAAGATACAATCTTAGTTCAATATATTCGATACTTAATTTCTTAAAAGACAATTATTCTATAGATTGCAATATGTCGCATTATTTAATTAAAAAGATACTAAGTTAACAAATATAGCAAATTTAGATAAATTTAATTGTAATACTTTACAATTGCAAAGAATTAATCGAGTCTACTAATAATTTTTATAAAGATTGTCAATTTAAGTTTAATTTATTGTTTATATTATCTTTGTTATATAATAAGAGCTACAAGATCGTAATTAAGAAGAAGATCGAAGAATTATTGTTAAACTATTCTCGAATATTAGTGTGATCGTTGGGTCGAGTCGAACACTTTTTTCTCAACCCGACCCACCCTCTTGGGCCCCGTAGGGTTGGGCCAGGGTTAAGGCGCGAACCTGACCCCAGGGTCGGGTTTCGTCGGGCCAATGCCAAGAATTCGAGCTAACTTCGTCGCGTTAGCATTCGCTTATCTTATCTAAGCGCTAACCCGATTGGGCTAGCGCAAGGGTCCACGCTAATCGTATGTGGTTAGCGTGGATCCTGCGCTAGCTGAATCGAGTTAGCGCGTCACGTGACGTCACGTGATCGAGTGGGTCGGGTTGGACACTCGGCGCGCATTCTTCGCCCGCCCCACCCTGTTGGGCTAGGAAATTTGCCTGACCCTAGGGTCAGGGTTGGGCGAGTCAACCCGATCGAGTTGAAACCTAACCCGACGATCACACTATCGAATATACAAAAAATTGTTTAAGACTTCGAATGCGCATATTAAATACAACGAAAAAAATTTAGCGACAACTTAATTACTTAAATATCTAGAATAAGGAATAAGAACAAAGAGTATTATTATTTAATTGAGAATTTCTATAAATCTTTTCTTAATAAGATAGACTATACTTTAGTATACTAGTGTTACGACTACAAATATATTAAGAGCAATATTAATCGATTTTTTAAAAATAAGCAACTAAAGTTACTTTACAAATTTATCTTTTATTCGAACAATATTATATAACTTGTCAAGTTAAATAATATATTGTAAGAAATACTTGACAATAGATAAAGAATTAATATATTTAGATTAATATTAAACGTAAAAGATACGACTTACTTTAATCAAATATACAAAATACATTATTAACTAATAAATAAGATTATTGCTTTTATACTTAATTATTTAACTTATACAAACTACTTATAGTACGTATTAATTCGACAATATATAATAAAGAGCAATAAACTCTAAAAATAGTATTATATAGTCGACAATTAGTAAGAAAAACAAAATTCTTACTCGATCGAAGCAACTATAATATTAATTTCTATTTCGACAAATAAAATATAGCTCTCTAAACAACAAAAAGATTAAAGTATATAATCGATATATATAATTATTGGAAATCTAGATAGAAACGCACAATAAAACTATCGACTAAATATAATATTGTTAGACTACATTCTAATAGTATACGCTAAGAAGAACAATATAAAATATTTGAATATAGAAATATATCTAGCAACAAGCTTATTTAAATAATCTAGATAAATTGAAATAAAACAATAAGATCTAGCAATACAAACAACCAAAAAAATAATTCTCTTGTTTTTATAATATTCGCGATCGACTTACGCAAGTAAATAAGAAAAAGAAATAACTTCTAGATTAAGAAATGCTTTGTATACGTATACCTCTCAATAATTTGCTAACGCGTATAATTCTAGTAAACTTAATTAGCAAGTAAAGAAAATATTGTGTTGTTTAAGAGCTTAAAACAATTACCTCAATACTTAGCGACAAAATTATATATAATTGTAGAGATTCTTTTCGAAGAGAAATATATTGCCAAATTGTTATCAATATATAAAGAGCGCTCTATTAAACAACTATTACTTATTTTGTTTATTGTAAATTCTAAGAGAAGAGACACACAAGATTAAAGAAAAATATATAGTAGAGCGTTCTTAAATGTTCTTAAATAGCGCAACAAAAAAAAGTCGAATAAGTTAAACAATATATTGCAATTAAAGCTTTAATTAACAAATAATACAAATATCTTAAAAAATTATTAACAATTAACAAATCTACAATATAAGTAATATTCTTCGAAGCGCTTACGTAATATTAACTAAGATGAACTTCCTAAAAAAGCTTGTATTTAGTTATAATATATATTTCGATTAAGATTAATACAATATTTGTTACAATAAAGATTTTATTAAGAACAAAACTCAAACAACAAAGAAATAAATTAACGAGAAATTAGAAGTATTTAAACAAAATAAGATAAATTTGTAATCTAGAAGATATAAGATGCTATTATCTATATTGTTTATATGCAATATAAATGAAAATTGTTAAGAAACAATAAGATATTAATTTCTATAATTTATTATAGTTTGAGTATTGCTTTAAGAACAAACATATTAGATTTAATTTCTAATAATGCTATTGAAAAAGAAGACGCTTATTATACAATTAATCTAACATTATTTAAAAATCGAATTAAATATACAAGAATTTACTCTCTTTATATTAAAAAATAATTTGAGTTGCTATATTGAGCTAGCTTAAGTTTTGTAACTTTTGCTAGAATTGTTTGCAAGAAACGCGTCTTGCATCTTCTACTTATCTTTATATTAAATCTACTATTATATATTTTTAATAATTATAAAATCAAATAACAACGCGTTTGCACAATACTTTTTTAATCTCTCTTAATACAATTATGTCGACATAAAGTAGATAAATTAAATTTGAATCTACTTTTGCAACAAATATTACTTAAGATATCTTTAAAATTAAAAGAGAATATATAACTATTAAATCTTATTTATATGCAAAGACGTTAATAATGTCTACAAAAGACTTCTATAATACTATATTATCTTGTCTTTAATTTAAAAAGAATTTGTTTGCTCAAAATTCTAAATATACTACTAAAACAATATATAAATAACGTAGCTAAAGAATACTATATTACAATAAGAAGCATTAATACAAACAAAATATACTTGTTGCTAGTAATTACGTTCGCAAAACGTTTAAAAAGAGAGATATAAAAAAGAGAAGTAAACAAGTTTTGCGTTAAATAAGATATATCGAAGAAAAGTATACTAAGAAAGTTCAATTAATTGTGTAATTGTAATCTATCGGTTAAAAGCAATAAAACAAATAGTTAACAATATACTATAAAAAAAGCTCGAATTAAATAAGAGTTTAAACGCAATAGCATTGTGTTTTAACAATAAAATACTCAAAATTTTATAATAGATAATAATTGCTAACTTAAGATTTCTAGACTTAATACAAATATAAATTAGACAAACAAACTTACAACAATAAACGATATAAACAAGAATCTATTTATAAAAACAAAGATATTATTAGAGTGACCCTCGGACACGCCCGATTACTAAAAATAGAAAAATCGAAAAAATAAATATTTATTTAGCGTTATCAATACTAGTTCAAATAGAGCAATTAAATTTTTCACTTGTAGATTTTAGTATATACTTTAATATAAAAAAGAAATGACCCGACTTAGTCTAGTACTAACGACGCTATTAATTAAATAAGAATCGGGTTGAACTCGAATTTTGGCCCAAAACTCGACCCAAAGATTACTCTAGATATTATAAACGCAAATATTAAAAACAAAGTTAAACAAGTTCTATTTATATTAGAATAGAGAGTATAAGATAAAAAATAATATTGTACTTATTATAATAAAAATATCTAATTTATTATTTAAATATTGTATAAGACAATTTCGTTTATATACGTGCATTATAAGTTAAACAATTTATCAATATAATATAAAACAAGATTAAATACTTTGAAGCATTAATATCTAAGCTTAGAAATACAAATATTCGATAACTATTTTGTTTGTTTATTATATTAATTTATTTCTTTAACAAGTTAAATTAGGTTTTTAATTAAAGATATTAATTTAATCGAACAATTTAATTTGTAATACAAACAACATTATTATTTGCTTAAGTTGCTCGATTAAGCTTAAAGATGCTTAAATAATCTAATTGTTCAACTCGATTTTAGGAGGAATTGCTAAGTAATCGAGCTCGAAAAGCTTAACTTTAAAAAATCTTAAATTTTAAAAAATTTATATCTTTCTTGTATTTTATACGTATTTTTTGAAAATTAGATTGTTCTATATAGAATTTAGCGCACTTTTAAACAAAAAAAGAATTATTCGATTTAAACTAGTCTATTTATCGCAATCAATTAATTTAGCTTTGGGTTAAACAAAGAAGTCTGTTCGAATCCTCGGATTGGACAAAAAAAAAGTGTTCGACCCGGTCCAACAATTACACTATACTCAAAAACTAGATAGAGAAAGCTTAGAGCGCAAAATAGACTCTAATAACTAGTTTCTGCTCTTATGCTCTACTAGTGTTACAAGAGAAGTTGCACTAACTGCTCGAGACTAAGCGACAAAATAAAATGTTAATAATAGCGATTAAAATAATACTTAATATTAAATATATCTTATAAATCTTATTTAATACAAAGAAAAAAAGAATATTTAGTTATACAAATAAACAATTAAATATATTAATACAAACTTATAATAGTCTCGAATAATATAATATACTACTACATTAAGTTAATTTCTTAACAATTGTTATATTTGTTAATTTGTAATAAAAACTAAATTGTTTAATGAATAATATTATTATTGTCTTAATTATTATTAGTTCTGTTTTGTGCTACTTTTATTAAATTGCACAAACCTTGTACTTTTGTCTTCGATTTTTTATATTTTTTATGCAACGCTAAGAACAAATCTTATTAAAAGTTTTCGCTCGCGTTTTGCGATTGCATTGCTAAAGTTAAATAAACAACTTTATTCTTTAAGAAATATTGTTTCGATTTAATATTAAAAACTTGTTTAAAATAATATAAAAATAATTTGTACTAATTGTTATTACTAAACTCGAAGTTGTTAACGTTAATAATTTGTATCTTGTTGAATTAAAGTTTATCTTAAAATTGTTGCAAATATAATATAGTTGCGCAAATAATTAAAAAGAAGATTACAAAAATCTTTTAAACACTTTAAGTTGCGCGTTTTTAAGTTTTATCTATAATGTGTTGCGTATTTAAAATAGCAATTATTTAATTAATAGCAACAAAGAAAATGTTATTATAAGTTAGCTTAATACTTCTTACAATAATATATTTGACGCAAAAGTTTTTTGAAATTTTAAAGAATTAAATATTAATAAAGTTATTTAATAATAACTTTATTAATATAGACTTATAAATTAATAAATTATAGTTTATACGTAATCTAATTTGCTCTTTACTAATAAGATATTTTGAATATTAATATAACGTATATAAACTAGTATTGAATTGCAAGAAGTTTGTTGTATAGTTTTTTAATACAAGTTTTAGACCAACAATTACGTTAAAGCAAGTTAAGATAACGCAAAAAATCTAATATAATTTAAATTTTAGAAGTTTGACTAGTTATTATATTTATTGATGCAAATTTATAGAAATCAAAAGTAAAGAGTTTTATGATAAAAAATTATACAAAGAAATTCTTGACAATGAATTATAATTAATAATCTTGGTTTTAACAAAGTATAATATATAAGTATTTCCAAAATACATTTTGTTGTTACTTCGACATCTTCAAAAATAGTAATTTCGATATAAAAGAAATAAAAAAGAGAAGATTTAACAAAATTAAAAAAATAGTTTTGCTTTTAATCTTTGTATCGTTGTATTTGTTTTTAAATTGCAAAGCAAAAAATAAAAAGGATAAGTAATATAAATTAAACTTAACAAATATCTTAATTAAAAGAAAAGATTATATACTTTAAATCAATTAGAAAAAAGATTAATTTTTTTTGAATTAAAAAGTTATAAAGACTATTTACAAAAGTGTTAATTAATATTTTCTCGAATATATATTAGCGTTTAATTTTCAATTTACGAAACTAAAACTTAATAAAGATATTGTACAACTATATAAAATTCTAGCATAATTTATACTACTTATTAATAACAATTCGCAAACTTCTAGAAAACAATTATATAAAGATAATTGCTCTCTAAACTTTGCAAATATATTAACAAATATAATAACGCAAATTTAATTATACAAGTAAGAGTTTAGAGTAAGTTAAATAATATATTCGTATAGTATAATCGTCGGACCAGGTCGAACACTTTTTTTTTTGTTCAACCCGAGGATTCGGACAGACTTCTTCGTTCATCCCGAAGGTAAATTAATTGATTGCGCTACGTAGACTAGTCCAAATCGAGTAACTTTTTTTTTGTTTAAAAGCACGCTAAATTCTCTACAAAATAACGCTCTTTTTATAGAAAAATATATAAAATACAAGAAAGTTATAAATTTTTCAAATTTTAAGATTTTTTAAAGTTAAGCTTCTCGAGCCCAATTACTTAGCGATTCCCCCGCGAAATCGAGCCCAACAATTAGACTATCTTTAATCAATTATTGCAATAGAACAAGAATAGTTTTTTTAAGCAAAATGATTAACAACTATAAGCGTTTATATATTAATATTTCTTAAAGTTAATAAATATTACATTTAGAAAGAAGTTAAACAAAGAAAAATCTATGATCAAAATATTAAATTCTATTATTTAATTTTCATTTAACTAGTTAATTGTAAAATTCAAATTCAAATTCGATTTTATTTAATAGTTGAAATTAAAGAAGAAGTTTAAGAGCTTATTTTGTTACTTTTTGTTATTCGTTAAAAAATATCTACTTAATTAATAACTTGTTAAGCAACTTATATAGCAATTGTCTTATTTAATTACAACAAAGTTAAATACAATTTCTAACAATAAGAAACTCTCTTTTGTTAATAACAAGTTCGATTTAGATCTACATTATAAATATAGACATTTTTATAAAATATTACAAAGAAAGACACAAAAGTTTTTATATATATAATAAATATACAATATATTTCTTGTTAAAGAATAACATATAATTTATTATTACGTTTATTATATTATTTTTTGCGATTTTTTAATAACAATTTAAGACTTGCAACGACAATTGTTTTAATTTCAATCTACAACATATATAGAAAGTCTAGAAATTGCTTTTTATTAATTTTAATTTTACAATAATATTTACAATTACTATAACAATTTAACTAGATAAAAAAAATGCTTAATTTAAAACAGCAATTCTCTACAATTACACTAAATAATAATTATATATTTAAAAATAATAATTTGATAATATAATATTAAATCTTATTTTGTTAAATATTTTTTATTGTTTAAGCAATAATATAGTTTTGCAATTGTTTTAAAAAAATTAATCTTAAAAATATTATAAGAACAAAAAGAAGTCTTTAACTCTTTATATTAATTAGAGTATATCTCTCTTTTAGATTGATTATTGGTTTGATATTCGATCTCAACTTTGAAATTAAATCGAATTGTCAAGAAATCGAATAAAATCGAATTGCTTAAAGAAGCTAGCTTATTACTATAATAAGTATAGCTTAGTCGAAAAGTTACTATTTCAAGCAATTCGATTCCAAAAAAAATCGAGAAATCGAATCTTGACACTCTTACGTAATATTTTCGATTTCTCGCGATTAGTTTACTCTCTTAAACGTTTTTAATTTTTAGATAGACAAACAAATATTAACAAGTTATTCGAAATTCTAGTTACATCTATTAGAATAAATATTGCTCTTATATTATTTAAATTTTAGTCAATTTTCTTAATCTTAATACTAATAACAATAAATTGTTAAATCTATAAAAATAATATTTTATTGCTATTTAAATATACATTTAATTGTAGCAAAGCAATTTTTATTGCAATTACAAAATTCTTTTCTATAAAAACTACACTAGCAATATTAGAAAATTATAAATTCTTTATAATTTCGCAAAATATAATATTTAACTTATTAATAGAAATCGAGAAAGCAAAAAAAGAGAAAGTACAAACTTAAAGATTGTTAAACTTAAAATACAATTAGCAAATACAATATATAGCAACAATTAAAAAAGAAGAATAAGAAATAACAATAGTTAATTAAATTTATTTATCGAACAATACTTTAATAATATTAAAGTCTTTATGTAAAAAGTAGAGCAAAGAAGTATATTAAAGCGCTTTATTTATTAATTTTTTGTAAGAATCTTTAGTAGTGTAATCGTTAAGTTAGGTCGAACACTTTTTTCTCAACTCGACCCATTCTCTTGGGCCTCGTAGGATTGGGCCAAAGTTAAGACGCGAACTCGATCTTAGAGTCGAGTTTTGTCGAATCAATGTCAAGAACTTAAGCTAACTTCGTCGCGTTAGCATTCGCTTATTTTATCTTATTTTATCTATGTGCTAACTCAATTGAGCTAGCGCAGAGCTCACGCTAATCGCATATAGTTAGCGCGTCACGTAGCGTCACGTAATCGAATAAGTTGAATTGAACACTTAGCGCGCATTCTTCGTTCGCCTTATTTTGTTAAGCTAGAACTTTTGCCCAATTCTAGAATTAGAGTTGGGCGAGTCAACTCGTTTGAATTGAAACTCAACTTGTCGATCACACTAATCTTTAGAATACAAGAATTTCTAAGAGATATTTAATAACAAAAGTAAACTAAATTGTTAAAAGAGTTATTAAATTTATAGAAGTTTAAATACTTAAAAATCTTAATTAACAAAATTTTCGACAAAATCATTATTAACAAGTTCTAGTATTAAGCAATAAAACAAATTATTAATAAATTTATATAAAAGTCCAGATATTTAAAAGTTTTAATCAACAAAATTTTTAACAAAATTTGCTTTATTAACAAATTTTTATACTAAGAGATAAAATAGATAATTAACAAATTTACAACTTTAAAACAAATTTATTATTAACAAAAGCAAATTAGATTGTTAAGAGAAAATAAATTTTTACAAAAGTCAAAGTTTCTAAGAAGAAGCAAAAATCTCGACAAAATTTTAATTATTAATTAAGAAAAAAAGTAAATTCTTAGTTAAATTATTAAGTAGAAGAAGAAGAAAAAAAATTATAATTTCTTGTTACAAGCATTTAATTGTACAAAGAATATATATATATATATATATATCAATTTATTAATAGAATACTTAAGCAATAATAGTTTGTTAATAAGACAAATATAGTCTTTGTATTTTTTGCTTTGTTTTAATCGAATTTCTTTGCATATTTGCAAATCTTTAATCTTTTATATTTATAGTGTAAACAAATTTTGCTTAAAGTTTATCTTTTGTTTGCAATATATTTGTTGATTTTTTTTACAACTTATTTTTATCTCTTAATATATTAAAAAGTGCTTTTTAAATTTCTTTAAAAAAAATTATATTTTTTTGCGCTTATTTAAAATGTTCGATATTATTTATTAAAATTTTTTGTTAATTATTAAGCTTCTATTAAAAATACTTATTCTCTAGAAAAAGAGCATTAATATCGATATCTTTATTTTCTTTAAAAAATTAATTTCTAGCAATATAAAGACAAACAGTTTGAAAAAGTTAAAGAAAATTCGAGAGAGTTTATTATTGTACTTCAATATATTTCTTAAGATTTGCTTAACTTTGCTTCAACGTTTATGAAGTCTATTATATTGAAAAGTAATTAATATAAAGTTAATAATATTTGACTTTAAGTTTTGTTTAATACTATTAACAACAACAATGCTCTATTGTAAGACAATAAAATTATTGTGCAAAGCTATCAATTGCGTATTCTTTTTTATTAATTAACAAGATCGATTTTCTATAAAAAAAAATTAACAAATTATAAGGTAAATTTGAGCGTTTCGACTATAAATTTAAGTTCTTTAATTATTAAATCGAGATGCAACTTCGATTTTATATTGAGCAACAAAATTTTAGCTCAATTTATTGCTAGAAATCTAATAAGAGAGATACATATTAAATTTAGAGTTTTATATATTAGAAGAGTTTTTTAAACAACTAGGTTTATTAAAACAATCTTAAATAGAATTATTAAAAGTGCTATCGCAAGCAACAAGAAATATATTGCTAATTATATATATTTAAATCTAATTAATTCGATTTTCAATATAGTTGCAAAAAGATATAACAAAAATGCTAAGCTTTAAAACTTTAAAATACCTAATAATAAAAAATATATTATTAACTTAATAATACAAATTAACTTCAAACAAATAACTGTATTAATTTTAAAACAATAATATATTTGTATATATACAATTAATTTATAGAAGTTTTATCTTCTTTTAAAACAAACATTTTGATTAGAAATCTAAATATTTAATTGTATTAAATTGCAACTTTAGACAAGTAATTGTATTAACTTTAAAATAATAGTGTATTTATATATATATAATCTATTTATAGAAGTTGTTTAATTAATAATTTAAGCATTTAGTTGTATTAAATTGCAATTTCAAATATTGAACTATATTAATTGTAAAATATTAATATATTTGTTTTTAAATATACGAGTTACTTATAGAGTTTGCGTCTTTCTTTAAAAACAAATATCTTATTATACAATATATTAGTTAGAAGTGACTTTGCACTTAATTACAAAAATTAGTATTTATTTTTTGTTGCTACTAAAATTTCTATAATTGTTTTAAATTACAAGTTTTAAGTTAATACAATAAAATTTAAAAAAATTATATCTTAAGTCAATATAGAAAATACGCAAATTATATATTTTTTAAACACTATATTAAATTAGATCTTCCAAATATATCTTGCAATATTAACAACAAACTAATAATAATAATCTTAAATTTAATTCTTAAGATCGACGCTACTAAGTTATAAACGTTCGATATATATTAAATTTTTGTCAAATTTAGATATTTAACACTTAAGCTTGTCGTATTCTACTTAATATTAAAATTATATTTATATTTTTTTAATTGTAATTAAAGTAAATTACTTTCAAAAAACGCTAATTTTCTAATTAGTATAATAGCATTTTTAATATTTTGTAGAATATTAATCTTTTATTTTCTTAAATCTTTAAGAAATCTTTTATTAATTGTATAATTTGTTGCATTTAAACTTGTAGATTTAATTGTTACTTTTTTGTATATTTTTTTGCAAACTATAGAATTTTCGATACTAAATAAAAATGCTTTTAATGCTTGCATTAGTATTATAATATAAAAAATATAATTATAAACAATATTAATTCTTTTATTGTTAACAATTAGATAGAATTGTTGCTTAAACTATATATATAATATTTGTCTTTATATTTAAATAAGCAATATGTTTTAATATTATATCTTCTCACTAATTTGTTTATTTTGTTAAAGACAATTTAATTTAATTTTCGAAATATCTCTTGTTTCTTAATATTAATTCTGCTCTAATTTATAAAAAATCAAAATAAAATTAATTTGCAAAAGATTAAACATTTGCGCAAAAAAAGAAAAATAAGTTATTAAAAATTGATTGAATATTAAAGAATATAATAAAAAAATAGAAATTAATTTTAAATTACAAGATCGAAAATGTTAATTACAATATATAAGCAATATTTAAAATACTTTTTACGTAAAGTTTTCTTCTAAGATAACTATTAAAATTACAATTATTTTTAAATTATAATATTTTTAAAGTAACAATAAAGTATATTACTAAGCTTAAGATATATTAAAACAAAAATAATAAATCTTAACTCTTACAATATATCTTCTCTTTATTATTTATATTTAATACAAACCATTTAAATTTATATTGCAATTGCAAGCAACTTATTTGCATTTATTGTTATTTTATAATTCTTATATTTTTTTCAAAACTAAATATACAAAGAATTTGCTTTATTTCTTTTAAAATTTCTTGTCTATGTTTTTTTTAAACAATATTAAGTATTAGATTTATAAACTAAATTAAGTATTTTTATACAAATATTTTATTAAGTTGCAATAGTATTTTGCGCATTATATAAAACTTCGAATATAACAAATATTAATATTTATTTAAGCAATTTATTTTTAGTTAATGCTATCTCTTTCTATGCAACAATTTATCTTAATATATTAATCGATACTCTTAGTATATTATTAATAGCATTTTGTAAACTTTTAAACTTAGTAAAACTTATAATTGACGTACTTATTGTTGTATATATAGATATTAATATAAATCTTAAGTACAATAATTTAACTTAATTCCCCCCAAGAGTTTTTAAATATACAATAAATACAAGAATATTCTTTGCGAGTTATATTTACAAATATATAAATTGTTTTCTTCTTAATATTGTTACTACTTCTTTTAACTTAATTACTATGTTGCTTATTTTATAAAATCTTTTTTCAATTCTATTAAGAGTTAACAATATTTTTTCAATATGCAATATAATATACTTGAAATTTCAAACTATTAATACAACTATGAATATTTTTTTTTGTAATAGCGTTTGCTATCTTAACAATATTACAAATATTACAAATAATTTATTGCAATCTCTTTATATCTTAAATTAATAAAAAAGTTAATTTTATCAAATTGCAACTAAAAAAAATTACAAACGACTATAAAGATAAAAAAATATTTTTTATTAATATTATAGTTATTTGCTTTTAAAAGATTCGAGTTAAGTAACATATTAATTTATAGATATTGTTCTTTAATTTTCGCTTCTTATTTTAAAGTTATCTCTATATAATTGTATATTAAATTAACAAAATCTCTATATCTTTATATCTTCTAATAGAAGTACAAAATAGTCTTATTTGTACAACTTTTAAACGCATTTATAAAATTAATTTTTTCAAATAAAGCTAGACAAGAAGTGCTATATTTTGTTTAAATTTTTTTATTGTAGTTAACTTAACAAATCTTATAATTCGAACGCGTTTATTAAAGAATATAACAATATTCTAATAATTGTTATTAATATCGATATTATTGTTTAGCTTTTATATTTTAAGAAGTTATTTTTAGACTTTAACTATTATTAAGTTTGTATATATTGAATTTATCTTATATAATAAGTCGATTACATTAATAGATAATAAATTTTATTATAATATTACAATAAGTAATATTTATAAACAATAAACTTAAGACTATCGATATAATTAATAAAATACTAGATAACAATCTTATTAACAAAAATTATATAAAAATGTTATTGATAGTATCGACGTACAATTATTAATACAAAGTAGATTTTTCGAATCTCTATTTATTTTAAAGACAAAGACAATTTTTAAGAGAAAATAAATAATAATACAAAAAGTTAAGTTAAATATTACAAAGAGTTAATAAATTTCGATTATTGTTTAAAATTATAAACAAATAATATTGATTATTTTAATAATAGAAATATAGCAACAAGCAATATATTAAAAGATAAAGAAAAGTTACTTGTAATTAATAAGTATTACAATCTTATCAAAATATAATTTATAATTAATAATATAATCTTTATTAACAACAAAATACAAAATCAAATCAAATTAGTAATTAAGAAGAATATTTAAAACAACATAAAATTTATAAAACTTAAGTTTCAATTTTAAATTTAACAGAAATCTTAATATATGTTTAGATATTAATAAAAAATACTTCAGTAATCAAATATATTTTTATATAAACTAGCTTTATCTTGCATTTTATTACAATATTTGTATAATATTTTAAGCATTTAGTCTAAAAAATAACAACTTTTTTACTAATATTGTCAATATTAATATTTTAATAATTTAAGAGATATTGCTTAGATTAAGTATGTCTTTAAGATATGTTTCGAAATGTATTATTTGATATATTTGATATATTTGTTTTGTTCTCTCTTGTAGTTCTCGAAGCGCTATATATATATCTTTGTATATTGCAAGCTCTTTGCATAAAAAATTGTTTTTTTAAATAAATTTATAAATTTGTTGTATTAAAGTAATCGAACCTTGTTTTTTGCTAATCTATAAATTATCTTTTTAATAAACTAAAATATGTATTTTAAGACGCAATTGAAATTAATATCGATTATATTCGAACTTAATTGTACAAATAAGTTGTAAAAAATAATCTAATTTAACTTGTTTACTTAAGTCTTTAATTATAACAAGATCTTAATAATAAGAATATCAAATCCAATTGTTAAATCTTCGTCAATATATAATTGTTAATTAATAGAGCAAAAGTTGTTGTACACATATTTTAATTTTAAAAGCTTCTATTAATTTTAATTAGTTTTAGCTAAAACAATATAGTACGTTGCTAATCTTAATTAACATGCTTATAATCTAATATAAAAGTCTTTAATCTTGAGACACAAAACACAAATTTTACAATTTAATAACAATAGATATTCTATACTCTAATATATATTTTCGAGATTTGTTAATTACTAATTACTATTATTAATTGCATTTTTTTTGTCGAAACATAATTAACTATTTAAAGAAGCAATATTCTAATTTGTAACTATTTAATATAGATCTATAGTTATATTAAATCAAACTTTTGCATTAAACAAGAAGCTATATTGTTTAAATAGCGTTAATTCGAAATAGATTGTTTGCAACAATAATTTCTAATTTGTTTAATTAATATAATTTGTTATTAAAGACAAATATACTTCAATTGTAACTTACATCAATTGTATATCTATAAGATTAATAATTAAAATTAGAAAAATCAAGTAATACTTTAGCTCTCTCTATTTTCTTAAATATTGTAAGTATAAGACTATCTTACAATATCGAATAAATTAAGTGTTATACTTAATATAAATTAATTATTATTGCAATTGTTATTATATACAATTACTTAAAAATTATAATAAAAAAAAATTATTATATTAGTCTTAATAGAAGTAATAAACTTATAAATTTTTCGTAACAATATATCTTTGCGTTTGCAAATATCTTATTGTTTTGTCTCAAAATTGCAAAAAAACACTTGCAAAGACTAAAAATTAATATATTTACTAGAAAGATACAGAAAATAAATAGAGAATATATGGAAATTGATATAGAAAAAAATTGATAAAAACAATACAATTTTTCTATTTAATGTTATTATACGTCTCTAGATAAAGTTAACGTCGAAGTCTATACAAAGATAACATATTAAAATTAATATATTTCGATTTCAACACTTTTCTTAATTTCTTATTGTTAAGATTTAAGCTAGCAAAAATGATTTTTAGTTACAAGTTAAAAGTAAAAACAAAAAATTAGATCTTGATTTTATATATTTCGATTCAAATTAAATAAAATATAATAATTACTTCTTTATTATGTTGTTTTATAACAAATAAGAAGTTTTCTTTGCAAAAATTAAATTGTTTTTGTTATTGCTCGATTTATGTTTTTGATTATTGTGTCTAACATTTAATTTGCAAGCTTTATATTATAAGTAAGTTTTAATATTGTAATAAAATATATTAAAGTTAATATTTAATTGTTGTTACACAACAAACTATTGCATTGTCTATAAAAATTTGTTAATTTTTCTTCTCTCTTTAATAAAGTCTTAAAGATAAACAATTGTCGAATTTGTTAAATAATAAACAACAACTTTTATATATATCTTGTAGTATTTGCAATATTTGCATATATCTTGTTTTAACTTAAGATGTTTTAGAATTTTCTTATTTATTACAATAACTTAATACAATTATTGCAACCTAATTAATACTTTAAATTTAATTCGATTATTTATTTGAAATTATATAAAGTTAAAATATCGATAAATATTATTAGTAAAGATTAATATCTAATTTACCTCGAAAAACAAAGATAACAAAAGTATTGCGTATATTATATTTGTAGAATTTTAAAAAAAATTTATTGCTTTTTTATATAATTTTGTAACTCTTATATACAATTTACGTTATTAATTGTAAATTGCTTCTCTATTAATATAATATTTAATCAAAAATAGTTCTTTTACAATTTAAAATCTAAACAATTTTGCAATTTTTATTAAATACTTTAATTATTTAAAAAGAAGATAAAAGATCGATAGAAATGTAAAATAAATTTGTCGAAAATAATATAATAGAAATTCGAAATACTAAAGAATATAAAAGCTTTGTTAATATCAATATTTAAAGATAAAATCATATCAATATCAATTGTTAATTATATATTGTTACTTTTCTACAATACTAGATTAATTAAATTGTTATATTTTAGATCTTTATTTTAAAATATTTCTTAAACAAACAATTGCTCTAATTTGAAAAATTTAAAAAATTTAACAAACTTTTAATAAAAATAATAATTGTATATTTATATAGATATTGCAAAAGTTATTTGTTTACTAGCTTAATTAATTGTATAAAATACAAATAACAATATATTACTTATATTTTTTATACAAAGAACTTATTTTTAATTTTTTAAAATCGAGTATATTTGTAATCTATCGATATCAAGTCATTTATTTTTAAAAATTAAAATATAGTTATTTTATTACAATTCTTTTGTCTCTTATTAATGTTATTGTAATTTAAGAAAAGATAGAAAAACGCATTTAAGATAGTAATAGCAATTATCGCAAACTTAATATCAATTGTATATTAATAATAGTCGAATATTTATTAATTAATATTAAAGCTTTCTTTGAATAAAGTCTTAAAACTATATATATTATAATAATTATTCGAGAATTAACACTTAAACAAATAACAAAAATATTGCAAGATATTTAATTTGTTTTAATCATCGGCAATTCGGGGAAGCGACCCTTGTGACACAATGGCTCCACTGAGTCAACATCGGCCCGAGAGAGTCTCGTGACATCTAGCGCTAGCCTATTAGAGTAATTTAAAATATTTCGTAGAATTTAGATTGTTTTGTAAGTTATTTGAAATTTTTAGTCTAATCGGATTAGTATTACGAATAGA